>Ga0208626_1000001_pt1 | contig 1068317 bp, 954 predicted proteins | sample LakWasMet10_HOW4_2_FD_183860 | JGI IMG/M metagenome (GOLD analysis project Ga0208626, IMG submission 183860) | Freshwater sediment methanotrophic microbial communities from Lake Washington under simulated oxygen tension - Sediment Metagenome... | ecosystem: Environmental > Aquatic >... | reverse complement strand
GATAGATTCATCAGGAGTCCTGAGGTAACAAGACCTCTTCATGAGACCGAATATATGGCTGCAATCTTGATCTCTGTGAATGACATTATTATGAAACTAATACTTGCAATAATTGAGGAGTCCATATCATCATCCTACATTTGGCGCATCTTACGGGTTTTATTGCTGGAACGGGCGCGAATATTGTGCATTTGTCCGAAAAATCCCCGCAACGGTAATTGCTGGATGGTATATTAAAGCGAACAGTTATAAAGACGTTTAATTTTAATTTGGCTATCCAGCACTCATTATGAAAATAGGTATACAAACGTGGGGTTCAAATGGTGATATTCGCCCTTTAATCGCTTTGGCAGATGGTTTGCAAAACGCGGGGCATGCTGTCACCTTAGTGGTGAGCAGTATTGATAATCGCAGTTATCAAGAAACCTGTGACGCATTGGCGATTCAGTATCAGCAAATCCCCGCACGGATTGATTTTGATATGGAAGGTTTTGCACAGCGTACTTTTAAAATGAATACCTTGCAGTGGTTAATCGCCTTGCTGGAAGTCAGTTTTTTTCCTTATGAAGCAGACATTTATCAGGCATCCCAGCAATTAGCCGCAGACAATGATGTGGTTATTGGTCATCATTTTTTATATCCGTTAAAACTTGCCGCTAAAAAACAGAATAAACCGCATATCAGCGTGACATTTTGCCACGCGGCGATTCCAACCGATAGTCATCCGCCGTTTCATTTTCCTGATTTAGGACGCACGATTAACCGCTGGCAATGGACATTATTGGACGCTGTTTTTGATTGGGTGTTAAAAAAACGCCTGAGTCGTTTATGGTTTGCGGAAGGAATGCCGCCGTTTAACCACGTTTTTGACAACTTATTGAGTTCAGATTTATTGAATCTGGTGGCGGTTGATGCGTTTCTTTGTCCATTACAAAATGAATGGCACGCGGTCAATCAACTGTGCGGCTTTTTGAATTTGCCCGAACGTGCCGAACACTGGCAACCCTCGCCCGCATTACAGGCGTTTTTAGACGCAGGTGAAAAACCTGTTTATATGACGTTTGGCAGTCTGCAACAAGCCGTGCCTGAATGGAGTATGGAGTTATTTATCAATGCCGCGCGGTTGGCAGGTTGCCGTGCCATTATTCAAACCAGTTCGCCTAATTATCCAGCGGAGACGCAACAAGACGGTGTATTTTTTATCGGACGACACCCGCATCAACCGCTATTTCAACATTGTGCCGCAGTAGTGCATCATGGTGGTGCAGGTACGTCTCACGCCGCGACTTTAAGCGGTTGTCCATCGGTGGTGATTCCTTTTATGGATGAGCAATTATTTTGGGGGGGTCAATTGCAACGCTCGCGATTAGCACCCGCGCCATTACCTGCCAAGCACACAACGGTGAAAAAACTGGCAGACCGATTGAAAGCGGTACTGTATTCTGAATATGCCGATGAAATGGCAAGTTTTGCGCACTACGCCAAACAGTCAATTTCACCCACGCAAGGGGTGTTGAATGCAGTGGCATTGATTGAAGAGACTTGCGCAGTGTGGCATTCACAGCACACAATGTAGCTCTGCTCGTTCGTTGATGTTTCATTTTCAGGAGTCTTTTATGATGTTGCTTCGTCTTTTAGTATTAATGCCGTTTCTGCTGGTCGGTTGCGAATATTTTGAACCCGCAACACCTGCGCAATGTGAAACACTGTACGATCATCTGATTGCCTTGAATTACCAAGCTGACCCCACAAGCGATCCCATCGCGAATGACTTAATGAAATCGCTGTCATCAACGGGCATCAATTTGATTTTAAGTGCTACAGGGGAAAAAGAAAAAATTGTCCGTCGTTGTACGACTATTTTGACTCAGAAAGAAGCGTTGAACTGTATTGAAGCAAAAAACAAGGAGGATTGGGCGAAGAATTGTAAGTTTAATCTTGAATAGAGTGCTAAAGGATAATTACTTAATCTACCTAGCGACCATTATGTTAAGTTTTAAGGTGGATAAAAAGTGAAAGTAGTTCCGATTAAGAAAAAAGATTCTGATGGTTGTTTCCTATCGTTAAAAATGGGAAAAGAATACGAGGTTTTGGGAATTGAAGCAGATTTCTATCGGATTTTAAATGATTCTGATAAATTGCCGTATGGAAACGATCCCGTTCTATTTGCTCCAGATTGTTTTCGTATTTCTGATTCAGTAGAACCTGTATTTTGGGTATGTGAGTATGGTGATGAGGGGGAGCGATATTGTTATCCTCCAGAATGGCAAAGATATTTTTTTGAAGATTACCACGAAGGTGTGCAGGAAATACGTCAGCAATTTTGGCGGGATTTACAGCGATATTATCCAGAGATATGGAAAGAATATAATGCTCAAATGTGAATTTTCGCTAGTTTCCAAGCATGAGCTTGGAAACTAGCGTTAATCTATTTTTAGGTTAGGCGTTATCCGCCGCGCTATCAATATAAACATCAATCGAGTTTTCAGGTTCGATAGTAGCAATCGGTAAATCTGCACCTGTACGCCATGCTTTTACGATGTCCTGTTTGTTTTCGCCAGTCACTAAAAACAATAAATGGGTGGTATCGCTTAAGGCTTTTGCACTCACAGTCACTCGCTCAGAAGGCGGTTTAGGTGAGTTGAATACGGGGTGCGTCAGATCATCTTCATTGTGAACATGATGCGGGAATAAGCTGGCGGTATGTCCGTCTTCGCCTAAACCCAACAACACCATATCAAACGGTAAGGCATTGGCAACGATGGGTTGATAGTCTTTAGCCGCTGTTACGGGGTCGGATTCGGCGGGAATGGTGAAAATCTGTTCACTTGGAATGGAGACTTTATTCAAAAACGCTTGTTCAGCCAACACGTTGTTTCTGTCAGGATGACCGACGGGTAAACAGCGTTCATCACCGTAATAAATAATCCAGTTTGCCCAATCGGCATTTGCGTCGGCAAGTAAGCGATAAACTTTTTCAGGGGTTGTGCCGCCTGCTAACACCAGTTTAAACGTGCCGTGATCGGCGATGGCTTGCTGCGCTGCGTCAATAATTTGTTGATACGCTGCCGCTGCGACTTGATCGGCAGTATCGAAACGATGCCAGTTAATAGATTTCTGCATTTATTTACACTCAGGGGTTAGGTTGGTTCGCCAATATTGGGCTTCTTTATCAAATAAACGGCTGTCTTCAGGTCCCCATGATCCTGCGGGGTAGGTGGCGATGTAGTCGCGTTCCATTGCCCATGTTTGCAAGATAGGGTCAACAATGCGCCACGCATATTCTACTTCATCAAAGCGTAGAAACAGTGAGCGGTCGCCTTTAAGCACGTCTAATAATAGGTCTTCGTAAGCATCAATGGCTTGTTCATCTTCATTGCGGAAACTGGCATCCAAGCTGCTGGAGCGGGTGCGCATTTCCAAGCCCGGTTCTTTGACGGTCATCTCAATACGAATACTTTCTTCGGGTTGGATACCCAGTATCACCCAGTTGGGGTTCATGCACTGTACAGCGGTGTCACGGAAAAACTGTAGCGGCGGATGACGGAAACAGATGGAAATAATAGACTGGGCTTTTGCCATGCGTTTACCCGTGCGTAAATACATCGGCACACCGCGCCACCGCCAATTATCGACGTAGAGTTTCATGGAGGCGTAGGTTTCCGTGACGCTGTTGGCGGGAATGTTTTCTTCCTGCAAATAACCGTTGACCTTTTCGCCGTTGATATGCCCGTTGGCATATTGACCGCGAAACGCATGACCGTGTACCGCTTCTTTGGGAATGGGGCGGATAGATTTTAACACTTTGACTTTTTCATCACGCAGTGATTCGGCTTCCATCGACACAGGCGGTTCCATCGTGACCAGCGTCAATAGTTGCAATAAGTGACTTTGCAACATATCACGCATTGCGCCTGAGCTGTTGTAATAATCGCCGCGACTTTCAATACCCAGTTCTTCCGAGTGGGTGATTTGAATGTGGTCGATGTAATTACGATTCCACAAAGGTTCTAACATGACATTGGCAAAACGGAATACCAATACGTTCTGTACCATGCCTTTACCAAGATAGTGGTCGATACGGTAGATTTGTTCTTCGGTGAGATAGTGCGCTATGCGTTTTTGCAAGGCTTGCGCGCTGTCTAAATCGTAGCCGAACGGTTTTTCAATAATCACCCGTCGCCAGCCTGCATCTTCATCGAATAAATGTTGATTGCTCAGCATTTCCATCACTTTGCCAAAATCAGAGGGGCTGATGGATAAGTAAAAGGCGATATTTTTCGGGAATTTGTTGGCTTTGTCATTAAGCAGGGTTGCCAATTCGCTGTAGCAGTGTTCTTGCTGTATATCGCCTTGATGATAATACAAACGTTCACAAAAACGCTGAAAGACCACTTCATCAATGGCTTCTTTTGCTTTTGCCTGAATCATATCGCGCACTTCAGACAACCAGTGTTGTTGATCCCACGATCTGCGTCCGATGGCTAAAATTCGTGTTCCTTTCGGTAAGCGATTAGCAACATCGAGATGATACAGTGCGGGCATTAATTTGATACGGGACAGATTGCCCGTAGCACCAAAGATAACGTAAGTACAGGATTCAGCGTGCATAATGTGAGAGATTTATAGTCCCCACGCTCCAGCGTGGGAATTCATCCAGCAACGCTCCCTGCGTTGCGTGACGCTGGAGCGTCTGAGCGGTATTCCCATATAAAGCGCGGGAATAATGCAATGAGTGATTATCTTTCCAGCAAATCAAATTTGCCTTCTTTGCCATTCCATTCATCAGCATCGGGCAGTGGCGATTGCACTTCAGTAATCAGCGGCCATTCTTTGGATAATTCAGCATTCAGCTCAATAAAATGCTCTTGCCCTTCAGGTAATTCATCTTCAGCAAAAATAGCATTGGCAGGGCATTCAGGCTCACACAAGGTGCAGTCGATACATTCATCGGGATCAATAACTAAAAAGTTAGGACCTTCATGAAAGCAATCGACAGGACAGACATCTACACAATCAGTAAATTTACATTTAATACAATTTTCAGTGACTACAAAGGCCATAATTATTACTCGGAACGGTTTAGGTGGAAGTGTGTGAATTCGGGCGAGTATCTTAGCAGAAAGGCTAAGCGGATAGAACACCTGTTGAACTCTACTCGCCATTATAATGGTTCTGTATTTATCATTCGCCACTTTTTCTTTAAGCGGGCAAAGTAGCAAGAATCCAGTGAGTGGATTTTTTCTGTCATAAAGGAGTAATATGCGACCTGCTACAATACCGCATTTAAGCACATTCTTATTCAGATTATGACCCAATGTAATATTCTCGTTGTTGAAGACGAAGACGCTATCAGAGCCATGTTAATCATGGTACTTGAGCAAGCCGGTTTTTCACCCATTGCGGCGGCTGACGCGCAAGAAGCACAAAAAGCCCTAGAGGAAGCACTGCCTGATTTAATCCTGCTGGACTGGATGTTACCCGGTATCAGCGGTGTCGAATGGGCAAGACGCTTGAAAAAAGAACCTATGTATCGGGACATTGCTATTATTTTATTGACTGCACGCGGCGAAGAAGAAGACAAAGTACGCGGGCTGGAAATCGGCGCGGATGATTATGTGACCAAACCGTTTTCGCCGAAAGAATTAGTCGCTCGTATTCGTGCCGTGTTGCGCAGAACGGGAAAGTTGCAAGGCTCCAACTCTATTGTGCTGGGTGATTTAACACTGGATACCGAACAACATCGACTGACCGTCGGCGATCAGCAACTGGAAGTCAGTCCCACTGAATTTCGCTTAATGCACTTTTTTATGACCCATCCCGATAAAGTCTACAGTCGCACCCAGTTATTGGATCAAGTATGGGGACGCAGTGTGTACATTGAAGAACGTACCATTGATGTGCATATTCGCCGCCTCAGAAAAATTCTGGCTGAACACAATCGTGAGGATTTGGTGCAGACAGTACGCGGTTTCGGTTATCGGTTTTCACTAATAGACTAAATCTATGGCTGCTTGGCACAAAGAAATAACGATTGCATTGCTGCTGTTTGTTATCGTCACTATCGTCGGTGGGATTACAGGCTGGTTTCTATACCTGACTTTATTGCTGGTTTTATGTCTGTTAATTCATCAGGTTATTCAAATCCACCGTTTTGAAAAATGGCTGGGTAAAATGTCAGGTGGTGCTCATCCCAACGTCAGCGGCGTATGGGAAGAAATTTATTACCATGTCTACCGCATTAAAAAAAACAACAAAAAGCGTAAAAAGAAACTCTCAAAAATGATAGACCAGTTTCGTCAATCGACCGAAGCTCTGCCCGATGCCGCAGTGGTATTAGGGGCTAATGATGAAATTGAATGGACGAATAAAGCCGCGCGAGATGTCCTCGGACTTCAGCAAAGTGACAAAGGGCAGCGCATTCCCAACTTGGTTCGCTTCCCGGAATTTATTCGCTATATCAAATCGGGCGATTATTCCGAACCCGTCATTGTGCCATCGCCCATTAATCAGCATATTACCTTATCAGTGCGCATTGTGCCTTATGGCGCGGGCTTGCGTTTGATGATAGCGCAAGATGTCACACAACTTAAAGTCATGGAACGGATGCGCAAGGATTTTGTCGCCAACGTATCCCATGAATTACGCACCCCGTTAACCGTATTAAAAGGCTATCTGGAAACCTTGCAGGATATGGATGATGGGTTGTCACCCGTATTAACCGCCTCTTTTTATCAAATGCAGGGGCAAACTGAACGGATGCAGCATCTGGTGGACGATTTATTATTATTAACCCGTCTTGAATCGCAACAGAAAAAAGCCGCGTGTGTCAATGTGCCTGAATTATTAAGCGAAATTTGTCGGGAAGGTGACGCGCTGTCCACCACACGGATAGAACTGACCTTGGTAACGGATAGCTATATCATGGGTGACGAGCAGGAGCTGCGCAGTGCGTTTACTAATTTATTGGGTAACGCACTGAAGTATTCACCTGATGATTCTGTTGTTAAAGTAAGCTGGTATAAAAACAATAGCGGCGTAGTATTGGCGGTAGAAGACCAAGGTGAAGGCATTGCCAAATCAGAAGTCAGCCGTATTACCGAGCGTTTTTATCGTGTAGAAACCAAACGGCAGAAAAAAGTCAGCGGCACGGGTTTGGGTTTGGCGATTGTCAAACACGTTCTCATGCGCCACGATGCCCAATTGGTGATTAACAGCGAACTGGGCAAAGGCAGTTGTTTCAGCTGCCACTTTCCGATTAAACGTCTGTGTCACTAAGCGACGGATTCAATACGCAAACTGTCAGCCGACTGATGCAGCCAAAAATGCTGCAAGCCGCCATCTGTGCCGTAGACACCCTGTAAAAATTCAGACAATAACTGGAGTATCTGGTAGATATTGGCATCATCAGGGGTATTGACATAATTGACCAGTGGCTCTAATAACAGCCACAACTCAGGACTCAGACTATCTCGGTGATAATCAATTGTTTGCTTGAATGCCGCCAGCCAACCATTCCACCAACTGCCATTAATAGCAACATATTGAAATTCACGCCCTGCCAGTTCATCCAGTTTCAGTTGACACAACGCGCCTTCCAGCCCTTCTAACAGCGAATGCACATAAATCATGCGCTCATCAAAGCCCGCTTTAGTGTAGTAATGCGCTAACGATTGATAGGCAATCTGCCCATTCGACCAATTGCTGTAATCATAAGCAAACCACGCGGTATTAAGACTCGCTATCCGTCCCGAATCCGCCAACACAAAACGCAATAATTGATCGTGATGCGCAAATTTAAGCGGATGCCGGCGAGCAAAATTAAAATACCGCTGCCAGATTTTGCGACTGTAACAACCGTAAAAACTCACCGCAATATCACAAAAAATCCATTGTGTTAATCGCTCCGCCAACGACTCACTGCTTAAATCAGGCGCGTTGGCAATACTTGTCCCTTCGTGTGCATAACGCACCGTCGGCGCACAAAAACCAGCTTCATCCGTTGCATTGGTTATTGCTGTTGCCAATGCCTCGATACCCACAGGGAAAAACGTATCATCATCGGTAGCAAACACAATATAGTCACGAGTCGCCGCCGCAAACGCCGCTAAAAAATTATCCATTGCCTTGCAATCCGCTTCGGTTTCAGCAAACACAATCACATCACCGAATTCCTCGCGTAATGTGCGTTGTTTTTCTATGAAACCAGAATTATCCGCAATCACCACCTCAAACCCCAGATTCAAGAATAAATCCACCGTCAGCATCAAACGGCGCATACTCGGCGCATCAAAACGATGACTGGGAATCACTACGCTGGCATTAATTTTTTTCATCAAAAGTTCTCAAGAATTAAAAAGTATCGTTTTGTAGATCAGTGCGTATCTAGTCCGTCACTGCCCACAGTTAAGTCTGGCTGGTTGTAACCGCGTAGCGGTGAAATGGTTGTAGCAACGCAATATAAACATAACCAAGCCCTGTAGGGGTGAAATGTGTGTTTCTCATCCAACATTTCACCCCTACGGGGCTTGGTTGTATCTAAACACTGAGTCTACAAACATTTTACCCCGCTGGGGTTTTTCCTTAACTGTGGGCAGCAATGCCATTAAGTTAAGAAAAGGTAGGCGCGAATTTATTCGCGTCGTACGCGGGAAAGCGCGAATAAATTCGCGCCTACCTCAGTCAATTACAAGGCTTTTTCAGCTTAACTTAATGGCAGTGAGGTTGGGCAGAGGTACGAAACCCAACATTAACGCGGGTTGTGATGGGTTGCGCTGTCGCTCTACCCAGCCTACTACACCGTCAGTTTAGTTATGACGGGTAAGGTTACTTAGACCTGCGAGGTTTTAGAAACCTCGCAGGTCTTTATCACATCGTCATAATAAAATGGACTGACTACTACGATCTATTTTTACTTGTGTTCCTCAACAGGTGCTGGAGTCTCGGCGGCTTTTGGTGTTTCAACAGGTGCTGGTGTTTCGGTAGCTTTTTCCGTTTCAACAGGCACGAGTGTCTCAGTTGCTTTTTGTTCCGTAGCAGGTAGTTTTGCCTCAGCCGCTTTTTTCGCTTCGGCTGCCTTTCTTGCCTCTCTTTCTGCCGCTTTTTTCGCCAGTGCAGCTTTTTGATCCGCAGCCTTAGTTGCCGCTATCGGGCCGGTTTCTTCTGCCATTACAACCGATGGCGTGACCAGCACGGACATGACACAAACACATAATGGTAAGGTGAGTTTTTTTAAGTTGATATGTAACATAATGACCTCTTTAGCTGGAATGGTGATTCAGAATGAGTGTAACTCGGTCAGTCGCGTAGAAAATGAATACGGGCAAACTCGAATGATTATTCTAACCGTTATTTCAGCAAGATATAAGGACGGGTTTTGTTGCGTAGACAACATGAGGTTTATCGTTGTCGGAAACACCTATTTTCGCTATCGCTCAAACAGGCTTATTCCGACCTATAAGGCTATAACGCAGTGAAACCCATTATTTACGCGGGTTTATGTGGGTTTCGCAATTACGGATTACGGCTTATCTGCTTTAATACAAACACAAAAGAAACGAAAGCAATACAACTGCCTATGGTTATTACCAACTCTGAAACCGAGGGCGGTGCGATAAGAATAAAACCGCGCCCTTTGATAAGCGATGAAAAACTTGAAACGCAAAAAGGCATGAGAAACAGCCTGAACGTCTGCCAGTGGTCAGGCGGCTTTATACCCGAACCGCCAACGCTGAGCAGTAGAGCGAAACCAATAACGCCGCTTATACCAACAGAATTCAGCCAAATAGCGGGCGATGGATCAAAATAATGATAAACGGTAATCAGATACCAAATTAAATAACACCACAGAATAACTTTACCCGTTTTTAAATGGTAAAAATAATTGAGCATAAAATACTTGGACTCCGTGTATAAAAATTCTAATGTATATTAGGTTGCATCTTTTCGCAACCCAACACATTACATGGTAAATGTTGGTTTGAAAAAGCACCAACCTAACGTACGCGGCTTTCTCGTTCCCAAAGTTTTGGGAACGAGAAAATGCTTCACAATCCGTAAAATGTGCTGAGATACCAGTGCGTTCATTGAATCTTATCTTCATAAGTACTACAAAACTCCCGCATTCAATTGGTACAATAGGTGAAAATAGGAATACTCCCAATCACGCACCTATGTTATTTGCCGAATAGTTAAGCATACCGAAAAAGCTAGATTTGGATTCCTGATTTTATATATCACATTGTTAAATAATAAGAGGTTCTAGTATGAAGTTAGATATTGCATTACCTGAGATTTTATTGCCGTTTAAGATGAATATTGAGGCTAGTATTAAGCCGTTTGTGCGTATTAAAACGGCATTGGTTGAGAATAGTTTATCGCTTTGGCAAAGTAAATTTTCTGGTTTGCCTTATTTTCCTAAGGACTTGGTTTATCCATTGGATAGTTGTGGACAGCCGATGAGGTTATTAGCTCAATTTAATTTCGCTGAGATTCCTCATCTTCCAATGTTTCCAGAAAAGGGAATTTTGCAGTTTTTTATTTCAGGCACGGATGGGATGTTTGGAGTGAATTTTAATGATTTGTTAAATGATGATAATTTTCGAGTGCTGTATTTTCCAGAGGTGATGTTGGATGAATCAGAGTTATTAACGGATTTTTCGTTTTTATCTGAGACAAATTATTTAGAATTGCCATTTATGAATGAATTTTCGTTATCGTTTGAGTTGCAGTATGCACCGTTGTCTATTTCGGATTATCAGTTTTATTCTAAGATTATGGATGCAGATGATTATTGTAATGGCATATCTGAGTCATATTCAAATTTGTTTCCATCCGCAGGGCATAAGTTAGGGGGTTATCCGTTTTTTACGCAAGCGGATCCTAGAGAAGTAGAGCAATATCAAGACAGGGAATATGTGCTGTTGTTTCAAATGGATTCGGATTGTTCTTTGGATATTATGTGGGGAGATGTGGGTATTGCGAATTTTTTTATTACGAAGGAGGATTTGTTGAATAGGGATTTTTCTAGGGTGTTATATACTTGGGATTGTGGTTAATTATTATTGATAATATTAGGATAATCAGTAAGATGGGTAGAGCTTTCGAAACCCCATAGGCATCAACTTAAGGATATTTTCTAATAAAATTAATAAGCCTTACTCTTATTTCTACCAATAAATAATAGTTGCGTAGGGCTGAGCTACTCGCTACGAGTTTTTTGCAAGCGCGAACCCGTAAGATGCGCCGAGGCACGAGGCGCATCATTCGTGTGGCAATCGATTGTTTGGATTGATGGATGGATGGGTTAGAGGGGGTCATTTAAATAATATTTGAACAGACATAAATTGATTGCCATCATTATTTACAGTACATAACTTCCCAATTTCCATACCCATAGGGCCTGGTCCAAGTAAGTTAGCAATTTTCGTTGTTTCTTCCAATGTTGAATTCGGCATGGCTTTTCTAACTTCTGCTAGCGTTTCTTCTGGAGTTTTTTTTGGAAAAACATTCTGCGGGGAGCAATCTAGAGTGATTTTATGGTTTTTGAAATTTTCCGAGATACCCATGATTGTTTCGTCATCAATACCTTTAAGTAAAGTGTCACCATTAATTTTTAAAGTGTAGTTGTCGTGTGAAAAATTTCCTTGAGTAACACATAATTCTGATTTAACTAAGCTTTCATTAAGTGTGGCAGTTATAGACTGGCACACTTCTTTGTCTGGGATTGCTGTGATTAGCAATTGTTTTTCGTCTGTTGCATGAGATGCGGATACAGCGAAACTATATAAAACACATGAGGCTAAAATTGACTTCTTAAATTTGCAAAACATTACGTCATCCGTTTGCCTAGGTATAGTTAATATTAAAAATGATTTTAAAATCATTTCATTGATTGGTTTTTCTCGTTCCCAAACTCCAGTTTGGGAACGCCTATTGCCAAGCTCCGCTTGGCGTGTCAATAGAATAAAGCAAGATTGATAACGATAAACAGCAAGCAGAGCTTGATGGTAGGCATTCCCAAGCCAGAGCTTGGGAACGAGAAATTACTTGCGTTTTTGTCGGCAAGACGGTATCTACGGGCTACCGAGCTTTGCTTAACTTTAATATGCTTTTTTCTAGAGAGGCTATATCTTTTAAAAAATCTTCTGGCTTGTTTAGCTGCGCTCTACTTCGGTACTCAATATAACCGTCTCTTGCCAATTTGAAATATTTTAATGCCATATTTTCGTTGTTTAGCTTTAGGTGAGCAGCTCCAATTTCTTTCAAAAAGATTGGAGCCAATATTTGTATAAATTTTGCCCTGCTGTCTAATTCGATTATTTTCTGACCTATAGCTATAACTTGCTCATAGCTCTTTATTTTCTTTGCTGCTTTTAATGAATCTCGCAAATATATAAATTCATTGAAAAGCTCTTGATTCCATTTTTCAGACACTGTATTTACTCCTTTTTCTCTGACTCTAGCTCCAATATCTCACTGTCTGAAAATTCTCGTCTACATTTATTGCACCGATAGCCAGCATAATTATCAAAGTCGTTGTATGGCTGAACGACATTTCGCGTATCTATTATTTCACTGTTACAGCTAGGGCAATTTAACTCTTTTTTGTGGTTCATAATTGGCAGGCTTCTGATTATGGTTGCTAACGCTAATTAGACATCCTAATAGATGCAAAAAATTACGTCTTTTAGTATTCTAACCGCAATTAATATTAAAAAATGATTTTAAAATCGTTTCGTTAGTTGGTTTTATCACGTCCTAAAATAAATTTAACAAACATCATTAATTCACAAGCTCACAATAAAACCGCCCATAACTTACCACAAATCAATGCGCCTCATCCCAATTCTCCCCCACGCCCACATCAACCACTAACGGCACGTTCAATTCAGCGGCGGCGCACATAATATTTTTAATACTCACAATGCAATTCTCTATCTGAGATTCAGCAATTTCAAACACTAATTCATCATGTACCTGCATAATGATTTTGGCATCGACAGCGGCGGGTTGTAGCCATGCGTCTACGGCGAGCATGGCGCGTTTGATAATATCGGCGGCTGTGCCTTGCATCGGGGCGTTGATGGCGGTGCGTTCGGCGTATTGGCGTAGGTTGGCGTTGCGGGAGTTGATGTGCGGTAAATATAAACGTCTGCCGAATAGCGTTTCTACATAGCCTTGCTGGCGGGCGAGTTCGCGGATGTTGTCCATGTAGTTTTTTACGTCGGGATAACGGGCGAAATATAAGTTGATGTAGTCTTGAGCCTGATTGCGTGATAATCCCAGTTGCGCGGCTAAACCAAACGCGGACATTCCGTAAATCAAACCAAAGTTAATGGCTTTGGCAGAGCGGCGTAAATCGTTGGTCACTTGGTCGGGGGCAACAGCAAACACTTCGGCGGCGGTGGCGCGGTGGACATCTTGCCCTGTGCTAAATGCAGTGATTAAACCTGCATCATTGGATAAATGCGCCATGATGCGCAGTTCAATTTGTGAGTAATCGGCGGCGACGATTTTGTAGCCGTCGGGGGCAATAAACGCCTGTCTGATTTTGCGTCCTTCTTCACTGCGAATCGGGATGTTTTGCAGGTTGGGATCGGAGGAGGATAAGCGACCTGTGGCGGCGACGGCTTGATGATAAGAAGTATGTACGCGCCCCGTTTTATTATCGACTTGTTGCGGCAGTTTGTCGGTATAAGTGGATTTGAGTTTGTTTAAACTGCGGTAATCAAGGATTAATTTAGGCAGTGGAAAGCCTTGATCTGCCAAGTCTTGTAATACCGATTCATCGGTGGACGGTTGACCTGTGGGGGTTTTTTTCAATACGGGCAGTTTGAGCTGATTGTAGAAAATATCCTGAATTTGTTTCGGCGAACCCAAGTTAAAAATATGCCCTGCGACATTATGCGCTTGTTGTTCCAGCGAGATAATGTGATTGGCAAGTTCCATGCTTTGTTGTGCCAGCATATCGGTGTCGATGAGTACGCCGTTGGCTTCGATACGCGCCAGTACGCTGATTAACGGAATTTCCAGTTCGGTATACAGTGTCAGCAGGGCAGGGGATTGCGCCAGTTTTTCACTTAATACTTGGTGCAAACGCAGGGTAATATCGGCATCTTCGGCGGCGTAAGGCGCGGCTTTATCAATGGCAACTTCGGAAAAATTAATCTGTTTCGCGCCTTTGCCTGCCACGTCTTCATAATGAATGGTGGTCACGTCCAAATAGACTTTGGCTAAATCATCCATGTTGTGTTTGGTTGCCGTGCTGTTTAACACATAAGATTCCAGCATGGTGTCGTGGGCGATACCGCGCAAGGTGATACCATGATTCGCCAACACATGAGCATCGTATTTAAGATTTTGCCCCAGTTTGGCTTTGTCGGGATTTTCTAATAACGGGCGCAGTTGTTCTAATACGGCGGTGCGGTCGAGTTGCGCGGGAGCTTCCAGATAATTATGCGCTAACGGCAAATACGCGGCTTTCCCTGCTTCGACGGCAAACGATACGCCGACGATTTGCGCTTTGCTGTAATCTAGGCTGGTGGTTTCGGTGTCGAAGGCGAATAATTCGGCTTTATCTAATTTGCTTAGCCAATGATTGAGCTGGTCTTGGGTGAAGATGGTTTCGTACTGCACATCGGCGGGTGCTGGGGTAGGCGGTTCAGGTGTAATTTCAGCGGGCGGTGCGATTTCAGGCTGATTATTGAGCATTTTCAACCAGCTGGAAAATCCCAGTTCAGCTAACAGGCTTTTTAAATGCGCGTTATCGACGGGCTTACGTTTTAAATCCTCCATGCCGTAAGGCAGTTCCAAATCACATAAAATCGTAGTGAGCTGTTTGGATAACGGCAGAAAATCCAGACTGGCGCGTAAGTTGTCGCCGATTTTGCCTTTGATGTCAGCGGCGTGGGCGATTAAATTATCCAGCGTTTCATATTGCTCCAGCCATTTTGCCGCCGTTTTTGGCCCGACTTTGGGTACACCGGGAATGTTGTCGGAGCTGTCGCCGATTAATGCCAGATAATCAATAATCTGCTCAGGTTTTACGCCGAATTTATCAATCACGCCCTGAATATCCATGCGCGTATTGGTCATGGTGTTTTCTAAAATGACGTTATCGGTGACTAATTGCGCCATGTCTTTGTCGCCTGTGGAAATGACGACATGAAAACCCTGTTGCTCGGCGTGTTTTGCCAATACGCCCAATACGTCATCGGCTTCTATGCCCGATTCCATAATCAGCGGCAATCCCATTGCGCGTATCAGTTGATGCAGCGGCGCAATTTGTACGCGCAAATCATCAGGCATTGGCGGGCGGTGAGCTTTGTATTGGTCGTATAAATCATTACGAAAGGTTTTTCCTGCGGCATCAAAAATGACCGTTATATAATCAGTCTGATATTCAGTTAATAATTTGCGTAACATATTGGACACGCCGTAAATGGCGTTGGTCGGTTCGCCTTTGGCATTGGTCAACGGCGGTACGGCATGGAAAGCCCGAAATAAAAAAGACGAGCCGTCAACGAGACACAGGGTTTTTTGAGCTGATAAAGTCATAATGAATAAACGGTAAAATGAACAACAGGCGACACGATACCATTTTTTAATCGCTTTCCCCACTAGACCTGTCAGGTCTTGTTAATCAGTTTGCATAAAGTGAATACTATGAACAATCAACAGATAGGCATATTCGGCGAAGTGCTGTTTGACCAGTTCCCCGATGGTCAGCAGGTGTTAGGCGGCGCACCGTTTAATGTCGCGTGGCATCTGCAAGCCTTCGGACTGGCACCGTGTTTTATCAGCCGTGTCGGTGATGATGTGCAGGCTGATAATATCAGACAGGCAATGGATATGTGGGGCATGACAACGGCTCAACTACAAACCGATTACGACCATCCAACAGGCACGGTGCAGATTAGCTTTAATAACGGCGAACCCAGTTATGCCATTTTGACCAATCAGGCTTACGATTTTATTACCACCGATTTGCTGGATTTATCCGCGCATTATTCGGTGCTGTATCACGGCACACTGGCAATCCGTCATTCGACTGCAACCCACGCGCTTGACGTGTTAAAAGCGCATCATCAAGGCAAGATATTTGTGGATGTCAATTTGCGTGAACCGTGGTGGCAAGCCGAGCGCGTGAAGCACATCATCGACCAAGCGCATTGGGTCAAGCTCAATCATCATGAACTGGAGCATTTACAACCGTTACACGCCGATTTAAAAGAGGCAATGGGGTTATTTATAGAGCGGCATCATTTGGAAGTATTGATTGTGACCTGTGGCGAACAGGGCGCGATAGCGATGACGCAGTTTGGTGACACGGTGGAAGTCGCGCCTGCCGCACAGCTTGCGGTGGTTGATACCGTGGGTGCGGGTGATGCGTTTTCGGCGGTGCTGTTGTTAGGTTTACAACGCGGCTGGTCATTGCAAGTAACGATGGAAAGAGCGCAGGATTTTGCCTCTGCGTTAGTGACACAACGCGGGGCAATTGTGCAGGATAGGGGGTTTTATCAGCGGTTTGTTGAGGTGTGGTAGGTTGGGGTGAGGCACGAACCCCAACATTTACGTTTAGCTGATTGTTGGGGTTCGTGCCTCACCACCAACCTACGAAATTAAACTAATTTGGCTTTTAAAAATTCCACAATATCCGCCATTGCAATCACTTCATTGTCACTGGCGGTTCTGTCTTTGTATTCCACTGTGCCAGCATCTAAACCACGATCGCCGACGATTAAATAATGCGGAATACCGATAAGTTCCATATCGGCAAACATAAAACCAGCGCGGACTTTTCTGTCATCAAATAACACGTCAAAACCTGCCGCGACTAAATCGGCATACAGTTGTTCTGAGGCTTCTTTCAGGCGTTCGGATTTGTGCATATTCATCGGGCAGATTGCCACTTGAAACGGGGCGATATTATTCGGCCAGATAATGCCGTGCGCATCGTGGTTTTGTTCAATTGCCGCCGCAACGACACGCGAAATACCGATGCCGTAACAGCCCATAATCATGATTTGATTTTTGCCGCCTTCGTTGATGATACCCGCTTTCATGGCTTCGCTGTATTTGGTGCCGAGCTGGAAAATATGTCCGACTTCGATACCACGCGCCAAGGTGATTTCACCTTTGCCGTCGGGGCTTTTATCACCTGCAACCACATTGCGTAAGTCATGGAACACCGCTTTTTCATAAAAAGCCTGCGTTTTCGCATCCGCCGTCCAATGACAGCCGCGCAGATGAAAGCCCGCTTCATTCGCGCCGCAGACAAAGTCGTTCAAGTATTTAACCGAATGGTCAAACAAACACGCATGATCTGCATCCAGTTTAGGGCCTAAAAAGCCTGCAACACAGCCGTGATGGGCAACGATTTCTTCATCGGTTGCCATGCGGAACTCACCGATAATTTTGCGGGTTTTGATTTCATTGAGTTCATGATCGCCGCGTAAAAATAAGTCATAAAAAGTTTCTTTAATGACATTGCCTTCGTCATCGCGCTGCATTTGCATGACGGCGAGGGTTTTTAAAATGCGTTGCGCAGGGACGTTTAAAAACTCGCTGATTTCAGCGATGGTTTTTTGTGTAGGCGTGGCGACTTTTTGGTAGGGTTCAGTGGGTGCGGCTAAGGTTTGTTCTTCTAATAATGCGGTGGCACTTTCGACGTTTGCCGCATATTCGCTGTCTGTAGAAAAGGCAATCGCATCTTCACCTGACTCTGCCAATACATGAAATTCATGCGACACTGCGCCGCCGATTGAACCTGAATCGGCAATGACCGCGCGGTAGTTCAAGCCCAGCTTGTCAAAAATAGAGCTGTAGGCTGCGTACATGACATCGTAGGTTTCTTGCAATGATTCTTGCGTTAAATGAAACGAGTAGGCATCTTTCATGATGAATTCGCGTGAACGCATTACGCCGAAACGCGGGCGAATTTCATCACGGAATTTGGTTTGAATTTGATAGTAGGTAATCGGCAGTTGTTTGTAGCTTTTCAGTTCATGACGCGCCAAATCGGTGATGATTTCTTCGTGCGTGGGCCCTAGGCAAAAATCACGCTCATGACGGTCTTTCAAGCGCGCCAGTTCCGGCCCGTAATGTTGCCAGCGTCCTGTTTCCTGCCACAATTCAGCAGGTTGCAAGGCGGGCATCAACACTTCCAGCGCGCCCGCTTTTTCCATTTCTTCGCGGGTGATTTTTTCGACTTTGCGCAATACGCGCAGTCCCAACGGCAACCAGCTGTACAGACCTGTGGCAAGTTTACGAATCAAGCCGGCACGAATCATCAATTGATGACTGATAATTTCAGCATCGGCAGGGGTTTCTTTTACGGTATTTAACGGGAATTGAGAAGTACGCATGACTTTAGTTAAGAAAATGAAAAAACCGCTATTTTACAGGTTTAAGTCTGGATACACACTATAGGTGTGCATCTGTCGTGCCTGTCGCCGAAAAAACCGCATAACGACCCCGTCCTTTAGCTTTAGCCTGATACAACGCGGTGTCGGCATGATTTATTAATAATGAGCTGGTGTCGCCGTGTTGCGGATAGAGGCTGATGCCGATACTGGCACCGATGTGTACGGTCTTATTTTTCAGTAATTGAAAGGGCTGGCTTAGGTCGTTGATGATGCTGGTGGCTATCTGGGCAGTGTTGTTCTCGTGTTGAATGTCGTCCAGCAGAATCACAAATTCATCACCGCCCAAACGGGCTATCATGTCGGTATGGCGTAATTTTGCACTGACACGGACAGCCACTTGCTGAAGCAGTTCGTCGCCTGCCAAATGCCCCAAGCAATCATTGACCGCTTTAAAATGATCCAGATCCATCATCAGGACAGCAAATCGGGTGTGTTTTCTCTGGCTTACGCTCAGACTATAATCCAGATGATCCAATAATTTGCGGCGATTAGGCAAGTTGGTGAGCGAATCATAATAGGCGAGCTGGTTGATTTTTTCTTCTGCCAGTTTCCGTTCGGTGATGTCGGTGAAGGTGATGATGTAATGCGTGGGTCGGGCGTTGTCGTCTTGCACTGTTGTAATCGCCATGTAGGCGGGATATTCGCTGCCGTTTTTGCGACGATTCATGATTTCACCTTGCCAATGACCTGTTTTGACAACGGTTTCCAATAGATTGAAACAACGGGCTTTATCTTTTTTATTAGTGGCAAGTAATGCAGGTGAGCGTCCGATAACATCGTCTGCACTGTAGCCTGTTATCTGTGTGAAAGCCTTGTTGACGCGCAGAATGATATTATCGGCATCGCTGACTAACATCCCTTCTTGTGATTCAAAGGCAACGGCGGCAATGCGCAATTCGGTTTCCGCGCGTTTTTTCTCGGTAATATCTTCTTTAACGCCTAAGTAATGGGTGATTTGTCCATCCACTTGCCGCATCGGTGAAATTAATGCCAGTTCGGTGTATTCGCTACCGTCTTTACAGCGATTAATCAGTTCACCCTGCCATATTTCGCCGCGTAGTAAGGTTGCCCATAAATCATGGTAGGTGGCTTCGGGCGTTTTGCCTGAATGTAGTATGCGCGGGTTTTGTCCGATGATTTCATGCGGGCTGTAACCTGTGATTTTTGAGAATGATTTATTGGCAAATTCAATGTTTGCATTCAAGTCGGTAATAATAATCGAGCTGGGGCTTTGTTCCACTGCCAATGACAACAGGCGTAACAATTGTTCGCTGGATTTTCGTTGCGTAATGTCACGAATAAACGCATTAAACTCAACCCCCCGCGCGGTTTTAACGGGCGATACCGAAATTTCAACGGGAAACTCATGACCCAGACGGTGCAAGCCTTCCATCTCTACTAAAGAATGAAAGATAACGCCTACGCCTGATTTTAAATAATTCTGGTAGCCATGAACGTGTGCTTCACGATAACGCGGCGGCACAATGGTGGTACTCATATCACGCCCCAGTGCTTCGGCTGTTGACCAGCCGAATATCACTTCCGCCTGTTTGTTCCAGCCTGTAATACGACCGTCGGCATCCATTTGAATAATGGCATCGAACGCGCTGTTGATAATGGCGTGCAAGCGTTCTTTATCATCTTGATTGGCTTCAAGTAAGGTGTTGAAACCATTTGCCATGACATTAAAACTATTGCCTACCTGAGTAAGTTCATCGCGGGTATTGAGTTGAATACGCGCCTGTAAATCACCATCGGCAAATTTTTGTGCGGAACGGGCAAGCGATTGCACGCTATTGACAGTCGATTGATAAATGCCGATAAAGATATAGGTCACGATTAACAAGGACATCAGGGCAATGCTGATATTAATCTGTAATTCTTTTGTATGCTGCTGAATGCGCGCATCAAGCAAGTGTTGTATAGACGGTAGTAAATTCTGATATATCTGTTCATAACCGTTATTAATCGCCGCTGTTGCCATTGCGAAATAGGTTTCGGAGGGTGTGGCAAATTGTGTTGATAAAATATCCGACTTCACTAATTGGGTAATATGTTGTGCCGATTGTTCAACCTCGGTAGCCGCAGTCAATAAGCCGGTTTTTATGTCATTGTTATAACGACCGGTTTTTTCCAGATTGATATTCAACGACTCAAGTGCGTTATCAAGCTCGGCAATGAGGAGAAATAATTTTATTTTCTGTGTGTCGGATAGCTGCTTTTTTATCAGAATGCTGGTGCCGAAGGTGCGCATTTGACTAAGTTGCTCAAGTGCCATCGGCAGTTTATTGACTGCGGTATCAATCAAGTAATAAAACGCAATATCTCCATCAAAGGTCAGTGCATAATCATCGGCGATAGAGACCTTAAATTGCTGTAAGCGGTCGATTAATGCGGTGTTTGCTATAAAATTATCGACGAGGGGCAACAGGTGTTCTTGTGCGCGCAAGACTTTCCAATCGGCTTCCAAATGCTGCCAGTCAGGATGGGCGGCAAAATTTGCATTGAGTTGACGCGCGGCGATGTCCAGCTCTCTTTCCTTGGCATCATGAGCATAACGCATTGCTTCATTGCCACTGAGCATTGCCAGCTCTAAACCACGATGCTCCTGCATCAGCTGTATGGTATGAGTAATAGAGTTAATAAGGGTTATGCCTTGTGATTGCCGTTGTGAAGTGATAATAATCGTACTTATATGGCTATAAAGGTTGGTCATGATGACAGTGACAGCCGCAACATAAATTAAACCCAGCACGATAAACTTTTGCGCGTAGCTCAACTTATTCATCAGCGCGGCAGCGGGGAGAAATAGTTTTTTCATGAAGCACTCAAAATAATAATGAGATGATGAGCAACAGAGGCGTTTATTAACAGTGAATTGCTGGAAAGAAGGAGGGCATGACGAGAATTTATAAACATTTTTTCATCCAGCACACCTGAGAAAGTGAAAATAAGTTAACGATGATAAACGAAAAATCAGACTATGAATAGCAACAGGCGAATTGACAGGGAAAGCCACGGTTGGCGGGTTATGACTCTGAAAATCAGCGCGTACTTTATATTTTGCGGGGGACTGTCCAAAACGCCAATATCCTGTTTTAATAGCCACACTTTAAATAACCGACCGATCGCACTCAGGAAAATGTTATGAAAAAACTAACGAGCAGTTCGCTTATTATTATCATGATGATATTGATAGGCATCATTTCAACAGCAGAAGCCAGAACAGGAAGTACCTCAGACAGTTCCAGTTCTTCAAAATCACGTTCCACTACCAGTAAAACCACCACCAGCAGCAAACCCAGTAAAACCACCAGTGCGACCAATTCAATATTTGCCAATGCGGCTAAAAATAACGAGGCAAGCAAAGCGTGGCAAAAAATTAATAAAAAACCTGTGGATAATACACCTGTTGCTGTCGCGCCTGTTCCAGCACCTGTACAAAACAACGACAACAACACCAGTCAACAACTGGCTGATATTCAAAGACAACTTGCTGAGAATAAACGTCAGCAACAAATCGCTGATGCAGCCAGATTCGCCGCGGAAATGGCAGCACGCAATAACAATAATCGCCCGCAACCTGCCTATGTTACCCCCGCCACTGTCACGCCGCCTGTCGCAAATGTCACTAATACAGCGACAGACTCAGCACCCGCCAAGAGCGGCGGCACATCATGGTTCATGATATTTTTAATCATAGGCGGCATTGTCGTTATCTATTTCTGGCTTAAAAACCGTAACAGCTCCAACACGAATTACCGACTCTAGGAACAGTACATGAATATTTTTTCTTACTTTAGTAAATTATTCGGTGGCGAATCGACCGCACAAGATGCCAACCTGCCGCTGAAAATAAACTTCAACAGCACCATCACCTTTGAAATCAATCCCATACTCTCGGCAATGACCTACGGGGCAATGATTGATGTCCTGCTTGATAACCTCAAGATGCTGAATGTTAAATCCATTGCCAGCATTAAAATTGAAGGCATGGACAACAAAAAAATCTATCGCTTTTATTTCAATAAAGAAGGTGATAGAAAAAGACTGTTCTTACAAGTGCTGTGTGACAGCAATAATGTCGATAATATTGACGAAATTTTATTCTGTTCCAGCGTCACAGAACCGCCTCAAGGTGAAGAAGATATTTTATTTTTTCTGGGTGATAATGGCTCAGGTTTGGGCGAACCCAGCTACAGCTTTTCCCGCGAAGACTTATACACCTTTTTATCCCGCGCCGAAGTCGATAAACGCTTGGCAGCCAATAACGATGAAGATGGCGTTGAATACAGCCGTATTGAGCCTGAACAAGATTTTATGCCCGCGTTCAGCGGCGAAGAAACCGTTATTTTCGATGCCAACGGTGTCACAGGTGAAAGCCGCCGCATTATGAATTTAATGCCGCATTCGCGTGGTTTGCAGGACACACTATTTGAGGAACTCATTGTTGCCTTCTGGGTAACAACCTCACACAATGGTAATGAAATTACCATTGAAGACCAGCTTCCTTTGGCAGAATATATTTTTGCTATAAAGTTAGAAAGAACCAACATCAAAGTTATTTAATTCACATTTGGAGAAAGCTCAATGGGTACATTTTCGTTATTAGGTAGATTGTTTGGTGCGCAAGTAGATCAAGCGGGTGAAAGCTTAGTCGGTGCATTAGTAGCTTTTGATCCTGAAACTGCAACGCAAGTCGATAGAGATGCGTTAGCTGAGAAAATTCAAAATGTGGCGAAAAAATTTGCCGCCGCTAAACAAGATTACGATAAAGAACAAAATGATGTTGTCGTTAAAGAAGCACAGATTGCACAATACTTAACCACGCTGGACATAATGGTCGGTCAATTAGAGCGTCAGGAAATCAGCCAAGCAGCATTTGATGATTTTTTTGCAGGCATTGAAGAATCACAAGCCCAACTGGTACAAGAACAAGAAGAAGCTGATGAAGCCAAAGCCGTCAAAGACGAACTGGATGACATTTTGAAAATCCTGACACAACAACTGAATGACTTTGATAAAGTCACCAGCAAAGCCTTGCGCGACGTATCATTGGCACAAAGTCAGGTTGAAAAAGAAAAACTGAAAGCGGAGCGTCAAGCTGAATTAAGCAACCTGAAAAGCGGTTTAGGCGCGGACTCTACCGCTGTCAGAAAATTACAGGAAATTGCCAAAAAAGCTAAAATCGACGCAGAAGCGGCGAAAACCGTGCGTGAAATCACTGCTAAACCACAAACCCAAGCGGAAAAAATGGAAGCAATGATGGCGCAAGCCAAACAAGCAGGCGCACCTGCGGTCAGCACAATGTCAGCCGCAGAACGTGTTGCCGCGTTAAAAGCTAAAACCAAAGCGTAATACACCATTCAAGGATTTACTTTGCCACGGATGGCATCATTTCACACACGTTTTTCCAGAAACGTAACTCAATCAAGGTAGAATGGGTAAAGGCTATAGCCTAAAACACCATTATCAATTGTCGATAGATTTCACATCTTACGCACTAATTTCTTTCAAAAAATACATGAACGACAAACAAAAATTTGCGCAACAATTAACCGATTTTGCAACAGGTTTACAAGATCATATTAGTACAGAAGATGGGCAATGGACAATAAAAGGCTTTATTGATATTTTCAAAAACGTTTATACACTTTCATCAGATACTAAGATTATTTCTAAAATTTTGGAAATTCATTTGTTTCCACAAGTTTTAAAGTTTGCTCAAGATTATGGTTATAAAATAGTTCTTGCCGATCATCAAAATTATTATCCTGATATTTCTTTTGTCAGTAAAGATAATGAAAATATAAAATTTGCTGTTGATTTTAAAACCAGCTATCGAAATCCTAAAAAACCTTTTTTATGCAACGGCTTTACGCTCGGTTCACATGGGAAATATTTCGAAGATCGTAAAAGTACCAAAAATATACAATTTCCCTATAGTGATTATTCAGGTCATTTTTGCCTAGGTATTATTTATAGTAGAACGGATAATTCGTCTATTGATGAAACAAAATCTCATTGCATTGATGAACTCCAATCTATCAGTTCAGTGGTTAAGGACTTTCATTTTTTTGTTGCCGAAAAATGGTGTATAGCCAGTGATAAAGGCGGAAGTGGTAATACAGCCAATATTGGCAGCATTAATAATATTGACGATATTATTAATGGTCGCGGTATGTTTTCACGTTTAGGCGAAGAGTGGTTTGATGATTATTGGATGAATTATCAAAAAATAATTGTTTCTGATAATGATGGAAATACTAAGAAAATAACCACGTTAGAAGAGTTTGTAAAATATAGAAATGGCGATGTATCACTTATTGTTTCTAAGTGTAACAAGGAAAATAATGAAAGTTAATGTGCCTCCTATTAAGTCGCAAGGAATCAAGACTAAATTAGTACCCGCTATTGCAGAACTTGTTCCCGATAATTTTACAGGTATTTGGATAGAACCTTTTATGGGAACGGGAGTTGTTGCCTTTAATTTAGCTCCTAAAAAAGCGTTGCTCTGTGATAGCAACCCGCACCTGATTAATTTTTATCAAGCAATTGCCACAAATGACGTTAATGCAACTATCGTTAAGGATTTTTTGCAAACAGAAGGTGATAAATTATTAATAAAAGGAGAAAGTCATTATTATGATATTCGTGAGCGGTTTAATAAAAGCCATCATCCATTAGACTTTTTATTTTTAAATAGAGCAGGGTTTAACGGTATGATTCGTTTTAATCGCCAAGGCGGTTTTAATATTCCTTTCTGTAAAAAACCACAGCGTTTTGCACAAGCCTATATTACCAAAATTGTTAATCAAGTTGACCACATATCTAAGTTATTAAAGATAAAAGACTTTTCTTTTAAATGTCAGGATTTTAGTGAAACACTTAATTCAGCACAAGCATCCGATATTATCTATTGCGACCCTCCGTATATTGGTCGTCATGTTGATTATTACAACAGCTGGGATGATAATGATGAGAAAAAATTATTTCAGTTGCTTTTAAAAGCACAAAGTAAATTTATTCTTTCAACATGGCATCATAATGATTTTAGAAAAAACGAGTATATTGATTTGCTCTGGAATCAATTCCATATTTTCACTCGTGAACATTTTTATCATGTAGGTGGTAGTGAAAAAAATAGAAATCCAATGATGGAGGCGATTGTGGCTAATTTTTGTATTGCTCCAGCGTCATCTCTGTCAGTTTATCCTATAGCCCGACAAACACAAAAATCCGTTAAAATACCCGACATCGAAATAAACACCATTAGCCTGAGGTAACAACGTGGGTAAAGTAATAGCCGTCACCAATCAAAAAGGTGGCGTAGGAAAAACAACAACCAGTGTCAATCTTGCCGCGTCTTTAGCGGCGGCTAAACGGCGTGTTCTGCTTGTAGACCTTGATCCACAGGGTAATGCGGCAATGGGCTGTGGTATTGATAAACATGATATTCAACATTCCAGTTATGAGTTGCTGATGGCGACCGTGCCTGCGATTGATACCATTGTTGAACTGCCTGATTTCGGTTTTTCAGTGGTGGCGGGTAATTCTGACCTGACGGCCGCCGAAGTGGAATTAATGCAGGCTGACCGCAAGGAACAACGGTTAGCCGATGCGTTATTGCCCATAAAAGCACAGTATGATTTTATTTTGATTGACTGTCCGCCGTCGTTAAATATGCTGACACTGAACGCAATGGTGGCGGCGGACAGTTTATTGATACCGATGCAGTGCGAGTATTACGCACTGGAAGGCTTATCCGCATTAATGACCACCTTGCAGAATATTCAGGACACCGTTAATCCGAACCTGCATCTGGAAGGCATTTTGCGCACCATGTACGATGACCGTAACCGTTTAACCAAAGATGTGTCTGAGCAATTGTTGCGCTATTTTGGTGATAAAGTATTCCGCACCTGTATTCCCAGAAATATCCGTTTAGCCGAAGCCCCCAGTCATGGTTTACCCGTGTTAAGCTACGACAAATCCTCGCGCGGTGCGTTGGCGTATATCGCTTTAGTCGGCGAAATGATTAGAAAAGAAACGCCATGACTGCGCAAAAACGCGGCTTAGGGCGTGGGTTGGAAGCCTTATTAGTCGATGTTGCCAAGCCAGTCAAAGCGAAAGAAAGTGTGCCGACAATACACACCAGCTTAGCAGACGATCACGCCGCTATCGCCACCATCGCGCTCATGAAAGCGATACAAAAAGAAAACGCCAATCTGATTAAAGAAGTGGAAGCATTAAAAGATTTGCTGGACGACTTTGAAGCACTGGTTCAAAACCTCAATATAGATAAACCAACATTATGACTGTAAAAAAACGTGCATTAGGGCGCGGACTGGATGCTTTATTAGGTGATGCGTCTCCCAAAGAGCAAAAACCGCACACACTGGAAACGCTCCCCATTGAATACTTGCAACGCGGCAAATACCAACCGCGCAAAGATATCAATCCCGAAAAGTTGCAGGATTTAGCCAATTCCATTAAATCGCAAGGCATTATCCAGCCAATCGTCGTGCGTCAGCTTGCCCAGCATCAATATGAAATTGTTGCAGGTGAGCGTCGCTGGCGAGCGGCGCAACTGGCAGGACTGAACGAAGTCCCTGTGGTGATTAAAATCATTGATGACAACAGCGCAATGGCAATTGCCCTGATTGAAAATATTCAGCGCGAAGACCTGAATCCGCTAGAAGAAGCCGATGCACTGAAACGCCTGCTGGAAGAATTTTCCATGACGCATCAACAAATCGCCGATGCTATCGGTAAATCCCGCGCCACGGTCACCAATTTATTACGCCTGCTGGATTTACACGTTGAAGTAAAAACCCAATTGGTGAATAAGCAAATAGACATGGGACACGCCCGTGCGTTATTAGCGTTGGAAGGGGTAAAACAAGTCGAAATCGCGCGTAAAATAGCCAAAGACGGCTTGACGGTAAGAGCCGCCGAACGCTTGATTAAAGAAGCGCAGGAAACGCCCAAACAGCCGATTGTCAAAGTCATCGACCACGACACGCGCCGCTTGCAAGATGATTTAACCGCCAAACTGGGCGCGAAAGTCTCTATCGACCACAAAGAAAACGGCACAGGGAAATTAGTGATTGCGTACTCCAGTTTAGAAGAACTGGATGGCATTATTGAACAGATTAAATAACGTACTTTAAGACCTGTCAGGTTTTTAAAACCTGAAAGGTCTGACTCACTTGGAGGTTTTTATGTCAGAACATCAACACCCCATCGCTTTAAGCGATGCCGAAATCGAACAGCGTTTAAAAGATGAATTACCCAACTGGACGTATGAAAACAGCTGGATTAGACGCAAAATAAAAACCAGCAGTTGGAAATCCACCTTAATGGTCGTCACCACCGTCGGGCATCTCGCCGAAAAAGCGTGGCATCATCCCGACATGAGCATCTCTTATGCGTTCGTTATCGTTAAATTAGTCACCCACTCAGCCAAAGGCGTGACGGAAAGAGATTTTGCTCTGGCGAAAAAAATTGAAGAAGTCGTATTATGGGATGCAGCGGCAGAACCCAATGGCGTTTTTGAAGGCACACCGAAAGACGACCAGCGGTTTAGTTATATAAAAGGCTAGACTTGCTTAGCCATATTAGAGCAACAAATTATTAATGAAATTAACCTTAGTTTGGTGGAATACCAGTTTTGCACCGCTGAGTAAAACAGCTGCTTCTGAATCGCACTTGAATACAGTGTGTAGAGTACTGGAATGGTTTGTTGAGCAGCTACAGGCTGATTTTATTGCGTTGGCTGAAATCAACGATGATTATTTCAATTATCTTGAACAATATACCAATATCAACGGTTTTCGTTGGCTGAACTTATCAGGTAAAAATGAACGAATTACTTTCGATACCTGTGTTCTGGTTCGTGAAGATAAATTGCAAATTTTGGATACGCAAAACCTTATCGTTTCGAAAGCAACTAACTCAGTCAAAATTGGACAAAAGTTAATAATGGCGGTAGCAGATTATGATTTGCCTGTGCATATTTTCCTCTCACATTGGACTAATGTTCGCGATTGTTATGAAGCAGACAGACAGCATCTTGGAATCAGATTGCGAGATGAAGTTGATACTATTTTGCAATCCGATCATTCAGCACCTGTGATTTTATTGGGTGATTACAATGCAGAACCGTTTGCCGATTCTTTAACAACGGGCTTATCATCCACGCGAGACATGACCAGAGTAAGAAAAAAGCCCTTGTTACTTTATAATCCATTTTGGCGACACTTAGGTGAGGCAAAATCCTATAAGCACGGCGTTGATGCAACAACAAAAAACCGTTGTGGTACTTATTACTATAAAAGCGGTTCAATCACTCGCTGGCATACCTTTGACCAAATGCTTTTTTCTTCATGCTTTATTGGTGGTAATGCTTGGCATTTAAACGAGGAACTTACAGGCATCATTGATACGCCTGAATTATTTAATTTGGTGATTGACGCGAAGCAAAAATTTGACCATTTACCCATTATTTCCGTATTAGAAAAAGAGACTAGCCATGATTAATTTTGTCGATTCACTTAACAAAGGGTTGGAATTATCGCAACAAGCCGATGAAAATAACAAGGAGATAGATACTGTATTTGCTGAGTTAAATCGACAGCTTAATGATGTTTATGCGGGTAAGTTAGTTATTGAACGCCAATATGTTGCGACAAGTCGAATTGGTGCAACTAATTTAAAAATTAATCCAGTTGTAGCTAGCGTTGTAGCTAGAAATGGAAAGTCTCGAATGGATAAATCGAATACAACAACACTAATTGCGAACTGGGAGAAATCCCCTACAGGCTATCCCTGTTCAATAGCATTTTGTGGACAAAAATACATTTGTGAAGACAAAGAGTCATTAGAATTAGCAATTGCTGACTTACTTGCTAACCCCTTTGTTGCCAAAACCTTACTTAAAGTTATCAATGCAGAATTAACAGAAACTGTTGAGTAAAATTCGCACTGCTGTATTACCCCTATATAAACACCACAGGAGAACCACCCTCATGACCGTAGCGACTCAAGGTGATTTGAGTACACTGACCAGCAAAGAACTGCACCAACTGATAGTCAATAAAGACATTTCGGTGATGGAGCTGGTCGAAGTTTTTTTAAACCGTATCAACCAATACGACCCGCAACTCAATGCTTACATCACCGTGGTGCAAGATAAAGCCCGCGCACAAGCCATTGACGTGGATAATAAAATCAGAAGCGGCGAATTGAATCACCCGCTGGCAGGTGTACCTTACGCGCTGAAAGATTTATTCTGCACCAAAGGCATACTGACTTCATGCGGGTCAAAAATGCTAAGCAACTTTATTTCCCCTTACGATGCCACGGTGTACGACAAACTCAATCAAGCGGGCGCGGTATTGCTGGGTAAAGTCAATATGGATGAGTTCGCAATGGGTTCATCCAATGAAAACAGTTTTTACGGCGCAGTGGCGAATCCGTGGGATTTAAGTCGCATTCCCGGCGGCAGTTCAGGCGGTTCAGCGGCGGCAGTGGCGGCAGGATTAGCCGCGTATTCGCTGGGCAGTGATACAGGCGGTTCGGTGCGTCAACCTGCATCGTATTGTGGTATCAGCAGCATCAAACCGACTTACGGACGGATTTCACGCTACGGCATGACCGCTTATGCCTCCAGCTTGGATCAATGCGGCCCAATGGCGCGTTCAGCCGAAGACATGGCGTTGATTTTACAAACGGTCAGCGGCTTTGATGTGCGTGATTCCACCAGTGCTAATGTCCCCGTACCTGATTACAGCGCGACCCTCAATGAGCCGCTGGCAGGGTTACGCATCGGTATACCGAAAGAATTTTTTGCCGACGGTCTGGATGCAGACGTAGCGAAAGTCATTAACGAAGCGGTTGAAGAATTTAAACGCTTAGGCGCGACCGTGAAAGAAGTCAGCCTGCCGAACAGTCATTTATCGGTCGCCGCCTATTATGTTATCGCTCCCGCCGAAGCCTCGGCGAATTTATCGCGTTTTGATGGTGTGCGTTTTGGTCACTCCTGTGATGCGCCGACCAACTTACAAGACCTGTATGAACGCAGTCGTTGGGAAGGCTTTGGTGATGAAGTGAAACGCCGTATTGTTATCGGCACTTACGCGCTGTCGTCAGGTTATTACGATGCTTATTATCTGAAAGCGCAAAAAATCCGCCGCTTAATCAAAAATGATTTTGTTGCCGCGTTTAATGACGTTGATGTGTTAATGGGGCCTGTGACACCGACCACCGCGTTTAAAATCGGCGAAAAATCCGATGATCCGATTGCCATGTATCTAGGTGATATTTACACGCTGCCGATTAGTCTGGCAGGTGTTCCCGCCGTGTCGATTCCAGTCGGTTTCAGCGATAACCTGCCCGTCGGCTTGCAGATTATTGGTGATTATTTTAACGAAGCCAAACTGCTCAACGTCGCGCATCAATATCAACAAGTGACCGATTGGCATCGTCAATCGCCCAGCCAATTCACAGGAGCGTAAACATGGCTATCAGCAAAGCAGAAGTGGTTAAAGTCGCCCATCTGGCGCGGTTAGCAATCCCCGAAGACCGCTTGGAAGGCTACACCCACACCATCAGCGACATTCTGGATTTAGTCGCGCAAATGAACGCGGTCAATACCGATGACGTATTACCATTATTGAATCCCTTGGATGCCACGCAATTATTACGCGCCGATGAAGTCACCGAAAGCAACCAGCGCGAACTGTATCAAAGCGTCGCCCCGCGTGTCGAAGACGGCTTGTATTTAGTGCCTAAGGTGATTGAATAATCAGCTCGATTATCATTCCAACGCTCAGCGTTGGAATGCAGCCGTTGACGCTCCAGCGTCTGGGGCTATGTGGGCAAGCGTCTTTTTGCTTGCCCGCCAAGTATACTTTTTTACTGCACAGGTACTATTCCATTATCACTGAGGAAGCTGATGTTCGCATAGTGACAACGCCCCTCTTGATGTTGAAACAAACTCACGGCGATAAACCAAACTTTTACAATCTGCTCAGGCATTTCGCCACCGATGGCGGAGGTGTAGTCGGCGTAAATATCGCGCTCTTCGTTAAACCATTCGCCTAAACCTTGTGAGCCAGAGCGGATTACAACGTGGGTTTCTCTATTATGCCACGTTGGAATCGGACAGCGGTACACGGTTTCAGGTGCAAGTTCCGCACTCCAGTAATAGGTAATATCCTGACCATTGTCAAATTCAACGGCGATGCTTAAATAATCATGTGTCGGCAGCGTATCTTCACGGACAGCGGATGGCAGCGCGTCCATTTTCCATGCCCAGCGCAAGCGCGTGTCAGGTATCAGCGGCAGTAATACGGATTTTTGTAAGATGCCGCCGTTGTTATGAGTATGGCAACAAACAGCTGTGTGGTGTTCGGGGGTTTGGCAGGCTTGATAAACTTCTGCTGGCCCCGTAAGCCATAGATAAGACCAATCTTCAGGCGGCAAAACGGGGAATTGTAAGCGGTCAATTTCTGATGCGATAAGACCCGCCACATCGCCGTGTTGTTGCAACTGCTGCAAACTGTTCAGCGTGTTACCCTGCCAGCGTATTAACAGCACTGTGAAATCGCCCGTCACCATGTCATAGACAGCATCGGGTGTTATCAAATCACCTGTTTTATTCGCCCATTCCGCAGGAAAATAACTCGCCATGTACAAACGTCCCGAGTGTTCAGCAGTAAAGCTATGACTATCGCGCGTACCACGAAATATGTCACCATCCAAACCAATGCGAAACCACAGTTGAAAGTTTGGCTCTAGGGTAATGGGTAGCCCTATAAATTGGGTTTGTCCCGTAGCAAATGACGTGACACAATCACCCGCCGCAAGCGTAACACCCGTATCCAACCAAGGTTTTTTATTCGAGACGATGGTGACAAAGCTGACATCACGCAGCAAGTCTTTCTCGGTTTGTAACAAGGTTTCAAATTGCGATTTAAAATCAACGCCCGTTAGGTTGCTCATGTTTGTTGCCTCCGTGAATGATTAAAAAACTGATATTTTTATTAAACCAGTTGCCACCATTATAATGACGGCTTGACACTTAAATCTTGTATGAATCAGCTATGTTGACGACTTATCCTGCTTATACACGCCTATTTATCTGGTCCAGCCGTTTGCTGTATTTTGGCTTGTCGCAATATTTAACGCCCCATGTTTATGCCACCGCCGCGCTTCATGTCGGTATCTATCAGCCGTTTCAAATAAAAATCGGTCGTGGTGATTGGCAAAGCTGCCGCTGTGCATTGATTCCTGCGGGTGTAAAACATGAGCTTAATTTCAGCAATGGCATCCATGGCAAATTATTTATTGAACGCGACAGTGCGGATTTTCTGTATTTCAAACGGCGATTTCCCTATTCGGAGCAGTCGGCAACGCTGTTTCATGACGATGAATTAGTGACACGGTTTTTGTGGATGTATGAAGAAAACCCCGCTAAACAGGGTATTGAACACTGTTTGAATACGTTATTAAACTGTGATGATACGTTACATCTTAAACTGGATACGCGTGTGCAAACGGCGATTAATCGTATTTGCGATGAGCCAGAAAATAATTTTTCAGGCGATTATTTAGCGGGTTTGAGTGATTTGTCGCAGTCGCGGTTTTTGCATTTATTCAAGGAAAATACCGATGTGTCTTATCGGCGTTTTCGTGCGTGGAAACGGCTGTTTCTTGCGGTAGAGCATTTGAATGGCAGTGATAATATGACTTTTGCGGCGTTAGATGCAGGATTTTCCGATGCTGCCCATTTTAGCCATAGTTTCCGTGAGACTTTCGGGGTTAATCCTCGGTTTGTGTTTCGAGGCATTAATCGTTTTGAAGTATCGTAAGTTGTGTAGGGTACGCTGTCCATAATCAACGATTTAACGGTACGCACAGCGTATACCCTACCTGACTATTCCAACCTTATTTTATATTTATAGGGTTAGAGAATAAACGTAACACAAAATCAGAGAATCAATTTGCTTTCTAACGTCAGAACCTGACGACGAGCCATGCCCATATTCGCTTTTGCTTTATCCAATACCACATAAATAAATACCCCTTCATATTTTTCAGTTGGGCGGATAATGTGATATTGCTTACCAAGTGTAATTAAAATATCTTCAATATAATCGTCTAATTTTAAATTTTTCATCGCGCTTAATTTTGCGCGTACCACTTCAGTATTAGCTGCTGCTGCTAAATCTATATCCAGACCAGTGCCGCCCGAACCCAATACCATTCCATTATTACCATCAACAACAGCGACAACCATTGAACCATCAATGCTTGAAAGCAATTCATTTACGGTTTCTTTAATGTTACTCATAATCTGTCCTTTAATGTAGTGTTTAGTTAGTGAAGTAGCCAGCGTCAGGTGATGCTGACGCTGCATATAAATACACCGATTATAAGAATAATCAATTTTTTATCACTTTCATGCAACCATCCGTGTAGGGAGCCACCTATTTTTCGTTGTTACCCTTCATTCTCCCCACCACCAACCCACCAGCCAACACAAAAAATGTCCCCAGCAATTGGGTATTGGTGATGGTTTCTTGCAATAGCTGATTTGCTAATGCCAAGGTAATAATCGGGCCGACGGAACTGAGGATTGCCGCGCTGCTCGCGCCGACTTTTTTAATGCCGTTATTCATTAAAAATGCAGGTAACACGGTGGCAAAAATCGCCATAATCAGGCTTAAGACATAAACGTCTAATGGAATGGTGCTGACGGTGCGTACTAAATCATGATGGAAGGCAAAATGGGTGAGGGTGGCGATACTGGCAACGGTCATGGTGTAGGCGGTAAAACGCACTGAGCCAATGCGATGTACCATCACGCCGCTGCCCATGACAAACACCGAAAAAATCAGCGCACTGCTCAACACATAAGCCGAACCCAGCACAATGTTGGTTGATGTCAGTGATAGGGATTCGATAAACACCAGCAAAATGCCGATGTAACTCAAGCCCAGCGCAATCATGACCGATGCAGTCAGGGTGCGGCGATAATAAAGCGCGGAAAACAGCACGACAAAGGTCGGGTAAGAAAAAATAATCAGCCGCTCCAGTCCCGCTGAAATGGTCTGCAAACCCAGAAAATCCAGATAACTGGCGATGTAATAACCCATCAAGCCCAGAATAATCACAATGCCCCATTGTTTTTTATCCAAAGCAGGTGCAGCGGATTTTTTCTGATGCCACACTGCCGCGATTAAAAACATCGGTAGCGCGAACAGCATTCGCAATGCCAACAGGGTAATCGCGTCCAGTTGCCCGTCTGCCGCGTAAGCCAGTTTGATTAAAATCGCTTTGGTGGAAAATCCCGCCGCACCCAATAAAACCAAGATGCAACCTATCAGCCGCTGGTGTTGTTCTTTCATCATGCTAAGCGGGTAATGAGTTGTTTAATAACAGCTTCTTGTGCCATGACACTGGCGCATAAGTTGAATTGTGCAATGGCACGGTGTAAATTCTGCTGGTCATCGATAACTTTAAAATAGCGATTGCCCTGCAAATAATCAGTATAAAACCGTAAGCCTAATTCAAACGGTATCAAGCGAATGGCTGGGTATAAATACGCATAATCATGAGCGGTAAAAAATGCGCGTACTTCGTGCAGATAATTTTTCAGTATCACTTCGCACACCGCCATATCAAATTCACCCGCCGCATTATGGCAACAAGAGCGCAAGCAATCGCCGATGTCATAATGCACCAGCGCGGGTTTAACCGTGTCCAAATCAATCAGACTGATAATGTTGCCGCTGTGTTTATCAAACAGAAAATTATCCAGCTTCGGGTCGCCATGCGTCACGCGCAACTTTAATAAACCTTGCTGTTTCGCAGCTTCTAAATCGGAGGTAATGTGTTGGTATTGCGCGATAAATTCTGCGCAATAGGCGTTTTCTGGGAACACGGTGATTTGTGTTAAAACCTGTTGGTACTGTTGCAAATAATCGGGTGCGATATGAAAACTGGGCAAGGTATCATGCAGAAGTTCAGAGTTTAAATCACTGACTAAACAATGAAAATGCCCCAGCGCAAAGCCGACTTGTGCCGCTATGTCCATACTATCCAGCGTGTTGATACTTTCGCTGTCAGTGATAAAACTCAACGCCCGCCACACGTCGCCGTTCTCATCACGAAAAAAATCCTGTTCGGTGATTGTTTTTAACAGCGCGGGAATTTGTAATTTCACCGCCGCGTTGGGTTTTTGCTGAATATGCTGATTAAGCTGATGCAGGTTATCCATAATCTGTTCTGGCGCGGGAAACACTTGTGCGTTAATGCGTTGCAGAACAAATGTTGAATCAGCGGCGGTAACCAAAAACGTGTCATTAATCAGCCCGTTACCTAACGGCGTAATGTCAGTAATAGCGGCGGTAAATTGTTGGGCGACGGAATAGGGCATAGAGTGTCAGTTGTATTTATTGTTGAGCATGACTGCCAGTCCTCCAAAGGACTGGCAGTCATTAATAATGCGAGTGTAGACTTAAAACGTTCGCCTAGCTGTTTTCCCGCGCTTTAATCGCATCAGTTAATTTTCTTAACGCAATGCCACGATGACTTAGCGAGTTTTTTATCTCTGGCGATAACTCCGCCGATGCACAACCATACTCAGGCACAAAAAACACGGGGTCATAACCAAAGCCGTTACTGCCCGCTGCTTGCGTTAAAATCCGCCCTTCCCACACACCTTGGGCAATAAGCGGCAACGGATCATCGGCGTGTTCCATAAACACCATCACGCAGACAAACCGCGCAGTGCGTAGCTCTTCGGGAACGTCTTTCAGTGCGTGTAATAGTTTTTGTGTATTGTCCGCATCACTCGCACCCACACCTGCATAACGAGCCGAATACACCGCAGGCGCACCGTTCAGCGCATCCACCACTAAGCCCGAATCATCGGCAATAGCAGGCAACCCGCAATGCAGCGCAGCATTGCGGGCTTTGATAATGGCATTTTCAACAAACGTTGTGCCAGTTTCATCGGCTTCTGCGACATTAAACAACGACTGCGGCACGATTGGATGCCCCGTCAGTATGGCTTGAATTTCTTTGATTTTGCCCGCGTTACCGCTGGCTAGGACGATTTTTTGGTGATTGGAAAAAGTCATGGGAAGTCTCGTTGTCGGGTACTCATTGCGTATCAAAATTGTTATTGAATAGGCGTAATTGGCTGGGGCTTGGATAGTGTTTCAAAGAAATCAAGCAACTCATGCAATCGGGTACTGGGGTTCATTTCACCGCTTGCGATAGCTTCGGCAAGCACTTTGGGTGCAATGCGCCGTGCTTCGGTAAAGCCATTGTTCAGCATTAATTTGAAAAGGTCTTGAACATTACCTTTAGTGTAATTTTGTAAGCAGGCATGAGTACAAAGGTCTTTGATAACTAACTCAGCGGCTGAATACTTGCCTGCTTTTGTGTAAGGCTTTCTACAGTGACCAAAATGCAGTAACAGCCAAAATTCAAAGCAGGGATAAGAAACGATAATTTTAACTTTGTTTGCGGTGCTGGCTAAATTCAACGCCTCGTCAAAGTTGTGGTGTGTATCTCGGTCTATCGCACAAAAAACGTTATCAAAATTTTTTTGACGATTGATAGCGGCTTCAACTATACCCTTGGGGTCAGTTTTTCCACAATGGATAATTTCTACCTGTACTTTGACACGAAAATGTTGGCTTGCATCTTCTAAATAGCGTTTGCCCGATTTTGTATCTTCGCAAATGACCAATACTTTTGGTTGCTGTTTTAAACTCGGTTTTGCACGGTCAAAACGCGCCATGTTTAGCCCCTGCGTACAAATGGTAAGCCACGATAACGCCCTTCGTAATAACGCTTTTCTAAATCCTCGCTTTCTCGTCCTTCAAAATCATGAATGGAGCGTAATTGGGTTGCACCGTTAGCATCACGTTCAGTCAGCCAGAATTGGTCGCGGCGTAATAATTTGGCATCCATTAAGTGGGTGTCGTGGGTGGTGAAGATGAGTTGGTTGGGTGCGCCATTCGATTTAAGGTGTTTTTGTACTAAAGAAATGACTATTTCAGGATGTAGGCTACTGTCTAATTCATCTACTATCAAAGTCCTTTTAATAATCCTACCAGTATGAATACTCCAAGGTAGCCAAAATCCTATTAAATTTTTAGTGCCTTCTGATTCTTCGTAAAAATCAAACTCTGCTTCTCCTAATGCTGTTTTATGAGTTAATACTGTTTTGTTTTTTGACTCGTTTTTGTCCACACGAATATGGGTAACAGGTACATCCAATTCTTGTAAAAATGCTGAAATTTCATTAGAAAAATGAGAATTTCCTTCTACAAGGTTTTGGCTACCATCTGCCAACCTATCCATATTTCCAGCAACAACACGAAACCCTTCTTGTAGCCACTTTAACGGATGCCGCAGTTGATTTAAATTTTCGCTACTGTTCGCTACCGCTTGAGCAATAAAAAGCACTCGTTCTGCTGTAGATTTTCGCCACAACTCATGTAAATCTTTACCGCCTTCTAAATACTGCCCAAAAGTATATTCATCGCCAGACAATGTGTGTTTCCTGTCATACAACAGAGTTTCTTTGCCTTTTGGATAAGCAATTAAACGTTCTTCAATGATGCGTTGTTGCGTTAAAGCCAAGTGGAATTCATAGCGTTGTTCCGCATAAATAAAATGCAGTTCAATACGGGTAGGTTGATCAGCTAATGCTGAATCAAAACGAAATGGGGCAACGGGAAGCGGGATAAATTGCGTGCTGGGTTGACGGTTAGTAATATTGCTAACAATGCCAAGTGCTTTAATTAAATTACTTTTGCCTGATGCGTTTGGACCATAAATCGCGGCAACTTTGAGCAAATCAGGGAGTTTTTCGCCTTTAACAACAGGCTTGAAGACATTATCGCCCTTTCTTAATCGTGGTGCGGCAACCATTGAAAAGGTTTGTTTTTCACGGAAAGAACGATAATTGCTAATAGAGAATTCGATTAACATACAGAAATCTCGCAGTTATATGAGTTATTTTGCTAATTAATATAGCTTATTTTCATATTAGCTGCATATTTTCTGCATTATGGCGTAGTAATTACTCGGTGACACTCTCCAATGCTTCCCGCTGTTTTTCCAGCAGTTGTTTAATGCCCAAGGTGGCTAGTTCCAGCATGGCATCCAGTTCGTCTTTTCTGAATGCGTGACCTTCGGCGGTGCCTTGGATTTCAATGAAGGCGGCGGCATCGTTCATGACGACGTTCATGTCGGTTTCGGCTTGGCTGTCTTCGGCGTAATCTAAATCTAACACAGGAATACCGTCATAAATGCCGACCGATACGGAGGCGATTTGTCCGTGTAGCGGGCTGGTTTTGATTTGTTTGCGTTTAATCATTTTTTGCACAGCGAGTGATAACGCGACAAAACCGCCTGTGATGGCGGCGGTGCGGGTGCCGCCGTCGGCTTGTAATACGTCGCAGTCGATGGTGATGGTGTGTTCGCCTAAGGCTTTTAAATCGACGGCGGCGCGTAAGGAGCGACCGATTAAACGTTGAATTTCCAGCGTGCGTCCGCCTTGTTTGCCGTGGCTGGCTTCGCGGTTCATACGGCTGTGGGTGGAGCGCGGTAGCATTCCGTATTCGGCAGTAATCCAGCCTTCACCTTTGCCTTTTAAGAAGCGCGGTACGGATCGGTCTACACTGGCGGTGCAGAGGACGCGCGTGTCGCCAAATTCAACTAACACTGAGCCTTCTGCGTGTTTGGTAAAATTGCAGGTAAATTTTATGTCTCTTAGTTGTTCGGGGGTGCGTCCGCTGGGTCTCATGAATATTCCGCTAAAATGAAAAACTGAGCAGTATACCTGAACTGACCCTTATCAGCTTTTCAATATTTTATAGAGAGTCGGTGGTAAATGTTGGGTTACGCTACCGCTAAACTAAGCGACTAAACTATAATGGTTTGTGTGTTGTTCGTTACTTTACGACTCTTTAGGGGAAAGAAATGATAAAAAGTATGACTGCTTATGCCTGTAATGAGGCAGAAATAAGTAACCTAACCATCAATTGTGAATTGCGTTCGGTGAATCATCGCTATAGCGATGTGAGCTTGAGATTGCCTGATAATTTGCGGTTTATGGAAACCGAGTTGCGGGCATTATTGAGTGCGCAGATTAAGCGCGGCAAGGTGGAGTGTACGATTAATTATAAGAAAACCGCTAAGAACGGACAGGGATTTGTCATTAATCATGATGCGCTGACGGCTTTGCTGGAAGCAACGGAACAAATTGAGGTGCATATCGTTACGCCGCGCCCTTTTTCAGCATTGGAGGTGCTGGCATTTCCGAATATTTTGCAAGAACCCAGTACCGATAAAACCGAATTGCAAGAAGGCGTTATGCACTTGGTTAAGCAAACATTGGCGCATTTAGTGGTGGCGCGCGCCAGAGAGGGTGCGCAACTGAAAACGCTGGTAGAAGAGCGTTGTGTAAAAATACGCGATTTTGTGATTGCCGCCAATGAGCGCACACCTGTGGTGATACAGACGACTCGCGATAAATTAAAACATAAAATCATTGAATTGGTTGCTCAGCCCGATTTTGATCGTTTGGAACAGGAACTGGTGTTTCTGGCGCAAAAAATGGATGTGACCGAAGAGCTGGATCGCTTGGCAACGCATATTAAAGAAGTGCTGCGTGTGCTGCATGAAGAAGAACCCGCAGGTAAACGGCTGGATTTTTTGATGCAGGAACTCAACCGCGAAGCTAATACGCTAGGCTCTAAATCGGTGGATAGCCAATTGTCACACATTGCGATTGAGCTGAAAGTGTTGATTGAACAAATGCGCGAGCAAGTACAGAATATTGAATAACAATGTTGAATAACTCTCTATCGCCCAGCGTGGCAATTATCGGCGGCGGTCCTGCGGGTTTAATGGCGGCTGAGGTGTTAAGTCACGCGGGTGTCAACGTTGACCTGTATGATGCCATGCCGTCGGTGGGGCGAAAATTTTTGATGGCAGGTAAAGGCGGGTTGAATATTTCTCATGCCGAAGCCTTTGATGTTTTTTTATCACGTTATGCACAGCGGCGCGATGTGCTTGAGCCGATGCTCACCGATTTTTCACCTGAGGCGTTACGCGCGTGGGTGAAAGAGTTGGGGGTTGATACCTTTGTCGGTTCATCGGGACGGGTGTTTCCGACTGAAATGAAAGCCGCGCCGTTACTGCGTGCGTGGTTACAGCGATTGCGCAGGGCAGGGGTGTGTTTTCATGTGCGGCATCAATGGCTGGGCTGGGCGGATGACGACACGTTACGTTTCACCACCCCCAATGGCGAACAGCACATTCACGCTGATGCGGTGGTATTGGCATTGGGTGGCGGCAGTTGGGCGCGGCTTGGTTCGACTGGCGCGTGGGTGCATTTATTACGCCAACGCGGTGTTGAAATCGCACCGCTGAAACCTGCCAATTGCGGTTTTAATGCGGCTTGGAGTGAGCATTTTTCCAGTCGATTTGCGGGGCAACCGTTAAAATCGGTGAGTGTGTCGTTTGACGCATTTCAACAACGCGGTGATTTAGTTGTCACGGCAACGGGCGTTGAAGGCGGCGTGATTTATACCGCGTCTGCATTGTTGCGCGACAGGTGCGCGGTAGCGGGGGCAGCGGTCATACATCTTGATTTACTGCCTGATAAACTGTTATCGGTTGTTATTGATAAATTAGCGCAACCGCGCGGCAAAGACTCTATGGCAAATCATCTGCGGAAACGCTTGGGTATTACGGGCGTTAAAGCAGGTTTGCTGCGCGAGTTATTAACTGTCGACGAGTTTAATGATACAGAAAAACTGGCAACCGCAATCAAAGCCCTGCCGATTAAATTACTCGCACCCAGACCGATGGATGAGGCTATCAGTACGGCGGGCGGGGTTACATTTGAAGCAATGAATGCACACTTGATGCTCCGCGAGTTAGCGGGCGTATTTTGTGCGGGTGAAATGCTGGATTGGGAAGCACCCACAGGCGGCTATCTTTTAACGGCGTGTTTCGCCAGTGGAAAAGCCGCAGGCGAGGGTGTATTAACATGGTTAGAAAAGGATAGGAATGAAAACGCCAAAAAGTATTGAACCCCTCGTGCGTGACGGGTTTGTTGATGAAGTATTGCGCCCGTTAAAAAGCGGCAAAGAAGCCGCCGTGTATGTGGTGAGTTCAGAGGGCGATATTCGCTGTGCCAAAGTGTATAAAGAAGCCAATAAACGCGGCTTTCATAAACAGGCGTTGTATCAGGAAGGACGCAAAGTGCGTAATACCCGCCAAGCCCGCGCCATGCAAAAAGGCTCAAAATTCGGTGCGCAACAGCAAGAAGCCGTGTGGCAAAATGCCGAAGTGGATGCTTTATATCGCTTAGCGGCGGCTGGGGTGCGCGTACCCAAACCGTACAATTTTATCGAAGGCGTGTTGTTGATGGAATTGATCACCGATGCCGACGGCAGTGCCGCGCCGCGTCTGAATGATTTGGATCTCACCCGTGAAGAAGCCTTGGAATATCACGGTTTATTGATAAAAGAAGTGGTGCGTATGTTGTGCGCGGGTATCGTGCATGGTGATTTATCGGAATACAACATTCTGATTGATACGCATGGCCCTGTGATTATCGACTTACCGCAAGCCGTCGATGCCGCCGCTAATAATAATGCCGCGCGAATGTTAGAGCGTGATGTAAACAATCTCGCCACCTATTTTGGGCAATTCGCACCTGAATTATTGACCACGCAATACGGCAAAGAAATCTGGAAACTGTACGAAAGCGGCTTGTTACATCCCGACGTGCCGTTGACAGGGCATTTTAAAAGCAGTGAAACCCGTGCCGATGTGAAAAGCATCATGAAAGAAATTAATGATGCGCGTGAGGATGCGATACGGCGTAAATATGAACAGGATGATTTTTGACAACTGGCAAGCTGTCCTAATGCTGTTCATGTTAAATTCAGCATCCCTGCTTATGATAAAAACCTAAGGTGGTGCTGAAATCAGCAATGATGCGATATTGACATCCTGCTGGTTGTTCTCAGCACCACACTTGAATCTACGGTTTCGACAATGGATTTAACCGTATTCTTCTTTCCCTGCCACTCAAAATACTATTCACTATGAATTTTCCGTATTTAAAATCCACCTTGGTTATTTTTATTGTCGCCATCCTGATTAACTTATCGGGCTGGGTATTGCTGAATCCCAGCGATATGCCGCCTGATTGGGCGGGCGTAATAAAAGGTCTTGCCTATACCCCGCATCAAGCGATTCAAAGTTATGATGAGTTGAGCGCGCATCCTAATATTACCGTGGAGCAGATTGAACGCGATTTTAAGGTGTTCGGCGATAAGGTAAAAAAAGTGCGTATTTATTCCTCGACACACGGGCAGGAAAATGTGCCGATGGTCGCGCAACAATACAATATACAGGTGATGGCGGGCGCGTGGCTGAACAACAAACCCGAAAATAATACCAAAGAAATCAACGCCGTTATTGAGATGGCGAATAAATACAGCAATGTGGATAGAGTGCTGGTTGGTAATGAGATACTGTTTCGCAAGGAACTGACGGTTAAGCAATTAATTGCCTACGTTGATCAGGTAAAAGCACACATAAAGCAACCCGTCAGTGTCGGTGAACTGTGGGACAATTGGGTAGACTATCCTGAGTTGGTCGAACACGTTGATTTTATTGCCGTTCATGTGTTTCCTTATTGGATGGGTATGTCAATTGACGATTCCATAGGGGAAATGCAGCGGCGTTATGAGCAGTTACACAAAGCGTATCCCGATAAACCGATTGTGATTGCCGAAGCGGGCTGGCCCAGTAATGGCGGCGGACAATATGATGCCAAGGCTTCTTTAGTCAATGAAGCGCGTTTTATCCGTGAATTTTTAAATTATGCGGAAAAACAGCAGGTTGACTACTTCATCATGGAGGCATTTGACCAACCGTGGAAGCATTCAACAGAAGGCACGGCAAGCGGCTATTGGGGCATTTACGATACCAGTGGGCGGGCAAAATTCCCGATGACAGGCGTGGTGTATGAGAATAAATGGTGGATGTATGAAGCCGTTACCGCCGTCATATTGGCATTATTGCCGTCGTTAGTGTTTATCAGCTACAGCCGAAAAATTCAGCTGCGCGGTAAATTCGCCTATTTTATGTTGATTCAGGCGTTCAGCTCCCTGCTCAGTTACAGTTTATTCGCCCCTGTGATTAAAGGCTTAAGCTCGTTTAATATCGCCATGTGGGGCTTGCTGTTACCCGTGCAAATCACCTTGTTGATGGTGGTCTTAATCAATGGTTTTGAATTTGTGGAATTGGTGTGGAAACGTCGGCAACGGGAATTTAAACCGCCTGTTCCTGCCGTGCAGACCCATTATCCGAAAGTATCCCTGCACGTCGCTATCTGTAATGAACCGCCCGATTTAGTGATTAACACCCTGAACAGTTTGGCGCAACTGGATTATCCCAATTTTGAAGTGCTGGTGATTGACAACAACACCACCGACCCCGAATTATGGCAGCCTGTACAAGCACATTGTGAACAATTGGGCGCACAGTTTCGCTTTTTCACCCTAGGAAAATGGCAGGGTTTTAAAGCAGGCGCGTTGAATTTTGCCTTGCAACACACCTCTGAAGATGTGGACATTATCGGCGTTATCGACAGTGATTATCTGGTGGAATCGAACTGGTTAAGTACCATGACTCCGTATTTTCAGGATGATAAAGTCGGCTTTGTGCAAGCCCCGCAAGATCACCGCAACTGGGAACACGACCATTTTCAGGAAATTTGTAACTGGGAATACGCGGGATTTTTTCACATCGGCATGGTACACCGTAATGAAAACGATGCCATTATTCAGCACGGCACCATGACTTTAATCCGTAAAAGCGCGTTGCAGGAAGTCGGCAACTGGTCGGAATGGTGTATTTGTGAAGATGCCGAATTGGGCTTAAACCTGATGAAACACGGCTACAACTCGGTGTATGTCAATCACGCATTCGGCAAAGGATTAACCCCGCAAACCTTTGTCGGCTTTAAAAAACAACGCTTTCGCTGGGTGTACGGCGCGACGCAAATTCTGCGGCATCATTGGCGCGATTTAATCACCTCGCGCAGTTCATTGACCAATAAACAACGCTATCACTTTTTAAGCGGCTGGTTTCCGTGGTTTGCCGATGCCCTCAGTTTATTGTCCACCATCGGCGCGGTATTCTGGTCGGCGGCGTTGGTTATCGTCCCCGATTATTCACGCTTTCCGTTGGATATGTTCCTGATTACTGCGTTCAGTTTATTCGTCTTTAAAATCGTCTACGGTTTATCACTGTATAGCGTGTTAGTGCCGTGTACCTTAAAACAACGTATCGGCGCGGCGATTGCAGGCATGAGCTTGACCCACACTATCGCCTTAGGTGTGATTCGTGGTTTATTGACCAGCGACCAGCCATTTTTACGCACCCCGAAAGCCGAAGACAAACCCGCGCTGATTCAGGGTTTATTGATGGTGCGCGAAGAACTGGTGATGCTGGCGGGCTTGCTGGTGTCAATGGGCGCGATTATGAATCACTATTTTTTAAGGGAAGCCGACGTGCAATGGTGGCTGGTGATTTTAGGCATTCTGTCCTTGCCGTATATTTCCGCGCTGTATATGTCGCTGGTGAATGTGAAGTCGTGGCAGGCACACGAATAAGCGTTTGTCCACGAAAGACACGAAAAGCACGAAAAATAAGTTGTGTGTATCACTCAAACCTGCGAGGTTTTAAAAACCTCGCAGGTTTATTTATGTCTATTGCTTACTGATAACCGTCACCGCAAAGGTTTTTAACGGCGGCGTATCAGGTTCAACGGGCTTATGACATATCAGCTTCACCTCGCTTTGCCCTGTGGCAATAGTATGGAATTTTATAATGCTTATGCCGCCCGCACCAATCGCTTTATCGCTGGCAATAAAACAAGTGCTGTCTTGCACCAGTACAGTGGTATCAAATGAAATCAGCTCCCAAACATAACCTGTAGCGGGTGGGTTTGCAGGTAACATCAGATCCAATTCATCATTAATGTGCAGCTCAACTATTTTGTTGGCATCACTTTCATTTAATAGCATGGTGTTACCTGTCGTCAATGTGCTGCCTCTTTTTTGTATTGACATAATCGGCACTTAACCTGACTCAATTGACTGAATAGCTCCATTAACAATAACGGAATCATTAGTTGGGTGAAAAGTTTTTATAATGACTGAACACCAAGTTCATTCAGATTTTTAATTTTATCCACAATTTTCACAAGAAAAATTAACCTAGGTTAACTATTGAATAAATAGTTTTGCAATCACAATGGGTATTTTTAATACCCATTGTCTACCCGTTAATACTCCATTTTGAGTGATTGCCCTTTGTACTTTCACAAGTGAGAATAAGAAGACAGGGGGGGTATTAAGCAGTCTCTAAGAAGGATTGTCTAATCTGTCATGCTTGTGAATTTGCTTATTGGAATTTAGATAAAATGAATATTCATGCAAATGGTTCAGAAGGGTTTTGTTACCAATGTCCTAATCGGCATTTTCGTTTTTGTAAAAGCCTGTTAAACAGCAATTCAGGTGAATTTGATGCGTATGCGGTAAAAAATAAAACGTTGGCGGCAAAGCAGTTTTTATATCATCAGGGGGATAAAAATCAGGAGTTGTTTGTCTTGCGAGAGGGCTGGGTGATGCTCACCAGAGTGTCTGAAGACGGTAAACGTCAGGTATTTCGCTCGGTACTGTCTGGAGAAATACTCGGATTTCAACAGTATCTTCATGATACCGCCATCTATTCAGCGGTCGCATTAGTGGACAGCGTGGTGTGTAAAATTCCCAATATCATCGGCTTATGTGCTACCCAGCCAGAACTGGCGTTAAGTCTGGCTTCGGCGGCAGCGCGTGACATGATGCTGACCGAACGGTATCTGACGCATATCAGTCATCGAAGTGCGCGGGAACGCATCGTTTTTATGGTGCTGGAGCTTTATCATCGCCTGAAGCAGCGGTTGCTGAATAATAACTACTCGATTCAATTTCCGTTAAAACAAGAAGATATAGCCGATATGCTGGGACTGACAACGATTCATGTCAACCGCACTTTACACGCTTTAAAGGACGATGGATTGTTGGAGATACACAAACACGAACTGACCATTCTGGATTACGACGCGCTGTGTCTGCTGGTAGAGTATGAGCTTGAAGCCGTAGTGACTAATTGATGTTACTCACGAGTTATATCTACAGGGCGTAACATCAGATTAGCAATCAAGGTTGTACTGTTGATTAAACTGCAAAAAACCAGTTGAACTGAGTAAAGTTACTCAGCTCAACTCTTCCGCATTATTTGGATGGTATCCGAAATGTATTTTTACAATTGCCGAACGAATTTTGTCCGCTGGTAGTCGGAATAACTGCCTGCGGGGTATCGCCCCATTGATAGAACACACTCCAGCTAAGTAGATTTTGTCCTGAACATTTCAAACGTACAGCACCATTAATATCTGGGAGTTTATCCGCGACCAGTTTATTAAAGTCCTTTCGGCTGATATTTTTATCCACATACGGCGCAACCGCTTCGGAAACTTGCTTGGCTTTGGTCAATGACCATTCAAAATAACTCGGGGCATTCATCGGTGAACAGATACCATGTTTCACCCATTCATGGCGTTCCAGACATTTTTCCAGCCCTGCCATATAACCTTTCATATTTTTCCAGTTGTCGGATTCATACAAATTGGGCGGCTCTGGGTATTCACAGTAAGTGGGACGGATGGGACATTCGCTCGCATTACAAACTCCAGTCGGATAACCCTTTGAATAATTGGGCCACAGTCCATGCAGTTGCACAACGCCCTCTTTCGGGAACTCCTTACAACTCGGATCGTTTTTATTGTTACCGCTTTTACAGAATGTGGACGATACCGTTAACTCCAATCGGTAATAAGGATCTTTTTTAAGGTCTAATGTGCAGGTAGGTTCTGCGACCGCTTGAAACGCAGCCAAACACCCTGCGGCTATAAGCCATATTTTAATATTCATACATCCTCCAATAGTGACCAGACTATGTGTTGTACAGCTTTAAGAGGTTGAATCTTGCGGCTATTTTTCAACAAGACAATAAACTACAAAAAAATCCCTTTTTCTTTGCTTGATAGTTTTGGCAGGCATCAAAAAATCAAGTTCCTTTGTTGTGACCTGACTTTTGAAATTATTGTATCCACAACGACTATAAAAAAATTAACTTAGGTTAACTTTTTGAGTAAATCATCATCTTTCTTTTAGGCGTTTTAAAGACGGCGGCATTATTTATCCAGAAAAATAGACGCGGCAATCATTAAGAACAGGGCATTTTCGGGTAGGAAATAAATATTAAAAGTCACTTGAACGCTATAATGCGCGTTGATTTTGTTGATAAATAACAATAGTACACAGTCAGTTTAGTTATGACGGGTAACGTTACTAGACCTGCGAGGTTTTCAAAACCTCGCAGCTTTTTAATTGCACACGTCAAAATAAAACCGACCGACTGATAGCTTTACTCAGCAACTGCGCTTTCAGTTGCCTTTTTGTGCCATACAATGAAAAAATTATTACTACTGTTCTGCCTGTTGACGCTGGTCGGTTGTGCAGAACTACCGCCTGAAAACGCCGATAATGTCTGTGCTATTTTTAAAGAAAAACCCCACTGGTATGAAAAAGCTAAAAACGCCTCACAACGTTGGCAGGTGTCTATTCCTATTTTAATGGCGATTATGTATCAGGAATCGCATTTTATTTCAGATGCCAAGCCGCCGCGCACTTGGTTATTGGGTTTTATTCCGTGGTTTCGACCCAGTAGTGCCTTCGGATATGCGCAGGCTCTGGATGGCACTTGGGACAATTATTTGGACAGCGCAGGCAGTTTTGGTGCAGACCGTGATGATTTTGCCGATGCAATCGATTTTATCGGTTGGTACAATCACAATAGCCATACCCAATTGGGCATTCCGATTCAAGACGCGAAATTGTTATATTTTGCTTACTACGAAGGCGTTGACGGCTATCACAGCAACAGCCATTTTAAAAAAACCGACTTGCAAAAAACCGCCGCTAAAGTCGCGACTCGCGCCCGACTATTTCAGACTCAACTCAGTCGGTGTCAAATGAATTAGCAGGAAAACCCTTTTTTTTGATAAACTACCCTCTTTACATTAATCAATAAGGCGAAAATCGTGAGAAAAATTCAAACTCAAATTCTTTCAATTGTCACCGTTATGCTGATAGGACTTACTATGTTTTCAATGGCAAATGCCACCACCCCCGAAGAAAATAGTGCCGCAGGTGCCGCATTTCTTGCAGCAAATGCTAAAAAAGCCAATATTGTTACCACCGCAAGTGGTTTGCAATATGAAGTATTAACCAAAGGCACAGGCACTAAATCGCCTTCTGCCACTGATAATGTAACTGTGCATTACAAAGGTACAACTTTGGACGGCACTGAGTTTGACAGTTCTTACAGTCGCGGCGCACCCGCTTCATTTCCCTTAAATCGCGTGATTGCAGGCTGGACAGAAGGCGTGCAGTTAATGAAAGAAGGCGACAAATTCCGTTTTTATATTCCCGCTGATTTAGCTTATGGTTCAGAAGGCGCAGGTCGTCAAATCGGCCCGAACTCCACACTGATTTTTGAAGTTGAGTTGATTAAAATTCAGTAAGACGCTGTAGCTTGGGTTGCCGTTGTTTGGCAGCCCGACATAAAACCAATGCAGTCGCGGGTTTTGTTGGGTTGGCTATCGCCAGCCCAACCTACGCAACCCAGCAACCCCCGCTCCATGTTTACTTTCCGATTTACCTTGGGTTTTTCTTCTACCCATCACACCTCATTAAGTCCCCCATGCCTATTTACTCGCTATTCGCCACCACGCCCAAGGCGATGGAAACCCTGCTCACCTCAGAACTGCAAAGTCTGGGTATAACCAACATCAAAGCCACCGTAGCAGGCGTTGCCTTTCAGGGCGATTTGGAAACCGCTTATCGAGCGTGTTTATGGTCGCGAACTGCTAACCGTATTTTGCTGGTGTTAAACACCTTTACCGTGACATCACAGGATGATTTATATCGCGGTGTGCAGGAAATCAACTGGTTTGAGCATCTGAATCCTGAAGACAGTTTTGCGGTGTCATTCAGCGCGAAAAATTCTGAAGTCATTAATAATACTCACTTCGGCACCTTAAAAGTCAAAGATGCTGTGGTCGATCAAATGCGTGATGCGTTTGGCATTCGCCCCAATATTAACACCGAGCAACCGTCCATTCGTATCAACGTGCATCTGCATGGCGAAACTGCGCAACTGAGTCTGGATTTATCAGGCGAAAGTTTACACCGACGCGGTTATCGGGACGTGAACATCAAAGCTCCGATGAAAGAAAACCTTGCGGCGGCTATGCTGTTGCGTTGCGGTTGGGCGGATATTGCCCAGCGCGGCGGCACATTACTCGACCCGATGTGCGGCTCTGGCACGTTATTACTGGAAGGCGCGATGATAGCCGCCGATTATGCCCCCGGCTTATTGCGTGATTACTTTGGCTTTATCGGCTGGAAACAACACGACGCTGACTGTTGGCAGAAACTGTGCGACGAAGCAGTCGCCCGCAAAAATACAGGTCTGACTAAAATGCCTGTGATTGTCGGTTTCGACCAAGACCGCCACACGGTCAACACCGCCAGAATGCACGTTATCAATGCAGGACTGGAAAATAAAATCCATATCGAACGCCGTGATATTAGCGACGCTGCCCCCGCTGACAGTTGGCAAGCAGGTTTAGTCGCGTGTAATCCGCCTTACGGCGAACGTTTGGGTGATGAAGCGGAAACCGCTGAACTGTATAAACGTTTCGGCGATACGCTCAAACATAAATTTCAAGGCTGGCAAGCCGCGCTGATTATCAGCAATCCAGAATTAGGTTTTCGTTTAGGTATCCGTTCACAAAAACCCATTACCCTGTTTAATGGCGCGTTGGAATGTAAGCTACTGCGGCTGAACATTGAAGAAAGTGCGTTCTTTATCCCTAAAGCAACCACCACTGAAGAACGCATTGCCCAAGTGACCGCACAATCGGTTGCACCTAAACACCTTGAACCCGTTGACACTAAAACGGGTTCGGTTAGCGATAACGTAAGCCAACAAGAGCCGCAAAACACGGGTGCGGTGATGTTCGCCAATCGTCTGCAAAAAAATCTAAAAATCCTCAGCAAGTGGGCAAAACAAAACGCTATTACTTGCTACCGTGTTTATGATGCCGACTTACCCGAATACGCCGTTGCGGTGGATATTTATCAAGGTGAACAAACGTGGGTCAATGTGCAAGAATACGAACCGCCGAAAAGTATCGACCAGCACAAAGCCAATCAACGCCTCGCCGAATTATTAGCCGAAATTCCGCGTGTGCTGGATGTCAGTCGGGACAATGTGTTTTTAAAAATCCGCCGTAAACAAAAAAATATCGAGCAGTACGAAAAACACGGCGAAACAGGGCATTTTCATACCATCATCGAAGGCGGCTGTGATTTATTGGTCAATTTTGAAGATTATCTGGATACGGGTTTATTTTTAGATCACCGTCCCATTCGCTTGCGCATTCAAGAACACGCCAAGGGCAAACGCTTTTTAAATTTGTTTGCTTATACGGGTAGTGCAACGGTACACGCCGCTGTCGGTGGCGCGAGTCACACCACCACTGTGGATATGTCCAACACCTATTTGAATTGGGCGAAACGTAACCTTGCTTTGAATCAAACGCAGGGCGAACATGAATTTATTCAAGCCGATTGTTTGGATTGGCTGAGCAACGAAGCGAAAGAAGCCCAGCCGCGCCAGTACGACCTGATTTTTCTTGATCCGCCCACGTTTTCCAATTCCAAGCGTATGGATGATGTGTTTGATATTCAAATCGACCACGTTAAACTGATTAATAATGCCATGCGCTTATTGGCAGACGATGGCGTACTCTATTTTTCCACTAATTTTCGCCGTTTTAAAATCGACTTGGACGCATTGGCGGATCTGCATATCAACGACATCACCGCCGCCACGATTCCCAAAGATTTCGCGCGTAATCCAAAAATTCACTATTGCTGGAGTATCAAACATCATGCGTAGAGTAAAAATAGTAGTGTCAGGGCGGGTGCAGGGCGTTTATTTTCGCTACTTCACCGAACGTAAAGCCGAAGAACTGGGCGTTATGGGCAGTGTCAGAAATCTCGATAGCGGACAGGTTGAAATTATTGCCGAAGCCGATGATGCGACATTGAACGCCTTTATTCACTGGTGTCACAAAGGCCCTATCACCGCGCGAGTCGATAGCGTGGACATCAGCGAATTAGCAAGCGATACGCCGTTGATTGGGTTTGTCAGAAACTGAAAGCTAAAACCTGTGAGGTTTTTAAAACCTCGCAGCTCTGTGCTGTCGCGTACAGTGGGCTAGAACACAACCGCATAAAATGATAAAGTTCCGTTGTTCATTACCGCTAAGACCGCGCCACGGTTTAGCACACACTTAACTCTTACTCGTGTTATCTATCATGAAACTAAAAAATTTATTTATTGCCTTATTGACCAGTGCTGTTATCAGCTCGGTCATCGTTGGTTGTTCCGATGATAAACCTGAACAAGCGGCAAAAACCAGCAAATCAGAGCAACCTTTTGATCCGTTCGATCACTCTAAAGACGAAAAAATCAGTGAATCTGAAAAAGATAAGTTTGAAAAAGCTTTTGCCGAACAATGCGTAAAAAGAGAAATGCTTGCCGCGCCTAATTCAGATAAAGACAAATTCACGCGCCCTTGTACTTGCATTGCCGATGAATTATCAAAAACGCTAACTGCCAAAGAAGCGGAAAAATTCATGACCGAACATGAAAACCCCGTGTCATTAACCTTCAAATTTGAAAACGCCGCGTATCATTGCGTACAGGAAAAAGCACCACCTAAAGATTCAGGATTTACCCCCGTCACGCAGTAATATTATTAACCGTTTGGAGACAAAAATGAGCGAAAGAATTATTCTGCGTACTGGCGAAGCCTTGGTGGCAGGCGGGCCTGCGGGTACTGCTGCCGAACCTGAAATCATTATCGGTGAATTGGATGGCCCGGTGGGTACGGCAATCGCCACTTTAATGGGCGATCAGGTGAAAGGGCATACCAAAGTATTTGCGATTTTAAATACTGATATTCAAGTGCGCCCTGTCACCTTAATGGTCAGCAAAGTGACGGTGAACAGTACGCGCTACACCAATATTTTAATGGGTACCGTGCAGGCGGCGATTGCTAACGGCGTATTGGATGCGGTGCGAGCAGGGGATATTCCCAAAGAAAAAGCCAACGATTTAGGTATTATCTGTTCGGTGTGGCTAAACCCCAGCGTAGCGACTGACGACAATTTAGATCATCAAATTTTGTTTGATATTCACCGCAAAGCCACCGCGTTAGCCATTAAAAAAGCCATGAACAATGAGCCAAGCATTGATTGGCTATTGGAAAATCAAGATAAAATCACCCATAAATATTTCCAAATGGGTTTAGACGGTAAGATTTAACCGTTGGTATTGCCTAGAGTTTAAACAAGTCGGTTGGGGTGTGTGCTGCCCCAACTTACACCAACACCACAATCATCTTCTCCGCCAGTTCCGTTAGTATCTGCAAGCCCGCCGTCATCATTAATTCAGGATTCGGATGCTGGGTTTCCTGAATCAGTTTCTGTAAACAATCCGCCACTATCAGGCTGTCATGCGCTTCAATCGTCGCTAATAAGCGGTAGGTTAGCGGCGTGATTTCGATAAAATGTACTTCATCGTCTGCGCCACGGTAGACAATCAGGCAGGTCGGTTGTTCTGCTGGAGCGGTCGGTAAAAAATCACGCGATATTTTATGGACGGGGTATTGGTAAGCGAGTGACCACGCCAGTGGCGATAGTTGAACGCGGCTTTCCAGCGTTAAGCTCTCGTCATTAATCACCAGTTCTTCTTTGGCTATATCCAACGCCATTTCCACCCATTCATAATGCGCCAGTTCAAGCATGAACGGGAAATCATCGGCGTTATCGCACTCGTGTTCTAAAAAATATAAAAACTCTTCGGGTATTTCGGAAAAATGCGGCGATTCACTACGGTGATGAGCAAAAAAATCCTGTGCCAGTGCAAACCATTGTTCATCACTGAGCAATGCGCGTAACACGGGAAAATTGCCTGCGAGAAAGCTGTTGATGTTGTTAAAAAACAGTTCCCGATACATTGCCATGCGCTGTTCTTGGATACCCGCAGGAACGGGATTATGTTCAGGGTCGCGGATGTAGGCGGCAAATTCGCGCTGTTTACGGTCAAAATCAGGCAGACTGTTGTTCATGTTGATTTGCCCACGCGTGTTGAATTTGGCTGATAGTATCTACTTCTTTAACCAGTTCCGATAAAGCAGGCAGGTTAAAATCACGTTCTAATAGGGTGGGGAATACGCCGTATAATTCGTAGGCTTTGGCTAATAATTTCCACACAGGGTCGATAATATCCGCGCCGTGGGTATCGACTAAAAAATCTTCGGCTTCGACATAATGTCCTGCAATATGCGCGTAGGCGACACGGTGCGCGGGCATGGCTTTTAAAAAGGCTTCGGCATCGTAGCGGTGATTAACGCTGTTGACGTAGATGTTATTGATGTCGAGCAGAACATCACAATCAGCTTCTGCTACCACCGCATTGAAAAAATCAATCTCGGTCATTTCCTGACTGGGCGTGGCGTAGTAGGAGACGTTTTCAATGGCAATTTTGTGTTCCAGTATGTCTTGGACACGGCGAATACGCGCGGCGACGTGATGCACCGCTTCTTGGGTAAACGGTATCGGCATGAGGTCGTATAAATGCCCGTCTTTACTGCAATAGCTTAAATGTTCGCTGTAAAATTTAATGCCGTGTTCCCGCATGAAGCCTTTTAAATCACGCACAAATTGTTCATCTAACGGATCAGTACTACCGATGGATAACGATAAACCGTGACAGACAAAATCAAATTGTTCCGTCATAGCGCGAAACTGTTTGCCGTATTTGCCGCCGATGGTCATCCAGTTTTCGGGGGCGACTTCGTAAAAATCAACGTTGTCGGGTGGATTGGCAATAATGTCAGGGAGCAGGGTGCGTCGTAAGCCAAGACCTGCACCGTGGACGAGATGTTGAGTTGTGTCCATGTGAACACCTATGGAATAGGGTAAAAGACGGTAGGTTGGGGTGAGGCACGAACCCCAACAAAATAAGGGGCTTGCGTTTAAGTGTTGGGGTTCGCAAGCTCACCCCAACCTACGATATAAAACGCTTACTTGGCAGATGGAACGAATGGGATTACTTTAGTTCCTGCTGTTTTATCAGTTTTATGACTTTCTTTATGTTCTGAATGCGCTGGCATTTTCATACCTGCACCGCACGCGCCTTCTTTGCTTTTGTCGCCTGAGTGCATCATGTCAGCGCAGCCTTTCATGCCTTCGTCACAGCCTTTCATCATTGCGCCACACGCGCCTTCTTTGGTTTTAGCCGCTTCACATAGTTTCATGTTGTCGCCGCATTGGTCGCCGCATTTGCCTTCTGGCATTTTCATGCCTGCGCCACACGCACCTTCTTTGCCTTTCATGGATTCGCCTGCTGCCATCATGCCGCACGCGCCTTCTTTGCCTTTCATCATCTCGCCGCAAGCACCTTCCATGCCTTTTTTCATTTTGTCGCCTTCCATCATGCCGCCGCATTTCATTTCAGCCGCTTTATCATCGGCTGGTTTTGCTGCGCTTGGGTCTTGCGGCATGGACATGTGTTCACCACACGCCATTTCAGGAGTTTTATCGGCTTCGGCAACCTGCATATAGCCTTGTGATAATTCGGTCATTCCAAATGGGCTGGTTTCTGCATTGGCTAAACCAGCGGCAAATGTTGAAATAACCGCAACGCCCATTACCGCAGCAAATGGCGTTTTATTGATTTTTTTCATGGTGATTCCTAGAGGTGAGTTGGATTATTTAGTTGCTGGTGCTGTCTTGCCTGCGCCACACGCGCCTTCTTTGGCTTTGTCGCCTGCGGGCATTGCACCACACGCGCCTTCTTTACCTTTCATCATGTCACCACAAGCACCTTCCATGCCTTTTTTCATTTTGTCGCCGTCCATCATGTTACCGCATTTTGCTTCAGCGGCTTTTCCATCAGCAGGTTTTGCTTCGGTTTTTTTACCGGCACACGCGCCTTCTGGGGCTTTAGGTTTTTCCATTTTCATTCCTTCGCCGCATTTCATTTCACCTGCTTTATCGGCTTCGGCAACCTGCATATAACCTTGTGATAATTCAGTCATGCCAAATGGGCTGACTTCTGCATTGGCAACGTTGGCTGCAAATGTTGAGATAACCGCAACACCCATTGCAGTCGCTAATTGGGTTTTATTGATTTTTTTCATGGTGAATATCCTGTGTGATGGTGAAAATTTTATTATTGTTGTTTCCAATGATGAAAACTGGAAAATACTTCGATAACAGAGATACCGAATGCTTTATATCATAACAAACACCTGCTTAAGGGAAGATGAATATTGTGTGTTTTTTGTAAAATAACCGTGAGCGTGTCCAGTATTTGTCCAAGTCTATCACAACGTCGTCTTAAAACGCTTTGTTAAATTCACATAAATCGGCAATGACACAGTTTTCACAACGGGGTTTTCGGGCGATACAGGTATAACGCCCATGTAAAATCAATAAATGATGCGCGTCTTGTTGATGCTGTTTAGGGACCCATTTCATTAAGCCGCGTTCGACTTCCAGTACATTTTTGCCTTTGGCAAGCCCCGTGCGATTGGCAACGCGAAAAATATGGGTATCAACCGCAATAGTCGGTTGCCCGAATGCGGTATTAAGTATCACATTGGCAGTTTTTCGCCCCACACCTGCCAGTGCTTCCAGCTCGGTGCGCGTGTTCGGCACTTGCCCTGCGTGGCGTGTTAAGAGTTGCTGACACAAGCTGATAATATGTTTGGCTTTGCTGTTAAACAAACCGATGGTTTTAATAAATTCTTTTAAGCCGTCTTCACCCAAAGCGAGTATCGCTTCTGGTGTATTGGCGACGGGAAACAGTTTAGCAGTGGCTTTATTCACGCCTTTGTCGGTCGCCTGTGCGGATAGCACTACCGCAATCAGCAATTCAAACGGGCTGTTATAGTTCAGCTCAGTGGTCGGTTCAGGTATCGCTATCGCCAGACGGTCAAAAATAGCGCGGCGTTGTTGATTATTCATGAATCTGTTTTCATTTTTAACAACGCGGCTTTTTGTTTTTTCAAACGTTCCGCCTTGTCGATATTTTCTTGTGCTTTACGCGCTAAACGCGCTTCATAGCGTTGTTTGGCGTGTTGGGCAAAAGCCTGTTTTTCCGCTTTGGCAATGTCCTGATTAGGCAACACCTGCATGACAATACAATCCACAGGGCAGGGCGCGATACACAATTCACAGCCTGTACATTCAGCGGCAATCACCGTGTGCATTTGTTTTGCCGCGCCTAAAATGGCATCGGTCGGACACACCGCCAAGCATTTAACGCAACCGATACAATCGCGTTCAATAATAAACGCCACGCTTTTGGGCTTGTGTTCACCAAAATCGGGATTCAGCGGTTTGGGCGCAACACCTAATAATGCCGCCAATTCACTAATGCCCTCATCACCGCTGGGCGGGCATTGATTAATATCGGCAACGCCTGCGGCTATGGCTTCCGCATAAGGGCGGCAGCCGTTAAAGCCGCATTGTCCGCATTGCGTCTGCGGCAATAACGCATTTATTTGTTCAATCATCATGGTGTTTCAATCGAGGTGAAAAATAAGCGATATTTTACGCTAAACATCTCGGCTTTGTTTGATTGCCCACGCAATATCAGCCGCTTGGCGATTTTCGCGTACATCATGCACACGGAACAAGGACACGCCCGCCATCACCCCTAACGCAGTCGTCACCGCCGTAGCAGTCACCAATTCAGATGGTTCAATGACATCACAAATACTGCCCATAAAACGTTTACGACTCGTGCCGAGCAACACAGGAAAACCCAATTCGACAAACGTCGCTAAATGCGCCAATAAATTCAAATTATCCTGTTTGCGTTTGCCAAAACCGATACCGACATCAACAATAATATTATCGCGTTGCACACCAGCGGCTAACGCGGCATCAACACGCTGTTGCAGCGCAGTAATTACCTCCTGCACCACATCCTCATAATGCGGATTATCCTGCATGGTTTTAGGTGAACCTTTACTGTGCATTAAAATAATCGGCACATTCCGTGTAGCGGCTAAGGTAAGAATCGCTGGATCATTCAAGCCCGCCGAGACATCATTAATCACATTCGCTCCTGCATCCAGAGCCGCTTGAGCCACTTCGCTATCAGTCGTATCTATACTGATTAATACTTGGCTCTCTTGCCTAATCGCCTGAATCACAGGCACAACCCGTTGAATTTGTTCCTGTGCCGCCACAGCATCCGCACCCGGTCGCGTCGATTCGCCGCCGACATCAATAATATCGACATTCTGCAACAACATATATTGCGCCCGCTGAAACGCCATATCGACAGTTGAATATTTACCGCCATCAGAAAAACTATCAGGTGTGACATTTAAAATCCCCATAATCAGGGGCTTATTGGTGCAATGAATCATGAAAGAATTCCTATATAACGGATGTTGGGTATTGATTGTTAAGGCAGGTCATCACACGCAAACGGAAGTGACCGACACAGACAGAAGGACAGTGATAGACATGATATTGTCCATATCGCGACTCGTTGTCACTGGAAAAAGCAGATGATAACCAGCAGGCGTAAAGCGTGACGATTGATTACTGAATCTGCAAAAAGCCCCAGTCACAACGCGACAGGGCGGCAATGATAGGGGGAAGCCAATATGAGTGTCAACATTTCAAAAACATAAGGTTTGGTTCATCACTGCCAACGGTTAAATTTTTAGGGAGTCCTAAATAATTGAGTGATTTTTTATAGCGTGATGCAGCGGAGTACAAGCTTAGGTTTTTATTCCAATTACTCACTGTTTATTACTAGCCATTTTTAATCTTTTTCGTGCTTTTCGTGTCTTTCGTGGACAATAGTTCTTTGTGTGTAACATCAGTTAAGTAAGATAAGATGACGCGGGTACAATGGTACTTAGCTGATTCTTTTAATAAACAGGATAAAAAATGACTGAAAACCATTCAACAAAAAAAGTGACTTACTGGCAACCTTCGGCGGGCGATATTATCGCGGGTGTCATTCAAAGCGACGACGATTCACTTTATGATGAACAGCAAACCATGATGTTGCAGGAGGACAGCGGCGAGGTTGTGGGTGTTGATTTGAATCGTTATTTGCGGCACAGCTTGAAACAACATAACGCGGCGGTGGGGGATTTTGTTACCGTCACGTTTCATGGTAAAGAGCAGAAAAACAGCGGGCGTTCGTTTAATCGTTATACCTTGTCTGTTGATAAAGCGGCAGATTCTGCAAGCAGTTTAGATGACGAGTAGGGTGTATTCTCGTGGTTTTATTTGGCGGTGAATCAATCTGGAAAGCACCTGCGTGACTTTTAGGCTTTGAATTCAGGTTATAATGGCAGACTATTTGAAATTTGATACCGTGTAATGAATAAACCTCGATTAGCTTGGGCAATCACTGGCTCAGGGCATTATATAGAAGAATGTTTGGAATTTTTGCTGACCTTGAAAGACGTGGATTTGTATCTGAGTCAGGCAGGGGAAGAAGTGTTGAAAATGTACGGTATTGATTTGGCTGATGTGCGTGCCGCTATGCCTGTGTACCGTGACAAAGCTGCGTCCGCGCCGCCTGTCGGGCATTTTTATAAAGGCTATTATCATACCTTTGTGATGGCTCCGACCACCTCCAATACCGTCGCCAAGTGCGTGCTGGGCATTTCTGATTCTTTGGTAACCAATTTATACGCCCAAGCAGGCAAGTGTCGCGTACCCAGCATTGTCTATCCCTGTGATGTCGCGCCTGAAATAGAAACCACCGCGCCAAAAGGCAAAAAAGTCATGGTGTATCCGCGCAAAATTGATTTAGAAGCCACTGATAAATTACGCGGTTTTGACTATACCACGGTAGTTGATAGCGTTGATGAGTTAATTGTTACGGTAAATAATCGGTTGAAATCGTTATGATTTACAATTGGCGTAGCACATATTATGTACATTCAATTTAATAGTTAATACATAAAATAATGATTACTTCATTTAAAGCAGAGCAACCAGATATTAACTTGGATTTTGATATTGAACTCGAAAAAGATAAACAGATTTATTGTTTTATCGGTAAAAATGGGGTTGGTAAAACTCAGCTTCTGGAAAATATGGCAAAGTCGTTGATTTTTTCACATTCTCTTTTTAGTCATAATAAAGGGTTGAAATATACTACTTTATTCAGTCAACAGTCTGTTTACGTCAAGCTGAAATCTGTAGATTTAAAATTACCAGTAGATATAGAAATAAACGCTATTAAAATTAAAGATAAGAATATACAAAAATGGGGATTCACAAAACTTGAACTTATTAGCACCCAACAAAACAGTTCTTTTATCTGTGATAAGCCTATTGTTTTTGTCGGAGCAAAAAACAGAGGTTTTGCTAAAAATATTGATAGCAATAATATTAAAATTCTTGCTGATAGTCAAAACCGTTTTATTGACAGTTTTGAAAGAACGATGCGTTATATTAATAGCGAAGGTTTAGAGCATCAAGAAATAGCAGATTGGTTTGCATCACGGCTTATTATTAATCCAAATTTTGTAATGCAGAACCAAAACAAAGTACAAGAAGCAATTATCGTGCTTCAATTAATAGACAAATTAGAATCAGGGCTTGATTTAGTTACGAAAAATATAAACGGTGATTTATCTTTAAAATTGATGTTTAATGAAGGTAGGTTACTTATCAATGGTATTCCACTGGATAAACTATCAACAGGCTATGTTTCCATTATAAAAATATTTCAAGAAATTATTGCAGGTTACAGCGGTTGGACGAATGCAGAAAATCTGAATGAAGTTGATGGGATTGTTTTTATTGACGAATTAGAACCGCATTTACATATCAGTTGGCAAACTAAAATTATCGGCATTCTGCGTGAATTTTTTCCGAAAACTACCTTTTTTATTTCTACCCATTCACCATTAGTATTGGCAGGTTTGAAAAGTGGCGAAGGTTACGAATTAGCGCGTGACGGTAATGTAGTTAAAACTAAAACCATAGAGAATATCGAAAATTATTTTTTAAATGATATTGTTAAAGAGTTTTTTGATGTTGATTTGAATAAAGAAAAAATAACTCACGTTGATAAAGAAAAACAGAAAAAAGCCAAGTCGTTATTATTAAATCTGGCTAAGAATTTTCAAGAGAATGAATAGTGAAATACTTTATTGATACAAATTTGATTATTCAATATTTTGACTATGGCTACGATTATAGTGTGCAGATAAAGCCGAATGACAGAAAAGATAAAAAAGAAGCCTTTTTAACAGCGAAAAGTAAAATAGTGCCGATTTTAGAAAATGATGATAGTGAGATTTTTATGAATCGTCTGGTTTATTTAGAAGCATTACGGATAATAACGGACAGCAAAAAATTTGATTACTTGAAAGAGGTGCTTTCAAATTTTACTGTTATAGATATTTATCCAGAGATTTATGAAAAGGCAGTTAATTTTTCAAGATATTGTCGCTCTAATGGAATTACTATTAAAGGGCGTTGTGCGGCAATTGATTTTTTGCATTTCATCACCGCTAAGCATTATGAATTTGAACTTGTAGCTAATGATAAAGACATGGAAACACTGGAGATTTATTATCCAAGTTGGTTAGATTCAAAGGCTGAAAAATAATGACTGAACACATACTCTTTTTAACAGGAAAACTGGCAGAAAAACAGTTGCGCAGCATTTTAGAAAAAATGCAGCCTGAATTTACTTATACCGTGCATCAACTGGGGCTGAAAGTGGCGGCGTTGATGACTACCGATATGGTTATTCGCCGCTTGAGTGATACTTTTGGCGCGGATCGTATTATTCTTCCGGGTCGGTGTCGCGGTGATATAAACGCATTGGCTGAACACCTTGGTATTCCTGTGGAGCGCGGCCCTGAGGAGCTGAAAGACTTGCCGCAGTATTTCGGTAAAAAAGCCCATAAAACCGATTTAAGCCAATACGCAGTGAAAATTTTTGCGGAAATTACCGATGCGGCGACCATCAGTATTGATGAGGTTTTAAATCGTGCTGCGTATTACCGTAAAAACGGCGCGGATGTGATTGATATAGGCTGTTTGCCCAGCACCGACTTTCCTGAAATGGAAAACATTATTCGGACGCTAAAACAGCAAGGCTACACGGTCAGCATTGATTCATTGGATGCCAATGATTTACTGCGCGGCGGCAAAGCGGGGGCGGATTATTTATTGAGTCTGCATGAATCGACCTTATGGGTAGCCGATGAAGTCGCTTCCACGCCGATTTTAATTCCTGAAACCCATGAAGATTTAGCCTCGTTGGATAGGGCGATAAACATCATGCAGGCAAAAAATCGCCCGTTTATTGTTGATCCGATTTTAGACCCGCTGCATTTCGGCTTTACCGATTCCATCGTCCGTTATCACACGGTGCGCAAACAGTATCCCGATGTGGAAATGATGCTCGGTGTCGGCAATATTACCGAATTGACTCATGCCGATACCGTGGGTATGAACGCGCTGTTATTGGGTATCTGTTCTGAACTCAACATTAATCAGATTCTTGCCACCGAAGTCAGTCAACACGCGTGTCGTGCGATTAAAGAAGCCGATGTGGCGCGGCGTATTATGTATGCCGCCAAACAACAGGACACGCTCCCCAAACACATCAACCCCGATTTAATGGCACTGCACGATACCGCGCCATTTCCGTATTCACTGGCTGAAATTGAAGAGCTGGCAGGGCAGATTAAAGACCCCAGTTTTCGCATTCAAACCAGTGCGGAAGGTGTTCATGTGTTCAATCGCGACGGCTTACACACGGCAACGGATCCGTTTGATTTATTTCCCCATCTGCACGTTGAACAGGACGGTGGTCATGCGTTTTATCTGGGCGTGGAATTAGGTCGTGCGCAAATTGCGTGGCAATTGGGCAAACGCTTTACCCAAGATCAAGCGTTGACGTGGGGTTGTGCGGTTGATAACACCGAAGTTACCGTTGATTTACACGCTTTTAAACCTGCTGGAACGACGTTAGCAAAAAAATGATATTACATTACCTAGTTCCCATGCGCGGCGTGGGAATTCATAGTGACCGCGTTGCGGTCTATTTCGCAACGCGGCGCGTGGGAACGAGAAACTCATGATTCAAGAATTGATTGTCAGCACCCAAAATAACATGGGTGTCACGCATCTTGCCCCGATGGGCATTCATCTCCACGGCGACGACATTATTATTCTGCCGTTTCGCCCATCCACTACGCTGAATAATCTACTGGAAACCAACACCGCTGTGCTGAATTATTGTGATGATGTGCGCGTGTTTGCGGGTTGTTTAACAGGGCGGCGTGATTGGGCGATAACACCTGCGGAAAAAATACACGGCGCGGTGTTGGCGTGTACCTTGGCACATACCGAAGTGGAATTGGTGCGTATTGAAGACGATGAGCTGCGCCCGAAATTATTTTGTAAAGCCGTTCACACGGTGAATCACGCGCCGTTTATGGGGTTTAATCGTGCGCAATATGCGGTGCTGGAAGCCGCTATTTTAATCAGCCGCTTAAAAATGTTGCCGCTGGAAAAAATAGAAACAGAAATCGAATACTTGCGTATCGGGCTGGAAAAAACCGCAGGTGATAAAGAGCGCGAAGCATGGGGCTGGTTGATGGCAGTGATAGATGAACACAAGGCGCAGTTATGACAGGGATGCTCGCCAGTGTGAACAGTATCGCCGAAGCCCTGCTGGTGCTGAATGCCGAGGTTGATATTATTGATTTAAAACAGCCAGAACGGGGCGCGTTAGGTGCATTAGACACTGATTTGGTTCGCCAGATTGTCGCTGAGATTGCAGGGCGGTGTCCTGTCAGTGCGACGGTCGGTGATTTGCCGATGCAGCCTGACATTGTGTTTAATGCCGTTCGTGCAATGGCAGACACAGGCGTTGATTATGTGAAAATCGGTTTTTTTCCTGACGGTGATTGGTGCGCGACCGTGGAAAAATTAGCAGAACTCACACCACAAGCCGCGTTAATTGCGGTGCTATTTGCCGATGCACAACCCGATTTTACCATTATCAGTGCGTTACAACAGGCAGGTTTTGCAGGTGTGATGCTGGATACCATGAATAAGCACAAGGGTTCACTCACGCAAGTCATGACTCACGCCGACATCGCTCAGTTTGTGGGGCTGAGCAGACAACATTCATTATTGTGCGGACTGGCAGGTTCGCTCAGACTGGACGACATCGCCGCACTGATACCTTACCGCGCCGATTATTTAGGTTTTAGAGGTGCGTTGTGTGAACAGCACCAGCGCGTAGGTCAGCTAAATCAAGCGGCAATTACCCAGATTAAGCAGGCGATAGCAGGGCTTACAGCTTACTGACTGATATTACGCATGAAAAGCCATAGTCCACGAAAAGCACGAAAGGCGCGAAAAAATCAAAATCTATTATTTGGGGTTCAAGTCATGACTAGGATTCCGAATGATAGCCAGTTCAAGCACCGATAAACTCAGGGTTGATTCACTACCACCGGTTACCTCATTATTGTTTAATTTTTTTCGTGTTTTTTGTGGACAACAATTCTTGTGCGTACCATCACTTACTTAAAACACCGCAAGCAGTGCGGACATTATGCGCAGATAGCGAAAAACGTCCTCTTAATCCTTAATTAAACTGGGTTATTTGACACGGCGTAGTTGTTGCATATAAACCATTTCTGTTGTATTTCAATAATTATATTTACTTTACTGGGTAAATTCCTTTTTTATTCAATTAGTTATAAATTGGCATAATAGTTGCTTTTCATGAGAAATTCCAAATAAACAAGCGCAGTTTTCTGTTTTGAATTCACTGATGGCTCACTATAATTGTGGTCATAATTTTATTCTTATTTGCTTATATTGCTGGAAAACCATGAAATTTACATCTCAACTATTTGCTATCAACATCGCTCTTGCTGCGGGCTTCGTCAATGCTGAACCTGTTAAACCCATTGATAATGACAAATCATCGGATAATTCAGTCACTCTGGATACGCTGATAGTCAGGGCGCAATCAGAGAACAATCCCAATCAACCGTTTGAATCTTTTCTTAAACCGTCAAAAATAATACGCTCCAGAACGTCTACCAGCGACACCGCGCAAATGTTCGATCACACTCCAGGGGTCAGTTTTTCCAGTGGTGGCGGTATTTCCAGTCGGCTTGTTCTCAATGGGATGGCAGATGATCGTGTTCGGGTGAAAATAGACGGTATGAATTTAATTTCCGCGTGTGGCAATCACATGAATCCCGCGCTGTCTTATGTCGCGCCTTCCAGTGTCCTGAGTGCGCAGGTACTTGCGGGTATTACGCCTGTGAGTATGGGCGGTGACAGTATCGCGGGGACTGTTCGTGTACAGTCCGCTGATCCGCAATATGCTGAAGACGACAAAAAATATTTGGTCACAGGGCAGGGTTCGGCGTTTTATCGCAGCAACAGCAATGCGTGGGGCGGTAACATTTCCACTACGTTGGCGAACAAAAATGCGTCGTTGACCTATACAGGCTCTACTGTTGAAGCGGGCAATTACAAAGCAGGCGGTAATTTCACCACCAAAAACAAAGTCAATGCGAATGACGTGGTTAGTTCGTCTGCCTATAAATCTCAAAATCAATCGCTGTCGTTGGCGGTGCGTAATGACAATCATGAAGCGATTATCAAAGTCGGTTTACAAAATATTCCTTATCAGGGTTTTCCAAACGTGCGTATGGATTTGGCAGGTGATGACAGTTGGTTTGCCAATGTCGGCACCAAAAGTAAATTCGATTGGGGTAGACTGGAAACCCGCGCCTATTATGAAGACGTTCAGCATTATATGAACTTCTTACCCGATAAAGGCGGCAATATGCCGATGAATACCTACGGAAAAAATCACGGATTGGAAGTGAAAGGCATTATTGATGTATCTGATAAGCATCAATTGACCTTGGGTAGTGAATACCAGCGTTATCGTTTGAATGATTGGTGGAATGCAGTTGGCACTAAACCCAATACCATGATGAACGGCCCCGGCCCTTTTTGGAATATCAATAACGGCAAACGCGATAGATTGGATTTCTTTGCTGAAATGGAAAGCAATTGGAATAGTCAATGGCTGACACAATTCGGTGTGCGGGCAGGTCTGGTTGAGATGAATGCAGGCGATGTCATGGATTATGGCAAAGTAACCCCCGAAGCCGCACGGGTTAATAATCAGGATAAAGCGCGTACCGATGCGATTGTCGATGTGACCGCATTGGCTCGTTATACTCCTGATAGTACGCAACAATATGAATTAGGCTTTGCCAGAAAAACCCGTGCGCCCAGTTTGTATGAACGCTTTGCGTGGTCACGGGGCAGCGTGATGGGCATGGGTGCAATGGCAATGACCATGCCGATGTCGATGCTGATGAACAACTGGTATGGTGATGGTAATGGTTATGTAGGTAACAATAATCTGAATCCTGAAGTCGCCTATACCGTGAGCGGCACCGCTAACTGGCATGATGCTGAACAGGAAAACTGGGATGTTAAAATCACGCCGTTTTATACTTATGTCGATAACTACATTGATGCTGGTTTTTGTAAACCTGCCAATGGCGTAAGTTGTAATAACACCGCAGCGGGTAATACCACAACACACGGTGGTGGCGGTTTTAGATTGCTGGAACTGGGTAATTACAATGCGCAGTTAGTGGGTGTCAATGCCGCAGGCAGCAAGATGTTATTGCAAACCAATAATTACGGTAATCTCTCTACCAGAGCTATTTTGAGCTATGTACGCGGACAGAATCTGACTTCTAACGATAATTTGTATCAGCAAATGCCGTTGAATTCGACCTTAGACCTCGATTATAAATGGGGCGGCTGGACTGCCACGATTGAAACCCAATTGGTCGCGCCTAAAAAGACGGTACAACAGATTCGTTTAGAGCCGCAAACCGCAGGTTATGCGCTGCTTAATTTACGCACCAGCTATGACTGGAAATATTTGCGCCTTGATGCAGGTATCGAAAACGTGCTTGATAAGAACTATTCCTTACCTTTAGGTGGCGTTTATATGGGTGAAAAAAATGCTTCGGCGGGAACGCCAATACCCGGTTATGGTCGGTCGTTTAATGTGGGCTTAACCGTTACTTACTGATAGCAGGTGGATAAGACGTTGCAATGCAAGGTCTATACATACATCAGACCTCAGTAGTTTTTAAAACTGCTGAGGTTTTTTATGGTCTGCGCACACCGACAAAGTGCTGTTGCCAGTAATTATTTTTCAGGCTGGATACCAGCACTTTACCTGTTTTTGAACTGGAAGCATGAATAAAATTATCCCCGTTAATATAAAGCCCGACGTGGGAAAAAGTGTTGCCGTTGGTATCAAAAAACAGTAAATCACCTGAGTGCAGCGCGTCTTTTTCCACGGGCGTAAGCTGATTCGCCATATCCTCTGTACGGCGCGGTAAATTAACCCCATGCTGTTGATAAACGTGATAGACAAAACCACTGCAATCAAAACCGTCTTGTGGATTATCCGAACCGTAATGATAGGGTGCGCCTTGTAAACTCAGCGCATAATTCACGACGGGTGATGATGTTTGCTGTTGTTGGTAGGTAATGGGCGCAACGTCCGAATCACTCGCACAACCTGACAGTAGCAGGATAAACAGTGCGAAACTGCCTGAAAAATAAGTGCGTGTGTTCATGTATTTTGCCTTTTATAAAATATTCAGTATCTTACAAACGACTGCCAGTCGTAACGTGGTCAATATTTTTGATTCACACTGTCAGTTTAGTGATGACGGGTAAAGTTGCCAGACCTGCGAGGTTTTAAAAACCTCGCAGGTCTTTGTCGCACCGTCATAATAAAATGGACTGACTACTGGGTTCAAGTTTCAGGCGTGATGTTTAATTCACCCACTTGGTTTGCAGTGTGTGCTTATTCAATGCCAGCCATTGAATTGCCAGAATTGGAATGGCAGAATCTATTTCATTGCTTTCTACCATGCGATACGCTTCCGCAAAATCAACAGTACGCACTAAAATATCTTCGTGTTCTTCATCTAAACCGTGTACGCCATCAACAATTTTTGTGCTGTCCACTTTGCCGCAAAATAAAGTAATGCGTTCAGCCGTACCACCGGGTGAGGTATAAAATTCACTGATTTGCATCAATTCCTGAATCACACAACCCGCTTCTTCAAAGGCTTCACGGTGGGCAACTTCTACCGCGGTTTCACCTTCTTCGATTGCTCCTGCCACAATTTCAATCAACCACGCGGTCTTTGGATTAAGTATAGCTCCTACACGAAATTGTTCGATTAATACGACTTTATCGGTGTGCGGATCGTATAACAGCACCGCCACACACGCGCCGCGCACAAACAATTCCCGACAAATTTCCTCGCTCCAGCCACCGTTATACAGAGTATGGCTCAGCCAATATTTTTCCAGCCGAAAAAAGCCCGAATACGCGATTTCTTTTTTGCATATAACGAATTGTTTACTCATGATTTGCCTGTGTAAGTGACTTTATAAATCACCCCGAGCTGATCATCACTGATTAATACATTACCGTCAGGTAAAGTCAGAATATCCACAGGTCGTCCTAATACTTTACCGTCAGCGGTCAACCAACCGCTGATAAACGCCTGTTCAGCAATGGCTTTATGGTCTTTAAATTTCACCAGCGCGACGCGGTAGCCTTGCGGTTCAGTGCGATTCCATGAACCGTGCTGCGCAACCAATAACTGATTTTTATATTCCACGGGGAACGATTTGCCCGTATAAAAACGCATTCCCAATGGCGCGATATGGGCTTTGTATTTCCACGCGGGCGCAGTGTAATCGGCGCATTTTTTACCCGCACCAAACTCAGGATCCAGCGTGTCGCCGCCATGACAATACGGATAACCAAAATGTTCGCCTGTGTGCGTCCATTGGTTTAATTCATCGGCGGGTTCATCATCGCCTAAATAATCGCGTCCGTTATCATTAAAAAACAGCGCGTTGGTGTCAGGTTGCCAATCAAAACCGACGGTGTTTCTGATGCCGCGCGCCAGAATTTCCAGCTCAGTGCCGTTGGGATTTAAGCGCACTAACGAGGTGTAAATCTCCTTTTCAGGGTCGCAAATATTGCACGGCGCACCGACGGCGGTATACAGTTTGTTATCGGCACCAAAACGTAAATACTTCCAGCCATGATGTTTATCATCGGGCAGTTTATCGGTGACAACGACAGGCGCGGGTGGATTAGTTAAATGCTGTGTAATCGCATCAAAACGTAAAATACGATTCACTGCCGCGACATACAGCGCACCCTCTTTATACGCCACGCCATTGGGCATATATAAATTTTCCGCAATCACATAACGGTGGTCGCTGACACCATCATGATCCGCATCGGCAAGCGCGTACACCTTGCCTTCTTTACCCGTGCCGACAAATATCACTCCATCCTCGGCTAATGCCATACTGCGCGCATTCGGCACGTTATCCGCATAAATGGAGATGGAAAATCCAGCGGGCAGCGATAGTTGTTTCAGTATTTCTTGATTATTGCTTTGTGCAAAAGCCAACCCCGTGTTAAATAAAAGCAGGGCGGAAAGAGTCGTTTTTAGTGAAACCATGAGCTTAATCTCCATTAATGAAAATGCGCTTATATTAGTATCATTGTGAAAAAACAGATAGTTAAATAGTAAATGGTTTTTTAGCTTAATTTATGATTGACTAAGGCAAAGTCAGGCTGGGTATCGGGCGATAATTGATACTCACTATTTCATTTCATCACGTTGCAAAATCGCAGCAAGAGGGCGTTATGCCAAGATTAACACCGCAAGAAAAAACCTTCCGCACTCATGACGGTGTGGAGCTGTTTTACCGCTACTGGTCTGCTGCGAAACCCAAGGGCGCGATTGTATTAATCCATCGCGGTCATGAACATTCGGGACGCATGGCGCATTTGGTTGATGAATTGCAACTGCCTGAGTATGCGTTTTTTGCTTACGATGCGCGTGGTTACGGACGCTCTTCAGGGGTACGCGGTTTTAGCCCCAGCCTCGGTACATCGGTGCGTGATGTGCAAACCTTTATCGAGCATATTGCCGACAGCTACAAAATTCCCGTTGAAAATATCGCCGTTATTGCGCAAAGCGTAGGCGCAGTAGTGGCGGCAACGTGGGCGCATGATTACGCGCCGAAGATTCGCTGTATGGTGCTGGCTTCGCCTGCGTTTAAAGTGAAGTTATATATGCCGTTTGCGCGGTTTAATCTGAAATTAATCCAGCGATTACGCGGGAATTTTTTCGTCAACAGCTATGTGAAAGCCAAGTTTCTCACCCATGATGCAGAACGCATTGCCAGTTATAACAGCGACCCGCTGATTACCCGCCCCATCTCGGTTAATATTCTGCTCGCACTGTACGAAACCGCTGAACGGATTGTTGCCGATGCCGAAGCGATACAAGTACCTACGCAGTTATTAATTTCAGGTGATGATTGGGTGGTACATCACCTGCCGCAATATGAATTCCTTGCCAGATTAGGTGCAACTATTAAAGAAGTGCATTTATTGGCTGGATTTTTTCACGACACCTTTGGCGAAAAAGACCGCGCCTTAGCTGTTAGCAAAGCACGGCGTTTTATTGAACGACAGTTCACTGAATCGCCGCCGCGTGAAAGTTTACTCGATGCGCATTTAGCAGGTTTTACCAAGCGTGAAGCGGATGCACTGGCTGAACCAACCCGCAAACTGTATTGGTCGGCAACCCGTTTCTGCTTAAAAGTGTTTGGTTTGCTATCCGCTGGTATCAAGCTGGGGCATCAGACAGGTTTTGATTCAGGCAGTACCTTAGATTATGTCTACCGCAATCAACCGTCTGGTCTCACGCCATTGGGTAAATTAATTGATAAAAATTATCTCAACTCTATCGGCTGGCGCGGTATTCGGCAGCGCAAAATTCACGTTGAAGAATTGCTTTGCAAAGCCATGTCTTTATTGGCGGCGGCGAATAAAAAAATCCACATTGTTGATATAGCCGCAGGACACGGGCGTTATGTACTGGAAGCCCTCGCTAGCAGTGACGTTAAACCTGATTCCATTTTATTGCGCGATTACAGCGATATTAATGTGCGTGACGGCTCGGCGTTAATTTGTCAAAAAGGGCTGGAAGCCATTGCCCGTTTTGAAAAAGGCGACGCATTTAATGCGGATAATTTAGCGGCAATCAAACCGCGCCCAACCATCGGTATTGTGTCGGGTTTGTATGAACTGTTTGCTGATAATGAACAAGTGCGCCGTTCTCTGGCAGGTCTGAGTTCGGCAATTCCCGCAGGTGGCTATTTGATTTATACCTGCCAACCGTGGCATCCACAGTTAGAATTTATTGCCCGCGCGTTGACCAGTCATCGCCAAGGTTCAGCGTGGGTCATGCGTCGGCGCACACAGGCAGAAATGGATCAGCTTGTCGAAGCGGCAGGCTTTAAAAAACTTGAACAACGCATAGACGACTGGGGTATTTTTACCGTCAGCCTCGCCCAGCGCAATGGTTGAGCAATCACGCCCTTGGAAACGCGGACTGGCGTGGTTGCTCTTACTCGCACCGTTCTTTTTTACCACTTATAGCTTTAGCAACTGGCTTGCCGCACAACGTACTGATGTCGGCTCAGTGGTCTTTGATTGGGAAGTTGGAATGCCGTTTGTGCCGTGGACGATTCTGCCCTATTGGGTGATTGATTTGTTTTACGGCTTATCGTTGCTGATACCGCGTTCGCGTGATGAACTCGATGCCCACGCGAAACGCTTATTCACTGCGCAAGTTATTTCCGTAGTGTGTTTTATTGCCTTCCCGTTGCGCTTTAGTTTTGCACGTCCCGAAACCAGCGGTGTGTTTGGCTGGTTATTTGATGTGCTGCTGGGTTTCGACCAGCCGTTTAATCAAGCACCGTCACTGCATATCAGCTTATTAGTCATCCTGTGGACACTGTATGCGCGTTATCTATCGGGATGGTGGTTATGGCTGTTACGCCTGATTGCACTGTCTATCGGCTTGTCAGTATTAACTACTTACCAACACCATTTTATTGATATACCCACTGGCGCGTTGGTCGGTTGTATCGCGGTGATGTTATTTCCGTTACAGCCACAAACCGCGATTAGGCAACGCGACCCGCGCCGCTTTGTATTGGGTGCGTATTATTTGGCGGGTGCGGTCGTGTTGACGGTGTTAGCCGTATTATTGAAAGGTGCGTGGCTGTGGTTATTGTGGGGTGCGTGTGCCTTAACCGCCGTTGCCAGCATTTATTTTTTGGGCAATCCCTTATTGTTTCGCAATCATAATGGACGCATGGAAGAAGCGGTGCTGGTGTTACTCGCACCGTATTTATGGTGCGCGTGGCTTAATTCGCGCTGTTGGACGTACAAGCATCCTGAACCCAGCGAAATCGTGTCGGGTTTGTGGCTGTCGCGTTTACCTTCGCGTTCAGTGATTAAGCAATTACAACCTGTCACCTTAGTGGATTGTTGCGCTGAATTGCCTGTTATGGCTTGCGGTCAAATTGTTTATGGTGTGCCGATGCTGGATTTACTCGCGCCTGAAGTGGCACAAATCGAACAAGGCGTGGCAGTCATTAACGCCGCCCGACAAACAGGCAACACGCTGGTGTTTTGTGCGCTGGGTTATTCACGCAGTGCAGTCATTATTATCGCCAGTCTCATAGACCAAGGATTAGCGGCAAACATTGATGAAGCGGTCGATAGAGTACGCAAAGTGCGTCCCAGATTGGTATTATCGGCGTTGCATAGAGCAAAACTGGAGGACTGGTATGAACGAAACCAACGATGAGCCATTAACCGCCACGATAAGCGCGGCGTTCCTTCGCTCTATGGGCAACGTGCTGAACAATTGGTCGATGCTATTGGCATTAGCGGCAATACTCATCATCGGCTTAAAAACCAACAGCGTTTACAGTGTCGCTTTGTTGTGTGCGTCGGTGAGTGCGGCACTGATACAAGCCTATTTTGCTGCCCGTTGTGCCTTTGATGCGGCGGTATTTGCGGCTTTAGGCGGAGAAATTACGCAATATGAAGGCTTTGACCGATTATTAACACGTTGGAAACTACGCGGCGAAACTGTGGCATCCCGCTCACTCGATGAACGGGTGCAAGGTGCGATAGGCTTATTGCGTTGGCAGGCTTATAGCTTTTGCGGGCAAATTATATTGTTGGGCGTTGGTTTGTATTATTCCTGATTGAGGAAAAGCCATAGTCCACGAAAAGCACGAAAAAATCAAAATTGTCCAAAATACGTTTTGGAGGTTTTGTGCAGTCCAAGCACCTCACTACCAACGATTACGCCATTATTTTTTACTTTTTTCGTGCTTTTTGTGTCTTTCGTGGACAAAATTGCTCTTGTGCGATAAATACACCATGCCCAATGAATGACAATACAGTTATAGTATCATCGTGAAAAAACATTGAATTAATTTATTCCATCCCCATATAACCCCGAACATCAACTCAACAAGAGGGCTATTCTCATGATGCGTATTTTACTTTTCTTGGCGACCAACATCGCCATCATGATTGTTATCAGTATTATTTTCAGTGTCTTAGGCTTGAGCGGCACGCTGGACGCGCAAGGTGTCGATCTTAATCTCAATGCGTTATTAGTTATGTCGGCTGTTATCGGCATGACAGGGTCGTTCATTTCCTTAGCGATGTCTAAATGGTCAGCCAAAAGAGCGATGGGCGTTTATGTGATTGAACAGCCGCAAGATCAAACTGAACGCTGGTTGCTTGAAGTAGTGAAACGTCAGGCACAACGGGTCGGTATTGATATGCCCGAAGTGGGTATTTTTAATACTCCAGAACCCAATGCGTTTGCCACAGGTATGACTAAAAACAGCTCCTTGGTTGCCGTGAGTTCGGGCTTATTGCAAGCCATGAACCAAGATGAAGTCGAAGCGGTTATCGGGCATGAAATGAGCCACGTCGCCAATGGCGATATGGTGACAATGGCGTTAATGCAGGGCGTGTTGAATACCTTTGTGTATTTTTTCGCTACCGTTATCGGTCATGTTGTCGATCGCACCGTCTTTAAAACCGAAGAAGGACGCGGCCCTGCGTATTATATTGTGCAGATAGTGGCACAAATCGTGTTGGGCATTTTGGCTTCCATGATAGTGATGTGGTTCTCGCGTTACCGCGAGTTCAGAGCCGATGCAGGCGGTGCGAATTTAGCAGGTCGCGAAAAAATGATCAGTGCGTTACGCGCCTTGCAACGCAATCAGGAAGCACCGCCGTTAGCAGGTCAATTAGCCGCCTTTGGTATCAGCGGCAGCGGCGGTATGTCGCGTTTATTTATGAGCCACCCACCCTTAGAAGAGCGCATTGCCGCTTTACAAAATCAACGTTAATTTTTACTGACAAGCCCTGCGCGGTTTTAACAATCGCGCAGGGCTTTAGCACAAGGATTTCCACCATGAAAAAAGTTTTATGTGTAGCCGCCTTATTATTGGCGACCAACAGTTATGCCGAAAATAATAAAAATGAATGGCAAAACACCACAATTTCCGAAGCGACTATCGAAAAAATCCAAGCCGCAAAATATGAATATAAAAAATGCGTCAGTGATGAAATGCAAAAATCCACTTATGCCAGCCAAGAAAGCCGCGCCGCTACCGAAACCATCATGAAAGAATGCGAACCCGTGCTGACTAAAATGCGCGAAGTGTATCTGGCTGAAGAAGTCCCCGAAGTCATCGCCGACCGTCATTTAAAACAATTACGCCTGCAAACCACCCGTGATGCGTTACAGAATATGATGTATGCCGAAGCCACCCGTCAATCGGGTCAATCCAAGTAAGCCGCGAGTCTGTTGCAATGAATAACTATACTATTGATTTATCCTTACAGCCGACCACGTTGGATTTATGGCACGTTTGCCTTGCGGGTACAGTGGCCGTCCTAGCGTTGACGCTGATTATTGTGCTGATAGGCATGGTCATGATGCTGCGCCGCAAACCTGAAACCATCACCGTTCCCGCCGAACCCATCGTTAAAATTGTCGAAGTTGAAAAAATCGTTGAAGTGGAAAAACTGGTGCAAGCTCCAACGCCTGAGCCTGTCATTCTAAAAGAAGCCACCCCCGATGCCGCCCTGCAATTGCTGGGTTTATTACAAAAAGAAGCCCGTTTTATCGACTTTATCGAAGAAGATATTGCCGCGTACAGCGATGCCGATATTGGTATCGCGGCGCGTGTCGTGCATGAAGGTTGTCGTAAAGCCATTAACGAACATTTCACCTTATCCCCTGTGCGTAGTGAAGACGAAGGCAAAAAAATCACTTTACAACAAGGCTTTGATGCAAGCACCGTGCGCTTAACAGGCAATATTGTCGGGTCAGCACCGTTTACAGGCAGCCTGATTCATAAAGGCTGGCAAGTCACCAATGTACGTTTACCGAAACTGACACAAGGACACAACGCCGCGATTATCGCCGCCGCTGAGGTTGAATTATGAGTTTATTCGATCACATCAAAAAACCAGCAACCCCTTCATTTGCCAACATGGGTAAACCAGCTGAGCCGATAACGCCAGTAGTTGCGGAACAAACCAGTGCGGATACTAATGAAAACCCTGTAAGTTTGGGTGAAACACCAACGCCAACCACCGCGCCAGAAACAAGCACCGCTGTGGTGGATACAAATGCTGATGCGCATTTTTTTGTCGGTATCGACTTAGGCACAACCCACTGCGTATTGTCTTACGCGGTAGCCAGCGACGATGAAGACGCGGAATTTTCCCAGCAAGTGATGGCGATTCCGCAATTGACCGCCTTGGGTATGGTTGAAGATAAAAATCAATTACCGTCTTTTTTATACCAAGCACATGAAGCTGAAATAGGCGCGGGTGAAACCGCCTTGCCGTGGACAAATAACCCCGAATATTTAGTCGGTGAAGTGGCGCGTAATCTGGGCAGTAAAACGCCGATACGTTTAGTATCGAGCGCGAAAAGCTGGCTGTGTCATGCGGGTGTCGATTGTAAAGCCCCGATATTACCCGCCGATGCCCCCGAAGAAATCGAGCGCGTTTCGCCGTTTCAAGCCACCACCGCCTACTTGCAACACATTCGTGATGCGTGGCAACACCAATACCCAAACGCACCGTTATCTGAACAAGATTTAGTCATCACCGTCCCTGCGTCGTTTGATCCAGCGGCGCGGGAATTGACCGTAGAAGCCGCGCGAGCAGTCGGTTTGCATCAAGCTATTTTATTAGAAGAACCGCAAGCCGCCGTTTATAGCTGGATAGAAAAAAGCCACGGCGAATGGCGCAAACAAGCCAAATGCGGTGACGTAATTTTAGTCATCGACGTAGGCGGCGGTACTACCGACTTATCCTTAATCGCCGTCACCGAACAAAACGGTAATCTGGAACTGACCCGTGTAGCGGTCGGCGACCACATTCTATTAGGTGGCGACAACATGGATTTGGCATTGGCGTACACCGTCAAAGCCAAACTGGAAAAAGATGGCAAACGCCTAGAGCCTTGGCAAATCCAAGCCTTAACGCACAGTTGCCGTGATGCCAAAGAAAAAATCTTCACCCAAGCCGATGTTGATAATATCCCGTTAGTGGTTGCCAATCGCGGCTCATCACTCATCGGCGGCACACTGCGCACCGAATTGACCCGCGACGAAGTCAACCGCGTGTTAGTCGAAGGTTTCTTACCCAAAGTATCCGCAAGCGACCGTCCAGTCAGTCGTACTCGCGCAGGTTTACGAACCGCAGGTCTTCCGTATGCGCAAGATGCCGCCATCACGCGCCACTTAGCGGCATTCCTTGCTAAACAACAACAAGCCACTGACGATTTAAAAGACATAAACCTGCCCGAACACGCCACCTTCTTACACCCAACCGCCGTGTTATTCAACGGCGGCGTGTTAAAAGCCGACGTGTTAGCCAATCGTTTAATGGACGTATTAAACTCATGGTTACAGGCAGAACAAGCACCCGAAGCCAGATTATTGGCAGGTGCAGATTTAGACTTAGCGGTTGCTAGAGGCGCGGCGTATTACAGCTTTGTTCGTCAGGGTAAAGGCGTGCGTATCAAAGGTGGCACCGCCGCAGCTTACTATGTTGGCATAGAAAGCGCGATGCCTGCTATTCCGGGTTTACCGCCTGAAATCGAAGCCTTATGTATCGCGCCGTTCGGCATGGAAGAAGGCACACAAAAAGAACTGCCCGATGATGAATTTGGTTTAGTCGTCGGTGAGCCTGTGCGTTTCCGTTTCTTCGCCTCCAATACCCGCCGTGACGACATCGTCGGCACACGCTTAGATTATTGGACAGAAGACGAATTAAACGAACTGGATGAAATTGAAATAACCCTCGCCGAAGACAATCGCCGCGCAGGTGAAGTCGTCCCCGTCCACCTACGCGCCGCCGTCACCGAAGTCGGTACACTGGAATTACACGCCGTGTCGCAAAAAGACGACGGACAATGGAAAATTGAGTTTGATGTGCGGGCAGGGGAGTAAACGCCGTCATTCGGAGTGCAAATCTAGTACACTGTCAGTTTAGTTATGACGGGTAAAGTTGCTAGACCTGCGAGGTTTTAAAAACCTCGCAGGTCTCTTTATCACACGTCATAATAAAATGGGCTGACTACTAGGTTTGTACTCCAAGCCTCACATTAAGTGACTTTCACCACATGACCATCATCCATTTGCGCTATGCGGTCGGCGAATTCAAAAATGCGGGCATCGTGGGTGACGATGACTAGGGCGCGGTCGTGTTGTAGGGCGACTTCTTTTAATAAGTTCATGACATTATGTCCGCTGACGTGATCCAACGCGCTGGTGGGTTCATCACAGACGATTAACCGTGGGCTGTGAACCAGTGCGCGGGCAATGGCGACTCGTTGTTGTTGTCCGCCTGACAGTTGTGAGGGATACGATTTCCAGCGGTCGCCTAAGCCGACTTGTTCCAATACGTTAATGGCTTTGCGCTCGGCTTCGGCGCGTTTTACGCCGTTGATAATCAGCGGAATCGAGACGTTTTCAGCGGCATTGAGTGATGGTAATAAGTTGAAGGCTTGGAAGACAAAGCCGATATTTTGGGCGCGAAACTGGAGTTTGTCTTTGCTGCGCATGGCGTTGACATTTTCGCCGAACAGTTCACACACGCCTGAATCCTGATCCAGTATGCCCGCTATCACGGAAATTAACGTCGTCTTACCGCAACCAGAGGGCCCGACCAGCATCATTAATTCGCCCAGCTTGATGGTTAAGTCGATACCGTTTAAGGCAATGACTTTCTGTCCGCCGGTATCATAAATTTTAACCAGTTTTTCACAACGAACGGCATCAACCATAATCAGCTCTTAAATACGATGGCAGGTTCTAAACGCATGACTTTTAGAATGCTGATGAACGCGGCGAGCATACAAATAATACTTACGCCCGCACCGCTGAATACCAGCAGTTGCCAAGGAAATTTGAACGCTAAAATGGTGTGGCGCATGGCGTAGCCGAATAATGCGGTTAAGCCCACACCCATGCCATAACCGATACTGCCGACTAACACGGCTTGTAATAAAATCATGCGTAATAGCGTCCAGTTGCTGGTTCCCATTGCTTTTAATACCCCGAATTGGCGGATATTTTCCAGTGTGAAGCTATAAAAAGTTTGCCCTGCAATCGCCGCACCGACAATAAAACCTAACAATACCGAGATGCCAAAGTTAATCGGTATCCCTGTGTTTTTTATGAAATAGTTGTAGGTTATATCCATGAATTCTTGTTGCGTATAGGCGGCTAAGCCTGTTTTTTCTCGAATGCGGCGGGTGAGTTCGCCTAAGTCTTGCCCTTGGTTGGCTTTGACCAGTACGAATGACAACAATTTACGCTCTTTGGGTGCGTAGCTTTTAGCGCGGGAATAGGTGGTGTAGATGACAGGTTGGGATTGGAACGTGCGGGTTACTTTCGCAACGCCGACCACAATGGCACGGCGGTCATTCAGCTCCAGACTATCGCCGATTTTCAGGGGTATTTTTTTGCCGTCTGGCGTGGCTTTGTTCAGCTTTTCATTCAGACCATCAATATCAATAATCACGCCATCACTACGGCGTAAATCGCTGATGCTGCCTTGTAACATAATCGGCGGGCCGCCAATCAGCGTGGTGTCATCCAAACCCACTACGATACAGGTTTGAAACGTGCCATCGGCTAAGCGGGCTTTTAATAAACCTTTATACATCGGCATTGCCCACGCAACGCCTGAAATACCGCGCACTCGATACAGTTCGGTATCTTGCAAAGGTTTAATATCATCGACAAACTGGACTTTTTCATCCATCACCCAAATATCAGGCAAGCCCGTATCAGAAATAAAACTGTAAGTGCGGGCAAGTATTCCCATAAAAATCGCGGGTTGTTGGGTCATAATCAGCGAGGCAAACGTCAGCCCCATGACAATACCCAAGTATTTACCTTTATCGCCCATTAACATTTTTAAGGCTATGTGATTCATGATTGAGTGGCTGCGGGAAGTGTGAGAGGTGTATCACGCGATGAATGATGATATTTGATTTTATAGTGTTGCGGGTGTGATAACAAGGCGGTGGGCGTGTCGCGCTAAAAACCCATGAAAGCCAGTGCTGATATTGCTATCATGACACTATTAAGCGTTTAACCAACATACACAGAGAATATCGTGCAGAATCCAGAATTAATGAATCAGTTAAAAAATACCGTGCAGTCCATTTTGGATGAAGCTAAACAACAGGGTGCGAGTGCCGCAGAAGCAGGGCTTAGTTTGCAGGACGGTTTATCGGTCACTGCGCGATTAGGCGAAGTGGAAACCATTGAACATGATTGCAGCCAGAATCTGGGCGTGACCGTGTATTTCGGGCAATGCAAAGGCTCGGCAAGCAGTACCGATTTATCGCCTGAATCCATTAAAGAAACCGTGCGCGCGGCGTGCAGTATTGCCCGTTATACCAGTCCAGATGAATACGCAGGCTTGCCTGACAAAGATTTGTTAGCTACTGAATTTCTTGATTTGGATTTATATCATCCGTGGAACATCAGTGCCGATGAAGCAATCGCCTTAGCCATTGAGTGCGAAAATGCGGCGCGGTTTTATGATGCTGATATTAGCAATTCGGAAGGCGCGACGGTGAACAGTCATCAAGGCATCAGCGTGATGGGTAATAGTCTGGACTTTTTGCAAGGGCGACACTCTACCCGCCATTCCTTAAGCTGCTCAGTATTGGGACAACGCGGCGACAGTATGCAGCGTGATTATTGGTATACCGTTGCCCGAAATGCACAGTGTCTGGAATCGGCGGTTGATGTCGGCAAAAAAGCCGCCGAGCGCACCTTGCGCCGTTTAAACGCACAATCATTAAGCACCCGTCAATGCCCTGTGTTGTTTTGTGCGGAAATGGCAGGCGGGTTATTGGGTTCATTATGTGGCGCAATCAGCGGCGGTAATTTATACCGTAAATCGACGTTTTTATTGGATGCCTTAGGCACACAAATTTTCCCTGACTTTATTCATATCTACGAACAGCCGCATTTATTGGGTGCGTTGGGCAGTTCGATTTATGACGGCGAAGGTGTGGCAACGCAAGCGCGTGATCTGGTGCGTGACGGTGTGTTGCAGGGTTATATTTTAAGCACTTATTCCGCGCGTAAACTGGGCTTACGCAGTACAGGCAATGCAGGCGGTGTACATAATTTAACCATTACGCCCGGCGATTCAGATTTTGATGCCTTATTAAGACAAATGAACACAGGGCTATTGGTCACGGAATTAATGGGGCAGGGTGTGAATATGGTGACAGGTGATTATTCACGCGGCGCGGCAGGTTTTTGGGTCGAAAACGGCGTGATTCAATACCCTGTCGAAGAAATTACTATCGCAGGCAATTTAAAAACCATGTTTAAAAATATCGTCGCTATCGGTAATGATGTGGATTATCGCGGTAACACCCGCACAGGGTCGATATTGGTCGAGCAAATGTCGATTGCGGGGCAGTAAAAAATTGTCCACGAACAGCACGAAAGACACGAAAAATTTAATCGTGTCATAGTTCAGCCCTTTCAGGTTTTCAAAACCTGAAAGGGCTGGATTTAAGTATAACTAATCCTTATTGAAACCACTGTACATACTGGCATCCCCGTATTTCGTTATTAAATAGCCATGAACGAAACCCAATATGATGATTTAATCGGTAAAATTTATGATGCTGCTGTTATGCCTGAGTTGTGGGAGGTCTTTTTAGAGCAGTTGTCAGATGTTATAGAAAGTAATGGCACGGTTATTTATCTGGTGGATTTTTCCAGTCGGGCTGTTACTTGCCGTAACGATGAATTATCGTTTATCCAAGCTGTTCGCACTGACCCTGAATCAGTGGTGTCTTATGACCGTTATTATTCCAAATTGAATGTTTGGTTTGATCATTCTAAGGATTTAGCCGAAGGAAAAATTATCACTACCGATCAATTGCTCCCCGCACAAGAACTGGTGAAGACTGAATGGTATAACGATTGGCTTAAACCACAGGGTTATTTTCATGCGATGGTCGGTCATCTTCTCAAGCAGGAGTCGCTGGCAGTACGCATGTCGATGTTTAGAACCAAACAACAAGCATTTTCTGCTGATGATGCCGCATTATTCGCTCGGTTGATGCCGCATTTACGCCGCTCTTGCCTGATTTACAAAAAGCTTTCCGAAGTGAATAGTGGACAAGCCGCCAATGCTAACGTGTTAAATCGCTTACCTGTTGGCGTTATATTGTTTGATAACAAGGGGAAAGCTGTTTTTGTGAATGAAATGGCAGGTGCGTTAATCCGCTCTTCAAATGGTTTTTGTCTAAATGCCGCAGGTCATTGTGTGACGGGCAATGTGAATCAAACCCGCGCATTAAATCAGTTAATTAACCGTGCCGCAGAACTGGGGCAAAGCAATGCCATGAGTTTGCATCGCCACGATTCAAATCAACCCTTATCGGCAACGGTATTATCGTTACAAAATAAGCCCTTACCTTTTATCGACTCAGCACCAGCGGTTGCCTTATTTATTGGTAATCCTGATACGCTGCTTGATTTGGATGACACGCTGTTGACACAATGCTATGACCTTTCCCCGTCCGAAGCGAAATTGGCAACCGCTTTGTTGCGTGGGCAAACGCCCAATGATTATGCGCAACAGCGTGGTATCAGTAATAACACGGTCAAAACCCAGCTAAAGCAAGTGTTAGCAAAAACAGGAACCCATCGTCAATCTGAGCTTATGCAATTGCTCACTATCGCTTTCGGCTTGTTCAGCACGCCAACTCAGACCGCAGTAACAAAAATCTCCTCTTAAACCATCACCCAAATGGGTGATGTGTCGTTAAAACGATTGCTTTACATTGATACGCATATTTAAAAACACTGGCTAATTTTAGGTGTTTTTCCACATAAAGTGTCTGTATGCGAGTGTGTCATGAACAAATTCATCCCAAGTTATCTGCTTTGCGTAGTCTTATTAACTGCCTGTTCTCAGCAGGATGCACAGCCAAAACTGCTGCCGCGTCCTGTTAAAGTATTTCGTATTCAAGAAACAACGGAAAGCGTGAGTACAACCTTTGCAGGCGAAGTACGCCCTCGTTGGGAAACTACGTTAGCGTTTCGTGTGGCAGGAAAAATCATTGCCCGTTCTGTTGAAGTCGGGGAACGGGTAAAGAAAGGTCAGTTATTGGCGAAGCTCGATGTCAGTGATTATCAACTGGATGTGCAGAAATTAAAATCCCAACTTAAAGCCGCTCAAGCAGAACGGAATTTTGCCCAAGAGGATTTAGCACGTTACCGTGAACTGCTTAACCAACGGGTTATTAGTCCTCCTGAATTTGATCGGCATAAAACAGCTTACACCACCGAAGATGAGCGAGTGCTTGCATTGGATGCACAACTGCGTCAACTCACCAACCAATTGAGTTATACCGATTTGTTAGCTACCAGTGATGGCGTGGTGACCGCCTTGGAAGTTGAAACAGGGCAAGTCGTTATTGCGGGTCAAGCGATTTTTAAGTTGGCACGCTTAGATGAAAAAGAGTGTGAGTTTGATGTGCCTGAGCATCGTGTTGGGGAAATTAAACTGCATCAAGCCATCACGGTGAGTTTATGGGCATCGGATACCTCGCGCTTTCGAGCCAACATCAGAGAAATTGCCTCGACTGCCAATCCAATCAGTCGTACTTATCGAGTTAAAGCAACGCTGTTGGACGGTTTGGACAACGCTAGACTGGGCATGACGGCGACAGTCTGGTTGCCTGCAAACCTATCTACCAGTATCGCCGTGCCGCTTTCAGCGATATTTACGCCACAAAACACGCCAACACAGCCGCGTGTCTGGGTGATAGATGAAACAGCAAACGTGGTCAAATCCGTTCCAATTGAAATCGGCATGGCTCAGGCGGATGACAAAATGGCGGTAACAGGTCTGGCAGCGGGGCAGTTGATTGTCAGCGCGGGGGTGCAGAGACTCACCGAAGGTCAGGCGGTGCGTTTAATGGAGCTTAACTAATGAAAGCCTTTAATTTAAGCGAATGGGCGTTGACACATCGTTCGTTCACGGGATTTATGATGGTGTTGGTGTTACTGGGGGGCATTTTTTCCTATTTTCAACTGCGTCAGCGCGAAGACCCCGAGTTCACTTTTCGGATTATGGTCGTTAAAACACTTTATGCGGGTGCGACAGCGCGTGAGGTGGAAGAGCAAGTGACTGACCCGCTGGAGAAAAAACTTCAGGAGTTGCCTAATTTAAATTACCTACAGAGCTATTCAAAAGCGGGTGAATCGGTCATTTTCGTGACCGTGCGTGAAGATGTGAAACCCAGCGAAATTCCCGACCTTTGGTATCAAGTGCGCAAAAAAGTAGGTGATATAAAAATGACCTTGCCGCCTAGCATTATTGGGCCTTTTTTTAACGATGAATTTGGCGACACTTACACCTTGCTTTACGCTTTTTCAGGGAACGACTTTAATTATGCGGAATTGAAAAAAGTCACGGATGCGGCGCGTCAGCAAATTCTTAAACTTGATGATGTCGAAAAAGTGGATCTCATTGGTGTACAAGATGAAAAAATTTACCTTGAATTTTCCGATAAGAAATTAGCGAAATTAGGACTTAATCCTGCCGAAGTCGCTCAAGTATTGCAAGCACAAAACGGGATGTTTTCAGCAGGTACGTTGATTTCCCCGCAACGCGATTTACCTATTCGCTTGACAGGGCAGTTCAATACGGTAGAAGAGGTCGCCAATTTCCCCGTGCGCATTCAAAATCAGACTTTGCGTGTTGCTGATTTTGCTAAGGTCACACGCGGTTATATCGACCCGCCAGAATCCAAAATGCGTTTTAACGGTAAGAATGCCATCGGTGTTGGCGTGACTATCAATAAACGCAGTGACGCGCTAAAAGTAGGGCAGACACTGGAACACGCCATGCAGCAGTTAAAAACTGAGTTACCCGTCGGCATGGATATTGAACAGATTGCTAACCAGCCCAAAGTGGTAACAACGCAAATGCGCGAATTTGGCAGTGCGTTTATTGAGGCATTGGCTTCAGTATTGCTGGTCAGTTTTTTAAGCCTAGGCTTTCGCACAGGTTCTGTTGTTGCTTTAACCGTGCCATTGGTGTTGTCGGCGACCTTGCTGTGCATGATGCTAGTGGGGATTGATTTACACCGCATTTCACTGAACGCATTGATACTCGCGCTGGGTCTGTTGGTTGACGATGCCATGATTGCGATTGAAATGATGGTGCGAAAACTAGAAGAAGGCTGGGATAGAATGCAGGCGGCGACCTATGCCTATCGTGTGACTGCATTCCCGATGCTGACGGGAACATTGATTACTATCGCAGGATTTCTGCCTGTGGGTTTGGCTAAATCCTCAGCAGGTGAATATACCGTGGCAATTTTTCAAGTAACCGCGATTGCGCTGTTGCTGTCGTGGATAGGTGCGGTGATTTTCACCCCTTTTCTAGGCTCTTTGTTATTGAAGTCTCATAGCAAAAGTCATGATTTGTTCGATACCCCATTTTATAATCGGCTGCGGCGTAGTGTTGATGCCTGTGTGCTGCATCGTAAAAAAGTCATTATCGCAACGCTGTTGCTGTTCGTTGCTGGGATAGTCACTTTGACACGCGTTCCTGAACAGTTTTTTCCGCTATCGAATCGTCCCGAAGTGATTGTTGATTTGTGGTTGCCAGAAGGTAGCTCCATTGCCCAGACCGAGGCGGTCGCTAAACGTTTGGAGACCATATTGGCAAAGGACGAAGACATCATCAACACCGCGACTTATATTGGCAGTGGTACGCCGCGTTTCTTCTTGCTCATCGTCCAACAATTGGCTAATACCAATCTGGCTGAGCTAGTGATAATGACTAAAGACAATGTTGCGCGAGAACGGGTTATGCAACGGATTAGGCAAACCTTCGTCAGCGATTTTCCCGAAGTGCGAGGGCGTGTGATGCGTCTTAATGTCGGGCCGCCGATGGATTATCCGCTGGTGTTTCGCGTGTTAGGGGAAAATCCTGATACCGTTCGTACTATCGCTGACCAAGTGGCGACTGTCGTTAAATCAAATGCCAAAACAGTGGATGTAAACGATGATTGGCATGATCGCAGACCGTCATTTCGTCTGGTTATCGACCAAGACAAAGCCAGAGCAGTCGGCGTGTCAACGGCAAGTTTGGCGCAAGCCTTACAAGCGCATTATACGGGCTTGGCGATTGGTCAATTTCGTGAAGCCGATAAATTGATTGAGATTGTTTGGCGCGCTGAACAACCGTTACGAACCAAAGCCAATGAACTGCCCGATGTCATGATAAAAACCGCTAACGGGCTATCCGCGCCGCTATCCCAGTTTGTCAACATTGAAACCACCTTTGAAGACGGTGTGCGTTGGCGACGAGACCGTTTTCCTGCCATTTCAATACGCGCCGATGTGATTGATGGCGCGTTAGCACCCGATGTGGCAGGGGAAATTATTCCCTTGTTAAAACCACTGCAAGACCAATTACCCATAGGTTATTTCATTGAAACGGGTGCGGCTAAAGAAGACGCGTGGATTGCACAAAAATCCATTTTAATTTGGATACCTTTAGTGGTGATTGCCACGCTGGTGCTATTGATGATGCAGTTGCAGAATTTATCACGAACCTTTTTGGTGTTTATCACTGCGCCATTGGGGGTTATCGGGGCAGCGTTTGCCTTAAAATTATTTGGTATGCCTTTCGGTTTTGTTGCCCTGCTCGGTATTATCGCACTGGCGGGTATGATTATGCGTAACTCGGTGATTCTGGTAGACCAAATCGAGCAAGACGAAAAAGCGGGGCTAGCTACTTGGAATGCCATTGTTGAATCGACAGTACGGCGGTTTCGACCGATTCTGTTGACCTCGGCGGCGGCTATTCTGGCGATGATTCCGCTCTCGCGCAATGACTTCTTCGGCCCGCAGGCGGTAGCTATTATGGGCGGGTTGATAGTGGCGACTTTGTTGACCATCTTTTTCTTACCTGCGTTATATGCCGCTTGGTTTGGGGTAAAATGTGAAGCAATTGACGGAGAAAATCATGTTTAAAGCAACTCTTATCATCAGCGGGTTTTTGATAATTAGCCTCTTTTCTGGCTGTACACCGACACGCGTGAGTGACCCTATTCAGTTAGCTACACCGTCACATTGGCAACACGCACCCAACACAAACGACAGCAAACCCGTTGATCTGAAACACTGGTGGCAAGGTTTTCAAGACCCATTGCTGAATGATTTAATCAGCCAAGCGTTGACTGCTAACCATGATGTTAAAATCGCCGCTGCGCGGGTTCGTGAAGTCAATGCTATGGTGACGGTAGCTGAATCGGCGTTATACCCTAGCCTTGATTTTTTTACCTCAGGTGGACGCGAAAAACGTATTGATAGAATCATTGGCGTACCTGATAACCAAGGTATTAAATTGATAACACCTACGGGGAGTTCCATCAGTGGCGGGCTTCTGGCACGTTGGGAAATTGATTTATTCGGTGCAAAGCATTTGGAAGCAGAGGGCGTTGCCGCACAAGCAACAGGAAGCATCGAAGCGGAACGTGCGGTACAAGTGGGCTTGCTGGCACAAGTGGCGACAAATTATTTAGAACTGCGTGGCGTACAAGAACGCATTGCCATTCATCGCGAAAATATCAACACACAACAAGAAAAGCTCAGAACTTTACAGGCTTTTTTTCGTGCAGGTGTTGCGCATGAATCCGATGTTGCTCAACAGCAAGCTGCATTAAATAAGTCCACCAGTGTTCTAGCGACATTAACTGCCGCCGAAGATTCGTTGATTCATCGGTTGAGTGTTTTATTGGGTAAACCACCCGCGCAATTGAAACAACAGCTATCAGTTGTCACACCGATTAATTCAACCATGCCTGTTATACCTCAGTTATTACCCGCTAACTTATTGTTGCAACGCCCTGATTTACGCCAAGCACACGCGGAGGTTAGCGCGGCGGCAGCAAATTTGGGTGCAGCACAAGCCGAGTTATACCCAAAATTGGTACTATCCGTCAGCGGAGGTTTAGGCGCAATCGCAGTCAGTGGCTTTTCAAGTCTGGCGGACAGCGTTTACGCGCTAGGTTCGGGACTCACTGCGCCGATTTTTAACGCAGGACGTATCAGCGCACAAATCAGCGCGGCAGATGCACGCTTAGCGCAAGTCGCCGTCCACTATGAAAAAATGTTTCTATTGGCTATGGAAGAGGTGGAAAATTCGTTTGTTGCCCATCGCACCGCGTTGAGCCGCCAAACAGAATTGACACACGCTGAAACAGCGGCAGACAAAGCCTTTCAAGATACCGAATCTTTGTATAAGCAGGGCGTGACTACCTATCTATTTGTGTTAGATGCACAATTAGGTAAACTGAGCAGTATGGATGAACGAGTGCAAGCAAAAACAGCTCTACGGGTGTCTATGGTGTCACTGTACCGTTCCTTTGGTGGTGGTTGGAATGATGAAACCGTCGAAAAACATTAATATTGGAAAAACCCACTCAGCTTTTGAAATAAGGGGATTAGTATCTGGGGATGACGCATAGCAAACCCGAAGCGTGTATGCAAAACAGAGGGCGGTGAAATTTTTGTTTTATGAAATCGAAACCACCTATTCACCGTCACCTCAGTAATCGCTATTTTCTACAGCGATTTAACAATATCTGCTATCAACTCAGAACCGCGATAAATCAGACCGCTGTAAATTTGTACCAGACTCGCACCAGCGGCTAATTTTTCTTGTGCGTCTTCCGCTGTCAAAATACCGCCCGCCGCGATAATCGGTAATTTACCGTTGAATTCAGCCGCCAACCCGCGCACTACGCGCGTGGCTTTGTCTTTCACAGGTGCGCCGCTCAAGCCGCCTGTTTCTTGTCCTAACGGGTGATTGGCAACCGCATCACGGCTAATGGTGGTGTTGGTGGCAATCACCGCGTCGATGGAAAACTCCATTAATAAGGTGGCAATGTGGGTGATTTCTTCGTCAGTTAAATCAGGGGCGATTTTTACCGCAATCGGTACATAACGCCCGTGTTGCTGTTGTAGCGTCAGTTGTTCGGCTTTTAATGCCGCCAACAAACTTTTTATTTCATCGCCTTGTTGTAATTGGCGCAGGTTTTTGGTGTTAGGCGAGGAAATGTTGATGGTGATGTAACTGGCTGCTGAATACGCTTTGCGTAAGCCGATTAAATAATCATCGGTAGCATTTTCAATCGGCGTATCGGCATTTTTACCGATATTAATACCCAGAATGCCTTGATAATGACTGCGCTGAACTTGTTCCAGCAAATGGTCGATACCCAGATTATTAAAGCCCATGCGGTTAATAATCGCTTCATGTTCAGGTAGTCTGAATAACCGTGGTTTGGGATTGCCCGCTTGCGGGCGCGGTGTCACGGTGCCGATTTCGACAAAGCCAAAACCTAAAGCGGCGAGCGCGTCAATATAATCGCCGTTTTTATCCAAGCCAGCGGCAAGTCCGACAGGATTTTTAAAGGTTAAGCCCATGACGGTGACGGGTTTATCGGCAATACTGGGATACAGTAGTTTGTTGAAGCCTGTGGCTTGCGTGAGGTTTAATAGTTTCAGCGTGACTTCATGCGCAGTTTCAGGGTCTAGGGAAAACAGTAGCGGGCGTAATAAGGGGTATAGATTCATGAGTTTATTTTTATTTGTAAATGGATAATTATTGTCTGTCCAAACGATAAGGTTCGGGCATAACCGCTGTTGGACGATTTAATAACACATCAACCAATAATTGTGCCGATGCAGGCCCCATCACCAAGCCATTTCTAAAATGCCCTGCGTTAATGCTCAAGTTGGTTATGCGGGGGTGCTTACCTATATAAGGTACGCCGTGTTCTGTTCCGGGTCTTAAACCTGCCCAGTGTTTAATGATGGGATAATCATTTAATACGGGTAATAGGTTGCGGGCAAAATCAGCCAGTTGGTCATGCGCGGTGGTTGACGGGGTTTTATTAAAATCATCGTGTTCAACGGTGCTACCTGCCAGAATTTTACCGTCCAGACGCGGAATCAGGTATTGGTCGTTATCCAGAACGATATGGCGCAGCGTTTCAGGTTTGGCATCAAATAACACCATTTGCCCTTTGACGGGGGCGATATTGGGCGTGTTGTCGTGAATAAATTGGTCAAACAACTGCCCCGTCCACGCACCCGCTGAGATAACCAGTTCATTGACCTTAAATTGCCCTGCATCGGTGCTGATACTGTTAATACGCTGATTGTCCTGACTGATGGCGGTCAGTGTGCAGTGTTCATGAATGTCACAACCGTGATTGATTAAATACTGTTTCAGTGACTGTACTAAACGCGGATTGCGTGCCTGCGCAATGGTCGGCAACCATAATGGATTGACTGGCGCGGTGTTGAGGTCGGTAAAAAATTCATTACCCGCGTGCTGATAGGCAATATGATTGCTTTCGCACCAATCAACAGCCGCAGTTATATCGGGATTTTTAGTCATCAACAAGCCGCAAGGATTCCATTCAGGGTCTATTTGCGTGTCGTTAAATAATTCGGCTGCCAAGCTGGGATAGAGTCGTAAACTTTGCAAGACTAAGCGACTAATCGCATCCGCCTGTCTCCACGGATACAACGGCAATAAAATACCACCCCCTGCCCACGACGATTCCTGACCCAATAAATTTTTCTCGATGACGGTAACGCTCGCCCCTGTTTTAATTAATTCTCTCGCCGTCAGTAGCCCGATAATGCCGCCACCGATAATGGTAATGTCTGAAGTTGTGGTCATGAAATGAGTAGCTTTCTACGCGCTTAAGTAAAAGGATAGGCTGATTATAACCTATCAACCCTAGCACAAAAAATGTGTGTTAATTCAATAACATTGAAAGTTGACGATTTGATAATTTTTGTTGTTTTTTGTACACAGACACCTGTTAATGTTCAGGATGTATTATTACTCATTGATAAATAAAGAGTAATTGGGAATAAAAAAAAATTCTTAAAACTTGTAGCGAATGTGCTTTACTGCTAATATGGCTTCTGTGACAAAGCTTTGTTGTATTAAAGCGAAATTTTGTAAGATAACAACCTCATGAGGGGGCTCAATGACATTTAAAAAAACTAAATTAGTGCTAAGTACCGCTACCGTAGCGTTAACCATCGGTGCAGCGTTAGTCGCTCCGCAAGCGATGGCTCATAAAGCAAAAAAAGCGCATCATCATGCAACACAAACTGCTCCATCGTACAGCAAAGTTGACGCATTAGAATCACAAGTACGCATGATGCAAGAAGAATTGGCTGCGTTAAAAGCAGCACAAACAACAGCTGCTCCTGTTGTTACTGCGGATACTGCTAAAGTTGAAGAGTTAGACCAATGGATGGCATCTGTTAAAGCCGCTCCAGTTATCGAAAAAACGAAAGACAACATGATTTTCTTCCGTGGCGGTTATGGTCATGCTAACGGCACAAGAGGCGGTACATTAGACCCCACTACTATTGAAGGTCTTGGTCTTGCCAGTGTCAACGGTACAACTGTCGGTTCTATTGCTGATAAAGACGCATGGTATTTTGGTGCAGGTTTAGATTTTAGCATCAACAACAATTTGTTCGGTTTGATGGATAATACTGAAGTGTTGGCTGAGGTAATGTGGGATTACAAGCAACTGGGTTCAAAAGGTCAAAATGGTCTTTCAGTAGCAGAAACAACTACAATCCGTAATGCAACAGGTATCATTTTACCTGCGGCAAATACTAAAACTGCAACTGTCAACCAGTTCACTTTAGCCGCTTCACCAAAAATTAAATTCATGAAAGGCAGCTCTTTCAGACCTTGGTTAATTCCAGTCGGTTTTGAAATCAACGTGATTAGCCCTCCATCTGATGCAATTACCGTATTAAGCCCAGGTATGCAGTTTGGTTTAGGTGCGGATTACAAAATCTGGAAAGATTTGTACATCGGTGCTGATGCACGTTACCACCAAGCATTGGGTTCAATTGATGGTGTTAGAACTAACGGCGTAACAGCTGGTGGTTATATCGGTTTAGGTTTCTAAGGAATACGCTTAACAACCAATCCGAACAAAAGGAGGGTTTTAAACCCCTCCTTTTTTTTCGCCTGAAAATCAGTATTCTTTCTTACCACTGCCAGTCCTTTAAGGACTGGCAGTGGTGTGTAACATACCAAGTCACTTCACATGAAAACTCTTTATCCTGAAATTCTCCCTTTTAACAGCTTTTTTCTCGACACCAACAGTCAGCATCAGGTTTATGTTGAGCAAAGTGGCAATCCTGATGGTATCCCCGTGGTTTTTTTACACGGAGGCCCTTGTTCAGGCACTAAGCCGCATCACCGCCAGTTTTTCAATCCCGAACGCTATCATATTATTCTACTGGATCAGCGTGCCTGCGGTCTGTCGCTGCCGTTTGGTGAACTGGAACACAACACCACTCAAGATTTATGTGACGATTTGGAACGCATCCGCACACAACTCAATATCAAACAATGGCTGGTGTTCGGTGGTTCGTGGGGCGCGGCATTGGCATTATTGTATGCACAACAGCATCCCGATAACGTTATGGGACTGATTATTCGTGCGGTATTTCTGGCGCGCAAAGCCGATTTAGACTGGTTTTCCAAAGACGGCGCAGGGCGTATTTATCCCGAACAATGGCAGCGGTTGATTGGCAGTATTCCTAATGCCTGCCACAACAATTTTGTACAGGAATGTTATAACGCGCTCTGGGATAAAGACGAGGTGACGCAACGGCGAGTGGCTAAAGAATGGTTGGCATGGGGTGCGCAGGTCGCCTTAGGCAATGATTATCAGCCGTCGGATGAACACGTTACGGAAAAAATGCTCAAACAGGCGCGGATGGAACTGCATTATGCCCAGCAGCATTATTTTGTCCGCGAAAACCAGATTCTGGATAACTGCCATCTGTTGGCAAGTATTCCGACCGTCATTATTCATGGGCGCATGGATTTAGTCTGTCCTATCGAAGCGGGAATGCGCCTGCATCAGGCGATGCCTCATGCCGAGTATATTATTCTGCCCGCTGCGGGACATATCGCTCAAGGCGATGACATGATAGACGCACTGGTATCGGCAACTGATAACTTTGCTGAAATTGTGTAGGCGCGAATTTATTCGCGCCTTTAAAGCAAAACTACGCGAATAAATTCGCGTCTACATTGGTTATTAAAAAACCATCCAAAACAAGTGCGTCTAATTGCGCCGCCTGAAACGCTTGAATCGCTTCTTCGGCAGTGCGCACAATCGGCTCTTCGTGCATATTAAAGCTGGTGTTAATCACACTGGCAACGCCGGTTAAGCGATAATAGTCGTTAATAATATCGTAATAGGCAGGGTTATCGACGCGGCGTATCACCTGCGGTCTGGCGGTATTATCCACATGAACCGCCGCTGGGATATTACGTTGTGCGACGGATGACGCATCATAAGTCAACGTCATAAACCGCGCCGCCACATGATGTTCTCGCCAGTCAGGAAAATACGCGTGTGCCTGTTCCTCGATAATGACAGGCGCAAACGGCATAAATTCAGTGCGGGCGAATTTTTCATTCAGCCATTGATTAATGCTTTTATCGTGACACGCCGCCATCACTGTGCGATTACCCAAGGCACGCGGGCCGTATTCCATTTTGCCCGCAGCGCGTGCCACGACTTTACCAGCGGCTAATAATTCAGCCACGCGGTAAGATAAATTTTCAGGTTCACTGTAAGCCAGTCCAGATTTTTCCAACGCGGCTAAGGCATTTTCGCGATTAATCTCTGTGCCTAAATAAACGTGCGGCTGTAACTTTGGTGTCAGACCATTCTGCAAGCGCGAATACACTTCATAAGCCGCACCCGTTGCCAAACCACCATCACCCATGTTCGGATGCACATAAATATTGTCGATTTCAGGCAAGGCTAACAAACGTTGATTTAACTTAACATTAGCAAATACGCCGCCTGCAACTGCTAATTTATTTACGCCTAATTGTTGCGCTTGCAGTTGTATCCACGCGCAAATTAACTGCTCGGTATAGGCTTGAATGCCTGCCGCCACATCCTCTTGACTCAAGCCATCACACAATTCTCGAAGTGCCGATTGCCCGACTTCTTTGGCAAACTGCAAGGCAATCCGCGCTAATCGGGCATCAAATAAATTCTCCCAATCCGTCTGATTAGTATGCGCGAGTAAGCGTGATAATAACGGCTCTGGATTACCAAACGCCGCCAAACCCAACACTTTACCTTCGTGGCGCGTGGCTTTAAAACCCAGATAAATCGTTACTGCCGAATACAGTAAACCGATACTGTTCAGATACGGTAAATACTCAATTTGTTGTAATTTTCCGTGTTCACCCAGCCACACAGAACCCCACGAAAAATCGCCGACACCATCCAAAGAAATCACCGCTACGCACTCATCGGCAAACGGCGACGCATAATAAGCGGATGCAGCATGAGCCAAATGATGCTCAACGGTTTGCGTGGGTTTGTCAGCCAACACCCCCGCAGGTTTTTGGCGTTGTTTAAATAAACGAGTAAGTCGCGCGGGCTGTTGATTCCAATAAAACTTTTTAATATCAGGCTCTTGTTTAGCGACTTTCGCCATGTGTTTGAATAAAGTATCCACATAAGGCTTTTGATCCCAGCGCGACAAGCCTGCCAACGCTACCACATCGACCTGTTCAGCAGTCACACCTGCAATCGCCAACGCTTCGGCAATCGCCTGATGCGGATAAGCGTTATCCATTTTAATGCGCGAAATGCGCTCCTCTTCAATAGAAGCGACCAATTGACCATCAATAACAATTGATGCGGCGGAATTATGATGACCTACATCATTAATGCCGAGAATTATCATAAACAAATACCCTGAAGATTGACTAAATTATCGGGATATTATACATGGTGTAGGGTGTGTGCCGCGCTTTTGCCCGCCATCTGCGAATAAAAGCGGCGGGCAACAGAGCTTGCCCGCCCTTGGATGATTAAAACTGCTCAATGATGGCGCGAGACTTACCACTTGATATAACGTTGAAAAACAGCACCAAAATCATAGTTGCGAATCTCGTTTCTGCGCTCATTATAATGAAGCTCAACCTGTTGCACGGTTTGATTGATAATATCGGGAAGATTTAACACCACCTGTTCTGACAGCTCGCGTAGCGTAAACATTTTACTGACCGCTTCGTGGGTGTTTTGCAAGGTGGTCATATTGGTTTTAATGTCATAACATTTTTCGGAAATGGTAAACAGAGCTTTGTAAATATCTCTAATCTGCTCCATCTGTTTTTTATCAATATCAATAGAAATCGCCTGTTCGCCAACTTTGAATTTAAGCTCCGCATCCAGATCCACTGTCCCAGCGGTTTCAACCCGCACATGACCAATCGGATGGTGTTTATAAAGATAGCGGTTCAGGGTTTTTTTCTTACTGGAAGCAATATTGCCATCCAAATGAATAAACGCGATATTGGTAAAACAGTATTCATCGGTTTTTGATTTGATGACGACAAAGATTTTTTCATTGTCTTCATGAAACACATATTCATCAATATCGGTTTTATCAAAGTCTTTTGTGTCAATGATTTTACCAAGATCACTTAAGCCCAGCACATCAGAAGCCAAATTCTTAAACATATTATTATCCTTTTACAGAAGAGTAGAGCGCGATTAACACGCCGAAAGTGAGTTTAACCAAGTCTTCAGCAGTACAGGGCAGGTAAACAGTTTTATCGTTTGCCTGCCCTGTATATGCAGAAATTGTTATCCACCCCATATAGTTAGACAACTAAACAAAATAAAATTCTGGTAGCCATAAATATCCAGTGATAAAGTTAGGAAAAGTTTAACTTTGAAGATTATTCCTGATTCCGTTTTCGAGCTATTTACTTACTTTTATGTATTTGATAAGAACGACCATCGTGGGGAAGCAGACCGTAATCACATCTTATGGTAGGGTCAGCTCCTGCATTCAATAGGGTTTCAATATTCTCTCTTTTATTACCCATGTGGGCATAGTGGAGCGGAGTCATCTCAAAATCACCACGTTGATTAATATCTGCTCCATTGTCCAATAGCCACTGTATATCTTCTGGGCATCCCTTCCACGCGGCAATATGAATGGGTGATTCACAAAAAATATTGAGTTGATTAACTTCAGTCAAAGGAATGTCTAGGCAATCATCATCCGTTTCACCCCACCAGTATTGACTAAGCCGTTCTAAAATTAGGGACATTCTTTGTTAAGCCACGCTGTTATGTTCTTTTGTTTCAATGAGTGCGTAGGAATGTAAAAACGGTGGGCAGAAAAGTCTGCCCACCTTACCAAAAGCTATTATTTAGCTACTGTCGCACTCACATCATCGACGCTGATTTTTCCTGCGCTGGAATGGGCGCGTAGGGTGGGTTGGTACATATCGGTGGCATAAATCGGTGGTACGGTGAATACCCCTGCGCTGATGGCTTTGATTTTGTATTGATATTCGGCGAGTTCGTTGGCGATGCTGCCGTATAACACGACGCGGTCTTCACGAATATCAGCATAGTGCGGTGTCCAGTTGCCGCCCACTGATAAGCGGTCTTTCCACCATGATGAACTATTATCAGCTTCTTCTGCGCCTTCGCCTTCGCTGGTTTGTTCATCTTCCGTTTTGGCAACAGGCGTTTGAATCACTGCTTCAAAACCAGCGGGTAGCAGGTCTTGTACTACTAAGTCATTGATGGACTCGCGGTCGATGGCGCGGATGCGCAGTTGTACGGTGAGTTCTTCACCTAAAGTGGCTTTGGTGACGGTTTCGCCTTTGGCATTCAAATACACGCGAGTAATTTCCATGCCATCGTGAACATCGGCAGTGGGTGGCAGTTGGTCATAACCTGATTCTGATACCGCGTAATACAACGGTGCAGAACCATCCCCTGAAAAATGCAGTTTTTTGGTGCTGTCAGGGAAACTGACACGCGGTGCAAAGTTGGCGGGTAGGGTTAAGGCTTGTTGTTGTCCTGCTTGGTCAATCGCTGTAATTGCCAGTGATTGCATTGTACTGGGCGGTACGGCATCGACATAAGCACCGTAAGCCAGCAATAAATAGGCGGACGACAGGGTGTTGTAACGTTGTTCTGCCAAGCCTTTGACGATGTTTTGAAATACGGTAGGCGGCAGGGCTTGTAATCTGGCAGGGAAATGTTTTGCCAAAATGTACAGCGTCTGAGCATCGTGAATCATCGGATCATAGTAGCCCCCATAGCTATAGGGTGTTGCTTTGCCCAGTTGGTTAATGGCGGTATTAATCAATTCATTGGCTAAGGTTTGTTGTTGCAATAGTTGATAACTTGCCGCCAGATAGACGCTCACTAAATCATTACGCCATTCTTCGTCTTTAAAATTGGCGCGTAAGTTTTCGCGTAAGCTGGACAGCATGGCGGTGGTGACGATGCCTTGACGGGTTAATAAATACGCCGAGTATGCCCGCACCCGCACGGCTTGCAATTCACTGGCAGGGCTTGCCGCTAGGGTTTGCAGGTAGCTGGTGGTTTTTTGCAGCATATCGTCGGGTATCGCGATGCCTGTGGCTTTGGCTTCCATTAAGACGTTTGCCGCATAGACGGAGGCGAATTCATGGGCTTCGGGAGATGCGCCCCATAAGCCAAAACCGCCTTCGGCATTTTGGCGGGTACGCAATACACCGACCAGTCTTAAGAAATCAGCATCGGTACTTTTAACGGCTTGTTGTTCGGTAAACTCAGGATGTTTGCTCAAGACCAGCATCGGTACGGCTTTACTCATGAGTTGTTCGGTACAACTGTGTTCAAAATTATCCAGATAATCGGTTAATCCAGAGATGGACACTAAGGGCAGGGGAGACAGTCCCGCGCTGACTTTGCGATGTTGCGCATATAACAGACGATCAATTGCTAGGTCTTGCTGACCTGTAAAACTGCCAAAGCGTAAATCGGCAATTTTAGGCGATGCAGGACGAACGCTCATGTCACTGTGCATGGTGCTGGTTTTGCCGCCTACTTCTGCGGTGAAGGTGAGTGTCGCATTGCCCAGTACCACTGCTGAACCTGACGCGGCTTGTAGTTTAAAGGTTGCCACGCCTTCATGCCCTTCGGCAATCACCAGTGATTTTTTCGCTTCCTCTTTAATAGTCAGTTGCGGCGGCACGGTTAAGCTGATGTGTGCGGCGGCTTGGTCGCCTGAGCCTTGAACGTGATTTGCCACCGAGACACTGACGGTAAATTCATCATTGGGAGCAATCATATACGGCGCATTTGGCGTGACGATTAACTCACCGCGCACTTGGGTTTTATCGCTGACACTGGCGATTTTGCTGTCATTAACGGCAACTGCCATGATACGCATCGTGCCATTAAAGGTATCAGGTACGTTGTAGGTGAAGTCTTTTTCACCATTTAACTCAACGATGCCCGACCAATACACGGCTGGTTTATCATGTTTGCGTTTAAACGGATTTAAAAACGACGATTCATCTTCTTCCGCATCACCACCCGGTGCGGCGGCTTGCATGAGTTTTCTAAATTCGGGCAGAATTAAATCCAGAATTTGCGTGGTATCGACTTCCAACTGGCGTTTTTTGAAAAAATGCCCTAATGGGTCGGGGTTTTCATACCGCGCTACTTGTAAAATACCTTCATCGACTGCGAACACCACCACGCGCGTGGGTTCAGGACTGCTCAGTTTCATGGTTAATACTTCACCCGGTTTGATGAGTTCGGGTACAGTGAGTTTTAACGCTTCGGTGTGGCGTGCCAGACTGATTTTAAACGGTGCGACACCGTAAGACAGGGGACTCATGAAAATTTCATCGGAGCTGGGATCGCGTATGTACTGCACAGAAACGTAAGCGTTACCTGTGAGTTCGTGCGGCACTTGAATGTACTGCACCGACGCTTGAGTATCGGCTTTAAACCACACGCTTTGATACACTTTATCGCGTTCGATGGTGATTAAGCCCGCGCCTGTGTAAGGTGCGCGAATGTTGACGGCAATCAAATCACCACCGTCATATTCTGCTTTATCCAACGTCAGTTGCAGTTCGGCATTGCGGTCTAAACTGCGCGATACATTGCCCGCACCTGCAACGCTGTAATCAATGCGGCTGAGTAATAAACCGTTAGCATCACGCACGATGTAAGAATAATCGCCAGCGGTAGTGCTATCGAGCGTTAAGTCGTAGCCTTCTTTGGCAATAACCAGCGGCTCTTTGCGTACGCTGATTTCTTTCGGGCGGGATTCATATTTATAGGTGTTGTCTTCTTGGCGCGTCAATACCGATAACACTTTGCGCTCAACCAGTTCCAGCGTCAGTTTGTCGGCGGCGATGGGTTGTACTTGCGGATCAATGGCTAATAACTGCGCATGACGTTGGGCATTTTTGGCAACGAAATTCAACGCGCCATCGGCTTTGTAACCGACCAAAAACGGCATATCCGATACTAAAGTTTCTGCTTCGGCAGCGACACTGCGCCCGCCTTGGGCTTCAAACGCACGGGTGAAAAAGCGCAGGTGATAAGTGGCTTTGGTGTATTTTTCCAAGCCCAGATTAAACTCCGCATTGCCTTTGCTATCGGTTTGCCCAGCGGTTAGTTTTTCATCAAAACCTTCTTTGGCATAATGCGGGTCGAAGAAATTGTAATCTTTATAGCGTTTAAACGCGGGCAGGGCAGGTTTTAGGGTGATATTGGCTTCCACTTGCCGTGCTTCGGCAGGTGCGCCGTATAAGTTCTGCACATTGACGGTGACTTTTAAATCCTCAGGATGCACCCAACCGTCCGACACGGGTTTGGAAAAGGTCGCGGTAGTTTTGATACGGTCGGGTTGAAATTCCTCAATTTTTACTTTGGTATCACCTAAAAATTCATCGGTACGTCCGTCTTTTACGGTGTACAAACTGACGTTGTAATTGCCCGTCGGCGAGCTTTCCAGCGTGTCATAAGACAGTTCGTTAAAGCCGCCTGCTTCTAAGTTAATTTTGCTGGTTTTGACAATCAAGCCGCGCGAATCGGTGATTTCCGCTTGTAACGGAATGCCGGTCATCGGCAGATTCCATTGTGCGGTTTTGACTATCATGCCGATGTGGAAAGTATCACCCGGACGATAAATACCTCTATCTGAAAATAAATAAGCGTTGAGCTGGTTGGCATCTTTCGCATTCGCTTCACCATCAATCGCAAAACGGGAGAAGTTCAAGCGTCGGTCTTCGCGCTCCAGCGGCAGAAAACTGATGTCGCCTTGGTATTTCACCAGATAAAACATCGGTTGGCGTTCACGTTCCAGCCCTGATAATTTCGCAAAACGGGCTTTGCCTTCGTCATCGGTGCGTCCGCTGAACAGCACCAAGCCGTTTTTGCCGATAATATCGACTTCGGCTTGGGCTTGCGGTTTACCTGTTTGGATAGATTGTACGAAGACTACTTGTGAGCCGTCTTGTTCGGTTTTGACGATAATGCCCAAGTCGGTGACTAAAATCAGGCGTTTATCAACGGCTTCTTCACTACTGTAAGCATCAGGATTGGCAGGATCATAATTTTTGGCGGTGATTAAAAAGATACCGCGTTTATTATTGCCATTGCTGTCGGTCATGTACGCGCTTAAATCGACAGGCTGATAAGTGGGCGTACCCGCAGTTTGTTGATCTAACGGTAGCGCGATTTCAAAACGTTCCGCTAAATTGTCCTGTCCAAAATCGCCCAAAAAGCTGGGGTGGCTGAATTCGCCCTCAGTTTGTGAAATCAGGTGTTGAATTTGATCGGGCAGTACGCGCCCTAATTCCACTTTAACGCCTAATAAATCCCGCGCCATTAAGGCAATTTTTTTCTCGCCGCTTAACGTCAGTAAAGAACCTTCGCCTAAAATGTGTAATTCTTTGGGATAGCTGGGTACGGTCAGCGTTCTATATTCGGGTTCGGGGAGTTGATAGCCGCCGAATGATTTAATGTCTTTGTTGATTTTAACGAATAATTGCCGTCCGACATCGACTTGTAATTTAAAGCCGTGGGTTTGGGAAAATTCATGTTCCGCAGGTATCGCTTTGGCGGGTAAGCGGGTGCTTAAGCCAATAATATCAGGGGTTACTTCGTCAGGCGACCACGGATACGGTTGTGTTTGGTCGGCATCAGGTGTTTTGGGATTATCGCGTGGTAATAGCCAGACTTCCATTGCCTGTGCCATTTTTTGTTCGTGAACAGGCATGGTGGTGTCGATGACCAGAATCTGTTCTTGTTGTTGGGTTTGCTTGTTAGGCATCACCGTCAACTGTACATCGTTGATAGATAAGCCGTTATACAACCCCGGAACTTGTACGTTGGCAGTTAAGGCTTCACGGTTGGTGGCACTTGAGCCTTCGACATTGACATCGCCTGACAGGTTTAAGATAACTTGTTGATCGTAAGCGGGAATCGGTAACGATTCAGAATGCACAAACGCATTGAGTTTTAATTTGTCCAAGGTAACGGTGAAACTGAGATTTTTATCTTGTTTCGCATCTTCAGCGCGGTTTTTCAGCGTCAGTTTGATATTTTTTTCCAGCGATTTACCGTCAACGGGATGACTGAAATGCAGCTGAATAACGGCTTTTTTTAGTACGGGGTCGGTTGGGTCTTGATAAAACTCGGCTTTTTCCAGCGTGGAGACAAACACAGGCGCGGCAAAATCAAACGTCCATTTGGTTAATAAAATTTGTGGCGCGACGACATTTTTTTCCAGTGTAACGTCGTATTTTTCGCCTACTGCCCATTCTTTATCGGGACGAAACTCCAGCGTTTTATCATCTACCCAATGCCAATGCCCAGCAACCTTAGGACTCATCACTATGCCGTCGGTGACATCTTTATCAACTAACGCCAACGGTGCGACTGAACCTGCAAAGGTGACAACTAATGGATGCGGCGGTTCTTGTTGCTCAAGATCGGCGCGTTCAGGTGCTTGTACCGTAAAATCAACGGTGACAGGTTTGGGTCGCGCTTGCCACCATTGATAACCAAACCAACCAGACGCGCTGATAGCTACGATAGCTAATAGTCCGATAAGACCTATCATGGGTTTTTGTCGAATCGTATCAACACGACTGACTAACCAGAGTTTAATTGTTTTGAACCATGTCGGCTGTTGCCATTGAACAATACCGAATAACCCCACCAATCCTTTTAGAATAGTGCTGAAAAACGCGCTGAGAAGTGCAGTAAACTTAGTCATTGGGGCTACTCGTGAAAGTTAAAACTATGGTTTTTTGATATTTATATGCTTTTTTTATGACGATTTAATAAATTGCGCCATGTCGCGCTCAATCCATCGACGCTATTATCTTACAACGGTTTTTTTTCTTCGGGCTTAGGTTTATCAGGTGTCGGTACAGGTACTGGAACAGGCGCAGCACTGGTACCAGCCGTTTTAGGGGCAGCTTTGGCTTCTGCGGCTACTTTATCACGGCGTACACCTTCACCATACATGGTAAGGGTAATCATGACTAAAACAGTGGTTACTGCAAAAATAATGAATCGGTTGGGTTTTTTTAAAAAGAATAGCGGCCACTGGGGTTTGAACATACCGACTGTGAAAAAAAGAACTGTCCAGAAAGCTAAGTGAAAAGAGTAATTTACCATTTATATTTACCTGTTAATGTTTATTTGAATAGACTTGCATTATCATTGAGATACGCCGTTGTTTGCAATACGCGGTTTCGTAATCAGCTTGTTTGTTTTCATTGTGGGCGCATACCGTGCCGACTTTAATTGTTTGACTACTATAAAAATCAGGGGGCTTTATGGGTGAGTTTGTTATTGTAGTATTAGTGCTGGCAGTTGTGGTGGTGTTTATGGCTGTTAAATCTGTGCCGCAGGGGATGGAATACACTGTGCAGCGTTTTGGGCGTTACACCAATACCTTAACGCCGGGTTTGAATATTATCATCCCGATAGTCGATAAAATTGGGCATAAAATGGTGATGATGGAACAGGTGATGGATGTACCGTCACAGGAAGTCATTACCAAAGATAACGCAATGGTGACAGTGGACGGCGTGGTGTTTTATCAGGTGATGGATGCCGCTAAAGCCGCTTATGAAGTCAGTCAACTCAGTTGGGCGATTTTAAATCTGGTGATGACCAACATTCGTACTGTCATGGGTTCAATGGATTTGGATGAGTTGTTATCGCGTCGTGATGATATTAACGCCCGCATTTTGAATGTCGTTGATGATGCGACCACACCGTGGGGCATAAAAGTTACTCGTATTGAAATCAAAGACATTGCACCGCCGAAAGATTTGGTAGAAGCAATGGGCAGACAAATGAAAGCCGAGCGTTTAAAACGTGCGTCTATTCTGGAAGCCGAAGGTTTACGCCAAGCAGAAATTTTACGCGCGGAAGGAGCGCAACAAGCCGCTATTTTAGAAGCTGAAGGACGCAAAGAAGCCTCCTACCGTGATGCCGATGCGCGTGAACGTTTAGCACAAGCCGAAGCCCGCGCTACCTTAATGGTATCGGAGGCGATTAGTAAAGGTGATGTGCAGGCAATTAACTATTTTGTCGCATTGAAATATGTTGAAGCGTTAAAAGATATTGGAGCCGCAGACAACAGCAAACTGGTGTTTATGCCCTTGGATTCATCCAGTGTTATCGGAGCAATCGGCGGCATTGGTGAACTGGCAAAAGAAGCACTGAATAGCAGGACTAAATCATGACAGAGTTGGCGATGGTTTTTTGGTATTGGTGGGTATTGGCGGTTATTTGTTTAGTCGTGGAAATGCTGATTCCTGCATTTTTCTTTTTGTGGATGTCAGTCTCCGCGTTGGTAACAGGCATTATCGTATGGCTGATTCCTGACATCAGCACCGAGAGTCAGATACTGATGTTCTCGGTACTGGCGATGCTTGCGATTGTAGCTTGGCGCGTGTATGGCAAAAAATACAAGATAGAATCAGATCAGCCATTGTTGAATAAACGCGGTTCGCAATATATCGGTCGGGTGTTTAATTTGCATGAAGCCATTGAAAATGGCGAGGGTAAAATAAAAGTCGATGACACTATCTGGAAAGTACACGGCGAAGACTGCGATATAAACACTAAGGTTAAAGTGATTGCCAGTCGCAATACCGTGTTTGATGTGGAAAAAGTAGAGCAATAAGATTTTTTTGTCCACGAAAGGCACGAAAAACACAAAATTAACTGTACAGATGTTTTCGTGCTTTTTGTGTTTTTCGTGGATATTGCTGTTGTTACTGCAATACACCGTATAAAAATGGCAAGGTGACCAAGCTCAACAGGGTTGTGACCGTCACAACCATTGCATACAGCGAGCTGTCCAAGCGATAACGGTCACACAATACCACGCCCAGCAACATACTCGGCATTGCTATATCCATTACTGCCGCCGCTTTATTCGTTTCAACTATCGTCAAATGCTCAATCAGTAGTATTGCAAATAACGGCATTAACGCCATTTTTATCACAATAACAGGCAACAGGTATGGGACATTGCGCCACATTAATGCCGTCCAGTTTAATGCCAGACCTAACGAAAACAGCATCAACGGCACAACCGCAACGGATAGTTTTTGCAACACACCCGTTAACCACTCTGGCGCGACTATACCATTCATATTCAGTATCACTGCCAGTGCCGCTGCCCAAAACGGCGGCGCGTTTAAAAATGACAGCACCGATTTGGATTGTTCCGTATCATCTTCGCCGTAATGCCGTGCAATCATAATGCCTACAGTCAACACCAACGGCGCGGCGGCAAACAAATCCAGCTGAATCACCACCGAGCGCGCACTATGCCCGAACACCTGTTCCAGCACCGGCAAGCCCAAATAAGTGACATTGGGAAACGCCGCCGCCAATATCATTGCTCCCAAACGGCTATGCTCAAGTTTAAACAGCACGCCTATCAGCCAACTGCACACGATACCAAACGCAATGCAACTCATACCCAGCACGCTGTATTGCAGCGACTGCCAGCCAATATCCGCCGTCCACAATACGTCCAACACCATAGCAGGCAAAAACAAGTAATAAACGACGGTAGTCAATACGCTTCTTACTTTGTCGGCACATAAATCAGCAGGTTTCAGTATCCGCCACACCACGCCGCACGCCATGATGAGCGTCATTTGAATCAGGGTTGAGTTCATTGAATGATTGCTTGGAAAATTAAATGCGTCAGGAGTCCAAAACGTGTTTTGGACTCCTTTTAGGAGCTGTCACAGTGACTGTGTTGCTAAGTTTCTGTGCGTTGATGAGGGTATTTTATCCGCTTATCGGCAACGGATGAAAATTGATTTAGCACAGGGTTATTATTTTGTAATGCTATTGTGGCATAGTGACAAATGCCATTTTGACAATGCCCGCGTGTTGTACCGTTGCCATGAGTTCTGCAACCTTGCCATAAACAACGCTTTCATCGGCGTGTAAATGAACTTCCATTTCAGGATTTTTTGCCAGTTCTGCTTTTAGTGCAGTTTCTAAATCGGCAAACGTAGCGTAAGGAGTTTTATTGAGAGTAATCTCGTTTTTGGCATCAATACCCAGTTGAAACGGTTCTTTATTGATATTTTCTGTGGTTTCAACCGTTTCAGGTAACTTCATGTGTACCGATTGCGTCACTAACGGTGCGGTGACTAATAAAATAATAACCAGCACTAACATCACATCGACCAGCGGTGTGACGTTGATTTCACTCATGGCTTCTGAGCTTTCGCCTTGTGGTTTGAATGCCATAATTAACCCTTGCCGAAGGCGTTGTGCATGAAGCTGACTACAAAGTTTTCCAGCTCTACGCGTTGTTGTTTGACGAGACGTAAAAACATATTGTATGCCAATACCGAAGGGACGGCGACCGCAATACCAATCGCGGTGGCAACCAATGCGTCACCGATAGGGCCTGCGACCACTTCCAAGCTGGTTGAACCGCTGGCGGTGATTTGGTGCATGGCGTGCATGATGCCCAATACCGTACCGAATAAGCCAACAAACGGCGCAGTACTACCGATACTGGCGAGTATCGTTAAGCCGCCTTCCATCGTGTGCTGTTCTTTTTGCATTTGCACGAGCAGAGTATGCTCCAATAATTCTGCGGGTTCACCGTGAAATTTTAGCGTTTTGCCCATTGAGTTGGCACTTTCGCGTAGCCATTGAAAACCTGCTTGTGCAATACGCGCTTGTGAGCCTCTGGCAATGTCTTCAGGCAATTTTTCTGCCGCTGTTAAATCTGTTGAGTTCCAGAATGCGTCATTAAATATGCGGTTGTATGAGTTGTTTCTACTCAATTGCCAGATTTTAAACAAAATCAGCGTCCACGTTATCACCGAAAAGGCGTACAGGGTATATTTTGTGCCATCAATAATAGTCTCAGCGTATGCAACATGATCGAGCATTGATCTTTCTCCTTAGGTGAAGTTAAAAATGTAATTAATTGTCCAATTTGAAGTTGATTGGCACATTGACTGTACTGGCAACCGCTTCGTCACCGCGTTTAGCAGGTACAAAACGCCAACCTTCTACTGCATTAACCGCCGCTTCATCCAGTATGTCATGCCCGCTACTTTGCGATACGCTGACTTGTTCTGCTTCACCATCGGCAGAGACGTGTACTTTCAGGATGACTTTACCTTCCCAGCCGCGACTACGCGCTACACTGGGGTATTTTGGTTTTGGGTTGTAGCCGTAGTTTGCACCCACACTGGCTTGTGTGAAGGACGGCGCGGGTGCCGCTTTAACAGGCGCGGGTGCGGCTTTTGCGGGTGCAGGAGCAGCTTTCACTGGCGCGGGTGTGGGCGCAGTGACGGGTAGCGGTGTCGGTTCTTTTGCCACAGGAATAAACACAGGTTCGGTTTTATGAACTACGGGTTTGGGTAATGGTTTTTTAACCACGGGTTTGGGTTTAACCACGGGCTTAGGCGGTGCAGGTTTGGGGGGTTCTGGCGGAGCAGGTGGCTTAGGTGCAGGCGGCTGTACATCAGCAACAGGCAAAGGCACAGCAACCATAGACACTTCCATAATGACTTGGGGCTTTGCTGCAACCGCAGATGTATTGGTATTTACAAAGTAAAAACCTGCTAAGTGCCACGCTATTACCAAGGTCAATAATAAGCCCGCCATCGTTCTCGGCTTTTCTTCGCCCTTTAATATATCAAACAATAAACGGTTTTGTATCATCATCGGCTCTGCCGTGTCATTGGGTTGTATAAAGTATTTCATAGAAAATATAGAAATTTATTATGTCGTTTATGGTTCGTCTTCCAGTGTAAGCACCAAACACAGGAAGTTTGCAGTGTGTTACGAAGGCGGAATAATTAGACCGTTGGGCGGTTTAGGGCGTTGCGTTAAAAATCATGGTCATGCGTATAGGGTTAAGAAATAGAGTAAGTTAGTTAAACAAAGGTATCTGCACAAATTAAGCGATGAGTTATGCAGATACCTTTGTTGTGTTAAAACGGAGTCCAAAAACCTGCTTTCGGACTCCTTGATAGTTGTTATTCCACGGTAACCGATTTTGCCAAGTTTCTTGGCTGGTCAACATCAGTGCCTTTTAATACAGCGACATGGTAGGACAGCAGCTGTAACGGAATGGTGTAAATCATCGGTGAAATTTCATTGTCGACTTGCGGTACTTTGACAATTTGAATATTTTTGTCAGATTCAGAAGCCAGTGTTTCATCCATAAAGACAATCAGTTGTCCGCCACGCGCGGCAACTTCCTGCATATTGGATTTCAATTTTTCCAGCAAACTGTCGTTGGGAGCAACGACGATTACAGGCATATCAACATCAATTAACGCCAACGGTCCATGTTTCAATTCCCCAGCAGGGTAGGCTTCGGCATGGATATAGGAAATTTCTTTCAGTTTTAACGCACCTTCCATTGCGATTGGATAGTGTGTACCTCTGCCTAAAAACAGCGAATGCTGTTTTTCAGCAAACTGCTGGGATAAAATTTTAATTTCTTCATCCAATTGCAATACCTGTTCAATTTTTTTCGGCAAACTGAACAATTCCGAGGTGATTTTCTGTTCCATCTCTTCAGACAATTCAAAGCGTCTACCGACCGCCATGACCAGCATCATGAGTGTGACTAGCTGTGTGGTAAAGGCTTTGGTCGATGCCACACCAATTTCAGGGCCCGCGCGGGTCATCAGCACTAAATCAGATTCTCGAACCAATGAGCTTTCAGGCACGTTACAAATAGCAATCGAGTATTTCGCGCCCAGTTTTTTGGCTTCTTGTAATGCTGCGAGAGTATCAGCAGTTTCACCTGATTGTGAGATGGTGACAATCAGGGTGTCAGGTGATAACACAGGACTACGATAACGAAATTCACTGGCGACTTCGATGTTACACGGAACGCGCGCAATTTTTTCAAACCAGTAACGTGCCACTAAACCTGAATGGTAGCTGGTACCGCAGGCGAGGATTTGCACTGATTTGATGTTGTCGAATACTTCTGCCGCATTGTGTCCAAAAGAATTTTCTTGCAGGCGGTTGTTGATGAATCTGCCCTCCAGCGTTTGTGCAATCGCAAACGGCTGCTCATAAATTTCTTTGAGCATATAGTGGCGGTATTCACCTTTATCAACTGCATCCGCAGTGAGTTGACTTTGTTTGATGGGACGTTTGACCAGCTGGTCATCAGCATCATAAATCAACAGTTCTTTGATAGTTATTTTCGCAATGTCACCTTCTTCAAGAAAAATGAAGCGTTGTGTGACAGGGAGCAGGGCGGCGACATCGGAGGCAATAAAATATTCACCAAAACCAACACCAATAACCAGTGGACTGCCTTTTCTACAGGCAATCAGCGTATCGGGTTCATCAGCACTCATAATGCCTAACGCGAAAGCACCTTCCAGTTTTTGCACGGTTTTTTTAACAGCGGCTAATAAGCTGTCAGTGGTTTCTCTGGCATGATGAATTTCATGAACGATGGTTTCAGTATCGGTTTCTGAGGTAAATACATAGCCGTTGCTGGTTTGCGATTCTCTTAAGTGTTCATGATTTTCAATGATGCCATTATGAACCACCGCGATTTTGTCACGGCTGACATGAGGATGCGCATTAGCCGTGCTGGGTTTGCCATGTGTTGCCCAGCGGGTGTGTGCGATACCTAAGTAGCCTGTGATAGGATCGGCTTCTATTAACGCTTCCAGTCCTATGACTTTGCCCAGTTCGCGTTTGCGGTAAATGTCGTTGTCGTGGACAACGGCAAGTCCTGCCGAATCATAACCACGGTATTCCAGACGTTTTAAACCTTCTATCAGAATCGGTACTACGTTGCGTTGTGCGATACCACCTACAATTCCACACATATTATTTCTCCTGTTTAACGGGTCGTTGCCAGCCTGAAAGTGAAAATTGTTTCACTCTGCTTAAGGTTAGCTGGTTTTCAGGGCAGTCCCTTGTGATTGTTGATCCTGCGCCAATAGTAGCATTTTTACCTACTGTGACGGGAGCAACTAATTGGGTATCTGAACCTATGAATGCGCCATCTTCAATAATCGTTCTGAATTTATTCACGCCATCATAGTTACAGGTAATAGTTCCTGCGCCAATATTCACTTTACTGCCCACGGTGGTATCGCCAATATAACTTAAGTGATTGATTTTACTGCCTTGTGCAACCGTTGATTTTTTAATCTCGACGAAATTACCAATATGCACATCATTGGCAAGCACTGATTCAGGTCTTAATCTTGCAAAAGGTCCAATGCGGCTGTTATCGCCTATCACCGCATCTTCAATAATACAGTTCGCTAAAATTTCGACATTATCACCAATAATCGCATTTTTTATCTGGGTGTTCGCGCCGATTCTAACGTTGTTACCGATGCTGTTTTTGCCTTCTAAAATAACATTGATGTCTATTTCTATGTCCTGCCCCAGTTGCTCTATCGTTCCGCGCAAATCAAAACGCGCTGGGTCTATCAGAGTAACACCTTGTTCCATCAGCTCATTGGCTTGCTGTAGTTGGTAAACTCGTTCTAGGTGACTCAGTTGTAGACGATTATTAACGCCAAGTACCTCATCTTCTGTATCAGCTTGACTGGTAATAATGTTGATGCCATCCGCAACGGCCATTTCAATCACGTCGGTTAGATAATATTCGCCTTGCGCATTATTATTGCCTAAGCGGGTCAGCCATTGTTTCAGCTTATCGCCGTGTACCGCCAAAATTCCAGTATTGCCTTCAGTAATCAGTTTTTCACTGTCGGAGGCATCTTTTTGTTCAACAATTTTAGTGACTTTTCCTGTCGCATCTCTGACTATTCTGCCGTAACCCGTTGGGTTTGCCAGATTCACCGTCAGTAAAGCAAGGGATTGGGAATTAACATTCTTCAGTAATTGCTCGACTGTCGCCAACTTGAGCAGTGGTACGTCACCGTATAAGATTAGCACGGTGTCATCATCGGCAATTTGATTGCTGACTTGCTGTACAGCGTGACCTGTACCGAGTTGTTGTTTTTGCTCAATCCAACTGGCATCCAGTTCTTTTAATGTCTCAGTGACCAGTTCCGCACCATGTCCGATAACGATTTTAATACGGTTGTTTTCCAAGTGACGACTCATGTCATAAACGTGTTGTAACAAGGGGCGATTGGCTATTTTATGCAAAACTTTGGGTAACTCGGAGCGCATCCGCGTTCCTTTTCCTGCTGCAAGTATAACTGTAGTAATGTTCATCTCATTTCCTGTTAAACAAAAAAAAGCCCGATAGCGTAATGTGCGTTATCAGGCTCTTGAAAAATCATAAAAACGTTGCAAACTAATGTTTTTATTATCCGCCGCGTTTTCTCAGTCTATCCAGCATTTTCAGCTGCATGATAGCTTGAGCCAACTGCGCTTGTGCTTGTCCGTATTCCATTTTTCCGCTCTTGTCTTCCAGAGCTTCTTCGGCTTTAGCTTTGGCTTCTAACGCCGCTGCCTCGTCAATATCTTTTGCTCTTAGTGCGGTATCAGCCAGAATAATCACCATGTGCGGCTGTACTTCGATGAGTCCACCCGATACATAAAAATGATGCTCTTCTTTGTCAGCCGTTTTAATCCGAACTTCACCCGCTTTAAGTTTCGATATTAATGGGGCATGACGTGGTGAAATACCCACTTCACCCATTTCAGCGGGTGCAAATACCATCTCCGCGCTACCCGAAAAAATTTCTTTTTCCGCGCTTACGATGTCTACATGGACGGTCATAGTCATAGTTGTTACCGTTTCGTTTCTCGTGTAACGACGTGATTACTCACATTGTTACGCATTCATTGTTTTTGCTTTTTCCAGCACTTCGTCAATCGTGCCTACCATGTAGAACGCTTGTTCTGGAATTGCATCGTATTCACCGTTAATAATGCCTTTAAAGCCCGCAATGGTATCTTTTAAGGACACATATTTTCCAGGTGAGCCAGTAAATACTTCGGCAACGAAGAATGGTTGCGACATGAAACGCTGAACTTTACGCGCTCTGACTACTGATAATTTATCTTCTTCTGATAATTCGTCCATGCCCAAAATAGCAATAATGTCACGCAATTCTTTATAGCGTTGCAAAATACCTTGTACTTGACGCGCAATATCATAATGCTCTTGACCGATAACCAGTGGGTCTAATTGACGGCTGGTAGAATCTAATGGATCAATCGCAGGATAAATACCCAGCTCAGCGATTTGACGTGACAGTACCACTGTAGCGTCCAAGTGAGCAAACGTTGTAGCAGGTGATGGGTCAGTTAAGTCATCCGCAGGTACATAAACCGCTTGGATAGAAGTAATAGAGCCAGTTTTAGTTGAGGTAATACGCTCTTGTAATACACCCATTTCTTCAGCCAGTGTAGGCTGATAACCTACCGCTGAGGGCATACGACCTAATAACGCTGATACTTCTGTACCCGCTAAGGTATAACGGTAAATATTATCAACGAAGAACAATACGTCACGACCTTCGTCACGGAAATATTCAGCCATTGTTAAACCAGTCAATGCAACGCGCAATCTGTTTCCAGGTGGCTCGTTCATTTGACCGTATACCAATGATACTTTGTCGATAACGTTAGAGTCGGTCATTTCGTGATAGAAGTCGTTACCTTCACGAGTACGCTCGCCTACACCGGCAAATACTGAATAACCACTATGCTCAATCGCGATGTTACGAATCAGTTCCATCATGTTGACGGTTTTACCTACACCCGCACCACCGAATAAACCAACTTTACCACCTTTAGTAAACGGGCAAACCAAGTCGATAACTTTGATACCTGTTTCTAATAATTCATTAGCAGCGGCTTGTTCAGCGTAGCTGGGAGCTTCACGATGAATTCCCCATTTAACTTTTTCGCCGATAGGTCCTTTCTCGTCTATGGGTTCACCCAAGACATTCATAATACGACCTAAGGTTTCCTGACCTACTGGTACGGCAATAGCCGCATTAGTATTGACGACAGCCAAACCTCTGCTTAAGCCGTCGGTACTGCCCATAGCGATAGTTCTGACTACGCCATCACCTAGTTGTTGCTGTACTTCCAGCACCAAACCTTTTGTTTCTACATTTAACGCATCATATACTTTTGGTAGGTCTTCGCGTGAAAATTCCACGTCAACGACCGCACCAATAATCTGAACGATTTTACCCGAACTCATTGAGTTGTCCTCTTGTGTTGTGTTGTTTGCGCAGGACTAAACAGCTGCGGCACCGGCAACAATTTCTGAAATTTCCTGAGTGATAGCGGCTTGTCTGGCTTTGTTGTAAATCAGTTGCAACTCGCTGATAAGATTGCCGGCATTATCCGAAGCACTTTTCATTGCGACCATTCTAGCGGCCTGTTCACAAGCATTGTTCTCAACCAGTCCCTGATAAACGATAGACTCAACATAACGAATCAATAAATGATCCAAAACCTCTTTGGCATCAGGTTCATAGATATAATCCCAATGACCATTCAGGTTTTGATCCAGTTCGCAGGCGAATACGGGCAACAATTGCTGAATCATCGGACGTTGTGTCATGGTGTTAACAAATTCATTATTGATGACATGGAGTTCATCAATACGTCCTTCATTATAAGCATCCAGCATGATTTTAATGACACCGACAAGATCTTGCAGATGCGGAATATCACCCAATTTAGCGACATGACCAACGATATTAACGTTCACATTGCCAAAAAAACCAGCCGCCTTACCGCCAATGGTGGCAATATCAACTTCGATACCGTCTTTATTCCATTGCACTAAATGCGTCAGGGTTTTTCTGAACAAATTGGAATTTAATCCTCCGCACAAACCACGATCCGAACTCACCACGATAACGCCGACGCGCTTTACTTCACGTTTAATCAGAAACGAATGTTTGTATTCTGGATTTGCGTGAGCTAAATGCTTAATAATTCGGGCAATCTTTTTAGAGTAGGGACGTGTAGCCTGCATTCTGTCTTTTGTTTTACGCATTTTACTGGCAGCAACTTTTTCCATTGCGCGAGTAATTTTTTGAGTATTTTTAATACTCGCAATCTTAGTGCGTATTTCTTTACCAACAGCCATAAGGAGACCCTTTTACCAACTATGAGTTTTAACGAAAGTTTCAATAGCCGTTCTTATGCCGCTGCTGATTTCATTACTAAAATCGCCAGTTGCATTAATATTGCCCATTAATTCAGCGTGTTCTGACTTCATGTATAGCTGTAAAGCTGCTTCAAAAGCGAGAACTTTATTGACTTCAACCGTATCCAGAAAACCTTCGTTAGCGGCAAACAATGACACAGCCATTTGCGCAACCGACATTGGCGAATATTGATTTTGTTTCATCAATTCCGTTACTCGTTGACCACGTTCAAGCTGTTTGCGTGTGCTTTCATCTAAATCAGAAGCGAACTGAGCAAATGCCGCTAATTCACGGTATTGTGCTAAGTCTAAACGCGTACCGCCGCCTAACTTTTTGATGATTTTAGTCTGTGCCGCGCCACCTACTCGCGATACTGATAAACCAGCGTTGACCGCAGGACGGATACCCGCATTAAACAAGCTGCTTTCTAAGAAAATCTGACCGTCAGTAATAGAAATAACGTTGGTCGGTACGAAAGCCGATACGTCACCACCTTGGGTTTCAATAATAGGTAATGCGGTTAAAGAACCTGTTTTACCTTTTACTTTGCCGTCAGTCAGCTTTTCAACTTCATCCGCATTGATGCGCGAAGCTCTTTCTAATAAACGGGAATGCAAATAGAAAACGTCACCAGGATACGCTTCACGACCGGGTGGACGACGTAATAACAATGAAATTTGCCGATAAGCCCATGCTTGTTTGGTTAAATCATCATAAATGATTAACGCATCTTCGCCACGGTCTCTGAAAAACTCACCCATCGAACAACCTGTATAAGGTGCGATGAATTGTAATGCCGCCGATTCTGACGCAGAAGCAGAGACCACAATGGTATGAGCCATTGCGCCATGTTCTTCTAATTTACGCACTACGTTGGCAATTGATGAACGTTTTTGTCCAATCGCTACATAGATACATTTAATGCCAGTACCTTTTTGGTTGATGATGGCATCAATCGCAATCGCTGTTTTACCTGTTTGACGGTCGCCGATGATTAACTCACGTTGACCACGTCCGACTGGAATCATCGCATCAATAGATTTCAAACCTAATTGTACGGGTTGATCTACCGATTGACGTGCAATTACGCCAGGCGCAATTTTTTCGATGGGTGATGTTTCGGTGGTTTCAATTGCACCTTTACCATCAATAGGATTACCTAGTGCATCAACAACGCGACCCAGTAAGGCTTCGCCAACGGGTACTTCTAAGATTTTTCCAGTACATTTAACGGTGTCGCCTTCAGAAATATGTTGGTATGAACCTAATACCACCACACCGACTGAATCTCTTTCAAGGTTAAGAGCCATACCAAAAGTGTTACCTGGAAATTCCAGCATTTCACCTTGCATTGCTTCCGATAAACCATGTACGCGTACAATACCGTCAGTTACACTGACGACTGTACCTTCTGTGTGCGCTTCAGCACTCAGGTTAAAGTTTTCGATCTTCTTTTTAATCAGATCGCTTATTTCAGATGGGTTTAATTGCATGTGCTTTTCTCACTCTCACTGTAGAGTCTTTTGCATGTGTTGAAGCTGGCCTCTAATAGAACCGTCAATCACTCGGTCGCCCGCGCGTACTAAAGCACCGCCAATTAATGACTTATCTACGGTTACATTCATGTTGACTTTTTTACCGAGGGTTTTTTCCAAAGTTGAAGCGAACTTAGGCTTTTCTTCTTTAGTAAAAGCATAAGCTACAATAACTTCAACATCGACATAGCCTTCATCTTCTGTCTTGTAGGCTTCAAAAAGCGTGGCAATGATGGGAACTAAGGTCAGCCGATTATTTTGAACGAGTAGCTGGAGAAGATTTTCAGCTTCTTCACTTACTTGCCCTTGGCAAATATCCAGCATAAATGCTGACAATGCTTGCTTATTTACTTTTGGGTTGTCGATGACCACAGAAATGTCGTTATTACTGAGTACAGCCGACATAAACGCCAAATTTTCAGACCATTTTTTAGTGGTTGCTGTTTCTTTGGCTCGTTTAAACACCGCTACCGCATAAGGTCTTGCCAATGTTGCCAATTCGCTCATGTTGCTTAACCTAGTTGATTAGAGACTTTATTGATAATGTCTCGATGCTTGGCTTTATCAATTTCCGCACCCAGAATTTGTTCTGCGGCACTGAAGGCTAAAGCGGCAACTTCTTGACGCAAATTTTCTCTTGCTTGGTGTATTTCTTGCTCAATTTGCGCTTTTGCTGCCAGAATCATCCGCTCACCTTCTTTTTTACCAAGGTCTTTGGATTCTTCAATCAGTTCATTTGCACGTTTTTGAGCTTGATTAACAATCTCGGAAGACTGTTCTTTGGCTTCTTTGATAACACTCTTGGCTTTTTTCTCGGCCAAGTGCATATTTTCCTGACCTTTTTCAGCCGCTGCCAAACCATCGGCGATTTTTTTTCTACGTTCTTCTAACGAGTCAAATAAAGGCGGCCAAATGTACTTCATGGTGAACCACACCAGAAGTGCAAAGGTAATCATTTGTCCAATCAGAGTAGCATTGATACTCACGATGCGATCCTCTTGTTACTATTGAAATTAGACGGATTATTGACCAGCAGCCGCTGTTACCGCAGATAAGAATGGGTTTGCGAAAGTGAAGAATAACGCCAAACCAACACCAATCATGGTTACTGCATCTAATAAGCCGGCAACAACAAACATTTTGACTTGTAACATAGGAACCATTTCAGGTTGACGCGCCGCGCCTTCCAGAAATTTTCCACCCAACAGACCGAAACCGATCGCTGTTCCTAACGCACCCATACCAAGAACCAGACCTACTGCAATCGCAGTCATGCCTTGTACATCAGCGATTAATTTTGCAATTTCCATGAAACCTCCAAACGGTTAATTTAAGTGATAAAAAATGATAAAAATATTAATGATCTTCGTGTGCCATGCTCAGGTAAACAATAGTTAATACCATGAAAATAAAGGCTTGAAGTGTGATGATTAAAATATGGAAAATTGCCCAAGGAAAGCTTAGTACGGGTTGTAGATACCAAGGCAACAAGGCAATCAAAATAAAAATTAATTCACCTGCATATAAGTTTCCGAATAAACGCAGTGCCAGTGAGATAGGCTTAGCGATTTCTTCTACTAATTTTAGCAGTAAGTTAAAGGGTAATAACCAAGGGCCGAACGGTTGAAACATCAGTTCTTTAGCAAATCCCCAGGGACCTTTTATTTTAATGCTGTAAAAAATAATCAAAGCAAATACTGAGATAGACATAGCAAAAGTTGCATTTAAATCAGTACTTGGCACAACGCGCAAATATTCAAGACCCATTAGCGAACCAATTAACGGCAGTATGTCAACAGGGAATAAATCCATGAAGTTCCATAGGAATACCCAGCAAAATATGGTGAGTGCTAAAGGGGCAATTAATTTACTGTGACCATGAAAGCTGTCTTTGACTTGCTGATCAACAAACTCAATAAGCATTTCGGCAAAGCTTTGTACTAATCCGGGTACGTCCGATGTGGCTTTTTCTGCGGCGGTTTTAAAGAACCAGATAAATAAACCACCTAAAGCGGCTGAAAAAAACAAAGTGTCCAGATGCAATGTCCAAAAACCTTCACCAACCTGTAACGGTGTTAAATGGTGAATGATGTAACCAGTTGCACCTTCAGCGGCGTGAGCTTCAGTAGCCATTGTTCCTCTCTTTGAAAAATAATAATGTCAACGCATTAATAATGCGAACCAAAAAACCGATAACGCTGCTATATAGCCAATTAATAGCGGTAATATTTGTATGTTTGAAATTTGAAAAATCATGATAAACAGCGCAGCTGTTAATAACAATTTTCCTGATTCACCTGCGTAAAAGGAATTAACGATTTTTCTTGCTTCTTGTCCTGCTGACCTGTTTATGCGTAGTGCAAAATACAGATTAGGAACAAATGCTGCTAAGCCGCCTAATAAGCCAAATAAGGCTTGCTGCTTATCTCCTTTAACGACAAAGCCAACAGTGATGATAAGGATTATCAAAACTTGATAACTCAGTATCTTAACGACAGTAGAGTCTTTTCTATCTGTCATACACTCCTCCAAACACAATAGCTTATGGATTATAGCTATCGAACCGCATTAAATCAAGATTTTACCATCTTCTGGGCAATAGATTCTCATTTGAAAAACGTAAATATTTTTATAGTCGGGTCTGTGTTGCAGCGTTTTTATAGAGGGTATTTTATAATGTTTAATAATGAACTATGATTAAAGACACCAAAGATGCTGCATTGTTTTTTTTGAGTATAATTTTATGATCGTTTCAATACAAAGAGCTACAGAATTAACAGGCCTTTCTCGGTCAACAATCAATCGGCACATTGCTTCTGGCAAACTTACTAAAACAGGTAAGGGTATAGATACCAATGATTTGATTAAATGCTATGAAGAGCTGAAGCCAAAAACAACAGGTACAGGTGACGCTACTTCTCAATCGCCTATTTCTGAGCATGAGCAATGGCTAATGGATCAGGTTGAATATTTGTTGCATGATATAAAAGAACTGAAGCGTGAAGCTATTCATCGAGAAGAGCGGCTGTTAAGTATCATTGAAAGCAAGTTGGTAGCACCTCAGGCTACACCCGGGTTGTTCAAAAAATTTTGGAAATAAATTTTTAAGTCTTATAGGTTATTTTTATTAGAACCTGTTCAAAATCTTCGTAACAAAAAGCCAGATTGACGAATTGCAGACTTGTATTAAGTAACCGTTCCGTGTTTTTCCAAAGTCTTCGACGCTTTTCCAGCCAAGCGAATGACCTTTCGACCACCTAGCGTGTAGCCGCCATCGGTCAGTACGACAGACACCGCTGATAGATTCTCGGTGCGTTGTCCGATGGCGTTTAATGCTCCCTGACGGTCGGTTACGTCAGCCGTGGTCACCGCTATCGCATGAGGTAAACCCTGCGTATCCACCAGTTATGACGTTTGATACCTGAGACTTTCTTGCCTGCATCATAGCCTTTGTGTTCAGCACAATCGGTATTCTTTACACTTTGGGCATCAACGATGCAAAAGCTCGTTTTGACGTTGCATCCTTGTCTGGTACGCGCCGCGCCAACCTGATTTTTTAATGCCTGTTCCAGCAGGCTGTCTTTGTCTTTTGGCTTCTCGCTCCACAGCGAAAAATAATGATGTACCGTCCGCCATTTCGGAAAATGACTCGGTAGCATCCGCCATTGGCAACCGCTTTTCAGTAAGTACAGCACCGCGCAAAACACATCGTACAAATCAACTTGGCGCGGACGCGTCTTCTTGCGTGTACTTTTCAATAGTTCACGAATCTGTTCAAACTGTTCTCGACTAATGTCACTCGGATAATTTTTCTCATTTTGTTATTATTGCTTAGTTAACATGGATTTTGAACAGGTTCTAAGGACTTTTCTCGTAGCGAACACAGCTTTTGGTTTTTCACTGATGGGCTGCTTTTTAGCTATTCCGCAAGCTGTCTGTTGGGGGTTTATATATGGATTTTGTTGTTGTCTTGATTGACTAATCCCCATTGTTGACTATTCTTTTTCTTATGATAAGTAGCGTTCTACTCACAGAAAATAATTGTACGATTTTTATTTTTAAGTAGCCTGTTTTTAGTTATATAAAGCATTACGATAGAGGGAGGGTGGCAAATTTCGGCACATAATAACGTGAAATTGTGCAAATTTATGTTGGTTGATTAGGATTTTCACGGGTTTGATTTTTAACTGTTAATTAAAAAACCTCAATGTAGCTTAACGTTAATCACGTTTTATACAGTTGGCATACAGAATGCTTGCTTTATTATTTTGATAATTATGTTCAGGCAAAGAAATCAGTTAAAAAACATATCCAATCTAAGTCACAGTTATTAGCGATACATCGAATAATTTGACAGCTTACTAAGCGCGAAAACCAAAAATATCTATGTAAAAGCCGAGTAATTTTTCGTAAAACTACTATTATAGTATTTTTCATGTAAATCATAGAGTGTTATACTTAATAAAAATAAGTGCTTACATGAGACTGTTAAGAGTAATTCTACGAAAAATTTCAAACTGGGACACTTAAGCTACTTAAGTGTAAAAATAACAACTTCGACCTTTATAAATTTTTTTTATCAAAATAACCCCCTCCGCAAGGCTAACGAGCTTCGTGAGGTTATTACCGTTTAAGTCGCTACTTAACCTATTTCACCTAAAATTATCAGAAGACATTAAATCGTAATCTGCTTAGGTGCTACCGTTATAACATCAGAATCTAAATTAGGAATCGCCATGACTAGCCCATTAACAATCAATTCAAACCAATTAATCATTATTGACAGTCAAGTAACTGACTGGCAGAGCTTAGTGGGTAATATAAGTCCAGATGCCACTGTTTTAATTCTCAATTCCACTCGTGACGGGGTTAGTCAAATTGTTGAGTTGGTAGCCAATTACTCAAATCTTGCCGCTATACATATCATCTCGCATGGTAGTGCTGGTAACTTATTATTAGGCTCGTCTTCACTCAATAACAGTAACATAGCTGACTATACTAACCAACTTGCCAACATTGGTACCGCGCTAAATGCAAATGGCGATATTTTGCTATATGCCTGTAATGTTGCTCAAGGTGATTCAGGTACAGCATTTATTAATAAGTTGGCATTTTTTACAGGCGCAAATATAGCTGCATCAGCCAATTTGATAGGTAATGATCCACAAGGTAGCAACTGGATATTAGAGCAACAAATAGGAAATATTAACTCATTCCTGCCTATTCCTAAGGCTGTCCTTGCCAATTACGCACATACACTTGTTAATCGTACCCCCATTGCCCTCGCTGACACCTTAGCGGCGACCGAAGACACCGCCATCACCTACACTGCCGCGCAGTTATTAGGCAATGATAGCGATGCAGACAATAACCCTTTGACCATCGTCAATGTAACCAGTGTTGCTAATGGTACAGCGGTACTGAATGCGGACGGCACCGTCACTTTTACGCCCAATCCTAACTTTAATGGTGTGGCTTACTTTACCTATCAAGCCAACGATGGCACAGTCAATAGTAGCCCTGCACTGGTCACTGTCAACGTCGCACCTGTGAATGACGCACCTGTTGCCAATCCCGATATTGTATTCGCCATTGAAGATACTTCTATAATCTACACTGCTGGGCAGTTATTAGGTAATGACACCGACATAGACGGCAACCCTTTAACCATTGCCAGCGTCACCAGCGGCAGTAATGGCACAGCGGTATTGAACAGTGACGGTACCGTCACCTTTACCCCCAATGCCAACTTTAACGGCGTAGCGACTTTCAGTTATAAAGCCAGCGATGGCTCGATCAATAGTAACCCTGCTACTGTATCAGTTACTGTATTACCAGTGAATGACGCACCCGTTGCCAACGCCGATGCCTTAAATGCCATCGAAGACACCCCCATCACCTACACAGCCGCCCAATTACTAGGCAATGACACTGATGTTGACGGCGATTTCTTAACCATTGCCAGCGTGACCAGCGGCAGTAATGGCACAGCGGTATTGAACGGTGACGGCACCGTCACCTTCACGCCCAATGCCAGCTTTAACGGTGTGGCAGACTTCAGTTATCAAGCCACCGATGGCAGCTTGCTCAGCAACGCCGCGACCGTCACCGTCAATGTGGCGGCAGTGAACGATGCCCCTATTGCCAACCCGGATACCTTGACCGCCACCGAAGACACCGCGATTACCTACACGGCGGCGCAGTTGTTAGGCAACGACACTGATGCTGAAAACGATGCGTTCAGCATCATCATGGTAACCAGTGGAACCAATGGCATAGCCTCGTTAAATGCAGATGGCACCGTCACCTTCACCCCAACTGCCAATTTTAACGGCGTAGCCACCTTTAGTTACCAGCTTACCGATGGCAGCTTAATCAGTGCGCCTGCTCTCGTCACCGTCAATGTCGCACCAGTCAATGATGCCCCGGTTGCCGTTGCCGATACCCTCGCTGCGACTGAAGATACACCCATTACTTACACAGCCGCGCAGTTATTAGGCAATGACACCGACATAGACGGCAACCCCTTGACTATCGGCAGCGTGACCAGCGGTGCCAACGGCACGGTCGTTCTCAATGCTGACGGCACAGTGACCTTTACGCCCAATGCCAACTTTAACGGCGTGGCAAACTTTACTTACCAAGCCACTGATGGCATAGCCAACAGCAACAGCGCGACCGTCACCGTCAACGTCGCACCAGTGAATGATGCCCCTGTTGCCGTTGCCGACACACTTGCTGCAACCGAAGACACAGCCGTCATCTACACAGCGGCGCAACTGCTGGGCAACGACACCGATGTAGACAGTCCTGTCTTAAGTATCATCAGCGTCACCAGCGGTGCTAATGGCACAGCCGTACTGAACGGTGACGGCACCGTCACCTTTACGCCCAATGCCAACTTTAACGGCGTGGCAAACTTCACCTATCAAGCCACCGATGGATTATTGCTCAGCAACACGGCGACCGTCACCGTCAACGTCGCACCGGTGAATGACGCACCTGTTGCCAACCCTGAGACACTCATTGCACTGGAAGACACCGCCACCACTTACACAGCCGCGCAATTATTAGGCAACGACACCGATATTGACGGCAACCCCTTAACCATCGCCAGTGTCACCAACGGTACTGGCGGGACAGTCGTATTGAATGCCAACGGCACAGTGACTTTCACCTCGGCACCGAACTTTAACGGCGTAGCTACCTTCAGTTACCAAGCCAGTGACGGAACAGCAAACAGCAACTCAGCCACCGTAACAGTCAACGTATTTGCTGTGAATGACGCACCAGTAGCGGTTGCCGACACGCTGTCGGCAAACGAAGACACAGCGATTATCTACACCGCTGCCCAATTATTAGGCAATGACACCGATGCAGAAAACAATCCGTTAACCATCGCCAGTGTCACCAGCGGCAGTAATGGTACAGCGGTACTCAATGCAGACGGCACCGTCACCTTCACGCCCAATGCCAACTTTAACGGTGTGGCAGACTTCAGTTATAAAACCAGCGATGGATTATTGCTCAGCAACGCTGCGACCGTCACCGTCAATGTGGCGGCAGTAAATGATGCCCCTGTTGCGGTCGCTGACACGCTTGCGGCAACCGAAGACACCGCCATCACCTACACTGCCGCGCAGTTATTAGGCAACGATACCGATGTAGACAGCCCCGTTTTAACCATCGCCAGCGTCACCAGCGGTGCTAATGGTACAGCGGTACTGAATGCGGACGGCACAGTCACCTTCACGCCCAATGCCAACTTTAGCGGTGCGGCAAACTTCACCTACCAAGCCACCGATGGTGCATTGCTCAGCAACACCGTTACCGTCACCGTCAACGTAGCGGCAGTGAATGATGCCCCTGTTGCCGTTGCCGACACGCTTGCGGCAACCGAAGACACCGTTATTATCTACACCGCTGCCCAATTATTAGGCAACGACACCGACGTAGACAGCCCCGTCCTAACCATCGCCAGCGTTACCAGCGGCAGTAATGGCACAGCGGTATTGAACAGTGACGGTACCGTCAGCTTTACCCCCAATGCCAACTTTAACGGCGTAGCGACTTTCAGTTATAAAGCCACCGATGGATTATTGCTCAGCAACGCGGCGACCGTTACTGTCAACGTTGCACCAGTGAATGACGCACCCGTTGCCAACGCCGATGCCTTAAATGCCATCGAAGACACCCCCATCACCTACACAGCCGCCCAATTACTAGGCAATGACACTGATGTTGACGGCCCTGCCTTAAGCATAGGCAGCGTGACCAGCGGCAGTAATGGCACAGCGGTATTGAACGGTGACGGCACCGTCACCTTCACGCCCAATGCCAGCTTTAACGGTGTGGCAGACTTCAGTTATCAAGCCACCGATGGCAGCTTGCTCAGCAACGCCGCGACCGTCACCGTCAATGTGGCGGCAGTGAACGATGCCCCTATTGCCAACCCGGATACCTTGACCGCCACCGAAGACACCGCGATTACCTACACGGCGGCGCAGTTGTTAGGCAACGACACTGATGCTGAAAACGATGCGTTCAGCATCATCATGGTAACCAGTGGAACCAATGGCATAGCCTCGTTAAATGCAGATGGCACCGTCACCTTCACCCCAACTGCCAATTTTAACGGCGTAGCCACCTTTAGTTACCAGCTTACCGATGGCAGCTTAATCAGTGCGCCTGCTCTCGTCACCGTCAATGTCGCACCAGTCAATGATGCCCCGGTTGCCGTTGCCGATACCCTCGCTGCGACTGAAGATACACCCATTACTTACACAGCCGCGCAGTTATTAGGCAATGACACCGACATAGACGGCAACCCCTTGACTATCGGCAGCGTGACCAGCGGTGCCAACGGCACGGTCGTTCTCAATGCTGACGGCACAGTGACCTTTACGCCCAATGCCAACTTTAACGGCGTGGCAGACTTTACTTACCAAGCCACTGATGGCATAGCCAACAGCAACAGCGCGACCGTCACCGTCAATGTCGCACCAGTGAATGATGCCCCTGTTGCTGTTGCCGACACGCTTGCGGCAACCGAAGACACTGTTATTATCTACACGGCGGCACAACTGCTGGGCAATGACACTGATGTAGACAGCCCTGTTTTAACCATCGCCAGCGTTACCAGCGGTGCTAATGGTACAGCCGTACTGAATGCGGACGGCACCGTCACCTTTACGCCCAATGCCAACTTTAGCGGTGCGGCAAACTTCACCTATCAAGCCACCGATGGATTATTGCTCAGCAACACGGCGACCGTCACCGTCAACGTCGCACCGGTGAATGACGCACCTGTTGCCAACCCAGATAATTTAGTTGCACCTGAAGACTTTGTGATTACTTATCTCGCCTCTGACTTATTAGGTAATGATACTGATGCAGAAGGTAGCCCGTTAACCATCGCCAGCGTGACCAGTGGTAACAATGGCACAGCGGTATTGAATGCTAACGGCAGCGTCACATTTACCTCTGCCCTCAATTTTAACGGTATCGCTACCTTTACTTACAAAGCCAGCGATGGTTTGTTGAATAGTAACAGTGCGACAGTGTCAGTTAATGTTGTTGGAACCAATGATGCCCCCGTTCTTACAACACCTGCTACAGTGACCTACATTGATACGCCTTTTGTTGATACATTTACTACGGCTACAGGATTCCTAGTCGGTACCGATGTCGATACGGGTACTACATTAACCTATGGTATTACAGGCGGAACTGATAACGGCGATGGCACAGTTAGTATGAGCGGTACTTATGGAGTATTGACAGTTACTAAAGCGACAGGCGCATATAGTTTTGCGCCTATTAGTGCCGCTATTGAGCGATTAGGTGAAAACGTTTCGTCTACTTTTACGGTGGTAGTCTCTGATGGTGCTTTAAGTACCAGTAAATCGTTTACAGTAGCTATTACACAAAGCGGCAGTACTGAGACTAATGGTAGTGATATTCTGGTAAGTGGAGCAGGCGTAAATCACTGGGCAGGTCTTCAAGGTGATGACACCTATTATGTTGATGTTGCAGGCGATGTGATTACAGAAAACGTAGGCGAAGGTAATGATACTGCTTATTCAATAGCTGCTTCTTACACATTAGCCGACAACGTTGAAAATCTGGTTATCTGGGGTGCAGGGATTAACGGCACAGGTAATGCACTGAACAACTACATTTTTGGTAATACCGGCAGTAATACTATCGATGGCGGATTAGGCGCGGACATCATGTCTGGTGGCTTAGGCAGTGATACTTACTACGTTGATAATATCGGTGATGTTGTTGTTGAGACGGGTACAGATTGGGATGTCGTTTATTCAAAGGCGGCATCCTATACCTTGAATGCTAATGTTGAAGCTCTGTTTCTTGTCGATGACGGTGTTAATCGTAACGGTAATGGTAATGATCAAGTTAACTACCTGATTGGTAACACGGGTAATAATACTCTTGATGGTAAAGGCGGTGCGGATGTCATGGCGGGTCATGCAGGTGATGATACCTATTACGTTGATAATGCGGGTGATTCAGTTATTGAGAATGCCAGCGAAGGCTTCGACACTGTTTCTTCAAGCATTGACTACACCTTGACTGCCAATGTTGAAGCACTGGTACTCACGGGTTCCGCCATTACAGCTACTGGTAATAACCTGAATAACACGTTGACTGGCAACAGTGGTAACAATGCTCTCAGTGGTGGTGCTGGTGTGGATACCATGATAGGTGGTGCAGGTAATGACACCTACTATGTTGATGACGCGCTGGATTCAATAATAGAAAACGCCGGTGAAGGGGCTGATGTTGTCTATTCAACCGCTACTTCTTACGCATTAGGCAATAATGTTGAGAGTTTAGTTATCTGGGGGGCAGGTATTAATGGAACTGGTAATGCTCAGGATAACTTCATCTTCGGTAGTGCGATCAATAATACTCTTGATGGCGGATCTGGTAACGATACGCTGTACGGTGGGGAGGGTGCAGATACTTATATCGGTGGTTTGGGTGCGGATATTTTGACGCTCACAGAAACAACTCCAACAACTGATATTGTGCGTGTTGTTGCTGGCGACAGTTTGGCAACTGTTGGAGGCTACGATGCGGTCACTGGATTTAAGCTGGGAACAGGGGTTTTCAATACGACAGGCGTTGATCAGCTTGATTTGGATAATACCGCTGTTGCAGTTAATGCCGCATCGGTAGATGGTGCTGATGTTGCTAATATTCGCAGTCATAGTCTTAGCAATGGCATTATCAGTTTTGATGATATAAATAGCTACACTGCGCCATTGACTATCACTACAGCCGACTTGTCTAATGTATTCAGCTACCTACAAACTGAAATTACTGGGGGGTTAACTGTAGCGTTCATTTCTGAAGGCAATACTTATGTTTTCCAAGATGGAGGAGCGGTCGATACCGTAGTTGAATTGGTTGGTGTCAGTGCCAGCAGTATCAATACAGTAGGTCAAGGAACTAACGCATTATGGCTTGTTTAACACTTTACGTTTTATAACATCACTTATAAACAAGCCCCTCACGGGGCTTGTTTTGTTTGAAACGGGAAAAAATAACATCAAAAATCATGATTTTTTATAGATACCAAGATAAGCTGTTTAGCTACCTTATATGGTCATAACCATTAAGAGATATACTCCTCCATAGTTGAATCTAAGCGTGGGCAAATATTACAGGTTTCTAGTTTAGGGTGCTTGCCATCTAATAACGAAAAATCATTTGTTATTTTGTTAATAAAAACACTTATTACCGCGCACCAAATAATGCAGTACCGATTCTGACAATCGTTGCACCTTCTGCAATCGCTGCGTCTAAATCATCGCTCATGCCAAACGAGAAGGTGTCGAGTTCTGGTTTATTAAGCTGTTTAACGGCTTGATAAAGAGTTTTATATGGCTGGCATTGTTGTTCAAAACTATGACCGGGGGCAGGGATTGCCATGACACCGCGTAGTTTTATGTTGGGTAGCGTGATAACTTGTTCACATAACGGGGCTAATTCATGCAAATAAATACCCGATTTACTGGCTTCATCGCTAATATTCACTTGTAAACATATATTCAACGGAGCGAGGTGGGCGGGGCGTTGTTCGCTTAGTCGCCTTGCAACTTTTAAACTATCCACACTGTGTACCCAATCAAAATGACCGGCAATGAGTTTGGTTTTGTTCGATTGAATCGGACCTATGAAATGCCATGTGATGTTAAACGCACCGAGTGCCTGTTGTTTAATCAGGGCTTCCTGTACATAGTTTTCACCAAAATGGCGTTGTCCCGCTTGATAGGCTTCAGCAATTATTGCTGCGGGTTTGGTCTTGCTGACTGCCAGTAACAGCACCGAATTTGCGGGGCGATGGTAGTTTATTTCGGCAGTTTGAATGTGTGTACGGAGTTGTTTTAATCTATTAATAAGCGTGGTCATAATAACGAACTAAACTATTGTGAATAGCGCACCATATCACAGCTTCAAAAAAGTAATAAGTTAGGTTATGGTATAAGCTGTTTTTTACTTTCACTTTCCGAGAGATGTTATGGATATTACCGAGTTGTTGGCTTTCTCTGTTAAAAATAAAGCATCAGATTTACATTTATCAGCGGGACTGCCGCCGATGATTCGCGTTGATGGCGATATTCGACGTATTAATATTCCGTTATTGGATCATAAAGGCGTTCATGCCTTGATTTATGACATCATGAATGACAAACAGCGTCGTGATTATGAGGAATTTTTAGAGACCGACTTTTCATTTGAATTACCGGGGGTGGCGCGTTTTCGGGTAAATGCCTTTAATCAGGAGCGCGGGGCGGCGGCGGTGTTCAGAACCATTCCTTCGGTCGTATTGAGTTTGGAAGATTTAAAAGCACCCAAGTTTTTTGAAGAATTGTGTAAAAGACCGCGTGGATTGATTTTGGTCACAGGGCCTACGGGTTCGGGTAAATCAACAACACTGGCGGCGATGATTAATCATATTAATTACAATGATTACGCGCATATTCTGACAGTAGAAGACCCCATCGAGTTTGTGCATGAAAGCCAGAAATCCTTAATCAACCAGCGAGAGGTTCATCGTGATACTCACGGGTTTAATGAAGCCTTGCGTTCAGCCTTGCGTGAAGATCCTGATATTATTCTGGTGGGTGAGATGCGGGATTTAGAAACCATTCGATTGGCGATGACTGCCGCAGAAACAGGGCATCTTGTGTTCGGTACGCTGCATACTACCTCAGCTGCCAAAACCATCGACCGTATTATTGACGTATTTCCTGCCGCAGAAAAAGAGATGATTCGCTCGATGTTATCGGAGTCATTGCAGGCGGTAATTTCACAGTCACTGCTTAAAAAAGTCGGTGGTGGTCGTATTGCCGCACATGAAATTATGGTAGGTACGGCGGCGATTAGAAACTTAATTCGTGAAGCGAAAGTTGCGCAAATGTATTCGGCGATTCAAACAGGGCGCAGAGATGGTATGCAGACCTTGGATCAGAATTTGAAAGAATTGGTCGAAAAAGGCTTGGTCACTGCACAAATGGCGATGACCAAGGCAGTTAATAAAGAAATGTTCCGTTAAGGAGACCGTGATGGAATTTGAAAAGTTATTAACATTGATGTGCCAGAAAAAAGCCTCGGATCTATTTATCACCGCAGGACGACCTCCTTGTATAAAGGTTGATGGCGTACTGACAGATGTTTCCAAAGTGTCGTTGACAGAAGCGCAGGCGTTTAAAATCGTCGAAAGCATTATGAGTCCTGCTCAACAAATGGAGTTTGAAAATACTAAAGAATGTCAGTTTGCGATTACTTATCCGAACTTGGGCAGATTTCGCGTCAGTGCGTTCACTCAACGTGATGCGGCGGCGATGGTATTGCGCCGTATTGAGCATGAAATACCCGATGCAGACGATTTGAATCTACCGCCTATTTTAAAAGACCTCATCATGGAAAAACGGGGTTTGGTTATTTTTGTCGGCGCGACAGGCACAGGCAAATCAACCAGCTTAGCGGCATTAATCAAGCACCGTAATCAAAATAGCCGTGGTCATATTATTACCATCGAAGACCCGATAGAATTTCAGCATCCGCATCTGGGCTGTATTATCAGTCAACGTGAAGTCGGTCTGGACACTGAATCGTATGAAGTGGCGTTAAAAAACACCCTGCGCCAAGCACCTGATGTGATTCTAATCGGCGAAATCAGAACCCGTGAAACCATGCAGAATGCCATTACCTTCGCAGAAACAGGGCATTTATGTTTATCAACGCTACACGCCAACAATGCCAACCAAGCGATAGACCGTATCTTGCACTTTTTCCCCGATGAACTGCACGATCAACTATTAATGGATTTATCCTTAAATCTGAAAGGCATTGTCGCGCAGCAATTGATTAAACGCGCCGATGGTAAAGGGCGTTATCCCGTCGTGGAAATTTTCCTCAATACTCCGTTAGCCAAAGATTATATCCGCAAAGGCGAAGTGCATAAGCTCAAAGAATTAATGAAAGATTCTAAAGAGCAGGGGATGCAGACCTTTGATGCCGCTCTTTATGATTTGTACAAAGAACACAAAATCAGTTATGAAGACGCGCTTAATTCCGCCGATTCTAAAAACGAAGTGCGCCTGATGATTAAACTGGGCGATGAAAATACTGTTTATGGACAGAGTGGTATCTTGTTGCAAAATGAAGACGAGGATGAAGAAGATAGCTTGCAGTTACGCCGACCGCCTTCACACACTAAAATATAATCAGACATTACCCAGCTTTTGAATCGTCTGATAAGCCTTGCTGATTTGTTGGGTTTTTTCTTTGGCGCGTACCATCGTAGCTTCAGACAAACCCTTGGCCGCCAGTTTGTCGGGATGATGCTGACTCATCAAACGACGGTAAGCCCGCTTCACTTCCGCTTGAGTGGCAGCAGGCGTTAAACCTAATATCTTATACGCTTCGGCAACGCTGGATGCGGAACGCACCTGCGGGCTGCGCGCCTGTTGCTGATAAAAATACTGCTGTGAAAGCAGTTGTATTTTTACCCGCTGGTAATGAAAACGCGTTACGCGCAACTGAGCGCAGATATGCCATAACAGCGTATCTTCTTTGCTCGTTAAAGTGCCGTCAACCGTCGCGGTTTGTAACTGAACTTCTACAAAGCGGTGCATTAAATCCTGCCGTTGCCGACATTCCCGATAAAACTCCGCCAATACATGATTAAGCTGAAAATCAACCCGCTTACCCTGATTAAAAAGATCAATTGCCGTTGCACGCAATGACGCATCCAGATTCATCTCCGTCATCACCCGATTCGCATAACTGATCGCCTCAGGACACACTCTGCCGTTTACTTTCGCAACATGACCCATCACCGAAAAACTCGCCACAAAAAAAGCCATTTGCGCGGATGATGAGTAATCAGCATTCATATCAGGCGTAGCATCATTACCCAATTGATGAGCAACAGTCGCTCCCACAATAGCCCCCAGAGGGCCGCCGACCATAAAACCAACTGCACCACCGATGACAGCCTTTAATAAACTCATTCAAACAACCTTATGTTATTAATAATGTTAAAATTATAACATCAACCATCTTGCACCTATCGAGGACTTATGACCGCACCAGACGCACTTTATCAATCAGAACTGCCTTCTTTAACACTCATAGCGCGTGGCAAAGTGCGTGATATTTACGCCATTGACGACGACACCATGCTGATAGTCGCCACCGACAGACTGTCCGCATTTGACGTGATTCTGCCAGACCCGATTCCCAACAAAGGACGGGTATTAACCAGCATCTCCAATTTCTGGTTTAAAAAAATGCAGCACGTCATGCCCAACCACATCACCAACATTCCCTTAGAACAAGTCATCCCCAACGCCGAAGAACGCGCCCCGATTGAAGGACGCGCGGTGGTCGTTAAACGCCTGAACCCGTTGCCAGTTGAAGCCATTGTACGCGGTTATTTAATCGGCTCAGGCTGGAAAGATTACCAGCAAACAGGCGCGATATGCGGCATCCAACTACCCGCAGGCTTACAACAAGCCCAGCAATTGCCCGAACCCATCTACACTCCATCAACCAAAGCCGCCGTTGACCAGCACGATGAAAACGTCTCGTTTGAACACACCGTTGCATTAATGGGACAGGATTTAGCCGAACAAGTGCGTGATGCCAGCTTGAAACTCTACAAAGAAGCCGCCAGCTACGCCAAAGAACGCGGCATTATTATCGCCGACACCAAATTTGAATTCGGCGTGGATAAAGCAGGCATCTTATATTTAATTGACGAAGCCCTAACGCCCGACTCCTCACGTTTCTGGCCGGTCGATGAATACCAAGTCGGCATCAGCCCACCCAGTTTCGACAAACAATATGTCCGCGATTATTTAGAAACTCTGGATTGGGATAAAAAAATCCCCGCACCCACATTACCCGCCGAAGTCGCCGAATACTGCGCGGCAAAATACCGCGAAGCGGAATTGCGTTTAACACAAGCATAATCATCAACACAAACCTGCGAGGTTTTAAAAACCTCGCAGGTTTTAAACTCACCACCACCTGATTAACGTCTATTCATCCGTGTAGGTTGGACTGGCGATAGCCAACCCAACAAAACCCGCGACTATGTTGGGTTGCCGAAAAGCGGTAGCCCAACCTACGATGCTAAACACATAACTAAATTATGATTGAGTCAATCGAACAAGGTAGACAAGAAGATGGTAATCGCTCGATTGCCGACAAAATAATAAAACGATTACATGAGCTAGATCAAATGGTTGAAAACAATCAAGGTCGTTGGGCTTGGGAATTGTTGCAAAATGCCAAAGATAGTATTGCAGAAGAGGATGATAGAACCGTGTCAGTTCGGATAGAACTGAACGAGGAAAGTGTTGAGTTTAGCCATAATGGTACGCATTTCAATGGACTAGACATCAGAGGTTTAATAAACCAGATTTCTTCTAAAGAAGCAGAAGAAGGACAGCAGACAAAAAAAACTGGTCGATTTGGTACAGGGTTTTTAACCACACATTTACTTTCAAGAGTTATACACATAAAAGGTATTTTAAAAACAGAAAGCGAGGGGTTTTATAAATTTGATTTTTTATTGGATAGACGAGGCAAAACAACAAAAGAACTTGCTCCAAAAATAGAAAATGCGTGGACAGAATTCCAAAGTTCTACCCAAAAAATTGAAATTGATTACGATAAAAATGGATTTAATACCTCTTTTTGTTACAAATTAGATACAGAAGCACAGAAAGCAATTGCTAAAACAGGTGTAGAGGAATTTTCAAAATTAATCCCATTTGTACTAGCCTTTATCCCTAAAATTAATCGTGTGGAAATAATAGATAATACAATAGGAAAAATCACTGTTTTTGAAAAAAATGAATTATACGATAATTTAATTATACCTATTTCAAAAATTGAAAATGAAATAACAGAAGAAATTTTAATTCTGTATAGCTCTAATAGTAAGGTTTCAATTGCTACTGAAATTGAAAAAATAGAAAATGGTTATTCTATTAAAAGTATAAAAAATATTCCTAAACTATTTTGTGATTTCCCGCTTATTGGGACTGAAAATTTCCATTTCCCAGTTGTTGTAAATAGTTTTTCTTTTAATCCGCTAACTGAAAGAGATGGGATTTGGTTAAAAAATGCCGATAACCAAGAAGTACAAGAAAATAGAAGTATTTTAGAAAATGCCGTTGAGTTATATAAAAATATAATTTATCAAATTGAAGGGCGAGAATTTTTTAATTTATACAATATTGTAGAAACTAGAATTCCTTTTGTAAATGAAAAATATTTTAATGAAAGTTGGTATCAATATTATATTCAGCAGCCAATTATAGAATTCATTTTAAACGCTAAAATTGTTGAATTAGAAAATAGAGAGCTTGATAAAGTATCACTCAATCTGTTGGGATTTCCTTTAAAATCATACTCCGAAATGATACGAAGTAAAATTTGGCAATTTTATTTTGATTTATATCCTAATTATGTATGTAAAAAAGAACATTTACATAATTGGTGTGAAATATCTTGGTCAGATTGGAAAACAATAAACTATCAAGTATTAGTAGATACCTTGTCTCAACAAGAAAATATTAGTAATCTAGGTAACGCTTTAGGTCGGGATGAAAAATACACATTTACTTGGTTAAACTCTGTATGTAAATTTATTCTTGAAGATGATTCTAATTTGTTATTGTTTGATAGGTATGGAATTATTCCGAATCAATATGGTGTTTTTAAGGAAAAATCAAATTTATATATTGATGAGATAGAAAATGAAGACTTAGTTATTATTTTATCTATATTAGGCGAAGATTGGAAAAATATTCTTTTAAATAAAAATGTAAAATTTAGTAGTTATAATGTTAAAAATAAAGAAGATATTGCAAGAACAATAACAGAACGAATAAATAAGAATCAAAAAGATGATTCCTTTAAAGAAGCTATTAGTCTTTTGTCAGAATGGTTTGACCATAATTCAAAATTAGGAAAGGAGCTATTTTCAGAACTATATAACAAACGAGCCGAGCTTTTTATGAACATAATAGAAGATAAAGAAAGTCTCTATAAAGTCATGAGAAGCCCAGTTAATCTGACACAGCTTTCTATAGTGGCACAAACTTTAGCTGATAATCCGAAATTAATTCAAAAAGTAGCCGAGTTGGATAGTCTTTTAAAAGAGTTTAATATCAGTGATGTATCTGAATTAAAAGAAATGTTGCAATCAGCCGAAAATACAACAGTAGACAATTCACAGATTATTATTACTCAGGATACTTTATTGAGTTTAGGATTAACCTCAATTGAAGAGCTAAACGAAGCATTAAATGATAAGAATTTTTCAACTCAATTCACACACAAATCTATACCAACAGTAGCAATGTTTGAATATGTCCAAAAAATAATAAGTAGAACTAAAGTAAACGTTATTAATTATTTAAAAAATCACCCAGATTATGACTGTAGTGAATTAGAAGAATCAGCTCCCACAGTTGTCGGTGGAATAAAAAAATATGGCGTTCCTGTATATATTGTTGTAAGACCTTCAGATAATGGAAAAGTTATTGTTTATTGTAGCTCTGAAAAAGATACTTTATATTATGGAGAAAATTCAGAATTATGGATAGATAATGGAAAGGACAAACCTAGACATTTAACTTTAGGCGAAGTTATTAAAAAAACAGGCATCAATAAAATACCAGTGTAAAAATGGATATTACTAATGAAATAATACAAATTATTGGGCAACCTAAAGGTTCTACGCTTGAATACAAAGCCGTGTTGCCACCATCAAGAAATATTGCTCAGCTAATAAGTGCATTTGCTAATTCTGATGGTGGATATATTGTTTTAGGCGTGTCTGATAATCTTGAAATAAATGGATTAAGTTCAGATTTTCACGCAAATACAATTACTCACAAAGCGTTAGACCTACTTTCACCACAACCACAAATTCATTACCAGCATGTTGTTTATAAAGGTAAAAAACTTTATGTTATAAAGGTTGATAAATCAGATGTTCTTGTTACTTTAGAAGGGAAAATATATAAAAGAATTGGTTTTGCAAATATTCTTGAAAATCCCGCTGAAATTAAATTTAAGTCACAAGGCTACGCTAGAATATCAGATATAAATATACAACTTGAGACCTATAAAAATGAGGCTACAAGCTCAAAAATAAAGTTAATTGAACATTATCAAAGTATTCTAAAAATAATAGATGACCTTGGAAATATTTTATATCCTGTAGATGCGAATATTCCAACGGATAACCAAGAGGGAAAAATATTATCAAGAATATTATTCTCATCTTTTGCTGATAATTTTGAAACATATTTATCTGACTTACTATATGAAATTTTTCTTGCGAAGCCAGAAACATTAAAATCTCAACAAGAAGTTACTATTAAAGAAGTTTTAGATTGTTCAGATTTACAAGAATTTGTAAAATATTGGGCTAATAAAAAAATTGGAAAACTACAGAAAGGTAGCGTAAAAGGATTTATTGAAGACAATAGTCAAATAAAAAATCTAAATGTTATTGATAAATTAACACAAAACGAAATAGAAAAAATACTTCAAATAAGGCACTTATATTCTCACAGAAATGGAATTGTAGATGAAAAGTTTCTTCAATACTTTACAGGTCAATTTACTTTAAATTTAGAACATCAAATGTCTATAAGTGAGGTTTGTGACAAGCTATGCTATTTAGCAGAAGCCGCTGATAAAATTGACTTGGCGGCAACGGCTAAATATAAACTTGCAACGCCGTAAGTTCACGACCACTAAGTAAGCCTATCCTTCGAACTAAAGCGTTTTAGTCTGCTTAACCGCTATTGAGCTGGGCAACACCACTACTTCATTATCAGGTGTTGATTTTATCAACGGCTCTAAGGTGGGGGCGAGTGACTTTAATATCTGTACGGGCAGGGAGCTGGTGAAGTGGTAGTTGCCTGCGTTTTCGCCTTCTACATAGGCGGTGATGACTCCGAAAAACCGTTCGCCGATGAAGAAGGTAAACACGGCGGCGCGGCTGATAAATTTGGATTCGATTAAGCGTCCGCCTGGACCCCAGATTTCTTTGCGGTGATCGCCTGTGCCTGTTTTGCCGCCGATGGCGAGCGGTTTGCCATCGGCATCGTGGAATGCACCATGCACTCGTGAGGCGGTGCCGCCTTCAACAACGCCGATCATTGCACTGCGTGCCGCTTTGGCTATTTCAGCGGTAAACATCCGTCGTCCGCGAGACGGGGATTTGTCCATTAAAGTTTCGTAAGGCGTACCTTCGGCAAAATGCAGGCTTTGAAACCGCACTACGGGTAATTTGATGCCGTCATTTAATAAGATGCCTGTCAATTCGGCTAAGGCGGCGGGTCTGTCACCTGATGCACCGATGGCGGTGGCATACGAGGGCGTTAATGCACCGAATGGATAACCTAGGCGTTTCCATGCGTGGTGAATTTCTTTGAAGGCTTCCTGTTCCAGTAAGGTCATGATGCGTCGTTGTTGGGCATTATGACGGTGACTGCTGAACAGCCAGCGGTAGACATTTTGTCGTTGTTCGGCACTGGCGGCTAATGCCTGATCCAGTGTCGCGCCTGTGTTGGTGGTGAGGTAACGCACCAGCCATAATTCCAGCGGGTGAATTTTGGTGATGTAGCCTTGGTCTTGCAGGTCAAATTTTTCTATCGAGTATTTGTCATACAGTGATTGAATGTTTTCACCTGCTAATGCCGATTTGCTTAGATGTACGGTCAGGTATGCTTCCAGTTGTTCCACGCTGCGGTTGGGGTACACGGAGCGATATAACATGGTTTGCCGCGCGGGGTTGGCAAGTACCCGTTGGCTGAGCATTTCCAAGGCTTGTTGTGCGGATTTGTCTTTGTAGCGGGTGTAAAAACGCTGTAGATAGACGCGCCCTTCTTTGTCGGCGAATTGTTGCAGATATTCTTTACGCTTGGGGTCATCGGGACTTTCCAGCCAGCGGGCGATGCCTTCGGGACGGTACAGGTGGTAGTAGACTTCTTCCCGCATCATGCGAATGAAGACGAGGTTGACGGAATCACGCAGAGCCTGACGCACGGTCATGATTTTGCCGTTATCCGTTTTGCTGAAATTGCTGAAGGTGTGTATGCCGCCGCCCGTAAAAAAGGCTTCACCCGGACTGGCGGAGTATTTTCTGTTCAAGGCGGCATCCAGCAATTCTTCCAAGCTGATTTTAGGATTGGCACGCAGTTGTTCAATCACCCACGCGGACAAATAATCACGCGGATGGATTTCCTGTTGACTCAGTTCCTGTGCGGACTGGGTTTTATAGCGTTTATAAACATCGGTGATGATTTCCAGATAATGCACCAGTGTGCGTAATTTGGCAGTCGAACCCAGATCTATGCGGATACCTTCGTTAATATCTAAGGGGTTGTCGTAGTTGTCGGTCTGTACGCGCAATAAATTGCCGATTTTGTTGCGCTCAAACAGCATTAAACTGTAGGTGACAGGCGATAAATCCACGTTGCCGCTTAACATTTTTTTGCCGAAAATGCCGATGGATTGCGCTTCTGCCGATTGGTTCAAGCTGCGTAATTCGGCAGTGACACCTTGCTGGGTTTTAAAATCCAGTGTGGTTTTAGCGGTTAAATCAATACGATCCAGTTCATAGTTGGATTTTGCGCCCAGCATTTTGGCAAGACGGGTGCGTAGTACGGTCTGGGTTTTCTTTTCCGTTACGAATGGGGTCGTGTCGGTGTCCATTTTGGAGCTGCGGGCGACCGATACTTTTAGCGTGGCATCACGCAAGGCGGGTGAAATAACGCCTTGTTCTGCCATTAAACGCAAGTAACTGTCGGTTAAATTTTGCAGGGCATCAAAACCTTTGCCGAGAAAATACGACGGTCTGCGTTGTGAGAGCAGGATGTTCAGCACTTGGCGGTAGATTTGCGCCTGTTGCCGACTGATGTTGGTTTGGGCATTGAGTTCTTGTTGGCTGAGCAGGCGATTGACTTGATTGAAATCGGTGTCAAACCATGCCGATAAGCCATCACCCAAACCGTGTACTTCACCCAATTTTGGTGTCGCCGCCAGTGGCATGGAGTTTAAATAAGACAGGGCAATTTCCTGACGCATGGCGCGGGTATCCTGTCCTTTCATGTAGGCGCGTAAGGATGCCGTACCCATTTGATGAAATTTATCGGTCATCGAGTTGGTGAAGCCATTGGGCGAATGGCGGTATTTTTCCAATTGGGTTGCCAAGGTGCTGCCACCTGCCACATTGCCCGCCGCGCCGATTTTGTGCGCCATCATTTGCAGGGCGGCAAAGCCCAATCTGTCCCATTCAATAGCAGGGTTGACTTGTGTGTTCTGTTCGCTGAGCAATTCCCGATTTTCTATAAATAACAGAGTTTGTAAAATCAGCGGCGGAATAGCATCAAAATTCGGGTAATTGAAAGCAGGGTAGGCGGTATTGAAAATCACTTCGCCGGTTTTATCGGTAATGTTCAGACCTGCTTGGGATTTTTCATGATAGATGGTGAATAAGCCATAATCATCGGCTAATTGCATCATCATCGGCGATACGGCGGCTTGTGCAGTAATGCGAAAACCGAGTTTAGTCAGCCGATTAATTTCCTCAGGCAGCAGGGTATAGCCCAGCCGCTGGTCATAAGGCCCTGCTTCGGGATAACGAATAGAGGTGCTGGGACCTGATTCGAGTTTGTAACTGAGTTGTTTGCTGATGTCAGACAGATAACGCGCCTGATATTTCGAGGTTTGCACTTCGTCGCGGACAAGTTTGGCAACCACTATGCCGATAATAATCAGCATGACAACAATGTACACAGCCAACAGTCTGTGTATGACTTGGCTAGTTTTGTCCATAGTTTGCTATTGCCATGACATGAGCAGAATTTTTTGTTCTGTTGTGGATAGGAAGTAACCGCTTAGCATGATGCAAACAGATTGTTTTATGTATGAATATCAAAATGTGTTGTTTTCTTTTTACTGGGGCGGTCGGACTTACAGGTATTTGGTATCACCACCTGCGATAATTTTAATAGTATAGCAAACAAAAAAAATAACACTGAGTGCAAGGTGATGGTTTTCGAGCAGGGTATCGTTAGGGATTGATTGATGTGCCTTGGTTTTAGGCATATTTTGTTGCGCTGCTCAGTTGACTTTATTCATCATTATCGGGCGAAGCAGCGGCTTTTGGAGGGCAGGCTGTCTAAAAAGTGAGCGGAATGTTTTTATCAAAGGATAAAAGCGTTTTCTGTTTGTCCATTCTGACTGGGTTTGTAAGGGATATTAATCACAAGTTCCATCAAAAACCGCATTATCACCAATGGTACAAATTGCTGTTTTGATACCGTCCTTTTCCCATAAAAATCGACAATTTCCCAACCCTGTGCCTGTGCAGCTATCCATTTCTGGTCTGTCTTCGCAGCGGGTATCACCTTTTAAGCAGGTATCTGCATTGTCTGAATGAAACGGTTTCCAGCCAGATTCAATCATTTTGATGCGTACACTCGTGTAACGTTCTTGTTTTTCAAAATGCGGCAAGCCAGTTGATGCGGCAGCGTTGGGTCGGGTATCGCATGAGGGAGGATTTATATTTGAATTGTTTTTAACCGATTGAAGAACAGCCGTATCATAACCATCAGCCGCCTCCGCAAACACTTTATAGTGGTTGACAGACACAGTGACTGTACCCGTAATGTCACAATGGCTTGTTGAGCTAATGTTCAGCATTTTCTTTGATTGAGCGATATTATCGAAACAAAACCATGATAACCGATGGTCATTTTGAGGGCGGGGCAAACGTTTGGCAGTGGCAGCATTCGGATAGAAACAGACGATGTCCCCCAATAGTTCATCGTCGGGTTTATATTCATAGCGACCCGTAAGCGTTAAGCCAGTTTCAGCCAGTGCCAGACTGTTAAGTGTGAGAAGCAGACAGATGATGATAGATTTCATATTTCAAGACCTGAAACTCAGTCGTATACCCATTTTTGAATCGAGCAATCATTATAAATTATTTCACAATTCTGGTAGTTGTTTCCGTTGCACTTTGCCAATGCTTTTTTGCCGGCAAGATCAGAGGTCACAAAGGCATTTTCTCCTTCTGTGTATTTTTGTGTATCCCATACCAGTTGACCTTTTGCGCCAGCAATTGCCAGACACGACCCTGAAATAGTCGCTTGCACCTGACAGTTTTTACCACCGTCATTCTCGCATTCACTCATGGCATAATCTATAGCCGCTTGTTTGGTTTTCTGCCCCATCGCTATGCCTATATTTTTACTGTTTTTATAGTTTGCAATCAGCATTTTTGGATCCCACACCAACGCACCCCAAACGTATTCTATGTGACCTTTTATGGGTGGGGATGATGGTAGCGGATTAGCAGAAGACCCATAATCTGAATTATTAGCATCAGGACTGTTATCGTCACCACCGCTGCCGTCAGAATCACACATTGGTATCGCGGCAATACCGCCACTGCCGCCTTGTACGCCAACCTGAACCTCGCCAGGTCCTGGGCCATTGGGACATGGGAAAACAGCATTGGCTACTGTTGACCACCCAAAAGACACTGTCAAAAGAGCCAATGGCAAAGTTCGTAATTTTATTATCACGGTGTGTATCCTTGTTGTTACTGGCGAGTGTGCTGGATGTTATTAAAAACAGCGGGTTTCTGCATTTGTTGAAACGCGCCAGCGGTTGATTATGACTTCAGCATTTGCCAGCCGCTTGTAGCAAGGCATTGCAGCTTGCTTTGTTGGTTTTTCCTATGTCACTTGATCCTTTGGTAAAATCCGTACACATGGCATCAGCCCCGCTTGCCATGCCCCAAGTCGCGACCTGACCCAACCCTGATGGTTCTAAAATTTCACACTTAAAGGTAGCACCATCATTCGTTTTAACGGTGTACTGCATTCCGTTATAACCAGTCGGTGCTTCTGTCACCTGTGAATTAATAATTTTAAAATTGCCCATTTCACGACCGATAGACATTGAGATTTTCTTCTCGGCGTTGTTACTATTATTGGCTGTTGTCGCGCAACCAGCAAGCAACAACAAGAGAGTTGCCGTAAGAAATTTTTGTGTCATGTTGATTCTCCACCGCTCCGAGTTAAGGAAATGTTGGGTATAGGAGCTTGAGGTTATGCCCAACTAATTGATATAGAGGACATTAGACGTGAAAAAGGCAGCTAATGTTAGCTGTCAGATTTGACAGGGTGTTAAAACGGGTGCGGGTTAATCAGTCCTTGTAAAATAGATTTTGCAACCGCGTGCTGCCGATTGGAAACATCCAGTTTAACCATCGCATTATTGAGATGAAAATTGGCGGTACGCTCAGATAAATTGAGCAGCCGCCCGATTTCCCATGAGGTTTTGCCGTCAGCCGCCAAGCGTAAACATTCTTTTTCCCGCTCGGTCAGCAAGGCTTTTTCTACTTTATTCGATAAGTCGATCACGCGGCGTAAGGCTTCATGCAGATAACCTGCCATGAGCTGTACATAGGGCAGGGCGTGTGCGGTCACTGCTTGTGCGGCAATGAGTCGGCTATCAACAGAAAGACTAAAAATACCAAACTCACCTTGCGGACTATGTACGGGCATACTGAGTCCTGTTTTAAGACCAAACTCGGCGGCTTCATTCATGACACGCCCACCTAAGCTGTTTTCTTTTATACGCAAATTGTGCCATTGAATAGGCACTAAGGCTTTACTGCAATAATCAATGACAGGGTCGTTGTCATAAAACGCATTCTCAAAATAGTGGCTAAGCCATTCGTCTGGATAACCCTTAATCATGACTATGCGCGATTCAGAAAATTGTGTGGGAATTCTGAGCGCGTAAATAAAATTATCAAAACCTAATTGCTGCGAATGAAACCGGCAAATATCGGTAATCTCATCAATACTGACCGCAGTGGATAAGTGTTTTAAATCGTTATGAAAGTCATGGATATTCATACAAAACGGTGTGATTGTGACTTAAAATTGAGCAGTCATATCGCGTTTGCGATTATCCTGCTTGTTTAAGCGGTAAGCTGCATCGAAGTAAACAGCAGGCAAACGGCTAATAAGGTTTCCCACGCATCACCTGATTGTTGCCCTTTGATTTGTCTGTCTGCTTGGGCGGCTAACACCAGTATATTATTTAATTGTTGCAGGTTTAAGCGGGTGATTGCTTTATCAACCAAGGATTTGCGTTTATCCCAGATTTGGTTGTTTCTAAAAACCGTGTCTTTATGCTGCCCGCCTGCCAGTGCCAGTTTAATGTGAATTAAACTGCGGGCTTCGCGTGTCAATGCCCACAATATCACGGGTGCGGCAATACCTTCGGCGCGTAACGCGGCTAATATTTTAATCATACGATTGGTTTGAGCTGCCAACACCCAGTCCATTAATTTAAACACGTCATAGCGTGAGCTATCGGCAACGGCATCGGCAATTTGCGCGGTGCTTAATTGTCCCGCACCGTATAACACATACAATTTGGTGATTTCCTGATCGGCGGCGAGTAAATTGCCTTCAATGCGCGAAGCCAGTAGTTTAATGCCGTCAGGTTCGACGTGTAAGCCGCGTTGTAAGAGTCGTTGTTGTAGCCAGTTCAATAAATCCTGACCGTCCAACGCCCAGACCTGAATCACCACGCCGACTTTATCAATGCTTTCCAACCAGCGGCTTTTTAAGGTGGCACTGGCAAGTTTGCCGATGCTGATTAATAACACGGTATCATCGGGCAGGCGTTGACAATACGCGGTCAGGGCTTTCGCGCCTTCCGTGCCGACGGTGCTGGAGGGAATGCGACATTCGATGATTTTTTTATCGGAGAAAATAGACAGGGAATCAGCCGATAAGGCCAACTGATTCCATGAAAATGTGCTGTCTACCGAAAAAATTTCGCGTGAGTTATAGCCCGCAGCGCGTGCCGTTTTGCGTATCGCATCCGCCATTTCGCCCAGTTGCAACGGTTCGTCGCCACTGAGGAAATAGACGGGAGCCAAACTTTTTTGCAGCGCGGCGTTGAGTTGATCGGGCTTAAGGCGCATTATTTTGTGGCTTTCAAGCCAGCGCGTACTTGATTGATAATGGTGCGTACCGCCTGCTGATACATCTCGTTGCGGATGACTGTTTCTTCGTTATCTTTACCCAGAATCAACTGCTGGTTATTGAAGTATTCGCGTTTAATATCAACGGGTTGCGAGGTAACTAGCGGCTTGTTATTTTTGTCAGTGACTTCGTAATTCAAGCGATATTCCAGACCAAACTGGTTTGCATAACCCGATGAACCCAATGATAAGGCTCGTTTCAGGTTTTCTTCATTCGATACGGTAATAATCGTACCCGCAGCCGCACGGGAGCTAACCAGCTGCACTTGTGATGAGGCAAGTGCTTTTCTGAATTGCTCTTGTAATGGCGCGGATGCCCCTTCCAGATATATCGTTTTCATTTCTGAAGGTAAATCCATCTCACCGCGTAGATGATAGCCACAGGCAGATAGTAACAATGCGATGAGCATCACCAGTGTTGACGACAATGTTTTTATTGGCACAAGTAACTCCGAATGTGTGATGTTAGCTACGACTGCCAGTCCTTTAAGGATTGGCAGTCGTGTGTAAGTTACGTTAAATAACAATATTAACCAGCTTATTAGGCACAACGATGACTTTTTTAATCGGCTGACCGTTAATAAAATTCACGATATGTTCATCGTTCAACGCCGCTGTCTGGATGTCGTCCTTACTTGTACCTGCCGATACCGATATTTTACTGCGCAACTTACCGTTGACTTGAATCATGTAATCCAATGAATCCTGAACTAATGCCGATTCATCCAACGCTACCCATTGCTCGTTGACGACGGCATTATCATGACCTAAATCCAGCCACAGTTGATGACAGATATGCGGCACCATCGGCGACAACATTAATACGATAGACTCCAGTACTTCCTGACGTATCGCTTTGCCGTTGTCGGATTCATCAGTGAATTTGCTTAAGGTGTTGATTAACTCCATGTTGGCGGCAATCGCAGTATTAAAAATAATGCGCACACTCATGTCATGGGTGACTTTTTGAATCGCATGATGCAGATGGCGACGCATGGTTTTCTGTTCATCGGTCAACGTTGCCTTATCCAAGGTAGGGTGGGCATTGCCCGCTCTACTGTCAACGTGCAGATAAACCTGCCGCCACAAACGTTTCAAAAAGCGTGACGCACCTTCCACACCGCTGTCCGACCATTCCAAGGATTGCTCAGGCGGCGCGGCAAACATGATGAACAAACGCACGGTATCCGCGCCGTATTGGGCAATCAAGCCTTGCGGATCAACGGTATTGCCTTTCGATTTGGACATTTTAGTACCGTCTTTTAACACCATGCCTTGCGTCAACAGGCGTTTAAACGGTTCATCACAGCTTAACAAGCCTTCATCACGCAATAATTTGGTGTAAAAACGCGCATACAATAAATGCAAAATCGCGTGTTCAATGCCGCCGATGTAATGGTCAACAGGCAGCCAGTGATTCGCCGTCGCATCCAGCATACTGTCGCCCTGATTACTGGCGAAACGGGCGAAATACCACGAGGATTCCATGAAGGTATCAAAAGTATCGGTTTCACGCCGTGCCGCTTTGCCGCATTGTGGGCAATCAACGTGTGAAAATGTGGGATGTGCGACCAATGGCGATTGCGAACCGTCCAGCACCACATCACGCGGTAAGGTGACAGGTAAATCTTGCTCAGGCACAGGTACAGTGCCGCAATCATCACAATAAATCACAGGAATCGGTGCGCCCCAATAACGTTGACGCGATACGCCCCAATCACGCAAACGGAAATTGACTTTGCGTGTGCCTTTGCCGTCGTTGTTTAAGGTTTCGGCGATTTTGTCAAAGGCTTGCGCAGACGTTAAACCATCAAACGCGCCTGAATTGTTCAACACGCCTTTAGCGGTGTAAGCCTGTTCGGTGCAGTCATCATCTTCGCCATTGGCGGCAAAAATAACTTGTTTGATTGCAATGCCGTATTTTTTCGCAAATTCAAAATCACGTTGGTCATGCGCAGGCACAGACATCACCGCACCCGTGCCGTAACTCATCAACACGAAGTTGGCAATCCACACAGGGACAGCTTCGCCAGTAATCGGATGCAGGGCAGTGATACCTGAATCAATGCCGCGTTTTTCCATGGTTTCCATTGCCGCCTCGGCGGTTTCCATGTGCTTGCATTCTTCAATAAAGGCTTGAATGTCAGCATTATTTTCAGCGGCTTTTAAAGCGAGCGGATGTTCAGCGGCAACCGCTAAATAAGTGACACCCATTAAGGTATCAGGGCGCGTGGTGTAAATACGCAAGGGCTGTTCCAACTCAGGCACAGCAAAATCCATTTCCACGCCTTCAGAACGTCCAATCCAATTGGCTTGCATGGTTTTCACCTGCTCAGGCCAACCGTCCAAGCTGTCCAATGAAGTCAATAATTCATCGGCATAATCGGTGATTTTTAAAAACCATTGGGCAATTTCTTTGCGTTCGACAGCGGTATCACACCGCCAGCAACAGCCATCAATCACTTGTTCATTCGCCAATACCGTCATGTCATTGGGACACCAATTGACAGGTGCGGTTTTTTTATAAACCATGCCTTTGGCAAGTAACTTGAGAAAAAACCATTGTTCCCAACGATAATACTCAGGATCACAGGTCGCCAGCTCTCGATTCCAATCATAGCCGAAGCCCAGTTGTTTCAACTGGTCGCGCATATAGTCGATGTTGCTGTACGTCCAGTCGGCAGGATGTACACCGTGCTGCATCGCGGCATTTTCCGCAGGTAAACCGAACGCATCCCAGCCCATCGGCTGCATGACATTTTTACCCAGCATCCGTTGATAGCGGCTGATTACATCGCCGATGGTGTAATTGCGCACATGACCCATGTGCAGCTTGCCACTGGGGTAGGGGAACATGGATAAGCAATAGTATTTTTCTTTGGACTCAGAGGGTTGAACGTTAAAAACCCCTGTGTCTTCCCAGATTTTTTGTACATCTTGCTCAATCGCTTGCGGCTGATAATTCTCTTGCATCGTTCTCGTCTGTGTCGTCGTCAAAACCGCTAGAATACCGTACCGCGCGTTAAATCTAAAGTAGCAATTCTTTAATAACGTGGTACGGAGCTATCACAATACACCGACCACGCATCAATACCGCCCTGTAAATTGGCAAGATTGTTAAAACCCGCGTGTTCCAGATACAAGGCGGCTTGTTGACTGCGCATTCCATGATGGCAGATAACCACGATTGTTTGCTGTTTATCCAGTTCCTCCAAGCGTGCAGGAATTTGATGCAGCGGAATCAATACGCTGTTCTCGATATGCGCGTAGTGAAATTCATTCGGTTCTCTCACATCCAGCAAAAATAACGCTTCTTGGTTGTCGAGTTTGGTTTTTAATTCGGGGGCGGATAGTTGTGTTATTGCCATTGTTTGCTCTAAATAGAAAAGTTGAATTTTTGGTGAATATCCTAGTAGTCAGTCCATTTGTTATGACGTGTGCGGTAAAGACCTGCGAGGTTTTAAAAACCTCGCAGGTCTAGCCGTCATAAGTAAACTGACGGTGTACTAACTCGATGCCAAATCCGCTAAAATTTTATCGCGTACTAATTGCCCTGATAATGTCACCATCGGCATACCGCCACCTGGGTTGACACTGCCACCGACAAAATACAGATTGTTAAATTGTGTACTGCGTTGCGGGATTTTGAAACCCAGATTTTTAAATCTGTCGGCAACTACGCCATAGATTGAACCTTGATTAGAATAATATTTTTGTTCTATATCTATCGGTGTCCAGTATTCTTCACAGACAATATGTTTTCTTAAATCGGTTAAACCCATGCGTTCCAGCTTGATTAATACCCGTTCCCGCAAAGCGGCATAATCGTCGGCTGATAAGGGTTTATCTGGATTAAGGTGCGGAATATGCGGCAGGATTTTGATAATTTCACAACCTGCGGGAGCTTGGCTGGCATCGCTTTTCACTGGCGCGACTAAATAAATCGTCGGGTCATCGGATAAACGGTTGCTGTGAAATACTGCGTCAAAATGTTCGCGCGGATGGTCTGAGTAAAAGAAGTTATGGTGCGCGAGTTGCTCATAAATACAATCAACACCTAAATGCAACACCAAACCTGAGCAACTGGGTTCAAAGCGTTGCAAACGTTTGGCTTCTTTAGCCTGATCTTTGAACAGTTTTTGATAAGCGGGAATCACTTCCATATTGGAAACCACAATATCAGCGGCAATCACGCTGTCATCACTCAAGCGCACACCCGTAACACGCTTGCCCGTGTGTTGAATTTCCGCCACTTCACTATTGACGCGAATGTTTACGCCTAATTCTTTGGCAAGTTTTTGCAAACCTTGCGCCATGCCGTACATACCGCCTTTGATGTACCACAGCCCATAGCCGAATTGAATATAAGGTAATAAATTCATCAGGGCAGGGGCATCGTAAGGTGATGAACCGACATATTTAATAAAATAATTCAGTACATCGACCAGCTTTGGGTCTTTGATAAAGCGGCGAACGCCCTGATCCATCGAGCGAAACACATCAAAATCCAGCAGACTACGCACCGCGCCGTAATGGTTGATGAGTTCCCAAAACGAATCCAAGCCGTGTTCAAAATAGCCTTGTTCGGTAATTTCACAGAGTTTTTTGGAATATGCGAGAAATTGCTCAAATTCTTGTGCGGTATTCGCGCCTAGTTTGTCCAATTCCTGCTTCATGCGCACAGGGTCTGAGCTTAAATCCAGCGTGCTACCGTCTTCAAAAAAATTGCGCCAATGCGGTTCGACGGTTTGAATAGTGACGTAATCCTCCATTTTTTTGCCCGCTTTTTCAAACAGCTTTTGAAAAATATGCGGCATGGTGAGAATAGAAGGCCCTAAATCAAAGGTGAAACCGTCTTTTTGTAAAATATTCAGCTTGCCGCCAACTTTGTCATTTTTTTCCAGCAAATCAACGCTAAAGCCTTCGGTAGCCAGTGAAATAGCTGCCGATAAACCGCCCAGCCCTGCGCCGATAACCACAATGTGCTTATTTTTCATTCAGTAATCTCTTCTTCTGCATAGAAATATTAAAAGGTTTTCCCAATGTTGCCGCGCATTGGATTGGGCATAACCACGAAATGCTTGTAAGGCTTGCCAGTTGCGGCGAGTGCGTTGCCAGAATGAGCCGTTGCCAAAGACAAAATCAATAAAACCGCGCATTTGCTGGTAACGCACATCGGAATAGGGAAACCAGTTGGGTTCGTCATTGAGTGCGCTGCGGCTCGTTAATCCAGACACCGTATAGGTGAAATGTCGCAAGCCTTCCGCGCCATGATAACGCCCGAAGCCGCTGTTTTTCACGCCGCCAAACGGCAAACCCGCATGACCGATATTTTTAATGACATCATTCACCGCCCAGTTGCCGACGTGTAATTGTCGGGCGATGCGTTCCGCTTTGTTAATGTCGCTACTCCAAACACTGGCATTCAAGCCATAATCGCTGTCATTGGCAAGGTCAATTGCTTGCTGTTCAGTGCTGAATGCCATCACGGGCAATAATGCACCGAAGGTTTCTTCCTGCATGATGCTCATATCGTGGGTGACATCCCATAACACCACAGGCTGTAAATAACGCCCGTTTAATTGCAAGGGCGCAGACGCTTTCGCGCCTTTGGCAAGTGCGTCCTGATAATGGGCTTCAACAATTTTGTATTGCGCTAATGAAGTCAACGCGCCTAAATCACCGACTGTACCATGTCCGACCGTTAGCTTACTGGTTGCATCGCTTAGCATTTCTACAAACTGCGCATAAATACTGTCCTGCACATACAGCCGTTCTACCGACACGCACACCTGCCCGCTATTGCTGAACGCGCCATATAAAGCGGCATTGCAGGCGCGGGTTAAATTGGCATCGTCAAAGATCAGCATGGCATCTTTACCGCCTAATTCCAGTATGACAGGAATGGGATGTTGTGCGGCTCTTGCCATAATGGCGCGACCCGCATTAATGCCGCCTGTGAAAAAAACCAAATCGGGGCGACTGTCTATCAAGTGTTCGCCTGTTTTTGCGTCCCCGATAATGTGCTGCACTAAACCATCAGGCAAGCCAATGCGATTTAATGTGTGCGTGATTAATTCACCAATCGGAATGCTTAATTCAGATGTTTTAAACAGCACTGCATTACCGCTGAATAAGGCGGTCAATAATGGACTCAGCGTCAATTGAAACGGAAAATTCCACGGCGAAATAATCGCAACCACGCCATAAGGACGGCGTTCAAACTGAGCGCGGGCAGCGGGAAATGCTAGCGGCGAGGTGCTGAGATGACAGGGTTTAAGAATACGGACGGCGTTTTTTTCATAATAACGCAGTAATTCCAGCACGGGGTACACTTCACCCAGCAACACTTCGGTTTTAACTTTACCCGTCACCGTCATAATGGTGTCGGTGATGCTATCAATATCTGCCAGTATCACGGTTTTTAATGCGGATAATAACGCAACTCGTTGGGCAACCGAATACGCCGCCCACGTTTTTGCCGCTAACCGCGCGGCAGTCAGTTGTTGGGTTATTTCTGCGTGGCTGGTGATGGGATAAGTCTGTAAAACGTGTTCATTTAACGCCGAATAAACCGCTATAGATTCAGTCATTGTTAACCATCAACGCCGTATTTTTGACAAATCAAGTCAGTAGAAATCCGCGCCGATTCGTAAATAGTGGGCAAACCACTACCCGGATGTGTACCGCCGCCGACCAGATAACAGCGGTCGAGTTCTTGAAATTTATTGTGCGGTCGCCAGTATAAAAGCTGACTGAATTTATGTGACAAACTGAACGTTGCCCCCATAAACACATTTTCTTCCGTTGCCCACGTTTTGGGCGTGATGATTTTTTCGCACACAATGTGTTCACGAATATCAGTTAAGCCCAGCCGTGTTGCCATTGCATCCAGCACTTGCTCACGCATAGCCGCGCAAGTGCTGTCCCAGTCGATGTCACTTTTATTATTGGGCATCGGCACTAATACATACAACGCCGATTGACCTGCGGGGGCGAGACTGTCATCGGTAACTGACGCATTCTGCACATAAAAAGAAAAATCTTTGCTGAGTATTTTATTGCGGAAAATATTGGCGACATTGGTATTGTAGTCTTCGGCAAATACGATATTGTGATGCGCAATGTCATAGCGTTTATTGACACCCAAATACAACATAAACGTCGAGCAGGAGTATTCCAGTTTCTTCAATTTCTCTGGGCTGTGCTGTTTTAACTCATCGGGCTTGACCAGATGAGTCATTGCATGAGCAAAATCAGCATTGACCACCACTTCATCCGCCAGCACTTCACTGCCGTCTGCTAAACGCACGCCTTTGACGATTTTGTTGTCAACGATTAACGATTCAATAGCGGTATTGGTATGAATTTCACCGCCTTGTTCGATAATGACTTTTGCCATTGCATCGGCAATTTTATTCAGTCCGCCTTTCACATGATAAATGCCGTATTCATGCTCCAGATAAGACAGCATGGTGAACAGGGCAGGGCATTCCCACGGTGACATTCCTAAATATTTGGACTGAAACGAAAACACCAGCCGCATTTTTTCTTCTTTAAAATACCTGCCCAGATTGGAAAACACACTGTGATTCAAAGCTAAATGCGGCGCGGCGCGGATTAAATCCCATGAAAAAAACGCTTTCCAACTGGAATAATCGCGTTGAATACAGGGATAGAGTTTTTTAAACCGCGCTCCTTCCTGTTGAAGATAAGCATCAAAACCCGCGCTGCCTTCTGGAAACGCCGCTTGCAATTCAGCCCGCATTTTGTCGCGGTCGGAATACACATTCACGCTGCGGTCTGAAAATAACAGCTGATACATCGGATCCAGTTTAAAAAATTCCAGATAATCTTCGCTGCGTTTATCACACAGTTGAAACATTTCATCCAGAATGTATTTCATCAACAAAAAGGTAGGCCCTGTGTCAAACACAAAACCATCTTGATTAATAGGTCTGTTTCTCCCGCCTACCTCAGGATTTTTTTCAAAGATTGATACTTTAAAGCCGCGCTTGCTTAACAGCATCCCTGCGCACAGACCACCAGGGCCTGCGCCGACAATCACAATATGTTTGGTTTTTGGCATGATAAATAAAATTTGAATTAAGGCTTGTTTGTTAATGTGCCTTTAGTGTGCATGATAGTCAAGGCTTAATATGGTTTTTACAGATATGCTCATGTGACCAGATTATGGCTTTATGCAGTCCTTCTGGCAGCGAGACTTTAGGCGCAAAGCCCAATAGGTCACGCGCTCGTTTCAGATTCGCAACATAGTGATAAACTTCTCCTGTCTGCATGGGTAAATCTTCAATTTCGACTTCGCTGTTCAGTGTTTTTATTAAATGTAAACACAGCTGACCCAATGTATGACCTTCACCTCTCGCCAGATTGATGGTTTCGTTACGCACAAGCCCAGTTACAAGGCAGTCTATGCCGAGCATAATGCCATCTATGCAATCATCAATATAGGTAAAGTCCAGCACCTTGTTACTGCCGAATACTTTGAGTGATTTACCGTGTTGTATATTCTGAATGAAGAGAGGAATCACCCGTTCCATACGCCTCAGGTCGTTATCGAAGCGTCCGTAAACATTACTCAAACGGAACACGATATAGGGTAAGTCATAACAGCGGGCATAGCTGTATACCAGTGCTTCACCGGACAGTTTACTGGCAGCATACGCACTGGTAATCAGGGTAAAGTCAGCATCTTTTTCGCTGGTTTCAGGGCGATAAACATTGCCGTACACTTCTCGACTGCTTGAAAAAATAATCGGCACATTTTGAATCCGACAATATTCCAGAATATGCTGAGTCATTGCGATATTTTCGAGGGCTTTGTGCGGTTCAAGCACTAATTGATGAACTTTGGCGTGGGCAGCAAGATGAACCACTATATCGGGTGTTCCCCAGCTTGTTAGCAGTTGAGCAAGTGTGGTTGATGCACACGGATGAGTAAGATCGCAGTGTGATTGACAAATCAGCGTTGTCCAGCTGTTTGCACGCAGGTCTATACCATAAACTTCGTGTCCTTCTGCCAGACAGCGTAAGGCTAAATTAGTGCCGATTTGACCGCTGACACCAGTAATCAGGATGCGCATACAGCTTGCAAATGATCGGGGTAACCCGCGTAGTATTGATTAAGAAACACAAAGCGTGATGAACTCAATAGTGAGGAGGCTTTGCCATGCTGTAGAAAATCATCGGCGGCCTGTTGTTCATTGTCTGTAAATGCACTGGCATTATTCAGAATAATCCGTGCATAAAGGGTTTCATAGTGCGGCAGTAAATGCCATAGCTGAGAAACCGAATGGCGGCGATGTAATAAATACGCTTCAGGCAGATACTGTGCAGTTGCGCCGCTGATGGCGGCTGCCAACCAAAAATCCCAATCATCAAAACCTGAGACATTGCTTTTATAACCGCCGACTGTTTGCCACAGACTGCGGCGATACAAAGCGCAATAAGACAATTGATTAAAATATTTCAATCGTGCGAGTTCAAATTTACCCGCAGACCAGTGTTGATTGCTATCGCCGAAATCTTGGCGGTCAGTATAAACCAGCGTGATGTTCGGTTGCGCATCAAGGATTGCAGCACAATCCGCAAGCATTGCCGCATGAATAAGATCATCAGCATCCAGCGGTAAAATGTAGTCGCCCTGTGCGAAAGCAATACCCAAATTACGCGCCGCCGCTGAGCCTTTATTTGTTTGATGAATGGTGCGAATTTTACGATGTTCCTTTGCCTTTATGAGATCGCTAATCACAGCGGGTGTGTCATCGGTACTGCCATCATCGACCAGAATAATTTCAAAGTTTTGACAGGTTTGCGAGCAAACACTTGCCACTGTTTCACGCAGGTAGTTTGCCGAATTAAAGCAGGGAATTATCACTGAAATCAAATTAGCCACCACGCGTATAAAGTAGATTGCATTTTGCACAAACGGGCATCAAGCCGCAGTGTGCAATAGTCTGTCTTTGCTGACTAAAGCGTTCGCCCAACCAGACGTTTGCTACGTTATTATCATTTAGGTCACCCATACGAAACTCAGGGAAAAATTTACATGAGACAACTTGTCCATCGGGAAAAATATCCATGCGGGTAAGAATTGACTGACAGCGCGTTTTATTTTGTGCAGGTTGATGGCTACCGCTGATAAAAGTCGCCAGTTCATCAACGGTCAGCTCAGGATTGTAACGCAGTTTAAGGCGACCTTGCCGTTGTTTCAGTTGCATTAGCTGTCGCGCTAATTCAGGTATCAGCGCAGTTGACAGCGGGTAATTATAAGAATACCAGCTCGGTTTTTGAAACAATTGCGGGTCACCAAAATGCTGTTGATAATAATCATCCATGCGTTCATTGGCTTGCTGCGATAAAAACCACGGCAGACTCACATAGAGCGTGTCAACGCCTTGTTCTTCAAGCCACGCAACAAAAGCGTTTATTTGCTGTACCATCGGGTTGGTGATAAGAAAATTGACGGTAATTTCACCCTGATAAGTTCCCATGCGTTTTTGTGCCACTAGCAGGTGTAAACCATGAATTGTTTTTGCAAAAGCACCCTGACCGCGTACTGCATCATGTTCCTGTTCAAAACCATCCAGTGAAATAGACACTTCAAGCTGACTGGATAAGCTAAGTAAATCATCCAAGCGTTTTTCAATAAACGTGCCATTAGTACATACGCTAGTCCAGCGTTTATCTTCACTGAGCAGTTTAACCAGACCGTCCCAATCACGATAAAGCAATGGTTCACCACCCCATAAATAAACATTACTTTTACGTTCGCGGGTCGCAGCAAGCACTTTGGCGATGATGGCTAAGTCCATATCTTTGCCAGACAGTTGCCGATGGTAGCCGTCGTCATTCCATTGATAACAATGACTGCAACGCAAGTCACAGCGATTGGTCAGCTTGAAGGCGATTTCTTCGGGGACTGTCTGAACCTGCCAACTGCCATTGCGAGCGGCGTGTTTATTAGCAAGGATATTCGGGGCGATTTTGCGGAGTTTTTCAAAAGCCGCCGCATCCAGTGCAGCGGCTTGTGTGGATTCATGATGTTCGTCCGTATCATTCAGTAGTTGATCCAGACAAGTATTTAAAACCTGAGCGCATACTTTGGGCGTTTCGCGTAAATAGGTTTCATGTGTGCCTGCTACTACCCACGTTTGCAAACCATTGTCTGCCAAATTTTGCCAGGCATTTGCCAGACCAAGCTGATTATTTTGTTCAGACACCACCAAATTGATTGGCATGGGACAGCGTGCAGGACGATAGCGCATTGCTTGCCATATATAGTTATCGCCCAACGCCTCATGACGACGCATTAGTGCAATATGATCGTACCAGGACTGGGCAATGCGTATCTGCATTTTTATAATGCAATAAAAATGTTGTAACGTGCGTCGCCAATGGTCTGTGGGTCGCTCATGAATCTGTCGAATTAATTCATTAAAAAAATATTGTTGCGCATTGTTCCATTTTTCCCAATATCGAGGCACTTTATCTCTCCAGAGATATTGGAATTGTCGCAACGTTTTTGGACACCACGAATCTAACAACAATAAGTTCACCTTATCGCCGCTACGATGTAATTGTTGCGCCATTTCATAGGCAATCACTCCACCCACACATTCACCTGCGATAAGGTAAGGGCTTTGCGGCTGTAATAGCTTGAGCCGTGTTATGTAAGTGGTTGCCATTTCGCGGACTGAACTTGGCAGTGGTTGTTTATCATCTGCCAGCAAGCCAAAGACTGCCATATCACGCGAGAGATGGCGCATTACCCGCGTGTATAAAATCATCTCTGCCATACCGCCTCGTCCTCCTGCCACCATGAACAAACTGGGCTGGGTAGAGCCGCGTCGTAACTCAACCACATTGGTCACTTGCGTGTTAGGTGGCGTATCACAAGCGCGTATATATGCTGCCATTAAAGCGGGTGTACCCTGCTCAAACAAACTGGCAACGGGTAGTTTGACTGCAAATTGTTCTTCCAATCGTGCCAATAATAACAAGGCAAGCAGTGAATGCCCGCCGATTTCAAAGAACGCATCATGACGACCTACCGTCGAAACTTGCAATAATTCGCCGAATAAATCCGCAATTTTTTGTTCCATTGCATCTTGTGGCGGATCGTTGCTGGTTAACGGTTTTAACTCGCCACTCAGTGCTGCATAATTGATTTTGCCGTTATTATCCAAAGGCAATTCGGGCAAGAACACAATACTGGAGGGGCGTAGGGGTTCGGGTAGTTTTGCCTGTAACAACAGTCGAAGGTCAGCTATGAGTTGTTGTTCAGAGTCTTCATGCCCTGAAGCAATAACCAAATAAGCGATTAACTGGGTGTGAACTGATTTACTGGCAATCACACAGGCTTTAGCAACCCTCGTATCGTTCATTAACAGGGTTTCGATTTCATCGGGTTCAACGCGATAACCGCGTATTTTCAGTTGCCGGTCTTTTCTGGCGATAAAAGCCAACTCGCCATTGGCATACATTTTTACACTATCGCCAGTGCGATACATAAGTTCGTCAGCGGCATTTGAAAATGGATTTTTGTATAAACTGTTGGCGTTAGCTTCTGGATTATTCAAATAACCTGACATCAAGCCGTCCCCTGCTACCCACGCCTCACCTGTTACGCCAAACGGCACTGGCTTTAGCGTATCATCGAGGACATAAACAGCCCCATGATTCAGCGGTCGCCCAATCGGAATGGCTGAATCAACGTCGTTGACAGTCACCACATGAAAACTGCTGAAAGTGGTGTTTTCTGTGGGGCCGTAACAATTAATTAACCGTCCGTCAGGATTAAGGGCAAGATAACGTTGTGCGTGCGTGCGAGACAGGACATCGCCACCCACCAGTAATTGATGCAGATTTGCCAGTGCGTCGGGTTTGGCATCCATCATGACGGCAAACAGGCCGCTACTCAGCCATAAGGTACTTACGCCATGCTGTGCAATTAAACGGGCGCAATCACTTAAACTGGGTCGTCTTTCAACAGGAATCACCAACCGCGCCCCGTTGAGCAATGCACCCCATATTTCAAAGGTAGAGGCATCAAAGGCAAGCGGGGCTAATTGCATCATGACTTCATCGGCGGTCAATTGGGCATAATTAGCCGCGCAAGCCAGACGCACTACACCTCGGTGCGGAATACAAACCGCCTTAGGTTCACCTGTAGAACCCGAAGTAAACATCACATACGCCAAGTCGGTCGCATCAACCGTGACCACAAGATTTTCGACAGGATACAGACTGAGTTCATCAGCCAGTTTATCCAGCATGAAAATTGTCGGCGACAACGATAAAACAGTGCCTGATAGCTCTGTATGGCTGATAACCGCTGCTACGCCCGCACCCCGCAATGCGGTTTCAATACGCCCGACAGGTTCAGTCAACTCAACGGGTAAAAATGCCGCGCCGAGTTTGAGAATAGCGAGTATGGCGATAATAAAGTCAGGTGATGCTGGCAAACAGACCACCACTAAACCGCCCCGCGTAACACCGCGTTGCGTCATAAAGCAGGCAAGCTGGTTTGCCTGATTATTCAGTTCGGTATAACTGAGGCTTATTGCTCCATAATTGAGTGCTGTTTTTTCTGCGTATTGTTTAACGATAGTTTCAAATACGCGATGAATCGGGGTGTCACGCGGATAATCGGGTTTTGCACCCGTCGCAAGACTGAGTATTTGTTGCGTCTGAGCGGCGGTAAGCAGCGGTAATGCGTCAATACGTTCATCGGGTGCGGCAATGATACCGCCCATCAGGGTACGCCATTGTTCCATTAGCGATTCAATGGCAGGCAAATCAAATAGTTCACAGTCATATTCCAGCTCACCGCCTAACGCGCCGTCTGTTTCCCACACCGTTAAATTAAGATCAAAACGTGAGCATCCATTATGCACATTCCACGAACATACCTCTAAATCGGCGAGCATCCATTGGGTTTTTGGGACATTCAGATAGGAGAACATGGTCTGCACCAGTGGTGGACGATCTATGCGCCGTGGCAAGCGCAATGCTTCAATGAGCATTTCAAATAGAAAATCCTGATGGGTATACGCCTCTAATACCGTCTGTTGTACCTGAGCCATTAACTCACGAACGCTCATATCGGCACGAATATGGCTTCTTATCGGTAAGGTGTTGACTAACAAGCCAATCAGCCCTTCCAATTCTTTACGATTACGGTTGGCAATGGGTACACCGACAATAATATCGCCTTCACCGCTAAGCCGAAACAGCAGGGTATTAAAGGCAGCCAGTAAAAACATGAAGTCGGTCAAGCCTTCACGCTGAGCAATACGTTTACATTCGGCAGTGAGTTCAGAGCCTAGCTTAAAAGCTAAGCAGTTGCCGCGCCCACGCGCACTCGGGTTTTTGGGAATACTGGAAATCATCAATGGCGCGGGCGGATTGGTCATTTTTTCCAGCCAGTATGCCTGTAAATCCTGTAACACCTGACCTTGCAGCCATTTGCGTTGCCAAACAGCAAAATCGGCATACTGTATCGATAATTCTGATAAAGGCGACGGCAGTCCTGTACTAAAAGCAGCATATAAAACGCCTAGTTCACGCATAAAAATTTCAAATGACCAGCCGTCAAATGCCAGATGATGAAAGGTTAATAGCAGAACGTGATGCTGTTCATCAATGCCAATTAATCTACAGCGTAGTAACGGGGGATGCTCAATATCAAAAGTCTGGCTTGCCTCGTGTTTGGCAATACGTTCAACATCCGCCTCCGTGGCGGCGTTATCTTGCTGCATGACGATAGCCGAAGTAGCAGGCGGCGATACCACTTGCCATAATTGATCTGCATCCCATTTAAATGAGGTGCGTAGCGATTCATGACGTTGCATCATGGCACTCAGGCTGTCTTGCAGGGCGGCTATCTGTAAATCACCTGTAATCTGAAAAGCTACACACAAATTATGTTGCGCGTTTGCTTTATCAAGTTGCTCCATGAACCAGAGCCGTTGTTGAGCAAAACTGGCGGGCAGTAATTGCCCACGGTCAACGCGCTCTATCGGCGGGGTATTGCGTTGCGCCAGTATGCTGGCTCGCACTGCATCAAATAAAGAGGAATCAGCCATGTTATAACCCCGAACTGTCGTAATAGCGACAACACGCTGTGCAGACAGGAAACAATTCCTTGCGTAAATGCTCGCGCAGTTGTTTCAAGCGTTCACCGCGCCAGATAGTTAGCAAAGATTGCTCATAAATATTACCAATCGGCAGGTCGTAAAAAGAATGGCAGGTACTCACTTCACCACGCGCAGAAATTTCCGCCGCCAGCCACGGCATCGCACAGCGATTTTTATAATCACGCATCAACGACCAGTTTGCAGAAAAATAATGCTGAATATTGCTCGTAGTGAGGGTGCTTGGTTGACTGTGAAACGCAATACCGCGTTGCGCACACACCTCGGCAACACGCTGCATTTGCTGGGTCAGGCTATCAATGTCTATACCTGAAAATAGGGCAGGGTCACGCACATAAGCACTTGCACACGGTGTGTGCTGAATACCGAAATTTTCATTCAGTAAGACCGCATAAGCGTCACTTTGTTCACGCGTTATATAGCTTTGACATTCGATGCTCACACAACTCAGCATATCCAAATCAATATGCGTCAGAAAAAACGCTTCCACCATGTCAACATTAGCAGGGGTAACAACATAGGTAATGCCTATTTCAGGATAACGACTGCCCGTCGTTTTTTTGAGTGCCGATAACGCCGATAAGCCGCGTAAAGCTCGTTTGAATACACCGCGCCCGCGTTGTTGGTCATTAATAGCCTCAGAGCCATCCAATGAAACCCATAATCGGGTCGGGGCATTATCTATCAGTTGTTGAGCGTACTTTTCCAATAACGTGCCGTTGGTCGAGAAGGCTAACTCACAGCCGCTATCACGAATCCGTTTGATGACTTGCCCTATATTTGGATACAACAACGGTTCGCCGCCAAAAAACTCAAAGCGCGGTTTGCTGGGAAGGCAGTCATCTATTGTTTGCAATACCAATTGCAAATCCAATATTGCGGGTGATTGGTGTTGATGATAGCTGCCATTTTCACCCCATTCATAACACATACTGCACCGCAGATTACACTGTTCAAGCAGTTGAAAAACCACTAAGGACGGCGCGTTGAGTACCTCGGATAATTTCATCACAGTATCATCTTTGCATAAGTCTTTACATAATCAACACCATGCTGAGTGCGATTTAAAAGATTAGAGTGTAAGGTTGCTAGTCGTTCAGGGGCATATTCCGATGCCTGCCAATCGGCATAACTGATACCAAATCCAAGCTGTTGCCATATCGCACCGTTGCGGGCTTCTGCATAACCATAAGGTTCCAGCAAAATCACAGGAGTAGCAGAGGCAAGAGAATCAATTAATGTGCAACCGCCGGGTTTGCTGATAATGGCTTGATTGCGGCGAATTACATCATAAAGCAGATGATAATCAGCATTCTGCTCGCAGGGTACAGACTCGCCGTTGTCAAGCGTGTGCATGGGTGGAAACTGCAACTCGCCTTCAGTATCACGTTGCCACGCGTGCCAATCGGGTTGTAATTGATAGGCGCAATCATTGGGCTGTAAAAATGCGGCTTCATCGGGGTTATGTACGACTAAATCCAGTGCGAAACCTGCGGCGGCTAACGCCTTTGCACGGTCTTGATAAGTGCCGATACCCCAGCCACCGCCGTGTACCATGACTCTTGGCTGGCGTTGTGCAAAACTCAATGGGGTATGCTGACCAACGCCAATTTCATAAACCAGCGAATTAGAATCACCATGCCATAACCAGATTTCCCTGCCGAATGGACGCAACTGCGGATATATTTTGAATGATGCCGATATGTCGGCATCAATTCGGCAATGATCTATGTGTAAATTCCAGCCCGTTAAATGGCGGTAATGTTCCAAAATAGGCAGCCAAAATCCCGACCAGACAATAAAATGTCGGCAACTTTGGGCTGCCCAGCGTTCCATAAGAACCTGTATTCGTTCTTCATGTAGAGACTGCTGAACATCGCGCGCCATACGATTAGCGAGTTGTGCCAGTGCGAAATTGGCATGATGCGCCTGAGCATGAGCAATATGGCTGCTCTGCTGTTTGAGGGTATAGAAATCTTCAAGCACTTCCACGCTGGCTGTCACGCCAAGACCACGCAGCTGTTGGCGAATCAGTAAGGCGGGTATGTACACACCCAGTCCCACTGCCGATGTCAGAATAACAACCTCGGACATAGTCAGTCCTGACTGGCTAATGGCGCACGTTTAGGCATTTGTTCAAGAAATTCTGCCAAGGTATGGATGGATTCCAGATAACTGAATTCCAGCAGATTAAAATCAATCTGAATACCTAATCGCTCTTCCACTTCAAGCATAAATTGCAATAATCCCAGTGAATCAAGACCGACCTCATTAATCAGGTCAGCATCATCACCCAGCTGTTGTACAAGCTCAGGTTTATGGGTTAATTTGGCAATAATCTCTTTGATAGTATTTATAGTTGTTTGCATAAGGTCTCCTCTGCGAGTCGGCTATTTTTTACTGCCAGCCCGATACCCATAAAAGGACCAAGCCCCGAATATTGGTCGGTAAACTCAAAACACGTCCAATCAGGTAACGCTTTGATTTCTTGCCACACGGTTGCAATACCAACACAGCCGATATTGGTAATATCATGCAGGGCAACCATTTGCGCATATTGACTGAGCATCGCAAATTCACGCCGACACTGATTTTCTTCATGATGGGAATCAATGAAAACCAAATCAAGTGAAGGTAAATTTTCAATGAGCGTTAAGAATTCGGGGGATTGGCTGTTAATGCAGACAAAGCGACTATGCGGATTGATGGATTGATAGGTCGTCATTGCAGGACAAGGAATAATATCAACGCCAATGGCAAATTCCAGTGTATGAAAACGCTCAAGCAACTCGACGGTGGCAATATATGAACCGCCATGACGAATGCCAAGTTCTAAATAAGAGCGCACCTTGAGTGTTGCCAGAAATGCAATATAAGGTGCGAACTGTATTGGATATTGCCAGATAAGCAGACCCTGCCCGCAATCATCGTGCAGTGCTTTCGGGAATTCATCTAGCCCTTCGTCGTTTAATCCTAAAGCGGGCAGCAGATTAATTAAATTGTCAGGCTGTGCTAAAAACTCAACATTCGCTTGCCTGATTAATTCCACGCGCGACAGGTTGATAGGCTGCGGATGCAAACTTTTAAGCAGTTTCCAAGTGTTTTCCTGCCGATTCTGATTAGTCATTGAACTTTCCTTTTTAAAAAGTAAAGCAGGGGCAAACTATGCCATTGTTGGCAAAAAAAGACTAACTTAAATTAATTTTTTTGTGGTAAATCATGTTGTACCTGTATGCCAATTAATAAACCCACGGAATCAATTTTTTGGTGCTAAGGCAATAGTTATCATAGACGTTACCGAAATGCTCACTGAGCCATTGTTCTTCTATGCGTATGCGTTGCACTAATACATAGGTAATAGGGCAAACTAAACCGAGTAATGCCAAGCCATCACCCATTGCAATGCCTGCGGCAAAAAAACTGCTGAGTAAACCTGTGTAAGCGGGATGACGTATCCATTGGTACGCACCACTTTTAATGAGAACATGACTGTCTTGGGTTGTGACTGTGGTGCTGAAAAATGCGCCCAGACTAAATACCGCATAACAACGCAGTGCGATACCTGTGATAAAAAACGCGATGGCTATTATCTGGCGATTAACCGCTATTATGGGTAGCGGTAGTAAATGCTGTTGTTTAAGCCAGAGAGCGGCAAGCAGCGCGACGGTCACCACCAGCCAGATTAATCGTTCTGAGCGGTATTCAAATTGGGTGGTGGTGGTGAATTGTACGCGGGTTTTCAGGGCGATAGCGATTTCAATCGCTGCCCAACTTGAACCGAGCATTAGCCAGAATAGTTGTATTGAAGTCATAGTGTTGTGTGTTTCGTCAGGAAGCCGCATGATAGAATCTAACTGTCCACTGTACAACACTCTTACCGATTCCGACTATGCTGCCTATCATTCAATTACAAAATGTTTACAAGTCTTATGTAAACGGGCAAATAAGCCAGCCCGTGCTGCACGATATATCGCTGGATATTGACGCTGGCGAATTTGTCGCTATTGTCGGGGCTTCGGGTAATGGCAAATCCACGTTATTGAATTTATTGGCGGGGATTGATAAACCGTCTCAGGGGAAAGTTGATGTTTGTGGTAGCGCGTTGCATCAATTAACAGAAGAGCAGTTATCAGTCTGGCGCGGTAAGAATATCGGTATTGTGTTTCAATTTTTTCAATTATTGCCGTCCTTAAGTGTGCTGCAAAATATCCTGCTACCGATGGATTTTGTCGCTACAAAACCAAAACGCGAACGACTGGAAAGAGCGCGGTATTTATTAGACTTAGTCGGTTTAAGCAATCAGGCGCAACAATTGCCCAGTCAGGTATCAGGCGGACAGCAACAACGCGCCGCGATTGCCCGCGCCTTGGCAAATGATCCGCAACTCATTGTTGCCGATGAACCGACGGGCAATCTCGATGAAGCCACCGCCGATGCGGTGTTTGAGTTATTCTTAACGCTCAACCAGCAAGGCAAAACGCTGGTGATGGTTACGCATAATGAAGACTTGGCAGAATCAGCCTCACGGCGCATCGTCATCCATTCGGGGCGTATTGTTGACGATCAGCTATCGGATTACGTCGTTGAATAGTTTCGCGCATAAAATCCGCGCCGATTTACTGGCACAAAAATCCCGCACGCTGTTAGCAATTATCAGCATTGCTATCGGTATATTTGTGGTCGGTACTTTGTTGGGGATGATAGATTTACAGCTGAGCAAAATGGATGCCTCGCACAAATTATCTCAGCCATCACATATCAGTTTAATTCTCAAAACCGATGCCGATTTTGCCGTTGCCGAGCAGATAAAAACCCTTGCAGGCGTGGCGGGTGTCGATAAATTAACCCAATTCACCGTGCGCTTTAAAACCGCCAATAATCCGCAGTGGCAAACAGGCACGGCGATAATCCGTCCTGAGTATCGCGTACAACATTACGATGTCATGACCTTGTTATCAGGGCAGTTTCCGCATGATAATGCGGTAGCCGTCGAACGGTTATCCGCCAAAGCCGCAGGGCTTAAACAAAGTGATGCTGTTATTTTTGAAACCGCGACAGGTGAACAAACGTTTACCGTTGATGGCATTATTCGGCATCCGTTTGTGAAACCACCGCCGTTTGGTGGGCAATTGCATTTTTTTATCGCACCTGAATCAGCGGCTGTTTTTGGCATTCAGCCTGCTACTTTTCGGCAATTATTAGTCCAAGTCACCGAACCGTACAGCGAAGAAAAGGCGCGTTTAATTGCGGGTGACATTCGCGCCACGTTAAGCACGTTAGGCATCGGCGTTAATGCCACGCTGTTACAAAATCCTGAACAACATTGGGGCAGACCGTTTTTTTCGGGTATCAATTTAATTTTAACGGTGATGGCGTGGGCATCGTTGGCGTTAAGTTCGGTATTAATCCTGAACACCATTGCGGCATTAATCACCCAGCAAACGGATCAGATTGGCATCATGAAATCCATCGGTGCGCGGCGGTTGACCATTGCCCGCCTGTATTTAACCGAAGTGTTTATTGTCGCGTTGCTTGCGCTGTTGTTAGCCGTGCCGCTCAGTTTAGCGGCGGCGTATTTCAGTAGCCAATGGCTGTTGGATTTGTTCAATATTGAAATGGACGGGTTTGAATATTCATCACACACCGTGTATTTGATGCTTGCAGGTGGCTTGCTTGCGCCGTTATTGGCTTCTGTTTATCCCATCTGGCGTGGTGCGTCGATGTCGGTTCGACAGGCGATTGCGAGTTATGGACTGGGCGCGGATTTTGGCAGCAGCCGTTTTGATAACTGGCTGGAGCGTAGCGTATTCAGTGCCTTGCCGACACTTTACGCGGTCACCTTGGGCAATTTGTTTCGTCGTAAAGCGCGTTTAGTGTGGACACAAATCGTATTGATTATTGCGGGGGTGTTGTTTATCGTCATTATCAGCTTGATTACCTCGGTTAATGTGACGCTGGATAACGAACTGGCGCGTAGTCAATACGATATACGTTTGGGTTTTAGTAGCGATCAACCGTCGGCTGTAGTGGAAAAATTAATCCGCACCGTGCCGCAAACCACAAGGCTGGAATTCTGGAACAGACTGCCCGCTGAACTGTCACGCAATGAGTTGTTATTGAAGCAATCGGGCAGTTTAGGCGTACAACTGATTGCCTTGCCTGTTGAGTCGGTGATGTACAAACCGTTAATCGTCGCGGGGCGGTGGTTTGAGCAGAGCGATAATAATCAGCAAGTGCTGGTATTGAATGCGGCAACCGCAGAACTGAACGGCATTCAGGTTGGCGATAGCATCAACGTCAATCTGCTGGGGCGATTCAACAGCGCGTGGCAAGTGATTGGTTTGTATCGCTGGTTTGCAGGTTCGGGTTATAACGTAGAGCCAGTGTACGCGCCGTTAAGCACGGTTCAAACCGTGACTAAACGCAGCGAAGTCAGTTCATTTGCCTTGTTGTCAGCCAATACTAAAACGCAAGCAGAAGAAAAAATTGTCGCCGATGCCTTAAAACAAGTGTTTCAAGATAATCACATCAAGCTGGATTTTTACACCACGATTGCCAAACTGGAACAACGCCACAACGCTAAAAATCAGTTTCGCCCGATTACCAGTATGTTGTTAGGCTTGGCATCACTCATTGCCTCAGTCGGGGCAATCGGTTTGTCTGGCACATTGGCGATTGGCGTGTTGCAGCGCACCCGTGAAATCGGCGTACTGCGCGCTATCGGTGCGAGTTCAGCGGCAATTTTTAAACTGTTCATGCTGGAAGGTTTGTTTCATGGGCTGATGGCGTGGCTAATCAGCATTCCCATTGCCTACTGTGTGGCTGAACCGCTGTCGCAAAAATTGGGGGAAATTATGCTGGGCATACAACTGGATTTTAGCTTTTCATGGCTTGCCGTCGAGCTGTGGTTGGCAATTGTCGCCGTGCTGGTGCTAGTGGCTTCCTATTTGCCCGCGCGTCATGCGACGCGCATTGTGGTGCGTGACAGTCTTAATTATTGATGTTGCGCACAAGAGATTTTTGTCCACGAAAGACACGAAAAGAGTATGAATGACTGTCAGTCATAAAAATACGCTACTCATCACAGAGGTTGATTATTTCGTGTCTTTCGTGCTTTTCGTGGACTATGGCTTTTTCATGTTTAATGTCGCTTAGAAAAAAACCACATCTGATAAACACTGAGCAATACTTGCAGTCCCATTGAAATGCCCATTAACGCGCCACTAATGACGACAACGTAGGCAAATGACGGCACGGATTGGGTAATAAACCATGACAGTGTATCCAGTAACATTGCCGCAAAGGGAATAATCACCGCGATTCTTTTGACATGAACATTAATGTCACAGAGCAGAAAAATTTTGCCGACAAAAAATAAAATAAAGGCAATGCCGAATAAATGAATATGCGATACGCGGATTAAGGAAGCCGTGGTTGCCGCACCTGCATGAGACACTTCGGACACGCCTTTATAATTGGTTAAATCAGGCAGACTGGGATTAACACTGGGATTATGGCAAGTGATACAGTCACGATTCAGTATAGGGGCAATTTTTTCTTCGTAACCCGCTTTATCTGCACCTGCTTGTATCCACGCTAAAATCACATCTTTATCGCTTTTGATTTTCAGATTGGGCTGCATGATGCCGTTAATTGCCGTACCTAAGCGCGTTTGTTCATCAGAACCATGATAATAAATGGTGACATCTTCAATGGAAATGCCTGCCTTACCGTCCCGCCCTTGATGGGTGTAATACAAATTAGCCAGTGCGGCGATATAACCGAGTCCTATCGTGAGCAGAAACACGGTATTTAAAATCCGTTCACTGATGGAAATATCTTTAAAGCGTGTATAACGTTCGTCAGCCATTATTGCCTCTTTCATGTTTTGTCAGGTAAAAAAAACGCAGAGACCGACAGTCTCTGCGTTGGAGTGGGGGCGTTAACTCTATAATACTAAACTAAAACGCTAACCAGCCATTCAGCTAAAGGTATTGTTGTAAGGTGCTTGTACGCAGGTTCAGCCACGGATGCAGATAAGAAGTCGATTTACCAAACGGTACATACACCAATTCAGCGGTCATAAACTCACTATTGGGTTTGGTCTGAGCATTATCAATACCATCAACAAAAATCGGTTCGCGTACCTCGTTTATTTTATGAATAGAATGTATTTACTATCAAATTGCATCCTTACGCGAGCGGTCTTTATGGTGCAAAATCAAGAAATATTTTTGATATTCATCCTCACTCAACTGCGTTGATTCAACTTGGTGCAAGACGGGTTACTTTTGCACACATTTAAACAGCACAAACATGGTAAATACTATTTACATAGGTGTGTTGTTCTTATCGTATTGATTTTAAATCATAAATGCTCTTAAAAAATTTTGGCACAGCCTTTGCTTTATAGCAAGTCAAGAAAGGTTATTAAAAAAAACCCTTTTTAGCTCAAAAAACCAATGATTATGTGTCTGAATTTGTCATTGTACTGAAAGATAAACAAGTTGTGGTTGATGGAAAATTATTGGAAATAACACGAATTTAATCGTTCTTGCGTATTGCGCGGGAATCCAATAGCGGTTCGTTGCTCCGTGTTTCTACAATACACCGCAGGCGCGGTGAAGACGGTGTTCTCATGCAGTGCGTGGGAACGGGAAAAAAATAAACGGTAACTAAATATGAACAATAAACTAATCAAATTCTTTAACCTCGCAGGTTTAACATGGTTTGTTCCTATCGTTAAACTTTGTGCAGGGGAAAATCCTACGCAACAATTTCGTCAGATGTGGTTGATTATCGGTGTGCCGATTGTCGCTTTCGTGATTTTTTTGGGCTTATGGAGTGCATCTGCCAGTCAAATTCACACCAGTTTAGGCGCAATTCCAGGCCCGAGTGCAGTGTGGCATGAATTTGGTGGCTTAATGGATGATCACACCGCTGAAAGACAAAAAGAAAAAGAATTTTACCAGCAGCAACTGCAAGAAAATAACGAAGCCTTAGCCAAAGATCCTAAAGCGGAGCTTAATACGTTTGTTTATTCGGGAAAATCAACCTTTCTGGATCAGATTTTCACCAGTCTGTACACCGTGTTTACGGGGTTTATTCTGGCTACGCTGATTGCCGTACCGTTAGGGATTTTATGCGGTATGAGCGAGGTGTTCCGTACCGCACTGAATCCGTTGATTCAAATTTTTAAACCCGTGTCGCCATTGGCATGGTTGCCGATTGTGACTTTAACCGTGAGCGCGTTATACCAGACCAGTGATACTTCATGGTTTGAAAAATCGTTTTTAACCTCTGCGATTACGGTGACTTTATGCTCGCTATGGCCGACCTTGATTAATACCAGCGTAGGCGTTGCGTCGATTGACAAAGATTTGGTCAATGTCGGTAAAGTGTTACGTCTGAATTGGAGTACGCAAATCAGAAAAATCATTTTACCCTCTGCCTTGCCGTTCATTTTTACAGGAATGCGTTTATCACTGGGCGTGGGCTGGATGGTATTGATTGCCGCTGAAATGCTGGCGCAAAATCCGGGTTTAGGAAAATTTGTCTGGGATGAATTTCAAAACGGCAGTTCACAATCGCTAGGCAGAATTATGGTCGCCGTATTTACCATCGGCATCATCGGTTTTATCTTGGATAGAATCATGCAAACGCTGCAAAACCTGTTTTCATTCAGCAAAACGTAAGAGGTGCATCATGGCAGTCGTGCAATTAAAACCTGTGTCATCACCCGTATCAGAGCCTAACCTTATGAATCCATCCAATGATGCCGCGCTACCTATCGTCGAATTGAAAGACGTTTGTAAACATTATGGCAGTAGTTCCATTCTAAAAAACATCAATTTACAGGTCAAAGAAGGCGAATTTATTGCTATTGTCGGTTTTTCCGGCAGTGGTAAAACCACGCTGATTTCTTTAATTGCAGGCTTGCTGCAAGCCGATAGCGGCGAGGTATTAAAACAAGGTAAAGCCATCACGGAACCGGGCCCAGACCGTGGCGTGGTATTTCAAAATTACTCGTTGATGCCGTGGTTGACCGTGTATGAAAACGTCGCATTAGCGGTTGATGAAATTTTCAAAACCGAGTCAGCAGAACAGCGCAAAGCGCGGACTGAAAAATACATTAACATGGTCAGTCTGTCACACGCCATGAACAAAAAACCTGCCGAATTGTCAGGCGGTATGCGTCAGCGGGTCAATGTGGCGCGCGCCTTAGCCGCCAACCCTGATATTTTATTATTAGATGAACCATTGAGCGCGTTGGACGCATTAACACGCGGCAATCTGCAAGATGAAATTCTGCAAATATGGCAGCAAGAAAAGAAAACCGTGATTTTAATTACCAATGATGTTGATGAAGCCATTTACATGGCGGATCGCGTTATTCCGCTCAACCCCGGCCCCGATGCCACTTTCGGGCCTGATTTTCACATTGATATTGAACGTCCGCGTGACCGAACCGCGTTAAATCATAATGCGGAATTTAAAAGACTTCGTGCTGAAATTACCCGTTATCTAATGGCGATAGGCATGGAAAAAGCAGGTGATATTGCTAAAGAGCAAATCGTATTGCCTAATGTACGCCCCAATACCCAGCACGATTATGCCACCCTACAACCCGCTGCACAGGATTTGGGCAAACCGCGTTATTTAGAATTCTCCAAGCTGTCAAAAATTTACCCAACGCCAGACGGAAACAGCACCGTTAAAGTCGTCGATGGTTTTGATATGCAGCTGAAAAAAGGCGAATTCATTTCCATTATCGGGCATTCGGGTTGTGGTAAATCCACCGTATTATCAATGGTTGCGGGTTTAACCGACATTTCCGAAGGCGGTATCATTTTAGATAATCGCGAAGTCTCCACCGCAGGGCCTGACAGAGGTGTGGTGTTTCAAGCGCCGAGTTTATTTCCGTGGCTCACTGCCTTTGAAAACGTACAACTGGGCGTTGATAAAGTCTATCCCCACGCCAACAAAGGCGAGCGTGATGACATTGTCGGCTATTATCTGAATCGCGTCGGTTTAGGCGACAGTCTGCATAAAAAAGCCAGTGAACTGTCCAACGGTATGCGTCAACGGGTCGGTATTGCCCGCGCATTCGCCTTATCGCCCAAGTTGCTGTTATTGGATGAACCGTTCGGAATGCTGGATTCGCTCACCCGTTGGGAACTGCAAGAAGTATTAATGGAAGTCTGGGAACGTACCCACGTCACCGCGATTATGGTCACGCATGATGTCGATGAAGCCATTTTATTAGCCGACAGAGTAGTCATGATGACCAACGGCCCGATGGCTAAAATCGGCAAAATTGAAGAAATTAATCTACCACGTCCAAGAACCCGTAAATCATTACTAGAACACGCTGATTATTATCAATATCGGGAAAGTCTACTGACTTTCCTAGCCGAGTGCGATAAAGCACACTAAATCCCCCTGCAAAAACGGTCGGGTTACGCTGTTCGCTAACCCGATTTACCAACTGATAGATTGCACTCGCACATCAATATCAGCATGAATTTGGGTCAGTGTATTCATTTTCGTGTTTGGTATTTTTGTGTGCTTTGTAGTTTCTAACAGGATTAAGCCAATTCCCGCAAATACTCAGGATGATTTTCAGCCACGCGTAACAGCGTTTTTGCAGCTCCTGACGGTTGTCTGCGTCCTTGTTCCCATTCTTGCAACGTACGGACAGAAATGCCTAAAAGCTGGGCAAACTGGCTTTGTGATAAACGGGACGCTATGCGTGCTTTAGCAACGGGTGATTCAATGACCTGACCTGTGCGCGTAACCACAGAAACGCGCCCGATTTGTCCAGCGTTCATTTGGTTGATAGATTCCAGCAATTCTGCATTCAAATCACGCGCTGCATCACGTTTTAGCAATTGGGTTTCAGATAATTTCGGCATGGTCGGCAAGCTCCCGTAAAGCGTTTAAAGTTGAAGTGGCGATATTTTCTTGCGCACTTTTGGCATAAACCGTTAACAGCCAGATTCGTCCTTGTGAATCCTGCACATAGTACAAAATACGCACTCCGCCGCGTTTCCCTGAACCTTGACGAGACCAGCGTAGTTTTCTTACGCCTTGCGTACCTTGTACAACGTCGCCTTGTTTTGGATTTTTCGAGAGCGCGATTTGCAGTTGTGCCAATTCATCATCGGTGAAATAGTCGGCGGCGTATCGGCTATAGTGGGTAGTTCAATGAAAGTGTACATACATTTATTATACGTCATTGCCGTATAATCACAATTACGTTCATTTTCGACTTTAGTTTTTGGCTTTTCGTTTTTTGTCTTTCAAAATATACGGCGTAATTGCTAAAGCTATTACGAGTTGCACGTTAAACCTGTTTAAATATACGGCGTAATACGCTAAAGCCGCCTTACAAGTTATAGTGTCGGCTAAACATTGGCGATGCGCTTCCTTAGGTCAGCAATACCCTATCAGAAAGCGCATCTTATCGAATGGAAACGCCCGTCATCCATGACGAGTGTAGAAAAGAGGAGAAAATATGGCACAATCAATAGAACCCAATATTGCAGAGTTAGCGAATAGCTGGCTTAAATCTTACAAATTACCTTATAAATTAGAACAAGAATCTTTAAATTCTGAAATTGATAAAGCTCTTGATGATTATTTCTCTAAAAATGGAGGCGTTGGCGGAAATCGTCCTGATACAAAACTATTATTGCAAGATAAGAATTTAAACTTTTACCCAATTCTTATTGAATATAAAGGTTATAAAGATAAACTCGTCAAACTTGACAGTGACGGACAGGTTGAAAATAAAACGGCGAAAAATGAAGCCAATTTTAAAAATATAAATTCGTTTGCCGTAAACGGTGCGGTGCATTATGCCAATGCCTTGCTTCATCATACCAGTTACACCGATATTATCGCTATCGGAATGACTGGATACAAAGATGAAGCGGGAAAAATCCAATACCAAATTGGCGTGTATTATGTGTCAAAAAACAATTTTGGTGTTGGACAAAAAGTCGGAGAATTTTCAGATTTTTCTATTCTAAAAAAAGAAAATTTTGATGCGTTTATTGAGCAAGTAAAAACGTTGAGTTTAACGCAAGCCGAAATTGATAAACTCAAAGAACAACGCGAAAAAGAAATTGATTCCAGCTTAGTAAAGCTCAACAACGATATTTACCAAAACGAAAAAGGCTTAGGCGAAAATGACCGAGTATATCTTGTTGCCGCTGCCATTATTGCCACAATTGGTATCCCCAATGAAGTGCCTGTACTTGAAAAATCTGATTTAAAATCGCAAACATTTATGGGTGGACGCGATGGCGATATTTTAATTAATCGCATTACTGCTTTTCTCAATAAAAAAGATTTACCTCAAGAAAAGAAAGAGTTAATTATTAGAACCTTATCTAATACCTTATTAACCGAAAATATCAATAAAGTTGAAAATGGTGAAAGCCAACTTAAACGAGTTTTTACCAAGATTGTCGATGATTTAGGTATCTATTATAAAATTGGCTTAACAACGGATTTTACGGGAAAACTATTCAATGAAATGTACGGATGGCTTGGTTTTTCACAAGATAAGTTAAATGATGTTGTGCTTACTCCGTCTTATATTGCGACACTGTTAGTAAAATTAACGAGAGTCAACAAAGATTCTTATGTGTGGGATTTTGCAACAGGTTCAGCGGGTTTATTAGTTGCCGCGATGAATGAAATGCTGATTGATGCTAAAAATACTATTACTTCACCTGATGAACTTGCTCAAAAAGAAATCAAAATAAAAGCAGAACAATTGCTTGGTTTAGAATTGCTTTCAAGCGTATATATGTTGGCAATTCTCAATATGATTTTGATGGGCGATGGCAGCTCGAATATTTTAAATAAAGACTCTTTGAGTGATTTTGATGGAAATTATGGCTTTGGAAAAACAGACAGCAAATTCCCTGCGGATGCGTTTGTCTTAAATCCGCCTTATTCTGCCAATGGTAACGGCATGAACTTTGTGGAAAAAGCACTTGGCATGATGAATAAGGGCTATGCGGCAATTATTATTCAAAACTCAGCGGGTTCTGGAAAAGCCAAAGAATACACTAAAAAAATATTAGAAAAGCACACACTATTAGCAAGTATCAAAATGCCAGTCGATATTTTTATTGGTAAATCAAGCGTACAAACCAATGTGTATGTATTTAAAGTAAACGAAAAACACCATAAAGATGAAATGGTGAAGTTTATTGATTTCTCAAACGATGGTTACACGCGTACCAACCGCAAAAAATCCAGCAACAATTTAAAAGACACTGACCACGCCAAAGAACGTTACGAAGAGTTGGTAAACTTGGTGCGTTTTGGTAAAAGCAAACTGAATATTTTTACTGAAAAAGAATATCATGAAGGCACTATTGACCCGCAAAATGGCGCAGACTGGAATCAAACCGCACCCATTGATACTAAACCGACATTGCAGGATTTTAAAAAAACAGTGAGTGATTATTTAGCTTGGGAAGTTTCTAATCTATTAAAACAAAATAGAGGTGATGACAGCTTGGGAAAGTAAATACCTCACTTCACGATAAATTGAAAAATGTGGAGTGGGGTGAGTTTAAAATTGAAGAATTATTCAATATAGATCGCGGTAATATTTCAAATCAAAAAGAACTTATTAGCGATTCTTTTGGTATTTCTTTTATTGCTCAAAATGATGATAACAATGGTTTTGTTGATATAGTTGAAACTCAAAATCATAAGCAATTTAAGGGTAACTCATTAGTTGTTGGAAGACAAACAGGCGTTGTTTATTACCAAGAAAAAGATTTCATAACAACTGATGGTGTTCTTGTATTAACAGCTAAAAATGATTTTATTAAAAATAGAAATATTGGTTTTGGTATAGCCAGTGCTTTAAATAAAAAAATGTTTTCATTTGGCTACAATAATACTGTTTCAGCAGAAAAACTGAATAAAATTAAAATTCAACTTCCTACTAAAAAAGGAAAAATAGATTTTGAATTTATTGAAAGTTTTATAACGGAATTGGAAGCGGAGTGTATAGCAAATCTGGAAGCGTATTTATTAGCTACTGGATTAAAAGATTACACTTTAACTGCCGAAGAACAAAATATGTTGGATTATTTTGAAAATATAAAATTTGAAGAGTTCAATGTTATAGATGTTTTTGATGTAAAAAATACTAGAAATATTTTATCAAGAGATATTGTTGAAAATAGCGGAACAACGCCTTATTTGTGTGCAAGCGCAGAAAACAATGCAGTGAGTTCTTATATTTCTTATGATGAAAAACAGTTAGACAAAGGAAATTGTGTTTTTATTGGCGGTAAAACTTTTGTTGTAACCTATCAAGAAAAAGACTTCTATTCAAACGATAGTCATAACTTGGTTTTGTACCTAAAAGATGAAGAAAAAAGAAGCCAGTTAAACCAATTATATTTAGCGACTTGTATCAATAAAAGTTTGGGGAATAAGTATTCTTGGGGGGATAGTATTAGCAATAGAAAAATTCAAATAGACAAGGTTTCTCTTCCAACAAATGACCACCAACCAAATTATGAATTAATGGAAACCTTCATCTCCGCGATTCAGAAATTGGTTATAAAAGAGGTTGTTTTATATACTGACAGAAAAATAGCTGCGACAAAAACGGTCGCGATGCCGAATTAATATACAGGTGAAAAAATGTTAGCCTTAGAAATTGACAATCCTGAAATAGAACTTATCTTTAAAACCAAATTTAACGGCAATAAAAAAAAGTTTATAAACTTTATTCAAGAGAGTTTAAAAAACTTGGAAAATGCCGATAATGATGAGTTTCAATTTAAAACACTAAATCCCAAGAAAAACGCCTATCGCATGACGAGCGTTGCTGAAAATGAAACGCTATCAAATCCGTTTGAAAAAGTAGAAGATGTTTTGTTATTTGCACAATCGCTCAGAGAAAAGGCGTATCGATGATTTTTATAGATACTAATATTGTCATCGAATATCTAAAAAATAAAAATTTTCTTGAAAGCTATGATTTTGAAGAATTATTTATCAACGATATTGTGGTCATGGAACTATATCAAGGCGCGAGAAATAAAAGCGATTTAGCGTTTATCAAAAAAGAAATCAGCGTTTTTCAGATTTTGAATACGCACCAAGAAATACTTACGCTTGCGAAACAAATTGTCGAAAAATACGGCTTATCGCATAACATGAAAATAATGGATGCTTTAATCGCCGCAACCGCAATGGTGTATGATTTGGAATTGATGACGTTAAATCGAAAAGACTTTCAATTTTTACCACAATTGAAACTGACAGTTTGAGAACAGCGAAAAACAGCAGATGAATAGGTAGTGGGTATGTCTGTTGTTTAACGCGATAAGATGCGCTAATCGGATATATTGAGACATGAACGCGCTCATTCGCGTAGTAAACGAGCGGATGCCGTTCAATATTCTGCAACGGCGCGGGCAAGCACCATTCGCTAATACAGCATAATGGCGTTATTATTAATGCTGCAACAACGGTCAATTTGTGAACGGCGAGAGTATTTAAAAACAAATGACCGGCATCATCTAAAAATAATAATTATGAGGAGTTAACATGAACCTAGAAAATAAATTTACTGCCCTACAGCTCGCCATAATCAATGAGCAAGCCGCGCTTTATACCTGTGCTTGTCCTGTTCATATCAGTATGCAAATTACCAATTTGCGTAAATTGTTCGATTATCAACAGACCTGCATGGATATACCCTCCGAAAGCGATACACATTTGCAAGTTCACCAGCGCATTGCCGAAGTCACTAAACTCGCTCATCAGTTGATGGAAAATTGTCTGGATGAAATTCTGGATATGGAAGGCTGGGATAAAACCAAGCTGGAAATGCCTGCGGGGATTCGGACGCGGATAGAAAAGAGTTGATACGCAAAAAACCGCGCCTGTATATCGCCTATGCCTCACTCAACAGCGCGGTAGAGCTTGCGAAACCCATCACAAACCTGCGTAAGGAATAGGTTTCGCTTCGCGCTTTACACGTCACTGCGTTCTTCACATCCTGCAACTGCTAATGCAGTGTTGATGGTAATCCCGTTGATTGCGCCGACTTCACCGTAGTTGATAGGGCGTTGATTTCGCGGGAAATATTGGCATACAGTTCCGTTGTCCATAGCGGAAGTTGTGCGGTGTCGGCGGTTAGCGGAGTGACTCTCGGGTCGTGCGGGGCGATGACGACTTTTACATTTTCCGCGCCTATTTGTGTGGTGAGGATGAACAGTTCTTCGATGGTTTCATCGCCCATCGCAAGGCAACCGATAGAGACGGCTCTGCCGTGGATGAATATATCTGACCCCGGTTCGGTGCGTCCTTCCATTTCTGCATGGAGTAAATCAAATTCGTTTGGGTAGTTGAGTTTCATGGACAGGTGATAATGGCTGTTGGGATTCAGTCCGTCGATGCGGTATATCCCTTCTGGCACTTGTTTGTCGCCTAAGCGCAATTTGGGGCCCGCTACGCCACTGGCTGCCTGAATGTTGTAGGTGTGAATCAGGCGGAATTCTTTGTTATCTCTCGCCCACAGTTCCAGTTTCCGTTCCTGTTTTAAGGCGACGAGGGTGATTTCTTTGGGCGGGAAGGCTACTTTCGCTTTGGTGAAATAGGCGTTGAGTTTGCGTGTCGCATAGACACCATAAATTTGCACAATATCGTCTACGGTTCTTTCGCCCAGCGGGTTAATGGGCGGGGCGTAATTCGGTTTGGTTTGAACCTGTGGTTTTACGGGTGTGATAACAGTCGGTGTCTCAATGGGCTGGTATGTGGAGCAGGCGACCAGTAATGTTGTCAGGGCTAAGCCGACGGTGATTTTGCGTGTTGATTTCATAATGTTGGCGATAAATAAGGTTGGAGATTGCTAACCATTTTAGACTATGTTGTCGGGTTGCAATTGCAAAATAACTGATGTTACGCATGAAAAAGCCATCGTCCACGAAAGGCACGAAAAAAATCAACACCTGTCATTCGGAGTCCAAGGCATAACTTGGACTCCGAAACAGGTCATGGGTTAAATCCGTTACAACAGCGTGAATGACTGGCAGTCATAAATGGTACATTGCCCAAAAACACAGGATTTGCTCACACCCAACGGTTACCTTATTATTTTTTGCTCTTTTTCGTGCTTTTCGTGTCTTTCGTGGACAAGAGCGTCTTATGTCGAGCAGGTTCTTAGTGTTTTTGTTATCACTATCGGCTTTTATTTATTAAAAGCGTTAGAATAAGCGTGTAACCACATAATTAGGAGTGACATATCATGAATAAAGACAAATTAATCAAAGCTTATAGCGAATTCATGCAGCATCTGCATGAAGCAATGGAAGATACGCTGCACAGCTTTTCTGAAGCTCTGGAAATTTCTAAAGAGAAAACCAGCCAAAGCAACGAATTAACTGCCGAAGAATTGGATAAAGTTTCCAGCTATGTACAACGTGATATTGAACACGCCGCGCAGGGTTTAGAGCATAAAGCGGATAACGATTCATTATCTGAATGGTTCAAATTTGATGTGGAGCTGATTGAAAAATTCACGCTGGATGCGTTTTTAAGCGTGGCGGATAAAACGCGTATCGAATTGGAAAAAATCAAACAATTAGCGACTAAACACACTTATCACAGTGGCGATATTACCTTTCCGGGTACTTTTATTTGTGACGAATGCGGCAAAGAAATTGCCTTTAAAATTCCCAGTGAAATTCCAGAATGCCCCAAGTGTCATGCGACTACGTTTATTCGCATTTGATATTCAACAACTAAACCTTATAATTTAATTTTATCTACTGATTTCACAGGATCGTAACAATGCGCAGAGTCATATTCAACCAAAAAGGCGGGGTCGGAAAATCCACCATTACCTGTAATTTAGCCGCTATCAGTGCAGTTGAAGGCAAGCGCACGCTCGTGATTGATTTAGATGTACAAGGCAATTCAACGCAATACTTGTTAGGCAAAAAAGTGACCGACAGCGATAAAACCATTGCTCATTTTTTTAAAGATTGCCTGAGTATTTCCTTATTCGGCAACAATAACAGCACGGGTTTAGAAGGCGTAATTCATGAAACTCCGTTTCCGAATTTATATGTTATTCCCTCGCATCCAGAGCTTGAGCCGCTGCAAGGTCGTTTAGAATCACGCTTTAAAATTTTTAAATTAAAAGAAGCACTGGAAAAACTGGAAGGGTTTGATTGTATTTATATCGACACGCCGCCGATTTTAAATTTTTACAGCCAATCGGCATTGATTGCGGCGGATAAATGTTTGATTCCGTTTGATTGCGATACCTTTTCCAGAGAAGCGTTGTACACGTTGATGAACGCATTAACGGAAGTGAAAGCCGATCATAATCAAAAACTGGAAATTGAAGGTATCGTGGTCAATCAATTCCAAAAACAGGCCAATCTGCCGCGCATATTAGTGGATCAGCTGATTGCCGAAGGTTTGCCTGTGTTAAATTCAATGATTTCACCGTCGATTAAAATCAGAGAATCACATACTGAATCCAAGCCGTTGATTCATTATGTACCTACTCATAAACTGACTATTGAATATCTGGCATTACACGCTGAGATTCACGGGAGTTGATTGTGCGGGTCAGAATAAGCCTGTCCAAGCGTAGCGCAGGATGGGCGATTCTGATAATGGATACCTTATGTCGGAAACGTCTGTTTTCGCTGTTGCTTAAACAGACTTATTCCGACTTACGAAGCTAACAATTTAACATTACTTTTTTTCAAAAAAGTAATAACCGCCGTATTTGCCTTTCAGCGTCATATTTTTGTCGTCTTTTTCCACGACGGTAAACAAATCAAAACGGTTATTACCGACCAGTGCAATTTTTAATTTACCGTCTTCTATTTCATAACTGACGGGCGGTTGGTCGTAATACTTGCCTTCACGCGGAATATGTACAATCGTTACTTTGCCATCTTTAAATATCCAAGTATCTTCACGAGTGACAGGAGCTTTATCGGTTAAGGTATTTTTGCTGGTTTGCAGCTTCCAAGTGCCTTCCATTTCTGCGGTGGATTGTAATGTAACATCAGCATAAACAGCACTGCCAAATACTGACAAACCCAATAACACGGCGGCTAGCTTTAGTTGTTTCATCATCTTTTCCTATATTAAAGTTTACTAATGAAACAACCATTCTACGCACACACTGAGAACAACTAAAGCATTATTAATTTAAAGCCTATTCTATTTCAATGCACCTTGCCAACGACTCACTAAAGTGGCGGCAATGCTGTTACCGAAGACATTGGTCGCGCTGCGTCCCATGTCCAACACTTGATCTATTCCCAGCAATAACAATAAACCTGCTTCGGGAATATCAAACATCGACAGCGTAGCGGCAATGACAATCAGTGACGCTCTCGGCACGCCCGCCACGCCTTTACTGGTAAATAATAGCACCAGCAACATCATCAGCTGTTCGCCCAGCGGCATATCAATACCGTAAGCCTGAGCGATAAACAGCACTGCAAAGGTCATGTACATCATACTGCCGTCCAGATTAAATGAATATCCCAGCGGCAATACCAAACCACAGACTTTTTCATCACAACCAAAGCGTTCTAATTGTTGCAACAGTTTAGGGTACGCACTTTCACTGCTCGCCGTACCGAACGCCAGTAACATCGGTTCACGAATATGGCGTAATAACGACCAGATACGCTGTCCGATAAACAAGCTGGCGAAACAGCCCAGCAACGTACACAGTAATATCAAGGCAAAATAAAATTCACCGATAAACTGCCCATAGCTCAACAATACGCCAATGCCATTTTGCGCAATCACCGCCGCCATTGCCGCAAATACCGCGACGGGCGCGTAGTGCATCACATAGCTGGTGACTTTCAACATGACATGAGACAGCGAGTCGAGTAATTTCACCGTCGGCTGTGCCAGTTCGCCTAACGATGCACAGGCAATACCGAAGAACATGGAAAATACTACAATTTGCAGAATCTCATTGTTCGCCATTGCTTCAATAATACTTTTCGGAAAAATATGTGCGACAAAATTAGTCAGGGTCGGCTTGACATTCACTAAGCCCGTACTGGCATCGACAGGCGGCAAGGCAATATGTAATGAAGAACCGGGATGAAACACATTAACCAGCAGCATACCCAGTAATAGACTGAACAAGGATGCGGAGAAAAACCACAGCATGGCTTTAATGCCAATCCGTCCGACGGTTTTAACGTCGCCTGTTTTTGCCATACCGACCACCAAGGTTGCAAACACCAACGGCGCGATAATCATCTTTACCAGACGTAAGAAAATATCGGTTAATACAGTAAGAATTTCTAAAATCTGCATGAGGGCAGGGCTGCCCTTTGCTAAGTTCAAATTGAGTAATTCACCCACTATGACACCTAAGACCAGTGCGATAGCGACGTACAATGTTTGGCGATTGGGTGCGGGAGCTTGATGGGAGTGGCTCATGATAATTACTTATGGTTGTTAGATTCGGTAACTTTATTTTCGCTTAATACCAAAATCCCTGCATTTTATTTTCACCATGCGTCTATTTCGATTGTGCCAAACAACGCCTTCCCCGCTACACCTATTCAGCGGTGTAGATGGGTAGAACGCAGTGAAACCCATCATTTACGCGAGTTTTTTTATGGGTTTCGCAAGCTCTACCCATCTTACGGGTTATTTAGGTGGTCTGAAACGAATAACAATGTGAAGATTTCCCAACTGTTCCGATTTTATCGCATCAATAATTTTTCGGTAAAAAGGGTATGCCGTTGAACCTATCACAGTAATGTCTTTCTGTCCTGAACGAAAACGAATACCGAGAGGGTGATGGATAAGACCATGATAGTCGAAATCTCCTACATCATCTCTAACATAAGAGAGTTTCAAATTAGCTCCTGATAATGCACTTTCTTTTTTAATATCGTTTAAAAGTTTTTTCAGGGTTGCTTTATCTATCTGGTATTCTCGTTGACCGAGTACTTGCATCGAATATAAACCGTTATATTCCACCCGCCCATTGGCAAAAATTTTAATGTTATAAACTCCGTCTCCTGTTGAGACACCTTGTTTTGGATTCATACGCTGTTCGCTAGTCAAAAAAGGTGAACCGACTGATAGCGTGATAATAGGACGTGTATCGGCGAAAGCGACAGGGCAATATAAACCAAGCAATACCGTACACAGCACGATGAGTAATTTAAATAGTTTCATTGTTTTTCCAGATAACGGTCATGAAATTCTGGGCGTATAGAATCAGCATCAGCTTGATCGCTGGAATAATTCAGCCACTCATATTCACAAATTCGGCGAGTTTCTTTATTCTGATGTTCAAATACGCCTACTAGATAAGGGTCGTGAGGATTACCTATATACACAAACGGTCTTTCCTTGATACTCAACTTATTAAAGTTGCCTTCAAAATAATAGCGATTTTTATAATTAAATACTGTAATAGGAAAGGCTAAGGTTGGAAATGGAATTACAGAAGCCCAATCTATTAGCTCTTGATTAGCGAATATATGATACATTTGTTTTTCATTAATACGCCGTATGGCTTTATCAACAACATATACACCTTGATTATTTTTAATCACTGTATCATTTGCTATACCATCGTTATCCAAATCTAATGGCACTTGATAACGCACAAACGGTGTGTTTTGATTAGCGATAATATTTTTATTAATTATTTCCAACGTATTAGCTGTTATATCAATATCCCATACTTTGGTTATTTTTCTGGTTTTAATATAATTTTCCATAATGTCCTGATTTTGATAACGTGCAAAACTGATAGTTTTAAAATAAATACGCTGAATTTCCTCAGCCGTTAATGGCACGGGTTTTAAATCCGCAAAACCCTCAAGCAATGGCTCGGTTATTCTGCCTTTTGCGGGATTATTATCGAGATATTCCGTGACATTTAAGCGTTTTAAATACGCCTCACACACCTCAACCCCTTGACCTTTAATGAGTTTAAAAACAGGTTTAGGGTGTGGTTCTTCTTCTGAATAAGCAATGTTACTGCTCAGAGTAAAGAGGCTTAAAATAATTGGAATCAGAGTGCGTAGGATACGCTGAGACACAAACGCCCTCATTCGCGTCAAACCCGAATAAACAAATTGAATTTTCATAGTCTTGTTCCTTGTTGGATAAAATGATTATTCATACCACAAACCACCGCGTTACTATCGGCTTAACTACGGCGTGACCAAAAAATCCTTTACGGAACTCAGGTAACGCGCTCTTTGGCGTTAAACCATGAAACTGCATAAATAATGAACACAAAAGTGATGTTTAATAGACTTGAGCAAGTGGTATGCCAGTGATAAGCTGGTGAATGGCGGGGTTATTGTAATAATTAATGGGATTAAACGCTGATTTTTTGCCAAATACCGAGGACACACAATGAGTGCAATGCCGTGATACGCACGCTTTTTATGTTGAGTTGCTGGAGGGGGGATTGGCTGCAAAAACAGCCGAAGCACTGACCAATGCAATTACAAAAATTAAACTGGCAAAGAGGGAAGAGTTCGCCATCAAACGCTATTTAAAAGTAATGGATACATCGCTACCGTTAATAATGGCACAGACTACATTTGGTGCATCTTAAGGGTTTACGAGTGAGTGCGTAGCCCGCATGGCGTGGTTAATCCATGCGAGCTACTGACTGCTTATTTTCCAGCCGCTGTTGCTTCAGGTACTTCGATTAAACGACCTGATTTAACATCGTAGATATAACCGTACACAGGAATATCGGAAGGCACTAATGGATGGGCTTTAATGCGTTTTACATCTTCCAGCACGCTTTCTGCCTGATCTTTAATAGTCAGCCAGTTAATGTATTTGCCGTCGGTTGAACCGCCGCCTTCACAGCAATCATGCCAACCGCTGGCATCAACCGACGCAGTTTTCAAACTGCTTGCCAGTAAATCACTCATAATTTCATTATTAAAGGTTTCCATGCCGCAATCGGTGTGATGAATCACAAACCATTCGCGTGTGCCTAATAATTTATAAGAAATAACCAGTGAACGTATTGCATCATCACTGGCGCGACCGCCTGCATTACGAATAACGTGCGCGTCACCTTCTGATAAACCTGCGTATTTTGCAGGGTCTAAACGCGCATCCATGCAGGTTAAAATAGCAAACTGCCGCGCGGGGGGCATGGCTAAATCACCTTTATCAAAACCTGCTACATAATCACGGTTAGCACTTAACACTTCATTTAATATTTTTGTCATTGTTATATTCCTCCAGTGTATGAATTATTAATAGACCGTATTGTCCTCATTACCAATCAATACGGTCGGTTTATAATAACATGGTGCTTAAATGCTGTATAAGCATTTGCTTCATTATGCCGCAGCTGATAACGGTAAGGTGGTATTATTCGGCTTCATGACTACACTAAATCACTACAAGCTAACACTGAATGTGATTTTAATGATGGTAAAAATGACGCGGAAAATTTATTGGAGTTTATTGGCAAGCACGGTTACCAGTGCCGCTGTTGCTGATTATCCGCTTTATGACACGGAACTGGGCAGATTGTCTGCGGGATTAACAGTACAGACCGCGACCTTTGGTGAGGTCAATAATTTGTCGGGTAGCCCTGATAACGCTAATTTGAGCAATGGTTTTGTGGATGTAACTGCCGAACCCCGATTAGATGCAACGGTCAATTTACCCAGCAATAGTACACTGTATGGCGGGGTCAGTTATGTGTATAGCGGCACATCGGGGCATGATCCTTCGGGCTATACTGAAAAAAATGTCGATAGGTATTTGCAGGAATCCGATTACACCGAATTGGGTCGTTATGATAATTACCGTGATGAAAACATGACCGAAAATTTGTATGTCGGTTGGAAGTCGGGCAATGTATTCAAGCAATTGGGCAAAGACGCGATTGATATATCAGGCGGCAGGCAGGACTATCAATTAGGTTCTGGATTTTTACTGCATTACGGTGCGGATAACGGCGGCAATCGGGGTGCAGGCTGGATAAATCCAAGAACCGCGTTTAACGATACCGTTATCGCAAGAGTCAATGTTAAAGACCTCACCGCAGAAGGTTTTCATTTAGAAACCCGTCCGCTGAATCCCGCCGAAAAAAGAAATTATGACGGTGCGAATCTGGAATATAAAGTCACTAAAGATGCCAAGCTGGGGGTAAGTTATATCAATACCACCAATAACCGTCCGCTGCACGATGAAGGTTCGACGATTAATTATGGTGAAGCAAGTATCAATAATGATACTTACGATGCCCGCGCCGATTTTTCGCCGCACCCTGATGTGACGGTCAGTGCGGAATATGCCTATCAAACCAATGCCAGCACCATAACTACAGTGGACGCTAAGGACAAAACAGGCGTTCATGCCTCAGGCGGCTTCGGACAAATTGAATATAAACGGCAGGATTTATTCTGGCAACCGACGATAAGTTACCGTTACGCCATTCAAGATGAAGGTTTTGACAGTATGTCACCCGGATTTTCAACGTGGAGTACTTGGTTTCAGGGGGAAATTAACGGCGAGTTTGTACTGAGCAATTCCAATTTAATGACTCATGTCGGTAGGCTGGTACTGACACCTAATGAAAGCCTTGCGTTAAACTTGGTGTATCTGAACTATACCTTTGTCAAACCTGATGCACTGGCGTTGACTTCCGCCGATTATGGTAATGAGGTCAATTTACTCGCCGATTGGCAAGTGACTGACATACTTGGCTTATCAGCAGGCATTGAGGCATTTGTACCCGATGAAGCGGGTAAGCAATATTTGGGCGGTAATAAAATGTGGTTGCAAGGTATGGCAGCGGCAACACTTGAGTTTTAAGCAACAATAGACATTATGAAAAACCGTACTAACAAAAAAAAACCACCTAGAAAATACACCTTACGCTTAACCTTAACCTCTGCATTTTGCGGCTTAACGCTGTTCGGTGCAATGGTGTTGAGCCTTGTCACGTCGCATGAAGTTGGTGCTTTTATTCGTGAAGAATTGCGTCTTAGACTCTCGGATGTCGTCAATATTATGGCGAGTAAAATTGACGGCGATTTGCATAGTCAAGTACAGACTGCCACCGATCAAAAAAGTCCTGCTTTCAAAGAGCTGCAAAACGAACTGATGGAGATGCGGCGGCGCGGTACGGGCATAGCCAATGTGTACACCATGCGTAAAATCGACAACGAGCAAATCATGTTTGTGGTCGATGCGTCAGAAAATAATCTCAGTCCGACAGGGCAGATTTATCCTGATCCATCCAATACGCTTAAAAACGCACTCAATGCCGTTGCTGGGACAAAAATAGCCTATTCTGAAACTGAACCGACTGCGGATAATTGGGGTGTTTGGCTGTCTGCGTACGCGCCTATTTTTACCGCTGCGGGTAAACTGGATGGCATTATCGGTATTGATGTCTCGGCGCAAAATGTTATTGAGCATGAACGGCATTACAAAATCAGCGTCTATGTGATTTCGGGTGTTGTCGTGCTGTTAATGCTACCTGTCGGCTTTTTTATTGCGCGGCGTATTCGTCATCCCTTGGCACAACTCACCATAGAAATGGAAAAAGTCCGTCACTTTGAGCTGGATAGTGAAGTCAATATCGTATCGCGCATTCGTGAAATTGACAGTATGGTGCAACAACTGGAGAACATGAAACGCGGTTTACGTTCTTTTAGAAAATATGTGCCTGCTGATTTGGTACAGGAACTGATTGAATTGGGCGTGGATGCCAAATTGGGCGGTGAAAAAAAGACCCTGACTATCTTTTTTTCCGATATAGCCAATTTCACCACCATGTCGGAAAAATTAGAACCAGAAGTATTGGTGGCATTTTTGGGGGAATATCTCAATGTCATGAATGCCTGTTTATTACAAAATCAGGCGACCGTGGATAAATACATCGGTGATGGCGTGATGGCATTCTGGGGTGCGCCGCGTGCGGTTGAACATCCTGCCGTTAAAGCCTGTCAAGCCGCGTTAGCCTGTCAGCAACAGATTCAGCAACTCAATCAAAAATGGCAGGCGGCAGAGTTAGATTTAGCTTTTCATACCCGCATCGGTATCAATACGGGCGAAGTGATTGTCGGTAATATGGGATCCGATGCACGGATGAGTTACACGGTGATCGGTGATAATGTCAATTTGACCAGCCGCGTGGAATCGGCGAATAAATTTTATGGCACATCGGTACTTATCACTGAATCCACCTACCAGCAAGTGAAAGACCATTTTGTCACGCGCTTGCTGGATTATGCGGTGCTGGCAGGTAAGGCGATTCCCATTCGGCTGTATGAATTGGTGGGTAATGTCGGCACAGTGTCCGCCGAAAAATTACAACAGATTGAGGATTATCAACGGGCGTTTCACTTGTATAGCCAACGGCAATTTGCAGAAGCTATCGTGCTGCTTGAGCAGCTGATACTCACTACACCAGAAGATCGCGTTGCCCCGTTATTACTGGCGCGTTGCCAACTGTATACAATCAATCCGCCTGCCGATGATTGGCAGGGCGATTATGTGTTACGCAGCAAATAGCTAAAAATTGCCCAGTAGTGCATAGAAAAAATGCTGTTTAAACACCAGCCAATCGCCCCACACCAGCAGATGAACGCTCACAATCAGCCAAAACACCAGTTGAAAAGAGACTTTGCGGTTTTTATGGCGTAAGTATTGTTGCGCGAGTAACGCACCGCTCCAGCCGCCGAATAAGGCGCATAACTGTAAACTGGATTCAGGAATCCGCCATTGCCCCTGTATCGCACGGTTTTTATCGACGCGATACAGTAAAAAAGTGCTGATGCCCATCAACACATAAACCAGCAACGGTAAAAAGTTCGCGCTTCGGTACAACACCCACAGCGACAATATCATCGGCAATAGCACGATAAGCACAAAAACCCACGCGATGCCGCGGCGTGAGCCAGACATTATAAAACCGTCCAATCGGAAAAACAGGCGGCTTGCCCTTGATACACACCGCTGGAGTCGATGAGATTCCACACGATGGCGTTGCGTATTGCAAACCGTTTGCCTGTGCTGGAAATCCGCACCCCCTGATAGTCGGTGATAAAACCGCGCGTGGTGACTTGGTGCATTAATTCAGCGCGTGCCGCCTGATTAATCGGTTCTGCGGAAGCGCGCGAGGGCAGGGTGATGAGTTGTTGCCAGTTCAGTTCAAACAGTTGTAAGCCTTGCGCATTGGCGTAATTAAATATCGGGTCGCTGTCGGTGTTATGCGATAGCAGTACAAACGGCGCGTTATACAGGCGTTCGGCTAAGTTGTCAGTATCAGGAAGCAGTGGATAGCCGAGCAGGTGTTGAAAACTCTGGCTGAGGAGTGCGATGTGATCGCTGAGGTAGTTGTTTTCAGGGCTGGGCGGTACGGGAAAGTAGTTCATGCTTTACAGTGGCGAAAAGAGATAGGAGTCCAACAGTTTAACTGCTGGACTCCTGAAAATAGCTACAGAGCTGCAACTTTGGTATCCACAATCGGGGTATTTGCTTTGAAGTAATCACGCACACCGCCAAAAATAGCACCTGCCATTTTGTTTTGGTAGTCGGTGTTCAATAAATTCTCTTCTTCGCTGGGATTGGAAATAAAAGCGGTTTCTACTAGGATAGACGGAATATCGGGTGATTTAAGCACCATGAACCCCGCGTTTTGTACTGCATTTTTGTGCATTTCGCCCACCGCACTGCAATTTTTTAATACGCTGTTCGCCACATCGACGCTGGCTTGTTCGGTGGCACTTTGCGATAAATCCAATAACACCGACGCTAATACATCTTCTTTGTCTTCCAGACTTACGCCGCCGATCTGGTCGGAGGCATTTTCACTTTTTGCCAACCATAACGCCGCTTCACTGGACGCGCCTCTGCGTGACAATACATAAACCGATGAGCCTTTAACGGTGGTGTCTTGGAACGCATCGGCATGAATGGAAATAAATAAATTCGCGTGTGCGGCTCTGGCAATCTGCATTCTTTTCCGTAGACCGACGTAATAATCGCCTTTACGCACCATGACGGCTTTCATGTCAGGTTGTGAGTTAATCAGCTTTGCCAGTTTTTTGGCGATAGCAAACACCACCTGTTTTTCTTCCGTGCCGTTCGTGCCGTGCGCACCGGGGTCTTCGCCGCCATGACCTGCGTCTATGGCGACAACGATTTTATCGTGTTTGACTTGCTGGGCAACGGTTTGTAATTTGGCGGCTTTATGGTTACCCGTAAATACCGCGAACATATTGGTTGGTTCTGCGGGCGGGACTACAGGAAGTGTTTTCCGCTCCAAAACTTCTTTTTTACTGGGTTCAGCGGTGGCTTTACTGGCAATTTCTTTGTTATCAGCAGTCAGTGTTGAATTTTTGCTGATTAAATCAATAATTAATTTATGTTCGTCTTTATTATTGGAGCTTAACGAGAAATTTTTAGCCGTAATCGGTTTTTTTAAATCAATTGCCAAGCGTACATTGTCTTTGGTTTTTTCTAAAACGTGTATTTTAGCGAACAGAGGATGTGACGCGCTGGGCTGAGTTAAGGCTTGTTCCAATTTGGCATTTTTAATATCAATGACCAGCTGGGAGTTCTGCACGAAAACCCGATGTTTCGGTGATGCACTGACATCAAAGATCATGCGGGTTTGTTTTGCCGCTTGTGAATAATGTAATGAATTAATATCGACCGCTTGTCCATAGCCGGGCAGTGACAGCGATAATGTTAATAATCCAAAGACAAATAAACCTTTCCCGTGATTTCTCATGGCTACAATCCACAAAATTGATAATCTGGATTAGATTATAGCAGTATGTCATTGTTTTTCCACAATAGATAAAAAATTTTTTAAGCGCAAGATGGCGTATAAAAACTGATATTGCGACCTAAGTCTTGGACCGTTAAGGAAATAACCATATCGGGTTCGGGTAAAAATCCTGTGCCGCGTTCTGCCCATTCAATAAAACACAGGGTGTTTTGGTCAAAATAATCCCGAATGCCCATCCATTCCAGTTCTTCAGGATCATTTAAGCGATATAGGTCAAAATGAAAAATTTTGCGTTCGCCCAGCGTGTATTCTTCGACCAGCGTGAAGGTGGGGCTTTTGACGGCGCCTTTAAAACCTGCGGCTCTTAAGAAGCCGCGTACCAGCGTGGTTTTACCCATGCCTAAATCGCCTTGTAAAAAAATCACGCCTTTTTCGGGTAACAGTGTCCATAAGGCGGCACCGAATTGTTCGGTGGCTTCGGTTGACTCTAAATATTTTTGCATTGGTTTTCAGGTGTGCATTTTGTTGATGGTAACAGCGCGATGTAATCAATCGCGCTTATGAAAAAGCCATAGTCCACGAAAAGCACGAAAGACACGAAAAATAAAAGGTAATGACTTAAACCCGTTACAACAGCATGAATGACTGCCCTTCGAAGACTGGCAGTCATGTCTAAAAGCAAAAACAACAGATTTAATACGCTACCATTTTTTAATCTTTTTCGTGCTTTTCGTGTCTTTCGTGGACAAAATCTTTTATATCGAACTCAGGTCATTCATATTGCGCCTGAGATAAGGCATTAAATCACTGGCAATCAAGCCGCGTTCACCGCCTGCTTCGGCGGCTTGGTCGGCGGCTTTACCGTGCAGATAAGCCCCTTGTTGCGCGGCTTCTTGCAGGCTTAAGCCCTGCGCAACCAAGCCCGCTATTACTCCCGTTAATACGTCGCCCATACCGCCTGAAGCCATGCCTGCATTGCCTGTGTTGGCTACGGCGACTTCTTCGCTACCGGCAATTAATGTACCTGAGCCTTTTAACAGTGCTACACCATGATATTTTGTTTGCAGTGCTTTGACGGCAACAAAACGGTCTTGTTGTATGGCGGCGGTGGTGCAGTTTAATAGACGGGCGGCTTCGGCAGGATGCGGCGTTAGAATGCAGTCATAGAAAGGTATTTCTTTATTACCCAGCATGGTTACTAATAGATTCAAGCCATCGGCATCAATAATCAGCGGTTTTTGTGCAACGAAGGCGGCGGTTAATAATTCGCTTGCCCACGCGCTTTTTCCTAATCCTGTGCCGATAGCGATGACATTGGCTTTCTCTATCAGCGGCATGAGCTGTTCGGCGGTTTCCACGCCATGACACATCAATTCAGGGCAGTCGATATTCATAAAACCAGCGTGGCTGCTGCGTGTTGCGATACTGACTAAACCTGCACCTGTGCGTAATGCCGCTTGTCCTGCCAGACGCGCCGCGCCTGAATAACCGTCATCACCGCCGATAATGAGTACATGACCGTAATTACCTTTGTGTGTAGAACGCGGGCGGCGGGGCAACGGCTTATGAATCACGCGCACGGCGGCAGCGGTTTGTGTTGCAAACGCCGCTTCGGGTATCGCTAAGGACGCATAACACAGTTCGCCGCAATAATCCGCCGCCTGTCCTGTAAATAAGCCTTGTTTGAGCGCGATAAATGTCACTGTTACATCGGCTTTAACCGCTGCATTCATGATATTACCTGTGTTGGCATCCAAGCCTGAGGGCATATCGACTGCCAATACAAAAGCAGAGCTGTTGTTGATGGTGGCGATGGCTTCTGCATAAATCCCTGTGACAGGGTTGTTCAGACCTGAACCCAGTAAAGCATCCACAATAACATCCGCGTGCAAATCCAGATCAGCTTGAAAAGGCACCAGCAAACCCTGTGCGGCGACATAGTGTCGGTATGCGGTCAGCGCGTCACCCTTGATTTTTTTAGGGTCGCCGATAGTGACCGCGCACACCGTGAAGCCTGCTCGCAATAACAAAGAGGCGACAATATAACCGTCACCGCCGTTATTGCCCGTGCCGCAAAATACGGCGACTGATTGTGCGTCAGGACAACGGCGGGTCAGTTCTTGAAACACCGCATAGCCCGCGCAACTCATTAATTCAAAACTGTCGATACCGTGCTGCTGCATAGCGAGTTGTTCTAATTCTCTGACCTGCTCATTACGGTAAAGTGATATAGGTAATTCTTGCATCATGACTCCTGAGTGATTTTTGCTAAAGCCGCCAATACTTCGGCTGATAAATTCGTTTGTCCCGTCTCAAAACACAGCGCGTCCGTTTCTTTGCGCAACCAGGTAAATTGCCGTTTTGCCAATTGCCGCGTGGCAATAATGGCGGTTTCTATCAGGGTGGCTTTGTCGATGTCACCGTGTAAATAAGACCACGCCTGCCGATAACCGACCGCCCGTATTGCGGGCATAGTGTCGTTTAAATCACCGCGTTGGTACAGTGTTTCGACCTCGGCGATAAAGCCCTGCTCCAGCATGGTCATAAACCGCTGGGCAATCACACCGTGCAGAATTTTACGGTCTGAGGGTGCAATGATGATTTTAATCACCCGATACGGCAGTGCAATGACAGGTTCGGCGGTAAAAAATGAGCTGAGCGACTTACCGCTAATCGCATACACTTCTAATGCCCGTTGTACACGTTGCGGATCATTGGGATGAATTCGTGCGGCGGCGGCGGGATCAACGGATGCTAAACGTTGATGCAGCGCGTCTTTACCCAGTTCAAGCAAGTCTAGGTCAAGTTGCGCACGAATGACAGGATCGGCAACAGGCAACACCGCCAAGCCATTGCTCAGGGCATTAAAATACAGCATGGTTCCGCCGACTAAAATCGGCAGTTTGCCGCGTTGACTTATATCCGCCATCAGCGCGAGTGCTTGATTGCGGAATTGTCCTGTCGAAAACGACTCGCTGGGATCAATAATATCTATCAAATGATGCACGATGCCTTGGCGTTCTTCCAGCGTCGGTTTTGCCGTGCCGATGTCCATGCCTTTAAATACCAGTGCCGAATCCACGCTGATAATTTCACCGTTCAGTGCGTGCGCCAGTTGGACGGCTAATGCCGATTTACCTGACGCAGTAGGACCCATTAAAAACAGGGCAGGGGGGAGATTTTCCATAATAGGTGTATTCATAATAAAAGCGTTGCTCGCGCTACTGACCGCGCAGAAAAAATTTATCCAAATCCTGCTTGGATAAGGCGACCCACGTCGGACGACCGTGATTGCATTGCCCGCTGCGTTCGGTGTGTTCCATATCACGCAGTAAGGCATTCATTTCGGTGATGGTCAAACGGCGATTGGCGCGTACGGCACTGTGACAGGCGACAGTGGCTAATAATTCATTGGACAGGTTTTGTATGCGTTCGCTGATGCCTTGTGCATTGATGTCCGCCAATACATCGGTGATTAATCCTGCTACGTCTGTGCCTGCTAATAACGCAGGGCTGGCGCGTAGTACGATGGTGTCCAGTCCTGCGCGGGTGAGTTCAAAACCCAAGGAGAGAAAAAACTCGTGCTGGTGTTCGACTAATTCCGCTTCTGCCGCGCTGACGCTGATTTTAATCGGCAGTAATAACGGTTGACTGGCAATAGCACCTTGTTGGCATTGCTGTTTCAGGCGTTCATAAGTAATGCGTTCATGAGCCGCATGAGCATCGACCAACACAATGCCCTGCGCGGTTTGCGACAAAATATAAATATCGTGCAAGTGGGCGATAGCAAATCCCAAAGGCGGTATGCTTGAGCTGTCGGCTGGAGGCAATGCTGCGCGTTCATCTTTTGGGTGCAAGGCGGAATAGGCATTGACGGTTTCCGCGACATTAAACGGCAGCGATGTTTGTTCGGTGGGAAAGTAAGACGCGGCGGGCGCAGTATTGGCTGACGGGTATGCGCTGGGTGCGGCGTAACCTGTTGGGCTTTTGGCGTGGACTGCGCTGTCTATGCTGTCATGGTTGTTCGTGGCAGGTCTGACCTGTGCCAAGGAACGATGCAAGGCACTGAATAAAAAATCATGCACTAACCGCCCTTCGCGAAAGCGAATTTCCTGTTTAGTCGGATGCGCATTGACATCAACCAAGCTGGGATCTAAGGTCAGGTATAACACAAATACCGACTGTCGCCCTGAAAATAACACATCCTGATACGCCTGTTTAATAGCGTGGGCGATTAATTTATCGCGTATCAAGCGTCCGTTGACATAAAAAAACTGCATATCGGGCTGACTGCGCGAAAAAGTCGGTAAACTCACCCAGCCTGTCAGTTGCAAGCCTGAGGCGGCAACGTCAATTTTTACCGCGTTATTGATAAATTCAGAGCCGCAAATACCCGCTATGCGGTATTCCTGTTCAGCTTCAGTCAAGGCAGGTTTTAATTTGAGTATATCTTTCTGATTGTGCGTCAGGGTAAAGCCGATATGAAACCGACTCAACGCCAGTTTATGCAGCAGCGATTCAATATGCGCAAATTCGGTTTTTTCGGTTTTGAGAAATTTACGTCGCGCGGGCGTGTTATAAAACAAATCGCGCACTTCCACGGTTGTGCCTTGCGGGTGCGGGTCGGGTTCGGGGTCAGCGTGTTGTTCTGAACCATCGGCACTGACGCGCCACGCACACGGCGCATCGGCAACACGCGAAATCAGCGTCAATCGAGCAACTGAGCTGATACTGGGCAAGGCTTCACCGCGAAACCCCATACTGGTGACGTGTTCTAAATCGTCCAAGTTGGCAATTTTGCTGGTAGCGTGACGCGATAGAGCCAACGGTAAGTCGTCTTTAACAATACCACAGCCATCATCCCTGATTTTTATCAGCCGACTGCCACTTTGCTCTATGTCGATAGTGATGTGTGTCGCCCCTGCATCAAAGCTGTTTTCCAGCAATTCTTTGACAACGGTACTCGGTCTCTCGACCACTTCACCCGCTGCAATTTGATTAATCAATTGAGTGGGAAGTAGATGAATGCGCATTATTCAGCCTAAAGCAAAAGAAAGTTATTTTCTGATGTTACGCACAAGAATTGTTTGTCCACGAAAGACACGAAAAAGAGTAAAAAATAATGAGGTCACCGTTGATAGTGAGCCAACCCTCTGTCCATCATTCGGAGTTCAATGTATGACTTGGATTCCGAATGACAAATTTTGATTTTTTTCGTGTCTTTCGTGCTTTTCGTGGACTATTGCTTTTTTATGCGTAACAGCGGTTATTTTAACCGAGATAGCCCAAAGTCGCTAACCACAAGGTGCGGGATTATTGGGTGTGTTTTTGATAGAATACCGCACTGAATCTATATTTTAACTAGCCAATGGTAAAAAACGATGCCACATAGACGCTTTAAAACGAGTATTCCAAAATCGCATATTACGACATTGCCTGATTTGGGCATGGATAAACAACACATGGAGGCTGATTTTAAACGCTATTACGGGCATAGACTGGGGCGTGATGAAAACTGTCTATCATTGCATTATGCCTATGAAGCATTGGCACTGGCGATTAGCGACCGCCTGACCGAACGCTGGAAAAAAACCTACAATGCCTACAAGGATGAGGATTGTAAAAAAGCCTATTATTTATCAATGGAATTTTTGATGGGGCGCACCCTCAGTAATGCCATGATTAATCTGGGCATTAATGATGTTGTTGATAACGTGCTGTACGACTTGGGTTTAGACCTCGAAGAATTAGTAGAAGCAGAAGCCGATGCGGGTTTGGGTAACGGCGGCTTGGGTCGTTTGGCAGCGTGTTTTATTGACAGTTGTGCGACCTTGCAACTGCCCGTCACAGGTTACGGCTTGCGGTATGAATACGGGATGTTTTCTCAGGATATTGCCAACGGTGAGCAGGTGGAAAAACCCGATCATTGGTTGCGTAACGGCAATGTCTGGGAAATTGAACGTCTTGAATACACGCAAAAAATTAAATTCGGCGGGCATACGGAATGCCATATCGACGAAAACGGGCATAAGCGCGTATGTTGGGTAAATAGTCATGATGTGCTGGCGGTGCCTTTTGACACCCCGATTCCCGGTTATCAGAACGGTACGGTGAATACATTGCGCTTATGGAAAGCCGCCGCGACCGATGAATTTGATTTACAGGAATTCAACGAAGGCGATTACGCGGAATCAGTCGCCGCAAAAAATACCGCCGAAAATATCACGATGGTGTTGTATCCGAATGATGCCAACGAAAACGGCAAAGCCTTGCGGTTACGCCAGCAATATTTACTCGCCTCTGCCAGTTTGCAGGACGTATTGCAAACGTGGGTCGGTCGGCATAACAATGATTTCACTGATTTTGCCGCGAAAAATTGCTTCCAGTTAAATGACACCCATCCCAGTATCGCGGTTGCCGAATTAATGCGCTTGTTGATGGATATTCATGGCTTATCGTGGGATAAAGCGTGGTCAATTACCCGCGAAACGATGGCGTATACCAACCATACACTCTTACCAGAAGCACTGGAAAAATGGTCTGTGGGTTTAATGAAAGAGCTGTTGCCCCGCATTATGGAAATTATTTTTGAGATTAATGCCCACTTTCTGGCAGAAGTCTCTACCCATTGGCCGGCTGATAAAGACCGCTTAACGCGGATGTCACTGATTGAAGAAGGTCACGAACAGAAAGTAAGAATGGCTTATTTAGCCATCGTGGGCAGTCATTCCGTGAATGGCGTTGCCGCGCTGCATTCCAAATTATTACAACAAGGTTTGTTCCATGATTTCTACGAATTGTGGCCTGCAAAATTCAACAATAAAACCAATGGGGTGACTCCGCGTCGCTGGTTGGCAATGTGTAATCCCGAATTAGCCGAATTAATCACCGACACCATTGGCGATGGCTGGGTCAGGGATTTATCGTTACTGAAAAAATTAACCCCGTTCGCCGAAGATCAGGCCTTCCGTGACCGTTGGCACAAAGTGCAGCAAGACGCGAAGCAACGGCTGGTGGAGTTTAAAAAACAGGAGCTGGATATTGATTTAAACGTGGAAGCGTTGTTCGATGTGCAGGTAAAACGGATTCATGAATACAAACGCCAGTTATTAAATGTGCTTCATGTGATTCATTTGTATGACCGTATTAAACGCGGTGAAACCAAAAACTGGACAAATCGCTGTGTGTTGATTGGCGGTAAAGCCGCCCCCGGGTATTTCATGGCAAAACGCATTATCAAGCTGATTAACAGCGTTGCCAACGTCGTTAATAACGACCCCGATGTCGGTGATAAATTAAAACTGGTCTTCCTGCCGAATTATCGCGTCTCGGCTATGGAAAAAATTTGCCCCGGTGCGGATTTATCCGAGCAGATTTCGACTGCTGGTAAAGAAGCCTCAGGCACGGGCAACATGAAATTCATGATGAACGGCGCAATCACCATCGGTACGCTGGATGGCGCGAACATCGAAATTCGTGAAGAAGTCGGCGATGATAATTTCTTTTTATTCGGTCTGACGGAAAATGAAGTGGAAGATTTACGCCATCATTATGACCCTGTAGGCATGATTTATCAGGATGAAGACTTGCAGCGCGTGATGAACTTGCTGGAATGCGGACACTTCAATCAGTTTGAACACGGTATGTTCGACTGCATTATTGATTCCATCAAAAGCCCTAATGATCCGTGGATGACCATTGCCGATTTCCGTAGTTTTGTGAATGCACAAAAACAAGTGGAAACCGCGTTTCAAAATAAAGAACGTTGGACGCGCATGAGTATTTTAAATACGGCGAACAGCGGTAAATTCTCTACCGATAGAACCATTGCTGAATACAATGATGAAATCTGGAAACTCACGCCGATTCACGTTGATAACAACTACAACTAATGCTGCATATTGTTTTATATGAGCCTGAAATTCCCGCGAATACAGGCAATATTATCCGCTTGTGTGCCAACACAGGGGCGCAATTACATTTAATCAAACCGTTAGGATTTGAATTGGATGACAAAAAATTGCGCCGCGCAGGGCTGGATTATCATGAATGGGTGGCGGTGCGTCTGCACGACTCGCTCGCCGCCTTTCTGGAAGAGGTTAAACCGCAACGGGTCTTTGCGCTGACCACTAAGGGTCGGCGTAGGGTGAGTGAGGTGCGTTTTCAGGCAGGTGATGCGTTGCTGTTCGGGCCTGAAACGCGCGGCTTACCTGCTGAGGTATTAGCCGAGTCAGGCGAAGCACAGTGTTTATATTTGCCGATGACCGCGACCAGCCGCAGTTTGAATTTATCCAATACCGTGTCGATTGTGCTGTACGAAGCGTGGCGGCAATTGGATTTTGCGGGGGCGTTGATAAAGTAATTCTCGTCCACGAAAAACACGAAAGGCACGAAAAAATAGGTAACTATTTCGTGCCTTTCGTGGACATTAACTTATGGGCTACGATTCTGATTTTTGTTCGCGACCGAGTAGATTTTGTACGGCGGTCAACGGGTCTAAGCCTTCGTATAATACTTTGTAAGTTTGTTCGGTAATCGGCATTTCAATGCCGTGTTTCTGCGCTAACAGATAAGTTTCTCTTGCCGCAAACACGCCTTCAATTTCCTGTCCGATTTCCGCTGTTGCTTCTGCTCGGTCTTTGCCTAAGCCTAATGCCAAACCGAAACGACGGTTACGCGATTGGTTGTCGGTACAGGTCAATAATAAATCACCCAAACCCGCCAAGCCCATAAAAGTATCGGGTTTACCGCCTAGCTGTACACCTAAACGGATAATTTCCGTCAAGCCGCGTGTAATCAAAGCGGCTCTGGTATTGGCTCCAAATCCCAAGCCATCAGCAATCCCTGCGGCAATTGCCAGTACGTTTTTAACCGCTCCGCCGACTTCCACGCCGATCACATCGGAGCTGGTATAGGTGCGAAAGCGTCCGCCGTGCAGTATATCGCTTAATTGATTGGCAAACTCGGGCTGATTGGCGGCAATGGTAATAGCGGTGGGTAAATCAGCGGCAACTTCACGCGCAAAAGTCGGGCCTGACAAAATGGCGGCGGGGGTGTCTGTGCCGTATACATCGGCAACCACTTCGTGAAGCAGGCTGCCGTCATCTGGATTAAAACCTTTGGTTGCCCACGCGATTTTAACGTCACGCGATACATACGGTTTGAGTTTAACGAGTATGTCTTTGAAGCCGTGACTGGGTACGCAGACCAATAATAAATCAGAAAAAGCGGCAATCTCTGCCAAATCACCCGATATATGCAGATTATCGGGAAAAGCCAGACCTGATAAAAACTGTTTGTTTTCTCTATCGCGGGTTAAAGCGGCAACATGAGCGGGATTATGTCCCCACAATAGCACTTGGCAGCCATTTCTGGCTGCCAAGATAGCAAGAGCAGTTCCCCATGAGCCTGCACCCAGCAAGGCTATGTTTTTATTCATCAAATGAATTAATTGATGGTAGGTGAGGCGGCTTGTTGAGTTTGTTGCAAGTGTTGCGCATACAACGCATCAAAATTGACAGGAGCTAATAACAGTTGCGGAAAGCCGCCTCTGACGATTAAGTCAGATACCGCTTCTCTTGCGTAAGGAAACAGGATGTTAGGGCAGAAACTGCCGACCATAGGCCCCATTTCTTCGTCACTGAAACCCGCTAACGCAAAAATACCCGCTTGATTGACTTCAACCAGATAAGCAACGGTGTCTTTGTTTTTAACAGTGATGGTCAGTGTCAGGTTGATTTCAAAGAAAGAATTATCCAAAGGTTCAACATGAGAGCCTAAGTTAAAATCAACAGAGGGTTCCCATTGTTCAGTAAATATTTTCGGTGAATTGGGGGTTTCAAAAGACATATCTTTGGTGTAAATCTTTTGAATAGAAAATTGTTTTTCTGTCGCGTTGTTATCTTCAGCCATAACGGAATATTTCCTGTTTAAGAATAATTAAATGAAAGGGTGTTATTTTTTGTGTTTAGCCGCCATTTTGACAGGCAGTTTATAATCGTTTTCCCATGCAGCCATACCGCCTGTGATGACGAAAACCTGTTCAAAACCTGCTTTAGTGAATATTTTTCCTGCGGAAGCAGAGCGTGTACCGTTTTGGCAGACCACTAATATCGGTTTGGTTTTTTGTTCGGTCAGTTTGGCTAATTCTTCGGGCAGTTTGCTTAATGGTATGTTGGTCGCCTGTTCAATATGGCTGACCACAAATTCGGGGGCTTCGCGGACATCAATGATAAGGGTGTCGCTGTCGTTCATTTTAGCCACGGCTAATAACGGCGAAACCGCTTTTGATTTATTAAATGCACCGTCAAAGGCTTCTTGTATTAATAAATAAGTCACCACGGCAAGTGCCAGAACTAAAATGTAGTGATTTAAAATAAACTCTATGTATCTATCCATATTAGGTAATCTTGTATTTTATATAAGTGAAAGGTAAAACAAATTAATGCGAAGAACAAAAGACTTCACGCATCATTTCAATAAGTTTGAGCATCCGTTCATCATCAATAAAGTAATAAACACGGTTGGCTTCTTTTTTACAGCCGAGGATATTTTTTTCTTTAAGAATAGACAAATGCTGAGAGATATTACTTTGACTGGTACCGACCTGTTCAACAATGTCCTGTACACTGATGGATTTATTGCCGAGCAGGCAGAGTATTTTCAGACGTAAGGGATGGGACATGGCTTTTAAGCAGCGGGCGGCTTTAATTATATCGGCATCATCATACAAAATGTGCGGGTCTTTATTATTCATTATAATTACTAATACTACGAGTTGATGACATCGGGTTGTAAAATAACGCTATGACTTAATCGTTGGCGCATAAGCGAATACCAAGCCTGCGTTAAATTTTCAAGCGGTTAGATGAGGCTGATAGGTCTATTCATAAGCCGTTTTAACCACGCAGACCAAGCGAACTCCCTGCTGATTTTAGAATGCCAAAGGCAACTAAAAAAACCGAACATCGGGTATAATATCGCTTGAGTGCTTTCGTGTAAAAATACAAAAAACCAGCAAATCTGGCAAAATGATACCTTATTTTTAATCGTTTTGGGTAATTGATAATATAACTTGAGTTTATGCCCATGTGCGTCATGCGGGCTTTTTTAGTTTTTGGAGAAATGAATGTCGAATAGACCCAAACCGTTAGTATTGCTGATTCTTGATGGATTCGGCTACACACAGGACACAGAAAACAACGCCATTGCTATGGCAAACACCCCTTGCTGGGATAAGTTGCAACAAGAGTACCCGATGACCTTACTGGATTGTTCGGGTCAATCTGTCGGCTTGCCCGGCGATCAAATGGGCAACTCCGAAGTCGGGCATACGCACATCGGCGCAGGTCGTTATGTGCCGCAGGATTTTACTAAAGTGAATAATGCTGTTGAAGACGGCAGTTTTTACAGCAATCCCGTGTTATGCCGTGCGGTTGATTTAGCTAAAACCAGCGATAAAGCCCTGCACATTATGGGCTTGCTGTCTGCGGGTGGCGTACATAGCCATGAAGAGCAGATTATGGCAATGGTTGAGCTGGCGGCGAAACGCGGCTTAACTAAAATCTATTTACACGCTTTCTTGGATGGACGTGATGTACCGCCTAAAAGTGCTGCGTCATCACTTGAATTACTGGATGCAAAATTTGCCGCTATGGGTGTCGGGCGTATTGCGTCTATCACAGGGCGTTTTTATGCAATGGACAGAGACAACCGCTGGGACAGAGTACAGCGCGCCTACAATTTAATCGTTAAAGGTGAAGCTGAGTTTAGTGCCGATTCCGCATTGAGCGGGTTGCAAGCCGCTTACGAACGTGGCGAAACCGATGAATTTGTGTTGCCCACCGCTATTTTGGATGCCAGTCAAAAAGCAGTCGCGCTTGAACCGCATGATTCCGTGGTGTTTATGAATTTCCGTGCTGACCGTGCGCGTGAAATTTCCCAAGCGATTACTGCTGAAAACTTTGATGGCTTTGAAAGAAAGCACGCCCCGCATTTGGGTTATTTCTGCACGCTCACTGAATACCATCAAGCCTTTGACTATGACATTGCTTTCCCGTCAACCGACATGAAAAACGGCTTGGGTGAAGTATTGGCAAACGTAGGCATGACGCAATTAAGACTGGCGGAAACCGAAAAATACGCCCACGTTACTTTCTTTCTCAATGGTGGAGTCGATACCCCGTTTGCCGGTGAAGACCGCATTTTAGTGCCATCACCACAAGTCAGAACCTACGATTTACAGCCCGAAATGAGTGCGCCTGAAGTGACCGACCATTTGGTTGCCGCTATCACTGGCGGCAAATACGATGTGATTATCTGTAATTATGCCAACTGCGACATGGTCGGTCATACGGGTGTGATACCTGCGGCTATTCTTGCCGTAGAAGCGGTAGATGCGTCCTTGGAGCGTATTGTTGAAGCCTTAAAAAGTGTCGGCGGACAATTGTTATTGACTGCGGATCACGGCAATATCGAACAAATGGTTGATAAAACCACAGGGCAACCCCATACCGCACACAGTACCAACCAAGTGCCGTTAGTGTATGTCTGCGGCAATCATCCCTTAGCCTCAGGTGGCAGTTTATCTGATCTGGCACCGACTATGCTGGACATTCTGGGCGTTGAAAAACCGATTGAAATGACTGGCAGATCGCTCATTTGTGAATGAGAAAAAGCTGATTTTTTGTTTATTGCTCAGCCTCTCGATTAACGAGGGGCGGGCTGAACTGTTAGAAAAAAGTAGCGAATTACACGAAGTTCAGGCGGATATTGATGTTGCCAAACAAAATATGCGCCGTATTGAACTAAAAAAAACCGACTTGCAAAATCAGTTGGCAGAAGTCGAAAAACGTTACGGCGAAATTGCCGCCTCATTAAAAACCCTGCAAGCGCAAATTGAACAAACCCGCCAAAATCTGGGCAAAAATCAACAGGACAGAATTATTTTTCGCCGTGAAATAGATAAGCAAAGCAAGGAATTGGCGGTACAAATAAAATCAGCCTACACGATGGGGCAAAGAGATAAGCTGAAAATCCTGCTAAATCAACAAGACCCCGTGTTATCCAGCCGAATGATGCTATATTACAATTACATTAATAAAGTACGCTTAAAAAAATTGAGTGATCTTAAATTAGCCATTCAGTTTCAAGGGCGGTTGGATCAGCAAAAAGACACCGAAACCAAACGCCTCGAACAAAGTCTCGAACAAAAACAGGCGGAGCAGGTGGATTTTGATGCGGTCAAACAACAAAGAAGCGAGTTGCTACAGCAATTACTGCGTGATTTTTCTTCACGACAGCACCAGTTGGCTGATTTAAAAGAAAGTGAACACAAGTTGAAAGGGCTGATTAGCAGTTTACAGGATGAAAAAAACGCGCTCAGCAATAAACCCGTTGAGCCGATTGAAGAACCCGCCAAGCCTGTGCCGGAAACGCCTCAGATTGACAGTAACTTTGCCGCACTTCAGGGTCAATTAGCATGGCCGGTTACTGGCTCAGTTCACAAGTTCGGCAGTGCGCGAGCAGAGGGTTTGTGGGACGGGGTATTGATTAATGCCGAAGAAGGCACTGAGGTCAAAGCGGTTGCTGCGGGTAAAGTCGCTTATTCAGGGCCGTTTCAGGGGTACGGTTCATTAATCATCATAGATCATGGTCAGGGTTATATGACGGTGCATGGGTTTAACCAAAGCCTGTATAAGCGTGAGGGTGATGTGATAGCTGCGGGTGACGTGATTGCATCTGTGGGTAAAAGTGGCGGGCGTAAACAGTCCGGATTGTATTTTGCCATACGCAAACAAGGGTTGCCGATTGATCCGCTTGGCTGGTGCATAAAAAAAAGCAACGCCAAGTGAGTTATCGTTACATAATATATTTTTAGGAAATTGAAGAGTTGGGGTTTTAAGGCAGATGCTAAAAAAGAAAAATATTTTTATTTTATCCTTAGGGATTATGTTGGGTGTATTTATGGGCATTTGCGGCAGTGTCTTTGCCGAAAAAGACGATGAGCCGGCAATAGCAGCACCCGCACCCGCCGCCGCTACTACAGAAGCGATACCTTACGAAGATTTACGGACATTTACCGAAATTTTCGGGCGTATTAAAAAAGATTATGTCGAACCTGTGTCGGATAAAAAACTCCTCGAAGATGCGGTTAAAGGGATGTTGAGCGGCTTGGATCCGCATTCTGCCTACTTGGATACTGAAGAATATCAGGAGCTGAAAGAAGGTACGTCAGGGCAGTTCGGCGGTCTGGGTATTGAAGTCACGATGGAAAACGGTTTTATTAAAGTCGTTTCGCCGATTGATGATACGCCTGCACAAAAAGCAGGCATCAAAGCAGGCGATTTGATTATTAAACTCGACGACAAACCCGTCAAAGGCATGACCTTAACCGAAGCTGTTAAACACATGCGCGGCGAAGCGGGTAAGCCGATTGACCTGCTTGTGGTGCGTGAAGGCGTAGAAAAACCGATGAAAATGACGCTGACCCGCGCTATTATCAAAGTGAAAAGCGTTAAAAGCCGCATGATAGAAAAGAACTACGGTTATGTGCGTATCAGCAGTTTTCAATCAGGCACGGGCGAGGCTCTTAAAGAAGCACTGACCGGTCTGAAAAAAGAAAACAAAGGTAATTTAAAAGGCTTGGTACTGGATTTACGCAACAATCCGGGCGGGGTATTAAACGCCGCTGTTGAAGTCAGTGATGCGTTTATGAGAAGCGGATTGATTGTCTACACCGAAGGGCGTATTGCCAATTCACAAATGCGCTTCAGTGCCGCACCCGATGATCTGATTGATAACGCGCCTATCGTGGTATTGATTAATGCGGGTTCTGCATCGGCTTCCGAGATTGTCGCAGGGGCATTGCAGGATTCTAAACGCGGCATCATCATGGGTGAAAAATCATTCGGTAAAGGTTCGGTACAAACCATATTGCCGACCAATACAGGCTCTGCAATCAAGCTGACCACTGCGCGTTATTTCACGCCTTCTGGTCGCTCTATTCAGGCAAAAGGTATTGAGCCTGATGTGGCGTTGGCGAATGTAAAACTGGAATCGCTGGATAAAGATAAAGGCGATTTCAAACCCGTCAAAGAAGCTGATTTATCACACCATCTGGAAAAAATAAAAGGTGCGGATGATAAGAAAGAGGAGTCTGATAAAGAGAAACCGTCTGACGATAATCAGTCAGATGATTCAAACAAAGACTCGGTTGATGATAAAGGCGACTTGGGCAAAGCAGTGTTAGATACCAAAGATTATCCGCTCTACGAAGCATTGAACCTGTTGAAAGGTATCAGTATCATGCGTAAATAGCCGCTGGATTAATTCAACGGTCAATAAAAAAGCCCGCAGTTTCTAAAACTGCGGGCTTTTTTTTGTTCATGAAAAATAATCGTCCACGAAAAGCACGAAAGACACGAAAAAATAAATAGCTGTCATTCGGAGTCAATCCGTTCAAGTCATGTCTTGTACTCCAAATGAGGGGCAGTTAAAGCACTTGATAAATGCAGGCAAACCCTTGCAAACACACAGGGTTTGCTGACGACCAGCGGTTGATTTTTGGGTGGTCTTCAATATTGAGTGATTTTTTATCGAGTGATGCAGCGAAATACAAACCTAGTAGTCAGTCCATTTTATTATGACGTGCAATAAAGACCTGCGAGGTTTTAAAAACCTCGCAGGTCTAGTGACGTTACCCGTCATAACTAAACCTAGTACTCCAATCACTTCACTGTTTACCACTACCCGATGTTGACTCTTTTTCGTGCCTTTTGTGTCTTTCGTGGACAAGATTTATTTGTCTGCTAACGACACTGCACTTTTAAAACCATCCAGTAACGCCCGACTTTCCTGTAATTTGCTCAATTTACCCATTGCATGAATCTGCTCGGATAAACCTGCTTTACCGACGGTTCTTTTTTCGCCCAGTTTGTGTTTATCCAATAGTTTATGATGTACACCCGCTCGCATACGCTCTCTATTGACGTGAACATTAAACGTGGCATGAACCTCATTGCCGTAAGTATCTCTTGCTATCACCATCACCCGTTCGTCATGCGCTCCTTTAGGTGGGACACCCGAAAACTTCAAGGTTTTGGGGTTGAAGCTCAGCCATTCAGGCAACGATGAGCCGTCAGGACGTGCCGCTTCAAATTCCAATTGTTCATTCGGATCAGTATGGCGGAACATCCATCTTGGTACGCTGAACGAATAACGTTCCAGTTCCAGCACCACCTGATCGCGTAACGAGCCTGTTAAGGAGATGACGTGATGGCGAATCGGCACATATAAACTTAAATGTGCGGGTGGCAGTTGATTATCGGGTTTGAATTTATTTTCAAACGTCCCTTTCTTTTCTTCTTCATTATATTTGCTGGATGAATCCGTTTTATCAGGATTACTGAGCATAATTAATGAGCCTGACGTGCCTATACCTGTGTTTATATCATTGACTATCACGGGGGGGTAGTTCACTGTTACCCGTGCGGCGTTGGACATCAAGCCAGTATTATCGCTCACTGTATAGCTGATCGGTGTCGGACTGCCTGTAAAACCGAGGTCAGGCGTGAAGGTAATCGTGCCTGTATTGACATTAACCGACCAAGTACCTTGCCCTGCCACCACTAAAGAATCACCCGCATTTGCCGTACCGACAATATGCAGCGTGGCGGGGTTGATGTCATTTTCAGGGTCGCTGTCATTATCCAGCACGGTGATAGTAATCGCTTTGCCTGTGACTCCTGTGACCGTATTATCGACCGCTAATGGCGGGTTTTGCGGATAATCCACAGTCACGGTTGCTGGGTTGGATGTTAAGCCTGCTTTATCTGTTACGGTATAACTAATCGGTGTCGGATCAGCCGTAAAGCCCGCAAACGGTGTAAAGGTAATTGCACCTGTGAGCGGATTAACCGACCAGATACCTTCACCTGCCACTTCTAATGAATCACCTGCTTTTGCCGTACCGACGATTCTTACTGTTGCGGGGTTGGTGTCATTTTCAGGATCGCGGTCATTGCCTAACACATTAATAATGACAGGTTGTCCAGAGATGCCAATCTGAATATCATTAGTCGCAATCGGTGCGTCATTACGCCCATTAATAGTAATAGTCAGCGTTGTGGTGCTGGTGTCGCCGTCAGCGTCGGTGATGGTGTAGCTGAACGTTTCGCTCAACGTTTGCCCTAAGCCTAGCGCGTTCACAGTGGCGTTGGTATTGTCCAGCGCGTAAAAGTAAGTACCGTTAGCATTGAGCGTCAGACTGCCGTAAGCACTGTTGAATGGAACGCCGACGGTTTTAACGCTGCCTGCAAAACTGACTCCCGTTACAGGTGTTGCCGTGGTATCTGCGCCGATTCTGTCTGCTACATCACCCGCCGATGCGCCGATTGTGCCGAACACATTACCTTGGGTGGTGGTTGCAGCGGGTGTCGTGCCTTCGATAACGCTGTTGGTATCGGCTTTGGCGGTGGGCGTGTCATCGACGATGCGCACAATCAGCGTACTGGTTGCGGTATTGCCCAGCGATGAGTTGTCGGTTACCACCAAAGTGATGCGGTCGGTCGATTCAGTCGCTGCACTGCCGCCTGACTGCGGTTGGGCGGCATTCAGTGTGTAACGGTAGCTGAGCGTGCCTGAGGTGGGCGCGACATTAGGCCCTGCTATGATGTTAAAACCAGTAACAATCAGAGTACCTTCACCCGTATTGATACCCGCCGAAGGCGAACCGACACTGAACGCTGCCAGTTGGGCTACGGTAAAGGTTGTGCCGCCGATGGTGACGGAAGCCATGCCGTCTGGCGTGGCGACAGCAATAGTGCCTGTGGTGGTTTGACTGTTGTCACTGGGTGTGACCAGTCCTTTTTCAAACACAGTCGCCTGACCCGTTTGTGTATCGTTACCATCTATTGGCGTGATTTCCGGCGTACTGTCGGTGAAGCCGTTGATGGTGATTTTCAGCGTGGTAGTGCTGGTATCGCCATCGGCATCAGTGATGGTGTAACTGTAGGTTTCGGTCAGCGTTTGCCCGTTCAGCAGTGCGTTGACAGCGGGGTTGGTGTTGTCCAGCGTGTAGGTATAACCGCCTGTTGCGTTGAGCGTCAGGCTGCCATAAAGACCCGCGACAGGGCTGTTGACGTTGCCGCTGGTACTGGCTTGCGTACCCGATGCCACACCAGTGACAGGGTTTACAGCCACATCCGCACCGATGCGGTCAGCGAGGTCACCGCCGCCGCCTGCAAACACATTGCCGCTGGTAGTGGTCGCCGCTGTGGTATTGCCTTCATTGACGCTGTTGGTATCTGGATTAGCAGTGGGCGTATCATCAATAATCTGCACAATCAGCGTATCGGTGACGGTATTGCCACCCGCATTGGTGATACTGAGTGCGATATTATCAGTATTTTCAGTGGCGGCAGGGGTGTTCTGCACTTGGGTCAGCGTGTAAGTGTAGCTCAATGTGCCTGAGGTAGATACGCCGCCAACATTGGCAGTTGAGTTATAGCCCGTTAAAGTAATCGTGCCTTTAGGCGTGACGATAGTTATCGGTGTCGTACCCAGAGTGTTGAGTTGTGCCAAGGTAACAGCTGTACCGCCTACGTTGATACTCGCCAAGCCATCGAGCGCAGATAATGTGAGCGTCCCCGTATTGGTTTCGCTGGTATCAGCACCGCTGGTGAGACCTGATTCTTGTACAGTAAGGACACCTGTAATCAAGCTGCCGTTGCCATCCACAGGAACAATACTGGGGATGTTATCGGTATTCCCGTTGATGGTGATTTTCAGCGTGGTGGTGCTTGTATCACCGTCGGCATCGGTAATCGTGTAGCTGTAGGTTTCCAGCAGAGTATCCCCCGTCAATAATTTATTAACCAGAGGATTGGTATTGTCCAGCGTATAGGTGTAACTGCCATCGGCATTCAGCGTCAGGCTGCCGTAATTACCGTTTAGCGGGTTGCCTAATGTGCCGCTGGTTGCTCCAAAGCTGAATGCTGTCACAGGGGTGGCGGTCACGTCCGCACCGAGGCGGTCGGCAATATCGGTGCTGCTGCCTGAAAACACATTGCCGCTGGTAGTCGCCGTGTCTTCGGCAATGCTGTTGACATCGGCATTGGCGGTGGGTTTGTCATCAACGATACGCACAGTCAACGTACCTGTCGCTTGCGTTGCCGCTGTCGTAGCATCGGTGACAATCAGCGCGATAGTGTCAAGGTTCTCTCTCACTGCCGCAACACCTGTGTGGGTTTGCGGAGCGTTCAGTGTGTAGCTGTAGCTGAGCGTGCCTGCGGTGGGCGCAGATGCCGTTCCAGCGGTGACAGTGAAACCTGTGACTTTCAGCGTACCTTCGCCTGTATTAATGCCCGCCGACGGCGAACCGACACTGAACGCCGCCAGTTGTGCTACGGTAAAGGTTGTGCCGTCAATAGTCACCGATGCCATGCCGTCAGGTGCAGTCACAGTGAGTGTACCCGTGGTGGTTTCGCTGGTGTCGGCTACGGTGACCAAGCCTTTTTCATAGACTTCTGCTTCACCTGTTGCGCCGCCGTTGCCATCCACAGGCGTGATGGCGGGTGCGCCGTCAGTTGCACCGTTGATGGTGATAGTCAGCGTGGCGGTGCTGGTATCGCCGTCAGCGTCGGTAATGGTGTAACTGTAAGTTTCAGTCAGCGTTTGCCCTGTGCGCAGTGCGTTGACAGCAGCATTGCTGTTGTCCAGCGTGTAAGTGTAACCGCCTGTGGCATTAAGCGTCAGGCTGCCGTAACTGCCTGCCACCGCACTGCCGACATTGCCGCTGGTGCTGGCTTGCGTACCTGCGGCAACACCTGTGATGGGCGTTGCGCTTACATCCGCACCAAGTCGGTCGGCAACATCACCGCCACTGCCTGCGCTAAATACGTTGCCCGTGGTGGTAGCGACGTTTTCGGTAATGCTATTGGTATCATTATTGGCGGTGGGTGTGTCATCGACAATACGCACCGTCAATGTGCCTGTTGAGGTATTCGCCGCCGTTGTGGCATCGGTAACCACCAGAGCAATCGTATCAACGCTCTCGGTGACTGCCGCGCCGCCTGTATGGGCTTGAGTGGCGTTGAGCGTGTAAGTGTAGCTCAGTGTGCCAGCGGTCGGCGCGGATGCCGCACCTGTGCCGATAGTGAATCCTGTGACTTTTAACGTACCTTCGCCTGTATTGATACCCGCCGAAGGCGAGCCGACACTGAACGCCGCCAATTGCGCGACCGTAAACGTTGTGCCGCCGATAGTCACCGATGCCATGCCGTCAGGTGCAGTCACAGTGAGCGTGCCTGTGGTGGTTTGGCTGTTATCGGTGGGTGCGACCAAGCCTTTTTCAAATACGTCCGCCTGACCTGTCAAGCCGCCGTTACCATCGACAGGAACAACAGTCGGCGCACCGTCGGTAGTTCCGTTGATGGTGATAATCAGCGTGGTGGTGCTGGTGTCGCCGTCAGCGTCGGTGATGGTGTAACTGTAGGTTTCGGTCAGCGTTTGCCCCGTCAGCAATTTATTGACGAGAGGGTTGGCGTTGTCCAGCGTATAGGTGTAAGCCCCTGTGTTATCAAGCGTCAAACTGCCGTAACTGCCTGCGATGGGCGTGTTGACACTGCCGCTGGTACTGGCTTGTGTACCTGTTGCCACACCCGTGACCGTCGTAGCAGGATCGCCTTGATCGTCGGCGGTGGTTGTACCTGTCATCACGTTGCCTGTCACATTCAGCGCGTTTTCAGCAATGCTGTTGGTGTCAGGTTTAGCAGTTGGTAAGCGGTCAATATTAATAGTGGTAGAACCGCTTGCGGTCAATACACCGCCGCCGCCTTGATCTTGACCTGACCCTGCGATGCCGCCACCTGTGATGTTGGGATTCTGGTCGTTGAACAACCAGTTGATTTGTACCGAAGCCTGCGGGGTGGTGGAGTTATTACGGTAGGCGATTTGCTGCAACGCGCTATTCACTAACGCGCTGGTTGCATTGGTATTGAAGGTTAAGACCAGCGTTCCCGCTGAATTGGTGGTCACTGTACCAATGGTTGTACCGCCCACGGTGACGTTGCCGCCCTGCGTCAGCGCGGCTAAAGTACCCGTGCTGGAAAACACATCTTCCGCATTCGCTCCGCCGTTACGCATTAAGGTTAGGGTCGTGCCGTTGTAGTTACCCGCACCGCTACTGAGCGGGCTTAAATCGACATCGGCAACAGTGACTGCATTATTCAACACTACCGCAGTACCGACTTCGGTGAAATTCACGGTATTACCCAGCGCAGTCAACACAGGTGTGTCATTGATAGCCAGAATGTTGATGGTACTGGTGACCGTGTTGCTACTGGCGACCCCTGCGGCATCCGAATTGGCATCCCGCACCTGCCAAGTCACAGTACGACTGGCACTGATAATGGTGGGGGTATCGGAGGTGGAATTGAAGGTGATAGAACGCAACGCGGCGGTGTAATTTGCCAAGGTTGCATTGCCTGTCAACACCAATACGCCGCCGCTGTTACTGACGACGGTAATGCCGTTTTGCGCGGTGAAGCTGAGAATATCGCCTGCGGTATAACCTGCACTCAGGGTAATCGTTGCTCCTGACATCTGCGTATCATCGGCATCGGAAGAGACCGTGACCGTGGCATCAATCACTGCCGCTGGTGCTTGTTCGGTGTACGTTAAAGTTCCGCCGCCTGTCAGCACAGGCGCGTCCTGAGTGGGTATCACCGTAATGTTGCGGATATTGCTGCCTGTACCGACTCCCGCACTGTCTGAATTGGCATCGGTGACCGTGAAGGTGACTACACGGCTGGTATTAAGCGTGTCATTAGTTGGGTCGTCGGTGGGATTTTGCAGGCTGACGGTACGCAACACGCTTTGATAATTGGCGATGCTGTCTGTTCCCGACAGTACCAGCGTACCTGTGGCGGCGGTATAGCTCACCACAGTAATGTTGGTTCCTGCAATCACATTGCCAATCGCCGTGCCTGCGACACTCAGTTCATCGCTGGACAATCTACCCGTACCGATAACAATGCTTGCGCCTGTCAATTGCGTGTCATCGACATCGCTCAGTATCAGATTGCTGTCCACTGCTTTGACTCCGTCGCCTTCGGTGTAAGTCAGGGCGGCAACGGTGGTAGTGACGACAGGGTTATCCGTCAATGGCGTAACCGTGATGGTGTTGGTGACGAGCGCACTGTTAGCCGCACCGACCGCGTCAGAGTTGGCATCAGTGACTTGCCAGCTTAAGGTGCGGGTGATTGCCGTACCGTTCACGGTGGGGTCATCCGATGCGGTGACAAAGCTAATGGTACGCATCGCGGCTTGGTAATTCGCCAGTGTGGTTGTGCCGCTCAGTGTCAGTACACCCGCCGCATAACTGCCTGTAATTCCCAACTGATTGGTAAAGTTCAGAATATCGCCGCTGGTGAAATTGCCTGTGATGCTGATAGTTGCCCCCGTCAGCTGAGTATCATCGGGGTCGGTCAGGTTCAAGGTACTGCCGACCACGACCGCCGTGCCGTTTTCGGTAAACGCAACGGGGCTGAGTCCTGCTACGACAGGTAAGTCATTGACAGCGGTGAGGTTGATGGTGCTGGTCACTGCCACGCTGGTTGCCGCACCTGCCAAGTCAGAATTGGCATCCGTAATCGCCCAACTGACGGTACGATTGGGTCGGGTATTGTTGACCGTTGGGTCGTCGCTGGTGGATTGATAAGTCACACTGCGCAAGACGGTTTGATACTGCGCTAAAGTAGCCGTACCTGACAGACTTAATACCCCTGTTCCTGCCACATAACTTCCTGTAATGCCGAACTGAGAGGTAAAGGCAAGCGTATCACCGCTGACCACGCTGCCGATAGTCACGGTCGCGCTTGCCATTTGGGTATCGTCGGCATCTGAAACTACCGATACGGTGGCATCAATAACCGTTGCCAGTGCATTTTCTGTGTAGGCAAGCGTGCCGCCCGCACTCATCACGGGTTTGTCTGGGGCAGGTATCACCGTGAGTGAACTGGTGGTATCAAGGCTGGTCGCCGCGCCGACACCGTTAAAATTGGCATCGGTAACCGTCCAGTGAATGGTACGACTGGTGGCGGTGGCGTTGACCGTAGGGTCTTCACTGCTGGAGCTGAAGGTAATACTTTGCAACGCGGCTTGGTACTGCGCTTTTGTGGCAGTACCCGTTAAGCTCAGAATACCTGTGCCGCTGTTGTAGTTGCCTGTGATACCGTTTTGGTTGATGAAGTTTAAGGTATCGCCGCTGATAAAACCGCCGATACTGATATTTGCCGAAGCCATATTGGCATCATCCACATCAGCAATAGCAATACCTGCAAACAGCGTGACTGCCGCGCCGTTTTCCGTATAACTGGCTGAGCCAACGCCGCTTAATGTCGGTGCGTCGTTGACGGGGGTAATGTTGATGGTACTGGTGACCGTGTTGCTACTGGCGACACCTGCGGCATCCGAATTGGCATCTCGTACCTGCCAAGTCACAGTACGACTGTTGCTGATAATGGTTGGGGTATCGGACGTGGAATTGAAGGTAATAGAGCGTAACGCGGCGGTGTAATTTGCCAAGGTTGCATTGCCTGTCAACACCAATACGCCGCCGCTGTTACTGACGATGGTAATGCCGTTTTGTGCGGTGAAGCTGAGAATGTCGCCTGCGGTATAACCTGCACTCAAGGTAATGGTCGCGCCCGACATTTGCGTATCATCGGCATCACTGGATACCGTGACCGTGGCATCAATCACTGCCGCCGCCGCTTGTTCGGTATAAGCCAGTGTTGCACCGCCGCCTGTGAGTACGGGCGCGTCTTGCAGCGGCGTAACGTTGATGGTTTTAGTCGCGGCAAGGCTGGTTGCCGCACCGACTGCATCTGAGTTAGCGTCCGTTAAACTGTAGGTCAGGGTGCGCGTGGTTTTGGTGGTGTTATCAGTCGGGTCATCGGTGCTGTTCAAATAAGTCAAACTGCGCAATACCGCTTGGTAGTTGGCTATGCTGTCCAGTCCAGACAGCGTTAATACACCTGTTCCCGCATTGTAACTGCCTGTAATGTTCCCTATGTTGGTGACTGCCAGCACATCACCTGCCAAGAAATTACCCGTAATGCTGATTGTGCCGCTGTTCATTTGCGTATCATCGACATCGGTTACCGTTACGGTGTTATCAACAGTGACGGCAACGGCGTTTTCTGTGTAGGCGGCGGGTGTGCCTGCGGGGGTAATGACGGGTTTATCGTTCACCGCCGTCAGGTTGATAATTCCCGTCAGTGTCGCGGTCAACGCCGTTGTGCTGGATGTGAGGTCTTTGGTATTGCCGCCGTCATTCAGCGTAACGGTGAACACGCGGCTGGGGTCGGTGTTATTGACCGTCGGGTCTTCATTGGTGGTATTGCTGAAAGCCAGTTGCGCAAGCAAGGCTTGTACGGCGGCAGGTGTCGCAGTAGCGGAAGTAAAAGTAATGACCAGCGGCGCACCATTACCGCCGCTGGTGGTTGCAAAAGCAGTGCCGCCATAGCTGATGGTGTTGCCGACAACGGTGATTACCCCGCCCGCAACGACAGAAAGCGTGTCGCCTGTTTGATAACCGTCTAAAGCCACGGTTAATGAACCTGCTACGGCGGCGGTATTAATATAGAAGTTCAAGGGGCTGTCAGGATCAGATACGCTGATTGCGCCGCTGATAAACTGCAACGGCGCGGCATTCTGTTCGGTGTATGTACCGCCCAGTGTTGCCGCCGTCATCACAGGCGCGTCGTTGTCCAGTTTGATAGTGACACCAACCGTCGCATTCTGCACCGTACCCGTACCGCCGTCATTCAGAGCTAAGTTCAGGGTGCGCGTTAACGTGGGATTATCCGAGCTGTTGGCAAAGGTCAGGTTTTCGATGACGCGCTGCACAATAGCAGGTGTGGCACTGGCATTGAACGACACCACAAAATTTGCACCCGCGCCGCCGCTGTGTGTACCGATAACCACCCAGCCAGCTCCGTCATAATACTCAACAGTACCGCCGTTGATTTGTACATTGCCTGTCACAGATGCCGCACCAGTGGGCAACGATACCGTATCTTGAGCGGCAACCAAGCCGCTGACCGTCAATGTGCCGCCGTTATAATTCGGGCTGTCGATGTCGGTTAAGGTAATGCTGCCGTCAATAATCGCGGCGGCGGTGTTAATGGCATTTTCAAAATAACTGACTGCGTTCAGGTTGCTAATGACAGGCTGGTCATTGGCACGCACAACATTGATAGTGGTAGTCGGTGTATTACTGCCCAATTCACCACCGACCACAGTGCTGTTATCAAAACCCGCATCGGTGATGTTGAACGTGACCGTGCGATTGCCTGCGGTCACATTGTCGGTGTTGTTGATGTAGGTAATGCCTTGAATCAGGGTTTGGTAGCTGCTTGCCAGAGCGACCGAGCTGGGCGTGGGTAACACGGTGAATATGCCAGTGCCGCTGTTATAAGACACCAGAAAACCACCCGCCGCCACATTGGTGACAGTGGTGTTGAGCAGAAAATTCACCCCGCCGATGTTCAGCACTTCGTTATTGCCATCCTGCACACCACCCACCTGCATGATTAACTGTGTCATGTTGGTGTTGTCGGTATCGGCAACGGTGGCGGTAGGATTGATAGCGATAGCGGTATGAGGAGCGTTACTGGCTTCTGTCCACGTTACGGCATTGTCAGTTCCCGCAACTGCACCATTCAAATCAACCACGGGCGCGTCATTGGTACGGGTAATGGTTAATATGCCGCCGATGATGTTGCTGTTCAGCGCGGACGCGCCACCCGCATTAGGCACACCTTGGCTGTTATTGCCGTCGTTGACCACTATTTGATAGTTGCGCGTATTGTCGGTGTCATTAACAGTGGGATTGTCGCTGGTGCTTTTGTAGGAAATGGCAGCCAAAATACTGTTCACCTCGGCTACCGTAGTGGCTGTACCAAGGTTGATAGTCAGGGCTTTGCCGATACCCGTATCGGTTGCAGAAATACTGACACCTGCGGGCAATACGCTATTCACAAACAATACATCACCTGTTATGTATGTATCGGTAAAGCTGACGGTAATACTGCCCGCACCAAATACCGTGCTGTTCAATGCGGGGGTCGTGCTGAGGTCAATATCGGCGATACCTGCCCCTGTAAACAATGCCACAGGATCTACGGATGTGCCGCTCGCGGTGCTTGGGTTTTCTGTGACCGATGGGTTACTGGCGGTCGCAGTGAGTACAGGGGCATCATTCAACGGTATTACGTTGATAATCATGGTGTTGGGTGACTGGTCGAGGATAACACCCCCGTTGGCGGTGCTGCCCGTGTCTTCCACTTGGAAAGTGAAATCCAAGCCGGTGGACACGGTTGTCGGTGTCAGTGACCAGCTGTTCAATGTGCCGGTGTCGCCGTTGCTGACATCAGTAACAGTCAGTGTCCACGTTCCATTAGGGCTTTTGCCGTCAAATACGGTCAGCGGATTGGCGGGTCGGTAGCTGCCTGCGGTGGTCGTAGTGCCGTTGTTGGGAATGACGGTTACTGAGGTTGTCGCTTCATCATCGAAAGTCACCACCAAGTCATTGGCATTAATGCCGCCGCCCGTGCGATTGAATAAGGTTACCACCGTGCCGTCAGGCGCAGTCAGGGTGATAATTAAATCATCAACACCCGTATGACTGATATTAACGCCAAGATTTAAATCAGAAATATTGCCGGTCGCACCGCTGATATTCAGCGTTGACGTGACGGTGGTTTTATCGGGTATGGCTAGCGCAGGGCTGACCGTAGTGGTATTTGTGACGGTGGTAAGCGTGTTGTTGTAGTCAGTTGCAGGCGTGTAAACCAGTTTGCCCGCCGTAATATCAGCGACGAGGATGTAAGTGTTCGCCGCGACATTGGCACCATTCAGTTTCAGTGTACCGCTTGCGGGCAAGGTGGTAATCAATACTCGACTGAATGTCTCTGCGGGAATGTCTCGCGGGTCGGAAAAACCGAAATTAGCGGTTGTCAGCGTATAGGTCTGGTCTTCATTAGTGATAACAAGACTACCTGCTCCTGAGGGTGCGTCACTGACAGCGGTGACGGTCGTGCTGATGTTGCGATTGACACTATTCCACGCATCCGTTGTCCCTGTTCCACCATTAGCGACGGTTGCAAGATTAAATAGGGTGGTGGCGTTGGGGCTGGTTTTTCCAGTGCCTGCAAGGTTGACATTGTTATCCGCCAAGCGCACTTGCAGCGTTCCGGGTGTGCCGTTAAAATCAGCCGCAGGTACAAAACGGATTTGTCTGTCGGCGGCGAAAATCAGTGCCGCAGATGTGCTTAAACCACTGACGGGAATGGTAATCCAATCCCCTGCAACGGCGGGATCAGGACTGGCGGTGGTTGATACCTGCCAGCTTCCCTGTGCGGCGTTGTAGCCCGTTGAGCCGACAATGGCAATGTAAGAAAATGCCGTTGAGGTATCACCGCCGCCGTTGCCGGTTTGATTATCGGTAACATCACTGTAACCAAAAGCAAGGCCGGAAATCAGTGTGCCGTTGGGCGTGAGTGCATCTTCAAGAATAGCCGGCAATACAACATCGGTAGATGCTGTAGGTCGGTCATTAACGGACGTTACTGTGACAGCGACCACATCGGTTGCTGACGAGAAAGCGGTTGTTCCGCCGACATTGGCACCGACACTCAAGTCCTGAGCCGCAATGCCGCCGTTAGCTCCTGTGCTGCCATCCCATGCGCGTATCGTCAGACCGCTGGTGATGCCGGTACCCTGCCAGTTGGCGGTGGGCTGGAAGTAGACGCGGGTGTTGGCATCTGCCTTGAGCAATCGGGCGGTGGTATTGGTGGCGGTGAACACTGTCCAGTTGGTACCGTTGTTGGTGCTGTAATACCAAGTACCGTGGGTACTGTCGGTAGCGGTAATCGCAATGCCTTTGGAGTTGGTGGTGTCCACGTCGGTAATATTGCCTGTACTGGCAAGTACGGAAACCAGCGTACCCACGACACCCACGGGTGCAATCGCATCTTCCGTTTGGGTTATGCTCAACACGGTATCTGACAGTACAGGTGCGTCATTGACACCTGTGAGCGTGATGGTTTGCGCCAAAGTAACGGATTTGTCGCCGCCTGTCCCCTGACCGTTAAGAGCGCGGTCGGCATCGGTATCACCATCATGCAGTACCCAGTTCAGGGTTATGGGTGAGGTAGCCGCCGCCGCAAGTGATTGTATGGGGTTGCTGTACGCGATTTGCCTGAGTGCCGCTTGGGCTTGTGCAGTGGTCACACCGTCCGCAAAAGTGATAATCAGTGTTCCCGCCGTGTTTTGCGTCACTGTGCCGATGGTGACCGCTCCGTCAAGCAAAGTATTGCCTTCGGTCAGCGCAGACAGCGTACCGCTGGCACTGAATACATCATTAGCATTTGCTCCGCCGCTGCGCGACAGCACCACATAAGCATTGCCCCATTGCCCCGTACCGCCTGCGAACGTTTTCAGTTCAGGATCATCCAGTGCTGCTCCTGTGCCAATGACGACGGGTGCGGCATCTTCGGTGTAGGTTTTAGCGGTCAGTCCAGACAGTGCGGGGGTATCATTGACGGGCGTAATGCCAACGGTAATGCTACCCGCACCGCTCAAGGCAAGCGTTGGATTAGCTCCGCCCTGTGGAGTCGATCCCGTGTTGGTATTGCTGTCATTGATGGTGTAATTGATGGTGATACTGGCGGGCGGTGTGTCGTTGCTGTTGCTATAGGTAATCGCCTGCAAGACCGAATCCACAACAGCATTGGTCGCATTGGCGTTGAAAGTAATTGCCAGTGTGCCTGCGCTGTTAGTAAACGTGCCGATAATCGTTGCGCCATTGCGAATGTTTGCGCCATTGAAGTTTATGCCTGTACTGCCAGAGCCGGTCACGCCAAACACATCATCACTATTGGCACCTGTATTACGAACCAGCGTCAATACGGCTTGATTCCAGTTGTTGTAGACGCTGAGTTCAGGATCAGTGAGGGTGGCATTGGCATCCAGTACAATCGCCGCACCGTTTTCGACAAAGGTCGGCGTGTTATCCAGTGCGACAAAACTCGGGGCTTCATTGACACCTGAACTTAGAATAGCACGGGTATTTTCTGCGACGTTGAAGGTCAATCCAGCAGGAATTGCCGCGTAGGGATCAACAGCGGTAACAGGTACATTGGCTGTTCCCGTAAAACCATCTGAATTCAGCCCGCCATTGGCCGCGTTGCTGCCGTTCAGAACCCCTGCCGCATCACGCAGTCGGTCATCGGCAATGACTTGTACGCGATAGGTTGCATTGTTGTTGGTTAATCCATTACTCAAAGCAACGGTCAAGCCGCTCAAATAATTGTTGACCTGCGCCATAGTGCCGCGAATCACCAAGGCACTGCCGTTGCCTGTATACGTTGTATCAACGGTCGCGCCCCCGACGGAGGAAGAAGAAAACACCACATTGCTGTGATCAACGCCTCCCACACCCCCAGTTGCAGGAAGCGGCACTGTACCCGACGCAGGTAACAGACGAATGGTTGCCTGTATAAAATCAACTTCACCAGTAGTGATGTTTAACGCACCGTCAGCGGGAACAGCTCCCCCATCGGTGTTATCTGGGTCGCTAATCACAAAGCCTGTTACCGCCGTGATACCGCTGATGGCTACGGGAACAGCACTGCCGGCATTGGTCACAGTCGGCGCATCGTTGACGGGTGTAATGGTAATTGGAATAACGATATTAGCTGGGTTGGCGGCAACGCTGCCCGCACCCGTATCACTGCCAAAGACGGAACCCGTGTCATTAAAGGTTAGTGTTAGGCTCACATCGCCCGCACTGGCTGCATTGTAGTCGTGGTTACCGTTAACGGGTGCTGAGTAATACAGCCCACCGTTCACATCGGCAGCCGTATTGGCAAAATTACGTTGATTAAGTAGTGCTTGAATATCGGCAGCCCGCCCCGTGAGGGTGATGCTGCTTGTGCCGTCACCGCTGATGGCGATTGCCTGTCCGCCGCTGGGCGTAAAGCTGGATTGTGTTCCTAGATTTGCAATATCCAATGTTCCCTGTCCCGCAGGAATAGACAGCGTGACGGTAACAGGCGTATTGAACGCGGCAGATTCTGGGTCGGCAATAACGAAACTGGCAGGAATCAGCGTGCGGACATCTTCAAGAACAGTGGCAGCGGCAGGCCCTGTGAAGGTCGGCGTTTCATTGACTCGAGAGGCGCGTATATCAACAGTAGCCGCGGCAATATTGCCATTAGGAACAGCAGGCACGGCGACCGTTGTAGTCCAATCGTAGACGGTAGAGGGTACGGCTGTCGGTGTGCCGCCCAATGTAACGGACTGATTGAGTTCACCGCCGTTGGCATCATTGCCTGCGGCATCCAATGCACCCGCACCATCACGCAATCTGTCATCAACAATGACCTGTACTTTGTACATCGTATTCGCATCATTGGCGAAGGTGACGCTCAACCCCGCCAGTGCGGCATTGACCTGCGCGCGACTGCCTTGCAGTTGCAGGATGCTATTGGTTCCAGTTTGCGTCACTGCCCAGAGTCCGCCGCTCTGAGCGGTATAGCCGATACTGACACCGCCACCTGCAAACCCCGTGCTGTAATTGGTCAGCGGCGTACCCGCTGAATCCAGCAGGCGCACGGTGACCTGTACAAAATCGGTTTCACCCGCCTGTACGCCATTGGTCAAATCGGGATCGGCTACCACAAATCCCGTTACCAGATTATTAGCGGGGATGGCACTGTCAATGTCGATAATGCCGCTAGGAGCAGTAATGGTGGGGGCATCGTTATTGGGTGTTACCCCGAAATCAATCAAAAAAGTATTGTAGTTGGGCGCATTGGCACCCGTATCATAAAATACCGCATCACTGACCATAAAATGAAACTTGTCGCTGTAAGTTCCCAGCGCGTCGGTCGTCGGGGTAGGAAATTCCGCGCCGTTGTGGCGATAAGTTAAACGGTTGTTATCAATATCATCCTGTGTAAATGTAGAGCCAACCCCCAAAAAGCGGTTATTCAGCAGCAAATTCCCCTGCGTTGGTAAACTGGTCAGAATATATTGGCGTTGAACGGTGGTGTTGTCCTGATCTATTGCCGTCAGCAACGCGCTGGTGATGGTGACAGTCCCGCCCTCTGGGACGTTGGTGAGAACATTATTTACACCTGTCAGCGCACCGCCGCCTGTTATTGTTCCGATGATAGTCGGATCAGCATCACTGGGTTTGTCGGCAATAACCGGCGCGTTATTGACGGGGATGATTTGAATGGTGGTGGTGGCAAGCACGCTCTGATTTGATTGAGCAGAACCTGATGGGTCGGCAACCGCACTGGTATCGGTCGCAAACGGATTATTCGGATTCAGCAGGTCATCGCGTACCTGATATTGAAAAGTGACATTGGGGTTGGTCGGGTAGGCAAGCGGTTCACTGCCATCGTGGGCATAACGCAGTCCGCTGGTCGCACCGCCTACAATCGTGGTCAGCAATGTACTGGGCAGCCATTCGCCCAGTGTGACCGTCACCCACGCACTGCCATTCCAGCGTTGCAACTCACCATGTTGTGTCGCACCTGCATCGGTTGGTTGCGCTATTACTTGAAACCAAAGAAAATCCTGTTTGCCTTCGGGCGTTGCCTGTTTGGTAACATCCAGACTCAGGTCAACATCGCTCATACCCAAAGCGGAGCTGCCCAGTCGCACCAGTCCATCATTGGTAGGCAGCAGTTTTTCGTTGACTTTTACCAGTCCGCCAAGCGCAGTGGGGCGGTCATTAGTGGGTGTAATATCCAGTCCGAAGGTGCTGGTGTAGTTATTCGGAGTCCCGTCACTGACGGTATAGCCGAAGCTTGAAATATGATCTTCACCGCCATCATGGACAAAACGGATGTTGCCGCTGTTAATATCCGCCTGAGTAAACTGGGCATTAGTAGGAATAGTCTGCCAACTGCCGCTGGCAAAGCGTTGGATGATACCGTTGCTGGGTTGTGCGGTCAGTGTATAGACAGTCTCGTTTGGCGGCACGGTGACGGAAACATCGTCAGTCAAGTCAAGCGGCGTACCCATCGTGTCGGTACGCGTAATCGTATAGGAGAGCATGGTAGAGGTGATGACGTAGCCGGGAGGCGAATTTACATTGGCTTCCTGCCAGCTACCGCCCGCTGTACTGTTATTGCTGAGCATTCCGCTGGTAGGAACAAATGAATACACCATATTACCGCCGCCAAAACCTGAAGTGGCAGGGCGGGGAGAACCTTCCCAATTACCTGTTCCGCCAACGGGGTCAACATCTGTTCTAGGCGTATTGGATGCCGCCAACGGGGTAATACCCAGAAAAAACTGCTGGGTTGCAATCGCTCCCGTAGGCGTGGTGCGTAGCCCGCCTTCACGATTGCCGACAGGATTGGCAGGGTCAGTCCAGACATCATAGCCGTAAGCTGAATCACGCACGGTAAAGGTAAAGTTATCTGAAGTCGTGACCGCATCGGGTACGTTAGTGGTCTGATAATAGCGCACTTCTCCAGCCGCTACCTGCGCCTGCGTAAAACGCCCGCCGTCGCCTAAGGTAATCCAGCCGTCAAGTCCATAACCCAGTCCGCCACCGACAAAAAGCTGTATTTCGCCCTGAGTGGGACGGGTTTCAATAGTGTAGACCAGCTGATTTTCAGGGGTGGTTTGCGTTAAGTCGGCTGGATTACGATCAACATCTGAAATTTTCAGCATGGCAGCCGTGATAGCGGTGACATTGCCTTCCTGTGCGGTCAGCGCAGTACCTGCACTGGAATGAGTATTCAACAAGCTAGGATCATCATTGTTGGGCTGTATACTGAGCGTGATGGTTTGTGCAATCGCTGCCGATGGAATTCCTGTGCCACCGCCCGCATCTGTGACGGTTATACGGTATGAGGGTGAAATAGTGGCGGGGATATTGGGTTCATTGCCGTTCTGGCTGAACTTGAATTGTGTTGATAAATTGGCGCGTTGTGTTGCATCAAGCGTAGTCGTTCCGCTGATTGCTTCCCCCGCATCAATAATATTGTTGTTATTGGCATCAAGAAAAAACGTGCCTTGACCGCCTGTGATGATGTTATCAATGGTTATGGTGGAATTGGCAAGGCTATCAAAGGCATCGCCTAAATTAATAGCGGGGGCAACCACTTTTATCTGTCCTTCAATAAACGTCGGTACGCCAGACATGGAAGGTGCGACGTTTTTAGGCTGGACGGTTACCGACATACTGCCCGCAGTAGACCCGCCACCGCCGTCACTGACGGTTACGTTGAAGCTGATAGTCTGATTGGCACTTATATCAGTACCATCATGGGTAAACACCAGATTGGCAAGATCAGTGACTGGAACGACAGAGCCAATCGCAACAGCACCCCCCTTATAAGTCAGTGTTCCACCGACAGGCAATGAATCAATTTTTATCGCTAATTGAGAAATAACCTGTTGCCCCGTTTGAATATCCACATCAAGGGCATTTGCATCGGATGCCAGTTGCGCAAGAGAAAAGGCAACGTTGCCGCCTTCAACGGCAAGCGCGGGAGTTGCGCCGGTAAAGCTGGGTGCGTCATTAACGGGGGTGACATTAATGCCCGTCGTGCCTGATTTGTTGTGGGCAATCACGCCATCGGACAGGGTGAAACTCAGGGTTTCAGGTGTCGCTGCAAACGCCGGATCAGAGGAGTTGTAGTTGAGCGTTGAGGTGTACCGAATGCCTTGTGCATCCGCCAACGTTGCCGATAGTTGCGCCGCTGTTCCTGTTAGCGTTACCGAGCCTGTGCCATTATTGGTAGCGGTGCTTATGCCGCCTGCGACATTGGTTTTAATCAGCAACGTGCCGTGAGCCACAGAAAGGGTCAGGGTTTGCTGATCGTTGGCATCGGCATCGGTCAGAATAATCGGATTGACAGCGGTGAAATTCAGGTAAGAAGACGCGTCTTCCTGAGTAATTTGCACCGTATTAGGCAACGTCAGCACAGGGGCGGTGGCATTGGGCGTAACAGTAATGGCTACAGTATCAGTATCCGTTGTTGCACCATCAAAAGTGGCGATGGTCAGCGTATCAGCCCCTGAATAGTTTGCCGTCGGGTTATAAATCAGCCCATTGAGTGCGTTATTAATTTGAGTAATCGTGCCGCCTGTGATTGAAATAACCCCCGTACCGTTACCTGTCAGTGTAAGTCCCGCTATGCCTGACAGGGTAAGCGTACCGTGAGCCACGCTCACTGTGACACTTGATACCACGCCATCCGCATCGGCGATGCTGATGACTTTGCCTGCGCCAAAGGTAAGCGAGTTGTCTTCTGCAACGCTCTGCGCCGCTGGAACCGTATTGACAGGTGCCGCCAGTAATCCATCGTAGCCTGTTGCAACCAAGCTGGCGGTTTCAATCGCACCTGAATGATATTCCAGCACCCAGTCACCGCCTTTCGCGGCATTACCTGTGGCATCATCGGACGCGCCAATATCGGCGTGCGTCAGATTAGCCAGTTGGTTAATGAACGCCGCACCAGACGCGCCCTCGGCAACCTCGCAGCTGTACAATAAAATATCGCCGTTGGCGGTTAATGACTGTCCAATCGCTGCCAGTTGGCTTTGATAGCTGTTGATGTTGTCACTGCTCAGTGTTGATGTGCCTAAGGTGAATGAGCCTTGTGAACCGTGCGATAAAATATGCAGTGCGGAAATATCGGTACGCCCGTTAAGACCATCAACAATTTGCTGAATACCGTCTTTGCTGGAGTCGATGATGAGAATTTCCGCAGTGCTGTCAAATGAGGCAAGCAGGCTCTGATAGTTGTCGATACGGGTATCAACGACGATTAATTCATGGGGTTGTGCGAAGCCAATATCAGTGCTTTGTGACCAATGCGTATCCGCACCTGTTAAAGCGTCTATGTGATTCAGCCAGTTGCTGCCCTGATTGTTAGCACCGTGAAAAACAATGTTGGCGTTATCAGTAAAACCATCGCCCCACGTCATTAATTCGTTGCTGACGGTGGAATCTATGGCTGAAGAAAGGGTTTTATTGCCCAGCCATTGGTTATTACCGTCATTCCATGAGACGACATCCAGTTGGGTGACATCATGCCGCCCTTGCAATAATTCGGAGACTTGTTGAAAACCATCACGCGCCGCATCAAGAACAATGACTTGGGTATTGACGGGCGGATTGCTGTATAACGCGCTGGCATTATCGGCGCGCGGATCAACCACAATCAGCGCGGTTGCGTAATCACCGCTGACCCCGCTCACAGGACTTACCGTTTGTGTCGGCTCAACGGCAAAAGCAGGCTGGGTATCTTTGCTATCGACAGCGGGCTGAAAATCAACCGCAGGCGGGGTTTTGTCCATGAAAAAATCAACAGGTGGCGCACTCGGTGCGGCAGTTGCGCTGGTGGTGTCGCTGACAGGTTTATTATCAATGCTATCGGCTTGCACTTCTGCGACTGTTGCTACCATTGCACCATCAAATACCAATCGGCTTTCCAATGCTAAGCGTTGGGAGTGTGCTGTAGATTTAGTGTGCGCAAATGGTGATTTTTTCATAGAACCGTCCTGTTGACTCAGTGGAATAGGTGTGCATTTTTATGGTGTTTATGACAAATTATGGCGAAAAAAACGTGCTGATAACATCTTTTGCCCGCCTTTTTGTCGATTAGACAGGTAAAGCAATAATCACACCATATTTTGAGTATTATCCGACGCAGAGCATAGGCGTACGGGGTGAGTGATGCGTTTCATCGGTAAACGCTACGCGGTTTTTAATACAGCTGCGATTTAAGATGGGTTGCTGATTAATGCGGTTCTTTAATCGTCAACACGCTGTTCACTGTGCCGGTGTAGAACACCATGATTTTAACAGGCACGTTGCCCGTGTTGCGTCCATTGTGCGCAGTATCCACCACTTCAACTAACGGATCGCCTGCTTTCAGGTGATTAACCGAGCCGTCTTTCAGCATCACATCCAGTGTTCCATCGACAATCATCGCGAAAGACGGCACGGGATGACGATGCCAGCCTGTTTCGCCATTAACAGGGATTTCTATCATCAGCGCGGTCACTTGCGCTTTGGCATCGGTGGGGTAGGTGACTGCTTTACCATCCCAAGTGGTGGTGGTTTGCAGGAGCTGGGTGCTGGTGATTTTATCGGCGGTGTGATGGGGCGCGGTCGCACACGCGCTTAAGGACAGACATAAAATAGTGGCAAGCAGTTGTTTGTTCATTAGAAGATAACCTTTTTAGGTGGGTGAACCCAGTTAAGTATTTTTACAAGACGGTGGAAACGAGAAAACCGCGTAGCGGTGAAATGATTGTAGCTAAATGCTGGCAGCCGCATCAATGCCGACAACGGTTAAATATATCCAGTTCCGCATCATATTCACCTGTTTGTATATCCAGCATTCCTAATACGGAATGAAATAAATTATCGTGCGAATAGGCTTCGGTACGGTGTTCTTTCAGACACGCGGTATCGACGTTGAAATGGTCGGCAAATTCAGGCGATAACCATAGCATAAACGGGATATGGATTTGTTCATCGGGAGCGATTTTATAGGGCAGACCGTGTAAATAAATACCGTTTTCACCTAAAGATTCACCATGATCCGACATATACAACAACGCGGTATCGTAATGGGCGGCATTTTTTTGCAGAAACACAATCACCTGATTCAGGAAATAGTCGGTGTACAGGATAGTGTTATCGTAGGCGTTGATAATCTGCTCACGCGGACAATCCTGTACTTGATTAAGCGTGCATTCAGGGGTGAATTTTTTAAAGGCTTCGGGATACCGTAAATAATACGCAGGGCCATGACTGCCTTTTTGATGTAACACGATAACGCCGTCATTATTGAAGCGGTCGATTTTTTCTTGTAAGCCCTGCAACAACACGTCATCAAAACATTCTTTATCGTTGCAAACATCGGCAATCGTCAGTTTTTCCATGCTGTCGGTCGGTACACGCTCGCATACGCCTTTGCAGCCTGAATTATTATCGCGCCATAAGACGTTGATACCTGCATGACTCAGTACGTCCAACAGGTTTTCATAATGCTTGGCTTTGCTGTCGGTGTAATCGCTGCGCCCGAAATCAGAGAACATACAAGGCACGGATTCAGCGGTTGCCGTACCGCAGGAATGGGTATCAGGAAAGTTGATAATAGCTTGTTTGCTTAACAGCGGATTGGTATCGCGCTCATAACCGTTGAGAGAGAAATTCTGCGCGCGGGCGGTTTCGCCGACGACGATGACCACAATCGCTTTTTTACCGCGTGTTTTCCATGTGCTTAGTTGTTGCGCGTCTTTGCCGATAGGCATCATGGTAATGATTTCAGGATTTAAGACGCGATTGACATATTTACCCAGCGCGTAAATCGGGTAATTAGGATTGATGAGGTAACGCAAAGCGCGATTGTTTCTATCAATCAGGGAGAAATCTTTGTAATGTTGAAAAACAACGCCGCTTAGCACCATGCTAATCAGCACTATCATCGTTAAGCGAACGCCCAACTCTTTAAAAAATGAGTGATATTGTATGTCTATACGATACAAACACAGAGCGGGCAATACACCGACCAAGACAACATGACGCACTAAACTGAAACTCAATAATTCAGTGGCTTCGCGCGTATCGGTTTCCACGATATTTTGTATCATCGACACATCGACAATGACACCGTAACTGTCCATAAAAAAGCTGATGACCGAGGCGAGCAGCAGTATCACTGTCACTATCGGTTTAAAGACATATTTACCCGCAAAAAACGACAGCAGCAAACTGAACAGTATAAACAGGGCGATAAACACGGCGATTTTAAAATCAGTACCCGCTAAACCCGAGCTGTCAACCACCTTAAAAACGGCGGTTAAAAATGCCTGATTATCAAAGACAGTCAGAAATAAAGCGGTGAGGAAAATGACAGTGCTGAGTCGAAGTTTTGGCGATAGCCAGTGTGCGTAGGCAGACATGGAGATAGATTCAGGGATAAAAGCGGGTGCTAAAAATGCAGACGTTGTGGCGGTAACGTCTGCATGACGAGTTGATTACTCTTCTTTTCTGGTGATGTTGCCGTTACGATCCAGTTCAATGTGCCACAACGCACCTGATGCACTGACAAGAAGATCAAATTCTTCGCCCGCACCATTTGGATTAACCACTAAAATGGCTTCTTTAATATCGTAGTCGTTGAACGTAGCTTTCAGATTTTCATAACTGGCAGGCGGCATTTCAACCGAGGTTTTTGCGGTATCAATATCATCACCATTGACATAAAAATGACCGTTGACGCGATAATAAACAATTTTTCTCGCCTCGGCTTCTTTGGCTTCTTTAAAGGCAATCAAATACAAATCCTGACCGAAATGTTTTTTGGCTTCGGCGGTGACGCTGACCGCAGTAGGAAATTTTTTGTTAAACGCCGCCTGTACTTTTTCAGGCAGGGCATCTTGAGCTATCACAGCTCCTGCGAAGACGGAGACTGAACACAAGGTGAGAACAGCACCGATGAGGGTTGGAAAATAGTTACGCATGAACGTGGTTACCTGTAAAAAATAAGTGAATTAAAAAGAGGGCTGTCTATAAAAAGCCCGTTACATATCCATAAACAACATGGGAATACCATAAGTTAAAATAAAATAGCTGAACGCCACAGTAAGGCTAAGACTCATTTTAAACTGAAATGCCTGACGCAAAATATAAGCGACGATTGCCAGATACCAGCCGACCAGTAACACCGCTATGCCGATGGAAATGTGTTCTGCGTATTGGTAATGTTTCATGACCAAGAAAAAATACAGTCCTTCGGTCGCCGTTGCCAGTACCATAATGAAGTTTTCGCACACAAAAATAGCAATGAACAGTTGTTGAAAATACTGCCATTTTTTGATGGTCAGTAATAACGCAGTGACTGAGGTAAATGCCATGAAGGTACGCAATATAACTTCCAGTATGCCTTCAACATCCGCAATCAAAAACTCAACAATCATGCCTAAAACCAGATAAAACCCCACGGTTTTCCACATAAAGGATTTTGATGGATGCAAATCAGCAGGATTGTTGCGAAACCAGCACAACGCTAGATAATCAAATAATAACGACATAGCACACAGGAGTAAGTTAATGGGCGACCATTACTTTTAATGGTCATTATGTTACACAGACCGCGTATCTTACCTGTCCGCGCCTAACTTTCCAACTTTTACAAGGAGCTTTGCTTTTTATGCTCGTGTCAAAGTCTTGTCAAAGGTGTGTAAAGGTTGAAACTGCAACACTTATGTTATCTTCGTGGTCACTATTTACAGTTAATCATTGCAGGCATTCATGGCTGGTTTTACACTGATACCAGTGAGTGTTCATGTGATTGGTGTGGTAGTTGAAAAGTATCATCCACCATAAAAATTTAGCCAGAGCCATTTTACACGGTGATAAAAAAGAGATCTTAATCCATGACAACCAAAGCTGAGTTAAAAATCGAAAACAGTATTGCCCTGTTAAGTCTACTGGGTATCGCTACTTATGCAGTGTTGCGCTATTGGCTGGATACAGGGCATGAAACCTATTACTGGACAGTTAACAGCACGTTAAACACCGCCATAGAAACCCTCTGGCAGGGACAAGGCGCAGTTTCGCTGCAACAAGTGCAACTGCCCTTAATAGCGGTATTAATACTCGGCGGTGTGCCGTTGCTCTATCAGTTGACAGTCAAGTTAATGCGCGGCGATTTTGGTGCAGATTTACTGGCAGGTTTATCCATCGTCACCGCTATCTGCTTGCATGAATACCTAGCGGGCAGCTTAGTCGTATTGATGCTCTCAGGCGGTGCGGCATTAGAAACTTACGCCATACGCAAAGCCTCATCAGTCTTGGAAGCCTTAGCCAAGCGTATGCCCTCGGTCGCACATCGCAAAGAAGGCGATAAACTCATCGACATCAGCACCGATAAAGTCAATATCGGCGACAGTTTACTGATTTTGCCGCATGAACTTTGTCCTGTTGATGGTACGGTGTTAGAAGGCTCCAGCACGATGGATGAATCTTACCTCACAGGTGAACCGTACTTAATGTCCAAAACCAGCGGTTCTACCGTGATGTCTGGCGCGGTCAATGGCGATAACGCTTTAACCATCCGCGCTGATAAACTGGCAGTCGATTCACGCTATTCTAAAATCATGGAAGTCATGCGGGCTTCTGAACAAAACCGCCCGAATCTGCGCCGCTTAGGCGATCAATTAGGCGCGTGGTACACCCCGATTGCCGTTGTTATCGCATTATTGGCTTGGTATATCAGTGATGATGTTATTCGCTTTCTGGCGGTGCTGGTCATTGCCACGCCTTGCCCGTTACTGATTGGCATTCCCGTCACCATCATTAGCTCTATTTCACTGGCAGCACGGCGGGAAATCATCATCAAAAACCCCGCCATATTGGAAACCATCGGGCTATGTCGCACCGCCATTTTTGATAAAACAGGCACATTAACCTACGGTCGCCCGAATCTAATCGCCCTGATTCCCAGTACAACGCACAATGAATCAGAAGTATTGGCACTGATTGCCAGTTTAGAACGCTACTCCAAACACCCGCTATCCAGTGCCATTGTCAAAGCAGGTGAAAAAGCCAATCTAGCCTTATTGCCTGTCAGTCATATCACCGAATTATCAGGCGAAGGGCTAAAAGGCGTAGTCGCAGACAAACACGTCCAGATTACCAGTCGCAAATTTTTTGAAGCCAATCATGCCGATAACATTGAACAATTACCCGAAACCAGCGGCGGCTTGGAATGCGTAGTATTGATTGATGACAGTTACGCGGCAACCCTGCAATTTCGAGACGAAGTGCGCACCGACAGCTCCTCATTCATCAACCACCTGCAACCCAATCACCTGTTTGATAAAGTCATGCTAGTGTCAGGCGACCGAGAATCCGAAGTGCGCTATCTGGCGGAACAAGTCGGCATAAAACACGTTTATTTCAGCCAAAGCCCCGAACAAAAATTGGCATTGGTACGCGAAGAAACCCAAAAAGCCAAAACCGTATTCCTAGGCGACGGCATCAACGATGCCCCCGCCTTAACCGCCGCCACCATCGGCATCGCCTTCGGACAAAACAGCGACATCACAGGCGAAGCCGCAGATGCCGTCATCATGGACAGCTCCTTACTAAAAGTAGACGAACTGTTCCACATCGGCGAACGAATGCGCCGCATAGCTCTGCAAAGCGCGATAGGCGGCATGATACTCAGCGTCATCGGCATGGTGTTTGCGGGCTTGGGATATTTATCACCCGTAGCAGGTGCAATAGCGCAAGAACTGATTGATGTACTGGCAGTGTTGAATGCCTTAAGAGCGGCGATACCGCCTAAGAGCTTGTCGGATTTTTGAATGTGGTAAACTGAACGCGATTGTTTACTTTCCTTAATTAACTTGCTGATATGAACCCTTTTATCATTCATCACCTAAAAATAACCAATTTCAAAAGCATTGATAGTTTAACCCTGCGTGATGTACAAGCGTTTTCGGTATTTGCTGGAGCAAATGGCAGTGGTAAAAGTAATTTTTTTGATGCTTTGAATTTTGTCAGTGTATTTATTCGTAGTGGTATTAATGAAGCGTTACGCAAATATGGCGGCTATGAACAGCTACATTCTCATAAACGTCGTAAAGAAGCAGCACGGCGGTTTGATTTTGAAATTGATGTCACCTTACCAGTTATTGAAGATAATCAAGATGTGGCTCGCATTAAATATATTTTAAGTATTCATGATCTTGATAAAACGCCGCGTATTGCTGAAGAAATTTATTTTGATAACCAAATAATTTTGAAGCGTAAAGCTGGAGATCCTCCGAGTCTATTACACCGTGATAAGGATGATGTGGAAGTTGAAAAAATCGTTGAAAATTTCCCATCTGATTATTCTGCATTTATGTTTTTGTTCGATAAGGCTATTGGTCATCTACTGCGAGATATTCGTTTATATCGTATAGACCCTATTAGTTCTAAAGAACCCGATAGTTCAGATCAAGACCCAACAACTTTATCGAGTAGAGGCGATAATTTAGCAAGCGTACTTGGTCGCATGGAAAAAGACGAAGAGTTAGCTGCTATTATTTTGGAATGGATGGAAACTATTGTTCCTTGCATTGAAAAAATTAACACTGAACGACAAAAACTCGAAAGTAAAACTGCGATTCTTTTTAAGGAGTCAGGAACAAGACGCAAGTTTCCAGCAAACATGGTATCAGACGGTACTATCTATGCCTTGAGTTTGTTAGTAGCGGTATTAGACGCGCCGAAACATAGCTTGATTTTAATAGAAGAGCCAGAACGCGGATTGCATCCCAAGGCTATACAAGAACTTGTTGGTTTTATTCGTGAGCGTAGTTGTTTTGGTGCAAGCATTTGGATGACAACGCATAGCGAAGCAGTCGTTAGAGCCTTAGCATTAAAAGAATTGTGGCTGGTTGATAAAAAAGACGGTAAAACGCGCTTCACATCAGCAGTTGCACAAGGCTTAAGTGATGAAGATTTCGCACCTTTAGGTTTAGACAAAGCGTGGTTAGCTGATTTTTTAAATGGAGGTTTACCTTGGTAACGGTAGGCTTCGTTGTTGAAGGTCCATCTGACAAAAAATTAGTAGAAAGTGAGCTTTTTCAAAATTGGTTGCAACAAGATTTTGATTTAAAGGTGCTGAAAGTGGTTGATGCAGGTGGTAATGGCAATATGTGTTCGCGCAAAATCCCTCAATATGTCGAACTATTAAGAAAACAAGTTAATCCAGATAAAGTTGTGGTGTTAGCTGACCTTGACCCTGATAAATGCGCCCCCTGTATCACCAAACGAAAAGAAATTATCGGTAGTGCCAATATAGATTTAGTTGTTATTGCGTGTAAGGCAATGGAGTCGTGGTTTTTGGCTGATACCGAAGCGATGCGAAGCTGGACAAAGAACAGCGACTTTTTTGAAGAGTTTCCAGAGCAAACACCATTTACAGCAGAAAAACGATTAGATGAAATTGGAAGAGCGGCTATTAATCGTGGCTTTGGTAATAAAATTAATTTTGCTGTTAAATTTATTCATATACATGGATTTAGTGTAAATAGAGCCGCAGCTCATCCACATTGCCCAAGTGCAAAGTATTTTGTGGAAAAATTGAAAATTTTTACAATACATGAAGAATGATAGCGTGTTATTTCATCGCCAGCATCAACCCCGCACTGCAAAAAAACACCTTGTCACAATGTTGCCCCATGAGTTGCGCGGCTTTGCCTGATAAATCAATGAATTGTCGCGCCAGTTTGTTGTCGGGAATAACGCCTAAACCTACTTCATTATGTACCAGCACTAAATCAACGGGTAATAACAACACCGCTTCCAATTGTTGCAAAATAGCCGCTTCGGGTATTTGGTGATAGAGCATATTATTCAGCCACATCGACACGCATTCCACCAATACAGGGCGTTGGCAATTGGTCAGTGTTGCTAATAAATTCACAGGTTCTTCAAGGGTGATAAACAAATCTTGGCGGCGTTGTTGATGAATCTGTACCCGCTCGGTCATTTCGTCATCAAAAAATTCGGTGGTGGCGAGGTAATAGGGTTTGTCCGCGCCTGACCAGTTGTGTAATAAATAGCTTTCGGCTAAGCGGGATTTTCCACTTTTTACACCGCCGATAAATAGGGTTTTCATGACCATACCGCTCCGATAATTAACAGACTGAACACGACTACATTGATGCGCGTTTTCATTGCCAAGGCTTGTTCTAATGTGTGGCGATTGACTGCATGAATAGCAATCCCCAGCGTGGGTTTGTGTTTTAGTTGCCCGTGATACACCGCATCACCACCTAACGCCACACCCAACGCGCCCGCCATTGCGGCGATTGGATAACCTGCATTCGGGCTTTCCAGTTTATGCCCGTCACGTTGCATACACTGCCACGCCCGTTGTTTATCGTTCGCTATTAAGACTATTAACAAGGCAGTGAGACGGGCAGGGATGTAGTTTGCTACGTCATCCAACAGCGCGGCGGTTTTGCCGAAATAAAAATAACGCGGGGTTTTGTAGCCAATCATGGAATCCATCGTATTGATGGCTTTATAAACCGCCACCGCAGGCAAGCCAAACAGCGCGAGATAAAACAGCGGTGCAATCACGCCGTCACTTAAATTTTCTGCCCACGTTTCGAGTGCGGCTTTATAAATGTCTTCGTCGCTCATGGATTCGGTGTCGCGGCTGACCAGATAGCTTAACGCCTGTTTGGGTTGTTCGGTGGTCAGAATACCCGCCACACTGCTATGCAGCAACTTCATTGCCAATCCAGTTGAGGCGCATATTGCTAACACTAAGACAGCTAACCATGACGGCAACAACGCACACAGGGCGACAATAGCAACGCTGATTAATCCCGTAATAACCAGCAGACTAACCACTAACAACGCGCCAGTTATCAGCTTATCCGTCGGTGGTGAGCTGGTCGAACCATAAAACCGCCGTTCAAACGCGCTGATAAACTCGCCCATGAAAATGACAGGATGTTTGCAGGGCAGTTCACCGAATAACAGGTCGATGCCGTAAGCCAGTAACGCGACTTCAAAAAACATAGTGTTTTTCTCGTTTCCACGCGCCTGCGTGGGAACGCAGTAGAGACGCGCTGCGTCTCGCACCGCAGCGCGGTGCAAAGGCATTCCCACGCGGCGCATGGGAACGAGAGATAAAAACATAAATACTCGTTCCAACGCTCCAGCGTTGGAATGCAGCCTTGGACGCTCCAGCGTCTTCATGCGCACATAGACACAACGCTGGAGCGTTGCCAGATGAATTCCCACGCTGGAGCGTGGGAACTATGAGTAGAGAGAACAAAAACATCAACATCAACGCAACGCCCCCATAATGGCATCCATATCCAAGTTATCCGCGACCATGTCGGCAAATCCTTGAATCTGTTCATCACGATACGCGGCATAATCGTAGCCCTGATAATCGGGGTGCAGGCGTTTGAAATAGTCAGTACGAAAGTCATTATTATCAAATAGTCCGTGAACATGAGTTCCCGCAATACGTCCTTGTTGATAAAACAACGGATAGTTTGCCATGCGTCCGCAATGGATTTCATAACCTTGCACGGGGTATGAAAACAACTCATAAATCCCGCGCTGTAAAATTTTCGGACTTTGATAAATTACGTCATCATCCAGCAAACCTAAACCCGCTTCTTCCGTTGGTGAATCATGCTCCAGCGCGTCAGGATCATGCAACATCTTGCATAGCATTTGATAGCCTCCACACACGCCAAACACCGCGCCCGAAAATTGCTGAACTTCGGCAAATAAACCGTTATCTTTCAACCAGCGCACATCGCGAATCACGGTCTTACTGCCTATCATCAACACCATATCAAACGAGTCTAGCGGACGGTATTCATGAATCAGTTCGACATACAATTCAGGGTCTGCCATCAACACATCCAAATCGTTGTAGTTGCTCAAGCCTCGATACGCCAGCACTGCAATACGAATTTTCACGTCGCCTAAACGTTGCTGATAATTCTGCAACGACTGTGAATCTTCCATATCAATATTCAACGGTAAAAATGGCAATACGCCCAACACAGGCACACCAAATCGCTCCGCAATAATGCGTTCACCTTCATCAAAAAACCGTCTGTCGCCACGAAATTTATTGACAATCACGCCGATAAGATTGTCACGCATGGTTTTATCCATCAATTCCAATGTGCCGTAAATGGAGGCAAACACGCCGCCGCGTTCAATGTCGGCAACGAGAATGTTTTTGGTTTGAAAGGTTTTAGCGACAAAAGTATTGGATAAATCTTTATGCAGTAAATTGAGTTCCACAGGTGAACCCGCACCTTCGGCAATCACCAGTTCGTAGTCCTGTTGACAACGTTCAAAGGCGTGCTGAACGTGGTTTTCTAAAAACGCCATTTCATCGTAATAGTCGCTAATGCCTTGATTTTTATACACCAAGCCATTGATAACCACCTGCACCGAACCGTTACCGTGTGATTTTAATAACACAGGATTAAAGTGATAACTCGGCTCAACTCGTGCGGCTTCAGCTTGCAGACATTGGGCGCGGGAAATCTCCCGTCCTTCTTTGGTGACGGCAGAATTATTGGACACGTTCTGCGCTTTAAACGGCGCAACGTTAATGCCTTTATCGGCGAAAATGCGGCACAATGCCATCACGATGGTGGTTTTACCCGCATCGGAGCTGGTGCCGAAAATGGCTAGGGGTTTCATGTTTAATCTCGTTTTGTTGAAACGGAGTGCAAACCTAGGTTTGTAATCCAGTGGCTAGTTGTTCAATGATGGCGGGTTCTTTCACCGCAAAGCGTACATATCGCTTATCCAAGTCGATAAAATTCTCACAGACGCGAATCAGTATGCGCGCGGGGGCGAGTCGGGCTTGTAATTGATAGCCGTCATTGTCGTCGTGTAATCGTGCCAGTAAAAAATTCGCCGCGCTGGGATAAATTTCAGCGAACAAACCTGATTCGTGCAGCACTTGCTGTAATAACGCGCGATGGCTGTCAGTTTGTTGGCGGGTTTGGCTGATAAAATCGGTGTTAGTTAGGGCTTGCCGCATATATGCCATGTCTAAGCTGGAGAGTTTCCACGCGGGTTCTAGTTGTTTTAAATTGCGGATAAAATCAGCATGAGCGGCGATGAAGCCGACGCGAATGCCCGCGCAACCGTAAAATTTACTTAACGATTTGATGATGGTGAGTTTTTCGGTGTGCGCAAGAGATGCCATTGCCGATTCAGCGGTGCAGAAATCTAAAAACGATTCGTCGATGATGATGTGGCAATCGGCGGCAGTCCACTGGGCGAACAAGTCGGGCAGGTTGTAGAGTGTGCCGTCTGGGGTGGCTGGGTTGACGAAAATGACGGTTGCGCCTTTTGGGATTGCTACGTTGTCGCTGTGTGTTTGGCGCGGCGCGCCGTTACTGCATTCCCACGCGGCGCGTGGGAACGAGTCAACCCGATCTACACAATCAAGGCGATTGATGATGTGAATGTTACAACCCAAGCGTTCAGCCAGTCGTTCATATTCACCATATAAGGGCGCGTATAACACCACATCACGCGGTTGCAAATAGCGCAACAGCGCGAAAATTGCCGCACTCGCGCCGTTGAATACTTCAATATCGGCATTCTCAGGTAGCGGGTAACGCTGGGTAATCGCCTGTTTTAATAAGCGGTAATCAGGGTCGCTGTAAGGCGTGAGCGACACCGATAATAAGTCACTCACATCGACTGCTTGCTGGGGATTGATGTTTGCTGAAAAATCCAGTACCTGTTCAGGCAAGCAGCGCAACCGAGTCGCAAACGCGTATATATTGCCGCCGTGCTGCATTTATAAATTAACGTATTCGAGGTAAATATAATTATCAACACTGCGTAATTTGTGTGTTGATGCGGGGTCGATGCGAAATTGAAACGCATTTTCTAACGGTAGATTCAACACCCGTGCCAGTAATGCGCGAATCACGCCCGCATGAGTGACGATAACCACTTGCTCTGCGTCAGTTGCTAATAATTCTTGCCAGAATTCACCTGTGCGTTGATACAAATCGCCGAAACTTTCACCATTAGGCGGCACGGCAGTGGCAAAATTATCTGCCCAATGCTGCAAGGCAACGGGGTCGATGTCGTCAAAACGTTTTTCTTCCCAATCGCCAAAATGCAGTTCTTGCAAACGGGCATCGGTGGTGACCGAGTCAGAAAAGGTTTCTGCCAAGGTGGTACAGCGGGTGAGCGGACTGCTGAAGACGCGGCAATCGTCATCAAGCTCGGGTAACTTGTCATGCAGAATTTCCACTTCTTCTGGAAAACTGGGTGCTAAGCCGATATTGCTTTGCCCATAACACAAGCCTTCCGCGCTTGCCGTTTGCGTGTGACGAATTAAATAAATGTCCATAAACTACTCACTGTGAGATAAAAAATAAGCTCGGCGATTTGTTGGCTCGCGCCTAAACAATCGCCCGTATAACCGCCAATGTGACGGTAAAAATACTGCCCCAGCCACGCATTCACCAGTAATACAGGGATGAGGGCTAACAGGCATAAACGGGGTAATAACAATAAGGGTAAGCAGGCGTATCCTGCCGCCACTAACAATTCTTTGCTGTCGGGTGTGTACACCGCACCTGTCGCTTTGCTGTTCTCAACACGCGCATAATCATAGCGGTACATTAATAATAATGGCGCGTATCGGCTGAGGCTATGTCCTGCTAATAATAGCAAGGGCAAGTAAGCCGTGGGCAATTCCGATAATACGCTGATTTTTAATGCCAACAGCAACAGCAAGCCCAATACGCCATAAACGCCGATGTGGGAATCTTTCATAATCGCTAAAATACGCACTTTATCATAGCCGCCGCCGAAGCCATCACAGACATCGGCAAAACCGTCTTCGTGCAAGCCGCCTGTGAAGAGAATGCCTGTTATTAACGCGATAATGATGGCGGTCAGTTTCGACCATAATAACGCACTGACATAAAACGTTAAGGCGACACCGCCACCGACCAGCCAACCGATGACGGGTAGATACAGTACCGCTTGCGGCAGTTGGCTATAATCGAGTGCGTGGCTTGCAATTGGCAGGCGGGTGTAAAAACTGATGGCGAGTTTTAGGGGGGTTAAAGAGGGCATTAAATTTCTTGTGCGTATTTTTAGGGGCAGAAGTAATGAGTTTGCGCGTGGTCTGGAGTGCAAGCTATGCTTGCACGTCAGGCACAATGCAATTAATACGCCCTACTTGCTAAATACGTCATCAAAAAAACTATCCTTCTCTAACGTGTCTTGCCAAGTTTGATGTCTTAAAACAGAATCCAACCGTTGTGCTGATTTTAAAGATAAAAAACGATTAGTATCTGTTGCGCCTAATTTATCAATTAAAACTGAAATGGCTTGTTGAATAAGCTGATTGTCATTCACTAAAACGGATTGTTCCATTATTGCAACTCCTCAGATAAAACAAATTGAAGTGGATTCATCGCGGTAACTTTTAAACTGGTTTCTTTCTGACATTTTTTTAAAAGTTTATCATCACAAGTAATAAAAACATCCGCTAAAACCTCAGCATAAGCCACATGAGCGGCATCCGCAATACCAAACCCTGAGTGATATAAGTAATCTGCACGACTACGGATTGCAGAAATATCCTCAACGAGAGGATGAGGAAACTTTGCCAATTCAGCTTTTAATAACAAACGTTCTTCAACGGCATTAATCGCTGCAATTTCTTTAAGATGAACAGGCGAGACCACCGATTGATAATGATGTTGTTGAATATATTGCAAAATCAAATAAAAGGCTTCGGTTTCTAAACGGATTCGTAACGCATCTTGATTATCAAACGGACGGCAATAAGTACATACGTCTAAATAAAGCGTTTTCATTGAGGCTGGTTTTTTAACAAAGCGATAATTTCTTTTAAATTTTCGATTTCACGTTGTTGCAGGGCGAGTTCTTTGTCTTTTAATTCAATAATCAGTTGTTGTTTTTCAAATTCAATGGTGGATGAATTGAAATAAACATCGCGCTGTTTTACTTGTTTATTATTAAAGCAGATATTCAAATTTCCTTTTTCAGTGGAATCTACTAATTCAGGTAATTGAACACCAAGTATTTCTGCAATTTGTTCTAATCTATTTAACTTGAGATTAGTATTACCCCGTTCAATATCTCCGTAGCTATTCACAGAAATATCCAATTTTTTCGCAACATCCTCTTGCGTGAGTCCTTTGGATTCACGAATCAATCTGATTTTTTCATTTACCGACATGATAACAACTTCTCCCGACTAAATACCTGATTAGCCTGATTGTAGCAGGTTTGGTAAGGATTTAGAATCGACCACACTCAAGCAAAAGGAATATATCCCGCCTACGTTATGAGTTCTAATAATGGGATGCGTTACATTTGGAGAGCAATATGAAAAAAGTTACTTTAGTAATGGCAGTAATAGCACTATCTGCTTTGAGTTCAACATCAATGGCGACTATGTCTTACGAATGTTGGACATACGTTGGTGGACACCCCGATAAAATGACACATATATCAGCTGATAGTAGTGGAGAAGCTGAATCTTTGGTTGCTGCAAAATTTAGAGAGCTAGGGGCTAAATGGGACTCTATAAAATGCAAGTAAACCGCTAATTGCAATACCTGCCTCGCGCGTTGGGCAGAGCCATAAGCAAACCCCAATATTTTCAAGCACTTAATTATGAACTTAACATCTATGAAAATTTATCCTCCCTTAGTGCTTGTTCTTTGTGCATCCATTTTATCTGGATGTAGCTTACTCAAATTTAAAACAAAAAACCCCCATAATAGGCTTAATGATGTTAATGCGCTTTCACAATCGGGTAAAAAATCGGAGGATTCGGCTATTAAAATGGAGGCTTCCGCTATTAAAAAAGAGTTTTCTAATAGTACATTTTATACCTCTAAGTACACTGCATTTCTGAAAGCCGATGGCTCAGCCTTAGTGAAAAAGGGATACGGTATAATAGGACAGTATACATGGACTGCAAGTATTGGTGGACTCTGCATAGGTAAAGCCTGCTATGACATTGAAGTAAAAGATAGCAATATACTCATAGATTCTGGTCGTAGATCAGTCCATTATAAAAAAGGCGACACTGAAAATCTTGACGCTCAATACGCAGACGTTGAACGGAAAGAAGCTAAAGAAAAAGCTGAAGAACAAGCGGCTCAAGCACGCGCTCAAGCTGAAGAGGCTAGATGTATGGCAAGTCCTCAGTGTCGGGCGAAAAAAGAGCAGGAAGAGCGTCACCATAAAGAAGCATCTTGTAGTCGCTATTATGCTGGATATGTTGGTACTGCACATGGAAAGACTTTCTTCTTCCTAAGCCTTGACAGCCCATTTGTAGTGCGATATGTGAATACTAAACAAGGAAAAGTAACTATCGAATGGACTCGAAGCAATGGGGGAGTAAATCAAGGCGACCTCAAAGAGGTTGATTGTGAAACTCTGTCAAATAGCTCGTAAGAGAGTATTGTCTCGCTCCCAAGCTCCAACTCGTAAGGCGTATTAGAGATAGCGTAATACGCCGCATGATGTTCACTCACAGTCGGCGCAATACGGCTTCGCCTATTGCGCCTTACTTGCTGTCCACACCCGCTTCCGCAAAACTCGCCATCTCATTCAGAAATAACACGGCGGATTGTAACAGCGGATAAGCCAAGGCAATACCTGAGCCTTCGCCTAAACGTAAGTTCAGATTTAATAAGGCGGTGGCGTTGAAATGTTTTAATAAGGCTTGGTGTCCTTGTTCATCGGAGACGTGGGAGAACACGCAATAATCCAAAACCTGTGGATACAAACAACTGGCAACCAATAACGCGCTACTGGCAATAAAACCATCGACCATAATTACCATGCCGTGTTCAGCGGCTTGTAAGTACGCGCCGACCATCATGGCGATTTCAAAACCGCCGAAGGTGGTTAATGCTTGTAATGGCGTAGGTTGGGGTGAGGTAAGAACCCCAACAAAACCGTGTGATGTTTGTTGGGGTTCGCAAAGCTCACCCCAACCTACGTTTTGCTGTAAAGCCTGTTGCAATACCGCTACTTTGTGAGCAAGTTGTTCATCGTCCAACCCCGTGCCACGCCCGACGCATTGTGCTAACGGCAAGCCCGTCAAGGTGTGCATCAACAACGCCGCAGAAGACGTATTACCGATACCCATTTCCCCAAAACCGATGCAGTTACAGCCTGTCGCGTGTTGCTGTGTTACCAAGTCCGCGCCTGTTTGTATTGCTTGTAAACAATCGGCTGAATTCATTGCCGCTTGCGTTAAAAAATTCTGCGTTCCTTTGGCGATTTTGGCATTAATCAACTGCGGATGGGATGCTAAATCGGCATTGACACCCGCATCGACCACCAGCAGATTGATAGCGTGTTGCTTGGCAAATACGCTAATCGCCGCGCCGCCTGCCAAAAAATTCGCCACCATTTGCGCGGTGACGCTTTGCGGATAGGCACTGACACCCGCCGCGACCACGCCATGATCGCCTGCAAAAATCAGAATGCTGGGTTTGGTTAAATGAGGCGTTAAGCTGTTTTGGCATAAACCAATCTGCAAAGCCAGTGTTTCTAACTGACCTAACGCACCTAAGGGCTTGGTTTTCTGGTCTATTTTGGTTTGTAAATCAGTAGTTAAATCACGGGGTAGGGGAGAAATAGCAAAATCTAACGGCACGGTGTGTTCCATGAATTTTCAAATAATAAACTGTTCAGATCTTGTCGTTCTGCCCAGTGTTGTTGTTCCAGCATCGGCTTATCATAAAAGGCTTCGACATGACCCAAGCACAAGATAGCCAGCGGTTGGCTGTCGTCGGGCATTGCTAATAAGGTTTTTAAAGCTTCGGGGGCAAACATCGACACCCAGCCCATGCCGATACCTTCCGCACGCGCGGCTAACCACATATTTTGTATGGCGCAGGACAACGAGGCAACATCCATTTCGGGTAACGTACGTCGTCCAAAAATATGTTTTTCTCGCTGTTCGCACAAGGCGGCAATCAAAATCTCACCACATTCTAATATGCCTTCCACTTTCAGTTTCATAAATTCGTCTTCCCGCTCGTCCAATGCTTTCGCAGTCGCAATACGTTCCTGCTCGACCAGCGCGTGTATTTGGTTGCGTAATGCGGGTTTAGTAATGCGGATAAATCGCCACGGCTGCATAAAACCGACGCTGGGCGCGTGATGCGCGGCTTGTAATACGCGCGTTAATAACTCAGGCGCGATAGGGTCGGGTAAAAAATGGCGCATATCACGGCGTTCATAAATAACACGGTAAATTGCGGCGCGTTCGGTTTCGGTGTAGGGGGGCATTGGGTATGTTGATTTAATGGGGTTCGTATGCCCACTTTCTTACTGAGCTTACGCAGACTATGTAATTAGTGAGAATATAGAGTGAAATTATGGTCAAACCATAAAACATAGAAAACATCTTTCACTTTATAGCCAACCATTGGTTTCTTACCACTGAATCTAAATGCAATGAAGTCTTCAACGTCATCTTTAATAAATGGAGGAAGCGAAGTTTTAATTGCACTTTTTGAAATTTTTTCAGATCCCAAGGCATGACGACCTGTATTTTTTATTTCAGACCATGTTAATGATCTTCTTTTAAATATGGCTTCTGCAAATTGAACTTTATCTTCTTTGGTCAAGATTGAAAAACAATAATTTCCAGATTGTACTCTTTCAAGTGAGAACACAGGTGGCTTGGTATCATAGTTAATATTTTCAGGAATGGTTATTCGATTCCCTTTTTTAATCGCAGGAGTTTTTATTTTATTTTTTGGCATTTATCTAAGTCTCGTTTTATAAAACTCCATCATCGACGACTTTTCTATAGTTCCTGCTGTAGCTTCTTTTTCTTGCCAAGGCGTATCTTCATGGGTCATATTCCTAAGTTTCCACGCACTAAATTGACCAAATACCTCATTTACTTCTTCAAGTAATTCTATTTGTTCTTGAGAAAATAGGTCTACGTCAGATTCTGAATTAAGTATTATGGGGGATGCTCCAAAATTTTTGTATTGGCGATAGATTTCTGGACATACAGGTCCATGAGTCCATGCTTCAAAATCATCATTAAAAAATGGCTTGTCAAAAATTGCTAAGTGGAAGGCTTGTGCATAATAAATAAGCTTTTGAAGTTTAAGATTAGAAATATCTGAATCTTCGCTCTCATTGGCTCTTGATAAAAAATATTTTGCCACATTTTGTGCTTTTATCATTTTTCCCTCCTAAAGAATGCAACCCAATTTGGATTTATATTAGATAAATTTAACAGTTTACAAGTGTAATACCGTCTTTAACTAAATCAATGTATTTCTTTTAGTTATTCTTGCTAGGTATGTTAAAAACCCTATCATCTGGTATTTGTTAATGAAAATTAGTCTACTTAAACTTGATAAGGATGCGCCGCTTCAAAGCCATGTACCTTCGCTTTAGTGGTAAACACGGGCGGCGACCAGTTTTGTGGTGCTTGCCCTGCGAGATGGTTGGCTAACCAGAAGGCTTGATTGCGTATGGGCAGGATGAAGGCGTAGAGTTTGCCGTTGGGCAGTTCGGCGACATCGCCGAGTGCGTAGATAGATTCATCTTCGGTTTGGAGGTAGTCGTTGACTTTGATGCCGCGTCCGATGGCGAGTCCTGCTTGTGCGGCGAGTTCAGTATGCGGTTGAAAACCGCAGGCGACAATAACGGCATCAAATGCTTGCGCTGTGTCGGTGGTGATGGTCACTTTTTCTTGTGGCTTGCTTAAGCTGTTGATGGATTGATTTAACAGCACGGTGACACCTGAATTTTCTAACACTTGTTTTAATGTGATGGAATCTTCGGGGACTAATTGCCGCTCCATCAGTCTGTCCATGACATGAAATAAGGTGACGTTATCGCCCGCTGTGGCTAAGTCAGACGCTACTTCACAGCCGATTAAACCGCCGCCGATGATTGCCCAATGCGGTTTGTTCAGGTTGGCGCGAAGACGGCGCAGGGTTTTTAAATCGCTCAGGCTGTTTAAACAAAAAAACAGCTCGGAAAAAGGGCGGTAGGGCGGGGGAATAAAGGCTTTTGAACCCGTGGCAATGATGAGTTTATCGTAGTTGAGGGTTTGTTCCTGTTCGGCATGGCGCACGGTCAGCGTTTTATTCGCCCGCGAAATAGCGGTGACATGGGTGTCGCTGAGTACGGTGATATGGCTATCGCGCAGTTTATCGAAACTTTTTAGAATGATACTGTGTTCAATATCGTCTTTGGTAAAACCACGCGATAGCAACGGACGGGAATAATAGCCGTCATTTTCTTGTGTTATCAGAGTAATGTCGGCATCCGCTGTTAATGTACGGTATTTTTCTGCAAAGCTGATGCCTGCAACCCCTGAACCAATAATAATGACGTGCATAACATTAACCTCAGGGCATTAAGCTAAAATCGTCTTTGCCCACGCCGCATTCAGGACAAATCCAATCTTCGGGTATGTCTTTCCAGCGTGTGCCTTCGGCGATACCTGAATCAGGATCGCCTTCGGCTTCATCGTAAATATGACCGCAAACATCACATTGGTATCTTTTATATTCAGACATGAACTTTCCTCTGGTTGGTGAATGATAAAGTTTATCAAGCTATAGTAATTTGTCGGATGTTTCAATCAGTTTCTGGTTTTTCAGTAAACAAATGCGGCTAAAACAAAAAATTAACACAGTTGTCATCTTGGCGCGTTACTGTTGTAGTGTTTATCCATTAAAAATCAATAACGGGCATTCTAGCAACGGCTATTGTGTGCTACTATGCACGTCATTTTTATCTGGGGAAAAAGAAAATGCAAGCAACAGTCAAATGGGTTGATGGTGTGATGTTTGTTGGCGAATCTGGCAGTGGTCATACGGTTGTGATGGATGGTCCGCCCGATCACGGCGGTCGTAATATGGGACTGCGTCCGATGGAACTGCTGTTATTGGGAGTCGGTGGCTGTTCATCGTTCGATGTGATTCAGATTTTGGAAAAAGGCAGGCATCAGGTCAAAGGCTGTGTTGCCGAATTAACTGCGGAACGTGTTGATGCTGTCCCCAGTGTGTTTAGTAAAATTCATCTGCATTTTGTGGTGACAGGTCATGATTTAAAAGTGGCGGCTGTGGAACGTGCAGTAAAATTGTCGGCAGAAAAATATTGTTCTGCTTCCATTATGTTAGGTAAAGCAGGGGTAGAAATTACCCATGATTTTGAAGTTATAGAGGTTTAAACCATTGTCCACCAAACTACAATTACACGGCTTTAATAATTTAACCAAGTCGCTCAGTTTCAATATTTATGATATTTGTTACGCGCCCGCAGAACAGCAACAGGCTTATATTGAATACATTGATGAAGCGTACAATTCGGACAAATTGACACAAATCCTGATGGATGTGGCTGAAATTATCGGCGCACAAGTGTTGAATATTGCCCGTCAGGATTATGATCCGCAAGGCGCGAGTGTGACTATGCTGATTTCCGAAGGGGATTCACCACCGCCACCCAGCATGAACAGTCAATCCCCCGGCCCCTTGCCTGAAACGGTGCTGGCGCATTTGGATAAAAGTCATATTACCGTGCATACTTATCCTGAAAGCCATCCTGATAATGGTATCAGTACCTTCCGTGCTGATATTGACGTATCAACCTGCGGTCGCATTTCACCGTTGAAAGCCTTGAATTATCTGATTCATAGTTTTGAATCCGATGTGGTGACGATGGATTATCGTGTGCGTGGTTTTACGCGTGATGTATCAGGTAAAAAGCATTATATCGACCACAATATCACCTCTATTCAAGAGTATATTGCGACAGATACACAGGCAAGCTATCAAATGATTGATGTGAATGTGTATCAGGAAAATATTTTTCATACCAAAATGATGTTGAAAGAAACGGAACTGGAAAATTATTTGTTTGAAAAAGAAAGCGATTTGTCAGGTGAAGAAAAAGCCGACATTGAAAAGAAATTGCGCCGTGAAGTGACGGAAATTTTTTACGGTCGTAATTTTCGCCGTAAAAAAATCAAAGTTGCTGATCCTGAGTAAGTGCGATTAAGTTAATAACAATAAAAAAGCGGTAAAAATAAACCTTCGTGGTTTGAATGACTATAGACAAGACCTGTCAGGTTTTTAAAACCTGACAGGTTTTTTTTTGTTATTGGAGTTGCCGCGCACACAATACCACAGGGTGCAACACCTCCATTGTCATGCCCCGTTCTTGCAAACCTGCCTGAATATGCAGAGCGCAACCGATATTGGAACTCACCAGATACCGCGCCTGTGTGCTCGAAGCCCCATCCAATACATCCGCCAGTAACGCTTGTGCCATTGTCGAATGCTCCAGCATATAACTCCCCGCTGAACCGCAACACACAATACCCTCAGGCAGCTTGATAATATTCAGTTCTGGAATGCGCTGTAACAATTGCAACGCACCTTGTTCTGCCCGCATAACATTTTTTAACGAACAGGGGGTATGCAGACACACGGTTTCTGCTAAAGGCTTAAGTGGTAACTTATCAGCAACTTGTATTAAAAACTGGCTAATATCCAGCACTTTAGCGGCAAATTCAGCCTGTACATAATCTTGTAACTGACTGCCGCAACCACTGGCGATAGTAACAATAGCCGTCAATGATGAATTGGCGAAGGCTTGCGTGTTGATAATTGCCAACTTATCAGCAGTGGCTTTGTCGCCGCTGTGCAAATCCAGCGCACCGCAACAGCTTTGCTGGGCAGGTATTGCGACATTAAAGCCTGCCTTAGTTAATACGGTAATCGCCGCGCTAATAGTTTCATGATCCAACAATGCGCCCATGCAGCCGACAAATAAACCCACCGTGCCTTTGCAGTCTGTTGTTGCTGAATAGTGTTCGGCAAATGCCGTCGGTGCGCGGTAAGTTGGTAATAAGCGTTCCATTTTATCGAGTTGCAATAAACTCGGTAATTTCAGCAAGCGGGCTATTTTTTGTAAGCCCGTGCCTTGATACAGCTTTAAACTGGCTTGCGCTAAGTGTTGCGCGGTTTTATCATGCGCGACTTTTTTCAATATCGACAAGGCGAACGACGGCTTAGTGTCTGTCTGAAACTGCGCACGAAAAGTATCAATCAAGCGGCTGTACGGCACTAACGCTGGGCAGACGCGCTCACATTCACGGCACAATAAACAATTATCAATATGCGCCCGCACTGCTTTTGCATCGTGTAGCTGTCCGCTCTCATAACCTTGGATTAAGGCAATGCGACCACGCGGCGATTCATTTTCATTCTGGGTTTTCGTGTAAGTAGGGCAGGTGGGTAAACATAAGCCGCATTTAACGCACACATCTGCATCGGCTAACAGATTATTCATGGGTTTTGATAGCCAGTAATTCCACGACTCGCTGGTATTCTTCCAATTTTGGGCGATATAAAAATAGGCCTAATGCTGCCAGACCTGTGAAAATAAACAGGTTATTGTTGCCATCACCCAGCATAAACAGCACAAAGCCAAACGCGCCGATGCTTTCCATCAGGGTCATGGACACAATCACCGTAACCAAATAGCGTTTTTTGGCTTCGGCGCGATAATCTGCTTGGGTGAGCGGCATGGTTTGATTCAATTTCAGTTGAATATGCCGCAATAAATTAGTCATCGGAAACGACAGGATAGCGACCACATATAACGCGGTTCTGATTTTGACGCGCGTTATTTCGGGCAAGGGTTCTTGTAATTCCGTGCCGATAGTGAAGCACAGCACCACATAAGTCACCAGCATCACCAGCATGATGCCGACAACAAGCCACGGTAATTTAAGATCTGCTTCCAGAGATTTTGGGTCAATCGGGTTGTACATAGTGAATCCTGATAGGTTAAATAGACGGGAGTCTGATAGCTTAAAAACAGCTGAAGCTGTTTTATTGCTGTGTCGCGCGATACAAACGTATCAACATGATAAAAGCAAAAAAATCATACAAACTGTGAATAACGATAGGAATGAGTAAATTGCTGTCACCATTGCCCATATCCATAGACACACTTAAATAAATGCCCACCACAGTGACCAGTACAGCGTATAACGGTGTCACCGCATGAACCAGCCCGAAAATAATATTGCTGATAGTTAACCCTGCGGTAAATCCCCATGAGGCAGTTATCCACGGCTGAATGACACCGCGAAATAACAGCTCTTCGGACACGCCTGCAATGGTGGCTAACAGCAGTAAATCAGTCCAGTGCCGCTGATGCAGACTGGGTGCTAAGGTGCGTAATAACAAGTCTTTAATATCAAGCAGAGATTTTTGCGGCAGGTATTCCATTGCTAAAAATAACAACATTAACGGCACAGTACCGACGATACCGATAGCAAGCGCAGGTTCGGAAAAATACAGCAGGGCAAACGGATCAATATCGGCAAGCCAGCCTAATAATAAGGCGACAACAATCAACGAAACCTCAAATACGCAGGCCGTTCTAAAAAAATGTGTGGAATTATCCATTGCGATGATTAACAAAATGAAGAGACAGGCATTTTAAACAAAAATCGGTAAAATGACGGATTTACTTCATTATTTTACTGAAATCTTATGCAATGCTACGTTTATAAAAGTTTAAAAAAACACCTGTTTTATTTGTACATCACTAAAGAGAATGATTTTTCCGCTGTGCCAGAAGATCTGTTGCACAGTTTCGGCACGTTGGAGTTTGTCTTGGAAATGGAGCTTACGCCAGAACGCAAACTCGCTAAGGAGGATAGCAAAAAAGTGCTTGAAAGTTTGGCAACCAACGGTTTTTTTGTGCAACTGCCTCCGCAAGAACAGCAGTTAGTGTAATTGAATCGCTCCTAATCACTCCCGCTCACGCGTAAGCACAGGGCGGGTATTTCCGACAAGTCGTGAGCGTATCTGACTGTTTGATGTCATCCATTGCTGCCTGCAAATTCAGTGAAAATAAAACTAAAATTATGCGTTGCAAAAATATTTTGCTCGATGTAATTCAATAGATTAATTTTTATATTCAATATGTTGCAATGCTTTGTTAATAATGCGTCATAGCTATTTTACTGCGCCTGTTCAAATTATTTTTCTTGCCGCAAATAGTATTTTTTACATTTAAAACTACACTTTTGGTATTACCGATTGGCATCGGTCGCCGTATTTGGCTATACCAACTTTGATGGAGTTACTTGTGAACAATCTACTATCGCGCTTTTCGTTTCCCGCCAGTGTTCTTTTCATGGGCTTGATGGTTAGCTCTTGTGCTAAAGATTTCAAGTCACCTTTTGATGAAGCAGCTACTACGCCTGTCGCAACCCCAGCCCCACCCACTGCGGTCGCAAAAAAACAACCGCCCGTAGAAAATACGGGACCGCTGAACAGCGTGGCGCAAGCAGCGCAAAAAGCAGGTGTGGTCAGTTGTTTAGGACGTATCAATCAAGTGTCCAACTTTTTAGTTGCAGGCGCGCAACAAAGTGGCGCGTCTTTGATGATACCAACCCAAGCACCTAATGAACGTGTGGCTTCAATGGCATTTGAAATCAAATCACCACAAGTATTGTCCTATGCCAGTGCAGATTTTGCACCACTGGAAACCAGCTGCGGCGGTACTTATGAAGCAGTGACCCATTGGCAGAATAACTGTAAAGATGTCGCGACCAAGGGTTACGCGCAACTTAAATTTATCGGGGTTATTCAAAGCAGCATTTTAGTATTAGAGGGTGGACCTCAGTTAAGAGTATTCCTCATGCCCGCAGGGACAGGTTGCGTGGCGATTAAAAAAGAGGTGGTTTATTAACATTCCGTTTAATTAAGTCACATTTATTGATTTCGCATAGTTGATTTTATAAAGCCCAAACGCACGCATCATATAATCTTAAGTGAGTAAGCCACTATGAACACTAACATACACCACCCAAGTCATCATTTCCGCAGAACCGCTATCGCAGCGATAGTCACAGGGTTTCTGAGTCCGTCTGTCTTTGCGGCAACAACACCGCTGGAAGTCACCTATATTCTTCCAAATCTACCCATTACAACACCAGCAGCTTCCAATGTAGTGGTAGGAACACTGGTGCCAGATACGGCGGTCGGTGTAACTGGAAGTAGTATCGCGTTTGCGGTGAGTTCGAGCCTGACATCCAGTAATGTCTCAACACCTGTTATTACTATTGCAAACACAAATGAAAATACCACTTTCAGTGCGGTAGCGGGTGGTAATACAAACCTGACCAGTATTTATCAGGGTCGGGCGGGTGCGATAGGTACAACAGGGACAATTTCTGCCACCACAGGTGCGCCTATAGTCAGTTCGCCTGGCAATATGACAGGCGGCACGCAATCTGTTGCTCAAGTCACCCTGACCAATGGTTTAGGTATCACGAATGGTCTGCAAGTCTTTGAGACTAATACCACGCTGAGCGGCTCGAACATTACTCTGAATGCGGCTAATGATATTAATCAAAATGCTGCCAACCTCACACAAAGTATCACTAACAACATTAGTACGACCGCTGGCAATATCCGTACAAATGCTGGCAACATGACCGAGATTTTAACAGGCAATCTAACGCAGACCGTAGGCGCAGTTAATCTGACTGCAAGTCAGCCAGGCAGCGTTATCAATTTAGGTAAAGCAGGTTCTTCCGTGACCGCGCAGTTTGGTAATTTTACTAACGTGAATGCGGATAATAATATCACTGCGGGTAATAATGTGTCGGGTAATAACCTGACGGCGACGCGCGATATTACGGCGGGCAATAATATTTCAGCCATCAATGGTAATTTCAGCAATAACCTGACTGCCAATGGCAATGTCAGTGCTTTGCAGAATATCACCGCGGGTAATAACATTACCGCCGCGAGTAATATATCGGGTCGAGATATTACTGCAACCAATAATATGGCGGCAATCAACGGTAATTTCAGCAATAACCTGACTGCCAATGGCAATGTCAGTGCTTTGCAGAATATCACGGCGGGTAATAACATTACCGCCGCGAGTAATATATCGGGTCGAGATATTACTGCAACCAATAATATGGCGGCAATCAACGGTAATTTCAGCAACAACCTGACTGCCAATGGCAATGTCAGTGCTTTGCAGAATATCACGGCGGGTAATAATATTACTGCTGCCAGTAATATATCGGGTCGAGATATTACTGCGACGAATAATATGGCGGCAATCAACGGTAATTTCAGCAATAACCTGACCGCTAATGGCAATGTCAGTGCCTTGCAGAATATCACCGCAGGTAATAATATTACTGCTACCAGTAATATATCGGGTCGAGATATTACTGCAACCAATAATGTGGCGGCAATCAACGGTAATTTCAGCAATAACCTGAGCGCATTAGGCAATATCAGTGCCTTGCAGAATATCACCGCAGGTAATAATATCACCGCCGCCAGTAATATCACGGGTCGAGATATTACCGCGACGAATAATGTCGCTGCAATCAACGGTAATTTCAGTAATAATGTGAGTGCCTTAGGCAATATCAGTGCTTTGCAGAATATCACAGCGGGCAATAATATTACCGCTGCCAGTAATATCACAGGTCGAGATATTACCGCAACGAATAATGTTGCTGGTATTAATGGTAATTTCAGTAATAATGTGAGTGCCTTAGGTAATATCAGTTCCTTGCAGAATATCACGGCAGGCAATAATATCACCGCCGCCAGTAATATCACGGGTCGAGATATTACCGCGACGAATAATGTCGCGGCAATCAACGGTAATTTCAGCAATAATGTGAGTGCCTTAGGCAATATCAGTGCTTTGCAGAATATCACGGCAGGTAATAATATCACCGCCGCGAGTAATATCACGGGTCGAGATGTTGTTGCAACTAATAATGTTACTGGTATCAATGGTAATTTTACCAATCTGAATGTACCAGGTAATGCTACGTTAGGTAATGTAACTGCTGGAAACCTGAGCCTATCAAATGGGACGCTTAATTTAACCAATACTACTGTTATCGGCTTTAAGAATAATCTTAGTCAAATTACAGGTGATTTAGGGGTAAGAGGAGAGAATGCGACTTATGCGTCCAATGGTGTGACAGGTAATCTAACCACAGGTAATCTCACGCGTAACGTTGGTGCAATAACAACGTACAACAGCTCTCAAACTGTTGCCGCCAATACCACTATCGGTAATAGATTGGCAGGAGTTCAGTATCAAAATCTGGTCAATGGTAATGAGGTGGTAGATGGTAATCTTTATGTCAATGGCAACATAACTGCAACAAATGCGAATGTTACCGATCTCTCTGCTACTACGTTCAATGTGACGGGTCAGACTGTAATGGCAGGTATTAATAATTCAGGGCCTTTAAATAACTTTGGAAACCTCACTAACGTAGGTAATACCACCCTGACAGGGGCTAGCAATATAATCAGTACGCCAGGTGGTGGTAGTTTAACAACCAATGCTACTGGTGCAACGCTGACAGGTAATAATGTTGCAGGACAGGGACTTGCACTAAACAATAACGGTTCGATTGCTTTAACAGGTGCGAGTGCCGCAGGACTGACAGTCAATGCCGCAGGTACAGGCGTAACACTGTTGAACAACGTCGGTGCAGGGCATGGTTTAAATATTACTGCGACAGGTACTACGCTATCAGGCGGCACAAATTCTTCCAGCATAACGTTGAATAATAACAATGCAGTGATAGCAGTCGGTACGGCAACAACGCCCGAAGTGAATGTAATCAACGCCAGTAACACTAACGGCAATACTTCATTTGCTTCCACAGCGAATGGTAGGGGTTCTCTCTTAACCAGTATTTACGCTGCTAACGGTACAGCAGCACAGGGTACGTCTGGCAATATTTCCAGCTTTACAAGAGATGGTGCTACTGTTCCACAGACAACCAATCAAGGTGGCGTGCTTGGTACGACTGTCTCAGAATCATCTAGCTCGGTGCTGTTGACTAATGGTCGTGGTGGTACTAACGGTCTGCAAGTGTTTGAAAATCGCACTAATATAGCGGGCGATACTATTAATATGATGGGTAATACAACGCTAGGGAATGTTACTTTCCGACCCAATAGCTCTGTTAATTTCACGGGTGTTAATGTAACTGGTCTCGATGGTCTCAACGTGACACTGACTCAAATCAGAGGTGCGGCAGAACCATTTGCCAGTAACGGGGTGAACGGTACAGCTTCTTTGCTTGATACCAACACTGGTGCGGGGGCAATGACAACGTTCAAATCGACCAGCGTACAAACGGTTGCGGCGAATACCACTATTGGTAATCAACTGGCAGGGGCTAAGTATCAAAGTTTAGTCAATGGTAATGAGCTGATAGATGGCAATCTTTACGTCAATGGTGATACTGCGTTTGTCGGGACTAATTCCGCGACATCAACAGTGGTCGGTAAACGCAGCAGCAGTAAACTGGCAGGTGCAACCACAGGTATTATCGGAAAGACAGGCATTACTACTGGCACACCTGTGACCGATATAGTGACAGGTGCAACTGCTACAGAGTCGGTTGCCGCTGTCACATTGACCAACGGTAACGGTCAAACGGGCGGTCTTCAGGTCTTTGAAGACAGAACATCGTTGTCTGGCGGCACTAATGCAACTACTCAGGTAGCGAGCAACGGCATAAATGGTGCGCCAGCAGGTCAAGCACCTGTTGGTTCTGGAGCAATAACAGTTTATAACGCGGGTAATGTGCAGTCGGTTGCACCGAATACAACGATAGGCGATAGATTAAGTGGCGTGCAATACCAAGATAAAATCAATGGTAATACGCTGGTTGATGGCAATCTGTATGTCAACGGTGATACTAAGTTTGTCGGCAACACAGCAGCGACTTCAACGGTAGTCGGTGGTGTAGGTACTAGCAAGTTTGATCCAGGGGCAAGCGTATCTGGGCAAACTGGCATTCAGACCTCTACAGCAACTAACCCTGTCCCTGTGACAGATATAGCGACAGGTAAAACCGCTTCTGAATCAGTAGCGTCTACCACCTTAACGAACGGCGCAGGTAAAACTAATGGTCTGCAAGTGTTTGAAGATAGAACTAACTTAACAGGTGGTTCACAACAATCCAGTTCATTAACCCTGAATAATAATGGAGCGACTTTCAGCACACCGACTGGCGCACCTGCTAAAGTAACAGGGGTTGCCGATGGTACTAGCAAGTATGATGCGGTCAACTTTGGTCAATTACAGGCACTGTCAAGTGACATAGGTAACGTAGCGGAACGTGCTTACAGTGGTATCGCACAATCGTCGGCAATGAGCGCGATTCCCGCGCCGATGGCAGGGCATCATTACTCGGTCGGTATGGGCAGCGGATTCTACGCAGGTCAACAAGCGATTGCCTTCGGTGGTAAAGCGGATGTCGGTGAACACATTCGTTTAAGTGCCGCAATGGGTACCGGTATGGGCAGCACCAGTCAAATGAGTGCCAATGCAGGTGCAGGCTTCAGTTGGTAATATGTTGATGATAATGCCGATTTGCTAAGGCAAGTCGCTAAATTAAAAGCCTCGATTTATCGGGGCTTTTTTTTAACACAATAGTGTCGTATCAGCCTTTGTTATACAATCAAACTGTCTTCAAGGAGTTGGGCTGTTTATGTTAAAAAACCATTTTATAAGGCAACTGTGGAACAGTTTTCTCGATCTCGTACCGATTCTTGTCGTGGTGTTCGTGTTTCAGGTATTGATTATCAGGCAGCCTATTCCAGACATTATCAGCTTATTCATCGGCACGTTGCTTGTGGTTTTTGGCTTGGCGTTGTTTATGCAAGGCTTGGAGCAAAGTTTTTTTCCGCTTGGCGAATCAATGGCTTATGCGTTTGCGCGTAAAGGCAGTGCATTCTGGCTGTTGAGTTTTGCGTTTGCGCTGGGATTTGGGACGACGGTTGCCGATCCTGCGCTGATTGCAGTGATTAATGAAGCGGCTAATGTCGCCAGTCATGCCCATGTTATTGAGCAAAACAGTGATGCAAAACTGTATTATGCTTTAGGGTTGCGGTTCACCGTCGCATTTTCAGTGGGCGTGGCGATTGTCATTGGCGTGCTGCGTATTATTCGGGGTTGGTCATTATCTTATATGCTGATTGGCGGTTATGGCGTGACACTGTTAATGACGCTACTTGCGCCTGCGGAAATTATCGGCATTGCTTACGATTTAGGCGGAGTCACTGCGTCTACGCTGACTGTGCCGTTAGTAGCAGCATTAGGCTTGGGTTTGGCGACCACTATTAAGGGACGCAATCCCATGATAGACGGTTTCGGTTTAATCGCGTTTGCCTCTTTAACACCGATGATTTTCGTCATGGCGTATGGGGCAATAATATGATTGCATGGTGTATCCATTTTGCTTTGGCACTGTTAGCCACTTGCCGCGATATTTTACCGATTGCGGCGATTATTATCGGTTTTCAATTGCTGGTGATTCGTAAGCCGTTGCCCAATCCGAAAAAAACGCTGATTGGTTTTGTCTATGTGTTGCTGGGCATTGCCTTTTTCCTTGAGGGTTTGGATATGGCATTGTTTCCCTTGGGTAAATTGATGGCAAGCGAATTAACCAGCACGGAATTTCTTGGTATCAGCCCGCACAATCATCTGGCAACATGGCGCACCTATAGCTGGGTGTATGTCTTTGCCACCTGTATCGGTTTCGCCACCACCTTGGCAGAACCGTCTTTATTAGCCATAGCCATCAAAGCCGAGCAGATTTCAGGCGGGGCAATTAAAGCATGGGGCTTGCGTATTGCGGTATCTATCGGTGTGGGCATTGGTATCGCACTGGGGGCGTTGCGTATCGTCACGGGAGTAGAACTGTATATTTTTATCGTTATCGGCTATGTGTTGGTGCTGATACAAACCCTGTTCGCACCTAAATTTATTATTGGTCTGGCTTATGATTCAGGCGGCGTAACTACCTCAACGGTTACCGTGCCGTTAGTCGCGGCATTAGGTCTGGGTTTAGCGCAAGCTGTGCCGGATCGCAATCCTTTAATAGACGGTTTCGGCTTGATTGCTTTTGCCAGTTTATTTCCCATTATCACGGTGTTAGGTTACGCGCAACTTGCTGCATGGCGTAGCAAACGCAGTCTTTCCGTTAAATCTTGAGTGAAATTATGCACTTTAAATTAATTATTGCTTTTGTTGAAGATGATAAAACTGATTTAGTCCTGGATACCGCGCGTGAGAGCGGTGCAAAAGGTGCGACGGTCATAAATCATGCGCGTGGCGAAGGCATGAAACAATCGAAAACTTTTTTCGGCTTAACGCTGGATACGCCCAGAGACGTATTGATGTTTCTAGTGGAAGAGCATTTAAGCCGCCATATTTTAGAAAAAATCGCCAAGGCAGGTGAATTTGACAGCAAAGCGGGTACAGGAATTGCCTTTAAAATTGATGTGGAAGATGCTATTGGTGTCATGCACCAAGTGGAACAATTAACCCAAGAATTGGTAGATGAACTATGAGTGATCCCAAAATTATTCGCGTGAAAGACGTAATGAAAACGGCGTTTGCCAGCATAGATGGCGCGGCAACTATCAGTGATGCGTTAAAAGAAATGAAAGCCTCAGGCACATCTGTATTGATAGTTAATAAACGTCATGATGATGACGAATACGGCATGATTACCTCAGGTGATATAGCCCGACAAGTATTAGCAAAAGACCGCGCACCCGATAGAGTGAATGTCTATGAAATCATGACCTGTCCCTTGATTCAAGTGCGCCCTGAGATGGATATACGCTATTGTTCACGGTTATTTGCCACCTATAATCTGGTGCGTGCGCCTGTGGTGGAAAACGGTAAAGTCATCGGTATGGTCAGCCCTAATTCATTGGTATTGGATGGGTTGTATAAAATCTGCTGAGCCTATCTGTCACATAGACCTGCGAGATTTTTAACACCTCACAGGTCTTTTTTGCTCATTGTTAAGTCTTCATAGCGTTAGCTATTGGCTGGAAAACCGCTAAAACTGTTTTATCCAGCACTAACTTAATGGTAGTGACGCATTGCGTACCCTACTATAATGCTCACATTTTTTTGACCTAAAAATATCATGAGCAAGCAACGCAAAGCGGTCGCCCTAATTTCAGGTGGATTAGATTCCATGTTGGCGGCTAAAACCATCCTCGAACAAGGTGTCCATGTCGAAGGCATTAACTTCTTCACAGGCTTCTGTGTCGAAGGTCACACCCACGCGATCCGCGAAAAAGATAAAGCCAAAGTCAAACGCAATAATTCCCTGTGGGTTGCGGAACAACTGGGTATCAAACTGCATATTGTCGATGTCATCGAAGAATACAAAAACGTCCTGATTAATCCCAAACACGGCTACGGTCAGCATTTGAACCCGTGTCTGGATTGCAAAATTTTCATGGTCAACAAAGCCAAACAGTGGATAGTGGAAAACGATTTTGACTTCATCATTACGGGTGAAGTTATCGGTCAGCGTCCCATGTCACAACGCAAAGCCACCATGCCGATAGTTGCCAAACAATCAGGTGCGGATGATTTATTACTGCGTCCCTTATGTGCAAAAAATCTACCCGCCACCTTGCCGGAACGTGAAGGCTGGGTTGATAGAGAAAAACTGCATGACATCACAGGACGGTCACGCAAACCGCAAATGGCATTGGCGAAACAATGGGAGATTGATGACTACGCCCAACCTGCGGGCGGTTGCTGTTTTCTTACCGACAAAAGTTATTCCGCTAAATTAGTCGATTTATGGCAAGCACACGGACACAAAGATTACGAACTGGACGATGTAATGCTGTTAAAAGTCGGCAGACACATCCGCCCAAATCCGTATTTTAAACTCATTGTCTCGCGTGAAGAAGGCGAAGGACGCTTCTTACAAGGCTATAAAAAACAATTTATCAGCATGATTTGTACCAGTCATTCCGGCCCCTTAGTGTTGATAGACGGAGAACTCAGCGCAGAAGATGTGTATTTAGCCGCGCGTATTGTTGCCCGCTTTGGTCAAGGGCGCGATGCCGAACAAGTCGATATTCAAGTCACGCAACCAGACGGTTCAGAACGCACGGTTCAAGTCACGCCGTTTAAGGCAGATGAGATTCCGCAAGAGTGGTATATCTAAATAACAAACATATCGCCCATATAGGGCTATTTGTTGCCCTACGTTTTTTGCTACAAACATCCAGTCCGTATGGGGCTTGCCGCGTAGCGGTAATATGTTTGTAGAAAGTGGCACAAGGCAACCCAACCTCGTAGGGGTGAAATGTTTGTAGCCAAACAATTTTTTAACAATATAAATATGCTAATAGCGACAAAATGGCAAATACCTACACGCAATTATATGTGCAGTTAGTTTTGGCCGTAAAAGGCAGAAATAATTTTGTGCAACCCTATTTTCGAGAAGATTTACAAAAATATATGACAGGGATTGTGCAGAATAATGGACATAAAATGCTTGCCATTTATTGTATGCACGACCATACCCATATTTTAGTTGGTTTGAGTCCGAAACAATCCATTGCAGATTTGGTAAGAGATATAAAGTCTAATTCATCTAAATGGATAAACGAACAGCGGTTTATTGATTTTAAATTTGAGTGGCAAGTAGGTTATGGTGCATTTTCGTATAACCGAAGTTTGCTGGATGCTGTAATAAAATATATCAATAATCAAGCTATTCATCATCAGACGAAGGATTTTAAAGACGAATATCTTGAATTTTTGCAAAAATTTCAAATTGATTATCAGTCTGAATATCTTTTTGAATGGATTAATTGATGTATGTTACCTATTCACAAACATTTCACCCCTACGGGGCTATGCAATTATGGTACACCATAGCTACAAACATATTGCCCCTACAGGGCAAAGCCGCAGATTGGTGAAATGTTTGTAGAAAAATGGCACAAGGAAACCCAACCCCGTAGGGGTGAGATGTTTGTAGAAAAACGGTACAAGGAAACCCAGCCCCGTTAGGGGTGAGATGTTTGTAGAAAAATGGCACAAGGCAACCCAGCCCCGTTAGGGGTGAGATGTTTGTAGAAAAATGGCACAAGGCAACCCAGCCCCCTTAGGGGTGAGATGTTTATAGCAAAATGGTACAAGGAAACCCAGCCCCGTTAGGGGTGAAATGTTTGTAGAAAAATGGTACAAGGCAACCCAGCCCCGTTAAGGGTGAGATGTTTGTAGAAAAATGGCACAAGGCAACCCAACCCCTTAGGGGTGAGATGTTTGTAGCAAAAATCGTTATAATGCCTTTGTACATAAATACTGACGTGGAGAAGTATCATGGCTGAAAAACATAAAATAGTGATTGTGGGTGGCGGGGCGGCTGGGTTGGAGCTGGCAACCAGTTTGGGGCGTAAGTTAGGTAAAAAAGGCTTGGCGGAAATTACGCTGATTGATGCGGCATCAACACATATCTGGAAGCCGTTATTGCATGAAGTCGCGGCGGGTACGCTGGATGAATCGGAACAGGTTGAATATTTAGCGCAAGCTTACCGCAGTCATTTTCGCTTTCGTTTAGGCAAAATGGAAGGCTTGAGTCGTGCTAAAAAAGAAGTTTACGTTAGCCCGACGCTGAACGATAGCGGCGAAGAGCTGATTCCCAGACGTACTTTCAGTTATGACACACTGGTGATGTCGGTCGGTAGTGTCAGCAATACCTTTAATATTAAAGGCGTGGCAGAAAACTGTTTGTTTTTGGATACCACTGCGCAAGCATTCAGATTTCAAAAACATTTGTTTGAATCCTATATTAAAAATTATATCGGTAAAAACAGTGTCAGACCGTTGTCGATTGCCATCATCGGCGCAGGGGCGACAGGGGTGGAGTTAGCCGCGCAACTGCATGAAGTCACCAATGTACTGGCAATGTACGGTTTGAACGAAACCAGCGACGTTAAGTTGACTATTATTGAAGCGGCGACGCAATTGTTACCCGCGCTGCCGATAAAATTAGCCACTGCAACGCAACAGCAATTAGTCAGTTTAGGCGTGGATTTGCGCATGGGTCGGCGGGTAACGGAAATCACTGGTGAAGGCATTACTACCCATGACGGTGAATTTATCGAAGCCGATATTAAAGTCTGGGCAGCGGGTATAAAAGCACCTGATTGGCTGAAAGAGCTGGATGGCTTGGAAACCAATCATATTAATCAGCTGGTGGTGGATAATACGCTGAAAACCAGTGACGATGACATTTTCGCCATGGGTGATTGTGCCGCGTGTCTTTGGGAAGGGCATACGGGTAATGTGCCGCCACGCGCGCAATCGGCACATCAACAAGCCTCTACGTTAGCTAAATCTATTGTGAATCGCTTAAAAGGCGGCGCGTTGGTCAAATTTACTTATTATGATTACGGTTCGTTAGTCTCGTTGGGTAAATACACGACGGTCGGTAATTTGATGGGCAGTTTAATGGGGACAGTGAGTATCGGCGGCTTTATTGCGAAAGTGGTTTATCTGTCGTTATATAAAATGCACCAGATAGCAATACACGGCTATTTTAGAACCGCGATGCTGACGCTTTCCAATACGTTTCGCCGCAGCGTTTATCAAAAAATTAAAATGCACTAACAAATATATAGTTGCCATGCTCTGGCGTGGAAATTCATATAATAGCAACGCTCCAGCGTTGCGTGACGCTGGAGCGTCAACAGCCGTATTCCCACGCAGAGCATGGGAACGATAAGAAACCTTAACCTTACACCTAAAACCATGTTTGAAATTGAATACGAGTTCCAAGAAGAAGATTTAATCCATTTCAATGAAATACAATTCATGCGAAATGAGGACATACAAGCCAATATCAGAAAAAACCGCTGGATTGTTCCGGGGGTTATGGGCTTAATCGGCTCGTTTTATTATTTCTATTATGGCGATATGAAGTCGTCGGGTTATATTCTGGTGATTGCCTTGTTATGGGCAATATTTTCACCCAAAATTATGATGCTGGATTTGCGTCGGCAGATTCTTAATAGCTATACCAACAAAGAAAAACTCAATATGTTCGGCACTTATACGCTGACCATCAATCCTGAAGATCCTAAATTTCTGCACGAAAAATCCCCTAGCGGTAAAAATAAAATGGCGTGGGAAGATTTGGTGCGCGTCGAATACGGCAAACGTTATGTGTATATTTATATCAGCCTGAATACCGCGCTGGTTATTCCTGTCGATAAAGTAACAAAAGGCAATTTGGAAGAGTTTGCCGAACAAGCCAGTAAAATGATTGAACGTGCGGCGTAACCGCTGATTGCCCTAATCCTTTCATACATCATCACCGAGACTTTTTCATGAGCGACTGGACTGACGGCTATATCGCCGATATTGACACTACGTTTGGCTATTATTCTGAACTGAATCCACAGCGATTACGTTTGGCGTTTTTAAATACAGGGCTGCATTTTCCGGAAGTCGGCACTGCTTGTGAATTGGGTTTCGGTCAAGGCATCAACGTCAACTTGCACGCCGCCGCTTCGGTGGTACAGTGGTTCGGCACGGATGTTAATCCCGCTCATACCCAGTTTGCCCGACAACTGGCAGACGTATCGGGTACGAATGCGCAGTTATTTGAACAGGCATTTGCTGAGTTTTGCAGTCGTGATGATTTGCCCGATTTTGATTATATCGCCCTGCATGGTGTGTGGAGCTGGATTAGTGACGAAAACCGTGCGGTTATCGTTGATTTTCTGCGGCGTAAATTAAAAGTCGGCGGCGTATTTTATCTGAATTACCACACGCAAGCGGGCTGGGCGGCAATGATGCCGATGTGCGACTTACTGGCGGAACACGCCGATATTATGGGATCACGAGGGCAGGGCGGTGCGGCGCGTTTTGAGGCGGCATTGGGTTTTGCTGAACAATTATTAGCCGTCCAGCCCAATTATGCACTGGCTAATCCACGCATTGCCGACAGTCTCGCCACGTTAAAAACGGAAAATAACCGTTATCTGGCGTACGAGTATTTCAATCGGAACTGGCAGCCGTTCTCCTTTTCGCAGACCAGCCAGCTATTATCAGCGGCAAAATTAACCTTTGCCTGTTCGGCGTATTATCTGGATCACATTGATTCTCTGAATCTTACCGATGCACAACAGGATTTATTGGATAGCATTCCCGATGCGCAGTTGCGTGAAACCGTGCAGGATTTGTGTACCAATCAACCATTCCGCCGTGATTATTGGGTGAAAGGTGCGGTGCGTTTAAACGAGCTGGAACAGACCGAAGCCTTGTACGCAGAGCGCGTGGTGCTGGTACAGGCGCGGGCTGACGTGTCCTTTAAAGTGACGGGAGCGTTGGGTGAATCACTGTTACATGAAGCGATTTATAACCCTATTCTGGATGCCCTCAGCGACTATCAGCCCAAAACGCTGGAACAAATTGAACAGATTGTTGCCGCGCTGGGCATTAACTTGGATCAGGTCATACAGGCAGTGATGGTATTAATCGGGGCAGGGGTGTTATGTCCTGCACAGGATGATGCGGTTATTGTCGAAGCCAAAAAGCAAACCGATAAACTGAATCTGTATTTATGCCATAAAGCGCGTGGTAGCAGTGAGCTTACTACGCTTGCCAGTCCTGTGACTGGCGGTGGTATCGCTGTGTCGCGTTTTTTACAACTGTTTTTACTTGCCAAAGCACAAGGCTATACCCAGCCCGAACAATGGGCGCAGTTTGTCTGGTCACTGTTGGCAATTCAAAATCAGTGCGTCATCAAAGACGGTGTTGCCCTGCAATCAGAACACGAAAATCTGGCGGAACTGGTGATGCAAGCCCATGCGTTTGCTAATAAACACCTGCCTATTTTTATGGCATTGGGACTGTGTTTTTAAACGCTAACTCGCGCTAAATTTGTAAGGTCGGGCTAGTTTAGCCCGACTAAAAAATCGTTATATCTCCCCTTGAAAAATACAATTCCGCCGCTACTTTTCACCTCGAAAGCAGTTTGATGCTTTCATTTCTTGATAATTATTTTTTAAATTTTTAGGAGACGTGAAATGGCTATTATTCGTTATGAACCGTGGAGTTTATTAAGTCAATTACAAAAAGAATTGGAACGTTCGTATGACACTCAAAGCGGCGAAGGTTCAATATCAACCGCCGAATGGACTCCTGCCGTTGATATAAAAGAAGAAAATGACAAGTTTATTGTTTACGCCGATATTCCAGCCGTTAAACCAGAAGATATTGAAGTACACATGGAGGGTGGCGTTTTAACGGTGAAAGGTGAGAAAAAATCCGAAGCCAAAACCGAGCAGGAAGGTTACAAACGGGTAGAGCGCGTGCATGGTTCTTTTTACCGCCGCTTCAGTTTGCCCGATTCTGCCAATAGCGATGCCATCAGTGCGAAATGCAAGAATGGCGTATTGGAAATTACCATTCCCAAACGCGAAGCCGTGCAGCCTAAAAAAATTGATGTTGTTGCGGAAGACTGATTTTTCTATCGGTAATCTGTTTTGTAAGGGCGACTCAGGTCGCCCTTATTGTTTTTAATCCCCCATCTTCACTAAAAAGTCACCAAGAACGCCTATAATGCTCCCATTTCAACACGACTTAACGGAGTTAAACAGTGAGTTCAAACAACACAACGTGGACTATCCAGCAATCTGCCCACACCTACGCCATTGACAATTGGGGCGATGGTTACTTTTCCATTAATGATAAAGGTCATGTGTGCGTTAAACCCAGCTCCGACCATGCCACCGAGCTGGATTTGTATGAAATCGCCTTGTCGCTCAACGATAAACAACTGTCGTTACCCGTGCTGGTACGCTTCACCGACATTCTCACCGACCGTGTAAAACGCCTGCAAAACGCCTTTGCCAAAGCCTGCGAACTGCACAATTATCAAGGCAAATACACGCCCGTGTACCCGATTAAAGTCAATCAGCAACGCAAAGTCGTCGAAGGCATTTTAGCGGCGGATAATATCGGGCTGGAAGCAGGCAGCAAGCCTGAACTGCTGGTGATTATGGCGTTATCTAAAAAAGGCGTAGTGGTGTGTAACGGCTACAAAGACCGCGCTTATATTCGTCTGGCTCTGATTGGTTTAAAAATGGGTCTGGATTTATATCTGGTCATTGAAAAACCGCAAGAGCTGGAAATCATCATTGAAGAAGCCGCCAAACTGGGTGTTAAGCCGCAACTGGGTGTGCGTATTCGCCTATCCAGCATCAGCGCGGGCAAATGGCAGAACAGCGGCGGCGAAAAATCCAAATTCGGCTTTCATGCCCACGAAGTGCTGCAACTGGTGGAACGCCTGAAACAAGCGGATTTGTTGGATACCCTGAAACTCATGCACTTTCACATGGGGTCGCAAATTGCCAATATCCACGACATAAAAGTCGCGCTCAAAGAAGCAGGGCAGTTTTATGTCGAACTGCACCGTATGGGTGCGAACATTCAAATTGTCGATGCAGGCGGCGGCTTGGGCGTGGATTATGACGGCAGTCGCTCACGTCGTGAATCGTCTATCAACTACAGTCTGGATGAATACGCGCACAATATCGTGCGCAGTTTTGCCAAAACCTGTGCGCAACAAAATCTGCCGCAACCCGACATTATCACCGAATCAGGTCGGGCTTTAACCGCGCATCATGCGGTATTAATCACCAACGTCACCGATATTGAATCCGTGTACAGCAATGCAGCGGAATTAGCCGCATTACCGCGCAGTAACAACTTGGTCGAACATTATCACGATGCCCAGTTTGCGCTGTCCGATGCCCGCGAGCAATTTACTCAGGATAAATCCAGTATTGCCGAGCTTGCCCAAGCAGAAAACACCTATTCGTTGGTATGTCAGCAGATTAAAGCGCAGCTTGATCCTAGCAATCAAAGCGAAGCCACCATTTTGCAAGAACTCAACGAAAAACTGGCGGATAAAATATTCTGCAACTTCTCGCTGTTTCAATCGCTACCCGATGTCTGGGGTATCGACCAGATTTTCCCCATCATGCCGATTCATCGTTTGAATGAACAACCCACGCGCCGCGCCGTCATTCAGGATTTAACCTGTGATTCCGATGGACGTATCGACCAATACATCGACGGGCAGAATATCGAACACACTTTACCCAGTCACGTTATTGACAGCCAACAGCCGTATTTAATCGGCTTTTTTATGGTCGGCGCGTATCAGGAAATTCTCGGCGATATGCACAACCTGTTCGGCGATACTCATTCGATTAACATCGAACTGGACGATAACGGCTACCATTTTTATGACTTGCAGGAAGGTGAAGACGTTGCCGATTTATTGGATTACGTCCACATCAGCACCGAAGAATTGCGCATTGCCTACCGCGAAAAACTGGTCAACAGTCAGCTCAGCCGAAAAGAACAACACGATTATGAACAGGAATTACTGGCTGGATTAACCGCTTATACTTATCTGGAAAAATAACGCCGAAGTCGGATAGGTGCGCTGACTGGACGACGTTATCAGGTTGAGTTACGCTAAGCCAATCTGCCTGTTGAGGTAGATAACTGATTTTCAGTGTATAAAACACCATTACATAAGCCTTTGAAGCAAAACACAATAGGCTGAATGTTCTCATTCAATGTCGGAGTTATTTATGAAAAAAGTATTAGTTTATTTACTCGCAGGTGCGTTATTAACAGGCACGGCACTCAGCGCAGAAGCGGCGAAACAAATTGCATTTGGTAAAGGCAAAACCAGCGCGTCTGTCAGCGGCAAAATCAAAGGCAGTGATGACATGGACTACACTTTACGCGCCAGTGCAGGTCAGACCATGACCGTTGATTTTAAAGCCAGTAAAGGCGCGGCTTATTTCAATGTCTTGCCGCCTAACAGCACAGGGGAGGCTATTTTTGTCGGTTCAAATGAAGGTAATCATTTTAAAGGCGAACTGCCCGCCGATGGCGATTACACTATTCGTATCTATTTAATGGGGGCAGCTAAAGACAGCGACAAACCCGTTAATTACACCTTGAAAGTCGCCATTCCTGCCAGTGGTAAAAGTGCGAGTACCTCAAACAGTGGCAGCAGTGCTGCTGAAAAAGCCTGTCTTGCCGCCGTTGCCAAGCAGTCTGGTGTCAGTGCAAGCAAACTCAAAGTAATTGATGTGATGAGCGCAGAAGCTGGAATTGGTGTAACTATTCAAGTGCCTGATGCGACCGCCCCTTGGTCTTGCCAGTCTGATAAAAAAGGCAAAGTACAAGGCGTTGCTTTCACAGGTTCAGAAGGTAACTTATAAACCTACCTTGATACTTAAAATGCCCAACCTAGTTTGGGCATTTTTTTATGCTTAAGAGAGCAGCAACATGAAAAAATTATTCGCCATCCTGTTAGGCGGTTTTTTACTATGCACCACACCAACGGTTTTCGCTGATAAAAACGGTTTTAATCGAACCTTTAAACTGCATGGCATTCAATTTAAAGTTATCGCGCAAGGTAAGCACTTACGCATCATTCCTGCTGGACTGAAAATTGATAATTCGCCCATCGAGCGTGATATAGACGGCATAGTCACAGGTGCGGACATAGGCGACATCAATGTTGACCGTTCCCCTGAAATCTATGTGTATGTCAAAGATGCTAAGGGCAAAACTTCATTGATTGCCTACTCAGCCAACAAAAATAAATCCCTCAGCGACATTTACCTACCGCCTTTCACCGATGATCCAAAGCTCGCTAAAGGCTATAGAGGACACGATGAGATTGCGATGGTAGAAGGGATTGTCGCGTTACGTTTTCCGATTTATAAAGACGGCGACACCGACGATAAGCCGACAGGCGGCACAAGACAACTGCAATATAAACTGACGCAAGGCGAAGCAAGCTGGGTACTCAAACTCGATAAAGTGCTTGAGTTTTAAGATTCACACACCACACCATCACAACTATTTGTTCAAGGATATTTATGATAAAGATGAAAAAACCAACGCTGATAATAACGGCACTGTTAGCGTTAAATGTCAGTCATAACGCCAATAGCGAACCTGAAAAATCAACGTCTGCACCCGCCGCTGAGACTGCTCCAGCAAGCACACCAGCACCTGCGGACGCTAAGTCCGATAACTGGGGTGTTGACACCAAAAATATCGCCAAAGATATTCAGGCGGGCGACGATTTTTATCGCTATGTGAATAAAGGCTGGCTGGATACGGTAAAAATTCCACAAGGATTATCGGGCATTGAATCGTTCACTGAGCTTGCCTTAAGTACCGAAAAACAGATTGATAGCATTATTAAAGATGCAGTTGCTAAAAATGCTCAGGCAGGCACACCAGAGCAACAAGTCGCTGACCTGTATACCGGTTATACCGATATTAAAGGACGTAATGAGCGCGGTTTTGAGATGCTCAAAGGCGAACTGAACGACATTTTAGCCAGTAAAGACCGTAGCGACATTGCCAGTAAAATGGGACGAGTAGGTTATGCCCGACTGTTTGGCGTAGGTGTCGGCATTGATTCGGGTAATCCGCAACGCTATATCTTAGGACTGACCCAATCGGGTTTGGCACTACCAAGCCGCGATTATTATCTGAATAAAGGCGAACCGTTTATTGGGCATCGCACCGCTTATCTGAACTATATCGAAGGCGTATTACAACGTGCGGGCTTGGATAACGTCAAACCACGCGCAAAAGCGATTTTTGATTTTGAAACCAAAATAGCCAAGCAGCACTGGACTCTAGCGCAAAGACGCGACCCCGTTAAAAGCTATAACGTCATGAGTAAAGATAAATTGCTCACTTATGCCGCAGGTTTTGACTGGACGGCTTTTCTTAAAGCATCAGGATTTGACGGTGTCAATACCTTGCAAGTGTCTGAAAACACGGCAATCAAAGGCATGGCAGCGTTGTTTGCCAAAACCCCCGTTGAAACATTACGCGACTATCTGGCATTTCAATACCTCAATCTGCACGCAGACCTGCTTTCCGAGCCGTGGGTTGATGCAAGCTTTGATTTATTTTCCCGTCGTCTTATGGGTATTGCCGAACCACGACCTTTAGAAAAACGTGCGGTGCAGTTTGTCAGTAGCATACTTGGAAGCGAAGTCGCCAAACTCTATGTAGAACGCTATTTTCCAGCCGAATACAAAGCAAAAACCGAAGAAATGGTCGGTTTTATCCGCACATCCATGCAAGAGCATCTACAACAATTAGATTGGATGGATGAAGCCACGCGCAAAGAAGCCCTGACTAAACTGGACAGTTTCGGTCTCCAGATTGGCTATCCTGAAAAGTGGCGTGATTTCAGCTCCGTCAAGATTGTCAAAGATGATTTAGTGGGCAATGTTCACCAAATAATCACTTGGATACGTCAGGATGAGCGTGCAAAACTCGACGAACCTGTGCGTCGCTGGGAATGGGGGCATCAACCGCATGAAATCAATGCCTACTATTCCTCAGACCGTAATGAAATCGTCTTTCTTGCCGCGATTTTACAACCCCCATTTTTTGATCCCAACGCTGACCCTGCGGTCAATTTTGGCGCAATCGGTGCAGTAATCGGACACGAAATCGGACACGGCTTTGATGATCAGGGCAGACAATCGGATGGCACAGGCAAATTGCGTAACTGGTGGACAAAAGCGGCTACCAAAAATTTTAATGCCAAAACCAAACGCTTAGTGGCGCAATACAATGGCTACTCACCGATAAAAGGGGTAAATCTGAATGGTCAGCTCACTTTAGGCGAAAATATCGGTGATATGTGTGGTGTTGCCGTCGCTTATTCGGCTTATCAAAAATTTGCCGCCGCTAAATACCCAGACGGAAAACCACCTGTATTGGATGGTTACACAGGTAATCAACGCTTCTTTTTGGGCTATGCGCAACTGTGGCGCAGTGTGATGACCGATGATGCTGTCCGCATGAGAGCGCTTACCGATCCGCATAGTCCGGGTGAATTTCGAGTAAATGGCATCGTGCGTAACTTCGACCCTTGGTATGATACTTTTGCTGTCACTGAACAGAATAAACTGTATTTGCCGAAAAAAGACCGTATCAGTATTTGGTAAGGTCTGGGTTATTCTGAAATAAAAATCCCGGTATTTTTCAATGCCGGGATTTTTTTTGCCGCTCGACACGCGCCGCAGAACAACAGAAAAATCCTCTCTAAACCTTGTACAATTACTTTATTCACAGACGTATTTTTTTGTCTGTAAAATCCCAATATCCTGTTTACCGTTATCTTCCTCATTGCCTTACCTGAGGGATTTTTAACCGTTCTGAATGGTTCAACGTTGTAACTTAATGGCAGTAGTCGTCTTGTTGCGTTAGAATAACCGCATTTACAAATAACCAACCTATAAAGTCAAGATATGAAAATTTTACTCGCTAACCCTCGTGGATTTTGTGCTGGTGTTGACCGCGCTATTGAAATTGTCGATCAGGCCATTGAAGCCTTTGGTGCGCCGATTTATGTACGTCATGAAGTGGTGCATAACCGTACTGTAGTGGACGGTTTGAAAGAAAAAGGCGCGATTTTTATTGAAGATTTAACCGATGTGCCTGTCGGCTCTTATCTGATTTTCAGTGCGCACGGGGTGTCTAAACAAGTGCAGCAAGAAGCCAAAGAACGCCAATTGACAGTGTTTGATGCGACTTGCCCGTTGGTCACCAAAGTGCATATTCAGGTGGCGAAACACGCCAAATCGGATCGCGAAGTGATTTTAATCGGTCACGCGGGTCATCCTGAAGTGGAAGGCACGATGGGGCAGTATGAAAAATGTACGGACAATGGAGGTATCTATCTGGTGGAAACGCCTGCCGATGTGGAAAAATTAGTGGTACATAATCCTGATAATCTGGCGTATGTCACCCAAACCACCTTATCCATGACTGATACTAAAATCATGGTGGATGCGTTAAGAACGCGTTTTAGTTCAATTCAAGAGCAGAAAAAAGACGATATTTGTTATGCAACGCAAAATCGTCAGGATGCGGTGTATGAATTGGCTAAATCGGCAGAAACTATCCTCGTGGTCGGTTCGCCGAATAGCTCAAACTCCAATCGGTTACGCGAAATTGCCGAACAGCTGGGTAGAACGGCTTATCTCATTGATACCGCGCAGGATATGCAGTTGGCGTGGTTTGATGATGTCACTACTGTGGGTGTCACGGCTGGCGCGTCTGCACCTGAGGTGTTGGTGCAGGAAGTGATTAATCAGTTGAAAGTCTGGGGCGGTACGTCAACCGTTGAGATTCAGGGTATCGAAGAAAAAGTAGTTTTCTCATTACCCAAAGGTCTGAAAAAACACACAGAGACTCATGGCGCAGTCTGAACTTGACGCGATACGCTTGGATAAATGGTTGTGGGCGGCGCGGTTTTTTAAAACCCGTTCGCTTGCTGCCGAAGCGATTGGCGGCGGTAAAGTCCATGTCAATGACCAGCGTGTCAAAGCCAGTAAAGAGGTGAAAGCGGGCGCGGTGTTGTCGATAACGAAAGACGGGCTACGCTGGCAGGTAACCATTATGGCACTCAGCGCGCAACGCCGCGCAGCAAAAGACGCGGTGTTGATGTATCAGGAAGATGCTGAGAGTCTGGCTAAACGTGAGCAGCAGATTTTGTTGCAGAAAGAACAACGGGCGTTATCAGGTTTTACACCGCCTGAACACAAGCCGAATAAAAAAGATCGGCGATTGATACACAGTTTTAAACAGGGGTAAGGGAATACAAACCTAGTACACCGTCAGTGTCGTTATGACGGGTAAGGTTACTTAGACCTGCGAGGTTTTAAAAACCTCGCAGGTCTTGATTACACTGTCATAATAAAATGGACTGACTACTAGGTTTGTATTCCGAACTACAAACAAGTAGGCGGTTTAGGCAGTCCCGCCAGTTTACAGGCATCACGCAGTGGTGCGTCTGGGAATAAACCATGCAGGTAGCGGCTATTGCCTTTATCTTCGCCCAAGGTTTTGGCTATCGCTTTGATGAACACGCGCATATTGGGCAAGTGTTTGAATTGCTGATAATAATCACGGATAAAGTGAATAATTTCCCAGTGTGCAGGGGTTAAGGTGATTTTATTTACCTCTGCTAATTGCTCGGCGACCATCTCGTTCCAATCGCGCATATTGACTAAGAAACCTTGGCTGGTGGTTTCTGGCATTATGTCCATGAGTGAATCACAGGGTTTTTAACGGTTAAAGCGACAAGCTGCGCGTAATCTATAACGCTGATACCTTGCACCAGTTCTTCCACGCTTATGCCGCGTACTGTTAAATGATCCGCTAATACATACAGTTGCCGAGTGTGCAGCAATGCAGACAAAACGCCGTTTAACTCCCCTGTATTTAATAGTCGCAACAGCGCGTTTTCCAGAAATATCACATCATCACCCGCACACAGGCGCGCTAACAGCGCGCTGTCAATGGGCGACTGGGAAATAAGGTGCAGCATGGTTAATTGGAGTCCGTTAATTTAAGACCGATGATGCCGATGATAACCAAAAGTATGGATAACAAGCGCGTCCAATCCATTGATTCTTTAAACAGAATAATGCCCATAATGGCAACACCGACCGCACCCATGCCCGTCCATACTGCATAGGCAGTGCCTACGGGCAGGGTTTTGAGTGACCACATTAATAAGCCGAAGCTGCCTATGCCTGAGACTGCGGTAATGATACTGGGCCACAGTTTGGTAAAACCTTCGTTATATTTAAGACTTAAAGCGAACACTATTTCTATACAGCCCGCTGAAAACAACAGTAACCACGCCAAAATTTTCTCCTTTTTTAGTGCTAGAGGGATAAGCGACTATCGTTTATCCTGCGTTCTCCATAAATGTACGATTTCTTCGACATTCAGATTATCAGGGCCTTTACGCCAACCGGCGACATAATCGACATCATTACTGCGTGGCTCAGGATTGGGTTTGTAAAGCTGGACGCGGGCAGGTAACGGCACGGCTTCACCTAACACCAATGCTTCGCCTCGACCCAGTGAGCTGAGTACATCGGCCAAATTGCCTTCCGATTCGGGAATTAAGCCTCTGATATAGGCTTGATCGTCCAAGCTGGTGGTGCGTAAACAGATAAACGAGCTGCATTGTGACAGCATGGTTTCTGATAATTCGGTGGGTCTTTGACTGACGACACCGATGGAAATTCCGTATTTTCGTCCTTCTTTGGCAATCCGCTCCATCATTTTTTTCGAGCCTTCAAACTGCCCGCCACGTTCTTTAGGAATGTAAATATGCGCTTCCTCACAAATTAAGGTGATGGGAAAATCACGGCGTTGAGGATTCCAATAATTAAATTCGTACGCGAGGCGACCGACTTGCGCGGAAATAGCAGGGCGAATATCGGACGGTACGCCGCTTAAATCGACCACGGTGACGTTGGCTTTTTTGTCGCCTAACCCGACAAACGAGCGTAATAAGTCCACCATGCTTTCTGAACTTTTACGTTTTTTGGGTCTGAGCAAAAAATCATAGCGCACGTCATTCAAGCGACTCTGCATTTTAATCAGAAAATTATCAAACTGCCCGTACAACGGCCCCAGCACTTTACCGAAGGCTTTTTTCTCTTCATTGGCGGTTTTAAATGCCATGTACATTTCCGCGAGAGAGAAGTAAATCGGGGTATCAATTGAAAAAGTTGTCAGTCCGATGCGCTTGGATTCCTTGCGCTTGAGCTGCATCAATATCTCGCTCATGAATGACATTTGCGTGGACGCGCCTTTATCGTCTCTATCAATAAACAAATCCACCAATTCGGCATAGCTCATCATCCAGTAGGGCATTTCCATTTCCTGCGCATCAATGCAGTTGACTACGCTCTCATCAAATGCCGAGTAGCGCATGCCGTTGCCATCCTTCCAGCAATACTCGCCGTGTAAATCCAAGAGAATAATATGGCTTTTGGGCATGGATTGAATGGCGCGTTGAATCAGATTAGTGACTGCCCATGATTTACCTGAACCCGATTGCCCGACAATCGCAAAATGGCGACTGAAAAAAGTCTGCGGGTCGAGACCCAGATGATAATCTTTATGTGATGACAGCTGACCGATGAAGAATTTATATTTCTGGTATTTTGAGAAAATAACACTGACTTCGCTGATGCCGACAGCATATACCTTCGCACCGGCGGTAGGATAGTTGGTAATCCCGCGTGAAAATGTTCCGTCTTTTAGAATTTCACCCACAGGAGCTAACGCGATAAAACGGTCTGTTTTACGCATATCGGCATTATCAAAGCGGTTTACTTCCCACATTTTAATGGCGACAGCCAATATATTGATGTCAGCTTGCCGAATAGCAATATAGGAACCGATATGACCGACTAAAATTTCTTCATTGTCTACTTTAATACGCGATGTGTCTTTGACATACTCTTCTGCTATTCTGGCATCCATGCCGTTGTTGCGAACTTCAGATAGATAGCCAATGAGAATATTGGATGACTGTGTGGACAATGTTGGACTCCTGTTTTGTTGAGATGCTACAAAGTTGGGCGTTTGTTTGAGTCTTCAATGTAAGGTGGAATACTTTTCACCGTCGGTTATTAAAATGTAAAGACGGCAAGGCGGTATTGAAAAGCAACCATCATATTTTAAATCTGACCGTTTTATTTTAGACGAAACAGGCTGGAGTGTGGCTATTTATTTATCCATTCATACAATTCTGTCAATGCAGCATCGCATTTACAGCAACTTGTGCCGCAGGATGATTCCAGTGGCATAACGCGAACATTGCCTTTGCTGATCCATTTTCCCAGCATACCGCGCAAGGCATCAGCATCAATATCGAAATGCGTGACTAAGTCGGCAAGCGATACTCTACGCTGTTGTTGCAGATAGGTTCTTAAGTCTGACAGAATCATGAGCCAATCTCCTGAATGGTTTTTTCCGGTTTTTTGCCCAGTAGCCATAAGCCGAGCAGGACGAATAAAAACGCCGATAATAAGCCGATTATCCAGACTAACGAATAGGCGGGGTGTTCGCTATAGCGCATGGTCTGGTAAAAAATCGTTGCGGTCATATACGCGATGCCTGTTGTCCAGAACACTACAAATAACGTCCAGTTGCGGTTGGTTTCCCGATAAATCGCCGCTGTGGCGGCAACACACGGCGCGTACAATAAAATAAATAATAAATACGCAAATGCCCCCGCTTTGCCGTCAAAACTGTGCTGCATGGCGGCAAAGGTCGCGGTATTAACCGCCTGTTCTTCATTGACTGAACTCAGCCCTAACGGATCTAATAAATTATCAGCGACCGCGCGTAAATTTTCAGGCACGGTGGCACACGCCGCGAGGAGTGCGTCTTGCAGATTAAACGCCGCTTGTTCGGCAGGTGAGTTCGCCATTTGACTATAAAGTGCATCCAGTGTGCCGACCACCGCTTCTTTCGCTAACACGCCCGTAAAAATGCCGACCGTAGCAGGCCAATTGTCGTTACTGATACCCATCGGTTTAAACGCAGGGGTTAAGGCGCGTCCGATTTCACTTAATACCGATTTATCGCTGTTTTCCTGTCCGAAACTGCCGTCTGTTCCCAGTGCGTTCAAAAAATTCAACACCAGCACCATCGGTACAATGACTTTACCTGCATTGACTAAAAACGAATGCAGTCTGTCCCATGTACGCAAAAACACCCCGCGAAATGTCGGCAAATGATAGGCAGGCAACTCCATGATAAACGGTGTGGTCTCACCTTTAAACAGCGTATAGCGCATGATTAAGCCCGTTAAGACCGCGACCACGATACCTAATATATATAAGCCAAATACCAAATTCTGTCCGCCGACAGGGAAAAATGCCGCCGCAAATAACGCATACACGGGCAATCTCGCCCCGCAGGACATAAACGGATTCATTAAATTAGTCAGAATGCGGTCGCGCTGATTTTCCAGTGTGCGTGTCGCCATAATGGCAGGCACATTGCAGCCGAAGCCGACAATCATCGGTACAAATGATTTTCCGGGGAGTCCAATCAGGCGCATGAATCTGTCCATGACAAACGCAGCCCGCGCCATGTAACCTGAATCTTCCAGCGCGGATAAAAACAGAAACAAAAAGCCGACAATCGGAATGAACGTGGCAACTACTTGAATGCCGCCGCCGATGCCTTTGGTAATCAATACCAGCAACCATTCGGGTGTAGCAACCTGAGTCAGCAACACACCTAAACCATCAACCAATAACGCGCCGACCACCTGATCGAAAAAATCCACAAACGCACTGCCGATGTTGATGGTGAACATGAACATCGCATACATCACCAGCAGAAAAATCGGAATACCTAAAAAGCGGTTCAGCACGATGCTGTCTATGCGTTCTGTGCCGTGCCGACTGATTTCGTTGAGTTTACACACCGCACCCTGAGTGATTTCATTGACAAAACCATAGCGGGCATCGGCGGCTAAAATATCAATTTCATCCGCCGTTTCCTGCTCGACTTGCTGCTGGTATTTGCGCACCTTAGGTGAAAATGCCTTGCCTGCAATATCCTTAGCCAGTGTATCGTCTTCCAGTAAGCGTAATGCCAGCCAGCGCACATCACAGGGATAGTGCAGTGCGGTTTCTGTCAGTAGGGGCGACAGTTCGGCAGTCGCCGCTTCTAGGGCAGGGTGATAATGAATCGCGGCGGTAGGAACGGGTTTTTCGATAACGGCACTATTAATCGCCGTCTGTAACTGAGTAATACCGTGTTTAGCAGAAGCCGACACCGCAATCACAGGACAACCTAATTGTTCGGATAAAAACACCGTATCAATTTTAATGCCGCGTTGTTTCACCACATCAATCATATTCAGCACCAACAGCATCGGCACACGCATTTCTATGAGTTGTGAGGTTAAGTACAGATTGCGTTCAATATTGGACGCATCGACAATATTGATAATCAAATCAGCGGTGCGGCTGGCGACATAATCACGCGCCACTTTTTCATCCAGCGATACCGAGTCATCCGCTGATTCCAAGGAATAAGTGCCGGGTAAATCGACCAGCTCGATGTGTTTATCGGCAAAACGATATTCGCCCGTCTTTTTTTCAACGGTCACGCCCGGCCAGTTGCCTACTTGCTGCCTTGAGCCGGTGAGAACATTAAATAACGTGGTTTTACCGCAATTAGGGTTGCCGACAACACCCACGATAAAATCACAGTTCATCCCAGTTTCTCAATTTGCAAAATAGCCGCTTCGTCTCTACGCAAGGTCAAGGCAAAACCGCGCAATTTAATTTCTACAGGGTCACCCATCGGGGCAAAACGGGTAATACTGAATTCGGTTCCGGGTGTTAAACCCATCGCTAACAAGCGTTTACGATAGGCTTTACCCGTTGGCTCAAAGCCGATTATTTTGCCTAAATCACCTGCAACAAGGTTTTTTAAATTAATAGCCATAATAAAGCCTTCTAAGTAAAGTGTGCTTGATTATCAAGCAATTATCGAGTTATCAACAATGATTCTCATTAAGGTAAAACTATAGCATATAACTAAGGCGTGTGCCTAACCTTATTAAGGATAAGCTTATTAACCATTGCAATGCTTTTTTGTGAATCAAAACGGCAAAGACGATACAATTAACGCCATACCAAAAACTACACGGAAAAAGGGATGCCAATACGTTGGTATATTGGTATTGATTACGCTGGTGATGTTGTTTTTTACACGGAAATGACTTGATAAAAACCACCGTAACATCAAAGAGTTACCCTAAAGTGAGCAACGTTGCTCACTGTTTCGCATATACAAAAATCAGGAACACTTCATGTCCATTAGAAAATTTAAAGACAAACAGCCAGTCATTGGTAATGCAGTTTATATAGATGACAGTGCCGTTATCATCGGTGATGTAACAATAGGGGATGATGTATCCATCTGGCCGACCGTTGTGTTAAGAGGGGATGTGGAAAGTATTACCATTGGTGACGGCACTAACATACAAGACGGTTCAGTGCTGCATACCACTCACGCACACCATGATTTAGAACCCAGTTATCCTGTGACCGTCGGTAAAGGTGTCACCATCGGACATAAAGCCGTCATTCATGCCTGTACCATCGGTGACTATTGTTTAATCGGTATGGGAGCTATCGTTATGGATGGCGCGGTGATTGAAGATTACGTTATCTTAGGTGCAGGTTCATTAGTTCCGCATTCTAAACGCCTTGAAAGTGGACATTTATATGTCGGCTCACCTGCAAGACGAGTGCGCCCCTTAAACGATGCGGAAAAAGAGTTTTTACATTACTCTTATGAGCATTACATCGAGCTGAAAAACGAATATCTGGCATTAGACAACTAAAAACAGACGAGGCGCGATTGTCATCGCGCCTACCTCCAGATTCTGTTTTATAATGAACTCAAGGTAAAAAATACACCCAATCCCAGTGATGTCAGTGCCAATCCAGCCATTGTCAGCCGATTACCATGTAACCGAGTCCACAATAATAATCCTGATAATGACAGAAATACCAGACCGCCCGCCAGCGTATCTGCCAGTAATACCCAGCCAACCCCCATACCCACGCCTTTATGTAATCGAGTCAGAAAGGCAAACGCATTGGCATCCTGACGCTTAACCGACACATAGCTATTACCCAGCCAATATTCCGCGCTGATAGAGTGTTGCGGATTATGAAAATCGACGCGCCATGATGCAGGTTGCTGGTGTTGTTGACCTGCCCAAGTGACGGTTTTTTCAGGTTCAGTCATGATTCTGTTCGGTTCACGCGCAATATTTAAAGTTATTTGCAACCACACAGCCAAGGCTTTGGCATCCGCTATCGGCTGAGCAGGTAACGCCAGCTCGATGTGTGACTGCTCTATATGTGCCGCTGGAATTTTCATGATGATATGATGATTCAGCAAAAAACCGCTGATACCGAATAATAATCCCAATCCCGCGCCCCACAAGCCGACCCACGCGTGAGTGCGGCGCAACCATTTAAGCCAGCGTATGCGTTTGGGTTGCTGTCTTATTATTTCTGAACCGTGTGATGCCATAAAATCATTCCTGTGAATTATTAAAAACTTAGAACTTCAAGTTAATACTCGCGTTAGCCGCAATCGGTGAACCAAATGAAATGTTGGTATTGCTGTTGGCAGATGCGTAGTATTTTTTGTCGAACAGGTTTTCGATATTCACCTGCATTTCTATATTCTGCGTCGGCTTGAAATAAACCGCTGCATCAAAGCGCAAAAAGCCTGCTAAGGTGACCGAGTTATCAGTCGCCGCGTACATTTTGCTGCGGTAAATTGAACCCAGTCCTACGCCCCATTGTTGGGTAATGTCATAACGATTCCACAGAGTAAAGGTGTTTTTCGGCACTTGTGCCATCGTCGCACCTGCCAACGCCGTGCTGGAAATACTTTTGGTGATTTTGCCGTCTTGAAACGCATAGCCGCCGAATATCCGCCACTGATCGGTGATATTGCCGCTTACACCCAGTTCGATGCCGCGTGTCCGTTGTCCATCAACCAAAAATGAGATGGCTGAATTAGTCGGGTCAGTCGCCAGTGCATTCAAACGGTCAAGTTGATACACCGCAAGCGTTGTCGATAACGCGGGAGTAATATCCCATTTCGCCCCCACTTCATAATTGATGAATTTTTCGGGTGTTAATGCCAAATTAGTCAAGGTCAGGGAACTTAATTGTTCACCCGCTCTGGGGACGTAAGCGATACTGTAGTTGCTGTACAAAGAAAAATTATCCAGCGGTTTATAGACCAAACCGCCGCGCGGCGACAATAAATCATCGTGACTAACAATATCCTGCCCGTTGCGGTTATTGTGGAAATTGACCGAAAAGCTGTCGAAACGCAAGCCGACAATCGCTTGCAATTGGCGGGTTAATTGAATTTGATCCTGCACATAACCTGCCGCAGTATCAGCGACACCGTGATTATCAGCATCTGTCGCACTTTGTTTGAACGTTACCGCACCGTTGTAGCGTGGGTTTGCCAGCGGTACATTGACCGAAGTGGCATTTTTGCTCACATCGGTAAAATAACCCGTGTTACGAAAGTTATCGGTTTCCTGCCGCCCGAACTCCATGCCTGCCAACAGCGTGTGTTTAATAGAACCCGTGTGCAGCGAGTAGGTTAAATCTGTTTGATTAAAGAAATTTTCCCGTTGCGTGGCGTTATTATAAGCCGCGATAGCTACCTGAGTACCTGTCGCATTGACAGCACCCGCATAGATATTTTGATAAAATTTATCATAAGTCGCGTAACGTGTGTTGTTGCGAATGCTTAAACCGTTGTCAAAATCGTGGCTGATAATCGCATTGAACGCATCGACATTCGCCCACGTCGGACTGCGATTGGGGTCACCAAAAAAAGTCGAATTATTCGTATCAACAGGACGACCCTTGAAAGAAGAAATACCGCGATCTGCCGTTCTGTTATCTTCGTAATGCTCATAACCTACAATCACGTTGGTTTTTTCATTATCAGAACGCCATGACGCAGTCGGATTAACACCCCAGCGGTCAGATTCAAAACCATCGCGGAAACTGTCGGCACTTTCCCACATCCCGTTCAAGCGCACCGCAAAATTATTATTAATCGCCTGATTAATATCGGCAGTAGTGCGGAATTTATCCCACGAACCACCCTGAAAACCCAACTCGCGGCGGCTGTCCCAGTCGGCTTTTTTGGTGGTTCTATTTACCAGACCACCCGAACCGCCACGCCCGAAAATCATGGCATTCGGGCCTTTCAGTACATCCACTCTGTCGATATTGTACAAGTCACGAAAATACTGCACGTCATCACGAATGCCATCGACATACATATCAGACGTTGAACTGTTACCCCTGAAAATAGGATTATCACGATTGCCTTCACCTTGCGCCATGCCGACCCCCGGCACATAACGCAACGTATCGGCGATACTGTGCATATTTTGATCCTTGATTAACTCAGGTGTGATGACGGTAATCGACTGCGGTAAATCAATCAGCGCAGTGTTGGTTTTGACAGCGGTTGTATTGGTCTTGGCGTTATAGCCTTGAATGTCATTATCGCCTTCATCGCGTGCCGAACTGACCAGCACATCGTTTAAAACGGTATGCGTTTCTTTAGGTGCGGCAGGTTTATCAGCGGCAATGCTGTGGTGACTGACAGTGATTAAGGGTAATAAAACGTGTAATAGCCAACGGCTTTTATGGTCAGACATTATGTCTTCCTCGGTCATGTATATAAGGATTGGCTGGCTATACATAAGAGGTAATGGCTGGCTATTAATAATAAATGTAATGTTTTATTTAGTCAGAATGAGCTTACCTTGACGAGTTAAACGCAAACGGTATTCTTCGCCCGCGTGTTCAATAATCACTTCATTAGAAGCAGCAAATAAATGCTTGCTCACTAAACGCGGACATAAAACAGATGATGAACATTCCGTTGCAGGTAGTTCAGTGCTTAAAGGTTCAAAAGAGTGTTGAGTATGTTTTTTCATGCTTCAAATGATAATGATTATCATTTGATAGGTCAAGACTTGTTTACCGAGTGAATAAAACAGAGGTGTGGTAGTGTATTAAATCTGTTATTTTTATGACTGCCAGTCCTTTAAAGGACTGGCAGTCATTCATGCTGCTGTAACAGGTTTAACCCATTACCATTTTTTTAATCGTTTTCGTGCTTTTCGTGTCTTTCGTGGACAATAGCTTTTATGTTTAATTAATATGATTTAGCCCGTTCTGCATTCAACAAAGCAATCACAGGCAAAGTATCAGGACGCACCCCGCGCCAGATAAAAAACGCCTCTGCCGCCTGTTCCACCAACATTCCCAAACCATCCAGACTTTTTAACGCGCCATTTTCAAGCCCCCAGCGCACAAACGCCGTCGGTTCATTACCGTAAGCCAAATCATAACAAACGCCTTGCTCCGCCAATAAACCCGCAGGCAACGGCGGCAACTCACCGCTTAAACTCGCCGAAGTTGCATTTAAAATCACCTCAAACGGCGCGTGATTGCTTAAATCCAAAAATCCACAGCCAGACACCTCGCCCTTATGCGCAAACTCCGCCGCCAAAGCAACCGCCTTATCCGTGGTGCGATTAGCAATCACAATACACGCGGGCAACTGTTCCAACAACGGCAACAAAATCCCCCGACTCGCCCCACCTGCACCTAACAGCAACATCCGTTTTCCAGCCAAGGCAATGCCATGATTCACCAACAAATCCCGCACCAAACCACAACCATCGGTATTATCGCCCAACACCGAACCATCCGCCTGCAAAGCCAAGGTATTCACCGCCTTAGCCAATTCCGCGCGTTCGGTTTTTCGCGTAGCCCAAGCCCAAGCCAACTCCTTCAACGGCACAGTACAATTCAAACCCTTACCGCCCTGAGCAAAAAACGCCTCAGCCGTAGCAGTAAATTCATCGGCCGAAACCTCCTCAGCCGTATACACCAAAGCCTGCCCCGTCTGCTCCGCAAACAATTGATGAATACGCGGTGATTTACTGTGTTTAATCGGTTGCCCAAAAACCGCGTAGCGGTCTAGTGATGTCATGATGTGTCCTGTTTTTAAAATAGTTGCCACGCAAACTGTGGCAGGGCTTAGTTTGTGATGGATTTTAGCATAAACACCAAAGTACCAAAGGTGCGCCATGTGTACCTTATAATTACATTTTGATTCATTGTGGCTGGATGAGTTTTTAAAGTTTAAATAGCCGAATATGCTATATTCCAAACATTATCCATCCATCAAATCTGGACTGTTATGAGCAAAACCGAACCGCGCAAAATTTCACAAAAACAGCTATTACGAGTTTTCGCCGATTTAAAAAAACACTCCGATGATAGGATGTGTTTTTTATTGGGTGCAGGAGCATCAGTTAATTCTGGAATTTCAACGGGCGGTCAATTGGCTAAACGTTGGTATGGTGAAATTAAGACTGATATATCATCGACTGATTTAACAGCGTGGCAAAACAGCTTTAGTGATTTTGATGAAACACAATTAGCAAAATTCTACACAGCAATTTTTAAACAACGCTTTAGAGACCATCCCACTACAGGTTATCTGTATTTACAAGACTTGATGGAAAAAGCTAAACCCAGCATGGGTTATTTGTTTTTAGCATGGATTTTGGCAAATACGCATCATAAGTTTGTTATTACCACTAACTTCGACCACATGGTAGAAGATGCCATTCGACTCTACACCAATGAACATCCTTTGGTTTGTGGTCATGAATCTTTAGCTGAATATATCAACGCGCTTAGTATTCGCCCTACCATTATTAAAGTACATCGTGACTTATTACTGCATCCATTTAACCGACCAGATGATACCAGTGTGCTGGAAGACTCTTGGAAACTTCCGATTAACACGATTTTGCAACATTGTCATATTGTCGTTATCGGTTATGGTGGCAATGATGGCAGTTTGATGGATTATCTACATGACGTTAAAGAACAACGCAAAAGCATTTATTGGTGTTATCGCGAAGATTATGAACTCAGTACAGAAATACTAAATATACTCGGTGAAAATGACTACTTAGTAAAAATTGCTGGCTTTGATGAGTTTATGTTGGGGCTTGGTGCGGTTTATGAATGCACCAAAGATTGTTCTTTAGAACAATGGCTGACAGAAACTGCTCAACAGAAAGTTAAGTATTATAAAGAAGAGCTTGATGATTTCGTTCGTAGAGCTATTTTGGTAAAAAATGAAGAGACCAATCAAGATTTATTAAAGTTGTTCGGCACTACCCATTGGTGGCAGGTTCAAATAAAAGTGAATCAAGAGTCTGATAATGACCGTAAACAACAGTTATTTGAAGAAGGCATAAATCAATTGCCTGATAGTTATGAATTAATGGGCAATTATGCAGTCTTCCTAGATGACATTCGCAAAGACTACGACCAAGCAGAAAAATTTTATCGTAAAGCGTTAGAGCTTGCGCCAGATGATGCTAGTTACAATAACAATTATGCAGCTTTTCTAAACAATTATGCAGCTTTTCTAAAAGAGATTCGTAAAGACTACGACCAAGCAGAAAGTTATTATCGTAAGGCATTAGAACTTGCACCAGATGATTCGAGTTACAACAACAATTATGCAGTCTTCCTAAAAGAAATTCGCAAAGACCACGACCAAGCAGAAAGTTATTATCGTAAGGCATTAGAGCTTGCACCAGATGATGCGAGTTACAACAACAATTATGCAGCCTTTCTAAAAGAGATTCGCAAAGACTACGACCAAGCAGAAAGTTATTATCGTAAAGCGTTAGAACTTGCGCCAGACAACGCAATTATCAATGGTAATTATGCAAACTTCCTAGCAGATATTCGTAAAGACGACATCCAAGCAGAAAGTTATTATTGTAAGGCTTTAGAGCTTGAACCAGACCATGCTAATAACAACGGCAATTATGCAGGTTTTCTTTTAGCCTTAGGCAGAAAAGCCGAAGCTAATCCTTATTTAGCGATAGCGATGCAAGCAAATGACCGTCAAGATTTGTTATTAGAATGTTGGTTTTATCGTTTGGCACATTTTCCAGAACTGCACGAACAAGCTAAACAGGAAATTGAGGTGTTGTTAAAACAAGGTGTACGTTCTATAGGTTGGGATTTTTCTGCCAATATAGCCCGTGCTGAACAAGACGGTTATGCAGACGTGGAAGAATTACGGCGTATTGCGGCTGAAATTACCAGCGAATAGCATGGTAGTCCAGATAAAAAGCTAGAGCCTATAAAAACCCAGTACCGCTATTTTTGATACTATCTGTCACCAAGCCCTAAGGAGTTAAAAAATGTTTTCCGTCAGTATTAATGAAGCCAATGGTCATTTAGCAAATCTAATTCATGAATCAGCTGTTTCTCATCAACCGATAACGATTAAAGGTGATGAACATAATGCGGTTTTGCTTTCTGAGCAGGATTGGCAGGCGATTCAGGAAACATTGTATTTGTTATCTATTCCCAACATGGGCGAATCAATTCGGCAGGGTTTAGCAACGCCATTATCGGAGTGTGAATCGGAGCTTGATTGGTGAGTTGGCAGATTGTTTATACCAAACAAGCTAAAAAAGATGCAAAAAAGTTAGCTCAGCATAATTTGAAAGCACAGGCATCGGTTTTGCTGGACTTGCTGGCTAACAATCCTTATCAAATTCCTCCTTCGTATGAAAAATTGGTAGGCGATTTAAACGGCGCGTATTCGCGTCGTATTAATGTTCAGCATCGTTTGGTTTATCAAGTTATCGAAACTGAAAACGTGGTTAAGGTATTAAGGATGTGGTCGCATTACGAATAAATGTGGCATCCATAACATTAATCACACAACACCGTCTCAACCAATTTCACCCAATACGCCGCGCCGATGCTGAGGATGTCGTCGTTGAAGTCATAATGGGGATTGTGCAGTAAACAGCTGTTTTCGGAACTCCCGTTGCCTATCCAGATGTAACAACCTGCTTTTTGTTGGAGCATGAAGGCGAAGTCTTCTGAACCCATGCTGGGTGTGGGTTGGGTGTTGATGTGGTCTGCGCCGACTATGGCGGTTGCGGCTGTTAGGGCGAGTGCGGTTTCGTTATCCGTGTTGAATGTGATGGGATAACCTGCGTTTTCGGGATTAAGGGCAACGGTGGCGGTGACTGCAAAACCCAGACAGATTGCATCGACCAACTGATTAATTTTATCGGCGATGAGGGTTTGCACGCGGCTGTCGAAACAACGGAATGTGCCTCTTATTAGTACGGATTCTGGAATGGCGTTCCATGTGTTGCCTGCGTGAACTTGGGTGATGCTGACCACGGCGGGTTGGTTTGGATCAATGGTACGGCTGACGATGGTTTGTAAGGCGGTGATGAGTTGAGCGGCGGCAACGATGGCATCATTGCCCAGATGCGGCATAGCGGCGTGGGTGGCTTGTCCTGTGATGTTGATTTCAAAACAGTCAAACGATGCCATGAGCGCACCTGTTTTGATGGCAAAATGCCCGACGGGAATATCAGGAAAATTGTGCATTCCAAACACGCAATCAGCGGGAAATTGTTCAAATAAACCGTCATCCAGCATTTGCTTAGCCCCTGCGCGTCCTTCTTCGGCGGGTTGAAAAATGAAATACACTGTGCCGTTAAAATTGCTTTGTTCTGCGAGTTGTCGCGCCGCACCTAAGAGCATGGCAGTGTGTCCGTCATGACCACAGGCGTGCATTTTGCCGTCATGACAGGATTTATGCGGAAAGTGGTTTTGTTCTTGGATGAACAGTGCGTCCATGTCGGCGCGTAGGGCGATTTTTTTGTTGCTTGTGCCGCAGGTGAGTGTGGCGACTACGCCTGTTTTCGCCAAGCCTTCATGCACGTCCAGCCCGAAACTGCGTAATTTATCAGCAACAAAACGCGCGGTTTCGGTTTCTTCAAAGGCAGTTTCGGGGAATTTATGCAGGTGCTGCCGCCATATTTTCATGTCGGCGTGGGCTGGGGTGTGGGTGTTTAAGTCCATGATTTATTCCGCTGGCTGTTCTTGTACTACGCTCGGAAACATCATGGCGACGGTCACGTCATCACCACTGCCTTGTTCAGAGGTTTCATCCAGCCAGTCGGCTAGGCAGTGTTGAATTTTGTCCGCGCCGTGGGTGGTGATTTGTTGTTGAAAATCTTCTACGGCTTGGTGAAAATCAGCTTGGTCGGTGAAGGAGTTGGCGTAGCCGTCGGTGGCTAAAAATATCAGCGCGGGCGTGGGTTTGTGGTTAAAAAATTGCAGAGCCAACTCGAAGTGATAGATCGCTTTTGCTTCGCATAATGAGAAGGTTTCATTGGCAATCAAGCCGATATTTTTCGGTAACGGGTGTTGTAATTGTCCGTCGTCGGTGAGGACTAATAAATCACCGTCGCCAATTTGCAGATAAAGTACATAGTCTGTGCTGATTAAGGCGGCGATTAAGGTTGAACCATAGAGACTGTAACGGTCTTTAGGGTTTTCCGTCTCGCCATTGTCAGCGTTATCCACTGCCGCACGCCATGCTTGGACTATTTGACTGGGTAAATAATCGGCGGCTTGTTTAATCTGGCGCGAGTCTTCGCCTTTGTCGGCGTGGGCAAAGTCATTCAGCAAGGTGAGCGCGACTTGTACCGCCAGTTGCGCACCGATTTCACTGTGGGTGTGTTTGCTGCTGCCGTGTCCGTCAGCAACGGCAAGCACGGTGCAGGTGTAGTTCTGACTGAACGCCCACGCATCCTGATTGGGTTTGTCGCTGCGTTTGTGTGATGCGCCGCGCACCGTGTCGCCTATGATGTGCCAGTTCATGGCAGATTACCAGACATCATCGGCATCAATGTCCGACGCAGGAGGAGCTTGGGGAATCGGCACGACACCGCCGCTGACTTGGTCTTTGACTTGGCTGGCAGGTGCGGAAGCGGCTTGTAAAACCACAGTGGAAGCCCAGCGGATGTATTTCACGAGGTCTTCGGCGTTATTGGCTTGTAAGGGGCGGATTTCAGGATTGCCGATAAATTTTTGCAAGACTTCCAAGTCTGCATCTTGCCCGATACCGATGCCGATACGCACGGATTTTCTGCCCCACGGTTTGTTCATCAGGGTGTTTAAGCCATCATTAAAGTCATCGGTGGGTTGCCCGTCAGAGACCAGCACCAGCACAGGCGGCAAACAGCGTTCAGGCATTTGGGTCACGTCCAGTTGTTCTGCCGCTAACTGTAACGCCAAGCCCATATCGGTTACGCCGTTGGCGGTCAGATTGTCCCATTTAAAATCTTCAACAGGGGTAGCTTGGGCGATATGCCACTGCGCACCTGTGGAAAATTTAATGGCGCGTACCATGACTTGGGCGTTGGGATTGTCGGCGGCGACATCCTGCATAGGTTTGATGGCGTTGCGAATTGCGTAGTTGAGCTGTTCTATTTTTTCGCCGTACATAGAGCCTGAACAATCGGCTAACCAAAAAAAATGCAGCGGGCGATTTGCCATCGCACCACCAGGTCTTTTAATAATGTCTGTCATGTTGATGTCCGTGTGTGAGAAATTGGGGCTAGGCACTGTATGGATAAATCGGTACTTACACGCAAATTTCCGCGCTGGTATTGCCAAAATTAATCGAAATACCTGCCGCTAAATTGACCGAGCGTTGCGGGTCAACCATTTTAACACTGTTATCCGCTAAGGTTATTGTCCACGCGCTGTCGCTGATGTTTTGCAAGCCCCAGCGGCTAGGGTCTTGTGGATGACGGCTCACCGTTGCTTGTGGCAGGGAAAAATTAAATTTTTGCGTTTGGTCGATATGATGCGGATAGAGCAGGGTGTCATAGTTGAGCATGACCAGTGCGTTGTTAATGCGTAAACGGGGCGGAGCTACCAGTGGTTTATTACACGCCCAGCAGGTTTTTATGTTGTCGCCGTCATAAAAGTTCTGCGCACCACAGCCGCAGTAAAACAGGCTGTCGCGTAAATTAATGAGCAATACGCGCCATTCATTTTCCCGAATGCGACCGTGCTGGTCGTTGATGCCTGAGGTAAAGGCGCGGGTAAAAACGTCGCGCAAAAATTGCGGGTATAACGCCCAATATACCAGCGCGTTATCGTGTAAACCTGCGACGGGGGCATTGCTGTCATCTTGCGGATTGAAAATAAACAGCGGTTCGGTGCCGTAGAGTTTATTCATTGCCGACTGGTCAAAACAGCGAATGGCAGCTTCTTTTTTGCCTTCTAACGGGTGATGCAGCATCAGCATATAGAACAGTAAAATCGACAGCGAAAACAAGTCGCTTTCGGTATTGGGCGGCGCATCACCGCGCACCAGTTCAGGTGCCATAAAACGCGGCGTGCCGTTGATTGCGCCCGTTGCGCCATTTACGTCTACGTTGTCATTGTCGCAAATCAGAATATCGCCCGTGTTGGGATCAAAAAACACGTTGTTGAAATTGATGTCGCGGTAGCACAAGCCTTTGGCATGAAGCTGTAAAAAACTTTCTGACAGTTGCAGACAGGCACTGATTAAGGCGCGAAAACTCGGCTCGGCACGGCGGCGCATTAAATCAACAATACTTTTGAAATTGGCAGGACGCAGCGGCATCACATAACCGAAGCCCGTGCTGTTCGGTAGTATCACCAATTCCAGCGGCCATAAAAAATTATTATCGGGGCTGCCTTTACGAATCGCATTTTCCAGACGTTGCCGCAGTTGCACATCATTTTGAATGTAATGCGGAAAATACCATTTAATCGCTACTTCCTGACCACTCGCGTGGGCGCGATACACTTCACCTTGCGTACCCGCACCCAAAAAAGCGTCGATAGTGTAGGCTTGCTGGGTTAAATCACCGTAAATAACTTGCTTGCTGTGTAATAAGGTACTCATTGAATGCTGTCCGTTAGGCTGGTTAATGGTTGTATTATAGACAAAAGAACTTGCCTGATAACGGTTTAAGTAGGGATGGAAAAATTATCTTGCTTTTCAATAACTAAAAAAAACTCTATAATGGCGGGTTCAACGGAGCAGACTGCTCCTCCTTGCTTTACTCTCTGATTTAAGACGCAGAGGGAAGGCTTAACCCGTAAGGAAAAATAATGCGACATTATGAAATTGTCTTTTTAGTTCATCCTGATCAAAGTTCGCAGGTTTCTGCGATGATTGATCGTTATAAATCAACCATCGAATCTGCCGCTGGTAAAATTCACCGTTTAGAAGATTGGGGTCGTAGACATTTAGCGTACCCTATCAAAAAATTGCATAAAGCTCACTATGTATTAATGAACGTTGAATGTGACCAAGCCACATTGACTGAATTAGAAACCAGCTTCCGTTTTAACGATGCTATTCTGCGTAGCATGACGTTAGTACAAAAACAAGCCATCACCGAGCCATCAATCATTGCCACTACCACTGCTGACGAACACAAAGCAGCTGAAACCAGAGCAAAAGATGCGGCTACCAGAGAAGCCGCCGCTGCCGCTGTAGCCGCTGCTGATGACCTTGATATTGATTTAGATGATGTCGATGAAGATTTCGACGCTGATGAAATCGTTGACTAACCTTTTAACACTGAGATAGAGAATTAGTATGGCCCGTAACATTAGACGCAAAAAATTCTGCCGCTTCAGTTCAGAAGGCGGTACAGAGATTGATTACAAAGACATGAATCTGTTAGGTGATTACATCACTGAAACAGGCAAAATCGTTCCCAGCCGTATCACAGGAACCAGTGCCAAGTATCAAAGACAAATGTGTGTGGCAATTAAACGTGCGCGTTTTATTGCCTTGTTGCCTTACTGCGACGCACACAAATAAGTTGTTAATCAGGCACTTATCGTGAGTTTTTTAGCGGCGTATATTATGCGAGGCAAGATGCAGGCTGTTCTGGTCGCGTCTTTATTAGCCTTAATATCGCTGTTCATGCACCCACTGATTAAGCCTGCAATCATTATTGTAAGTTTTGCCAGCATCGCATTAGTTACCCTGAGAAAGGGTGGCGCAGAGGGGATGTATACCCTGCTTTATGCCACTGTTGCGACTGCTTTAACAGGTGCGTTACTGGTGGGCAATGCGCCATTTATAGTGTTGATGATCGTGTCCTGCTTAACCATGTGGCTGCCCGTGTGGCTGGTCGCAGTGGTGTTAAGAGAAACACGGAATTTAGCACTGGCAGTTGAACTGGCTGTATTTGTCGGTGTGTTGGGTGTAGCAGGTTTTTATGCCTACGCAGGCGATCCTGCGACAACGTGGCAAGCCGCATTTGCCCCTTTACTGGAAATGCTGCCTGCGGATGCCCCTGTTGATGGAATGCGCGAATGGATAACCCTATTCTCGCATTATATGACGGGGGTATTTGCCGCCAGTAGCCTGTGTGCAGTGCTGTTCGGCTTGTTTTTAGCGCGTTGGTGGCAGTCGATACTGTACAACCCTGAAGGCTTTAAACGTGAATTTCTGTCTTTACGGACAGGCGCACGTTTAGCCATCGGCAGTATTATCGTGATTATTGTGGCAGAAACGGCTGCGGGACTGCTTGCCGAAATGGCATGGAATATCACGATATTATTGTTTGTGTTGTATTTGTTTATCGGCACGTCGGTACTGCACACGCAGCTTGCCGCTATGAAGCAAAGCAAATATTTAGTGCCTATGTTTTACATAACACTGTTTTTAATTCCTCATATCATGTTGCCCGTCGCTTTAGTCGGGCTGTGTGATGCGTGGCTTAACTTACGAAAAATACCATCGGCACCCTCCTCTAAGGGGTAGTTGTCGATCATTAACCGAAAACTGAGGTATTACAACGATGGAAGTCATTCTTCTTGAAAAGATAGCAAACTTGGGTAATCTGGGTGACAGAGTCACTATCAAAAAAGGTTACGGTAGAAACTATCTCGTTCCACAAGGTAAAGCTGTTCCTGCAACAGCAAGCAAAATCGCTGAATTTGAAGTACGTCGCGCTGAACTTGAAAAAGCCGCTACTGAAAAATTATTAGCCGCGCAAGCACGCGCTGCTAACTTGGCTAAATTGGCAGTTGTCATCACGCACAAAGCAGGCGATGAAGGTCGTTTGTTCGGTTCAGTCGGCACACAAGCGATTGCTGAAGCAATTACCGCAGCTGGCGAAGCCATACAAAAACACGAAGTGCGTTTACCGCACGGTACTATTCGTCACATCGGCGATTACGAAGTTGTTGTTCATTTGCACAGCGATGTCAATGCAACCATTTCAGTGAAAATTGCAGCTGAAGCTTAATTTTTAAGCGTAACATCTGCATTAAGACCTCTGAGGTTTTCAAAACCTCAGGGGTCTCTTTATATCTAGCCTCGCCCAAATATTATGCGCGTTCTTTATTCCGCTGTTTTTTACCTCATTATTCCTTTTGTGCTGTTTCGCCTCTATTGGCGCGGCTTCAAAACGCCTCATCATCGTCTGCGCTGGAACGAGCGTTTCGCGCTTTACAATCAACAATATCCTCAAGGCGTTATCTGGTTCCATGCCGTTTCAGTCGGCGAAGTTGAAGCCTTATTCCCGCTGGTCAAACAGATGCAAACTCTGCATTCGGACAGTCCGATACTCATCACCACCATGACACCGACAGGTTCGGCGCGTGTTAAAGCCGTGCTGGGTGAGTCTGTTGCTCATGTTTATGTACCGTATGACCTGCCCGATGCCGTGTATCGCTTCATGCGCTGTTTTAAGCCAAAACTTGCGGTGATGATAGAAACGGAAATCTGGCCCAATTTATTTACCTATTGCGGCAAAAACAATATTCCGCTGTACATTGTCAATGCGCGTATTGCGGCAAGATCCGTAGCTAATTATCAAAAAATGTCCGCGCTGATTCATCCTGCACTGGCACACGTTGATTTGATTGCCACGCAAACCGAAGCGGATGCAGAACATTTTATTGCTATCGGCGGTAGTAAAGATAAGGTTAAAAATCTGGGCAATATCAAGTTCGATGTCGAAATTTCCCAAGACACGATTGACCAAGGCTTACAACTAAAAGCCGAGTTATTCAAAGACCGTTTTGTGTGGCTGATTGCCAGTACCCATAAAGACGAAGAAGCCATTTTTTTACAGCTTTACCCGCCGCTTAAAGCCAAAATTCCTGAATTATTATTAGTCATCGTGCCGCGTCATCAACAGCGTTTTGCCGAAGTGAAAAGAATCTGTGAAGCGGAATTAACGACCGTAATGCGCAGTTCCAATGCGCGTGTTAATACCCAGACTGATTTATATGTCGTCGATAGTATCGGCGAATTAAAAATGTTTTATGCCGCCGCTGATATTGCCTTTGTCGGCGGGAGTATGGTGGCAGCAGGTGGACATAATATCCTTGAAGCCGCCGCAGTCGGTGTGCCTGTCCTGTTTGGCCCATACATGACCAACTTCAAAGAGATAGCCGATGGCGTGTTAAAACAGCAGGCGGCGATTCAGAGTCAAACAACAGAAGACGTGGTGCAAGCCGTGTTTGAGTTGTATCAGCAACCTGATTATCGAGCGGCATTGATTGCCAGAGGAAAAGCTTTTATTCGCGATAATCAAGGTACAGTAATTCGTATTTGTGATTTGCTGGAATCCGCTTTAAAGCTTAATAAATAGCCTGTCCAGCGGGTATTTTTTATCCGCTTCATCCGTTCCCCGCGTTTCCAATGGTGTGCCTGTAGATAAAATGTGTGTTTGCATTAAATTCTTGTTAAGATATTGTCCAAGTTTAATAGGTATGTTTTTAAACAAGTTTAAAAACAATCAATGAAATAAACAAAGTTGAGCAATTTACTCGGCTACTAGGAGATTACATGCAAATCAAGTTTCCATTTGATTCATCCAAACCCGTGGTGGGTGAGGCAAGCATCGACATTGATAAGTCAACGCATGATGTCTTTTCTTACATCGGGGAACATTTTTTTGATAATTACCCTAAATGGGCTGTAGAAGTCATTGAGTTTGAGCCGCTGGATGGTAAAGACGTTTTTGTCGGCGCAACAGCAAAACAGGTTCGCAAAGATGGCGGGTCAGCAGCAGAGTCAGTTTTTAAAATCACCGATTATGAACCCGATTTTAAACTGATTTTTGAAGGACTGACCGCGCCTTACAAACACAGTTATTTATTGGAAAGTAACGAACAGGAGCAATTGACGCGCCTGACTTTTCGTTTTGAATTATTAGAACTGGAGGTGTTTATGCGTCCGTTTGAAAAAATGATACGTTGTGCTATTGAAGATGGCACTGAAAATACCGTTGAAAACATTAAAAACCTAATCACTGTTGAATCTGCTAATTAAATAGATTTAACCTGCAATTTTTGGAGATTCTCATGACTTTTGTTGTTGAAAAAGATAGCGGTCTTATTCCGCAAGTGCTGTCCGCCATTTTAGATGAATGCGTTAATGGGGTGACTTTATCAGACCCTGATATGGAAGATTCGCCGATTATCTATGCCAACAAAGCCTTTGAAAATCTAACAGGTTATAGCCAAGCCGAAATCATCGGCTACAACTGCCGTTTTCTACAGGGTGAAGACCGCGAACAGCCTGAGCGTTACCAGATTGCCGAGGCATTGAAAAAACATGAAGCAGTCGAAGTGACCTTGCGCAATTACAGAAAAGACGGCACTTTATTTTACAATCACTTAAAAATAGTCCCGTTGTTCGATAGAAAACAGCGCGTTCTCTATTATCTGGGTGTGCAGTACGATATAACCAAACAGGTAGATGCCAGCAATCAGATTAAGACATTGACCGAGTTGTTAAATAACCGATAACACCGTTTTTACAATACCGAGGTAAGTTCTCATGAATCCGATAGAAAATGCTAATAATAGTGACAGTCTGGCTTTTTTATTTGGTCTGGCGATGATTGCTTTCGTGTTGTTGCTGGTGATAGAAAAACGCAGACCGTATTTACACTTTCCTCAAAAAACCTACAAAGAATCGTTCGTGACCAATACCACGGCATTCTTATTCAATAATATAATTTTAACCGTCTTAAAAGCCTCCTCATTATTTCTGGTGGCGCAACAATTTGCCTCTCATGGCGTATTAAGCAGCTTGCAAGATGGCCCCGTTAAATGGTTGTTGGCGTTCCTGCTGTTTGATTTAGCCATTTATGCGTGGCACTTTGCCAGTCATAAATACGAATGGCTATGGCGATTTCATAAAATACATCACAGCGATAAATGCTTTAACGTGTCTACTGGTTTTCGGTTTCACGTTTTCGACATCATGCTGGAAATTGCTTACAAATGTATCTTTGTTATTGTTATCGGTGTTGATGCGTATGTCGTCCTGTCGATTGAAATTATTGAATTATTTTTCATCTTTTTTCACCATGCCAATATTCGCGTTCCGTTTGAAACATTCCTTTCACAACTGATTATCACGCCCTCACTGCATCGAACTCATCATTCGACGCTACGCACAGAACATGATAGCAATTACGGTATTGTGCTGTCATTTTGGGACAGGATGTTTAATACCCGCAAGGAATTGATTCCTCAGAATATCGGCTTGGATTTAATTGAAGCAGACAATTTTATTCAATTATTTTCGCTGGCATTCATTACGGAGCGCAAATTTATGAAGTTATTCGGTTTGATTCCTAAAGGTAAAAAATAACGACCATTGCCATGATAATTAAAACCCAAAAAGCGATTGCCGCCAGTGAAATTACCGATGCTCTGTTATTTAAACAGCGGCGTAAAATCATTAAGTCCCTATTGGCGATAACAGGTGCGAGTATTGCACCAGCGTGGGCAAATGACAATAAATCGACATGGCAGAATGTCGCTAAAAGTGAGTTTTCAGAAAAATTACTGACTCCAACACCTGCCGAACTGATTAAAAATTACACTAATTATTATGAATTCGCCTTTAACAAAGAAGATTCAACCCAGTTAGCACAAAGTCTGAGCGTTGACCCTTGGTCGGTAGAAATAAGCGGTGCGGTAGAAAAACCAGGTAATTATCATCTGGAAGATATTTTACGTCAGCACACAATGGAAGAGCGGATTTATCGGTTTCGGTGCGTTGAAGCGTGGTCTATGGTTGTACCGTGGATTGGTTTTTCGCTGGGACATTTAATTAAAAGCGTTAAACCCTTGTCAACGGCGCGGTTTGTAAAATTTACCACTATTGAGCAACCTGATGTCATGCGCAATCAACGCAGTAATGCAATGCTCACATGGCCATATAGCGAAGGTTTGCGCATGGATGAAGCCATGCACCCCTTGACTATTCTGGCAGTGGGGATGTATGGCGATATATTGCCAAAACAAAACGGCGCACCGTTGCGTTTGGTTGTGCCTTGGAAATACGGTTTTAAAAGTATTAAAGCCATTGTAAAAATTGAGTTATTAGAAAAACCGCCATTGACGACATGGAATCAAGCCGCTCCTAATGAATATGGCTTTTACGCCAATGTAAATCCAGACGTGCCGCACCCGCGCTGGAGTCAAAACAGCGAACGGCAACTGAGCAGCCGATTTTTTTCCCCGCGCCGACAAACCGAATTATTTAATGGCTATGGCGAACAAGTCGCCGCTCTGTATAGCGATATGGACTTACGGCATTTTTTCTGATGTTTGCGCGCATAGATAAATTATGGCTTTCAACATTGCTGGCTGGTTTAATTCCGTTGCTCTGGTTGTTTTCTGATATTGCTTTTGACCGATTAGGCTCAAATCCTATTCAGGCGTTGCATATTCGCTTGGGTGACTGGGCATTGCGTTTCCTCTGGATGACACTCGCTATCACCCCCATTCAAACGGTGACCAAGTGGCGCGGCATGACCGCGTATCGCCAATTATTCGGTTTATACAGTTTCTTTTATGCCACCCTGCATTTGCTGGGGTATTTACTGGTGGATAATATGTTGCAATGGCGAATAATCGGCATTGATATTATCGAAAGTTCTTATATCTGGTTTGGTATAGTGGCGTATATCATTATTTTGTCATTAGCCCTGACTTCGTCTAAATGGAGTAAAAAACTGCTCGGCAAAAACTGGAAAAAACTGCATCGGTACATTTATTATGCCGCAGGTGCCGCCATTCTCCATTATTTCTGGCAACTGAAAGGCAATCTGGTTGAGCCGTTGTTTTATTTGATTATCATCGCATTATTGCTGGGTTTTCGGGTATTGGTTTGGCTTACCAATCGGCAGTTAAGTAAAATGATGATTCCAAAAAGTCGCAAGTAATCTGCTTACACACAAAAAACTATTGTCCACGAAAGACACGAAAAGCACGAAAGAGATTAAAAAATAATGAGGTAACTGTGGGTAGTGAGCCAACCCTGTATTTTTGAAATAGGTTGCCTGCATATATTGAACACTTGAACTACGCATCATTCGGAATGCAAAACGTGTTTTGGACTCCGAATGACATATTTTGGTTTTTTTTGTCTTTCGTGCTTTTCGTGGACTATAGCTTTTTCATGTGTAATATCAGTTACGGACTCACTCAAGCCCGCGCACAGACCCACACATCCACACGCTCCACGCCCGCTTTTTTCAAGACGCTTGCCAATTCCTGCACTGTTGATCCTGTGGTCATGACATCATCGACGATGGCGATATGTCGTGCCTGAATCGGCTTAAGCATGGAAAAGGCATTTTTCACATTAGTACGCCGTTGTTTAGAAGTGAGCGTCGTTTGATGCGGCGTATCACGATGCCGTACGCAGGACTGCACATCAACGGGAATCTGTAATATTTTGCCCGCCGCGTTGGCTATTTCAATGGATTGATTAAACCCGCGTTCACGATAACGGGCTTTGTGCAGCGGCACGGGTAAAAGACAGTCAGGCAGTGGCGCGTGGTGTTTAACACTGTCGGCTAATAACGCACCCAATAAGCGGGCATTTTTATACTGGGCATTAAATTTTAAGCCTGCGATTAAATGGCGGTTTGCACCGTGGTGCAGTAACGGCGCGTAAGTGACATCGTAAGCAGGCGGATGACTTAAGCAGCGACCGCATAACGGCGCGTCTATCGGCAACACGCCTGCGCAGTGGTAACAGCAGTGGGTGTTTTTTGCCAATTGCGTATAACACGGATAACACAGGTCTAAACCCTGCCATCCTGCGTGATTGCACAGAATGCAGGTAGGCGGTAATAAGGATTGCTGTATAATGTTCAGCCAGTTGTACACGTTATTTATTCATAATGGTTGATAACAGATAATAATATCCACGAAAAACACGAAAGGCATCAAAATATCCAAAGAGATTTTTTCGTGTTTTTTGTGTTTTTCGTGGACAGTTTTTTTGTGCTTTTAAAAGTTGGAGATTAACACAGATGTCGCAAAACCCCGTACTACGCCATGATTGGCAACTCGATGAAGTGCAAGCCCTGTACGCACTGCCGTTTAATGATTTGATTTTTAACGCGCAAGTCGTACACCGCGCCCATTTTGATGCCAATGAAATCCAGATTAGCAGTTTATTGAGCATTAAAACGGGTTCATGTTCGGAAGATTGCGGTTATTGTCCGCAAAGTGCGCGTTATGACAGCGATATAACGCCCGAAGCCCTAATGCCGATTGATAAAGTATTGCAAGCGGCACAAGCGGCTAAAAATCAAGGCGCGTCACGTTTCTGTATGGGTGCGGCATGGCGTAAACCCAAAGACAAAGACATTGAGCGCGTGGTGGAAATGGTGCAGGGTGTTAAAGCAATGGGCTTAGAAACTTGCGTTACTTTGGGAATGCTGACCGATGAACAAACGCTGCGTTTAAAAGACGGCGGTTTGGATTATTACAATCATAATCTGGATACCTCCGAAGATTATTATTCCGAAGTCATCACCACGCGTACTTATCAAGACCGTTTGGATACACTGGCGCGGGTGCGTGATGCGGGCATTAATGTCTGTTGCGGCGGTATTGTCGGCATGGGCGAGACTGACATTGACCGCGCCAAGTTATTGCTGGAACTGGCTAATTTGCCGAAACACCCAGAAAGCGTACCGATTAATATGCTGGTGCAAGTGGAAGGTACGCCATTAATGGGGACAGAAGCCTTAGACCCGATTATTTTTATTCGCACCGTTGCGGTTGCCAGAATCATGATGCCAGAATCGCGAGTGCGTTTGTCGGCAGGTCGCAATAATATGAGCGATGAAATGCAGGCGTTATGCTTTTTAGCGGGTGCAAATTCCATTTTTTACGGCGATAAATTATTAACCACTGATAATCCCATGACCAATCAGGATTTAGCCTTGTTTGCGCGCTTGGGTGTGCGTACAGGCGGTTCAAGTTACGCGGCATGATGCAGCTGACCAATCATCTGGCAGAGCTGGCACAACAAGGCTTGTATCGTTCTCGAAAAGTTGTCGAATCACCGCAGGGCATTTTGCTGCATATTGATGGTAAGCAGTACATCAATTTTTGCAGCAATGATTATTTAGGCTTGGCGAATCATCCTGACGTGATTCAGGCGTTTAAATCGGCGGCGGATACTTACGGAGTCGGTAGTGGTTCAGCGCATTTAATCTGCGGGCATACCTCGGCGCATCATGCTTTGGAAGAAGAACTGGCGGCGTTTACAGGACGGGAGCGAGCCTTATTATTCTCCACGGGTTACATGGCAAATATGGGGGTTATTTCCGCGTTGGTGGGGCGTAGTGATGCGGTTTTTCAAGACCGTTTCAATCATGCGTCGTTATTGGACGGTGCGTTATTATCAGGTGCGCGTTTTAAGCGTTACAACCATAATGATACGGCACATCTGAGTGAGTTGATGAGTCATCGTTCGGCAAAAAAACTCATTGTGACCGATGGGGTGTTTAGTATGGACGGTGATTTCGCGCCCTTGCCCGCGTTGGTCGCGCTTGCCACAGAGCATAAGGCGTGGCTGATGGTGGATGATGCGCATGGTTTAGGCGTGTTAGGAGAACACGGCGGCGGCATAGCAGAACATTACGGTTTAGATCAACAGGATGTGCCTGTTCTGATGGGAACATTAGGTAAAAGTTTTGGTACGTTTGGCGCGTTTGTGGCGGGTTCTGAGGAATTAATTGAAACACTGATTCAAAAAGCCAGAACTTATATTTACACCACGGCGTTACCTGCCGCTGTTGCAGAAGCGACCCGCGCCAGTTTACAGCACGTCATTGCCGATGATTGGCGTAGAGACAAACTCAGCCAGTTGATTGACCGTTTCAAAGCAGGTGCGCAACACCTCAATTTACCTTTAATACCGTCTAGCAGTGCTATTCAGCCCATTATGATTAACGACAGTCATCAAGCGGTTGCCATCAGCAATGCGTTGTTTGAGCGCGGGTTTTTAGTCAGTGCCATTCGTCCGCCCACTGTTCCTAAAGGCAGCGCACGCTTGCGCGTGACATTTTCTGCGTCGCATGAAGAAGAACACATCGACCGCTTGCTGGATGTGTTGGCTAAAATTTATCGCGCATGAAGACAGGCAGGCTCTATTCAGAAACAGTCGGCACGGGCAAACCCATTACCCTAGTACACGGTTGGGCAATGCACAGCGGCATCTGGCGCGGTTTTGCCCAGCAGTTGGCACAACATTATCAAGTCACCTGCATAGATTTACCGTCGCATGGGCGCAGTGAAAAACTCAGCCTGTTCACCTTGGAAGCGGTTGGCGACGCACTGGTCAACGCATTGCCCGACACGCCCAGTTGCTGGTTGGGTTGGTCATTGGGTGCGACGGTTGTGTTGGATATAGCGAGCCGTTATCCTGAGCGCGTCAATTCGCTGATTTTATTGGCGGGTAATCCGTTGTTTGTCAGTACAGACGATTGGGCAGGGGTGAAGCCTGCGGTATTGGATGCGTTTGCCGAGAATTTAACCGCTAATTGCCAAGCTACCTTGCTGCGGTTTCTTGCTTTGCAAGTCAACGGCTTGCCTGACGGTAAAGCTCTGTTAAAAGACCTGAAAGCGGCGATTATGGAATGTCCTGCACCCGATAATGCCAGTTTACAAGGTGGTCTGGAGATACTCAAACACAGTGATTTACGCACCGCCTTAGCGGGACTTGAGATACCTGTGTCGGTGATTTTAGGTGATAAAGACACGCTTGTGCCTGTTGCCGTTGCCGAACATCTGCGCAGTTTGGGTATTGCCCATCCAAGCATTATCAACGGCGCAGGTCATGTGCCGTTTCTTTCCCACCCGCAACAATTACTCGCCCTGATTAACCGTTTCATGGATGACTCATGCCCTTAGATAAAGCCAAAATTCGCCAGTCTTTTTCTGCCGCTTCCACGACGTATGATGGTGTTGCCGAGTTGCAAAGAAACGTCGGTTACGCGCTGTTGGATAGCGTAGACAGTCAGATTAAAGGAACATTATTGGACATCGGCTGTGGAACGGGATTTTTAACGGCTGAATTAGTACGCTTTCATCCAGAACAACTGATTGCGCTGGATATTGCCTTGCCGATGTTGCAGGCTACACGAAGCCGACAATGGCAACATACGCCCAGCTTATTGTGCGCCGATGCCGAACAGTTACCGCTTATCAATAACAGCGTTCATCACGTTTTTTCTAATCTCGCTCTACAATGGTGCAGTAATCTGGTCGCCGTCTTCACCGACATAAAACGCCTGCTCAAACCCGACGGACAGCTCATTTTTTCCACCTTTGCGCCGCGCACTTTACAAGAACTCAAAGCAGCATGGCAGAGCGTCGATGACTACGCACACGTCAACGATTTTTATAACGCGGAACAACTGCAAGATTTTCTACAGCAAGCAGGTTTTACTGATATTCATATCACCAGCACACTGTATACGCCGCACTATGAGTCGGTCTTAACCTTGATGCGCGAGTTGAAACACATCGGCGCACACAACGTGCAGGTGAACCGTAACAAACACTGCACCACAAAAACCGCCATGCAGCGCATGATTGCCGTTTATGAAACCGCGCATGGTATAAATGGCAAAATCCCTGCCAGTTATGAAGTATTTATAGTGAGGGCAAGTTGATGAAGAACGCTTATTTTATTACAGGCACGGACACCGAGGTCGGCAAAACGTATGCAACAGTGGCATTCATGCACTACGTCAAACAGCAAGGCAAAACCGTTATCGGCATGAAACCTGTTGCCGCAGGGTGTACGCTGCACGATGGAAAATTGAAAAATGACGATGCCTTATTGCTGCAAGCGCACGCGTCAATGCCAGTGGATTATGACAAGATTAATCCTTACGCTTATTTACAACCCGTATCGCCGCATATTGCAGGTGCGGATAATCCTGTCAACGTCGCTAGGGTAGGGCAGGTATTTCATAGCTTGCAGAGCTTGGCAGATGTGGTGTTAGTGGAAGGTGCAGGCGGTTGGTACGCACCTATTAATAATCAGCAAGCAATCAGCGATTTAGCACACGCTTTAGCCTTGCCTGTCATTATGGTCGTTGCCATTCGTTTAGGCTGTATCAATCACGCCCGTTTAACTTACCAAGCAATCCGCGCATCAGGTTTACCGTGTGCGGGTTGGGTTGCCAACTGCACCGACCCTGCTATGCTGAATCGTGATGACAATATCGCCACAATTACCAGACTGATAGACGCGCCGTTGCTGGGCGTATTGCCCTATCAACCACAGGCAGATTTTGATTTTTTAGCGCGGCAATTGCTGTTAAGTTAATGCTAGTAGTCAGCCCATTTTATTATGACGGTGCGATAGACCTGCGAGGTTTTTAAAACCTCGCAGGTCTGTTATAACTAAACTGACGGTGTATTAGGGTGCTGGCTTAAATAGCTGATTTTACCGTTGACCATGACTGCCAGTCCTCCGAAGGACTGGCAGTCATTCATGCCGTGTAACTCACTACCACAGGCTGGACAGGTAATTTCTTGATTATTAGCAAATTGACCACTACCGATTTCTGAACTCCTACACAAGGAAAAATAATGACTGCAACTCAACAAGCCCAACAACTCCTCGATTTTATTGATGCCAGCCCCAGTCCCAGTCATGCGGTCAATAGCATTGAAACGCAACTGGCGGCATTTCACTTTAGTAAACTGGATGAAACGGAAAAATGGACGCTGCACGCAGGCGGACGGTATTACGTTGTGCGTGATGATTCGTCTATTATTGTGTTTGTCTGCGGGCAACAACCAATCGTTGATACGGGCTTTAAACTCATCGGTGCGCATACCGATTCTCCGGGGTTACGCATTAAACCCAATGCGGCAACCGCAATGGACGGTTTATTACGTCTGGGTGTGGAAGTCTATGGCGGCCCGATACTGGCAACCTTTACCGACAGGGATTTGAGTCTGGCAGGGCGGGTCAGTTATAAAAATGAGCAGGGCAAGGTCGCCAGTCAATTGGTGAAGTGTGATAAGCCGTTGTTGCGTTTGCCTAATCTGGCGATACACATGAATCGCACCGTGAATGAAGACGGTTTAAAACTGCATAAACAACTGGAATTACCGCTTATTTTAACGCGCTTAACCGAAGAGCAATTACCGACGGCGTATTTTTCCAACTGGTTGCAACAGCAGTTAAGCATCGAAGCCGAGCGTATTTTATCGTGGGATTTGGCGGTTTATGATACCCAAAAAGGCGTATTGTGGGGTGCGGATAATGAATTTTATGCCGACAGCCAACTGGATAATTTAGCCTCCTGTCATGCGGCGTTATCGGCATTATTGGATGACACGGTACTGCAAGCCGACAGCACCTTGGTGTGTGCGTTTTTTGACCACGAAGAAATCGGCAGTGAAAGTCATAAAGGCGCGGATGGCAGTTTTCTTGCCGATGTGCTGGGACGTATTGCCTTGGCAACGCAGACGGATAGCGAGGATTTGTGTCGGGCGTTGGCAAAAAGTACGATGATTAGCGCGGATATGGCGCACGCCTATCAGCCCAGTTTTCCAATGGCATTCGATCCTGATCATAAAGTGCTGGTGAATCAAGGGCCTGTGATTAAAGTCAATGCCAATCAGCGGTACAGTACCACCAGCGGGTCAAACGCACTGTTTGCCGAGTGTTGTGAGTCGGCGGGCGTACCGTATCAAACCTATTCCCATCGTAATGATTTAGGCTGCGGCAGTACCATCGGACCTATGGCATCCAGTCGGCTGGGTATTCATTGCGTGGATGTCGGCAATCCATTGTGGGCAATGCACAGTATTCGAGAAAGTGCCGGCGTGTGGGATCATCATTATTTAATCAGTGCAATGCGGCAATTTTTTATAAAGTAGTCAACTATAGATTCTTAAGTTAGACTTGGGAAATGCTTTATTTATTTTTATACGGCGGTACTTTGCAGTCTTTACGGTTTTTCTATTTATTTTGGTATTATCAAAACATGAAAAGTATCCGTTTATTTGGTGTTTTTGTGTGTACTTTGCTGTGTCTATCATACGCTCATGCCGATACCTCGCCTGTAGAAGAATACAAAATAAAAGCGGGCTATATATTCAACTTCACTAAATTTATTACTTGGTCTGAGGAAGCCGATACGGAGACTTTTAACATCTGCATTATCGGCACCGATCCGTTTGGTGATGCCATTAACGGCATTGAACAGCATTCAGCGTTTAATCATCCTATCAAATTATTCAGATTATCAGCAATTAACCAAGAGTCGCATTGTCATATTGTTTATATCGGGGCAGGCGGTAATGTTAAAGCTGCGGCACTGGGTAAGAATATATTAACGGTAGGTGAAGAAGCCCCATTTATCAAACAATGCGGCATGATTTCGTTTGTTAAACAGCAGGACAAAATAAAACTGCAAATCAATTTAAAACAGCTGCAACAAAGCGGCTTAAAAGTCAGTGCGAAATTATTGGAAGTTGCCGATCTTGTCGAAGGATGCGGTCATGATTAAGTGTATCGCTGATTTATCCATTAAGAACAAATTGCTGTTGATTGTTGTATTTCCCAGTGTGGTATCGTTGATTGCAGTGGCGGTATTTTTACTGCTACTTGAAATCAGTGAGTTTCAAAAAAACACCCGTGATGATTTATCAGCGATAGCCGCCATTATCGGTAATCGCAGTACCGCAGCACTGTTGTTTCAAGATCAAAAATTAGCAGAAGAAAACCTTGCCGTCATCAACAGCTTGCCCGAAGTTCAAGCCGCTTGTCTTTATGATGTCGAGGGTAAAATATTTGCATCCCTGCTCAAAAATAAAGCGACTGAATGGGCTTGTCCGGTCGCTGTTGAGGGTTGGACAACCAAATTTACCGATACCAGACTGTGTGTTGTGCAACCGATTATCGACAATGCCGAAAAGCAGGGAACGGTGTACATTCATGCCGATTTTAAGGCGGCGTACTTACGAAAAATACAATTTGTCGGCATTTTGTTTTTGGTATTGATGGGGGTATCAATACTGAGTTTCTTTTTATCTGCGCCCTTATTGACACTTATTTCAGCACCTATCAGTAAATTGGTGAGTACCGCTAAAGCAATCAGTGTCAGCCACGATTATTCATTACGCGCTATTAAAGTGAATGAGGACGAATTAGGTGTGCTGGTAGATGCCTTCAATGGTTTGATTGAGACGGTGGAAACGCAGAATTTAGCGGTGCTGGAAGCAAAAAATCGTTATCTGTTATTGTATGACGACAATCCATCAATGATGATCAGTATCAATGCCTTAGGTAATATATTGTCAGTGAATCAGACCTGTGCCGAGCAATTGGGTTTTGACAGTGAAGATTTAAAAAATCACTCTATTTTTGATTTTATCTATACGATGGATATACCCACTATGAGTGCTTTTATTAAACGGTGCTTGCACAATCCGACACAGGTACATAAGCAGGAGTTCAGGCAGCTGAGTAGTCAGGGACAGCTTGCTTGGTTACGCGTGACGGCTAAATCACTGAATTACGATCATCAGCTTGATAATTTATTATTGGTGTGCGAGGACGTAACCGACGCGCGTGAACTCAGTGAAAAAATTGCCTATCAAGCCAGTCATGATGCGCTGACAGGGCTTGCCAATAGAAATGAATTTGATCGTCATGTTAAAGAGACGATACGGCAAGTTTCAGTAGAAAATTCGGAACACGTTTTATGTTATCTGGATCTGGATCAATTTAAAGTCATTAATGATACCTGCGGACACCTTGCAGGTGATGAGCTGTTAAGGCAATTGGGGGAATTATTAAAAAAACACATCAGCATACATGATTTTATTGCCCGTTTGGGCGGTGATGAATTTGGTGTATTAATGCACTATTGCTCATTAAACGAAGCATTTTCATTGTGTAAAAACCTGCGTGATGTTATCAAAGATTTTCGCTTTGGCTGGGAGGGAAAAAGTTTTTCTATCGGTGTAAGTATCGGACTTGCTGTGATTAATAAAACCAGTCCGAGTGCGGTCAATTTGTTTAAAGAAGCGGATTCGGCGTGTTATGCGGCAAAAGAGAAAGGGCGTAATCGTATTCATGTCTATAGTCCTGACGATGAAGAACTCGCGTTAAGACAGGGCGAAATGCAGTGGGTGGAAAAAATTCAACGCGGCATAGAAAATAATAGTTTCTGTCTGTACGGGCAACCTATCGTTCCCATTGCCAGACACGATGAAGGTTTGCATTTTGAAACACTGATTCGTTATCGCGAGGAATCTGGACATATTATTGCCCCTTACGCCTTTTTACCAGCGGCGGAACGCTATGGTCTGGCACCCGTACTGGATAAATGGGTCATCGGTTCTTTATTTGAGTTTATTGCCACTACACCGCAATTTTTAGAAAATTTATCCTTGTGTTCAGTCAATTTATCGGGCTTATCCTTTTGTGATGAAACCATGCTGGTATTCATTTATGAACAATTTGAAACGTGGAAAATACCTACGCATAAAATCTGTTTTGAGATAACCGAAACGGCGGCGATTGGTAACTTATCATCAGCTGTTAAATTTATTAACGCTTTAAAAGAGCGCGGCTGTCTATTTTCATTAGATGATTTTGGCAGCGGCTTATCATCTTTCGGTTATTTAAAAACATTGCCTGTCGATTATCTTAAAATTGATGGTTTATTCGTTAAAGATATGCTCGATGATAAGGTAGACCTTGCTATGGTTAAATCAATTAACGAAGTCGGACACGTTATGGGTAAAAAAACTATCGCTGAATTTGTGGAAAATGAAGCCATATTTAACCTGCTTAATGTATTGGGCGTGGATTATGCACAAGGTTATGGTATTGGAAAACCCGTCTTATTAAATGAACTTAAACTCATAAAACCTTTTATGGCACCGTAAAATGAAACGATTCCATCTCATAGCTACTCTTGTTTACTACTCCAGTCAGGCGATGGCTGAGGTTGATTATTTCTCCATGTCTCCCGCTGAATTGGCAGCAACTTCGGTTACCATTGCGACGGGTACGCCTAAGCCCATTTTTCAGTCTGCCGCTGTGACCAGTGTGGTTACCGCTGAGCAAATCAAATCAATGGGAGCAACGGAACTGCATGAAGTATTGGAAACTGTTCCGGGTGTTCATGCCAGTCTGCAAAGCAGCACTTATGATTATAGTTACAGTCTGCGCGGCATCCGCAACGCCACCAATTCAGAATTATTGATGATGGTTAACGGGACGCGTATTAATACACCGTTTCGTGGTTCTACCATGACACATTTTGAACTGCCGCTGGAAGCAGTTGAGCGTGTAGAAGTTATTCGAGGGCCAGGCTCTGCGCTCTATGGTGCGGATGCGTTTGCGGGCGTTATTAATATCATTACCAAAAAAGCCAAAGATATTAACGGCACAAAAATGGGTGTGCGTGCAGGTAATGCTAATACCGAAAGTACATGGGGACAGCAAAGTGCGCAGTGGGCAGGCTGGGATGTGGCTACCAGTTTACAATATCAGCACACCACAGGTGATCCTGACAGAATTATTGCGGCTGACTTTCAAACCACTAAAGATAACGCCTTTGGCACTAATGCTTCCAACGCCCCTGGTGCTTATCAGGGGCGATATGAAACCTTGGATGCTCATCTTAATTTACAACGTAAACATTGGGATATTGATTTCTGGTCATTTACCTCAATGAATTCGGGAACGCGTGCGGGTGTTGGTTCGGTAGTAGATCCTGACGGTAAAACCAACGGTCAGCAATATTTGGGGGATGTGCATTTTTCTACTGAAGACTGGCTGGGTGATTTGGAATTAACAGCACATCTTAGTTATTTATATGCCAATTTTGGTGCAAAATTTGAGGTTTTTTCTGACAATGCCCAATTGCCTATAGCCTCTGATGGCAATATCAGCAATAGCTTGAATCCAAAATTACCAAGAACTTTATTTTTACACGGTGCTTATGATGATTTAGGGCGAATAGAGAATATCCCTTCTGTTGAATTGGGTTCTATTTATAAAGGTTGGGATAATCATTTATTACGTTTTAATACCAGTTTTCGTTATGAACAAATTAGTACCAGACATGCTAGAAATTATGGTGCAGGTGTTATTAATGGCGCACAACCACCTGCGGTGATTGGTGGTGCATTAACCGATGTAAGTAATACGCCTTACAGTTATTTAGCGAGTATCAGTCGTTCTATCTGGTCGGGGGTATTACAGGATGAATGGCAATTTGCGGATAATTGGCAATTAACAGCGGGTTTACGTTACGATAATTACTCGGATTTTGGCAGCACTTTCAATCCGCGTGCGGCGTTAGTGTGGGATGTCAATAAACAAGTTACGACTAAATTGCTGTACGGCAAAGCCTTTCGTGCGCCCAGTTTTTCAGAACAAGGTAATCAAAATAATCCCGTTTTATTGGGCAATAAAGATTTAAAACCGGAAACCATCAATACCTTTGAATGGGCAATTGACTACCGTCCTGTCAGTTCACTGAGAACAGCGGTCAATGTGTATTATTATGAAATTAAAGACTTGATTGCCGCCGTTCCTGATGTCGGCAAGCCATCGGCTACCTTTCGTAACAGCGGTAATCAGCACGGTTATGGCAGTGAGTTTGAATGGAACTGGCAGGCAAGCGAACAATGGAGTGTATCGGGTAATTACGCGTGGCAACGTGCCATTAACCAGCAAACGCATGATCGAGTCACTTATGTACCTGAGCATCATGTGTATGTGGCTGTTGACTGGCAGTTTTTACCGCAATGGCAATTACAGCCGCAAATTAACTGGATTGGTCAGCGGGTGCCTGCAACCACCGATAACAGGGCATTACAAGATTATCAAACTATTGATTTAACCTTACGAGGCAAGAAATTGTTTGATCATCTGAATGTAACGGCTTCGGTACGCAATCTGTTGGATGCTAAAAATAACCTTGAACCCGCACCGACCGCATTGCCGCAAAATATCCCAATGTCGGGTAGATTGTTTTATCTGGAAGCGGCGGTTAATTTTTAGGTAGCGGTCAATGCTGTCGAATACAGAGGTGCAAGGTACGCGTATTAAAGTTGTCCGTTGTTTGTCAGCATCTGCAAATAATCAGTATTTTTTTTAGCCGCACCTGTTAGCAGATCATCGACTTTAATAACGCAAGGCACACGCATTCCGTGATAGTCAACTAACGGGCCTATTTCAACAAAATGTATTCCCATTGTTGAAAAAATCCGCTTCAATGCAGGCTCCATAATCGCATACCAGTAATGAATGTTATGCTCTGAACTCATGCTGATTGCACAGGTAAATAATGCCAGTGTCAGGTGAGCAGAGCTTCTGCGCTCATTGATGGTACGCGATTCATCAGCATCATTGGTGACGATTAAATCCTGTTCATTTTTTCTTCGTCTAAAGGTTTTTGAGACGCAAAACCGCGATAATTCAGCTAAATTAGCACGCGGCATGGTGTCTAGTAATGCCTTATTGTCAATATGACTATGCTCTTCTATGGGAAATAATTTTTGTGGATTTTGCTTGTCGGGCAAGACAAGACGGGTGGTTGCCATATAACAATTAGATTCACGATGACGAATCAAATAATGACAGGAATTCTGATCATAATCATCATATTCTACACCGTCTTCTTCAGGGTCGAGAAAGCCTCTTTCAAGACAATACACTTGATAACGTAACTTATACACCTCTTGTTTAAGTTCCTCTGAATCGGCAGGTATCATCTCAAAATACTGGTTAAACGCATCAAGAATGCTCATTGTCAGCCCTTGGGGTAAAGGTCGCTATTTAATTGCTTTAAAACCAATATCGGTGCGGTAATAAATGCCATTCCACTGAATAGGTTTGGCAAGAATATACGCATTGTTTTGCGCTTCTTTAATATCAGCACCCAACGCACAGGCGCATAACACTCTGCCGCCTGCGGTGACAATATCATCGCCGACTTGTTTGGTGCCTGCATGAAATACTTTGCCGTGTTCATCATCGACAACAGGTAAACCCGAAATAATCGCGCCGCTAGCATAATTATCAGGATAACCGCCTGCGGCTAACACCACACCTAAGGCAACACGCTCATCCCACTCACTGCTGACTTTATCGAGATTGCCCGCTAGAGCGGCTTCGCACAGTTCCACTAAATCGCTTTTCAAACGCATCATAATGGGCTGGGTTTCAGGATCGCCGAAACGGCAGTTATATTCCAATACTTTAATGTCACCATTAGGGCTGATCATTAAACCTGCGTACAAAAAACCCGTATAAGGTAAGCCGTCTTCTGCCATGCCTTTCAACGTAGGTGCGATGACTTCATTCATGACGCGTTGGTGAATGTCAGGGGTCACAATCGGGGCAGGGGAGTATGCACCCATGCCGCCTGTATTCGGGCCTTTATCACCATTGTCGCGGGCTTTATGGTCTTGCGAAGTTGCCATTGCCAAAGCGTGTTTGCCATCCGCCATCACGATAAAACTGGCTTCTTCACCCTGTAAAAATTCTTCGATAACGACGCGATGACCTGCTTCACCGAAACTATTGCCCGATAACATATCTTCAACAGCGGCAATCGCTTCGGCTTCGCTTTGGGCAACGATTACGCCTTTACCTGCGGCTAAACCATCGGCTTTGACCACGATAGGTGCGCCGTGTTGTTGAATGTAAGCAATAGCTTGTTGCTGGTCGGTAAAACTTTGATAACTCGCCGTGGGAATGTTGTAGCGAATCATAAAATCTTTGCAAAAGGTTTTTGAGCCTTCCAGTTGCGCCGCTTTTGCACTGGGGCCAAAACACGCTAAACCTGCTTGTTGAAAGCGGTCAACAACACCTAATACTAACGGAACTTCCGGGCCGATGATAGTGAGACCGATGTTTTCTTGCTGAGCGAATGCCAGTAAACCCGCAATATCATCCACTGCAATGGCGACATTTTCTACGCCGGATTCCAGTGCTGTGCCTGCATTACCCGGTGCGACAAATACTTTATCGACTTTTGCCGATTGTTTAACTTTCCAAGCGAGGGCGTGTTCACGTCCACCGTTACCGACGATGAGGATTTTCATAAGGTGTTCTCGTAAATAGAGTCATGTAGGTTGGGGTACGAACCCCAACATTTAAACAGTTTATTGTTGGGGTTCAGAAAGCTCACCCCAACCTACACAGTGATTAATGTCTAAAATGGCGCATACCTGTAAACACCATCGCGATATTGTGTTCATCGGCGGCGGCAATGACTTCGTTATCACGCATTGAACCGCCCGGTTGAATCACAGCGGTAATACCTGCTTCGGCGGCGGCATCAATACCGTCTCTAAACGGAAAAAACGCATCGGAAGCCATTGCAGAGCCTTCAACCACTAAACCGCCATCGGCAGCTTTAATGCCTGCAATTTTAGCGGAATACACACGGCTCATTTGTCCCGCACCGACACCGATAGTTTGCCCGTTTTTGCAATAGACAATCGCATTGGATTTAACAAATTTGGCAACTTTCCACGCAAATAATAAATCGGCGAGTTCTTGTGCAGTCGGAGCGCGTTTGCTGACGACTTGAATATCATCGGCAGTGATTTTACCAAAATCTTTATCCTGCACTAACAAGCCGCCTGCAACTTTTTTGAAATCCAGACACGCGGCTTCTGTGCTTGTCCACGCGCCGCATTCTAAAGCGCGAATATTGGCTTTAGCGGCTAGAGCGGCTTTTGCGCCTGCGCTGATAGTCGGGGCAATAATCACTTCGACAAACTGGCGGTTGATAATTTCTGTGGCGGTGGCTTCGTCCAACTCTTGGTTGAAGGCGATAATGCCGCCAAATGCCGACGTTGGATCAGTTTGATAGGCTAAGTCGTAAGCGGTCAATAAATCATCGGCTTCGGCAACGCCGCAGGGATTGGCGTGTTTTACAATCACACAGGTGGGTTTGTCGGTGAAGGCTTTGACGCATTCTAAGGCAGCATCGGCATCGGCGATGTTGTTATAGGATAATTCTTTGCCCTGAATTTGTTGAGCGGCGGCAATTGTGCCAGAGACAGGCGATTTTTCGGCGTAAAACGCGGCGTTTTGGTGCGGATTTTCGCCATAACGCAGCGTTTGGCTTTGATAAAACTGCAAATTCAGCACTTCAGGCAATACTTTGTTATTCAAACCACCCAGATAGGCGGCAATCGCTGTGTCATAGCTTGCCGTGTGTTCAAAACTTTTTAACGCCAAGTTGAAACGGGTTGTTTGGCTGAGGCTGCTTGCATTGGCGTTGAGTTCGGCAATAATCGCGTGGTAATCAGTTGGATCAACCACGACAGCCACATCATGATGATTTTTTGCGGCTGCACGAATCATGGTAGGGCCGCCAATATCAATATTTTCAATGGCAGTTTCAAAATCACAATCAGGTTTGGCGATGGTTTCTGCAAAGGGATACAGATTAACGACCACTAAATCAATCGGATTGATGCCGTTAGCCGCCATCACCGCATCATCTATACCACGTCGCGCTAAAATACCGCCATGCACTTTTGGGTGCAGGGTTTTCACTCTGCCATCCATCATTTCAGGAAAGCCTGTGTAATCAGAGACTTCAGTAGCAGGGATGTGTTGTTCGGACAGTAATTTAAACGTACCGCCTGTGGATAGAATTTCTATGCCCAGTTGATTGAGTTGCTGGCAAAAATCAACGATTCCCGTTTTATCGGAGACACTAATCAGAGCGCGGGTGACTTTTTTGTTCATACAGACCTTTGAATGAGAGAAGATTTAAACTTATTGTCCACTAAAAGCACGAAAGACACGAAAAATACTTGTCGCTTATGAAGCGGTTATATCTGTTTGGTAATAGATTAAACCTGTACAACAATATGAATGACTGCCAGTCCTTAAAGGACTGGCAGTCATAAAAATAACTTATGTTTTTTCGTGTTTTTTGTGTGTTTCGTGGACAGTGTAATAACTAGCTAATACCGTATTGATCCATTTTTTTACGCAAGGTGCTACGACTTAAGCCCAGTGCTTTGGCGGCTTTAGTTTGATTGTAGCCAGTGTGTTCTAAGGTGGCTTCCAGTAGCGGTTTTTCAACTTCACTGAGTACCATCGCATATAAATCGACTGCATCATGACCGTTTAACTGTGCAAAATACTGTCCTACGGTTTGTTTGACATAAATCGACAAAGGCACAATATCTGCCGTTTTTTTGCGGTCGATGCTGATGATTTCAGCTGTTTTTTGAGATGCTTCCATTATGATGTCGCGCTATCGGTGGTTAAAGAGTTGAATACAGAATTAATCAGCTTAACTTGTTCGTCGGGTGTTTGCGCTTGATTAATAATTGCTTTGGTGTTGGAGTCTATGGAGGCAATATGCCTGAAATACCAACCGATATGTTTTCGTGCCATTCTAACACCCACTGTGTTGCCATAGAAGCTATATAAGCTGTCCAAGTGGGGCAGAATTGTCTGGTGAATGTCGGTAACTGTCGGTTTATTAATGGTTTTTCCTGTGTTAAGAAAATGATTTATTTGCGTAAACAGCCACGGATTTCCCTGCGCCGCACGCCCTATCATAATGGCATCGGCACCTGTGCTGGTCAGTACGAAGTGGGCTTTTTCAGCCGAATCAATATCACCGTTGGCAATCACAGGAATAGAGACTGCCTGCTTGACGTGTTTGATGGTGTCGTATTCCGCTTCACCTGTAAATTTACAGGCGCGGGTGCGTCCGTGTACGGTCAGTGCGGCAATGCCTGACTGTTCGGCAATGTGTGCGATAGCTACCGCATTACGGTTATCGCTATCCCAGCCTGTGCGAATTTTGAGGGTAACAGGTACATCAACGGCATTCACTACCGCAGTCAGGATTTTTCTGACTAAGGCTTCATCTTTTAATAATGCCGACCCTGCGGCAACCGAGCAGACTTTTTTAGCAGGACAACCCATATTTATATCAATAATGCGTGCGCCGCGTTCCGCATTAAACTGGGCGGCTTCTGCCATAAGCTCTGGGTTGGTACCTAAAATCTGTACTGAACCCAGCCCTGATTCATTGTTTATATCGGCTTTTAATACCGTTTTTTGATGATGACGCAAAGCGGGGTTTGAGGCGACCATTTCCGATACTGCGAATCCCGCGCCTTTTTGGCGGCATAATTCTCTGAATGGGCGGTCGCTGATACCTGCCATCGGTGCGAGAATTAATTTGTTATTCAATGAGTAAGAGCCTATTTGCATGAGTGTTATGAAATCGAAAAAGGGCGCGTATCATAACCTGAAAACAGGTTTAAGGGGGAATCATTTGGTCATGCAGGTCGGGTTAGCATGAGCGTAACCCGACCTGCACATAATCAATCGTTAGCATCATTCCAGATAGGATTGTCTAAATCTTCTTGTTCCAGTTTAACAATATCTTCAGGGTAAATATGCCAGAAAGATTTATCAATCGTCGCGTTTTTATAGGTTTCTTTCTTTTCGTGGGTGAACGGACACCACCAGTTTTCGACCAGTTTAACCATGTAAGCGTGCCATTCAAACAGGGCGACGCTGTAAGGGCAGTACCATGTGCAGTTGAGTATCCAGAACAGTTTGGATTGTGACAGACTGGCTTTGAATGAACCGTGCATCGTAATTTGGTTTTTTAATGTGTAACGATGGGTAGCACGGTCTGGAATAAAATCGCCCCATTTTTTGACGTTGGTCGCCCCCATCATACGCAGATGGTAGTAGGTTAAATAGGCACTAAGTACAACGAAAGGGAAGGTGATGATGGGCAAATAAACGAATACCATGCCAATAGCACGGATTATCACGGGTTGTTTTTGATGGTTTTTACCGATGTCAACGCGACTGGCAGAACATGACTCGCAAGCTTTCATTTTTTATTATCCTCATGATTGAGTGGTTGAGTAATTAACGGAGTTTCAGTGTTGTCATTATTCAATAATTGATAAATGCTCAGGCAACCTGCGCAACAAAACTTTTGAATACTGTGGGGTGTTGTAAGAAAAAATCCGTCAATTTCTACTGTCAGCCCGCAAAGTGTACAGGGTTCTTGCTGTTGCTTAGTGTTGTTCATAGCGAATGTCTACAGCCTTGCAATACTTGCATAGATAGGACAGCTTTCTTCATGTGCGCCCGATAAATAAGCGGTGGACATTAGAAACTCATTGACAATTTCACCGCCGGTAAACAAAAACGTTTTTTTAAACAGTGTCGTCCATTGTTCTTTGGTCAGTTTTCCCTGACTATCCAGCCAGTTTTTAAAAGAACCGCACTCTTGTTGTATGACTAACAGGCGTTGCGCATTGACGATGGCGGCATTAATTTTCAAGCGGTTGCGAATAATGCCCGCATCCGCCATTAAACGCAGACGGTCTGCGTCGGTGTAATTGGCGACCGTTGCAATGTCAAAATGATGGTATGCCGCATGAAAATTGGCGGCTTTTTTTAAAATCGTTGTCCAAGACAAGCCCGCCTGATTGATTTCCAGCACTAAACGCGCAAACAGCTGATTATCATCCGTCAACGGGAAGCCGTATTCGGTATCGTGATAGCGTTTATGAACTGAATTTTCAGGTTCATTCAGGGCATACTGGCAATAACTTTGTACCATTTAATCTTATCCAGTCTTCTTGTTGTACAAGCGGCTCAAAGGCGATATAGGGTTGATAAGCGTCAATAACCGACTGGGCTTGTTCTGCCAAGATGCCCGACAAAACCAGCGACCCATTAGGCGCGACCAAGGCGCAGATGTCTTGTGCCATGTCAATCAACGGTTTCGCCAGAATATTGGCTAACACCACATCCGCTTGCAGCGGCGTAAACTGTTCAGGCAGATAAGAAATGATTTTATCGGCAACGCCATTTTTTAAGGCATTACTGTCAGTGGCGGTGATGGCTTGCGGATCTATATCCACCGCGTGAGCGATTTTTGCATCCAGTAATACGGCGGCAACCGCTAAAATGCCAGAGCCACAGCCATAATCAATGATAACTTTATCGGTTAAATCGTGACTCGCCAACCATTCCAAGCACAGCGCGGTCGTCGGATGTGTGCCTGTGCCGAACGCTAAACCGGGGTCTAATGTTAAACATACCGTGCCTGCTTCGCGTTGTTCTTGATCGGTAGGGCAGACCCACAATCTATCAGCGAATTTCATGGGCTTATAAAATTCCATCCACGCCCGTTCCCATTCCTGATCGTCAATATGTTCTTCCAGCCAGTTATGCAATTCATCGGCTGTAAATTTGGCGAAAACAGCAGTTTTGATACCGCTAATATCCGTATCGAGTTCATACAAAGCGATAACCTGAGTATTGCTCCAGATTTTGGTTTCCCCAATGGCAGGCTCATAGACAGGTTCGTCTTCCGCATCCATATAAGTGACGGATACCGCGCCGAGCTGGTCGAAAAAATCAGCCAGTGTCGGTGCAGTGTTTTCGTTGGTTGTAACGGTGATTTGATGCCAAGCCATAGGTTAATTCATGTGTGGGTGATTCGACAGATGTGCGGAGTTCAAACCTAGGTTTGTCCACAGTTTGTAGGGTGGGCAATGCCCACCCTACGGATTAATGAATACCGAGTTTCTTTTCCAGATAATGAATATTCTGTCCACCTGCGGCAAAGCCGCTGTCGCTCATAATGTCTTGCTGTAACGGAATATTGGTTTTAATGCCGTCGATAATCAGTTCACTTAAGGCGGTATTCATCCGTGCAATCGCACTGTCACGGGTTTCACCGTGGGCAATCAGTTTGCCTATCATCGAATCGTAATACGGCGGTACTTTGTAGCCGTTGTAAATATGGGTTTCACAACGAATCCCCGGCCCGCCCGGCATGTGGAATTGGTCTATCGTTCCAGGGCAGGGCATAAAGGTTTTTGGATCTTCGGCATTCAAACGGCATTCAATCGCATGACCGGTGATTTTTACCTGATCTTGCGTGATAGATAAGCGTTCACCAGAGGCAATGCGCAGTTGCTCTTTAACGATGTCAAAGCCTGTGACCATTTCCGTGACAGGATGCTCAACTTGCACACGGGTGTTCATTTCGATGAAATAAAACTCGCCTTTTTCATACAAAAATTCAAACGTCCCCGCACCTAAATAGCCAATGTCCACACAGGCTTGAGCGCAACGCTCACCGATGAATTTACGCTGGGCTTCGGTAATGAACGGGGCAGGGGCTTCTTCAACCACTTTTTGATGACGACGCTGCATGGAGCAGTCACGTTCACCTAAATGAATGGCGTTGCCGTGTGAGTCCGCCATGACCTGAAATTCAATATGGCGCGGGTCTTCGAGAAACTTTTCCATGTATACGGTCGGGTTGCCGAACGCACTGCCTGCTTCGGCTTTGGTCATTGCAATCGAACTAAGCAAGGCGGCTTCGGTGTGTACGGTACGCATACCCCGACCGCCACCGCCACCTGCGGCTTTAATAATCACGGGATAGCCGATGTATTGAGCCAGTTTTAAATTTTCGGCATCATTATCGGATAATGGTGAATTATCACCCGGAACACAGGGTACGCCTGCGGCAATCATGGCTTTTTTAGCCGATATTTTATCGCCCATGATGCGGATGGTTTCGGCATTCGGACCGATAAACACAAAGCCGCTTTTCTTTACTTTTTCAGCAAAATCCGCATTTTCAGACAGAAAGCCGTAACCGGGATGAATCGCTTCGGCATCGGTGACTTCGGCGGCACTGATAATGGCGGGGATATTCAAATAACTGTCGGTAGACGATGCAGGGCCGATACACACGGATTCATCGGCTAGTCGAACGTGTTTTAAATCACGGTCGGCTTCTGAATGCACGGCTACGACTTTAACGCCCAATTCTCGACAGGCGCGTAAAATACGCAGGGCGATTTCGCCGCGATTGGCGATAACGATTTTAGAAAACATACATTATCCCCTGATTATTCAATAATGAATAACGGTTGACCATATTCGACAGGTTCAGCGTTGTCCACCAGAATTTTGGTGACAGTACCGCTTTTATCGGACTCAATTTGATTAAGAATTTTCATGGCTTCAATGATACACAAGGTATCGCCGACCATGACCGATTGACCGATTTCGACAAATACTTTAGTACCCGGTGACGCTGAGCGGTAGAACGTACCGACCATCGGTGATTTAACGATGTGACCGGTGATTTTTTCTTCTACAGGTACTTGACCGACAGCGGCTGCGGCTGGTGCAGCAACAGGTGCAGGTGCGTAAGCGACGGGTGCAGGTGCTGAAGAATAGCGATTAATGCGAATAAATTCTTCGCCTTCTTTAATTTCCAACTCGGCAATGCCTGATTCTTCAATAATTTCGATGAGTTTTTTTATCTTTCTAATATCCATGATGAGATGTCTCGGCTAATAACTGATGGGCGGCTTGTAAAGCCAGTTCGTATCCTGTTGCTCCTAATCCGCAGATAACGCCTTTGGCAATATCGGAAAAATAAGAGTGTTTTCTAAAAGGTTCGCGTGCGTGGACGTTGGATAAATGAACCTCTATAAAGGGGATTTGGGTGGCTGATAATGCGTCACGAATGGCGACACTGGTATGAGTAAACGCGGCAGGGTTGATGATAATAAAATCGACCTTATCGTGATACGCCTGATGTATCAGTTCAACCAGCTGGTGTTCTGCGTTGTGCTGATGAAAACTTAACTGGTGATTCAATACCGCTGCCTGTTGTTCCAGTGTGTGCTGAATATCCGCGAGGGTTTTGTTACCGTAATGATTTGGTTCGCGCACGCCCAGCAAGTTTAAATTGGGGCCATTTAAGACGGTAATGTGTGCCATTTATTATTTTTTTAGTAGGGGTTTATACGACGGGGGCTAATTCTGCCCAATTTACTCAAGATTGTCCAGATATTATACATTTAGCTACAGATAGCGACAATAAGGATATTGTTTACGTTTGTTAATTACATATCGCTTATTTTTTTGTCCACGAAAAGCACGAAAGGCACGAAAAATTAGACTTGTTGTTTCTATAAAAAATAGCTGACATAGGAGTCCAATAGCTTCAGCTATTGGCTAAAAAACAGCTAAAGCTGTTTTACTCCGTATGTGACGCGACGCATCTATTACTGTTTTCGTGTCTTTCGTGGGCAATTTTTCACTTACAGCAACGGCGTAATAACGCTTACCAACTGCTCAGTAGAAAATTCTCCCGCCTGTTGATGAATGATTTTGCCTTGGCTATCAACTATCACCGTATAAGGCAGCGCGCCGATATGATTACCCAGTTGGCGCGCCATGAGCATTGCCGCATCGCCGCCCATTAATATCGGGTAATTGATGTTGATGGTTTTTAGATAATCAATAACCGCTGTTTTATCATCCACTGCAATACCGATGAATTGGATATTTTTCGCGGCGTATTTTGCTTGTAAGGCGATAAATTCGGGCATTTCTTTGCGACACGGCGCACACCACGTTGCCCAGAAATTGATAATACGGATTTTACCTTGCCATTCGCTGCTGTTGTGCATTTTGTCCGAGGTGTCGGGCAAACTGAATTCTGTGAATGGCGCGGGCGGTTGTGCAGGTGACATGACAAACCGCGCGGTGAGTCCTACGCCTAAGGCGAGAACGGCAACGATAATAATCAGTTCGGAAGGTTTCATTAATGCACCCGTTGTAAGGATTGAATGAACGTGTCGGCATCCTGATAGCCGATGACGCGGTTTTCTGGGTGTTCGTGCTGGTCTTTATCAAAAAATAAAATCGCGGGCGGCCCGATTAACTGGAATTTTTCCAGCAGGGCTTTATCGGCATCGGAATTTGCAGTGACATCGGCTTGTAACAGCACAAAATTGCTGAGAGCTTGTTTTACTTTGGCATTGGTAAAGGTATATGCCTCCATTTCTTTACACGAGACGCACCAATCGGCGTAAAAATCCAGCATCACGCTTTTACCTTCCGCACTGGCTTGCTTTACTTTGGCTTCCAGTTCGGCAACTGAATGAATGCGTTGAAACACTAAACCTTGTTCGGCAGCTTGTGCGTTACCGCCGACAGCAAAACCGTGTAAGGGCTTTAACGGATTGCTGTTGCCCATGCTCAAACCAATCAGCAACAACACGCCATACACCAGCATCATCACGCCCACGCCTTTCCATAACTTACGCCAGCCTGAAGCCTGTTCGGGTAAGGGGTCTATAGCACTGAGATAAATCGAGGGTAACACTAACAGCATTGCCCATAACAACATCGTCACCGTTGGCGGTATGACGCGGCTGAGCATCCACACGGCAACGGCGAGCATTACCACACCGAACACGGCTTTAGTGACATTCATCCAATCGCCCGCTTTGGGTAATAATTTACCCGCCGACGCGCCCAGCAGTAACAACGGCATTCCCATACCTAAACCCAAGGCAAATAATGCACTGCCGCCTAATACAGCATCACCTGTCTGTCCGATAAAAATTAACGCACCTGCTAACGGCGCGGCAACACAGGGTCCAACGATAAGCGAAGACAACGCGCCCATAATCGCCGCGCCCCATAATGAGCCGTCCTGATGTCGGACGCTGGAGTTGTGCAGTTTGGTTTGAATAGAGGCGGGCAGTTGCAGATTATAAAAGCCAAACATGGATAACGATAACAGCACAAACACCGCGCTGAATAAACCGACTATCCACGGCTGTTGAAACAGCGTTTGCAAATTTTCACCAAACAGTGCGGCAAGTATGCCGAATAAGGTGTAGGTGAGCGCGGAAGCCACCACATAACTCAGCGACAGCAAAAACGCACGGCGGGTGGTGATGTGATTACCATGTCCAACAATAATGCCCGATAAAATCGGAATCATCGGGAAAATACACGGAGTCAGTGATAGTAATAAACCGAAGCCGAAAAAACTCAATAAAGTCACGCCAAAACTATCGTGTTTTAAAGAATCGACAATTTGATCTTGTTCCGATAACACAGGTGCGGCTGTAGCGGTGCTGGTAGTAGCCGCAGGTAAGGCCAATTCAACCGTTTGCGTCATCGGCGGATAACACACGCCGCGTTCAGCGCAACCCTGAAAACTGGCTTTCAGGGTAATGGTTCGCGCTTCTGTTTTGGTGCGGATTAATGGCACAGCAAACTTTATTTCATCATAAAAAATCTCCACTTTGCCAAAGGCTTCCTCTTCTTTGGCGATGCCGTTGGGGATGGTGAAACTACCCAGTTGAGCATCTGGCGCGTTGACTAATTCCAAGTGAATTTTTTCGCGGTACAAATAATAGCCTTTAGCAATCTGCCAACTGACCATGACCGTGTCGTCATTGCTTACACTGGCAAAAAATTGAAATGCCTGTTCAGGTGGCAATAACTCATCTTTCTTTTTAGAGCCGCGCAACAGATTTGCCAGTGGGTTGGCTTGTGCAACTGGTGCGGCGGTAATAGCGGGTAATGCCACGTCCACGCTGGTTTTTTGCGGCGGATAACAGATGCCTTTATCGGCACAACCTTGATAACGCAGCGATAAGGTCACGCTGGTCGCACCATTGGCTTTAATCGGTTGTATGACTTTCAGCGTGTTACGGTAGATTTCCATATTGCCGAAATAATCATCATGTTTGATTTCGCCTTTGGGAAATGCAGCATCACCCAAGGAAATCGGTGGCGTTTTGGATTCAATACGGGTTTTATCACGGTATAAATAATAACCGTCCATAATCTGCCAAGTGACTTCGATTTGTTCAGCATTGAGTGCGCTTGCCGATACTTTAAACACTTGGTCGGGCGGTAAAGTGTCAGCGGCGAACGCGCTTTGCAAGCACAATAACAGGGTTAAGAAAAACGTATTAATCAGTGGCATGACGCTATCCAGTTGAGGTAATCGGGTAAACCGCGTTCGATTGCAATGGCAATAATTTCAGGCAGTTGATAAGGATGATGGGTTTTTATCAGGGTTTCCAGTAGCGGATACGCATCTTGTCGGGCTTTAATGAGCAATAAAACTTCTTCCGCCGTTTCAATCTGTTCCTGCCAACGATACACCGAGGTGATATTCGGCACGATGTTGACACACGCGGCGAGCTTATTTTCAACTAATAAACGGGCGATTTTTTCTGCCGTGTCTTTATCAGGGCAGGTGCAGAAGATAATTTGATACTCAGTGGACATTTTTATCGACGGTCAGGGTTAAACAATGGATATTATCCTAGAAATTCATAACAATTGTCTTTATATTGTCGTAAAGCGCAACCTATCTCTACACGACTGCTTGGAGTGATGAACAATGGATATAAACGAAAAAATAACAATGTTAAAAAATGCCTACGCCCAAGGCTTTGTCTCCAAAGAAGATTTTGAAAGCCGCTTGGCTGCTTTATCCACCGCCACCAAAGAAGTGGTCAATACCACCACAATGGATAAAGCGGGGCAGTTTGTCGAGCGCGTAATGGACTCCAATACCCTGAATGAAGCCGCTGGTGAAGCCAGAAAAATGGTGAAACGCGCGTTACAGACAGACATGGCTGCCGATGTGGCTACAGGTGCGGCAGGCGGGGCGATTATTGCTTCGGTCGTGCCTATTATCGGTACAGGTGCGGGTGCTGTTGTCGGTGCGGCGTTTGGTGCGTATAAACACCTGACTAAAAAATAATGCGTTACTGTAACGCCATTGCTATATGAATAGCAGTGACTTTGAACTATTGAGAGTATGAAATGAAAATTTTCCAAATCGTGTTGCTGGTGGTGCTGATTGTACCGTTTGCAGAAATTTATCTGCTGTTGGGTGTCGGTAGTATTATCGGCGCGTTTCCCACTATTGTGCTGGTGGTATTTACTGCCGTGTTGGGGGCTTGGTTGTTACGACAACAAGGTTTTGCGACCTTTCGCCGCTTTCAGGAAAGTCTGGCGCGCGGTGAAATACCCGCTTATGAAATGATTGAAGGGCCGTTAATTTTAGTCGGCGGGGCCTTGTTATTAACCCCGGGTTTTATTACCGACATATTGGGCTTAGCGTGTTTAATTCCGTCAACCCGCAAAAAAATTGCGCAGTACATCATTGAACATCATCTGGTGGTAGCGGATGCGGCGGCGGGTTTTGGGCAGAGTAAAGCGGCACACGGTAATGTGCTGGAAGGCGAGTTTCGTAAAGAAGACTAGCTAAGACCGCGCGGCGGGCTGTATGAAAAACAGTACGCGGCGCGGAGGAAGAGACAGCTATTTAGTGAGTCGCATCAGATGTTTCTTCAGTGCTTTCAGCTGCATCACCGTCTGTATTGGTGTTTTTGTTCATACCTGAGTACACAGGACACCAGCCGGAATAACCTGTTGCCACCATGATTAAACCCAATACCAACAACGCAATTGATGCGGTAAAAATAGAAATAACCAGAGCCGCAGAACCTGCATAAAGACGGTATTTCTTTTCCTGACAACCCACGTTGTGTTCAAACTTAATCATACGTTTATAATCAAAACTCATTTCAAAATCCTCTTGGTAGTGTTTAGGTCATTAAGGTTTACGCGCTGGCGTAAAATCTATGGCAATATACACAGCTACAAAAAATCTGCAAGCAATAAGCAATGGATATTAACAAAATTACCGACTCGTTAAATAACGCGCAACATCAGGCGGTCACCGCGCCCTCTCAATCTGTACTGGTGTTGGCAGGTGCGGGCAGTGGTAAAACACGGGTGTTGGTTCACCGTATCGTGTGGCAGATTGAACACAATAATGTGTCGCCGCACAGTATTTTAGCGGTCACCTTTACCAACAAAGCCGCCAAAGAAATGCGCGGACGTATTGAACAGCTGATTAATCTGCCTGTGCAAAACTTATGGATAGGCACATTTCACGGTATCGCCCATCGCTTGCTCCGTCGCCACGCGGCACAAGCGCGCTTGCCTGAAGGCTTTCAAGTCATGGATTCCAGCGACCAATTGCGCGTGGTAAAACGCCTGCTTAATTCGCTGAACATGGATGAAAAAACGTGGGTGCCGCGTGAAATGCAGTGGTATATCAACGCGAAAAAAGACGAAGGCATCCGCGCCAAGCATATCCCCAATACAGGCGATCCGCATGAGCAACAACGCATCTTGTTATATCGGGCTTACGAAGAACTATGCAATCGTTCAGGCTTGGTGGATTTTGGGGAATTGTTGCTGCGAGCGCATGAATTATTACGCGATGACCACTATCTATTGGCACATTATCAAGAGCGTTTTCGTCAAGTTCATGTTGATGAGTTTCAGGATACCAACACCATACAGTATGCGTGGTTACGCCTATTAACCGACGGCAAAGATAACTTATTTATCGTCGGTGATGATGACCAATCCATCTACGGCTGGCGCGGTGCGAAAGTCACTAATATGTACCGTTTCCAAACGGATTATCCCAATCATCAAGTCATTAAACTGGAACAAAACTACCGTTCCACAGGCAATATACTCAAAGCCGCCAATCAGGTGATTGCCAAAAATCAAGGGCGCATGGACAAAGAACTCTGGACAACTGCCAATGATGGCGAATTGATTTCCGTGTATACGGCGTTTAATGAACGTGATGAAGCCGATTTTGTCGTGGAAAAAATCCGCCGCACATGGATAGCACAGGGCAATAAACGCAGTGAAGCCGCGATTTTATACCGTTCCAATGCGCAATCACGGCAGTTTGAAGAACAACTGGTCGCCAAAGGCATACCGTACCGCGTGTATGGCGGCTTACGCTTTTTTGACCGTGCGGAAATTAAAAATGCACTGGCGTATTTGCGGCTGTTATCCAATCGCCATGATGATGCCTCGTTTGAGCGCGTGGTCAACACGCCGACACGCGGCATCGGCGCGAAAGCCATTGATGACCTGCGCCATCTTGCCCGCGAGCACAATATTTCCCTGTGGACAGCGGCAAGCCGACTGAACACCCGCGCCATTAGTGGCTTTCTGCATTTGATTACCATGCTAAGCCAACAAGCAGAAGGCTTGGAGCTGAGTGAACGAGTCGATTTAGTCATTAGAACCAGCGGACTGGTAGAGTTGTATCAAAAAGACAAACAAGATAAAGGCGAAGAAAAAATCGAAAACTTAGCCGAATTAGTCAACGCGGCGAAACTGTTTTATTTTAATAAAGACAACGAAGAAGGCATGACCGAGCTGGAATTATTTTTAACCCATGCCGCGCTGGAATCGGGCGAACAGCAAGGTGAGGATGATGAGGATTGCGTCCAGCTCATGACCTTACACAGTGCCAAAGGTTTGGAATTCAAATTGGTGTTTTTAGTCGGCATGGAAGAAAATTTATTTCCTTCCGCACAATCAGTGGATGACGTGGCGCGTTTAGAAGAAGAACGCCGCTTGTGCTACGTCGGCATCACCCGTGCCAGAAAGCAGTTATACATGACCTGCGCCGAATCCAGACGCTTATACGGACGAGAAACCAACCCCAGACCGTCGCGGTTTTTGCGCGATATTCCCGAAGAATTACTGCAAGACATCAGAATGCAGGCAAGTGTCAGCTATCCTGTGACAGCAACCAAACCAACATATAATTCGGGCGAATTTAACAAGCCGCGTCCCGCCTATCCACCGCCCATGCCTACAAAACCTGTTGTCACGCGTACCCCAGTGACCACAGGTCGCTATAAAACAGGGCAAAAAGTCAGCCACGCAAAATTCGGTGTCGGTGTTGTAATAGCCAGTGCAGGCGAAGGCGAAAAAGAAAGCGTGATGATTAATTTTAAACAAGTAGGCGTAAAGCAGTTAATGCTCGCTTATGCGCAGTTGGAGGTGTTGTGAGATGGTATCTATGGTTGTTAAGTGCGAATAACGTGGATGAGGTTTTGAGGATTAAATAATGATGGATACACTTTACGAAAAATACCGCGTTACAGATTACAAAGAGTTACCTGCGTTAAATCCATTAAGTTTTATTTTGCGTAAAGCTGAATTAAGTCTTAATTTAAAAATATCAGAATGGGTTTGGCTAGAACAGCATCAATTGGTTGAAACAATAGATATAATTAAAAATCAGGAGAATTATAGAATTTCTTTACACCGAGAGGTTAGACGTGAATTGATGCAACTTAAGAAAAATGAATTCTTATCTTATTCAATGAACACAATACCTGTTGTTGATTCTGAAATTGCTTTTATTCTTTACAGAATTCACACACAAGAAAGACTTGCAGAGAGTGAGCTATGCTTTGTTAATCAAAGTTATCACTTTAATCAAAGAAAACAAAAGTATGGAATAACCGAAAACATTTCTTGTGACGGAATTGCTGAAAATATTTTCTCCAAACTTGAAAATAACACGCCATTTTACACTGCCGATATTCAATGGCTTCGTACTCATAATGCGTATTCTTTCTTAATTCCACTAAAAAATCAGTTTTCTCAATTACAGGCTAAGTATAAAGCGAATATCTACGATAAATTAGATATAGATTTACTGTTTCTTTTTTATATTTTGCAAAAACTTGATGAAAACAAGCGGCTAGAATTTCCTGAAATTGAGTATTTAAAAACACTGGATTTAATTGAAACACTGGAAATTAGCCAAAAAATCGAATTTTCCGCGCTGAAAAAGCAATATCAAGCGACACAAATTCAAGACGATGCGATTAATAGTCACCTTTATAAAGTATTAAAAAAACTGGAGGCTGGTTCAGCATTGCCTGAGCCAGATATTAATTATCTAAAAAAACGTAAATTATTTGAAACGCTCAAGTTTGTTTATAAAAAACAGACTGACAGCCTTATTCACAAAATCAAACAAGGTCATGAATTAAGACCCGATGATATTAGATGGTGTGAAGAACACGATTTTGAAGATATTATTTTGCAGTGGTTGAAAAAAGATTACGCCGTCGAACATCGCCAAGATAAGCCAGAAAGTCCGCTTTATCCGATTTTGAAAAAACTGAAAATAGGTAAACGCTTAACTGATGATGAGGTGGTGTGGCTGGAAAGTGAGAAATGGTTGATTAAAAATGAACGATATGAACGGTTGCCCTATTCATCAAGCAAAGTTTTTATTGCTCATCACACATTAGAAGCTCAATTTAATGAAAGTGAATTTCAACGCACTAAAGACTATTGGAAATTAGTAAATGCCAGTGCGCATTGGCGTAAGGCTGAAGCACCTGCATTCGCTTTACAACAAACGACTGACTTGGATTTTAAACACATTAAACCCGCTAAATTAAGAGGCGCATTACTGACCACGCGAGGCGGAGCATTTCGTGATATTGACCGTCTTAATGAAGCCGAGCAATGTGCGCTTGAGGCGATTAAACACTTTCCTGATAGTCATCATCCTTATACTTTGCTGGGTGCGTTGTGTTATGACACTGGACGTTATCCAGAAGGCGATAGATGGTTTGAAGAAGCGGTTGAACGTGGTGCGACATTGAGAGATCAGGATGCTGAAATTAAACGGATTCTGCCTAAAAAGAAAGGTGATGAACTTAAAAAGCTGATTGACCATCTGTTGAAAAAAGACCCCATACGTTTTAGCTGGGTAAATAAATATAAAAAATCATGAAAACTGTATAGTTGTGGTAAATAGTGAAGTAGATATTTAACGACTGCCAGTCCTTTAAAGGACTGGCAGTCGTTTCAATTCTGAATTTTTAAACCATGTATAGTGTTTTTGTCGCTTGCGGAATAAGCAAAAAAGCAAAAAACCTGCTACGATATGAACTATTTTTATTTTAGAGCTATCTGTTTTCTCACGCGAACAATACTTCTCCTACAGGATACTGGAAATGGCGGCAAGCGACTCACTATACGATGATGATAAAAAATCTAAAGGCATACTATGGGGCTTTGGTGTATTTGCACTCATTGTCGTTTTCGTTCTAGTTGTATTGGGCGCGTGGTGGGGACGTGAACCAGATCAGTTTAATATCTTAGATGCCGCGCAAGAACGGGCAAAAGAAACTGATACCACCAATATGCCTATCGGCTATGTGTACAGCAACACGCTGGCGCACATTGCTGAACTGTTATTGCACAAAAGCGGCGGTTATATTACCAATGACGTTGCGCCTCCGGGTGTGTTATTGGATAACATTTCCAACTGGGAATACGGTGCGCTGGTGATGTTGCGTGATGCGACTTCGGCGTTAAGAAACCATTTTGCCAGAGATCAGTCACAATCAGCAGAAGACCCCGATTTGGCAATTGCCGAACCTTATTTTTACTACGAAAACGATTCATGGGCATTGCCTTCCACCGAAGCCGAGTATGAAAAAGGCATTGAAGCTCTGCATAAGTACATGACACGCTTACAAAAATACGGCGGTAATGTTAAGCAGGCGCAATTTTATTCGCGTGCCGATAACTTATGGCAATACACCGAGGTGGTTATTAAGCGTTTGGGCGGTTTGTCTACCCGTTTGGCGGCTAATAGTTCGGGTGCGAATTATGGACCGGGTTTAACAGATTTGGAAAAAGAAGAAGCCGATAAACAAGGTACGCCGTTAGCCAAAGTGTCATGGCTGGAAATCGACGACGTGTTTTATGAAGCGCGTGGTGCAAGCTGGGCGTTATTACATATTCTCAGAGCCATTAAACACGACTTTAAAGATATTCTGCTCGATAAACGTGCGATGCGTACGGTGGATATTATGATTAAAGCCTTGGAAAATGCGTTGACTCCTATTTTAAGCCCGATGGTACTAAACGGTGATGGTTATGGCTTGTTTGCCAACTACTCACTGTCAATGGCAAATTACATTGCGCGAGCCAATGCGGCGGCACTGGATTTACGCGATATTATGAACAGAGGTTAATGACAATGAAAGAACCCGCTTCTTATAATTTAGCTGAATTCGATATTTGGAAGCGGTTTTTCTTTATGTTTGTATTTGCGGCGATTGCCAGTCTGGTGCGCTTGCTGATATGGGCAGTGACTGCCTTTCAAGTGGTGTCCGCTCTACTCACAGGTAAAGCGAACCAAAATATATTGAGCTTTGGACGTAGTTTGTCCGTATATACCTATCACATTATGCTGTATTTAACATTCTGCACGGAAACTTTGCCGTTTCCGTTTACAGCGTGGAATCTAAGCGCGGATTTACACCTGCCTGACGAATAAGTGTATTGCGTTACAGACGTTGCATTGCAGCGTCTGTACTGTTTTGACTTAATATTCGTCATCAAATTCATCAAACTCGTCTTCATCATCAAATTCATTGTCGAATTCGTCTTCTTCATCCTCAAAATCTTGTTCGTCGTCTGCTTCGACATCGGCTGATAATGCCAATGTTTCCTCGGTTTCATTTTGTAACAACTCTTTAAGATAACGGTATAACAAGCGTGAGGATTTTGGCGGTTTGACTAATTCAGCTTCTTTTTGCGCATTACGCATAAGCTGTCTGAGTTGTTGTCTATCCGCATGATCGTATTCATACAGAAATTCAGTTAATGCGTCATTGCCTTCGGCAATCAGTTTGTCGCGCCAATGTTCGGCAAGATGATGTTCCCTGACGGCGTGCGCACTGGTATTGTTTATCCGTGCGACTTTTTCTATAAACGGTTCGGTATCAATTTTATGCAGTTGTCCTGCAATGTATTTTAATAAGCGTTTTCGCGCTCCAGTGTGCGGCATCCGTGACACTTCCAGCACTGCTTTATCAATATTGTCCGGCAGCTCAAGACTTTTTATGTGGGTTAGCGACAATGCTGCCATTTCCTCGCCTAAGGTAAAAAGCGTCGCTATCTCTTTTTTTATCTTTGTTTTATTCGGACGCACGGCGTAATAGACAATTTCGCCGTGTTCATCATATTCATATTCATATTCGTAATCTGATTCTTCGTTCATTATTTAAACCATTACTATTAAAAAACTACTGCAAAATGTCAGCAACAACACCGCCTTATTCTCAGTAAAAAACATCGGCTACTTTAACATGAAATACGGTGTTGTTTAAAAAACCAGACAGTTATTGACAATAATCAGGTGGCTATTGCATGGTTTTTCGGGCTATTTAAGAGACTGGAAAACCGTGAAAGCAACATTAGACTGCTAGGGCTTAATTTAATAAGCAACACTATATATGCCTGCTAAACATAGGATGGGCGGATAAAATTCCCACACAGAAGCAATAAATCATGAATAAAAGTTGCACAAGTCACTATTTGCTTTTGGATTATGAACATTTGCGCAACTATTTTGAAGAAAGCTGCGGGTGATTTGTTGTCGATGATGGTGAATGTCAGTTATGGCATCAGCTCAATTATTCTTCTCAGTTTTTTTTCAGGCAAATTTTATCCTGTGTTGTATTGGCGGGTGATTTTAACCATCTGCACGGCTGGAACAACGATGACTGGGCTTGGATTCGGTACTATAAACTCATCAATGATTCTGGCAATATTGCTCATAGGGTTTGTAATATATGCCAATATCCAAGAAAAACGGGCGGCAACGACATCATAATGTGCTGAAAAATACATTGCTTTATTTGATAACGACATTACACTCGCAAGCTGAAACTTAACCCATCGTTATATTACACACGACACCTGATAAAAATGGTAACTACATGATAGAACTAAAAACCCCCGCCCTGCGCGCAGTCGCCGTACTTTTTTTCGCCGCGCTGAGCTGTTCAGCACACGCTCGCACAGTGATGACGGTCACTTGTAATGAACCGAACGGGACACGATTTGATTTCTATGAAGGCGAGTTCCAAGAAGAACAAGATGGTTTCGCAGGGATTGCACCTAAAATTATATTTGATGATGCAAAACCGCAATTGGCAACAGTTCTCTATCAGCCTGCCGCCGCCGCAAAGGCGCAGGGTTTTAAAGAGTCGATTATTTTTAAAATTATGGTGCAGACGACTGAGCAAATTACTATGGTGTCTGCACCCGATGAAAAAAATATGATGCAAATGTATTCAATTTACCCTAAGCAGGGTGTCGGCTATTTTACCATTCATAGATACAATGCAGTTAAAGACGGCGAAGCAAGTGCGGGCGTGTTATCGGCAAAATGTAATATAACCAAGCATTAATCTATTTTTTAAAGACGGGGAATACTTATTTTTTAATAACCTGTTGTCCGTCTTTAAACTCACCGACAATTTTTTTGCCATTCGCTAAGGTTAATTCACCTTTACCTTCCGCTTTATCATTTTTAAATTCACCGACATACTGGTTGCCATTTAAAAAATATAATGTGCCTTGTCCGTCGGCTTTATCCTCTTTAAAAGTACCTTCATATCTATCTCCGTTGCTATATGTGAAGATGCCCTGTCCATCACGCTTACCATTTTTAAATGAACCTTGATATTTATCACCGTTAGGTAACGTGAGTATGCCTTGCCCGTCATAGTTACCATTTTTGAATTCGCCGACATACTTATCACCATTGCTCTGTGTAAGCGTGCCTTGACCATTAAAATTAGCATCTTTAAAATCACCTTCATATTTGTCGCCATTCGCTAGCGTCATTATGCCTTGACCGTCATATTTTCCGTCTTTAAAACCGCCGTCATATTGATCGCTATTGGCTAAAATAACTTTGCCTTGCCCCTCAAGTTTACCGTCTTTAAATTGACCGATATATTTATCGCCATTCGCTAAAATGTATTTACCCCGTCCATTCGGTTGACTGTTTTGGAATTCACCTTCGTATTTATTACCATTGGCTAAAGTCCATGTTCCGCTACCATTAGCGCAATCGCCCTCACAGCTATCGCCAGCAAATACCGCATTATTCATCAGCAGCAGACAGGCAAAAATCAATGTTGAAATAGTGTTGTTGGCGATAATAGACATGACAAAATACCTGCAAATTAAATAAAGGGGGGGGGCTAAGTTGTTTTTAAAAAGTCGGCGGATACACAATACTCAAATCTGCGAGGTTTTTAAAACCTCGCAGGTTTATTTATAGCGTCGAACTTATATCAACATACCTGAATTAATCACAAAACTTAGGCGCAGTACCGCCTTCTGTTTTTGCCATCTCACAGCCTCTTTTGATTTCATCCTTAATCAGCGAGCAAGCATTCTGATCGTTGCACGGTGGATGCGTCGCAGGAGAAATTTCCAAGCATTGTTTCACAAGAGCCGCCGCCGCCTTTTTGCCCACTTCTTTACGGCAGGATACTTCTTCATCGGCAGCATTCGCTACTGAGTTGATACTGAGCGCGAATAGTGCGGCTATTAAATACTTCATCATGGTTTTTCTCCGATGGGTTATATTTTTAGTGTAATTAGAATATGCAGATAGTAGTCGGCGTAACAACCCGAACGAACGCGTTCATATATCGTGTTATTCGCTAAAATTATCGACAGAAATCAGGAACGATGTTACCAGCGATTGTACCCGCAGTACCTGAATTTACCGCACCTGCTTTTGCAGCGGAGTTACAGCTCCATGAAATACTGCTTGTTTTTTCTGTTAGCGCAGAGCCAGTATTCTTGTTACGAGGCGATAAAATCAAGGTGTTTTTATCAGCAGGTACAATTTTTTCACTATAAGAAATAGTAATTTCACCGTTTGAAGGATTAATAGTCATAGATGAAATATCATTTGTCGCAGAGGGAGGAGTCCACCCTTTGTCCAAAGGTGTTCCATTTGCCGCGTTGGTTTCGACGATTGTTTTTGCGTTCTCCGCGACAGACAAACCATAGGAAACTCTTCCGCGAACGATATAGTCTTTATGCGCCTGAATTGAAGTTTTCGCAGCCATTACAGCAGCACCTATCTGTAGTATGACAAGCAAAATAATCACCGCAGGTGAGCCATCCGCAGAATATTTTTTATTGAGATCATCTGAGCTGGTAAAGGCGTAAATTATAAATTCAATCAGTGCTATTAGTATCGAAATACCAGTAGTAAAGAATAAAAAATAGAGTATACCTTGCCAGTATTTACCCAGATAAAATTTGTGCCAACCAAGACCACCGCAAAAAAACGTAGCAAGTAATAACGATCTCTTACTGACAGGATTTCCTTGCCTAGCTCCGCAGTGAGGGCAAATTTCCGTTTTAATGGTACTGTTACATGATCTGCACGTTTTCATTGGCATTGTCCATTTTTTGACAGAAGACATAGTAACATTCTTGTATTTACTCTACTATCCTGACACTACGTTTTGTAAACAGACAATCAATCCAAAAACGCCCTGATAGCCGCTACACCTTGCCCGCCCGCGTGTTGTGCAGTTGTTAAATCAGCTAAGGTTTGACCGCCTAGCGCGTACACAGGCACGTTACACATACCCACCCATTCAGCGAATTGTGACCAGCCGAGCGGTGCGGTATCGGGGTGGGTTTGTGTGGCTAATACGGGGGCGAGTACCGCAAAATCTACGCCGATTTGCTCTGCGTGTTGTAATTCTTGCAGATTATGACAGGATGCAGAAAGCCATTTAATCAGGGCAGGGCGGCGGTGCATAGCCATTAAATCACGGCTGGTTAAATGCAGTCCGTCTGCTAAATCAGCGGCATGATGCACGGCGGAATTGATGAGCAATAACGCGCCGTGTTGTCGGCATAAGCGATACGCCTGTTTAATAAACGCATGACTCTGTTGCGTAGATAAGTTTTTCAAACGCGCTTGTATCAGTTTCAAGCCGTTAGCCAATAGTTTTTCCAGATTAGCAGTTAAACGTGACGGGTCGCCGTCATCGAGAATAGCGTAATGTGGCGGCAGTTGCGCAGCGGTGATGATGGGGTGGTTCGCCGCTGGGAAAGCGTAATTTTTTAAATCGCTGGGATTGACCCATTGAATCGGCTGGTTTTCCGCGCTGTGCGCTTCGCCGGTAAAGTGGTCAACAGTGAAAACCTGTAGCTGTACTGCTTTATCGGGGTATTGATGATTGATGGTGATTAACGGCGTGGCGTGTTGTACGTCTATGCCCAATTCTTCCTTAAGTTCACGTTGTAACGCTTGTTCGGCGGTTTCGTCAGCTTCGATTTTACCGCCCGAAAATTCCCATAAGCCGCCTTGGTGACGTGCGTCATCACGCAAGGCGATTAAAATGTGTCCTTGGGGGTTTTTGATTACGCCGACGGCTACACGGGTTTGCATTGTGTTCTCTCAAAATAGACCTGCGAGGTTTTTAAAACATCGCGGGTTTTGGCGATTACGTCCGATATTCGGCGTTGATTTTTACATAGTCGTAGGAAAAATCGCAGGTCAACACTTCCTGAATTGCCGTGCCGCGTCCCAATTTAACCGTCACGGTGATTTCCTGTTGATTCATTACCGCTTGTCCCGCTTCTTCGGTGTAATCCTCCGCACAACCGCCGTTTCTAACGATGCACACGTTACCCAGATAAAGCTGTACATCTTCCAGCACCATATTTTCTACGCCCGCACGTCCGACAGCGGCAAGAATCCGCCCCCAGTTCGGATCACTGGCAAAAAACGCGGTTTTCACTAACGGTGAATGGGCGATAGTTTTAGCAACACGCACCGCTTCTTCATCGTTGCTTGCATCCGATACCACAATGCGAATGAGTTTGGTCGCGCCTTCGCCATCTCTGATAATCAGCTCCGCCAGTTGTTTACACACGCTCATCAGCGCGTCGGCAAATACAGGGTAATGTTCACTGTCGGCAGTGATTTCAGGCGCGGCACTGCAACCACTCGCCATAATCACACAGGCATCATTAGTGGAGGTATCGCCATCGACCGTAATACGATTAAACGATTGTTCAACCGCTAACGCTAAACACTGCTGTAACAGCGGTTGTTGAATTTTTGCATCGGTGGCAATAAAACCCAGCATGGTCGCCATATTGGGCTGAATCATGCCTGCGCCTTTGGAGATGCCGTTGAAGGTAATAGTTTGTCCTGCCACTGTAATAACTTTAGTCACGCCTTTAGGAAAGGTGTCGGTAGTCATAATCGCTTTAGCGGCGTTCGCCCAGTTGTCACTGCTAAGCTGGGCAATGGCGGCAGGTAATACGGCGGTAATTTTAGCAACGGGTAATAATTGCCCGATGACACCTGTAGAAAACGGTAATACCTGATTCGGTGCGTCACCTGCTAATTTAGCCAATTCCTCACAAGAGGTTAAAGCCGCCTGCATTCCCAGTTCGCCCGTACCCGCATTGGCATTGCCTGAGTTAATCAGAAACCAGCGTGGCTTGTGTGCCAGATTTGCTTTTGCAACGTGAACAGGTGCGGCACAAAACGCATTTTGGGTGAATACGCCTGCACAAGTCGCGCCTTCAACTGCGTGGAGCAACAAAATATCATCTCTGATGGTTTGCTTGATTCCTGCATTGGTTGTGCCTAGGGTAATGCCTGCAATACTGGGCATTATCGGGAAATCGCATTGTCCTACTGCCATTCGTTAATCCTCTTGTATGGTAATGACTGCCAGTCCTTAAAGGACTGGCGGTCTTATCGTAAATTTATAAGTAGTGGTAAAAAAACAAAGTAGCGGAGTCAAAAATCATGATTTTTGATTCCATTACACCACCGCCAATTTAACCACTTATTTTAAAAAATATCAGCACGTTATCAATTTTTTCAACGTCTGCTGTCATGCGTTTACATTGGCTTTTAAGCCAAGCTAACTGCTCGGCTTGTTGACTCAGGGCAAACGGTAAAATAACTTCTATTTCTATTTGCCCGTCTAAATAGTGAATTTTAAAGTCTTCTATCAACGGCTTTATATCGGCTAAATAATCATCCAGCAATAATTTCACATCACGGCGGCACAGCGGGCTTTTTTCAAACAAACCTTCGTCGTTTTCAGCATCGACATGAACTAATACATCCATGACATCATCAAAACGGCTGATTAATTCATCACGCACTGCGTCACTGATACTATGCCCTTCGGATACGGTAATGCGCGGATCAACAATAATATGCGCATCAATTAACGCATCTTCGCCCATTTGCCGTGAGCGCAATAAATGAATACCTTCCACGCCTTCAATAGCCAAAATAACAGCCCGAATTTCAGAGAGTTTGCGCGGCGGTAAGGCGGTATCGACCAGTTCTTTGATGCCTTGCATAATCAGATTGGCACCGATTTTAACCACCATCAACGCCACCACAATGGCGGCAATCGCATCGGCAAGCGGATAACCCAACAGCACCGCACCGATACCAAACAACACCACCACGGAGGAAATCGCATCACTGCGTTGATGCCACGCATTGGCTAACAGCAATTTGGAGCGGGTGACTTTGGCAATACGTTTGGTGTAATGATACAGCCATTCATTGACTAAAATGGACACCACCACCACGCCCAAACTCATCACGTCAGGCGTTGCTAAATGTTCAGGTTGCTCCATGCGTTTCATCACTGACCACGCAATGCCGCCGCCAATCACCAATAAACTGACTCCCAAAATAACGGTGGCGATGGTTTCAAAGCGTCGATGCCCGTAAGGATGCTCGTGATCTGCCTCACGACTGCCTAATCGAACCGCGACAATCACCAGAAAATCGCTTAATAAATCGGATAAGGAATGCACACCATCGGCAATTAACGCCGATGACTGCCATAACACACCAAAGCCGATTTTAAGTGCAGTTTGCGATACATTAATCGCCGCGCCGACATAACTGGCGCGGGCTTTTAATTTTCGCGCCTGCTCCATTTCACTAAGCTCAGACATTACGCGCCTACTTCGATAACAATAATATATTCATAATCGTCAGTCGCCGTCGTTTCCAGCACTTTATGTCCATTAATACGACACCACGCGGGAATATCCTGCATCACACCTGAATCAGTGCAAATAACTTCTAACTGATCGCCGACTTGCAGTTGTTTGATTTTATCTTGCGTACGAATGACAGGCAGCGGACACAATAATCGCCGCGCATTGAGAGTTTCTTTCATCATAATTATAAGGATTGGCATGAGTAAGCCATATTTTAACGCACACGCCGCAAAATGCGGCTATAAAACGCGGGTATTCTTTGTGCGATACTGCTACTGAAGCGGATAAATAATCAAAAGCCTATGTGTGCGATAATGCGCGACCATTATTTTTATAGGATTACAGTATGTGGTTTAAGAATCTGAGTATTTTTCGCTTAACGGAAGCGTTTACCTTAACGGCTGAGGAGTTGGAAGAAAAACTGGAAGCTGTGGTGTTTCGTCCGTGTGGGTCGCATGAGGATTTTTCCTTGGGCTGGGTGCCGCCTGTCGGTAAAGCCGCGCCGCTGGTGCATAGTGCGAACGGTTTTATGATGATTTGCGTTAAAAAAGAAGAGCGCGTGTTACCCGCATCGGTTTTAAATGAAATGATGCAGGAAAAAATTGCCGAAACAGAAGAGACAGAAGGGCGTAAATTATCCAAAAAAGAACGCACGGCGATTAAAGACGAGCTGATTTTTGAGTTATTGCCGCGTGCCTTTACTTTTTCGCGTAAGTCGTATGCGTATATTGATGTGCGGGGCGGATTTTTGGTGGTGGATTCTGCCTCTACCAATAAAGCAGAAGATTTATTGAGTTTATTGCGTAAATGTTTGGGTTCGTTGCCTGCTGTGCCGTTGAATACGGTAGAAAAACCGATTGCAACCATGACGGAGTGGTTGTTGACGCAGCAAACACCTAAGGATGTGACTATTGAGGATGAATGCGAGTTACGCTCTCCTGAAGAGGCGGGCGGTGTGATTCGTTGTAAACGTCATGATTTGTCGTTGCCTGAAATTAAAAATCATCTGGATATTGGCAAGCAGGTGATTAAACTGGCAATCAATTGGGAGGATCGTTTGAGCTTTATCCTTGATGAGAATTTGTCGGTTAAGCGTTTGAAGTTTTTGGACTTGGTGCAGGATCAGGTGACTGATACTAATGCAGATGATGAAGCGGCGCGATTTGATGTGGATTTTTCAATTATGTCGCTGGAATTGGCTAACTTTATTCCGCGTCTTTTAGAAATATTCGGTGGCGAACTGAAAGCATAAAAAAAGCCCAGTGACTTTCGTCACTGGGCTTTTTCATGCCGTTAAGCAATGAGAAATTATTTTCTCATTGTTTTTGCGAACATTGCATCCAATTTGCTGTTAGTTTCTTGAGCATATTGAGCTGCACGGTTAGCAGCAGCTTCAGCAGAAGCAGCTTGAGCAGAAGCTGAATCAGCAGCTGATTTAGCAGAAGCAGCGTCAGAAGAAGCTTGTGAAACTGAAGATTTCAAACCGTCAATTTGTGATTGTAAGTTAGCGATGTCATCGTTAGTAGCACAACCAACAACTAAGCTAGCAACCATAGCGATCATAGATAATTTTACGATTTTTTTCATTTTTATTTACCTTGTTTTTGAGAGTTATATGAACATAAAACTGGCATTAATTTACCACTATTTACCGTGTTTTTCCAATTTTATTTTATTTTTACTACTGTTCCCGTATCTAACCATTGGCTTAGATGATCGATTTGAGTGTTAGTCAACGCGATACAACCATGCGTCCAGTCAAATGCTTGGTGAACTCTTTCGTCCCCCGCACCAATACCATGTATGCCTATTTGCCCACCTAATGGTGTATTTTGTGGCGGTATCTGGTTAGATTGATGCGCGGCAACAATGCTGTAATAGTCAGTTTGACTAATTACACCACGCTTCAATGCGATTTCCGCATCTTGCGTAGACGGATAGGTTAAACCAAAAAATTTACGAAAATTACTTTTTTCGCCAACCCAGCCAATTCTATAATTACCGTAGGGCGTAATATCATCACCACGATGCCCTTTCAAGCCTGCACCTTTTCGTCCGATAGCAATGCCATCAATCGTTTCGAGTGTTTGCTCACCTTGTTTTACTTCAATTTTGTGTGCTTTGGTGTCCACTAACAACCAGATAGAGCTATCTGCATAACTCGGAACATGGCTGCTTACACTCGCAGGTACCTGACTGCTTACATTTGCAGGTTTATAACTGCTCACACTCGCAGGTGCCTGACTGCTTACAGTCGCAGGTTTATAACTGCTCACACTTGCAGGTGCCTGACTGCTTACAGTCGCAGGTTTATAACTGCTCACACTTGCAGGTGCCTGACTGCTTACAGTCGCAGGTTTATAACTGCTCACACTTGCAGGCTTATAACTGCTTACATCTATATGTTTATAACCGCTTACATTTACAGGTGTATGAGCGAATAAATCTGCTGGAACATGATTATCCGCATTCACCGCAAAAGAGAAAAAACCACAACATAATAATATACAAAATCGTAACATAATTAAAATCTACACTGTAAAAGAGTTTTGGTGTACTTTATCCACCACGTTAATTGTCGTACTAAGGATTAAATATGCAAATAGAAACTATCGCCACTCGACCCTACTCCGACCAAAATCCAGGTACTTCTGGACTGCGAAAAAAAGTTAAAGTGTTTCAACAGTCTGGTTATTTGGAAAATTTTGTTCAATCAATTTTCGACTCCCTAGAAGATAGTACCGCAAAGACATTAGTTCTGGGCGGGGATGGTCGCTATTTTAACCGAGTAGCGATACAAATCATTATTAAAATGGCCGCAGCTAATGGTTTCGGTGGTTTAATTATAGGACAAGGTGGCTTACTGTCTACGCCTGCGGCTTCACATATCATTAGAAAATATCAGGCTTATGGCGGATTAATCTTATCAGCCAGCCATAATCCCGGCGGCCCTGACGAAGATTTTGGCATTAAATACAATTCTGGTAACGGCGGCCCCGCTCCTGAAAAAGATACTAATGCGTTTTATGCGCGTAGCCAAGTCATTGATAATTATAAAATAGCCATCATGGATGATGTCGATTTAGACACGGTTGGCACGCAACAAATTGACGGTTTTAACATCACCATTATTGATCCTGTTAGTGATTATGCCGAATTGATGGAGTCAATTTTTGACTTCCCATTATTAAAACAAAGCATCAGCTCTGGCTATATCACCCTGTTATTCGATGCTATGAGTGCAATTACAGGGCCTTATGGGAAGCGAATTTTGATTGATATGCTGGGTGCAAGTCCTGAATCGGTGATTAATGCCGAACCGTTAGAAGATTTTGGTGGACATCATCCTGATCCCAATTTAGCCCACGCCCACGAACTTGCCGAACGGATGTTCAGTGCCGATGCGCCCACATTTGGCGCGGCTTCCGATGGTGACGGCGACAGAAACATGATTACTGGTAGCCAGATTTTCGTCACGCCCAGCGACAGCTTAGCGATTATGGCGGCTAATGCGCATTTAATTCCCGCCTATAAAGCTGGTTTAAGCGGCGTTGCCCGTTCCATGCCCACCAGCCAAGCGGTAGACCGTGTGGCGGCTAGTTATAACATTCCTTGCTACGAAACCCCCACAGGCTGGAAATTTTTCGGTAACTTGCTGGATGCGGGCAAAATCACCCTGTGTGGTGAAGAAAGTTTCGGCACAGGCTCAAATCACGTCCGTGAAAAAGACGGCTTATGGGCAATTTTATTCTGGTTGAATTTAGTCGCCAAAAGACGGCAATCGGTCGCTGATATTGTTCACGAACACTGGCAAAAATTCGGACGCGATATTTATTGCCGTCATGATTATGAAGCGGTAGAAACACCGATAGCAAATGGTATTGTCGAGTTTTTGCGTGGTCAATTGCCCGAATTAGCAGGCAAAACCTTTGGTGAATATACCGTAAAATTCGCCGATGAATTCAGCTATCACGATTCCATAGACGGCAGTGTCAGCAATAATCAAGGCATCCGCGTCGGCTTTACCAACGGTTCACGCATTGTATTCAGACTGTCAGGCACAGGCACAGTCGGCGCAACCTTACGCATTTATCTGGAAAAATTTGAACCCGATGCCACTAAACACGACCAAGATGCACAAGTGGCGTTAGCGGATTTGATTGAACTGGCAGAACAATTTTGCCAAGTGAAACAACGCACAGGCAGAACTGAGCCGAATGTAATCACTTAATTGTGGCTTGATTGAGATTGAAACCCAGTCCGTAGTCTGTAGGTTGGGGTGAGGTACGAACCCCAACATTTATACATGGTCGCTTGTTTTTGTTGGGGTTCGCAAGCTCACTCCAACCCATGAGCTATTAGCGTTATATTAAAAATCAATAAGGGTAACAAAACATGATCAAATTTCTGACTACGCAAGGAATCAACTACCACCTTGAAGAACTCCTTAAAAATGCCCAGAAAGAAATCATTCTCATATCACCCTACCTCCAGCTTCAAAGCACAATCAAAGAAATATTGTCCCAAAAAAAAGATAACGGTCTTGATATTATTTTTGTTTGTAGAGTAAACGATTTAAAGGAAGATATTTCGAGAGTCTCAACAAAAATATTTGATTGCCCAAAATTGCACGCGAAATGTTATATGAATGAAAATGAGGCAATCGTAACAAGTTTGAATCTTTATGAATTTAGCCAAAAAAATAACGAAGAAATGGGGTTTTACATAAAGAGTCGTGAAGCAACATTATCAACATTTCAGAAATTTTTTTTGAAGTTTCACATAAAGAATAGTGACGCAGATGAGCAAATTTTCAAAGAAATCACAGCCGAAGCAAAACGGCTTTGCAGAAATCAAACTAACCCCCAATCCACTCCTCCACTACATCAAAATGTGTTAGTTGTAGGTAAAAAGTATTCATTACCCCAATTAGATTCTATTTTTAACTTTCTTGGGTATTCAGGTAGTCAAGGCATCAAAGTAAGTGTCTCAGGCGATATAGTTCTTTTCAGCAACAGTTCATCTCCTTATGGTAAACCCGTTGAAAAAGACGGCATAATTTATTATCAGGGTCAAAAGGGTGGGCTTACTGGCAATAATAAAGTTCTAAACGATTCATTTGGAAATGAATCTGTCACAATTCATCTTTTCAAGGACTATGTTTATGTCGGTAAATTTTATATAAAAAGGAGACCATTTCGAGATAACGGTAAATGGTTTTTTCCATTAGAAGAAAAATATAACAACCCGTAAGACGCAATAGCAAGTCCGTAGCACGATAGGATGGGCTGAGGTACGAAGCCCATCAATCGCGACAGATGGGCTTCCTTACGTCAGCCCATCCTATTTTCGTGCCTTTCGTGTTTTTCGTGGACAAATAAATATTAACCAAGCTCCACATGATGCGCAATATCATGCAGCGTACAAATCAACAACACCCCCGCCGTAATCAACGCAATCTGCTGTAACGAAGTTTTAGTATCGGTTTTTTTGTGCAGAGACGGAATTAAATCGGCAACGGCAATATAGATAAAACTCGATGCGGCTAATGCCAGAAAATACGGCAAGCTGTCGTGTAAGTCCGCCAAACTGAAATACGCTAATACGCCGCCGATGACGGTGGTTAAACTTGCCAGTACGTTATAAAACAACGCTTTACCTTTACCGTAGCCGCTTTCTAATAAAATCGCAAAATCGCCGACTTCTTGCGGAATTTCATGCGCGGCAACGGCTAAGCTGGTGACGATACCTAGCTGCACATCGGTTAAAAATGCCGCGCCAATCAGTACGCCATCGACAAAATTGTGAATACTGTCGCCGATAATAATTAACGCGCCAGCAGATTTACTGACTCCGTGATGATGTCCGTGTTCATGATTATGGTCGTGAGCGTGGTCGTCATCGTCGTAAGCCGCGCAATCACCAAAATGGCAATGTCGCCACACCAATAACTTTTCCAGTACGAAAAAGCCCAATATGCCGACTAAAATCGTGCCAGACAGTGATTGAAATTGTTCAGGTTTCACGGCTTCAAAGGCTTCGGGAATCAAGCCCCAAAAGGCAACCGCCAATAACGCACCAATCGCAAAACTAATGCCGTGCGGTAACACGGCGTTGCGTTGCGCATCGGGCAATAATAAGAAAATACCAGCCGCCAATACGCTTAATACACCACCGACAGCGGTAAAAATAATAATATAAATCAGTAAATGCACAGTCCTTATGTTCTCCAGATAAGTGTTGCCATACGTCCTGTTTGGGTGTCGCGACGATAGGAATAAAAACGTTCTTGTTCAGTGACGGTGCAAAAATCACCGCCATACACGGCATGAATACCCAGTACCGCCAGTTCAATTCGCGCCAGTTGGTAAATGTCGGCTAAATATTTGTTATCGCTGGTTTGCGTAAAGGCAGCGGCAAACGCGGCAGATTTTGCAGCAAATGCCTCGCGTACTTCACCGCCCACTTCAAAACACGCCGCGCCAATGGCTGGGCCCAGCCAGACTAACACCTCAGTGGTCGCTAAGGCGTTGACGGTATTAGTAATAATGCCCGCTAATAATCCGCGCCACCCTGCATGAATGGCGGCAACGTGTGTGCCGTCAGTGGAGCAGATTAATAGCGGCAAACAATCTGCTGTCATCACGGCACATACCACACTTGACACATTGCTATAACTGGCATCGGCTTGTTGTAGCGTGTTGGTTTGCGCGGCATTGATAACAATATCGCTGTGCGTTTGTTCCAGCCATACAGGTTCAGCGGGTAATGCCAGCATGGTTTTAATGTGCTGCCGATTTTCACTGACACACGCCGCATCATCGCCGACGTGGGTTGCAGGATTCAGGCTGTTGTATGGCGCAGAACTCACGCCGCCCGTGCGTAGCGTCGTAGCGGCGTGAATGTTCGCAGGTGCAGGCCAATCAGGAGTGATCCAGTGTTTATTCTTGTTCATTTTCAGCGAGGGCGGCAAGTAAACGCACCATATCATCGGGCATGGGTTGCACCCATTCCATGTATTCATCGGTGATGGGATGTTGTAAACCGAGCTTTTCAGCGTGTAAGGCTTGGCGTTTGAAGCTACGCAGTTCTTTTTCCAGTTGCTCACTGCAATTAGCGGGCATTTGAAAGCGTCCGCCGTACATCGGATCGCCTAATAAAGGGAAGCGGATATGCGTCATGTGGACACGGATTTGATGGGTGCGTCCTGTTTCCAATTTCACTCGAATCAGGGTATGACGGGTAAAGCGATGCACCACACGGTAGTGAGTAATAGCTTCTTTGCCCGCATCGCGTACCACATAACGTAAACGGTCTTGCGGGTGTCTGCCGATAGGCTCATCAATCGTGCCGCCTGCGGTCATGCGTCCACGGCAAATCGCCAGATATTCACGGGTAATGGTACGGTCTTGTAGTTGCTGTGTCAGGCTATGATGCGCCTGCAAGGTTTTGGCAATCATCAACAAGCCGCTGGTGTCTTTGTCCAAACGGTGAATAATGCCGCCTCTGGGTAAAGTTTCCAGACTGGCATCGTGATGGAGCAGGGCATTTAATAGTGTGCCGTTCCAGTTGCCTACCGCAGGATGCACTACCAAGCCCGCAGGTTTGTTGACGATAAGCAAGCTATCATCTTCAAATACAATATCTAAAGGGATAGGCTCAGGCTCAGCATGAATCACTACTTCGGGTTCTGCATCGAGGGTAATGACTTCACCGCCATCTACTTTATCCTTGATTTTGAGTGCGACACCATTGACCTGCACGCGTCCTGCTTTCACCCATGTTTGTAATTTACTGCGCGAATAATCGGTAAATAGTTCCGCAAGTGCCTGATCTAAACGCATTCCTGCCATTTCGTAAGGCACTTCTTCCATTAATTTTGTCATAACAAGTCTTCTGAATAACCCATAGTTAAGTTATACTCGCACCATAAACAGCCATTTATTCGGCGAGAAAACCCCTAATGTTACAACGTGTCATGAGCATCATGCGATTAATTTTAATAAAATTTTTATTTATTGGCTGTTTAAGCCTTGCACTTTCAGGTTGCGGAACGCTGGATAGTTTGGGCAATATGTTTTCAGGCGGCTCTGATTCAAAAGATGACGAGTACGTCGGTTGGGATGTGCAGCGGTTTCGCAGCGAAGCTAAAATGGCAGTGGAGGCGGGCAGTTACGACAAAGCGGTTAAGCTCTACGAAGCCATTCAAACACGTTACCCTTTCGGTGACACTGCCGCACAAACTGAACTGGATTTAGCTTACGCTTATTATAAAGCAGGTAAGCATGAAGAAGCTGTTGCCACAGCCGATCGTTTTATCAAAATGAATCCGCGTAGTGCAGGGGTTGATTACGCACTCTATTTAAAAGGTCTCGCTAATTACAATCGCGACATCGGTTTTGTGGATCGCTTTTTACCGACTGATACCTCACAACGAGATCAAAACAAAGCACAAATCGCTTATAGCAATTTTAGGGAGCTTGTCACTCGTTTTCCCAACAGCCGATATGTTGCGGATGCCAGATTACGGATGGTAGCACTTAATAACAACTTAGCCATGCACGAAGTGCATATTGCCCGCTATTATATGACACGCAAGGCTTATGTAGCGGCTGCCAGTCGTGCATCAGGTGTTGTTGAACACTATCAAGGTACACCAGCTGTTCCTTATGCGTTGCAAGTCATGCAAGAAGCCTACACTGAGCTGGGTATGAATGATTTGGCAAAAGATGCGGGGCGGGTTTATGAACTTAACTATCCCAATGGTCCTCCTGTTGCCGAACATAAAGATGCCACCGTTTCACATCAAGTGTGGGATTTTATCGGATTGGAAAAATGATGGAATATACGGTTGTTATTTTCTAAACCAGAAAAATCATACTGTATAAACAGCCCTGTCGAAATCTACGATTACATGGAGTGATTCGTTACGTTTTTGACAGGGTGTGCCACCTCTATATGTTTTAGTACACTGCGAAAAATAGGCATAATCCGTCACTCACAAATATAATTTTATCAGTATTATCAATTGCTCTACCTCGCGTTACCCCTCGGTTTTGGCTGGCAATAGCCTTTGGCATAATCAAAGAAAATACTCTTATTCCTTATTCCATAGACAATCTAAATGTGGCTTCTTCACAGGTTTAGACGTGCTTAAATTTTACAGCTAGGTGGTTCTTTTATCGCTATTAGGAGTGTAAAACCAGCGTTGTATTCCTAGTAACGTTTGTTAAAGACCCTAGTCATGAGCGTTGCCGCGTCACATCCTCTACAATTGTCGAAATTTTTTTTCGGTAATGCTTATAATAAGCTCATTTTTGATTTAATTATGGTAACTCCATCAATGCAAGAATTTATTCCCGGTCAACGCTGGATTAGTAATACCGAGTCAGAACTTGGTTTAGGTCTCATTTTAGAAGTCAGTTTTAAACGTGTCACTGTGCTGTTTTTAGCCAGTAATGAAAAACGCCTGTACGCGATTGATAACGCGCCTCTGACGCGGGTCAGATTTGCGGTGGGCGACATTATCGAATCTATTGATGAAGAAAAAATGCAGGTGCTGGAAGTCGTTGAGGACAGCGGCTTGATTACTTATCTGTGTAAAGATTCCTTCGGCGAGAGTGTTGAGTTGGAAGAAATTGAACTCAATCATCATATTCAATTTAATAAGCCCCAAGACCGCTTGTTTACGGGGCAGATTGATTCCACCAGCTGGTTTTTATTGCGTTATGAAACATGGCGCAGATTGCAACAACATCAACAATCACCCGTAAAAGGTTTGCTGGGCGGTCGAGCGTCGTTAATTCCGCACCAGTTATTTATTGCCCACGAATCGGCGAATCGTTCCGCGCCGCGCATTATGCTGGCGGATGAAGTGGGCTTGGGTAAAACCATCGAAGCGGGCTTGATTCTGCATCACCGTTTGATTAATGGCTTAAGCAAGCGGGTGTTGATTATTGTCCCTGAAAGCCTGCTGCATCAGTGGCTGGTGGAAATGCGCCGCCGTTTTAATCTGCGGTTCAGTATTTTTGATGAAGGACGGTGTCTGGAAGAATTTGGTGATGATGGCATTGAAGAAGACGATGATGCCGCGCGGTCTGCTAATGACAATCCGTTTTTAACTGAGCAACTGATTTTATGTAGCCAGAGCTTTTTTGCTAAACATCCTCGCCGTCAACAGCAAGCCTTAGCGGTGGATTGGGATATGGTGATTGTCGATGAAGCGCATCATTTGGCGTGGAGTGAGCAAGCTCCCAGCGCGGATTATCTGTTTGTCGAACAATTGGCGCACACATCGCCCAGCTTGATTTTATTGACCGCAACGCCTGAACAATTGGGCAAAGAAAGTCATTTTGCGCGTTTGCGTTTATTAGACCCTGACCGTTTTTATAGCTTTGCGGCATTTCTGGAAGAAGAGCGTTCCTTTGAACCAGTAGCAAATGCGGCAAAATTATTGCTTGCTGATAAATCTTTAGATGACACCGCGACCGCGTTGTTAGGTACGTTATTGAAAGATGATAACGTCAGCGGCTTGTTGGCTAACCTGCATGACCCAGAAAAATCAGCGGCGGCGCGTTCGGCGTTAATTACTATCCTGTTAGACCATCACGGTACAGGTCGGATTTTATTCAGAAACTCGCGCCAAACCGTGCAGGGTTTTCCAGAGCGTGAGCGTCACGGTTACGCCTTAGAAGGCGCGGCGGATGATGACTTACAACAAGACCCGCGTTATAAATGGCTGGTGAAACAAGTGAAAAAATTGGCAGGAAAAAAAGCCCTGTTAATTTGCAAACACGCGCAAACGGCGATTGATTTGGAGCAAACGCTCAGAAATCGGGCGGGTATTGCCTCGGCGGTATTTCATGAAGGTATGAGCATTATTGAACGCGACCGCGCCGCTGCGTATTTTGCCGACCAAGACAGCACCGCACGGCTTTTAATCTGCTCAGAAATTGGCAGTGAAGGGCGTAACTTTCAATTTGTACACCATTTGGTATTGTGGGATTTACCGACTAACCCAGATTTATTGCAACAGCGTATCGGGCGTTTGGACAGAATCGGGCAGAAACATATTATTCAGATTCATATTCCGTACTTGCAACACAGTGAGCAAGCGGTGTTATACCGTTGGTATGATGAAGGTTTGAATGCGTTCCGCAGTAACAGCTCATCTGCCGCGCAAGTGGCTGAACAGTTAAACGGTGAATTGACCGCGATACTGCACAGTGATGATGAAGCGGCAATTGATGCCTTTGTTACCAAAACCAAAAATTTGAGTGCGGAGCTGGAAACGCAAATGCACAACGGACGCGATCAATTATTGGAGCTTAATTCCTGTCGCAAAGAAGAAGCCGAGGTGCTGATTAAGCAGATTAATGCTTATGAGAAAGAGGGTGCGTTATGGCCGTACATGGAAGATTTGTTTGAATGTTACGGGGTCGATACCGAGTTTCATTCGGCGGATTGCTTTATCGTTAAACCCAGCGATCATTTGCGCGTGTCGCATTTTCCTGAACTGCCAGAAGAAGGCATGACTATTACTGCAAATCGCGCGTGTGCATTGGCGCGGGAAGAAATTCAGTTTTTGACGTGGGAACATCCATTAGTCACTGCGGCGATGGATATGGTGTTATCCAGCGAAACAGGCAATGCGACTATCAGTGTGATTAAACACCCTGAATTACGCGGCGGACAGTTCTTATTGGAATGTTTGTTTATTGTCGAATGCAGTGCGCCTGCGGAATTGCAAATCGGACGCTTTTTACCGCACACGCCGATACGCATTTTAATCGACCAAACCCAAAAAGATTTAACCGATGACGTTGCTCATGCGGATTTGGTGGAAACAGGGCAAACCTTTGATAAACAACAAATTATTGCTTTTTTAAATAAACAACGGCAGCCGATTACCAAACTCTTGGTTGCCGCTGAACAGATAGCCGCCACACATAAACAGCAGTTGATTGATGACGCAACTGCCGCGATGCTGGCATCGTTGTCGGCAGAAATTAAACGTTTGGTGCGCTTGCAAAAAGTTAATTCCACGATAAGAAGTGAAGAGATTGAGCAACTGAAAGACATGACTTTATTAGCGCATGAAAACATTCAGGTTGCACAGTTAAGACTGGATGCAGTGCGGTTTGTGATAACAAGTTAAGCGTTACTTTAACCTCAGTTCGATATAAAGAAATATCCACGAAAAACACAAAAGACACGAAAAATGAAAGCGATTATGTAGACTTTATTCGCTTTTATGTCAACAAAAATGCCAAAGTGCAGTTACTTTTTAGTGCTTTTAGTGCTTTTCGTGGACAAGATTTTCTTATCTCGAACTCAGGTTACTTTATAGCACTGGGATGACGAATCAACATGGAAAAGGTATCGCCGCGTTTATTCAACCAGCCGCGTACTTCAATGGTTTTGCCCTGATAGCTGTTCAGGTCGGGAAATAACGACAGCGAGTCTTTTTCAATACGCGCATTAAAACAGTCGGAAAATTCCAGATACACGAATTTTCTGGCAGGATCGACTTTCTTCACTTTGCCTATGATGCGCGTCCAGCCGTGATGTCCGTCTGCGCTCAGTTCATCGACAGGAATCGGCGCGTATTCTGGGCGTTGCCAAATGCCCAGTTTTGCACTTTCTGCCTGTTGCTGTGCATTCACCAACTCATTGGTATATTTTAAATTCGGCGGCCAGATACTGGCTTCTGCCAAGCCTGCGGCAACTAACAGCGCGTTAATATGCTCGTTATTTTCGGTGAATAAATGCCCTAAGGTTCTGCCGTAGCTGTCGGTTTTTTCAACATCGGTTTCCAAGCGTACTTTGCCGTTTTGTAGCTTGGCAATCAGCCAGTTTTTCGCTTCATTGCCGCCTGCATCGGCTTCATTGCCACGGTGGGCTATTTCAGGCGTATTGATGCCCAACAGGCGAATTTTCTGCCCGTCTTGCAACACAACGGTATCACCATCAAAAACCGCTTTGACATGATAAAAACCCTGCGTGGTTTTTATGGCTATTTTTTTAGCTTCAGGTTCGGCAGTGTGGTCGGAAAAATGGGCTTTACCATTGGCATCGTGCCATTGATACACCTCGGCACTAGCCAATACAGGTAACGAGAGTAATAAAATCAAGACTATTTTCATAAATTCAGTTCAGGCAAATGTGTTAATCGGGCGGTGAAAATAAAGAGGGTGTGATAAATAAATTGTTCAATATCGGGTTTTCATAGATAATCGCGTGTTTTGTAAAATAATTTTATTAGAATAATTATAATGACTTTTATTGCGAATAGTTCGCCGAGTAGTACATGGATATGAATAAATTTACCCAAGACTTGTTACAACAAGCCTTGCACATAGAGTCAGATATTACCTTATTCAATAGCACAACACCGTTATTAGGCAATTTAGCCGAATTGGATTCCATCGGTGTGGTTAATGTGATTACCTTAATTGAAGAACAACTGAATTGTATTATTGAAGACGATGAAATTAATGCCGAGGTGTTTGAAACCTTTGGCAGTCTGGTCAATTTTATACAAAGTAAACAAAGCGGTTAAGCCATCCTAAGTAAACTCCTGCTGAGCTAACTGCTCGATAAACCAGCGTAATACATTGCCGTTATTGCTGGTTTTCCATGCTAAATGCAATGCTTCTGTCGGAATCAGCTTTTCTACAGGCAAAGCGATTAATTGACCCTGTGCAAGTAAATCCTTAATACGATGCGCAGGCAAAAATCCCACGCCTAAACCCAAACATTGCGCGTGTATTTTTTCTGCCAGTGATGGTACGCGCAATACAGGACGCTTGCTGAATAGGCGGTGACTTTGTGGTGCTTGCTGTTTTGATGAATCCCGCACCACGATAAAACGGTATTGTTCAATGGTGTCTTGCGTGAGCGGCAGTGTCGCTTTGGTGAGTTCATGGTCTGGCGTGACTGCAAAAATCCATTCAATGTCGCGAATTTTTTGATGGCTAATACCGTTACTCAACGCGGTGTCAGTATCCACGCCGATCACTAAATCCGCGCGGTTGCTGGTGATTGCTTCTTGTGTGCCGCCCAACACTTCCTCATAAATATTGATTTCAATGTCGGGCATTATTTCGTAAAAGCGAGCAATCAGCGGGTAGATGAACTCAAAGTCCAAAATGGAATCTATGGCGATAGTAAATACCGATTCCCAACCGCTGTGGGCTTTTTTGGTGGTCATCGCCAAGCGTTCAGTCGCTTGTAAAATTTCCCGCCCCTGTTCCAGTAATACTCTACCTGCGGGTGTCAGCAGGGCGCGTCTGCCTTCTTTACGAAACAATACCACTTCCAAATCCTGCTCCAATTTCTGCACGGTATAAGAAATAGCCGACGGCACACGAAACAGCGCGTTAGCGGCGGCGGCAAAACTGCCTTTGCGGTCGATTGCGTCCAGCACTTCCAGCGCGTCTAGGGTAATCGGATATTTCATATAAATCGTTTGCAAAAAGTTGATGGGTATAAGTCGCTAAAACCTGCGAGGTCTTCAAGACCTCGCAGGTTTAGTCAGTGAATTGTTCAATTATTTTGAACGTATTGGGCAGAATTTACCGCTTTTTATTCAAACAGCCAAACCTATAATGAAGCCAACATTACACATTCATTCACACAGAGGTCATTATGAACAAATTAATTCACCACACACTGCTTGCTAATGCGGGATGGGAAGCTCTTATCCTGCGTTTTCCCATCGGCTTAATTTTAGCCGCGCACGGCAGTCAAAAATTATTCGCGTGGTTTGGCGGTTACGGTTTGGAGGGTACAGGGCAGTTTATGGCATCAATGGGTTTAACCCCCGGTTATTTGATGGCGTTATTAGCGGGTAGTGCAGAATTTTTCGGCGGCGTGGGTTTAATGCTGGGATTATTCACTCGTGTATCGGCGGCAGTGAATGCCTTGACCATGCTGGTCGCCTTGTTAGCGGTGCATTTGGGCAAAGGTTTTTTTATGGATAGCCACGGCATTGAATACGCACTGGCATTATTATCCGCCACCAGCGCACTGATTTTTATCGGTGGCGGACGGTATTCACTGGATTATTATCTGCTGAAAAGCAATGTATTGGGGGTGCAACATGACTAAGCAAACACGACAACTCACCACAGTTGTCACAGGACGTGCGACCAGCGACGGCGCAGGCGTTAAACTGCAACGCATTATTCACCAGCAACACCAAAAGGCGTTTGATCCGTTTTTATTATTGGACGAATTTGCCTCGGACAATGCCGCAGACTATATCGGCGGCTTTCCCAGTCATCCACATAGAGGTTTTGAAACCGTGACGTATATGCTGGAAGGCGCGATGCTGCACCGCGATCATTTAGGCAATGAAGGGCATTTACGGGCAGGGGACGTGCAATGGATGACCGCCGCACATGGTATTATTCATTCAGAAATGCCTGAACAGGAAAATGGCTTATTGCGCGGTTTTCAGTTGTGGATTAACTTACCCGCGACAGAAAAAATGAAACCGCCGCATTATCAGGACATTGCCGCCGCTGATATTCCACATCTTAGCTTGGCAAATAGCGGTTACATTAAAGTGATTGCAGGCGATTACGTCAGTGACACAGAAACCATCACAGGCGCGGTACACGGCGTAACTACGCAACCGTTATACCTCGATGTATCGTTAAGCCCGCAACAAGCCTTGAACATTCCGATAGCCGCAGAACACACGGTTTTAATCTATGTCTATCAAGGTGAGTTAGCCGTGGGCGCATCGGCTGGCATTCTCACCGCAGGGCAGTTGGGGCAGTTGGAAAACGGCGATAACCTGCAACTGGCAAGCCACCAGCAAGCCGCCCGATTTTTGGTGTTAGCCGCATTACCGCTTCATGAACCTATTGTACAATCAGGGCCGTTTGTGATGAACAGCGTTGAAGAAGTTGAACAAGCCTTTCGTGATTACCGCGACGGCGTATTGACGCTGTAAAACCCTTTTAATAAATCCAAGGAGATAACTATGCCCGCCAAACCCGCAACAACCTGTGTAAAAATTCACGATATTATTGAAGCCCGCTGGAGTCCACGCGCGTTTGACCCTGCTAAACCCGTCAGCCATGATGATTTATTGGCATTGCTGGAAGCGGCGCGATGGGCTCCCTCTTGCTTTAACGATCAACCGTGGCGTTTTATAGTGTGCGATAAAAATACCGATGCCGACAGTTGGCAAAATGCGTTCAGCACCGTGGTGGAAAGAAACCAACTCTGGGCAAAAAACGCACCTGTGTTATTGCTGTCGGTGGCAATGGCAAATTTTAATCACAACGACAAACCCAACCGTTGGGCAATGTATGACACAGGTGCGGCAACGGCTAATCTGTGCTTGCAAGCCACGGCATTGGGATTGGTGGTGCATCAAATGGGCGGTTTTGACGGCGAAAAAGCGCGTGAAGTATTTCATTTGCCCCACGACTGTACGCCGATGGCAATGATGGCAGTGGGTTATCAGGGCGATGTAAGCGCATTGGATGATGATTTTAAAGTCCCCGAAGTCGCTGAGCGGTCGCGTGTTCCATTAGAACAACGCTTTTATGCTGGACGCTGGGGCAAGGAAATTAAGTAACAGCTACGACAGCCAGTCGGTTCATGACGGGCTGTCGTTACAGCAAAACACCTGTATACAGATAATTTGAAACTCAGATATACTGCAAAAATCCATTAATTTTTTACAAAAATAATTATGAAACAGTCTGATGAGCCACTATTCAATCCGTCGCAACAAGTTATAGAGTACGCAAACGTTAAGGAATACGACAACACTTATGCCGATTCTATCGCCCATCCACTTGATTTCTGGGAAAAACAAGCCGAAACGCTGGAATGGACAACAAAATGGGACAAAGTGCTGGATGACAGTAATCCGCCGTTTTTTAAATGGTTCACGGGTGGCAAAACCAACATTATTTTAAATGCCATCGACCGCCATTTAAAAACCGCCAATCGCAATAAATTAGCCATCATCTGGGAAGGCGAACCGGGTGATGTCCGCAGTTTTTCCTATCACGCGCTCAATCGTGAAGTCTGCGAATTTGCTAATATCTTGAAGGCAATGGGCGTTAAAAAAGGCGATATTGTCACTATTTACCTGCCACAAATTCCGGAACAACTGTTTGCTATGCTCGCCTGTGCCAAAATTGGCGCGGCGCACAGTGTGGTGTACGGCGGTTTCAGTCATGAAGCCTTAGCCGATAGAATCAACGATGCCAACAGTCGCGTCGTGGTCACCGCAGATGGCGGCTTCAGACGCGGTAAACCCAGTAACTTAAAAGAAATCGTCAACAAAGCTCTGGAACACACGCCTACTGTGGAAGTGTGTATCACCGTCAAACGCACGGGTGTCGATGTATTCATGGAAAACGACCGTGATTACTGGTTTCATGATTTAAAAAGTCTGCCTATCGCATCGGCACAATGTGAAACCGAAATAATGGATGCCGAGGATACGTTATTTATTCTCTATACCTCAGGTTCTACCGGCAAGCCCAAAGGTTTGGTACATACTCACGGTGGTTATAGCGTCTACACCGCCACCACGCACAAAATGGCATTTGATATAAAACCCGAAGACCGCTGGTGGTGCGCGGCTGATCCCGGTTGGATTACAGGACATTCTTATATCGTGTATTCCCCGCTCATTAATGGCGCGACCATCTTTTTATACGAAGGCGCACCTAATCATCCCTATCCAAATCGCTGGTGGAAGATGGTGGAAAAATACGGCATCAACATTTTATACACCTCGCCAACCGCGATTCGCGGCTTGATGCGTTATGGTGAATCATGGCCGAATAAACACGATTTAAGCTCGCTACGCTTATTGGGTTCAGTCGGTGAACCCATTAATCCAGAAGCATGGAAATGGTATTACAAAGTCATCGGTAAAGAAAAATGCCCCATTATTGATACTTGGTGGCAAACCGAAACAGGCGGTTTTATTATTTGCCCCATTCCCGCCTTACCGTTAAAACCCGGTTCAGCAACCAAACCGTTTTTTGGTATTGAAGTCGATATAGTCACCGATACAGGGGAAAAAACCCCCGTGGGCGAAGAGGGCAATTTAGTGATAAAAACCCCGTGGCCGGGTATGGCGCGGACGGTTTATGAAGATCCAGAACGTTTTAAAGAGCTGTACTGGAAAAAATATGAACAACAGGGTTGGTATCATCCTGGCGACGCTGCCCGCATAGACGAAGACGGTTATTACTGGATTATCGGCAGAACCGACGACGTGATTAAAGTCAGCGGTTATCGACTGGGTTCGGCAGAAATTGAAAGTGCGTTAATGACTCATCCCGCCATTGCTGAATCGGCGGCAATCGGTTTGCCGCACGCGCTGAAAGGCTATGCCATTCATTGTTATGTGGTGCTGCGCAAAGGTTATGAACCCAGTCCCGCACTGGAAAAAGAACTCAGAGAACACGTTGGTGAAATGATGGGCGCGATTGCCCGTCCTGAAGAAGTGGTTTTTATTGATGCGCTACCGAAAACCCGAAGCGGAAAAATCATGCGCCGTGTGCTGAAAGCACAGGCATTGGGTCAGGATATTGGTGATTTAAGTACGCTGGAAGAATAATAGTTTCGAGTCGTGCCACGACTGCCAGTCTTTTAAGATTGGCAGTCGTTAAACATTATTTATGATGGGAACGCTTCAATATAGTCCAGATTGAACGCACATTAGACTCCGATTCAGATAACAGCAAAGTCAGTGCGATTTCCTCAAGCGCGGCAAGAATGCAGATGATAGCCGCCACTCGAAACGGTATCGCTGAACCACCGAAAAACAACACATACAACGACAAACCCATCGACGCGGCGGCAATTTTTACGCCCCAAGTGTGATAGCTGGTAAAACCGCCGAATTTGCTAAAACCGACAATGGCGGGTAATAAACAACTCGCAAGCATTAAAACCACAAAAATCAGCTCTCTGTGTACCACCTCCGGCCATAACCACCAGCAACCGATTGCGATAGTCAGATAAGTAATCACATCTGCCCAACTGTCCAACACAGCACCGAATTGGGACACCTGTCCCATTAACCGTGCGACAAAACCGTCTAATAAATCAGTCAGAAACGCCAACGCCAACAGCACCATAAACGCAATACCATAGCCATACCACGCCAGCCATAATAAAGCGGGGGCGGCAATAAAACGGAAGCCTGTCAACAGATTCGGCAAGGTGAGTTTACTGTTCATAAGCTGAATGAAGCGGCAAGGGGCGCGTGATCTGACAGAGACTGCCAGTGCGAATGCGTTAAACGTTCACAGGATACAGGAGTCAGACCGCGATAATAAATCCTGTCCATCTGCAAAAACGGCAAAAAAGCGGGAAAGGTACACGCATACCGTCCATGCGTCTGGCGGAAAACTTCCTGTAAATTCAAATGATTAAGAAACAGCCGTCCTGCCTGCCCGCGCCAATCATTAAAATCACCCGCGACAATCAACGGCGCGTCATGCGGTACATGACTGTCTATGCGCTCACACAGGGTTTCAATTTGTGAGCGGCGTTCCTTCCCCGTCAAGCCAAAATGAATACACACAATATGCAGTTCCTGATTGCTGTCAGGAATACCGATAACGCCATGCAGCAGACTACGACTCGCCCACGGAAACGGCGACACGTTAATGTTTTCCCAGTGTGCAAACGGGTACTTGCTTAAAATCGCATTGCCATGATGCCCTGCGTTATAAATAGCATTTTTGCCATACGCGAAAAACGGCCACACGCCTTCGGCAATAAATTCAAATTGTGAGCGTTCAGGCCAATGCGCCACTTTTTTTTCATGGCGTTGATGTTCGCCCTGCATCTCCTGCAAAAACAATATATCCGCATCCGCCGCAACCAAGGCTTCTCTAATCTGATGCAGGACAAAATGTCGGTTGCTCATATTAAAACCTTTATGAATATTGTAGGTTAATACCCGTAAGCCTTTATTTTTCATAGCGTCTAATAAGGTCGATTGCGAATATGCAGCTTATAAAGAATCGGTGAAATAAATTCCTCACACAAGAAAAAAATTCCCGCGATGAATAGCGCATCAACAAAGCTCAGTGCCAGCGATTCTTTTAACAACAATAACGGTAACAAGGATTCTGGCACAGTATCAAACCCTCTGGCTCTGCTACTTTCCACTTTACCCAAGCGGCGTTTGATAAAACTTGCCAGTAAATCGCCTGTCATGGTCAGCGTAGCAAATAATACGCCTGTTAAAGGAGCTAAACCCAATAAAATCGCCGCAATGGTGGTTAAAAAAACCGCAGCCAACACGCCGCGCCACGTTTTCTTATTGCCGAATAAACGATGACCATCATGTAAACAGAAGCCATTATCCACTGGTCTCGCTAATCGTTTGCCAAGCAATGTATTAGCAATAACAGGCGCACCATTCGCCACAAGCAGCAATAACAATCCTTGAAACAGGCAATACCAACATAATGACATATCCGATATTTCCTTTTAACAAATGGTGTAGGTTGGGCTGGCGATAACCAGCCCAACTCAATACTTAAACAGTATAAGTAGAAGAAGCGGTTTTACCGCCGTGACCTGTCCAGTCGGTGTGGAAGAATTCACCGCGTGGTTTGTCGGTGCGCTCATAAGTATGTGCGCCGAAGTAATCACGTTGTGCTTGTAACAGATTAGCGGGTAAGCGTTCAGTGCGGTAGCCGTCGAAATAGGCGAGGGCAGAGGAGAATGCGGGTGTGGGAATGCCGAGTTCTACGCCTAAAATAACCGCTTTACGCCAGCCTGCATCGGCTTTTTGCATGGCTTCGATGAAAAAATCAGCCAGTAATAAGTTTTCTAACTCAGGATTTTGGTCGTAGGCTTGTTTAATGTCGTTCAAAAACTGGCTACGAATAATACAGCCGCCGCGCCACATCAAAGCAATCTCGCCGTAGTTCAATGACAAGTTGTATTCTTTCGATGCTTCACGCATTAAACGGAAACCTTGCGCGTAAGAAATGATTTTTGCCGCGTACAGCGCGTCACGAATCGCATCAATCATCGCTTGTTTGTCACCTGTGAAGGCTTGTACACGTTTGGGCAATACAGCGGCGGCGGTCACACGTTCCGATTTTTGCGCTGATAAACAACGGGCAAATACCGATTCACCAATCAGTGTTAATGGAATGCCCAAATCCAAGGCATTAATACCTGTCCATTTGCCCGTGCCTTTTTGTCCAGCGGTGTCGAGAATTTTATCAACCAATGGCTGACCGTCTTCATCTTTATACGCCAGAATGCCAGCGGTGATTTCAATCAAATACGAACTGAGTTCGCCTTTATTCCATTCAGAAAAAATGGCGTGCATTTCATCAGCAGACAAACCCAAGCCTTCCGACATCAATTGATAGGCTTCACAAATCAACTGCATATCGCCGTATTCAATGCCGTTGTGTACCATTTTGACGTAATGACCCGCGCCGTTATCACCGACCCATTCACAACACGGTGCGCCGTCAACCTGTGCGCTGATGGCTTGAAAAATCGGCTTAACCGCAGACCACGCCGCTTTATTGCCACCAGGCATAATCGAAGGTCCATTTCTCGCGCCTTCTTCACCACCAGAAACACCTGTGCCGATGTACAAAATATTCTGTGCGGCTAAATCAGCAGTGCGGCGGTTGGTGTCAGTAAATAGCGAGTTACCGCCATCAACGATAATGTCACCCGCTGATAATAACGGTACTAATTTTTCAATATACGCATCAACCACTTCGCCCGCTTTGACCATTAACATCACAATGCGCGGCGATTCCAAACTATCAACCAATTCTTCCAAAGAATGCGTGCCGATGACTTCTGTGCCTTTCGCCGCATCGGCTAAAAAATCATCCACCGCGCTAGTGGTGCGATTAAAAACAGCGACTTTAAAACCGTGGTCATTCATATTGAGGACTAAATTTTGTCCCATTACTGCCAAACCGATTAATCCGATATTTGCTTTCATGCTTGCCTCTTAGTGGAATTATTAACGGCGGAATTTTAACATAGTTTGACGGGGTGATTTTTGCTTAACGTGGATAACTGATGTTATCTGTTGTCTACAAAAAAACTGCAATCCTGTGGGCGCGAATTCATTCGCGCATTTCCGACATCCGAGATTTAAAATACATTGCACTAATAGCGTTAATCCATGAGAATCCAAACGTCATTTAATACCCACATAGGAAATTGTTTATGAAAAACAAACTCGCATTTTTAATCGCCATCGCATTGGCAGGTAACTTTTTGCTAGTCGAAACCAGTGCTGCTAAAACTAAAACCAAGCCAAAAGCACCGCCCGCAGAACCTGTCACTTACACCAATAAAGACAGGCATTTTTCTTTCACCATTCCCGCAGGTTGGGCAAAAAAAAGCGGTGATGTTAATTCCGACACCGTGTTATTCATGGCACAACCATTGAGTAAAACCTGTAGTTTTCAGATTAATATGACGCGGATGCAATTAGATTTTCCTGCCGAAGCCTCGGTTGCCGCGTCTTTAGACAGTGCCACCAAAGACATTGCCATTGATAAAAATATTTCCGCTAAACGCCGTGATGAGTCGGGATTGGAAAACGGTCAGCAAGTACAGTTTACGCGCGGCTGGGAACTGACAGAAAAAGGTCAAAAAGGCGGGCATCAACGCATTATTTATCAGGCTTATGATAGAGAAAATTATTATCTCAACATGATGGCGGCGGCTGAAACTGAGCATTTTGAAGCCTGTCGTCCTGATTTACAGAAAATTATTGATTCGATTAAATTTGGCGATTAATTATCAGGAGTGCAAACCCTGTTCTGAGTTTATCGAAGGGCTGAGTTTGTACTCCTGCTATTACTTTCTAAGCAACTGACACCCGATTAATGGTAAATTATGGTGATTATTGCACCACAATCTATCAAATCATGAAAAAATCCATACAACAAAAATTAGAAAATCTCTGCGAACGTTACGACGAAATCGCCGCTTTACTCTCAGAAATCGAAACCCAGAATAACCAAAATAAATTCCGCGCCCTGAGCCAAGAATACGCACAAATCGCCCCGTTGGTAGATTGCTATAAACGCTACGAGCAGACCTTAGTCGCCCTCGTATCAGCGCAAGAAATGGCAAACGATAGCGATCCTGACATGCGTGAAATGGCAAAAGAAGAAATCAGCGACGCGCAAAATGAACTGGATGCCATCGACCACGAACTGCAATTATTATTGTTACCCAAAGACCCTAACGACAACCGCAACATTTTCTTAGAAGTCCGCGCAGGCACAGGCGGCGACGAAGCGGCGATATTTTCGGGCGACTTAGCGCGTATGTATCAGCGTTACGCCGAACGACGCGGCTGGCAAACCGAAATTATCAGCGAAAGTTTCGGCGAACATGGCGGCTATAAAGAAATCATCTTGCGTATTATCGGGCGTGATGTGTATTCACAATTGAAATTTGAAGCAGGCACGCACCGTGTGCAACGTGTGCCAGAAACCGAATCACAAGGGCGTATTCACACCTCCGCCTGTACCGTCGCCATCATGCCCGAAGTGGAAGAAGTCGATGCCATTGACATTAATCCCGCTGATTTAAAAGTCGATACCTACCGCGCCTCAGGTGCAGGGGGTCAGCACATCAACAAAACCGAATCGGCAATCCGCATTACCCACGTTCCCACAGGCACAGTGGTCGAATGCCAAGACGAACGCTCACAACACAAAAACCGTGCGCGGGCGATGTCATTATTAGCGTCGCGTTTATTATCCGCCGAACAAGAAAAACACCACGCCGAACAATCCTTAAACCGCAAATTACAAGTCGGCAGCGGCGACCGTTCCGAACGCATCCGCACCTACAACTACCCACAAGGACGCTTAACCGATCACCGCATCAACCTAACGCTGTATAAATTAGACGACATCATGCAAGGCGGTTTAGAACACGTCATCAATCCGCTGATAAGTGAACATCAAGCAGAAATGTTGACGCAGTTGGGGGATGATTAAGCGTTTTGTGTCGGTGTACTACTGTAGAGACGTTGCACCGCAACGTCTGTTACCACCGCGCCGTGTGAGAATGTGTGAAGCTCTTTATTTTTAAATTGGAAACTAATAAAAAATGTCAAATCAACATATTGAAAACTTGGAAATCCGCAATTTTAAATGTTTCAAACAGTTGAGTATTGCCAACATTGGACAAGTTAATTTAATTGGTGGTAAGAATAATGTAGGTAAAACGGCTTTTTTAGAAGCCGTATATATATTTTTTTTTCCAGATACAGCGTATGATTTAGCTGGTTGTATAAAAAATATTATACAAAGACGACAAGTAAATAATATACAGCAACAGTTTGAAATAGATTTTATTTATGATGATGAATCAAAAGTAAGTATATCATCGTTGTCTAAATTTTGTACCATAGAACATAGTGTTGGAGTTATCAACGATTTCATATTACCTACAAATAATTTTCCAGTTGAAATTATGAAATTATCTGTTAATGATGATAATAAAGATATATCTATAAGAAGTATATTTAATTTTCAAGATTTTAATAATCCACGAATTAAGGAACAGATTATTTATATTCCATCAACAGCAACTAATGAAAATACACTTGCTATTTTAATAGGGCATTTAATCAACTTAGGAATAGAAGATTTTTTGAATAACTCACTATCTCTATTTGACAAAAATATTGTTGAAATAAAAGCAATACCCATAAGTAATGCTGTAACTTTAAAGTTGAAATTAAAAAATAAAAAGTCATTAGTGCTTTTATCCTCACTAGGCGAAGGCATCAATCGTTACATTGCTATTCTATGCGCAATATGGGCAAGTAAAGATGGTGTGTTACTGATAGATGAAATAGAAAACGGCATTCACTATATGAATTATAAAAAATTATGGGAAATTATTTTTAAAGCCAGTATAGAGGCTAACTGTCAGATATTTATAACCACTCATTCAAAAGAATGTATCACAGCATTTAATGATGTTCAATTTGAAGATAAAGAATGTAATGCCCAGTATTTTGAATTTTATAAAAACCTAAAAACAGATTTAATTACCGCATCAGCAAGAGATAAAGAGCAATTACGCTACGCATTAACCCATGAGGGTAGAATTCGTGGCGAGTAATAATTTACTGATTGTTGAAAGTCAAAATGATAAATTTTTTATAGAGCGTCTTAAACAAGAAATCACTGCCAATTTTGAAGTTGACGCGCCTATTTGTTGTATTTCTGAATATGAATGCTTAGATGGCTTGTCAAAAACAAGACTTGAGAAAAAGCTACAGGAAATAAAAGTTGATATTGATAAAAGAGGATTAAATAGAATTGGTATTCTGCTTGATGCTGACGACAAAGGCATAGATGCTAGAGTTAAGCTAATTAATGATGCGGTAAAGTGCATAGATAATAATTTAATCCTATCTGCCGTGAATACTTGGTATAAAAGTGAAGTTCTTGATATTGAAATTTCTTGCCATATTCTAAATGTTGATGGTAATGGCGAATTAGAAACGCTGTTAAAAACAATAAAATCCGAGGATTCTACCTTTGCAGATTGTTTAAATGCTTGGCGAGATTGTGTAACACACAATAAAAAAGAAATAACGGATAAGGATTTTGATAAATTCTGGGTCAATATATACCAACGCTATGATTGCTGTAGCAAAAAAGATAAAAAACAAGCGGGAATTAAATGTAATCCAGAAGCAAGTTTACAAAAGGATATATGGGATTTTACCCATCCTGTTTTAAATGACCTTAAATCTTATTTAGCTATGTTTGATTAGCGATTACATAACTCTATAAAACGGTTACTCTTAACGTAAAAGACTTTCGTTTTATTCCCGATATTCGACTATACCTGCATGGGTAAGGTGCGTAAATTACGCAATCTCTATAACTTAACTCAAACCTAGGAGGTTTTAAAAACCTCCTAGGTTTATATTCAGCCTTACCTATGCCCACCATAAAAACCCTATTAGCACACGCCGCCAACACCTTAACTAGCCATTCCGATTCCCCATCATTAGATGCTGAAGTGTTGCTGGGTTTTGTGCTGGGTAAACCCAGAACTTACCTACGCGCATGGTGTGATAACACGCTGACAGATGAGCAAATCGACGTATTTAACGCGCTGATTCAGCAACGTGAACAAGGTACGCCGATTGCCTATCTGACAGGTACGCGCGAATTTTGGTCTAGGGATTTTACCGTCACTGTCGATGTGTTAATTCCCAGACCTGATACTGAATTATTGATTGAATTGAGTTTAGAACTTATCCCGAAAAACCAAGCGGTTAAACTGATTGATTTAGGTACAGGCTCTGGCATTATCGCGGTGACGCTGGCGGCAGAACGCCCTGATGCGCAGGTTATCGCAGTCGATGCCAGTTTAGCGGCGTTAGAAGTCGCAAGGTACAACGCTCAGCAACACCAACTGACTAACATTGAGTTTTATCAAAGTGATTGGTTTACTAATTTACCAGATGAGCAGTTTGATTTAGTCATCAGCAACCCGCCGTATATTGATCCCGATGATGAACATTTACAGCAAGGTGATGTGCGTTTTGAGCCTAAATCTGCGCTAATTGCTGATAATCAAGGCTTGAGTGATATTGAAATTATCGCTGATAAAGCGCGTGGTTATTTAAAACCAGCGGGGCATTTATTAATCGAGCATGGCTATAATCAAGCCGCGCAAGTACAAGCCATTTTTAACGCGCTGGCTTATGATAAGGTACAATCCTATCGAGATTTATCGGGACAGCCCCGCGTGACTTACGGGCAAAAACCTTAACACTGACCTTACGCATTTATTATGAACTCACCAGATATTCAACTTTCGCGCAAACTCACCAATCAACTCCTGCATCTTGCTCAACTGTCGCCTGATATTGAAGTCTGCGGACTGGTGAGCAGTCAAAACGGTGTGCCTTGCCATTGTTATCCTGTTGCCAATGTTGCCGACCAACCTGCACAACGGTTTTTACTGGATGCGGCTGGGCAAATCGCGGCATTAAAAGCCATGCGCGAACGTGGCGAAGAACTGTTTGCCATTTACCATTCACACCCCACCGCACCCGCGATTCCGTCCAGAACGGATTTGGAACTGGCGGCTTATCCTGACGCGCTTTATCTGATTATCTCCCTGAATACTAAAGGAGTTTTAGAAATGCGCGGCTTTCACATCATTGAGCAAGTCGCTCAAGAAATTCCGCTGACGTTAAGCGAAGATTAATATGATAAATATAGGCAAAATCAATCAGTTATCTGTTGTTAAAATACAGGGTACGAACATTTACTTAGGCAGTCCTGTGTCCAATAAAGTGCTGTTAGCAGACAAAAAACCACCCGCACACTGTGAAGTCGGTGACACTTTAACCGTGTTCGTTTATACCGACGGCGAAGGACATTTAGCGGCAACCACTACCGTGCCACTCGCACAAGTTGATGACATCGCGTATTTAAAAGTCGCCGCGTTAAATTACGTTGGCGCGTTTTTAGATTGGGGCTTACCGAAAAATTTACTCGTTCCCTTCAGCGAACAACATCACGAACTGGAAGTCGGCAAATCTTATCTGGTCAAAGTCTATTTAGATGACCAGCAACGCCTCGCCGCCACCACCAAAATTGATAAATTTATCAGCGACACCGCCGACGAAGAACTAAGCGAAGGACAGCAAGTCGAGCTACTCATTGGCGATAAAACCGAGCTGGGCGTTAAAGCAATTATTAATAATAGTTATTGGGGAATGCTCTATACCAATGAACTGTTCCAGCCTGTGAAAAAAGGGCAAAAACTTACTGCGTATATCAAACAAATCCGTGAAGATTTAAAAATTGATTTAAGTCTGCAACCTGCTGGTTATGGCAAAGTTTTATCATTGACTGATACGATTTTAGCGAAGCTCAGAGCGAATGAAGGCGAATTAAAACTCAGCGATAAAAGCCCGCCCGAAGCGATTTATACCGCGTTTGGAGTCAGTAAAAAAGTTTTTAAACAGGCGATTGGCGCGTTGTATAAACAAGAATTAATTGATATTGAGAAAACGGGGATTAGGTTGCGTTGAGTCTCTAATGTAGAGATTGCTTTACTTCATACAGTGTGCCGTATATCAAAAAATATTAATTGTTGCGGGTTAGTTTTCAGCATATAGCCCGATTGTGTTGATGATTGTGCATCGAACACTTAAAAACAGCGCGATTATCGATATAATGACTCCTTGTTTGTTATGACCACACAATACAGGATTCGCTATGACTAAAACTATTATTCAAACTTTGGATGCACCGCAAGCGATAGGCACATATTCACAGGCGGTTAGAGTGGATCGCACGGTGTATCTTTCAGGGCAGATTCCGTTAAATCCAGAAACCATGCTGCTGGTTGACGGTGATATTGCCGCGCAAATTACCCAAGTGTTTGACAATTTAAAAGCGGTAGCATTGGCGGCGGAGGGGGATTTTTCCGATATTGTTAAGCTGAATGTGTTTTTAACGGATTTAACCCATTTTCCTATCGTGAATGAAATTATGGGGCAGTATTTTGATGAACCTTATCCTGCCCGCGCGGCTATTGGCGTAGCGGCATTGCCTAAGGGAGCTGGAGTGGAAATGGATGCCATTATGGTATTAAAGCCACAAGAGTATCCTGCGTCTTAATGACTGATAGTAATTGCTGTCCATGAAAACTTCGCACGCGCTCACCCAATCGGTTGCTACCTTAACGGGAGTCGGGACGCATACTGTCGGGCGTTTGCGTAAATTGGGCATTCACGTTGTGCAGGATTTGATTTTTCATCTGCCGTTGCGTTATGAAGATCGAACCCACGTTCATTCTATCGGCGCATTGACTGCTGGGATGACGGCGTTGATTTGCGCTAAAGTGGAACTGGTTGATGTGTTGAGCAAAGGGCGTAAAAGTCTGATTTGTCGGGTCAGTGACGGCACGGGTTTTATGACCTTAAAGTTTTTTCATTTCAGTGCCGACCAGCATAATATTTTCAGAACAGGCGCGTGGTTAATCTGCTTTGCCGAAGTACGACACGGTTATGCGGGGCTGGAAATGGTGCATCCTGAATACCGCGTTATTGCCAGTCCTGACAGCTATATTCCTGAAAACCGTTTAACGCCCGTGTATCCATTGACCGAAGGCTTGAGTCAGGCGACCTTGCGTAAAGTGATGAAGCAGGCGTTAAATCAGGTAGAGTTGCTGCAAGACTGGATTCCTGACTCGATTTTACAACGCTATCAGTATCCGTCGTTGTTGGAGGCGATACATACCTTACACGCACCCGATGAATCGGTGTCGATGCTGGCGTTGCAAAACGGCAGTTTACCCGCGTTGAAACGCTTGGCATTTGAAGAATTGCTCAGCCATTATTTGAGTCTGAAAAAAGCCAAAGTGTCGGCAAAAGTGTGGCAAGCCCCATCGTTTTCTAGCCCCATGTTAGCCAGTAGTAAAGAGCATTTTTTGCGCTCGTTACCCTTCACCATGACCGGCGCACAGCAACGGGTGATTGCCGAAATTGAAGCGGATTGCATGAGTGCGCAGCCGATGATGCGCTTGGTGCAGGGCGATGTGGGTTCGGGTAAAACGGTGGTGTCTGCGTATGCTGCGCTGTTGGCGTTGACCGCAGGTTATCAGGTGGCGGTGATGGCTCCGACGGAATTACTCGCCGAACAGCATTACCGTAATTTCAGCGGCTGGTTTGGTGGCTTTCAAACCCAAGTACTGTATCTCACAGGGCAGTTGAAAGGCAAAGCCCGCGCCGCGACCTTGCAAGCCTTGGCGGAGGGTTCGGCGGGAATTATTGTCGGCACTCACGCGCTGTTTCAAGACAGCGTACAGTTTCATAAGCTGGGCTTGATTATTATTGATGAACAGCACCGTTTTGGTGTCCATCAACGCATGGCTCTGCGCGATAAAGGGCAACAGGCAGGTTTGCGTCCGCATCAATTAGTGATGACCGCCACACCGATTCCGCGCACGCTCGCCATGTTGCAATATTCCGATTTGGATATATCCATCATTGACGAATTGCCGCCGAATCGTAAACCTATCGTCACCAGCGTGATTCCCGCCGAACGCCGTGAGGATGTGATTGCGCGAATTAATCATTGGGTGGCGAAAAAACGCCAAGGTTATTGGGTGTGTACGCTGATTGAAGAATCGGAAGTCTTGCAATGTGAAGCGGCAGAAAAAACCGCCGAACTGTTAATCGAAGCCTTGCCTGATGTGCGTATCGCGCTGATTCACGGACGCATGAAATCTGCTGAAAAAGATGCCATTATGCAGGCGTTTAAAAGTCATCAACTGGATTTATTGGTAGCGACGACGGTGATTGAAGTCGGCGTGGATGTGCCGAATGCGGGCTTGATGATTATTGAAAATCCCGAACGCTTGGGTTTATCACAATTGCATCAATTACGCGGACGGGTCGGGCGTGGCGCGGATGATAGTTATTGTTTGTTAATGTATCAAGCACCGTTATCCGATACCGCGCGGCAACGCTTGGGCATTTTGCGCGACAGCAACGACGGTTTTGTGATTGCGGAAAAAGATTTACAGTTACGCGGCCCGGGTGATGTGATGGGAACACGCCAGACAGGGCAGATTCATTTTAAAGTCGCGGATTTAGCCAGAGACGCGGATTTGCTGGGTATTATTCAGCAGGTCGGTGAACAATTTTTTATCGATTCACCCCATGCCATACAGCCGTTGTGCGATCGTTGGCTGGGTGCATCGACAGACTACGCAGAGGTTTAGCCGTTTGACTATTAACAGCGTGTTATTTGATAAAGAACCGTTATGGCGTGAAAACCGACACGGTACGCGCCATAAAATGCCTGAGTCTGTGCAGTCGTGGGCTTATGAATCAGGTTCGCTCACGCAACGCCTGCGTGCAACTTACGGCTCGGCGGTGGCGGTCAGAGTATTATTTCAGCAATGGCGGGTGCCGTTTTTAAGTGAACGCAAAGCCTTGAGACTGCATGATCGCCGCGTGTGTTTAATCCGCGAAGTATTGTTGCACGTCAATAGCAAACCGCTGATTTTGGCGAGGACGATTATTCCGCCCCATACCGCTAATCGCAGTTTAGTAACTTTAGGGTCGCGCCCTTTGGGTGAAGTGATTTTTGCTGATCCGCAACTGGAGCGTATCGCTATGGATGTGACGCTGATTAATCCCAATGAATGGACTCCGACGGCATTGGATGTCGGGCATATCAAACAACCGACGTGGGGCAGACGCACGGTGTATGCGATAAAACATCGCGAAATGCTGGTAGGTGAATTTTTTCTGCCTGCTATTTTGTAGTTGTAGCTATGACTGCCAGTCCTTAAAGGACTGGCAGTCATTCATCTGTTTACACCAGCATTCTGGTCAATGGGCTGTTATCGTCAATCACCAGCGGCTCGTCGCTGTCACAAGATGCAATCAATTCAGTAAGCTGTCGGCATTGCTCGGCGTGTTGCTGAGTGACATTATCAATAACGGCGGACACGTCGCTGTCTATCATGCTGAATGCCGTAATAATGCCTTTGTTAAGTCCGATTAAGGCACTTTTTTCTAGTGAAGGCTGGGCTTTTTTCAAAATAAAAAATGGAATCAGCCATGTCAAGGCAATCAATAAACCGCTATGTACCGCAAAATCCACGCCCAGATAGGGAACGGCGGTCATGTTGCTGTGGTAATAACCGATAAACACTTGATAAGTCACCCATGCCATTGCGGTGAGCGGCAGGGTGATTTCACAGAAGCGCGTGACTTTTAAAAAACCCCGATGTAAGGCACTGCCCGGTGCGGCTAACGCGAGCCGCGCGGCTAATTCGCTTTGTGTGTGGACGATTTTCCCTGCTTTCTCGCGCAACGGTAACAGGTGTTTTTTCAGCGGCGACACGGGTAAACCCGCTTGGTCGGCGGTGTTGATAAATTCATCAAGCGCGTCATTAAAACGGGTTTCTGCCCATTCGTCCCAGAGTGGTGTGCGCTGATTGTCGGTGTATTTAGCCAGCGTAGAAGGTGCTATTAAATCAGCCGCATGATTGGCGTGGTGTTGGGCGATTTGTTGACATGACCATACAAAACCTTGTTGTAGCAGGGTGCAGGTAGCTTGCCATTGTTTATGCCAGTGTGCTTTCAGTTGTTGGGCGTGTTGTGGTGACCCCAAGGCGGCGCGTGCGCTTTCAAGGACGTGTTTCAGTGCCTGTTTACGAACGTGTGTGCCGCGCTGTTCCAGTTGTTCAATAATGTGTTGGCTGGCGAGAGACACAATCAGGTCTTCCAGCTGGATAAATTCATCGACTGGCGCGTCTTCAACACAGGCGGTGGTAAAAATCATCGGGGCAATAAACCCCGCTTTTTGCAGTTGCTGATTAAAATCGGCAAGTTGCGCAGGTTGTCCTCTATCCCATTGATTCAATACAAATAACCATGCGTGTTTGCCGCCTTCGGCAAGTAATAACCGCCACGCTTTTTCATCCCGATACCGCTCAGGACTGACCACATAAATCAGAATGTCGATGTGCGGCAGCCAATCCAATACCTGTTGTTTGTTGCTCAGTTCGGTACTGTCAAAATCGGGCATATCAATCCAGATGATGTTTTTTTTACGCTCGTCGTCATGATGGGCAAGATTGATTTTTGCCAGTGGCAGTTGGTCAGCCAAAGCGGGCAGGGCGATACTGTGATGATAAAACAGCGTGACTTCACGCGAAGTCGGGCGTTCTATGCCTGATTTGGCAATGGCTTTACCAGCCAAGCGATTGAGTAACGCGCTTTTGCCGACCCCTGTGCCGCCCATGAAAGCGACGATTAACGGGCGGGTATTTGCCGAGTGCGGATTGGTAAATAAACCATCAGGCGAGCGGGTGTCTATATCATGCAGTTGTTGTGCGTTGCTCGCATTTAACCAACCTGCGGCGTGTGCGTGTTCTGCCCAGCGGCGGGTTTGTGCGACTAATTCAGAGTAATCGTAAGCCATGACGTTTGTCGATGAGTTGTTGCTCAGCCGCGTGCAGCGACTCCAGCGGAATGTTGAAATAAGTTAAGGCGGACAGGTGTTCAGGTAATGCTGACAGGCGGTTAATCAAAGTGTCGATAAACAACCGTTGTTTAACGATGCTGAGTTGTTGTTGTTTCAAATCGTTTTCCACTTTGTGCATATAGCTGCCTATCGCGCTTTCGGTAAGCATGGATGTTACTGTGAGCATCGCAGGGGCAATCACTAAATCTTGTACGCCGATACCGCCTGTGTGCAGAGTGAAGGCAATCACGGCAGCATCGGCAGTCACGCGGGTGGCGCGTAAGGTGTTTAGCACCATTGGCTGTTGTTGCAGTTTGTGATATAGCTGCTCGGCGGCGTGTTCTACGTCCTGCTGAAAATCAATGTGGTAGTGGTGTGCCGCGTTGGAAAATTCTTCCAGCATTCGCACCCGTTCAGCGCGTAACAAGCTGTTTAAGGCTTTCCACCATTGACTTTGTGCATTGTTTTCCGCGTGGTCGAGTAATTTATCGACCAGTTGAATCAAGGTGTGTTCGGCGATTTGTTTTAATAATGCCACTTCATGACTGCTATTGGCAATGTGTTCACGCTTACGCCCCAGCTTCATAATTTGTCTGACTGGCCACGTCAAGGCTTTACGCGCACCTGCTAAAAAGCCCGCTAAATGGGGGATTTCCAAAAGCGTCAATAATTCGGCTAAGGCGTGTTGAAAGGTTTCATAATGATGCGGATGATTTAAAAAATCCCGCTGATAACTGGCTAGTGCCGCTTGCATGGCATCGTTACACAGTGCTTGCCAGTCGGCAACGGCTTGATGTTCGGCGCGTATCGGTTCCAGCCATTGTTGCCAATGTTTTTGCAGTAATTCTTGGGTAAAACGCGCGTGTTTTTTAGGATTCACCTGCCGCGTTAAACCCTGCAATAAGGCGGCGTGTGCCGATTCCCATTGCGGGGCGCCTGTGTGTTTGTCATAAAACAACGGCACAACGTCGGGAAAGGTGTCGGTTCTGGCTAATCGCCATTTTTCCTGTAATGAGTGAATTAATACCGCTTCTGCACCTTCGGGCAGTTTGTTTAAACAAATCAGCACAGGTTGATGCAAATCTTGCAGAAACGCCATCATGTCCCAGACCGATTGATCGGCGTATTTTTCTTTACTGACCACCAGAATAACAATGTCTGCCAAGGCAACAGCGCGAATCACGCCTTCACGATAAGTGGTCGAATCTATCGAATCAAAATCGGGCGTATCCCATAACACACAGTGTGGCAGATGCGTTGATGTGCTGTCGAGTGCCGTTAAAGAATAACAATCGTAGCGTTCTTTGCTGAGTTGGCTTTGCGGCAGTTGCTGGAAACGCCCGAAATAATGCGGCAACGCCTGACAATCCGCCATTGTTACGCCATGACAAAAACCTTGCGGATGCACGGTATAGCCCGCTAACGGACTCACGCCTGCAAGCGGACGATTTAACAACGCATTGACCAGCGAACTTTTACCCGCTTGTGTAGGGCCGATAACCGCGATGTGTAGCGGCTGCGCTGTTGATGTGTTCAGCAGCTGACCTTTACGAATAAAAGCTTCCGCCAGCACCAGTTGATCTATGCGTTGCTGATACAGTACGCGCCGCGCTTCGTTGCCTTGCTGGCTGACAATGGATTGATAGCGTTGCTTTAGTAGTTGGATAAATTCAAGCATATAAACTTTACTCAAGGTTATAATGACCGACCATTTTACTTTGTTTGATGGTCGAGTGTTTATAAATACAACTACATCTACTTGAATTTAAATCGAGGTTATCTCCATGAAGAAATTAGTTATTTTTCTACTGGTTCTAAGCTGTACCGCTTTAGTAGCGTGTGGCAAAGGTACAGAAATAAACGGGCATAGTACCAAAACGGCTTATCGTTCGGTAAAAGGCTTAAAAAAATATATGCCTGCTGAAACGCAGTTAGAATTTGAAGTATCCTTTTGGATGTTGCGTGATGCTAATAAGGACGATGATACCTTTTTGAACTTAGTGGATGGCAAAAAACCGCAAGATATTATTGAAATGGGTAAAGCTCTGTATCAAGAGCGTAAAGCGGCTGGCTTTAAAGAATACGAACAATATGCCAGTTGGGAACAAATGATTACTAAATTCGGCAAAGAAAGACTGGATCAGGATAAAATCAGAAAAGGCAGAGAAGAGAGCGATGCACCTAATGGTAAGAAAAGACCGGAAGCCTCTATTTTGTATGATCCACATTCACCGCAGCACTAAATAATAACAATTTGTACCATTTCGACAGGGATGTTGATAGTAATGCAGTAAATAAATAAAAAAATGATTGACGACTGTCGTTTTCGTGGATATAATGTCGGTCTCATCTGGGGGTTTTGATTGAAATGCTTAGATGGTGAAAGATTTTTCGGGATATAGCGCAGTTTGGTAGCGCGCCTGCTTTGGGAGCAGGATGTCGGGGGTTCGAATCCCTCTATCCCGACCAAAAATCTTTAGCAACACTACAAGCCAATCGCGTTTATCCATGTGTGTTGTCATCTGTGACACAGTTCTATGGGGTTATAGCTCAGCTGGATAGAGCATCGGCCTTCTAAGCCGAGGGTCGCAGGTTCGAATCCTGCTAATCCCGCATCACTTCTTTACTTTCCCTGTTTTATCAATTTGCACGTCTGTTATTCATACAGTCCTGCCTATAGTTACATCTCCGCTTTTTACTATTATGCAAACCTAGGCATTCATTTGTTGACGTTTTTTTAATGGTTCAGTATTCCAGTGCGTAATTGCCCAGCTTAATAATTCATTGATTGATTCGTGTTGTAATTCAACAGGTGGATTTTGTTGCAATAAACCTAATAATTCAAAAATAACCTGATTTGGTGTTGTTAAATCAACAGCTAATGCGCGTGTTTGTTTACTGAGTTTATAACCCTGTTGGTCAACAATAATGGGGACGTGCATATAATCAGGGCAGGGCAGTCCTAATAACTGCTGTAAATACATTTGTTTCGGCGTTTCCATCAATAAATCAAAACCGCGCACTACCTGATTAACCTGTTGCAGGTAATCATCAATGACGACGGCAAACTGATACGCAATAATCCCGTCTTTGCGTTTTAAAATAAAATCACCGTAGTGTTCGGCTATATTACGCGCAATGAAGCCTTGCAAGCCATCATCAAAGCCAATAATCCGCGAGTCAGTTTTAACACGCAGAGCGTAAGGGCTGTCAGGTGGATTGATATTGTGACGACACAAGCCGCTATAAATGACGGATGACAAGGTTTTACGACTGCAACTGCATGGATAAACGAGCTTATTTCTTGCCAACTCATCAAGATATACTTGATACCTATCCAGACAATGGCTTTGATAAACAACGCTATCATCCCAATGAAGACCAAACGCATCCAGTGTGCTTAATATATTATCTGCCGCGCCTTGTACATTACGCGGGGTATCGAGATCGTCAATGCGGAGTAACCACTTGCCGTGTTGTGAGCGGGCGTGTAGAAAACTCGCCAGCGCGGTGTAGAGTGAACCTAGGTGTAGAGGGCCGGTTGGCGAGGGTGCGAACCGACCTATGATTTTTTTGTCTGGGCAGGACAAGATTAACCCATTTGTTTTTCTCGGATTTCGTCGAGGGTTTTACAGTCGATACACAGTGTTGCTGTCGGTCTGGCTTCTAAACGACGGATACCTATATCAATACCGCACGATTCACAAAAGCCATAATCGCCTGATTCAATTTCTTTCAAAGCCTCATCAATTTTTTTAATCAGGCGGCGTTCACGGTCACGGGTTCTCAATTCCAAGCTGAACTCTGATTCCTGAGTTGCGCGGTCATTAGGGTCGGGGAAATTAGCCGCATCATCCTGCATATGATGAACGGTACGGTCTACTTCGTGCATTAATTCAGATTTCCAATTACGAAGAATGTTTTCAAAATGTTTCAGTTGATGTTCATTCATGTATTCTTCGCCCTCTATTTCTACATAAGGCGTAAAACTGAAAGGTGACACATTCGATTTAGCACTAGCGGTCATCCAATAACTCCAAAGGACAAGGTAAATAAAAACTGCGCATTTTTAGCAGAATAGTCACAGGTTAGCAAGGATTAGTTGGTATCATTTACTTTTTTTAACTTGTGGTAATTAGGAATGGATAAACGATTAGCAAAACGAACCTTCGAACTATCCTCATTTCATGTCATGGATTTATTACGTCGTGCCAAGCAATTGGAAGCGCAAGGTAGAGATGTGATTCACATGGAAATCGGTGAGCCGGATTTTGCCGCACCGCAGGCTATTGTCGATGCAGGCGTAAAACAACTGCTCACAGGTGAGATTAAATATAGCTCTGCCGCAGGTTTGCCGGTATTACGCGAAAAAATCGCTGAATTTTATCAGCACCGTTATGGTGTAACGGTTGATGCACGGCGTATTTTTGTGACACCGGGTGCGTCAGGGGCGTTTTTATTGGCATTCGGCGTGAGCTTGAATCCACGCGATGAATTATTGATGACAGACCCCTGTTACCCGTGTAACAGCAATTTTGCTGCGTTGTTTGATGCGGATACCACGACTATACCCGTTAATGCGGATTCAAATTACCAATTAACTGCCGAAGCTATACGGCAGCATTGGACAGCAGCCACTAAGGGCGTGTTAATCGCCTCGCCGTCTAATCCGACGGGTACACTGATTACTGCCGATGATTTAAAACAGGCTATTGAAACCACCAATAAATTGGGCGGTTGTTTTTATTCCGATGAAATTTATCACGGTTTGGTTTACGACCGGCACGCTACCTCCGCACTGGAATTCAGTGATGATGTATTTGTCATCAACAGTTTTTCCAAATATTTTGCCATGACAGGCTGGCGTATCGGCTGGTTAATTGTGCCCGAAGGCTTTATTGAAGCCACCGAAAAACTGGCGCAAAATATTTTTATTGCCACGTCAACCGATGCGCAATATGCCGCACTCGCTGCGTTTGATGCGGACACACTGGCAGAACTGGAACGCAGACGTGCAGAATTCGCGCTGCGCCGCGATTTTTTGTATGAAAATTTATTACGTTTAGGTTTTGAAATCCCTGTAAAACCTGAAGGCGCATTTTATATTTATGCCAATTGTCGCAAATTCACCGATGACAGTTATCAATTTGCCTTGGATTTGCTGGAAGCGGAAGCGGTTGCTGTTACGCCGGGAAAAGATTTTGGTGTGCATGATGCGCACCATGCGCTGCGCTTTGCTTATACCACTTCGATAGACAGAATGGCGATTGCGATAGAACGCTTGGAACGCTTTATAAAATGAATTAACACCCGCTCGAACTCGGCAGGAGTCAAGCTCACGCCCTGATTATGAATTTCAAGCTGGCGTTTTGGCGTTTGAGATTGTTCCGCATGGTGGCTTCATCATCAATGCGGATGGATTCATAGCCCATTGTGACTAATTGGGCTATCAGGGCGTGTTCTAACTCGACTTCATTTTTTAAATTAAGCGTTAAATTTTTTCATGTCGTTGTCAAAACTGAATGCTGCCCATTGCCGTTGCTTGGCGGTCGCGTGAACAATAGCATCCACAATATCCACATTATGCTGTTTGAATAACTGCAAACTATGAATTAAAACCGCCTTATTAATTTCACTCACACCCGCATAATTAACAAGCCCTGTTAATGTTTCGCAAACCTGAGGCTTTGGCACTTTATAGACTTTTAGCAATACATAAACGCATTCAGCAAGCGCGCTGTCAGGGATATAAACGGTTATTTTTCCGCTGATAACATCCAACATAAACGCTTGAGCAAGAGCAAAATGTTCGGGGTGGTCATTTAGCAGATAACGCAAAATCACATTCGTATCAAGAACGGTGATATTTGTCATTATTCGCTTGCTGCCACGCTTGTTCTATTGCTTGTTCTGTTGGAATATAGCCGTTTGCATAGCTTTTTAAGCATCCTGCTAGCTCGACTTGAGGCTTTAATTTTTCCGCTGATAAAGCGGTTTCAATCGCCTGTTTTATAAATTCCTGCACATTACTCTGTTGTAAAACGGCACGCGCCGTGTCATCGGGTAATTCAATAGCTAATTGCATAGCTCACCTCGTTATAAAATTATTTAATTTACGTTAAGTAAGTGAACATCAGTTCTCAGGTATATGACTGCCAGTCCTTCAAGGACTGGCAGTCGTTTATTACCTAAAAACTTTTTCACTGTTACTTAATAACTGTGATCTTTAATTAATTTCATCTTTCAATCATAGATAGATAGTGTGATGAGTAAGCGCGACAGGTCGCGCTTACTTTTTGGCTATTAAATGCGGTATTGATTAACGAGGATTATTTTAAAAATAAATGCTTAACTGCTTCGCGCTCTTCTTTCAGCTCGATTTCAGTGGCACGCATTTTTTGTTTACTAAAATCATTAATAGCCAAGCCTTTAACAATGTCCATCTTGCCATTAATCACGGTGACAGGAAACGAATACACCAGACCTTTTTCAATGCCGTAACTGCCATCCGATACCACGCCCATACTGACCCAATCGCCTTCATCGGTACCAAATGCCCAAGTACGCATTTGATCTATCGCCGCATTTGCCGCTGATGCCGCGCTGGATTGTCCTCTGGCGGCAATCACCGCTGAGCCGCGTTGTTGCACGGTCGGAATAAAGTCATTCACAAACCATTCCTTATCGACTAACGACAGAGCTTCCTGTCCTTTCACGTTAGCATGATGCAAATCGGGATATTGGGTGTTGGAATGATTGCCCCAGATAGTCATGTTTTTTATATCGGTGACTAACACGCCGCATTTTTCGGCTAACTGACTGATAGCGCGATTGTGATCCAAACGGGTCATGGCAGAAAAGTTGGCGGGGCTTAAATCGGGGGCATTTTTTAAGGCGATTAGCGCGTTAGTATTGGCAGGATTACCCGTTACCAGCACCTTAACATCACGGCTGGCGACTTCGTTTAACGCCTGACCCTGTACCGAGAAAATCTCCGCATTTGCCTCTAACAAATCTTTACGTTCCATGCCCGCACCGCGTGGACGCGCACCGACCAAAAACGCATAATCTACATTTTTAAAGGCAACTTTCGGATCATCGGTCATTTCAATGCGCCGTAATAAGGGGCTGGCACAGTCTTTTAACTCCATGACTACGCCTTCTAATGCTTTCAATGCAGGGGTAATCTCCAGCAAATGTAAAACGATAGGTTGCTCAGGCCCCAATAAAGAACCAGACGCTAAACGAAAGAGTAACGAGTAACTAATTTGTCCTGCCGCGCCTGTAACTGCTATGTGAATCGGTGTTTTCATCTGATTTCCTTAACTTGTTTATGCGATAAAACCTTCTGGTCATAATAGCATAGAAATTTCGCCGTACTTTGTCAGAAATGCCCTGCGGCTTAATCACGGCGTGGTTTTTTTTATCGGGTATAATAGCCAGTGAAATCACTACTCAATTCTCAGGCTAACCATGAAGAAACTACTCTTTCAATTCGATACTGATACATACCCCTCTGTTTTTGATACCGTCGTTGGTTACGATGGTGGTGCCGATCATGTCATCGGTCATGGTGGCTTAACGCCTGATAATGTCACCGCGCTGGTTGAAGGCACTATTTTTACCCGCGCCCCTAAAGACAAAAAAAATACCGCGATTTTCGTCGGCGGTAGCGACATCGTGGCAGGACAAGCGTTATTTACCGCAGTACAAAAACACTTTTTCCACGGTTTCCAAGTATCGGTCATGCTGGACAGCAACGGCAGTAATACCACCGCCGCCGCCGCCGTCGCCAAATTGGTAATCAGCGGCACATTGGCAGGTAAAAAAGCCGTGGTATTAGCAGGTACAGGCCCCGTTGGACAACGTGCCGCCGTTATGCTGGCGCGCGAGGGTGCTGAAGTCTCTCTGACTGGACGTACAATGGCGCGTGCTGTACAAGCCTGTGACAACATGAAAGCCCGTTTCGGCGTAGACATCACCCCGATTGAAGCTCTCGATAATGACGCAAGAGCCAACGCCATTGCACACGCTAACATCGTTATCGCCACAGGTGCGGCGGGGATTGAATTACTCACCGCTGAACAATGGCAGAATAACCCCAACCTTGAAATGATAGTTGATGCCAATGCCACGCCCCCGTTAGGTATCGGCGGCACCGACATGATGGACAAAGGCATAGACCGTCACGGCAAAATTGTCTGGGGGGCAATCGGTTTTGGTGCGTTAAAACTCGCCTTGCACCGCGCCTGTATCGCGCAATTATTCACCGACAACACACAAGTGCTGGACGCGGAAAATATCTTTGCCTTGGCGAAAGAGATGGCACAAAGCGCGTGACCACGCTATTAAAACACCACGCCCAATCTATTTTTCAAGCAGGTGTTGCTGCTGCCGACCCCTATCAAGCGGTTAAACATTGCTTAAAAATAGATGAATCGCTGACAGGAAAAATCCACCTGATAGCCTTCGGTAAAGCCGCGTGTGCAATGGCGAACGCGGCGCAAGCAATGATTCCCGCCGCTGATTTAGCAGGTATGGGCATAGCCGTGACTAATTATGAAAACGTCACCGCCGTTGCGAATGTTGAAGTCATCGGCGCAGGGCATCCACTACCTGATACGCGGGGTTTTCACGCCGCGCAAAAAATCGCCCAGCGCGTGTCACAAGCCCAAAAAAATGATTTAGTGCTGGTATTAATCAGCGGCGGCGGTTCGGCATTACTGCCGTATCCTGTGGATGGGGTGAGCTTAGAAGAAAAAGTTGCTACCACGAATTTATTACTTGCTTGTGGCGCGACTATCAATGAAATCAACTGTGTACGCAAACATTTATCACAGTTAAAAGGCGGTGGTTTAGCGCGTTTAGCCGCGCCTGCTCACGTTCACGCGCTGATTTTATCGGATGTGTTAGGCGATGATTTAAGCACCATTGCCAGCGGTGCAACGGTTGCGGATACCAGCACCTACCATGATGCAATCACAGTCTTAAAAACCAAAGGCGTGTGGTTAGCGATTCCTGATTCAGTGCGTTTGCACCTAGAGCGCGGTGCGCAAGGCGATATTCCCGAAACGCCCAAACCGAATGACAGCGTATTTAAAAACACGCACTCTGTGTTATGCGGTAGCAATACGCTCAGTTTAAAAGCCGCTCAACAAACCGCTGAACAATTAGGCTACGAAACGCATATTTATAGTGAACAACTCTGTGGTATTGCTAGAGACGAAGCCGAACAATTGGCAAAGGTGGGCGCGAATTTATTCGCGCAGAACGCGATTAAAATCGCGCCCACGTCTAAACCTGTCGCCTTATTAGCAGGCGGCGAAACCACCGTACAACTCAAAGGCAACGGCAAAGGCGGACGCAATCAAGAATTCGCCCTCGCGTTCGCACTCGCCGCAGAAAAGCATGGCTTAACAGGGCAATGGGCATTACTCAGCGGTGGCACAGACGGACGTGACGGCCCCACCGATGCCGCAGGTGGCATGGTAGATGCTAACAGTTTACCGACGATGATAAGCGCGGGTATTAATCCAAGTGCGTACCTAGATAATAACGATGCTTACCACGCCTTAAACAGCGCAAACGATTTACTGATAACAGGTGCGACAGGCACTAACGTCGCCGATTTACAAATTTTATTACTCAGCCATTAGAGGAAAGATGATCCCACTTCAAGATGCAATTATTGAATACGCCAATAAACACATTGATGAAATCAATGCTTGGTATGACTGGGCAATAGATATAGATAATTTACCTGTTGGTATCAATTTAGCGGAGGGTAATCAATATGCTCAAAATATTGAATTAAAAAACAAATTAAATGAAGCATGGAGAAAGGCAGATAGAGATGGAGATAATGCAAGGAAACTAGAGTTAACGCACTATTACATTTATCACTGGGGAGGTATTCATGGGAATAAACCAGACACCATTAACTTATATGCTAAAGAAGAAAATCCAGAAAAACTAATTGCTAGAAAGACTCAAGGCATTGCTTCGTGGTCAAAAGCTCTATGTGCGCGTAAGGCAAACACCTATGCCATTTTTGATGCTCGCGTTTCCGCTTCTTTAAATTCATTACAAATTATCTATAACGTAGACCAGAAAATCTTATTTCCTATTCTACCTAGTCGAAATAACGTTATAAAAAAAGGTAATCAGCAATTAAAAGATATAACAAACAATAATATTCAGTGGACAAAAAATAATGCTGAATTTTATACAACATACCTTAACGTTTTATATGACGTAGTCAAAAAACTAAATAGAGATGATGTGTCGATTGCTACTATCGAAATGTTGCTTTTCGCCAAAGCAGAAGAGTTACTAGAGCAAGCATTTCCAATCCAAATTTAAATACTTACTAACCCTTACGGAGAACACCATGTTTGAAAAAACCATGACCATAGCTGGCTTTGATGATGACTTATTTACCGCAATGGAAGAAGAACGCCAACGCCAACAAGATCACATCGAACTCATTGCCTCAGAAAACTACACCAGCCCGCGTGTCATGGAAGCACAAGGCTCACAACTGACCAACAAATACGCCGAAGGTTACCCCGGCAAACGCTATTACGGCGGTTGTGAATTTGTTGATAAAGTTGAACAACTCGCTATCGACCGCGCCAAAGCCCTCTTTGGTGCAGAATATGCCAACGTACAAGCCCATTCTGGTTCACAAGCCAACATGGCGGTGTTTATGGCATTGGTTCAACCCGGTGACACCATCTTAGGTTTAAGTTTAGCTGATGGTGGACATTTAACTCACGGCGCAAAACCCAATTTCTCAGGCAAAATCTACAACGCCGTCCAATACGGTTTAAACAAAGACACAGGTGAAATTGATTACGAACAAGTCGAAGCCTTAGCGTTAGAACACAAACCTAAAGTTATCGTCGCAGGTTTCTCAGCCTATTCGCGTGTATGGGATTGGCAGCGTTTTCGCGACATCGCCGACAAAGTCGGTGCGTATCTTGTCGTGGATATGGCACACGTTGCAGGCTTAATCGCCGCTGGCGTGTATCCAAACCCTGTACCGTTCGCCGATGTTGTCACCAGTACTACCCATAAATCCTTACGCGGCCCACGCGGTGGTTTGATTCTGACCAGCAATGCTGAACTGGCGAAAAAAATCGACTCGGTGATTTTTCCGGGCATTCAAGGCGGCCCTTCCATGCACATCATCGCCGCCAAAGCGGTGGCATTCAAAGAAGCCATGCAGCCTGAATTCAAAGCCTATCAAGAGCAGGTCATTAAAAACGCCAAAGCAATGGCAAAAGTCTTTATCGACCGTGGTTTTGATGTGGTTTCAGGCGGCACAGACAACCATTTGATGCTGGTGTCACTGATTCCAAAAGGCATCACAGGCAAAGCGGCAGACGCGGCACTCAACAAAGCCCACATCACCGTCAACAAAAACGCCGTCCCCAACGACCCGCAATCCCCGTTCGTCACCAGCGGCATCCGCGTCGGCACACCAGCCCCAACAACACGCGGCTTTAAAGAAGCCGAGGTCACCGAAATCGCGGGTTTAATGTGTGATGTGATGGAAAACATGGAAGATGAGTCTGTGTTAGCGGCAGTGCGTGAAAAAGTCGCCGTGTTATGTGCGAAGTTCCCTGTTTATAGTTAATTGCAATAATGCAGGTCGGGTTAGCGTAGCGTAACCCGATCTGCAAACTGTAGGCATGGTTGTATCAAAAGCTTAAAAGATATTTACAAACTGTTATTTATTGACAATGTCAATTTATTCAATTAATCCATAATAAATGGTTTAAAATATCTTTACACTATTTGGTTATCTGAAATGAATAAAATTGGCATCGGAATTATAACGTGTAATAGAGAATATTTTTTAAAAAAATGTTTGGATTCTTTGTTTAAACATTCAAATGAATTTAACGAATCTATTATTATTAATGACGGTAAAAAAATAACCGATGTTGATATAAGCCATGTTCCTCATATTAATAATAAAACCAATTTAGGCGTAGGTAAATCAAAAAATAAGGCATTAACATATCTTTTAGATAAAGGCTGTGATTATATCTTCTTAATAGAAGATGATATTTTTATTAAAGACGGAGCGGTATTTAAAAAATACATTGAGGCATCTGTATTATCGGGTATTCAGCATTTAAATTTTGCTTTTCACGGTAATGATAATTACAACCCGGATGGAACGCCTGCCGTAAGAATGAATATACAATACAGTGACGATGTGGTTGTGAGTCTTTATCCCAATGTTTACGGAGCGTTTAGCTTTTACACTAAGAAATGTTTACAATTGGTAGGATTAATGGATGAAGAATACTATAACGCTATGGAACACGTCGATCATACATTCTTTATAGCAGAAGCCGGTATGACCACGCCATTTAGGTGGTTTGCCGATATAGCCGATAGTAATAAATATATTGAAGAAATGGATAAAAACCATGCCGGCAGTCAAATTAGAAAAGACGAAAAATGGATTGCTAATTTTAAAAAAGCAGTAGTACGGTTTGCCGAAAAATCTAAAATAGATGTAACCAATCCTTACCAGCCAAGCTGCTCAGAAGAAGAGGCTGTTGAAAAGATTAAATTCATTAAAAATAATTATGGAAAATAAATAGTATCTGTTGGTACACGTTACTCATTTATTTGGTCTATACAAAAAGTTTGAAGTCGCTATACGAGTCGCTTTGTAAAAAATATTTGCCGATAAAAGGTAAACAGAGCAACTTGCACATTCCACATTCCACATTTATTATCCCCCTCTCATTTAAAAAGGAAAATCATGCCCGTTGATATTTTACTTGCCATAATCGTGGTATCAGTTATTCAATCTATTTTTGGGGTTGGGATTTTATTATTCGGGACACCGATTTTACTGTTATTAGGTTATGAATTTGTTGAAGCATTGGGCGTGTTGTTGCCTGTGTCCATTGCGGTGAATGCCTTGCAGTTTGTCAGACATTATGATGACCTTGATACCCGTTTTTATAAAAACATTCTGCTTTATACTGTGCCGATGGTGGTGGTGTTTTTGTGGCTGGTGACCTCGGTCAAAATGAATGTCGGTATTGTGATTGGCGGTGTGCTGATTTTTGTCGCATTAAAAAGTTTTTTACCAATTATCGAGCGATTATTAAAGTCGATAGTGGTTTATGAACGGCTATATTTAATGATTATGGGCGTGGTGCATGGCATGAGCAATTTAGGCGGCTCAATGCTGACTATTATCATTTACGCGAAAAATTACACCAAAGATAAAACCCGTGTCACAGCGGCAGCGAGTTATGCGACGGTGGCTAGCTGTCAGTTAATCACCTTGCTGTTGCTGAATACTCAATTCACTATTTCTTATTTTGACAAAGCCACATTTGTACAAATTGGTATTATTATGTTTTTACTCACCGAAGAATTATTGTATAAAAATATTGATAATGAAAAATATACCAAGTTATTTTCGGTGTTCTTATTTATATCGGGTATCTTACTGATTTTAAAATCGTTATAACATGAGAATTTTAGGCATAGACCCCGGTTCACGACTCACAGGTTACGGCATTATCGAAGAAGCGGGGCGCGGTTTTAAGTATATCGCCAGCGGCAGTATTCGTATTGAAGCGGATTATTTTCCTGATAGATTAAAACAAATTTTTGACGGTATCGTACAGATTGTGGAAATGTATCACCCCGAACAAATGGCAATCGAACAAGTATTCATGCACAAAAATGCCGATTCCGCGCTTAAATTAGGACAAGCACGCGGCGCGGCAATTTGCGCGGTACAAACCAAAGGTTTACCCGTGTTTGAATACGCAGCGCGACAAGTCAAGCAAGCGGTGGTCGGCAAGGGCAGTGCCGATAAACTGCAAGTTCAACACATGGTAAAAATTTTGTTAAGTATTCAAGGTTCATTACAAATAGATGCCAGTGATGCCTTGGGCATTGCTATCTGTCACACCCATTATCAAAAAACGGCATTACGTTTGCAGACTGGATTAACACGATGATTAGTTTTTTACGCGGTAAATTAGTGGTAAAAACTCCGCCTTTATTGGTACTGGATGTCAACGGGGTCGGTTATGAAATCGAAGCTCCGATGACTACTTTTTATGAACTGCCCGTGCTGGGCGTGGAAATTACCCTGCACACCCATTTAGTGATACGCGAAGATGCGCACAGCTTATTCGGCTTTGCCACCGAAGCCGACCGCACGATGTTTAGAACGCTGATTAAAGTCAACGGTGTCGGCCCAAAACTGGCATTGACCATTTTATCAGGGCAAAGTGCGGAACAATTCCACCAGTGTATTCATGACAACGACATTCAAGCCTTAATGCGCTTACCGGGGGTCGGCAAAAAAACCGCTGAACGCTTAGTCATTGAAATGCGCGACAGATTGCCGAATTTAGGCGAGTCTGCCACGCTCATGCCCATTGTCGGCAATGCCAAACAAGAAGCCGTCAGTGCCTTATGTTCTTTGGGTTACAAACCGCTGGATGCTACGAAAATGGTGCAGGGTATTCATTCAGAAGGCAAAAGCTGTGAAGATATTATTCGCTTGGCATTACAAGGTGCGGTTCGATGATAGAAAGCGATAGACTGATAACTGCGCGTAGTCACAGCGACGAAGAACGCCAAGACCGCGCCATTCGTCCCAAACGGTTGGCGGATTATGTCGGGCAAGTAGAACTGCGCACCCAAATGGACATTTTCATTCAAGCGGCAGTGGCGCGACAAGAAGCCTTGGATCACGTCCTGATTTTTGGCCCACCGGGTTTAGGTAAAACCACGCTCGCCAATATTATCGCCGCTGAAATGGGCGTAGCAATACGGCAAACCTCAGGGCCCGTGTTAGAAAAAGCGGGTGATTTAGCGGCGTTGCTGACTAATCTGGAAGCCCACGATGTGCTGTTTATTGATGAAATTCATCGTCTCAGCCCTGCGGTAGAAGAAATTTTATACCCGGCAATGGAAGATTATCAGTTGGATTTAATGATAGGTGAAGGCCCAGCGGCGCGTTCCATCAAATTGGATTTACCGCCGTTTACCCTAGTCGGCGCAACCACCCGCGCAGGCTTACTGACTTCGCCGTTACGCGACCGTTTCGGTATTGTGCAACGGTTAGAATTTTATACAGTGGAAGAACTCGCCAGTATCGTACTGCGTTCTGCCAGAGTCTTGGGTATTGATATGGCAGACAATGGCGCGTTTGAAATTGCCAGACGTTCACGCGGTACGCCCAGAATCGTCAACCGCTTACTGCGCCGTGTGCGTGATTATGCGCAAGTCAAAGGCGACGGCACAGTCACCGAAGAAATCGCCATCGCCGCACTCAATATGCTCAAAGTCGATAGCAACGGCTTCGATGCCCTAGACCGCAAGCTATTAATGGCAATGATAGAAAACTTTGCAGGCGGCCCCGTCGGATTAGATACTCTCGCGGCGGCAATCAGCGAAGAACGCGGCACAATTGAAGACGTGTTAGAACCGTATTTATTACAACAAGGTTTTATCATGCGCACCCCGCGCGGACGCATAGTCACGCAACACGCCTATACCCATTTCGGCTTGCCGATACCTAAGCAACTGGGCGTATCGGTGGATTTGTTTGAGTAAATAATGACCATAAAAAATTTTACTTTCCCCATTCGCGTATATTACGAAGACACCGATGCAGGCGGCGTGGTGTATTACGCCAATTACCTGAAATTCTTTGAACGGGCAAGAACCGAAATGCTTCGTGCGCGTGGCTTTGAGCAGGATGATATTCGAGCCAATGACGGGGTTATTTTTGCTGTGCGTTCGGTACAGGTTGATTATTTGCGCCCTGCCTTGTTTAATAACCTTTTACAGGTGAGCAGTGATGTCACCGAGGTTAAAAAAGCCAGTTTAACGTTCAGTCAGCAAATTAACCGTGACGGTGAGCCGTTATGTACTGGTATCATTCGTATCGCCTGTTTAGACGCACACACCTTGCGCCCCAAAGCAATTCCTGAATATTTATATGAGTCGTTAACGCATGAATACTGATTTATCTATCCTTCATTTGGTGCAAGAAGCCAGTTTTGTCGTCCAGTTTGTGATGGCATTATTACTGATTGCTTCGCTTGCTTCATGGACATTTATTTTTTCCAAGCGCAAAGAATTAAACCGCGCGATTGAAATTACCGATGAATTTGAAGAGCAATTCTGGTCAGGGATGGCATTGACTGAACTGTATCGCAAGTTAGCCGCGAAAGATTTTGAACCCGAAGGTATCGAAAAAATTTTTTTAGCGGGTTATAAAGAATTTTCCAGAATGCGCCAATCGGGTACGGTTGAGCCTGCGGTGCAAGTAGAAAGTGCGCAACGTGCCATGCGCATTGAATTATCACGCGAACTGGACAGACTTGATGAACATTTATCATTTCTGGCAACCGTTGGCTCGACCAGTCCTTACGTCGGCTTATTCGGTACGGTGTGGGGGATTATGAATTCCTTTATGTCGCTGGGTAACACCAAACAAGCCACGCTTGCCCAAGTCGCCCCAGGAATTGCCGAAGCCTTGATTGCTACCGCGATTGGCTTATTTGCCGCTATTCCTGCGGTCATCGCTTATAACCGTTTTTCTACCCGTTTGGACAGATTGACAGGGCGTTATGAATTATTCGTAGAAGAATTTGTGGTGTTATTACAAAGACAGGCACACAGCAAATGAGCAGACGCACCAAACGCCGCAAACCAATGGCAGAAATCAACGTCGTCCCTTATATAGATGTCACGCTGGTATTGCTGATTATTTTCATGATTACCACGCCGATGCTACAGACAGGAGTACAAGTTGATCTGCCGCAGGCGAATTCTGCTCCCGTCGAACAAAAAGACGACACGCCGCCGATTGTGGTGTCGATTAAAGCACAGGGCGAATACTACATTAAGGCGGGGAGCGAAGACGATGAACGCATTCAAGCCGAAGAAATCAATGCGCGTGTGGTTGCCGTATTAAGCAACAAACCTGCAACTCCTGTATTAATCAATGCGGATAATAGCGTGGCTTACGGCACAGTGGTGACTGTTATGGCGGCATTAAAAAATGCGGGTGTCCCTAATGTAGGATTGATGACTAAGTCAGACGAAAAATAAACCGTAGATGGACAGTCAAAGAAAATTGTCATGGCCGTTTATTCTGGCCTTAGTGTTACACCTGATACTGTTAGGCTTGTTTGGTTTGAGCGCGTTATTCAAACCCAAAGCCAGCACCCCAGACGCGCCTGAAATCATTCACGCGACCATTGTTGATGCCTCCCAAATGCAGGCAGATGTTGAAAAAAAACAACGCGCATTAAAACAAGCACAACAAGAAAAAGCCCAAGTTGAAGCGGCTGAACGTGCTAAATTGGAAGAAGAAAAAGCACAAGCCGCCGCTATTGAACAAGCAAAAATCGACGCGGAAAAATCCCAAGAAACCACAGAGCAAGCCGAAGCCGCTGAACGTGCCAACGCTGAAAAAGCCAAGGAAAAAGCCGAAGCCGCCGAACACGCCAAAGCAGAAGCAGCGAAAGCAAAAGCCGAAGCCGCTGAACAAGCCAAAGCAGAAGCAGCGAAAGCAAAAGCCGAAGCCGCTGAACAAGCCAAAGCAGAAGCGGCAAAAGCGAAAGCCGAAGCTGCCGAACACGCCAAAGCAGAAGCAGCAAAAGCGAAAACCGAAGCTGCTGAACAAGCCAAAGCGGAAGCGGCAAAAGCGAAAGCCGAAGCCGCCGAACACGCCAAAGCAGAAGCAGCAAAAGCGAAAACCGAGGCCGCTGAACAAGCCAAAGCAGAAGCGGCAAAAGCGAAAGCCGAAGCCGCCGAGCAAGCCAAAGCAGAAGCGGCAAAAGCAAAAGCCGAAGCCGCCGAGCAAGCCAAAGCGGAAGCAGAAGCCGTCGAGCAAGCCAAAGCGGAAGCAGCAAAAGCGAAAGCCGAAGCTGCCGAACACGCCAAAGCGGAAGCGGCAAAAGCGAAAGCAGAAGCCGCTGAACACGCCAAAGCGGAAGCGGCAAAAGCAAAAGCCGAAGCCGCTGAACAAGCTAAAGCGGAAGCGGCAAAAGCAAAAGCCGAAGCCGCTGAACAAGCCAAAGCGGAAGCAGCAAAAGCGAAAGCCGAAGCCGCCGAACACGCCAAAGCGGAAGCGGCAAAAGCAAAAGCCGAAGCCGCCGAACACGCCAAAGCGGAAGCGGCAAAAGCAAAAGCCGAAGCCGCCGAACACGCCAAAGCGGAAGCGGCAAAAGCAAAAGCCGAAGCCGCCGAACACGCCAAAGCGGAAGCGGCAAAAGCAAAAGCCGAAGCCGCTGAACAAGCCAAAGCGGAAGCAGCAAAAGCGAAAGCCGAAGCTGCTGAAAAAGCCAAAGCGGACGCAAAGAAAGCGAAAGAAGAAGCGGCGGCTAAAGCAAAAGCTGATTTACAGGCGGAGATGGAAGCAGAAGCCAAAGCGGAAGCAGATGCCGAAGCCTCGCAAGCGAAAGCCGCCGCTCAAGAAGCGGAAGCCGAAAAAGCAAAAAGAGAAATTCAGCGAAGAGTCAATGATACTTGGATACGTCCTGCTGAATCTGCTGGCAGTTTAAAATGTACTATTCGTGTTAAATTAACCTCAGACGGCTCGGTCATGGATGTGCAAGTAGTCAAAAGTAGCGGCAATGAGATTTTTGATCGCTCAGCGGAAAATGCTGTTAATAAAGCATCGCCGCTACCCGTACCTAAAGACAAAGAACTCTTTAATAAAGAATTCAGGTCGTTTACATTTGTCTTTAATCCAAAATAACGATACAGAATTTTTATAGTTCTCACACTTCCGTGTCAACAGTTGCATTCCAACGCCAGAACGAAGCGATGTTGCTGACCAAACGATTATTTTTTAAGTTACAGAGGTAAACCAGTGAATTTTTTTAAACTAATTTGTATCTGTGTGATGCTGGGTTTTAGTATTTCCAACAGTCATGCAGAACTCACCATTGAAATTACCGAAGGCGTTGAAAGTGCTTTACCTCTCGCCGTTGTGCCGTTCGCCGCTCAAAGTATGCCTGTTGATATTCGTAATATCATCAATGCCGATTTAGAGCGTAGCGGTTATTTTAAAATGATGGCAGAGCAGGGGATGCCAAGCCGTCCCAGCACACCTGCGGAAGTTGATTTTAACAGCTGGAAAGGTGTCGGGCAGAACTACCTGACTATCGGTCGTGTCACCAATAACGGCGGACAATACAGTGTTGAATTCCAATTGTTTGATGTCTACAAAAGCGAGCAGTTGCTGGGTTATCAAATCAACTCATCGGCGGCGGATTTGCGCAAAACCGCGCACACTATCAGCGACATGATTTTTGAAAAATTAACGGGCAAAAAAGGCGTATTCAGCGGACGCATTGCTTATATCACCAGTAACAGCTTAGGCAATAAAAAATGGACGTATCAATTGCAGGTTGCCGATGCCGACGGGGTGAATCCACAAACCATTGCCACCTCCAATGAACCGATTATGTCGCCCTCGTGGTCGCCTGATGGTCGGCAAATGGCGTATGTGTCATTTGAACGCAAAAGAGCCGCTATTTATGTGCAGACATTAGCAACGGGTGCGCGTACTCGTGTCGCTGAATTTGCGGGAATTAACGGTGCGCCTGCGTGGTCGCCTGACAGCACACGCTTAGCGTTGACGCTGTCTAAAGATGGCAGCCCTGATATTTATGTACTGAATTTAGCCACTCGCGCATTAACCAAAATCACCAACAGTTTAGCGATTGATACCGAGCCAACGTGGTCGCCTGATGGCAACAATATTGTCTTTACCTCAGGCAGAGGTGGCAAACCGCAGTTATATATGGCATCCAGCCAAGGCGGCAATGAACAACGCATCACCTTTACGGGCGATTACAACGCGCGTGCCAGTTTTTCACCTGACGGTAAGTATTTGGCGATGGTGCATGGTAACGGCAATAACTACCGTATCGGCGTGATGGATATGGCAAGCCGTGCGATTAATGTCCTCACCTCAGGGCCTACCGATGAGTCGCCCAGCTTTGCCCCCAATGGCACCATGATTTTATATGCGTCCAGAAAAGGCGGCGCAGGATTTTTATCGGCGGTGTCATTAGATGGTAAAATGCAGCAGAAATTAGTTTTTAACAGCGGTGAAGTGCGTGAACCCGCGTGGTCACCCGTACCTTAATTGTCAGGTAAAAACCCCTTATTTTTGGAAATAGCAGATGAAATTGAATAATACATTGATTGCATTACTGATAAGCACCAGCCTGTTGACTGCGTGTAGTGATGATAAAAAACCGATTAGTGCCGCCGATAGCGTACGAACTGGTGTTGGTAGTGTTAATGGCGCATCTACTAATGGACTGAATAACGCAGGCGGCATGAATGCGCAAGGTTTAGCGGGCATGAATGGAATGGGGGAGGGTAGCGGTGAATATAATGACCCTAACAGCCCACAGGCTAAAGTGATTTATTTCATGATAGACAGCAGTGACGTACAGCCTGATTTTGTGCCGGTAGTCAACGCTCATGCGCAATATCTGGTCGCTAATCCCAGCATCCATATTATCTTGGAAGGCAACAGTGATGAACGCGGCTCGCGTGAATACAATGTTGCTTTAGGTGAACAACGTGCCAGATCAGTCGCTAATATGATGAAAGCGCAGGGTGTTTCCGACAGTCAGTTGCAAACCGTGAGTTATGGCGAAGAAAAGCCAGCGGCAATGGGTAACGATGAATCAGCGTGGGAACAAAATCGCCGCGTTGAAATTGTTTATGTAAGGTAACACCATGAAAAAGTACAGTTTTCTATTAATGTGTCTGTGCGGTTGCGCAATGGCAAGTCCCGATGAGTTGCCGCCTGTGATTGACAATTCATCGTATCCGACTGCCGCACCGCTGAACAATCCTGTTGCCGCGCCTTCATCGTCTGCTATGTATGAACTCATGGGGCGGCTGGATAGATTGCAAGCCGAAGTGCAACAACTGACAGGCAAAGTAGAAGAACAGGGGCATCAAATTTCTGAACTGAAAAAAACTCAGACGACTATGTATTCTGATTTTGATGAACGCTTGCAAAGTGCGGGAAAAAGCGGCAATGCTAATCCTGCTGCCGAATCTGCTACACAATCACCCGTATCAGACGTGCTTCCAGCACCCTCCAGTAGCCCATCAGGCGCACCTGACAGTAGCGTTGCCGAAACAACACCACCACCACCTGTTGCGATACCCGTGGAATCAGGCATTAAAACACCGCCTAGACCGCCTGCACCCAAGCCGCCCGAAGTACAAGCCTCAGGCGGTGAAAAACAAGCTTATCAACAGGCGTATACCGCACTCAGAAGCGGCAAAACCGACCAATCAATCGAACAATTCAAAAGCTATCAAAGCCAATATCCAACAGGCGGGTATGCTGATATGTCGTATTACTGGTTAGGTGAAGCGTATCGCGTTAAATTGGATAATGATTCAGCACGTCAGGCATTCAATACGGTTCTGGAAAAATACCCAAGCAGCACCAAAGTAGCGGATGCCTTGTTAAAACTGGGTTATATTGAAGCAGATCAAAAAAATGTCGCCAAAGCGCGTGAATATCTAACGCGCGTTACCAGTGAATTCGCCAACACCCCCGCCGCCCGTTCGGCAGAAAGAAAACTCGCTCAGCTTAAATAAGTAATGGAAAACACACTACGCATTACCGAAATTTTTTACTCCTTACAAGGTGAATCCAATACCGTGGGCTTGCCCACGGTATTTATCCGCCTGACAGGTTGCCCGTTACGTTGCGTGTATTGCGATACCGCTTACGCCTTTACAGGCGGCAAAAAAATGACGTTAGCCGATATTCTGGCTGAGGTGGATCAATACGGTTGCAAATACATCACCGTCACAGGTGGCGAGCCATTAGCTCAACCCGCTTGTCTTACATTAATGACGCAATTAGTGGATAAAGGCTATACCGTTTCTCTGGAAACCAGCGGCGCACTCGATGTATCTGCCGTTGACCCGCGCGTCATAAAAGTCATGGATTTAAAAACCCCCAGCTCAGGCGAAGTAAGCAAAAACCTTTACACCAATATTGACCATCTTCGCGCACACGACCAAATTAAATTTGTCATCGGTAACGATGAAGATTATCACTGGTCAAAAGCCCTATTAACGGAATACGACCTGCTCAATCGGTCTCAGATTTTATTTTCACCCGTTATGGGACAGCAAAATCCAACTGAATTGGCTGAAAAAATTCTCAGCGACAGACTCCCCGTTCGTTTTCAAATTCAACTTCATAAACTGCTTTGGGATGATGCCCAAGGTAAATAAATACTATGCAAAAAAAAGCCATCGTCCTGCTATCAGGCGGACTAGATTCCATTACCGTACTCGCACTTGCCAAACAGCAAGGCTTTCAATGCTATGCCCTCAGTTTTGACTACGGGCAACGCCATAATGCCGAATTAATCGCCGCCGCAAAAATTGCCGCCGATTACCAAGTAGCAGACCATAAAATTATCAAGCTGGGCTTAGGTTCAATAGGCGGTTCAGCCTTAACCGATGAACACATTGCCGTACCGCACACTCTGCAAGCAGGCATTCCCGTCACTTACGTCCCAGCCAGAAACACCATATTCTTATCATTCGCCTTAGGCTGGGCAGAAGTGCTGAATCTGCACGATATTTTTATCGGCGTAAATGCCGTTGATTACTCAGGCTATCCCGATTGCCGCCCTGAATTTATCGAGAGCTTTCAAAAACTAGCCAACCTAGCCACCAAAGCAGGCGTAGAAGGTACCGATTTCTCCATCCACACCCCGCTGATACATCTAAGCAAAGCCGACATCATCAAAACAGGCATCGCCTTAGGCGTAGATTACCAGCGCACCGTATCCTGTTACTCAGCCGACGAACAAGGACGCGCCTGTGGAGAATGTGATGCCTGCCGCCTGAGAAAAGCAGGATTTATCGAAGCAGGTATTCCAGATAACACACGTTATCAAAAATAATTAAAAAAAGTGTTGCACAACCCGTAAAATTCGTTATAATAAGTCTTCTTTGTTGGGTCGTTAGCTCAGCCGGTAGAGCACCGCACTTTTAATGCGATGGTCGCGCGTTCGAATCGCGCACGACCCACCACAAAGTATCAATGAATCAACCACTTAGATTATCTAATCAAGTGGTTTTTTTATGCCTGTCGTTTTTCTTTCCACATTCTTTAATTTTTCCTTTTTAATGTAAATTCACATTTCATTTTTGTAAATTCGCAAAATCTTTTGCGCGTTTTTTTCAAAAATACTGCGTAATTTCAATTAATGTTTCTCAATCAGTTTATTCTTCAACACATCAAACGGGTTGAAGGCGATATTTAGGCTGAGTTTTAAGTTAATGATACAGGCGATAGTGGTGCTGGTGAAAATGCAGATCATGATAGCAATCTGGTATTTCACTGCCAGCCAAGGTTCGCTGCCACCCAGAATTTGCCCCGTCATCATGCCGGGTAACGAGACCACTCCCATAGTAGCCATGCTGGCGATGGTTGGATTGATTGCGGCTTTAATGGCATCTCGAAAGTAAGGACGTACCGCTTCCCAGCGGGTTGCGCCCAGCATTAGAAAAGTCGTATATTCGTTCTCGTTTTTGCGTAGTGATGAATAGAAGCGTTCCAGTGCGATGACATTGCCCTGCAAACAATTGCCGAGAATCATACCTGCCAACGGCACAATATAACGGGCATCGTAATAATGCGTCGGCTGGATGACCAGAATCACCAGATAGGCAGTGGAGAACAGTATGCTGGAGGCAATAGCCGTAAAAGTTGCCAGTGCAAAATAACGCACTTTAAGTCCTGCACGCCTTAGAATACTGACATCAGCGACTAATAACATTATCAGTATCCATAAGCCATTGAGCCAAGGATTGTTAAGGTCGAACAGCATTTTTAGATAGATGCCAACCAGCAATAACTGGATGCTCATGCGCAGAATGCTGATACCAATATCCCGACTCAAACGCAGACCAATCAGCCAGAGCAGTAGCCACGGTAGTAAACAGAGGACGTAAAGCAGTACCATCTGCGGTAGCGCAATATCAAGGGTGTTCATGTCGCTTTACCTGAGTCAATCGACCTGCTTCCAGTTCAAAAATAATAGCACAGCGTTCCAACCATTCAGAGTCGTGGGCTACTGAAAGCACCGTCAAATCTGGATCAGAGAAAACATCGAACACAGCTTGTTTGCTGTCCGCGTCCAGTGCGCTGGTTACTTCGTCCAACAGATAGACTTTTTTTTCTAATAGCAGACCGCGAGCCAAGGCAATTCGCTGTTTTTCGCCCCCAGAAATACGGCTGCTGTCCTGCTTTAAAATATCCGCAGGCAGTTGCAATCGTTGTAACACGTCAATAAGTTGTTGTTGAGTCGGTTGCTGCTCGCGATGCGCTTTAAATTGAAAAGGCAATAACAGCGCATCCCTTACGCTTTCCGCACCCAACACGGGTTCTTGTCCAATATAAGCGGTACAACTTCTAATGTTCTGAACAGATGCGGGAGTTAGCGGTACTTCCTGAAAGTAAACTGTACCTGACGTTACAGCGTGCAGTCCCAACAAGGTTCTCAGTACACTGCTTTTACCAGAGCCAGATTTGCCGCATAACACCGCTTTTTCACCAGAGAAAAGCGTAAAGCTGATGTCGGATAAAATCGTTTTTTCGTGGGCAATGACTAATACTTGGTCGAATCGAATGATTGGGGGCATTTAATAAAATTTAGCCATTTCGCTCAATGGAATTGCTTTGATTTTACTCGCGTGTCCAGCAGAACCAAAGGTTTCATAACGTGATTGACACAGTGTTTGCATTGCATCTCTAGCCGCTTGATAGGTTTTGCGTGCGTCTAACTCAGTAGCATTTTCTGGATTGGCTAAAAAGCGGCGCATTGCCCCAGTCGAAGCCATGCGCAAATCCGTATCAATATTGACTTTGCGCACCCCGTATTTAATGCCTTCCACAATTTCATTCACTGGCACACCATAAGTTTCGGGAATTTCACCGCCAAACTCATTGATGATTTTTAGCCACTCTTGCGGCACTGAACTAGAGCCGTGCATCACAAAATGGGTATTAGGCAAATGTTGTTGCAAGGCTTTTAAACGACTGATGACCAACACTTCGCCAGTCGGTGGTTTGCTGAATTTATAAGCACCATGACTCGTGCCAATGGCGACGGCTAAGGCATCAATATTGGTTTGTTTGACAAATTCCACCGCTTCATCGGGATCAGTCAATAGCTGGCTGTGATTATCTTGATTTTCCAGCGAACCCAAACAACCAATTTCACCCTCAACCGACACGCCACAGGCATGAGCCATGCTGACCACAGTGCGGGTAACATCCACGTTATAGTCAAAAGACGCAGGGGTTTTCATGTCTGCCAACAACGAACCATCCATCATCACCGAACTAAAACCTGATTGAATCGCTTGAGCGCAAATGTCAGGCGTGGGTGCATGGTCTCTGTGCATCACCACAGGAATATGTGGATATTGCTCAACCGCTGCCAGAATCAAATGGCGTAAAAATACCTCGCCCGCATAGCGATTCGCACCCGCTGAACCTTGCAGAATCACAGGGCTGTCACAGGCATCCGCCGCCTGCATAATCGCTTGCACCTGTTCCATATTACTGATATTGAATGCGGGAACCGCAAAGCTCTGTTCGGCGGCGTAATCCAACAGTTGACGCAATGATACTAAAGCCATGCGGCTCTCCTTGAGTGGTAAAGTGTTTATAATGTTGAGTGAGTATAGCAAGCAGGAATATGACTGCCAGTCCTTGAAGGACTGGTAGTCATTTATTATCGAGAAATGTCGGTTGGGTTAGTGTGTTGTTGCCAAAGCGCGAACCACTCGGTTAAATCGCGGCTATCACCCAGCGCGTTGAGACTGCGATCAACCGCATCATGATTGCCCCACACCACCGTAGCCCAATCGCCCTCTGCCACACGCGCTTCTATTTCTGTACAGTAAAGCCCCTTATCACGCTGAACATAAAAACCGTAAGTGCGACAAGCCACAGGTCTATGGGCGTAAACCCTGCAAGCCCCCAGCGATTGATTCAACATAGGGCAGGTGATAGGTCGTGAAGTCTGCTCAGCCAGCGCGGCAATGCCCCGACCAATCTCCAAAAGCTGCTCCGACGGCAACGCGGCGAGTCCATCCCGCAACAACTCCCATTCGGTTGCTGTGAGTCTAGGAATTTCCGCAAGTCGCCGACAACAGCCATCACAGCCCATGCGACATAGCCAGTCTGAATGATTGTCACTGATAGTTTGTACACGCGCATCAATATCAGCATGGATTTGGGTTAGTTTATTCATCTTTGTATGTAATTTTAATTTTTTTAGAGTAATTTTTGGGCATGGCGGGTAAAGTAATGGGCGAAAAAGTCTCGCTGAAAGATGTGTTATTCTAACTAACAAACGGTACAAAGCAGGAGATTAGATAATGGCTATTATTAAAAAAATTTAAAAACAGAGATTGATAATAGAAGTTACGCATTGACGGTCAACTCTTTCTGTAGACTATAGCAGTTGCTAATGACCTCCATAGCACAATTGCACATAGCCACAAATCGCGATGATTAGATGATGTGTTGGGTTTCAAAAAACGGCAACTCAACCCACGCTGCTTTCAAAACATACGGCGTAATACGCTAAAGCTATTACGCCTTACGAGTTGGAATATGTGGGGAACCTCGAAAAACCTCAGTTTCCAAAAAACTGATGTAATAGAATCAATCACTTAGTATTTGGATTTTATCAAAATTAGCGGTTTTTCGAGGTTTCCTGTAATTTTATAATGTAAAAAGATAAGCGCGTAGATACCGTGCTTTTGGAGTTTAGTTCATGGACAAAATACTAGAGATAATATCAAGATTAAAATATCAAACTATATTACTTTTTGGTGGTATTGTTTTTATTTTAATATCAATGTGTAAGTTTTCTTTTGAAAATGATAATTTCAAAATTGAGCAATCTAATTCCATTAATTACTTCGTGTTTGTAGTGGGATCTGTCTTTGTTTTTCTATCTATAATAGTTTTTATGGCAGAATATTTTGATATTTTTTCTACCAAAAATATCAAAGGCATAAAAAATGGATATTCTGTTGAATTTGGAGGAAAGAAGTTAAATGTTATTTACGGAAAAATAGAAACATATCGCTGTGATAATAATACCGTGATTGCTTTGCCAATTGACGAATTTTTTAGTAAAGATTGTATTCTTCGCAAAAATTCTGCATTGAACGCTTACGTCAAGAGGCACTATGCTCCCTCTGATATTGATTTAACACTACAGTATGCCCAACCATTCATAAATTTAGTTGTTCAAAACTTATCAGGAATGCCGAAATCTAGTGTCGAAAAAAAGCCAAATATATTTGAAGATAGTTATGGAGTAGGGAAGGGTATTTTTTTTAATGACACTAATTCACAAAATAATTTGATATTAATATCTACTTCAACACAACGAGCTAACCAAGGGATACGTTCGGATGTTTCCTATATAGCAGAAGCAGTTAATGAGGTATGTAATATTATGACTAATAACGCGTTGTATAATCTATATATTCCTGTTATCGGGTCTGGGTATGGTGGGTTATTAGAAGCAGATATTTTTGTGTTGATATTACAATTTGTTAAAGTTTTGCGTAACCAAGCACGACCAATTAATGAGGTTAATATTGTCGTTTATAAAGGCGATAATGGTAGCGAAAAACTAAATAGAAAATTCATTAAATCTATTTTGAAATCAGTTTTAACCATAACTAGCTAAGGATATTTAAATGATTGATGATTCTAAAATTCTTTACCCGTTAATTGACTTTTATTTAGGAAAAGGTAAGGATGGATGTGGTAGAACTATTAATGAAGTTAGGAATAATGACTTGGAGTGGTTAGAGGATACTCACAATTACATTCAATGGTTATTTCCTTTGATAGAAAAAAGTCAATATGTCGATGCGCCTGTGCTGGATGATAAGCAAATTGAATTGTTTAAAGAAAATCCTCTCCTCTATCATGAGTTACTATTATCATTTAAACTAATGCTCAATTTTTATGGCTTTTCTTGTGATAATAACACGACTAATATAATCATAATTAAATCTCCATCTTTTAATGATAGAAAGAAAATATGGATTTCTAGGAAAAATCATAATTATCTTCGTATCACAAGAATTATAAAATGTTTATCTATATTGGGTTTAGAAAATTATGCTCAGGCATTTTTTGAATGTTTACAACAAGTTTTCATTGAAGAAAACATTGATAAAGTGGCATTCCAATATTGGAAACAAGCTGTGAACTAAAACGGCGTTACTACATAAAAAATCCTGTAGTCCGTAGATACGCTGCTTATAATTGAACGCAACAGGCTATTCAAGCCGTTGCAATGTATTGAACTTTTATATTAGACCCAACAACACATGAAACCAGAAATTCAACACAATAAGATAGTCGTTTTATCTGGTGCTGGTATCAGCGCAGAGAGTGGTCTACCAACCTTTCGCGATTTTCATGGTGGTTTATGGAATTTATATTCATGGCGTGAGTTGGCAAGTCCAGAAGGCTGGAAGAAACACCCAGAAGCAGTGCTTGCCTTCTACAACGAGCGTAGACTACAAGCTTGGCTAGCCGTTCCAAATGCAGCACATCAGGCAATTGCATCCTTAGAAACTGCTTACGAGGTGGTGGTTATCACACAGAACGTTGATGAACTTCACGAACGTGCGGGTTCACGAAATGTAATTCATGTGCATGGGCAAATTGCTTATGCACGAGGTACGTCCCCAGCGCGTAAGCGATATAGAATTGGTGACTCGCCTATTTTAATGGGTCAGCTTTGTGAGGATGGAACGCAACTTCGCCCAGACATTGTCTGGTTCGGTGAACAGATTGAATGCTTTGAAGAGGCTCGCCTGCATATAGCCACCGCCGCAAAAGTTTTGGTAGTTGGCACATCACTTTCCGTTTTTCCAGTCGCCTCTTTGGTGAATGAGGCACGAGATGATGCCGAAAAGGTACTTGTTTCATTGGAAATGATTGAGTTGCCTTACGGCTTCGTTTCCATTCAAGGCAAAGCTACCGAAGTTTTACCCAAACTGGCTGAAAAATGGCTCACGTTAACCCGATAAGCTCAGCAGAGCGCAATAGTGAAACGTATTGCGCCGAATGTTTTTCAACCACTATCCAAGTTAGTTGATTTTGCGCAATAACTTACCCACCATCACCAATCAATCCAATCTCGATACATCTTTTGGCTCTTTCATCGCTAGCGAGACTACCAACGATAAAGCTGCACAGCCGCTGACGTAATAAGCGAACCACTCTGGATGTCCGACGCTTTTCATCCATAAGGCTAGGTATTCCGCAGTTCCTCCAAACAGTGCGACTGTGAGCGCGTAGGGCAAGCCTACACCTAGGGCGCGGATATGCACGGGGAATAATTCGGCTTTGACGATGGCGTTGACCGATGAGTAACCAGAAACAATCAACAGTGCGCAAATGTACCAGACGAGAGCTGATGTCATGCTTTGCGGTTGCGACAGTTGGGTAAGAATCGGGACGGTAAAAACCGTTGCCCCCGCACCAAAGGCGATAAGCATGAACCGTCGCCCGACAAAATCGGAAAGCAAGCCATACAAGGGTTGGATAACCATAAACACCAGCAAGGCGATGACGGAAATGACGGTGGCATCGTCTTTACTGAACCCTGTTGTGTTGACCAGAAATTTTTGCATATACACGGTAAAGGTATAGTAAGACACCGTACCCCCTGCGGTTAGCGCAATGACGGTCAATATTTCCTTAGGGTAATTGAGCAGTTCCCGCAGCTTAGCATGGCGGCTGGAAAAAGTATGCTGTTCGACAAAAACCTTGGTTTCCGACATATTGTTGCGCAAGCTCATCGCAATAACAGCCAGCAAGCCACCGATAATAAACGGAATCCGCCAGCCCCATTGATGGAGTTCTTCGCTGGTCAACAGCCATTTTTGCAATGCCATTAATAATATCAGAGCCAATAACTGACCCAAGACGATGGTGACATACTGGAAACTTGAGTAATACCCGCGTCGCTTGCTGCTCGCCATTTCACTAAGATAGGTTGCCGAACTGCCATATTCGCCGCCAATACTGAAACCTTGCAGCATTCGGGCGAATAGCAATAACGCGGGTGCCCAACCACCAATAACGGCATACGTCGGTGTGCAAGCGATAATCAGTGAACCTAAACACATTAGGCTCACAGACAGCAGCAAGGCACTTTTGCGCCCTTTGCGGTCGGCAAGACTGCCTAGCAACCAACCACCTAAGGGACGAAAGATAAAACCGACTGCAAAAACAGCGGCGTTATTCAGCAATTGTGCGGTTTGGTCGCCTTCAGGAAAGAAGGCTGGGGCAAAATACAATGCGAATGCGGCATAGATAGCCCAGTCGAAATATTCCACCAAGTTACCAACCGAACCACTAAAAATATTGAGCAGGCGTTTTTTGTGCGAAAACTGGGTCGATTGTGGATTCAAGGGTTAATGACTCCAAGAAGAATGCAGCGTTGATTTCATAATGCGTAAGATAAAGCAGGTGGAGATTGTTGTACATTTTAGACTACGTTATCGGGTTAGCTTTATGATTAACCCCTTAAATGCCCATCGCCATAAGCCACCCATTTGTAGGTGGTGAGTTCGTCAGCACCGACTGGACCTCGGACGTGAAGTTTATCGGTACTGATGCCGACGACAGAACCCAAGCCATAATCGCCGCCGCCTGATAATCGGGTTGAGGCGTTAATCATTACCGATGCTGAATCGACTTGCGCTTCAAATTGGTTAGCCATACTCAGACTTTGCGTCACTATGCCGTCAGTATGTCCTGAACCATAGTGGTTGATGTGGTCAATCGCGGCTTGAATTCCATCGACAATTTTGACTGACAAAATAGGTGCCAGATATTCGGTATGCCAGTCATCTTCGGTTGCCGCTGGAATATCGGGCAACAGCTTTTGCGTTTGTTCACAGCCGCGCAGTTCAATGTTGTTGGCAGTCAATGCGCTGTGCAATAGCGGCAACAAGTGTTCGGCGCAATGTTTATCGACTAATAGGGTTTCCAGCGCGTTACAGACTTGCACGCTTTGGCATTTGGAATTAATGGCGAGGGCGACGGCTTGTTCTGGGTTGGCATCGGCGGCGATATACAAGTGACAAATGCCATCGTAATGTTTAATGACAGGAATGCGCGTCCCTTCGGCAATGCGCTGAATTAAGCCTTTGCCACCGCGCGGAATTAACACGTCGATGTATTCATCCATTTTCAGCAGTTCACCGACGGCTTCATGTCCAGCGGTGCGGATAATTTGTATCGCATGGCGTGGCAGACCTGCATTCACCGCGCCTTCTATCATGGCATCGGCGAGTAGGGTATTGGTTTGTAGGGCTTCTGAACCGCCGCGCAAAATGACGGCATTGCCGCTTTTGATACATACGCCCGCCGCGTCGGTGGTCACGTTAGGGCGCGACTCATAAATAATGCCGATAACACCAAGTGGCACCGATTTTTTATAGACGCGCAGTCCCTCTGGATTGGTATGTCCTGCCAGTATCCGATTCAGCGGATCGGGTCGTTGTGTCACTTCTCTTAATCTGGAGAGCATATAGTTAAAGGTTTTATTATCAATGGTCAGACGCTTAATCATGGCATCCGCTTGACCTTCATCGCGGGCTTTGATGATTTCTTGGGCGTTGATGTCCAGCACCTGTTGCTTAACCGATTCCAGCGATTCAGCCATTTTAGTCAGGGCAAGATTTCGTATTGATTCGGGGGTGGATGCTAACTGGCGCGATGCTAAGCGACTTTGTTTGGCAATGTCTTGAACAGTATGAGTATTCATGTTTTTTACAATGATTGTTTTTGAGAGGATTAAGATTGACGAATAGGTGAGGGGGTATTTTACGGTTGTTGGAATGAGCTTGGTACGCCATTAGTTTAGTTATGACGGGTAAATGCTAGACCTGCGAGGTTTTTTAAAACCTCGCAGGTCTTTATCGCACACTTTTAACTACTAGACAAAACGTTTAGGGCTGGATACACAGGTCTAAATCAATATCTCAGACTACTGGTCTCACCCGTTATATTCAGTTGCCCGCGTAAATTCTCCAGTTGATCCATCAAATCAAGTACCAAGCCGATACCTGCCAGATTAACACCCAGATCACGTTGTAATCGGAGTGCTGATTGAACCCGTGCCAGATTTGCACCTGAGAAGTGCCAACAATGGATTTCTTTTCCTTCGGGTTCAATGATGCCTTCTTCAACAAGACTGATAACCCAATCGGCATGGACACCACAGGCGCGGCACAATTGACCCAGTGTCAGAGAATCTTCTTCAATGATTGTCCCTGTGTGGATTAATAATAATTCGTGAGAGTTCATTTATATCCCCATAGATTGGCGTGGGTTGAAATCAAGCGTTTGCTGCATATTTTGGTAAACCGCTTTGGCTTGTTCTGTCGTTGCAGGTGGCAGGACAATTTGCAGCACCACATAAAAATCCCCCGCTGTTTTAGCGGGCAGTCCCCGACCTGCTAAACGCAGTTTATTGCCTTGTCTGGAATTAGGCGGTATTTTCAATTCAACAACACTTTCTGGCGTAGGCACTTTGATTTTAGCACCTAAAGCCGCTTCCCAAGGGGTAACGGGAAGATCCAGATACACATCGGTTTCAGAAACCCGATAAAGCGGGTGATTGTTAAACACTATCTCAAGAAACAAATCGCCTGCCTGACCGCTACCCGCACTGCGATTGCCCTGACCTGCGAGCTTGATATGCTGTCCCTGCTTAATGCCTTTGGGGATTTTGACATTCAGACTTCTGTGCTTTACCTGCAATTGACCTTGGGCATTCATTTCAGGCGTACTAAGGGAAATAGTGCGTGTTGCACCGTGATAACTATCTTCCAGATCAATATGGATTTTTGCATGGCTATCCTGCCCACGCGAAGAGCTGCCGTAGTGCCGCTCTGTGTCCGAAGGATGGAATCCTGTACTGCCAAACAGTTGTGAGAAAAAATCACTAAAGTCACCTGTATTGACATTTGTGAAACCACCTCCTTTAAATTCAAAACCTTCATCCCAGTTGGGCGGCGGTCTGAAATCCTGACCCGATTTCCAGTTCTCACCTAACTGGTTATAAGCCGCTCGCTTCTCAGGATCTTTCAGAACTTCATAAGCTTCGCCTAATTCCTTGAATTTTGCTTCACCCTCTGGATCTTTACTGACATCGGGATGATATTTGCGTGCCAATTTACGATACGCACGTTTGATTTCATCCTGACCGGCATCACGCGAGAGACCCATGATTTTATAGTAATCTTTATATTGCATATTGAATAACCTGCCTGATTATAGGAAATGCCGGTTAAGTGGTTACATATACGTTTTCAGGGATGAATCAGAGACTTAACCTTGCGCGTAATAACGGAAAAATGTTGTTCAGCTACTTACGATTATTGAAATCAGCCATTTATGACTGGTAAAGTTGCTAAACCTGTGAGGTTTTTAAAACCTCACAGGTCTTTACTGCACACGTCATAAAAAATTGATCGGCTGTTAATGGCAGTGACGCAGCGTGTGGGGAGCGAGAGAAAATCGCTGTTGATAATGTTAAGAAGATTGCTTTATATAAAAAGATATTTTCTGCTCAACGCTGATAATGGCTTTATTTAAAACACTCAGATTTTTTTCTTCCTGAATTTGCATCCCCATGAAATAAAAAATGGGCATCCAAAAAGGATTAATTAACACACCACCCAGCGCACTTTTCCATGTTCGGCGGCGATTTTTTAACGGGTTAAACGACTCGGTTAAAGAACACATGGGTCGTTCGACAAACACAGCCGCAATCGGTTTTATGATGATTTTGTCATAACCGTCCAGCTGCTCTATAGATTTCAGCAGTTTGCGCTGCATATTGTGATAATTTATGCGGGCATAACTTGCTGAAAACGCCAGTACCATTGCCACCAGCGGCAACAGAATAAAAGGCGGGGCAATGGGGGCGAACGTAGAAGACAACATCACCGTCGCTAAACCCAGCATCAGCACATCTTCACCCCGTTCTACATCCCGATCAATACCTTCAACAATCACAGCAACAGCATTGTCATCACCGACCAGTAAATAATCTTTTTTTTGCATCATGATATTCTCCTTATGGAAAAAGTCTTTCAGGACATATCTTATGGCAAAAGATTGAATGTAAACCACACATTTTTTTAATTATTTAAAAATTTTATTGCTTAAGTTGGACTGCCGCTTTTTAACACCCCGACATTGCCCTGCGCTGCTCAAGTTTTGTCTGAATATACCCTGAAAACCGATAATGAATAATGACCGCATCATCCAAATGCGCCGCGCCTTGAATCACACCTAAACAGCTGGGCGTATGACAAGCACATTGAAACGGCTGATTCATCGACCATTCCGTAGCGGGATAAAAAAAGGTCAGTTCTTCATTTTCATGAATAGGTCTAAGCGCGACAATCTCGCCTTTTTCGGTATCAAAAAACGTATTGGGTTCACAACTGTGGTTGGTATATTGCAAACAATCTGGAAAAAGATGGATGTGTTTATCGTCATCAATCTGCACTGACAGATAAGTCGGCTGCTCAAGCTGTTCATGCGCACTAAACACCTGTACAACCGCATTCACTGGGAAATATTTCAATGCTCTTAGCGCGTAATAACCGCGCACTGGATGATAAAATGCCGCTACATTGTCAGACGCATCAACACACTGTTTAATCGTCATGCTGCTCTCCTGTGTTTTTATGATTGCTGATATTGGGAATCTGTTGGTAGATTGGGCTGCGGGGGGGTAACCGAACAAACAGGGCGAAAAATAGCGTTTATAATCAAAATCTTGCGTAATTGTGTTGGGTTGCCAAAAAGACGGCAACCCAACCTACGCGACTGTAAAGTGTATATAAAAAAGCCCCGATTGCAAACACAACCGAGGCTTTTTATTAACGCCATGAGCAAGCTCTACTTGGCGTGGCATGAATAAAATACGCTTGATTTTATGTTACAACGATAACATCAAGCGGAGCTTGGGAACGATGCAAGCAGAGCGTTGTTTTTAACGTGGCATTGAACGCCAATGAGCAATTACATATTCAAAACGACCTTCACGCCATCTAGTATATGCACAGACATGTACAGTTTTTGCTTTATTCATAAGAAAATTCCTTATAAATTTTCATAGGCAATAGAAAAACCTGTATTACATGCTACACTTTCACTGCTTATTCAAATGTAAAGTAATACAAACGGCAGAGGGGAACCTATACCACCATGCCAACAATCCATTGACACTACCAATGTCTATGGGTTTGTTTAGATAAAACAGCTACCAACTGTTCTATCTTTATTCAAATAAAAAAAGGTGAGACGAGTTACCAGCTCATTTCACCTTATTCTATCTTTTCTAAAAACATCCAATTGAACATTTGCTGCTTCATCAGATACTTTAAACATTTCAGCTACTTCAAAATCATATCTACATTGATTAACGTGTTCAGCAGAAATTAAAAGTTCTCCAGCAAAAGCGTTAGCTTGCCATTCACTACTAATATAAGCAGGAATAGAATTACCGTATTCCATTCTGGCGAATCCTAAATTGGAATGTAAAACTAAGTGTCCTAATTCATGTGCTAATGTCATGCGGTCTCTGCCTTTGTTAATACATGCGCCTTCATAAACATCTTCTCTAATTTGAATTAGATTATCATCAGGAAATGTTAATCCGTGTGCATCTCCCATTTCGTATTGTGTGCAAATTTCAAAAACAAAGCCTTTTAAATGTTTTGCTAAAGTTAAATCCAAAAATTTAACAATTGGAAAACATGCAGAATCTTTCCCTGTAAGCTCTTCATTGATTTTTCTGACTTTTTGAGCTACTTGTCGAATTGCGTCCCGACTCATTGGTGGTACTTTTCGTACTATTCCTGACATCAATCATCTCCTATACCCAGTAATTTACGCATACTTTCCAACTCATCTTCATTAAGCGAATCAAATTTTCTAGCAAAACCTGCAACTAATCTCCGACTTCTATCATCTGAATTCTCCATATTAATTTTTACTTCCTTTTGTGAAGCTAAAGATAAATCTTTAAGTTTTTGTTCTTGTTGTTTTGAAAGCTCAAAATGCGAAACCACTTGAGCCATTAATTCAGATGATATATTTTTTTTTCCAGTTTCAATTGCTGACCAAAACGCAACCGAAATACCCAAAACCTCAGCAATATCAGATTGTGTTTTATCATGGTCAATACGAAACTTCCTTATCTCCTTACCAAAAGGTGTTAATTTACTCATGTTATATCTCCACGTTAGTTAGCACTTAGATTTTTATAATTATTCTTATTTGAAGAACAATTATACTTTATTAAAATAATAAATCAACCTTTATAGGTTTAATTTATTTGGTAACGTGGTTGTTTTTTAAACACTGGAAAAATAAAAAAGCCCCGATTGCTTACACAACCGAGGCTTTCAATTTAAAGCAGAAAAGCGTTAAAGCCGCATGATTACATCATGCCGCCCATTCCACCCATGCCGCCCATACCGCCCATACCGCCCATGTCACCCATGCCATGACCATGTTTGTCATCGCTAGGTGCATCGGCAATCATGACTTCGGTAGTCAGCATTAAGCCAGCAACAGAAGCGGCGTTTTGTAACGCGGTGCGGGTTACTTTTGCAGGGTCTAAGATACCCATTTCAATCATGTCGCCGTATTGACCTGTGGCGGCGTTGTAACCATAGTTACCTGTACCTTTTTGGACTTCGTTGAAGACAACTGAAGGCTCGTCGCCAGCGTTAGCAACGATTTGACGTAATGGCTCTTCCATTGCACGACGTAAAATGTTGATACCAACAGTTTGGTCGTGGTTGATGCCTTCCAAGCCAACTAAAGCAGATAAAGCGCGAACCAGTGCAGTACCGCCACCAGCAACTACGCCTTCTTCAACCGCTGCGCGAGTTGAATGCAGTGCGTCTTCTACGCGGGCTTTCTTTTCTTTCATTTCAATTTCAGTTGCCGCGCCGACTTTGATAACCGCAACGCCGCCTGCTAATTTAGCTAGACGTTCTTGCAATTTTTCTTTGTCATAGTCAGAAGTGGCTTCTTCGGCTTGCGCACGAATTTGAGCAACGCGGTTTTTGATTTGTTCTTCTGAACCGAAACCGTCAATGATGGTGGTGTTTTCTTTAGTGATTTGAACGCGTTTTGCAGTACCTAATTGATCCAGTTCTGCTTTTTCTAAGCTCAAGCCGACTTCTTCAGAAATCACTACGCCGCCAGTTAAGACTGCGATGTCTTCTAACATGGCTTTACGACGGTCGCCGAAACCAGGTGCTTTAACAGCGGCAACTTTCACGATTCCGCGAATAGTGTTCACAACTAAAGTCGCTAAGGCTTCGCCTTCAACGTCTTCGGCAACGATTAATAATGGACGACCTGATTTTGCTACGCCTTCTAAGATAGGCAGCATATCGCGGATGTTTGAGATTTTTTTGTCGTAGATTAGAATCATCGGATCATCTAATTCAACGCTCATGTTTTCTTGTTTGTTGATGAAGTAGGGTGACAAATAGCCACGGTCAAACTGCATACCTTCAACTACGTCTAAAGAATTTTCTAAACCTGAACCTTCTTCAACAGTGATAACGCCTTCTTTACCGACTTTTTCCATTGCATCAGCAATGATTTTGCCAACCGCTTCGTCAGAGTTAGCTGAAATCGCGCCAACTTGGGCAATCGCTTTGCTGTCTGCACACGGTGCAGCAGAAGCAACAATCGCTTCAACGGCTTTAATAACGGCTAAGTCAATACCGCGTTTTAAATCCATTGGGTTCATGCCAGCGGCAACGGCTTTTAAGCCTTCGTTGACGATAGATTGAGCCAGAACAGTTGCAGTAGTTGTACCGTCGCCCGCTACGTCAGAAGTATGTGACGCAACTTCTTTTACCATCTGTGCGCCCATGTTTTCGAATTTGTCTTTTAATTCGATTTCTTTCGCAACAGATACACCGTCTTTAGTGATAGTCGGTGCGCCGAAGCTTTTGTCTAAAATCGCGTTACGACCTTTAGGGCCTAAGGTGACTTTTACTGCATTTGCTAAAATGTTTACACCACGCGCCATACGAACGCGAGCGTCATCACCAAATAATACGTCTTTTGCTGCCATTTTTAATTCCTAATTCTTTTAAGTTTATGTGAGGTTTTAGACCTGCGAGGTTTTAAAAACCTCGCAGGTCTTGAATTTGATTTAGCCTAAAACAGCCATGATGTCGTCTTCACGCATAACGATTAGGTCGTCGCCGTCAATTTTGACTTCGTTACCTGCGTATTTGCCGAATAACACGCGGTCACCGACTTTAACATCAACAGGACGCACAGTGCCGTTGTCTAAGGCTTTGCCTGTACCCACCGCTAAAACAGTGCCTTGGCTGGGTTTTTCAGTGGCAGAACCCGGAAGAACGATACCGCCAGCGGTTTTAGTTTCTTCTTCAACACGTTTAACGATGACGCGGTCATGTAATGGACGAATACTCATTTATAGCTCCTAAGATTAAAAATTACATTAAGGTTGAACGAATTTTAGCACTCTCTGCTAATGAGTGCTAATGTTAATCAGCTTTTGCACTCTGTCAAGTTCTTTGGCATTATCCTCTGTCACTTTAGACCTGCGAGGTTTATAAAACCTCGTAGGTCTTTGATAGCACTTTACTCAACTACTATGACTTATGAATGACAACCAATTATTACGCTACAGCCGCCAAATCATGCTGCCGCAAATCGATATTGCAGGACAACAAAAACTACTCGCAGCCAAGGTATTAATCGTTGGCGCGGGTGGTTTAGGTTCACCTGCTGCTATTTACTTGGCGGCGGCGGGTGTCGGCAAACTCACAATTTACGATAATGACACCGTGGATTTATCCAATTTACAGAGACAGATTGCTCACTACACCGCCGATGTTGGGACGGGAAAAGCAATTTCAACCCGTGACACGCTGAATAAATTAAATCCCGATGTAAAAGTGTGTGCCATACAGCAACGTTTAGCGGGTGACTTGCTTGATGAAGAAGTACGAAATGCTGATGTGGTCTTAGATTGCAGTGATAATTTCAGCACCCGTTTTGCGATTAATCAGGCGTGTGTGCAACAGAAAACGCCGTTGGTTTCAGGCGCGGCAATTCGGTTTGAAGGTCAAGTATCGGTGTTTACTTCAGGGCAGAACAATAGCCCTTGTTACAACTGCTTATATACCAGTGACGGCGAAGAATTACAGAACTGTGCGACGAATGGCGTGATTGCACCGATTACAGGGATAGTTGGCAGCATTCAGGCACTGGAAGCCATGAAGCTGATGATGGGTGTTGGTGAAACGTTGACAGGCAGGTTATTGTTGATTGACGGGCTGACGATGGAAATCAATACCATGCGCTTGCGCAAAAATCCAAAATGTCCGACGTGCGGAGACCTTTGAGGTTTTGATCCTCAAAGGTCTTTTTAAAACACTTATTTTTTTCCAAGCTTGCTTTTAACAAAATGAATAGCCGACTCTGCTATATCATTGACCAATGATGGACTGTCGCCGTGCGGCTCAGTTTCACCAAAAGGCTGACCGTTTTTTTGTGTGTACTTGTAAATAAAATAGCCTAATGGCGCAAATGCCGCCGCAGCAATAACCAACATGATGACCAATAGTTCAATAATTCCACCCATGACTCCTCCTCAGTATTATATTTAATAGCATTATTATGATTAGGTGAAATTGGATAATACACGCTTTCAACAAGAAAAACAGCCATAAAAACCTGACAATATTCGCTAAAAACAGCGCAGGGTGCTAACTATCAAGGTTGAACAGTTGCACAAAAAAATCGTTCATCGTATACTTCGATTTAGCTTACTTGATCAAGCTAGCTATTATAATTTTAAAAACTTCTGGAGGTTTACAATGAAATGGGAAACACCAAATTACACTGATTTGCGTTTTGGCTTTGAAGTCACAATGTACATCTACAACCGTTAATTCAACGCTTGTGTAAAGAAAGGGGCTGATTATCAGCCCCTTTTTTTTGCCTGAAAATCACGATTACCGTATCATTGAAAGTTCACTATTTTAGGGATTTCAAATGAAAATAAGAGTTTTAGGTTCAGGTGCGGGCGGTGGTTTTCCACAATGGAACTGCAACTGCCACAATTGTCACCGCATTCGCCACAATGAAATGAACGGCACAGCCCGCACACAATCCTCGATTGCCGTCAGTACCGACAACAAAAACTGGCTGTTATTCAACACCTCGCCTGATATACGCGCCCAGTTAGAAGCCTTTCCTGCGATGCAGCCGCAAAACGGCATTCGAGACACTGGCATCAAAGCCATTATGCTGATTGACAGCCAAATCGACCACACCACAGGTTTATTGATGCTCCGCGAAGGCAAACCGCTGGATATTTACTGCACCGAAATGGTCAGACAGGATTTAACCACAGGCTTTCCGTTGTTCACTATGCTAAAAGATTACTGCACAGTGAATCACCACCCGATTCCTGTCGATGGCAGCAGCTTCACCATTCCCGTAATGGAAGACTTACGCTTTTACACCCAAGCCTTAAAAAGCAAAGCCCCTCCTTATTCACCGCACCGTCATGATCCGCATGAAGGCGACAACATCGGCGTGATTATCGAGCAGATTTCGACAGGCAAAAAAGTATTTTACTCACCCGGTTTGGGTGAAATTGAACCGCACGTTATGGACGCGATGCAATCAGTCGATTGCTTGCTGGTAGACGGCACATTCTGGACAGATGACGAAATGGTCACCCAAGGTATCAGCCACAAAAGAGCGCGTGAAATCGGACATTTACCGCAATCAGGCGCAGGCGGCATGATAGAAGTGTTAAACGGAGTCGCTAAAGCCCGCAAAATTTTAATCCACATCAACAACACCAACCCGATATTAGACAACGATTCTGAACAACGCAAAATCCTCGATGCCGCTGGGATTGAAGTCGCTTACGATGGTTTGGAAATTGATTTATAAACAGGCGTAGGGTGGGCATTGCCCACCTGACTGAAAGTAGGTATTAAAATGAGCGCGTTGCACAAAAAGCCGTATTTAAGTGAACAAGCCTACTTAGAATTTGAAGAGCTAAGTGACCTTAAACATGAATACGTTGATGGTGAAGTGTACGCAATGCAAAGCTCAACTGAGTCGCATAATCTCATTATGGGTAATATCGCTTTTAAACTACGTCTTGCCGCTCGTGGCAGTCATTACGGCGTATTTTTCAGTGCGATGAAACTACGGTTGGATAATGGACGTTTTTATTATTATCCTGATGTCATGCTAGTGTGTGATGCACACGACAATCAACAGTTTTACAAAGAACAACCCTGTTTCATTGCCGAAGTGTTATCACCCAGCACCTGCAAAACCGACCAGCGCGAAAAATGGCTGAATTATCAAAAACTACCCAGCTTGCGTTATTACTTATTAGTGGATTCTACCTGCATGAAAGTCCATTATTTTGTCCGTGATAGCGCAGGCGATTGGTACAGTGCTGAACTTGAAGACGAAGAATCTATTTTTGTGCAATGCGATGACTATCAAACCCGCTTAACCTTACGCGACATTTATGAAGATGTCGTTTTTTAATGTTATGAAAAAAATTCAGAAAAAATGCTCTAACAAACCAAAAATCAGTTTGCGAGATTTTCGTATCGTGGTTAAAAAAAACGCCGATATAAGAACGCCCCACTTGGATTCGTGGTTTGATTTATGGCATTGTTATGTAGATTGGGAAGGAGATGGGAACTTATCGCGATTGTACAGACAAGTGCAACTGTGGGCGTTATTTCGTACGATGCGTAAATTTCAACATATCACCCAACATGACAGACATCGCTATCAAATATTTGCTTGTGTACACGAAAAAGATTCGGGCGGCGATGCGGTTTATATTCATACCGAAAATCCAAATGAAACGCCGTTTCCTTATGTGCTAAAAGTTGATGTTTGGTTGCAAAAATGTCCATTTTGGCTTTCACGATATATTTCGTTAGAGCATTATGACATAGGAGAATCATATAATGGCGAGGAAAAATACTATTTTATTCAGCGAAAAACACATTTTTCAAAATTGAATTAAACATTAACAGGAACTAACTATGACCACAGAAAACCAAGCATGGACACGCGAAGAATTTGAAGCCGCCTTACGCGGCATGGAAAAGTATTATCACATTCATCATCCGTACCACACCTTAATGAATGAAGGTAAACTGACAAAAAAACAATTACAAGGCTGGGTCGCTAATCGCTTTTATTACCAAACCAGCATTCCTATTAAAGATGCCAACATTCTTGCCAACTGCCCAGACCGTGAAACCCGCGCTAAATGGACGCAACGCATTTTAGACCACGATGGACACGAAGGTGATGTCGGCGGTATCGAAGCGTGGTTACAACTGGGCATGGCGGTCGGTTTAACCCGCGAAGAATTATTATCACAACAGCACGTTTTACCTGCCGTGCGTTTTGCCGTGGATGCTTACGTCAACTTTGCGCGTAGAGCCGAATGGCACGAAGCGGCAAGCTCTTCACTGACTGAATTATTCGCTCCGAAAATTCACCAGCAACGTCTGGACAACTGGCCTGAACATTATCCTTGGGTAGAGCAAGAAGGTTATATTTATTTCAAAAAACGCCTGACCGAAGCGCGTCGTGATGTGGAACACGGTTTAGCGATTACGCTGGATTGGTACAAAACCCGTGAACAACAAGACCGCATGGTACAAATTCTAAAATTCAAATTGGATGTGTTGTGGGTGATGGCAGATGCCATGTATCTGGCATACATCAACGAAATGCCGCCGTATTTTAATATTGCCTAGTAGTATTATGACGGTGCGATAAAGACCTGCGAGGTTTTTAAAACCTCGCAGGTCTAGCAAGTTTACCCTTCTGACGGTGTACTCAATTATCTGTCCTGAATTCGTCGAAGCTGTTGCCAAACAAGCGATTGGTAATAAGGCTAAACTCAACCGCTCTGGTTTGAGTTATCATGTTTTCTTTTTACTGGTCACTGCCGCTATGTCTCTTATTGCCCAACTCCAACCACAGTTACAGTTACTTCCTGAAACCTTACGCGCCGCTGTTGGCAACGCTTTGCAGCATTGGCATGACGCGGTAGCAAATGTAGAACTACCGGCAGACATCCGCGATTCGTTGGTCAAAGTCTGGGTTTCCAGTGAATTTATTGCTACCAGTTGTACGCGCAATCCGACACTTTTACTGAACCTGATTGAATCGGGCGATTTAACGCGTTCCTATCCTAACGACTATTACGCCAGCAAACTCAAGCAACTGGAAGTCACCGACGAAGCGGCATTAATGACCCTATTGCGCCAGTTTCGCCGCCGTGAAATGGTGCGCATTGCGTGGCGTGATTTAGCGGGGTGGTCTGATTTATCAGAAACACTGATGGAATTATCGTGGTTAGCCGATGCCTGTATTCAATTTGCACTGGATTTTCTGTACCAGCAAGCCTGTGAAAAACGCGGTACACCGTTATTAGCCGATGGCACGCCGCAACAAATCATCGTGTTGGGTATGGGCAAACTCGGCGCGTTTGAGCTGAATTATTCCTCCGATATTGATTTGATTTTTGCTTATCCCGAAGACGGCGTATTGCCTGACCGCAAAGCCACCAGTTATGGCGAGTTTTTCACCAAGTTGTGCCAAAGTCTGGTGCGGGTATTGGACGATATTACCGTTGATGGGTTTGTGTTTCGTACCGACATACGCTTGCGTCCTTATGGCGACAGCGGTGCGGTGATTATGACCTTTGACGGCATGGAAAATTATTACCTGACCCAAGCGCGGGAATGGGAACGCTACGCAATGATAAAAGCGCGCCAAGTCGCGGGTGATTTTGTGCAGGGCAAGCAGTTGATGGCAATGTTATCGGCGTTTGTCTATCGGCGGTATTTGGATTACGGCGCATTTGCAGAACTGCGCTCCTTAAAAGCCCAGATTACCCAAGAGTTACGCCGCAAAGACCGCATGGAGAATGTCAAATTAGGGGCAGGCGGCATTCGAGAGGTGGAATTTATCGGTCAAGCGTTTCAACTGATACGCGGCGGTACAGAAAAGCGGCTACAGACGCGCGGCATTATGGATGTATTGCAGTTATTGGCAGAATTGGACTTGATGAGTTCGCAAGACTCGCGCACCTTGCAACAAGGTTACTGCTTTTTACGCCGTGTCGAAAATCATATTCAGCAATACCAAGACAAACAAACCCACGATTTACCGACTGACAAAACGGTGCAGACTATTCTGGCGTATTCGCTGGATTATGCCGATTGGGCTGGTTTTAAAGCTGAACTGGACGCAGTGCGCGCTCAAGTTCACGCGCTGTTCGATCAAGTATTTTCCGTCTCCAAGCAAGAAGAAATCCAGCAACTCAATCAAAAAATCTGGCAAGGTGTTGCCGATGAACAGGAGCTGTTAGACAACTTGGGCGAATACGGTTTCCGCCATCCGCAAACCAGCCTTGCCGCGTTACAACATTTTAAAAACGCGCCCAGCATTCGACGCTTAAGCAGCAAAGGCGCGGAGGTGCTGAATCGCTTGATGCCGCAGCTGATTGATGCCTCGCAAAACGTCAGCAATCCCGATGAAACGCTGAGCCGTATATTGGACTTATTTGCCGCCGTCGCAGGACGCACGGTGTATTTATCGTTATTGGCAGAAAATCCGCACGCCCTAGCGCAACTCATCAAACTGTCCTCCGCCAGTCCGTGGATTTGTGAGCATCTTGCCTTGCATCCAATTTTATTTGATGAACTGCTTGACCCGCATTCCTTATACGCACCGCTGAAAAAGTCCGATTTGAACGAACAACTCGGCGTATTGTTAGCCTCGGTTGATGTAGATGATTTAGAACGCCTGATGATAGTGTTGCGCCAATTTAAACAACAGCAAGTATTGCGCGTTGCCGCCGCTGATATTATGGGCGTATTGCCGCTGATGGTCGTTAGCGATTATTTAACCTATATCGCCGAATGTATAGTTGCGCGGGTATTGGATTCTGCGTGGTTGATGCTGACCGACAAACACGGCTATCCGCCTGAATGCCAAGGCAAGCCGCAGGGTTTTGGTATTCTCGGTTTTGGTAAATTGGGCGGTATCGAACTGGGCTACGGATCGGATTTGGACATGGTATTTTTGTACGATTGCCCCGATGGTAACGCCCTGACCGACGGCGACAAACCCATCTCAGCCGCGCAATTTTACGGACGTTTAGGGCTGAAAGTACGGCATATTTTAGACACCAAACTATTATCGGGCGTGTTGTATGAAGTCGATATGCGTCTGCGTCCATCGGGTGATTCTGGCTTATTAGTCACACCGATAAGCAGCTACGAAGATTATTTAACCACCCAAGCATGGACGTGGGAACAGCAAGCCTTAGTCAGAGCGCGGTTTATTGCGGGCGATGAACGCCTAAAAACCGAATACGAAGCCATACGGCATCGGGTATTAAGTCTGCCGCGTGATAAAGCCCAGCTAAAAATTGAAGTGCGCGAAATGCGCGAAAAAATGCGCACCGCTCTAGCGACCAAAGAAAGCAATAAATTTGATTTAAAACAAAGCAAAGGCGGCATTGCCGACATTGAATTCATGGTGCAATTCGGCATCCTAGCCGAAGCCGCCGAACACCCCAGTTTAACCACCTACACCGATAACGTCCGCCTGCTGGAAGGCTTAAACGCACAAGGCATAATCAGCCAACACACCGCCAACACCCTAAAAGCCGCCTATTGCGCCTACCGTGACATGGGACACAAACAAGTATTACAAGGAGACACCGCCATCATTGACGAAGCCGAAGTAGCCGATTTACGCACCCAAGTAGAAGCAATTTGGCAGGAGATAATGGAATAACAATGGATTAATGTGTCGGTCTAATTAGCCCAGTAGGGTACGCTGTGCGTACTATTTGCTTTAATGGTATGCACAGCATACCCGACAAAACTTATTATTCCCGCTTTGCGAAAACAAGTAGTAACCATTCACACAGGAAAGCAACATGAAATTCGTTGACCCCACCACCGACATTGCTTTTAAAAAAATATTCGGCAATGAAGCGCATAAAGATATTTTAATTGAATTCCTTAATGAAACGTTAAATCTTGAGTATCGCATTATTGAAATTCAGTTATTAAATCCTTATCAAGCTCCGAAATTAGAAGGCTTAAAAGAAACTACTTTAGATATAAAAGCTAAAGACCAGCATGGTAATGAATTTATTGTGGAAATGCAGGTGGAAAAAGAAACAGGGTTTTATAAACGTGCTATTTATTACAGCAGTAAAGCGTATAGCCAACAACTTGAAAAGGCTGAAAAATATCATTTATTAAAACCTGTTATTTTCTTAGGTATTTTAGATTTTAAAGTATTTGACCACGACAATTATTTTTCGCGGCATTTAATTTTAAATCTGGAAAATCAACAGCAAAATTTAAAAGATTTAGAGTTTAATTTTATTGAATTACCTAAATTTACTAAACAAGAGCATGAATTAAGCTCTATCAGTGATAAATGGGTTTATTTTATTAAAAACGCCAGTAGTTTAGAGCATATTCCTGATAATGCTGATACTGAGGCTTTAAAACAAGCGTATCAAATTGCCGAACAGCCTCAATGGACGCGCAATGAATTGGAGATTTATGAATATCAAGGTTTGCAAATCGGCAAAATAAAAGGCGCGATTGATACGGCTCGCTCAGAAGGCGAATATGAAAAATCCAAGCAAATTGCTATTAAAGCTTATCAGGAAGGAATGTCGCTGGAGTTGATTGCGAAAATTACCGATTTATCTATCCATGATTTACAAATGATTTGCGAGTCGTAGATGTGTTTGAGTGCAAACAAAAACATCTCATCCTATCGTACTAATGGTGTGTCAACGTCATCCGCCATATAAGTAACCAAACCTTTCATACAATCGACTAAATGCCGTTTTACTTTTTTTCATTCAGCATCCATTAATGTTACAGGGAATAAGCTATAGCCAACGTTAAAAACGATAGATTCAATTTACGAGGATACACTCATGAAAAAGATATTTTTATTGGCGGCGGCTGTTATTCTGTTTTCGCCGTTGTCTTATGCGGATTATGATGATTATGGGCGTGGTGGTTATGGCGGCGGCTGGGGGCATCATGGACATCATCACCGTCGCTATTATCAGCCAGAGGTGCGTTATTATGCTCCGCCACCTGTTGTTTATGCGCCGCCCCCTGTTTATTATCAACAGCCGCCAGTGCGTTATTATCAGCAACCGCCTGTGCAGTATTACCCGCAACCACAGCAGTATCGGCAAAACAGTTTACGGTTGTCGTGGTAAATGGGCGTTCAAAATGATTGCCCGTTTTTTAACAAACGGGCAGTTATATTGCAAAATTAAGTTTGACAATCTGTATTTCCCCGCGTAGAGTGCCGCGCTTTCCCATCCACTTATCTGCTTTAAGGAGGCTACTATGTTCGATATTGTGATTAGATTCAGCCTCGTATTCGTTATTCTTCGGTAATTCATTCGATTCAGCGAATCGGGGCTTTCAAAAAAAATCATCCATTTTTTTAAACTTGACCGATTGCGGTAAGGCTTTTTATTGCCTGCGATTTTCGGTTAATGGGAGTTTTTATGAATAACCAACTTCGTTGGCAAAAAAACGCGGCTGTCTGTTGTGCTGAATTCGGCGCGGAAGACGGTATTGATCCGCGTTATGCAGTGACTAAACAGGCGCGTAAAAAATCGTCGCGTAAAGAATTACAACTGTGTAAAGAAGCCACGCGCATTATTTCCTTGGTGTTGACAGGCGAAACAGGGCAACCATTGTTGCGTGATTTGCTGGTGTTGTCTGTGCAAGCCGAACAGGGCGGTGCGTCTGTGTGCGTGAGTGTCGGGCATTATGCCGATATTCAGGTGTCCGACACCGAGGTATTGGACGCATTGAAAAGCGTACAGGGGCTGTTGCGCACGGCATTAGCACACGCGCTACACAGAAAATACACGCCGACATTGAGTTTTCATTATGTCGGTGTGCTTGGCAAAGGAGATTACTAATGCCTATTCAAAAAATCATCACCAAGGGTAAAGTCCCTGTGAAAATTTACACCGACGAGATTGATTCGGCGGCATTTCAACAATTGTATAATTTGTCGCAATTACCGTTTATTCACAGTCATATTGCGGTGATGCCAGATGTTCATGTCGGCAAAGGAGCGACGGTGGGTTCAGTAATTCCGACTAATGGGGCGATTATTCCTGCTGCGGTCGGTGTCGATATTGGCTGTGGGATGAATGCGATGCGCTTGTCGATTAAAGCCCATGATTTGCCTGATAATCTGCGTTCGTTGCGTTTATTTATTGAAGAGGCGATTCCTGTCGGTTTTAATATGCACAAACAAGACCGCGCTAAACAATCCACGGTGACGGGCTTGGCAGTGGGTTTGCATAGCATTTTAGGCAAGCATAAGAAAATTAATACTATGCAGAAAAAATCCTATGCAACGTGGGTGCGGCAACTCGGCACGTTGGGCGGCGGCAATCATTTCATCGAGCTGTGTCTGGATGAAAATGATGATGTATGGGTGATGCTGCATTCTGGCAGTCGCGGTATCGGCAATGTCATCGGCGAGTATTTTATTAATTTGGCAAAAAAAGATATGGGGCAACACCTGATTAATTTGCCCGATAAAGACTTGGCGTATTTCAGCGAAGGTGCGGCGCATTATGATGATTATCTGGAGGCGGTGGGTTGGGCGCAAGATTACGCGCTGGCAAATCGCCGCGAGATGATGCTGTTGGTGTGTGAAGCGTTGCGCAAAAAATTGCCCAAGTTTGGTGTAACTAAAGAAGCGATTAACTGCCATCATAATTATGTGGCACGGGAAGCGCATTTTGGTCAGTCCTTATGGGTGACACGCAAAGGCGCGATTCGTGCAGGGGAGGGCGAACTAGGCATTATTCCCGGCAGTATGGGCGCGAAGTCGTACATTGTGCGAGGCAAAGGCAATCCGCAATCGTTCTGTTCCTGTTCACACGGCGCGGGTCGGGTGATGAGTCGCAGTGCGGCAAAACAGCGGTTTGATAGTGATGATGTTCACGCGCAAACGCTGGGCGTGGAATGCCGCAAAGACAGCGGCGTGATTGATGAGATTCCAGCGGCTTATAAAGACATTGATAAGGTGATGGAGCATCAAAGCGATTTGGTGGAGGTGGTACATACCCTGAAACAGGTGTTGTGTATTAAAGGCTAGTACATCGTCAGTTTAGTTATGGCGGGTAAAGTTGCTGGATCTGCGAGGTTTTAAAAATCTCGCAGGTCTTTATCTCACCGTGATAATAAAATGGACTGACTACTGGTTGCAATATCAACCTGCTGGTTTTTAAAAATCTGGCAGGTTTTTTCATACGTCTATATGATGAGCAAAAATTCACTTTATTAGGTTAACTTCATGAAAATAATAAGCTGTTTACTGTGTGCTACTGCATTGATAGCAACTGGATGTACTGAGATACCGTTACAAAAACAATATCAGCACGCGGTTAAAGATGCTGCTTTCGTTAAAGCCAAAGAGCGCACTGATAAGTTATGGGCGATTAATGCCAATAATCCCAAATTGGTGTGGAATGCGGATAAAACCAAATTGCTGGTGGTGACGTGGAAAAGCCGTGCGGCTTATGATAAGTTCATGAAATCCAGTGTCCAAAGCCCCAGTAATCCTGATTATGCCTTATGGGTGACTGCCGCGCCGCAAGTAAAAGCATTCTGTCAGGCTTATGAGCATGAGACTGACGAGGAGCTGAATGTTCGCTTGAAGCAATATCTGGGCTTGGCTCCCGAGTGGCAATACGATGTGTTCGTGGAAATGTGGGTCAGTCCTGAACAGTTGTTCCGCCCTTGTGTTGATCCTGAAACCAATGATACTCAGTGTGAAGTGAAAGTCCCTGAGAAGTTTCCAGCAGTTGCTAATATCCCCGACTACGGTCAGTTTTATAAGAATCTGTATTTTAAAAGTTTTAGAGAATCGGCAGGTGTGCCGTGGACGGGTTTAGGTTATACCTACGATTGGGGTAAGGAGCATGGTGAAATCGGCGCGAGTGAGTTTATTTTACAGCCCAACTCACCGTATCAAATTAAACAGGTGCTGACGACACGCGAGTATTGTGCAAAATAATTTAGGTTGGTTTTAAGAGCGGCAGTCGGCGGGTGCGAGTTTTGCATCCAGATTGCCGTGTGTGCCACGGTTGACCGCAGGCGGATTGGCGGAGTTGCATTCCCAAGTAATGTGCTTGATTTTAGAGGTGTAAGCAAAATCGAGCGGTAATTCATGCCCGTTACTCCCGGGCTGCGTCGGGTCGGCGATACGAGGTGACAGGATGAGTTCGTTGTGGAAAATAGGGGCGATAGTGGGTGCAAAGGTAATGATTATTTCACCCGAATGACGCGCAGGCAGGGTGAGCAGTTGCCCGTGTGAGCCTAAACTAATGCCCGTGGTATCGGTAATATGAATACCCATGTCCATGACCGCTTCGGTGGGTGCAGGCGGAGTCCATACTGAGGTGACAGGTACATTATCAATGGCATTATGCAGCACGGCGGTTTTTGCGGTAGAGGCTAAGATTAACCCTTCGCTCACTTTTGTTTTTTTAAGGTAGGTTGTATAAGCGGGATAAATAAATAACGCCAGCATTATCATCAAAGCAATGACGATGGCTACTTCAATTAAGGTGAATCCTTGCTGTGGTAATTTATTCTTCATTTTTAGGGTAGCTGTGAAGTTAGGTGTTATCGCCATATAAAGATAAGCATATTATGTGCCAATTATTTTTAGCACATAGACACATTGTTGTAGTGCGGATGTTATGATTTATTGTTATTTTTAAATGTCTTTTCTTGTCGGCAATAAAAAATTACAGCATGAATTTTGTCATATTATGACTAAAAACCATACTGTAAATTTGGCTGGTTTTATTGCTTAATATACACATAAACTTTCTGTTTGCTCAGTTAACATGATGCCGCAAAAAATACCCTACCAAGCTCTGCTCGATACGCTGCAACATAAAGGCAATTTGTCTGCGATTGAATTAAAAAAAGTGGAGCGTGTGCAAAAATCCACCGTAGCAGACAATTTACCGCAATTAATTGTTAAGTTAGGCTTATGCTCTGAACTGGATGTCGCGAATGCGTTTGTTGAATCAGGGCAGTTTGAAAAAGTCCTCGTAGGTCAGTATCCCGAAGAACCGCAATTGCCTGAAAATATCTCGTTGCGCTTTTTAAAAAATTACCATTTAATCGGTTTGGCTGACAGCGAAGACGCGGTGACAGTTGCGCTGATGGATCCTGAAGATTCATTCGTGCTGGATGCGTTGCGCTTGGCAACAGGCAAACAAGTGATTGCCAAAGTCGGTTTGCTGTCGGAAATTGATGCTGCACTGGAAGTGCAGTACGGTCAAGGTCGTTCAAAAATAGATAAGTTGGATGATGCGGGCGGCGATGATTTTGGCGAAGAAGATCTCGAACATTTAAAAGACCTTGCCAGTGAAGCACCTGTTATCAAAATGGTTAATTTAATCATGCAGCGAGCCATTGAGCTGAAAGCCTCTGATATTCACATTGAACCGTTTGAGCAGACCTTAAAAGTCAGGTTGCGCGTTGATGGTGTGCTGCAAGATATTGATGCACCGCCTGTTAAATCGACCGCTGCGGTCATTTCACGCATTAAAATCATGGCGAAACTCAATATTGCCGAACGCCGCTTACCGCAAGATGGCAGAATCAAAATCCAAATGTCAGGCAAAGAACTGGATTTGCGTATCTCCACCATTCCTACCATGTATGGTGAAAGCGTGGTAATTCGTTTGCTGGACAAAGACAATACGGTATTAGATTTTGCCGCGCTGGGTTTTTCTGACAACCATTTACAGCAGTTTTCCGATGTACTGGCGTTGCCGCACGGCATTATTCTCATTACAGGCCCTACGGGTAGCGGTAAATCGACCACGCTCTATGCCGCTTTAAAACAACTTAATACTACGGCGCGAAAAATCATTACTGTTGAAGACCCTGTGGAATATCAAATGGAAGGCATTAATCAGATTCAGGCAAAGCCGCAAATCGGTTTAACCTTTGCCGTTGCCTTGCGTTCCATCGTCCGACAAGACCCTGATGTGATTATGATTGGTGAAATGCGGGATTTAGAAACCGCGCGGATTGCGGTGCAGTCGGCATTAACAGGGCATTTGGTGTTATCCACCTTACACACCAATAATGCGGCAGGCGGTATTACCCGTTTGTTGGATATGGGCTTGGAAGAATATCTGCTCACCTCGACCGTGAACGGCATACTCGCGCAACGGCTGGTGAGAAAATTATGCGCGGAGTGTAAACAAGCTTATCCTGCATCGCCTGAATTAATCAGCGATATGCAGTTACGCCGTTTTGCCCCAGAAGGCGATATTATTTTATATCATCCAATCGGTTGCCCTGTATGCTCAGGTTTAGGCTACCGTGGACGAGTCGCCATTATTGAATTTTTACCGATGAGCATTGCTATCAGCAAAGCAATTATGGCGCATGAAGATGCGGGTGCAATTCAAGAACTTGCTATTACCGAGGGTATGATGACACTGTATGAAAACGGTTTGGATAAAGTTATGCAGGGCATTACCACCTTAGAAGAAGTGTTGCGCGTTACGTCGGTCGCCTGATGCAGTTATTTTCTTATAAAGTCGTCAACAGTTTGGGCATTACCGAAGAAGGTATGCGCAACGCGTCCGATGAACAAAGCTTAATTGCCAGTTTGCAGGCAGAAGGGTGTATCCCTATTCGTGTTGCACCCGCGAATGCGCGTTCATTTTTAGGTGTAAAAATGAGCGCGCAACGCTCACAATTATCCACCAAAGATATTCTTTTATTGACGCGTGAATTAGCTGTTTTATTGGAATCAGGTTTGCCCTTGGATCGTTCATTAACGGTGTTAATAAATTTAACCGAAGATAATATACCGCTGAATAATCTTATCGCTCGCGTACTGGACAAAGTTAAAAATGGTTCATCACTGACCGATGCGTTAGAACGACGTAAATCAGGCAATAGACCATCATCAAAACTGTTCACCAAGTTTTATCTGAATATGATCCGCGCAGGTGAAGCGGGTGGTAGTTTAGGTGAAGTATTAACGCGCTTGTCAGATTACATGGAAAGTTCGCAGGAGTTAAAAAGCACGGTCAGCACCGCGTTAATTTATCCTGCTATTTTACTGGTGATGTCGTTTGCGTCGTTATTTGTGATGCTCATTTTTGTCGTACCCCAATTTACTGAAATGTTTGAAAGTGCGGGTAAAGCGTTACCGGTATCAACACAAATTGTTGTCGGCTTGGCAGACGGATTGCGCAGTTATTGGTGGCTGTTAATAAGTATTATTGGTGGTACTTACTATTACATGAGCCTACAGTTAGCTGAGCCACGCACCAAAAAAGCGTGGGATGGTCGCTGGTTGAGGATGCCGTTATTCGGCAATGTGATATTGGATAAAGAAACTGCCGGTTTCAGCCGCACCCTCGGAACGCTGTTAAATAATGGCGTGTCGCTCTTAACCGCCTTAGCGATTGCGCGGGAAACCGTTGATAATCTGGTATTGGCGGATGCCCTCGCCGATGTGCAGGAGCAGGTCAAGGAAGGCAAAAATATGTCTGCCGCATTGCTGGAAAAAAACGTGTTTCCTAAAATGGCAATGCAAATGATTAAAACAGGCGAAGAAACGGGACGTTTGGAAGAAATGTTACTGCGCGTTGCGACTATCTACGATAAACAACTCAAAACCTCGATACAACGTCTGTTGGCGGTGTTGGAACCTGCGTTAATTCTCAGCTTGGGCTTAATGATTGCGGGGATTATCGTGTCGATATTGTTGGCGATATTGAGCGTTAACGATTTGGCGTTTTAGCCATGACTACCAGCCCTTAAAGGGACTGGTAGTCATAACACTGCTTTTACACGGTATGACCGTGTTTTGCAGGGACATCACGTCGTGTTGCACCCGTATAAAGCTGTCTTGGGCGACCGATTTTTTGTTCTGGATCACCAATCATTTCATCCCAATGCGCAATCCAACCGACAGTTCTGCCCATTGCAAACATCGCCGTGAACATATTGGTCGGAATACCCAGTGCGTGTAATACGATACCTGAATAAAAATCGACATTCGGATACAGTTTTTTACTGATGAAGTAATCATCTTCCAGCGCGATACGCTCCAGTTCCAACGCCAGTTTAAACAGTCTGTCATCATGCAAACCCAATTCAGACAGCACTTCATGACAGGTTGCCCGCATTAATTTTGCGCGTGGATCATGATTTTTATACACCCGATGCCCAAAGCCCATCAAGCGGAACGGATCATTTTTATCTTTGGCTTTGGCGATAAATTCAGGAATACGCGATACATCACCAATTTTCTCCAGCATGTGCAGCACCGCTTCATTCGCACCGCCATGCGCCGCACCCCATAAACAGGCAATTCCAGCGGTGATACACGCATAAGGATTCGCGCCGCTTGAGCCTGCCAAACGCACGGTTGACGTTGAAGCATTTTGCTCATGGTCGGCATGAAGAATCAGAATGCGCTCTAATGCGCGAACCAAGACAGGATTGGCAACAAATTCATCACACGGAGTCGCCAGCATCATGCGCATAAAATTTTCTACATAGCCCAGCTTATTGTTGGGATACATGAACGGCAGACCTGTACTGTATTTATGACACATCGCCACAATCGTCGGTACTTTAGCAAGCAAGCGAATCGCACTTAAATCACGATCTGCTTTTGATTTAATGTCCAGTGCATCATGATAAAACGCTGATAATGCACCAACCACCGCCACCATAATCGCCATCGGATGCGCGTCACGACGAAAACCTTTGAAGAAATTAGTCAACTGATCATGCACCATCGTGTGCATAGTGATAGTGCCTGCAAATTTATCCATTTCTTCTTTATTGGGCAATTCACCATTCAGCAGTAAAAAACACACTTCTAAAAAAGTACATTTTTCCGCAAGCTGCTCAATAGGATAACCACGGTAAAGTAATACGCCTTCTTCACCGTCTATGTAGGTAATCGTTGAACGACAACTCGCTGTTGAGGTAAAACCGGGATCGTAAGTAAACATCCCTGTTTGTTTATACAGCGTCTGCACATCCAATACATCAGGGCCTATCGTGCCGGATAAAACAGGTAACTCACACAACGACTGTGTGTCCTCACTTAAATTAAGATTGCGTAGATTGGTCATGATTTTTCTCTTAAGGTTTTAAAAACGGATTAGCACATGGCGTTATCGACAGCCAGTTTTGCTAATTCAGTGACTTTAGCCCAGTTTTTCGCTTTAACTGCGTCCGCAGGGGCTAACCAAGAGCCGCCCACACAGGCTACGTTACTCAACTGTAAATAAGCCTGATAATTATCAGGTGAAATGCCACCCGTTGGGCAGAAAGTCACTTGAGGAATCGGACCTGCAATGGCTTTTAACATCGGAATACCGCCTGCCGCTTCCGCAGGGAAGAATTTGAAATGATCCAAACCGTATTCCATGCCCTGCATCAATTCTGACAGCGTAGCAATACCGGGAATTAAGGCAATATTGCCTTTTACAGCGGCGGCTAACAATGTGGGTGTTAAACCGGGACTGATTGCAAACACCGCACCTGCGTCTTCTGCGGCTTGTAATTGTTCAGGAGTCAGAATGGTTCCCGCACCGACAATCGCCTCAGGTACTTCTTGGCTGATGAGCTTAATCGCTTCCATCGCGACTGCGGTGCGCAGGGTGATTTCTAACACTCTGATACCGCCTGCGACCAAGGCTTTAGCCAATGGCACCGCATCATCCAAGTTCTGAATCACCATTACAGGCATAACAGGACTCGCAGTTAAAACGTCTTTAGGTTGGATTTTCCAGTGGTTTGTATTCATGATTTTATTTTAAAAAGTTAAGGTTTCTATTGTAGGTTGGGTTAGCGATAGCGTAACCCAACACGCCACTAAGGTAAAATTAAGAGAGCAACTTGTCATATTCAGCATGAGTTCCAATCCAAACCCACAAAAATCCATCTTCAATCTGTGTTGCAATAGCGCGATAATATAAGCCAACACGAACAGACCATACTTTACCGACTTTCTTGAACTGTAATGATGGATGAGCAGGGTTAGCTTTGAGTATTTGGAAGTTTTTATCTGCCAATTCACGAATTTCTACTGGTAGTTTGTCGTAACCTACCCAAAAACTGGATGCTGTTTTATGCTTCAAAGGCTTCTCGTTTTTCCAGCTTGATGTTCAGCCAATGCGGCATCAATAAGAAAATCTAGCTTGCCCGCGTTTGAATCAGCTTCAATTTGTTTTTCCCAGCGGGATTGCTCAAATTCAATAAACCAGTCGCGTAGCTTTGAAAACGATTCGTTATCTAATTCGGTAATTTGTTTTTCTAATACTTCGACACTAATCATAACAATCTCTCATTATTTATTATCTTGACCAACAGAACTATCGTGCCAGTTTTGTAGGTTGAATTGTGGCTTTTGGGCAATCCAACCTACGCCTGTTAATCCACCATAAACAAATTACTAGCCCCAGTCTCAGCAGAAGATGCACCTAAACGGAAGCCGCCGAACATTTCTCTACCCATACCGTAATGGTGATTTTTGGCAGAATTGGGTTGTGGTACGCGGGCATTAAATTCAGCGTCATCGACCAGCACGTTAATGTCGCCTGTTTGTAAGTTCAGCGAAATAATGTCGCCGTTCAAGACTTTCGCTAACGGACCGCCCGTTTCACATTCGGGACACAGATGAATCACCGAAGGCACTTTACCTGACGCACCTGACATACGACCATCGGTGACTAACGCCACTTTAAAACCTTTATCTTGTAACACGCCTAATGGTGGCGTGAGTTTGTGCAGTTCAGGCATTCCATTGGCGCGTGGGCCTTGGAAACGGATGACGGCAACAAAATCTTTTTCCAGTTCGCCACGTTTAAAGGCGGCAAGCATATCTTCTTGGTCATCAAAGACAATCGCGGGAGCTTGAACAATTTGATGGTCTTCTGAAACAGCGGATAGTTTAGATACGCCGCGTCCTAAATTGCCGTGCATAACGTGTAAACCGCCACCTGCGGCAAAGGGTTTTTCTACACTGCTTAATACTTCAACGTCTAAAGAAGCCGACGGTACATGTTCCCAGATAAGCTGATTTTCAATGATTTTAGGTTCTTGGGTATAGCTTGCCATGCCACGTTCATCAGCCACACCGATAATGTCGGCGTGTAGTAAACCGTGTTTTAACAGTTCAGCGATTAATACGCCCATGCCGCCAGCGGCGTGGAAATGATTCACGTCCGCAGGGCCGTTAGGATAAATTTTTGCCAGTTGCGGTACGGCTTTGGATAAATTATCAAAATCATCCCAGTTCAATACGATGCCTGACGCTCTGGCGATAGCGATTAAGTGCATGGTGTGATTGGTTGAACCACCTGTGGTTAATAAACCGATGACCGCATTAACAATGGCTTTTTCAGACACCATGTGCGCGATAGGGCGGTAATCGTCGCCGAGTGCGGTAAATTTCAATACTTGGCGTGCCGCCGCTTTGGTGAGTTCATCACGCAACGGGGTGTATGGATTGACGAAAGAGCTGCCGGGCAAATGCAAGCCCATAATTTCCATCATCATCTGGTTGCTGTTTGCCGTGCCGTAGAAGGTACACGTTCCAGGGCTATGGTAGGAAGCTGATTCGGCGGCTAATAATTCTGCGCGTCCGATTTTTCCGACCGCATAATCTTGTCTGGCGCGGGCTTTTTCTTTGTTGGTCAAGCCGCTGGGCATAGGACCTGCGGGAATGAACACAGTGGGTAAATGCCCGAAACTCAACGCGCCGATTAATAAGCCGGGAACGATTTTGTCGCACACGCCCAGATATAACGCGCCATCGAACATATTGTGACTCATGCCGACAGCGGTTGCCATTGCAATCAGGTCACGGCTGAACAGCGATAATTCCATGCCCGCCTGACCTTGAGTAATCCCGTCACACATCGCGGGTACGCCGCCTGCCACTTGCGCGACACCGCCCGCTTCACGAATCGCGGCTTTGATTAAATCAGGCGCGTCTTTGTAGGGTTGGTGTGCCGATAACATATCGTTGTAAGCGGTGATAATGGCGATATTGGCTTTTTGATCGCCTGTTAAATCGGCTTTTTCTGCCGCGCTGCACGCTGCAAAACCGTGGGCTAAGTTGCCACAGCCCATACCTGAACGAATCGGGCCTTTTTTGGCAATGGCATCAATGTATTTTAAATAAGCGGAACGGGTCGGGTGACTGCGTTCGATAATGTCGTTGGTTACTTTTTCTATAGTTGGGTGCATTTTATAATCCTAAATTTTGAAATTTTTCAACAGTGGGTTACGTTGGTTCCCACTCACTGTGCGGAATGAATGCTGTCCGCGCTATTATTCAACGCAACACATGAGAATGGGTTGTTAATATGGCTTGTCTGCCATATTATCAAAAAATGTACTTACATCGTCATTAATTACCCGTTCATAAATATCATTCACCGATACGGTTAATTCAATGGCGGCAAAGGTAATGTCATCACCCATGAAATAATGTTCGGGTTGCCAGCCTTCTGAGCGGCGACAGATTTCTATATCAACAATGTCTTGTTCAATTAATACATATTCTTGCAAGCTGGGCAGTGATTGATATAGCCGCCGTTTGGTGGTTTCATCAATGCGGCGCGTAGATTTTGATAACACCTCAACAATAATCAGCGGTTGTTCGGTGTAGTATTCGTTAGCCGTTTCGGGTTCACAGGCAACAATGACATCAGGATAAAAAACCGCTAAATCGCCGATTTTGACTTTAATGTCAGAAGCAAAAGTATCACAAGGCGTGTTGCGTAAATGGTCGCTTAGTATTCTGACCAAGTTACTGATAACGCGCTGGTGGTTTTTACTCGCACCCGCCATTGCATACACTTGACCCTCTATGTATTCATGTTTGTTATCACTGTCCAATTCATTTTGCAGATACTCAGAGATACTGTAAAAGTCTTGTTTTGGTTGCCAGTTCATGATTGATGCCCCTTAAAATAACAATCTTTCAGGTTTAAAAACCTGAAAGATTTAGATGATGATATTACTCTTCCCAAGCCCTACCATCACGCGCAACCAAAGCAATAGAAGCCACAGGCCCCCATGTGCCCGCAGGGTAATGTTTGGGTGCATCACCTGAATGTCGCCACGCATCTTGGATAGAATCCACCCACGTCCACGCTTGTTCAATTTCTTCACGGCTTAAAAACAGGGTAGGGTTGCCGCGCATGGCTTCCAGTACCAATTTTTCATAGCCGCCGAAAATACTGCTTTTCTTAAAGGTTTCGGAAAAACTTAAATCCAGCTTGGTTTTTTGGATTTTGATATGCTCATCAATCCCCGGAATTTTATTAAGAATTTCCACTTCCACGCCTTCATTGGGTTGCAAGTGAATAATCAATTTATTAGGTGGTAATTCGCGGAAGCTATCTGCAAAAATGTTATGCGGTAACTGTTTAAAATAAATAACAATCTCGGTGCGTTTGTTGGTCATGCGTTTACCCGTACGCAAATAAAACGGTACGCCTGCCCACCGCCAGTTATCAATATCAACGCGCATGGCAACAAAACTTTCAGTGGTGCTTTCGGTATTCGCGCCGTCTTCTTCTAAATAGCCGGGAACCGCTTTACCTTTCATATAGCCCGCCGAGTATTGTCCGCGCACGGTTTTTTCATCGACATTGGCGCGGGTAATGGGGCGCAAGGCTTCCAGCACTTTGATTTTTTCACGGTGGATGCTTTTGGCTTCCAGATTCACAGGCGGTTCCATCGCGATAAAGGTCAGAATCTGTAATAAATGATTCTGCAACATATCGCGCAATTGCCCTGTTTTATCGAAATATTCCCAGCGTCCTTCAATACCGACTTCTTCTGCGACCGTTACTTGAATATGGTCGATGGTATTGTGATTCCAGTTGGTAGTAAAAATAGAATTGGCAAACCGTAACGCCAACAGATTTAAAACGGTTTCTTTACCTAAATAATGGTCGATACGAAAGACTTGTTTTTCGCTGAATACTTTAGCGACTTCATCGTTGATGACTTGAGACGATTTCAAATCATGCCCGATGGGTTTTTCCATCACCATGCGTGATTCGTCGGTTAATACGCCCGATTGCGCCAAACCTTGGCAGATATTGCTGAATAAAAACGGAGCGACGGCAAAATAATTCACTGTGACGCGGCTTTCGGTATCCAACACGGTATGCAGTTGCTGATATTCTTCCATTTGCGTCAAGTCGATTTTCAGGTACGACAAACGCGCAGAAAATCGCTTCCATACCACATCATCCAGCTTATCGTTTAAAAATTCCTGCAAACTTTTGTGGGCAATCTCAACAAACTCAGCACTGGTATGAGTGTGTCTATCAACACCGATAATGTGCGTATCAGGCTCAATCAGATTAGCATTTTCCAGCCGATACAGGGAAATAAGCAACTTGCGGCGAGATAAATCGCCCAGCGCACCAAAAATAATCAAATCGCAGGGTTTAAATGTTTTTTTGTCTTTCATTGTCTGTGTCAGCTAAAAATACGGGGCGGGATAAAAATACGGTTTTATGACTCAGGACTTATTATCTCAGAATTTGTTTGACGATGCTGGACTGATTGCGCCGTCGCGAACACAGGAAATACAGGCTTCACTTAATAGCGAGTCGAAAGTTTATTGACAGATCTACTGGGTCGCTCGTATAGTGTCGATTCACTACTAGGCAATCAGCGCAGCAGTGATAAACCTGATAAATGACTCAATAATAAAGGTGGAAAAAATGAGCGAAGAAGAACAAACAACAGACAGATTCTGGTTATATGTAGGTGGTGCTATATTTGTCATCGTGGCAGCTATCCTATTGATTAAACAAAGTGAAAATGAAAAATTCGCGCCTATTAAGCAACAGGTGGAGCAGGACATTGCCCAGATGAATATTCGGGTGTTGAGCGACCGTACAGAAAAATAATAATAAATAATAATGAGGAGAGAATCATGAAATTAAAACCGCTAATCCTGCTGACCGTATTGAGTTTTTTTTCGGGCAGCACATGGGCAACTGAATATATTTACCGCGATTTGATGGCAAATACCCTCGCATCGCCCACTTGCGCCGCAGAACCGCAAGCCATAGCCGAAGCCTCCAAACCGTTTAATATGAGTAAATACAGCAAACGTTTTTGTCAGTCACAAGGCTACGGCTGGCACGTTGAGCAAATAAAAGATAACGGCAAACCCGTTTGTGTCGATTGCTCAGGCGGTAAAAGCGGCAAACAGTGTCATCTGGAAGACGTGGTCGTAACCTGCAAACGCATTAAACCCGGATCTGTCGGTATGCTCCCCGGAAAAAGTTAATCCCCTGATTGTTGTCGCGTACTAAATACCCCCCGCTTAATCTTTAGCCGAATACTATTAATGAGTTTCGGCTATTGCCTTTATTCACCCAGCTATACACGCCGCAATATCTGAAAATCTGGCTCATCAGCAATACGCTTTTCTTCATTCATTGCTGAACAAATAAGCACCAAGACCCACTTTCATACCATCGCCCGTATACTTATCTAAATAAAGCCCGTTTCTTTCCACGGTTTCGCCAATGATGAAGACCATGAAGTAAACTGTCGAATATCAGTACGTCTTGTTTTTGCTTTATAAGCCAAGTCTATTCAAACACTTTGAGACTATCAATTTTGGAAAATCAACAAAACATTTATGAATTGAAATTTGAGCAAGGTATCAGGTTAAGCTTATCAATAGCTGATACTGCCATTATGGTTATCGAGTCTTATCTTGATGGCAAGCCAACCAAGCGAGGTAAGGTCACAATCAAGAATGCCGAACGAAACGTTTTTTTCTGGACATCCCCATTTTTGAGTACATTATCATCCGATGTGTATGAGTCCGAGCCTTTTGTATTGGCACTGGCACGTTATATGGGACAAGAACAAACAGCCAGTTTTGAACTAATTCAACATATCGCCCAAATTTCACCAGAAACAGTGCGGCGAGCAGTGCGCTATTCTGGTCTGGTATTGCGTCAAGATTCAGAACGCTGGAAAGAAATTGAACAATTGGCTATCACTGAAGCCGCTGAGTTCAGTGAATTTGTTCGTATTTGCCGTAGGTTAGACTACGCACATCGTGAACGAGTGGCTTTAGTTGAAGCGTGTCGCAAACCCCTGAGCAAACTATTACCGTTGGAATTACTGGTTTACGCTAGTTTTTATGGATTTGAACATTTAATACCCAACAGATTAAATGTAGCCAGCCAGAGTGAAGATGATGCCAGTGCGGATGAAGTATGGATGGCTATCAATGACATCCTGCTCTGGAAGCTTCAAACTAGCAGTGATCGTGATTTACGTTTAACAGAAACCATTATTGGTAATTCGTTGCGTACTCATCTATCGCCCTTTCTATTTCCTACCAAACTTAATCAATCAAAGGGTTGGGCAGACATATATCATGCTTTCAACTATCTGATTGAGGCGCAAGTAGAACTCAATAGCTTCTTGTCTCGCTCGATTGATGCGTTCTGCTATGACGACAGCATTAACTTTGAATTTGCAGGAACTGAATTAGTGATTGTTGAACGTGACGCGAATGCTCGCAAGGCGTGGCAACGCAACAGCGAAAAACTTGTACAATTGCATAATTACTGGCTCTATCGGGCATATTGCGAGTTCGAAACATCGGCTATGGCAACAGTACAAATAGGCAGCCTCGAAAATCATGAAAGCAATCGACTAGCCTACATTAAGGCGATTCGCACACAATTACGACTTACTGAAGTCTATGGTCTTAGCGATTCAGTACTGACTGAAACCAAGTTACCAGTAGATATTTTTCAAGCACTGTTGTCATTGGAGTTGATGAAAGTATTTTATAACAATGCCTTTTTAATACCTTATGATGACTACCTGAGCGAAACGGATAACTGGCGGAAGGCATTGGCTGGTCTTGCGATGGATGGTCTGGTTAAGGGAGAAAATCGCTTTCCTATGGCATGGTCTGAGCGAGATGCCAAGATAAAAAACGTTCGAGCATGGACTGTAAACAAGGAATTTCCGCATGGACATCTCAAAGCTGCCGAGGCGATTGTTGATTTTTGGTCTTGCGATATAAGAGCGTTAGCGGCTCAATTGCGAAGTGGTGAACCAACTTTAACCCCAACACTCTATGAACGCCCAATGTTGAAAATGGGGCATTATATTTTTCAATTGCCGTGGATGATGGCAATGCAGAACAACTCTACCGCAGCCATTAACAACCTACGAAGAATCGGCGCACGGCGAGTGGAAGCAGGGGAAGAAACACGCTGTATAGAAAAACGATTGGCTGAATGTTTCGAGGGTCGCGGTTTTCGGGTGTGTTTAAATTATCATCCAGTACGCACGTTATCCGATAACGCGGGTGAAATTGACCTTATTTGTGCGCGAGATGGGCGGTTATTAGTGCTGGAAATTAAATCGACTTTTGTGCGCAGTTCAATGAAAGATGCTTGGTTACATAAAACTACGGCATTGCGTAAAGCAGGTTTGCAATTAAAGCGTAAAGTTAAAGCAGTGCAGGCGGCATTATTTTCAGATACAGACTTAGCTCTCGCGCTTGGCATCGGTGAGAATATGGAAGTACCTGCAATACACGGTTGGATAGTCGATACTTCGATTGAACATGACCACGAATTTTTTTCAGGTTTTTTGAAAGTGTCGTTAGAAGAAATATTGATTGCTTTGCGTGATGATAGACATTGGCTAAATGATCCAATGGGAATGTTTACAGGTCAGCCTATCGACATAAATAACATTGAATTGTCTGAATATATAATGACACCAACACTTTATCCTAATGGGTTTTCGGGTAAATATTTTGTTGACGTTATTGAGCGGCAAACCGTATGGGCGAGTTAATACAATAAGCACGATTTGATAATGACTGCCAAAACAACAACTGCATGGTTTGTCTATTTGCTGCAATGTCGAAATGGTAAAATTTACACGGGCATTAGCACCGATGTGGATGCACGTTTTAACACGCATCTTGCGGGTAAGGGGGCGAAGTTTACCAAGATGAATCCGCCTTCTCATATAATTGCGCATAAGCAATGTGAAAATCGTTCAGCAGCCAGTAAACTCGAATACCAGATTAAACAACTGACTCCAGCCAAGAAACGGGCGTTGGGTGTCGTGTGGAATGACACAATCAAGGATTTAATGACGATGAGATTAAAAGAAAAAGACGTTGAAGTCGGCTATTTATATTTGACCAGTGCAAAGCAATATCGCGCGGTGTTGGCGATGAAAGGTGACTTTATGATTTACGCGCCCAGTCTGGAAGGCACTGCGCTATTAAATGGGAATGCGCCAATCATGCCGTTTGAAAATCAGCCATCCAAGAAGTGCCAAATTGTGACATTTGCTAAAAAGGATTATCAGGTGTTTGCTTTTAATGGCGTGGAAGCTATCAAACATAAGCTGGATGAATCGCAGTTAGCCGATGTCATCGCACAGTGTAATGCGAAGTCGGCGATTGCGACCTTGTTAGCTGAATAACGATTATTAACTGACGTTACGCACAAGAAACTATTGTCCACGAAAGACACGGAAAGCACGAAAAAGAGTAAAAAATGGTAATAGCTTAAACCTGTTATCACAGCATAAAGGACTGGCAGAGTCATAAAAATAACAGATTTAATACACCACCAGATTTTTATTTTTCGTGCTTTTTTTCGTGGACTATGGCTTTTCACTCACCCATTAAATAATTGCACCCATGCACACTGAATATTTCGACGCGGCTACCACTGATTTATTGCAAGGTATTAATCTGATAGAAGCCAGTGCGGGGACGGGTAAAACCTACGCTATCGCAATGCTGGTGTTGCGCTTTGTGGTGGAACAGGAACTGGCTATCGACCAGATACTGGTGGTGACTTTTACCAAAGCGGCGACGGAGGAGTTGAAAGACAGGGTGCGCAGTCGCTTGGTGGAAGCGCGGAATGTGATAAACGCCGATGGCTATTACGATGAAGACGCAGATGAAACCATTATTAATTGGCTGGGTGGATTGGAGATTGACACCGATCTGATTAAACAGCGTTTGGATGTGGCGTTATTAAATATCGACCAAGCCAGTATTTTTACCATTCACAGTTTTTGTCAGCGGGTGCTGCGGGAACACGCGCTGGAAAGCGGGCAGTTATTTGATGCGGAACTCACCGATGATTTAGCCAGTATCAAACAGGCGTGTGTCGATGATTTCTGGCGCGAGCAGATTTATAGCCGTAATCAATGGCAGGTAGCGGTGTTGACCGCACACTATGCCACGCCCGATGAATTATTGGGCAGTATTGAGGTGGTTGCCGCGCATATCACCGTGTATCCCGCGTATGAAAATCTGGATGATGCGCTGCAAGCCTTGGAGACTGCGGCGGCGTTGGCAAATGCGGAGCTGGATAACGCAGTTGCTGCATTACACGCGGGTTTTGCTGACGGCACATTTAAAGACAGTTATTGTGCAGCTGTTACGGAGATGATGCCGTTATTAACCGAGTGGTTGCGAGGGCAGGGCACGCAAGTTCCCGATACCAGCAGTTTGGCGTTATTGACGGATACGGGTTTGGAAGACGGTTTGCACGGCAATAAATTCCGAGCCAATAAAAACCAGACTGCCGCAGAACGTAAAGCCGATTATTTAGCCACGCTGTCCATCAATACCGCGCCGTTTGATGCCCTCGCCGCCGCTGTACAGCACGTTACGCTGGTATTACGGCGGATGCTGTTGGAAGTGTTGCGCATTGAACTCGATAAACGTTTGCAACAGCTCAATGTGTTGTCGTTTGATAATTTAATCACTCGCTTGGCGGACGCATTGCGCGGCGACAAAGGTGAATTACTGACCAGTGAATTACGCGGGCGTTTTGCGGCGGCGTTGATTGATGAATTTCAAGATACCGATGACAGTCAGTGGGGCATTTTTTCCACGGTGTTTGCCGCTGACAGTCATTTTTTATATCTCATCGGCGACCCGAAACAAGCCATTTATAAATTTCGCGGCGCGGATATTTATTCTTATCTGGGCGCACAGGATGAAGCTAAACATAAATTTACGCTGGGGAAAAACTGGCGGTCACATCCTGCATTAGTGAATGCGGTGAATACGCTGTTTCAACGTGAACAGGCGTTTTTATTGGATAATTTGTGGTTTCATGCGGTTGAGCCTGCCAAGTCTGCCGCCGATGGTGAATTGCATGATGCGCAAGGGCAAGCTGGCGCGCCAATGGTGTTATGGCAACTGCCACCCAGTGAGGAAAAATCGGGCTATTGGGGCAAAGGCAAAGCCGAGCAGGAAATTCGTTTGGCGGTGTGTAATGAAATTGTCAGCTTGCTTAATCTGCCGTTGCAGCTCAAAACGCATAAACGCAATAAAGACCCTGAACAGAACGCTATACAACCGCAAGATATTGCTATTCTGGTGCGTAGCAATCGACAGGCGCAAGCCTATCAAATCGCGTTGCGTGAAGTTGGTGTACCTGCGGTGTTGAACAGTGTGGAATCTATTTTTACCCGTCCCGAAGCCGCTGATTTACACACTTTACTGCAAGCGGTAGCCAATCCCAGCGACAGCGGCTTACTGAAACAAGCATTAACCCTGAGCTGGTTCGCCTTGGATGGGCAAGGCTTGTACGCACTGCTTAATAATGAAGCAGAATTGGATAACTGGATGGCGCGGTTTTTAAACTACTATCAGGAGTGGCAAAAACTCGGCTTGATGGCAATGATGCAGAAGTTGCTGACACAGGAAAAAATCCGCCAGCACCTTGCCAATACTGCCAGCGTAGAGCGGCAATTAACCAATATCTACCACGCGATTGAACTGACGCACCAAGCGGCAATGAATGACCATTTGGGCATCAATAAAACGCTGGACTGGTTACACGCCGCGATGCACAGAGACAGTCAATCTGAAACCCAGCAATTACGCTTGGAAAGTGATGATGATGCGGTGCAGATTGTTACCATGCACCGTTCCAAAGGGCTGGAATACCCGATTGTGTTCTGTCCGTGTCTGTGGGAAGACAGAGCGGTCAATGATAAAAGACCGATTACCTGTCATGCCGATGGCAAAACCATTGTCGATTTAGGTTCTGAACAGTTTGCCGAGCATCTGGAACAAGCCGCACTCGAACAACGTGCCGAAGATTTACGGGTATTTTATGTGGCGGTCACTCGCGCTAAATACCGCTGTTATCTGGCGTGGGCGAACGTGCGTACTAAAGATAAAGCCAATCAATCGGCATTTGCGCATTTACTGGATTTTACGGAGCGTGATTGCTTAGAGCAACAAGCGGTATTAGCAAACCTTGCTGCACAACAGCCTGAACAGTTTGCCTATCAAGTATTAACCGTGCCCAATAGTGCGCAAGGCAGTTATCAAAAACGCCGCGTAATCCACACTTTACAGGCAAACCAGCGGCAACGGCAATTATTCACCCATTGGCAAATGAGCAGTTACACGGCGTTGTCGGCACTCAGTGAACACGACGCGCCAGAACTGCCCGAAGACAAAGCCCGCGAACAAGGCGAAGTATTAATCCCTCGCGCTACGGCTGAGCAATTGCCCAAAGGGGCGCATACAGGGAACGTGGTGCATGATTTACTGGAAAATCATCGTTTCAGCGACTTAGCACAGCGTAAAGATATAAGCGTGATTCGGGATAAAGCCTGTCAGCGGTACAGTTTAAAACTCGACCGACCTGAAATGCTCGATGAAATGTTAGAAAAAGTCGTTAAAACGCCGCTGTCTGAAACAGACCCCGATTTTTGTTTAATGAATTTAGCGGATAAGCAGTGTTTAAAAGAAATGCCGTTTTATTTAGCCATGCAGGACATGAACGCCCAGTATCTTAATAAAGTATTGCAAGATACGCCCGCCTATCAACCCTTGAGCAGTAAAGCATTGAGCGGTTATTTAACGGGATTTATCGACCTGATTTGTGAGTATGACGGGCGGTATTATGTGATGGATTATAAAACCAACTTTTTAGCCGATTATGATGCAGCCAATTTAACATTGGCGATGCGTGAACATAACTACGGTCTGCAATACTGGCTTTATACGGTGGTATTACATCGTTATCTGCAAAACCGTTTGCCTGATTATGACTACCATCAACATTTTGGCGGGGTGCGTTATTTGTTTGTGCGTGGCATGATGCCCGATGTGCCTATGAGCGGCGTGTATCAGGATAAACCTGAATTACCGCGTATTCATGCGTTGGCGACGTTGTTTGGTATTTAATTTGGTGGGGTACACAACACAGTTAAGCGTGATTGTTCGTAACCGCGTAGCGGTGAAATGATTGTCGCAATAAAATATAAACCCAACCAAGCCCCGTAGGGGTGAAATGTTTGTCTGATTTACATTTCACCCCTACGGGGCTATTAAGTCCTTTAAATTCTTGGGCTACAAACATTTTACCCCGCTGGGGTTTAACGCGAGTGGCTGTAACCATGATTCTGCAAAAATCTTTCACTGCGGGCTGTAAGGCAATGCGTACCCTACACGGTTTTTGAGTTCAACTCCTCAAGGTTTTTTCGTTCCTGCTGCTGCCAGATGTTCAAACAGAATGCGTTTGACCTCTTCAATAACCTCAGGTTGACCTTGGCATGAGTGACTCCAATTGACGACTAACTCAGAAACCGCTTCATCAATGTGCGCGCTTTTATAAGCAACCACCCCATCATCACCGTCTTCTTTCGGGCCGTTGCCTTCAACAGCGATAATCGAGTGCGCAGGAATACTTTTTGGCACGGGTATGGAGGCTAATACTTGCAGCGCGGGATTGTTCGGATTCATGAGGTCAATAGAGGTCATCGGTCTGCTTAGCATGGTGGCAACTTTCTCATCACCTGATGCGGTGGCGAGTTGTGCTAATAGCGCGGTGGTGTTTACCATCGTCATCGGCAGGCTGACGAGTTTGGAAGCAAGCCCTGTGACAATTTGAGAAGCGGCTAACATCGCTCCGTGTTGCGGGGTCGAAATAAACACCACGCGCTTAACGAAAGGCAAGGGCGTATAGAACACGGATTGCTGGATAAATTCCCGCGTTTCCGGGCTGAGTTTCATTTGCCCGACGGGTTTGTCACTAATCAAGTCCCAAAATTTTGTCCCGCTGTCAATGGCGGTCATCTTGGTCAACAATCCACCTTGACTGTGACCCATGACTATCATGTTCTGTAATGCGGGGTCTTTACCGTTCGGGTCAAGCTCATGCACGGTGTTGGTCAGTGCTTTGCGCAGCCGTCCCGCTGAGTAGCCAATGCCTCTGCCGCTGTCGTAAACAAATAACCATATTTGAAAGTGTTCACGGATTTTTGGATCACCGTTGAGTTCATTCACTAATTCAGCCCAGCGTGCGGGACTGGATGCCGTGCCATGCACTAATACCACAGGGATTTTGCCTGCTTTGTAAGGCTGCATGGTGAAAATACCGTCCTGCGCGCGGTCTTTTGACAGCAGACCGCTGGTGAAGACCGAGCCATTGAGAAATCCCGCGATTTCCATTGCGTAGAGCGGGCTGTCATTGAGTTGATAGGCAAGTGCGGCTGTCGGGTCGGATTCGATAGGCTGCGGTTGTCCATCAATCGTGACGGTTGAGGTTTTATCCGCTGAATAGACTTCAAGTTGTCCTTTTATCTTGCCCTTGCTCAGGCTGGCACGCGCGTTTTCAAAACGCAACAGGGCGGTGACGGGAACTTTGGTATGTTCTCCAAGACGTTCTGCACCAACTACTTTTTTTGCCGCCGCCTGTGTTTTTGCAAGACTGGCTGCCAAGGGAACACCGATACCCGATTTATGGTAGCGATTTCTGAGACCATCGACTTCCAGCGCGGTTGTGGAAATAAAACGGTCAAGCGGGTAGCCGCCCCAAGACATACCCGATTTATCCAGCGTTATTTGAAGTGATCCGAAAGGCAGTTTGTAAGTACCCGCTTTCAGACGGACTTCTTTTTCTTCTGCATCAGTCGGTGCCGCCAGACCTTGGGCGACGGCTTGATTGTAAATATCATAGCTCAAGCGAAATCGTGGATCGGTAGGCGGTATCTGCATACTCGTGCCGTTTTCCGGATACAGAAGCGACCACGCATACACAGCGGATGCCAGATAATAGGCACGGTCATTGGTATGTTGAGCGTGCAGTAAAGACAGTTCTGCCAAGGCAAACAGCTGGTCATCATCGCCGACGGGTTGAAGGTTTTTATGCAGTTCAGCCAACACCTTGGCTGGCTCGGTTTCAAATCTATCCAATAACCCGTGCTGTCTGAGAATGATGCTGGAGGCGTTTGATAGCTCACCCGAGGAAATCGCGCTTGCGGTCTGAATGCGATACGCCGTTTGAATATCCACATGAGATACGCTGACAGGGTTCGCGCATCCTGAGAGCATGAGTGCGATGCCTGCGGATAGCATCATAGGTGTTATCAGGCGTTCTGCAATCTGCCCGCAATGCTCTAGTGTTTGCATACTCAAGGTGCTGTTTGATGCTGTGCAAGTAATGTGTTTTTGATTCATCTTTATATTAACCGTAGGAGAGTGTCAGGAATTTGTTAAGAGGCGGATAAGTCAGGACTTTTATCGACTGAATCTGTGACGTATACAGTTTGCGTGGGGAATGCAAACTCTATTTCCATGTCTTCGGCCAGACGTAGAATATCCAAAAAAATCCGCTGCCGTTCGTTGAGTTCATCCATCTTGGCAGGCACTTTGAGAAAAAAATCCACTAAAATATCCAGACTGTGGACTCCGAACTGGTAGAAAAATACCTGAAAATTATCTTTGCGCGTGTCAGGATGCGATTCAATAATGTGCTGAACACCTTCAACAAACGCTTTTATTTTCTCAATCGGCGTGTCGTAAGTAAGACCTAAATCGACTTTAATCTGCCGATAATCGCGTAACGCCATGTTATCAATGGTGCTGTTCACAAGCTGACTGCTGGGAATCGTGACGAGAGAGTTGTGCAATGTGCGAATTCGTGTACTGCGAAAACCCACGCTCTCAACTACCCCCTCGGTATCTTTCAATTTGATGGAATCGCCTACTTTGAACGGTTTTTCAATCATGATGATAAGAGAACCAATCAAATTGGCGATGGTCTGTTGCGCCGCCAGAGCCACTGCCAGACCGCCGACTCCAAGTCCTGCTATGACTGAGTAGGCGGGTAAACCTATTCGGTCAGCTCCAGCGATGAGGATGGCAATCGCCACGATAAAGGTGATAAGTCGCAACACCAGACGGATAAGCTGACTATCAATGCTGCTGGTCAACAGCCGCTCTTGAGCAATCACAGTGGAAGCAATCGCTCCCCCTGCCACCCAAACAGTCCATGTCAGAGAAAGATAGAACAGCGTCCAGAGTGATAAGGTGAACACCTCATAGACTCCGTCTGAAATTCGTAGAACATCGCCAAAAATTAATGCGGCTATGGGAGTCACAATGACCAGACTGACAGGACTTAGTAAATCTGCCCATTGGTCAGAAGAGTCTGTTCTACTGCGCCAGTAGTGACTCAGCCGAAAACACAGCCGAACAAAAATAAAGCCTGCGCCTAAAATGACGGCAATACTTAACCAACGCCATGCGGGTTGGTTAAGAAACGTGGCTCTGGCGGGTTGCTTATCGGGTGCAGTCAGCAACCACCGAGGCGGTACGATGCTATTCAGTGCCAAAGCCACGCCGGCAGGGCTATAGGTAGTAAAGTCGTACCAGCCGACAGACGCATTTGCTTTATAGGGAAGGTGTTTAACTTTCGCATAAAACTCCGGCAAACGCTTCAAGGTGTCTGGGGTAAACAAGTATTCGCCTGTACGCTCTCCTTTTTCAACGCGCTGAATCCGAATTTCACTATTTGGAATCACCCAATACTTGAATTCCGATTTAGCCATCATCTGGGCATCCGGAATGGATTCCACGGGAGGAATATCAATATGATCCAGCACTTCCTTCAGTTGTACCATCAGTCGCCGTGAGGTCTCGTCAACGGTGGCGGGAGGTAATTCACTTAAATCCAAAGCACGTTCAGCCGATTTCTGAAAATGCTGAACTTCTTTAAGAGCAGTCAATTCTTCCGCTGTCAGGTAAAGAGCCGAGGAATCCATATAGGTGCTCAGGAATCCGAAGCCTGTGTTATAGGTTTTATTGGTAAATTCGATAAACCCTTGCAGCGTTGCTCTGGGACTGGAGGTATCAATGGGTTTGAGCGGATTGTTATCTACCTCAGCATGGGCGGGCGTAACCCATATTTGAAGCATACATAAGGTGATGACGGCTGTTATGAAGTACCATTTAGACATGAAGAATTTAAGCATCATATTAGTTCTAGGTAAGTTGCGGGCAGGCTAATTGCCCGAATAGTGGGTAGTTTTCGAGCTTTATCAGGTGCAATGTTACTATAATAACGGCATTTTTAACTTAAAATATCTTAATTCCAGCGAGGATGTTAGTGCGTATTATCCCCTTTAAAAAAACTCTGTTATTACTGACCATCACCAGCCTGATGAGCGGCTGTTATTCTTTCGGCCCGGATGAACTCAAGGGTACGCATCCTTTGTATAACGCGGCGATTGTTGACAGTCAGAATGAACAGTTTATTCAAAACATCGTCCGCCTGCATTATCGTGATCCCATGTTTTTTCTTGATGTGGTCAGCGTTACCGCGTCTTTAAAAATGGATTTAGGCGCAGGTTTGGATCAATCGGCGTTTGATTTAAAAAGCGGCGGTGCAGACCTGATACAGTTCAGTGCCAGTGGTGCATATACCACTGCACCCACCATTGCCTACTCACCGCTGCAAGGTGAAAACTTTGTGAAAAGCGTATTGAAGCCTATCGCACTGGAAGATTTATTTTCGCTGACAGGGTCGGGATGGAGCAGTCGGCGCGTCTTGGGGCTATGTGTGGAGCGGATGAATGATGTTAAAAACGTACCGATTGCCTCAGGGCCGACACCCGTCTTGTCGCCCAAGCATATTGATTCATTCAATCGCCTGTTACAACTGTTTGATGAAGTCATTGGCGAAGACTTGATTATTCCCAGAATTGATCCTGTCACCAAGGAAATACAGCTGGAAATCAGATCATCTCCTCTGTATCAAAGCCAGATTCGGGAAATTAAGCAACTGCTGGGACTCGACCAGAACATTGATGTTTATCATGTCAACAGCGATTTTCTGAGCCGCAAAGGCGATACCATTTCGATACGCAGTCGCTCACTGAGCAGTATCTTTTTCTATTTATCGCACAATATAGACACGCCAAAAGAACACAAACAAGCGGGCTTGGTCACTGTAACTCGCAACAAAGACGGTTCTGAATTTGACTGGAGTAAAACCGCAGGCGGCAGTCTGTTCCATATTAAAAGCAGTTTTATGAAACCTGATACGGTATTTGTGGCAGTGCCGTATCGCGGTCAATGGTTTTATGTCGCAGACAATGATTTAGAATCTAAATCCACTTTTATGCTATTGACACAGTTGTTTCGGTTACAGGCAGGGTCGGCTAAATCAGCGGGGCCGACGCTCACTTTACCTGTCCGTTAATCTGAAACTTAGCACACATAAATATTCACATTTATGCGATACTAGCCGACTTATTTTTTCCAAATTATTGTTAATACTATCAAGGAGTAACACATGACAGCACTGGTTGGCATCATCATGGGCTCGACCTCTGACTGGGAAACAATGCAATTTGCAGCACAAACGCTGGAGCATCTTGGCATTCCTCATGAAATTGAAGTCGTTTCCGCACACCGCACGCCCGATAAATTGTTTAATTATGCGGAAACCGCAGAAATTAAAGGTTTGGAAGTGATTATTGCAGGCGCAGGTGGTGCCGCGCATTTACCTGGAATGACAGCGGCCAAAACCTCGATTCCCGTGTTAGGTGTTCCCGTGCAGTCTAAAGCCTTGAATGGTATGGATTCCTTATTATCCATCGTCCAAATGCCCGCTGGTATTCCTGTCGGTACATTGGCAATCGGCAAAGCAGGCGCGATTAACGCAGCCTTATTAGCGGCGGCGATTATCAGTAACAAACATACTGAATATAAGGATGCGTTGAACAATTTCAGACGCGACCAAACCGAAACCGTCTTATCAAACTCAGACCCGCGTAAGGAAATGCAATGAAAGTAGGCGTATTGGGCGCAGGACAACTGGCGCGTATGGTCGCGTTAGCGGGTATACCGCTCGGACTGGAATTTATTTTTTTAGACCCCTCAAAAGAGGCAGGGGCAAATCGCTTGGGCGAAGCCTTAACAGGCGATTACTACGACCCTGAACTACTGGCACAATTGGCACAACGCGCCGATGTCGTCACCTATGAATTTGAAAATGTACCCGCACCCGTGGCTGAATTTCTCGCCTCACACACGCAAGTACACCCCGCACCCAAAGCCCTAGCGGTTGCCCAAGACCGCCTAGTTGAAAAAACCTTTTTCAATGACATAGGTATCGCCACGCCACAGTACGCAGCGGTCAACAGTCTGGAAGAATTACAACAGGTAATGACCACCATCGCCTATCCCGCCATTTTAAAAAGCCGCACCCAAGGTTATGACGGCAAAGGACAATCGGTATTACGTTCAGCGGATGATTTATCCGCCGCGTGGGACGTATTACAAGGCGTGCCTGCCATCGTGGAAGCCTTTGTCCCGTTTGATAGAGAAATTTCCATTGTTGCCGTGCGCAGTGTGTCAGGTGACATCGTGTTTTATCCCGTGGCTGAAAATGTCCATCGTGGCGGTATCTTGCGTGTCTCTACGGCACTGGATAATGACCCTATGCAAGCCACCGCTGAAAATTACGCCACTCGTTTATTGGAAGCCTTGGATTATGTCGGTGTACTGGCGTTAGAATTATTTGAAGTCAACGGTACATTATTGGTCAACGAATTCGCCCCGCGTGTCCATAACTCAGGACACTGGACAATTGAAGGCGCGGAAACCAGCCAATTTGAAAACCATTGTCGCGCCATTGCAAACTTGCCCTTGGGCGCGACCAGTTTAGTCGGCTACTCGGCAATGGTGAATTTTATCGGTGGCTTGCCTGATACCCGCGAGTTATTGGCATTGCCGCATACACACTTGCATCTGTATGATAAAGAACCGCGCACAGGGCGCAAAGTCGCTCACGTCACCGTTCGCGCCGACAGTGCCGCACAGTTAGCCGAATTACTGCCACCTGTCATCGCAATGGCAGATGAAGTGGATGATTCTTAACAGCACACTGTAGGTTGGGCAACGTTTTTTTGCCCACCGCTCACAGTTAAAAGGTGGGCAAAAAAACGTTGCCCACCCTACGCAACTGATATTTTCGTGTCTTTCGTGGACAAAAATCCTGTTTTAGCTTGAAAGACCAAGCCGCGCTTGGTAAATTGCATGGCTTTGTTGCCTAACCGCTAAAAAATATAATGTTAAAAATATACAACACCCTCACTCGAAAAAAAGAACTCTTTCTGCCGCGTGTTGCGGGTAAAGTCGGAATGTACGTCTGTGGCATGACCGTTTACGATTACTGCCATATCGGTCATGCGCGAGTCATGGTGGTGTTTGATACTGTCGCGCGGTATTTTCGGTATTTAGGTTATGACTTAACCTACGTCCGCAATATCACCGACATCGACGACAAAATCATTCAACGCGCACTGGAAAACGGCGAAGACTTTCATGCCCTAACCGAGCGTTTCATCACCGCCATGCACGAAGACGAACAAGCCTTATCTGTGTTGCCTGTCGATATAGAACCCCGCGCTACCCAATCCATCCCCGATATTGTTGCCATGATTGAAACCTTGATTAGCAACGGTTTGGCTTACGTCGGTGCTAATGGTGACGTGTTTTACGCAGTCACTAAATTTGCCAATTACGGGCAATTATCAGGTAAAAATCTGGATGACTTGCAAGCGGGTGAACGAGTCGATGTAGACCACGCAAAAAATAACCCGCTGGATTTTGTCTTATGGAAAATGGCAAAAACAGGTGAACCGTTCTGGGAATCGCCTTGGGGCAATGGTCGCCCAGGTTGGCATATTGAATGCTCGGCAATGTCCACTTGCTGCTTGGGTAATTCCTTTGACATACACGGCGGCGGCATGGATTTACAATTCCCGCACCATGAAAATGAAATCGCTCAATCCGAAGGCGCGACGGGTGAAAAGTTTGTCAACCTGTGGATGCACAACGGTTTTGTGCGCGTCGATAACGAAAAAATGTCCAAATCGCTGGGTAATTTTTTCACCGTCCGCGAAGTGTTAAAACAATACCGCCCTGAAATTATTCGCTTCTTTATTCTCTCCAGTCATTACCGTAGCCCGCTCAATTATTCCGATGAATCACTGAATGAGGCTTATAGTGCGTTGACTCGTTTATATACTGCATTACGCGGTGTCGATAGCGTTGATTCAGCCGTTGATACGGATTACAAAACCCGTTTTGAACAGGCAATGGACGATGATTTTAATACCCCCGTCGCCTTAGCCGTCTTATTTGATTTAGCACGGGATTTAAACAAAGCCAAAACCCACGAACCTGAAAAAGTAGCTGGTTTAGCCGCAAATTTAAAACAATTAGCCAGCTTATTAGGCTTATTGCAAGATGCCCCCGACGCATTTTTAAAAGGCGATGCAGACGACGACATCGAACAACAAATCCAAGCCCGAATCGACGCAAAAAAAGCCAAAGACTGGGCAACCGCCGATAAAATCCGCAACGACTTAAAAGCCAACGGCATTATTTTAGAAGACTCCCCAGATGGCACAACCAGCTGGCGACGTGAATGATTTATCGGAGTAAAACAGCTTTAGCTGTTTTATAGTTCCCACCGCTCCAGCGTGGGAACTCATCCTGCAACGCTCCAGCGTTGCGTGTACATGAAGACGCTGGAGCGTCAACGGAGGCATTCCAACGCAGAGCATTGGAACGATAAAAATTAAGAGGCGAAAATGACTATTACAGAACACAGATTAACTATCGCGCAACAAATTGAAGAATTATCCGAAGAATCGCTGTGTGAACTGGAAAAAATTATTGCCCAATTAAAAAGCCATTCTTTACCGCAAACAAATAAAATAGGCTTGAAAAACTTATTGGCTTCATGGAGTCCTGTAGACGATTTTCCTGAAATAGAAGGTTTCAAGGAATAACTTATGCGTTACGCAATTGTTGTTGAAAAAGCAGAAAACAATTACTCAGCCTACGTTCCAGATTTACTGGGTTGTGTTGCCACAGGTGCGACCCTTGAAGAAGCCGAGCGTGAAATTCGTACCGCCATCGAACTTCATCTTGAAGGCATGATTGAAGACGGTTTACCTATTCCACTGCCAAACAGTATTGTTGAATATATTGAAGTGGCGGCTTAGCTGTATAGATAGAAACGTTGTGTAGGTTTTATAGTTCCCACCGCTCCAGCGTGGGAATTCATCCTGCAACGCTCCAGCGTTGTGTGTACATGAAGACGCTGGAGCGTCAACTGAGGCGTTCCAACGCAGAGCGTTGGAACAATGGAATATAAATTCTTGAGATAAGCGCATGGAAACAACAGTAGTATTCGATATTCCACCCGAAGTAACCGCAAAATTAGCTACTGGTGAATATAAAAGAGTAGGCGGAGTCATTCAAGGTAACGATGGACAGGTAAAAATGTGGCTAAAAGAAGGTGGATTATCTCCTTCATCACCAGAAGAACTTTCTACGAGCTTACATTCAAAGATGGGTGAGATATTAAAACTAACGGGTGCGGCGGCAAGTATTTTAAATCTTGGAGCAACCATTGCATTTGGTATGCAAACATTATCAAAACTCAATAAAATTGACCAAAAATTAAATATTATTATTGAAAAATTGGATGAAATAGAACACAAAATAGATAAAGTTCAATGGTCAATTGATATTGGTTTTGCGAATACTTTTCAGGCTTTAGAGAGCTTAAAAAAATATCAGGAAGTTGAATTAGCGGGTGAACTAAATAGTGCGGTAAGTTTAGCGTGGAGTTGCCAATTTTTAGAGCCTGAAAGTAATCAACGGCTAATGCGCATAGAGCAGGCTTTGTCAAAATCAAGTGGTGTAGTAGAAAAGCTATTACTGCACACAGAAATAGAAATGAATAAAGCGATTGAGTGGATGAGACAAAAGCGCAGAAAATCATTTGATTTTGAAATTGATGATTCAGTAATCCAAGCGTTATTTCGTTTTCGTCAGACCTGTATCGCTTGCTCTGTCAATGCCAGTATTAATGCAGAAGCGGGAGATACTTATGCAGTAAGTACAAAACTGCTGAAAGACCAGAAAAAACTTTTTAATTTATTATATCAATTGGTAAATATCAGCATAAGCTCTAGTAATAATGAACCCTATAAAACGCTATTAGATAAAAGTATGTTGGAATCTATGCCTATCGAACGGATAGGAGTTTGGATAGAAAGATTTGATTCTGGAAACACATTAAATAATGTGCTTGAGCTATTAAGGAAAAAAGGTTTTTCCAGTAATAACCAGTTATCAAGTCATTCATCCAATTCAGATACTAATGAATCTTCTAGTTGGGCGGCGGTGGGACGACTAGCTGCTTCTTCTAGTTTTCTTAATATTGACAATTCTCGTTCATCACCTGAAATTAAAAAACCAATCGCTAATAATACAAATATTTTTTTCGATATAGTTGATGGTGCGTATGAAGATTTAGAGCGGCTAAAAGGTTATAGCTTGGAATATGGAGCTATGCACTTAATGAATCTTTCCATTCATGAATATCGAAAAATGCTGCAAATTGATGAACTTCCCGATGGAAAAAAATTAATATTTATTTCATTAATCCGTAAGTTTGAATAGCAAGCACGATAGGATGGGCTGAGGCACGAAGCCCATCAATCGCGACATATGGGCTTCCTTCGTCAGCCCATCCTATTAAGCGCGATATATTTCCAAAAATAAAAACACTGGAGAAATAAAATGAATGTTGTTATTTCACTCGATGATGAAAAAACTAAAGCATTATTAACTGAAATCATGGTGGATTTAATTAAAAATAAACGCGAAGTTTTACATGAAATTATGTTGGAAGCATTAGAAGAAGTGGCTTTAGCTAATGCGATTACTGAGGGTAGAACCGATGATTTTGTTTCCGAAGATGAAATGTTTGCTATTCTAAAATGATGAAATAATTTTTACCCGCTTTTTACATCGAAAAGATGTTTATAAATACTTTCCTTAATTACTGTCCATTCAACCATGAGCGAAATAAAAGACCAACCCATTCAACAATTTCTTGATAACTTAGCTAGTCAGTCAGCCACTCCGGGTGGCGGTAGTGCGGCGGCGTTGATGGGTGCGCAAGGTGCGGCACTTATCAGCATGGTGTGCAATTTAACCATAGGTAAACCTAAATTTGCCGACGTTGAAGCTGAGATGCAAGCCTTGTTAAGCGATACCGAAGCCTTGCGTGAACAATTAACTGGCATGATTAAAGCCGATGTTGATGTGTTTAATCGCGTGATGGCAGCTTACGGCTTACCTAAAGACAGCGATGAAGACAAAGCCGCGCGTAGTGTGGCTATTCAAGCGGTATTAAAAGACGCAACCGATGTGCCGTTAGATTGCGCTAGAGCCTGTGCTAAAGTCATTGAACTCAGTCAACTTGCCGCTGATAAAGGCAATCCTAATGTGGTTAGTGATGCAGGTGCGGCTGTTATGTCGGCGCATGGTGGCTTAAAAACTGCCGCGCTGAATGTCTATATTAATGCAGGCAGTTTGAAAGACCGTGATTTTGCGGAGGCAAAACTCGCCGAATTAGCGGCTATTATGCAGGGTGCAGAAAGCCGCGCGGAAGACATTTATCAGGCGATTAAAGCCAAGCTCTAATACTGAATAACTTGAGTTTGAGATAAGAAGTTTTTGTCCACGAAAAGCACGAAAGACACGAAAAATAAAAGCGATTATGTAGATGTTATTTGCTTTTATTTCACCAATAATAAGTTGGTTGCCAAAAGCAGGTCGGTACAAATCACTCAAACCTGCGAGGTTTTAAGAACCTCGCAGGTTTATTTATACAGCCTAACGGTGTGCATGACTGATGTTACGCATGAAAAAGAAATAGTCCACGAAAAGCACAAAAGACACGAAAAAATCAACGCTAATGTGTCTTGTCCAGACGTTAGGTAATATACGTTATGATTTTTTAGTCTTTTTCGTGCTTTTCGTGGACAAAAGTTTTCTTGTGCGTAACATCAGCTACTTATTTCTTTATAGCTATCTGCGGTTAATTAGAGCAACCCAATATGAATACCTTACTGAGAGGAAAATATGACTACCAGCGTAACCGTAGAACCCATTAATTTAAAAACGCCTGAGTTTTATATTAATCGTGATTTGAGTTTATTGGAATTTAATAAACGGGTATTAGCACAAGCATTGGATGAAAACGTACCGTTATTGGAACGGTTGAATTATTTGTGTATTTCCTGCTCCAATCTTGATGAGTTTTTTGAAGTGCGCGTTGCCAGTATTATTGAAATGGCAACTATTGATCCTAAAGCGGTTGGTTCAGATGGTTTAACGCCCTGTGAGCAATTGGAAAAAATTTCTATTCATGCGCGGCAATTAGTTGATGAACAATATCAAGTGCTGAATGAAGTATTAATTCCCAAACTTGCCGAAGAGAATATTCGTTTTATTCGTCGTAGCGATTGGACGGAAGCTCAGCATAAATGGTTGGCGAATTATTTTAATGAACAGTTAATGCCGATTTTAACGCCTGTGGGTTTAGATTCTGCGCATCCGTTTCCGCGTATACTCAATAAAAGTTTAAATTTTATTATCTCGCTGACAGGTAAAGACGCATTCGGGCGTAATAGCGGACGTGCTGTTTTACAAGCTCCTAGAGGCTTGCCGCGTGTGGTTCAATTACCCGCCAATGAAACTTTGGGCGGCAGTAGTGATTTTGTATTTTTATCGTCCATCATTCACGCTTTTGTCAGTGAATTATTTAATGGCATGACGGTAAAAGGCTGTTATCAATTCCGTGTGACTCGTAACAGTGATTTTTATGTTGATGACGATGCGATTGATGATTTATTGCTGGCGGTTGAAGGCGAACTCGCCATGCGTAATTATGGCGATGAAGTGCGACTGGAAGTGGATGCTGCTTGCCCCGATGAAACAGTCAACTTTTTGTTGGATCGTTTTGAAATGAACAGAGATCGGTTATTTTTAATCGACGGCCCTGTAAATTTAAATCGTATTCAAGAAGTGAATGCTTTGGTTGACCGCCCAGACCTTAAGTTTTCACCTTTTAAACCCAGCACGCCCGCAGCACTCACGCGGAATAAAGACATTTTTGCCGCGATTAAACGCCATGATATTCTGCTCCATCATCCGTTTGAATCGTTCTCGCCTGTGGTGGAATTTATCCGTCAAGCGGCTATTGCACCCGATGTATTGGCAATCAAACAAACGTTATACCGTGCAGGTGCGGATTCCCCGATTGTTGCCGCATTAATCAAAGCCGCCAGAGCAGGTAAAGAAGTTACCGTGGTCATTGAATTAAGAGCGCGTTTTGATGAAAAAGCCAATATCGACCTCGCGGCAAAATTACAGGAAGCCGCTGTTCATGTGGTGTATGGCGTAGTGGGTTATAAAACTCATGCCAAAATGTGTTTGGTGTTAAAACGCGAAGGTAAAGAATTGCGTAATTATGTGCATTTAGGCACAGGAAACTACCACACCAAAACCGCCCAGTTATACAGCGATTACGGCTTATTTTCCTGTGATAAAGATTTAGGTGAAGATGTGCGGCGGGTGTTTGCTCAGCTCACCAGCTTAGGCAAAGTGACCAAATTACACAAACTCCTGCAATCGCCGTTCACCTTACACAAAGGCATACTGGAAAAAATTGAACGCGAAATCAATCACGCGAAAGCAGGAAAACCCGCAAAAATTATCATTAAAATCAACGCGCTGGTCGAAGAGCAGGCGATACAAGCCTTATACCGCGCCTCACAGGCAGGTGTTGAAGTTAAATTAATCGTGCGCGGCGTGTGCAGTTTACGACCCAATATCGAAGGTGTGTCTGACAACATTGAAGTGCGTTCCATTATCGGACGCTTTTTAGAACACGCGCGGATTTACACTTTTCTTAATGACGGCAATCAAGAAGTCTATGCGTCCAGTGCCGACTTGATGAATCGTAATATGTTCCGTCGCGTTGAAGTGTGTTTTCCGATTGAAAGCAAGCGTTTGTCTAACCGCATCCTGCACGACCTTGAGCTGTATTTAAAAGACAATACTCAAGCGTGGTTATTGCAGTCCGATGGTAGCTATCAACGTTGCGTTCAAGCTGAAAATGAAGCCACCGTCTGTGCGCAAACGCAGATTTTACAAGAATTGCAGGCATAATCATGACCAAGCTCCGCGACATCGCCCAACTGGGTGCGACCGTATTAAGACAACAGGCAGAAGCTGTGACCGATGTCCGTAGCGAGGAAACGCGGTTAGTAATCGCCGCTCTGCAAGCCACCTTAGCCAACACCCAAGGTGTTGGCATTGCCGCGCCGCAAATCAGTGAGTCTACACAGATTATCATTGTCGCCTCACGCCCCACCGCACGTTATCCGCACGCGCCTTTGATGCCCGCCACGGTGATGATTAATCCGCGTTTTGCTCCTTTAACTGAACATAAAGAGAAAGGCTGGGAAGGCTGTTTGAGTATTCCCAGTATTCGCGCTCTAGTTCCCCGCTATACCGCCATAAAAATCGACTATTTGGATGAACAAGGCAATGAGCAAACTGCCGAACTTCATGATTTTGTCGCACGCGTGTTTCAACATGAATTCGACCACCTGCAAGGCAAAGTATTTTTAGACAGCGTGGAAAATAATCAGGATATTGTTGCTGAAAGCGAATATTTTAAATTGATTTGATAGTTTTTTCTGATTCACTGATAGACAACCAAACTGATTCTTGCTCTAAGCCTTTTCCTGACATTTGCATCGTGCGAATTAAATCTTTTAATTCATCTGTTAATGCGTTCATATCATTTAATTCACGCACTGCATTATTAAACAATACTTGATTGTCTTGCCAAATGGCTGAGTTACCAAACAGGGATAATTTATTTTTCCAGTCTGGGATTAAATAAAAATGACACGCTGTTATAACACGGCGTACTCGCAAAAAATTATTAAAACCTACGCCATCATAATCAGGGAATACAATAAACGCGGTTGCTCTGGGTTTATTTTCCAACCAAGCTAATAATAAATTATTGATATGACCGCCATAATAGATAACACTGCCATTAAAATTATCAGGCAGCCAATCTAACTGATTAAATAGGCTGCTTGCTGTTGGTAATAAACTTGCCAGTTTTTTAACGCCTCTTCTAGCAATGGACGTTGTTTAATTAATTGTCCGCGTAAGCCTTTACGTCTGGTTTGCATTTTTTCTAAACGCTCAATATCGGTTTTCATGGTATTAACAGCATCAAAATGCGCTTTATCTTGATTGACATCGGCGAAGGCTTTATCCCATTCGCTTTTAAAATCTACCGAGGAGTCAGTCACTTCACGTTTAAAAATATCCAGTAAATAGTCTTTTACTTCTTTGGAGCTGAGTTTATCCAGACGTAAAGTACGCATTAATACTCGTTGATAGGTTGATGCAAAGCCGGGCATTTCTAATGGAAAAATAGTTAAATCTAAATCATCATTTTTCAGTCGTTGTTTATTGCCGTATAACATGGCTTTTAAATCCGTTTGGTTATAAAACTTGGCGAATTTTCCACGTTCCATTAAATGACTGAGTAATGTGGGTTGATTGATTAAATTGCCATTGGCTAAACGATAATCTGCTATATCCAAGCTGCCTTGATAAGCGAAGTATTCGTAATCATGCACTAAGCCTTTACCTACGCAACCAATCACTGCCATACCCGCTGGCAATAATACTTCTAATAAAATATAAGAGCAGTTATCAGGAAAATAAAATTTTCTGGATACTTCTGGACTGTACGCACCAAAATCCATATTTCGCTTATCTAAAATTAATAAAAATTGCAGGGCATTAATTAAACTGGTTTTACCTGTATTATTGGGGGCAATTAAGGACACTGACGCATGAAGAGGTAATTTAGCGAGACTGTAACCCGCGCTATTGAGTAATACTAATTTTTGAAAACCATATTGTAGTAAACTCATGACTCATCCATATTGTCTGTTTCTTTTTTATCAGCTTGTTGCAATTCGATAAATAAATCTAAATAGCGATGCACCGCCGCTAATAAGTGGTAATTATTATTGTCATACTTTATAAAACCAACCCGACAACCGCTGTTAAATATATCGGTTAAGTCAGCTAAAGTGTTAATTTCTTCGGCTTCTAATAAGGTGTGATGCTTTTGCCATAATAGTTCAATTAATGCGTTATCAATACGCCAGTGTTCAAATTCATGCAGCGCATTACCTGAATCGGCTTGGTATTCAAACAGTAATAGCATCATTAATGCTAAGCGGTGTGTGAGTTTATTGGTATTGCTTGTGCTTTGTTCCGTTTTAAAATAGGCAAAGCCGCGATTATCAATAATTAATTCAAAACCTAGGGCTTTAAATAATGCACGGTATTGTTCGCGGTAATTCGCTGTTGGCAAAGGTGCGTTTTAAGCCGCGTTTGCGCAGGTCGCCCAGTAATTTGGCAACGGCGGTGCTGAGTTGATTATGGCGGCGGATTTCTTCACGCAAGGGCATGAGGGTGTTGGTGCAGTATTTTAGGGTTTCGCGCCCAACGCGCCGCAGGTCTTTAACGCGAAAATTCAGCAGTTGCAAGCTGCGCTGGTGGCTGATTAACGCGCCTTGTATGGCGAGTTGTTCGCTTAGTGCATCCAGCACGGCTTCGGTTTGTTCTAATAATGGGTAGAATCTGCCGCCCGCACCTGTGTCCATGAGGTCGGTCATCGGTTCAATGTAACGGTCGTAAGTGTCCAGCACTTCTTGATAACGGCGAGCAAGCGGCAGTTGATTGTCAGCGGTTTTAGCGCGTTCGGCGATGTCGGCGATAGCATGAGCATCTTGTTGTAATTGCTCGGTAATGTGGCGCAGCTGTTGGTCGATACTGTTCACCCCGCGTTGTAAGGCTGCCATATCTTGGGTGCGCATGGCTAAATGCAGGGTGTCCAACGCGGTTTTTATTTCGGTAATACGCACTTTAATGATGTCTGATAAACCCAGTTGATGTTCATGCAGGAGCTGACTGGCAAAATCGCGTACTGCACTGTTCAGTTCAACAACGGATGAACGCGGTAGCTCTATTAAAATATCGGCATTGACCAGTTGTTGCAGGCGTTCTTGATGTTGTGCTGGAGATTCTTCAATATAGGTTTGCTGAAGCAGCGGTAGCAATGTATCGACTTCCCATGTCAGCTGTTCTCTAGCAGTTAATACCAGTTGTTCGATAATGTCCCAATGTTTGTCTAGGGCGCGGATGAGTGTGCGTGGATTTGCCATAAGGTGACTTTATAGTTGCTGAGGGCAGAGGTAATCGGTGATGTTTATTTGATGATAAGTTGGTCAAACGTCCGCGTATTGTATCTTTTTAAGTCTTTTAAAAAATCGGGGTATTCAATCTGATACTGTTGCTCAAGATTGAGGGCGTGTTGTCTTAGGTGTTTTAGGGTAAAAAGCGGTGCGTCTTCATTAAAGGCGAAGCCGATGACGTTGCCGCGTTCACGGACGGGCAGAAACAGGGTGCGTTGTTTAAATGTGCGTCCCAGCCAGTGGGTGCATTGTGCATACAGAGGGTTATCGTTGCCGCCCCAAAGGTTGATGACCAATAGACCGTCTTTTTTTAATACCGCTTTGCAGGCATCAAAAAAATCTTGGTTGGCGAGTGATGCCGCCATGCTTTCGTGGTCGAAGGCATCAATCAGTAGCAGGCTGTAGTGTTCGGCGTGGGTGTCAGTGCGCTGGCGGATGTAGCTGCCGCCGTCATCAATAATGATTTTTAAGCGCGGGTCTAATGGCAGTCCAAAATGACTGCGGGCAATTTTTACTACACCTTTTCGGTATTCGACTACGCGCAACCGACAGTCTGGAAAATGCTGTAGTGTGTGTTTGGTCAATGAGCCACCGCCTAAACCTATCAGCAAGGCTTCATCGTCCAAGGTCGGTTTGAATAATTGCCAGCTGGTCATGGCGCGGACATAGCTGAGTTCCAGTTTATCAGGGTCGGACAGTAATAGACTGCTTTGGCGCGGTTCAGAGCCAAAATGTAAGGATCTAACGCCTTTTTCTTCGACCACTTCAATAATACCGTCATCATCATGACTTTCGTGAATCAGCAAACCTTCATATTTGTACATAAAAAACGTCAGTTATCAGCTATAAAAGCATCATTATAGCCGAGGGAGGAAATATAGTATTCACCTGACGACTCACTACACTGCCGCAGAGCTACGGTATACTGACCGCTATTACTATCTTATCAGGGACTTTACCATGTCAAAAATGAGTCATATCAATGTCATTGAAAAATATGAAGAGCATCGACTCGCTATTCATCATCTGCTGGCATCCATTTTGCGTTTTTTTGCCGACCGAAAAATGTTTGAGCAGAGTCAGGAGGAGTTGGTTGCGCAGTTTAATTCGCTGTATGACTATTATCCGTTTATCAGTTTGTTTTATTTGCTAGATGCCGATGGTAAGCAAGTGACGGCTTGTATCAAAGGCAAGCACGTTAAAAGTCACGCAGAAATGGGCGTTGGAGCTGACCGCAGTAATCGACCTTATTATATTGCCGCGCTGAACAGTGATAATGTGGTGATTACCGAACCCTATCTTGCCAGTGTGCGCCGTGAGTTGTGTTTGTCTGCCAGTGTGAAAATGCTGAATGACGATGATTCTGTTAAAGGCTATGTGGTGCTGAATATTGATTTAAACGAGACTTTGGCGTTTTTAACAGGCGATAGTCGGCGTATATTGTTTGAACCGTATTTTAAAGCCATGTACAGCTTTATTGTCTTGGGTTTATTCAGTGTGGCAGGGGTATTGATGTACACCGCCGCATTGGAATGTATCAAGGTGGCATTGTCATTAGTCAGTGCGCATCAGGATGCGGAAATACCGTTCGGGGTGGTTATTTATCTGACGTTGGCATTAGCTATTTTTGATTTAGGCAAAACGACGCTGGAAGAAGAGGTATTGTTATATAAAGATATACTGCGGCACAGCTCGACGCGGCGCACGATTACCCGATTTATTGCGGTGATTATTATTGCCGTTTCCATTGAAGCTTTATTGATGATTTTCAAAGCGGCATTGCATGGCGGCGGTGAACAGCTGATTGAAGCGGTGTGGATTATTATTGCTACCGCATTACTGCTGGTTTCGTTGGGTGTTTATGTTTATCTTGGCAGTAGAGCAGAAGCTATTTTATTGAAAAATAACGATAGTATGAAGATAAAGCGCGATTTAACGTAACGAAGAAGGACGGGCGATTAAACCCGTCCACTTGTTTGAAGATAAAACAGATGGATTCATTATTTGCCTTTAGCCAGTCGGCGCGTCATCAACACGTTGCTGGAAATGGCAGAAGCCGCAAATAAGGTGCTGGAAACAATAAATTCACCTGAAATAAAGCCTAAAAGACCGATTAAAAATATAAGACCTGTAAACACGTCTTTAGCAAAATCACTCATGACAGATACCCTCTTGTCGATTAAATAAAGTGTGCTGACTGCACGGTTTCAACTATACCCCTGATTTTTTAAAGTAACAATTCATTAAAAATCATATACCTATCTCAATAATGGAATTGTTGTATGATTCTCAAAGCAACAACAGTGCAGATTATTATTGCTACCGCATGATTGTTAATTTGCTGGGAGTTTATGATTATCTTGGAAGCCAAGAAGAAATTATTTTTAAAAAATAATGATAGGGGGATAAAACGGGATTTAGCGTAAGCAAGCAGGACGGGCGGTTAAACCCGTCCTCTTGTTTGAAGATGAAATTATCATTTGCCAGCCAATCTGCGGTTCATTAACACGTTGCTGGAAATGGCTGCGGCTGCAAATAAGGTGCTTGAAACAATAAATTCACCTGAAATAAAACCTAAAAGACCGATTATAAACATAAGACCTGTAAACACGTCTTTAGAAAAATCACTCATGACACATACCTCTTGTAAGTTAAAAAAGTGTGCTGATTGCACGGTTTTAACTATACCACTCATCTTTTAAATTACAATCCCACTTAAATTAGATAGATTGTTTCTTATTAAGAAACAATTTTTCATTGAATTTTCATAAAGTGACTATAAGGCGAGCGTGACAGGATTAGCCAATGGTGACTTACTGATTGCTGTTAATAACCACGATGCCAGTCTCACCCTTGCACGCTGGTTCAATGCCATAACTCATTCGACCCGACCGATAAAAGCTCTTTTAGATCTTATCTAAAGCCCCATATAGATCATGTATTTTGTAACTTATTGATGTAAATACGAACAATAGGCGTATTCTTGTTTATAAATATTCACGCCGTTAGTGAATTAATCACTGGCATACAGCTTGCTTAAGCATATAGCTCATCACTTTTGTGTTCATTGTTTATATGCAGTTTCGTGGTTTGACTCCAAAGAGCGTGTTACCTGAATTCCATAAAGGATTTTTTGTCACGCTGTATTTAAGCCGATAGTAAAGCGGGGCTTTGTGGTATGAATAATCGTTTTAACAAACAAGGAGCAAAACTATGAAAATTCAATTTGTTTATGCCCGTTTAATGCAAATAAGGGCGTTTGTGTCTCAGCGCATCCTACGCGCTGGTTTATTCGTATGTATATAACCTTTTAGGAGAGCAACCATGACAGCCTTATTTTATTTAACATAAGCTACTAGCGAAATTTACTCAACCCCCTAAATTTTATGAAAAAACATCGTATCTGGCTCTGGATAGCACTGAGTCCTTTCATCCTCATAGTGGCACTTTATCTTTATGTAGACCACAGAGAATTCACTCTATTTATCAACCCATTGCCTAGCGATGAGAAAATGATTGCCCATTTTCAAGCGCATCGGGCAGAGTTTGAAACGTTAGTTAAAAACCACAAGGTGTTTATCATAACAAAAGAAAATCCTGTTTTTGGCGATTTACCCGAAAACAAGGCATTGATGAAAAAAGCGGCAATTCGATGGGTGTCGGAAGAAGGAGCTACCTGGTTTCCCAATCCCTATTCAGCAGAAGCCGCTAAACAATTTGAAATACTTGAAAAAAATGCAGGGAAAGAGGTCTTTAATTTTATTCGTCCGTATAGAAGTCTCGGTTTTGCCATGCAAGAACAGCCCTTGGGTAGAAGCTATAGGGCTGTCTTGTTATTTTCAGGAATAGAATGGGTAATGAAAGATTATATGTATATGTCTGAAGTACCCAAAATTGAGAACGGGCGATTGTGGTATCCCGTTACCACCAGTGGCAATATGAAGTGGAGTCATCGTGCCTTTTCTTCATTAAATTCTTATCCCCCCAGTTGGAAACGTCCAGAATGCGTGTATCGACAATTCGAACTGCACTGGTTTATTACTATGTGTATTACTGCTTAGGAGAACAAACATGACTGCCGTCTTTTATTTAAAACAAGCCACCACCGAACTTTATCCTGATTCAGCACTTAGTTACGCTACAAGTTCGGATTTTCAGCTTTCTCGTATCGGGCAAATATTAGGCATCACTGCTGGTAGCATTGCGGGAGCAATGGCAGAGGAAAACGCCGCCTATGACCGTAATCTACTAGTCGGATTGGGTAACTTAGCTTCGGATCAGTATGCAAAATCGAATTTCGACCCTCATCTCTTTGGTGACCTGGTTGCACAAATTGGTGAAAAAGCAGCGTTTGTTCGCTATGCTGTTCAAATACTCAATAGCCCCCCGCGTACCCACGAAGAATGGTTGGCAGACTATGATGCAGCCATGTTAAACGGCACACTACTGGAACATCCCAATAACTTGGACAAAGCCTATCATCCGATGTATTACGATGTCGGACAGGCTAATTTCAGAATCGCCACCGCGATTGGTTTGTTGCATTCACCCACGCTGCAAAACGAAGTAGCGGCTTTAGGATTGACTGACTACAAAAATGATTATGCCAAGTTAGTGGCGGATTTGATTAATGAACGTAGTGATACCACCGCTAAATTCTACGGCTTGATGATTAAAGAAGCCCAGCAGTGGTTTGAGGCGCGAAACGCGTGGGGGGATGATTGGGCTAATTTACCGCAAGAATTTAAAGATGCCCTGTATGTGACTTACGTTAATCTCGGTTCCGATACGCTCAGCGGAAAATACCAACAAGCGGTAACACTTGGGCAACCTTACGAACCCATGCCAGGATTAGAATTAGCGGCGGGCATGAACCATTTAGCCAATGCAATGAAAATCGGCGAGGTAATCGGTGAGTCTTACGGCGAATACGTTTTTGCCATCAACGATACCGATGAACTTATTTCGGTTGCCTCAGCAAATAGTGCAGATGGGCTTGCCCGTCGTTACGCGCTAAGCAAACTCAATCCTGTGGTACTCGTAGGTCTTGATTACAGCACACGCAATGCCGATGGTCATCTTGACCTTTACGATACAAACACGGATACAGGCGGAATAACTGACCAATGGATAACTGACCGAGCCGACTTCTTAGTCGCTTATTTCGCCAGTGTTCAACACGAAGCTGATAACAATCATGTCCATAATGCACCAGGTAGCCAACCAAAAATCTACTGTCAATACTTTCAAGGGGAAGCTCAACAACAAGTCACCGTAATGGACTTGGATTCATCGAGTAATGAGCCTATCCGCTACTTCCTGTTTGGTGATGCCACAAATGATGATTTAACAGGACAAGAAAATGACGACCACCTTTACGGCGGCGCAGGCGATGACACCCTCACAGGCAAAGGCGGCAACGACTATCTCGAAGGCGGCAAAGGCATCGACACCTATATCATCAACAGCAACGATGGTTTTGATACTATTCTCGATACTGACCATCTGGTGGGTAGTGTTATTCACAACGGTATTACTTTAACAGGCGGTAATCTTATTGCCCCTAATGTCTGGCAGGACGCGGCAGGTGTTTCCTACACGTTGATTAACCAAGACTTGAATATAGAGGCAGGTGCTGAGCATATCCGTATCAAGGATTTTAACAGCGGCGATTTAGGCATACTGTTGAACGGCACTGAGTTGCCAACACCAACCTTTAGCCAATCAGGCAACGGCATCACGGTTTATGGTGACAGGGCACCCTTTCTTATGCAGTGGGATTATTGGCTATGGGTCTACAATCCCGCTTGGCCTTATCTGTTTGATGGTAACGGTAATATGGTGCGGACCAGCGACCCTATGCCTTACTATGCCGATAAGATTTTTGATACCGCTGGCGATGATAGTATTTTTGCAGGCGACGGTCTTAATGTTATTTATGCTTACAGTGGAGGCAGCAATCACATTCAGACGGGTGCTAACGATGACTATATTATGGGCGGTAGCGGACGGGATCGGGTTTATGCGGGTGGTATGACTGACACTATAGATACAGGTGGCGGTGATGATATTGTGTTTGGTGAAGACGGCGGTGATGTTATTCAAGCAGGCGCGGGCAATGATTTTGTCGTGGGCGGCAGTGGCGCAGATGCACTAAACGGCGGTGATGACAATGATCAACTGTATGGCTGTGACGTGCTGCCGTGGACACAGATATTAACCGACAGCGGACTTGCCGTTGCTGGACAGGGTGATTTGTTGGCTGGCGGGGCTGGCGATGATGTGCTGGTCGGTGATAGAGCCGATGATGCGTTGCTCGGTGGAGCAGGTAAGGATGTGATAGCAGGGCGTGAAGGCAATGATATTATTTTGGGTGATGCTGGGCTGATTTTTGTAGTACCTCCTTTGAGTGAATTCGATGGCATTATCGGCGCATTGCGCTGGCCGATGGGACCTTACGCTGGTTTTCATTCGTCCTTTAGCAAAGCACCCATGCTCGCTATTCAATTCGAGACAATTGATCATGGCATTGGTAGTGCTAACCGTTATGAGGTGAAGTTATCATCAAGCAGTAATCCCGAAGCACCTCTTGATAACTGGATGATACCTGCCAGTACAGGGGGTAACGATACCTTATACGGTGGCAGTGGTGACGATTGGCTGTTCGGTGAGTTTGGAGATGACCTGCTGTTCGGTAATACTGGGAATGATGTGTTACTGGGCGGTACAGGTAATGATAGCTATGTGATTAATGCAAACGATGGGGTTGATACCATTGTTGATTATGCCAATGAAGCCAATACGATTATATTTGGTACAGGTATAACAGCAGAGCAAATCAAGTTATTTAAAGGCTCTTTAGGGCTGGATTTAGGTAATGGCAATCTGGTTCATATCGAAGGTGTTGATTACAACGACCTTATCAATACCAGCAGCATTCAGTATTTTGAATTTGCGGATAGGCGTTCTCTCAGCTTACAATAATTGCTCGTGCGTGGTTTTGACATTAGCGGCACTGCGAATGATGACACCTTGCAAGGCACGAGTGTAACGGATCGAATCAGTGGCGGTTTAGGTAACGACATACTTGATGGTGGCGCAGGAGCAGATAAGCTATTTGGAGAAGGCGGTAATGATACGCTTTATGGGGGTGCTGATAATGACGAACTGCAAGGTGGCGCGGGCAATGACGCGCTGATAGGCGGTGATGGAAACGATGTCTATCAGTTCAATATCGGAGATGAGCATGATCAAATCATCGACACCACTGGCACTGATACACTGGTGTTGGGTGTAGGCATTACGCCCGCGCTGATTAATGTCAGCCGTGTCGGTCACGAAATCAAGTTGACTATTTCTGCCAATGACAGTATTCGTTTTACCGAAAACACCGTCGGTAGTTATGCGATAGAACGCATAGCATTTCAGGATGGCAGTGTTTGGACAGCAATAGATATTCAGCAAACATTTAATCACGCGCCGCCCGTTCTTAACACACCAGCTACGATTAATTATATTGATACGCCTTTTGTTGATAATTTTGCTACTGTGACGGGTACGCTACTTGGCACTGATGTCGATAGCCCAGTTTTAACGTATGGAGTGACGGGTGCAGGTGCGGTAGATAACGGAACCAGTATCAGCCTAACTAACCCCTACGGAACATTGACGGTTACCAAGGCAACAGGTGCATATAGTTTTGCACCTAATAGTGCGGGTATTGAGCCACTGATTGCCAATACAACATCCTCATTTACGGTGACAGTATCAGATGGTTTACTGGCTGTTAGCAAACCGCTCACCATCACCATCACACAAAGCGGCATTACTGAGTCTAATGGTAGTGATGTTCTCGTAAATGGAGCTGGCATCAATCACTGGGCGGGTCTACAAGGTAATGACACCTATTATGTTGATGTTGCAGGCGATACGATTACAGAAAATGCAGGTGAAGGTACGGATATAGTGTATTCGACGGCGACTTCTTATACCTTAAGTGCCAATATTGAAAATCTGGTTATTTGGGGTGCAGGAGTTAGTGGTACGGGTAATGAACTGAGCAATTATATTATTGGTAGCAATAGCAACAATATTATCGACGGCGGTGCAGGCGCGGATATTCTGTATGGCGACTTAGGCAGTGATACCTACTACGTTGATGATATGGGTGATGTGACCAGTGAGATAGGTACGGACTGGGATGTTATCTATTCAACAGCGGCTTCTTATACCTTGAATGCCAATATTGAGGCATTGTTTCTTGCTGGCATTGCTAATCTTAACGGCACGGGAAATGCTCAAACTAACTACCTGATTGGTAATGCGGGTAACAATAGTCTTGATGGTCAAGGCGGTGCGGATGTCATGGCGGGTGGAGCGGGTGATGATACCTACATTGTTAATGATACTGGCGATGTGGTTGTTGAAAATGCCGATGCAGGGATAGATACGGTTTATTCAAGTATTTCCTACACGTTAGCCGCTAATACTGAAAATCTGGTTTTGACAGGAACAGCCACTGACGCTTTCGGTAATAATCTGAACAATCAATTGACGGGCAATCACACCAATAATATTTTTGCTGGAGGCGCAGGCTCAGATACCATGACAGGTATGGCGGGTAACGATGCCTATTATGTTGATGTTGCGGGCGATACCATTATAGAAAATGCAGGGGGCGGTACGGATATTGTCTATTCAACAGCCGCTTCTTACACGTTAGCCGATAACGTTGAAAATCTGGTTATCTGGGGTACTAACGGTACTGGTAATGCTCAGGATAACTACATTTTTGGTAACACGGGCAATAATACTCTCAATGGTGCGGCTGGCAAAGATGTGCTGTATGGTGATGAGGGTGCGGATACTTATATCGGTGGTTTGGGTGCAGATAGTTTTAATCTCACGGAGACAACTGCGGCGACCGATACCGTGCGTATTGCCACGGGTGACAGTTTAGCAACCCTAGACGGCTATGATGTGGTCACTGGTTTTAAATTGGGAATGGGTATTTTCAACACCACAGGCGTTGATAAACTGGATTTAGCGAATACCGCGATTGCCGTTAATGTGACAGCGGCAGATGGTATTGATTCAGGGGTTATTCGCAGTCATAGCATTAGCAACGGCATTATCAGTTTTGATGATATAAACAACTACAGCTCGCCGCTTGTCATTTCAGCATCAACCAACTTAGCTAATGTATTCAGCTATCTACAAACCAATATCACAGGCGGCAATACCGTTGCGTTTGTTGCCGAAAACAATACATTCGTGTTTCAAGATGGCGGTGTCACTGATACGTTGGTGGAACTGCTCGGTGTTGCCGCGACCAGCGTTAATAACACGGGTCTGACAGCCAACTCAGTATGGGTTATTTAAAAAAATCGGCTGAAGAATAGGGGCTTATAGGGTATTATCACGCACCATTTATTCACTTTTTTAAAATTACAGGAAGCTAAATATGACCCAAGATGAATTGAAACAAAAAGTTGCACAGGCGGCTATTCCTTATGTAAGAGACGTTGCCATTATCGGTGTGGGTACGGGTTCTACTGTTAATCATTTTATTGATTATCTGGCTGATTTTAAAGCCGATATTGAAGGTGCGGTATCCAGTTCTATCGCCAGTACCGAACGCTTGAAAAAATTGGGTATTCCTGTATTTGATTTAAATGCAGTGGGTACGCTGGATGTGTATGTCGATGGCGCGGATGAAATCAGCCCGCACAAACATTTAATCAAAGGCGGCGGCGGCGCATTAACACGCGAAAAAATTATTGCCGCTGCCAGTAAAAAGTTTGTCTGTATCGCAGATGGTTCTAAACAAGTTGACGTGTTAGGTGCATTCCCATTGCCTGTGGAAGTTATTCCAATGGCGAGAAGTTATGTTGCCAGAGAATTGGTTAAATTAGGTGGTCAACCTGTATGGCGCGAAAATTATATTACTGATAACCACAATGAAATTCTTGATGTGCATAATCTGAACATCCTCAATCCAATTGAATTAGAGCAAATCATCAATAATATCGTCGGCGTAGTCACTGTCGGTATTTTCGCTATGCGTCCTGCCGATGTAGTGCTGGTGAGCGTCGGTAACGACATTATTACGCTTTAAGTTCAAGTGTATAAATAAACCTGCGAGGTCTTTAAGACCTCGCAGGTTTAATGTGTTGTACCCGCCAAACAACTTAAATGTCTTTATAATCTACGGTTTACGCCATAGGTTTGTCATCCTCAATCGCTTTTAGGAAATAGCTGTGAAAACTCATAATGCAGAACAGCGGAAAATAAAAAAACAGCTTTGGCAGTATTTGATATTAGCTAACTTATTAGGTTTGTTGGCATTTGGCATTCACTGGTACATTGGTTTGCAGGACACGCTGTCAATATCGGCGTTTGTTTGTTCTGAAGTGTTGTTGTTTGTCACGGGCAGTCTTGCCTCTGCGCCCTTGATACGTTTCGTGGTTCTCGACTGGGATACCCGTTATCTTGAATTTCTCAATCGCTTGAACAGCGACGCACTCACTGCGTATCTGCAACAATTTTGGGAAAAACGCACGATGGACGATCCCCGCTTTATCGCGTGGCGATTGGAAGAATGCCCCGATAAAGCCACCACACAGGCACAAATAGACCGCAGTATGGATGCTATATTTGAAGCTCTCTATCATGAGCAATACGGTCGGTCGGCATTTTTTATGCCGATGGCATTGTTGTTTTTCAGTATTTTTATTTCTACTGTATTCGGTATCTTGGCGTATTCACACCAAACGACTATCGCCATAGAAAATACTGATGTCACTGTCATTGCGATTGCCTCAATCACAGGTGCTTATATGTACATTGTCAGTGACTCGATACAAAATGTACGACAACGCAGTTTGAATTCGTCCACTGTTTATTGGTACACGCTGAGAATGATACTGGCGATTCCCATTGGTGTTGCGCTGACCTCGCTGATTGCCCAAGATGCTCAGCCGTTTGTCGCCTTTGGTTTGGGAGCGCTGCCGATGGATCAAATCATTAAAGGCTTGCGCCATCTCAGCACTGAAAAACTCAATCTGACCGTAGCCGAAGAAGAATCAGATCAACTGATAAAACTGGAAGGCGTAACCGCGCGTATTTCATCGTTGCTGATTGCCGAAGGTGTGGATTCAATTGACCAGATTATCAATGTAGATCCTGTGTTATTGTCGATACGCACAGGCTTGGCGTTTAAATTTATTCTGCATTTAGGTTCACAAGCGATTGTCAGACGACATCTGGGCGAAACCACGGAAAAATTAATTCCGTTAGGTTTAGCCAATGCGCGATCCATTGCGGATTTGGTGGATGATTTGGATGATAAAAACGGCGCGGATGCCAAAAGCAGAGCAGAAGCCGTGTTAGCCGCCGCCACCGCATTGGTGATGTCTGCCAGCAATAATGACCCCGCCGTCGTCACCAGCGATTATTCAAGTGCGTGTCTGGAATACAATTTTCGGCAAATCGCCAAGAACAATTACACCAAGTTTATTCAGGGTAAGTTGTTGAAGCTGAATTAAGTATTCAGGTTAGGTTGCCAAAAATTTTGTAGATCGGGTTAGTGATAGCGTAACCCGATAATCACCGTAGCTCTGTAGGGTACACATCTTATCGCGCTCACCTTAATTATTTTTCAGCATCACCGCACCATGAAAATGCAATATTTTTTTGATCGTTTTATCAAGATGTTTGGTCTCTTTAGTCTCCTTGGTCTGTTAGCGTTGGCGGGATATGCTGTTTACGGCGTAGGGAATTTTATCGTCACTGATTTTTTAATCAATGGCAATCCGTTTGAACAAGATGGAATAACTGACACAAAGCGGGTTACATTTAAGCTTGGAGGCAATTATCAGGCTGACATTCCGACAAATTATATAAGAATGCCCAGACAAATGAGAAAGGCACAGCAGCAGGAGCAATGGGCTTTGTTCTTATGGACGTTATTTCCTACTTTTGAGGGGTATTCCCAAGCCAACGAGGCTAAATTTCATACAGGTTACAAGGAAGACAGCGCATTGGTGCGAATTAACATTGGCTATGCGGCTAATTTATCAGAGGATGAATTCGTAGCGAGGTTGGGGCAAAAGGGGGTGCGAGAATTATTGAAGATGCACCCTAAATTTAGGCTTTCTGAAAAACAACCTTATAGAAACCTAACCGAATATGTTTATCTCTTTAAAAGTCGAAATCCAAAGAACGAAGATTATTTTGAACACTACTATATTTACGATGCAGGTGATCACGCCACTCTAATTGATTGCGGTAGCGATTTTAACACTATGTGCAGTGCAGAGAAATTCTGGGGAAATACACGAATTCACTTCAGATACACGTTCAGAGAGCATCTGTTACGCGATTTTGGACGTATTGAAACAGGAATAGACAATCTTTTTAACTCTTTTAACATCAAGGAAATCTCACAGATTGACTTTATTAAGTAGCTTCGTAGGTTGGATTGCCGTTTTCTGCAACCTAACATTAATCCGAACGGTCATCAAATCCACGCTGCTTTTTCGTTGGCTTGGCTTATTTTATAACCCATCTTGTCGTGTTCCCGTTTAACCACCGAGTGCTTTAATTATATATTTAGACGCTGATACATTCTGTGCGTATTGAAGAACTGAATGTCCCCAATCGTTTTTAATTTTAGGGTTTGCCCCTGATTTAAGTAAAAAATTAACAACTTCTGCATTTCCACCTATCACCGCATTAAATAAAGGTGTACCTCCATGATCGCCCTTAGCATTAACATCAGCCCCTGCGGCAATTAGTTGCTTTACGGGTTCCAATTCACCCCAACTACAAATCGTATGTAACGGGGTATCATCAAGGTGATTTCGATTATTCAAGTTTGTGATTTTAATACCGTACCAACCGCCACTACTTTCACAACGACGAAGTGATTCCCATAGAATATTATTATCAATGTTCTTCATTAATTGCATTTTTCCTTACAACGCCGTGTAGATTTTTCTTATCACCCACCCAATCTACACATCACGCAACCACTGCGCCACCGTTTTGGCGTAATAGGTCAAAATCGCATCACTACCCGCACGTTTAAAGGCTAACAACGATTCCATCACGACCGCTTTTTCATCCAGCCAGCCGTTTATGGACGCGGCTTTGAGCATGGCGTATTCGCCGCTGACCTGATAAGCAAATGTCGGTACGCCGTATTCATTTTTAACGCGGCGGATAATATCCAGATAAGGCATTCCTGGTTTGACCATGACCATATCCGCGCCTTCTTCTAAATCCAGTTGAATTTCGCGCAGGGCTTCATCAGAATTAGCGGGATCCATTTGGTAGCTGTATTTATTACCTTTGCCCAAGTTGCCCGCAGAACCCACGGCATCTCTGAATGGGCCATAAAAAGCCGACGCATATTTGGCAGAGTAGGCGAGTATCAGTGTGTTCATGTAACGTTCAGTTTCTAACGCTACTCTTATTGCTCCGATACGTCCGTCCATCATGTCCGACGGCGCGACTATATCGGCACCTGCTTCGGCATGGGATAAGGCTTGTTTGACCAGCACGGCGATAGTTTCGTCATTTAACACATAACCCGCTTCATTGATGAGTCCGTCTTGCCCGTGAAGGGTAAACGGGTCTAGGGCGACATCGGTGATAATGCCTAAGTAGGGTAAAGTTTGTTTTAAGGTTCTGACGCTACGCTGTACCAAGCCATCAGGATTGTAGGCTTCTGCGGCATCGTCTGATTTTTTATCAGCAGAGATGACGGGAAACAAGGCAATCGCGGGAATGCCCAGTTCATAGACTTCACGCGCTTGTTCAACCAGCAAATCCAGCGAGTAACGTTCAACATCTGGCATGGAGGCAATGGCTTGTTTTTGGTTTGATCCTTCGATGACAAACATCGGATAAATCAGGTCATCAACTGATAATGAGTTTTCACGCATCAAGCGGCGGGAAAACTCGTTGTAACGCATTCTTCTCATGCGCGTAGGCATTGTGATGTTATGATATGGCATCTTATTCTAGGCTCAACAGGTTAGGAATATCACTGGTTTAGTGGTCGATTCTGAGGCTCATTATATCAGTGAATTGTTTCGCTGACGGTTGCAAGCAAAGGATAAGTAAGAATACATCGGTTTTATTTTTAGAGGCTTTTATGAAAGTTAAACACACTACATTATTTGGGTTGTTCGCATTATTATTGGCTTTTATGCCGTTTGCCCAAGTAACAGCGGCTGAGCTGGCTGCACCGCAACAACCCATAGCGGCTGCTTCAGATCAGTTACAAAAAAGAATGCAGGATAAAAATTTTGTTAAAGACTTTGCGCAAGTCACGCAGTTTGTTAATGAAACCATTTACCCGCATACTGATTTCGATAAAATTTCAGCGTTGGTGTTGGGCAAGCTGTGGAAAACAGCAACACCTGAGGAAAAAGAACGTTTTAAACATGAATTTCAAATCCTGTTGATTAGAACTTATTCTCGTGCTTTTATTGAATTCAAAGAATGGTCAGTGCATTATTTACCGTTGGAAATGGAAGACGGCGCGACTAAAGCAGTGGTCAAAACGGAAGTATTACAACCCGGTATCAAACCTATCGGCGTAGATTACCGTATGGCGTTGACTGATGGCGAATGGAAAGCCTACGACATCATGATTGAAGGCGTGAGTTTGGTGACCAACTATCGCACTACATTCAGCAATGAAGTCGAAACCAAAGGTTCATTATCTGCGGTCATTGATGGCTTGGCGAAGCGCAATGCTGAGGCAATGGCATCAAAAAACTCATAAAGGAATGAGTGTTTACTTGTCGAGATTATTCGGTGAGCCTGCAATACATTCCTAAGCATATTTCAAATAATCACCCTGTCACACTGTGGCGGGGTGATTTTTTTACAGACCACTTCCGCTGGTCAACTCTGATTCAACATGAGCGATTATCAAGCCTTATATGACGCACTGCGAGAGGCAAAAGCCGATGCGTGGGTTGCATTATTACCCGCACAACTCGCAAACGCCTTTGATGCAGACCAGCATGGGGATTTAGTGCGCTGGCAACACGCTATTCAACAATTACCCGCACTGTCACCCTCACAACGGCTACTAGATACAGATGCAGTGCATATCGGTTGCGCCGATGATGTAAGCGGCACAGAACAACATCAACTTGAACAGTCTTTAAGAGCCTTACATCCGTGGCGTAAAGGACCGTATCAACTTTTCGGCATTCACATTGATACCGAATGGCGTTCGGATTGGAAATGGCATCGGCTACAACCCCATCTTGCACCGCTGGAGCATCGTTTGGTGTTGGATGTCGGGTGCGGCAATGGTTATCATGCGTGGCGATTATTGGGTGCGGGGGCAAAACGGGTTATTGGCATAGATCCCACTTTATTAAGCGTGATGCAGTTTCAAGCGGTTAAAAGCTTATACGGTGATGCCCCAATTGACGTATTACCACTGGCTCTCGAAGACCTGCCCGGCAATTTACAGCTGTTTGATACCGTATTATCTATGGGCGTGTTATATCACCGACGCTCACCGTTCGAGCATTTATTAGAACTGAAAGGCTGTTTGCAACAAGGCGGCGAATTGGTATTGGAAACCTTGGTGATTGAAGGCGGTTTAGGCGAAGTCTTAGTCCCCGAAGGGCGATATGCCAGAATGCGCAATGTCTGGTTTTTACCCAGTTGTGCGACCTTGATAAGCTGGATGACCCGCTGCGGGTTTAAAAACGTGCGTCTGGTCGATGTTACTGTCACCAGTATTGCAGAGCAACGCAGTACCGAATGGATGCAGTTTCATTCCCTGCAAGATTTTCTCCATCCCGACAATCCGCAACTGACCTGTGAAGGCTTGCCCGCACCAAGACGGGCGATTTTTATGGCGAATACCTGACAACAAAAAGCCATCGTGAGAATGTCTCACAATGGCTCTGGGTAGTTGCCCAGTCTCGATTTCACCGTCTTAAATCAAGGCTACTGTTATATTATTTTATCCCCACTTTGTTTCCAATTGCCGATGTTCGCTTGCGCAATCGCGAAGATACAAATTTATCAAGCTCTGATAAGGAATACCTTTTGTATCCGCCATGTCCTTGAAGTAAGCAATAGTTTCTTCATCAAGGCGAATAGTAACCTGTTTTTTAAGGCGTTTTGCGTAGGGATTTTTGACTGATTTTGAAAAATCATAAGATTCACGCATGGCGATAGCCCTCATACTGTTTTCGTTCAAGTTTGTCAGCTTTTCGTGCTGAAATAATACGAATAGTGTTCGAGTGTCTTTCGCAATGACAAACCGTTAATAGATTATATTGCGAGCTTACACCCATCAGGATAAAACGCGCTTCGCCTTCGGAATTATCAGGATCGGGAATTAACCGCGCTAACTCATCTGCAAACACAGTCTTGGCTTCTGCAAAGGAAATACCGTGTTTTTTTTGATTTGAGATATTTTTATTTTCATCCCATTCGAATTTTAAACTATTCATGGGATAAATATAATTACATTGTAGTTACAAGTCAATGCAGATAACCGTGAACGGATGTAGATAAAAATGTGTCCAAAATGCTTTAAATTGGAATAACGACGCACTGACCTGTGAAGGCTTGCCCGCACCAAGACGGGCGATTTTTATGGCGAATGCCTGACACGTTGTCAGTTGGGTTGCCAAAAAGCGGCAGCCCAACCTACAGTGATGATTAGTGCGTCATCGACGCAATTTTTTGTTTTAACTCTTCGGTTCTGGGGTCGGTCATGGTTGCCATGCAGTTTAATTTAAACGCCTCCTGCATCATTTTATCGTTAGGCTGTTCATTGACCGCTTTCAGTAAACAATCTTCTTTACGCTGTTGTAACCATTGTTTTTGTTCAGGCAATAAAGCCGCTTTGATGTCTTGCGTGGCGGCATTCCACACGATATTAATTCGCTTGTTTGCCTCATCCAGACGAACCTGCGCCTGATTTCTGGAGGCTTCCGCTTCCGACGGATTAGAATCAGTGATTTGATCGTCATTTGTTGCAACAGAGGCGGCTGTCTCAGTAATATCCTGTTTCAGTGCTTCTGTTCTCTGGTCGGTCATGGTTGTCATGCAGTTTAATTTAACCGCTTCCTGCATTACCTTATCTATTGGTTGTTCACTGGCGGCTTGCAATGAACAATCATTGTCCCGTTGCGTTAGCCATTGATTTTGTTCAGGCAACAACACATCTCTGATGTCTTGACTGGTACCATTCCACACCGCATTAATACGTTTATTGGCGGCATCCAGTTGTATCAATGCCTGATGTTTGGCAGCTATCGCCTTATCAGCATCCGCATTTTCTACAGGTGCATTAACAGGAGGCTCGTTAGTGACAGGGGGTTGCTGGTCGGCTGCTGGAGGAGTCGTCGCTGGAACGTCAGTAGGATTAGTAGCAGGTGTATTAATAGACGCTGCGTTATTGAAAGCGTTTGAAATAGCGGTATCAGTAATTTCTTTTTTCAAATATAAACCCAGAAGAATAAACAGCACACTGCCTATAAAGCACATATATCGCGGTAAGCCTGTGATTTGCGGTATTTTGACTTCTTTAACATCAATGCCACCGCCGATAATGCCGATGAAAAACAATAGAATCCCTGTATAAAACGACACTTCTCCGATATTCATTTTTACCTCTGCTTGAATGTGTTTGGTGGGTAGCATAACAAATGCGATTTTGTTGAATAGTATAAAAAATTTCAATGCTCAAAGCGATTGAAACATTCGGTAATGCTCCAGTGTTGCGTAACCAGACCTGCGAGGTTTTTAAAACCTCGCAGGTCTTTGGCAATAGTCTCTTTTTGTTATGCGGTGTTAAGATACGCGCTTGAAATTCATTTTAAACAACGCACAGTGCAATAACACCAAGAGCTTTTTAGAGGGAACATGGGGGTAAGGTATCAACGAAAATTGAGTTATCAAGCGATGGATCGTTGGAAGTTTTTTGTTCCACTCTCATTTTTACTGCATATTATCATTATGCTCAGCCTTGATATTAAGCTATCAATGCCTGTAGCCGATAAACTCAAGCCTAACAAGGCTATCACGCTGATTTTACAAGCCGCGCCTGTGCCAATAAAGCCGCCGCCTGTTGCTAATAAGACACCTAAGCCAGCCATTGTTAAATTGGTTAAAGCAGAGTCAGAAAAGACGTTACCCGCACCGCCCCCTATTCGTTTACCCGCGCCTGTTGTTGCCAAGAAAGTTCCGCGCCCAGTCGTTGTCAAAACGCCACCACCACCTAATGCGGCGCGGCAACGTTATATGAAAGCACCCTCTGTTCCGCATACGACAGTGGCTAAAACAAGCGCAGCGAAACAATCGTCCGTTCCTGTACGCAGAACGCCTGCACCCGTTCAACCAGCGCGTCTACCTGCGCCTGTCCCTAAATCGAATATGCCGGATAATATGGCTGATTTGCCTAGAATTGGCATTCCTGTACAACCGCCGCCGCAACCGCAAACAGAGGTGATTACCTCTAATATGCCCAGTGATATGCAGAATTTGCCGCGCATTGGTATTCCTGTGCAAGCACCCGCGCCCGTTCAGCCCAAGTCTGCAATTAGCCAGACAATCGCCACGCCACAGCCTGCGGTGGTACAAAAAGTCCCTGTGCCTAAGGTTGTTAAGTCCGTAGCTCCGCCCACGCCCGTTCAGTCCGTACAAAAAACTATTCCACCCGTTCCTGTGCCTGAGCGTATCGCCGATACGCCTGAGCCTGAAATGCCGCTAACCGCGCCGCCAGTCAAGCAAGCACCTATTGAAACCAGCCAGTCTGCGCCTGTACCTGTTAATACGGTCAAACCGTCAGCGTTTCAGCAACGCTTGGAATCACTGCAAGACAGTGCAATCTCTTTTATGCCCGTTTTTCCGCAAGTTGTTCGGCTGATTGCACAAGGATGGTTTAAAAATTTAGAAGAAATTGCTGTGCCTACACCTGCGCCCGTTGCACCCGCACCTTCGCGTACCGTGGTGCAATCTGTCCCTGTGGAAAATAGTGCAGACCAAACCAGTCAAGACAACGCCGTGAGCCGGACTAAGCCTGCCGAAAGCACCGAGGCTATTCCTGAACAATTTATGACCGATGATCGCTTTCATACCAAAGAGGTTATTCAGGGCAATATGGATAAAGACAGTTTGTCCGCAGAACAGCAGGGAAAATCAGGTAAAAAATTGGGTTCGATTATCTTTAAAGAGCGGAAAAATTATGGCGACATTACGCCACAAGAACAGTCTGCGGCACAAAATACCAAGAAGCCTAAAGGAGAGGGCTTTAGTATTCCTATTGGTGATTGTTATGTGGGTTCTAAAACAGCGGTTGAAGAAGAGCAATCGGGTGAACACAAAAATCCAATTAATTGCAATTTTTAAACAGCGAGCAAAAAAAAAGCCACAGTGAAAAACTGTGGCTTTTTTAAGCAACCGAAAAAAGGTTTATCCAGAGGATTACTTGATTTTGGCTTCTTTGTAGATAACGTGTTTACGAACGACGGGATCAAATTTTTTGATTTCCATTTTTTCAGGAGTCGTTTTTTTGTTTTTAGTCGTGGTGTAAAAGTGACCTGTGCCTTCGGTAGAGATCAATTTAATTTTATCGCGCATGATGTTAGCTCCTTAAACCTTTTCGCCGTTTTTACGCAAATCCGCTAATACTGCGTCTATGCCGTTTTTATCAATGATACGCATTGCTTTCGTTGAGATACGCAGACGTACCCAACGGTTTTCGCTTTCTACCCAAAAACGGTGGTGTTGCAGATTAGGAAGAAAACGTCTTTTGGTTCTGTTGTTCGCGTGTGATACGTTGTTACCTGTAACGGGACCTTTGCCTGTTACTTGACATACTCTGGACATGATTAACCTCTTTTTAGCTGTGCCTAGATTCAAAAATTAGCCAAACTTTATACCAAAAAACAGCATCAAAGTAAATGTTTCAATCGGCTATGATGCACATTTATAAATTAGCATCACTGTTAAATGCGTGTTATCTATAGACAGCACTGTCAAATTTTGACAATTCCATTAAAATGGTCAGTATGACGCACCCTTTTTTGCCAAACACTTCGGAACGCTAATGCCTATTAAACTCGGTATGGTGATGGATCCCATCGCCACTATCAATATCAAAAAAGACACCAGTTTTGCTATGTTGCTGGAAGCTCAGTCCAGAGGCTGGGAACTGCATTACATGGAATTAAACGATTTATTTTTACGCAACGGCGTGGCGTACGCCCGCACGCGCACTCTGACGGTTGAGCGTAATGCCCAGCAGTGGTATCAATTCACCGCTGAGCAGGATATTCCGCTGAGTGAGTTGAATGTGATTATGATGCGTAAAGATCCACCGTTTGACCAAGAATATATTTATGCGACCTATTTGTTAGAACGCGCGGAAAGTACGGGCGTTTATGTGGTTAATAAGCCGCAGTCGTTGCGTGATGCGAATGAAAAGTTATTTACTGCGTGGTTTCCACAGTGTTGTGCGGAAACCTTGGTAACGAGAGAGCCGAGCAGAATCCGCCAGTTTTTAGCGGAAGAGGGCGAAATTATTTTAAAACCGCTGGATGGCATGGGCGGTACGTCTATTTTCCATATTCGTCAGGATGACCCGAATATCAGTGTGATTTTAGAAACCATGACGGAATATAAGAGCCGTTATGTGATGGCGCAAAAATATTTACCGCAAATTAAAGACGGCGATAAACGTATTTTAATGGTCAATGGTGAACCTGTGCCGTATTGTCTGGCGCGTATTCCCGCGCAAGGCGAAACACGCGGTAATTTAGCCGCTGGCGGACGCGCCGAAGGTCGTCCATTAACCGAGCGCGACCGCTGGATTGCCAATCAGGTCGGCGCGACATTGCGCGAAAAAGGGCTGATTTTTGTCGGTCTGGATGTGATAGGTGATACCTTGACGGAGATTAATGTCACCAGTCCGACCTGTGTCGTTGAACTGGATACGCAGTTCGGGCTGAATATCAGCGGTCTGTTGATGGATCATATTGAACAAGTGATTCGCTAATATGAGTTATGCTGTCATGTCCACAACACCCGCTGTAACAACAACGAATCGGACTTTCCTATTCGCGTTAGTGATAGCGGTTATTGTGCATATTATTCTGGTGCTGGGTGTGCAGATTGCTAAGCCCGATGCTGAAAAAATCAGCAGAAGTATTGATATTACCTTGGTCAATGCGCCCAGTATGCAAGCTCCTGAAAGAACTGAGTTATTGGCGCAAGACAATCAAATCGGTTCAGGTGAGCAAGCCAAACCCGAACCTGTGAAGCAACCGCAGGCACCGACTGATACACCCGTTAAGCCGATGCCGAAAAACTTGATGGAAAAAATCCAGCCCGCGCCGCAAGTCAAGCCTGCGCTGAAACAGCCTGACAAAATCAAGCCATTGCCAGTACCCAAACCTGAGCCTGTTGCCAAGCCGATAGAAAAACCAATAGACATACCGCCACCTGCGCCTAAGCCCGTTGCCAAACCTGTCGAAAAACCAATGCCTGCACCGCCGCAAGAGCAATTTTTTAAAGCAGACGCACAGCCCGTTAGCAAGCCTGATGTGCAGCAGAAAGTGCTGACTCAGGAAAAAGCCGAACAGAAAATCGCTACCAGAACCCATACTACGCTCAGTAAGGGGCAGCCTGAAATACACCATTTTTCAGCCGCTTCGTTACAACAGCAAATTTCGGAACAGGCAGTAGCGACCACTCAACAAGCGGTGGCAGCACCGCAAATTAAAACCAAATCGGTTAATCAGGTGAGTGCCAATAAATACGTCGCCGCCCAATATCTGCATGACTGGGAAGCCAAAGTTGCTGGGGTGGGTAATCGCAATTACCCCGAAGCAGCAACCAAACCCGGTTTTTCTGCGACCTTAACAATGGAAGTGGGCATAGATATTGATGGTAATATTGACAGTATGCGCATCACCCACTCATCTGGTAATCCGGAACTGGATGAAGCGGCAAAAAAAATCGTCCGTATGAGTGCGCCGTTTCCACCGTTACCTCAGGCATTGCGAGACCAGCTTGATATACTGAAAATTACCCGTGTCTGGAAATTCACAGACGAATCTGGCTTAGTTACCCAATAACAGCCGCCCTTAACTTTTGATACTGAGACGCATGACCGCAGTCACTTACTTAAATAATCACTTCATTATTGCCATGCCCAATCTGGCAGATCCGTATTTTTTTCATACTGTCATTTATCTTTGTCAGCACAATGACGAAGGCGCGTTAGGCATCGTTATCAATCGCCCTATTAATATGAAATTGGGTGATGTTTTTAAACAAATGAACAGCCCTGTCAGTTCTGAGACTGCGCCTGAATCCCCCGTATTTGCGGGCGGGCCGATGCAGCAGGAGCGCGGCTTTGTACTGCATAACACGGGCAAAGAATGGGACATGACGCTGCCCATTTCGGAGTCGGTTGCCTTAACCACGTCGCGTGATGTGATTGAAGCAATCGCGCTCGACAAAGGCCCTGAGTCGTATATTGTCGCGCTGGGTTATGCAGGCTGGGGGCAGGGGCAGTTAGAACAGGAAATGCTCGCCAATGCGTGGCTGACCTGCCCGTACAGCAAACAGATTTTATTTGATACGCCTGCCGATAGTCGCTGGCAAACCGCCGCCGAGCAAATCGGCATTAACATCAATCAACTCACTATTCCTGCCGGTCATGCTTAAACGTGATCCCTTAGCCGCCAGACTGACCAGCACCACTTATCTGGGGTTTGATTTCGGTACCAAAAAAATCGGCGTGGCAGTGGGGCAGACCAGCACGGCGAGTGCGAGTCCGTTGCAAACGATACGCTCGATTAATCAAGCACCTAACTGGGAGATTATTCGTCAGTTAATTGCCGAATGGCAACCCGTGGGTTTGGTGGTCGGTATTTCCCGCCAACAAGACGGCACAGACAATCCCGTCACCCCGCGTATGTTAAAATTTTGTCGGCAATTAGAAGGACGTTATGCACTGCCTGTGTATCAACAGGACGAAACCTTATCCACCTTTGAAGCCAAGCAAATGTTATTTGATGAAGTTCATTTAGGGGCGGCGAAAATGTGGGATGTACAAGACCAGCTCGCCGCTCAGCTCATCCTGCAAACATGGTTAAATCAGCACACCGCCAAGGAGCAACATTAAGTGTTAGCAATACCCGAATTATTAAATAATCTGGAAGCAGAACTAAAACACACCATTGCCGCAAGACAACTGGTTGACCCGTTGATGATTGGCATCCGTACAGGCGGCGTATGGATAGCCGAAGTCATGCACCAGCGACTAGCGATTAATGAACCTTTGGGTTTATTGGATATTTCTTTTTATCGGGATGACTTTTCGCAAATCGGTATGCACCCCAATGTAAAACCCAGCCACCTGCCCATTAACATGGAAGGGCGCGACATTATCCTGATTGATGACGTGTTTTATACCGGCAGAACTATCCGCGCCGCGCTGAATGAAATTTTTGATTATGGCAGACCGCATCAAGTCATACTCGCCGCACTCATTGAACGCGACGGCAAACAAATTCCCATTACACCAGATTGTGTCGGTACGCGCCTCACGCTGGATGCAGGGCAACGTATTAAATTGACAGGCCCTGAGCCGCTTTCCATTGTGATAGAAACCTGCGGGAAATAGTCATGACGAATAATATACAGTTAAACTCAGACGGCAAACTGAAGCACTTTTTAACGATTGAAGGACTCGATCAAGCCCTGTTGACCGAAATTCTCGATACCGCGCAATCGTTTGTTAATCCGTCTGACGGGCAGATTAAAAAAGTACCGTTATTACGCGGCAAAACCATCGTCAATTTATTTTTTGAAAACAGCACGCGCACCCGCACGACCTTTGAACTGGCGGCAAAACGCTTGTCGGCGGATGTGTTGAACATGAACATCACCACCTCATCAACTGCCAAAGGTGAAAGCCTGCTCGATACCATCCGCAATCTGGAGGCGATGTTCGTTGATATGTTTGTTGTGCGTCATGCCATCAGCGGCGCGGCACATTTTATCGCCCAGCAAACCGCACCGCATATCAGCGTCATCAACGCAGGTGATGGGCAACACGCGCACCCCACGCAAGCCATGCTCGATATGTTTACCATTCGTCAGCATAAAGGTGATTTTTCCAAACTGCGCGTGGCGATTATCGGTGACATTCTGCATTCGCGGGTGGCGCGGTCGGAAATTCAAGCTTTAAATACCTTGGGTGTCGCAGAAGTGCGCGTCATTGCCCCGAAAACTTTATTACCCGCAAAAGTGGAAACCTTGGGTGTCACCGTGTGCCACGATTTAAAACGCGGCTTACAAGACATAGATGTCGTCATGATGCTGCGCTTACAAAAAGAACGCATGACTTCCGCGTTATTGCCGGGTGAAAGCGAGTATTTCAAATGCTTCGGACTGACCGAAGAAAAACTGCATTACGCCAAACCCGATGCGATAGTCATGCACCCCGGCCCGATTAATCGCGGTGTGGAAATTGATTCCAAAGTAGCCGACGGGAAACAATCGGTTATTTTGCAACAAGTCAGTAATGGTATCGCCGTGCGTATGGCGATTATGGCAATGGCAATGCAGCACAATGGAGCAACCGCATGACGCACATACATATTCAACACGGCAGAGTGATTGACCCTGCGAATAACATAGACCGCGTAGGTGATGTGTATATTGTCGATGGCAACATCGCCGCGCTGTTTGCCGCACCCGAAGGTTTTCACGCCGATACGGTGATTGATGCAACGGGTAAAGTGGTCTGTGCGGGGTTTATTGATATAAGTACCCGTTTGCGTGACATGGGGCATAGCCGCAAAGCCACGTTTAAAAGCGAAACCCGCGCCGCCGCCAGTGCAGGGGTGACCACAATGTGTTTGCAGCCCGATACCCGTCCCGTGATGGATGCCGCGTCTATTGCGGAATACGTTAAAGATCTCGCGGAAAAAGCCGATTATCCCAACATTTACCCGATAGGCGCATTAACACAAAAATTGGAAGGCGCGGAACTCAGCTCCATGCTGGCACTGAAACAGGCGGGTTGCATTGCGGTCAGTAATGCCAACGCGCCCGTGAAAAATCTGCTGATATTAAGACGGGCAATGGAATACGCCGCCAGTCATGATTTGCTGTACATTTGCCGCCCGAATGAATTCAGCCTGAGCAACAAAGGCTGTGCGCATGAAGGCGCGATTGCCACGCGCTACGGCTTGCCCAGTATTCCCGAAGCCGCTGAAACAATAGCGTTAGCGCAATGTTTGGAACTTGCCGAATTGACAGGCTGCCGTGTACATTTCGGGCAATTGAGCTGTAAACGCTCAGTGATTAAAATCCACCAAGCGAAAAAATACGGCTTGAACGTCACTGCCGATGTGTCTATTCATCAACTGCACCTGACAGAATCCGACATGACTCCGTTTGACAGTGCCTATCACGTCCTGCCGCCGCTACGCACCGAAGCGGACAAAAAATATCTGCGCGAAGGTCTCGCCAACGGCACAATCAACAGCCTGTGTTCAGATCATCAACCGCATGATGTAGATGCGAAATTAGGCGCGTTTCCCGAAACCGAATCAGGGGTGTCTTCATTGGAAACCCTGTTGCCGCTGATGCTCAAACTGGTTGCGGAAAACGACATTACCTTAGCACAGGGCATTGCCGCCTTAACCCAGCAACCAGCACAAATTTTGGGCTTAGCCAGTGGTGCGTTGACGGTTGGTTTTTCTGCCGATGTCTGTGTGTTTGATCCTGAATTGGCGTGGCAGATTAATAGCGATAACTGGCAAAGTCGCGGACTCAATACACCATTTTGGGGACAGACCATGACAGGGCGCGTTACCCATACCTTGCAGGCGGGGAAAGTGATTTTTAGCCTGAGTTCGATGTAAAAGCGGTTATCCGCGAAAGACACGAACAGCACAAAAAAATAACGGTGTCTGGTTTTGCAGTGCGTTATGACGGCTAAAGTTGCTAGACCTGCGAGGTTTTTAAAACCTCGCAGGTCTTTATGCACACGTCATAATAAAATGGACTGACTATCAGGTCTCTACAGGCGTTATGGAGCAAGGCTGTTCAAATAGTCTTCAACGTTGGTATAGCCGTTATTATTCTTATCGCCATTGCGGTCGATAGCATCATTCGGATTCAGCCCTTGCGCGGTTTCCCACGCATCGGGCATTCCGTCATGATCGGTATCGGTCGGAGCTGTACCGTTTGCCAAAGTAGGCCACCTGTTTTGATCCTGCCCTACAGTACCTGTGCCGTTGACTACATCATTCATGATGCGGGTATCAATTGAATCACGCGTCGGAAGTCGCGCACCGACATTCGCCAATACTTTTGTTAATACGTTAGCAGTCGCATCGGTTGTGATTGGAGGTGTGGCGAGCGGCGACGCAAGCTTATTAATGTTCTTGAGTCTGCCGTTGATATTGCTCATGGTGAAGTCGTTTGCTATACCCGCTGGATACGCAGGGGTAAAATTGCCGCTGAGATAGACTCTCGATTGGTCATCCAGCTCAAGTATAAATCTGTTGCCGCTGGTAGGGCTTTTCTTGTAAACGTTATTGATAACATTAGACTTAACAGTATTAAATATCGTGGGGTACGATGAAACTGCGTATTCCAGTTTTAAATTGGTCGCAATATTCGAGTAATAGATAACGTTATTACGGAAATCAAAAATAGTCGGATCATCCACGCGCGGATTGCGATCTTCATTGTGAGCAAATAAGGAATGATGAATGCTGAGCGTTCTTGGGTGCGTAGTATCAATGACTATATCGCCGCCCACCAGAAATCCCATGCTATGCGAACCTTTGGAATGCCCTGTGGTAGCCCCTTCGGCGATAATGCTGTTCTGAATAGTGACATCACTGACCGAATTCCAGACATTCATGTTTTGATCGACACCCCATTGTGCGGATATATGATCCAGCACGATATTGTAGACTCGCTTCTCTATGGTTCTTCCCAGCATGGTAACTGCATTGACAGAATCACAAGACCCGCCGCCTTGTGCAATGCACGCATTACTGCCCGGTCTTATACGAAGATAACGAATAACCACATCGTGTCCGCCGTCTTGTATAACAAAGCCCCAGTTTTTCAGTTGAATGCCGCCGCCTACCGCTGTCTGCCCAGCGATAGTCAGGTAACTGTGTGCCGCATTGATAACAATATCGCGTGACAAGGCGATTGTGCCGCCGACGCGAAACACCACAGTACGCGCTCCCGCCTGCACTTCAACGCAATCGCGTAACGAGCCGATACCTGTATCGTTAAGCGTGGTTACTTCGCAAATTGTGCCGCCGCGACCGCCTGTGGTTTGGGTGCCGTAGCCTTCTGCACTTGGAAAAGCAGGGAGTGCCGCCACGTTTGCGGATACGGAAGTGAATACCAGAAACGCCAAAGAACGTGGGAATCTGAACATAGGGAGACGTTTTTTCATGTGTTATCTACTAAGTAAAGGATAAAGTATGCGGTTAATCATAAGGTGACAGGGTAACGTGATGATGACAGCGGTCAAGATTTTTCCGTCAGTTGCTGAATAAGTCTTGCGATATTGCGTCTGGCAGACGCTTCGTACTTGTGATGAAAATAATCGGTGGTAAAAATACGCTCTTTTGCCAATACCGAGCGTAAAAAATACAATCGTCCTTTTTGGTATTGCACATCATCGGCAAACGCATATTCACGGCGAATATTGGCTTCGTAATGATCAAATTCATGCTCTGAATACCCCAAAATCGCCATGTCTATATCGCAAACCGTGTCGGTATCTGCGTGTTTATCGCCTGTGTAAGTGTGGGACGTGTGCAGAATATGACTTTTAACCACATCACTTAACGGACAGAGTTGATTCGCCAATTCCCAGCTCGCGGTTTCATTGGCAAGCGGTTGACGGGCCTCTGGATGATAAACCAAATCATGAAACAACAACGCCATCAGCGCGGCGTGAGGGTCGGTCAGTTTCGCTTCCACCTCACGAAATTCCCGCAAACACGCTTCAATGTGTGTGAGCGTGTGATAAAAACGCCCTTGCTCATTATATTTTTCTGCCAGTGTCACACTGGCGGCTACACCTGCATAATGCCGCGCCACTTGTACGGGATCACAACTGAAACGCGCAATTAACGCCTCGCGCATAGCGTCAGGCACATAGCGTTTAACAATATTTTCCCAGTTTTTAACCTGCAACATCCCTTTGACCATGCTGGAACTGACATCGGACAGATTTTTCGGCGGCATTAAAAACACCGTTTCAATCGAATCATCCAGATCGGTATTCACGTTTTTCAGCATCCGCTCATAATCAAAATCAGCAACGGAACGAATACCGCGCAGAATGTAACCGGCATTTTTATCATGCGCAAACTGCACCAACGCCAGATTACCGAAATCCTCAATAATCAGATTATCTGCCAAGCCTTCACAGACAGATTCTAATAACTGCTTGCGGGTTTTAAAATCAAATAACGTTTGTTTGGCAGGATTAGTACCGATACCCACCACCAGCTGATCGAATAAGCGAATGCCTTGCTGAATCATCCACAAATGCCCCTCGGTGACTATATCAAATGAACCTGAATAAATTGCAATACGCATGGTTAATCACACTGTTTCGTTAAAGTTGATTTTAAGTTAAATGCCAGAAAAACTTGAAAATTGAGTTGTATCACGCAGTTTTCTTGCTACACCATCAGCCAAAAAAGAAATAATATAGTGTAGTTTATAAGCTTAGGTATCGTTTAATAAAATGGTATCGTTGTTACTTTCTTTGTTTTCAAAGGGTGATGAATATGAATACTTCACGCATTGTTTTACTGGTCGCTATGTTGAGTGCGATAGCTGTTTTTTTCTATGCTGACGGGCAACAGTTTTTGAGTCTTGCCACGCTCAAAGCACAGCAAACCCGACTTATCGAGTTTTACAATACCCATCAGGTACAAGCCTTGGCGGGTTATGCGTTACTTTATATCATCGTCACCGCCTTATCACTCCCCGGTGCGACTATTTTAACTTTAGCGGGTGGCGCAATTTTCGGGCTGTTCTGGGGAACAGTGATTGTGTCCTTTGCCTCCACCATCGGCGCGAGTTTAGCGTTTTTAAGTGCGCGGTTTTTACTGCGTGACTGGGTACAAGCCAGATTTGCCGAACCGCTTAAAACCATTAACGAAGGCATAGAACGCGACGGTGAATATTATTTGTTCACGCTGCGTCTCGTGCCGCTATTTCCGTTTTTTATGATTAACCTATTGATGGGTTTAACCACGCTGAAAACCCGCACTTTTTACGGTGTCAGTCAGCTGGGAATGTTGGCGGGAACATTGGTGTATGTCAACGCGGGTACGCAACTGGGCAAGCTGGAATCCTTATCGGGTATCTTGTCGCCGATTCTGGTCGGCTCATTTGCGTTGTTAGGTTTATTTCCGTTACTCGCCAAAAAAATTATCGAGAATTTTCCCCATGAATAAGCCGAAAAAATTCGATAACAATCTGGTGGTGATTGGCGCGGGGGCAGGGGGTTTGGTCACCGCTTATATTGCCGCCGCCGTCAAAGCCAAAGTCACGCTGATTGAAAAACACGCGATGGGCGGTGATTGTTTGCATACGGGGTGTGTGCCGTCGAAAGCCCTGTTACGCTCGGCAAAATTTGTGGCACAACATCGCCGCGCCGCAGACTTTGGCATCAAATCCGCTTCTGTGGAGTTTGATTTTGCCGAAGTCATGGAGCGCGTACACACAGTGATTAATACCATCGCCCCGCACGATTCTATCGAACGTTATACCGAATTAGGCGTGGAAGTCATCATCGGCGCAGCAAAAATAATTTCTCCGTGGCACGTTGCAGTAACCACCGCAGGCAGCACTAAAATTATCAGCACCAAAGCGATTGTGATTGCCGCAGGTGCAAAGCCCGTCATTCCAACGATTACAGGCTTGGCAGATGTAGGATATTTAACTTCGGATACTATTTGGCAGCTACGCAAACAGCCCAAACGCTTATTAGTGTTAGGCGGCGGAGCAATCGGCTGTGAATTGGCACAGGCGTTTGCCAGTTTAGGTTCAGAGGTCACGCAAGTGGAAAGTTTAACGCGCTTGATGATGCGTGAAGATGCCGATGTGTCGGCGATAATAATGGAAAATTTTCAACGCGAAGGCATCACCGTTTTACTGGAACACACGGCTAAACAATTTATTGTTGAACACGGCGAAAAATATTTACTTGCAGAACACAACGGGCAAACAGTGCGCATTGCGTTTGATGAATTATTAATCGCTGTGGGACGTGCTGCTAATGTCACAGGTTATGGTATTGAGGAAATGGGTATCACCTTGACAGAGCGGCACAGCGTGGCGGTGGATGGCTTTCAAGCTACCAATTACCCCAATATTTATGCCTGTGGTGATGTGACAGGGCGGTATCAATTCACCCACACCGCCGCTCATGAAGCGTGGTATGCGGCAGTCAACGCGCTATTTTCGCCGTTCAAAAAATTTCGTACCGATTACCGCGTGATTCCGTGGGCAAGTTTTACCGACCCCGAAGTGGCGCGGGTCGGTCTTAATGAGCAGGAAGCCCAACAACAAAATATCGCTTATGAAGTCAGTGTTTATCCGTTGGCGGATGTAGACCGCGCCATTACCGACAGCGAAACGCAGGGCTTTATTAAAGTGCTGACACCGCCCGACAAAGACAAAATTCTGGGTGTGACTATCGTCGGCAATCACGCCAGTGATTTGTTGGCAGAATTTGTGTTAGCGATGAAATACAACCTAGGTTTGAATAAAATTCTCAGCACCATTCATATTTACCCTACAATGTCAGAGGCTAATAAGTCTGTTGCTGGCGTGTGGAAGCGACAACACACACCCGAAATAATTTTACAATGGTTGGCGCGGTATTATGCGTGGCGCAGGTAGCTCTCGTGATTGGTTCATTTAACTTATAGCGATAGGGCTTTTTCAACCATAGTCAGCAGTGTACTTTTGTAAAATAATCATAACTAATTGAATTAATACATGGTCATTTTTTATGGTATAAAAATTGCTTAATATTTTAGATTTGTAACTGCCAGATACAAAAATCACGAAAATTAACTGGCAGTTCTGGCTTTTTAATAAAAGCGGGTTTCAGGTGTTTTTCGCCCAACTAAAAATAAACGATAATAATAAATAGAGAGATATAAATGAATGCCTGGAATGCGATGAAAGCGGATACTTATCGACAATATGGTCGATTTAGTTGGGGATGCCTTATTAAAGCAATCGTTACACAAAGAACCTTTCGAGTCATTGTGACTTTGCGCTTATGTCAAGGGGTGAATAATTCATCGGGCGTGATTCGACTGACGTTACCTTTTTTCATGATATTGCATCGACTCACGACAGCGATTGCCGCGATGGATATGTCATGGCGAACCCAAATCGGCGGTGGATTTGCTCTGACGCACGGCTGGGCTGCGGTTATCGGCGCGCCTACCAAAATTGGTCGTAATGTGACGATATTTCATGGTGTCACGCTAGGCGGCAGCAACCGTATTTCGCGTGACGGTGTGTATACTTATCGAGGACATCCTACGCTTGAAGATGATGTCTGGGTCGGGCCCAATGCAGTCGTTACAGGTAAAATAACCATAGGACGTGGCAGTAGAATTGCGGCGGGGGCTTTTGTGACGACCAGCGTCCCGCCTTATTCTCTTGTGGTTGGTAATCCTGCAAAAATTGTAGTTAAAAATTGCGTACCCGACGTGATGAATCCTGCACCTATTGAAACAATCAATCAACAAGACCTGTAGTTTGAGTCAATTTCATGTTGTGTAGTCGCACGCTACATAACACAACACAACTAAAGCCCCAATTCAGTTAAGCCCGCATGATTATCAGGGCGGCGACCCAGTTCCCAATGGAACAATCGCTCTTCCTCGGCAATCGCCAAATCATTGATACTGGCAAACCGCCGCTGCATTAAACCCAACTCGTTAAACTCCCAGTTTTCATTGCCATAACTACGAAACCACTGCCCAGCGTCATCATGCCATTCATAAGCAAAACGCACGGCGATACGATTGCCCGTCGTTGCCCATAATTCTTTAATAAGCCGATATTCATGCTCAGTTGCCCATTTACGTTGTAAAAAAGCGTGGACTTCGGCGCGTCCGACAGGAAATTCAGCGCGGTTACGCCAGCGGGTATCTTCGGTATAAACCTGTACCACGCGGTCAGGGTCACGACTGTTCCACGCATCTTCTGCCATGCGGACTTTTTGTGCGGCGGTTTCTAGGGTAAAGGGGGGTAAAGGCGGTTTAGTGTCCATTGCTGCGCTCCAATCAGGGTGTGTGAAAATAAGTAGACAACTCTGTCTACTTGAGGGAAATAGTAGCAACTGTAGACAGACTTGTCTACAATCCACCGATGATTTCTTCAATACAAGCTACTCAAGCGGAACTGTCCGCTCGCGAACGCATTTTGCTGACCGCACATGACCTCTTTTATGCTGACGGTGTGCGCGCCACGGGCATAGATAAAGTAATAGCCGAAGCTCGCGTCACCAAAGTCACTTTTTATCGCCACTTTCCCAGTAAAAATGATTTGATACGCGCCTATTTGGACTATCGCCATGAACGCTGGATGAACTGGTTTACGGATGCGGTTAACCGTTATCAAGCACAGGTCAAGGGACTTAGTACGCTGGTGCTTGTTATGGAAGAATGGTTCACAAATCCCATTTATCGCGGCTGTGCGTTTATTAATACCGTGTCGGAACTCGGCGGTATTCTGCCCGATGTGATTGATATTTCCAGTCGGCATAAATACGATATGATGCAGGTTATTGCAGGCTTAATACCTGACTGTCCGTCGCGTGAATTATTAGCCAACGCGGCGGCAATTGCGGTCGATGGGGCGATTGTCAAGGCACAACTGGAGTCGAAAACCGATGCTGAACCTACCGCATTACAAGGGTTAAGCACCTTATTAAGTGCGTTGGATAACGTGATTTTAGATAAAAATACCGTTTAGATGTAAAATACCAGTACATTAATTAAGTTTGTTCGATTTTACTTCTGCGAGAATCATCATGTACGAACATTTAGAAACTGCCGCGTCTACTGAGAACCTGAAACGCATCGTGATAGACCCTGTGACACGGGTTGAAGGACACGGTAAAGTCACTTTACTGCTTGATGACGATAATCACGTTCAACAAGCCCGTTTACATATCGTTGAATTTCGAGGTTTTGAACGCTTTATTCAAGGTCGCCCGTATTGGGAACTGCCTGTTTTAGTACAACGCTTATGCGGCATCTGTCCCGTCAGTCATCACCTTGCCGCCGCCAAAGCCATCGACCAATTAGTCGGCGTTAATCCAGAAGACCTGCCCCCGACGGCGGATAAAATCCGCCGTTTATTGCATTTCGGGCAAACCTTGCAATCCCACGCCCTGCATTTTTTCCATTTAGCCAGTCCCGATTTATTATTCGGCTTTGAAAGTGATGTGTCCCAACGCAACGTGATTGCGGTGTTACAGGAACACACCGACATCGGCTTGCAAGGTGTCAAACTGCGCAAATACGGGCAAGAAGTGATTCGCATGGTGTCTGGTAAACGGGTGCATGGCAGCTCTGCGCTGGCAGGTGGTGTCAATAAATCACTGAGCAAAGAAGAGCGTGATTATTTGCTGACCGATGTTGCGCAGATTTTAGAATGGTCTGAACAAGCGGTGGCACTGATAGAAAAAGTGCATTGCTCCAATAAAGCCTTTCATGATGAATTTGCCACCATCAAATCCAACTACATGAGTTTAATCGGTAAAGACGGCGCGTTAGAAATTTATCACGGCGGTTTGCGCGTTAAAAATATCGAGGGACAAGTCATCCTCGACCAACTCGATTACCGCGACTACAACAGCCACATCCACGAAGAAGTGCGCTCGTGGTCCTACATGAAATTCCCGTATTTATTATCCATCGGCAAACAAGACGGCTGGTATCGCGTCGGCCCCTTAGCCCGCGTCAATAACTGCGATTACATCAGCACACCTAAAGCCGAAGCGGCACGCAAAGTGTTCATGACTATCAGCGAAGATGCCATGATACACAGCACACTCGCCTATCATTGGGCGCGGTTAATTGAAGTATTGTATTGTGCCGAAGCCATCAAAGAATTACTGCACGACCCCGATATTATGGGCAGTGATTTATTAGTCGAAGGCGTAAAACGTCACGTCGGTATCGGCGTGATTGAAGCTCCACGCGGCACACTGTTCCATCATTATGAAATCGACGAACACGATATAGTCACCAAAGCCAACTTGATTGTCTCCACCACTAACAACAATCAGGCAATGAATGAATCGGTACGCCAAGTCGCGGCGACTTATTTAGACGGCTTGGAAATCACCGAACCGCTATTAAATAATCTGGAAGTCGCTATTCGCGCGTATGACCCGTGCTTATCCTGCGCCACACACGCCTTAGGCAAAATGCCGCTGGAAGTGGAATTGGTCAATGCTGACGGGCAGGTGGTGAATCAGGTGTTTAAAAATAGTCAAGGTGAGTTAGTTTGAGCTGTCGTCCATGAAAAATATAGGCTGGGCAACGCTTTTTTTGCCCACCACATTAATTAACTGGTAAACGGTGGGCAGAAAAACCCTGCCCACCCTGCTATAAGACACTTGAAACGCATCCAAATCATTCTCACAGGTTTATTACAAGGCATCGGTTTTCGCCCTTACGTCTATCGCTTGGCAACTGAGTATCAATTATCGGGCTGGGTAGCCAATGACCGCGATCGCGTGTTGATTGAAGTGCAAGGTGAAACTGAACACCTAGCCGATTTTTTAGCCGTGTTACAAAATCACGTCCCTGCTTGCGGGCATATCACCGACTGTCAGCAGCGCGTTATTCCCGCGACTTATCAGCAGGATTTCCAGTTTAAACCCAGTTTGAATGCCGATAGCGAAGCCGCCATATTTGCCTGTCCTGATATAGTGGTCTGTGATGCTTGCGTGGCGGAATTATTTGACCCGCAGAATCGCCGCTATCAGCACCCGTTTATCAGTTGCTGTCATTGCGGCCCGCGTTACAGTGTGATGCACGGCTTGCCTTATGACCGTGAAAAAACCAGTTTGCGGGATTTTCCGTTGTGTGAACTCTGCGCGGCGGAATATCAAAATCCGCATGATCGCCGTTTTTATGCGCAAACCATTGCCTGCCCTGATTGCGGGCCGCAACTGACTTTGTGTGACAACGCAGGCAAGCCGATAGCGCATGGGCAAGCGGCGATAAATGACGCGGTGAATGCCTTAAAAGCGGGAAAAATAGTCGCAGTCAAAGCCATCGGCGGCTTTCAATTATTACTTGATGCCAATAATTTAGCCGCTGTGGCAAGATTACGGCAGTTAAAACAACGGGCAAGCAAACCGTTTGCGGTAATGGTTAAATCACTGACACAAGCCGAACAATTGTGTGAACTTAGTCAAATAGAACGACAATGTCTGCGTTCTGCCGCCGCGCCTATCGTGTTAGCCCGTGCTAAATCTATGACTGCCAGTCCTTCAAAGGACTGGCAGTCATGCGTTAATAATGCTGCTCCTAATCAAGCCTTGTTAGGCATTATGCTTCCGTCATCGCCACTACATCATCTAATTATGGCGCAGTTAGAAAGTCCCGTAATAGCCACCAGCGGCAATCGACACAGTGAACCGATTTGTATTAGCAATGAACAGGCGTTTACAAATTTAAACGGTTTGGCAGATTTTTTTCTGGTACATGACAGGGCAATTTTACGCCCACTGGATGATTCTATCGTTCGTGTTATTAGCGACACACCCACGGTATTACGCCGCGCCAGAGGTTATGTACCGACACCGATAAAATTAAAACAAGCAATACCAACTACGCTGGCAGTCGGCGCACAGTTAAAAAATACAGTGGCAATAGCGCATGGGCATCACGTTATCGTCAGTCAACATCTGGGCGATTTAGAGCAACTGGAAACCGCGCAACAATTCAGCAAAACTATCGCCGATGTAAGCCAGTTTTACGCATTCACACCTGAGCGTGTTATCAGCGACACCCATCCCGATTATGTCAGTAGCCACTATGCGCAACAATCAGGCTTGCCCGTGCAAACGGTGCAACATCATTACGCGCATATTTTGGCGTGTATGGCAGAACATCAACTTGAACCGCCCGTATTAGGCGTGGCATGGGACGGCACAGGGCTGGGTACGGATAAACAACTGTGGGGCGGTGAATTTTTGCAAATTGAGCCGCAAGGTTGGCAACGGATCGCGCATTGTCGCCCGTTTCCCTTAGTCGGTGGTTTTGCCGCTATCAAAGAACCACGCCGCGCCGCGCTGGGTTTGCTATATGCGTGGCAGGGTGACGCGATATTCACTGACGAGTACGCGCCGTTATTAAGTGCGTTTTCTGCGGCTGAATTAAAGTTGTTACGCGGAATGTTAAAAAACCAACTCAACTGCCCGATGACCACAAGCATCGGACGCTTGTTTGATGCCTTCGCCAGTTTGCTGGGTTTATGCCACATCAGCGAGTTTGAAGGGCAGGCGGCAATGGCGTTAGAAGCCTGTGCTATGAATAGCAAGAAAAGTATCGACTCGTTCCCACGCGCCGCGTGGGAATGCAGTAACGGCGCGCCGCGCCACGCTTATCCTACCAAATTCATAGAAGCAGAATGTGTAATACTTGATTGGCAACCGTTACTCACAGGTGTATTAGCGGATTTAAACAAAACCAGTCCTGAACAAATCGCCGCCACCATTCACCACACCTTAGCCAACTGGGTATTTGCCATAGCAGAAAAAACCCACGCGACGCGCTTGGCATTAAGCGGCGGCTGTTTTCAAAATGCCTATTTAGTCGAAGCGATTATTCATGCGGAACAGGCGAAACAGTATCAGCTGTTTCGTCATGCGACTATTCCGCCCAATGACGGCGGCTTAGCATTGGGGCAAATTTATGCGGGGATGTTGGCTACTATTGAGGGCTAGTCGGATTTACTGCATACTGTGTTTTCTGTCGTAATGAACCAACCATTAAGGAATTATTATGTTTGCTCGTGTATTAAGTGTGTCTGTATTAGCGATATTTGCCAGCACCGCCCACGCGGTAAGTTTTGATTGTCAAAAAGCCAAAACCTTTATTGAAAAAGCCATCTGTCAAAATCCAGAGTTGTCTCAACTGGACGATGAATTAAGCTCACAGTATAAAATGGCAGTGATGGATAACAAAAATACCGCCGTGTTTAAGAAGCAGCAGGCAACGTGGTTAAAACAGCGTGATACCTGTCAAACCGTAGATTGTGTAAAAAAATCCTATAAGCAACGTATCGCTACGCTGGTTAAATACAATAACAACCCCGATAACTTCAAACCCGATATGGGCGGCGACGAGTAACCCTTATGTGCTTAGCCATTCCCGCAAAAATTATCAGCATCTCCGAAAACAACGACAGTCTACAACGCATGGCGCGAGTCGATTTTTCAGGTGTTATCAAAGACATTAGTTTGGCGTATTTACCCGAAGCCAAGGTAAATGATTATGTGATTGTTCATGCGGGATTGGCTTTGTCGATATTAGATGAAGACGAAGCACGCATCACACTTGCCGCATTTGCCGAGTTAGCCAATGTTCAATAAACTCGCCTTTCGTGATCCTGTCGTTGCCAAGCAATTAATCGCCGCTATTCAACACATAAGCACCCAAGAGTGGGCGATTATGGAAGTATGCGGCGGTCAAACTCATAGCATTATTCAATACGGTATCGACCAATTACTGCCTGATAACATCCGTTTAATTCACGGGCCGGGTTGTCCTGTCTGCGTTACCCCGTTGGAATATATCGACAAAGCCTTAGCCATTGCCAACGTGCCGAACATTATTTTCTGTTCGTTTGGCGATATGTTGCGCGTACCAAGTTCGCATCAGGATTTACTCAGTAGCAAAGCCCAAGGCGCGGATATTCGTATCGTCTATTCACCGTTGGACGCGCTGAAAATCGCTCAAGACAATCCAAACCGTGAAGTGGTATTTTTTGCCGTCGGTTTTGAAACCACCGCACCGACTACCGCCTTAGCCGCCCAACAAGCCAAACAACTGGGCTTGAAAAACTTTTCCCTGTTAACCTGTCATGTCTGCGTACCGCCTGTGATGCAAGCGTTATTAGCATCGGAAACTTGCCAAGTACAAGGCTTTCTAGCCGCAGGTCACGTCTGCGCCATCATGGGCTATGGACAATATCACCCGATTGCAGAACGCTATCGTGTGCCGATTGTGGTCACAGGTTTTGAACCTGTCGATATATTACAAGGCATCTACCAATGCGTCCAACAACTGGAAGCAGGACGCTTTGAAGTCGAAAACGCTTATAGTCGTGTAGTGCGTGAGCAAGGCAACCCCGCCGCACAACACGCCATGCAGCAAGTATTTATCACCGTTGACCGCAACTGGCGCGGCTTAGGCAACATCCCACAAAGCGGCTTGATGTTAGCCCCTGAATTTGCCGATTGGAATGCCGAATTGAAATTCAACGTCCAAGCCATCAACACTCAAGAACCTGTCGCCTGTCGCAGTGGTGACGTGTTACAAGGCTTAATCAAACCTGCACAATGCCCAGAATTTGCCACCACCTGTACGCCTGAACATCCGCTGGGTGCGACGATGGTTTCTACTGAGGGGGCTTGTGCGGCTTATTATCGTTATCGGCGATGAAGACCTGCGAGGTTTTTAAAACCTCACAGGTCTCTTTCATCGTTTAAATTTAGTAGCAGTGCGTATGAAGATGTTGGGGCGTTGGAATGATGAAAAAAGTGATGACAATATGATGAGTATAGAAACCATAACTTGGATAATGACAGGGAAAAAATATGTTAGTCCTCTTAAATTATTAAAAACTCATGGAGTTGAATTAAAAGGTCTTGATAAAGAAAAAGTAGAAAATGAGCGAAAAAATATTGAGAATGCTCTGAATAATAAACATAAACCAACAGCTAAAACCATAAAAACTTTTAAATGGGTTGTTGAAATTCTTATTACAGAAATGTTTGAGAAATTTGGATACCAAGAAATTGCTGAAAAACAAATTCAAAAAATTCGAGATAATTCACAGCGTAAAATAACAACTTTTTTAGATGGTCTGAATAAAATAGAATCAGGTTATGATGATTTTTTTCAGTTTCCAGACCTTAAAAACTTGTTTGTTTATCATGAAATAAAACAAGGTTTCAAAATTTTAAGAGAGTGTTTGAATATTTATTCAGAAACAGAATCTGAGAATGCTATTTTGGATTATTTATACAATAATGAAATTTTCAACCAATTAAACTTAAAAGATAGCGAAACTTTTACTTTTGACGATTCTTATGGGTTAGGAGGGTTTAATTTAAATGTAACACTGTATCTTATAGCTTGCATAGAGAGCGAATATAATGACAAAAGTCTTTTTAGTATAGTTATCAAAAAAATGTTATCAGATATAGAAAACGGTGATTTTCCAAAAAACGCACCATTTAAATATTACACCGATTTATGGAATAAAAATACTGGACTTTCCTTTAACAAAATAGCTGAAATTTTAAATATGGATGACAGATCATTTTATAGATATAAAGCAGGAAAAGTAGTATATCCAGCCAATTTAAAAATGGATTTAATTTATGATGTAATTGTTTTTATAAAAGGCTTATTTTCAAACACTCTTCTTTTAATAAAAAAAGAAGAATATCCAGAAAATCATGAATCCATTAAGAACACATTTTACAAATATGACGAATATTACGAAATAGCAAAATTACGTTTTTCTGAATATAAAAACGGAGTTGAAGTTATTTCTTCAACCCCGTCAACCTAATTACAGAAGTTATTTAGGTGGATTGTTTCCTCTGCCACCGCCTGATGGATTTCCTGTTTTGCTAGGAGCATTCGGAGGAGTGACGTGAGTAGATGCAGTGTTCATAAATTACCTCTTAATCAAAAAGTTTGTGTTTAGTTAGTGCAACCTAGATTGCAGGTATATCTTCTTACTTTAATTTGAAGTAAGTAATGACACTTTTGGAAAAGTTTTCTGTAACTGGATTCCAGCATTCATGCTGGGACGACGGCTTAACTTAATTTAACTTATTGAGTTTTGTATATGATGCTGGAGTCCAAACTCATGAGTTTGGACTCCGATAGCTAAAATTTTCCAGTCTCTAGCACGTCGGAACGATGAAATTATAATGTTATCGCTGATGAAGACCTGCGAGGTTTTAAAAACCTCGCAGGTCTTTATGTTACGCCCACTAATCACCCTTTAATGAGTTCATTATGGAATTATCCTGTCCCTTACCTTTGCAATACGAACAAATCGTTATGGCACACGGCGGCGGTGGTCGCTTGATGCAGCAACTACTGGCGCGTGTCGTGCAGCCCACTTTCAGTAATGACTATTTAAACCAGCAACACGACAGCGCGGTGTTTTCCATCGGCACACAGCGCGTTGCCTTTACCAGCGATTCTTACGTTATCAAGCCGCTGTTTTTTAAAGGCGGCGATATAGGCAAACTGGCAGTATGCGGTACGGTTAATGACTTAGCGATGAGCGGCGCGAAGCCGTTATTTTTAAGCTGTTCGTTAATTATTGAAGAGGGTTTTCCGATTGACACCTTACAAACCATTTTACAATCCATGCAAGCTACCGCTGAGCAAGCGGGCGTGATGATTGTCACGGGTGATACCAAAGTGGTAGATAGAGGCAAAGGCGACGGTTTATACATCAACACCGCTGGTATCGGCTTACTGGATACCGATTTGATTATTCAACCGTCCAGCATCCAAGTCGGTGATGCGGTGATACTCAGTGGCGATTTAGCGCGGCACGGTATCGCGGTGATGTTGGAGCGCGAAGGCTTGGAGTTTGAAAGTGACATAATCAGCGATTGCGCGGTGTTATCGCCGTTAGTGCAGGATTTATTACAAGCAGGGATTGATATTCACTGCTTGCGTGATTTAACACGCGGCGGTTTAGCGTCGTGTTTGATTGAATTAGCCCACAGTGCGAACGTGCATATTGAAATAACGGAAACGTCTCTACCGATTATTGAACCTGTCAGAACCGCCTGTGAATTGTTGGGTTTTGATCCGTTGTATATCGCCAATGAAGGCTGTTTTGCATTATTTTTACCACCTGAACAAGTGGACAGCGCGTTAGTGGTATTAAAAAAACACGCAACAGGGCAACACGCTTGTCAAATCGGCACCGTTAAAACCGCATGCAAACAAGGCTTATTAACGCTCAGCACCGCAATGGGCATCGTGCGTGGCTTGGATTTATTGAGCGGTGAGCAGTTGCCGCGTATTTGTTAAACCCCGTTTTTACTTTCAAAATGTGCAAAAATGGAAATAGATTGACAACCATTCGGCTACTTGTTGAAAGACTCAGATTCCGCTACGCTCCATTGAGATAAGTTTTTTTATCACTTTTGTGGATAAACAAATCAACGTGTTGAAATGCGATTCCACTTCACTATTTGGAGATGACAATGGACGCATTACCGCGTGAATTAGCTTTACGGATTGCCTTGGCAGCCCGTGTGTTACCTGACATGACCATCAGTAAACTCATAGAAATTCTACACGACCGCATCGGCTCACCGCTAGATGATGAGAGCCTTAAAACTATCACGGTAACCAATTTAAAAACGGGTTTAGGCAGTTTGGATGGCGAAGAAGACGGCGAAGACATCGGCATCGGCTTGGCAAATATCAAGCTCGCGGTGCGTTATTTATGGGGTGATGAAGAAGGCGATAAAGACTTACCGCAAGTACAAAGTTACAAAGAAGGCGACCTGCCAAACTCCATTCGTGTCGCTATCAGCTCAAACAGCGGCGCGTTAATTAACGGGCATTTCGGCTCGTGCATTCGTTTTTTAGTCTACCAACTTTCCGAAACTGAACACCGCCTCGTTGACATCCGCTCCACCATCGAAGCCGACAACTCGGATGACCGCAACCTGTTTCGCGTCAACCTGATTAAAGATTGTCAGGTTCTGTTCGTGCAATCCATCGGCGGCCCCGCAGCGGCAAAAGTCATTCGCGCCGACATTTACCCTATCAAAATCCCCGATGTGATTGAAGCCGATGTGCAATTAATCGAGTTCCAATCCGTACTCGCCGCACCGCCGCCGTGGCTAGCCAAAGCCCTAGGCAAAACCGCGGAAGAACGAGTCCGTTTCATGGCGAATGAGCAGTATACGCCTTCGTAAAACTCCTATTTAGCCCTGCATGAAGCATCGCGGAATGCAGGGTGGTAAAGTAGCATTCGTTGAGTTGCCTTGGATTCCGCTACCTTATCGGGTATTAATATGGCGGGTTTGAGTGTGGCTGTTGCAATAATCCCTTATTCTGCGAGCGGAATTAGTCAAAGTCGGGTAAGCTGGGCATCGTATTGTTCCCACGCTTTAACACCACTGCCATTAAGATAAGAAAAATTACAGCGGAGTAAAACAGCGTTAGCTGTTTTTTAAATACACCTGCCAACAGCTAAAGCTATCGGACTCCCGTTTATATTTCTACACACTTGATTTAATGGCATTGACGTTTTGGCGTGGAAATGCCGCTATTGACGCTCTCGCGTCTTCTTGTACATCGTTGGAGCTGTAGGAACTATAAGGTGATTATGACTAAGCCAAAACCGATTTTATTACTGGGCTATGGTAATCCCAGTCGTGGTGATGACGCGCTGGGCGTGTTGTTATTGGAACAATTGCCTGCCGCGTGTGTGCAAGCGGTGGAATTATTAACCGATTTTCAGCTGCAAATTGAACACGCGCTGGATTTGAAACAGCGGCAACTGGTGTTATTTGCCGATGCGTCGGTGGCGAATACCCAGCCGATACATTTCAGGCAATTACACGCGGCGATTGATAACAGCTATACCACACACGCGATGAATCCAGTTGGTGTGATGCAGGTTTATCAGGACATCGAAAAAGCGGTACCGCCACCGTGTTTTTTATTGACTATGCAGGCGGTGCAGTTTGAATTAGGTGATGGTTTATCTGTCATAGCGGAGGAGAGTTTACGGCAGGCGGTAGCATTGGTGGAGCAATTATTGGCGCAACCTGAGTTGGCAGCGTGGCAGGCGTATACGAGTGCATGAAATTTCCTTATTAGAAAGTGTGTTGGATACGCTGGAAAACCAAGCGGAACAACAGGGCTTTACACAGGTCAAACAGGTGGTGTTGGAGATAGGCGAATTGTCGTGTGTCGAAGCGGACGCGTTACGCTTTGGTTTTGCCGCAGTGATGAAAAACTCTTTGGCAGAACACGCGGAGCTGGTCATTATCAAGGTAGCAGGGCAGGGTGTCTGTCCGAAATGTCAACAGACTGTTTTATTGGAAACGCGGCATGATCCGTGCCATCACTGCGGCAGTTTTGGCGTGACGGTGTTGCAGGGGCAGGCTATGCGTATTAAAGAATTAATCGTTGTTTAGGAGTCATTTATGTGCGGTATTTGCGGTTGCGGTTCTTCGTCTAAAAGTAAATTTTCTCCTCTTAAACCTCATCAGCACTCTCACGATAGCCACGCGCACGAGTCGCACGGCGAGCGTTTGATTCGTGTTGAGCAGGATATTCTGGCAAAAAATGACAGTTATGCGGATGAAAACCGTACCTATTTTCAGCAACACGGTATTTTCGCGCTGAATTTTGTCTCCAGCCCCGGTGCGGGTAAAACCACCTTGTTGGTGGCAACGATTAACGCGCTGAAAAATATCCGCCCGATTTTTGTTATCGAAGGCGATCAGCAAACTGATTTGGATGCCGATAGAATTCGGGCAACGGGGGTTGCCGCGTTGCAGATTAATACCGGCAAAGCCTGTCATTTGGATGCACAGGATATTGGTCGTGCGGTGCAGTCATTAAACGTGCCTGATAACAGTTTATTGGCAATAGAAAACGTGGGCAATCTGGTTTGCCCGTCGTCGTTTGATTTGGGTGAAGCCCATAAGGTAGTGGTGTTATCAGTGACCGAAGGTGACGATAAGCCGCTGAAATACCCTGATATGTTTCATGCTGCCGATGTGATGATTATCAATAAAATGGATTTGTTACCGTACACCAATTTTGATGTGGCGCGGTGTATTGAGTTTGCGAAACGCATTAATCCTGACATTGAGGTGTTGCAATTATCAGCAACGCAAGCATCAAGCCTTGGCGCGTGGCTGGATTGGCTGAATCAGGGGCGGTAATTTTATGCACAAGAAACTATTGTCCACGAAAAACACAAAAAGCACGAAAAGGATTAAAAATGGGTAGTAGTAAACAGTGAGTAATTGGAATACAAACCTAGTAGTCAGTCCATTTTATTATGACGGTGCAATAAAGACCTGCGAGGTTTTTAAAACCTCGCAGGTCTGGCAACTTTACCCGTCATAACTAAACTGACGGTGTACTAGGTTTGTACACCGCTGTATGAGGCTATCAAAAATCACTCAATTTTTTAGCACTGCCTAAAAATTTAACCGTTGGTAGTGAGCCAATTTTATGTTTTTGAAAGGATGACAGATTTTTATTTTTTGTGTCTTTTGTGGACTATGGCTTTTTCATGTGCAGCATCAATTAGTAAATTAATGCCCCTGTAATAGTAGGTGTATTATAGTAGACTGTTTCATCACGTCGTTAATGATGATTACCCGATTAACTTCCATTTACTTTTTTATTTGCAAAGGATACCGATGACAACAGCTAATCAATCAAGTAATGTCGCACCACTGAGTGCGGATGAGTTACAAAAAATCAATGCCTATTGGCACGCGTGTAATTATTTAGCCGCTGGGATGATTTATTTACGCGATAATCCCTTATTAAAAGAACCACTTAAACCTGAACATATTAAAAATCGTTTGTTGGGGCATTGGGGTTCCAGTCCCGGTTTGAGTTTTGCGTACATTCATATCAACCGCCTGATTAAAAAATATGATTTAAATGCCATTTTTATGGCAGGGCCGGGGCATGGCGCACCGGGTGTGCTTGCACCTGCGTATTTGGAAAGCACTTATTCAGAAATTTATCCGAACAAAGGCGAAGACGAAGAAGGTTTATTGCGCTTTTTTAAAGAATTTTCGTTTCCGGGTGGTATCGGCAGTCACTGTACGCCTGAAACTCCCGGATCCATTCATGAAGGCGGCGAGTTAGGTTATAGCGTGTCGCACGCATTCGGCGCGGCATTCGATAATCCTGATTTAATCGTCACCGTCATGGTCGGTGATGGTGAATCTGAAACCGGCCCGCTGGCGACTTCGTGGCATTCCAATAAATTTTTAAACCCGATTCGTGACGGCGCGGTATTGCCGATTCTGCATTTGAACGGTTACAAAATTAATAACCCGACCTTGCTATCGCGCATTTCGCACGAAGAATTGGAAAATCTGTTCAAAGGCTACGGTTATACACCGTATTTTGTCGAAGGTACCGATCCAGAAGTCATGCACCCGCGTATGGCGGAAGTGCTGGAACAATGTGTGCTGGAAATTCGTCGCATCCAAGCCGAAGCGCGCAGTACAGGCATTCCAACCCGTCCGCGCTGGCCGATGATTGTGTTGCGCAGCCCTAAAGGCTGGACAGGCCCGAAAGAAGTTGATAGTCATAAAGTCGAAGGCTTCTGGCGTTCGCATCAAGTGCCATTAGCCAATATCAAAGACAATCCCGCCCATTTGCAAGGTTTGGAAGCATGGTTGCGCAGTTATAAGCCCGAAGCATTATTCGATGCTAACGGTACATTAATTCCCGAATTAAAAACACTCGCGCCACAAGGCACACGCCGTATGAGTGCTAATCCTCATGCTAACGGCGGTTTGTTGCGTAAAGCCTTACGCCTGCCTGATTTTAAAGATTACCAATTGAAATTATCAGCACCCGGCAAAATCAGCGCGGAAAATACCCGCCCGTTGGGTAAATTTTTGCGTGACATTATGCGTGACAACATGACCAACTTCCGTGTGTTCGGGCCGGATGAAAACAGCTCGAATAAACTGGATGATATTTACAAAGTCAGTAAAAAAACATGGTTGGCGGATTATTTACCCGAAGATGCCGATGGTGGTGAATTATCACCTGATGGTCGGGTCATGGAAATGCTCTCTGAACATACGCTGGAAGGCTGGTTGGAAGGCTATTTATTAACAGGTCGTCATGGTTTCTTTTCCACTTATGAAGCCTTTGTTCATGTGATTGATTCCATGTTTAATCAACACGCGAAATGGTTGGCAATGTCCAGTGAAGTGCCTTGGCGCGCACCTGTGTCGTCATTAAACTTGCTGATTACCTCTACTGTATGGCGACAGGATCACAACGGTTTTACTCATCAAGATCCGGGCTTTTTGGATTTAGTGGTTAATAAAAGCCCCGAAGTCACGCGCATTTATTTACCGCCCGATGTCAATTGTCTGCTATCTGTCGCTAATCATTGTTTGAAAAGTACCGATTACATCAATGTTATCGTGTCCGACAAACAAAAACATCTGCAATATTTGGACATGGATGCGGCAATTAAACATTGCACCAAAGGCATTGGTATCTGGAGTTGGGCGAGTAACGATGACGGTTTTGAACCTGATTTAGTGTTTGCCAGTGCGGGTGATATTCCGACTAAGGAAGCCTTGGCTGCGGTAGTATTACTGCGCGAAAACTTCCCGAAATTGAAAATCCGTTTTATCAACGTGGTCGATTTATACAAATTAGTCCCCAGCTCAGAGCATCCGCATGGCTTGTCGGATAGAGATTTTGACAGCTTATTTACGCGCGATAAACCCGTGATTTTCAACTTCCACGGCTATCCTTGGCTGATTCATCGCTTGACTTATCGTCGCCACAATCACCATAACCTGCACGTTCGCGGTTATAAAGAAAAAGGCAGTATCAATACTCCGCTGGAATTAGCGATTCAAAATGAAACCGACCGTTTCAGTTTGGCGATTGATGCGATAGACCGCCTTCCTGAGTTACAAGTATCTGGCGCGCACGTCAAAGAAAAACTCCGCGATCAACAAATTGTCTGCCGCAACTATGCTTATGAGTATGGTATAGACAGACCTGAAGACGATCAGTGGCATTGGCCTTATTAATGGAAAATAAACAGGGCTTTCATAGGCAGGATAACAGTATGAGAATTCGTATTTGTTTTAAAAAGTTATGTGTAACAATCGTGCTGTTGTTTTTATCTGGTTGCATGATAAATGACATTAATCAATATCCAAGTGGGCAAAATTTAAAACCTGATTCAGGTAGATCTCTTGTTGTTATTGGTTTAGGTGCGGAAGGTTTGTCGAAAAACAAAACAGTTCTCATGAAATTCGATGAATACGACCCAGAGCAACAGAAGATTACTGGTGGTTGTTGGCTATATAACGTTATTGATGCTCATGCTTTCATTTCCGACAAACCCCAATATGTGGTTTTTGACGTACCTGCTGGGTTTTACACACAAAGTGCATTTCAGAATCTAGGATTTCAAACTCCCAATAATAAAAATATTGCATTTTTAGCTCCTGAAAAACAGGTAGTTTATTTTGGTGATTTTGTTGAGGTGAATAAAAAGAAATTTGAAAGACAAGTTGATTTCAATGCGGCAACCTCCGCAATCAAAAAAATGTATCCTGAATTCAAAGGGACACTTGTTGTTGCTGACACGTTGCCGATTCCGCCGCCTAGCGGATTTTTGTGTATGCCATGAATGCCTAATTTAGAGTCATAGGACGCGCTGAGGTACGAAGCGCGTCATTCTCAGTGATATGCCTCCTACGAGTCAGTTTTTACTTGGAGTACAAACCTAGGTTTGTACTCCCCCTAACAGGAAATCCCCCTACTACGTCAAAAACTAATCATACCAGTGGCAGCTTGATATTATGTGGCATTATTTTTGCTGAATAATATCTAGCATTAATTGCCGACTATCTTAAAATAATTTATCTACACAGGCATTATGAATAATCAAAAACTTTGGCAACATTACCAAGACTGGCTGTACTTTCATGAAAAGTTAGGTCTGTATGTCGATGTCAGTCGAATGCGTTTGGAAGACGGTTTTTTGGACAAAATGCAGCCAAAATTTACTAAAGCATTTCAGGATATGGCTGCCTTAGAAGCGGGCGCGATTGCCAATCCTGATGAAAACAGAATGGTCGGGCATTATTGGCTGCGTAATCCTGAATTAGCTCCTGCTGGTTTGGGGCAGGACATTAGTGAGTCTGTGGTACAAATTGAAAAATTTGCCACAGACATTCATAACGGTGCAATACGTCCGCCGCACGCACCAAAATTCACCGATATTTTTTTTATCGGTATCGGCGGTTCCGCTCTTGGCCCGCAATTTGTCGCTGAAGCCTTAAGCCCTGATTTTCCTCCTTTAGCAACCCATTTTATTGACAATACCGACCCTGCGGGCATCGACAGAGTGTTGCACCGTCTGCAAGACTCGCTCAATAGCACGTTAGTCATCGTGGCAACAAAATCAGGCGGTACGCCAGAAACCCGCAACGGCATGGTCGAAGTTAAACACGTTTATCAACAACAAGGTTTGGATTTTGCCCGTTATGCGGTCGCCGTCACCATGCAGGGCAGTAAACTGGATGAGCTGCAACGCGCTGAAAACTGGTTGGCAAGTTTCCCGATGTTTGATTGGGTCGGTGGTCGCACGTCGGAAATGTCAGCAGTCGGTTTGTTATCAGCGGCATTAATCGGTATCGACATTCGCGCTATGCTTGCGGGTGCGAAAATCATGGATGAAGCCACGCGCATTGATGACATCAAACGCAATCCTGCCGCCTTGTTGGCATTGTCTTGGTATCACGCAGGGCATGGTAAAGGCGAAAAAGACATGGTGGTATTGGCTTATAAAGACAGCTTGTTATTGTTCTCGCGCTATCTGCAACAGTTAGTCATGGAATCCTTAGGTAAAGAGCTGGATTTAGACGGTAACATCGTGCATCAAGGTATTACTGTGTACGGCAATAAAGGCTCAACCGATCAACACGCTTATGTGCAGCAACTTCGCGAAGGCGTGATGAACTTTTTTGTCACTTTTATCGAAGTATTGGAAGACCGCCAAGGCGCGTCGATTGATGTTGAACCCGATGCAACCACAGGTGATTTTCTGTCTGGTTTTATGCAAGGTACACGCGAAGCTTTGTATGAAAGTGAGCGGGATTCTATCACGGTGACGATTGAACGCGTTGATGCGCAAACAGTTGGCGCATTAATTGCTTTGTATGAACGGGCAGTGGGTTTTTATGGTTCGTTAGTGCATATCAACGCCTATCATCAACCGGGTGTTGAAGCAGGGAAAAAAGTCGCCTGTACCTTACTGGCTTTACAACGCGATATTTTAGCGGTATTGAGAGCCGCGAATCAGCCTTTGTCATTAACGAAATTAGCAGAAAAAGTCGGCGCGAGTGAGCAAATTGAAACTGTTTATAAAATTGTCCGCCATTTAGCCGCTAATCAGCGCGGCATTACTTTGCAAGGCAATTTAGCCAAACCTAACGAATTGATTGTTTGCTACCATTAAATTTGTCCACGAAAAACACAAAAAGCACGAAAAATTTTTTATCATTGTGAGTGTGTGCGCATTTCATGTAGGGCAGTGGAATAGAGGGTATATCCTGTTGTAGCTCTGCAAAATACACATTCATTTTTTTCGTGTCTTTCGTGCTTTTGGTGGACATTTATTATCCATTAACAAAGAGATTATTATGAGTTTAAAGCTTTATTTATTACGCCACGGCGAAACCCCGTACAGTCAGGAAGGCGCGTATTGCGGCACTTTGGATGCCGAATTAACCGCCGAAGGTCATGCGATGGCTCAGGCATTTGCAGATAGCTATGGTTCATTGAACTGGACGGATGTGTATGTGAGTCCGATGAAGCGCACTATTGCCACTGCTAAGCCCTTGTGTGATGCGACGGGTAAAACCATGCAAATTCGCGACGGTCTGAAAGAAATCAATTATGGCGAGTGGGAAAGTCAGGACACCGAAACCATCAAGCAACTCTACGAACAGGACTATATTCGCTGGATGACTGAGCCTGCGTGGAATGCACCGACAGGCGGCGAAACGTCAGTACAAATTGCCAACCGCGCGATGGCGGTGATTGCTGAAATTGAAAGCAAATACAAAGACGGCAACATCTTGATTGTGTCGCATAAAGCCACCATTCGTATTATTATCTGTAGCTTATTGGGCATGGACATCGGGCGTTATCGTGACCGTGTTAATGCGCTGGCGGGGTCTGTCAGCATCATTAAATTTGCGACTTACGGACCGATGCTGGAAGCCTTGGGCGACCGTCATTATATGCCGCCGCATTTGCGCGAACGCACAGGCACTTAATCACATTAGCAGCGGTTATCCACAAATTTTGTGGATAACTCTGTGGACAACTGCTTTTTTTATCTGCTTAGTCTCTGTTTTTATTACATTTTTGTTAAATTGTATAAAAACACGTCAACTCACAAAAAAGCTGTTTTATTGGCTGGTCAATATCACCGCTAACGCGCCGTCAGCGGTACGCAGTTCCAATCGTTTGCCCTCAACGTCATAGGTTGCCACGGTTGCCAGTGCTTTTAAAAATAATGCTTCCTGTTCCATAACACCCGTAGGTTTAGCGCACATTTTGCGCGTGGCGACTATTGTGCCGATTTTGACGTGTTCCGCTTCAATTTTGTAGTTGGCAGTATAGTTATTACAGCCCGCAGAACCGCTGAGTTTACCATCCGCACCGAACACGCTGGTGAGTCTGGAGTCTGCAATAAGGCTGGTTACTGCTTGTTTACCGTTATTAATGTTTGTTACCTGCCATGATGTGCCGCTCAATTGCACGTTCTGCTTTTTGAACGTCGCCAACGGTTTTCCCGCCGTATCCAGTAAGATTAATTGCTCGGTTTCAATTTTATAAGCTGTCGCTAGTGTCACCGCACTGATATAACCGGATGCCTGCCGCATAATCGGTTCAGGGCAAGCCATCATGGTCGAGGCAACATTCTTATTGATGTTTATGTTATCCGCATTCAGCGTATAGGACGCGTTATAACGATTGCAACCATCAAAGCCCGTTACTTTATCGTTACCAAAGTTAAGGGTAATCAGTGCGTCAGCTACTGGCGGCTGATCGGGTAAATTCAGCAAAGACCAGCGGGTGTTTTTTATTGAATCGGCTGAGGTGGCAGCTAATGTGTATGATGTTAAGGTTAAGCCAACAACTGCCGTTAATGCGGCTAAAATTTTTGGAATGTGCATGGGATTTTCCTTATTAAAATGAATCTGCTGATGGATGATTTATAATCTCATAGAAAGAGGGGTAATAGGTAGTTTGATATATAAAATATTGTCAAATATACATTTCATATTTGGTGGTGTTGATGAATATATTTAATACAAGAGAAAAAGTATTTTTCATGTTGCTGTCATAAAAAAAAACTATGCTCAGAAAACGAATTAGAAAATACTACTGCACACTTAAATGTTCAACTTACACCAAGAATTAATCAGCATTCTCGATAATAAAAAATTAACGCCTCATTTTCAACCGATTGTGTCGCTGGCAAAAAAGAAAATCATCGGTTATGAAGCACTGATACGCGGGCCATCGGACAGCCCATTACACAGCGCGTTTAATTTATTTGATACCGCTGAACGATTTAATTTAAGTACGCGGCTCGAATTCATCTGTCGGGAATTGACCATACAACGTTACGCCAGTTTGGGTATTAGAGAAAAACTGTTTATCAATGTCAGTCCGTCAGTATTATTACAGCCTGATTTTAAAAATGGCATAACACTTAAATTACTGGATAAATTCGGTGTTGACCCCCGCCTGATTGTCATAGAATTAACCGAGCATCAGCCTACAGATGATTATGAAGTCATGCGTAATGCCGTTCTGCATTACAGAAATATGGGGTTTGAAATAGCATTGGATGATTTGGGTGCAGGGTATTCAGGATTGCGATTATGGTCGGAGTTATTACCTGAATATGTAAAAATAGACAGCCATTTTATTAATGATATTCATGATGACCCTGTTAAATTTAAATTTGTAAAATCCATTCAAACTATTGCCAGTTCACTGCGTTGTCATATTATTGCCGAAGGTATAGAGACAGAAAGTGAGTTCACGGCGGTAGCACAGCTTGGTATTAGTCATGCTCAAGGATATTACTTTGGAAGACCCGCTTTTATTCCGTTGGATAAAATAGATAAGTCATTATTTGTTTCCAATGATGATACTTATTTTTTTAATACTGAAAAATCCGTATCACATATTATTAAATTAATTAATCATGTTTCTTCAGAAACACCTATCAGCAAAATTATGGAGCGGTTTCAACATGATAATGATCTGGCTATTCTGCCTTTAGTCGATGACAATATTGGCGTAGGAATTATTTATAGGGATATATTTCTGACCAAGTTATTTGCCAGTCGTTACGGGTTGGAGTTATATGGTAAAAAACCGATAAAATTATTTATCGACAAAATACCATTAAGTATTGATAAAAATACCTCTATTCAAATAGCCAGTAAAAAATTAACATCCACTTTGTACACAGACCCTGCATTTTTTATCACTGATAACGGTGATTATAGCGGTGTAGGCACGACGATGGATGTACTAGAGCAAATTACTCTGCAACAAATTGACAGTGCCAAACACGCCAATCCACTGACATTATTACCGGGTAGTGCGCCTATTAATGAACAAATGAATCAATTATTGGCAAAGAAAATACCGTTCAGTGTGGCGTATTTTGATTTGGATAACTTTAAACCCTTTAACGATGTTTATGGTTATCATGCAGGCGATGAAATTATTAAAGCGGTGGCATATACCATTAACCAGTTTGTTAATATTGAAAACGGTCTGGTCGGGCATATTGGCGGTGATGATTTTATTGTTATTTTTACTTGTTCTGATTGGTTGAAAATATGTAAATCCATATTAAAAACCTTTAAACACAGTGTGCTGCATCATTATAACGATGACGATATAAAAGCAGGCGGTATAAAGACCGAAAACAGAGCGGGTAAAAAATGTTTTTATCCGTTAATCAGCTTATCTATTGGTATAGTTGATGAGGTATCAACCGCACAGTGTCAATCTCATGTCGAAATAGCCGACTTAGCCGCTGGAACAAAAAAACAGGCGAAAAAAATTGAGGGGAATAGTTTATTTGTCAATAAACGTAATAAAGACAGCAAGCATAAACATAATAAATAATTATTGCTTATCTCGCGACCTCTCAGATAATGCCACAGAACGCGGTAAATACGGATAACTGCCTTTACGGATATTAATAAATACTAATTCAGGCGCGCTCATTAATAATCCTACTGCACCCGCGTGTAAATTCTCGCCGTCATCAAACGGCAAACTGAATAAGCCGACTAGACTTTGGGTTATTGCGGTTGCCGCATTGAGCGCACCTAATATGGGACGCAACAGCACGGTGTCATCCGTAAAAAACAGAAACCACGCATCATTGGCATTGAATACATACGATGCACTGCTCAGGGTGCTGATTTCCTGTAGACTTTCCAGCGGCTGATTTGCCAGTTTTTCCAGTTGCAGACCGCGATATGACGGTAATAGTTGACTGTCAGTGACGTGCAGTTGGGCTTGTACACTTTGAAATGACACCCACGGAATAAAATTGTAATCGGCTTGAATGTGTCCGCCTAAAGGCTGTTCAAGGTGCGTGTTTGCTGAATGGGTTAAACGCAGGGCAGGGCTGTTTAATATCGCGTCATCTATGGTGCGGAATAATTCGGTGACGCAGTTGCGCGTGACTAAATCATAGCGGTTATGGTGCGCTAACTGTTCATGCAAGCGGGTTTCGTAGGCATTTATGGCGGCGAGCGCGTGTTCAAGTTCGGCGACGCTCAAGCGCGGCACACTATCAATAAGCAATGGCAAGGCTTTGTCGGGCAGAGCTTGTTCCCCTGTATAACGTATGCTGATACCTTGCCCCGCTTTGCGCAGTTCCGCATAATGATTGGCGGTCATTTCTAAACGACTGTATGCCATTTCGGTAAAATCGGCGGCGGGTTGTGCCGCTGACCATTGCTGTTTGGCGGTGTGTATTTGCGCGGCTAAATCAGGGATGTGTTCACTGGCTACCTGTGCGCTATCTTCGGCAAAATCATCAATAAATACCCAGTGTTGCGTCGATAATGATTCATCAACCGCCATTAAACGGGCAATATTAATCAATAGCGCGTAGCCCCAATCAGGGCGGTTTGAATCCAATAACGACAGGATATTGAGGTGTAATTGTTGTTGAAAATGTTGCAGGCGTTGCGTATCGGCAGGTGTTAAGGATTCGTTTAAGGTGACGGTATGCGCCGTTATCGAATCTTGTTGTAATAACTGGATGGCGTGGCGGGCGGTTTGTATATCCTGATAGTGTTCTGCCAAGGTATAAACAGGCGTGGCTAAGGGTTTTGACCAGTCGCTGGGTATTAAATGGGGAATAGCGTTATTCAATTGCTCCAAACGGTTGCTGAGAAAATCAGTACCGTAGCGGGTTTTTATCAGTGATTGTAAGTGTTGCAGGGTCGGGTTGGGAGTTGAACCCGCTTTGAATAAGCCTGCACCTTTCATTTGTAACAGCTTATCTGTAGGCTGTTGGTGTAGTAATTTCTGTATAAATAAACGGTCTTTCTGTACATTATCCAAAGCTTTAAACAGCAATTCCTGTGTAGCATAACGCTGACTGAAATGCGCTTGCAGCAGTGTCAGGGTATCGTCTGCAACCTCAATGCGGCTGGAATGCAGCGGGCGATTCTGGAGAAACCGATAGCTATGATGGAACGCGGCAAGGTCTTGTTTAATCAGCCGAATATAGCCTGAGTCAACGTGTTGAAAATGATAAATCTGATCGCCTAACTGCAAGGCACTGTGTCCGCCGCTGGCGATGCCCTCGTTGGCTTCCAGATACAGATAATTAACGCTGGTCGCCAGTGTGACTGTTGACCAGCATAACAGGAGCGCGTAAGCAGCAAGCCGTTTAATAACGCTTAATCCCGCTTGTCGTAGCCTTGTTGAATCGACTTCATGTTAGCGGCATTATTATGCGCGAAGTTGCTTTTATAAGTATCGAAGGTTACGCCTGTTGTGCCTGCGCGTTTTAAGCCCTGCCCAATCGCAACGTAAGTTGAAGATTCCTGCTCCCAGTTGCTGATACCTGCTTTAGACGCTATATCGCTAATGCCTTTTGCAAAAGAATTGTAATCGGCATTGGCAACGGAGGATTTTACATAAGCCATCGTGTAATCAGAGACTTCCTGAGTATATTTTTTGTTGCTTTGTGAATCCGATGACGAGCCGCTGCTGGTCAGCGAGCCGCTGGAATCGGACGCACTTTTAGAGCTGGTGGAAAACGAACAGCCTTGTATCGCAAGTACGCTGCTCAGGATAGTGAAGAGCAAAATGTTGGATTTAGTCATGGGCGTATGTATAAATAGTGAAAGGGTTTTGAGTCGTAAAGCAATTTCAGTTTAGCATTATTTTAGCTAGGGTTTTAAGAACTGGCAGTCAGGTACCGAAACATTTAATGCGTAACCGAAAATTCAATCAATTTATCGGCATCGTTAAAATTATCCACACCAAGGCTAATCAAACCTTTACCCTGTAAAATCATATCTTCACGGGTGATGTGTATCACGCTACCGTTATCAGGTCGAATAAACGTGCCATTGGTACTTTGATCGACTACCACAAATTTGCTGAAACGCAATTCAAAACGGGCGTGTTGACGGGAAACGTAACTATTATGTACCACCACATCACAATTATCAGCGCGTCCGAAAACAACGGATTTGCAATTTTTATTCACAATCACCTGCTTATCGCCGTAACGTAAAAAAAGTTCGTCACAAGCAACAGAATTATTACGCGTCACGGGGATGCTGAAACGGGTGCTTTCTGTCTCGTCATCGTCCTTCCATGTGACCATATAGATAAGATACTGCTCACCTTTGCCTTTAAATTCCGCCACCATAATCTGATGGGTTTTCGCTTGCAGTTTTAACGGCAGCGCATTGACGACTGCTTGCGTGGTCATGATTTGATTGGCTCTTGCTGCACCTGCGACCCGCGCAGCAACATTAACAGTATCGCCGAACACATCACCCGCTTCACAAATAACCTCGCCATAATGAAACCCGATGCGAATGTTAAGGGCAATGCCGTTTTCAAAGTGCGCGTTAGTGACGGAATACTGCATTGCACTTGCCGCGTCCAACGCCTGCGCTGCGCTGGGAAAAGTACACATAATTTCATCACCGATGGTTTTAATCAGCGTCCCCTGATAGTCGGCAAGCGGTGCGAGCATCTGCGCAATACAGCTTGCCACCACGCGCCGCGCGGGGTCATCACCCAGCGTATCGTATAACTTGGTGCTGCCACAAATATCGGCAAACAGAACGGCAAGTTTAGCGGTATATTTCGACATGGTTATGACCAGAGTGATTAAAACGGGGATTCAGCGTGACATAGTCGTATTTTACGCATTTTTTACAATATTTCCCCCGTTTTCCATCATCGGTCTAATCGGCACTCTACAAATACACTGACTACAGGCATAATAATTTTTGCACAAAACTATAACCTAATCGTAACTTAAGGGCATGACAATGAAAAAATTTACTCATCCTGATTTTCAAACCCGACTGGGCAAACTGATTGCCGAATTGGAACAGGCTTCACACATTGAAGTGGTGGTGCTGATTAAACCGCGTTCAGGCAATTACGACGATGTGCCGCTGGGTTTAGGAGCTAATCTGAGTATGCTCATGTTCAGTTATTTATTTCTGGTCGAGACCAGTTTTGACAGTTATCTGGTGTACTTTATCACGCTCTCGGCGTTTGGTTTGGGGATGTTATTGGGGATAGTGCTGCCGATGATGCAGCGACTGTTAGCGGGCAAAAAACGCAAACAACGCAACGTAGAAATTATGGCGCGGGCATTATTTCAAAAAGGCGGTTTACACCATACCAGCACCAAAGTCGGCACGTTGATCTATGTCTCAGTATTGGAAAAAATGGTGTATATCGTCGCCGACCGAGGGGCGCAAATGGCGATTCCTGAAACCGAGTGGCAGATAATAAATACTAATTTAGCCAGTATATTCAAGGCTAAAAATCCTGCTGAAGCCTTATTAACCGAATTAGCAAAATGCCGAGATATTTTTCATCAATATATTCCCGCATTAGAAAATAATAGTAATGAATTGCCTGATGATTTGAGTATTGACCTATGAAAAAGTTATTACCTTTTTTCGCGGCTTTCATCTTGTTATTTACTTTAATATCCGATGTACACGCCCGTTTCAGTGGCGGACATTCCAGCCATTCGTCCAGTCATTCATCGAGCAGTCATTCCAGTAGCCATTCAAGCGGTTCTTCTTTTTCATGGGGTGGCGGCAGTCATTCCTCCAGTCACTCATCAAGCAGTTCATCAAATAGTTCATCTGATGTAGGTGATATTATCGGTGCAATTGTATTTTTACTGTTGATTATTTTTATTATCTATATTCTTTATCTGGTGAATAAAAATAAATCACAACTTATTATTGGTCAAAATAAAACGGCGCGGTTTGATGAAACCCAACTCATTACCTTTAAACAACAGGATGCTGATTTTTCGCGTATTTTATTCTTGGATTTTGTACATTTATTGTATGTTAAATACTATCGTTTTTATGGTAAAAAAGACTTTGATTATTTAACCCCGTATTTAGCTGACACAGCAAAGCACGATAAAATGCTGGATTTATTAATCGGCAATCAAGTGATTATTATTGATGAAATTATTATTAATTCCGTGCGCTTATATTCAATCAACAGCACCGCTGATGAAGACAGTATCGGCGTAGACATTGAATCCAACTTCACTATTCACCCCGCGTTTCATACCCAAGAGTCAGGCAAACAACATACTCGGTATGCGCGTTCGGAACGCTGGTTTTTACAACGCAAAAAAGGCTTGTTATCGTTGCCGCCTGAAAAAATGCAGGCATTAAACTGTCCTGCCTGCGGTGCATCCGCACATTTTACCGATGCAGGCGAGTGTGCCAGTTGCGGAACATTTATTATCAAAGGACAGCAACAATGGTATGTCAGAGACCGTTTTTTATTAAATCAATCGGTGGTTGATACGGGGGATTTAGTCGCTTACGCAGAAGAACAAGGCACGACTTTACCGACGCTCAGCAGTCCAACCTTATTACCAGAAATAACGGCATTTGAAACACAACGCGCGGTAGTCTGGGCAGATTATTGGGCGACTTTTAAACAGCAGATTGTGCAGAATTATTTTATCGAATTAAATGCCGCGTGGACAAATCGCAGTTTACATAAAGTCAGGCATTTAATATCCGACCGATTATATGAAGCCAATACCTTTTGGATGGAACTCTATAAACAGCAGGGTTGGAATAATCGGCTGGATGATTTAACCATAACCGATATTCAATTAGTTAAAATTGAACTGGATACTTATTATGAAACCATTACCGTGCGGGTATTTGCGTCGTGTTTTGATTATACCGAAGATACTAATCATAAAATCATCGGTGGTTCTAATAAAAAACGCCGTGCTTATACGGAATATTGGACATTTGCACGGCGAGCAGGTATCGAACAAACCGAGCCGACGTTCAATATCAATGCCTGTCCGCAATGCGGCGCGGCGGCGGATAAAATGGGGCAGAGTGCAATATGTGAATATTGCGGTTCTAAAATCAGTACGGGTGAATTTTCGTGGGTATTATTTTTAATTACCCAAGATGAGAATTATCAGGGCTAGTCATGCAAACCTGCGAGATTTTTAATATCTCGCAGGTTTATGTATCGGTTTATATTGATTCGCGAGCTTCACAGACAACAATACTGCGTGCTTGTACCAGTTGAGTATGGCTTTTAATTAACGGCTGTTTTTCGCGGGCAATCATATTGTCAGGCGATTGCGCAGCGGTATCCATTGCCAGATACCAGCGACGCTCAGCGATGACAGGTAGCGGCGCGTCAAACGGGTGTTCCGACATATTAATGATGACGTGCAAATCTTCTTCGGTGCAGGTGTAGCCTGCCAGTGTAAACGCTAAAATTTGTGCATTTGAATCATGCCACAATGGTTCATGCAGCTTGACACCATGCCACGCAATATCAGGAATACCGCGCACCGCATCGACTCGACCCGTCAAGTAACGCGGACGGGCTAAACAACGGTGACGATGACGAAAGGCAATCAGTTCTTGCGTAAAACGTAACATTTCTTCGCTGTCTTTATTGAGTTGCCAGTTTATCCATGAAATTTCATTATTCTGACACCACGCATTGTTGTTGCCGTCTTGGCTATGCAGAAATTCATCGCCTGCCAAAAACATCGGCACACCTTGGCTTAAAAACAGCAATGCCATGAAGTTACGCGCCTGTTTGCGGCGTAGTGCCAATACATGAAGATCGTCGGTTTTGCCTTCTATGCCGCAGTTCCAGCTTAGATTGTCGTTGGTACCATCGCGATTTTCTTCACCGTTCGCCATGTTGTGTTTGCTGTTGTGGCTGACTAAATCCCACAGCGTGAAACCATCGTGACAGGTAATAAAATTGACACTGCTGGACGGCAGGCGATGGTCATCGGCGAATAAATCGCTGCTGCCTGTCAAACAGGTGGCAACTTCCGCCACTAAACCATGATCTCCGCGTACAAAACGGCGCATCACATCGCGGTAGCGACCGTTCCATTCTGCCCAGCGTGTGCCGGGGAATGAGCCGACCTGATACAATCCTGCCGCATCCCATGCTTCGGCGATAATCGGCGCGTTAATCAGTGAGCGTGATAATTCAATACTCCACGGTAATGATGGATTGGCAAGCACTGCACCGTCTTCGCCGCGTGTAAATACGCTGGCGAGGTCAAAACGAAAACCATCGACCCCCATTTCATTCACCCAGTATTCCAGACAGTGAACCAAGAAATGCGTGACCAGCGGGTGATTGCAGTTAATAGTATTACCGCACCCTGTGTAGTCATGATAATGCTGACGGTCTGGCGAACGGTGATAAAAAATATCATCCAATATGGCTTTAAAATGAATGGTCGGGCCGCCTTCGTTGCCTTCGCTGGTGTGATTGAACACCACATCCAACAGCACACCGAGATCGGCATCATGCAAGGCTTGCACCAGTTCTTTAAATTCATTGACAGGTTCGGGGGTTGCGCAATAACCGGGATGCGGCGCGTAAAAACCATAAGGACTGTAGCCCCAGTAATTTTCGTTACCTAATGCGGATACGCCATCAGGAACATCCTGCTCATCAAATGCCATGACAGGCAATAATTCAACGTGGGTAATACCCAAGGCTTTAAGATAAGGGATTTTTTCAATTAAGCCTTTAAAGGTATTAGGATACCGTACCCCTGATGAGGGATGACGAGTAAAACCGCCGACATGAACTTCATAAATAACAGCATTATCAAGCGGTTTGGGTTTAGGGCGATGATGACTGCGCTGTCTGCGTGTTAAATCGCTCACTATGCCGCGTAAACCGTTGCACGCTTTTTGTATTGCCTGACTGCGATTCCATTTTTTATCGCTGACCGCTCGCGCCCACGGGTCGAGGATTTCCCACCACGAACCATCAGGTTTTTGTACCCGCCAAGTATAAAAAGTACCGACGGGGAGATTTTCAACCGCAACGTGCCATGAAAAAAAGGTGCGTTGTATTTCTAAATCCAGCGGAATAACCTGCATGGGTTTATCACAGGTCGCTGTTTCATATAGCAATAATTCAACCGCTTGCGCTTCGCGGCTGAAAATAGAAAAATTAGTGGCTTCAGGATGCCATGATGCGCCAGAAGGAGATCGAGAGCCAATATGGGTTATAAAGCGTGGAGTCGTGCGCATGGTTATATTCCATCAATAGTTATCAGCCGTGTGTACCACAGTCTTGTGATAAAAAAGAAAAGTCCATATTGTACAGTCTACGAGACGATTTGTATGGAAATAGCAACATAAGGGTAAAATTCTGGTTTTATAAGACACTGAACAGCGAGCAGTGTACAATTGGAACTTATTGTTATTTTTGAAGTTTTATCTTTATGATCCCCGCACCTAATCTATTCAGTTACCGCCCTTATTGGGCAAAGCGTTTTGGTATTTCCCCCGTTTTACCCATGAGCAAAGCCGAAATGGACGAACTCGGCTGGGACAGTTGTGACATTATCCTTGTCACAGGCGATGCCTATATAGACCATCCCAGTTTTGGTATGGCGTTAATCGGGCGTTTGCTTGAAGCACAAGGCTTTCGCGTCGGCATTATTTCCCAGCCTGACTGGACATCTGCCACTGATTTTAAAAAACTGGGTCGCCCCAATCTGTTTTTCGGTGTCACGGGCGGCAATATGGACTCGATGGTCAACCGCTACACCTCCGATAAAAAAATCCGTTCCAACGATGCCTACACGCCAGACGGTGCGGCGGGCAAACGTCCTGACCGTGCGGTGAATGTGTATTCGCACCGTTGCCGCGAAGCCTATAAAGACGTAGCTATTATTATAGGGGGTATCGAAGCCAGTTTACGCCGTATTGCTCATTATGATTACTGGTCGGATACCGTACGCAAATCGGTATTACTCGATTCCAAAGCCGACTTATTAGTCTACGGCAATGCGGAACGCCAAGTCGTTGAAATCGCCCACCGTTTAGGCAATGGCGAAAAAATCACCGAATTAACCGATATACGCGGCACGGTGCATTTTGTTAAACAAATACCCGACGGCTACGCGCTGAAAGATTCCACTGATATTGATAAACCAGGGGCGATACAACAGCCGCAAAATCCCTATCAGGAAGAACCCGCCTGTGATATGGCGGAAGCACCCGAAGCAGGAGCGAAATTAGCCACACCTGATGCCGATGGCGTGATTAACATCGCCCCCACCATACGCGTACTGCGCGCCAAAACCGTCATTCGTCTGCCTGCATTCGAAGCCGTCAAAGACGATCCGATTCTGTACGCCCACGCCTCAAGAGTCATGCACGGCGAGACCAATCCGGGTAATGCGCGTCCGCTGATTCAACAACACGGCACACGGCAATTATGGGTTAATCCGCCACCGATTCCCTTAACCACCAAAGAAATGGACGGCGTGTTTGATTTGCCTTACTCGCGTGTACCGCATAAAGAATACGGCACTGCCAACGTGCCTGCGTTTGAGATGATTCAACACTCGGTCAACATCATGCGCGGCTGTTTTGGCGGCTGTACCTTCTGCTCGATTACCGAACATGAAGGACGCATTATTCAAAGCCGCTCCGAAGATTCCATTATTCGGGAAATAGAAGCCATCCGCGATACCTCTCCCAATTTCACAGGACATATTTCCGACCTAGGCGGCCCGACGGCGAATATGTACCGCCTCGCCTGTAAAGATGAAAAAATTGAAGCCGCGTGTCGTAAACCGTCGTGCGTTTATCCGGGCATTTGCCCGAATTTAGACACCGACCATAGCTCATTAATTAAACTATATCGTCGAGCGCGTGCCTTACCCGGCATCAAAAAAATCTTTATCGCCTCAGGCTTGCGTTACGACTTAGCGGTTGAATCACCTGAATACGTTAAAGAATTAGTCACGCATCACGTCGGCGGCTATCTAAAAATTGCCCCCGAACACACCGAAAAAAATGTATTATCAAAAATGATGAAACCGGGCATGGGAACTTACGACCGCTTCAAAGAAATGTTTGATAAATACTCCAAAGAAGCGGGCAAAGAACAATACCTGATACCCTACTTTATCGCTGCCCATCCGGGTACAACCGATGAAGATATGCTCAATCTGGCGTTATGGCTGAAAGCCAATGGTTTCAGAGCCGACCAAGTACAAGCATTTTTACCGTCGCCTATGTCCATCGCCACCGCCATGTATCATTCAGGCAAAGACACGCTGCACAAAGTCAGTCGTAAAGCGGAAGATATGCCGATTCCCAAAACCTTTAAGCAACGCCGTTTACACAAAGCGTTTTTACGCTACCACGACCCCAAAAATTGGCCATTACTTCGTGACGCGCTAAAAGCAATGGGACGAGCTGATTTAATCGGCAACGGAAAAAAACATTTAATTCCCTCGTTTCAACCTAAAGGTTTTGAAGAAACACCTGATAAAATTCAATCATTTAGAACCAAACACACGGGTCTGCATAGAGAAGATAACAGAAAAAATCCGCCGCCTGCGTTTAAAAAGCAAAAAAAAGTTGCAAAAAGACTTGGCAAATAGAAAAACACCCCGTATAATAAGCCTTTCTTTGCTGGTGTAGCTCAGTTGGTAGAGCAGCTGATTTGTAATCAGCCGGTCGCGGGTTCGAGTCCCATCTCCAGCTCCAAAGAATTCAAAGCCCTAGGTTATTTATAACCTAGGGCTTTTTTATTGCCTGTGATTTGTGTGGCAGAATTTATACTCATGTTTTCTGCATAGTACGCTAAACATTCACTGGACAGCGGACATATCGCAATACTATCGTTAAATCAGCTTATGCTACTAATTCGTTAAGTTTTGCCAATGGTGTACCGTTTTGGATATGCCATGATGCCCAAGTATGGCGGCTGAGTAGAATGCGAAGAACGCCATGTACCAAACTGGCGCACACTGAGAAGCCGCGCCAGTTTGGACTTGTCCGATTGAGGGACTTGTTAGTTGACGTATGCCTACTTAACCAGCTCAATCTCACTAGGTTTCCACGTTTTGTCGAACCACGGCTCAAGCGGCCCGTACAAGCGCAGAATCATGAACCAGCCTTTGCTGGGAATGGTCTGTACCCAATTGCCTTCTTTTCCAGCAGGTGCTTTGGGGCCGAAATAGACATCAACCGAACCGTCCTTGTTGACGACCATATCTTTATTCTGGCTGCTGACGCTGGGGAATTTCTGGTCGGTTTGCACCATCGAGCGCGTCTGGTTGTCATAAACGATGACTGACCAGAAGTCTTTCACTGGAATATTAGGCGGTAGGTGTAACTTGTAGTTCTTGCCACCCTCGAATGGATTGCCATTTGCGTCCTGTGAACGCCAAGGGTATTGAGAACCTTTGCCGACCATTTTCTCCGCCATCGCTGGAGTGACTCCAGTGGCAAAATAGTAATAGAAGGCAGCTCCATCCAGATTCGCTACGTCGGGTGATTTTTCAAACTTGTAGCCACCGAAGAAGGGAAGCCGCCACTTGCTGTCCGGATAGAAGAAGGCATCTTTATCACGAATTCTGAAAGCGATTGCTCTCGCGGTCACGCTGCCAATGTTGGCGGCATCGGTCAGAATTTTTTTCATCCGTTCATCGGGATTGAATGGCTTGCCTTTTTCAATACCGATAGAGGCAAATAAACCGAGCGTAGTGGGGTCGCTGCCTGCGCTGGGTTCTTCCTGAATGGCTTCGTTCAGCAGACTCCAGAAGGTGTAGTCGGCAGGCGGGACAAAATTAGAAGGAATGCCTGAGGCATTAACGAATTTCATCTCTGGCGGATTAGCCGCGTCGGCAAGTTGATAGATTTTCAGATGCTTCTTGACCGCTTCAACGCCGGGTTTGGTCGAGCCATCGACGAGAAAGGAGCGAAACGGCATCCAGTTGCCGTAGGTATTCGGTCGCACAACGAAATAGCCCTGTGGTACTTCACCCGTATAATCAGGAGGTAGAATCAGGTATTTACCGCCTTTGCCTTTGTCCTCACCGGTGATACCGATGTCGGCAACCCATTTATACCAGAAGTCATCAATAGCACCCAGCACCATAGGGGGAATCTCTACGACCAGTGGTCCTTTTTTGGTATCAAGCCAAATGAAGCTATAGATGGTGTTGTCATTCGCCGTCAGTTCTACGGTTTTTGAATCGACGAGGTCTTCCCAGATGACATCCGTCTGGTTTACCGGCCCGAACTCACGGAGTGTGGCGCGCATACCGACCTGATTGACTATCGGGATGGCCAGCAGGTACGCCTGTAGCGCGCGTGAAGCATCCAGATTGTCGTAGACTTTCTGCGTAGTCGCGTCATCGGGGTAGCCGTAGTTCAGCTTTAAGTTGCCGATAGAGGTCTTGACCTTATCTGGAGCCGCGACACCGGGCGCGATAGGCGTGGTCATTTTCATCGGCTGTGGGTTTGCTGCGGATAGGGAGCTTGCCCATAACAAACAAGGCAGAGCCGCTGTAAGAAGGTATTTCGTGAAGCCGTTTTTCATGTAGTTCTCCTCTTTCTTGCAATTTAATGGAGTGTGGCATCTCAGCGGGTTAACAAGTGATTATCTGAGAGTCGATAACATACATCATTTTTAACCCTGACTGATAACTGATGTGACGCATGAAAAAGCCATAGTCCACGAAAAGCACCGAAGACACGAAAAAAATCAAAATCTGCAATCAGGAATCTGGATGTTTTGTGCCGTCCAAGCACCTATCAATACAGGCACTCCATTTCAAAACACCGAGTTGGTTCACTACCCTAAGTGACCTCATTATTTTTACTTTTTTTCGCGGGCAATATTTTCTTGTGTGTAATATCAGTTATTGATAGAAACTCGCCCCGATAACATACCAAAAATCGTGGAGCAGTTCAGGTTTATCAATCCTTTTGTAACACCAGTAAGCGATTGTTAGCGGGCATGGCATTATCACTGATTAGGCGTAAGCCGCTGGTGCTTGCTAACAATACGATGTCTTCAAAGTGTCTGATGCCGCTTAAGCTATGTTGGCTTTTCAGCCAGTCATCAAATCGGGCATTGCTGTCACTGGTATAAGTACCGTTGTAGTTAAACGGCCCGTAAATACAGACCAGTGCCTTGGCGTTAAGGTGTTCAGCCAGACGATGAAACAATATCTGTACTTCATCCCAGCTCATAATATGCAGCGTATTGGCGGTAAATAATGCGTCAATTTTGTTGCATGACCACACGGTGTCAGTCACATCGAGCGTTATTACAGGTTTCAGATTGGGTAAGCGCGTTTCTTCCAGCCATAAGCCGATACCCTGAATATTGTCAGCTCGGTCAGTCGGTTGCCATTCAATATGCGGCAGGTGTCTGGCAAAATGACAGGCGTGTTGTCCTGTACCGCTGCCGATTTCCCATACAGTGGTGGGATGACAGAAAACGGTGCTGATTATCTGTAAAATCGGGTCTTTATTATTCTCACAGGCTTGAGAAAACGGTTTGTGTGTCATGAGTTTGCTGGATTGATGATATTCTGAGCTTTTAACTGTACTGGTTTTAAAAATGGAAGTAAAACAAATCCATAGTATGGCGGACGTTGATGATGCGGTCTGGAATCGCCTTGCGGGTCACGCTTACCCTTTTTTGCGGCATGAGTTTTTATTGGCACTGGAACAAAGCGGTTCAGTCTGTGAGCGCACGGGCTGGATACCTGCGCATTTGCTGGTGATGGATGCCGATGAACTGGTCGCCTTTATGCCGTTATATCTTAAACAGCATTCGTGGGGTGAATATGTGTTCGATCACCAGTGGGCCGAGGCTTATCAGCAACACGGACTGGATTATTATCCAAAATGGTTGACGGCGATTCCGCTTACGCCGTGTCAGGGCAGTCGGATTGTGATGCAGGAGGCTATCGACCCGCTGGAAGTCATGCACACGGTGCTGGAATTTATCAAACAGCGTTCAGAACAACTGGACATTTCTTCATGGCATTGTTTGTTTCCAGAATTGCAACAGCTTGAACAGTTACGCTCATTGGGGTTAGCGATTCGTGAGGGCGTTCAGTTTCACTGGTTTAATCGGGATTACCGTGATTTCAACGATTTTCTATCCACGTTAAACGCCAGTAAACGCAAAATGCTGAAACGTGAACGCCGCCGTGTAAGTGAACAGGGCGTGAGTTTATTGCGTATTGCAGGCAATGAAGTCAGTGACCAGCAATGGCAGGTATTTTTTCAGTTTTACGCGCTGACCTATCTAAAAAAAGGCGGGCAGCCGTATTTGAATCTGGCATTTTTTCAACAAATCGCGGCAACTATGGGCGAGCAATTACTCATGGTTCTGGCAATGAAAGACGGCAAACCTGTTGCGGCGGCATTAAGTTTTATCGGCGCAGATACCTTGTATGGTCGCTACTGGGGTTGTTATGAAGAATATAACAGTCTGCATTTTGAAACCTGCTATTACCAAGGGCTAGACTATTGTATTGAACACGGTTTACAGCGGTTTGATTCAGGCGCGCAGGGCGAGCATAAAATTGCGCGTGGTTTTGAACCCATCACCACTTATTCTGGGCATTGGATTAAAGATGCTCAATTTGCAAAAGCGATTGAGTTATTTTTAGGTAGAGAGCAAATAGCTATGCGGCAGTATAAGCAGGATGCCGCTACTTATCTGCCATTTAAGGAAGCCGCAGCGGCTGAAGAGGTTAAAAAACCTACGCAGATTTAATCCGTGTAGGTTTTTCGTTAAATCAGCGTGGATTAGTAATCGCCGACATAATCACGTTTGCCTATCTCAACGCCATTATGCCGCAAGATTGCGTAAGTGGTGGTGAGGTGAAAATGGACGTTGGGTATCACAAAATCCAGCAAGTAAGCCTGACCTAAAAAGCGCATCTCTCTACTGCCGAATTTCAAGGTAATTTCGCGCTCTTCACTGCCATCAATCTGCGCCGCGCTGATGCTTTGTATAAACGTGACCGTCTTGGCGATACGCGCTTGCAACTCGGCAAAGGTTTTTTCGTTATCTTCATAACTGGGTACTTCAATGCCAGCCAAGCGAGCAGCGCAACCTTTGACCATATCCGTTGCGATTTGTACTTGGCGGCTAAGCGGATACATATCAGGGGCTAAACGCGCATTGATAAAAATGGCGGGATCTATTTTCTTCGCTTCTGCATGAGCGGCGGCTTTGTCGAGTATCGCCGATAAATTGCCTAGCATACGCACAAAAACAGGGACAGAGGCTTGGTACATGGTCAGTGACATAAGGGTTACTCCAGTAAAAGGTGAGGGTGCAGTCAATACTGCGCAAATGATAACGCGATAAAATGCTTAAATCAGTTTTAATATTTCAACCCAAAAGCCGCAATCCTTGAATAGTTAAAAACCATTCGGATTCTGCCGACTTAATACCAAGCCTTCTTTCGCCGCCCAACTGTTCATGTCTTGCTTGGTGAGTGCGTGCGCCATTAAATCGGGAAACTGGTCGGGCGTACAGGCAAACGTGGGAATGCCCAAACCTGCAAATTTAGCTGCCATATCGTGATCGTAAAACGGCGCGCCTTCGTCACTGAGAGCCAATAATGAAATCACTTGCACACCTGAAGCCACCAACGCCGCTGTTCGTCTAAGCATAGACTGCGCGTTGCCGCCTTCGTACAAATCGCTGATTAAAATAAACACCGTGTCATCGGGGCGGGTAATTAAGCTCTGACAATAACCAATGGCGCGGTTAATATCGGTGCCGCCGCCCAATTGCAGACCGAACAATAAATCCACAGGATCATCGTGTAATTCTTCGGTTAAATCCACGATAGCGGTATCAAACACCACCATCTTAGTGCTGAGCGCGGGAATACTCGCCATCACAGCCGCAAAAATACTGGAATACACCACCGACGGAGCCATCGAACCGCTTTGATCGATGCACAACACCACATCACGCAACGAGGAACGCTTACGCCCGAAACCAATCAATTTTTCAGGAATCACCGTGCGATATTCAGGCAAATAATTTTTTAAATTGGCGCGGATAGTGCGATGCCAATCAATTTCTTTAAAACGCGGGCGCGTGTTACGCACCGACCGATTCAACGCCCCTGTGACTGCTTGTTGCATCGGTTGTTGCAAGCGTTTCAACAATTCAGCCACCACTTTAGCCACCACTTGCCGCGCCGTGTCTTTAGTGTGATTAGGGATAACATTTTTCAAAGAAATCAGCGTCGCAACTAAATGAATATCCGCTTCGACCGCTTCCAGCAACTCAGGCTCCAGCAACAACTGCCGTAAATTCAGGCGTTCAATCGCATCCTGCTGCATCACCTTGACCACAGAACTGGGGAAATATTGGCGTATATCGCCCAACCAGCGCGCCACATTCGGCGCAGAACTGCTTAAACTGCCTTTTCGTCCTCCTGCACTTTGAGTGTCGCCATACAAGGCTTCTAAACATTGGTCGATAGCCAGTGCGTCACCGCTCAAGCTGATGTTGATACTGTCCGCCGCTTGGTTGCCTAAAATCATCCGCCAGCGGGTTTGGCGTTCTGTTTGCTGCATAGTGAACCTTATTATTGAGCCAAGAAAATCATTATTAAATATCTATTTGAAGATGCCATTTTGCGCCAATGGAGGCGGCTTTGTTTAACAGATCAATATATTCATCCAAATCAGAGACAACATAATCCGCATTTTCGACTTCTAGCGCGTGGTCCTGCACATAAGATTTAATTTTACTGAAATAATCAACACCCTTAGTAGCAGTGAACCACTTATATTTTGCAGGATCGAATGATGTTTCTTCTTCAAAATCACCCTCTTCCTCATATTCATTATCAAAGAGTTCTTCAAAGTCACTTTCTACATATTCATAGATGTCTTTGAGCGCAAGATTTTTTAAGATAGATTCAAGCTCATCGCAGTGTGCTAAGGCTTTGCCATTGACAAAGGTATCAAAACCAGGATTTTGATGGTCTAAGACTATATAAAACGCAACGCTCATAATGGATACTCCAAATTTAGTTTGCCTAACGATTAATCAAAATGCGCTATTCAGGTTGTCTATTATGCGCATCCCTGTTTTTAAACAGGGGTCAATCCAGTGCGCCCCTCTACGCAAGCTGATATTGTCCACCGCTGGGCTGTTAAAACCATGTGTCAGCGGCTTTAGTGTTGTGTTTATTGCCTTTGATTTATTAACAGTATGGATAGAGCGCAGTGAAACTCATGTTTTCATCGTTTAGTCAGGTTTTCGCTATCTCTCTACTCATATTACGAGTTAATTACTCTTATCGGAACAATTCCATCCAAAGAAATTTTTTCTGCAACTTTATTAAATTCTTTATCCATCATTTCTTCTGAAATCTCTCTCGATGAAGGAAATATTAAAAATTTATAGTAATCCGATTCTTCTGATTTTAATTCATATTTGCCATCTGTATTTATGGTGATTTTATCTGCGATAATGGCAAATATACAAATAACTCTATGCTTTTCAATTATTACGGACACTGAAATAATACCAGCAACTTTACTAGGTATATCAGGAGAATAAATAACTCCATCTTTATTTTTTATATTTTCTGATTCGTGAAATATTATTGAGTACAAATGTTTATTATTTGAAATAGCTACTTCATAAAAATCATTAATTCCATCTTCATAATTGCGAAGTTGTTTTAAACTAATTGATGATAAATTATTTAGGTTAAATTTTTCTAAAATTTTATAAAATTTATGCGCTATTTCAAATAATTTAAAATAAAAAGCAATGCTACTATTTTTCTTTATGGATGCAACTCCTGATGGTAGAAATTCATCATTGTGGCTAATAGATGTGTAAAGGCAATTACCATCCTTTATCATTTTTAGTAGTTCATAGTTTTTATTTAATTCATCAATATAAAATTTTTTGTTTTCATTCTCCACATGGAATGTGAAAGTATTTTTTAAAGATAACTCAATAATCAGTTCAATAAAATTACTTTTTAGTCTCAATTTTCTTTTCTCAAAGGGTAAATGTTCATCAATTCCAGAGGTATATACTTGGAATTTTATTACAACGCCTATTCCATATTCTTCTGGAGAAAACATCATTGTTATTTCTCTTGTAGGCTCTGGTTCTATACGAATTTTCCCAGTATCCATAGAGATTTTAGGTTGCAAGGAGGAAATTCCAAATCGCTTGTCAAATAATTGAAAACTATTGATTTCCATTTCATTAATTATCCCCAAAGATAAGTCTCTAAAATCAAAAGGGTTTGTCGTCATGAAAAACTCTGCCGCTCCTTCTTCATAACCTATAGTATTAACAAGAGTAGTTTTATCTTTTGAGTATCTATCAATACCCATTGGGATATATTTTTTAATAGCGTTTTTTAATGATTTTCCGCTAATTTCCTGTAAAAGATGTTCTTTTTTAAAGTGAATGCTTTTTTTAGTATTGCCAATATTTTTACCATATACACTATATTCTCTAAAAGTTTTTAAAGTTTCTTCTATTAAATTTTTATCTATATGTAACAAGAAAATTGATTGAGGCGAATCTTCATTATCAAAATTTATCAAACAGAAAAAAGTAGGCAGTGGTGTTTTAATGAAATGAAGTAAATTCTTCAATGTTATACTCCACGAAGAACATTTTTTATTATCAGTGGCTTTAACTTGAACTAAACATTTAATTGGTGTTTCAATAAGGTCATTATATTCCGCCGTAAATTCAAAAGGGAATTCAACAATATAATCCCAACCTTTGTTATCTATCTCTGATTTATTTGCAGTAATTCCAACTGAACTACAAAGTGAAGAAAAATGTTTTTCCCCCATATTTCCTACATCACGTTCATTGCGTTTCATATATTCACTTATAATTTAATGACGAGGAGCATTAAATTTCCAACCCCAACATCCGCGCCAACAACGGCAACACCGCCTTAGCCGACTCAGAATTATGTTCACCTGTTGCAGTGGTTTTGGGTAACACCGCTTGATTATGCTGTACCCGTTCACCCATTTGTCGGCGTATCGGGGCATCAAAGGTGCTGAACGTGCGGCGTAACATCGGCAGGATTTGTTGAAAGGCATCGGCAGGTAATTGGCAGACCCACGCATCAATAATGTCCCACAACACTTCATCATAAATCAGCAACTGTCCGCTGCCGCGTAAAAAGCCATCTGCCCACGCGGCACTTTGCGAAGGGCAGTTGCCTGTTGATAAGGCGACGCTTAACCGCTGGGCGACGTTTTCCGCGTCTATGTGGTCGGCTTGTAACAGCAAGCGGCAACAACGCCCAGCCAGTAAACCGTGTAATCCATGTTGATTAGATAAAGTGGTGAGTACGCCATACCACGCGGCATTAAATTCTTCGTTAGCCAATAAACTGACTACGTCCTGCACGGATTGAATCAGTTTGAACATTTTTTCAGCGGCTTCTTCATTGAGTGAACTACAGGCGGCGGGTAGACCGATGCAGATGCGCGTCATCAAGCCTTCGACCACAATGCCGACTTGATCCAGCGAGGTTTTGCGCACGTCACCATAACGCATGAGTTGCGCTAATGGCGGCAGGGCTTGCATTAAATGCAGGACATCGGAGGCAATCGCGGCGAGGGTTTGCAGGCGATTGATTAACACATTAACCGCGCTGTCTAAATTGGCAAATAGCGCGTCTTGGGTCAGGGCGGTTAAGTCTTCAAGCTGAGTGATTTGTTGCGCCTGATGGATGGTGTACGCGCTGGCGGCATCGCTGACGGTGTTGCCCCATTGTCCCGCTTCAATGATGCGAATCACATATTCGGGCATCCAGTTCAAACGCCACGCTTCTTTAAATGTGCCTTTGCCGCGCGCGTAATCGCTAACGCCCCAGCCGATATTCAATAAACGCAACTGCCGCAACAAATAACTGCGTTGTAAGTCATTGTCTTTGCGCAAATCCAGCACTAATTCAGTTTGACTGGCAGTGGGTTGTAAACGCAGACGTTTTTGTTGCGCGGCTAAATCTTTTTGCAACGGGGTCATCGGTGAGTCGTCGGGAACGTGTCCCAGTCGTTCGCCGATAATCAGTTGTTTATGAATTAACTGCATCGGTAACGGATCAGCAAACAACATCACCGACTGCACCGCATCATTCAATTCTTCCAAACTGGGTAACGGACGACTACGCATTGCGGCGAGTGCTTCTGCCAGTCGCACGCTTTCGATAACGTGTGCCGAGGAAATATCAATGCCGTTATCACGGAATAATCGCGCCACTTGGGTGAGCCAATGAATCACGATTTGGTCTTGCTGTTGCCACAGATGATGATACCAATTCGGCGAATGTATGCCCGCGCCGTAACCACTGGCAAGACTCAAACGGTCGTAAGTCCACGGTATCCACGTTGCTACGGTTTTGGTTTTTGCCAATCCTTTGAGCAACTCATTATCTTGTTTAGCAGGAATTTTGGCTTGTAACGCAGGAACGTGCCACGCGCCACACACCACGGCAATACGCTCATAGCCTTGTTTTTCAGCGGCGCGGATGGTTTTTCTCATGTGGGCTTCGCGTAATAACTCACGCGGTTTTTCGGGGTTTTCGCTATCGACTTCGGCGCGTAACGCAGTCATGGCTTCGGCAATCGCGGCGAAGAGTTCCGTGGAATCACGCCGTTCTTCCACTAAATACGACCACCAGCGTTCGCTGTCATCAAACCCTGCGGCTTGCGCTAACAGGCTCAACGGATCACGGCGAATATCATCAAGCTCCGATGTATCGGTTTCGGTCTCTAAGCCGAACTGTAAACTCATGGGTAAATCCATGAACTGCACAGGAATTTTTTGTGCCAGTGCATAATGCAGAGCTTGCCATTCAGGGGAAAACAGCGCGAACGGATAATACACCGCGCGGTTATTATCATCGGCACTGTAAACCAGCGCGGCAACAGGCGGCTGCATTTGTTCGTGGGCGACCAAGGGAATAATATCATCCATTTCAGGCGCGCCTTCAATCAGTAACGCGTCGGGTTGTAACGCCGTTAAAGCCTGAACCAAACTGCGCGCCGAACCTGCGCCATGATGCCGAATACCAAAAATGTGAACACTCATAACACACCTAAGTTTAAAATTACCTCGTTCCCACAAGCTGCGCGTGGGAACGAGAAAAACGAGTTACCTCAACGCATTCTATGCTTCTGCTTTAGGCGCGTCTTTGAGCGGTCCGCAAAGCACTTCGCCTGTCCAATCAAATACAGAGTTGTAAACCAGTATTAAGCCATTCAAATAACTGTTAAAACGCACTAGAAAATCCATCACGTCCTTTTCCGCTTCTGGCTCGTGGGTGATTTCACAACCCAAACACATTCTGACATGATGCAATCTACCTAAGGTATAAGCCAGATTTTCTTTAGTGAGTCCTTGCGTTTGAACGTAACCTTCAAAGCCTTTGAGGTGATTGGGTAACGCTTTGACAGGCATAATATCCACATCAATCTGTCCCCACGGCATCTTTAACGTAAAGCCCGCAGCATCATTCTTGTTTGCAAATTGTTTGTATGACTCAATAGAATCAATTTCATCAAACAAACGTGCGCCAATGATTGAGGGGTCTGCAATATAAAATGATGCGTTCTTTGGCATTGTTTTTTTCCTTGTATGGGGTAATGAGGTAGAGCGATAGTAAAGTCCATCGCATGATAATTAATATCGGGTTACAGCTATCACCGAACCCAACCCGTGCAATTATAAACGTTTAAAAATTGCTTGAGCAGTCTATAAGCAAGATAGCGTGGACTGGTGGGAACCAAAAAACTTTTTAGCATGACGTTTGTGTACCAATGGTTATTTGTGTGATATGAATAAAGGTGTGCGATGCACACTCTACTTGGCTTTCGCGATTGATGGGCTTCCAGCCTATCGTGCTATCGTTAGCACGCCTTATCGCGTTACGAGTTTACGAATTATTATCGAATCGTTGTGACCATCCATTAATATTTCGCACATCTATATTTTGATAATTCCATGCTATAGATGAAAGTATGTTTAATAAGGATTTATCAAGTTCACTTAATTCTTCTTTACCAAGTAACATTTGAGTTCTATTTAAACCAAAAGCCGCAAAGTCAGCAAGTTGGATTGGATAAATAGAACTTGAGTTTGCAAAACAAATTAATTCATCTAAAAATAAATTAAAAATTGGAATATCTAATTTTAAAGCTATACCATTTTTTTTAAATCCCTCATCTATAAAAACACGAGCGTGTCCATTTTCTTTTGCAAGATATGACTGTATCTTAAGTAATAATATAAATAGAGCTGCATCTTCTTGTTTAGTTAAGTTGAAATCACCTAATTTGCTTGGCAGTTCATATTCAATTTGAAATTTTTTCAGTGTTTCCGGATTAAGTGTCTGTACAAATATAGGAAAGTTATAACAATTGAAAATTTCTGCCATGAATCCAAATAAGCCTAATCGTACTTTTAAATCAATATTTTTAAACTGCTTTTTACCTGAATAAATATCTGTAAAATGAAATTCAGTAGCTCCTAAAGTATTATTAAGTTCATCAATAGCATATTGAAACTGTTCTAATACTTCTGGCATTTGATTCGGTGGGATAACAACACCTACCCATGTTTTTCTTTCTGGATGTAAATGTTTCGGAGTCGAAGACAATCCAGGCGAACCTGTATCATCTATAAAAACACCATATAAACTGCCTGTTGCCAATTGATTAATAAAGTCTTGATATCTATATTGTTTCATTTTTGACTATCTTTCCTTTTCAACAAATATATCGTTCCAACGCTTTAGTTGCGTTGCCGTCTTTTTGGCAATCCAACATTCTTTGGTATTTGTTGGATTGCGAAAGAGCCGCAACCCAACCTACACATATTAGCTTTGCTCACGACAAGCCCGATACAAATCTTTCCAATCCGACCGCTCTTTCATCACGGTTTCCAGATATTCTTTCCAGACGAGGCTGTCTTGTACGGGGTCTTTGACGACTGCGCCGATTAAGCTGGAGGCGACATCGTGGGCTTTTAATTCGCCATCGCCAAAATGGGCGGCTAGGGCAATGCCGCTACTGACTACGGAAATGGCTTCGGCGGTGCTTAATGAACCTGAGGGGATTTTGAGTTTGTTTTTGCCGTCTTCGGTTAAACCTGCGCGGAGTTCACGGAAAATAGTCACGATGCGGCGGATTTCTTCTAAGGCGGGTTTTTCCATTGGCAATTCTAAGACGCGCCCTAAGCTGGTGACGCGGCGTTGTACGATGTCCACTTCTTCTGCCAAGCTGTCGGGATTGGGCAAAATGACGGTATTGAAGCGGCGTTTTAACGCGCTGGATAAATCATTCACACCTTTGTCGCGGTTGTTGGCGGTGGCGATGACGTTAAAACCTTTTTGCGCTTGCTGTTCGATGTTCAGCTCATGAATCGGCAGGGTTTTTTCTGACAAAATGGTGATGAGTGTGTCCTGCACATCCGCTGCCACGCGGGTGAGTTCTTCAATGCGGGCAATTTTGCCTTGCGTCATGGCGCGCATCACAGGGCTATGAATCAACGCCGCCTCCGATGGTCCTTGGGCGATAAGTTGCGCGTAATTCCAGCTATAACGCAAGGCTTCTTCGCCCGTGCCTGCGGTGCCTTGCACGATGAGCGTGGAATTGCCTGAAATTGCTGCCGCTAAATGTTCCGATACCCATGATTTTGCAGTTCCCGGAAGACCGTATAACAATAACGCTCTATCGGTTGCCAGCGTGGAAATGGCAATTTCAATCAAGCGCGGATTGCCGACATATTTCGGGCTGATGTCTACGCCGCTGTCTAGTTTGCCACCCATTAAATAAGTGCGCACTGCCCACGGTGATAATTGCCAGTTGGGCGGACGGGCGGCGGTATCGACTTCTTGTAACGCGGTTAATTCGTGGGCGTATTCTTGTTCAGCGTGTTGGCGGATGGCTTGGTTAATGTCGGTCACGGGGTATCCTCGTTGGTCGGAATTTTTATGGGTTGGTTAGGGCGTTAGTCATATCGCGCCGAAATGACAGCATATAAAACATTTTGTCGATGACTCTGGTTATTTGCTCATATTCATGCGGTTTTTGTAAGCAACTGGATAATAAATCCGTACATTCAGGTGCGAGATGACGTGCAAAATCGCTTAAATAATAGTAAGCGTAGGCTTCATTTGCGGTTAATTTTTGTTGTGTATGGCGTTGTAAAGCATTAATAACGCATGTAGAAAAATCAACACTCCAAGCGTGTTGTACATGATTCAAAATCGGTAACACGTTGCTTAGTTTGCTTGTTTCGGTACTGGTCAATAGTTGTGCAGCAAGACGTTCAGCGTGTGCCGCATTAAGCAACTGCCACAATGGTTGTTCGCTATTGTTGAAGTGCGTTAAAAAGGTTTCTGCCCAGTCGCTATCTGGATAATTTTGTAGAGCTTGCCGCCACGCCATTAATAACGCATCGCGCCATTCATGTTTTTTTAGCATAGTGAGTATGTCATCGGGTGATGTGTGCCAGTGTGCAGACCAATACGCAGGCGGCACTACACTTAAGGCTTGCTCTAACCACCACGCTTTCGCGCCTTTGCCTTGCGGCGGTTTTTCTTCAATACCATCGGCTAACCATGTTTTATCACACGTTTCGGGGAGGTCAACAATCAGTTTGGCTTTTTTCAATAAACCGCCTTTTTCAAAACGCAACCAAGTATTCAAGCGGTGTTTTTGGCGTTGGCTAAAGGCGGAATCGGGTAGTTGTCCCAATAAGGTTGCTGCCAGTTGGCGTACGCCTTTGCTTCTATCTTCTAAACAGGTATTTAAAAACGCTTCATCCTCACTGCTTAAATTAACACTGAACACCGCCAATAAACTTTGCCGTGTCGCGGCAGGTTCTTGTTTCCAAACCGCTTGCAATAACTCGCGTGCTTTGGCGGCATCTTGTTCACGATATTGGCGCAAATATTCCTCACGTTGTGCAGGGCTGCCGTCTTCCCAAATACTGACATCGTCCAGTATCGCGTCGGTCTGTACCAGCAGTTTTTGCCAGTCAGGATGTTGTGCGGCTAGCCACTGCCCGCGTTTATCAATCAAGGCGGTAATTGCAGGGCGAATACTGCGATTTTGCGTAGCCAGTTCTAATAATTGTGGAATTGACGCAAACGGTACACGCCGTTTAACGATAGCTGCCAGTGCCAACCATTCAGGCAGGATAGATTTTAATTCGTTGTCATTTAACAAGCGTTGTAAATGGCTGATACACAGCGGCGATAATAACGGCAAGGGTTCGGCATCATCGGCAACGGGTAACGTGCCGTTAAAGGTTGCCGCTTGTTGTCCTGCCAACCGATATTGTGCCGCTAATGCCGCCGCACTTAATAATGCTTGTTCGCGCGCTTCGCCTGTCGGCACGGTGTTATTCGGATACAGTTGGCTGATATAAGCCTGTAAATCACCGTCTGCATTCAATGGCGCGTTTTGCCGTTCTGAGCCGATGAGACTGTATTTAATGAGGTCTTGCCAGATTTGCATTAGAGTCGCTCCACAGTGGTTGGGGTAAATATCGCCAACGGTGATAAGGTGTCGCCATTCCATTCCCCGAATATATTGACCGCATGACCGCCGCTGAGGGCTAATAAATGCCAACCTTTGGAGTCGGTGATTTTTAGCGGTAAGGTCATTAAATCGCTATCAACTAATAACCATTGTTCATCGTGGCGTACGGGCGTAACCGCGCCCAATGCGCACGGAAATTGCGACAGCCACGGGCTTAGGGCGAGTTGGCTTTGAAAGGCTTGAAAGAGGGTAGGGATGGAGATAAACGCGGATAAATCGGGCGTGACTGATAACGCGCCATTGTCTTGTTTCAGCAAGGCGCGTATTGGGTAACTGCCTGCGTAAAAAACCAGTTCTGCATTGAGGGTGCTGCCGACAGCGGGACGTAAGGTCATGGTTTGATTGGCAATTGCAAAATCCAATAGCAGGGCGTAGCGTTGTTGTTGTGTGCCGTAGAGCCAAGTGCGCTGAATGCGCATTGCGTCCTGTTCTTCAATCGCTTGCCCGATAATCAGCCAGTCATCGGTTACACCTGTTTGTGTTAATAACTCGGTTTTGTTGCTGGTTTCGCCGATATAGGCGGCAATATCAGCTTGCACATCGGGGGATAATTCCTCGCGCCGTTGATAGGCGGCGAGTAATAAATGCAGATGCGCGACTTCAGTTAATAATTTTTCCTGCCACGCATCACCCGAAAAACGCGCCTGCGCACACTGTTGCAGGCGACGGGCTAAGGCGGGGGCTTGTGCGTCTATCATCCGCGCCGCCATTTTATCCCATGCTCTGCTATCCATCACACTTTGGCTTAAGCCTTGGCGTACTTGGTCATATAACCATGTTTGCAGTTCAGCAACGCCTGTACTGACTTTATCACTACGCGCGGCTTGGCGTTTTTCTTGGGCTTTTTCGCGCTTTTTCAGCGTCGCTTCATCGACAGGTTCAGCAGCGGATACTTTGGCGGTTTGCTTTTGGGTGCGTTTATTGACCCATTCAGCCACCCAGTCGGGGAAGTCGGTTTGGTTCAGCGCGTCGGGTTGTGCGGTGTAGACTAAGGCTAAACCTAAGCCATGTTTACAGGGGAATTTACGACTGGGGCAGGAGCATTTAAAGCTGGGCGTGGTTTGTTCAATACAGGTTTGATAGGGCTTAGAGCCGCTACCTTTAATTTCACCCCATAAAATCCCGTCGGCTTGTCCTAGTGTTTGCCATTTACTGACAACGGCTAAAGCGCGTCCGTTTTTTAGTGAGGCAGCATCAGGTGCGAGGGTGTTGACGTGTTCAGTAGTCCAGTGATTTGTCATGATGAAATAGGGTTAAATCTAATTAAAACATGGTGTAACACTATAGTGTAAATTTTGTAGCTGTGGCGTATAAAAATCAGTTTATACACCACACGGCGGTTTAAAAGGGTTTTACCACTGCCAAAATAATAATGCCCACTAAAAATAATACGGGAACTTCATTCATCCAGCGGTAAAAAATATGACTGCGTTGATTGCGGTCATATTTAAAATCTTGTAACCACCGCCAGCAAAAATAGTGATAGACCACAGTTAATGCCAATAACAACAGCTTGGCGTGTAACCAACCACTTGAGCCGTATACACCCCACGCATAGTCCAGCAACATCCAGATGCCGAAGACAAAGGTGACCAGCATTCCGGGGGTCATGATGCCGTAAAACAATTTGCGTTCCATGATTTTAAAACGTTCATTGCTGATGTCATCATCACTCATGGCGTGATAGACATACAAACGCGGCAGATAAAACAGACCTGCAAACCACGTCACCATAAATATCAAATGTAAGGCTTTTAACCACAGCATAATTTATCCTTTTATATATTTTGAAAGTTGAGAGTTCACTTCGGTCAGGTCAAACACGCCCGTTTTTTGCAGAACGATAGACCCATCTGGCGCGATTAAAAACGTGGTCGGTGTCAGCGAGACATCACCAAACGCATGGGCATTTTCCGACTGCATATCCAGCGCGACATGATAGGGCAGTTGTTGGGCGTGACTCATGTCCAGCACATGATTGGGCGGATCATAAGCCATTGCCACCGCAATTATTTCCAGCCCTTTATCGTGATACTGCTGATAAAGTTCAATAAGATGGGGAATTTCTTTGATACAACTGGCGCAGTCCGTCGCCCAAAAGGTGACGATAACAGGCTTGCCGCGTAATTCATTTAAGGCAATTTTTTTGCCTGTGATGGTGGAAAAAGTGGTTTCTGGCGCGACAGGAGAGCGGCAACTGGTCACTATGACGCTAATTGCAATAACAAGGAAGTAAATAAGTGTTCGTGGCATGATGTTTTGCAGCGAGTCAAAAAGTTTTTTGACTCCACAGTATAAGATAATTGGTTGCGTATTAAATCTGTTGTTTTTACTTTGAGACATGACTGCCGATCCTTCAAAGACTGGCAGCCATTAGTATCGCAGTAACAGGTTTAACCCAGCAGATAATTAAATAATACGCACAGACAACACACCTTCAACAGCGCGTAACTTCTCCACTATTTCAGCAGGCACATCACCACTGACATCAATCAGGGTATAAGCCACATCCGCGTGTGATTTGTTGGTTAAATCCACGATGTTAATGCCGGCATCACCTAACATCGTTGACACATGACCGACCACACCGGGGATATTTAGATTGGTGATAGTGATACGCACACAATCTTCTGTCAGCGGAATCACCACTTCAGGAAAATTGACCGAATTACGGATAATACCCTGCTCTAAAAAGTCGCGGATTTGGTCGGCAACCATGACCGCACAATTTTCTTCTGCTTCTTCGGTAGACGCGCCTAAGTGAGGTAATGCAATCGCGCGTGGGTGATTAACCAGCGCAGGCGAAGGAAAATCGCACACATAAAAGTGTAAATCACCAGAATTCAAGGCTTCAACAACAGCCGCTTCATCCACGATGCCCGCACGCGAAAAGTTCAACAAAGTCGCGCCTTTTTTGATGCGGCTAATGTACTCTTTATTGATTAAATTTTTGGTTTTTTCGGTTAATGGAATGTGCAGACTGATAAAGTCCGACTGAGAAACCACATCATCCACGTTAGTTGCAGGTACAGTCAATGAATTCAATTTCCACGCATTTTGCAACGAAATAAACGGGTCAAAGCCGATAGTATTTAAACCCAACGCGGCGGCAGAATTAACCACTTTTACCCCAATTGCGCCCAAACCCAACACGCCCAGCGTTTTACCTGCGATTTCAAAACCGGCAAAGTTACTTTTATGTTTTTCAACATCCGCGTTCATGCTTTCATCATCACCTGTTAAGCCACTGACATAACTTAACGCAGCGGGAATGTGACGAGAAGCCAACAACATACCTGCAATCGCCAACTCAGCGACCGCATTTGAATTTGCACCGGGTGCGTTAAATACGGGAATACCCAGTTTGGTGTATTCAGCGACAGGAATATTATTCACACCCGCACCCGCACGACCTACCGCTTTAACCGATTCAGGAATGGCTATACCGTGCAGTTTAAACGAGCGCAACATAATCGCATCCGGCTGTGCAACATCGGCTGCAACCTTGTACTGCTCGCTTGGAAAACGATTCAAGCCAATCGGAGAAATATTGTTATAAGTTAAAATGTTAAACATTGTCTACCTTTGGGTTTTGTTAAAAATTATGTGAGACTCAGCCGCCGCTATTGCAACTGTATAACATCAGCATAACAGCGCAATAGCAAAACTGCTAAACTGCGCACATTATACCCGATTGAATGTGTCAGTTGAGTTGCTAAAAAGTGATGACTTGCGCGACTACCATCATTATCGTTCCAACGCTCCGCGTTGGAATGCGTCCGAGGACGCTCCAGCGTCCTCGTTTCGTGATGGTTGCGCTTTAACAATGAAGACGCTGGAGCATCAACGGCTACATTCCAACGCAGAGCGTTGGAATGATTAAATTATTAAGGAGATAGTTATGCAAGTTACATTGAATATTCCTGATGAAATTCCACAGGAAATGATTAGTAAAATGTTAATGCAGTTTGAAAACCAATTACAGACAGCGAAACAATTAGTGACAACAAAGGAAAAGCCTATTCCTAAATTTGGTAGTGCAAAAGGGCTGATTAAAATGTCGGCTGATTTTGATGAGCCTTTGGATGATTTTGCGGATTATATGTGATGAAGTTATTACTTGATACCCATACTTTTATTTGGTTTATCGAGGGTAATTCAAAGTTGAGTAATAAGGCAAAAGCGTTGATTGAGGCTAGTGATAATCAGCGTTTTTTAAGTGTTGCGAGTCTTTGGGAAATGACGATTAAGAAGAGTCTTGGCAAGCTGGAGTTAGGCATGGATATGCAGACTTTGATTGATGAGCATATTCTTCAAAATGCCATAGAGATTTTGCCTATCAATACAGCGGCTTTTTTTATGTTGCAAGATTTGCCTTTTCACCACAAAGACCCATTTGACCGTTTGCTTATTTCGCAAGGTTTAGCAGATGATTTGGTTTTGTTGAGTATAGATGAGCATTTTGCAAGTTATCCAGTTAAGTGTTTGTGGTAAACCATGTCCGATTTAGACGTTCAAAGAAATTGAAAAGATAATTGGCGAAGAATTAAAGCCTTGTCCTTCTAATATGGATATTATGGATAAAAATGCACGATGTAAACTGGCATCAATAAGGCGTGGACTTTGCCGATGCGTTACATTTAGCCAGTAGTTTAAACGCTAAGAAATTCGCCAGTTTTGATAAAAAGTTTTTGAAAAAAGCCAAGGTATTAAATACAGGGCTTGAAATGCCTGATATTTAAAATTGTTATTGTTCCAACGCTCTGCGTTGGAACAATAACAAACTGCTAAACCGCGCACATTATACTTGATTGAATGTGTCAGTTGAGTTGCTAAAAAGTGATGACTTGCGCAGCTACCATTCATCGTTTCAACGCGGAGCGTTGGAACAATAAAAAAATTCAGTTCATAGGATAAAAAATGACAACACCAATTATTTTTTTTGATGAATCCCATAACACGGGAGCAGACCTTTTAGAAAAAAACCAACCTATTTTTACTCTTGCTTCGGTAGATTTCAATCAAGATGAATGCAAAGAACTTTTAAGCGTATTTCCACCACGTCAGAAAGATGCTGAAATTAAATCTAAATATATACTTAAAGATAGAAAAAGAGAGCTATTAAAGTTTTTCGATTCGCCAATACTTTCTGAACGGTGTGTAAAAAGTATGATTGTTCATAAGCGTTTTAATGTTGTCACACAATTTATTGACATAATAGAAGAAACTCTTATGCGTCGAGATAGAATAGATATTTACAAGAACAGCGGTAATATCGTATTAGCAAATTTGCATTGGTATTTAACGCCACATTTTTGTGGTGAAGAGAGATTTAATGAGTTTTTGTTTTGTTTCGTTCAAATGATTAGAAAACAAACTAACGAATCAAAAACTAATTTTTTCAATACCGCTAGAAAACTATATGATAATTGCATAGATGAAAAGCATAAATCTGCACTTGCTCCCTATATTTATGCAGAACGTTTTATAGATGATATTCTTGATGGGATTGATAAAACATTACATATAGACCCTGCAATTAGCGTTTTATTCTGTCATCTAACAGAATGGGGGAAACAATTAAATAAGCCTTTTGTTGCTATACATGATAAATCAAAGCCGATTAAGGCATCATTATCAACTTTTGAGAAATTGGCAAATAATGCAATTCCTTCCGCCATAATTGGCTATGGACAAAGAAAATTTGATTTTCCTTTGAAAGTAAAAGAACTACGCGCTGAAGAAGATTCTAAACAATATCTAGCACTTCAAGTTGCTGATTTAATAGCAGGTTCAACAAGCTATTATTATTCAGAGTTTTTTTGTAACTCCAGTGATTCATTTTTCTATGAACTTAAAAGTGTGGGTATTGAGCGTTTTGTATTTTCTGCTATTTGTCCACAAGGTATAGAGTATCTTCAATCAGAAAGTCTAAAAACCAATGATAGTGATATTAATCCTGCTGATTATATGGCGAATACTTGTCAATAAATTATTAGCTTACGCTTATCTAAAATTATTTAACTAGAGAAATTAAATGGCAATCTTTCAATGTAAAAAATGTAATTTATCTAAAAAACTTCCTGACGAGCATATTGGAAAATCAACAAAATGTCCAAGTTGCCAAACGGTTGGGACAATCACAATGGAGAATTTAATGGAAGCTAGTCCTATTGTTTTAGAAGGAACTATTGAAGATAAAGATTCATGTTATATACGCCGTTGTAGTGGTGGCAGTATTCAAACTCCGCTAGAATATGGAATTGTTATTAATAAAGAATCATCAATTCAACGTGAGTGGATTACAATCATTCATCCTTTTTATCCTGTAGAATTAGTTGATGAAACTGGAATTAAAACAATTTATGAAAAAGGAGACGAATATTCTTCGGGTAATTTTTATTATCAAGCACAATACAAAATAAAAGCTAGTGAGCCAATTCAAGCTGTTGAACTTCGATTTCTTACATTTAATATTTGGGGAATGCACGAAAAAACATTATCCAGTATAGAAATTAAAGATATGATGGCAAATAAAATTTATGAATTTGATGGAAAATGGAATATATTTTCTGAAAATGAAACATCGGAATACTATGCTTCAATTGCATTCATTGCACAAGTTCGTACTTCTGCTGGCAAAGTTTTAATTGCAAATACAGAACCTGTTGTAATAGAAGCAATGCGAATGTCGGCAAAATTCTCCGAAGCTGATTTAGAACCAACTAAATCACGGTAACTTAATAACGGCGTACTCTGGGTTGAGGAACGAACCCAAGCACTATCCTGTTTTTATATTTATTGAGCTTCGTGCCTCACCCCAACCTACATAATTCCGTTTTTAAACTATTGGGTACTTCAATGAAAACAGTCACTTTAAAAATAGATAATAGTATTTATGAAAAATTTTTCTGGTTGTTATCGCATTTTTCAAAACAGGAAGTGCAGATATTAGAACAGTCGGATTATATCAATGATGATGATTATCTAAGATCAATCAATGGTATGGTAGAAAGTATTAAACTGGCACGAGCAGAATCTGAACAACAAGGCGTTACCTTAGAAAATTTGGATTGGTAAATGTACACGCTTTGATTTACGGTAAAATAGCCGCGTAGGCTGAGTTGCCGCTTTTTGGCAATCCAACACAACCCCAACATCCACAAAAACCCAAACCATAGAATCCCATGAATTTTGACATTATTTGCTTTGATTGCGACAGTACCCTCAGCAAAATAGAAGGCATTGACGAACTTGCCCGCCGTGTTGGCTTGGGCGATGAAATGTCCGAACTGACTAATGCCGCCATGAACGGCATCGTGCCGTTAGAAGCTGTTTATGAACAACGTTTATCATTGATAAGACCCGACCAAGCCAGTATCGACTGGGTGGCTGATTTATACATCAGTGAAATTGTTGACGGTGTGCAAGCAGTATTCAGCACTTTGTTAGCACAAGGCAAAGAAGTACACATTATCAGCGGCGGCTTACGGCAAGCGATTTTACCGTTAGCGGCACGTTTACAACTACCTGAAAGTCACGTTCATGCCGTGGATGTGTATTTCAACGCGGACGGCAGTTATAAAGGCTATGAGCAAACCTCACCTTTAGCCAGAAACGGCGGCAAGGCGGAGATAGTCAACACCCTAAAAGGTGAGCGTAGCTTGGTTGTGGTAGGTGACGGTAAAACCGACATGGAAGCCAAGCAGGCGGGTGCGTTTGTGATTGGTTTTGGTGGTGTGGTTGATAGAACGATTGTGCGGGAACTGGCGGATATTTATATCACCGACTCCAGCTTGACCGCCGTGCTGGAACATATTTTATAATCAAGATAGGAGGAGTAAAACAGCTTTAGCTGTTTTCTCGTTCCCACGCGCTACGGTGTGAGACGCAGCGCGTCTCTACTGCATTCCCACGCAGCGCGTGGGAACGAGCGTTTTTTAAATACAGGAAACAACACAAAGAGAGAAACAATGGCTGGACATAGTAAATGGGCTAACATAAAACACCGCAAAGCGGGGCAGGATGCTAAACGAGGCAAAATTTTCACCAAAATACTGCGTGAAATTACCGTAGCGGTAAAAACCAGCGGGGCAGATGCAGGCAGTAACCCCTCTTTGCGTACCGCAATTGATAAAGCCTTAGGTGCAAATATGCGCCGCGACACTATCGACACCGCAATTAAAAAAGCCTCAGGTGCGTTAGAAGGTGTTAATTATGAAAATATCCGTTACGAAGGCTACGGGCCGGGCGGCACAGCGGTTATTGTCGATTGCTTAACCGATAACCGTAATCGCACCGTCGGTGAAGTGCGTCATGCGTTCAGTAAATTGGGCGGCAACTTGGGAACAGAAGGCTCTGTAGCGTATATGTTCAACAAATTGGGCATACTCAGTTACGCGCCAGATGTTGATGAAGATGCACTGATGGAAGCGGCGTTAGAAGCAGGTGCGGATGATGTAACCAATTATGATGACGGCGCGGTTGATATTATTACCAGTCCAGAAAGTTATTTGGCTGTTAAAGATGCGCTGGTCGCCGCAGGTTTTGAACCTGACAATGCCGAAGTCACCATGCAGGCGGCGACAATGGCAGAACTGGATAGCGACGATGCCGAAAAAATGCTCAAACTTATTGACCGTTTAGAAGATTTGGATGACGTACAGAACGTGTATTCCAATGCCGATATTAGTGATGAGATTATGGCAGGGCTGGAATAAAGCCAGATGTTGTCCACGAAAGACACGAAAAGCACGAAAAAATAACTGAATTCCCACGTTCTTGGTGAAATAACAGTTGTAGGGTACACAATGCGTCACAGCCATTAATTAAGTCTGGCTGTCCGTAACCGCGTAGCGGTGAGATGTTTGTAGCAACAAAATATAAACACAATCAAGCCCCATAGGGGCGAAATGTTTGTCTCATTTACATTTCACCCCTACGGGGCTAAGAAATTATCTAAAACGGTTGCTACAAACATTTTACCCCGCTGGGGTTTTTCTAAGTGTGGACAGTGACGCAATGCGTACCCTGCAATACTTCAACTATTTCAACGGCGGCAACGCAGGTGCATTTTTAGCCAGTCGCACCAGATTAATAAATTCCGCCCGATAACCGAATTTATCCGCGCCTTTCGCGCCTTCTGCCAGAGTCATTACTTTGTCGTAATTAAAGTCTTTCAGGTAAGGATCGACACGCAATAACTCGCCAAAAGCGGCAACAGCGGTGGCAAAGCGTGCTTCTACAGGCGTTTGGTCAACAGATTTATAGGCTTGATCTACTTTGATAGGCGTGGTGATTAATTTGCTGGACTCGCCGTCGGGTAATTTATAGCGAATTTTAACAAACGCCAGTTCGCTATTTTTGTTATCGGTTGTCGCTGGTTTAGTGTCCGCTTTTGGATAACGCAATTCATCGACTAATTTTGCTTTACTGGCTACAGGGGTGATTTCATACAATGCCGTGACGGTATGACCTGAGCCAATATCGCCTGCATCCACTTTGTCATTATTAAAATCTTCTTTGTTTAATAGGCGAGTTTCATAACCGATTAAGCGATATTCAGCGACTTGTGCGGGATTGAATTCCACTTGAATCTTCACATCTTTGGCGATGGTGAACAGCGTGGAACTGGCTTCTTCCACCAAAAATTTACGCGCTTCATTGAGATTATCAATATACGCCGCATTGCCGTTGCCGTTTTGTGCCAAGGTTTGCATGAGTTCATCGTTGTAATTGCCACGCCCAAAACCCAATACCGATAAAGTCACGCCTGTGGCGCGTTTGTGTTCGACAAAACTTTTCAGTTCTTTGGGATCGGTAATGCCGACATTAAAATCGCCATCGGTCGCCAATATTACGCGGTTAATGCCTTTGCTATTCAAATTCTGCTCGGCTAATTGATAGGCTTGGCGTATGCCTTCCGCGCCTGCGGTTGAACCTGCCGCGCCCAGATTATCAATGACCGCAGTGATTTTGCTTTTGTCTTTCACTTTAGTGGGCGGCAAGGCTACGCCCGCGTTGCCTGCGTAAGTCACTATTGCCACGCTGTCCTCTTCGTGCAGGGTGTCGAGCAGCATTTTTAATGAATTTTGTACCAGTGGTAATTTATTGGGTTCATTCATCGAACCTGAGGTATCCAATAAAAACACCAGATTAGCGCGGGGTTTTTCCTTCGCGTCTATTTCATAGCCTTTGATACCGACATGAAGCAACTGCGTATCTTTATTCCACGGGGTAGGGAACACCGATACTGTGGTTTTAAACGGTTCGTTTTTGCTGGTAGGTGCGCTGTAGTCGTAAGGAAAATAATTGACTAATTCTTCTACACGCACGGCGTTTTTTTGTGGCAATACATTTTGATTTAACGAACTACGCACGAAGCTATAAGACGCAGTATCGACATCTATCGAAAAGGTAGAAACAGGCTCATCTTTAGCGATTTTTAACGGATTGGTGGGCGTGTCTTTGAATTTATCACGCCCTTGGTCTTGATAATAATTGACCTGTGGCTCATTTATGACGGCGGGTGGGCTTGCGGGTGCGATGATACCTGCTATCTGTGCTGATTCAGTGCGCACAGTCTTTTTGGCTTTAGATGGGCTGGGCTGAGCTTTAGCCATATCTATTGAGCGAGTTCTTGAAGTAGCATCTGCTTCGTAATCATCATTGCTTATTGGTGCTGGACTTTGCGCAGGAATGACAGGTTTGACTGCCTCGACAGGGGGAGCAAGCGGAACGGCGGAGGGAACTGATAGCTCGGCGACTACTTCCTCAGCCTTACCAGACATGACCGCGATTGATGCGCCTGACTCTTTGGCTGCCTCGACAGGGGTATTAGCGGCAATGTCGTTCTTTTTTTCGGCACTTAAAGGTTTAGGCAGATTTAATCGTGTTGAGCTGTCGGTTGGCTCATTAAACAATTGCCCAAAGTCGGTAAACCGTTGCATAGGCACAATCGCCCACACGACAAACAACGCACAAAAAGTGCCGATAACTGCGATTTGATATGTTTTCATTACTGTACTCCTAAAAATGGTTGTACTTTTTAGACGTACCGAGTTGGCTGTTCCTTGGGAAACTTCTGAATTATTTTTATCAAATTCGCGCAAAGCCAGAGAAATAGCGGCTTTCTTGGCGGCAGGATTGGTTTTAACTGCGGGCGTGTGCCGCAATCGTTGCTTGATGTCGTCCAATTCATCCTTCATGGTCGCTCTCCATTTGTGCTTTAAGTTGGTGACGAATTTCGTGCATACGCCAAGAAATGGTGGATTCTGCACAACCCAAAATCTTGCCGACTTCCGCGTGGCTTAAATCTTCTGCCAACACTAAGAACGCGGTTTCTTTGTAGGGTTCTTTGAGCCGCGCCAATTCCCGATATAACCAAGCGACTTGTTGTGCATTATCCTGATTGACCGCCTGAATATGAGCGGCATATTCCAGATAATCGGCGAGTTGCGCGTGTTGACGGTCACGCTTACGATGACCGTCAAGACAGGCATTAACGATAATGGTATACAGCCATGTTTTGAATTTTGCCTCGCCACGATAATCATGAATTTTATTCGCCAAGCCCACGCACACATCTTGGGTTATGTCTTCGGCATCTTCACTATGCCCCGTAAAACGGTAGGCGACTTGATAAATCATCTCGTAATGCAGTTCAAGCAACTGTTGAAATGCCACGCGGTCGCCTTGTTGTGCGAGCCTTAGCCACCGCGATTCAGTGTCTATGAGGGATTCACCACTGGCAGAGTTCAGCAGTCTGGATAAGCCCGTCCATTTTTTGAAAGCAATCATGCGGAGCGTTTAGCCTGAAAACGAATGAATATTGTTAGAGTCGTCGGACGCGCTGATATAGATATTATGGATATTTAAAATACTGGCAATTTTACTAATAAATTCGGCTTGATCTTTACTGTATACAATTGCATTTTGATAAGTAAAACGGTATTCATTTTGAATATGATCCAGACAGGTAATGACCAGATATTTATTGGTTGCGGTACGAATATAGTCGTCTTTATTAATGGCATATTCCAGTAAAGAGACATCCAATAATGCAGTTCTTAATTCACCTTGATACGGATTGTTTATATTGGTTTCATTGGGGTTTTTACTGATATTATGCGGTATGGTTTCGTTAGATAACGGCCCTGCACCGTGTCGCGTTTGATAGGCACGAGTAATTAAATAAACCGATAAAGCATCATGCCCTAATAATGGTAATATATTAGGTGTTCCCGTATTGGCACGAGTCACATGAGGAAAAAAACCGATATTTTTATCCAGTAATAAACCTTGTGAACCTTCAAAAATATGGCTGTAATTATTTTTGGGTATGCCGTGGGTTTTTTCAATATGAACAGAGTGGGTGATAATAGCGCAACATTCTAAAAAATGACTTATATCTAACTCAGCATAATCCGCGTAAAAATCTTTAATTAATTTGAGTTTAGTTTCCAATACCCACGGATAAAATAAATCGCCAAAGGTTAACGAATAATACTGTTCTTCACGGTTAATAGTTGCTCCCACGCCCACGCCACAACTGCCGTGTTTATTATTCGCTTGGTTATACTTAATATCGTAAGGTGTAGTCACCGCGCAATCGGCATCAATGAATAATAAGGGATTAATGCCTTTATCAAGTAATACCGATAATTCATTCACGATACCGACGGGGTTTATGGTGCAGTATTTAGAAAAATAACTCGGCGCGCCTCTTAATGTACCTGCACCAAAATTGGAAAAAACGTGGCGAATACCGTTGCTGACAACGGTATGCCCAGCTTGTTGCCCACCCGAAAAGCGAATCACTAACGGGTTGATAGATTGGGAACAAAGATAATCGGTAAATAAACCCTTACCTTCATCCCCAAAACCTAAGCCAATTACTGCTTTATTTGCCATTTTTTATAAAATAATAGGTGTTGATGTAGTCTCTGTTTGCACCGCTGGACGCGCTAGGGATGCAGTGACTTTAGCCACTATTTCAGGGATTATTTTGGCTATTTCGGCGTGTCTTTCCACTAAAATAAGATTATCGCCCATGAGTTGTTTCCAGCCGTCCATAACCGATTGTTGGCTGCCTGATGAGGTTTCTTTAATATGGAGGTGATAAACGTGATATTTCTCACGCGCTTTATCTAATAATTCAGCGGCATGGTAATTTTTATATTGCCCGTTACCCATTATATTTTTCAGTGCGGCGGACGATATTTCTTTTAATGTCGGTTCATCACCGATAGTGAATAAAAAGCCTTTTTGTTGTCTTTTTTCAACGCTGTCAATAACAGTATGTAATCCTGCAAAATACCACGCGAGTAAATAACTTTCTCCATCATTACCACCACCACCGCCTTCCAGATAAACATCGGTCAGCCATTTATCGAGTAATTCATCACTGGATTCAAATTGCCCGACTTGTAACGGGCTGTTATCACATTCATGATCGCCGATAGCGAGAAATAATAATTGCGGGTCTTTAATACTGCGCTGAATAATATTACCCATAATATGCGGCAAACCTTCTTTAACCAGAAAGTGCGGTATAGAACCCATTGAGCCAGTCACATCAAGAGCTAAGATAATAGAAACGGTATTGGGATGTTCGTCAGAATCTCTGGATTCTCTTAAGATAACGCCATTGGGATTCATGGCATTGCTGAGTGAATGGGAAAATAATTCACTGGCTGGTTTAGTGGTATAACCCATTTTTTTGGATCTGCTTGCTCTGTCATCAAGCGAATAATCACCCATGCCCATATTAAATTCCTCCGAATAAGTATTGGTATCGTTTTTTCGCTATTTCCAGCGTAATTTCGGTATTGCGAATTTTAATCCCTAAATCAATATCTTTTTCTGCGTATTGCGTAGAATCAAAATCACTGGCAAGAATTAAACTCTGTGCATTGGTCGGCGATAAGTCGAGCATATTATCCTGTTCGCGTTTCATTTTTTTAATACTGAGTTCTAAATCTTCAATTTTACGTTTGTAAACCAGTTCGGTGTCTTCAGCAATAGCGGTCGCTCTGTCATCGCGGATTTGTTTATTATTTCTTTTTAATGAGCTAAAAAACGCGCCTTCTGAATCTGAGGCGGATGGAGCGGCTAACTCGTTATCTTCTTCCATTGCATTTTCCTCTACGTTAAGACATTGGGGGGTAATATGGCTACTAATCCTTGAAGGACTGGCAGTCATATTAACCGATTGTTGTCGAGCATAAAAACACAATCTCTTGTAACATATTTAAGAATTAAACACAGCCATGAGATAAGCCACTATGCCCGTTAAAAAACCCCTAGCCGATAAACAAAAATTAGATCAAATTGTCACCGAAGCGCGTCGCAATCAGGAACTGCGCGAGCAGTCTTATCGCGGTCAGGCTCTTAAATTGTATCCGTGGATATGCGGTCGCTGTGCGCGGGAATTTACACCGAAAACGGTGGCGGAATTAACGGTGCATCATAAAAATCATAACCACGATGATAATCCGTCGGATGGCAGCAATTGGGAATTATTGTGTTTGTATTGCCACGATAATGAGCATTCGCGTTATGAAGAAACCCGCTTCGGTAGCGCGAAAGCCAGTAAATCCAGCACGCCTGAGGCTACACATAATCCGTTTGCTAACCTGAAAAGTTTACTCGGTAAATAAGTGAATATAATAATCAGAAATATGACTGCCAGTCCTTGAAGGACTGGCAGTCATTTATTACCCATAATCACTTAGTAAGAAATAAATGCCTACAGCGTATCAATGCCTAAATTAGCCAGTGCGTCGGCTCTGTCATTGCCTTTATCGCCTGAATGACCTTTCACCCATTTCCATTCAATGTCATGCGGGGCAATGGCAGCATCCAGACGTTGCCATAAATCGACATTTTTGACAGGGTGTTTACTGGCGGTTTTCCAGCCGCGTTTTTTCCAGTTGGGCATCCATTCGGTAATGCCTTTTAGGACATAGCTGGAGTCGCTGTAAAGTCGCACCGCGCAGGGTTTTTTTAACGCTTCCAAGGCTTGAATTGCCGCCATTAATTCCATGCGGTTATTGGTGGTGTCTTGATCGCCGCCATACAGTTCTTTTTCTGTGCCTTTGTAGCTGAGGGTAACGCCCCAGCCGCCCACACCCGGATTGCCGCGACACGCGCCATCGGTATAAATAATAACAGGTTCAATCATGTTTTTCTGACCGTGCGGAGGGGGTAGCGGTGTTTGTTAATACGAGGGAAGGCAGTTCATTTTTCACAGGACTTAAGGGAATGAGCTGATAGCGGCGTTTGATGGCTTTAATGCCATAAGCGGTCGCAAAAAAGGCGTATTTGTTGGTAGTGAGGGCTTTGTAGTTCATGGTATGAACTTTGTCCAAATGAAATTCTGAACAGGTGGCGACTTCAAAATTCAATAATTTCAACCAGTCTAAGGTTCTGCTCCGCGAAATAAAATGCCCCGACCACGAATCTGCCATTTTTTTATCCCACAAATACTGGTAGCGCACCCATAAACTCCACGGATTAAAATTTAACAGCACCAGCAAACCTTCGGGTTTTAATACGCGCTCGACCTCGCGCATGGTTTGAAAACGATGAGCATCAAATTCTAATAAGTGCGGAATAATGACCATATCAATGCTGTCGTTTTGCAATGGCAAGTGATGCGCCTTTGCCTGAATTTTTCGCGCGGCATCCGCCCCCAGTTTTTTGGCATCGAGTACCGTATAGCTTTGGTATAAAGTACAATCAACAAATTCATTTTCCCAGCCTAAACCACCGATTTGCAGCACTGTTTGCTGACAACTGACGGTAATAGAACGCCGTAAATAATCGGCTTCCAGTTGCTGCAACAATTTGCCTCTGGGCGTTTGATACCAAGAAAATAAGAACTTTCGTTTCATTAATGCACCTGTTGACTTATATGTTAATGATTTTCCGTAAAAACACCGCTATAATCAAAATAATTCAAATATATTCGCAAGGGTTTAAAGATAATGTATGTTAATTCTAACAGGTCAGTTAATTTTTTATTAGTTTCTGTCTCTTTGCTTGTTGTAGGTTGCGCCGAAACACCTAAAGCCCCTATAAGCTACAATGACCGATCGCCTGTTGTTTTCTCCCAGAATAACAAACAGGAAAAAACACCGCTTAAATCCAACCGTCTTAAAACCGCAGAAGCACATAAAAATACCGTTTGGGAACGTTTGTTAAAGCTTTATGCTTTGCCTGAAGTCAGCAATGATCGTGTACAGCGGCAGTTAGACTGGTATCTGGATCATCCTGCCTATATTGCCAGAATCCAGCAACGTGCCGAACCTTATTTACATCTTATTCTCGATGAAATCGAAGCCAATAATATTCCGGGTGAATTAGCGTTATTACCCGTAGTTGAAAGTGCTTTTATCCCCGATGCCTATTCAAAAGCCGATGCCTCAGGATTATGGCAGTTTATTCCCGACACAGGCAAACTGTATGGTCTGGAACAGAACTCATGGTATGACGGTCGTCGTGATATTCTCGATTCAACCCAAGCGGCCACCGCGTTTCTTAAAGACTTAGGTGAAACCTTTAATGGTGATTGGAATCTTGCCTTGGCTTCTTATAACTGGGGTAAAGGCAATGTCTGGAAGGCAATGGAAAAAAATGAAAACCTGAGTTTGCCTACCGATTATTGGTCTTTAGATGTACCAAGAGAAACCGCAGATTATGTACCTCGCTTATTGGCGATTGCTAAATTGATTGCCAATGCTGATGAATACGGCATTCATTTAAACAATATCCCAAACAAGCCGTATCTTGAAGTGGTCAATATTGATTCACCGCTGGATTTACAAAAAGCCGCCGAATTAGCCAATATGCCGCTGGATAAATTCATGAAATTAAATCCGGGTTTTAGTCGTGCGAGTACCTCGCCTGACGGCCCGCATCGGTTATTAGTACCCGTTGAAAAAGTAGCTTCATTTAAAAGCAGTCTGGAGCAACTGCCCGTTTATGCGCGGGTTGATCAAACGCAATTTTTTAGAGAGCAGGAAGAACGCGCCCGTCATGAAGAAGAAAGGCTAGCACGCGCTGAGCAACAAAAAGAAGATAGAGTTGTTGCTTCTTCGCGTCAAAAAGACACGCTGCTGGTATCCAGCAAATATAAAGTGAGAGCAGGTGAAACCTTGACCGCGATTGCTTCCAGAAATAAAACCACCGTACAGGCATTGCTGAAAGCCAATCCTTCTATTGGTAAAGAAGTGCGTTATGGCGTGGCTTTAAATATACCCTCCAACAAAAAAGCCGAGCCGATTCAATGGACAAAAGCGGGTAAAAATAAATCTGACAATGTGCAAGTTGCCAGTGCAAAGAAAGGTGTTACTTTAGCGAGCAACAAAAAATCATCGGCAAATGATAAAACACCTTTAAAAGTCGCGTTGGCTGCGGGTAAAAAACCAACAGGTAAAGCGGATAAGAAAACCGTTAATCTGGCGGCTTTGACACCCAGCAAATCGCAAAATTATCGTAAAGCCAGTATTGCAGTGGCGGATGCAACCACTAAAGCACGTCCGGCTAAAAAGCTGAAACGCGGTTAAGTGTGATGTAGGTGCGAATTTATTCGCACCTACAAAGTCCGCATATATAAACCTGCGAGGTTTTTAAAACCTCGCAGGTTTACCAAGGTTCTTATATATGGAAATTTATTTGTTGTACATTTTGATTTAACAAACATCTAGCCAGTTTTATGTGTACGGCGGCGATACGCTTTAACCGCTGGCATCAGCACTAATCCTAACCCCGCAACACCCAGCAATAACGGCCAAAATATCGGCTGATTCCATTGCTGTCTTTTTTCCGTTCGCAATGCCGTATCAATACGCGTGTATTTGAGCTGATTATTCGCCATCAAATTAGGTTTGATATTTTTATACCAGCTATGAAACAGCGCAAAGTTTTTGGGATGAAAACCTAACAACCACGGCGCATCATGACGCACAACTTCCTGTAATTGCTGAATTAATTGGTAGCGTTGTTCGCTATTGTCCATATTACGCATTTGTTCAAACAGACGGTCAAATTCTGGATTTTGATAATTACTGGAGTTTTCTCCGCTGAATGTCACTTTAGAATGCGGGCCGTACAAGAGAAACAAAAAGTTTTCAGGGTCAGGATAATCAGCATTCCAACCTAAAAAGAACAGTTGCGCATTACCAATGCGGAGTTTTTCTTGAAACCGATTGTAATCAGTGGCACGCACCACCAGCTTAATACCTAACTTTTCAAATTGTTTGCGATACCAGTTCATGCGCGGCTTATCGTCAACATTGACAGCGGTGGTATCAAAATACAAAATCATCGGCTCTTTGGTTTTTGGATCGATACCGTTTTCATAACCCGCTTCGGTCATTAGTTGTTTGGCTTCAGCGATGTTTTTACGCTGCGCTTTGCCGTCTTTCCAGTCATAAACGTAGGGATTGATGCCTTCTTTACCGTCTGCAAAACCATAAATACTGGGCGGTAACACACCTTGAGCCGCCACGCCACGCCCATTCATAAAAATGGCAATATATTCTTCAATATCAACGGCAATGGAAATAGCCTGACGCAATTTTCGGGTAGTTTCACTATTACCGCCGATGACCGTATCGCGCATATTAAAGCCGAGATAATAAGTAGAGGTGGTCACTGCCGTTTGTAATTGAATGCCTTTTTCCTGCATAGCTTCGGTGAGTCGTGCGCCGCCACTGCCGGTAAATTGAATCGCCTGATCGAAGCTGTCCGAGGCAATGCCTGATAAATCGTAATAGCCTTGTAAAAACTTGGTCCAGTAGGGAATGGTTTCTTTTTCCAGCATAAAAACCACTTTGTCGATAAAGGGCAGGGGCTTTCCTGCGTCTGTTAATAAGCCTTTAGCGAGGTCATCGGTTTCGCCTTCACTGGGATAGGTTTCACCATGAAACAGCGGATTTTTTAACAAAATCATGCGCCGATTAGGATTATTTTCGGCTAATAAATACGCGCCCGTACCAATCGGAAACCAATCCAGAGCAATATTTTTATCAGCTAACCCCGCCTGATCGTAAAACGCATCGGCTTCCCACGGCATCGGTGCGAAAAACGGCATCGCCAGCCAGAAGATAAATTGCGGGTATTTGCCTTTAATACGCACTCGATAAGTATAGCGGTCTACTATTTGCGCCCCCGTCAGCGGCTGAGTTTTCAGCGCGGATTTGGGTTGGTTTGCCACTTGTTCGGCAAATTTATCAAAACCGACAATGTAATTTTTCATCAGTTCAGCAATCGGTGATTGCAACTTTGGATAGGCCAAGCGTTTGATTTGATAAACGTAATCTTCGGCGGTCAGCTCGCGTGATCCCGTGTCTTTAAAGTCGGCTAAGGTATGCAGCGGCTGTATTTGTGCGGGGCTGAGGTGATGATAAGCGTAATCACCCGCCGCATTTTTGGCTAATGCAGGATGGGGTTGATAAGCTATATTCGGTTTAATGTGGATGAGGTAATCAGTAAAGGCAATATCACTGTCTTTTGCAGGCTGTCCCAGCGGTTCACCTTTGGCATTCAAATACTGAATATCGGGCATTTTAGTGGCAGTGAGCGGCACTAATTGATACGGTCGTTTCAAATAATGGTATTGAAACGGCGGCTCATAAATCTGCCCGATAATGGCATATTCGTTGGCACTGTAAGCGGCGGCAGGTTCTAAGTGTTTGGGTCGTTCAGTAAACGATTCGTATAATACGGAGAGATTGCCTTCGTCTTCGGTGTAAGGATTATTGAGTGTGGTTGCTGTCCACGCGCGGTGCGGAACCAATATAATCAGCGATACACAGAGCGGAAACAGGGCTTTGTAGATGTGCATTTTATAATCGAAATAGTGTGGATGGGAGCAGGGTGTGCTGTGCTTTTTGCACAGCAACAGGTGAGTGTCATCAGCGGAACGTTAAAGGGTAGTGGATTAAATTTGTTGTTTTTACGTTAGGGACGACTGTGAGTGGCAGTTATTAATAGCACAGATTTAATCGACTACCTGCTAAATCAAGAATGCTGTTTTTTTGTTTTTGTATCCGTTGTGCTGGCAGTGCTGGATTTTTTCGTTTTGGTTTTTGCAGCGTTATCAGTGGATGCGGGTTTTTGAATAATGTCCAGACTGGCAGATCTGCCTTCTAAGTGATCCAAATCGGCAGTGGTGTTAGGCGCGAATAATTCAATATGAGGCTGTGAGTGACTTGCTTGTGCAGTGGTGGTTTTAGTTACAGCAGGAGCAGGCGCATTTGCCGGTGCTTTAGTCGTTGCCGGCTTGGTGCTTAACGCGACTGCTTTAGGGGTATCTGAAGCGAATGTTTTCGGGTCGATTTTAGCTGTGCTGATGGTAGCCGATTTTGCAACAGGTTTCGGCGTTGTACTCGCTATCGGCGGTGTTTTTGTTACTTTGCCGGCTTGTTTTAGCACTGGCGTGGGCGGAATAACAGTGGTTTTTCCCGTTAAATGCGCAACAGCGGCAGGATCATCGGAGGCAAACAATTGTACGTCTGCGGGTTTTTTCAAATGTTCGCTTATTTTGGTGTTGTTAGCCGCTATGGCGAGCATTTCTTTTTGTGACAGCCGCTCATTCTCTAATTTTGAGGCTTTGCTCAGTATCTGAGTACATTCGGTAATGTCGCGCTGGGTGACTTTACGATTGGGTACGGGTTTGATTTTTTTTTGAACGGCTGCATTTTTGGTGACGGCTTTTTTTTGCGGTGCGGTTTCAGTAGCGGAAACGACACTTATGTTAGCAATACACCCGACACTGACGCATAGCAATACGATTGCCGATAATTTATTTTTTTTCATATTTTTGTTCCCCTGTTTGATCGTTTGGCGGCTTAAAAACAAAGCAAACAACGCGCTAAAAACACATATTGACTAAACTTGCAAAAGCACTGATTGCGTAGTGTGAGATATTGTACGATGTTCTTATTGAAAACGGTTAGACATACAAAATTTTAGTCCATAAAAAATATTTTTTTGGAAACGCGTTACAAACCTAATTCAAATAATAAACGAACAGAGGCGTAAAGCACTAACGCCATTGCCAGAAAATAGACGAAATATAACAACGGTCTTTCTATCAATGCCTGCCACAGGGTTTTGGGTTTGGTTTGTAAATACAGCTCGCGCTGGGTGATAGCGCGCTGTTGTTGATAGGTATTTAATAAGGCTTGGGCGGCTGATAATTCGGATTCATCTCTTAGCCAAAAAGCAGGCATGGACACCCCCCAGTTGCCTGCGGGGGTTTCATAAAAATCAATGTCCTGTTCGGTGAGCAAATCGCGTATTTCATCTGCTTCATCATCAGGGACACCGCGCAGAGAAAATAATAGTAAGCTCATAATCGTTAGCGTGTGTTAATGGTTGCGTTCAAACAGCGCATTATACGCAAAAAAGCCCACACAAATAGCGGCAATCACAAGCACGGATTCCATTGAAAATAATCCCAAACCCGCCACTACAGGGCCGGGACAATAGCCTGTCATCCCCCAGCCGATACCGAAAATAATCCCGCCTATAATAAGCGGCTTATCAATAATGATTTTTTTAGAGAGCTGAAAATGCTCACCGAATAACGGCACAGACAACTTGCGTATCCATTTAAATGATAGCATTGCCACCGACAACGCGCCGACCATCACAAAAATCAAACTAGGATCAAAATGCGTACCAGTAATGTCCAAAAAATTCAGCACCTTATTAGGGTTAATCATCTGTGACAACGATAAACCGATGCCGAAAATAACACCCGATAACAATGCAATGACATTTGTTTTCATGCCGCAAGCTCCACTACATGACGAATAACATACACGGTCAGCATCCCTGAGAGCATAAACGCACCCGTTGCCACCAAAGAACGCAGCGACAAATTAGCCAGACCGCAGACACCATGCCCGCTGATACAACCATTCGCCATTCGCGCCCCGAATCCGACCAGAAAGCCGCCGATAATCAGTAACGGTAAAGGGTAGTTTTGTCGTGGCACATTAAAATCAGGCAAACCCATATTAAACAGCAACGCGCCCAACACCAAGCCCAGTAAAAATAGCCACCGCCACAGTCGGTCGTTTTTCGCCGCGAAAAACACGCCGTTTAAAATGCCGCTCACTCCCGCAATCCGTCCGTTAAATAATAAAAGTACCGTGACGCTGAGTCCAATCAACGCACCGCCGGCTAATGCCGAAAATGGTGTAAAGTTTTCCAAGATAGATTCTCCAATAAAAACACAAGTTACTATTAGTATATTATGAAACTCTACTATTCGATACACTTAGTTAAAGGCAGTAAAAGCAAACGCTCGCTACAATAGCGCACGAAACCCTGTATGTGTATCTCGAGAATAATGCCTTTTTTATTAAATAAGAAGTCGGTATTCCTACTACGTTGAAACGCTCTGTGTAGTTGAACACATTATCTTTGCACGGAAAAGCAGGAGGGTATAAACGCTTATTTGGCTGAAATTATAAAAGTGGCAATTCAATCGACACTATTTTTGTGAATTGCTCCATATTTTGCTACTCGCTATTTTAGCTACTTGCTATCTTAGGTTTATGTATAAGCGTAACAAGCAATTAAAGGCTAAACGAAAAATGGCAAATACACCAAAACAAACAGTTAATAAAAAAGAGCGTGCAAAGGCAGTTAAGTTGGTTTTGGAGCAAAGTGTTTCCATACCAGAAGTGGCGCAACAATTTAATGTATCTGAGAAACTATTAGAAAGCTGGATTCAAAAAGCCACCGCCAGTTCATCAGCGAATCTTACTGGTGGCAAAGGTTTCAGCTTTGAAAATCAAGTTGGTGCGTGGTTTCTTCTCCACATGATGGCGGGTGTTCCGCCTTTGGATGGGGATACTGGTTCAGTACAACGACTGGCATTTCAGACGGAATGGCAGCTTGATGATTTGCTATTAACTTGCCAAATGAACGGCATCACCCACCATTGTGCGATTTCTATTAAAAGTAATCGTCAATTTACAGCGAGAAAAGCCCCAGAAGATTTTGTAGAACGTTGTTGGTCACAGTTTCTTGAAACCAAAGACAACCCGTTTTCTTCAAAAACTGACCAGCTGATAAGCATTATTGCGGAGCTATCATTCGCTACACGCGATAGTCTTTTTTCACTCATTAATGCAGCGCGTGTTCGAGAACCCGCAGAAATGGTGAAGCAACTAGCCAACGGCGATTTATCAGCGAATGCCCGCGCCATGTTTCAAAGCTTCGCCTGTCCCGATGACTTGGCTTTAAAATATCAAGTTGGAACTGAAAAAATCCCTGAGTTACTGCGTTGTGTCTCCGTACTATCCCTAAATTTGGAAGACCCAAATTCCACAGACAAAGCTCACGCCTTGATGTTAGGGCGACAAATTCTGGAAACAGGCGACTTGCAAGCTGCAACAGAGCTTTGGGAAGCTCTTGTTTTATTAGTTGACCATCACCGCGTGGATAGAGGGCAGATTGATTTGTCCGTTGTACTTAGGGCGTTACGGCATCGTTTTCAACTCAAAGAGCATCCCGACTATGCTGCCGACTGGAATCGATTATGGGCTGATTCCAAAGAACGCTGGCAATCCGTGCCTGACCTTATCGGTGGAAAAACTCGTTTTCCCCGCAACCCTCTTTTACAAACAATCGAATCAGCGTTTGCCAACCATCGCGTAGTCGTGCTGTTGGGTGAACAAGGCGGCGGTAAATCAGTGGCGGCACGTCATTGGGCGGAGTATTGCACTAACAGCGAACCCGTTTTATGGCTAGACCCGCGAATACTCGACATTAACGATTTATCAGAATTACGCGAACGGCTCAGGTTAAGCCATCCTTGGAAGGAGTTTTTAACGGGTTTTGCGCGTCCCCGTATGACGGTGATTGTGGACGGATTAGATCGGCTTTTGTTGATGCGACCTGAAATAATCGCGGTTACGGGTCAGTTATTGAATACTCTGATAGATTCTGAACAAGAAAGTCCTTTTCGTGTACTACTTACCTGTCAAGAACAGGCTTGGGAGGATGTTCAACTAGCATTTCTGCAAACTAATATTTCTGTCACCACATGGTCAAAAATTACAGTGCAGCCAGTTAGCACCGAAGAACTAGCCCTATTAATTACCGATTTTCCCGCATTACGTTCGCTGTCTTTCCAAGATAGACTTGTGCCTATTTTGCGCCAGCCGAAAATTCTTGATCTTCTCGCAAGAAATACCAGAGCAGGAAAATTACCTGATTTTCGTGCTTGGGCAGGGGAATCAGATGTTATCGACTGGATTTGGAAAGCAGAAATAGAAGGAAAGAAACCTGCTATCGCTAGACAACGCTTAATGTGGCAACTGGCAGATGTTCTAGCACAACGACTTTCTGTCGATGTGCCACTGGATGTATTGGGTGATGTTGCCGATGTAGCACTCGATAACTTAGAAGCCGACCAGATATGTCAATGCAAAGAGGGTCGAGTTTCATTTAATCATGACCTTTGGGGCGATTGGGCGCGTCAGCGTTTATTGCTTGCCCATGAAAAAGAACTACCCGCGTATCTTGAAAACAGGCTTGATAGCCCCGCTTGGCATCGGGCAATCGTGCTGCTTGGCTTGGATTTATTGGAGCGGCAATCCCAGCCAGCGCGTTGGCGTGAGTTAATGGAGCGTAGTGAAACGCTTAAAGTGGGTGGAACGCTGTTCTGCGATTTGCTTCTGGAATCGTTAATAAAAGCTGCCCAAACTACAGATGTACTTACGCAAGCTTGGTCACAATTATGTGCGGAAGAGGGAGTTTGGTTACGCCGCTTGTTGACTCGCTTCCTGCATATCGCTACCTCGCCTAATCCTGTCATGCTGGAGCTTGCCAAAGCAAATAAAAATTTAACCGAAACTTGGGCTGCCAGTATAAACCGACTGCCTAAACTAGAATTATGGGGAGCTATACTCCGATTCTTGGACGCTCACAGGGAAGAATGCGCTGATTTCGCACCTTTGCAAGTCGCAGAAATAGCAGAATGTTGGTTGCGTTGGACTCCTACAGATATGCCTTTGCGACACGAAGCGGCTGATTTAGCACTGGCAGTGGCGTGGCAAACTCTCTGTGAAAAACAGCATTGGCGTTTTTCAAGTCGGCGGTATAAGCGCGGGGATTCACAAGCCATTGCCCAAAAAGCTTATATCGCAACGCTACAAGCGGTAGGAGACCGTCCGAATGAAGTTATTGATTTTGCCTTATGTGCTTGTGGACGGCGTGAACCAACCGAACCACCACCTCCTGAGCCAAAGTCTGATGAACCAGAGTTTCCACGTCCACCACTACCGCCTGAATTTGAAGCCGCAGTTAATTATGTTTCCCCTTGGCAGGAATTTGAAATTGAAATTCCAGCGTGGAAGGATGGTCCACACTGGTCAGTGGATGATAATTTTAGAAAAGTATGCTTCTCTCAGTTTGGTCTGCTTAAACTTATCGTTCTCTATCCTGAAAAAGCCGCAGAAATTATTTTGGCATTGATTATCAGAGAAGGTGGGACTCGATTACCAGAAGATGATTTTGAACGCATTGGATACGATTTTGAACTTACGGGCAACTTTCAATGCTTTCCACCATTTTACGATAAATGTTCGTTCCTCAATCTCCTTACTGCCCATCCTGCAATAGGTTTGGAAACTATCGTCAAGTTGGTTAATTTCACCACAGACCGCTGGCTGGAATGGCAAAAATGGCGAGCAGCAAATGAACGTGATAACGAATGGTTGCCCCGCGAAAAATTTATTTTAGATATTCGGATTTCCTTTGGTAATGAAGAGCAAACGTGGATAGGCGATGAACGTTGGTTTTTTAGTTATCGGGATACAACTTCTGCACCAGATATTTTAGTTTCAGCCTTGATGGCTTTGGAGAAATGGCTTTATGACCAGCTAGATAAAAATCAAGAGATAGAAGCTATCGTCATTGATATTCTCAGTCGAACACGCTCACTGGCGATGGCAGGGCTGTTAATTGGCGTTGGCAGAAAGGAAACCAAGCTTTTTCTTGGCTGCTTATTGCCTTTTCTGAGTGTGCCAGAAATATATCATTTTGACCTCAATCATCAGGTTGGCGGTGAAGGGCATCAAATGATTGGTTGGGGATACGGACATAGCCAAAAAGAGAATGAAGCGGCAAGAGATTGGCATGGTATGCCTCATAGAAAAAAATGGCTGGAACATATTGTGTTCGAATTGCTGCTTCAAAATATAACTTTTCAAGACCACATTGATAGCATACGGATTACATGGCAAGAAAGATTAAAGCAAGACGCAAAAGACGGTTCTGTAGATGACCTGTTATTTCGCCTTTATCATCAATTCAATCTGAAAAACTGGGATTGTGAACCCGATTCTGACAACAATTTAAGATTTAGTTTTCAGCAACCCGAAGAGATGGTGGCGCGAAATCGTGGAACACAGCAACTCCATGAAGATCGTCAAGCTATCATGTATCTTCCATTCCAATGCCGACAAATTATTGATGGCAAACAGGCGTTATCGGAAACCGAGTTTGAACAGCTTTTAGAACGAGGGGAGTCTCTTGCTGAATTGAGCTTTGATGATGTTTTGGATAAACAGCCACTTATCCGCAAGCAAGACATAGCTTGTGGTCTTATTGCTGTTGCGGTTTGCAAGTTTAGAACTTGGCTAAATGCTAAAGAGGGACAGGAACTTGCCTGTATCAATATATTGATTGAAGTTATCATGACTCCGCCACCAAGACACGAGTTCGATGTTGCCGAGTCAATCAGCGAAAATGGCTGGGACAACTTTTGTGCTGATGCGCTGCCAATATTATGGGTAGACCATCAAACTATGCCAAAACTACGGCAAGCCATCGGTATTTTGGTTTTCAGCTTTCACTACAAAACAGTGAAACGGCTATTCAAACAACTTTCTGATATTCGTAGCCAGTTGGGCGATGATTATTACCGATTGCATCATCTGTTATTACGCTGGTCAGTGTTACGCGACCGTTTTAATATGTTGAACGGTTCATTATATGGGCAGGAAACAGCTAGCCGCGAAGAACTCGATAAAGAAGCTAATGATTTGCTTAGGCAGTTTGTCGATGGCTCTTTATCTCCGAATATTCCGCAATGGAAAACCCTAGCTCATGCTTTTAATGACAAACGACCAAGCTTATGCAACCCCCACACAAAAAAATATCACCCAAGATCACCCTGTCTTGACCTGCAATTAATCAGCTCAGCTTATGAATGGGTAACAGACCTTAATAACGCCCAAAATGAAATTGAACGCAACCATTGGCTAGCGTTTTGGGTTCAGTCTGTCGAAACCGTGTATTGGATGTTAGGAGAGGGAAGCCCTGAAATTGAAAAGATAGATGGCACACCCTATCAATTTGACCGTTGGCTGTTTCAAAAACTATCCTCAATCCTTGTTTCGACTCAATCCACGCAAGAAGCAGAAAGCCTTTGGAGTCCTATTTTAAAATTGGGTACACCAGCACATTACTGGATAGACGATTTTCTTAAAGACTGGTGGCTTTATGGATTTCCAAACGATGCCAAAAGACAGCCGCATTTTCTTTCAATTTGGAAAGAGATGTGGGCATTTACGAGAACCCATTCCGCATGGAATGGTACGGCTAAACATTCACGGGATATGAATAAAAGTTACTGTGCCTTAATGGGATTAGGCGGATTAACCTTAGCTTTTGATTTTTGGACTACGGATAAAAGCCCTCTGGTTAAAGCCATGACCGAAGAATTTCGCCTTTGGTGTGAAACTCACTTATCAGATGAAACCTGCGCCAGAGCATTTATTAAATTTCTCACAACCCCAGCGGCGTGTTCTTTACAAGTTGAAGGCATGAAATGGCTGGATCAAACCATCACACTACAGGGTTTCTGGTATGACTCACACAAAGAAATTGATAAAAAGTTAGCCGATTTTCTTGACCATTGCCAAAAGCTCATTGAACAAGATACTGAAACTCGCGCAGTATTCTTTCGGCTACTTCGTATTTTGGTGGAGCGTCAAAATCCGCAAGCAATGGCACTTCAAGAACGACTTAGCAAGTAGCTCATCATGGCTATGATTACTCGTCTTCACACATCACATCACTGCCATGTTGAAAGTGAATTCACGACACCTGCTACAATAGCCCTGTTTTCAACTGACCACAAAATAAAGCTATGGATGTTATTGCTCGTATTGCTCAAGAATTAGCCGTTAAAACCCAACAAGTCAGTGCCACAGTTGCATTGCTGGATGAGGGCGCGACTGTGCCGTTTATTGCCCGTTATCGTAAGGAAGTCACGGGGAATTTAGACGATACTCAACTGCGTTTTTTAGCGGAGCGTTTGACGTATTTGCGTGAACTCAATGACCGCCGCAATACCGTGTTAAACAGTATTGACAGCCAAGGCAAACTTACGCCTGAATTGGCACAAGCCATTAACGATGCGGATACCAAAACCCTGCTGGAAGATTTGTATTTACCGTACAAACCCAAACGCCGCACGAAAGCGCAGATTGCCAGAGAAGCTGGATTACAACCGCTTGCCGATAGTTTATTAGCTGACCGTAGTTTATTACCTGAACAAATCGCCGCGCAGTTTATTGATGCTGAAAAAGGCATACTTACTACCGCTGACGCACTGGAAGGAGCGCGGCAAATCATCATGGAACAAGTTGCCGAAAGTGCCGATGTATTGAGCGAATTGCGCGAACGTGTCTGGCAGCAGGGCATCGTTCATGCCACCGTGGCGGAGGGTAAAGAAAGCGAGGCGGCAAAATTCAAGGATTATTTTGATTATTCGGAGGCGATACACAAAATTCCCTCGCACCGTGCCTTGGCTTTACTGCGCGGGCGCAATGAAGATTTGTTACAACTCACCTTAAAACCTGCCGCAGATGAGCAAGTGGCGCATGAACAATGCGCTCAAGTGGTGAACCGTCATCTGCACATTACCGACACCAGTAAACCTGCCGATGCGTGGTTGGCAGAAACTGCGCGGTTGGCATGGAAAATCAAATTATTCACCCGCATTGATGTGGATTTAAAACTCAAACTGCGTGAAGCGGCAGAACTGGAATCCATCCGTGTATTTGCCAGTAATCTCAAAGATTTATTATTAGCCGCACCTGCGGGGGCAAAAACCACGATGGGTTTAGACCCTGGCATTCGGACAGGCGTAAAAGTCGCCATCGTAGACCAAACAGGAAAACTGCTCGATACCACGACCATTTATCCGCACCCGCCGCGTCAACAATGGCATGAGTCGATTGCGACCTTGGCAAAACTGATTAAACAGCACCAAGTGCAGTTGGTCAGTATCGGCAACGGCACAGGCTCACGCGAAACCGACACGCTGGTTGCCGATGTGATGAAGCAATACAGTGATTTGAAATTCACCAAAATCACCGTCTCAGAAGCGGGCGCGTCGGTGTATTCGGCTTCTGAATTGGCGGCGAAAGAATTTCCTGAGTTAGATGTGTCGTTGCGCGGTGCGGTATCTATCGCCCGCCGCTTGCAAGATCCGCTCGCCGAATTGGTAAAAATTGAGCCAAAATCCATAGGCGTAGGGCAATATCAGCACGATGTTAATCAAGTACAACTGGCGCGTGGCTTGGATGCTGTTGTTGAAGACTGCGTGAACGCGGTCGGTGTCGATGTCAATACTGCGTCGGTGGCGTTACTGAAACAGGTATCGGGATTATCGGCAAGTGTCAGTGAAAATATTGTCGCGTTTCGTAATGAACATGGCGCGTTTAAAAATCGCAAACAATTGAAAAAAGTCCCGCGTTTGGGTGATAAAGCCTACGAACAGGCGGCAGGTTTCTTGCGCGTGATGAATGGTGATAATCCGCTGGATGCCTCCGCCGTGCATCCCGAAGCCTATCCTGTGGTGGAAGCGATTATCAGCCAGACCAGTAAATCCATCCGCGATTTAATCGGGCAGAGTCAATTTTTGCGTCAGCTGAATCCTGCTCACTATACCAATGAACAATTTGGTTTACCAACGGTCACAGATATATTGCAAGAATTAGAAAAACCCGGTCGTGATCCGCGTCCTGAATTTAAAAGCGTGGAATTTCAGGCGGGCATTGAAAAAATCAGCGATTTAAAAGTCGGTATGAAATTAGCGGGCGTAGTGACTAATGTGGCAAACTTCGGCGCGTTTGTCGATATTGGCGTGCATCAGGATGGTTTGGTGCATATTTCGCATTTATCGGACACGTTTATCAAAGACCCCAGAGATGCGGTGAAAACAGGCGATATGGTCAAAGTCACGGTGATGGACATTGATGTTGAACGCAAACGGGTTTCTTTATCCATGAAAAGCACCGTTGATCCCAGCGACATTAAGCCCGAACGTCCCGCACGGCAAGCGGTGAACAAACAAGCCAAACCATCAGTATCTCAACAAGGTACGATGGGCAGTGTGTTTGCCAAGGCATTAGGCAAACAAAAATAATAGCTCTGCTATACTCAATTTATTAATTAACATTGACAGCGAGATTTATCATGAATACCTTCCATCGTTTTTTTGCTGCTGGTGTGTTGACAGGTTTATCGCTTGTTTACTCATCGGCTGTGTTGGCAGATGAACTGTACCAACAGCAGTACCAACTACAATACCAACAGCCAAGCCAACAATATCAACAGCAACCACGGCAAAGAAGTTATGGTGAAAAAATAGGCAATAAAGCCTTAAATGGCGTGGTTAATCTCTCTACAGCACCGTTGGAAATTCCCAAAGGTTTGATTAATAACATTAATGCCAAGGAGAGTAATCTTGTTTTTGGTTTAGTGGGCGGTGCGCTTGAAGGCTCGCTAAATACACTGGCGCGTGCCACGATTGGGGCGACTGATTTAGCCTTGTTTCTTCTGCCGACTAAGGCAATTATTCAGCCCCAGTATGTGTGGGAAGATTTTTATGAAACCAAGACTATGTATGGTGACATATTTCGTTTAGACAGTAATGAAAGTGAGCCTGTATTTAGACTGCCAGAACAAAAATAGTCCGTTTACCTGTTTCGGTATAAATACATTCGCAGGTTTCAGTAACTGAGGTTACGGACAAGAAACTATTGTCCACGAAAGACACGAAAAAGATTAAAAAATAATGAGATAACTGTTGGTAGTGAGTCAATCCTGTGTTTTAGACTCCTAATGCCTGATTTTTATTTTTTGTGTCTTTCGTGCTTTTCGTGGACTATTATTGCTTTCCTTCACTGCCCAAGCATCTCCTCCGCACTAAAATCATCCACACTGATTGCCGCTAATCGTGCTTGCTCTGCGGTATGAACTAATTCTGCTTCTGCTTCTGCTTCACTGATAATCCCTCGTTCCAATGCCCGTGTAGCACTGTCATCACCTTTGTGTAATTTGGCGGCGCGAATTTTTGCTTCAACTGGCGCGGCGGCTAATACCGCTTTAAACGCCAGTTCAATTCTACCCGTGGCATCGTCGGGATGATGATTGATATAAATCCCCTGTGTTAAACGGTCTCGTGTCTCTGAGTCGTGCAGCAATAACGCCGCTGTTTGATGAGTTAATGTATCGCTGGGCGGTGAATTGGGTTTGCCGAATGGAAACATAATGCCGCGTAATACCCATGCCATAGGACGAAACGGCAGCTGCCAAAAAAGGGCGAGTAATGCTTGTTGTGCGCGGTACAGCGTGTGTTGACACGCCCAATGTAATAATGGCGCGTCATCTGTTTGACTGCCTTGATGTGCGTAGTATTTCAATACACAAGAGCATAAATATAAATTGCTCACTACATCGGCGAAACGTCCTGACAGCCGTTCTTTGCGTTTTAAAGACCCGCCCAAAGTGAGCAACGCAAAATCCGTCGCCAATGCGAAACCCGCACTTAAACGGGCGATTTGCTGGTAATAGCGTTGCGTGTCGTTATCGCCCAAGGTCTGATAAAACCGCGCATTGCTTAAGCCCAACCACAACGCGGTGGTTTTATTACGCCCCCAAAAGCCAAGATGCTGAAATAATAGGCTATCAAATTGCGCCAAGTCATTGTTTTGTATCGCCGCCATTTCTGCTTGAATAAACGGATGACAACGTATTGCCCCTTGCCCGAAAATCATCATAGTGCGGGTTAAAATGTTCGCACCTTCCACGGTGATACTAATCGGGATAACCTGATATAAACGCCCTAAATAATTTTTTGACCCTAAACAAATCCCCGAACCGCCTTGTATATCCATACCGTCATTGACCACGCGGCGCATTCTTTCGGTGAGTTCATATTTTAAAATGGCGGCAATGACAGCAGGACGTTCGCTGTTATCCAGTGCTGCATTGGTGACACACCGCGCCGCATTGAGAATATAAGTTTCTCCAGCAATACGCGCCAGCGGTTCTTCGATGCCTTCCAGTTCACCAATCGGCACATTAAATTGTTTGCGGATACGCGCGTAAGCTCCCGTATTGCGGCAGGTAAATTTAGCGGCGGCAACACTGAGCGCGGGTAAGGACACCGCGCGACCTGTGGTCAAACTGTGCATCAGCATAGTCCAGCCGTTGCCTGCTTGGGCGACACCGCCGAGCAAATAATCCAGCGGAATAAATACATCTTTACCCCAGTTCGGGCCGTTTTGAAACGCCGAATCCAGCGGGTTATGCCGCCTGCCTATCGACACACCTGCGGTATGGGTCGGAATTAACGCTACCGTGATACCGATATTTTCAGTGTCGCCGATGAGTTTATCGGGATCATAGAGTTTAAAAGCCAAACCCAATACCGTAGCAATCGGGCCGAGGGTGATATAGCGTTTTTCCCAATTCAAGCGCACACCCAGCACGCCGCCCTGAGTGCAAACAATGCCCGTATCCGTCATCGCGCCCGCATCACTGCCCGCAACAGGACTGGTCAAGGCAAACGCGGGGATTTCTTCACCCGTAACCAAACGCGGCAAATAATAATTTTTTTGCGCTTCCGTGCCGTAATGTAATAACAGTTTCGCAGGCCCTAAGGAATTAGGCACCATCACGGTGACGGCTGCCGTTGAGCAACGACTGGCAATTTTCATCACCACTTCAGAATGCGCGGTTTCAGAAAACTCCAGCCCGCCGTAGGCTTTGGGAATTATCATGCCGCAGAATTTATGCTGTTTGATGTAAGCCCACACCTCAGGCGGTAAGTCTTTGCGCTTGTGGGTAATGTCCCAATCATTGAGCATGGCGCACAGCTTTTCTACTTGGTTATCCAGAAAGGCTTGTTCATCGCTGGTGAGTTTGGCAATCGGTAAATCCTGCAACACGCTCCAGTTGGGCTTGCCTGAAAACAATTCGGCATCCCACCAAGTATTACCTGCGTCCAAGGCTTCGCGCTCGGTGTTTGACATGGCGGGCAGGGCTGTTTTCATCCACTGAAATATTTTGCGGCTGATTAATTGTCGGCGAATAAACGGTACAGTGAGAGGAATGAAAATGACCAGATAGGTAAGCCACAGAATTTGACTGAGCGGCGTTAAACCATTCAGTAACAGATAAATTCCCAGTAAGACCGCGACTGCTAAAGCGGCTTTATGTAACGATAGTTGGTGATAACTGAACAGACTGAGCAAGATAATCAGCGTGAGTAACCAGAGCATGGGTATTCTCCTCATGTTTAAATACGGGTGAGCAGGACTCCAAAACAGGTTTTGGAATTTACTTTATGACACCGATATAGAAGATAGGTTGCAGTGTAAAGTGCTTTTACGCTCATATAGCTATCTTGAATTGCAACTTCATACAGCAACCGCCGTCAGGCAGGTTGTAGACCATCATATTGCCACCCGCTTCTTCGATTAAACGATATGAGACTGATAACCCTAATCCCGTACCTTTTCCCGGTGGTTTGGTGGTAAAAAACGGGTCGAATACGCGTGACAATAAGGCTTCTGGAATACCCGTACCATTATCGCAGATAGTTAATGTCAACAAGTTATCACTGAGTTGCGCAGTCATATCAATGTGCGGTTCAATCGTTTCGCTTAAGGCATCGCGCGCATTCAGTAATAGATTGATTAACACCTGCTGTAAACTGTCCGTGCCGAATTGTATGGCGGGCAGGTTGTCGGGAAGACGGGTGTTGATGCGCACATTGGATTTTTTAAATTCACCTTCCAATAATGACAGGGTTTGGTTGATAGTATCGCTAATGCCGCAGGTTTCGGCAGCATTGGATTTAGTACGCACATAAATCAACATATTCCGCACGATGGTTTTAATACGCCCGATTTCGTGCAGTGCCTGACCCAGCACCTTGTGTATTTTTGCATCGGTGGTTTTTTCCTGAGCAAATTCCACATAATTCATTACGCCCATCAGCGGGTTATTGATTTCATGCGCCACGCCACCGACCAGCGTACCGAGTGCGGATAATTTTTCCATTTGCATCATGTGTTCACGGCTTTCTTGCAGTTCTTGATAAGCGTGACGGGTTTCTTCCAGTAAACGGGCATTTTCCAGAGAAATAGCGGCATGGGAAGTTAATAACTCCGTCATGCCTGTTTTTTCACGCGTAAAAATACCGTCCGATAAACGATTTTCCAGATACAGCACACCGATTAATAACCCTTGTTTAATGACAGGCAGGCATAAGACCGAGCGCAGACCCATGACCTGTACGTCGGGCAGGTATTGAAATTCACCTTCGGCACAGGCATTATGCAGCACCACTTTTTCATGAGTACGAAATACATAATTAACAATAGCAGGACAGACGCTCGGTGCTTTAGTCATGCTGGTATGCTGCGTTTGCAATATCGGTTGTTTGCCGATGTGATTTTCTGCTACAACTAAGGTGTCATCATGTTCCTTGATTAACAAATAACCGTGCTGCGCGCCTGAGCATTCCAATACGACAGTCATGATTTTTTGCAGCAATTGTTCCAAGTCGGTTTCTGCCGATAATGCCAGTGCGGATTTCATCAAATAGTTAATATCGAGATTGGGCAAGGTGGATAATTCATTCGTTTGGCTCATGGCAGTGATTCTATGATTGATATTATTGCTGCTTATCGCATGGTTGGTATAGGTTTTGTGTAAACGTGCGATTTTGGCTTCGGCATGGCACAGAACGTATAAACGACGCGCTTCGGCATAATAGATTTCCGCATTACCTGATGTGCTTTCCATCAACAAATCACCGACGCATTCATGCAGGTGTCCTGTCAGGAACACATAGTTCTGAGTGTGCGCACTGGCGATAGCATCCAGATAACGGTTTCTTGCGGTGCGTATCTGGTTTTGATAACGGGCAATTTCTGCGTAGATAAAGGCAAGATAGGGTTTTAACAATACGCCCAGATTTGCCCACGTTTCGACTTTTTTCAACAAGGGTCTGATGTCCGCCTGACAATACTGCCACTGTCCGCGTGGTGTCATGCGCAGCTGATTTAAGATGCGAAACACATACCACAGCCGTTTTAAAACATTATCGGTTAAACCGTGCAGATAATTTTCTACGGCGGCGAGTGATACGCTCGCGGCAACGTATTCGCCACGGTAGTATTGGCTGATGGCGAGCAGGACAAAATAACTGCCCGATGCCGCGACATAATGACTGTCTGCCCAGCGTGTTAAGGTGTCTTCCATTGCAACAGGCTGATAATCGGCTTTCATCGGCGCGACCGAACCCGCCAGCACGGCTTCAGCTAAACTGATTGAAAAAAATAATTGGTTTTTAGTAGAAAACTGCAAACATTCTTCAGCGACTTCTTCGATGTGGCGCAGATTTTTACCCTGCACCTGCAAATTCCACATCTTGGGGCCGTAAGACAGTCCTGCGTTATACAAATCGCCGCAATTCTTGCCGCATTGAATAACTCTTAAGCAATACGCCACAATGTCGGCAGGGTGAGAGCGCGAGTGCATATTGCACCAGACAATGCCGTTCATGCCGCGTGTCGCGCCGAAGGTATTGGGGTATTTGGCGCACAAATCATGTGCTAAATCTTCATAACGAAACGCCGATTCAAACTGCTCCTGTTCGCCTAAGTTAAGCCCCATGATGGAAAACGAATAAATCACTGATTCATCCATGCCACCTGCTAAACACAGTTGGGTGGATTGCGCGGCGGACAAATACAGTTGCGGTACCAGTCCTGACATATACAAATCAGGAATCAATTCGCTGTAAAACGCCAGTTCAATTTTACTTTCGCGCTCTTGGGTAAAGGGCATCATTAATATGGTATGCCAGACATCCCCTTGCGCGGCAATCTCTGTCATTAAGGTTTGCATCCGTTGCTGTGCCTGTTCAGGGTCTTCGGGTATGGCTTTATTAAAATACGCCAGACCGCGATTAGCGGTGATGATTGCCTGATTGAAATTGCCGAATGACGATAAGGACGTGGTTTGTTCAGCCAAGGCTTCGGCTTTGTCAAAATCGCTGGCAGCGTGATCTATCAATTGATTCAGCAGCGATTCTGATTCCTCATAACGTCCGCACATTAAATCGGTTTTTGCCAAGCGTTGATAGAGGCGAAACGTCAGTTGATACGCGGTTTCCCAGCAATTTTCAGGCAGATAATCATGCGCGCTGCGAAAAAAATCATTCGCCGCGTGACTGGCAAGCGCATCCAGAGCTTTGTTTCCTGCCTGAAAATTAAGATTCACCAGTTGATAAAGCATGGTTTCTTTGGTTTTTTCATCGCTGAAACCGTGCCGTTCAGCGGCTAAGTTATTGCGCGTCTCATCATTGATGACGCTTGAATAACCGCGATTAAGATGGGTGGCGATAGTGAATAAATTGTCCTGTGCGGCTAAATTTGCGCCTTCGGGTAGCGCATTCAATAAACAATTACCGATACGCCAATGAATGGCGATACGTTCTTGACTCTCGACTTGTTGCAATATCGCTTCCTGCACACGGTCATGTACAAATTGTAAATCCGCTTTATTTTCCAGCAACAGCCCCAAACTCAACACTTGTTTTAACTGTTCAAACAACTGTTCTACCGTCATGTCGGTCACTAGACCTGCATCCTTGGTAGTAAAGCGATTACCCATGCAGGCACAGTAATTAAGAATATGCAAAGTGTCGAGTGGTAATTTCTGCACTTTGGAGCTGAATAATTCAACAACGGTGCCGGGCATTTTCGTATTACGGATTTTCGCCATATCCCAGCACCAATGCTGTTTGTCATTGATATAGAGCAAATCTTCGTTGTACAGCCACGCTAAACTTTCACTGACAAACAGCGGATTACCTTCGGTCAGGTGGATGATAAATTGCGCTAAATTAGCCGTTGTTTCTAACGGCGAATCCAGAATATACGCCACCATTTCATGACAATCATCTTCATTGAGGGCTTCCAGACGAATGGCTTGTAACGCGCCGTCATGTTGTTGGATAGTGCGGATTAACTTAGTGAGCGGATGCGCGGCATCGACTTCGTTATGACGGTACGCGCCGATAAAAAATAAATACGGATGTTCCTGCGGATTGATAAACAGGTTTTGCAAAAAATCAAAAGTCGCACTGTCGCACCATTGCATATCATCAATGAACAACACTAAAGGGTGTGAGGCACTGGCAAGACACGATAAAAAACGCCCGAATAAATTATTAAACCGATGGCGGGCTTCCACAGGCGGCAAATGCCCGACTTCGGGTTGTGTGCCGATAATAAATGCCAGTTCTGGCACGACATCAATAATCACATTGCCATCATGTCCGACAGCGGCAAGAATTTTGTGTTTCCAATCGGCGACTTGCCTATCACTTTCGGTTAAAAAAGTCCGCATTAAATTACGCAGAGCCTGAATCAGCGAACTATAGGGAATATTTTTCTGATATTGATCGAATTTACCCGAGGTGAAATAGCCGCGATTACTCACCAACGGTTTTTGTAACTCCTGAATCAGGCGTGTTTTGCCGATGCCCGATACGCCAGAAATAAAAACGGAGCGAAAATTTCCCGTAATAACCGCCTCATATTCACGCTGAATCAGCGTACATTCGGTCTGCCGCCCGACCATTTTGGAGATGAAAATAATGCGCTTGCTGCGGTCACACATCCCCAGCGGAAAAAAACTCACCGTGCCGTTTGCCAGATAATCATCACGGCAACGTAATAAATCGGCTAATAACCCCGCCGCACTTTGATAGCGTTTTTCGGGGTTTTTCAGTACCAGTTTAACGATAATATCGCTCAACTGTTTGGGAACAGCGGGGTTTATTTCATGTGCTTTGGGAGCTTCTTCTGCCAGATGCGAATGAATCAGCTCCAGTGGATCGGTGGAAAAAAACGGCAGCGTACCTGTGAGCAACTCATAAAACACAATACCCAATGAGTACAAATCGGTAGAAAAATCCACCCGATAATTAATGCGTCCTGTCTGTTCAGGCGAGGTATACGCCAATGTACCACGGACAAATTCAGCGTCATAAATGAAATGGCTGACATCACGAATATCTAATGGTGTGATGAAATCGGTCAGGCGTAAAATCAGCGTTTTGGATTGAACCAGAATGTTATGCGGCTTCACGCCACCGTGAGTAATGCCCGCCTCATGCACCGCCTGCAAAATATCTGCCAAGGTGCAGGCGATAGTAAAAAAATCGGACAGGGTGACGGTGTTTTGTTGCGCCATCCACACATTCAACGGCTGTCCTGCAAACCACGGCTGGACAATAAACTGCATTTCACCGCTGACTTCCAATGCCAGCGGCGTAGAGGTACGCCCATCATGCAGCACCTTCAGGCGTTCAATTTTTTGCCGTAAATGGCGGGACTGATCGTCCCATGCCGATAAAAATTTAAGCAGTTTCAAGATCAGCGGCGTGTCGGGCTGGCTTTTGTAATAGCCTTTGTAAACCAAGGTCTGCAAACTCTCGCCGAGTTTTTCACTGAGTGCGTAAGATTGTAATTTAACTAACTCTGGCATAAACAACACCTCCGCGTGAAAAATGGCTTGAATACGATGTTCATCATAGATAGATAAGCGATAGGAGTCCAATCACTTTAAAGGCTTTACACACACATAAAGTTATTCACATTTTTTGTGGATAACTCTGTGGATAACCCCGTTTATTCATCGCTTAGTATCGGTTTTTATTACAGTTTTGTTAAATTGTATAAAAAATCGACAATTTGCGAAAAATACCAATTATCAATGACTTACAATTATAATGGTGTTTTGAAAAATCGCGGCTAAGTGTTTGATTTTTGCACTTAGTCACAGTAATGCGCTGATTGTCATCCTGTTGGACAATTTCATTTTTCAAAACGCCAACCGTGCAGAGTATAATTAAGACTGTTTAAATACCGCGCTTTTACGGCCTATTTCTCAATAACCTCACTACATAACTTCATGTCTATCAACGATACCAGCTTGCCCACAAACTTTATCCGTCAAATCATCGCCAATGATTTACAAACCAACAAACACAACGGCAAAGTTGCCACCCGTTTTCCGCCTGAACCGAACGGTTATCTGCATATCGGTCATGCAAAATCCATCTGTCTGAATTTCGGTACTGCCATCGAAAATAACGGCACTTGTAATCTGCGTTTTGATGATACCAATCCCGAAAAAGAAAGCATCGAATACATGGAATCCATCGAGCGTGATGTGCATTGGCTGGGTTTTCAATGGGCAGGACTGCACCATGCCTCCGATTATTTCGAGCAACTGTATCAATATGCCGTCCAGCTGATTGAAAAAAACTTGGCTTACGTTGATGATTTAACCGCCGAACAAATGCGCGTAATGCGCGGTACCTTGACCGAAGCAGGTAAAGAAAGTCCTAACCGTCACCGTCCTATTGCTGAAAGTCTGGATTTATTTGCGCGTATGCGTGCAGGTGAGTTTGCCGACGGTCAGTATGTATTACGCGCCAAAATCGACATGGCATCGCCTAACATCAATATGCGTGATCCCGCGCTGTATCGTATTCGCCGTGTGCATCATCACCGCACGGGTGATGCGTGGTGCATTTATCCGATGTACGATTACACCCACTGTATTTCTGACGCAATCGAAGGCATTACCCATTCTTTATGCACCTTAGAATTTGAAGACCATCGTCCATTGTATGATTGGGTACTGGATAACATCGACATTGCCTGTCATCCGCAACAGATTGAATTTGCCCGTTTGCAATTGGAATACACCATTGTCAGCAAGCGCAAATTAAACCAACTCGTGATGGAAAAACACGTCAACGGTTGGGATGATCCCCGTATGCCAACGATTGCAGGTTTACGCCGTGCAGGGTTTACCCCGAAAGCCATCCGTGATTTTTGTGAACGCATCGGCGTGACCAAACAAAACTCATGGATAGAAATGGGCGTACTGGAATACTGCATCCGCGAAGACTTGAATGAAAATGCGTTGCGGGCAATGGCGGTATTACAACCGTTGCGCGTGGTGATTACCAACTATCCCGATGACCAAGTGGAAAATCTGGAAGTCAGCAATCACCCGCAACGCCATGAACTCGGCAAACGCATCGTACCGTTTTCTAAAGTCATCCTGATTGAACAAGATGATTTTGCCGAAGTCCCACCGCCAAAATACAAACGCCTGATTGAAGGCGGCGAAGTACGTTTACGCGGCTCTTATGTGATTCGTTGTGATGAAGTCATCAAAGACGCAGACGGTCTTGTTATTGAATTACGTTGCAGTTATGACACGGAAACCTTAGGCAAAAATCCCGAAGGGCGTAAAGTGAAAGGCGTAATTCATTGGGTCTCAGAAGCGCATTCACAACCCGCTGAAATCCGTTTATACAGCCGTTTATTCACCGTCCCGCAACCTGACAACGAAGACAATTTCTTGGATGCGATTAATCACGATTCCTTGGAAGTGTTAAGTGACTGCCGCGTTGAAGCCAGTTTAGCAACTGCCAGTGTCGATAATCGCTATCAGTTTGAACGCACAGGCTATTTTTGCTTGGATGCTGTTGATAGTGTCGATGGTAAGTTAGTGTTTAATCGCACCGTGACATTGAGAGACGGCTGGGTTAAAGATTAATACGTCACTCAAACCTGCGAGGTTTTTAAAACCTCGCAGGTTTATTCTGGATTTAATATCCAATGAAGCTCGTAATTTTTCTGATAAAAAATAATGTATAAAACTATTGATTTATTCGCAGGTATTGGTGGAATCCGTTTAGGATTTGAAACACACGGCTGTGAAAATGTATTTTCCTCTGAATGGGATAACGATGCACAAAAAATGTATGCTGCTAATTTTGGTGATATACCACACGGTGATATTAATTTAATTGAACCTAGCGATATTCCTAAACACGATATTTTATTAGCAGGTTTTCCTTGTCAGCCTTTTAGTATCGCAGGTAAAGGCTTAGGTTTTGCCGATACACGCGGCACATTATTTTTTAATATTGAAAAAATATTAGAAATTAAAAAACCGCGTGCTTTTTTATTAGAAAATGTCAAACGTTTAACGACACACGATAATGGTCAAACATTTTCGGTGATATTGGAAAAATTAAAAAATCTAGGTTATACCGTTTATAGCCGTGTGTTTAATTCGTTGGATTTTGGTTTGCCGCAAAAACGTGAGCGCATTTATATTGTTGGTTTTTTGCAACCCGTGCATTTTGATTTTCCAACACCGTTAGGTTATTACCAACCGTTAAGCGAATTATTAGAAAATGATGACGCTATTGAGCCGAGTTATTTTCTGTCTGAAACTATCAAGCAAAAACGCTTGAATGCCGTAAAAGGAACGCCACCATTTCCGTCAATATGGCATGAAAATATCGGTGGTAATATTTCAGCATTGCCTTATTCGTGCGCATTGCGAGCGGGTGGCAGTTATAACTATCTGGTGGTTAATGGTGTGCGGCGTTTAACGGCTAGAGAAATGTTGCGTTTACAAGGTTTCCCCGATGATTTTAAAATTGTGTTGCCTTATTCGGGCGTACGCAAAGTGGCAGGTAATTCGGTTTCTGTGCCTGTGATTAAAGCGATAGCGGGTGAAATGATAAAAGCATTGCAAGCACAAAAAGCTTTTAAACCTCAATTGACACAATCACGTTTATTCGAATTAGAAGTATGAATACCGTAGAAGCCAAGCAAGCATTAGATAAAGTGATTGATAAAGCGCGGGTGCATCTTTATAAACCCATACAAATCGCTGAAATTCTTTATCGTGACCGCGTTGAACAAGATATTAAGCTCACAGAACTAGCGACTTATCGCACGCAATCAAAAAAGTGGCGTGATGTGATATGTATTCAATTTTTAGGCAGAACCAGCACCTCATCGGCACGTTATCAGGATGATGTATTTAATGACAATGCTGTTCCACCCGCTGTTTTAGACATACTGGGTAACGAAAATAGAGCGACAAACGGTATCGTTGAAGCCTATATTTACCGCAAGTTTTTACAACGGTTTAGCCAAATGTCCACAGGCTTGGATTATTGTGTAACACACGATAAAACTAATTTTAAACTGGATGAATTTTTGGCAATGTTTTGGCATGAAGCAGGATTACGCCGAAGTATCGACAAAGTTTATGAAATTATTGTTTATGCGTTATTCGCCACGCTCGTTGAAGCACTTGAAGTGTCGGTTGCTGTGAGTATGAATCCCGATAAAACCGATATTCTCAACGAATTTGCCGATTTTGCAAAAAGCGTTATCCAACTGACTCCAGAGCAAACGACAATAAATCTCAAAGCCAGAATAAACCGTATCGGTGTTACCAATGCCGCTGACCGTGGGCTGGATATGTGGGCGAATTTTGGTCTAGTGATACAAATCAAACACCTGTCTTTAACAGAAGAGTTGGCAGAAAACATTGTGTCTTCGGTATCTGCTGACCGCATTGTTATCGTGTGCAAAGATACGGAACAGAAAATTATCATTTCCTTGCTTAATCAACTGGGTTGGAAATCGAAAATTCAAAGCATAGTCACTGAAAGCGATTTACTGCGATGGTATGAAAAAGCCCTACGCGGTAAATTTGCTGATTTAATTGGTGAAGCGATGTTAAAAAAATTATCGGATGAAATACAAGTTGAATTTCCCAGTACGGACAAAAAAGAGTTTCTGAGTTTCATAGAAAAACGGGGCTATCACAAAATAACCAATGAAAATTGGTAACTGGGCAGGTTGAATTATAATTTTTCCCAACTCAATATCAGTTTAACAAAACAATTTTCAAGGAGTCATAAAATGCCTAGCACCATACTGAGCGAAACCGCCGCCAGCCTTTTAGCACTCAAAAATGACCCACTCGCTATCGTGGCGGCGGGGGATGGTTTTCCTGTGGCTATTTTGGATCATGATGAACCTGCATTTTATTGTATTCCAGCGCGAACGTTTGAAACGCTAATGGATAAGCTGGAAGATATGGAATTAGCCGCTATTGTTGAATCAAGAAAATCTCAAGCGGAAATAGATGTGGCGTGGGATGAACTTTAATATAGTGATTGATTGTTGCTGTTGGTAAACGTGAACGCAATGAAGTGTATAAAACAGCCGCGAAACGCTTGTAAGTATTGAAAGCACTTACCCCTTAACTCAGTAGCAACTTAAATTAATTTCAAATTATGCAACTCAAAACACTCACCAACCAAACCATCGCCTTAGCGGGTATCGCGCAAGCGGCCGCCTTGGTACATCAACTTGCAACCACGGGTAAGGCAGATAACGCCGCATTGGAAGCCAGTATCGGCAGTGTGTTAAAGATAGATTCTGACACGGTGCTGGATATTTACGGCGGACTGGATAATCTAAAACTGGGCTTGGATCAACTGAGCGGGCAGATGACAGGTTATAAAATCGCCGAACCACAACAGGCGCGTTATTGTGCGTCGCTGGTATTTTTAGAAAATCGGTTGGCGAAAGAAACGCAAATGCTCAACATCATTCAAACGGGCATTATTAAAGCCCAGATTCAAGCGGATCAATTTGGTTTGCTGCATGAAAATGTACTTGCCAATTTGGGTGGTTTGTATCAGGAAACGCTCAGTACCTTGCAGCCGCGCATTATGGTCAACGGCAATCCTGATTATTTATCGCGCCCTGATATTGCCAATAAAATCCGCGCCTGTTTATTAGCGGGTATTCGTTCGGCGTTGTTATGGCGGCAATGCGGCGGGACGCGCTGGACGTTTTTGTTCAGTCGTAAAAAAATGCAAACCGAATTAGAACAGTTAGTAAAACAGGTACGGTAATGACAACTTTAATCAGTGCCAAGCAACTCACCCGTTATTACGGCAAGCACTGCGCCGTTAATAACGTCAGTTTTGAACTGGAAAAAGGGCAGATAATCGGCTTTTTAGGCGTGAATGGTGCGGGTAAAACCACTACGCTGCAAATGTTGTGCGGCAATCTCGCACCCAACAGCGGCGAGATTGTTATCAATGGTTTTGATATGCAGACCGAACCTAAAGCCGCCAAGCGTAGTTTGGGTTATGTGCCTGACACGCCGCCGCTGTATAAAGACCTGAGTGTGCGGGAGTTTTTACGCTATTGCGCTCAACTGCACGGTGTGCCGAAAGCCGACATTGCCACCGCCGTCAAATTGGCAGAAACACGTTGCGGTTTAACAGAGGTCAGCGGGCGTTTGATTGGTAATTTATCCAAAGGCTATCAGCAACGTATCGGTATTGCGCAAGCCATTGTCCATAATCCCGATGTGATTATTCTCGATGAACCGACGGTGGGACTTGATCCGCTGCAAATTATAGAAATTCGTAAGCTGATACGCGAGTTGGGTGAACATCATGGGGTTATTTTTTCTACGCATATTTTGTCCGAAGTGCAGGAATTGTGTACCGATGTGTTGATGATTCGGGAAGGGAGTTGCGTGTTGAAGGCGCGGATTGCCGAGTTACCTGCGGAAAAATCCTTGGAAGCATTGTTTATTGAGCTGATGCAAACGCCGTCAGTGGGTAATGTATGAATAGTTTGATGCCCCAGCGGCTACAAAGACCTGCGAGGTTTTTAAAACCTCGCAGGTCTAGTTCTCAACTTTTTGGTGTCTTATGAGCATGATTTTCACAATCGCCGCCCGCGAGTTTAAAAGCCTGTTTTTATCCCCGTTGGCGTGGACGATATTAGCCATTTTGCAATTCATTCTGGCGTTTTTATTTTTAACGCAGGTGGAAAATTTCACCCTGCTGCAACCGCAACTGGCGACGATGGAAAACGCGCCCAGCCTGACGGATATAACAGTCACGCCGTTGTTCGGTAATGCAGCCATTATTTTATTATTGGTTACGCCGTTATTAACCATGCGTTTGATTTGCGAAGAACGCCGTAATAAAACCCTGACGCTGTTGCTGTCTGCGCCGTTATCCAACGCGGACATTATTATCGGTAAATATTTGGGCAGCTTAGGTTTATTAGCCACGATTGTAGCGTTGATTACGCTGATGCCGTTATCGTTGCTGATAGGCGGTACGCTGGATTTCGGTAAATTATTTGCCAACATATTAGCGTTGTTATTGCTATCTGGCGCGTTTGCGTCCATCGGCTTGTTTATGTCCTGTCTTGCCAATCATCCGACCGTTGCCGCAATGAGTGCGTTTGGTGCGTTGTTTGTGCTGTGGATTTTGGACTGGTCGGCTGGTTTGGCAGATAAACCCAGCGGCTTGTTTCAATACCTGTCGATACTCAGGCATTTTCAGGCGATTCAAAGCGGTCTGCTGGCGACTTCCGATGTGAGTTATTTTCTGTTGTTTATCAGCTTATTTTTACTGCTCAGTGTGCGTCGTCTGGATAAGGAACGGTTACAAAAATGAAACTACCTCCACGCTTGAAAAATACCTTAATCACACTGGTAATAGTCGGCTTATTGGGCGGTCTGGCGGCATTGACACAGCGTTATTCCGCACAAATCGACATCACGGGTAATGCCAGTAATACGCTGTCCGATGCGTCAGAAAAAGTGTTGGCTAATCTGCCCGATAAAGTCCAAATCACGGCGTATCTTAAAAAAGACGCAATTATCAGGCGACAAATTGAACAGCTGATAGCGCGTTATCAGGATCATAAAGCCGATATTAATCTCACGTTTATTGATCCTGCCTCTATCCCCGAAAAAACCCGCGAATTAAATATCGGTTCAGAAGGCGGCATTATCATTGAATATCAAGGGCGCATGGAGCGTTTGATTTTTATTGATGAAGCAACCTTGACCAATGCCTTATTGCAACTGGCGAATGCCAATGAACGCTGGGTATCTTTTTTAGCAGGGCATGGTGAGCGTGTTGCTAATGGCATTGCCAATTTTGATTACGGCACTTTCGGTAAAGCCTTGGATCAGCACAAAATCAAAGCGCAATCGCTGAATCTGGCAACCGTGCAGGCGATTCCTGATAATTCCAATTTGCTGGTTATATCTGCGCCTGCGGTACCGCTAATGGCGGGTGAAATCACCTTGATTAAGCAGACCATCGACAAGGGCGGCAATCTGTTCATATTGACCGATCCTAACAATGCCAATTTAACGCCGTTGCTGGATTACATCGGTATTCGGGTGTTGGCGGGGACGCTGGTTGATGGGCAATCAAAACTGTATGGCATTGATGATCCCAGTTTCGTACTGGCGAGTGAATACAGCAAACACCCGATTACCAAAGGTTTTCAAACCATCACTGTGTATCCTGTGACTGCCGCATTGGATTCCGATTTAACCAGCCCGTTTAAAGCCGAAGTGTTGCTCAGCAGTGCCAAACAGTCGTGGACAGAAACCAGTCCTGTGTCAGGCAAAATCCGTTTTGATGCAGGCGGCGTGGAACGGGCAGGGCCGTTGAATTTTGCTTACGCACTGACTCGTAAGGTCAATGATATTGAACAACGCATTGTCGTGGTCGGTGATGGTGACTTTTTATCTAATACTTATATCGGTAATGTCGGCAATTTAGACATGGGCTTACGCATGGTCAATTGGCTGATTCATGATGATAAATTCATTGATATTCCTGCTAAAACCACACCTGATAGCAAGTTGCAGTTAAGCAATACCGCGATTGCCGTGCTGAGTTCCGGCTTTTTGATTGTGTTGCCCGTGTTGTTGTTGGGTACGGGATTTTGGGTGTGGCGCAGACGGAATCGGCGGTAAATGGGTTGTACTTTCCCTGTGATTAAAGGCTGGTATTAAACTGTTCGTTATCGCCACAAACTAATTTTTAAAGAACTCTATAGCGAACCCCTCATTTGAAAAGATCTATTTTTCGCCAATTTCAGGACATGAAAGCATGGCAGCTCACGTTGTACACGGTACTGTTTTCGGTATTGATGACTGAAATGATTGTTGCCGGTATGGGGATGCTGTTAAAGGGATATGTACCGCTGGATTATTTATTCACGGGATTAGCCGCTTCTTTTTTTATGGCTTTTCTGGTGGTAAACCTACTGCTTGAATTTCGTACCCAATTTGTTGAAAGTCAGCTGCAACTGCACACCATCATTGATACCGAGCCTGAATGCGTGAAGTTGATGGCGGCAGACGGTACGTTATTACAAATGAATCGTGCGGGCTTGATGCTCATCGAAGCGGATTCTTCAAGTCAGGTGATTGGTCATTGCGTACACCAACTTATTCTGCCTGAATATCGGGCTGCCTTTATAGCATTGACCAAGCAAGTATTTGCCGGTGGGTCGGGTAATCTGGAATTTGAAATACAAGGACTTAAAGGCACGCATCGTTGGCTGGATACTCATGCGGTGCCGTTGCGCGATGGTGACGGTAATATCAGCGCATTGTTGTCTATTACGCGTGATATTACTGAGCGCAAACGAGCTGAACAAGCACAGCAGGAAGCGTTGGATCGATTGGAAAAAATTGCCGGTCGTCTGCCTGGAATGGTGTATCAATATAGATTAAACCCAGATGGCGGGACTTCCATGCCTTATGCAAGTCCCGCTATTCAGGGTATTTTTCATCTTACCCCTGAAGACGTGCGTGACAGCACCGCTAAAATTGATGCTTTGCATCACCCCGAAGATCAGGAGCAGATTATTACGTCTACTCAGGTATCCGCACAAAATTTAACACCGTGGCAACATGAATATCGGCTGCGCTTTGACGACGGTAGCGAGCGTTGGCTATTAGGTAACGCCTTGCCTGAACGAGAGGCAGATGGTGCAACGTTATGGCATGGGTTTATTACTGATATAACTGAAAGCAGGCAAGCCGCACTCGAAAAACGTAACAGCGAAGAACAGTTAAAGGCATTTTACGAATTAAATTTAGTGGGACTGGCAATTACGTCACCTGAAAAAGGCTGGCTTCGTATTAATCAATGTCTGTGTAATATGCTGGAATTTTCAGAACAAGAGTTGCGCAACATGACGTGGGCTGAATTAACCTACCCAGATGATTTAGCTGCTGATATTGCACAATTTGAAAAATTGCTGGCAAATGAAATGAATAGTTACACGCTGGAAAAACGCTTTGTCAGTCGAACCGGTAAAATCATTTTCACTACATTGGTCGTGAGTTGTGTTCGTAAAGCGGGCGGTGAAGTGGATTATGCTTTAGAGATGGTCGAAGACATTACCCGGCGCAAACAAGCCGGTCAGCAATTACAAAAAAGTGAAGAGCAGCTCCAATTAGTGTTAGAAGGCGGGCATTTAGGTTTCTGGGACTGGAATCTGGTTACTAATGAGGTGGAGCGCAATGTTGTTTGGGCAGAAATGCTGGGTTATACCTATGAGGAAATCAAAAATACCACGCAACAATGGGAAGATTTTGTTTACCTCGATGACCGTGAGCGGGCATGGCAATCCATTGATAACGCCTTAAAAGGCGATACTCCCTATCATGAAACGGAATATCGTATGGTGCATAAAGACGGCAGCATCAGATGGATATTAGATCACGCCAGTGTTGTACAACGCGACAGTAACGGGCAACCTGCGCGTATGACAGGTACACATACCGACATTACCGAATTAAAACGCATGGAACAGCAACTGCGTGATAGTGAAGCTTTTACCACCAGTATTATTGATTCACTGACTTCACATATTGCCGTGTTAGATGCGCAAGGCAAGATTATTGCGGTTAATAACGCATGGCTGCAATTTGGTGAAAACAATGGTTTGCATGAAGCTGATTACTCCACCTTGGGTGTAAATTATTTGGATGTGTGCCAAAAAGCGATTAATGGCGTGAATGGTGAAGAATCCAGTGAAGTTAAAGACGGTATTCTGGCAGTGTTGGCAGGGTCAATTGATCATTTTTATTTAGAGTATCCCTGTCATGCACCTAACCAAAAACGTTGGTTTTGCCTGAATGTGTCACCCTTAAAAGGGTCGCGCTCAGGCGTGGTTGTCAGTCATGAAAATATTACGATACGCAAGCAGGCGGAAACACAATTGCGTATCTCCGCCACGATATTTGAAGCGCAGGAAGGGATGTTAATTACTGATACTAACAGCGTTATTCTTAATGTTAATCAGGCATTTACACAGATTACTGGCTATAGTGCCGCTGAAATCATAGGAAAAACACCGCGCTTATTGCGTTCGGGGCGACATGATAAATCGTTTTATATTGATATGTGGCAACACATACTTGATGCAGGCGTATGGAAGGGTGAAATATGGAATCGGCGTAAAAATGGAGAGATTTATCCGCAATGGCTGACTATTACCGCTGTTAAAAGCAATAACGACACATTCGTTACGCATTATGTGGCAACCTTAACCGATATTACCGAGCGTAAGCTGACTGAAGAGCATATCAATCAATTGGCATTTTATGACCCCTTAACCCGATTACCCAACCGCCGATTATTACACGAACGCCTCAAACACGCCATTGAAGGGAGTCATCGGACAGGCAGTCAAGTCGCGGTATTAATGCTGGATCTGGATAAATTTAAAGTCGTTAATGATAATTTTGGTCATGCTGTCGGTGACGAATTATTACAACAGGTTGCCGTGCGGATTAAAGCGCGGTTGCGTGAAACGGATACGGTGGTGCGTTTAGGCGGCGATGAGTTTGTGGTACTCATAGAAGAGATAGAGCATTATGAACACATTTCTCATGTTGCCAGTGATCTTATTGCCGCATTGACGCAATTATTTACCGTGCGTGACAATTGTGATGCTTATATCGGTGTCAGTATCGGTATTGCCATTTATCCGCAGCATGGTGATAGTGTCGATGCACTGCTGGATAATGCCGATGTAGCACTGTACCATGCCAAAGACGAAGGGCGCGGCTGTTTCGCCTATTTTTCAGAAGAACTCACCCAAAAAGCCCGCGAACGTATCGCGTTGGAAGTGCGGCTGCGCCGTGCTATTGAACAGCAAGAGCTGGAAGTTTATTTTCAAGCGCAAGTTGATATTAACAGTGACCGCATTATCGGTGCGGAAGCCTTGGTTCGCTGGCATGACCCTGTTAAAGGCTTTGTTACGCCGAGTGAATTTATTCCCCTTGCCGAGGAAACAGGGCTGATTATTCCGCTGGGTGAATTTGTACTTAAAGAAACCTGCCGATTGGGGCGGCAATGGCGGGATGACGGTTTGCCTGCGGTTACCTTGGCGGTTAATGTCTCGCCGCATCAATTTCGCCGCAGTGATATTAGCGCGCTGGTTGCCGAGGTGCTGCATGATAGCGGCTTTCCCGCCGAATATCTGGAACTGGAAATTACTGAAAGCGGCTTGATGGACAATCAGCAACACGCGATGGCTATTCTCAAAACCCTGCATCATCAAGGCGTGCGCATTGCCATTGATGATTTTGGCACGGGCTACTCCTCTTTGGCGTATCTGAAATATTTTCCTTTGGATGTCTTAAAAATAGACAAAACTTTTATTGATGATATTCCCTTTTTACAAGGCGACATGGCAATCACAGCGGCGATTATTGCTATGGGGCATCATCTAGGCTTTAAAGTGTTGGCGGAAGGTGTCGAAACGGCTGAACAACTGGCATTTTTACGTCAACACGGGTGTGATATATATCAAGGTTATTTCTGTAGCAAACCTGTACCAGCGAGTGATTTTGTGAAATTATTACTGAATGAATAGAACGCCTCCGCGCCTTAATTGCAAAATTAATAACGGCAAGTTCTTTAAAGACCCGTAGTCATGCCTAACTCATTATTCCACTTCAATCGCACCATTTACCCGATTATATTTTTATCTGATGCTCTCTATTTATAAGCTGTTGACGTGGTTGATTTTATTGCTGGGACTGGCGGGTTCCAGTGTGGCAAGTTACTGGATGAAAGTGGATGTAGAGACGCGTGAATACCAACAATTTTTCTATGACTGCGAAGAAATAAAACTGAAAATAGAGGCGCGATTGAAAGCCCATGAACAAACTCTGTTAAGTGGTGCCGCTATGTTCGCCGCATCAGAAGCAGTCACGCGGCAAGAGTGGCAATCCTATGTAAAACTTTTGCGTATCAATGAACATTTTAACGGTATTCAGGGCTTGGGTTTTTCCTTATGGATTCCCGCCGCACAACTGGCAGCACATCTGGCGCGTATGCGTGCCGAAGGTTTTCCTGATTACACGGTACGACCTGAGAACAAGCGCGAAGCCTACACCTCGATTGTCTTTTTAGAACCATTTGTTGACCGCAACTTACGCGCGTTTGGTTACGATATGTATTCCGAACCCGTGCGCCGTACTGCAATGGAGCGGGCGCGTGATGAAAATACCGTCGCGCTGTCGGAGCAAGTGACGTTAGTACAGGAAACTGATAAAGATATTCAAGCAGGCGCGTTGATGTACGCGCCTGTGTACAGAAAAAATCAACCCATAGACACGGTAGAACAACGCCGTGCCGCGCTGTTCGGATGGGTGTACAGTCCTTTTCGCATTAATGATTTGCTGACTAATATTGTGTTACCTGTGCAAGGCAATAAAGCAGCACAAGTGCATTTGCGTGTTTATGACGGTAATAACACGCAGGCAGATCATTTGTTATACGCCAGTCATAAAAGTGCGGCTGATAACGGCAGTGATGGAAACATACTGCTGACCAGCTATTTTAACGGCACAATCTGGACATTACAGTTTGAACAAATTGCAGGGGCTGGCGCAGCGGATTACAGCAAGGCATGGATTACGCTGATTACGGGCATTTTCATCAGTACCTTATTGTTTTTATTATCATATTCCTATCTGAATACCCGTATCACCGCCGCGCGCATTGCCGCCAGACTCACTGAACAACTGCAAGAAAGTGAAAGCCGTTTTCGTTTACTGGCAGACTCTGCGCCTGTACTGATTTGGTTGGCGGGTGTCGATAAACTGTGTTACCAATTCAACAAAGGCTGGCTGGATTTTACGGGACATACATCAACGCAGGAAGCGGGTAACGGCTGGGCAGCAGGCGTACACACTGACGATCTTCAACATTGTCTGAACATTTACAACACGGCATTTGACGCGCGTTTACCGTTTAAAATGGAATACCGTTTACGTCGTTATGACAACGAATATCGCTGGTTATTGGATACGGGAGTACCGCGTTTTAACGATGACGGTGTGTTTCTTGGTTATATAGGCTCCTGTGCGGATATTACCGAGCATAAACACGCCGAAGCCGAATTGCGCGCCAGTGAAAACAAATTCCGTATATTGGTTGAGAAAATGCCGTTGCCACTGGTTTTTGCAAAAAATACCGGTGAATTACTTTATATTAATGATCGTTTTACAGCACTGTTCGGCTACACGCTGGATGATATACCTACTCGTGAACAGTGGTACTTGCTTGCCTATCCTGATAAAAAATACCGACAACAGGTAATTAGGATATGGCAAAGCGTTATTAATCAAGCGATAGAGTGTGCGACCGATATAGAATCGCGCGAATATAACGTGACCTGTAAAAACGGTGATGTACGCGTCGTCGTCATTTCAGGGATTTTCGTTGAAGATAACTTAATTCTGACGTTTATTGATATTACTGAACGCAAACAGGCGGAAATAAGGATAGAAAAATCCTTATCGCTGCTTTCTGCAACATTGGAATCCTCCAGTGATGCCATGCTGGTTGTTGACCTCAATAATATCTGGGTGTTGCACAATCAGAAGTTTATCGACTTATGGCATATCACCGATGAAATTATCGCCGCTAACGATGATAATGCCGCCTTGTTGTATGTATTGAATCAACTGGAAGATGCGGATGGTTTTTTGCATAAAGTGCAGGAGCTGTATCACACGCCAGAAGCCAGTTCCTTTGATATTATTCATTTTAAGCAGGGGAAAATCGTTGAGCGATATTCCATTCCGCAGCGCGTGAATGGTGAGGTGGTCGGCAGAGTGTGGAGCTTTCGCGACATTACTGAGCGAGCCAATGCCGAACACGCTTTGCAAAGGGAAAGCGAAAAAAACCGCGCGTTGTTGCGCAATGCCAGTGACGGCATTCACATTCTTGATTTTGATGGCAATATCATCGAAGTCAGCGATTCATTCTGTACCATGCTGGGCTATCGGCGTGATGAGATGATTGGTATGAATGTGACGCAATGGGATGTTAATTTCTCCGCTGATGACTGTATTCGGATAGTCAGACAACAATTCGCTGAACCGGTTCGCGCACTGTTTGAGACCCGCCATCGCTGTAAAGATGGGCTTATTATTGATGTCGAGGTCAGCGGTTATCCACTTGAACTGGACGGCAAATCAGTGCTGTTCAACTCATCACGCGATATTACCGACCGCAAGCAAGCAGAACAGGCATTGAAGGAAAGTGAACTTAAATTCAAAACAGTGGCTGATTTTGCTTACGATTGGGAATACTGGGTGGATAAAGACGGTGAAGTGATTTATATATCGCCTTCATGCGAAAGAATAAGCGGCTATAGTGCAGAAGAATTTTTAGCCGACAGACAGCTTCTGAAAAAAATAATACATCCTGATGATGAAAAACTATGGAATGACCATGCAGGAAAGGCGCATTTCTTTGATAATACCGATGAGCTGGATTTTAAAATCATAAAAAAAGACGGTTCTATCGCTTATATCGGACATTTATGCAGACCCGTGTTTGATAATCAGGGTCATTCTCTGGGCAGACGCGTCAGCAATAGAGATGTGACCGAGCGCAAACAGGCGGAAGCGGCACTGCGTATTGCCGCCACCGTGTTTGAATCGCAAGAAGGCATGATGATTACCGATGCCAACGAAGTTATTCTTAATGTCAATCGGGCGTTTACGCTGATTACGGGCTACAGTGCCGATGAGGTTATCGGTAAAACACCGCGCATATTACATTCCGAACACCAGAATAAAGAATTTTATAAGGCGATATGGCAAGACATTTATGACACGGGTGCATGGCAGGGCGAAATATGGAATCGGCGCAAAAATGGTGAAGTCTATCCAGAGCAACTGACCATCACGGCGGTAAAAGGCAGCGACAATATAGTGACCCATTATGTAGCCACGCTTTTCGATATTACAGAACGCAAAGCCACCGAAAAGTACATTCACCATCTGGCATTTTATGACCAATTGACGCAATTACCCAACCGCCGTTTGTTACAGGAACGCCTGAAACACGGTATTGAGCTTAATCATCGCACGGGTAGTCAAATGGCGGTGTTAATGATGGATCTGGATAAGTTTAAAGCGGTTAATGACACCTTGGGTCATGCCGCAGGTGATGAGTTATTGCAACAGGTCGCCAAGCGCATTAAAGCCCGCTTGCGCAAAGTCGATCTGGTGGCGCGGTTAGGCGGTGACGAGTTTGTGATATTAATAGAAAATGCCAGTCGTTGTGAAGATGTCGCTCACATTGCCGAGGTCATTATTCATACCTTAAGTCAGCCGTTTACCCTGTCAAAAAATCATGAAGTCTTTATCGGAGCCACTATTGGCGTTGCGATTCATCCACAGCATGGCAGTGATATGAATCAACTCATGGATAATGCCGATGCGGCGTTATATCATGCTAAAGAGCATGGACGCGGCTGTTTTGCCTGTTTTTCTGAAGACATGACCAGAAAAGTCTAGTACACCGTCAGTTTAGTGATGACGCTAGATCTGCGAGGTTTTAAAAACCTCGCAGGTCGTTATTAAAATTAGATGCTGGTATATTGTTCAATCAGATTTTGTAACTGGTCTTTATTCAACAGATGACTGTCAACTTTAAGATACGCAACCTCTTCTTCATGATGCACGGTGACTTCCACAACACCTGCAATCGCCAATAACTGACTGACAAATTCACTGCTGGTCTGCTCACTGACGTTTTCCAGAGAAATCAGCATATTGCTTAAGTAGCGCGGTTGTTTCATGGTTAATGACACCAAAAACCAACTGAATGCCATCACTGCGCAAAATAAAAAGACCGCCGTCACGCCATAACGTCCGTTAAACCAGCCGCCTAACGCGCCGCCTAAAAATAAGCCCATGAACTGTGAGCTGGAATACGCACCCATTGCCGTGCCTTTTAAATCGGCGGGTGCAGTTTTGGAAATTAACGAGGGCAGGGTAGCTTCCAATAAATTAAAACCGCAAAAAAACACCCACAACAAGCCGATAATACTGATTAACTCCTCATGCAGAAACGATAAGCCCAGCGTTGATAATGCCAACACCGCAACTGCCCCTAAGAACACCGCTTTCATCTTGCGTTTTTTTTCTGCCAGAATAATGAACGGAATCATCACCGCCATTGAGGTGGCAAACACGGGTAAATACACCTGCCATTCCTGCCCAGCCTGTAAACCTGCCTGACGCATTAACGAGGGAATAACGACAAAAATTGCCATTAAAAGAAGATGCTGCACAAAAATACCGTAATCCAGACGCAATAAATCAGGATTTTTTAACGCACTCATGGCTTGTTCTGGGACAAATTCAGCATCACGGTGTAGTTTGGATTTTTGCGGATTCGGCACCACATACAGTACCGACAACATCGCCAACAACGTTAATACCGCCGTGGCTGCAAACACCATCTGCACGCCGCCAAATCCTGAAATAATAGGCCCTGCAACCATACCGATACCAAAAGACGCGCCAATACTCGCACCAATCATCGCCATTGCTTTGGTTCTATGCACTTCCTGCGTTAAATCCGCTACCAATGCCATGACCACTGCCGACACCGCCCCTGCACCTTGAAACGCCCGCCCGATTAATACGCCATAAATGGTGCTGGATAACGCGGCGATAACGCTACCAATAAAGAATAACGATAAGCCAATCAGAATGATTTTTTTACGCCCGAATTTATCCGACAACAAACCAAAGGGAATTTGCAGCAACACTTGCGGCAAGCCATAAATACCCATTGCCAAGCCAATCAGCGCAGGTGTTGATCCTTCCAGTTGTTCAGCAAACAGCGGCAATACGGGCAAAATCATAAATAGCCCCAGCATTCGCAACGCATAGACGCTTGCCAATGACCAAGTGGCACGTTTTTCCGATGCACTCATCGGGCTGGTAATATCTTGCACGTTTGTCAAAACCGATTACTCCTTATGTTTAGCGTGTAGCGATAAACGCCGAAGTACCCATTATAGCAATCCTTGATGTTAAAAAGACCTTTCAGGTTTTGGAAAACTTGAATAGTCTAAAAATTGTTAAGCTGAGAGAGAACGTGTTCTGGTGTGATGTCGGTTAAACAGCGGGTGTGTTCTAACGGGCAGTCGCGTTTAAAACACGGAGAGCAGGGCAAGCCTAAATAAATAATTTTGGCGTTATCGCTTAACGGCGGGGTGAAATCGGGATCGGATGAGCCGTATACCGCAATCAGGTTTTTATTTAAGGCACTGGCAACGTGCATTAAACCTGAATCATTACTGACAACTACATCGGCTAAGGATAATAAATCCACTGCGTCAATCATGCTGGTTTTGCCGCTGAAATCGACACAGCGATTATCAGCAAGACGGTTGATTTCAGCCGCCGCCGCGGTATCTTTTGGTGAACCTAACAGCCACACTTGCCAGCCGTCGCTGATTTTTTGTCGGGCTACGGCGGCATAATGGGTGACGGGCCAGCGTTTGGCTTCGCCGTATTCTGCCCCTGCACACAGGGCTAACACTTTTCGGTCAGTGGGTAATTGGTAGTGGGCAATGAGTTGTTGCTGGTGTGCTGGATTGCTATTAAAGACAGGGGCAGGGCAGTCGGGTACACCCTGAAACGTTGCAGGCAAAGCAAGCGCGACAAAGCGTTGTACGGTTTTGGTTAATACAGTTTTATCCAGTCGCCGTACATCGTTGAGTAAGCCCCAACGACATTCGCCGACATAACCTGTTCTGACGGGGATATTGGCAAAAAATGGCGTTAATGCGGATTTCCAAGTGTTGGGTAGTAAAATTGCTTGGTCATAATGATGGTCACGCAACTGTCTACCCAGCTTGATACGCATCATTAGACCCAGTTTATTGCGTACCGACGGCATTTCAATTGCCAGAGACACCTCGGGCATCCGTGCCAATAATGCCAGTGTCCACGGCGGGGCAATGACATCAATCTGACAGTCTGGGTGTTGTTGTTTCAAAGTGATAAACAGGCTTTGCGCCATGACCATATCACCTACCCACGATGCTCCGACAATTAAAATACGCACGTTACAGGCGGGTGTTATTTTTTAACAAAGTTGAAGCTGTCCGCGACAGGTTCAATTTGAAACACGCGGTTGGGCATTTTGGTGTTGTAGCTTTTTTCTTTGCCGTCTGCGTTGCGTTCGCGCAATTTGAAGGTATTGCAATCGGCGATAAGATGCGTACCGAAGGGGGTTTCAATCGCGTCCTGTACCCATTTGACAGGGAAACGCGGATTTGTGCCTTGTACTCTTTCGATAAACTGGAAGTTTTTATCGTAAATCAGCACTTCACCGTTGCGCGAGTTGGACAGCATATAGCCTTTGGAATGCGGACGAATATGGTGCGCACCGTTTAAGCCTTCAATCACAATATCATGTTGCAAGGTGTCTCTATCAATACGCGCTACTTTGCCTTGATAGAACAAAATAGTCAGCACTTTGTTGTTGTCGTAAGGGTCAACCGTTGCGGAATTCATGTGCGTGGTTTGTAAACGACCCGGATAATTTTTCAGGCGGTGATCCATTGTTTTATCAATGACGCGCGTGCCGCCGCCGTAGGCTTGGTCGTAACCGTGTTCGGTTGCCCACCACGACCAGATTAAGGCACCTGATAAATCAAATTCCAAAATAGCATCCACGCCGCTGGCAGTGACCATCAAGCCGTTTTCAGTGCGGCGCAGTGAGCGCACTTGGGTGAGTAATGGGCTGCGGATTTCTAAATCAATTTCGCCGTTGTCATTGAGTCGGGCAATGTGTTCATCACCTGATACGCCTTCTTCGCTGCATGGTAAACCTGTGATGAAATACAAGCCTTCACCTGCGACATACTGCATTCCGAAGGGTTTAATCGGGTATATTTCACCCAGTGATTTTATGCCGCCTAATTCGCCGTTGTGTTCAAATAATTCCAGTTTGCCGCCGGGTAAACCTCTGAATACATCATTGGATTTATCTTTGCCGCGAATGATGCGGTTTAATCTGAACTTTACATAATCCCAGTTGGTTTGCGGGTAGGAAACGACGAATTTCATGCTGTTTGCTCGGTTGTAGTTTAAATGAGTTATCTGTTGCGGAGACCGCAGAGGTTTTAAAACCTCTGCGGTCTTTGTACTACTTGATGATTTAGCGCATGGATTTTAAGCGACCTGATTTTTTCAAAAAGCGCATGGTTAAGAATGCGCACGTCATGATAACGGTGATGCTGATTAATAGCGTTTGGTAGTCGCCTAATTTATTGGTTAAATTCAATTTCCATGCAATTAAACCCACAGGCACCATGACGGACATGAAAATAGTGCCGCCATCTTTAACCGCAACCGCAGGCCAGTCGAATTGGTAGCCTTTGACAGTGTCTGAGAGACCGGAAAGATTGGGTATCCAGCGTGGCACATCGTTGCAAAAATCAGCGTAGGCTTGTCCGAATTTTTCGCCTAAAAAAGTTTCTTCACTGTGGACAATCAGTCGATAAATGGCTAAGAAAGATAATGAACCGACAATAATACTGCCCCAGTTGCCCGCAACAAATAAGTAACCTATCGCAATCAGCAGATTGCCGACGTATAACGGATTTCTGCAATGGGAAAATAGTCCGCCTGTGACTAGATCTTCTGCATAAATGCGTCTGTTGCGTCCGCCACGGACAATGTAATCAAGCCCGATAGTGGTGATGCGAAACAACTGCCCTAAGGCAACCATCAATAAACCTGCGGTCATAATAAAACAACTGCTAGCATCGGTTAATGCCACAGGCGGCCAGATAAACAGCAGGGTTAAAATAAAAGCAGGGAACAGGTAATTACGAGTATGGAAAAAAAAGTTTCCCCATTTATTAAATAAATCAGTCATAGGTTTGAATGGTGTCGGTGTGGACGTTAATTGTTGAACTTAGGTTCATTATCAAGCTATCGCTTTGCGGTTGTCAAATAGACACTGGCAATTTTTGTTATTAATCAATATATTAACTTATTATATCGGGTGTCTGTGTAATCACTTTATGTGCGAGAACCATTGGTTTATTGAATGGTGTGAATCGTTAGTTGCTCAAGTCAACAGGGGGAGATATTGATTCATGCTGAGATGAAGTGACAAATTTTAGGCAATAAAAAAGGGATTACATGATGTAATCCCTTCTAAATTCTTTGGTACCGAGAGCCGGAATCGAACCGGCACGATGTCACCATCACCGGATTTTGAATCCGGCGCGTCTACCAGTTCCGCCATCCCGGCACAGAAAGGATATTATATGCAAAGTATTTTAAAAATGCTAGTCTATTTTTATTTATTTTATGAATTTTTGAGTTTTCCATGAAGAAAAGTGATTTTAACTACCTGTTACCTGACGAATTAATCGCCCAAAAACCCTTGGCAAGCCGCGATGCCAGTCGCTTGTTGTGTATGAATCGCGACACTGGGCAGATAAATGACCGTCAGTTTACCGATTTTATTGATTTAATCCATGTCGATGATTTGCTGGTGTTTAATGACACCAAAGTGATTCCTGCGCGGCTGTTTGGTAAAAAATCCAGCGGCGGCAAAGTGGAGATTTTGATTGAACGCATCGTTGATGACCATCATGCGATTGCGCATATTAAAGCCAGTAAATCGCCCAAAGCAGGCGCGGTGCTTGAATTGGATAATGGCTATTATTGTGAGGTGCAGGGCAGGGAGGAGGATTTATTTAAACTGCAATTTACAGGTGTCAGTAACGTGCTGAATTTATTGGAGGAAATAGGGCATATTCCGTTACCGCCGTATATTACCCGCGCCGATGATGAATCAGACTTAACCCGTTATCAGACCGTGTTTGCCAAACAGGCAGGAGCGGTTGCCGCACCGACGGCGGGCTTGCATTTTGATGAAGCGATGATGGAAAAAATCAAGGCTAAAGGGGTGCAGACTGCATTTGTGACGCTTCATGTCGGTAGCGGGACATTTCAGCCTGTCAGAGTGGAAAATTTAGCGGAGCATTTGATGCACAAAGAATATTTTATTGTGTCTTCAGAAACCGTTACGGCAGTTGAACAAACCAGAGCGCGAGGCGGACGTGTGATTGCTATCGGCACTACAGCGGTGCGAGCGTTGGAATCCGCTTCCAGAAGCGGCGTGTTGGTTGCGGGTTTTGGAGATACTGATTTATTTATCACGCCACCCCATTATGAATTTAAATCAGTCGATGCCATGCTGACTAACTTTCACTTGCCCGAATCGACTTTGTTGATGCTGGTGTCTGCTTTTGCGGGCTATCAACCTATTATGAATGCCTATCAGCACGCGATAAAGCAATCGTATCGCTTTTTCAGTTATGGCGATGCGATGTTTTTGAGTCGTTGATACGCAACTTTTTGTTAATCCAGAGAGACACAGTGGTGTTGTAACAATATGGCTTATGGTATAATAGGAGTTTGTGTGCTTGGATTAAAAGATAATGGCTAAAGAAGATCAAATTGAAATGGAAGGTAAGGTAATTGATACCCTTCCGAATACTATGTTTCGTGTACAACTGGAGAATGGGCATATTGTTACTGCACATATCTCAGGAAAAATGCGCAAGCATTATATCCGTATCCTGACAGGTGACAGCGTTAAAGTTGAAATGACACCTTATGATTTAACTAAAGGTCGTATTACTTTCCGTATGCGTTAATTCCATCTTTCGATGGAATTAACGCGGTCGTCTCTGTACTATTCAGAAGCAATCAGTTCTTTGCTTTCTATAGCAAAAGCCAGTTCGTTATTCTCCACATAGATTCTGACATGACCGCCGTGCGCGAGTTTGCCGAACAGCAAATCATTAGCCAGAGGTTTTTTAATTTTCTCCTGGATTAATCGCGCCATCGGTCTTGCGCCCATTTTCGGGTCGCAACCGTGTTCAGCTAACCATAAACGGGCTTCGGTATCCAAAGAAAGCGTGACTTGCTTATCGGATAACAAGGCTTCCAGTTCAAAAATAAACTTATCAACCACATGACCGACGATGGAAATATCGAGGGGTTTAAACTGAATAATGGCATCCAAACGGTTGCGAAATTCAGGAGAAAAACCTTTTTCGATGACTTTCAAACTGTCGGTAGCATGATCCTGAGACGTGAAGCCGATAGACGCGCGACTGCCTTCTTCTGCGCCTGCATTAGTCGTCATGACTAGAATAATGTTACGAAAATCCGCTTTACGTCCGTTATTATCGGTTAAAGACCCATGATCCATGACCTGTAGCAACAGATTAAACACATCGGGATGGGCTTTTTCCAATTCATCCAGCAATAATACCGCGTGTGGATGCTTAGTCACTTGTTCAGTTAATAAGCCGCCTTGGTCAAAGCCGACATAACCTGGAGGTGCGCCGATTAAGCGTGATACGGTGTGGCGTTCCATGTATTCGGACATATCAAAACGAATCAATTCCACACCCAGCACTTTGGCTAATTGGCGCGTGACTTCGGTTTTACCGACACCTGTAGGGCCTGCAAAGATAAACGAGCCGATAGTTTTTTGCGATTCGCGCAATCCAGCGCGTGATAATTTAATCGCAGAAGCCAGTGCGGTAATGGCTTCGTCTTGACCGAATACCAGCATTTTCAGGTTTTTCTCAAGATTGCTCAGTTTGTCGATGTCATTAGAAGACACTGATTTAGCGGGTACTCTGGCTATTTTAGAAACAATTTCTTCGATGTCGGTGGCTTCAATCAGTTGTTTCCGCAACGCGCTGGAAGTCATGCGTTGTTTCGCACCTGCTTCATCAATGACATCAATGGCTTTGTCGGGCAAATGTCGGTCGGTGATGTAACGGTCAGATAATTCAGCCGCCAGACGTAAGGCTTCGGGTGAATAGCGTACATCATGATGTTGTTCAAAACGGCTTTTCAAACCTTTCAAAATCAGAATGGTTTCTTCAACCGAGGGTTCAAGGACATCCACTTTTTGAAAGCGACGTGCTAAAGCGTGATCTTTTTCAAAAATACCGCGATATTCCTGATAAGTGGTTGAGCCGATGCAGCGTAACTGTCCAGAGGCAAGCACGGGTTTAATCAGGTTGGAAGCATCCATTACGCCGCCAGAAGCCGAACCTGCGCCGATAATAGTGTGAATTTCGTCGATGAATAAAATCGAATCGGGTTCTTTTTTCAGGTTGGTCACTAATGCTTTCAGGCGTTTTTCAAAGTCACCACGGTATTTAGTTCCTGCAACCAACGCACCTAAATCAAGCGAATAAATCACGCTGTTTTTCAGCACTTCGGGTACTTCACCTTCCACGATACGTTTTGCCAAACCTTCGGCAATCGCGGTTTTACCCACGCCTGCTTCACCGACCAATAAAGGATTATTTTTACGGCGGCGGCATAAGGTTTGAATGGTGCGCTCAATTTCCAGCTCTCTGCCAATTAAAGGATCAATACGACCTTGTCGTGCTTCTTCATTCAGATTAGTGGTGTATTTTTCTAAAGCACTGCCTCCATTTTCTGAATCTGCTTGATTGGATTCGGTGTTGTGTTCTTCGGCATCGGGATCTTGCTCGGCTTTTGTTGTGCCATGTGCCAAGAAATTGACCACATCGAGACGGGTTATGTCTTGTTTGTTAAGCAAATAAACCGCGTGAGAGTCCTGCTCGCTGAATAGTGCGACAAATAAACTTGCGCCTGTGACTTCTTTTTTGTCAGATGCCTGTACATGAAAGACCGCGCGTTGTAATACCCGTTGAAACCCTAATGTCGGCTGCGTTTCCCGTTGCACACCTTCGGGAATATACGAAATGGTTTCGTCAATAAATTGCGTCAACTGTCCGCGCAGCATTTTTATATTGCAGGCACACGCATTCATAATCGTTTCTGCCGCCGTATTATCCAGCAATGCCAGTAATAAATGTTCTACCGTGATAAATTCGTGCCGTTTATCGCGTGCATTTTTAAAGGCGGTGTTCAGGGTTACTTCCAATTCTTTACTTAACATAAATGCTCCACTTTATACTTCTTCCATCGCGCACAACAATGGATGCTGATGCTCACGCGAATATTCATTGACTATATACACTTTAGTTTCTGCTACGTCTTTCGTATATGTGCCGCACACTCCTATACCTTGCGTATGTATTTGTAGCATGACCTGTGTCGCTTTGTCCTCAGGCATGGCAAAAAAGCCCATTAAAATCTCAATCACAAAATCCATAGGCGTAAAATCATCGTTTAATAAAATTACTTTATATAGGGGTGGTCTTTGTAGCTGCGGCTTAGCGTCTTTAATCGCTAAATCATCGCTATTATCATCAAGCGGATCAAAATCAGACATAATTATTACTGTACAAAAATATGTTACATGACGCTAACATAATGCCAATAGTAGTGTAATTCAAGCATAAATCTACTGGGGAGATGTGTATTAGTATAGTAATGGGGATTTTTTGCATCATTATGAACCATATAGATAGGCAAAACAGGTGTTACAGGGTATTCTTTTTTCAAGAAAACGATTTCTGTCCTGAAAAATAAAAAATACGGCGGGTATAAAAGAAGCATAATTTGCTTGCGGTTTTCAGGGATTTTAACACCTTATCGTACAGTCACACAGTTGTGTCTGATAGGGTGTTTTGACCTGTGGGAATAATTCTGCTAACGTGAAGGGAGGAGGCTATATTCATTTGAGGGTAAGGATGAATTATGTATAATTCTTAATTTTAAGGTGAATTTATCGCCATATTCGCACGATGGATTTGTGATAGGTTGATTTCTTTGGGTTGATTTAAAAGACGGTCATTTTATAACGCAGTCACAGTCTGATAGCCCGTTCAGTTACCTGAATAAAAATCTAACTTAAAGTAGCCGAGCGTTTTTTGTTTTAATGTTTCTTTGGGGTATTTCGATGAAAACACAACACCTGTTATTTTGTCTGTGCGGCATGATGGCACTCACAAATGTTGCTTATGCCGAGGTTAATTTCGGTAAAAAAGTGCCTTCAACTGACCAAGTGATTGATGCGCTGAGTCCTGCCGCAGCCAGTCCTGCATCCGCTATTCCAAATGCCACCACAGGCGATGATGATTATGAAGGTGATGTCAATGGTAATCAGACCCGATCTATTGATATGAGCAAGCTCAATGGTACTCCCAAGAGTACTAAAACAAAGGTTAAAAAAGCACCGATAGCCACACCGCGCTCATCCGAGAGTACGGTCGCCGCATTATCTATGGAAATTATTTTCGGCTATAACTCAGCAGACCTGACCGAAGCGGCAAAAGAACAGCTCAGACCTGTCGGCGAAGCATTGGCTTCTGGAAAACTGCAAAATCTGAGTTTTATTGTTGAAGGGCATACCGATGCGATTGGTGGTCAGGCGTATAACAAAACTTTATCGGAAGAGCGTGCCGCATCGGTAAAAGCATTCTTGGTCAATAGCTTTAATATTCAGTCCACGCATATTCAGATTATCGGCAAAGGTAAAAGTGATTTACTTGATCCCAGTAATCCTGCCAGTGAAGTGAATCGACGAGTACGCATCATTGCGACCAAATAAAAGCAATCAGGAGGCATCAGACTCCGCAAGCAAAATAAATCGCCCATTGCTGTTCAGTGGGCGATGAGTTTTGTTAACGTTACATTTTAAGGCTTCATTCTTTTATGCTTGAACAATCGCACATTAATCCAGACGATACGGATGTTACCCGTATCAAATCAGACGATGCTAACGGCGAGACGATACTGAATCCAACATTGTCCGCGCCGCTAATCACAACCAGCGAAGAAGTCACTCGTTTGATGAGCAGCTATGGCGATGGATCTTCTACCGACAGTCAATTAGTGTTAGGCAGTGTGGTAAAAAACACCTTTCAACTGGTTTCGGTACTGGGTGAAGGCGGCATGGGTACGGTATTTAAAGCCCTCAATAAAGTCTGGGAAGAAGTCGAAGCCCGCGATCCTTATGTGGCGATCAAAGTATTAAAGCCTGAATTATCCGCCAACAAACAACTGGTCAGATCCCTCTACAGTGACTTTGACAGAACCAAAATGCTGGCAAACTGCCCGAACATTATAAAAGTTCACGGTTTTGACAGAGACGGCCCGCACGTTTACATGACGATGGAATACCTGAGCGGCAAAACGCTGGGCGACTATCTTAATCGTGAACCGATGGGTTTAACGCAAGCGTGGTTTATTATTGAGGGCATCGGCAACGCACTGGCTTACGCGCATGAAAATAACATCGTCCACCGTGACATCAAACCGGGTAATATCATCATTACCGATGAAGGCGTGGTTAAAGTGCTGGACTTCGGTATCGCCTCCAAAATTAATGAAAACGAAGGTGATGAAACCAAATTCGGCGGGCATGAACTGGGCGCGTTGACGGTCGCTTATGCGTCTCCTGAAATGCAGCGCGATTATCCGCCTGATGCGCGTGATGATATTTATGCGTTTGCCTGTGTTATTTATGAAATTCTCACGGGCAAGCAATTTTACAAACAAAAAACCCACAAAGCCGCACCGATTCACGGGTTGAATAGTCGGCAGATGGATATTCTCAATAAATCTCTGGCATTTGAGCGCGACCTGCGTACGGCGACTATCCATGAATTACTGGATAAATTACGCCCTGTTAAAACCCCGTGGTTACACCATATCGGCATCGGCAGCGGTGTGTTTATTGTGCTGGGTTTGGCATTATGGGGTGCAAAAGAACTGACAACTGAAAAGCCGTCTGAAATAACGCCGCCTGTACAAATGTCTGCACCCGCGCCAGACATTACGCCGACTCAAATACCAGAACCTACAACACCTATAGCAGCACCTGTAATTTCCCCTGTTGTTACCCCGCCAGTATCCACACCTGAACCCGTAGCTGCAACACCTGAACCTACACCGACACCTGAACCACCGCAGCCTATTAACAACGAACTCAGCCACAGCAGCACCAGCAGTGATGGAGTCGTGCATTTACAAACATCAAGACCTGAATACAAAAACGGCGACCCTTTTTATGTCAGTTTTACGCTGACAGAGCCGCGCTATGTGCGCTTGGTTGATCGTGATGCTAAAGGTGAACTAACCGTTTTACGCCCTAATTTCCAACAGCCGAATAAATTGCTGCCTGCCAATCAACAACTGGTTTTCCCGCCTAATAATATCAACGTTCCTGTCCAAGGTATTGCGGGTAATAATACCGTTACTATTGTGACCAGTACCAAGCCGATACCCAAAAATATTAAATTACTGAATGCGGATGGCAGTGTTGCAGAACAAGTGCAAAATGGCTCTTATTCATGGACACAAGTTCGCTATATATTGCGTTAGATACAGTAGATTTGCAGTGGTGTTGATTTATATCGTTACACTACTATTCTTAGGTACTTAAAGGATTTGTTGAGATACCAAAGTGAATAGTTCGTTTTTCCCGTTTCCACAAAAAATATTAGTTGCCGCACTATCCACAGCCTTAACGATGGCATTCTCTCCCGATGTCAACGCACAATCACCTATTGCTATGGATGGCACGACAGGTGCAGGTACGGGCAGCAATCAAGATTTTTCCAGCACAGCAGGTGCCAATCAAACCATTATTATTGAAGGTGGCGGCGCAAATGCCAATGGCTCGGTAAAAGGAGCTAATCTATTTTTCAGTTTCGATAAATTAGGCGTTGCGCAAGGCGATACCGCCCAATTTCAATGCACTGGCGGTCAGTGCGGCACGGGTAGTACGGCAACCGGTCAAGCCAATATAGCCAACGTCATTACCCGTGTAACAGGCAGTAACGCTTCTGAGATTAATGGCACACTGAAATCCACCGTAGGCAACGCCAATGTCTGGGTTTTCAATCCGAAAGGTATCGCGGTGGGTTCAGGTGCGCACATTGATGTCCCTGCCGCCCTGCATATCAGCACCGCCAACCAACTGAAAGACACCAATGGCAATACCTTATGGGCGGCAGATGATAAAAATTCTACCCTGACAGCGGCAACACCCAGTGCTTTTGGTTTTGATGCCGCCAGTACAGGCGATATTAAAATTACCGATGCAACCATCAGCGTAGGCAATGGTGCGTCAGAAATAAGTTCTGCCAATCATGTAGAAATTATCAACTCGAAACTTCCCGCACAAAAAGCCAATACCGCTGGTACGCTCAATATAGCCGCACAAGGCAAAATAACAGTCGATGCAAGTTCCGAATTGACAGCTGATTTAGCCGCTGGAACGGATATAAATAACAGCGGGATTGTTCATGGTAATGCAAGCACGGAACGCATTAACCCGCAAGGAAACACGGTCACAGGTGATTTTAATAGCGAATTAACTAATACAGGGCATATTGATGGCGATGCTACCGTAAAAATTATTAATAACGGTATTATTAACGGATCAACAACCGCGAGTATTGCAGGAAATGGCGTAATAATTGGTAATACAAACGCGAGTATTACCAATGCAGCCTCTGGCAATATAGCAGGTGATGCAAAGGCAAGCACTAATATAATCAATAATGGAATTATTAACGGAGATGCCGACGCAACGACAGGTATATTAACCAATACCAAAACCATTAATGGTAATGCAGTCGCAGGGACGGATTTAACAAATGATAATTCAAGTACGATTGGTAAAAATGCGACTGCAAAAAAAGGCGCGATAACCAATAGAGGAACTATCGGTTTTACGCCGCCGCCCACAGGTACTACATTTAATGCAACGGCGGGTACGACACTGAATAATTCAGCAACGGGAATTATTAATGGTAACGCAAAAGCGAATACCGATATAGTCAATAACGGAGTGATTAGTGGTGATGCCGAAGCAACTATCGGGGTATTAACAAATAACAATATCATCAATGGTAATGCGCTGGCAGGCACAGATTTACTAAATAACACGACAGGCACTATCGGCAAAAATGCGACTGCCAATGCAAAGCTTAATAATAGCGGCACCATTAAGGGTAACGCGACAACAGACTATATTAATCCTCAAGGTAAAACTGTTACGGGTGATTTAAACAGCGAATTGCTTAATACGGGAACCATTAACGGTAATGCTGCGGTTAATATCACTAATGAAGGCATCATTACCGGTTCTGCTATTGCCGATGTCAATACAGGTATTTCTGGAGGCGGTACGATAAAAGGCAGTAAAACTGCGCGTATCATCAACTCAGCCTCAGGTGTTATTCAGGGTAATGCAAAAGCAACGACCAATATAATAAACAATGGAATTATTAATGCCGATGCCTATACCAGTACCAAACTCGATAATAATGGAATTATTCAGGGTAATGTTGTACTGGAACGCATTAATCAAAAAAATTCCACTGTCAATGGGGATTTTAACAGCGAATTAATAAATACAGGTACTATTACCGGCAACGCGCTTGTTAATATAATAAACGACGGTACAATTAACGGCTCTACATTAGCGACTATCTCAGGGAATGGCATAGTAAATGGCAATACAAAAGCAAGTATTGCTAATTCAGCAACTGGCATTATTAAAGTCAATGCAGTCGCTACTACCGATATAAATAATAGCGGTATCATTACAGGTAATGCGCAAGTAATAACGGGTACATTGATAAATTCAAATCTGGTGGCAGGTAATGCAGAAGCAGGTACGGATATTATTAATAATATCGGTGGAAAAATAGGTAAAGATGCGACGGCTGGGAAGACATTAAATAACAAAGGTGTTATTGCTGGAAATGCTCAGGCAAACGGTGATAATACGGTTGCACCAAGGTTAATTAATACGGGTACCATTCAAGGTGATGCTATTGCAAGTGCAGGATCCTTAACTAATGCCAGTTTAATAGCGGGTAATGCTATTGCAAACAATAAAATTGATAATAATGGCACGATTGAAAAAAATGCGATGGTCACTAATGGGCAGTTGTTGAATAACGCCTCTGGTATTATTAAAGGCAATGTGTCGGCAAATACCGATATAAATAATGATGGCATTATTCAGGGTGATGCGAAAGCAGCCAATGGTGTATTGGTTAATAATCATGCAATAGCAGGTAATGCAGAAGCGGGTACGGAGATTATTAATAATACGGGTGGTAAAATAGGTAAAAATACCACAGCTGGGACGACATTAAATAACAAGGGTATTATTGCTGGGAATGCGCAGGCAAACGGTGATAATACGGTTACACCAAGATTAATGAATACGGGTACTATTCAAGGTGATGCTATCGCAAGCGCGGGATCCTTAACAAATGCCAATTTAATAGCGGGTAATGCTATTGCAAATAATAAAATTGATAATAATGGCACGATTGAAAAAAATGCGATGGTCACTAATGGGCAGTTATTGAATAACGCCTCTGGTATTATTAAAGGCAATGTGTGGGCAAATACCGATATAAATAATGATGGCATTATTCAGGGTGATGCGAAAGCGACAACTGGATCATTGACTAATGGTAATATTATCAATGGTAATGCGGTAGCAGGTGCAAATGTAATTAATAATATAGGAGGCGTAATTGGTAATGGTGCAATTGCAGGGATTGATTTAATTAATTACGCGGTTATTAATGGCGAGAGTGTTTATGCAGGACGTGATTTAATTAATACAGGGGTATCTGCCAACATTAATTTAAATAAATCATTAGCCAGTGTCAGAGCTGAACGCGACTTATCAGTTAATAATGGTGCCAGTATTATTTTTAGTAATTCAGGATCTGCATTGGCAATAGCCGGCGGCGCATTTACTATCAGCAATGCGGCGAATGTCACTGCACTAAATTCAGGTGAATTTTACGCACTGGCAGGTGGTAATTTAATGGTTAATACCGCAGGTAAATTGACGGCGAATAATACGGGTAATTATGCCGCTACAATAGGTGCGGGTACGGCTTTTAATAATGACACAGGGCAGTCGGGGGCTAGCATAACGGGCGGTTCATTATTGGTACAGCATGGCGGTATTATTGAAAAAAATACGGGTGCAGGTGATTTGATAATTACTGCTCATGCCAGTAGTACAGATGGTTCCGCACCCAATAGACAGAGTTCAGGCGGACAAATAGTAGTTGAAGATAAAGGCTCGGCGATTAATACGGGCAGTCAGCACACAGGTAATTTACTGGTTTATCCGGACGCATTGGTTGCTGAACAATATTTGAATAGTCATCATCAATTTATTGATGCGACCAATAAAGAACAATATGCGTTACGCGTATCAGATGGCGGTGTTATTAATAAGAATAACACGGGTAATATGGAAGTTACTGCACAAACGGTTTATTTAGGTGGATTCAATGCGATTGTCGGCGGGACAAACGGAGCTGTCAATTTTAATTCGGTTACTAAAGAAAATGCGATGAATAATGCGCGTTTGCCTCGTTATTTTAAAATGCAGGATGCAACGATGAGGAATGTCGGGGCGGTCAGCATATCGGATTATTTTTTAAATTTAGACCCATCAGGTATTCAGTCAGATACTTCTATTACGCTGAATATATTTAATGCTGCGGATATTGTTTATCCGAAAGTATTAATAGGAAACGGTTCATCTATTATAGGATTGAAAATAGGAAAGAATTTTCTCGATGCCCCCAGTAATTCAAAAATTCTTATTAATAATCGTATTTCGCTGAATCCTGAGGATAATATCAGTACCTTAACGCGGGATATTTCAGCTTCTATGGTGGTGAGTAGTAACACGCTCCCCGAATTGCCTGATAATCCCTGTGACAGTCACAGTCAAAGCACATTAAATTTCAAGGGCGCGGCTAATTATATTCCCGAAGTCAGCTCTCAAGTACCCTATTCGTTATTGACGACAGCAACGGGGGTAGTGTCGTTGGCATCGGCAGAATCAACACCGCTGTTGACTGGAAATGAGTCGTTTGAATGCCGATAAGAGTTGTATGCTGTTGATTTATGGTGATTGGACTATACTGCTTTGCACGATTAAAAGAATTTTTGAGAGATTGAAATGACTATATCATCTCCTGTATTTACACCTAAGCTATTGATAGCTCTAATGATTGGCGTGTCGTTTGTTGCCAATGCGCAATCACCTATTACGATGGATGGTACGACGGGTGTCGGTACGGGTATAAACCAGAACTTTGCCAACATCGCAGGTGCTAATCAAACGATTAACATCAATGGTGATGGGCTGAATGCCAACGGTACGCGTAATGGAGCTAATCTGTTTTTTAGTTTCAGTCAGTTTGGTATAACGGCGGGCGATACCGCATTATTTCAATGCCCGAATGGTTGTGCGGGGGTGACTAATGTCATTAGTCGCGTAACAGGGGCGAATGCCTCCAATCTTAATGGTACATTCAGCTCGACTATAGGGCAGGTGTCGGTGGGTCAGCCTGCGACTTTTTGGTTTTTCAACCCGAACGGTGTGTCGGGTAGCGTAGTGACTACGCCGCCATCGTATCTGCGTATCGGTGATAAAGCGGATAAAGTTATTTTTAATAACGGCGCGGTGTTCGGTTTAACAACTGATCCAAATTTATCCACGCTGGGTATTCCTGTTGGTAATTTTACTAATCTGCCGCCGTCTGCTTTTCCCGTGTCGTTTGGTTTTCCGCCACCGCCTACTATCACGGTGACCAATAATCAAATTATTACTACGCCTGTTGCTATATCTGTTGCTACACCTGTGGAAGTCTCTGCTGTCACAGAAGCCGCGCCTGTTGTGGAAAATACCCCTGCGGTGCAAGTCGTCGCGCCTGTGGTCAGGCAAATTCCTGCGGATGCGGTGAATGCGACACTGGTAAAAAATCCTGTGTTGGCAAGTAGTGAGCAAAAAAAACTCAGTCCTTGTGCGGGTGATGATAAAAGCAGCTTAATCTCCAAGGGCGTGGCGAACTATATTCCTCCTGTCGGCTTACAAGCACCTTATTCGTTAGTACCCAAAACACGAGTGAATGCCAACCAGCCAACGCCTGTTATCAGCGCGGATAAAACAGACAAATGCCGATGAGAACAACCATGAAAACACTGCCTAAAAATTATTTGTTACCGCGATTGAACGGCTGGTACTCGGTACGCGCAATCACGGTGTTGACAGGCTGCTGCATAAGCACATTAGCGTTGAGTGAGCCGAATTTTGGTGGGCTAACTAATGTTATTTCCGCCAACCATCTGCAAGGCCCGAATGCCGTGATTGCTCCCAGTCAAAAACAGCTCGATACGCCTGAATTCCGCAGTAAAAAGGCGGATGAGGGTTTTGTGTTGCCACCCGCACCCAAGCCGTTACCGACCACTAAAGAGGGGAGTTTGCAATTAAAAACGGTGTCATTTACGGGTAATACCGTGTTCACTAATGAGCAATTGCAACACATCAGCGCGTCATTTTTAAATAGTTCAATAACTGCCAGAGAGTTGGAAGAATTGCGTGGTCGTATTACCGCGCTTTATGTTGATGCGGGTTACATTAACTCAGGTGTGCTGATTCCAGCGCAATCGGTCGCCAGTGGCGTATTACAGGTTAAAATTATCGAAGGTAAATTAACCGAAGTACGCTTGGAAGGCATGGAACGCTTACAGGAAGATTATGTGCGTGATCGTTTGCTGCTCGGTGCAGGTGAGCCGCTTAATTTTAAAAATTTGCAGGAAAAGTATCAGCAACTGCTGAATGATCCGTTAATTGAACGGTTAAACGGTAATCTGTTACCCGGAGCGCAATCGGGTGAAAGTATTTTAGCGGTCAAAGTCACCAGAGCCAGACCTTACCAGTTATATGCGGATGCCGATAACTACACGACACCGACAGTGGGCAGTTACACGGGGCGCGTGGGCGGCTGGGTAGATAACCTGAGCGGTTATGGTGAACGCATTGATGCCAATTTTCAGGCGACAGGCGGTTCATTGGGTGTCAATACAGGCATAGACATACCCCTGAATGCTTATGATACCCACGCGACATTCCGCTACACCAATACGCACTCGTCGCTGATAGAAAAGCCCATTAATGAACTGGATATAAAAACCGATGTGGTGGGTTACGAAGGCGGCTTGAGTCAGCCTGTTTATCGTAGTGAAGGGATTGATTTAAAAGCGGGTGTGAATTTATCCGTGCGTAAAAGTCAGTCAACCTTGTCGGGCGAACCGTTCTCGTTTACTGAGGGTTTGCCTTTGAACGATGGCACAACACGGGTTACAGCATTGCGATTATGGCAACAGTATCAACAACAAGGTACTGATAATGCGTTTGTTGCCCGTTCAACATTCAGCAAAGGTTTAAATGCCTTTGACTCCACGATTCAAAACGATAATCTACTGCCCAGCAGTGAATTTTTCAGTTGGTTGGGGCAGGCGCAATACAGCCACCGTGTGATGGATAATGGTGCGCAAGTGGTCTTAAAAGGCGCGGTGCAACAGGCGGCAAATCCATTATTGCCTCTGGAACGTTTTGCAGTGGGCGGGGTGTATAGCGTCCGTGGGTATCGGGAAAATTATTATGTCCGCGACAATGGCTTCAATACGGGCTTAGATTTTCGTTATCCGCTGTTTGGTGGTGAATATAAAGCGGAGCATAGTCTGTTCTTAATTCCGTTTATGGATTATGGCGGCGCGTGGAATAATGCGACGCAATCGAATTTAGACCCTAAAAAGGATTATCTGCATTCTGTCGGCATCGGTTTTGATTGGCATTATAGCCATATCAATACCGAGTTTTTCTGGGCGCATGACATTAGTAATGTTAAATTACCGACAGGAACAGCGCGTAATATTCAAGATGACGGCATTCATTTTAAGGTAGGTTTAGTTGCGTTTTAAGGTAGGAAATAGACTCATGGCAAAATTATTACTGTTGGCACTGCTGGCTTGTTCCACCATCGTGACAGCCGCTCAGGCACCTGACGTTCAAGGTACATTGGCAGCGGGTGAACGCTACCGAGATCAGGGTAACTACGCGTTAGCGGCAAACAAATTCTCAGCAGTTCTGGCGCAGGCGCAACAAACGGGCGACAAGCTGACAGAGGCAATGGCAACGGCGGCATTGGGTTACAACTACTATTTAGCCAGAGATAATGTCAAAGCTCAGCCGTTATTGGAAAAAAGCAGTCTACTGGTTAAACCGCTTAATTCGCCTGCACTTGCCGCGTTGATTGATGATTATTTAGGTATGCTATATCTGAGTTTGCAACAGCCTGACAACGCTAAAATGAGTTTTGCCAATGCGTTAAACAATGCGCAAATCGCACATAATGACGAGCTGATAGTAGGCATCCGCGTCAATCAGGCGGAGCTGGAAACCAATGCGCAAACTCGCTTACGCTTCTTGGAAAATACCAGTAACGACGCATTAAAACTTAATAATATTCCCGTTAAAATCAATCTGCTACTGGCTATCGGTGAGCAATTATTGCTACTTGCCACCGATGACGCAGAGAGTGTACCTAAATCACAGCTGCTTAAAAGCACTTATCAGGTTCTCGATAACGCCTATCAACTGGCAGACACAGCGGGACAGGTTCGACTGCGTTCACAAGCCGAAGGTTATCTGGCGCGCTTGTATGCCGTACAGCAGCTTAATGAGGACGCATTAGTGTGGTTGGATAAAGCCATTTTTGATGCTCAGCAAGTCAGTGCTACTGATTTATTAATGCAGTGGGAAATACAAAACGGCAAACTGTTATATGCGGCGGGTGATATGGACGCGGCGTTGCAAGCCTATCAACGGGCGGTTAAACACTTGGCGGATGTTCGTTATAGTCTGCCTGTCACGTTTCATAACGGGCATTCCTCGATTAAAGAAATCATTGATCCTATTTATCGCGGCTCGGCGGATATATTTTTATTACAAGCCGCCAAAGCCTCATCAGGCGAAGAAAAACAACGCTTATTAGGACAAGCGATTGATGCAATGGAAACCATTAAGCAAAATGAACTGGAAGACTTTTTCAATGACCGCTGTCTGGTTGCCGAAGATATTTCGCTCAATTTGAAAACCGCGCTCCTGCCCGATATTGGTATTATTTACCCCATCATTTTACCCAACCGCGTGGAATTGTTGTTTCGAGAAGGAAAGAGCCGTGAATTTGAGCAGCAATCCGTCGCCATTTCATCCAGCGAAGTGATTGATACAGCCGCAGAAATGGCACAGTATTTACGCGATGGCGTGGGTAATTACCGCCCCGATTCACGCAAACTGTACGGCTGGTTGCTCAAGGCTTACGATGACACGCTAAAAGCCAAAAAAATCAGCACCGTTGTCTATGTACCTGATGGCTCATTACGTCAAGTACCTTATGCCGCGTTATTGAACGGCAAAAAATTCGTTATTGAAGACTACGCCGTGGTGACCTTACCCGGTTTAACCCTGAAAAAAAATCTGGCAACCGAACATAAAAAACCCCACGCGCTCATCGCCGCGCTTAGTAAACCTGACGGCGCATCGGTGGATGAATTATTACACAGCTCGGTGAAAGGCGTACTCGGTGAACGCGGCATTGTTGACATGGGGGTGATGTCATCCACCGATAAAAAACAAACGCGCTCTTTATTAGTCGAAAAACTCAGTCTGCCCAGTGTGACTAATGAAGTGTCCGATTTGCAGAAAAATATGGATAACACGACCTTATTGAATCAATCATTTACCTACGGCGGCTTTAATGAATCCATAGGTTCAGGTGATTATTCGATTATTCATGTCGCGTCCCACGGCTATTTCGGCAAAAGTGCCGATGACAGTTTTGTGATGACCTATGATCGCAACCTTAAACTGCGTGATTTTCAGACCATACTGAATAATAAAAACATCAAGAAAAACCCCATCAGTTTATTAACCCTCAGTGCCTGTCAAACCGCCGAAGGTGATGACCGTGCGTTGCTGGGCTTTAGCGGTATTGCCATTAAAACCAATGCCATGAGTGCTATCGGGACATTATGGTCAGTGAATGATGCGGCAACTGCGTCGTTTATGAGAAATTTTTATGGCAATCTGAACACACTTCCCAAGGCTCAGGCATTGCGACAGGCACAACTGGCATTACTCAGAAGCAATGATTTAAAACACCCTTATTATTGGTCACCGTTTGTTTTGGTGGGCAATTGGTGATTATTGTTGTGGTTTGCAAGTAGGCTATAGTTGGTTACACTAACCGGATGCTATTTTGAAAACAACGTGACTGACTATGAGCTTAACATTAACCGTACTATCATTTAAAAATCGACCTATCAACGAAATCAGCCCTGTCTTTATCAGTAGTGAAGGCGGCAGTATCGGTCGGTCTGATGATAATACCCTTATGCTTCCTGATACCGAAAAATTCGTTTCCAGACATCATGCGTCTATCAAAATGGAAAACGGCTATTATTATTTGTCGGACACCAGTTTAAGCGGTGTCCTCATTAATGGCTCAGAACCCGCATTGCATAATGCGACTGCACGTCTTGATAACGGCACATTATTAAGAATCGGTGAATATGAAATTGCAGTTGCTATTGCCAATGAAGCAGTCGCAGATGATTTTCCCTTTACAAGAGACAGAACCATACCCGAGCCGAAAGCCTTTCTTTCCGTCGATGAGCCTTGGGTAGACATGGATGATATGGGGTTTAACAGTTTAATGGCTGATAATTTTCCCAGTCATGAAGAACTGGTGCAACCCGATTCATACAGACAGCCTGCCAACTTTGAAAGCCATTTACAGGACAATCAATCGCCCCTGTTTGACAGCTATATCGCCCCTGAAATTATTCCCGCACCAACTCCTGCTCCTGTTGCTTTTTCTGCTCACGCTGTTGAACAAATTCCCGAAGACTTCAGTTTTGATGATCTTTTTGCAACACCCGAGACCGCCGAGTATGCTCCGCAACCTGCTAATAAAGCATCAGCGCGTGATGATTTTGAAGATTTTTTTGACGCGGCGATTAGTAAAGCAGGCACAAATCAACCGACAATCCGTGAGACACCGACTGCAAATCCTGAAAATACCGATAGTCTCGCCGCGCTTTTCGCTGATAATGACACCTCAGCGACTGCCGTACCCAGATCCAGTGAAAACAAGTCGGCAATTACGACTACTGAAACCACACCACCTCAATATAACAACAGAGATGCGGTTACAACTGATAGCGCATTATTTAATGCGTTTTTACAAGGCGCGGCGGTAGAATGCGAGGAAATTCATCCCGAACAGCAAGCCGAAACGCTGCTTAGAATCGGGCAGATGTTCAGAAAGCTGATTGACGGCACGATTGCTATCTTAAGAAGTCGAGCAGAATTTAAGAGTTTATGTCGCGTTAATATGACGGTCATCAGAGCGACTAATAATAATCCGTTAAAATTTACCGTTTCAACCGATGATGTCTTGCGCCAATTGCTGGAAAATAAAACCGATGGTTTTATCGCCTCAACCGTCGCTATTGAAGAAGCCTTTGACGATGTGATGAATCATCAGATGGCAATGCAGGCGGGTATTCAGGCATCATTAAGCCATTTGTTGCACACCTTCGATCCTAAAGTCATCGAAAAACAATTTGAATACGGTATGGTGCTACAGAAAAAAGCCAAGTGCTGGGAAAAATACGAAGAAACTTATCACAACACCGTTGATGATGCGGTGGAAAATTTTTTCGGTGAAGAATTTGTAAAAGCGTATGAAAAACAGATGGCACTATTAAAAAACCCACACGGTAAATAGGCTACACAGCGCGTTATTATCATTATTTGTCGGTACTGATAAATCTGTACCGACGATTCAATTAACAGGAGTGCGATATTCAATGTCAGAAAATAACAAAACTGTCTGGTCGGAAGGAATGTTCCTTAGACCGCAACATTTTCAACAGCATGATCGCTATCTTGAAACCTTGGTGCGTGAGCGTTGCGGCGGTCTGCAACCTTATGACTGGGGTATAAAAAAACTCAAAATTGACTCCCGCCAACTGGGCATGGGCAAGTTTTCACTGGCAGAGTGCAGCGGCATTTTCCCCGATGGTACACCGTTTAATCTCCCCGAAGACGATGAATTACCACTCCCCATCGACATTCCTACCGACGTACAAAACAACATTATTTATCTGTCGATACCGGCACAACGCAAAGGCTCGGTTGAAGTCGATACCGATGAAAATCCTAATAATCTGGCGCGTTACCACGCCGCTGAATGTGAAGTCAGAGATGCTAACGTCGCAACCAATGCGACCTCCGCTGTCATGATTGCCAAACTGCACACCACCTTAATGCTGGAACGACAGGAGCGGGCAGGGCATATCTGTATCGGTATTGCCCGCGTCATTGAATCACGCATTGATAAAAACGTTATTCTCGATGAAGGCTATATTCCACCTAACGTCGATTGTAATGCCATCCCCCAGTTAAAAGGCTATATCAAAGAATTATCGGGTTTATTGCATACACGCGGCGAAGCCTTAGGCGGTCGTGCGTCTGAATCGGGTCGAGGCGGGGTAGCGGAAATTTCCGATTATATGCTGTTGCAAGTAGTCAATCGCGTTGAACCGCTGTTTGAGCATTTACAAAACGTACCGTGTATACACCCTGAAAATTTTTATCGTCTCGCAGTGCAGTTGGCAGGTGAATTATCAACATTTTGCAAAGCCAATAAACGCCCGATTAGTTTTTCTGCCTATACGCATGATGATTTGCAAAAAACCTTTAAACAGGTCATGGATGAATTACGGCATTTACTCAGTTCCGTGCTGGAACAAAACGCGATATTTATTCCGCTGACACCACCAAAATACGGGGTGCGCGGTGCAAAACTACCTGATCCCAATCTGCTGAAAGATGCAGTATTTATATTGGCGGCGAATGCGCAGGTATCCATCGAACAATTACGCAGCGGCTTTCCCATGCAGGTAAAAATCGGGCCTGTGGAAAAAATAAATTTATTGATTAACAATAACTTACCCGGCATTACCATTCATGCCTTGCCCGTTGCACCGAGGCAAATTCCCTTCCATGCGGGTTTTGCGTATTTTGAATTGAATAAACAAAGTGAGATGTGGAAACAAATGCAGACATCGGGTGGTTTTGCCATTCATATTGCAGGTGAGTTTCCACAGCTAGAATTAGAATTCTGGGCAATCAAAAACGGATAAGACCATGAGCAAAGATGATCCTTTTGGCAATAGCTACATTGATGATGACAAAACGATACTCAGACCGATGCCGGGGGGGCGAAAACCACAAACATCAATACCGCCAGTCAATCCCCAGCCCAGTGCTGTTAATGCTGGGATTGCTGAAAATGTGCGTGAACAGATAGCGGGTGCTACCAATAATCGCATTACTGGCGCGGCTATTTCCTTGCTGTCCATCGTTGCTCAGTTGCGCAATACGGCGGCACACCCCGATGTTGAGGGACTGAGAGCCAGTATTATCGACGAAATAAAACACTTTGAACTCAGGATTAAAAATCAGGGTGTTCCCAGTGAGCAGGTACAGGCGGCGCGTTATGCAATCTGCACCTTGCTGGATGAAACGGTACTGAATACGCCGTGGGGATCGAACAGCATCTGGGGGACACAAAGCCTGTTGATTTTTTTCCATAAAGAAGCGTGGGGCGGCGAGAAGTTTTTTCTGATTTTAAAAAACTGTATGCAGCAGCCGGGGACGCATTTAGATTTATTGGAATTATTGTACTTTTCTTTGTGTTTAGGTTTTCAAGGACGCTACCGTGTTGAAGACCACGGCGCAAGCAAACTGGAAGAAATCCGCGAAAACGCCTATCAAATTATCCAGCGGCAACGCGGCGATGTGGAACGCAATTTATCGCTGCATTGGCAGGGTATTAAAGACAAACGTAACGTTCTCGCCCGATTAATCCCGTTTTGGGTCATCGGTTCAGTTGCCGCGTTGCTGTTGATGCTCAGTTTTTTAGGGTTTCTGCTGTTGATTAATGCCGCGTCTGATCCGCTGTTTGGCAAGTTATATGCTTTGAAAGACAGCTTCAACATAGCCGCACCTGTGCCAGTGGCGCAAGCCGCGCCTGTTGTCCCTGTTACCACTGTTTCGCAACTCGATGAAATAGCAACGTTTCTTAAACCCGAAGTGGATAGAGGTGAAGTGGAAGTTTTAAAACTCAACGGCAGAACCGTGGTGCGTATCATCGGCAAAAACTTTTTTGCTTCAGGCAACGATAAAATTATGCCGCAATACGATGATTTGCTGAACAGAATCAGTCTGGCGTTAAGCAAAGTGTCTGAGCGTATCACCGTGGTCGGACACACCGACAGCGACAAGATGATTTCCGCAAGATTCCCCTCTAACTGGGATTTATCCAAAGCCCGCGCAGTATCGGTTGCCGAGCGATTAATGAGCAGCAATCAAATGGTTGCACCTATAGTGTCCGAAGGCAGAGCAGACAGTCAACCGATGGTGCCTAATGACAGCTCTGAGCATAAAGCCATGAATCGCCGCGTAGAAATCATTTTATAGTTGCCAAGGATAAGCCATGAGAACAGTGATCGAATTTTTTCAGAAGAAATGGGTTATTCAGCTACTCGGCATTATTGCCCTGAGTGTATTGATTTGGTTTTTTGGCGCACTGATTGCCATTGCGGGTCATGTACCGCTGGAATCTGATACCGTCAGATTAGTGGTGATTCTGGCTATTGTGGTGTTGTGGGGCTTGAATAATTTACGCATTCAGGTGCAGGCGAATCGGGCAAATGCGCAAATGGCAGATGAACTGGTCGCGCCCGCAGACGCACTCGCTCAAGAAGCCGATGCCGAAATTAACACCATTGCCAATCATTTTGATGAAGCCTTGCAAACCTTGAAAAAAGGAGCGAAAAACGCACGCGGACAAAATTATCTCTACGACTTACCGTGGTATATCATCATCGGGCCGCCCGGTTCGGGTAAAACCACCGCGTTGATTAATTCAGGGCTGGAATTTCCATTAGCGGACAAGTTCGGCAAAGGTGCGGTGCGCGGTATCGGTGGTACGCGCAATTGTGATTGGTGGTTTACCGACCAAGCCGTGTTATTGGATACCGCAGGGCGTTATGTTACTCAGGACAGTCATGAAGCGGTTGATAAAGCGGCGTGGTTGGGCTTTTTGGAATTATTGAAAAAACACCGCCCCAGACGACCTGTCAACGGCGTATTAATCACCATGAGTTTGTCCGATTTGCTCAGACAAACCGACGAAGAACGCAGTCAACACGCACAAGCGATTCGCCAACGTATTGAAGAATTACACACCCAGTTCGGCATTCGCTTCCCTATTTATATGCTGTTCACCAAAGCCGATTTAGTGGCAGGGTTTAATGATTTTTTTGCCACGTTAAGCAAAGAAGAACGTGAACAAGTATGGGGCGTAACGTTTCCCGCCGAAGATGCTGAACATCCTGTTGATGTCATGACCCGCGTCGGCAAAGATTTTGATGATTTATTAAATCGTATTAACGCCCATTTGCCCAGACGCTTACAAGAAGAGCGCGATTTGGCGCGGCGGGCGTTGATTTTTGGATTTCCGCAACGCATGGCATTACTGCGCGAAAGCGCGTTGAGCTTTTTACAGGAATGCTATGGCGCGAACCGTTATCAAAGTGCGCCGTATTTGCGTGGTGTGTATTTCACCAGCGGCACACAGGAAGGTACGCCCATCGACCGTTTAATGGGAATGCTGGCACACACGTTTAAGCTGGACAGATTCAGTGTGCCGTTATTGAGCGGCAAAGGGAAAAGTTATTTTATTACCCGCTTGCTGAAAGACGTTATTTTTGAAGAAGCCCTGCTGGTCGGTGTCAATCCACGACTGGAACGCCTGCAAACCTTAATGCGCCAAGGCATTTATGTCGGCTCTTTAGCGTTTATTGTCTTAATGTCGGGCTTGTGGCTGACCAGCTATAACAAAAATCAAAGCGCGTTGGCTGAATTAAACCAAAAAATTCAACAATACGATACCGTTGCCGCGACCACACCCAATTGGCAAACGGATTTTTCTGCTTTGTTAAAACGCATGAACGCGATGCAGGCGATTACCCAAGTGTATGCGGATGATGTGCCGTGGTTAATGACCTTTGGTCTGTATCAGGGTGATAAATTACAGCCAGTGATTCTGGAAACCTATCACACCTTGCTGCAAAAACAATTCCTGCCGCTGATTAAAACCCGTCTGGAACAACGTATCAGAGAAAAAATGAACAATCCTGATATGCTGTATTCCTTGCTGGAAGTGTATTTAATGCTGGGTGACAGCAAACATTTCAAAGCCGAATCGGTCAATCCGTGGGTGAAAGTCGATTGGGAAACCACCTACGCAACCGATACCGAAACCCAAGCAAAGCTGTTTGAACATCTGGATGCTTTGCTTGCGTTACCGCCTGAAAAACAAGTGCTGGATGAGCGTTTGATTGCCGCCGCACGCGGTATTCTGAATCAAATTCCTGTTGCGCAACAAGTGTATATGCGCATTAAAAACGACGCGCTGCAAAACAAAACCCAAGATTTTAAATTACTTGATGCCTTAGGCATTAATGCCGACCGCGTATTTGCCACTAAAAACGGCACACTGGCAGCGCAGACGATTCCCTATTTATTCACTTACGATGGTTTTTATTCGTTTTTTCTCAAGCAAAGCAAAGACCAAGCCGAAGAATCGGTGACAGGTAGCTGGGTGTTGGGCGAGACCGCTAAAACGGATCTGGTTGATAGCGACAAATTGCAAGAGGCGATTCGTGATTATTACTATCAGGACTATATTAAATACTGGGATGGTCTATTAGCGAATCTAACCATTAAAGCTGTCAGTAATGCCCAGCAATCGGTTGAAGTGCTGGAATTTGCTTCCGCGCCCGATTCACCGTTGCGTAAATTATTGGAAGCGTTGAATAAAGAAACGGCATTGACGGTTAAGCCGCCCAGTCCAGAAGATGCTGCCAACAAGTTACAAGCCGCTGGGGTTGTCGCACCTGTGGACAGTCGCACGGCTAAATTATTGGCGGCGGCTAAATCCGAGGTACTGGGTCAACCCGCCAAACCGTTAGGTGCAGATGTGGAGGCGCATTACAAAGACTTAACCGTGTTGGTGAAAGGTACTGCGCCTGTGCCGTTAGAGCGCACAATGGAGATTTTAAAACAGCTTTACGTTCATGTCATCAACCTGAGCGGCACATCCAACGTGGGCGGTGAAGCGATTAAAATCGCCGCACAAGGGGGCGGTGGCGATCCTGTAGCACAAATGAAAGCCGAATCCGCGCATTTACCCGAACCACTGAAAAGTATGACGCAAACCTTGGCGGCGGGTAATCAGGAAATTATTATGGACAGCAGTAAAAGCCAGTTAGGGCGGTTGTGGCAAAGTGAAGTGATGCCGTTGTATTCATCGGGGATTCAAGGGCGTTATCCGTTTGCCAGAGCCAGTACCAAAGAAGTGACGCTGGAAGATTTCAGTCGCTTTTTTGCGCAGGGCGGCATCGTGGATCTGTTTTTTAATAACAATTTAAAAACCTTTGTCGATACCAGCGGCAAAAACTGGCGCATGATTACTCAGAATAATCAGGCGATTGCAGTATCGCCCGCCGTATTGAATCAGCTACAGGCGGCGAGCAAAATACGACAGTTATTTTTTGCAGGTGGCGGTACGACTCCGTCGGTAAAATTCAATTTAAAACCGTTATCCTTAGACCCGAATGCCACCGCATTTTGGCTGAACATTGAAGGGCAGCAAAGCAAATTGAGCGCGATGGAAATGGGCAAAAGCGCACCGTTTGCATGGCCGGGAACGGATGGCAGTCGCTTGGTCAGTTTTGGTTTTGATACCAAAGACGGTAAAAAATTACATAAAGAAATTGAAGGACAATGGGCGTGGTTTAGAGTGTTAGACATGGCACGGATTCAAAAAATAGACCAAACCAAATACCTGCTGACTTTCGATATAGACGGCGTACAGGCACGTTATGAACTCAGTGCCAGTAGCGTGGATAATCCATTCTCACTGAGTGTATTTGATACTGTACGATTTCCAGCGAGTTTATAATGGCGAGTGTAAATACGGTCACTGGCTTTTACGGTAAATTACCCATCATCGGCGATTTTGTTTCCCGACGCTTGCCCGTTGAGTTTATCAAACCTTGGGATAACTGGTTGCAAAGCGGCATTGCTGCCAGTCATGAAGAGCTGGGTGCCGAGTGGTTGAACAGCTATCTAACCAGCCCGATATGGCGATTTTTATTAAGCGAGGGCGTGTGCGGTGACAAAGCGGTGGCAGGTATTGTCATGCCCAGCGTCGATAGAGTCGGGCGGTATTATCCGCTGACCGTAGCTGTAGTATTCGACCAATCACCGCAGTTGCCATTTTTATTTACAGCGGGTAATGTATGGTTTGAACAACTGGAAGATGCCGCTTTAACGGCTTTAGAGGGCAATTTGGATGTTAATGGTTTCGATCAATTGATTCAAACCATTCCTGTATTTTCAGTTCCTGACAATCCATTTTCTGAACAACAGCTATCCAGTGAGAAAAAATCGTTTTATACGGCAATGGATAATGTCGGGCAAATGAATGATGCTTTCGTCGGACTCAATGCGAAACTACTCGCCAGTTTTATGTCGGGTTACAGTTTATGGAGCAACGAAGGTTCAGACCATGTGCAACCTGCATTGTTGGCGTGTGAAGGCTTACCGCCTATCAGTGGCTTTTCTGAGTTTTTAAGAGGTAGAATGAATAATAAAGACGAGTTTATATCGCGTACGAGCAGTAATGACAGTTCGACTCCTCAGACAACCGAATCAACGCATCCCAGTTTAAGCAGTATTCTTGGCGGTAACGCGGCATTGACAACACCTTGCTGGCAATCATGGGCAATTACCCATACGGGTAAACGGCGTAAACATAATGAAGATTCTTTGTTAAACAGACCCGAAGCAGGTTTATGGGTGGTTGCCGATGGTATGGGCGGACATAAGGCGGGGGATGTTGCCAGTCAGTTGGTGGTGAGTACCTTAAATAACCTATCGCCGACAGAACCATTAGAAAGTTACGCTCAAGACATAGAGCAGTGCCTGAAAAATGTGAATGCCAGCTTACGGGAACTGGCGGCTGAACACTATGATAATCAGCTGGTAGGCAGTACCGTGGTCAGTCTGGTGTGTGATTCACAGCAATGCGCTTTTTTATGGGCGGGAGATAGCCGTTTGTATCGTCTTAGAAATAATCGATTACAACAACTCACGCAAGATCATTCCGCAGACGATGATACAGATTCATCCAATTGGTCAGTGAAAAGTTCTAACATTATTACTCGCGCTGTCGGTGCAACTGACTGTTTGCAGTTAGACATAGAAATGCTGGATGTGCTTGAAAAGGATATTTTCCTGTTGTGCAGTGATGGCTTGGATAAAGAAATGAGTTTCAATGCGATTGAGCATATAATGCAGACCGAAGCTCCTCAGGACATTGCCAATGCTTTGATTAATGAGACATTGGCGCGTGGTGCGAGGGACAATGTCACCGTTATTGTAGTCACCAAACACAGTCTGTCTTAACTTCTTATAAACCTAGAGGATGCCCCATTGGCTATTAATATTGATGATTATTTACAGGACATAGACCCCGATAATGTGTGCGGTGATGATTTGCAATATGACCCTGCATTTATCGAACTTGAACAAGCAATCAAAGGTAAGCCCGAACAGCAAATGGGCGACACCGTTACCGAAGCAGAGCCGCCTAACTGGCGCGACATAAAAAAACAGTCAGAAGCGTTATTAGCCCGAACCATAGATTTACGGGTATTGATGTGTTACTTGCGCGCCCTTATCGCACTGGATGGCTTTTCAGGGTTGCAAGACGGTTTAACACTGCTTAGAACATTGGTGGAAAAACGCTGGGATAATCTGCATCCGCAACTTGATCCCGATGATGACAACGACCCCACCGAAAGAATCAATGTCCTCCTGTCCCTGTGTGACCATGACACGGTACTCAAACCGCTGCAACAAACACCGTTGCTTGAATCCAAAGCATTAGGACGTTTCAACTTTCGCCATATCAGCATCGCCGCTGGTAAATCTACTGCCACCAGTAACGAAAAAGAAGTCAGTCAGACCACTATAGATGGTGCCATTCAGGATGGTGAGTTAGACCATTTACAGCAAACTTTCCAGACCATAACAGCAAGCCTTGATAATGTTAATCAATTAGAGGCATTGGTTACTGATTATGTCGGTGTCGGCGACGCGCCCAGCTTTGCCGATTTGCGTGTTTTCTTAAAAGAAAGTAAAGCCTTTCTGGCGGCTGCTCTGGAGACCAGAGGAACTGGTGATGAAGCGGTATCAGAAACCGAAGCAGAGACACCCGACGGTGAAACTGTCGCTGTCGTATCAACAAAGTCAATCTCCGGTGTTATCAATAATAATCAGGATGTAATCAAAACCTTGAATCTGGTTTGCGATTATTATAAAAAGCATGAGCCATCCAGTCCGGTACCGATGTTCATCGAGCGAGCGCTCAGGTTGGTGGGCAAGGATTTTATGGCGGCACTCATTGATATAGCTCCGGCTGGAATCAATGAAGCAACGCTTATTCTAGGGAAGCAACAGGAAGACTAAAGCAATTAAAACAACGTTAACAATAACTATAGCAAGCAGAGGTTTTAGATGGCACAAAGTAGTCAAAAGTTTATAGCGCGCAACCGCGCTCCCAGAGTTCAAATCGAATATGATGTTGAATTGTATGGTGCTGAAAAAAAAGTACAATTACCGTTCGTGATGGGCGTATTGGCTGATTTGTCTGGTAAGCCGGCGGATCCTTTAGCACCTGTTGCGGAGCGCAAGTTGCTGGAAATTGACGTGGATAATTTCGATGACCGATTAAAATCGATGAAACCGCGTGTTGCTTTTAGTGTACCTAACACGATAACAGGCGAAGGTAATCTAAACGTGGATATTACCTTTCAAAGTATGGATGACTTCTCACCTGCGGCTATCGCCAGAAAAGTAGCGGGCTTGGACAAGTTACTTGAAGCACGCACGCAATTAGCCAATTTATTAACCTATATGGATGGCAAAGGCGGTGCCGAAGACTTAATGGCTAAAGTCATGAATGATCCCGCCTTGTTGCAGGCACTGACTGCTGCCCCTAAACCAGAAGCCGGAGAATAAGCATGGCCGAACTAGAAAATGCTACCGCAGCGGCGACAGGCGAAGTACAGGAAAGCAACGACTTTTCTGCGCTGCTGAATAAAGAATTCAAACCCAAGTCAGACAGAGCCAAGGAAGAAGTTGAAAAAGCAGTACAAACGCTCGCCGAATATGTATTGAAAGATGCGTCGATTGTATCTGACGATGCGCTGAATTCGATTCAAGCCATCATTGCACAGATTGATCAAAAAATAACCGAGCAAGTCAACTTGGTTTTGCATCATGAGGACTTTCAAAAACTGGAAGGCTCATGGCGCGGACTGCATTACATGGTCAACAATACCGAGACTGATGAAATGCTTAAAATCAAAGTCTTCAATATCTCGAAAAAAGAGTTGGGCAAGACGCTGAAAAAATACAAAGGCACTGCGTGGGATCAAAGTCCGTTATTTAAAAAAATCTATGAAGAAGAATTCGGACAATTTGGTGGTGAACCGTTCGGCTGTTTGACAGGTGATTATTACTTTGATCACTCACCGCAGGATGTCGAGTTATTGGCACAAATCGCACAAATTTCTGCCGCATCACACGCCCCCTTTATCACGGGTGTCGCGCCTTCTACATTACAAATGGAATCATGGAGTGAGTTAGCCAATCCTCGCGATCTGACCAAAATATTCTCCACGCCTGATTACGCCGCTTGGCGGTCATTGCGTGAATCAGAGGATGCAAGATACATCGGTATGGCTATGCCGCGTTTTTTATCACGTCTGCCTTACGGTGCTAAAACCGATCCTGTTGATGACTTCGACTTTGAAGAAGACACAGAAGCGGCGAACAGCAGCAATTATACTTGGTCAAATGCGGCTTATGCGATGGCAACCAATATCAACCGTTCGTTTAAATTATACGGTTGGTGTTCAAGAATTCGCGGTATTGAATCGGGCGGTGCAGTAGAAAATCTGCCTGTACATTCCTTCCCTACCGATGATGGCGGCGTGGATATGAAATGTCCTACCGAAATTGCGATCAGTGACCGCCGTGAAGCGGAGCTGGCTAAATCGGGTTTTATGCCGCTCATTCATAAAAAGAACTCTGATTTTGCCGCCTTTATTGGTGCGCAATCCTTACAAAAACCAGCTGAATACGATGATCCAGACGCAACATCTAATGCCAATTTAGCAGCGCGTTTGCCTTATTTGTTTTCAACGTGTCGGTTTGCGCATTACCTGAAGTGTATAGTCAGAGACAAAATCGGCTCATTTAAAGAGCGCGATGATATGGAAAAATGGCTGAATAGATGGATTAGCAATTATGTGTTGGATAATCCCGCATTAGCTTCAGAAGAAGAAAAGGCGCGTTATCCTTTGTCTGCTGCTGAAGTCGTCATAGAAGAAGTGGAAGGTAACCCCGGTTATTATGCGTCTAAGTTTTTTCTAAGACCGCATTATCAACTGGAAGGCTTAACCGTGTCTTTACGATTAACTTCCAAACTGCCTTCACAAAAGAAGTAAGAGAACGTTTTACTAGGCAAGCAAGAAAGTGCAAGACCGTTTAATTAATAGGTAATTGCTAGTATTGAATTACCATTAAATGATTTTTTAGTTCTTATTAATTTACCAAAGGAATACGAGAATGATTTTATTAAAATTTGATCCAGAAATAAAAGGTGATTCTAAAGTTGAAAAACACGATGGCTGGATAACCATAGATTCAGTTCAATGGGGATTAGGACGCGCTGTCAGCACCAGCGGCGTAGGTACTGACCGAGATACCAGCAATCCTTCTTTTTCTGAAGTGTCTATCAGCAAAAATATGGACGTTGCCTCTGCCCAGTTAATGTTGGAAGCGGCTTGTGGTTTGGCGTTGACTACCGCAACTTTTCATTTTATTCAAACAGGTGGAAAAGACGCAGCTGGACAACATTATCTGGAAATCATTCTGGATAAACCCATACTCAGCAGCTACAGCATGAGCAGCGGTGGCGAAAGACCCAATGAATCACTCAGCATTAACTTTAACGGTATAAAAATGCAATATAACCCGTTAACTGAGGGCGGTACTGTGACAGAGGGCAAACCTAAAGGTTACGATTTAAAAGCAAATAAGCCTAAAGTCTAAATAAAGGCTACACACTGAATGGGCGGACAAGTCGCCGCCCATTTTTTTGCAAACCCCACTGAGGAAACAATATGCTGAACAGTGAACAAGCCTTGAAAGACGGTAATCTTGAACAAGCATTGGCTGACATCCAGCAGTTAATAAGAAAAGACCCCGCCAATTCCAGGCATAGAATTTATCTGTTTCAACTCTATTCAGTGCTGGGGCAGTGGGAAAAAGCATTAAACCAGCTCAATGTGTTGGCTGACATGGATGACTCCACACTGGCAATGGTACAGACTTACCGCGAAGCCTTACGTTGTGAAGTCTTGCGCAAAGAAATTTTCGCGGGCTTAAAAACACCGCTGATTTTTGGCGATCCACAGCAATGGATAGCCCTATTACAACAGGCTCTCAAACTCACTGTAGAGCAGCAATTTGCCGAGGCAAAAAAGTTACGCGACATGGCGTTTGAACTTGCACCCGCAACGGCTGGAACGATTGATGGCGAGGATTTTGATTGGTTAGCCGATGCCGATGTGCGCATGGGGCCGATGCTTGAAGCCATTGTCAATGGACACTATTATTGGATACCGTTTCAACAAATCCGCGCTATACGCATAGAACAACCCGCAGATCTGCGTGACGTGGTATGGATGCCCGCGTATTTTACTTGGCAAAATGGCGGTGAAACAGTCGGGTTAATACCAACTCGCTACCCAGATTCAGAAAATCAGTCCGATTCCGCCCTAAAACTGGCGCGTAAAACCGAATGGCAAGAACCCGACGAAGGGCTATTTATCGGTATGGGGCAACGCTTACTCAGCACCAATAACAACGACTACGCCTTAATGGATGTCCGTGAAATTACTTTTGCTAGTACAGACGGCTAAGCATCATGGCGGAACTCACCCAAAAAGAACGCTTACAGCCTTCATTATTGGATCGTCTGACCGATGACGAGCCGGACAAATTAATCGAAGCACGCGAACAGCGGGTTTTATCACTGAACAAGCTGCGGGTCTGTGTATTGAGAGATTTGGCGTGGTTATTAAATACCGGCAAGCTCGAAGCCGTACAAAATCTTGAGGATTCCCTCTTAGCCGTCCATTCCGTAATCAACTATGGTATCCCCGACTTGACAGGTACGACCGTATCCAGTGCTAACGTATCCGATATAGAACAACAAATCAAACAAGCGATTTGGGATTTTGAACCGCGTATTTTGCATGATTCAGTGCGCATAAAACTATCGGTCTCCGAGCAGAAAATGAATCATAATGCGATGGCGTTCGATATTGAAGGCGATCTTTGGGCGCAGCCGTTGCCCTTGCATCTTTATCTTCGAACTGAATTAGATTTGGAAACGGGTAATATGGAAATTACCGAGAAAGGTCGCTAACCTATGGATCCACGACTACTCAAATACTATAACCATGAGTTGCAGCATATTCGCGAAATGGCGGGTGAGTTTGCGCTTGAATACCCAAAAATAGCTGGAAGACTGGGGCTGGACAGTTTTGAATGCGCCGACCCCTATGTAGAGCGGTTACTGGAAGGCTTTGCTTATCTTTCGGCACGCGTACAACTGAAAGTCGATGCCGAATTTCCTCGCTTTACTCAGCATCTGCTGAACATGGTTTATCCCCATTATTTAGCTCCCACGCCATCAATGGCGGTGGTGCAGTGTCAGCCTGATTTAATGGAAGGCTCGTTAAACGAAGGCTTTTTAATTCCCAAAGAAACGCCGTTACGCAGTCAAGTTGGCAAAGGCGAGCAAACCGCTTGTGAATATCGCACCGCACACGATTTGACCTTATGGCCGTTGGAATTGATAGAAGCCGAGTATTTATCGGGCGTAGGTGCGGTTGCTAATCTGGGTGTACCCAGTTTGCCGGGACTTAAAGCAGGTATACGTCTACGTCTAAAAACGACAGCGGGCTTAAAATTTAATCAGCTGAGTTTAAATAATTTATCGCTATACCTGCGTGGTGCAGGTGAATTGCCGATGCAAATTTATGAACAGCTGCTTGCCAACAGCATTGCGGTTGTGGTTCAGCCAACTAATAAACCGTTATCGTGGCAACATATCATCAAACAAGCCGCTGTGTTGCCGATGGGCTTTACAGAAAGTCAAGCGTTACTGCCTTACACGCCGCGCTCGTTTCAGGGTTATCGTTTATTACAAGAGTATTTTGCTTTTCCAGAGCGTTATATGTTTGTTGAGTTGACCCAATTGCAAGCCGCGTTACAACAATGTCCCGATTCGGAAATTGATATTATTGTGTTGTTAAACCGCAGTAATGCACGGCTGATTAATGAGATTGATGTGTCACGCTTTGCGTTGTTTTGTACTCCGGCGATCAATGTGTTCACCAAACGTGCTGACAGGGTTCATTTGAATCCACGAGCCCATGAATATCATATTGTGCCAGATCGAACCCGACCTTTGGACTATGAAGTCTATCAAATTGAAGAAGTCAGAGGTTTTGGCAGTACCAGCGATCAGCAGCTGGATTTTTTGCCTTTCTATCAGGCTAGTAGTGATACCAGTCAACAGCAACGTGCATATTATTCCGTTATCCGCTCACCACGGTTGGTTTCCTCGAAGCAAAAACTGCAAAGTCCCCGTTCCAGTTATATAGGCAATGAAATTTATATTTCAATTGTTGACAGTAATGAAGCACCTTTTAAAAGCAACTTAAAGCAATTAGGACTGGAACTGCTTTGCACTAATCGGGATCTGCCACTGCAATTGCCTATCGGTATCGGCAAAACCGATTTTACCATTCAAACCGGCGCGCCTGTTGAATTCATCCGCTGTCTTTCAGGGCCGACCAAACCGCGTCCTTCGACTGCCCATAAAGAAACCGCTTGGAAGCTCATCAATCATTTGTCGTTGAATTATTTATCAATCATCAACAACGATGAAAAAGAGGGGGCGACAGCTTTTAGAAGCTTGTTGTCCCTGTATGGCGATAACAGCGATGCCAGTTTTCGCAAACAAATAGAAGGCGTACTGTCCATTCAGTCAAAACCTATCGTTCGGCGTATCAATACCGCAGGGCCGATTGTGTTCGGACGCGGACTGGAAATCACCCTGACCGTCGATGAAGCCGCCTTTGAAGGTAGCGGCGTGTTTTTGCTGGGCATGGTACTGGAGCAATTTTTTGCCCAGTATGTGTCTATCAATTCATTTACCGAAACCGTACTAAAAACCAGTGACCGTGGAGAAATAATGCGATGGCCGACGAGACTCGGACAGCGGCATCTCGCTTAGAAGCAGCACTGCAAAAAGAGCCGCATCGTTACGGCTTTTTTCAAGTGATGCGTCTGTTAGAGTGCGCTTATAAGGATAGAGCTAGGTTTGGGCAATCACAACGCCCAAGCTTAGAGCCGCCGATACGCTTGGGGCAGGAAGTGTTACTAACCTTTGAAACCTCTACCTTAAGTGCTTTTACCCGCCGTAAAGCAGGCTTGACTCCACTGCTTACACAACGTTTTTTTGGGTTGTTTGGCACTAATGGCCCGATGCCGACCCATTTGACCGAATATATCCGCGAACGCATTCATTATCATCGCGACCACACCTTGTCTGGTTTTGCCGATATGTTTCATCATCGGATGATTTGCTTATTCTATCGGGCGTGGGCAAATTCCGAACCTACCGTCAGTTTTGACCGACCTGAAAACGATCGCTTCGCCACTTATCTCGGCTCACTCGCAGGTTTTGGTGCAGACTCATTGCGCGAACGCGATTCGATGCCTGATCTTGCCAAGTTTTATTACACGGGTTTTTTAGCAGGTCAGAATAAACCGGCAGAAAGCTTAAGAGCATTATTGGCGGACTATTTCCATTTGAGCGTCAGCATTGAGCAGTTTGTCGGCGAATGGCTGGATATTCAACATTCAGACTTAACCCGTCTGGGCGAGACACCAAGAACGGGAGAATTAGGCTGTTCAGCGATACTGGGTTCAAGCGTATGGGGTTGTCAGCATAAATTCAGGATTCATTTCGGACCGCTGAACTTAAATGAGTATCTAAGTTTATTACCTGATGGACACAGGATAGACCAGTTGATTGCCATTATCCGTAATTATATCGGCGACGAATTGAGTTGGGATGTCAATCTGGTGTTAAAAAAAGACCAAGTACCTAGTGCGCAGTTAGGCGAGGGTACTCGTTTGGGCTGGACATCGTGGATGGGTGAGCGTAGCAGTGATAAAGATGCTGATGATCTTAGACTGAACCCGTTTTGGGGAAAACTGTAAATGTGCAGGGTGCGCTGTGCGTACCGTGGAAACCGACTATCTATCAATATAACTCATAACCTGAGGATGAAAAATGACCGAAATCAGCCGAGTTGCCTTGTTTGGCAAACTAAACACCGTCTGTTACAAAGGTATCGAAGGTGCCACCGTATTTTGCAAAATGCGCGGCAATCCCTATGTCGAACTGGTGCATTGGCTGCACCAGATTCTGCAATTACAAGATTCTGACTTACACAAAATCATCCGCCAATTCAATCTCGACCCCTCACGCTTAGCCAAAGATTTTACCGATGCCTTAGACCGTTTACCACGCGGCTCTAGCTCTATCTCTGATTTATCCTCGCATATTGAAGATGCCGTGGAACGCGGCTGGGTATTTGGTACTTTAATGTTTGGCGAATCACAGGTGCGTTCAGGTCACTTAATCGTCGGTATTTTAAAAACTAAAGGCTTAAGCCACGCCCTGACCAGCATTTCCAAAGAATTTGAAAAAATCAAAGCCGACACCCTCACCGAACGCTTTGATGAAATACTCAGCGGTTCACCTGAACACGGTTTACACGCCAGTGACGGTTTTCAAGTCGGCGGCGGTGCAGTTCCCGGTGAAGCCAGCGGCGCAATGTCACCTGCACAAATGGGCAAACAAGAAGCCCTGAAACAATTTACCGTCGATTTAACCGAACAAGCACGGTCTGGCAAAATGGATCCGATTGTCGGACGTGATGAAGAAATTCGCCAAGTCATTGATATTTTAATGCGCCGCCGACAAAACAATCCGATTCTAACGGGTGAAGCAGGTGTTGGTAAAACCGCCGTCGTTGAAGGTTTTGCGCAAAAGATTGTCGCTGGTGATGTGCCGCCATCGTTGCGTGATGTCAGTTTACGCACCCTTGATGTTGGCTTATTACAAGCAGGCGCGAGCATGAAAGGCGAATTTGAAAACCGTCTGCGCCAAGTGATTGAAGAAGTCCAATCTTCCGAAAAACCGATTATTTTATTCATCGACGAAGCCCATACCCTAGTTGGCGCAGGTGGCGCGGCAGGTACAGGCGATGCGGCAAACTTATTAAAACCCGCATTAGCGCGTGGCACATTACGCACCGTTGCCGCGACCACTTTTGCCGAATACAAAAAACATATTGAAAAAGACCCCGCTTTAACACGCCGCTTTCAAGTCGTGCAGATTGATGAACCTAGCGAAGAAAAAGCCATATTGATGATGCGCGGTGTCGCGTCGGTGATGGAAAAACACCATCAAGTACAAATTCTTGATGAAGCCCTAGAAGCCGCGGTTAGATTATCGCACCGTTATATTCCCGCACGGCAACTGCCCGATAAATCAGTGAGTTTATTAGATACTGCTTCGGCTCGTGTTGCCATCAGTCAACACGCCGTGCCTGCGGAAGTCGATGATTGCCGCAAACGCATTAACGCGCTGACCACAGAACTGGAAATTATCGCCCGCGAAAACGCGGTGGGTATTGATATTAAAGACCGCGAAACCAACGCCGCCGAAAAACTCGCCAGCGAAAAAGAACGCTTGATAGGCTTGGAACAACGCTGGAATGCCGAACGTGAACTGGTGAAAAATATCCTCGACATACGCTCACAACTCCGTGCTTTAACGGGTAAAGTCGAAGGCACAGCCAGCGATTTAGAAAAAGCCGCCGATGCCGCAGTCGCAACCAGCGAAGCAACCGCTGATCCGCTGTCGCGTGAACAATTATTGGAAGACCTGAAAGCCCTACAAGCTAAATTAGATGAATTACAAGGCGAATCACCATTAATTCTGCCCAGTGTCGATGCTCAAGCCGTTGCGTCAGTCGTCGGTGATTGGACGGGTATTCCTGTCGGTCGTATGGTGAAGAATGAAATTGAAACCATCATTAATCTAGCCGATAACATCGAACAACGCATTATCGGGCAGCGTCACGCGCTGGATATGATTGCCAAACGCATCCAAACTTCACGCGCAGGCTTGGATAATCCCAATAAACCAATTGGCGTATTCATGCTGGCAGGTACGTCAGGTGTCGGTAAAACTGAAACCGCGTTGGCACTCGCAGAAACCCTGTACGGCGGTGAACAAAACGTCATCACCATCAACATGAGCGAATACCAAGAAGCCCATACCGTATCCACATTAAAAGGCGCGCCTCCCGGTTATGTCGGTTATGGCGAAGGCGGCGTATTGACCGAAGCGGTCAGACGCAGACCGTATTCAGTGGTGTTATTGGACGAAGTCGAAAAAGCCCATCCTGATGTGCATGAAATTTTCTTTCAAGTGTTTGATAAAGGCTGGATGGAAGATGGCGAAGGACGGGTCATTGATTTTAAAAACACCCTGATTTTACTGACTACCAACGCGGGTACAGAGATGATAAGTAACCTCTGCAAAGACCCCGATTTAATGCCCGAACCCGAAGGTATCGCCAAAGCCCTACGCGAACCCTTATTAAAAATATTCCCGCCCGCCCTATTAGGTCGCTTGGTCGTCATTCCGTATTATCCGCTCAGCGATGAAATGATCCGCGCCATCACCCGCTTACAATTGGGACGCATCAAAAAACGCGTTATGGAAAGTCATAAAGTACCGTTCACTTATGATGATGAAGTTATCAAATTGATTGCCAGTCGCTGTACAGAATTAGAAAGCGGCGGGCGGATGATTGATACCATTTTAACTAACACCTTATTACCCAGCATCAGTGCCGAGTTTTTAACACGCATGATGGAAGGTAAACCCATTGAACGTGTTCATGTCAGCGTCGCTGATGGGGAGTTTGTTTATGAGTTTTGAGTGAAAAATAGCGTTTGAAATTTAAAAAGTAGCCTATAAGGCTTTATTATTGCGAATTAATGGAATCTACCCCGTTAATTTTGAAGTTATACAAAAAAAAAGGAGTTGAAAATGCTAGAAGTGAAATTTTATCCAGGCGAGGGGCTTGAAGTGAACGATTTATTTCAAGCCTACATGACAGCAAAGAGATATATTTACCAGTCGCAACGTGGTAAAGAGATTTTTGACGCATTAGAAGATAATTTGACTCAAAGAACAGTATTGCATGTAGATCCAACGACGGATTCTACTTTCCAACATCAGGTTGCCTCAACAAAGTTTGATGCTTATTGGAACCCAATAAAACTTTTCAAAATAAAACCAAAGGGGATTCAGTCTCCTGCTTTGGGTTTGATTCATGAGTTAGGTCATGGCTTACAATGCCAAACAAAATTAGCTTGGTATGAAGAGCGATCCACTGGTGAACGTTATCTTGAAATTGAAGAAGACAATGTTACTAACAACGAAACACCTGTAGCAATCGATAAAAATGAACCAGTGCGAATCCAGTATAGGGATTTTATTGGCGCAAACTGGTTTAACGGAAAAGCATTTACAGGTATGACGTTGCACCAGAAGGTCATTTACTCTCAGAAATAAACTAACCCGTTAGCCATGTAGCAGGTAGCCCGCATGAAGCTTGCGGAATACGGGGCTTTCGTAATGTATTGTTTCTCGTACTGCGTACGTTGTGGTTAGCTTGCGAACCTCTATATTTTCTGGCACGGTTTGTTGGGATTTCTTACATCATTCCAACCTACGAGCCATTACCTAGCATCAGTGCCGAGTTTTTAACGTGCATGATGCAAGGTAAAACTTTTAAAAAAGTTCATGTCAGCATCGCTGATGGGAGTTTGTTTATGAATTTCGAGTGAAAAGTGACATCTTTGTTTTTTTATAGGTTCGGTTGGCGATAAATAGCTAATCCAGTAGGCAAATCGTTATTTTTTGTTAAGAAGCAGCAAAATAATCGCTTAACTATAGCAATTAGGAGAAAAATATGGCAATTGTGTATAACCAAAACTGGAACGATGTATTGGGGTTACAAGCAAAATATGGTAATCAATATGATGATGATTACAATACCTTGGGGGCTGTTGGATGGCAACAAATGAGTGCTATGCTAATTACATGGGCAAATAGGGAATTAAAACATAATCATGCCGTATATCTGCGTGACTTAGCAATAGCAATTAAAGACCCGCAGTATAACGCTACAGTCCAGCTTGGATTTCACCAATGGGAACGCTTTAATAATGTAGATTATTTTCATATTACGGTACTCAATCCCTTCGGCCCTACAGTACACTTGTTTAGTAAAGTAACGAATTGGTTTGGCAATATACCGACTATCGAGAAAAGTTTTTGCGGTGGGTCAACCAGTCCTAATAGATATGAAGAGCGATATTATTATGGCGAGTAAAATCGCAGCACGGTTTGTTGTGATTCCTAATTAAGCTCTGTAGGTCTGGCAACCCTGCCTAACTCGTAGATGAGTAGAGCCGTAGCGGTTCATTGCATGAGTAACGCGCATTCATGATGCGATTCTGCTATTGCATCTATCCATTCTACGAGCCGATTAAACCTTCAACCGTTATTCAATATATTGTTTTTTAAACTTATTTTAGGAGATAGATATGGCAACCACCCGCGAACAAGTAGAAAAGATTTATAGTAAAATATTGATTCCTCTGGGAATTATATACACTGCTTATATAAATGAAGGGCGTGGTCCTACGGGTGTTGGTAGTGGAGCTTGCTATCCTGACAAAGAAGAACGGCGCGTTTTTTCTGCGATACCACTTAAATTCGGTTCTATTATGGGGCATCAGTTTGGTATTTTTCTTGGAGATTTAGCATCGGAACAGATGTTGTATCCCTCATTTTTTACGGATCGAACCGCCATTATTATTAATGTGGATGAAATTAACAAATCTATACCTGATATTAATGAAAATGGAGTGGCATTGTTGCTTGCCCATGAACTAGGACATGCTTATCGATGGTATATGGGACATAAAGGAGGCGATGCAGGTTATACAAATGAGGTATGGGCTAGATCATTGGAATTAGCTTATGTTGAAGGCTTGCAACATTCTATACATGCGGCTCATATAGGGGTTAGTTTTCATGAAACAGTGCAGTTCATCAAGAAATACCGAAAGGTATTGTACAAGGGCAATCCTTGTGAAAGAAAATTTTATACTGAATTAACCGGCGATGGTGTGTGGGAAAGTGAAGTTAAAAATACGGCTTCTAAGTGTCCAAACGGTAACCCTGCTTGCTTTAGACCGCCTCAGATGGCGATGCTTCATGTAGCTTGTAAACCAGACTGACTTGGCAATACGCAATGTGCTAACAATAACCGCACGGGGAAGATACCATGAGATTTATCGTACAACCTCGCAGTTTTACCCTGAAAAAGAATATCATATCCAGTTTAGCGCGTTTGCTTTGTTGTTTGGTATTGTTTCCAATAACGGTTAATGCGGACGCGATAAAAACTCAAATAGATGCAGGCAAGATTAAAGCCGCTATTGTCAAATTAGACAAATTGACGCAAATGAAAATGCGGGAAACAGGTATTCCCGCTGTTGCTATTGGCATTGTGTATCAAGACAACGTTGTCTATCTCAAAGGATTCGGGGTACGCGAAGCAGGAAAACCAGACAAGGTGGACACGGACACTGTTTTTCAACTTGCCTCAGTGTCCAAACCGCTGGGTTCAACGGTGATTGCCGGGCTGGTAAGCGATAAAAAACTGGCGTGGGATGATTTAGTTACCCGCTACGAACCTGAATTTGCATTAAATGACGCTTATGTGACCTCCCATTTGACCATTCGTGATTTGTATTCGCACCGTAGCGGTTTGCCAAATCAGGCGGGTGATTTGTTGGAAGACATGGGCTATGATCGCGCCCAAATTTTGCAGCGGTTACGCTACATACCGCTGGAAAATCGTTTTCGGGCTGATTATGCGTATGCCAATTTTGGCATTACTGCGGGAGCAGTAGCGGCGGCGAATGCGGTAGGAAAAAGCTGGGAAGAAGTGTCGGAAGCATTGTATAAACGACTCGGCATGACACACACAAGCTCCCGTTATGATGCGTTTATCAACAACCCAAATCATGCGGCAGGTCATGTTTTAATAAACGGACAATGGGTGTTCAGGCAACAGCGACAGCCCGATGCGCAATCACCCGCAGGCGGCGCGAGTTCCAGCGTGCGTGATATGACGCAGTGGTTACGTTTGCATCTTGCTCAGGGCAAAATAGACGGTATCCCAATTATTTCCGCAGAAGCATTAAATGAAACATACACGCCGCAGATAGTAAGCCGAACACCCGAAAATCCGATGCTGCAAAGAGCTGGTTTTTATGGCTTAGGCTGGGCTGTGAGTTACGATGAATCAGGGCGCGTAAAATTGAATCATTCGGGTGCATTTACAATGGGGGCTGCAACGACAGTGACGCTGTTACCAGCAGAAAAGTTGGGTATTGTTATTTTGACAAATAGCGCACCGATTGGTATGCCTGAAGCTCTGGCAGAATCCTTTATTAATCTTGCGACCTACGGCAAAGTACCCTGTGCAATATACGATCAAAAAGAACCTTGTGATTTGTTCAACTTATTCCACGAAATGATGGAGCGTATGGTTAATGCAGGACGCAGTCCGACTAATTACAGCAAACCGCCTGCACACGTTGCGTCGGCACACGCGCTGGATGCGTATGCAGGAATTTATGCAAATGATTTTGTCGGTTCTATTGAAATCGTCAATCAAAATGGACAATTGGAGATGACGCAAGGTTCTGCCAAACATAAATTTACGCTGAAACATTACGACGGTGATTTGTTCTTTTACGCAACGGAAGCAGAAAATAACGTCGATTTGAGCGGTGTTCGCTTTAGTATGGGTACAAACGGCAAAGCGACCAATGTATGGATTGAAAATCTGGATGCCTACAAAATGGGAACTTTTGTACGCCAATAGCTAACTTAATGGAATCAGACATTATTAGACCTGAGTTGCTTGCATTAACACCAGAAACTTATTTAAAAGGCATTGCGTAACACCCAAACAGTAACAAGGATTTTTGCCATCGTGTACTGACTTTGTTATTGAGCTTCGTTGACCCAATAACCTATAAATTTTTAACCGTTACTTACTAGGAAATTTCCACATAATGAGTGCAGAAAATTTTATAACGACTGTCGTTACGCCGTTGGCCGCAGACCAGTTGCTGTTTAGCCATTTAATGGGTCATGATGCAATCGGGCGGTTATTTGAATTTGAACTCGAATTACTTAGACCAGAGGAACTGGGTTCGGTCAACAGCAGTGAGCTGATGGGTCATGATATGACGGTTACCATCGCGTCTACAACAGGTTTTACCCGCCATATTAATGGTGCGGTGGTTGAGTTTAAGCACACGGGAATGGTGAACCGATTTTATCGTTACCGCGCCATTTTGCGTCCTTGGTTATGGTTTCTGAGCCTTAATGCCAATTGCCGTATATTTCAGGAAAAGACGGTTCCGGATATTATAAAAGCGGTGTTTGCCGATTATACCTTTGCCGATGTTGAATACCATCTCGAAGAGACATACACTGCGCTAAGCTATTGCGTACAGTATCGGGAAAGTGATTTCAATTTTGTCAGTCGTTTGATGGAGCATGAAGGCATTTTTTATTACTTCAAGCATTTATCAGGCAAACATACCTTGGTCATTACCGACTCAGGCAGTAATTATCAACAAATTGACGATTATCAAACCATACCCTATTTTCCAGTCGGGAATATCGCCAACAGGGAGCGCGACCATATCTATGAATGGCTGAGCAGTCAGCAAGTCAGTGCCGGAAAATATGAACACAATGATTTTAATTTTGAAACCCCCAGTGCTGATTTAACCGCAAAGTCTCAGAAGTTGGGCGCACACTCGATTAATGACATGGAAGTCTACGATTTTCCGGGGAAATATAGCGTGGCGGATACTGGTACTCAGCTTAGCGATAAACGCATAGAAGAATTGCATCGTCAAGCCAGCTTGATTCAGGGGGAAGGTAACGCGCTGGCGTTACAGGCGGGTATGGAATTTACCCTTAAGGGGTTTTATTTTGCAGCAGAAAATGTCAAGCATTTTGTGGTGTCCGCCAGTTACGAAATGGGTTGCGCAGGCGGTTATGCCTCAGGCAATGATAGCGGGGGGTCGCTATTTAATTGCCGTTTCGTTGCCATGAATTCTCAGCAATCATTTAGATCAGCACGCACCACACAAAAACCCGTCATTTCGGGTGCTCAAACGGCAATTGTGGTCGGTAAAGCGGGTGAAGAAATATGGGCCGATCAATATGGGCGCGTTAAAGTTAAATTTCACTGGGACAGGGATCCTGCAAAAGATGAAACCAGTTCCTGTTGGATACGCGTCGCTTATCCAGCTGCGGGTAAAAAATGGGGCTGGGTATCGCTGCCACGCATCGGACAGGAAGTGATTGTCAGTTTTCTGCATGGCGATCCTGACCAGCCGTTAATCACAGGCACAGTTTATAACGCCGAACAGATGCCTCCGTATGAGTTGCCTGCCAATCAAACGCAAAGCGGTATGAAAACCCGCAGTTCTAAAACGGGTGTTCCAGACAACTTTAATGAAATCCGCTTTGAAGATAAAAAAGGCTCAGAAGAGGTGTATGTTCATGCGGAAAAAGATTTTAACTGCGTGATTGAAAATAATGAAACGCGCAAAATCGGGCTGGATAAAAAAGACGAAGGTAATCAGACCACAGAAATTTATAACAATCGAACCACTACCTTAAAGATGGGCAATGACAGTCTAACGGTCGAAAAAGGTGACTCTACAACCAAAATTACTTTAGGTGATTACAAACTGGATATAGATTCGGGCAAAGCCACCATCACCGCCATGACTTCTATTGAACTGAAAGTGGGTAGCAACACCATTAAACTCGATCAACAGGGTATTACGGTGAACGGTATCATGGTGAAAATAGATGCCACTGCAAAATTGGATGCCAATAGTCCACTCACCACAGTAGGTGCGAGTGGAGTATTGACACTCCAAGGCTCACTGACCAAAATTAATTAGCAGGTTTTACCATGACGGAATCAACGTTAACCAAAATTAAAGAAGTCAATGCCAATACAATTGCGCAGGGCATAGGACTCAATGAGCAAGCCACCGCCTTACTGCAAGACCTGCCAACGACAGTGGATTATCTTAATCAACTGATTGGACTTAAGTTTTATCCTGACGCAGTACGGTTTTTAGCTCATGCCCTGCCTAAGCGCGAAGCAACATGGTGGGCGTGTTTATGCGCTCGTAACACGCTGACCGATAAATCATCCGCTAATGAAATAAAAGCCATTGAACTTAGTGAGGCGTGGGTGTACAAACCCACAGCAGAAAATTGCAAGCCCACCTTAGCTGCCGCAGAGGCACTGGAATACAAGACAGCTTCAAGTTGGGCGGCCGTCGCTTCATTTTGGTGCGGAGATGATATATCACCCGTACCGCAAGCCGTTATTCCGCCTGCTGAAAAATTATATGCTAAAGCGGTGATAGGCGCGGTCATGTTGGCAGCGACACAAGGTGAAGCCAGCAAAGTAAACGACAAATACCTGCTTTTTTTGCAACAAGGTATCAATATCGCCAGTGGTGGCGATGGTCGAAGCATTCAATAATGAGTTAACTGAAAACAGGAAAGATGATGGGACAGCCCGCCGCAAGAGTTACCGATATGCACGTTTGCCCGATGGTGACAGGCATTGTGCCTCATGTCGGAGGCCCGATAATACCGCCTTGTGCCGTCACCGTCTTAATAGGCTGCTTACCCGCCGCCCGTGTCGGTGATATGGCAACTTGTGTCGGTCCGCCCGATGCCATCGTAAAAGGCTCGATGACCGTGTTAATTTCAGGTCAGCCCGCAGCCAGAATAGGCGATATGACTGCGCATGGCGGTAATATTATTTTAGGACTTCCGACTGTGTTAATTGGCGGTTAGCTTAAATTCATACATATTTGCATATATAGCGAAAAACTTAGTGGTTATTAATGAGGCGGTATTTTGTTTGTATCTGCTGTATTGACCTTATTGCGCGGAGGTAGGGGGAAATAGATTGTAAAACAATGTCTTGTGATAAATATAAAATATTTACAGATCTTTATGACAATATTATGATATTAAGATATGTATGACTATTTTTTGTTATTGTAGTCATTTTTTCTAAATTCATCTTATGGTTATGGGGTGAAATTCTAAAATTATGGCATACATCATGCTTTAGTTTTTGTGAAATATTTTTTATTTAATAGATGAGAGGGGTGTGTCATTGCAAAAGACAAAAATTGTTTTTACAGGTAGTGTAGGAGCAGGCAAAACATTGGCAATTAATCAACTCAGTGAAGTTGCGGCTATTTCAACGGACGTAAAGTCCACCGAATCTGGTGTGTTGCGAAAAAAACTGACTACCACTGTTGCTATGGACTATGGCGAGTTGACACTTAGCGACACTGAAAAACTGTATCTTTATGGAACACCCGGGCAAAGACGTTTTGACTTCATGAGTCATATTTTGTGCGAAGGCGCATTAGGACTCATTATTCTCATTGATAATTCACATGAACATCCGCTGCAAGAACTTGATTATTATCTTAATATTAATGCAGGGTTTTTAATGACCCATCCTGCTGTTATCGGTATTACGCACACTGATGAGGCAAGCTATCCTACGCTCAATGTTTATGAGGCTTGTCTGGAGGAGCATGGTGACGAGTTTCCAATGATGATTATCGATGCACGAGTTAAAAGAGATGTTTTATTACTGCTGCAAATGTTAATTAATGAAATAGAACAGTATTCATAAAAATAAATATATCTACTTGATATGTAAACTGTATTTAAAATTAATTATCCCTGATAATATGTTAGGGTAAAATAGAGCGCGTTGTTTTTAAATTATTTGGATAGTCTGTTTGTCGGTAATGATACCTTTAAGTTTTATTCATTGCCGCCGAAAGCTATTTATGTAGTGTTGGTGAAAATGTTAATTAAAGCCGACAAAAAATTTATTGTGATGCCTGTTGTGCTTATCAAATTCGGCGTTAACTACAAACAACGGTATTTTGAATTATTCGTCATTGAAAAAAATCGCTTATTATCAGCATTAGAATGTATTAATTGAGCTATAATTAGCAAAGTGCAGCCACATCGTAGTTCTGTTCACTTTTCTAAATTGCTATTGATATTAATCGTAATCAAGCACTATGTTAGAGGACGTTGATTATGCAAGAAGTAGTTAATCTTTTGAAAAGTAAAATAAATCTCATGCTGGAGGATGAAGCGCGTAAAGAGTACGATGATGCAACTGTTATTTTAAAGCAACCTGAAGAAAATGAAATTTCATTAAATTCTCAACAACCACAAAAGGAAAAGAAAATGCAATTAGAAGACGTATTAAAACCCCTGCACACAGTTGATGGTTATTTAGCCTCCGCTATTTTTGATATGGGCGGCGAAGTGTTGGTAAAACACAATAACTCAAAATACAACGTTGAAATGATTGGTGCTAACGCAGTAGCTATGATTAATGCAGCGGTAAAAGCAGTTCACGGCGCAGGTTTAGGCAAATGTCATTTTATCCAAGTCAACTCTGAATTGGGTATTTTTGGTGCAGTCTGGGCAGTAGAAGACCAATCGGTTGCTGCTGTTTTATTGGAGCCTAAAGCAAACGTCGGTTTAGCCAAAATAGCATTGGCAAAAGTAGGCGAAGAAGCAGGTAGCAAACTGTCTTAATGCAAGTGCAATTTATCAAATAGATTTAATTGCGTAATTAGAAAGCTGCCCGTGTCATACAAGATACGGGTAGTTTTTTGCTAAAAAATTTTACTGATTATAAGCAGTGTCTAAAATTAAGTAAAATCGCTCTTAAATTGATTGCAAAGTGGTTTATATCGAGTTTGTTAATTTTCTGATGCAGATTGAAAAACTCACTATGAACAAAATCATTCTATTATGCTTTAGCGTATAATATGGATTGACAGTAGTAATTTAGCTTATTCCTTTCATGCTCATTCCAACCTCTGAATTATCCTCTCTAAATCAAGTCATTATTTGGCTGCAAAATTTATACGAAAACCAAAGAAAAGGCTTGCTTGATTCCGCGTTTGATATAAAAAACTATGTGTCTTATAAAGATATTCCCTTATGCCAAGAGCTTATTTTATCCAATGAGTCTTTGTGTGATTGTGCCGCTCAACTTTTTGCTGTTCATCAGAATACGGTTACGCTGATAAAAACGCGCTCAGTCATGCGTGAACATTGTTATGAGGTGATTTTTGATATTGCAGGAAAGCGTCAATCTTTTTTTATTAAAAATGCGTGGGAAGGCGCAATTAAAGAAGCCATCGGTTTGGAATTTAATAATTTATTAACGGATACGCCTATTCGCTATTTATGCGGAAAAAACGTCATTATCACTGAAAAAGTATTTGAATCATTGCCGATTACGTTATATGAATTACGCGAATCCGATGATTATATGTTTGCTTATGGTGCGTGGGAAATATTTACCAATTTATTACGCTTGACGGATAGAAAAACCACTAATGTACGTTGGAATGGCAGTCGTTTGGCTAATATTGATTTTGGATTGGTATTTTATAAAGGAGTACCTGTCTTTGATTCTCGATTTACACTTAGTAATAACACAGAACAGCGTACACGAGGACAGATTTATGCCTTACAGCACATACTAACCCGATTTTGGTATTATCAAGAGAAATTAGGTGTATTATTAGTCAATCTTGACGTTAATTTTTGTAGAGGTATTCCCTGTTCCAGAATACCGCGCGAGCCATTGGTTGTTTTATTAACAGAGTTAAAGTTAATTGATGCGGAAATACGCAAAACCATTATTATTGATACTGATAAGATGGAAAAATCTTCCGCTGTCATTGTTAATGATTCTGTGTTGACACCGAGAAACAAAACATCCGTATTAACATCATTACTTAATAACAATGGTCTCATTTATGCGGCTATCATAACAAATGAAGGTGTTATGATTGAAGAAATGGAATCGTCCAGTTACCTGTCTGATGCTAAGCTGAGAAAATCGGTATCAAATCCGCAGCTGCTTAACTTAATGATTAAACAGCGGCATAGCTCTATATTAAAAACAATCCAGCATTCTGAACCAAGAGAGTTAATTCAAATTGATTTAACCGAAATGCGTTTATTAGTAATGTGGAATCACGAACATCATTTTATGCTGATAAGTTTCTTTGAATTGAATGCGTCAGTTGCCCATATTAAAGTCAATATGAGTAAAGTAATAAATTTATTTATTGCTAATAAACTAAATACATTTAATTAATGCGACAGTAATATTGTCGTGTCCACCAAGAGTTAATGCTGTTTTAATTAGTTTATCCATCAGTTCTTGTAATGAATTACTTTCTGTGAATAAACTTTCTATTTTACAATGTTGAATGCGACTGGTTAATCCATCAGTACAGAGTAATAATATATCGTTGATGCCTATTTTTCCTGTAAATACATCAATCATCACTTCATCGTGAGTTAATGAGCCGAGTGCTTGTTTGAGTATATGTCTACAGGGGTGAATTTTTGCTTGTTCGGGGGATATTGTCCCTTGATTGATTAACTCTTGTACTAAAGTATGATCTTGAGTCAGTTGTTTTAATTTAGTATTTGAAAACAAATACGCACGACTATCACCCACAGAAGCTATTTCATAATGTTGTCCATCTAGTTTTAAGGCAACTACTGTAGATCCCATGCCCTTATTCTTGTGGTCTTGTTTGCCGGCTGACAAAATGGCTTTATGGCTATTTTGAATGGCTGTTGTTAATGATACGTCTGTTTTAACTTGGTGGAATATCTGCTCTACGACGATATTACTGGCAATTCTGCCATTACTATGACCGCCCATGCCGTCAGCAATAACCCATAAGCCTAATTCAGCATCCGCACGATAAGCATCTTCATTTAAAATATGCTTGTAACCTATATGTGAATTACATTCAAAAATAACTGAGTGTTTGCGCATTATGTATAAAAAAACCTTGTTGTAAACTGCTTAATAATAGATTAATGGTAAGTTCGTACAAATAAGTTCGACGATATAAATAAACCTGTGATGCTTTAAATGCCTCACAGGTTTCAGTAATGTGTAAATAGTTAAATAAAAGTAATCTGGTATTTATTGCCAAACGCTCTCTAAAATGGAAATAACGAAATTTTTTAGGTGGCTGTATCTCAGATAATATGATAAATGCAATCACTCATATTTTATGTTACGGTAAAGACAGCGATTAAATTTAATTCAGGATTATAGGGAGGCAAAAAATGCAAGACCCGCTCCATCGAGAACCTCGTTTGTCCAGTTGCTGTAGGAAAGCATTGTCGATACGAAACGAGATAATATAAAAAATAATTATACAGGATTTATTGTGACTTGCGTACTCGGTGGTATAGGCTAACGTAAATGCGTCAAACGCGGCAACGACAGATTGAGTCATTGATGTTACCTTCAGTTAGCTGAAAATAGGATGGCTATTTTTTGACATAAAATATCGTACATTCAATTGCTGACTAAGAAATTTTGGTGTTTCCCCATCTCGCCCTATGGTTGCCAAGCATAGGGACGGTGCTAAAACCAGATGTATTAAAAAATACAGGTAGGTGACGCGCTCTTATTAGTTAAGCAATTATGTTTAACTATACCGCGCCAACAATCCATGTGTGCCGAGTATTTCTGGTAATGGAATTTTTACTTCATAACCGCCGCCTGAGGCTTCCTGCATTTCCTGCCCGTACATTCCTTCCATACGTTCAACGGTAATGTTTTTATTGCCTTCGGGTAAAATCAATTCCAATGTATCGCCGACGGAAAATTTATTTTTCACGTCAATCGTCGCTAAACCTGTTTCTGCATCGTAACCTCTGATTTCGCCACAAAATTGTTGTTGATGGCTTTTGGAATAACCAGACAAATAATTCTGTTGTTCATGCGTATGATGACGTTGATAAAAACCGTCGGTATAACCGCGATTGGCGAGGTTTTCCAATACGCCGATGAGTTCAGGTTGAAAAGCACGACCTGCTAACGCATCATCAATCGCCAGTCGATAGGTTTGCGCAGTACGCGCGACATAATAATGTGATTTGGTGCGACCTTCGATTTTAAGGCAGTCGATACCGATTTCCACTAAACGCTGAACGTGTTCAATAGCGCGTAAGTCTTTGGAATTCATGATGTAAGTGCCGTTTTCATCTTCCATTACGGGCAGTAATTCGCCTTTACGCCCTTCTTCTTCCAGAAAATAAATGTCATCGGCCAAAGGATGACGTTCTGCACCGCCACAACTGGCGTTGCTAATTTCGCTCATCGACAGCACGGGGCTATTTTCAGCGGGTAGCCAATCACCTTCGGCATTTTCTTGAGCGGGTTTAGTGTCGTATTTCCAGCGGCACGAATTGGTGCAAGTGCCTTGATTCGGGTCGCGGTGATTAAAATAACCTGACAACAAGCACCGCCCTGAATAGGCGATACACAAAGCACCATGCACAAATACTTCCAGTTCGGTATCTGGGCAACGCTGACGAATTTCGGCAATTTCATCGAGTGACAATTCACGCGACAAAATAACCCGCTCCACGCCCATGCTTTTCCAGAAATTAACCGTGGCATAGTTGACGGTATTCGCTTGTACTGACAAATGTATCGGCATATCAGGATACGTTTCGCGCACCATCATGATTAAACCGGGATCTGCCATAATTAACGCATCGGGTTTCATGGCAATCACAGGGTCAATATCCGCCATAAAGGTTTTTACTTTGGCATTGTGCGGAATGACATTGGTTGCCAGAAAGAATTTTTTGCCTAAATCGTGGGCTTCTTTAATACCTTTGGCTAAATTTTCACTGAGAAAATCATTGTTGCGCACACGCAGACTGTAACGGGGTTGACCCGCATATACAGCATCCGCACCGTAGGCGAAAGCGTAGCGCATATTTCTGATGGTTCCCGCAGGGGAGAGGAGTTCAACTTTTTTCATATTGGCAGTAGGTTAATCGGGTTGGTAAGTTATTGTATTAAGAGATTAAATTTTCTTCAATAAGAATAATAGCCGCTTGTTTGGCATATAGCGCGGCATTTGAATGACGTTTCATTTGTTCTGAGACGATTGCGCCTTCAATCAATAGACTTAATTGCAGAGCCAATACTTCTGGTGATTTTGCACCGCATTCTCTAGCAAGCTCAGTCATATAGCCGCGAAAATTATCATAAAATTCAGCGGATACTTGATGCACAGGATTACCTTCCAGAGGAAACTCCGCCGCCGCATTGATAAACGCACAGCCGCGAAATTCAGGAATAACAAGCCATTCGCCGATGACATCAAAAATCGCCAATAATTTGGCATTCGGCGTATCTGCTTTACTATTCACTTGCTCAACAAACCATTCGCAAAAATCGTTATCGCGTTTGCGTAAAAAGGCAATAATCAATTCGTCCTTAGAAGAAAAATACTTATAAAGACTCATTTTAGTGGTATTTGCTGCCTTGGCGATAGCATCGACCCCTGTCGCCCTTATACCTTGACTGTAAAAAAGATCAGTAGCCGCGAGTAGAATATTTTCTTTTAAATTTAACGTCATGGATACATATAACAAAAACAAGTCATTTTTAACTATACAGCTCGGTGTGCTTTGCTGTCAAAGTACCTTCATTTATTATCGCGCGTTGGTAGTTCTCGTTTTTGGAAACAATCATCTGGCGAAGACTGCGTTATGCGTTATAAAAAAAAAGGGGGCTTTCACAATCCCCCTTTCATTTAGCGACCAATAACGGAGTGTTTGATGTTGCGCATGAAAAAGCAATAGCCCACCTAAAAGCACAAAAATAAAAATCTGTCATTAGGAGTCAAAAACACGTTTTGAACTGCGAATAATGGAACGTGCAAGCATTTAATAAATACAGATAAACGATTTTAAAAACAAATGGTTGGCTTACTATCAGCGGCTGTATCATTATGGCTTAATCTTTTTCGTGCTTTTCGTGGACAATATTTTCTTGTGTGTAACATCAAGTGAGCATTTATTTAAACGCTGCTTCTGCGTCGTGGTTTATGCTCGGTTTTAGGTGCGGCGGCGGTCTTGCGCGGTTGATTTCTAGGCTGACGCGGCGGACGTGGCGGTTCAGCTGGCATCGGTGGTGCGACAGCCGCTTGTTCAAAGCCTTCGATTTGTTCGCGTTTAATGGGTTTATTCATCAATTTTTCAATCAAACGCAACGCACTCACTTCATCATGAGACACTAACGAGACCGCTTGACCTTCTTCACCTGCGCGACCTGTTCGCCCAATTCTATGCACATAATCGGCTGGCGCGCGTGGCAGCTCGTAATTGACCACATGAGGCAGCAGATTTATATCAATACCGCGAGCGGCAACATCGGTCGCAACCAACACGCGAATTTCACCCGCTTTAAAACCTGCTAACGCGCTGGTTCTCGCGCCTTGGCTTTTGTTGCCATGAATCGCAGCGGCTTTTATATCCAATTTGTTGAGTTTATCGGTCAGGCGATTCGCGCCGTGTTTGGTGCTGGTAAACACCAATACCTGCCGCCATTCGTTCACTTTTATCAGATGACACAACAAGTCGGCTTTATTGGCTTTGTTGCACAAATACGCGACTTGTTCGACAGTTTCAGCGGCGGTATTACGCGCGGCAACTTCGATTTTTATCGGATTAACCAATAAACCTGTCGTCAGTTGGCGTATATCTTCGGAGAACGTCGCCGAAAATAACAGGTTTTGGCGTTTTTTCGGTAGCAAAGCAATGATTTTGCGGATGTCACGAATAAAACCCATGTCCAGCATACGGTCAGCTTCATCCAAAACCAAGGTTTCTACCTGATCCAGCTTAATGGCGTTTTGATTGACCAAATCCAGCAAACGACCCGGAGTCGCAACCAGCACATCAACGCCACCGCGTAACCGCATCATTTGCGGATTGATTTTTACGCCGCCGAAGACGACTTCAGTTTTTAACCGTGGATGTAAGTGCTGACCGTATTTACTGACCGATTCACCGACTTGCGCGGCAAGTTCACGCGTAGGCGTTAAGATTAAGACGCGAATCGGACGGTTGGAGCTGTAATGTTTGTGTGACAGTCGTTGCAGAATAGGCAATGCGAAACCAGCGGTTTTACCTGTACCTGTTTGTGCAGCGGCGAGTAAATCATGACCGTTTAACACGGCGGGAATGGCTTGTAACTGAATAGGGGAGGGCGTGGTGTAACCCGCTTCAGCAATAGCACGAAGCAGTGGATCAGATAATCCGAGTTTGGTAAATGGCATGGGGTATAAAATCTCAATGAATGACTGCGGTAACTATGCAGTTCGGAATAAAAAGGGGTATTAAAAACGTCAGAGTCATTGACAAGGAAGGACTCTAAAAGGGTCTGCGTTTATAGCTAATGAGGGGGAATAGCGATGTGCCGCTCGCAGAGGGCGGTACAATTCTGTACTAAAATAATAGGTTTATTGTATCACAGGGTTAAGGAAAATGACTGTTTGTTATGTTATTGCTCACAAAAAATGCAAACGGGTTGCTACACAACGCGGCGCGTTGACACGGCATTCCCACGCGGCGCGTGGGAACGAGATAAATGTTAGGTTATTTGCGCATACACCAGTAAAGTTCGCCGCTGAATGCAGGGAACAGTACGCCCCACAATAAATTCAGCCGTACCCAAGCGGTGCAGTTTTCCAGAAAAAAGTTGCGTTTGCGGAGCATATAAGTGCCTGATAAAAAATCCATGTTCAATCCGCAAGTGTCTGCCATGTTTTTCACCCGTTGTGGTGAAAAGGTGCTGACGTGTCCGAAGTTGGCGGCGGTTTTGCGGATTTTTTCTTGGCGATAGGCTTGGATGATTTGCGGTACGGCGGGGAAGCCGCCGATTAAGATGCCGCCGTCTTCTAGTGCAGGGGCGAGTTTCATTGCCAGTTTTTCAGGTTCAAACAAGTGTTCGAGCAGATGCAGGACGATGATGACATCGTACTTTTCTGCTAAGGCAAACTCAGGTAAATCGACATTGGCTTGAATTTGTTTGGTGTAGCCCGATTCATTCAGTTCAGGTTGCAGTTTGTAATCAACCGCTTCCCAGCAGGCAAGCTCAGTAAAACCTGCATCTTGTACATAACGGCGCATTTGCCCTCTGTCCACGCCGATTTCACAGACGCGCAACGGTCTTCCCAGTCGCTGGTGTTGTTCTTTAATTAAATTAAACATAAACCAGTAGCGTAATAATTTAATCGGGTAGTGGGTGGTGCTGGATGCGTCACTGATGTTTTTTACCCAGTTTTGATCTTTCAGCGAAGCTAAGCTCCAGTTGCAAGCGGCGTGTAACGGGGTGGTTGGTGTAATAGGTTGATTCATGAGGGAATAATTGTTAGGGCAAAATTGAGCTAATTTTAGCGTGTTAGCGGGTATCAATCCAAATAATTAGCGTTGCTGTGGTTTTTTCAGTGCTTTTGTTACGGATATTTGCGGGGTGTTTTGCTTTTGCCACGCAGTGATGAGCGGTTGCGGTTGCGGTGTTATCCAGACCAGTGCCAATGTACAGGCTGTCATTAATGCCGAGGCGGGCAGGTTTTTATAACTGTATAGTTTTAGTGCCGTGCCGAAGGATTTTTTCATGCGTCTATTGGATAAATCAACGCTGTAGACTTCATCGAGTAATAAATGAACGATAAAGCCAAAGCCGATAAATAGACCGCTTAACCATGAATGCAGGTTATCCCAGCGCAGTAAGTAACAGGCGATGCACACCATGAGCAGGCAGAAAAATACTGCCGTCAGCAGCGAATGAAACACACCGCGATGACTGGTGAAACGGTCAAATAACGACAGTACGCCGTAGCGCACTATCAGATAGGAAGCCGCCGCAATCAGTAATAACCAATGTGCGGGGTAACGGTTTTTAAAGACTTCAACTACTGCCAACAGGGTGAGAATAGCCAAGGTGGTAAAAAACAGTTTGATGGGTGTTGAATGCCCTGAATCAATATCGGGTAACATACCGCCGATTGCCCCAAAGGCAATCATCCACGGTGCATCGGTGACAGTCATAACGCGGGTATTAACGGCAAGCAGTGCAAGACCTGCACTGGCACCTAAAGCAACAGATAAATGAGTATTAAAATTAGCCATAATGTAAAGAAACTTCCGTAAAATGATAGTTTACCTTATCACCTCGTTAAATTACTTTTTATGACGCAATCCTTAACCTGTTTTAAAGCCTACGATATACGCGGACGACTGCCCGATGAATTGAATACTGATATTGCCTATCGAATTGGACGGGCGTTTGCCGAGTATTTACAGCCGCGCCGCGTGGTGGTCGGGCGGGATATTCGTTTGTCCAGTGATGAAATTAGCGACGCGGTGATTCAGGGTTTATTGGATGCAGGCGTTGATGTGTATGACATCGGGCTATGCGGTACGGAAGAGGTGTATTACACGACCTTTGCTTATGTGAATGACGGGCAGATAATGGATGGCGGCATTATGGTAACGGCAAGTCATAATCCTAAAGATTACAACGGCATGAAGTTAGTGCGCGAGCAGAGCAGACCTATCAGCGGTGATACGGGCTTGAATGATATTAAACGCTTAGCGGAGCGCAATGACTACCCTGAACCTGTTGTTCGACGCGGGCAAGTCACCGCAGTGGATATAAGTACGGCGTACACTGAACACTTATTAAGCTATATTGATACTGCCAATTTAACACCGCTGAACATCGTGGTGAATGCGGGTAATGGTGCGGCAGGTCATGTAATTGATAATCTGGAAATAGCATTAAAAGACAAAATCACCTTTATCAAGCTGCATCATGAACCCGACGGGCATTTCCCCAACGGCATTCCTAATCCATTATTACCCGACAATCGTCACAGTACGATTGCGGCGATTCAACAGCACGGTGCGGATTTAGGGATTGCGTGGGATGGGGATTTTGATAGATGCTTTTTGTTTGATGAAACGGGGCGATTTATCGAAGGTTATTATATTGTCGGTTTGCTTGCCGCTGCGTTTTTACAACGTCATCACGGGGCAAGCATTGTTCATGATCCGCGTTTAACATGGAACACCATTGATATAGTCAATGGATTGTCAGGTATCGCGGTGCAAAGTAAAACAGGTCATGCGTTTATTAAAGAGCGTATGCGGCAAGAAGATGCGGTGTACGGTGGCGAAATGAGCGCGCACCATTATTTTAAAGATTTTGCCTATTGCGACAGTGGTATGATTCCGTGGTTATTGGTGATTGAACTTATCAGTAACAGCGGTAAAAAATTATCGCAATTATTGGATGAACGGATACGCTTATTTCCTGCCAGCGGTGAAATTAATCGGACTATTGCCAATCCCGATGCAATTCTGAAATCAGTGCGGCAACATTACCAAGCCGATGCGGTATGGGTGGATTTTACCGATGGTTTAAGTATGGAGTTTGCTGATTGGCGGTTTAATTTACGTTGCTCCAATACCGAGCCGCTGGTCAGGTTAAATGTTGAATCACGCGGTGATGAGGCGTTAATGCAGGCGAAAACTGCTGAATTACTCGCCTTATTGGCAGTCTCTTGAAAATAGGCGTAAAGATGAATTAATCCATTAGGTTATTCAAGACACCGAGAGTATTTTATATACCTTGAGTGCAACGTAATTTAATAATAAAAACTAATCTGTTAATGAGAAAAAAAAGGGGGGTAGGCAATAATGATAAAAAATTCAATCTTGTGTGTTGATGATGATCCGTTTATTTTGGATTTTTTACGCTATATTTTGCAAGATGATTACCCTTTGGAGTTCGCCAATAATGGAGCGGCAGCATTGAAGGCGGCATTAGATTATATGCCTGCTTTGATTTTACTGGATGTGGAAATGTCCGATATGCAGGGTTTTGAGGTGGCACGCCAACTGAAAGCCAACCCGAAAACAGCGCATATTCCTATTATTTTTGTCACTTCTTTATTCGGTGAGGCGGATGAAAGTTTTGGCTTTAAAGTGGGCTGTGTTGACTACATTACCAAGCCTATTTCTCCCTGTATCGTTCAGGCACGGGTACGCACACATATTTCTCTGGTACAGGTATCGCAACTGGAAGCCAGTTATCGGTCGGCTATTTATATGCTGGGTGAGGCAGGTCATTATAATGACAGTGATACAGGGGTGCATATCTGGCGCATGGCAGCATACAGTCATGCACTGGCACAGGCTGTCGGCTGGGATGAGTCCTCTGCCTATTTGCTGAAAATAGCGGCACCGATGCACGATACGGGAAAAATCGGTATACCCGATACGATTCTGAAAAAAAAAGGCAAGCTCAGCATCGAAGAATGGGGCATTATGAAACAACATTCGCGTATCGGTTTTGATATTTTAAATAAAAGTGATGCTCCCGTTTTTAAACTGGCGGCAGAAATTGCCTTGAATCATCATGAAAAGTGGGATGGCAGCGGCTATCCTAATGGGCTTTCTCAAGAAGAAATTCCCGAATCAGCGCGCATCGTTGCCGTTGCCGATGTGTTTGATGCACTGTCTATGGAGCGACCCTATAAACCCGCTTGGTCATTGGAACGCATCTTGAAAACGCTGGAGGGGATGGCAGGCAATCACTTGGAAAAAAGACTGGTAGATGTATTTATATCCATTATGCCGCAGATTCTGGACATCAGAGCGGAATGGAACAAGTCATCACCTGAATCCTCAGACAAATAGTTGATAACCGTGTAGTAGCGCGTAGCGTTGTGTGCCGTTAATTTATATCCCGAATTATTACAATAGAGAGTCTTTATGAAGAAAAATACCTACACATTATTAGTGATTGAAGATGATTATTTTCAGCAGGAATTGTTGAAAATCTGGCTGGAAGCTGAGCGTTATGAAGTGCTGTGCGCCAAAAGCGGAGAAGAAGCACTGACGATTATCGCAGATCATAAACCGGATTTAATTCTGCTGGATTTAGTGATGCCGGGGATGGGTGGTTTTGAAGTTGCAAAAAAATTAAAAGAGTGTGCAGACACTCAGCAAATTCCTGTGGTGGTGGTGACGGCTATTGATGATCAGGAAAAACGTATTGAAGTGCTGGAAGTCGGTGTTGATGATTTTCTCAACAAGCCTGTGGACAGAATAGAATTGCTGGTACGGGTGAAAAACTTGCTGCAAAGCCGTACTTATTTCAAACAGCTGCAAGCACGTCAGGCACATTTACTGCAATTGGAAAGTATGGCATCGGTGGGAACGCTGATTACCAGTGTGACCAGCGAAATCAATAAGCCTTTACATGAGTTACAGTCGGTGGTCGAACTGGCTAAAAAGCACAGTGCGGGTAATGCCGAACTGGGCGAATTGCTGGATAACGCAACACAGCACATCGACCGTATCGGTTTGATTGCCCATAATACGCAGTTGTACATTAAATCCATTTCCGCGCAATCAACAGACGAACTTTGTGATATTAACAGCGTACTGGCGCAGGTAGTCGAGTTGCTGAGCATCCAAATGGAGGAAAATCAAATTCAAATTCACACGGATATTGATGCCGACTTGCCGCAGGTGATGTGCAGTTCAGAAGGATTGATGCACGTTCTGGTGCATTTACTGCTCAATGCCAAAGAGGCGTTGGAAAATTACCCGCAACCGTGTATCACCATCAGCATTAAGAAAGAGGAAGATAAACAACTGGTTGTATCGGTGTGTGATAACAATACCGACACGACTGAAAATATTTATTCCTTAATTACCGATCCCTTATTCAATACCAAATTGCCCGAAGTCTGTACAGGGTTGGGCTTGGCATTAGCCTGTCATTTTATTGAAAATTCGGGGGGCAGTATCAGTATTGATAGTATTGCAGGGCGCGGCTGTTGTATGCAGGTCGTCTTAAAAACCTCATAACGGTTTTTTATTATGAATGAGTTAGAAACGCTTAAGCTAGTGTTTGTCGGTAATGTGGGTTCAGGAAAAACCACCAGTATTAATGCCATCAGTGAAGTGCCTGTCATCGGCACAGAGCAAAAAGCCACCGAAGGCGAGGCATTGCACCGAAAACCCTCAACAACTGTGGCGATGGAATATGGTATCGTCCATCTCAATGATATTAAACTCCATCTCTACGGAACACCCGGACAACGGCGTTTTGATTTTATGGCAAGTATCCTATGTAAAGGCGCGGCGGGTATGGTGGTGATGATTGATAACGGTCATACCGATCCTTTAAAAGAACTGGATTATTTTTTGCAGTTTCACAAAGATTTTTTGCAAAAATACCCTGCGATTATCGCTATTACCCATTATGACGATAATAATACCAGTACGTTATTGATTGAATACCATCAATATGTCCGTGAACATGGTTTCACTTGTGCGGTTATGCGTCTTGATGCGCGCGTCAAAGATGAGGTGATGCGTGTGGTCGAGAAGTTAACCTTGGAAATCGTGCGTCGTAAGAGCAAATAGCGCAAAAACCGTGTGTTATAAAGTCATATCCGCTTTTAGCAGAGCATACTAAATATGATTAAACTAAGATTAGGATGTATTGGTGTAAAAAGCACGTCTTTCGCGATTGATTATGAAATTGAGTCATAAAATGCAACCAGAAAAATCAGAGCATACCTTCCACATTACAGTAGAAGACGGCGAAATTGTTATTGATACCGCTCCAGAAGAGCGTTTTGATCGTCTGATTCGTATTGCCAAACATACATTTAATGTCCCTGTTGCGTTGATATGTCTGAAAGACAGCGAGCAACATTTATGGCTTAAATCAGCGCAGGGTTTACCGATTCAACAATTTACACCCAGCAATCAGTCTTTCTGTCACGCCGTTATGTCCAGCAGCAAAGACGTGTTATACATTCAAGATGTTTGTGCGAGCGAGGAAAGTTATGATTCGTGTTGTGCATCCAATACCCAGTCTATGCGTTTTTATGCGGGTATACCTATTATCTTAAGCAGGCAAAGAATCGGCTCGTTGTGTATTTTAGACTACCGGCCGAGGACGTTGAATGCCGATGACTTGGCTATATTGGCTGATTTAGCGCGTTGCGTTGAAGTCGAATTGCAAAAAACCCATCAAAACCAACTGGCACAATTGTTTCTGGATCAAAAAGAACATTTAAGTGCCGTATTGGACACCATTGTCGATGGCATCATCACCATTGATAAGCAGGGTATTATTCAAACCGTTAATAAAGCAACGCGGGATATTTTCAGCTACGCACCCGAAGAACTGATTGGTAATAACGTCAATATGTTAATGCCGGAACCGTTTCATACCGCGCATGACAGTTATTTGTCTAATTATGTGACCACACATAATGCAAAAATTATCGGCATGGGGCGCGAAGTGCAAGGTTTGCGCAGGAACGGTGAAGTATTTCCGATGAAGTTGGCAGTCAGTGAAATGCTGCACGGTGACGATAAACATTTTGTCGGCATTATTCATGACATCACCGAGAAGAAAAAAAACCAGCATACTTTGGAATGGTTCAAATACACGCTGGATAAAATTGTTGATGGAGTTTTTCTATGTACGCTTGATACCTATCGTTTTCTGTATGTCAATGAAGGCATGGAGCGGCAAGTGGGTTACAGCAAAAAGGAGCTGTTAACGACATTTCTGTTAATTATTAAACCCGTTACGGCGGATAGCTACCGAGAATTAATTGCTCCGTTACTGAATAAAGAAAAAAACTCCATGATGTTTGAGACGGTGCATCGACACAAAAACGGTAGAGAAATACTTGTAGAGGTGTCTGCACAACTGATTCAGCAAGCGGGGCAAGAACCTAATTTATTGTGTATTGTTCGTGATATTACCGAGCGTAAGGCTTTGGAAAATTTGAAAAACCAATTCGTTGCCACGGTGAGTCACGAATTGCGTACCCCATTGACCTCCATTCGCGGTGCGCTGGGCTTGGTGCTGGGCGGTGCGCTGGGCGGGATTCCTGACAAAGCTCGGTCAATATTGGAAATGGCGAATCGTAACAGCGAGCGATTGACCTTATTGATAAATGATTTGCTGGACTTGGAAAAAATCGAATCCGCCCAAATGGTCTTTGCCTTTGAATCCGTTGATTTAATACAACTGGTGCATCATGCACTGGAAGCCAATCAAGGGTATGCCGATGAGTATGGAATCAGCCTGCAATTGTATACCGCAATAGATCAGGCTTGGGTTCAAGCGGATGAAAATCGACTGTTGCAAGTGTTGGCGAATCTACTTTCAAATGCCATCAAGTTTTCCCATCAAGGTGATATAGTCAGTGTTTATGTTGAGAAACAACTCGATAATCTCGATAATTATGTTGTCCGAGTTCAGGATCAGGGCGAGGGTATTCCCGAGGGTTTTCGAGCGCATATTTTTGGACGCTTTGCCCAAGCTGATGGCGGGGATAATCGGCAAAAAGGCGGTTCTGGTTTAGGTTTAAGTATCAGTAAAGCCATTGTTGAACGCCATCAAGGCAATATCGGCTTTATCAGTACCGAAGGTGCAGGGTCAACGTTTTTCTTTAATCTGCCCGCACAAAAAAAATTAGAGACTACAAGCGATATACTAAATAAAGAGGTTATCAAAGACAGCATTGATTTATCGCCATTGTGTATTTTGTTATGTAAAAATAACAATGAAACAACTGCGCTGTTGAGTAATTTACTCGATGAAGAAGGCTTGTCTTATGATATAGCCGATACCCTTGCCGAAGCAAAAGCCTTATTGCAGGAAAGAAAATACACGTTGATGGTATTGGACGTTACTGTGCCTGATCCCAGCAGCATGGACTTTATTCATAAATTGCGCAGTCTGCCGAATGCTTCTGATTTGAGTATTATCATTACCTCATTAGGAGAAAATGATGCTCAGCATGAGAAATTGATACTGCCTGATGATATACCGCAGCCTGTGACCCGTGACCGTTTGCACAGTGCTTTACAGTTGGCATTACTGGCGAGTCATCGTGCCAATATTTTACATATTGAAGATGATTTGGATATTATCACATTGGTCAAGCGTATTCTCAGTAATACGCCGATGAATTATCAATCTGCCACATCACTTGCCGATGCACGTCGTTTTCTGAATACCCACACTGTTGATTTAGTGATTCTGGATATAGATTTGCCCGATGGTTCAGGGATGGAATTATTGGCTGAACTGGATAATCGTTGTCAGGTGGTTGTGTTTTCAGGTCATGATATAAGTAATATGGGTGACAAACATATTGCTGCTGTGTTAATGAAATCAATCACCAACAATGAGCAACTACTGACGACCATTCGTCGTGTTCTTAATACAACGCAAAAATAACCAAGTCGAGGAAAAATGAGTACGCTAAAAAAAATCCTATCTGTTGAAGATGAGGCGGATATTCGAGAAATCATCCAATTGGCATTAGAATTAGTGGGCGGCTATCAAGTGCAGATTTGCAGTTCCGGTCAAGACGCAGTTGCTAAAGCCGAGAGTTTTTTGCCTGATTTGCTGTTGCTGGATGTCATGATGCCTAATATGGACGGACCGACCACGTTGGCAAATTTACGCAAGATACCCGGTTTGGCACACATCCCCGCAGTGTTTATGACTGCCAAAGCCCAAGTCAGTGAAATTAATGAATTACGCAATTACGGTGCTTCAGCGGTCATTACTAAACCGTTTGACCCCATGACACTGGCAAGCCAATTACAGCAAATATGGGAAATTCATGATGTTTAGTGAATCAAGTGACGTACTTGACAGGTTGCAAAAATTACGCGATGCGTTTTCGGCAACCGTACCCGAAAAACTGAACGCCATTGACATACTATGGCTGACCGTTAAACAGCAAGGTATCGGTAATACTGACAATACGGCTGATTTATACCGCGCTGTGCATAGTTTAGCGGGTTCTGCGGGTACATTCGGACACTCGGAACTGGGACAGGCTGCGCGGCAACTCGAACAGACAATAAAACAACACCTAAGCGACACTGGCGCGTTAAGCGAGACAGTCATTCACGTTATCGACACCGAATTACATCAATTTGTATCGTGGGACATAACATCAACTCACTGATATTACGCGCAAGAAACTATTGTCCACGAAAGACACGAAAAAATAATGAAAAAACCGCTAATGCTGTGCTTTTGAAAGGGTTTATCTGCATTTGCTGGGTGCTGAACTACCCAAAACGTATTTCAGACTCCTAATGACAGATTTTGATTTTTTTCGTGTCTTTCGTGCTTTTCGTGGACTATTTTTTTTCATGCGTAATATCAGCAGCTAATTAACAATGAGGACATAATGCGACTTTTACTGGTTGAAGATGACGAAATATTAGGTGATGGCTTGGTAGCGGGTTTAAAAATGGAAGGCTATGCGGTTGATTGGCTGACCAATGGCAGGCTTGCCGACGAAGCATTAAAAACCAACAGCTATGAACTTATCGTACTGGACTGGAACTTGCCTGAAATGAATGGCATGGAAATTTTACGCGCGCTAAGAAGCCGTAAAAATGAAACCCCTGTGATGGTATTGACGGCGAAAGACACCATTCCAGACCGTGTACAGGGTTTGGATACGGGCGCGGATGATTTTGTTATCAAACCGTTTGAATTGGATGAAGTCTGCGCCCGATTACGCGCACTTGCCAGACGCAATGAAGGACGCAGCATCCCTAATATTGAACATAAAGGTGTTGTCTTAGATCCAGCCTCACGCTTAGTGACCTATAAAGACGAAAAAATTGAATTATCACAAAAAGAATTTGAAATCCTCAGCTTTCTGATGGCAAATATCGGCAAAGTGGTCTCCAAAGCGCGCTTAGAAGAAACCCTGTATTCATGGGATTCCGATGTCGAAAGCAATACCGTGGAAGTGTATATTCATTATTTGCGTAAAAAACTGGATGCCGCGCTGATTCGCACCGTCAGAGGTGTGGGCTATATTATTGACAGTGATGATGATTCATGAATTATTCGCTTAAACGCCGCTTATTAGTCGCATTATTGTCAGCGTCCATGCTGATTTGGGGCGTGACTGCGTATTTGAGTTACAAAATTACCCGTGATGAAGTCGCTAATTTATTTGATGCCGAATTAGCGCAATCTGCCAAAGTGCTGCACGCATTTATAGAAAGTTTAGTGCGTGAAGGCTCTTTATCCGCCAATTGGAATAAAGAACAAACAGGCGGAATGTTACACGCCTACGCCTTGCGTCATAAGTTCAAAACTAAAAGCACCTTTCAATTATGGGCAGAATCAGGCGGCTTATTGCTGGAATCAGAAAGTCAGCCTGTGTTTTCGCTGCACAGTTTTGACGGCACCCAAAGCGACACCCAACTCTGGGAAGAGTTTGATGAAATGCTGCAAGCGGAAAGTTTAGGGCATAAATACGAACGTAAAATCGCCTTTCAGTTGTGGTCGAAAAAAGACGGATTATTGCTGCGCTCAGAAAGCGCGCCTAAATTCGCCTTTTCCGCTATTACGCATGGCTTTAGTGAAAATAATATTGACGGTAATGATTGGCACGTCTTCAGTCTGACCGATTCAACGGGTGAATATGTCATTCATGTCGGGCAGAAAGAACAGATTCGTTCTGAATTGACCGATGAAATATCCAGCCAGTTAGTCGCGCCGTTTCTGATTGGTTTACCGTTGCTGGGGTTGGTTATTTCCTTTATTGTGCGGCGCGCATTACGCCCGTTTCAGCACTTGGAAAAGGCTCTTGCTATTCGTGAGGCGAATTATCTTAAACCGTTACCACTGAAACGATTGCCGAAAGAAATCGTACCAATGGTTAATGAAATCAATAAGCTGTTTGCGCAATTGGAAGAAGCCTTTGAACATGAACGCCGTTTTACTGCCGATGCGTCACATGAATTACGCACCCCATTGGCGGGTTTATTAGCGCAAGCTCACGTTGCACTCAGAACCACCGATGATGAAATACGCAGACAAGCTCTCACGCGCATTAAACAAGCTGTAAATCGCATGACCTATCTGGTACAACAACTATTAACGTTTTCGCGAATTGAATCCAATACCGAATTCTTAACCAAGCAGAACACCATGATTAATCGTGAAGTGATTACGGTGATTACCGACTTAGAACCTGACGCGCATAAAAAACAAATTAACATTGAATTTGTTGAAGACAACCCCGTGCCTGTGGTGGTCAACGCGCCGTTAGTGTCTATTTTAATCCGCAATATCGTCGATAATGCCATTAAATACACGCCCGTCAACGGCAATGTCTTGATTACCATAACAGGGCAGGAACGACAGTTGGAGCTGTGCGTGGAAGATTCCGGGCCGGGAATTTCGCCCGATCAATATGAAAAATCATTGGAACGTTTTCACCGTTGCGTGGAAACTGCCAACAAAACCCAAGGCACGGGCTTGGGTTTTTCAATGGTGCAACGTATCGCGGGGATTCATAACGCCGACTTGATTTTAGGGGTTTCGCAATTCGGCGGTTTAAAAGTGAAAGTGATTTTTCCGTTACCGATTAAACTGTTAGAGAAAAAACCCACCACACTACGCGGATTGTTTAAAATTAAAGGTAGTGGTAAAAACTAAGTGATTGGAGTGCAAACCTAGTACACCGTCAGTTTAGTTATGACGAGTAAAGTTGCTAGACCTGCGAGGTTTTTAAAACCTCGCAGGTCTTTATCGCACTGTCATAATAAAAGGGGCTGACTACTAAGTTTGCATTCCGCTATATCAACATACAAAAAATCATTCAGGCTCAGCAATCACCGTATTAACCAGCTCGCCGATGCCTTCAATGGCAATACGCACCGTTTGCCCGACTTTTAAATAACCGCGCGGAGTCATTTTTACGCCGACACCGCTGGGTGTGCCTGTGCTGATGACATCGCCGACTTCCAGCGTCATCGCAGTGGATAAATACGCCACCATTTCATAACAATTAAACAGCATTTCTGCGGTGTTGGCATTTTGCCGTAACTCGTCGTCCACCCACGTTTTTAAACTCAGATGATGCGGGTCAAGTATTTCATCACTCGTCACCAGCCAAGGCCCCAGAGGCCCGCAAGTATCAAACGATTTACCAATCATCATGGTCGGTGAACGCGCCTGCCAATCGCGTACCGACACATCATTGGCAATCATAAAGCCTGCAATCACCTCATGCGCATTTTCCACCGAGACATGGCGACACCGTTGCCCGATGACAAACGCCAGTTCACCTTCGTAATCCAATTTATCAGACACTTTGGGCATCTGAATTTCAGCACCCGCACCGATGACGCAAGTGCTTTGCTTGGTGAAAAACGTAGGATATTCAGGTCTGTCTTTGCCTGTTTCAGCGATGTGATCGGCATAATTTAATGCAATCGCCATATATTTGGGCGGGCGGGGAACAGGCGCGTGCAGTTGCACCTCAACCAATGCAAGTCGGTGTTCACCGCTGTCTATTAGCTGTTGCATAGCTTGTAATGCCGCAGTTCCCGCACTTAAAAATTCAATCATGGTGTCGGGAATATCGGTATCAGCCAGACCGTCAATCACTGTGTCGTCAACGACAGCCCCAACTCGCGTTTGGTGTTGATAAGTAAAGGTGATGAGTTTCATTGGTTACGATTCCTTAAAGTGATTTAATCGCCTTAATTTACCGCTTAACCATTATAAAGTCAGCTTTTACACAAACTCCTTAGCCGCAATCAATAACTCCTCAATAAAATGCTGGCTGAATAACGGCAGATAATTGTGTTTTAAATAGGCAATTTTGGTGCAGGAGCTGGGGATAAGATGGGCGAGATTATGAATCACTAAATCTTGATCTATTGCCGCATCGTAAGCAATATCGGCAATCAAACCCACACCCAAACCTAAGCGCACATAAGTTTTTATCACATCCGAATCTGCCGCAGCCAATACAATATCCAGCTCTAAGTTCTTGGCTTTAAAGGCTTTGTCAATGGTAGATCGCCCTGTAAAACCAAAGTTATAAGTGAGAATAGGATAAGAGGCTAGGCGTTCCAGTGTAATGTCGCCGTCATTCAACGGATGATTGTGCGGCACGACCACTGCATGATGCCAATCAAAGCATTTTTCCAGTACCAAGTCGGTTTCCTGATCCAGTCTTTCGGTACAAATGGCAATATCGGCTTCGCGGGTGTGCAGTTGGCTGATTAACTGCTCAGGCGCGGCTTGTACCATGTAGATATTGACGTTGGGGTATTTTTTCCGAAACCGTTGTATTGCCATCGGTAAAAAATATTTCGCCTGCGTGTGCGTGGTGGCAATGTGTAACGTGCCTTTATCGCTATCCAAAAAATCCGCCGCAATGGTGGTGATATTGTTTTTTGCCTGATTGATAATGGCGACTTCTTCCATGATGCGCGTACCTAATGCAGTCAAACCGACCAATTTTTTGCCTTGGCGTTGAAATAATGGCGAACCCAATTCTTCTTCAAACAGTTGTAATTGCCGACTGACCGCTGATTGCACAACGTGCATTTTGTCGGCGGCTTTAGACATATTAAACTGGGTTTCTTGCAGTACCCGCAATAGCTCTATTTGGCTTAAGTTCATGATAATTTCCCTGTATATTTTTCGTTTTTACGCGCCGCGTCATTGCCCACAGTTAAGCCAGACTATAGGTAACTGCGTAGCAGTGAGATGTTTGTAGCAGCAATGAAATACAAATAATCAAGCCCCGTAGGGGTGAAATGTTTGTCCTCTAACATTTCACCCCTACGGGGTTATGAAGTCATGTACATTGTTGGTCTACAAACATTTTACCCCGCTGGGGTTTTTCCTTAACTGTGGGCATTGACGCACCGCATGGTAATTTTATGCCGCATCAAACCAATGCGCGTGGCGGATATGTAAATCCACTCTATCACCTTTGCTCAGTTGTAAGCGTTTGAACTGCTCGTTGGGCATTTGTGCATAAATAATTTCAGGTGAGCCATTCACGCCTTTTTTAGCCAGTTCAATACGAATCAACGCGCCTAGATGTTGCCAGTCTTTCAGGGTGGCGGTTGCCGCGCTGTCTGTGTTTGACTTGATAATATCAAGATCATGCGGACGAATATGTACAGAATTAGACGCGTCTGGGGCAATAATCAGCCCTGATAACTTGAGCCATTCGGTATTATGGTGTCCTAATGAAATGACATTGGTATCACCAATAAAACGTGACACAAATTCATTGGCTGGATTATCGTAAATCTCGCTGGGTGTGCCTTGTTGTTCCAAATGACCATGATTAAACACCACAACGCGATTGGCAACTTCCATCGCTTCTTCTTGGTCGTGCGTTACAAAAATACTGGTGACGTTTAAGTTTTCATGCAAATGCCGCAACCACAAACGCAAGTCTTTACGCACACTGGCATCCAACGCGCCAAACGGCTCATCCAGTAATAACACTTCGGGTTCAACTGCCAAAGCCCGCGCCAAGGCAATACGCTGACGCTGTCCGCCTGACAGTTGGTCGGGATAACGATTATGCAGCCAATCCAACTGTACCAACTCCAACAGCGCGTGAACTTTTTTGTGAATTTCGGCTTCATTCGGGCGCAGTTTGCGCGGTTTGACGCGCAAGCCAAAAGCGATATTTTCAAATACCGTCATGTGGCGAAACAGCGCGTAATGTTGAAACACAAAACCGATGCCGCGTTCACGAATATCTTTGTGGGTTTTGTCTTCGCCTTTTAACAAGACTTGTCCACTGTCTGCACGTTCCAAGCCTGCAATAATGCGCAACAGCGTGGTTTTACCACATCCTGAAGGCCCTAATAACGCCACTAATTCGCCTTCAGGAATTTCTAAGTTAATGTCGTTAAGCGCGGTAAAGTTACCGAATTGCTTGGAAATATGGTTCAAAATAATGCTCATAAAAATATCTTTGTCTAAAAACCTGCGAGGTTTGAATTGTTAGTGTTCGCTTGGGGCGCGACTATCGCTATCACGCTGTTGTTGCCATTCCAGAAAACTTTTCAATACCAGTGTCACCACCGCCAATACGGTCAATAACGATGCAGCGGCAAATGCACCGACGGCGTTGTATTCGTTATAAGTATTTTCAACGTGCAGCGGCAGCGTGTTGGTTAAGCCTTGTATATGCCCTGATACCACCGACACCGCGCCGAATTCCCCCATTGCGCGGGCATTACACAACACCACGCCGTACAACAAACCCCATTTAATATTCGGTAAGGTCACGCGCCAAAACGTTGTCCAGCCACTCGCGCCTAACGATAATGCCGCTTCTTCCTCTTCGTTGCCCATTTCCTGCATGAGTGGAATCAACTCCCGCGCGACGAAAGGGCAGGTGATAAACAGCGTTGCCAACACGATGCCCGTCGTAGCAAAAATAATTTTGATGTCATGGTCTCGCAACCATTCGCCAAACCAGCCCTGTGCGCCAAACAACAACACGAAAATCAAACCAGCGGTCACAGGCGATACGGAAAACGGTAAATCAATCAACGTGGTCAATAAACTTTTGCCGCGAAACTCAAACCGCGCAATTGCCCATGCCGAGGCAAGACCGAACACCGTGGTCAACGGTACGCATAAAAAGGCGACCCATAACGTCAACCGAATAGCGGCAAGTGCGTTGGGGTCTGACAGTTCAGTCGCATATTTTTGCCAGCCTTTGGCAAAGGCTTCGATAAAAATAGTCACCAGCGGCAACAGTAAAAACAAGCCGATGGTCGCTAAACTCACCGCAATTAAGCTATAACGTACCCACACAGGATCATTAAGAGCGACTTTTGTTAGTTTATGTGTGTTCATAAGTTCCGTTAGGGTGTGATAGCGACGACAGACGCGAGAGGTGCGAGCATTTCAGAAGTGCGTCGGCGTAGTAACATCTGCACTACATTAATAATGAGTAACAACGCAAACGACACCAGCAACATAGTCAACGCCAACGCCGTTGCCCCCGCATAATCGTATTGTTCCAGTTTGGTGATAATCAACAGCGGCACAATTTCTGACACATAAGGCATATTACCCGCAATAAAAATTACCGAACCGTACTCGCCGACACCGCGTGCAAATGCCATTGCAAAACCCGTCAACGCCGCTGGAAATACATTGGGAAAAATAATGCGTTGAAAAATCTGCCAGCGGGACGCGCCCATTGAAGACGCGGCTTCTTCCATGCTGGTATCCAACTCTTGCAACACAGGTTCGATAGTGCGGACGACGAATGGCAAGCCGATAAAAATCAGCGCAACTACAATCCCCGCAGGAGTAAACGCCACTTTAAAACCCAGTTCGGTGAGCGGCTTACCGATTAAACCATTGGGCGCGTACAACGAAGCCAATACAATCCCCGCCACCGCAGTAGGCAAGGCAAACGGCAAATCAATAATGGCATCAAAAAAGCGTTTAGCAGGCAGTGAATAACGCACCAGCGTCCACGCAATCACAAAACCCAATACCAAGGCAATCGCCGCCGCCAGTAACGCCGCCAAAAAACTCACGCGAAACGCCGCCTGTACCCGCTCATTGCTGATAATGTCGAGATAACCCTGCCACGTCAGTAGCGAATCGGGAGCTAAAGTTTTAAACACCAGAGTGCTGAGTGGAATTAATACCACCAAAGCCAAGTACAGCAGGGTAAAGCCTAATGCGGGTTTAAAACCGGGTAAGATGTTGGTTTTATTCACCATTTATATCCTCTAAAGTGAAGTGCCAGTCATGCACTTTTTCGTTGGATTCAATGATAAACAGCTGCGTTTCTCAAGTGAAACGATGATATTCGATAGCTATATCCGATAATCAGATATAGCCAACAGGCATAGGTAACTTTCGATAGGTTTAGTCTCACTCCCAAGCAAAGAGCTTGGGGATTAGGCAATTGTGATGGAAAGTAGCCACTTTCGACCTAACAGATGAAATAAATTTGTATTTCCCAATGGCAACAAAGTTATACAATAGTAAAACATTGCTGCTGACAGGAAACAATCATGACCCAAGTTACTATTCGACAATCAGGCGGAGCGAGTATTATCAGCTTGCCTAAAGCCATTTTAAACACCCTGCATTTACACATTGGTTCACATTTAGAACTGACCTTAGAAAACAATAAAATCGTCTTAACACCTGTCACGGATGAACTGAGTTTAGAAGATTTATTAGCGGGTAGCCCTAAAGCCGCTTTAACGCTAACCGAAGAAGACAAACAGTGGTTAGCCATGCCGTCAACAGGCAAAGAGCTATGATGAATTACATACCCGAACAGGGCGATATTATCTGGCTAAACTTTGACCCCAGTAGCGGCAAAGAAATCATGAAACGCCGCCCCGCCTATGTGGTATCAAGAAAACTGTTTAATGAACACACAGGTTTGGCTTTAGTCGCGCCCATTAGCAGCACAATACGCGGCATCAAGTTAGAAGTGGTTTTAAATGAAGGCTCGAATACCCAAGGTGCGATTTTAATTCATCAACTGAAATCACTGGATTTTTTGGAACGCGATGTTGAGTTTATTGAACACACCACACCCAGCATTATTAAGCAGGTAAAAGCCTTGATTAAGGTGATTATTGATTGACCATTGCAAGCCGCATGATGGTCATTCACATACGGGTTAATTGCATGAAATGATGCGCCCCTATCGAATTTTTTCGTTGGATGTCATGATAAATAGACAGAGTTCTCAAGTGAAACGATGATATTCGATAGCACTATCCGATAATTTAGATATGCAGAAAAGCAGGTTTTACATTCTCAAATCAAATAAGATGTTGCTTTCTGACATATGCTGATAAGAACACTCCATGAAATTTATTAAAAACGCCCCCGATATTCCACTGGAATTATTACAAGCACAAGAAAACGGCAATCTAATTTTATTTTGTGGTGCTGGAATTTCATATCCTGCGGGTTTGCCGTTATTTAAAGGTTTGGTTGATGGAGTTTATGAAGAATTAGCCACGACACCAACGCCGCAAGAAAAACAAGCGATTGAACAATGGCGTTATGACACCGCATTAGAATTATTAGAACGCCGTTATCATTCAAATAATCGAGTAGATAATCATGCAGTAAGACGGGCAATTGCTAAGCGTTTAACACTAAAACTCGATGCCAATATTGATACACACAAAGCACTCTTACAACTCGCCAAAACTAAACAACATCAATACCGATTAGTCACCACCAATGTCGATCATGGTTTTATTTTAGCTGATTCTGAATCATTAAAAGTCAGTGATACTGCACCGAAACTGCCCGTACCTAAAGACCATAAATGGCATAGCATTGTTTATTTACACGGTTTAATTGATGAAGTTGCCGACCCTAATCATGAAAATCTTGTTTTTACCAGCGGTGATTTTGGAAGTGCTTATTTAACGGAACGATGGGCAAGTCGTTTTGTTAGCGAATTATTTAGACATTTTACCGTTTTATTTATTGGCTACAGCATTGACGACCCTGTCATGCGCTATATGACGGATGCGATTGCCGCCGATAGAAGACGCGGTTATAGCCATTTTAAAGAGCCTTATGTATTAGCGGGTGCGAAAAAAAGTAATTTTGAAACTGCCAAACTGGATTGGCAAGCCAAAGGCGTTAAACCTTTATTATATGTAGACCGAAACCGACACACTTATTTACACCAAACCTTAAAAGCATGGGCGGCTTATTGCCAAGACGATTTAAAAAGTGTAGAAAGGGATATTAAAACTCATGCTATTAAATCACCTATCGAACCTTATGAACATGATTATGCAGTGCAGTTAGTCATTGAACATTTAAAAAAAGATGAATATGCCGCAAAAATTTTTAGCCAAGTAAATGCGCCCATTACATGGTTGCCTGTATTAGAAAAAGAGGGCTTGTTATCAAAAGTCGAAAATCAAAAAAATCGGCAAATTAGCCACCATATAGACCACGATTTAATCACTCCTCATCAAATTACTCGACATCTTTGGTGGTGGTTAATTGAGCATCATCTTGAATCAAAACAATTAGTCGAATGGGTGATAGAAAAAGGTGCGTTACATCCTTTATTTATTCGGTTTCTTGAAGGAAGATTGTCAAACAATCCACCATCAGAACCGTTTTTGATTTTTTGGCGAATTATTTCCTCAAATATTAATAATTGTATTTTTAGCGAACCTTATCATGAAATAAATACGTTACAACGTAGTAGAGATAGTTTGAATTTATTATCCTTATCAAAGTTTATCGAGCCTAAGATAAAGTTTTCTAAATCTTTTTCATGGGATGATAAAGAGCTAAGTGTACCTTATGACGCAGAGGTTATTATTGGAATAAATGATTGGCAATTTGAACAGATATTAAAATATGTCCATGATATGGTAACTCTATTGCTACCTATCACTAATATGTTAAAACAAGTAATGGAGCTTTGGCAATTACTAGGGAAAGCAGACGATAAACATGACCATAGCGATTGGAGTTTAGTATCTATTTCGCCTCATACACAAAATAATCGTCATTATAATTGGGTTTTTATAATTGAATTATGTCGTGATATTTGGCAAGCAACTTACCAGATAAATAAAGCACTCGCTTTAGCGATAGTTGAGTTATGGAAAACTATACCTTTTCCTGTATTTAAACGCTTAGTTTTCCATGCTTATACAACTTCAGATATTGTTAGCCCAAGAGAGAAGTTAGATTATTTACTTAGTGAAGAAAGTTGGTGGCTTTGGTCTTCTGAAACTACAAGAGAGACATTCAGATTATTGGCATCTCTTGCTACACAATTAACAAAAGATGAATTATTTATATTAGAGCAAGCAATTATTACTGGTACACCTCGTGAAATGTATGAAGATGATTTAACTAATGAACGATGGCAAGAAATAAATGAACGCAATATTTGGCTGTATTTGGCAAAACTAGAATCGTTTGATGTAGATTTAACAGAACAATCAAAAATTGTTTATAACGATTTATCTAAAAAATACCCAGATTGGCAAGTACAAGAAGATGAGCGCGATGAATTTAGTATTTGGATGTCATCGGGAAGAAGAGGACGGCAATGTGATTTAACGATGGATGGCTTTATTAAACTAACGCCTGAACAACGAATTGAACAGCTATTAAAACCATCAGATAATGATCCTTTTGGAGACAACCAAACCAGTTTTTTTAATTCTGTTTGTCAAGACAAACCTAGTATAGGTTTAGAAACTTTAAATTATCTAGCTCAACATTCTAATTGGAATACTGAAATATGGCACACGGGTTTAATGGGGTTATCAGAAACAAAAGTACAATGGTCAGAAGTAGCCAAATTAATTGTACAATTCCCAAATGTACTTTTTCAAGAACAAGCATGGGTTATTGCTTGGTGGGTAAATAAAACTATTTCATCAATTGAAGCTGATAGTGAAGATGAGCAATATTTTTGGCGTATATTTGATTTGTTAATTAGTCAGGCGCAACCTAAAGATATTGATTCAGATACCAAAGAAAATATTAATTACGCAATTAATCATCCTATTGGTATTTTAACCGAAGCCTTGTTAAATCGTTTTTCTATTAGAAAAATTAACAATACGGAAAAAATAACCGATGTTAATCTGTTAGCTTGTGTGAATAAACTGATTAATGGTGATAATGCTGTATTTTTACCAGCAAAAATTGTTTTAATTTCTAGGATATATTATTTTTATGCCATAGACCCTGATTGGACACGCACTAATTTGATACCCTTATTAGATTGGAAAAAATCAACTAATGCGGCTATTTTTTGGCAAGGCTTTCTTTGGAGTTCTAGTGTATCTTCTGATTTAGCAGCAGAGTTGAAAAATAATTTATTCGACACACTATTAAATCATAATAAAAAGCTAGGGGAAGATGCGGATAGGCTTATTCAGTTATTTGCAGATATTTGTTTTGCTTATCAAACGCTTTACAGTGTGAGTGAACAACGGCAAGTATTAAACAGTGTCGGAACACATGGTTTAGAAAAAATATCGGAATTCATTTCTCATATTATGAGAAATGATAAAAAAGAGAATGACCAATATTGGATAAAACGAATAAAACCATTTTTTCAAAAAACGTGGTTAAGAGATGCAAATTCACTAAGTCCAGAAATATCAAAAAACTTTGCTTTAATGTGTGTGGCATTAGATGAAGAATTTGAAGATGCTGTAAAAATCATAGAGGTAATTCTTACACCTTTCAAGAATACTTCTTTCCTTTTATCACAACTAAAAGAATCAGAGCATATTACTAAACATACAGTTATTACTTTTGAATTACTGGCTAATATTTTTTATCCGAATATGGAGTATTGGTCTATTAGTGAATTTAAAGAAGTTTTTGATGATTTAGTGACACAAGAACCTAGTTTAAAAAATCATCAAAAATATCAAGAAATGAATCATGTTTTAGTCAAAGCGTGTTCCTAATGGAATAATGAATTTTTAAATCATTGCGGTGTAATACCGCAATGACGCAACTATCATAACTGACAACCCTCAACGCCCATAAATCGAATCAAATACGCCGTTATCAGAAAAGTGCTTTTCCTGCGCTTTATTCCAGCCGCCGAACTGTTCTATTTTTACCAGTTCAATGGCGGGGAATTGCGCGGCATACTTGGCGGCAATGTCTTTATCCGTAGGGCGATAAAAGTTTTTCGCGATAATTTCTTGCGCTTCTTTGCTGTACAAATACTTTAAATATTCCGTTGCCACTTCAAACGTGCCGTTTTTACGCGCTACTTTTTCGATAACCGTTACAGGCGGTTCGGCGAGTATGCTTAATGACGGTGTAACAATTTCAAATTTATCCGCACCAAATTCGTTGATGACCAAATGGGCTTCGTTTTCCCAAGTAATCAGTACGTCACCCAGACCACGTTCTGCAAAGCTGGTGGTTGCACCCCGCGCTCCTGAATCCAATACGCCTGCGTTTTTGAATAATTTGGTGACAAAGTCTTTAGCCGCCGCTTCGTCATTGTTGTTATGCTTGAGTGCATAGCCCCACGCCGCTAAATAATTCCACCGCGCACCGCCTGAGGTTTTGGGATTTGGCGTGACGATACCCGTCCCTGTTTTAATCAAATCATCCCAATCTTTGATGGCTTTCGGGTTGCCTTTGCGCACGACAAACACGATGGTTGAGGTATAAGGTGAGCTGTTATTGGGTAATAAGGATTGCCAATTTTCGGGAATCAGGTTGCCGCGTTTATGCAGTTGGTCGATGTCGTAGGCGATGGCGAGCGTTACCACATCAGCTTCTAAACCATCCAGCACGGCACGGGCTTGTTTACCACCGCCACCATGTGATTGATTGATAGTGACACTTTCGCCTTTGGTTTCTTGCCAGTGTTTGGCAAATAGCGGGTTGTATTCTTTGTACAATTCGCGGGTAGGGTCGTAAGAGACATTGAGTAGTTCTCTATCGGCGGCTTGTGCGTGATTGCTGGCTGCCAAAATAGATAAAGTCGCCGCAAAGATAATGTGAGCAAAACGATTTTTCATAATTAATTCCTGTGTTTGTAGATTGTTAGTTGCTCTCGTTCCCACGCGCCGCGTGGGAATGCAGTGTCAACGCGCCGCGTTGAACAGACCGCAGCGCGGTCTGCATGAGTTCCCACGCAGCGCGTCACTGCCATTAAGTTAAGCCAGATTGTCGATAATAACCGCGTAGCGGTGAAATGGTTGTAGCAACAAAATATAAATACAATCAAGCCCCGTAGGGGTGAAATGTTTGTTTTCGTCCAACATTTCACCCCTACGGGGTTATGAAATCGTCTAAACATCTTGGCTACAAATATTTCACCCCGCTGGGGTTTTCTTAACTTAATGGCAGTGACGCAGCGCGTGGGAACTAGGTTAATAATTAGGTTTATATCTTGCCGTCGCCAAACGCATTCAGCGACACTTCAAAGTAGAAAAAATTACTGGCTTGTGACGTGTATGGTCCTGTAGCGGTATAGGATTTATCTTGTGCGCGAGTAAAACTACCCGGTTCAAAACGCGCATAACTGCTAGTCACATCAATGTATGGGTTGACTTTGTAGCGCACGCGAAGATCCACTTCGTGCCCTAAGAAATTACCGCTTCTGCCTGTTCTATCCTGCAATCCCGCTCTATTCCATGCCGCTGTTTCATTTTCCAACCAATACGCGTTATAGCCAGCATCGACTCTCAAATCCTGATAAGGCGTAAATTCGATTCTGGCTTTAGGCGCGTGAATGTTATCCCATGAAAAATAGTCATTGCGTGACCAAGGCTGATTAAAGCCGTAAAACGCATCAACCCGTTGGTTTTTGCCATCGGTTGCCGTGCTGTTAGGCACTTTATCGCCTGTGCCATAGCCATAAAATAAACTGGCTCTAGGTTTCCAATCGTGATCGAAGGTGTATCCGACTTCCAAGGCGTAAGCGAGTGCGTCCTGCTGCAATAATTTCTCTTGCTGAGTGGTAACGGTTCGTCTTACACCATTGACTGTTGTGGTATTACTGACCGCTCTGGTGACACCATAACGTCCAAATTGTTTGGTGAAGTTGGCATCAAAATCAAAACCCGTGTTAGGAATAACACCATAGACACGCAAACCAGGGGAATAAATCTCCTGATTGTTTTTCCGCGCTGAAACCACAGGGTTATAAGGATCACCATTCACGCTACGCCCAAAGAAATAGGGTTGAAAGGTAATGTATTCTGATAGTTGTTTAAGACTCAACACGCCGCCATAAAACCAAGTATCAGTGTCTGGCTCATCAAATTGGTATTTCAAACGGGTGACGGGATGAAACGCAAAGGTATCCAAATCCCAATCATTTTGTTTTTTGCCGAAGCGTACGCGATAACCTTCAAAATTATTGGTGGTGTTGCGAAACTCGTTAGTGGCAATAAAGCGTCTATCGACTAATTCTAATGCCTGACGACCTGCACGAATGCTTAACGGACGGTTATTGCCTAATGCGTTTTTAAAATACAACTCGCCATAGCCTTGAATTAATTCAAACTCGTTGACATCGGCATTGGTTGTTTCATACAAACCGTTGTAACTGCGTGAATCTTGAAATTCGACCACAAAGCGGAACGGATCAAGAATATCTTTAACGCCTATATAAGCGCGGGTTCTCAGCAAAAACAAATTATCGGGATCGGCGCGAAAGGTTGAACCGTTGGCTTGCGCGGGTGTAGTACGATAATCATTTTCCCGATATTCGTAACGAGTGCGATGATCTAAACCGACATCTAACCAATCAATATTACGAAATTCTTGGTGCGTTTTACTTAAGTTGCGGACATAAGTGGGGGGATCAGGAATAGGTTCAACGCGATAACCGCGCGTTTTGACATAGTAATCTTCGGCACTTGCCAAACTGGGCAATACCAATAACAAACCTAAAATAGTGCTTGCCGTGCGGTTAATCGAAGCAGGTTTCGCAGTTGGAACTTTATGAAGCGCGTTTGATAGTGCGTTTCGCTGGAAATGTTTCATCGTTTTACTCTCTTCAGTTAGTGACGGAGTTTTAAAAAACCACTCCTTCTTTCTTGTTGAGGCACATCATAAACAGCTTGATTTTGTTAATAAAACGATGATATTCGATAGCCATGTCGAATAATTAGATACACCAAAACCTGCGAGGTCTTAAAGACCTCGCAGGTTTCTTACGCGCTTATTGAAACGCAACAGTACGAGTTAAAAAAAGTTATAATGGCAAGTTTTAACACTCAAGAGGATAAAAATATGAATGAAAATTGGATAGCTCCCTCAATTCTGTCTGCTAACTTTGCTAAATTGGGCGAAGAAGTTGATAACGTGTTAGCCGCTGGCGCGGATGTTGTGCATTTTGATGTCATGGACAACCACTTTGTACCTAACCTGACCATCGGGCCATTAGTGTGTGAAGCCTTAAGAAAACACGGCGTAACTGCACCGATTGACGTACATTTAATGGTTGAACCCGTAGACCGTTTGATTCCTGATTTTGCCAAAGCAGGCGCAAGCATCATCACTTTCCACCCTGAAGCATCAATCCATATCGACCGTACCTTACAGTTGATTAAAGACAACGGCTGTCAAGCAGGTCTGGTATTCAACCCAGCCACGCCATTAAGTCATTTAGATTATGTGATGGACAAAGTGGACATTATTTTATTGATGTCAGTCAACCCCGGTTTTGGCGGTCAATCGTTCATTCCATCTGCCTTAGACAAATTACGTCAAGTCAGAAAAATGATTGATGCCAGCGGTCGTAACATCCGTTTAGAAATCGACGGCGGCGTTAAAACCGACAACATCCGCGCAATTAAAGCGGCAGGTGCAGATACTTTCGTTGCTGGTTCAGCGATTTTCAGTCAACCTGATTATAAGAAAGTCATTGATGAAATGCGTGCGGAATTGGCGTTAGCGGTTTAGGAGTCCAATAGCTTTAGCTATTGGACGCAAAACAGCTAAAGCTGTTTTACTCCTGACAACGAACAAGGCTATAAAGGTTTTAACTCTTTATAGCCTTTTTTATGTTTTGGTGTTTTTTAGAAAATACGCAGCTTAGTGCCTCAGCAATCCTATCGCCTTCGGTTCAAATATAATATCGACATACATTAATTCTATAATCAAACGATGCCCTATAAGACTTGGATTTTCTGGGTAATCTGTTATTTCTGCAATGATTTTGGACATATCAATAAACCCATAAGCATTCCAGTCAAAAAACTCTACAAACAAAATTTCTGCTGGTGAACTAATTCTAGTGATGGGATAATCCCAATACCCGCTGGTTTCACCTTTAGTTCGGTTAATCTTAACAGGTATATCCCATTTGCCTTTTGGATCAGGATGTTGAGATGGAATAATTTTTATCATCGGACACGGAGAACCCAATCTGTAATTAAATTCCTCCTCATCATCTGGTAAAGCAGGAGTTAACACAATGCTATCGAATAATTCCTGTTCTATCCTTTCAAATGACTCAAGCAAATCCCAGTTATCAGTAGCTTGGTACTGAGCCATAAAATATATATTCCAAATCGAACGAACACATTCTCGGTAACGATTAATCGAGTCAGTAATGAGGTATTTTGTTGTTTCAATCATGGTTCGTTTCCTTTCTGTGAAAAAACGTAGATTGGGTTGCGGCTCTTTCGTAATCCAACAAATGCCAAAAAATGTTGGGTTGCCCAAGAGACGGCAACCCAATCCACACAGCTAATTTACTATTGGTTTACGGCAGTTAGCGGGAACATCTTTTGGATTCATTGTACCTAGTATTGTTGTCAGTGCATCGTTAGTAGGTGCTGTTGCCGAATGACATTCCCAATCACTAACTCTAGTAGGCTTACCAGCAACAGGTAAGGTTTTATTATCAGCAATAGGAAGCAAAAGTACTGTAGGCGTATCACTCATCATCATTGCAACTGTCTGTCTGTCAGCAATAGTAAAAGTGCTATCACTGTTATATAAAATACCCCACTTAAGAATAGGTAGCCGAAATAGAATATGAGACATAGCAATTTTGTTGGTGTAAGTGATGGTAATAATGCCATTAGCAGGATTGATTGCAATACCAGTGTGAACATTAGTATTTCGATCCGCTTGCGTTGGTACGGCTTTCGTAGAAACATTAGCGGTTGCATTGGGTGCTATCCAACCAGTATTAAATGGCGTACCATGCGCTGCGTTTTCAGTGACCGCAGTTTTTGCAGAAGCAGCTAACGCCAAACCTTCTGTTACCTTTGCTCTAGATATGTAATTAGCAGGCATCCCGATTGATGCCACAATGATAATAATTACAATAACAACCATCAATTCAAGTAAAGAAAAACCCTGTTGTAATTTTGAAGTTTTCATAAATTCCATAGCAGTCAGGTAGTGGTGTAGGTTGGGTTGCCCAAGAGACGGCAACCCAATCTATGTAGCTCATTTTTTATTTCTTTCGGGAGTTATTGGATCATTTGCAAATTGCAGTAAAAAAAAGAACATTATTGAGATAATAAAAAATACTAAATTTATACAGAGACAAAAATTTTTCCTGAAAAGGTAGTGGTTTGTTTTATCTTGATAGCTTATTACTGTTTTTTCATTAATTTCTAGTTGATAAAGGCGTTTCTCACCTCCCATTAAGCCAGTATTTTTAGACTTATACCACCACACTTTCGCTGTTTTACCTTGATAGTCAGGTGTCTTATTAAAAGGTAAACATTCATTAATACCGCAACTAAACAATATTTCTTGACCGTTAATCAGTAAAGTAAAAGCATCACGCACCCTTCCCTGACCCTTATGAATTTTTATTTTCCCTTCACTAATAGTTAGCTTATTAAAATCTGGGATTTCTAAAAGTAAATCACTCAAGTCACTTTGTGCTAAAAAAGCAAAAAAAAAGACGAAAAAAAGTGCTATCTTTTTTCGTTGATTGTTGACTAAAAACTTCATGTTATTCATCACTATTTTTGAACAACTGGAGATTGACTCCGCTTTTTATTCAGACTTAACTTTTTTTCATTCATATTTACACTTCGCCCTAATAATTGCCCAAACGGAGGTAACATAATCGGTGGGCAAGCAAAAAGACGCTTGCCCACCCTGCAATTAATCCATACGGCGAAATAGTTAGTCAGGTTGCGACAGAGCCGCAACCCAAGCACTACTGTTTAATACCCCTCAGGAAACTGCATGGTCATACAGTGCAAACTGCCGTATTGATGCACTAATGGACGGCAGGGGATGGCGATGATGTGGTGTGTTGGAAATACTTTGCCTATGCGCTCCAACGCAACTGCGTCATTATCATCACCGTATACTGGCACCAACACCGCGTGGTTGATGATTAAAAAGTTGGAATAATTGGCGGGCAGTTGTTCGCCGTCTTCGTCAAGGATGGTTTTAGGTAGCGGTAACGGCACTAAGTGGTAAGGTTCATCTGTCGGGGTGCGCAATACCTGTAACTGCATTTCCATCCGTTTTAAGCTGTCGTAATTGACATTTTGCTCATCATCACAACTGGTGTAGGCGATGGTGTTCGCTGAGCAGAAGCGCGCTAAGGTGTCGATGTGAGCATCGGTGTCATCACCCGGTAAATTGGGCTGGTCTATCCATAATACCCGTTTTGCACCTAGGTGTTGTGCTAAGACTTGTTCTATGTCTTGTTGGCTTAAGCCTTTATTTCTGTTGGGATTTAACAGACATTGGCGGGTAGTCAGAATCGTTCCTATGCCGTCGCTTTCGATGCTGCCGCCTTCTAGGATAAAGTCGATGTCGTGGTGGCTTTTGCCTTTGAATGGCTTGGCATTTGCCAGTTTATTATTTAAGGCGTTGTCGTCGCTGTAGTTGTATTTTTCGCCCCAGCCGTTAAATTTAAAATTAAGATGGGTGATTACGCCGTCTTTTTCCATGCTTAAAAAAGCAGTGTCACGCACCCAGATGTCGTTGACGGGGGCATGAATAAAATCAATATCTTCGGGTTGACTCACTAAGGTTTCAATGTGTTTTTGATGGCTGTCATCACGACACACTATCATCAATCGCTGGTATTGCGTGATGGTGTCAGCGATGATGCTGTACGTTTGTTCCACAGATTCAAGACGATTACTAAAATCACCTGTCGCATGAGGCCATGCAATTAATACGGCAGATTGTTTTTCCCATTCAGCTGGAAATCGGTTCATGATTATTGTCCTTAGGTTGGTGTTGTCATTAATGCGCCAAGGCGTGCGAGAGCATTTCTTGTGCATGGGCAAGGGTGTTGGCGGTCATGGTTACGCCGCCCAGCATTCTTGCCACTTCGGGGATGCGTTCTGCGTCGGTTAATAACCTGACAGTGGACGCGGTGATGTCGGTTTGATTATTTTTCTCAACATATAAATGATGGTGCGCTTGTGCGGCGACCTGTGGTAAGTGGGTGACACATAGCACTTGTCGGTTATGACTTAAGCTGCGCAGTTTTTGCCCGACAATTTCAGCAATGCCGCCGCCGATGCCTGAATCGACTTCGTCAAAGATCATGGTCGGGGTGGATTTGTCGCTGGCGGTGGTGACTTGTATCGCTAAACTGATGCGCGATAACTCACCGCCTGAGGCGACTTTAGTCAGGGGTTTGGGCGGTAAACCGACGTTGGCACTGACTAAAAAATTAACGGTATCATTGCCGTTAAGTTTGGGTGTTTCGGTGGTGGACTGGGTGACTTCGACGATGAATTCACCGTGCGGCATTCCCAGTTCTTTTATCATGGCGGAAATGTGTTTTTGTAGTTTCTTCGCCTGTTGTTGGCGTTTGCCTGATAGTTGTTTGGCGAGTTCGTTGTATTGCGTGAGCAGTTGTGCGGTTTCTTGGGTCAGTGCTTCAATGCGTTCGCTGCTGTGGGTTAAACCGTCTAATTCGCTGTCTAATTGTTGCACTAATTCAGGCAGTTGTTCAGGACTGACATGATGCTTGCGACTCAGGTTTTGAATAATGGCAATTTGATTTTCCAAGTCGGCGATACGTTGCGGGTCGGCATCTTGGGCTTTGAGAAAATGGCGCAGTTGTAATGCGGCTTCTTCGGTCTGGATTTGTGCTTCTGATAATAAGGTCACAATATCGCTTAATTCGGGTGCGAAACGGGCAAGATGGTTTAAGTCTTTGATGCTTTGGTTGAAGCTGGAATGCAGTGAACCATCATTTTCATACAGTACATCAAGCTGGAGTTGTCCTGTGCTTAAAATGTGTTCCAGATTCGCCAGTTTGGTGTGTTCTTCGGACAGACCTGCGTAATCGTAACGGCTGAAATCCAGCTGTTGCAGTTCTTCCAGTTGGTAGCGTAACAGTTCTTCGCGCTGGTGTTTTTCACTATTGGCTTTGATGAGGGCGTTCAGTTCTTTATGCGCGTGTTGCCAGTGTTTGTGGCACTGATTCACCTTATCTAATAAGGGTTGGGTTTTGGCGAATACGTCTAATAAGCGGCGTTGTTCGTCGCTGTGCAACAGGGTTAAATGCGCGTGCTGTCCGTGAATTTCCACCAGTTGTTCGCTGAGAGCTTGCAGGGTTTGCAGGGTGACGGGGCGACTGTTGATATAGGCTTTAGAGCGTCCGTCACTGCTGACGACACGGCGAATCAAACATTGCCGCTCATTATCCAGATCATTGTCTTTCAGCCATTGCCGCGCTTTGGGCGCGTCTATTAAATCAAATTCCAGATTGACTTCGGCACGGGAACATTCAGGGCGGATATAGCCGGAATCGGCTCTATCGCCTAATGCCAGACCCAAGGCGGTTAATAAAATCGACTTGCCTGCACCCGTTTCGCCAGTCAGAACCGACATACCTTGTGCAAGATCGAGGTTTAAAGATTTAACGACCGCGAGGTCGAGTATAGTCAGATTCAGTAACATTATGAGATGGTGTGATAACCACTGCTCCAATTTAATTTATTTCTGAGAATATGAAAGAAGTCATGCCCTTCGGGGTGCAGAATTCTAATGGGTTTCGGGTCTTTTTTAATTAAAATCTTATCACTGATAAACACTTCAGGAATTTCAATGTGATCGCAGGTTACTAAGGCATTGATTTGTTTGGTCTGGCAAAAGCTGACTTCAATTTCCGCGCTGTCATGAATCACAATAGGGCGATTGGACAGGGTATGCGGGTTGAGCGGCACTAATACAAGGGCATTGAGTGAAGGATATAAAATAGGTCCGCCCGCCGATAAAGAATACGCGGTTGAACCTGTGGGTGTTGAGACAATCAAGCCGTCTGAACGTTGCGAGTTTAAAAACATTCCGTCAATTTTGGTGACAATTTCAATCATACTCGGTGTGACCCAGCGATGCACTACGACTTCATTAACGGCTGTTTCTTCATGAATAACCTGTTCATCACGAATGATTTTTGTGCGTAATAAATAACGTTTTTCTTCTGAATAATGCCCTTGCAAAATACGGTGCAGTTTCTCTGTCAATTGATTGGGCGATATATCGACCAAAAAGCCCAGTCGTCCTAAATTAACACCGATTAATGGAATATCATATTCGGCAATTGCCCGCGCCGCAGCGAGAAATGTGCCGTCTCCACCGACGGCAATGACTAAGTCACAATGCCGCGCCAAGGCGTTTATTGAACAGGCGGTAACATGAGTTTCGTCAATAAAATGCGCGCTGTCACTATCAATAAATACTCTGTAATGCTGTTGTTTTAAATAGTCGCATAATATTGTCAGGGTTTCAGCAATACTGGGGTCGCTGGGTTTGCCGATAATACCGATAGATTGAAAAGAAGTTTGCATAAGTTTGATTGTAGTTAATAGCGTTGTGTAGTCTAAAAATCCTTTAAAAACAATATGACTAATGAAGTCAGGTATAGATAAACGCACGTCAGGATTCAGGGCATGAATAACTTTTCATCATCGCTATATAATGTGGCATGACTATAGTTATCAGGGATAAAATAACCGTTTACATAAAGGTGGTAACAGCTTAATAAAATATCTCCTGCTTGAATAGTGTTGCTGGTCGCGTAGTAATAATAAATTTTAACGTCAAGAGCAGGCGGATTCCATGCGAAGAAAAACAGGTATTTCAATATTTTAAAGCGGGCGAATGTTTTAAGAAAAATACCGTTAAAAATTCTGAAGAACTCATAATATTATACTCATTGATCCATGAATGTAAGGCGTTAAGCGGTTTTGAATTCTAACACAACTCCTTGGCACTATTATCAATAATTGTGGCTTCTGGGTATAAATGAACGTGCTTATTTTACAGGTATAGGTCGATTGAATATACTGACCATGAGTATTGAAAAGTGATTTTTAATAAAATGAATAGTATTATGTTGAGTAACCTATTATAATTAAACATTAATCTTTTTCATGAAAGATGATATTCAATAACACCCTTTGTAACCTTTTATAAGTGAGTAATAAACATGACTGATTTCGACAATTCTTCGGCAGACGAGTTACAGGCAATTATTAATAATGCAGAAAAAGCATTAAAAAATATACAGCTTAATAAGCGCAAAGACGTAATAAACCAAATTAAAGAGTTGGCCGCGTCTATTGGTGTAACGGTAGATATTCATGATGGCGAGAAAAAACCTGTGCGCAAAGGTGCAAAGGTAGCGATTAAATACCGTGACCCTGAAAATGCAGACAATACATGGACAGGTCGCGGTGTGATGCCAAAATGGTTCCGTGCATTATTAAATGCAGGTCGTGACCGTTCTGAATTTGAAGTTTAATAAATAAGTAAGTCACAGTGAAAAAGTTTTTAGGTAATAAATGACTGCCAGTCCTTGAAGAACTGGCAGTCATATACCTGAGAACTTATGTTCACTTACTTAAGTTGATTGTAAAAAGTCAGCTGTTACAAGTTGCAAAAACCTGCGAGATTTTTAAGATTTCGCAGGTTTATTTATATATACCGTCGAACTGTGTATATGAACTGTCAATGTGAGTTCATTATTTAATCCATGAACGCTCATTGCTAAATGTGTAACAAACCTTTATCAGACAAGCAGTCATGCACAACTCAGTTGTGCATGACTCGCCTTCATTCAATTCTAGTGTTTTAAACTCTCAAGTAATGCGTGACTTTCTTGCAGTTTTCCCAATTTCCCCACTGCGTGTATTCGGTCAGATAGCCCTGATTTACCAGCATTGACTGATTTTTCTAAGGGCTGATGCCTGTCAATCGCTTTATCTGGAATGCCCATTAATTTCAGGTCAAGATTCAATGACTTATTCTCGGAACTTGCCCGCTCTTTGTTGACATGAACGGTAAATACTGCGTGTACTTCGTTGCCGTAAGCGTCGCTTGCCGTCACCATAACGGTTTCGTTATGTGCGCCTTTAGGTGGTGTTCCAGAGAACATTAACAGTTTTGGATTGAATTTCAACCACTCAGGCAGGGGTGAACCATCGGGATAACTGGCTTCAAAATGCAGCTGTTCATTTGGATTGGTGTGTCTGAATGCCCAGCTTGGAACATCGAAAGAAAAGTGCTTGAGTTCCAGTACCACCTGATCCCGCAAAGATCCTGTCAGCGAAATAATATTGTCGTGCGAGGGTAGTGGGTATAATTTTGTATATAAGCTAAAGTCCAGAACTGTTTCTGGTTGAAGTGGGAGTGTAGTAAAAAATTTCGGCGGTTCTTCTACAATAGCTCTGGCTGGATTGCTCAGTTGAATCAATGAACCACTGGCACCCAATGCTTTTTGAATCACAATAGTCAGTATGGAATTGCTGGTATCTCCATTGGAATCAGTGATGGTGTAATTAAAGCGTTCAGTTAAACCATTAATGGCTATAGTGAGTGGTGGCGTATAGCTGTAACTGCCATCGGCATTGATTATTAGCACCGCTCCTGCCGCCGTTATAAACGGCACACCTATATTGATATTGTTCGTACCTTGGCTGGCAGTGGTGACTATTGTTGGTCTATCTCCTAATGTAGCCTCATTAGTAATAATATCACCCGTTATCGGAAGACCACCTTCAATCGCTACATTGTTGTCAGGGATTGCAATCGGCACCTGATTCATTATTATCGACACCGTGGCAGGTGTTGATACTAAACCAGTGGTGTTTTTGACAGTGTAATTAATGGGTGTCGGGTTGCCGTTAAAGCCTGCAACAGGTGTAAAGGTAATTGCTCCTGTGCCGGTATTGACTGACCAGATGCCTTGATTCGGGACAGTCAGTGTGCCGTCTGGTGCAGCACCCGCAATCTGAACACTGGTAATATCCAAATTACCGTTTGGGTCGCTGTCATTGCCGAGTACATTGACAATGACAGGCACACCTCTTGTCCCTATAATCGTATCATTAACGGCGGCTGGCGGAGTGTTTACTATCACTGATACTTTAGCCGTTGCTGATTCCAGTCCAGTGGTATCTCTGACGGTGTAATTAATCGGTGCAGGATTTAAAATAAAGCCTGCAATAGGTGTAAAAGTAATATCGCCGGTAACGGTATTGACCGACCAAGTGCCTTGACCTGCAACAAACAACGGGTCACCCCGATTTGCTGTGCCGACAATTCTAACGCTGGTCGGGTCTAAATTATTGTTCGGATCGCTGTCATTGCCAACTACGTTGACGACAATAGGGCTGCCTGCATTACCTGTTTTAGTATCATCAACGGCTATCGGTGGGCTATTGGTGACGTTAATGGCAACCGTATCCACATCGGTTAATCCGAGTTTATCGGTGCTTAATACACTCAGCGTATCGTTGTTTATGCCATTGTTACCCGTATATTTCACAGTCGCCAAGGCGGCTTTTATTTGAGCTTCAGTACCGCTTAACGTCAGAATTCCTGTGCCGTTAGCACCACTACTGATGGTCGCTCCGCCCGTTAAATCAACATTCAGTACACCACTGGCTACCGAGAGTCTGGTACTCGCCAAGTTGTGATTTATATCGGTGGCAGAGAGTCCGGGAATATCTGTTTGTACCCCTGCATTAACAGTTTGCACAGTCGGCACAGCGTTGACGGGTGGATCATTGGCGGCATCATTATTCCACGTTGCTCCAAGGCTAAAATCTAAATAGAAATAGGCAGGCGTTGGTCTAGTGGTTCCCGCTTTTATTTCAAATGAATGTATTTCGTCGTAAAAAGCAGTTACACGGGCTTGATTAGAGCCAGTGGTGCCAATTGGTGAATTATTACTCAGATTGGTTCTATCTATAAAACGGGTAAAATTATTAGGCAAGACAGATATGTCCAGATTAGAACCATTTGAGATCACATAGCTGGAAAATCGACTAAACTCCTGAAATTGTCCATTATCTATGTCGTAGGAATTGACAGCTACGTTTTTTAACAGTACATCTACGCCGACAGTTGTTATATTGTTATAGCTGCCACCTTGGATGAAATCAAATCTGAGAGTTGATGAATTGTTTACCGTAGGCGCAGCCGGCGTAGGCATAACAGTGAAATCAAACCAGTTGTCACCAGCAGGTACACCCGGTGCGCCACCAAGAGCGGGTGTTGCAGGTACAGCCGTATCCAACGCATCAATAGTTGTACTGGCATTATCGACTATTGTTACCACAGCATCTATCTGCTGACCGTTAATAGTTATTACGTTAGTAAATAAAATAATACTCCCCGCAGCCTGTCCATCGAGTCTTTGAATGGATGGCTGATTGAATAACAAAGATCCGTTATTGACATCAAAAACGGGCATGGCGAGTATATCTTGGTAATGAGCCGCCGCTAAAATACTGGCTTCAATAGTTCCCGCTGTGTATTCCAGCGTCCAGTTACCGCCTTTATTGGCAGCCCCTGTCATGTCAGTTGAGGCGGCGACATCCGCTTGCGTGAGAGCGGCAATACTATCAACAAATTGTTCGCCCGCCGCCGATTGTGCAACATCACAACCGTATATCAAAATATCGCCGTTCGCCGTTAATGATTGCCCGATAGTAGCGAGTTGATTGGCATGACTGGCTAAATTATCATTATTAAGGCTGTCATTACCCAGATAAAGAGCCGCATCTTTACCGTGACTGACAATTTGAATGCTGTCTATATGGGTACGACCTGCCAGATAATCGGCAATTTGCGTCAACCCATCCGAGTCGGCATCAAGATAAATAATTTCCGCATTTTTATCCGCCGCACTGACAATATCAGTCGCATCTTGTACCGCACTATCAATAAAAATCAGCGTGGTGGCAGAGGGTGTAGCTGATGACGGCGTATTGTTATCTTGATGAAAGGATGATTCTGTTGACCAGCTGGTGCGGGTATTGGTTAAGGCACTGATATGATTCAGCCAACCTGTTCCCATGCTGTCTTCTCCATGAAACACCAGTTGGGCATTGTCAGCAAGACTATCGTTCCAATCCATTAAGCCATTGCCTACTGATGAGTCTACAGTAATGCTCAATGCCTGACTGCCCAGCCATTGCTGATGGTTTTGCATCCACGGCACAATATGTAACTCAGTAATCTCATGGCGAGTTTGCAGCACATCGGTAATTTGCTGAAACCCGTCTCGCGTGGCATCCAATACCACCACTTGGGTATTAACAGGGGGATTCAAATACAACAATGCCGCATTATCGGCACGCGGATCGACCACAATAATCGCAGATGCCGGTGGGGTTATCGCGGCAGGCACAAAAGCCGAATCTTTAGCGGCAAAAAATTCAGATTGATTGCCTGTCGCACCGCCGATAGACCCATAATCAACCGTGTGCGGCACTGTTTCGGGTAAAAAATCAACGGTCGCAGGCGCGTCAGATCCGGTAGCCGTCACACTGGCAGATGCAGCATGATCATTATTATCAGCAGTATTTTGTGCCTCTACAGCAGTTGCAACTACAGCACCATCAAATACCATCCGCGCTTCCAATACCAAATGCTGAGAATATTGGGGGGGTTCATGTTTTTTAATACGGGTTGGAATACAAAAAATTTTCATCACAATATCTCCGTTGACAAATTATTAACGTAGCAAGGAGTAGCTGGCATTATTTTTTTTATTTGCCAAAAAAAATATCAAAAAAAAACCAAACAAACCTTATTGACTTTTTAAAGTCTTTATTAAGGCAGTTTGGCTTTCCATTTCAGGGTCCACAACTTTCCGTACCTATCTTTCAATAGGGTCGGCTTTTTCTTAAGCTGGGAATATTACCTGTATTTAATCAATGTATCAACAAGGCATCTTTATCATTAAATTAATCAGCGTTATGTTCGGGAGAAATATGCAGTGAATAACCCGCGTATTGAAAAATCATTATTAGAAAAAATCAAAAAAGAATAATGCCGCCGCTTGCTCTTTTGCAACACCGCGCGCCGAGCCGATAATCGAACCGTTTTCGCGCACATCACCATCACTCTCGATTCTGCCTTGTATACTGCCGTTAATTCTCACATCGCCATTAGACTCCACTTTACCGACCAAAGAACCGTTTTTACGGATACCGCCATCGCTTTCAATACGTCCCTCGATACTGCCATTGACACGAATATCGCCATTTGATTCAAACCGTCCTTTGATACTGCCGTTGATACGCACATCACCGTTTTGTTCAATATTGGCAAAAATAGAGCCGTTACGTCTGATGTCATCGGCGTGAACAAATGCAGAAGACAACAAAAGAATACCGGCAAACGCAAATTGTATGATTTTCATAAATATTCCAAAAGATTTTTACACAGTTTATTTTAAGATGACACAATAATTTTTTCTTAGAAAAATATCAATAAATTCATATAAATAAAATAACATTGGGTATTTTTAATACCCAATATCTACCTATTAATACTCCATTAAAAATCATTGAATTTTTGATTTTTTAAGTGATAATGAAAAGCCGATTAGCGAGCAAAGTGTTCTTGGTTACAGTCATTGTAGTTACATTTTAATGTTTATAACCAATGGATTGACACCAAACACACTATGAAAAGATACCCGTATTTCTAATAGTACAGGAAGAATTTAAACTTTATATTTAACGCCGATAACAACGATTTTTCCTTAGGCTTGCATCGTATTAGAAAGCAGATCGTTTTTAAATTCAGCAGCGTTACTTCACGTTGCATAAATTAATCTAAAGCTAAACCTAGCGTAAGTTAGGGGCAGAAAGTTGCGAATCCAAGATGTTTTGGAAAGTCGGACTGCCGAGAGTGACATTCGTTAATGCCACACAAAAGCGTTCAACTTACATAAAAACATTACATCGAGGAATGCAGTCATGGCAAAAATAAAAACCAATAAAACCGACTACGCCCCAGGCGAAACAGCAACCATCACAGCCGATGGATTCACCATAGGGTCTACTATAGAACTGCAAATTCAGCATATCACCGATGCTGGCGCAGACGGAATTTTAGGCACTCCAGACGATACTCTGGGCGACAATACAGGCGCAGGACACGAACCGTGGTACGTCACCGACGGCGGCACAGGCGATCTGGACGGCATAGCCAACGGCAGCATTCAAACCGAATGGTACGTCAACCCCGATGATTCGCTAAACGAAACCTTCCTCGCCACCGCCCAGCAAGTTGAAACAGGCAGCGACGGTGCATTCGGCACAGCCGATGATGTATTTATCGGCGACCCAGCAACGACATCATTTACCGATGCTGCTGGAAGTACTAATAAAGTTTATCAGCACTGGTCAGATGAAGATGCCGCATGGAATAACAATATCCTAAATGACAACAAATCCAATTATTTTGAGGGCGAAGTTATTCCTCACGTCTTCGTCTACAATGCGTCGAATAGTGTACCGTTAGTTAATGGACAAAGTTACTCGTTCAACATCACTTACAACTATTATCAGCAAAATACCAATGCGGGCGGATTTGCCTACATTACAACCTACAATATCAGTCGGACACCCGCCCCGAATGATGCAACTAATCCGTATATTCCACCAACGGCTGACGGCTCATTTACTAATGGCGGAGGCATACAGGGGAACTTTTACACAGTCGATGCCAATATTACCAATGTCAGTAACGTAAGCTATACGGGTACTGGCACTAAAGATGCGCACGTTACAGTTACATTTACCTATACAGGTGCAACTACAACAAATGGTATCGCTGAAATATATTACGGTCTTTATATAGCCAACCCCGGTCAGATAGCTAATCAAGGTCTTGGAACTACTGATGGCGCAAATGCTTGGAGCGGCGGATCATTACAGACAACTGTAGATATTGGTGGTTCTGGTGCAACATCAATACAGCTTGCCCCTAGTGCAATCATCGCAGGCGAAATCAGTGGGCTTAAATTCAATGACCTGAACGGCGATGGGACACGCGATGCTAACGGAATAGACGATATTCTGGGTAATACTGATGATGAAGTCGGATTAGCTGGCTGGACGATTTTCCTAGATAAGGATAACGATGGTGTACTCGATGCAGGAGAGACTTCCACCGTTACAGGCGCAGGCGGTGCCTACACATTTTCCGTTACTCCAGATGCCGACAAGTCCGATTCCGACAACGATCCATACATAGTACGCGAAGTACAACAAGCTGGCTGGACACAGACTACAACCAACCCAGCTTCTATTCTGATTACAGCGGCTGATCCGACCGAAACAAATGTCAATTTTGGTAATCAGCAGCAAAAACCCTCATTAACGATTGACAAAGTCTTCATCAACGTCACGGGGGGTAACGGCAATGATAAAGCCGACGCGGTAGGCGATGTACTGAACTACACTGTTCAAGTCACCAACACAGGCAATATCACCTTAACCGATGTGACTGTCAAAGACCCATTGACAGGTCAAGACATCAGTGGTGTCACATTAGGTGTTGGTGAAAGCAAAACCTATGATACCAGCTACACCTTAACCCAAGCAGACCTTGACACTAAAGGCGGTGGTGATGGTGATATAGACAACACGGCAACCGCAGATTCCAAAGAAACAGCCCCAGTCGATGACAGTGAAGTTGTGCCTTTAGTCTATGACCCTAAGCTGGCGATTGACAAAGTCTTCATCAACGTCACGGGGGGTAACGGCAATGATAAAGCCGACGCGGTAGGCGATGTACTGAACTACACTGTTCAAGTCACCAACACAGGCAATATCACCTTAACCGATGTGACTGTCAAAGACCCATTGACAGGTCAAGACATCAGTGGTGTCACATTAGGTGTTGGTGAAAGCAAAACCTATGATACCAGCTACACCTTAACCCAAGCAGACCTTGACACTAAAGGCGGTGGTGATGGTGATATAGACAACACGGCAACCGCAGATTCCAAAGAAACAGCCCCAGTCGATGACAGTGAAGTTGTGCCTTTAGTCTATGACCCTAAGCTGGCGATTGACAAAGTGACGGTTTATGAAACTCAAAAAGGTGATGGATTGACGGGTGTAATAGCTGGTCATGCTATTGGTTGGGAGTATACGGTCACTAATACTGGTAATGTTAGTCTTGATATTAAGGTTGCAGATAATCAAGGCGTAGTACCTGTGGGTGTAGATACTAATTTTGATGGTTTCAATGATGGAGACATTAATACAGACAGTCTGCTTAATCCAAACGAAACTTGGACATTTACAGCTTCCGGTACTGCTGTTGCTGGTAATTACAATAACATTGGTACTGTTAGTGGAAGCATTGATGGTAAGGTGGTCGCCACCGATACTGATGATAGTTCGTATTTTGGTATTGCTGATGTTGGTCAAATTGCACCGACTGGTACGACAGTTCAGCAGTATATAAATGGAACGGCACAGGATTTTAGCGATTATTATGCTGGTCAGGGTGGGGTTGTGCAGTATGGGGTTAAGGGTGATTTGATTAATAATACTAACCCTGGTGTGTTTTTCTATTACACGGGTCTATCTAACACTATTAAAGGGGTCGATGGTTCAGATGCTGATAACAAAGCTGATGCGATGACAGTTTTTATTGATCAAAGCGATAATAGTAATGATGTCGGAGCATTTGGTGTGGTGAAGAACAATGTCATGCTCTTTAAAGTCAATGACAATAATGGTAATCACATCATTGACTCAGGAGATACCGCTACGCAGGTTCAACTGAATAGTAACCAAATTACATTGAGTGACGGTGATGTTACGGTTAATTTTACACCAGATAAAGTGGGTTCGTTGTATGTGATTTCGGTCAAATACGATACCAATACAGTCGTTAAAACTGACCTGCATAATACATCGCCAACGGTGAAATATACGTTCAACACCGATGTGGGTAAGGACGGCGCGATTGAAGAAACCGATAGCAAAGGCATTACTTTAGCACCTAAAAAAGCGGCTTTGATGCTGGATGGTGATGCGGCTCATGATGGTCACGCGCCTGTTCTGCAAACAGCAGAGTTGCAGCACGTTGTCGATCAGGCGATTGATTTTTGGGCGCAGCATGGGGCGGATAGCGTTGATTTGTCATTGCTCAGAGAAACTCAGGTCAAAATTGCTGATTTGGGCGGTACTCAGTTGGGGCTGACCGATGCGGCAAATGGGGTGACGATTGATGATGATGCGGCCGGTTACGGTTGGTGGACAGGTGATGGTGAGATTAATCTGCACATGGTTGATTTGTTATCGACGGTGACTCATGAGTTCGGTCATGTACTGGGTTATGATCATGATGTGATGGATGCCAGTTTGGCAGTCGGTGAGCTTGAGTTGCCTGAGTTTAATACGCAAATTGAACTCGTTGGTGTGCAGGCTCATCAGGTTGTTGGTTTTGTTTAATCAGCTGTTGATAGAGGATTTAATTGCAAGATTAGGTTGTTTCTAATCCATCCCCGCTAATAAACGTTAGCGGGGATTTTTTTGTGTCTGCGATATTCGCAATTACAAAATCACTTCGTAAATGGATTAATGGTTTTGTTTTTCCCTAAACGGACGCTGGACAGATATAATTGACAGTTATAAAAATCCGCCAGCGATACCATAATGCAATCACCAGCAAATGCGGCTACTTATAGTTGGCACACCATCTATCAAATAGCCTTAGAACATAAAAAACCATTAGTTTATGCGCATTTATTAGCCATACTCGCCACGATTGCCAGTGTGCCTGTGCCATTATTGATGCCGTTGCTGGTTGATGAGGTGTTGCTGAAAAAGCCGAGTATTGTTGTTCATACTATCAATCTGGTTACGCCTGTCGAATATCAATTACCCGTGCTTTACATTGGCGTGGTGCTGATCGCGAGTCTGCTGCTGCGCATTGTCTCTATTGTGTTCAATATTATTCAATCGCGGCAATTTACCTTTATTTCCAAAGATATTGTGTTTCGGATTCGTAGCAAGCTGATAGCGCATTTGCAAACTATCTCCATGTCAGAATATGAAAGTCTGGGAACGGGAACGGTGGTGACGCATTTAGTGACCGACCTCGATACCATTGATAATTTTGTCGGTTCAACGGTGAGCAAGTTATTGATTGCTTTTTTAACGGTCATCGGCACGGCGGTGATTTTGTTATGGATGCACTGGCAATTGGGTTTGTTTATTCTGTTGCTCAACCCTGTGGTGATTTATTTCACCCGCGTGGTCGGTTCGCGGGTTAAGCATCTTAAGGCGCAGGAAAATTCCGCTTATGAAATTTTTCAACAGGCATTGACGGAAACATTGGAGGCAATTCAGCAAATTCGTGCCAGTAACCGTGAACGCCATTATTGTCAGCAGTTGATAGACTCTGCGCGTACCGTAAAAGACAATTCCATTGCCTTTGCGTGGAAAAGTGATGCCGCCAACCGCTTGAGTTTTCTGGTATTTCTGTTCGGTTTTGATGTGTTTCGCGCCTGCACTATGTTGATGGTGTTTTATTCGGATTTAACCATCGGTGAAATGCTGGCGGTGTTCGGCTATCTGTGGTTTATGATGGGGCCCGTACAGGAAATTCTCAGTATTCAATATGCGTTTTATGCCGCTAAAGGGTCATTAATGCGCATCAACCGCCTGAATGCCTTGACACAAGAGCCACATTATCCGCACCTAGAAAATCCCTTTTTAAACAAAAAAACCGTAAGCGTACGCGTAGAAAATCTGCATTTTAGCTACGGTGAAGAAAAAGTGCTGAACGGTATTAATTTGTATATTAAAGCGGGCGAAAAAGTCGCATTAGTTGGTGCGAGTGGTGGCGGTAAATCGACCTTGATACAAACACTCATCGGCTTATATCCCAGCAGTGCAGGGCAGATTTATTTTGATGACGTGGCGATAGACCGTATCGGTCTGGAAGTGGTGCGCGAACACGTTGTCACCGTGTTGCAGCATCCGATACTATTTAATGATACGTTACGCGCCAATCTTACCTTAGGAAAATCCGCAACCGATGAACAATTATGGAACGCGCTGAACATTGCCCAATTAGGCGATGTGGTCAACGATTTGGCACAGGGTTTGGATACCATCGTCGGACGACACGGCATGAGATTATCAGGCGGTCAGCGGCAACGCTTGGCGATTGCGCGTATGATAGTCGCCGACCCTAAAGTGGTGATTTTGGATGAAGCTACTTCTGCGCTGGATACCGAAACCGAACATAATTTACACGTTGCATTGAACGATTTTCTGAAAGAACGCACCACTATCATCATTGCCCACCGTCTCAGTGCCGTCAAACAAGCCGATCATGTCTATGTGTTTGAACAAGGTGAAATTTGTGAACAAGGACGGCATGAAACTTTAATCAGCCAACACGGTCTGTATGCCAAACTGTATGGCGAATATCAATAATTATTATGACTGAACGCTACGATTTACATTGCCACTCTACCGCCTCCGATGGTGCGTTATCACCGACTGATGTAGTGCAACGCGCTCATCAAAATGGCGTTACCGCCTTGGCGTTGACCGACCATGACACCACGATGGGATTACATGAAGCGCGCAACCGCGCCGCTGAACTCAATATGCGCTTGATTGACGGTATCGAATTATCTGCCAGTTGGCAGAATAAATGCCTGCATATTGTCGGCTTAGGCATTGACCCTAACGACGAACCTTTAGCCAATGCCACTCAACAATTACAAGCAACGCGCTTGGAACGGGCGCAAAAAATCGCCGAAAAGCTAGAGAAAAAACGTATTATGGGCGCATTCGAGGCGGTGCAAAAAGCCGCAGGGCAGGGCATGATTACCCGTAGTCATTTCGCCAATTTTTTGCTGTCGCAGTTTCATGTCTCTACCCAGCAAGAAGCCTTTGACCGATATTTGGGCAAAGGCAAACCTGCTTACGTTGCCACCACATGGGCAGACATGGAGATTGCCGTTAAATGGATTACCGAAGCGGGCGGTGTAGCAGTGTTAGCGCATCCATTACGTTATGATTTAACCGCAAACTGGATGAAACGCTTATTAGCGGCATTTAAAGACGCAGGTGGGCAGGGCATGGAAGTGGTGACAGGCAGAAATAATCCCGATGAAATAAAATTACTGGCAACCTATGCGGGTCGTTTTGAATTGGCAGGTTCAGTGGGATCGGATTTTCATAGCCCAGTCACGCCTTGGGTGGAATTGGGCAGACTCGTACCGTTACCTGATAATGTGCAACCCGTTTGGGAATTGCTGAATTAACCGCGCTGTTTGCCACTAACCTTTATTTCGGTGATAATCGCCGCGCACTTTCCTCCTGAGACTTAATGTGAACGACGCTATACGCCTGCAATACCTCGCCGCAATGGGCATTAATGTCTGGATACCAAGAGTAATAACGCCTGTAGAACAGCCGTTACCAGCGGTCATTGAAGCTGAAAACCCAATGACCGCCAGTTCTATAGAAGACTCGCAATCATCCCCTGACACATGGGATAACTTAAAAACGGAAGTACAACACTGTACCTTATGCGGCTTATGCAACACGCGCACCCAAACCGTCTTCGGTGCTGGTAATAAACACGCCGACTGGCTTATCATCGGCGAAGCTCCGGGTGAGCAGGAAGATCAGCAGGGGCTGCCGTTTGTCGGTGTGGCAGGGCAATTATTAACTGAAATGCTCCGCGCCATCGGCTTAAGTCGTGAACAGGTATTTATGGCTAATATCCTGAAATGCCGACCGCCGAATAATCGCGACCCTCATGTTGATGAAATAAAACACTGCAAAGATTATCTGCTGAGACAGCAACAGCTTATTAAACCGAAAATTATTCTGGCAGTCGGGCGCATCGCCGCCCACGCCTTATTAGAGACCAATGAACCGTTAGCCTCGCTCAGAGGCAAAGTGCATAGTTTCAACAATACGCCCGTGATAGTGGTTTATCATCCTGCGTATTTACTCCGTTCCTTGCCAGAAAAACGCAAAGCGTGGCAGGATTTACAATTTGCCAAACACACTGTTATAACGATGGAACAAGAATAATGCGTGGATTAGTAGACAAAATAAAAGACCTGATACTGTATGATGCTGATAAAGAATTTTATGCCAAAGTATTTCCTGATTCCGTGAGTAAACAAGACCTTATGCGCATACGCACCATGACCCACGCCGACTTACCCAGCGTGATGGTCATCGAAAGAAAAAACTACCCTTTTCCTTGGAGCGAAGATATTTTTACCGACTGTTTCAAAGCAGGTTACAGTTGCTGGGTATGTGAATCGCAGGGCAAAGTAGTCGGTTACAGTCTATTGTCACTTGCTGTCGGTGAAGCGCATATTCTCAATATCTCCGTAGACCCAGACGAACAAGGACATGGCATCGGGCGTAAAATGATGGAAAACGCCATAGACTACGCCAGAGGACGCGCCGAAACTGTTTTCCTAGAAGTCAGACCTTCCAATACCGTTGCAATCACTCTTTATGAACGTCTTGGTTTTAATGAAATCGGCATCAGACGCGGCTATTACCCCGCTGAAAACGGGCGTGAAGATGCCATTATGTTGGCGTTGCAGTTGTTTTGACATCATTGTCCACGAAAAGCACAAAAAACACGAAAAATGCTAACAGATGAAAACTTGTATTTTTAATCGTCTGATTGAATCCGATTCTCTACACTCGTATATTACAAATATATATTATTTCGTACTCCCCCGAAAAACGTAGCTCTTTTTTTGTGCCTTTCGTGTTTTTCGTGGACATTAATAACAGGCAGCTCCAAAAACCTATTTCTTTACTCAGAATTTAAATAGGACTAAAATAGTCCCCAATGAAAACAGGTGGGGATTATGCTAAAAATCAGTAAATTAACAGACTACGCAACCGTTATTCTCAGCTTTATGGCAAAGAATAACGGGCGCGTCTGCGCCGCAATGGAACTTGCTACCGCAACAGGTATCTCATTACCGACGGTTAGCAAAATCCTGAAAGCACTGGTCAACGCTAAAGTCCTCATCTCCACACGCGGTGCAAAAGGCGGTTACCTGCTCGCCAATGCACCTGACAAAATTACCGTAGCCACCATCATCAGTGCCTTAGAAGGCCCAATCGCCGTGACCGAATGCAGCATCTCCCAACAAGGCTGCGAACAGGCGGCAGGTTGCAATATCAGCGGGCATTGGAACGTGATTAATCGCGCCATTTATAACGCCCTTGAATCCGTGACCTTAGCGGACATGATAAAACCCCAAGAAACCCTTATTCCCATTGCTAGTTTATACCGAATAGAGAATCACAATGTCAGCCAGTAACGAAGAAATCAACCAACTGCTCAATCAAGATTACAAACAAGGTTTTATCACCGAGTTAGAAACCGACACCTTCCCCGTCGGCTTAGATGAAGCCGTGATTCATAAACTGTCCAAGGTTAAAAACGAACCTGAGTTCATGCTTGAGTACCGTTTAAAAGCCTTCCGTCATTGGCAAACCATGACCCCGCCTGAATGGGCGTTCGTTAAATTTGACCCAATAGATTACCAAGCCATCAGCTACTATTCCGCACCCAAACGCAAAGAAGACGGCCCCAAAAGTTTGGATGAAATCGACCCGCAAGTGCTGGAAGCCTACAAAAAACTGGGCATTCCGTTGGATGAACAAGAGCGTCTGGCAGGTATCGCCGTCGATGCCGTGTTCGATAGCGTCTCTGTCGCCACCACGTTTAAAGGCAAACTCCACGATGTCGGCGTTATTTTCTGTCCCATTTCCGAAGCCCTGCGCGAGCATCCTGAACTCATCAAAGAATACCTTGGTTCAGTCGTCCCACACACCGACAACTACTTTGCCGCACTCAATGCTGCCGTATTCACCGACGGTTCATTCGTCTACATTCCCAAAGGCGTGCGCTGCCCAATGGAATTATCAACCTACTTTAGAATCAACGCCGCCAACACAGGACAGTTTGAACGCACCCTGATTATTGCTGATGAAGGCAGTCACGTTTCCTATCTCGAAGGCTGCACCGCTCCCATGCGTGATGAAAACCAACTACACGCCGCTGTCGTTGAACTCGTCGCGCTAAAAGATGCCACCATCAAATATTCCACTGTGCAGAACTGGTATCCGGGTGATAAAAACGGCTTAGGCGGTATTTACAACTTCGTCACCAAACGCGCCGAATGTCGTGGCGACAACTCCAAAGTCTCGTGGACACAAGTTGAAACAGGCTCAGCCATCACATGGAAATACCCCAGCTGTGTATTAACAGGCGATAACAGCATCGGCGAATTTTATTCCGTTGCCGTCACCAACAACTACCAGCAAGCCGACACAGGCACAAAAATGATCCACATCGGCAAAAATACCCGCAGCACCATCGTGTCTAAAGGTATCTCCGCAGGCAAAGCCCAAAACACCTATCGCGGCTTAGTCAAAGTCTTAAAAAGCGCGGAAAACGCCCGCAACTACACCCAATGCGATTCCTTATTAGTGGGCGATAAATGCGGCGCACACACCTTCCCGTACATCGAAGTCAAACAACCCACCGCCCAAGTCGAACACGAAGCCACCACCTCAAAAATTAGCGAAGACCAACTTTTCTTCTGCCAACAACGCGGACTCTCCGCCGAAGATGCCGTCTCCATGATAGTGAACGGTTTTTGTAAAGAAGTATTCAGAGAATTACCAATGGAATTTGCGGTAGAAGCACAAGCGTTATTGGGATTGAGTTTGGAAGGCTCGGTGGGGTAATGGGAAAGTACGATAAGCTACTATTTAAAATTCTAAATGGTCGCTCTGACAATAATATTGCTTTTAACGAGTTAATCCAATTATTACAACGCCTACAATTTGAACTCAGAATACGCGGCGACCATCATATTTTTACCCGCCATGATGTAAATGAAATCCTGAATTTACAACCTAAAGGCGGAATGGCAAAACCATATCAAGTTAAACAAGTGCGTGAATTAATTATTCGCTACCAACTAGGAGATATTACTAATGATTAAATATGAAATGATTATTTATTGGAGTGATACCGATAACGCCTATTTGGTTGAAGTGCCTGAATTAGCAGGTTGTATGGCGGATGGTGCAACATATCAAGAAGCGGTTAAAAATGCTGAACAAATTATTAGCGAATGGTTAGAAACGGCTACGGAATTAGGGCGACATATTCCAGAACCTAAGGGGCGGTTGTTGTATGCCTAAAAAACTAACCACCATTATTCATAAAGAAGATGATATTTACGTATCTCTGTGTCCTGAATTAGATATTGCCAGCCAAGGCTCTACTATTGAAGAAGCCAAAGATAATCTAAAAGAAGCGGTAGAATTATTTTTTGAATGTGCATCGCAAGAAGAAATAAGCGATAAATTCGATTATACCGAATGGCGAATACCATTATGGCAACAGGAATCTGTAGACTCTTTATCAAATAAAGCGCAACAGGCTTGGAATAAAGACACGCAATAAACTAGGAATAATTTAGTATGTGTGAAAAATTACAATTTGATAATAAATGAAAATATTTTTTCTTTCGTTTGAAATAACGCCAACTGTTAAAAATGAATACCATGACGTTATTGAAGCAGGTATGGCACTTTGTTGGGTTGCTGAAGATAATCCTCATAGTGCGTACATTAAAGGAAAATTTTTCACTGAAAAAGCTAATTGGCAAATTAAAAGTATAGAGACTCAACCAGTGGAAGTAACAGAGGAAGATTTTTTAGAAAAGGAAGATGGATTACAACAATATTACAAGGCTCAAAAAGAAAAAATCGCTATTAGTCATTTAGTTTGGGCAAGAAATGAAAATTTCATATCTGAGCCAACGATATTACCAGTTAAATCATTTCATCAATTCAATATAAATGAATTTTTAAATAAGAACAAACAACTATCACAAAAAGGTAGATGCTTACATTATGATAGCGGTGAAAATTGCAATGAAATTATTAACGCTCATTCGATTCAAAAAAACCAGTCATTATCAGCTATAGCTAATAATGGAAAAGTTTATATGGTCTCAAGAGACTTCGGTGACTTTAAAAAAAATAATGGAAATATAACGTATGTAAAAAGAGGTATTGAAAAACAAGCTTCTGTTTTTCGTGGTTTCTGCAAATATCACGATGGTGAACTGTTCAAACCAATTGATAACTTTCCATTAACACCAACAAAACAGCAAGTTTTTTTATATGCTTACCGCTCATTATGTCGAGAGTTATTTGTAAAAGAAAATGCTCTTGAGTCAATAAATAGCCAGATAAGTAATGATTTTTACAATGATGCAATCAAAAAATATCTAAATGCCCATAAAATAGGAACAGAGTTCGGCTTAAATAATTTAAAAATACATAAAAAACAATATGATAATTCTTTAAAAAATGGTTGTTACTCTGATATAAGATATGTCGTTTTTATTTCAAAACAAGAACCTTGTATTGCATTTTCTGGATTATTTTATCCAGATTTCGATTTTACTGGTAATCAGTTACAAGACCTTAGTAATCATGAAAATAACCTAGAGTTAATTACTTTTTGCTTTGCACCTATGAATAATGAAGAGTGGGGATATTTATTTGCATGGCATAAATCAAGTTCTAATATATGCGTTGATTTTATGCGCTCATTGGCAACAATGATATACGATAAAAATAGACTTGGAGATTTGTTATTTCGGTTTGCTATGTCTAATTGTGAAAATCTTGCTATTTCACCACAATGGTGGGAAAAACTACCTATAGAACATAAAGAAAAAATATCATTAAGAGCCACATCAATGGTAGATGATATGTCGATAATTGAACCAGATTATTTAAAAAATGGGTTAGAAGGAATTGTTGATTGGGAATTTGAAAGTGTTATTTCAGAAATGGATGACTCAATAATAAAAAAATTTATTAACCGTTTTGTTGCGATAGCCCGTAGCGGCGTAGGTTGGGTTGCCGCTTTTTGGCAACCCAACAAATAAAGCAACAAACTAAAATATATCGAGGACAGTGTAATGCTCGAAACCACAGCGACAAAATTACGCAAGAATTTACCCAAGGAAATAGAACCTTGTTTTAAAAATCATGAAACCCTGCACGTTAAACAGCGTGATGGTAAAGATTTTGTGATTATTAGTGCTGAAGATTGGCGGTCAATTGAAGAAACATTATTTCTTAATTCAATTCCTAATATGGTTGCTAGTATTCATGAGGCTGCTAATGAATTACAGACAAATGATATAGAGCAATTACCGCTTGAAGCCAAGCATGAAATAGAAGCATTTATTGCCTTTGTTAAAACCCGTTATCAATCAGTAGCAAATAAGCGTCAACCAGAAATAACTAAAGGTGACAAAAGCATCAATCCCAGCGACTTGTTTGGATTATGGGAGCAACAGCCTAAGGATATAAAAAATATTAGAAAGCAGGCGTGGCAACGTTCGGAAACGGAATTATGATTTTATGCCTAATTTAATATACACGCTGTTTAGTTTTATAATTATTTCATACATTCAATAACAGACGTTGTACAAACCGCTCCACCTTTACCATCATTTTCTTTTTGCCATTTGGAAAGAGCAGCATCAAAAGATTCAGGATATACATCGCCTTTCTTTAATGGTTTGATAATGCTTTTTAATAAAGCGGGTTTATTAATAGCGATATGGGCGACTAGGTGTTTTATTTTCCATACGGGGGCTTTTTTATCTCTGCCGATGACTTCGATGTGATAAATACCTGTGACTTGTGCTTCGGTTAAATTATGAATAATTAACCAGCGGTTTTGTTGAGTGGTGGGGGAAATTGACCAAATGCCTGTAGTATTTGCTTCGATATTAATATCAGCAGATACAGAATAATTAAAAAAGAGTGTGATTAGGAAAATAATTATTTTCATGATGTGCATTTTAATAGAATAAAGTTTGATTGTAGAGTGGCTAGTTAATAAGTTCGATTGTACAAATAAACCTGCGAGGTCTTAAAGACTTCGCAGGTTTTAGTAAACAACTTATAGCATAGCCGAATAACATTTTTAGTAAATATTTTTGGAGTAGCCATGCTTAGTATTAAAGATTTAACCGTTAGTGTCGGTGATAAACAAATTCTTAAAGGGATTAACCTTGAGATTAAGGCGGGAGAAATTCACGCCATTATGGGGCCTAATGGTTCAGGAAAAAGCACCTTGTCGCATATTTTATCAGGTAAAGGCGGCTATGAAGTGACAGGTGGATCTGTGACTTATCAAGGTAAAGATTTATTAGAAATGCCACCTGAAATAAGAGCGCGTGAAGGGGTGTTTTTAGCGTTTCAATACCCTGTGGAAATTGCGGGCGTGAGTAATATTTATTTATTAAAAGCCGCGTTAAATTCAGTGCGTAAATATCACGGGCAATCAGAAGTAGATGCAATGGATTTTTTAACGCTGATTAAAGAGAAAGTGCGCTTATTAGAAATGGATGAAAAGTTTTTATACCGTGCGGTGAACGAAGGTTTTTCAGGCGGTGAGAAAAAACGTAATGAGATATTACAAATGGCGATATTAGAGCCTAAATTATGTATTCTCGATGAAACTGATTCTGGCTTGGATATTGACGCATTAAAAATAGTATCAGAAGGGGTTAATTCGTTACGCTCACCTGACCGTGCTTTTATTATGGTTACCCATTATCAACGCTTGCTGGATTATATTAAACCTGATTTTGTTCATGTATTAGCACATGGTCAGATTGTTAAATCAGGCGGGGCAGAATTGGCGTTGGAATTGGAAGAAAAAGGTTATAGCTGGGTTGAGGCGGCTTAGTCATGAATGCAGTAGCTAAAAATCAACAAACGTGGTTGCAGGCGTTACGCACTGAGGCGTTGACGCAATTTGCCGCACAGGGTTTTCCATCGCCACGCGCCGAAGAATGGCGTTATACCAATGTGTCGGCAATTGAGAAAAAACGCTTTTTGCCTGTGAGTGATACGCAAGCGGCGGTCGATGTCATCGATATTTTAACGACTTATCAGCTTAAAGATGCGTGGTCGCTGGTGCTGGTTGATGGGTGTTTTCGTGCTGATTTATCGCTGTTGGATGGCTTGCCTGAAGCGGTGGTTGTGACGAGTATGGCGCACGCACTGGATTCCGAAGCTGAAACCTTGCAACGCACGTTAGGGCAGGCGGTTAGTGCTATGGAACATGGTTTTGTGGCGTTTAATATGGCGCATTTTACTGATGGTTTGTTTGTGCGTATTGCTGCTAAACAGGTATTAGCCAAGCCGATACAGGTGCTACATATCGCCACCCAATCCGATAGTTTAACTGCGACACGCACGGTAATTATTGCTGAAAAAATGGCAGAAGCGGAGCTGGTTGAAACCTTTGTCGGTGTCGATAATTCGTATTTATCTGCCGCTGTCACCGAAGTATTTGTCGAAGAGTGTGCGGCGGTTACGCTGACTAAAGTGCAATGCGAAGCCGATAAAGCCTATCATTTTGGCGGCACTTATATTAAACAAGCACGCAACGCACGATTTACCCATCATAATTTTGCTTTCGGTAGTTTATTGGCACGCAGTGATATTCACAGTGATTTAGATAATGCCGCTGAATGTGAATTAAATGGTTTATATTTAGGGGCTAAACGTCAGCATTTAGATAATCACACACGCATTAATCATAATAAACCACATGGTATTAGTCGAGAGTTATATAAAGGGATATTAGACGATAGAGCGCGTGGCGTATTTCAAGGGCGGGTGATTGTTGCCGAAGACGCGCAAAAAACTGATTCAACGATGAATAATCGCAATTTATTATTATCAGCCGATGCCGAAGCGGATACTAAACCGCAATTAGAAATCTATGCCGATGATGTGAAATGCGGGCATGGGGTGACGGTTGGACAATTAGAAGATAAATCTATTTTTTATTTGCAATCACGCGGTATTGATGTAGAAACTGCACGTCATATTTTAACCTTTGCATTTGCAAATGAAATGGTCGATAAAATCACTTTAGTATCATTAAAATCCATGCTATTGAAGTTATTATTACAGCATTTTCCACAAGATAGTTATGTTGACTAAGTTAGAATTATTTCAAGCCTTTGTTGCCCCCGCGATTTTTATATCTGCTGCGGGGTTATTTATATTATCAATTAATAGTCGATTAATGGGTATGGTGTCGCGCTTGCGGGTATTTCGGCGCGAAAAACATTTAGCGGCACGGGCAGGTAAAAAACAGGAAGCCGTAGCGTTACAATCGCAAATTGATTCCATTGAATTGCGAGCAAATAAAATTAAAAATGCGTTTTTTTATATGTTGCTCGGTACGATTGGCGTGATGATAACCTGTTTATTATTAGGCTTGGGCTTATATGCACCTGATGTATTGGTGCTTGCCGTGATTTTATTTGTGCTGTCGGTATTGTCCATGCTGGTTGGCATGGTGTTTTATATTTCAGAAGTCGCTATCGCCTTAACATCGGTACAGGAAGAAGAAAAACTGTATGATTTAATTGATTCAATAGAACTTGCTGACGAGCATTCGTAACACCTTTTTATTACACTTACTGACGACGAATATGAATTATCCCATAGAGCAAATCCGCGCCGATTTCCCCATTTTGGCAGAAAAAATCCGCAATAAACCGCTGGTGTATTTAGACAATGCCGCCACCTGTCAAAAACCGCAAGCGGTGATTGATAGTATCGTCAAATGTTACAGTCATGATTACGCTAATATCCATCGTGGTGTGCATACGCTCAGCGTGCGTGCAACCGATCAATTTGAAGCGGCGCGGGATAAGGTGAAAACGTTTATTAATGCGGCGAGCGAGAAAGAAATTATTTTTGTCCGTGGAGCGACCGAAGCGATTAATTTAGTAGCGCAAACTTACGGTAAAAGCAATATGCAGGCAGGTGATGAAATCATCATTACCGCTATGGAACATCACGCCAATATCGTGCCTTGGCAAATGCTGTGCGAACAAACAGGCGCGATATTAAAAGTCATTCCGATGACCACTAAGGGCGAGTTAATTGAGGGTGAGTTTGAAAAACTGCTCAATGACAAAACCAAACTGGTCGCCATCACGCAAATGTCGAATGCGTTGGGAACGATTAACCCCGTGAAAGCCATGATTGCTACCGCCCACGCGAAAAATATTCCCGTGTTAGTGGATGGCGCACAAGCGATTCCCCACACGGTTGTCGATGTGCAGGATTTGGATTGTGATTTTTATGTGTTCTCAGGGCATAAACTGTACGCACCTGCGGGTGTCGGCGTGTTATATGGCAAGCAAGCGTTATTAGAAGCCATGCCGCCGTATCAAGGCGGCGGCGATATGATTAGAACCGTAACCTTTGAAAAAACCACCTACGCAGGGTTGCCGCATAAATTTGAAGCAGGTACGCCCGCGATTGCTGATGTGATTGGCTTGGGCGCAGCGATTGATTATATAACCGCCATCGGTATGGATGCGATTGCCGCGCATGAGCATGAATTATTGGTTTATGCGACTGAACAAGCACAGCAAATCAAAGAGTTACATATTATTGGTGAGGCGGAACACAAAGGTGCGATTTTGTCGTTCGTGCTGGATAAAATTCACCCGCACGACATAGGCACAATGCTCGACAGCTTAGGCATAGCCGTCCGCGCAGGGCATCATTGCGCTATGCCTGTGATGGATTTTTATCACGTTCCCGCAACGGCACGAGCTTCGTTTGCCATGTACAATACCAAGGCGGAAGTGGATATATTGATTAAGGGAATTCGGGATTTGATTGCGATGTTTGGCTGAGGTGATACGCGATTAAAACTCTCGATTGATAATTATGGATAAACACTATACGTTAAACGGCATCGGCTTTATTTGGAATCAGGATAAAGCCGAAAGAAACACAGCCAAACATGACGGTATTTCTTTTGAACAAGCAGCACAGGCTTTTTTCGACCCCTTTTTACGAATCATGGATGCCAGTAGAAATGATGAAATAAGAGAAGCGGTTATTGGTCTGGATAAACAATGGAATTTATTATTTGTTGTGCATATCTTGATTGAAGAAAACGACGTTATCCGAATAATTTCGGCAAGAAAAGCCACGCGAACAGAGCGGGAGTTTTATGAAAATTGAAGCACTAAAAAAACGGTTAGATAAAAATCGTCCCATGACAGAAATCACGCTAAAAATACCGAGTGATGTATTGGAAGATTTAAAACGTGTCGCACTTAAATTAGGTTTTACCGATTATCAACCTTTAATTAAAGCGTATATAGGGCAGTGTTTGCGTAAAGATTTAGAGTTATTGGAAGAAGATACCATCACCGCTTTTATTGCCAGCCTTGAACGTCATGGTGTGAATAATGAGTTAATTAAAGAAGCGTTGTTGGAAATTGTGCATCATTGATTAAGCGGCTGTCCCAGATTCCGCTAAGCTCCATCTAGGCTACTTGCTATCTATATTTTAATGACTAGGGATTTGATGTGACTCAAGAAGAAGCAAAAAAATGGTTGAGCTTTCATGAGAAAGGTGTAATAGCTACTCGTTACAAATCTAAAGCTATTGTATATTCAAATAAGTCTATTCAAAAGGAAGTTGAATTTAATATCGAAAATTACGAAGTTCGTTTTATACCTATTAATGAAGAAAAACTAGATTGTTCACAAAAGTATATGCCTGCATTTATATGTGAAGTCATAACGAAAAAACAAAAAGGTGGAACCCTTGATATACAAACTGCTTTAGACGATATTTTAACTTGGCTTGAGTTTGATTATACCGTTGGCTTGTCTTACGAAGCATGGGAGGAGTACAACGGAGAATGGGTTAAATCTCTCGGTGGGGCTGGGTCTGTTTCAGTACAAGAAAGATATTCAGATTTACCTAAACAGAATTTACATAGCATTTTAGAACTGTATGAAAAGGCTAGAAATAGTAAGAAATCAAAAAAAATTATAACCATCAGGAAATTTTTACAAGATGGGCTACGCCTTAAGGATATATCCCAGATGTATAGTTTTTTATGTTTCTACACAGTTATAGAGCAGGTATCAAATGACTTAGCATCTAATAACTATTGTCTAAACGATGAAATAATGCGAGATTTAGGTGAAAAACCATATAGCCAAAAAACAAAAGTTTATTATCTGTTAAAGGTTATAGAGAATGATTGGTCTGCTGATGAAATGATTCCATTAGCTAATATTCGTAATAAATTAGCGCATGGTAGTGATGTCGTTAGCTATGAGTCATTAAATCTTTGCCAAAAACTAGCATTTTGGGCTGCTGAAAGTTTTCTTGAAATTACCGTTGCTGAGCAATAAGCTAGCGGGGGCTTTTTAAATGTCATTTATAACTGTTTGAAAATCAGGAAAATATTATGCAAATCACAATCAACGTTCCCGATAATTTACCACAAGAATTTTTAAAGCTGCGTATTCAAGAGTTGGAACAAAATTTAATAACCGAAGCTGAGTTTTTTACTGCTTATCAACTACCTAATAAAGAGACGTTGTTAGCCATTGAAGCGGTTGAACGTGGTGAGGTAGAAATAACATCTATTGAAGAGTTAAGACAATTAGCTCAGGTTTAAAAGCGGATGTCAAAATCTATTTTTTGGTCTAAAAAATTTAAACAAGATTATAAACGCTTAATAAATTCTGGAAACCAAGCCGTTATTAACGAACTTTTAAAAGTAATTGAGATGCTGGCAAATGAACAAGCTCTGCCTGAGAAATATAAAGACCACCTTTTAAAAGGAAATTGGACGGGTTATAGAGAATGCCACGTTAAACCTGATTTGTTATTGATTTATAAACTAGAAAATAATGAATTAACTTTAACATTAGTTAGAGCAGGTTCTCACAGTGATTTGTTTTAATAACTACCTATATAAATAAACCTCCTAGGTCTTGAAGACCTAGGAGGTTTAAAATCAAAATATTCACTATTAATCAGGACAAACCCATGTTTGAAGATTTACGCGACCTCTATCAAGAGGTGATTTTTGACCACAACCGTAACCCGCGCAATTTTCGGGTGATGGATAACGCTGACCGTCAAGTGGAGGGTTTTAATCCTTTATGCGGCGACCGTTTGACGCTGTTTTTAAAAATGAATGGCGATATGATTGAAGATGCCAGTTTTCAGGGTTCTGGGTGTGCTATTTCTACCGCTTCGGTGTCGTTGATGACGGAGATTGTAAAAGGTAAAACCGAGGCGGAGGCGGAGGCGTTATTTAAAACGTTTCATGAAATGACCACGGGTAAAGAGGAGCATATTAATCTGGAAGCGGTGGGTAAACTTGCCGTGTTGGCGGGGGTGCGTGAGTATCCTGCGCGGGTGAAATGTGCGACTTTGGCTTGGCATACCTTGGATGCGGCGTTAAAAAATGAGCAGCAATCTATTTCTACGGAGTAGAATTTTGTTGTCGATTGGCACTAGCAAAGACGGTGGTACTTAGGCCGTTTGCTTTGTGTTGGTCTTGTCTTTTGAATTCAGCAATGTAAGGGGTGAATAATGAAACGGCGACAATTTTTTGCAATGTTTATGGCTATTGCAGGTATGACAGCGTGTGCGAGTGATGCTGTGGTCAGTACGCAGCCTTATTTACCCGTTACATTGAGTGTAGTCGGTGATAATCAGGGGCAGTTACCCGAATTTCCGTTGAATACCGATGCCTTGCATTATCGTGCCTACATTCAGGCGACGCAGAATGACCGTTATCGCTTGAGGGTGGTGAATAACAGCAATCAGCGGGTCGGTTTAGTGATTGCGGTTGATGGTCGAAATATCGTCAGCGGTCAGCAATCATGGCTGGCTAATAATGAGCGGATGTATGTGTTGAATCCGCACGATAGCGGCGATTATGAAGGCTGGCGGACAGGTACAAATCAAACCAATCGCTTTTATTTTACCGATGCGGTGAATTCTTACGCCGCCGCGTGGGGCGATAATTCGGCAATGGGGGTGATTGCGATGGCGGTGTATGCTGAGCGTCCGCGTCCTGTTATTTTGAATAAAGAGGATGCGGTGAGTAGTCGTTCTGCGCCTGCCCCTGCACCTGCGGTGGGTACGGGCTTTGGTGAAAGCACTTATTCGCCCAGTACCAACGTCTCGTTTGAACCTAATGCTGAGCCATTGGAAAAGCTGGTTTTGAAGTATGAATGGCGTGAGACTTTATGCCGTAAAGGCATTGCGCGGGATTGTGCGGGTGCTAAAGGCAATAGCGGCAATCGAATGTGGCAGGAAGAGGGGTTTGCGCCACCACCGCCTACGCGCTAGGTTTTAAGTGCGATAACCTGTATTACAGACCTGCGAGGTTTTAAAAACCTCGCAGGTCTTACTTTTAAAGTGACGATAATTAAGCGTACAAACTGCCGCATTATTGCTGTCTGGTTTTAAGTTCTACAACAGTTCCGACTGCGATACCTGCGCTGTAGCACAGTAAATCGCTCCATAAAAATCCGTAGCCCAGTATTAAGCCTGCCAGTCGGTTGTGCCGAATGTCATCCAGCCACGGCGCGTGGTACAGTTGGCTGAATTCTATGAAAAATGCAAACCCCAAGGCGATAACAGCTACTTTTTTAGTCGGGTAGGCGGGAAATAAAAAACCTGTTGTCAAAAAGACTTCTAATGCCCACAGGGTATCGCCTGCATAAGTGGCAATCAATAACGGCAAATGGGTCGCATAATGCCGTGAACCCAAACCCAGCGCGATGACTATCAGCATCAGCAGTGCGTAGAGTGTTCTATTTCTGCGGTGTGCCATTATCTGCTCGCTTGTTTATCTTTAGGGATGTTGATAACGCCTGCACCGTCTACCCGCTTATCCAGCACGTTGACAACGAGTTTAAAATTTTTCCATTCTTTATCTTTGCCCGCCAAGGTGACCAAGCCTGATTGTGCTTCACAATTGACTATTTTTACGCCTTGTTCAGGATAGTCTTGGGCATCGAGAATTGGGTCAAAATCCAAGCCTAATTCGGGGTCTTCTTTTTCTGCCTGTGTGAGCAGTTGTTGATAGGACTGGGTGAAATGCGGGGTGACGGTTTTATTTTTTTGCAGCCATTCAAGTGCGGTTTGTTTGGTTTTCTGCTGGTAAACGGCGTTGTTATATTTTATGTAGCCATTAATAAACTGGTTGGCGATTGCTGCGTTTTGTTGGCAATCGGCATGACACAGAGTGGGAGCTAAGACAGTGGCGAGCAAGAGTATGCTGTTGAATTTCATGATTTATTCCTGAGGGTGTATTTATTATTGGGTATTTTTACTATCCATTTTATATCCGTTATTACACTATTTTAAGTCATTGTTTTTTCTATTTTTCAGTTGATAATAAATATATCGTTGGAACGAAAGACATAAGCATTTTTATACGAACAGTGAAGTTTATATTTTAATTCAGCTGATGAACTAAAAGTGTGGTTGTTATTTTTAAATACAGCATTTTGGAGAAAATAGTCATGAAATTAACGTGGATAGTAGTTGCTAATAATAGTCTTGCCCGTTTTTTTACTGTTGAAAGTGAGTCATCTCCGATGACTGAAATTGAGGCGTTGACCCATCTGGAAGGACGTTTGCATGATAGAGACATAACCTCTGATTTACCCGGAAAGATTAAAGGCGAAGGTGCGGTAGGTCATGCGTTTGAACAGCCGACCGATCCGAAAAAACATGAGGCGGATCAGTTTGCCCATTTTGTTGCCACGCATTTGGAAGCGTCACACAATGAGCATAAATTCGATCAGTTATTGCTGGTTGCCGAGCCTTCTTTTCTGGGTTTGTTGCGCAGTCATTTATCAGCACAGATAAAAAAGCTGGTTTGTTTTGAGCTGGACAGTAATATCGCTACGCTAACGCCTGAGGAGATTCGTACTCATCTGCCTGAGTATTTGCCTAAGTTGCACAGTTAAAAGCCTCGGTTGTTTTCAGCAACAGGGGCTTTTTTGTTATGATGTGCTGCATTTATTTCAGGTATTGGAGTTGTTATGCAGCACGTTTTAATTATTCATGAAGTTGAGTCTTATCCTGCATGGAAAGCGATTTTCGATCAGGCGGCAGAAATTAGAAAAAATGCGGGGGAAATCAGTTATCGTTTGTTACGCTACGATGATGATGCCAATGCGATTGTGCATTTCTCAGAGTGGTCGTCGTTGGCGAATGCGCGGCGTTTCTTTGAGTCGCCTGAATTGGTGGAAATCAGGAAAAACGCAGGGGTGAAAGCACCCAATTTTATCTATTTGCAAGAAATAGAAAACGGCGTTTTATAATTAACTAATACAGACGAAAACTTATGTCAGATCAAGAACAAGTTGAAATTAAATGGTTGCCAGTACCCGAAGACCATAATTATCCTGCCGCATTGTCGTATTTAAGTCTGCTTTATGAGCCAGCGATAGCCGATGATTATGTCGCCAGACTAAAGAACGCGCCGATGTCGGAATTTAAATCCAAAGATATTTTCAGAGCATCCAGTTTGTCATTGCTTGGTGTCAGTAATGCTCAGGTTGAAAAAAATCAAAAGAAAATAGGTAAGGGGCGCGAGTTGTCACCGCTTTTGCTTGTCAGGGATGCCGCTAATGGTAAAGTGGTGGTGGCAGATGGCTATCATCGTTTATGCGCGGTGTATTCTCATGATGAAGATGCGGTAATCCCCTGTAAAATTGTATAGTCCACTGTTGCTTAGCCTTATCGTTAAGCAGTCCAATAATATGAGGAGCTATTGTGAAAATTATCGCTATTGTGCCTGTAGTCGCTATCTTATGGACTGCCGATGTTTATGCAAGTTGTGAAGGTAGTAAAACATTATTTTTTTGCAATACCGTAAAAGGCAAACAGATTGAGGTGTGCGATGCGGGCGATACGATTAATTATTCATTCGGCAAAGCAAAACAAACCCCCGAAATAGCCATTAAAGTGCCGCGTGATAAAGCATCAACCTATCAATGGGCAGGTGTGGGTAGAAGTGAGTCTTATGCGGTTGATATTCCCAATGAAAAAGCAACATATAACGTATTTTGGGGCGTTGACCGCCTCACCGAAGATCATGCTATCGAGGCGGGCGTTAATGTGTTCATCAATAATCAGTTGGTCACTACCGTTAAATGCGCTGAAAAAGACCTCGTTAGCAATATCGAGGGTGTTAATTTAAAGCCAACCGAATAACAGGTTAATTGTTGTTTGATTCGGGCAGTTTAAAAATTTCGCGGGCGGCAGTAATTAAATCATAGCGTTCATTTTCGGCAGCAGTACGGATTTGAGTGCTGGGGGTGTGTATCAGCTTGTTGGTCAGGCTGTGTGCCAGACGATTCAGAACTTCTTCTGGTGATACGCCATTTTTTAACGAGACGATGGCTTTTTGCAAGACTTCATCACGCGCTTGTTCGGCTTGAGCGCGATAATCACGAATGGTGGATTGCGCACTTTGAGCGCGTAGCCATGCTAAAAAATAATCGACCTGAGTGTCGATAATTTCTTCAGCTTGTTCTGCTGCCAGTTTACGCGAGTTCATGTTTTGGGTGATGGTGTGTTGCAGGTCGTCTACGGTGTACAGATACACGTCACGCAGTTGTTCGACTTCGGCTTCTATATCACGCGGTACGGCTAAATCCACCATGAACATGGGTTTGTGTTTGCGTTTTTTTAACGCACTTTCTACCCGCCCTTTACCCAGAATAGGTAATTGACTGGCGGTTGAAGAAATAACAATATCGGCTTCGGCAAGATGGTTGGGCAGTTCTGATAAGGCGATTGCATAGCCGTTAAACTGCACGGCGAGAGCGTGGGCTTTGTCATAAGTACGGTTGGCGATGATGATGCGCCCTATGCCTTGTTGCGATAAATGCCGCGCCGCCAGTTCAATAGTTTCACCCGCGCCGATGAGTAGCGCGGTTTGTTCGCTGAGTTTGTCAAAAATTTGTTGCGCAAGCTGTACGGCGGCAAACGCGACCGACACAGGGCTGGAGCCGATAGCGGTATCGGTACGCACTTTTTTGGCGGCAGTAAAGGTATGCTGAAATAATTTGCCTAACTGCTTGCCCAATGTACCTGCATCGGAGGCGGCTTGATAGGCGGTTTTCATTTGTCCGAGGATTTGCGGTTCGCCTAATATCATGGAGTCGAGTCCGCAGGCGACGCGGAAAATATGACGGCATACGGATTTATCGGTATAGCTGTACAAATAAGGGGTGAGATCAATCGCATTGATATTTTTAGACTGTGCTACCCAATCAATCAGCACTTGTTGATTGGCTGTTGTCGTACAGTAAAATTCAGTGCGGTTACAGGTGGAAAGAATCGCCGCTTCGTTTATTTCTTTGACGTGCCAGAGGTCTTGCAACGCCGCTTGCAGTCTGTCGGCTGGATAAGCAAGGCGTTCACGAATGGAAACGGGGGCGGTATTGTAATTAATACCTACTGCAAGAAATGTCATAAGTTGCTTTTAAGGTTAAAGGTTCAAGATACAAGCCATCTAAGGTGAGGTTTTTAGTTCCTTAACAGGTGTTTTGCAGCTTGTTTTTGTATGTTATAAGATTCTATTCTAAGAAATATAACCATTTTATCCAAATGGAATAAATCACCTGTCTAAATCATAGCGTTTTTCTGCTAATCTATACCTAAATGTTTGTCTCATAAATAGGATTCTTGAGTGTTAATTACCAGAGTGTTTTCCATAGCGGTTCTTGTCTTGCTGAATAGTTGTGCGGGTTCGCCAGATAAGCCTAGTGAATCTGTTAAATCCACTACCGCTAAGGTAGCGGATATGAAAGAAAAAGCCCGACAAAAAGAAGCCAAAACAGCCATTGATCCTGATGTGATGTTTATGTTGCTGGCGGCGGAAATTGCAGGGCAAAGAGAGCAGTATGATGTTGCTCTTGAAGGGTATATGGAAGCCGCCAAGCGTGTGAATGATCCGCGTTTTGCTGAACGAGCGGCTGTGATTGCCATGTATATGAAAGATAGCAAAAAAACTCAGGAAGCGGTGTCATTATGGTTGAAGGATGATGCGAAAAATCCGACCGCCAGAAAAATTGCCACTTTATCCGCGCTCAGGTCGGGAGATAAGCAAGCCGCTGTTGAGCATCTGTCTCTATTGCTTAAAGGTGATTCTGCCGAGTTTGAAAACACCTTGCTTGAATTGTCGAGCGTGTTGCAAAAAGAAGGTAAGCTGGATGTTGTTTACGATACCTTGACCGCGTTGTCCCAAAAATATCCTAATCAGGCGGCTATTTATTTTGTGCAGTCGTTGTTGGCGTTGCAGGTAAAAAATGGCGCACTGGCTGAACAACAAATTCAAAAAGCGTTGCGCATACAACCCGACTGGGATAAGGCTTTGATTCTTCAGGCGCAGATAGCGATGCTATCGGGCGACACCAATAAAGCAAAAACCACGATAAAAAATGCCAGTCTCAAATATCCCAATAATGACAAAATTAAAAAATTATTGGGGCAGGTGTTAATAAAAACCGAAAGTTATAAAGAAGCGGGCGATGTTTATCGACAACTGATTGCCGCTAATCCAAAAGATTTTGAAAGTAAGTTCACTTTAGGCTTGATATACCTGCAATTAGATCAGGATGAACAAGCTGAAGACGTTTTAAATCAATTGCTGGAGCAACCCGAGTGGAAATATCAGGCTAACTTTTATTTAGGTAAATTAGCCGAAAAACGTAAAGAGATTGATAAGGCATTGACATTTTTTGACAAGGTAACAGAAGGTGAGTTTGCCTTTGATGCCGCGATTGAAGCCGTGTCTTTACTGGCAAAAGATAAACAATTCGATGCGGCAAATGCGAGATTGAGTACCTTGTCCGGTCGATTCCCAAAACAAAAACTGCGTATTTTATTAATTCAAGCCGAAACGTTTAGTCAGCAAAAGCAATATCAAAAAGCGTTTGATGTCTTGACTGCCGCGTTAGTTGAGCAGCCCGACCAAACAGAGTTACTGTATACACGGGCGTTAATTTCTGAACACTTGAATAGAAAAGATGTATTGGAAAAGGATTTGAAGCAGATATTGGCAAAAGAACCTGATAACGTTGAAGCATTAAACGCATTGGGCTACAGCTTATTAGATAATCCTAAACGCTATGCGGAAGCCGAGGTGTATTTACAAAAAGCCATTAAATTGCGTCCTGATGAAGCCGTCATTATTGATAGTTATGGCTGGTTGCTGTTTAAACAGGGGCGTACTCAAATGGCTTTAGAGTATTTGCAACGTGCTTACACAAAACAACAGGAAAATGAAATAGCCGCACACATTGCCGAAGTCTTATGGGCATTGGGCAGAAAGGATGAGGCTAAAAAATTATTTGATAAAGTGATTAAAGAGGCACCAGAAGATGAATATCTATTGGATTTTCAACGCCGAATTTTAAATAAAGCGAAATAACCGTGTTGAAATCTAAAACGAAAGTAATTATTTGGGCTTGTTGTTTTTTAGCCCTGTCGGGCTGTTCACTTTTTCCTGTAGAGCCGCCTGCTGTTCCCTATTCAAAAACAGCAACACTGCCACTTTATAAATTACAGCAATGGTCATTTGAAGGCAGATTGTCAATCACAGGACGTAGTGATTCTTGGACGGCAAATACCGACTGGCAACACACTGTTAATAAGGAGCGGGTAAAGTTATCAGGTCCATTAGGGCAGGGGGCTACCGTTATTGAACTGACCAAAGGTAAAGTCACTATTGATAGAGGCGATGGGAAGGTACAAACATCAGACCAGCCCGAAGCGTTTATCAACCAGCAATTAGGAATGTTTGTCCCCATAGAATCCTTACGCTACTGGGTTATCGGTTTGCCTGAGCCGACTCAGAAGTTTACTGAAACACCCACTGGCTTTCAACAAGCGGGCTGGATGATTGAGTACAAACAAATGCAGGACGTTGCAAAAACGACTATGCCCTACAAAATTAACGTCTCCAACGAACACGTTAAATTAAAATTAATCATAGATCAGTGGCTTTTATAATGACGCAAGTGCAAACAGGCTGGGGACAAAAATACCCAGCACCCGCAAAATTAAATTTAATGTTAAGAATTGTCGGACAAAGAGCCGATGGTTATCACCTGCTGCAAACAGTTTTTCAATTTATTGATTTATGTGACTGGATCAGCTTTCATCCTGCCGATAATGGGCGTGTATACCTGCAAAAACCGCTAACAGGCGTTGCCGAAGCCGATGATTTAACCATCAGAGCCGCAAATCTGTTAAAAACCGAAACAGGCTGTCATTTGGGCGTGTGCATCGACGTAGAAAAAAACCTGCCTATGGGCGGCGGTATTGGCGGTGGCAGTTCTGATGCTGCAACGACATTGGTCGTGTTGAATAAATTATGGGAACTTAATCTTTCAACAGAAAAATTAATGGCACTGGGTCTGTCTTTAGGTGCCGATGTACCCATATTTGTGCATGGACACGCAGCGTGGGCAGAAGGTGTCGGTGAGCAATTACAAGCAATAAATCCGCCAGAAAAATGGATTGTCATCATTAAGCCCGATTGCCATGTGAATACAGGTGAAATTTTTTCATCCAAAGAGTTGACAAGAGACAGTAAATACATCACAATAGACGACTTTACAGCAGGACAGCAACAAAACGATTGTATCGAAGTTGTTAGTCAGCGTTATCCAGCTGTTAGAGATGCTTTAGTTGATTTATCTGTATTTGCAGAAGCAAGATTAACTGGAACAGGCGCGTGTGTTTTTGCTCAGTTTGATTCTCAAGAATCGGCGGTCAATGCGTACCAGTCACTCAAAAATAAGTGGCAGGTTTATTTGACAAAAGGCTTAAACGAATCGCCCTTGTTTTCAAAGCTACGGATGGATAGCTGTATATCATGATTATTGGGTCGTCGCCAAGCGGTAAGGCACGGGGTTTTGATCTCCGCATACCAAGGTTCGAATCCTTGCGACCCAGCCATTATTTTTTACCTTCACTAAATTCTATTTGGGAGTCTTGAATGAACGACACCTCTATGATGGTGTTTTCTGGAAACGCTAACCTTGATTTATCTGAAGGGATCGTTAAGAAGCTCAATATGCGCCTCGGAATGGCAGCAGTTGGGAGATTTAGTGATGGCGAAATTGCGGTTGAAATACAAGAAAACGTTCGCGGTAAGGATGTTTTTGTTATTCAGCCTACCTGTTCGCCCACTAATGAAAACTTGATGGAATTGCTAGTGATGATTGATGCGCTTAAGAGAGCATCAGCATCACGAATTACCGCAGTAATACCTTACTATGGTTATGCACGGCAAGATAGGCGGTCGCGTTCAGCTCGTGTACCTATCAGTGCCAAATTAGTAGCAAGAATGATTGAACAGGCAGGTGCGCATCGGTTGTTGACAGTTGACCTGCATGCGGATCAGATTCAAGGTTTTTTTGATATACCTGTTGATAACGTTTACTCATCGCCGATTCTTTTAGGCGATATATGGCGGCAACAATATCAAAATCTAATCGTGGTTTCTCCCGATGTTGGTGGTGTGGTCAGAGCAAGAGCTTTAGCTAAACGCCTGAATGACGCAGACCTTGCTATTATAGATAAGCGCAGACCTAAAGCGAATGTGTCAGAAATTATGCACATTATCGGTGATGTCGAAGGGCGTACCTGTGTGTTAGTGGATGATTTGGTAGATACCGCAGGAACATTATGTCATGCCGCTGCCGCATTAAAAAAACACGGTGCAGTTAAAGTCGTTGCTTACTGTACGCACGCCGTACTGTCAGGTGCTGCAATGCGAAATATTAATGGTTCTGAACTTGATGAATTAGTGGTGACAGATACCATTCCGTTAAGTCAGGAAGCTGTTGATTCAGGAAAAATAAGACAGTTAAGCGTAGCAGAAATGTTGGCTGAAACGATAAGACGTATCGCAGTCGGTGAATCAGTTAGTTCACTTTATGTAGATTAATAGTCTCGAATGAGAATTTAGTGTGCGTGCTTTAAAGTACGGACTTTCAAAGAAAAAGAGTGAGGAAAAATGTCTAACGTATTTGAATTTGTTGCCGAAAGTCGCGAGCAATCAGGTAAAAACGCCGCAAGAAGATCGCGTCGTGTCGGTAGTGTGCCAGCAGTGATATACGGTGGGCATAAAGAGCCGCAAATGCTCACGCTAAACCACAATGAAGTGATTAAACATCTTGAACACGAAGCGGTTTATTCTCATGTTTTGGATGTGACAGTTGATGGAAAAACTGAAAAAGCTATTTTGAAAGGCGTACAACGTAACCCAGCAAAATTTCAAATACAACATTTGGATTTTATGCGTGTTGATATGACTGAAGCAGTAAAGGTACACGTTCCTTTGCATTTCACACATGAACACACAGGTATTGGCGGCAAAAAAGGCGGCATCGCTACGCATTCAATGACAGATGTGGAAGTATCTTGCTTGCCTTCAGTATTGCCTGAATTTATTGAAGTCAATTTATCGACTTTAGATGTTGGCGAAACCCTGCATCTTTCTGATTTAGTATTGCCAGCAGGTGTTAGTATTGTTGCATTAGCGCAAGGTGCGGAACACAATTTACCTGTTGTCTCTATGATGGCATCAAAAGCGACTAAAGACGATACTGCTGCTTAATAATGATTAAACTTATCGTTGGCTTGGGTAATCCAGGGCGGCAGTACGAAAAAACCCGGCATAATGCCGGGTTTTTGTTTTTAGACACTTTAGCAGACCAACTAGGCTGCGTTTGGGCTAATGAGTCTAAATTCCAAGGTATTTTTGCTCAAGGAAAAATAGCAAACACCCCTGTGATGTTACTAAAGCCTGATACTTTTATGAATCGCAGTGGTCAGTCGGTTGGTAAAGTTGTCCGCTATTACAAGCTACAACCAGAAGAAATTCTAGTCGTTCATGATGAATTGGATTTTAATCCAGGCATTGTCAAACTGAAAAAAGACGGCGGTCATGCAGGACATAATGGTCTGCGTGACATCATTGCCCATCTGAATTCCAATCAATTCTATCGCTTGAGAATCGGCATCGGTCGTCCTGCTGCCGGTAAAGTAGTGGCTGATTTCGTGTTGTCATCCCCGCCAAAAAGTGAGTTTGAGTTATTACAGACTGCATTTGATTTAAGCAGAGACTATATTCCGCAAATGGTTAGCGGTGATATGGCAGCAGTGATGAATTTAATAAACACTGCAAAAAAGTAATAAAACTCCTCAAACAATAAGCTCTTCATTAATTAAGTAGTTGATTATGTTAAGTAAATGGCAACCTATTGCTTATTTTTAACATACTGAAATACCTTTCGTTTTTAAACTAAATTCGTTTTAGCATAAATATAGTTTGTGCGTAGCATCATTCGATAACGATTGTTGTATACTCTATCCAATTGTTTTTCAGTGGAATTATTATGCTAGTTTTTATCTTTCTCAGTCTTGTATTGTGTTATCTGGTACAAGCATCAGCTGTACTGCCTGCAATACTCACTTCAGAGTACCTCATCTATGGTGGTTTAGCGATTGCGCTAGTTAGCATTGCAGGAATGTTTTTTAAAAAACTACCCGACAGAGCAGGTTATGATGGATTTTCCAGTGGTACTTTATTGCTTTGGTTCGCCTATTGGAAACCGATGCCGTTTTTTACTGCTGATTCACCCATTTTCTTTTTTTTTCCGCTGTATTTTGCTTTAATGTCCGCGTTTATCACACTATTTTTGAGCAATCAAAGCCACAGTATTGATAAAGAAAGTTTGAATTATATGCGAATTTTCGAGAAGGAAAGAGCGATGCCAGCGTGGGCGTTGATGCTATGCGTATTAGGCAGTGTGGAGGTAACGCAACATTATCAGCTGTATCCTGTCATGATGACGCTGTTGATGTTGCGTTTTGCGCTTTCAAGTTGTGTAGAAGTCGAAGTTTAACTACGTCGGGCTGACGATTTTTTGCTGGATTTTTTAGCAACTTTAATCGGCTTGGCATTGCTTTTAACAGGGGTTATTTTAGTAGTCACGCGGCTTTTACCTGTTACATTACCTTTCTTGTGAAATTTTGTTTTAACCGTCTTGTATGAATGTCCTCGTTTATGCACGATGTTGTCGTAATTATCGTCGTCAGTAGACGCGGTGACAATTGCCGCTCCATTTCCACAGCCCAGTTGATGCGGTGGTGTATTTCCAGAGCTAACCACAGCTGCTTCAATCAGTTGCCCTTGATTAGCAGGATATTGATCCCCAAAACCCGCATCCATCATATCTATCATTAATTGATAGCGTTGCGCACTGCTCATACCACCTAGGATAACACCAATCAGACGTTTGCCATTTTGGCTGGCGGTTGAAATCAAGTTATAGCCTGAACCACAGGTAAAACCTGTTTTCATGCCTTCTGCACCAGGATAATGCTCGGTAAATTTATTGATAGCGTGTAATTCCGAGCCTCTAAAAGTAAGGCTATGTGCGGAAAAATAGGGGTAGAAGTCAGGGAAATTATGTACCGTACGCCACGCGAGCAGACCTAAATCTCTGGCAGTACTGACTTGCCAAGGATGCGGTAAGCCTGTGGCGTTCATAAAATGGGTATCAACCATACCAATCGCATGTGCTTTTGCAGTCATTTTGACTGCAAAACTTTCTTCTGTACCACCAATATACTCCGCTAATGCGACTGCCGCATCATTCGCCGAGCGGGTAATCAATGCCAAAATAGCTTCTTCGACCGTGATTGTTTCACCAACGCGCAAACCCAGTTTACTGTTGGGTTGTAGTGCGGCATGACGCGATGTGCTTAAAGTATCTTGTAACTGAATCTGCCCATTGCTGATGGCATCAAAAGCCATATACAGTGTCATTAATTTGGTAAGGGAAGCAGGATACCATGCTTGTGTGGCTTCAACTTCGTGTAATACACTGCCGTTAGTTGCGTCTACCAGAATAGCGGCATGGCGTGCATAGCTTATTTCTGCGGCAAAAAACAGAATGATAAATAGAATTAATTTCACAATCTTCATTTAAAAAAGGAGTCTCAATGGGTTAAATATTAAATGGCTACAGTCGCTCTTGATTTACCGAGGCAACGGTTAATTATTTGAATTTCAAGGAGGTAGTTATAGCCTGTAAATGGGTGCTGAAAACGAAAGAGGTATTTGGTTTGCTACAGTTTTGTTTGAAAACAGTGTTAATATTTATATTCTACCAAACGAATGATAATAAAACGGCATTTTTCTACAGTCGGCAGTCAATTCGGTATTCCTCAACAGAGAAAATACCTTATTTTTGTAACAATAATCCCTTAAATAACACGGTTGTTATATGAGAAAATAAATAACTGTTTGATTTATATGGTGTAGTGTTTGCTTTATTAGCCTTGCAGGCATTACTTACTGCGTCTGGTGATTTTAATTTATTGTTGTAGTTAGCGGTAATCGCTTCATTTAAGAACCATATTTCCACATTGTTGCCAAGATTTTGAACCAATTTCAGGCACCTATGAATAAGGATTTTAAGTGATAATACCTGCTGGTCTTTAAATTTTTGGAATAATTCTGATGCGTTTATTGCTGTTAATCGTTACTTTGTCGTTAGTCGCTTGTGCGTCCACAAAATCCAATATGCCAGAACAAGCGGTTGTTTTAACCAAGCAGGATAAAGATAAAATGCTAAATGTTGCTGTAGGTGAAAATGTGGTGATTACGCTTGATGAGAATCCAACGACTGGGTATGTGTGGGCAGTGGACGGGCAACCTGAGTTGCTGGTGTTGCAAAGTAGCGATTATGTGAGTGACGCACCGCCTCATAAACCAGATCGCCCAATGATTGTCGGTGCTGGCGGCAAACATACGTTTACCTTTGTTGCGCAAAAGTCAGGAACGACAACGCTAAAATTAAAGCATTGGCGATCTTGGGAAGGCGATGCTTCAATTGTCGATACGTTTAGTGTGACTGTAAACATTGCGGCAAAATAAGAATTTCATTTCATACACAGGGGTTAAACAGCCGTCATGCCGAATTTGCTTTGTAAATAAGCGTGTCGGGTATCGAAAATACGTTCAAGTTTATCTGCGATTAAAACAGTGTTTATAAGCTGTCCTAGCCAGCCTAAAGGCATGGCATAAAACATAATATCTTCCAGCAAAATACCGTTTTGCTGTTCAGTTAAACACACCTCGTGACTCCAGAATTTAAACGGGCCAATACGCTGTTCATACACAAAACGTTTTGGCTCATCGCAATGACTTACTTCTGACAGCCAATTCATCGGTATACCGAATACGGCTTTCATTTGATAGCTGATCATGAGTCCTGCATACATTTTTTCGGGAACTTTAGAGGTGATGGTGACATGAAAAAAATCAGGGGTAATATCATTCAAATGATAAGGCGATGAAAAAAACGACCATGCCTCCTGAAGTGTCATATTGAGGGTTTGCTGCCGATAAAGCTGATAAATTTTCATGGGTTTTTAAAATTCAATATCAATGTGTACTTCATTGCGCCGCAGAAACGGCAATGTCCACGGCGGATCGTAAGCCGCAGAACGCGGTGCGGACACAGCCTTGTAGTTATGCTTGCTTAACCATGTGCTTAATTCTTCAGCTTTTTCTTCAATAGCCTGTTCAGACAAGCTGCCTGTGTATTTAATAACTGCCACTTTTTTTTCTGGTATTTCTTTAAGCAATACAGCGGCATCAAGCGGTATGGGGGCGGTGGCTATTGAATAACCGTGTGGCAGTACAAAAGCCATCAACCAGACAGCCCCTGATTTTTGCTGCATAACAGGAGCGGTCATAGCAATATTTTCTGCTGTTTGCTGTTGGATAACAGGGGCTGTCATGTCTATTTTTTGCTGTTTTTTATTATTGCCGAAGATGTATCCCGCAAGGCGTTGAAACCCCTGACGACTGCTGTCTTTATAATCCGCATTGACCTCAGTGTGCGCTATAAGCAATGCTGGATAGTGTCTGATTTCAATAGTGTCGTCATGCTTAAGCACCTGATAACGCGGCTCTTCTGTCGTGCGTATGCCAACGATATTACAACTGGCTAGAAAAATTGCGCTTAATATGCTGATTAATTTTTTCATCGAATAGTCTTATTAAAAGTAATTATTCAGCCGATTTTTTCTACGCCAAACAAAAAAACCAGCCGCCCCGACTGCAACGACTAAAAGAAATATTAAAATTGGATATTCGTAAAACATTTCAATAAACGCGCTCATTCCGTGTGACGTATCCTGATAATAAGGAGCCATGATTTGTCTCCTGTTTAAGGATGTACGGTAGTACAGTATCCGATAATGCGCTAACTGCATCTAAAAATAACATGAAAATGCTATAATCTTTCCATTTTTAACCACTTAACTATATAAAATTATGAGTATTAAATTATCTAATAGAGTCAACGCGGTAAAACCATCGCCTACTTTAGCCATTACTGCCCGCGCTGCCGCTATGCGTGCAGCGGGTAAAGATATTATCGGACTCGGTGCAGGCGAACCTGATTTTGATACCCCCGACCATATCAAAGCGGCAGCCGTTAAAGCGATGGACAGCGGCTTCACCAAATACACTGCGGTTGACGGTATCGCCAGCTTAAAAAAAGCCATTATCACCAAATTCAAAAATGACAACGGTTTGGACTACACAGCTAAACAAGTGCTGGTGTCTTGTGGCGGTAAACAAAGCTCTTACAACCTCGTCCAAGCCTTGCTGAATACAGGTGATGAAGTCATCATCCCCGCGCCGTTCTGGGTATCGTATCCTGATATGGTGTTATTAGCCGACGGCGTGCCTGTCATTATCGAAACTACGCAAGCGCAAAATTTCAAAATCACCCCAGAACAACTCCGCGCGGCGATTACCGATAAAACCCGTTTAATCTTCATCAACAGCCCGTCTAATCCCTCAGGCGTAGCGTATTCATTGGAAGAACTGAAAGCCTTAGGTGACGTGCTGGTCGATTATCCCAACATCATTATCGCGACCGATGATATGTATGAACACATCTTGTGGGAACAAGGCACATTCGTGAACATTTTGAATGCGCATCCTGAATTGTATGACCGCACTGTGGTGATGAACGGCGTTTCTAAAGCTTATTCGATGACAGGCTGGCGTATCGGTTATTGCGCAGGTCCTGCGGATTTGATTGAAGCGATGACCACCATTCAATCACAAAGCACATCCAACCCAACGTCAATTTCCCAATATGCTGCCGAAGCCGCATTAACTGGCGACCAAAGTTTCATCACCAATATGTGCGTGGAATTCAAAAAACGTCATGACTTCGTGGTTGCAGAATTAAACAGCATCGACGGCGTGGAATGCTTGGAAACAGACGGCACATTTTACGTTTTCCCCAATGTCGAAAAATTGATTGCCCGACTGGATGGCATCAATAACGATCTGGAATTTTCGGATTATTTAATCGAAAAAGCAGGTGTAGCATTAGTCCCCGGTTCTGCATTCGGTACCGAAGGACATATCCGTATTTCCATCGCCACCAGCATGGATAATCTGAAAAATGCCTTAGCACGGATTAAAGCGGCGGTTTAGTTCGGTTAAGTCGGTGGGATACGCAGTGCGTATCCCACGCAGATAAAAAATATCACTTGGAAATGCTCCAAATGCACAAATCACTCTTACTTTGTTTGCTGATTGTAGCAAACACCGCCAGCGCACAAGTCAGCGAACATCTTGACTATACCTATTACACGGCACAGGCGGATGCCAACAGTTCTCTCCGAGAAGCTTTAAATAAAGTAACGCCTATTCTTGTCGATAATAATTCGTTTCATGGTTATACAAAATGGAATGTGAAGTGGCATTACCGCTGGTTTGAACAAGCGGATGGGCGGTGCAAAATGACTACAGTGACGACAGATTTAACGGGTAACATTACCTTGCCTGAACTGGTCGGTGCAACGGCTGAGCAGGCAGCAGCATTTAATAGATATGTATCGGCACTACGGGTGCATGAACTGGGTCATTACGATATTGGCAGAAAAACCGCGACTGCAATTGACAATGGCATACTTGCATTGCCTGCAATGTCCAGTTGCAAGGCACTGGAAGCGACGGCGAACGCGCTGGGCTATCAAACGCTGGATGACTATAAAGCGCGAGAAAAGCAATATGACGCTGAAACCAATCACGGCAAGACACAAGGTGCGTCGCTTGACAGGTAGTGTCTTAAAAAGCATTTGAACACCGACGAACGCGCAACTATCTGTTATCATTAGTCATTGTAATGCCGACACCGCGTTGGTATTCTTGTTAATCTTAAAGAGTCTGTTAATGCCCTCCGTTAAATTTTCCGCGTTACCGTTAAAACCCGCCCTGCTTGAAAACATTGAATCCTTGGGTTACACCGAGATGACCCCGATTCAAGCCGAAAGTCTTCCCCATATCCTCGAAGGTCACGATGTGATTGCCCAAGCGAAAACGGGTAGCGGCAAAACCGCCGCGTTTGGCATCGGCTTGTTGTCGCGTCTGGATGTCAGCAGTTTTCGCGTGCAAGCCCTAGTGGTTTGTCCGACTCGTGAACTGGCGGATCAAGTGTGTAAAGAAATCCGCCGACTGGCGCGTTTTACGCAAAATATCAAAGTCTTATCACTGTGCGGCGGCGTGCCGTTCGGTCCGCAATTGGGGTCACTGGAACACGGCGTACATATCGTGGTCGGCACTCCCGGTCGTTTGCAGGAACATTTGCGTAAACGCAGTCTGCGCTTGAGCAATCTGCGAATGCTGGTGCTGGATGAAGCCGACCGTATGCTGGATATGGGTTTTGAAGATGCGGTAAAAGACGTGCTTTCCTACGCACCGACCCATCGACAAACGCTGTTATTTTCCGCGACTTATTCAGACCCAATTCGCGCTATGAGTAAAGAATTTCAATTCAAACCGATAACGGTCAGTATTGAACACAGTCATCATGATAGCGGCATCGAACAACGGTTTTATAACACCACTAAATCCCACCGATTAAACGCGCTGGGTTATTTATTAGCCTATCACCGCCCTGAATCCACCGTGGTGTTTTGCAATACCAAGCGTGATTGTCATGACGTGACCAAAGCACTGGAAAACAGCGGCTTTTCGGTACAGGAGTTGCACGGCGATTTAGAACAAAAACATCGGGATCAGGTATTGGTGAAATTCGCCAACAAAAGCTGTTCAGTCTTAGTGGCGACTGACGTTGCCGCGCGGGGTTTGGATATTACTGACTTACAAGCGGTGATTAATTACGAACTACCGTGGGATGCCGAGATTTATGTGCATCGTATCGGGCGTACAGGTCGTGCAGGTAAAGAGGGTTTAGCGTTGAGTTTGTGCATCGAAGCCGAATTACCGCGCGTCAAAGCCATCGAAGACTATCAAAACTCCACCAGCGTCTGGGATGAAGTCGCGCCGTTCCAACTCAGTTATGAAGAACGTTTTCAGCCGCCGATGGTGACTTTATGGCTGGATGATGGTCGCAGAAATAAAATCCGTGCAGGTGACATATTGGGTGCGTTGACAGGTGAGGGCGGTATTGCAGGCAGTGAAGTCGGCAAAATTGATATTTTTGATGCGCATTCTTATGTTGCCATCAAGCGTGACAGCGTCGATAAAGCCTTGGCGTGTTTGAAAAACGGCAAGGTCAAAGGGCGTAGCGTGATGGTGCGTAAGTCGTTGTAATCACTGCGCGGCGTACAAACATGACTGCCAGTCCTTCAAGGACTGGCAGTCATTAGTCTCGCAGTTTTATCTCGTTCCCATGCGCCGCGTGGGAATGCCTTTGCACCGCGCTGCGGTGCGAGACGCGGCGCGTCTCTACTGCGTTCCCACGCAGTGCGTGGGAACGAGAAAAAATCATGCCTACCTGTTCTTAGGAATAGTGCTTAACGCAAAAAATCAGGCAGTTCCTGCAACACAAACGGCTGTTGCAGCGCGTGGGCTTTGTCGTCTGCGGTGTTATAGCCCCACAAGGCAAATATTAACTGTACCTCCGCCAGTGCCGGTTCTTTCTGCACATTCAATAAGGTAGGCAGGCGATCTTCCACAAAACGAATATCAGCGGTTGGTTGCTGTTGCAGTAACAGGGTTAAAATTTCGGGCTTGGTTTTATTGCGATCCAGTCCAAAAATCCGCTCATCACTGAGTTCTATGCCATTGGCGTGTAAAATCTGTTTAACGAAGCGTTCCTGTTTGGTGGTGATGATGTACCACTCATGCGTGAGTGCCTGTAATTTGTCGGCAATAGCGGGAAATAACGGATTCATCGCCACCCAATCCGCCACATCATCGGCTATCCACGCATCTCTGGTTTCACCAAAATGTTGTTTCAACGCATCAACCGTGAGGTGTGCATCGTGCATTAACGCTTGAATTTTTGCCGCATAATCGCGGTAAATATCCTCGGTGGTGTTGCCCAAATATAATAAACGTATCGCTAAAATGGCTTCATAGCCCGTTTCAATAATCGGTCTTATCAAACGGAACTGTGCGACCATTTCAGGCGGTATATCGGTTGGCATATCCTGCCAGATGGCTTGCGCCGCTTTCCAGCCCGTCATCCCCGTTTCCACCGCGCTGTCGCAAATGACACCGTCAAAATCCAGCGCGTATACAATTGAATGTGTCATGATTTTTTTTAGTTACTCAGTGTTGCTGTGGCAAACTGACGTATCATGTAGGAGTTAAGGGGTTTGGCGGCGATGTCAAAAACACACCCTTCGCTGCGCGCCTTGATAAGTTCATCCAGATGCTCTTTGATAAAAGCGGTGATGATATAAACAGGAATGGTTGAATCTATTTCTCGCAAGCGTTTAAGCGTTTCCACGCCGCTGATTCCTGACATTTTAAAGTCCAGAAATACCATGTCAGGGCGTTTACACTTGGCGGCATTGAGTCCATCCAAGCCATTTGATGCCACATCTACGATATAACCCTCTGACTCCAAGGCAAGACAGTAGGCATCACGCACCGACTCTTCATCATCAATTACTAAAATATTTTTTGCCACGTTAAACCTACCTGTTGTTATTAACATTGTGTGGTTTGATGTGCTATTTAAATTATTAAACTGGTAATATTATCCGGCACATTATTGGGTTTCAAAGTCTAGCATAAATGCTAACTAATCTCGCCACTTTTCACTGAGGGAGGCGGCAGTGCTGGTAAACCAAGTTTAAAACACGCGCCTTGTGAAGACTCGACCAATTCCAGTTTGCCATTGCTCGCTTCTGCCAATTGCCGTGACATTGCCAAGCCCAGTCCTGTTCCTTCGCCTAGTGATTTGGTGGTAAAAAAGGGATCAAAAATCTTGTGTCGAAGGTTGTTCGGTACGCCAATGCCATTATCGCGTATCAGTAACTCTATGCGGTTATTCTCCATTTGTCGCGCCATAATCTGCAATTCGCGGGGTTTGGCGACATTTTTCATGGAGTAGACCGCATTAACCAGCAAGTTGAGCAGAATTTGCTCCAAGGAATCAGCATTGATGCCAAGGTGCGGAAAGTCTTCCGGCACATCCAGATGCACACTGATTTCAGCTTTTTTAAAGTCGCCGTCGATTAAGTTCAAGACATGGTTCAGCGTACTTAATAAGTCACAAAGCGGCATATCTGAAGAGCGTTGGCGTGCAAAAGTCAACATACTGTTGACCAGTCTGGCTATCCGATTGGCTTCTTTCAACGCCTTACCCAGTATTTCACGCACCCGACCTTCTTCGGTGTGCTGCTGTGCATACTCAATATAGTTAAGTATCCCCATCAACGGGTTATTAATCTCATGGGCAACGCCGCCCACCAGCACACCCATAGCCGCCATTTTCTCCTGCTGCATCTGCCTGTCCAGTGAGTGCAGCAGCTTTTTTTCTGTGGATTTAAGCTGACTGATATCATTGAAAGTGACAACGTAATTAGTCAGTGTGCCTGTTGAGTCTTTAACCGCTGAGATAACCAGATATTGAGGATAAACGTCTCCATTCTTGCGATTATTCCAGATTTCTCCTTCCCATGAACCCACATCATGGACGCGCTGCCACATCGCAGTATAAAAGTCGGGATTATGTTGTCCTAAGCCAAACAGGAGGGGTGTTTGGTCTTGCACATCTTGCGGTGTGTATCCGGTAATGCGCGTGAACGCTGTATTGACGCGTAAAATACGTTTATCCGCATCGGTAATAAACATACCTTCCTGCGCTTCAAAAATAGTAGCGGCTAAAATGCGTTCTTTTTCTATCATTTTGCGCTCGGTGATGTCTTCAATTGTCCCGATCATTTGTATGGGCTGTGCATTTTCATCATAAAAGGTACGCCCGCGCACATTAATCCAATGCAACAATTGATCTGTGTGGATAATTCGGCATTCGATTAATAGAATGCCAGTGTGTTTGGCCTCCTCAAACGCTGACATAACGAGATTGCGATCTTCAGGTATTATATGTTGTAAACCCGCTGTTAAGCCGCCCTGTGGTTGCAGTGATTCATAGCCGAAAATGTAATCGTGTTTTGATGATCGCCACGCCGTATTCTGACGAAAATTTAAGTCCCATACCCCTATTTCAATGCTTTCTACTGCCGTATTGAAGCGATTGCCGAGTATTGTCAGTTCATTCTCAACCATCTTCATATCGTGAATGTCGGTACAAGTGCCGAACCATTTGTAAATGTTGCCCTGCGCATCCAGCGCGGGTACGCCACGCACCAGCCACCAGCGATATTCGCCGTCGGCGCGGCGTAATCGGCATTCCAGCGAATAAATGCCGTTATTATTAATCGTGTTCTGCCAGGCATCCCACACACGTTGCTGATCGTCGGGGTGAATGGATTTTTTCCAACCTTGTTCGTAGCTTGCTTTGGGCGTTAAGCCGGTGTAGTCCATCCATTGCTGATTGAGAAAAATGTTCTGACCCTCGGGATTGGCAATCCAGACAATGTGCGGCATGGCTTCAGCCAGTAAGCGAAACTCTTTTTCACTGGCAGCCAGTGCAATTTCAGCGAGCTTGTGCTGGGTAATATCGCGACCAACCCCTTGAATTTCTAATAACGCGCCCTGTTCATCATAGAAAGCCCGATTAACAAATTGTCCCCAGCGTATAGAGCCATCGCCGGCAATGACGCGCTTTTCGATGTTCACGATAGGATTAGACGGCGACAGGCTGTTGAGTTTATCTCTGACCATTTGTATATCATCAGGATGGACAGCAAGGTTCCATTGATGACCAATCAATTCTTCGCGGGATTTATTAAACAAACGACAAAACGTCTCGTTGACATAGGTAAAGGTATTGTCTGCTTTAAAACGGTAGATGAATTCGGTTTGATCTTCCAGTACGCTGTGATATTGCTGTTCGCTTTGCTTTAATAAAGTGAAGGTGCGCTGCATTCTGCTGATAATCAACCCAATGATAGCCGCTGAAATTGAGAACGTACTGACTGTAGTTACACCTATGGCACTGAATTCAAAAGAGAAAAAAGGCGGGGTAAATAAATAATATCCGCTGATGGCAGTGCAAATCGCAAAAAAAACACCTGCGCCGATGCCGCACAGATAGAAGGTGACCGCCATCACGGGGTAAAAAGTCATAAATGGAAACCCCGCTTCAACTGGCGCGATTTGCAATCTCACACACAGCGCGATGATAAAAAAAACGAACGCAAGTGTGTAGCGCGTAACAGCCGACCATTTAGATGCTATTTGTTCAATATTTATCATTATTCTGTCCAAAGGGCGTAGTGTGATGGTGTGCAGACATGATGCTTACGGTACAAACTCCACGGTAATCTGCCGTGAATCGGCATTGCCGACGCTATCCACCGCGCGTATCAAATAAGTTCCGCCATAACTGGGCAGCCACGAAAAGGTTTCTGACGCGGTGGTTTTGCCGATGAAACTTTTATTGGCAAACCAGAAAATATCTTTGCCGTTGCGACTGTTGGCGCGTAAGCCGATGGTACTGGGTTTACTGGCGCGTAAGGTATAAGTCCCCGCCATTGACGGCGAGACAATTTCAGGAATATCCGCACCTGCGGTCAGTGCGTCGTAACAGCTGGGCAATACAGGCGGCTGGCGGCGCGGCATCCCCGCTTCTAAAAATAATTTATACATTTCACTCGACCAAAATTCATAGACTTCTTTGCGGCTGTTGGGCTGGTCTTTACACACTACTGCGCCGCTGGCGTTATCAAAATACACCGCACGATGCAAAGTGCTGGTTTTAATCGGTGATTTGGTGGGAATAAACCACGTTTTTGCTAACGTGGGACAATCTTCATTCGGTAACTCACCACTTGCGGCGCACACATCAATCTCGCGCACATTGGCGGGTGGAATAGCAGGTTCATTCTCCAAGCCTCTGAGTAAATGCTGGGTGCGGATACTGTCAACAATGGTAAAAAACAACGGCGCGGCGGTTTGAATGCCGACAAACGCGGTATTGCCCGTATTATCAAAATTGCCCACCCACACCACCAGCACATAATGCCCGACAACACCCACCGTCCACGCATCTTTAAAACCCCATGACGTACCTGTTTTCCACGCTACTTTAGGTTTGGCGCGGCGTTTGGAATCGGGGCGGATGTTGTTGGTGAGCATATCCAGCGTAATAAATGCAGCTGCGTCGCTGAGTAATGATAGTTGTGGTTCGTTTTCTTGCGAGCATGACTGCCAGTCCTTCGAAGGACTGGCAGTCATCGGACAATCGGCTAAGTATTTGACAGAACGCAACACGCCGCGATTTGCCAGCATTGCGTACAGTTTTGCCAGTTCTTCCATTGTCACTTCACCGCTGCCCAGCGTTAAAGACAGCCCGTAATGTTCCTCGGTATTCAACCCCGACACGCCCGATTGTTTAAGAAAACCGTACAAACTGGGCGAGGATAATTTTGCGGCAACGGTCAACGCGGGAATATTGCGCGAGCGTACCAACGCATCCTGCACGGTCACAGGGCCGATAAATCGCCCGTCAAAATTTTCAGGATTAAACGCACCAAATGACGTGGGCGTGTCTGCTAATACGGTACGCGGATGCACCAAACCCTGATCCAAGGCTAACGCATAAACAAACGGTTTTAGGGTTGAGCCGGGCGAACGTTTGGCAAATACGCCATTCACTTGTCCCGAAATGCGTTTATCCCAAAAATCTGCCGAACCCACCAGCGCGTTCACCTGCATAGTATTGGTGTCCAGCAATAACACCGCCGCGTTGCGGATACCTGCGGAGCGATTTTGGGTAATGTAATTATCCACCAGTTGCTTGGTATTTTTCTGCACAGGTAAATCAATACTGCTTTTAATACTGCGCTGTTCTGGGTAATGCTTGAGTAGCCAATTGGTTAAATGTGGCGCGAGAAACGGCTTATCGGCTCTGGCATTCACCGCTAACGGCAGGGCAAAATCCGCCGCATAACGTTTATCTTGCGGGTATTTTTTTAACCAGCGTTGCCAGAGTCGTTGTCGTGCGTCTAATAATGCGGGCGGTAATTGCCGAGTCGGCGCACGGCGTACGGGATTTTGTGGAATCACCGCCAGTGTCAACGCTTCGGTTAAACTCAGTTCGCTAACGGGCTTATGGAAAAAAATCAAACTCGCCGCCGCCACGCCTGAGATATTGCCGCTGTACGGGGCGATATTCAAATAGGCTTCCAGTATGTCCTGTTTGCTATAACGCAATTCCAGCCAATACGCCGCTGCAATTTGCCACAGTTTTCCGCCTATCGTGCGGCTGTTGATGTCGTATAACTGGCGCGCCACCTGCATGGTAATGGTCGATGCACCTTGCCGCGCTTCCTTGCCGTAAGTCATCCACACCGAGCGTGATAAGGCAAACGGATTTACGCCCAGATGCCGATAAAACCAGCGGTCTTCATACAGTAACGTCGCTTGTTGTACGCTGTTGGGAATGTCGGCTAACGGTGTCCAAACGCGATATTGCTGATCTGTTGCCAAGGTTAAACGCAACAGTTCACCGTGTCGCGCATAAATCGCAGTCGAATTGGAATAATAATTGGAGAGCGGCGGTTTCGGCGCGTAATGCACATAAAGAATGCCGCTCATCATCAATAAGGTGCTAATGATGATTAGCTTATGGAGCAAACGACAGGCAGTCATTTTTACAACAAGGGTGAACGGATAAAGGGTCAATATTCGCATTTTGGACAATAGTGTGTAGGCAACATTTAAACCCATAAATTACAATTGTAATGACTGCCAGTCCTTTAAGGACTGGCAGTCATAGGTTAGCAGTTATTAATAATCAACAAAAATTTAAACCGCTGTTACGTTATAATGTGAAACTGAATTTTTACTTTACATTTTATTGATACATCATGTTTTTAATTCCAGATGCAGTTGTTCGTTTTTTTCATCGCATGGCTTCACCGCCGCATTTTTACGCATTGACTGAAAAATTAATGCCGTGGTTGGTGACGATTTTTGTCCTGCTTACTGCCGCAGGATTATACGGCGGTTTAGTGTTAGCACCGCCTGATTATCAGCAGGGCGACAGTTACCGTATTATTTATATTCATGTGCCTAGTGCGTGGATGTCGCTGTTTATCTATGTGGTGATGGCGGCGGCGGGCGGCATCGGCTTGGTGTGGCGTATTAAACTGGCGGAGGTGGTCGCTATCAGCAGTGCGCCTATCGGAGCAAGTTTTACCTTTATCGCGCTGGTCACTGGCTCATTATGGGGCAAACCGATGTGGGGAACGTGGTGGGTGTGGGATGCGCGGCTGACTTCCGAACTGATTTTATTATTTTTATATTTGGGCGTGATTGGCTTGTATGGCGCGATAGATGACAAGCGCGTGGCTTCCAAAGCGATTGCGATTTTAGCGTTAGTCGGTGTGGTCAATATTCCCATTATTCATTACTCAGTGGAATGGTGGAACACGCTGCATCAAGGCCCGACAGTGACTAAAATGGATAAACCCTCGATTCATGTCACTATGCTGGTGCCGCTGTTATTAATGGCTCTGTCCTTTAAAATGTATTATGTCATCGCCATGTTACAACGGGCGCGAGTGGAATTATTACAGCGTGAACGCAATGCGCAATGGGTTAAAAATATGCTAGTGGAGAAACAATCATGACGTTTAACAGCTTAGCTGAGTTTTTTGCAATGGGCGGTTATGCCTTTTATGTGTGGACTTCTTATGGCTTAACACTGGTTGTCCTGCTTGCCAATATCATTATTCCCATCTGGCAACGCAAACAATTATTACGTTCTTTATCTCTCAAGCAACAACGGTCAGAATAATGAAACCTGCAAGAAAACAACGCTTAATGCTCATCGGCTTAATGGTGCTGGGTGCCAGTGTCGCGACTGGGTTTGCGTTAAAATCGTTTAATGAAAATTTGATGTACTTTTTTTCCACCACCGATGTGATGGACGGCAAAGCCCCGAAAGACGCGCTGTTTCGCTTGGGCGGCATGGTGATAAAAGGCTCAGTCGAACGTCCCAATGACGGCATGATGGTACGTTTTAAACTCACCGATTTCAGCAAAGAAGTCACCGTGGAATACACAGGCATCTTGCCCGATTTATTCCGTGAAGGGCAGGGCATTGTTGCCAACGGCAAATTAAATAGTCAGGGCGTATTCATTGCTCAGGAAGTGTTAGCCAAGCATGATGAAAATTATATGCCGCCTGAAGTCAAAGGCAGTTTGAAAAATCAGCCTGCCGCACCGCAAAAATAAGCGGGTTTGTCTGTTCATGTATGACTGCCAGTCCTTTAAGGACTGGCAGTCATTAATCCTCAGCAACAGACACCGCACCCAGCACACCGTGGAATACTCCTCATGCCCACCGAAAAACACAAACCCTTCAAACTGCACAGCCCGTTTCAACCTGCGGGCGATCAACCCGAAGCGATTAAACAGCTTATTGAGGGGTTGAATGACGGCGAGATGCACCAAACCTTATTGGGCGTAACAGGTTCAGGTAAAACCTTCACCATTGCCAATGTCATCGAGCAAACGCAACGCCCCGCGATGATTATGGCTCCGAATAAAACGCTGGCGGCGCAGTTATACGGGGAAATGAAAGAATTTTTCCCAGAAAACAGCGTGGAATATTTCGTGTCCTATTACGATTATTACCAGCCCGAAGCCTATATTCCTGCTTCCGATACCTTTATCGACAAAGACGCGTCGTTAAACGAACACATCGAACAAATGCGTTTATCTGCCACCAAAGCCTTGATAGAACGTAGCGACACCATCGTAGTCGCCACTGTATCGGCGATTTATGGCTTAGGTGAGCCTGAATCCTATTTTCAAATGGTGCTGCATTTAGTCAAAGGCGATTTAATCAGTCAACGTGCCATCGTGCGTCGTTTGGCAGAAATGCAGTACACGCGCAACGATATAGAGCTGCGGCGTGGTACTTATCGGGTGCGCGGCGAAGTGATTGATATATTTCCTGCTGAAGCCGATGCCGAAGCCTTGCGCATTGAATTATTTGATGATGAAATTGAGCAGTTAGCACTGTTTGATCCGTTGACAGGCGAGATAATCCGCCGTTTGGCACGTTTCACCGTGTATCCAAAAAGCCATTATGTTACGCCGCGTGAACAGCTGTTAGTTGCGGTCGAATCTATCAAACTAGAATTAAAAGAGCGGTTAGCCGAATTGTACTCACAGAATAAATTGGTCGAAGCGCAACGCTTGGAACAGCGCACCCTGTTTGATATAGAAATGATTATAGAAATCGGTTATTGCTCAGGCATCGAAAACTACTCGCGTTATTTATCAGGCAGAGGCGAGGGCGAATCACCACCCACTTTATTTGATTATTTACCTGCCAACGCCCTACTGGTGCTGGATGAAAGTCACGTTACCGTGCCGCAAATCGGCGCGATGTACAAAGGCGATAGGTCGCGCAAAGAAACGCTGGTGCAGTACGGCTTTCGTTTACCGTCCGCATTGGATAATCGCCCGTTACGCTTTGATGAATTTGAAGCCAAATCACCGCAACGCATTTATGTTTCCGCCACGCCCAGCACTTATGAAAAAGACCATTGCGGCACGTTTGTTGAGCAAGTGGTCAGACCGACAGGCTTACTGGATCCAGTAGTTGAAGTGCGTCCAGCGACTACGCAAGTCGATGATTTATTATCAGAAATTACCAAGCGCGTTAAAATAAATCAGCGCGTATTAGTCACCACGCTCACCAAGCGTATGTCAGAAGATTTAACCGAATACCTGATTGAACACGGTATCAAAGTGCGCTATTTACATTCCGATGTCGCAACCGTGGAACGCATGGAAATTATCCGTGATTTACGTTTAGGCACGTTTGATGTGGTGGTTGGTATCAACTTATTACGCGAAGGCTTGGATATTCCCGAAGTGTCGTTGGTCGCCATTCTCGATGCTGACAAAGAAGGCTTTTTGCGCTCCGTGGTGTCGTTAGTGCAAACCATCGGACGCGCCGCGCGTAACTTGAACGGCAAAGCGATTTTATACGCCGACAAAATCACCCGCTCCATGCAGCAGGCGATTGATGAAACTGACCGCCGCCGTGAAAAACAACACGAATTTAATATCAAGCACGGCATAGAACCCGTCAGCATTAACAAATCCATCACCGATATTTTACAAACCGCCATGCCCGCCAATGGCGCAACGTATACTAAGATAGGTTTTGAAATTGCTGACCCCGCCGCTGATTATCACAACCTGACTCCGAAACAACTGAGCAAAAAACTCAAGCAATTGGAAGATGCAATGTATCAACACGCGAAAAATCTGGAATTTGAACAGGCAGCGAAACTCAGGGATGAGATAAAAAAATTGCAGGAACAGGTGCTGGTTAAGTAAAGCCACGATGGTGTTAAGGACTGGCATTCATTAATGTCATAACAAGTTTAATCCAGCAAAAAATTAACGTGTTGCTGTTCATGTAATAGGCTGTTTTCTGTGGTTTCATCTTTTAAATTAACGCCCGAAAACTGACATTTTTCCGCTTCGTTCATTAGAAACAACAGTTTTTTTAATGCCTGCGCATAACTCAGTCCGTTACTGTGAATATTGGAAATACAGTTGCGGTCTGCATCGGTGCTGATACCTGATTTGGCTTGATAGGTGAAATAAATACCCATGCTGTCAGGTGAGCTTAAGCCGGGGCGTTCACCGATTAACACAATGCACAAACGCGCGGCATAGTAATCGGCGACTGCATCACCAATCGCTACCCGTCCGTGTTTTATCAGACAGACAGGCGGCAGTTGGTAGGCTTTGGCTTGCAGTTCAGGCAATAGTAAACGTAAAAACGGTTCTGCGTGTTGCTCTATGGCTTTGGATGATAAACCGTCCGCCACCACAACGACGGCATCCGCTTGAATACTTGAGTTATGTTGCAAACAGCTTATTGCCGATTCGCTTAACACACGTCCTAAATCGGGGCGTTGCAAATACAGCCGCTGATTGTCTGCCTGCGTTTGTAGTGTCAGCGTTGCATAGCCCAGCGCGTTGATGCCTTGTTCGAGTTTTACAAAATCCAGCGGGATATTGACGGCATCACGCGCCAAGGCGTGGGCTAATTGAAATTCCAGACTATTGCGCGTGGTTTGACTCATGCCCGCCCGCCCTTGAGCAATACGCGCAGGGGTGAATTGGTTTAAGCTGTGCCATAAGTCTTTAGAATCCGCCATTGCCGCCTCCAGTCAGTTTTTGTACTGCGGGTTTAAATAACGCGGGTATATCGCGTTGTGCCATTAATTGATTATCAGGATTAAAAATGCCATGTTGTTGCAACCAGTGTTCAAATTCTGGCGCGGGTCGTAAGCCCAGCACTTGGCGCACATACAGCGCGTCATGAAACGAAGTCGATTGATAATTGAGCATCACATCATCCGCACCCGGAATGCCCATAATAAACGTGCCTCCTGCCACTGCGAACTGTGTCAACAGCATATCCATATCATCCTGATCGGCTTCGGCATGGTTGGTGTAGCAGACATCACACCCCATCGGCAATCCCAGTAATTTACCGCAAAAATGATCTTCCAGTCCTGCGCGAATAATCTGCTTACCGTCGTACAAATATTCTGGGCCGATAAAACCGACTACCGTATTGACCAATAGTGGTTTAAATTTGCGGGCAACCGCATAAGCGCGGGCTTCACAGGTTTGCTGATCCAGTCCTTGGTGTGCATTAGCGGATAACGCGCTGCCTTGTCCCGTTTCAAAATACATACAGTTATTGCCCATTCCGTTATCGAATAGGCTACCGCGTTTTAGTTCCAGCGCGGCGAGATGGGCTTCATGTAAGATATTCAGATTGATACCAAAACTGTCATTGGCTTGTTGCGTCCCCGCAATGGATTGAAACACCAAATCAACGGGCGCGCCTTGTTCAATGGCTTTTAAGGTCGTGGTGACATGAGCTAAAACACAGGATTGCGTCGGTATCGCATAGCGGTCAATAACGTCATTCAGCATATAAAGCAAACGCGATGTGGCTTCCAGATTATCCGATGCAGGGTTAATACCGATAACCGCATCACCGCAACCATACAATAAACCATCCAATAAACTGGCAGCAACGCCCGCTGGATTATCGGTCGGGTGATTGGGTTGTAAACGGGTGGACAGGCGATTTTCCAGTCCTATCGTGCCGCGAAAACGGGTAATCACGCGGCATTTTTTCGCCACCAGAATCAAATCCTGAATGCGCATAATTTTAGATACCGCCGCCACCATTTCAGGGGTTAAACCAGCGGCAATGCTGGTTAATACGTCGGTGGTTGCCTGCTCAGACAACAGCCAATCACGAAAATCACCGACCGTGAAATGACTGACAGGCGCGAACGCCATGTTGTCATGCTCATCAATAATTAAGCGGGTGACTTCATCCTGTTCATAAGGCACGAGGGCTTCATTGAGAAATTGTTTCAGCGGCACATCGGCAAGTACCCACTGCGCCGCCACGCGCTCCAGATGATTGGCAGCCGCCACACCCGCAAGATAATCACCCGAACGCGGCGGCGTGGCTTTCGCCATCAGATTACGCAGGGTTTTAAAATCGTAAGACAGCTGTGCGGTGTGTATTTTATACATGAGGGCTGATTGTAAAAAACTGGATGCAATTAGACGATTAGTATATGACTAAAGCACTGCAAATTTATGACAAAGCGGTTTGTGACAAGCACAATTAACAATCAGTTACTCACGGAGGTGACGCAGGAACAAGCAATAGTCCACGAAAAGCACGAAAGGCACAAAAAAATCAAAGCTAATGTGCCTTGTTCACGCCTCAATTCATAGCCATTATGATTGTTTAGTCTTTTTCGTGCTTTTTGTGTCTTTCGTGGACAAAAATTTTCTTGTGCGTAATATCAATTAATCAACAACTCAGGTCGGTATTCAAAGTGCATGGTGTCGTAGTGATACCATTTTCCGCCCCAGATAAAGCCGTGTTTTTCAAAAATTTCTACGATTTCGTGTGGAATGGAGTTTTTGTACGCATAACCGCCTTTTGCCCATTGCCAATAATCGGCGTGTTTGGTGTTGATGTCGATGGCGATTGCGAAGGAGTGGTTGCTGAGGCGGTCTGTGCCGCTGATGACGCGCCAGTTGAAGGTGCCTGAGGTGTCGATGACGTATTTTTTTAATGCGGGCGGGAGTTCGTCCAGTTCTTTGGAAACTTGTTCCAGTTTGGCGGCAACACCGTTGACGCTTTGAATTTTGAGGGTTTCGCCGTCTGATTTGGGCAGCCATTTCAGGGTGGTTAAATTGTCTTTAACGGCGGATTGACTCGCGCCGTACATCCGTTTAAAAAATTCTTCGTTTCTGATGCGTCCAGCGTCTACATTTAATGCAGGCGGCGCGTAGGAATTTGCCCCAATAGGGTAGGGGAAGGCAAACATATCTTCTACATCGGCTTGTTCCAGCAGTTGGTCGAAGGTTTTTTGTTTGCCATCGTCATACAGTTGCCGCTCGCCATTACGCCACACGAGGTTGTTATTCTCACAGGCGACTAAATGTTCAGGATAGGCTTTGATTAACTTATCGGCGTTTTTATCGCACACTGCCTGAGCGTAATTGCTCAACAGGGCTAAGCAAAAGAGAGCGGCTAGGGATTTCATTCGTGCAACAGCGATACGTCGATGTATTTAGCGTAAATGGTAATGTTTACCAAGGGCGTGCCGTTGAGAATGCTTTTGGCGGTTGCTTTGTCGATACTGCCTTTTTTCAGCATAGCGGGTATGCGTTCACGGTGTTTTGCATCTTCAAAAAAACTGTCGGCGGTATCGTCGTTATCACGCAGGTTGAATTTATGAAAATTGGCGCGATCCTGACGAATAATCTCGGCAACGGTGCTTAGTTTTTTACCGTCGCTGTTGGTGTGGTCGTCCGCACTTAAACGCGCAGAATAGCTTTCTATGGGTTCGTCTGCGCCTGCATAGCTTAACGGGCTGAGTAATAATAAGCCTGATAACAACATGATTTTTTTCATAATAATCTCGATGGTGTTTTAGTAAGTGGATAGTGCGATGTTTAATTAAGCATGACTGCCAGTCCTCAAAGGACTGGCAGTCATTAGGAATATACAAGTGTAGTGTTATTCTTTTACTTTTCCAGCAGGTTTAATTAACCGAATGCCCAATTCTTTCAATTGTTCATCGGTCACCACCGCAGGTGCATTCACTAACGGACAGGCGGCTGATTGGGTTTTAGGGAACGCGATAACATCACGGATAGAGGTCGAGTGCGTCATTAACATCACCAATCTATCCAGACCGAACGCCAGACCGCCGTGGGGCGGCGCACCGTATTTCAAGGCATCCAGCAGGAAGCCGAATTTTTCGCGGGCTTCGTCTTCGCCGATGCCCAGCAATTCAAACACGATTTTTTGCATTGCCGGGCGGTTGATACGAATTGAACCGCCACCGACTTCCGTGCCGTTCAATACTAAATCGTAAGCGCGTGATAATGCGTTAGCAGGATTGGCAACCAGTTCTTCTACTGAACAGCTAGGCGCGGTGAATGGATGGTGAATCGCATTGTAACGCTCGGCTTTTTCGTCCCATTCAAACATCGGGAAATCAACCACCCAGACAGGTTTCCATTCGCCTTGCAACATATTCAGGTCGTGACCTAATTTAACGCGCAACGCGCCCATTGCTTCGTTGACGATACTGGCTTTATCGGCACCGAAGAAAATTAAATCGCCTGTTTGCGCGCCTGTTTTTGCCAGTACGCTTGCCCAGACTTCGGCAGGCGCAAATTTCACAATCGGTGATTGCAAGCCATCAATGCCTGCTTCTAAATCATTAACTTTGATATAAGCCAAACCTTTTGCGCCGTAGATGCTGACGTATTTGGTTAAATCTTCAATATCTTTACGGCTTAAATCTCCCGCATTCGGTACCCGCATAGCCACGACGCGACCTTTAGGATCTTTAGCAGGTGTGGAGAAGACTTTAAAGTCCACCAATTTCATGTCATCGGCAATGTCCACCAATTCCAGCGGAATACGCAAATCTGGGCGGTCGATACCGTAGCGTGATACTGCTTCGGCATGAGTCATGCGCGGGAACTGCTCAGGCAGCTTCACATCAATAATTTTGGCAAACAACTGACGAATCATTTCTTCCATCACATTCATGATTTCATCTTCAGTCATGAACGAAGTTTCAATATCAAGCTGGGTAAATTCAGGCTGACGGTCGGCGCGTAAATCTTCATCACGGAAACAGCGCACCACCTGATAGTAACGGTCAAACCCTGCCACCATTAAAATTTGCTTATACAACTGTGGCGATTGCGGCAACGCGAAAAATGAATTTTCATGTGTGCGGCTAGGTACGATGTAATCACGCGCGCCTTCGGGTGTCGCTTTAGTCAAATACGGCGTTTCGATTTCAAAAAACTCATTGTCATCGAGGAAATTACGCAATACGCGCGTGACATCACGGCGTACTTTCATTTTTTCCTGCATCGCCACGCGGCGCAAGTCGATGTAACGGTATTTTAAGCGCAATTCTTCATTGACTTCGATGTCGCTTTCTACGGGGAACGGAGGAGTTTCCGACTCGTTTAATACCACGATGTTTTTGGCTAACAGCTCAATTTCACCCGAGTGCATATTGGCGTTAGTGGTGCCTTCAGGGCGATGACGCACCACGGCGGTAATTTGTAAAACATATTCGCTACGCACCTGTTCAGCGGTAGCAAAGGCTTCGGCATAATCGGGATCAACCACAACTTGTACAAGACCCGCACGGTCGCGCAAGTCGATAAAAATAACGCCGCCATGATCGCGTCGTCTATGTACCCAGCCGCAAATAGAGACGGTTTCGCCCAGTTGTTGTGTATTAAGTTCTCCGCACTTGTGAGTACGCATAAGGTTTCCTTGTTGGTTTAAAAAAATGTAACAAGTAGGAATACTAACCCTACATTTATGATGTTCCAATGTTTTGCATTTTTAAAAAATTTACGCATTTTTATTTTGGAATAATCTGAATATCCAGCAAATAAAAGGCTGGGTCATAAGTAATAATAGGTAACTGCTCTAATTGAGCTTGAGCCATTAACATACGGTCAAATGGGTCACGATGGTCAATAGTTAAAAGTCCTGCCGTTAATGCGTGATTCGTATTAATAGGCAGCTCAATAAATCCCAGTGTGTTTAATACACTGGCATAGTTTTCAAGCAAATATTTTGCTTCGGGTAATTTACCAATTCGGTATTTTGTTGCAATTTCCCACGCTGTAGCACTACTGACTAATATATCATTTTTTGGATTAGCAATAATGCTACGACTGACAGCACACAGTTTTTCGTCATCAAAAACCCACCATAATAAAACATGAGTATCAATTAAATATTGTTTTCCCATGCGTTTAATTCTTCTTCGGGTAATGGTTCAAAGAAAGCATTACTTAACTGTCCTTTTAACAAGCCAGCTTTTCGTTCTACGTTTTTTTTCTGAGTTAAACCTAAGCGGAAATAGTGAAGTAAATCATAAATTTCTTCGTATTTATCAGCAGGGATTAATTCAATTTCTTCAAATAATTGTTTTTGTAAAATCATGATAGTTCTCTATTAGTTGGTTTTAATACAATTTATTTTATTGAACTCAGCCCTGTAGGGTGGGCATCGCCCACCAAATAACTACTCACTGAAACGATTTATTGAATGTTCGCGTATCCACTGTGCAAAATCTGTTTCCTGTATTTTACCACTGGCAACCGCTAACATAGTCTGCGTTGCATCCGTTTGGGTTGCAGTCAATTTGTAACCATTCAAGCCTAAAAACAAACCGACTGCCAAAAACGCGACCCGCTTATTACCATCCACAAACGCATGATTTTTCGCTAATCCAATCGCATACGCCGCCGTCAAGTCTGCAAAATCTGGCTCGCTATACAAAGCTAAGTTCACTGCACGATTTAACGCCGAATCTAATAAACCTTCATCTCGAATACCTGACGCACCACCATGTAAAAGCAAACTTTCATCATGCAGCATCACTAGCAGTTGCTTATCAATCCATTGCCATTTTTGCATTATTATTTAGCCAATGCGTTAAATGTTTCGTGATATTCCTGCATAAACTCACGCCCGATTTTTAACTGTTCTGCTTGCTCTGGGGTGATTACTGCGCTTGGTTTTGATTTTAATTGAGTAATTAATTTTTTTAATTCTATGAGTGAATCTTCTGGTAATTCATCAATTTCACGGAACAAATCCAGTTTATATTCGGCAATATTCATTTTATTTCCCATTTAACTCTAACGCGATAAGATGTACTGAACAAAGAGAGGCACATCATTTTAATTTTCACAAAACAATTTAGTTATTGTACTCACAGGCAAATAAAGCCTATTTTCATTTTCTGCCAATACTTGAAAACCAAACTTCTGATAAAAAGCTATTGCTTCTGGTTTAGCATCTACAATGACACACATAATCCCTATTATCTCAACTGCTTTTAAAGCCTGTTTTAATGCGTGAATCACTAATTTAGAACCTAAGTTTAATTGCGCCTCGCGTGTCTGTATATCACAAGCCAAGCGCGAAATTAAAATTGCTGGAATCGGATATTTTGGCAGTTTTTTAGCTAACTCTTTTGGCAATTCCGTGTGACTTATTGATGCAGATGACAATGTGTAATAACCTAAAACACGATTGCTATTTTTTTCTAATGCCACATAAGCTTGTATTAAATTATGTTTTAAATTTTGTCCCAAATGCTGTTTAAGATAACCATTAAGAGCGTCATTACCACAATCAAAATTATCGCGCTGATGTTTGTTTTTATCAAAAATGACAATTTCTTCTGCTAATTGCAGCATGATTATTTCATACCATTATCTTGATAATCTTTCAGAGCGGCTTTTAAGGCTGCTGTTGGTTGTGGTGGATTTTCTAAGGTATGAATAAAACTATCCCAGTCGTTAGCTGATAACAAAATATCTTGATGATTTTGTAAAATTTCGCGTGCTTTATCTATCGCAGCTTGTACGATTAATGCCGATAAAGAACATCCGTCAATCTCAGCCGCTTTGCTCAGCATTTCTTTAACAGAATAAGAAACTTCAATATCAAAATGTTCAACTTGTTGGGAAATCATTTTTACACCTGTTATTGTCTATAAAAAATAAAAAAAAACCAGATTAAGGCATGAGTATCTAACAAATATTTCATTCCATATACTCTATTAAAATCCTCTGCAATATAAGCAACAAGTCCTTTCATGCAACCCGCTTGCCGTTTTGGTTTTTGCTTTGGTTTTGATTTTAATTGAGCAATGATTTTTTCTAATTCACACAACGATTCTTCGGATAGTTCTTCGAGTTGATGAGCAATGTTTAATCTGTGTTCTGTGAGGTTCATTGCAATACTCCCGTGTTGTCAGGATAAGTTCCCACGCTGGAGCGGTGGGAACGATGAAATATCCAGTTGAGGTTTTTGTCGGGTTGCCAAAAAGAGGCAACCCAAGCTACATCGCTAACGTTGTTTTATTCCGATTTGGTTGCTTTTGCAGCGGAACTGGCTTCACCTGCGACATTTTTTTTCGCACCGCTTTTAAAATCGGTTTCGTACCAGCCTGTGCCTTTTAAACGAAAGCCTGCGGCTGAGATTTTTTTCATCAATTCGGGTCGGGTGCAGGCAGGGCAAACAACCAGCGGCGCATCGCTCAGTTTTTGTAATGCTTCGTGCATAAAACCGCAAGATTTGCATTGATATTCGTAAATTGGCATAAAGACTCCGTAAAAAACAACAGATATAGAGGTTGGTGTTAGTTTTTCAACACACTTACCTATAGAATAACCCGCTATTTTACAGATTTACGGCTCAACAATGAAAACATTAACGATTACTCGCCCCGATGATTGGCATATTCATGTTAGAAATGGCGCGATTTTACAGACTGTCTTACCGCATACGGCGGCACAATTTGCGCGTGCGATTATTATGCCTAACCTGAAACCGCCTGTAACCAGCGTAGCGCAAGCCTTGACTTATCGGGAAGAAATTTTACAGGCTGTGCCAACAGGTGCAAATTTTACCCCGTTGATGACTTTATATCTAACCGCTGCGACTACTGTGGAAGACATTAAAGTCGCCGCTGAGTGCGAATACATTTATGCGTTTAAATTATATCCAGCGGGGGCGACGACCAATTCAGATGCTGGGGTTGCCGATGTGACGGCGATTTATCCGCTGTTTGCGGCAATGGAGAAATACGAGTTACCGTTGTTACTGCATGGCGAAGTCACCGATGAAAGTTGTGATATTTTTGATAGAGAGCGGGTGTTTATTGACCGCCATTTAACGGCGATTACTCGCGATTTTCCTGATTTGCGTGTGGTTCTGGAACACGTTACTACCCGCGAAGCGGTGCAGTTTGTCGAAGCGTCGGGGGTTAATGTCGCGGCAACGATTACTCCGCAACATTTGCTGTTTAATCGCAATGCAATGTTAGCGGGTGGCATTCGTCCGCATTATTATTGCTTGCCGATTTTAAAACGCGAAACTCATAGGCAGGCGTTGGTGAAAGCCGCCACCAGCGGCAGTGCGAAATTCTTTTTAGGTACAGATTCTGCGCCGCACATCACGCATACGAAAGAAAATGCCTGTGGTTGTGCGGGGTGTTACAGTGCTTTCGGTGCGTTGGAACTGTATGCCGAAGCCTTTGAGCAGGCGGACGCGCTGGATAAGCTGGAAGGTTTTGCCAGTTTTTATGGCGCGGATTTTTATCGCTTGCCCAGAAATACCGACACTGTGACTTTGCAAAAATCGCCTTGGACTGTGCCTGATGTTTATGGTGAAATTACCCCGTTAAAAGCAGGGGAAGCGTTGAGCTGGAAATTGATATAGGAGCGCAAATCTGTATGAAAACACGGCGCGGCGCACCGCCACTGCATTCCCACGCGGCGCGTGGGAACGAGAAAAGACGTTGCAGTGCAACGTCTCTACAATATTATTATTTGGATTGACACAAACTTAATGGACACACCCATCATTCCGTTGGACAAACGCTTTAGAGGTTATCTGCCTGTTGTTATCGACATCGAAACCGCAGGCTTTAATGCCAAAAAAAATGCTTTATTAGAAATTGCGGCGGTTATTGTTGAGCTGAACAGCGATTGTGATTTATATATTACCGAACGCTATACAACACACGTTATTCCGTTTAAAAATTCTGAATTGGATGAGGCAGCACTGAAATTTAACGGCATAGATCCGTATCATCCATTCCGTATGGCAGTGGATGAAAAAGACGCGCTGGAAATGATTTTTAAGCCGATAAGAGCGGCAATCAAGCGTAATAACTGCACGAAAGCGATTCTGGTCGGACACAATCCCGCGTTTGATATTGCGTTTTTGAATGCGGCGATTCATCGTACCCAAATAAAACGCAGCCCGTTTCATCCGTTCAGTTCGTTTGATACGGCAACTTTAGGCGGTCTGGCTTATCAGCAGACGGTGTTGGCAAAAGTGGCGCAAGCGGCGGGTATAGAGTGGGACAATGAGAAAGCGCATTCTGCGTTGTATGATGCAGAAAAAACGGCAGAATTATTTTGTAAAATTGTGAATCGCTGGAAACATTTGGAAGCGAAAGAGGGGTAGGCGTGATGGAAAGTCACGCCTACAACGATGACTATTCAGCCGCCGCTAAGCTTAGCAGATGAGCTAACTCACCTTTTTGGTACAGATCAGTCACGATGTCGCAACCGCCGACTAATTGTCCGTTAATATACAGTTGCGGATACGTCGGCCAGTGTGAGTATTCTTTGAGTGCTTCACGCAATTCAGCGTCTTCAAAAATATTCACTGCCATGTATTTGGCATTGCAGGCGGCTAATATTTGGACGGTTTGTCCTGAAAAACCACATTGTGGAAAATCAGGTGTACCTTTCATGTATAAAACGACAGGATTATTTTCCAGTTGATCTTGAATTCTTTCTATAACGCTCATAACAGTAACCACTTAATAATTAATAAATAAAACCCCACTAAGTTTATCAACTTTAGGCATATTTTGCCAATGTGTGGTTTATTGTCGTTTTATCCACGACGAAAATACAAAAACGCTACAGACGTTATAATCAATCGCTGTACGCTGTTCATTAGCATTACTACCATATCTACTTAACACATGACATACGGGTCGAACCATGAATACTGATGATATTGCCAGAGTAAAAGATTATCTGCTTAATTTACAAGACCGGATTTGTGCGGCGTTGGAGGGTGAAGAACCTGATGTGCGTTTTTTTGAAGATAAATGGCAGCGTGCAGAAGGCGGCGGCGGTAGAACGCGGGTGTTAAAAGATGGTGACGTTTTTGAACAAGGCGGAGTGAATTTTTCTCATGTAACGGGGTTTAAATTACCGCCGTCCGCGACGGTTAAACGCCCTGAATTGGCTAATCGGCAATTTCAGGCAATGGGTGTGTCTTTGGTACTGCATCCTAAAAATCCATTTGTGCCGACTTCACACGCGAATGTACGGTTTTTAATTGCCGAAAAAGAAGGTGAGCCGACTATCTGGTGGTTTGGCGGCGGCTTTGATTTAACACCTTATTATCCGTTTAAAGAGGATGTGCTGCATTGGCATAAAACCGCCTTTGCCGCCTGTGAGCCGTTTGGCAAAGGTGTGTATCCTAGGTATAAAAAATGGTGTGATGAGTATTTTTATTTACCGCATCGTAATGAAACACGCGGCGTGGGCGGATTGTTTTTTGATGATTTGAATGAAGGCAGCTTTGAACAGTGTTTTGCGTTCATGCGCAGCGTTGGCGATCATTATATTCAGGGCTATCTGCCTATCGTGCAAAAACGCAAAGACACTCCTTATGGCACGAGAGAGCGTAATTTTCAATTGTACCGCCGTGGTCGCTATGTGGAATTTAATTTCATTTATGACCGTGGTACATTGTTCGGTTTACAATCAGGCGGGCGTACCGAGTCTATTTTAATGTCCATGCCGCCTGTGGCGCATTGGCAATATAATTGGAGTCCTGAATTGGGCAGTCCAGAAGCTGAGCTGTATGAAACCTATTTGAAACCGCAGAATTGGCTGGGGATTTAAAATTCAGGTAGTGGTTGAATATGTAGCCATGCAATGGAACGGAATCAAAAGTCATGATTTTTGATTCCGTTACGTCATTTTAATTTTTACCGCTACCGATTATTTGATGATGTTAATCGTCATCGGATAGTGCCACAGCTCGCCATTATTGGCTTTGATACCACCAATAATAGGAAATACCACTGCAAGAATGCCCAATATCATCAGCAGTGGAAAACCAATAATTACAAAGAGCAATATCGAACAAATCACGCCGTAAATAAGTTCAGAAATAATCCAGTTCACCACCGCTTTTCCGTGTTCATCCAGTATCGGATATTCGTCTTTTTTGGTTTGCCAGATGATGATAGGGGCTATCAGACCAAATAGCGGGATGATGTAACCCGCTAATTGTGACAGGTGTAAAAACATCGCCCATTGTCGTGCTTGTTGTTCATCTGGGCTGATGGGAGTCAGTTGTTTTTTTGAAATATCCACTTGCGTTCTCCTGCTTGATTATTGTCTAACGGCGGTATTTTGAAATTACACAATTCGGTTTTAAATAGCAAGTTATTATAGGTAATCTTATTTCAACTCATAACAAGGATTTTTTATGTTAAAAAACGATCTTATTCTGCACCATGCCAGTTTTGTGGTGGCGGATACCGAGGCCTCATTGGCGTTTTATTCAGGAGTGCTGGGTTTGGAACAAATGGAACGCCCTGATTTGGGTTTTCCAGGGGCGTGGTTGCGTTTAGGCGAGGCGCAGCAGCTGCATTTGCTGGAATTGCCTAATATGGATCCGACCACAGGTCGTCCTGCACATGGCGGACGTGACCGTCATGTGGCGTTAAGTACCGCTAATATTGACCCCATACGCGACAGGCTGGATGAAATGGGTGTTCCTTATACTTTGAGCATATCAGGGCGACGGGCGTTTTTTTGTCGGGATCCCGATGGCAATGCGGTGGAGATTCTGGAGCGGTAACACTCAGTCAGGCGCAGTTAATACCCGCCATGCGGCATGATATTTGGCAATGCGGGCTAAGTCTTTTTCGCTTAAGGTCAACAAGCGCAAGACATTAATGTTGTCTTCAATGTCGGCTATTTTAACTTTTCGGGCGAGGGGATTTTGTTTGGCTCTCAGCACAAACGTCGGGTAATTTTCGCCCGCTTGCTTAGTCAAATGCAGTATTGCTTCAACGACTTCATCAGGAATGCCTTCTGCAAGCAAATCGGCGGCGGTGATGTCTGAATCTTCAATCACATCATGAAGCAATGCCACTGACATTTCATAGTCGGTGGTCATTTTTGCCATCAGTCTTAACGGATGGTGAATATAGTCCTGTCCTGCTTTGTCGGTTTTGCCTGTGTAGGCACGCAGAGCAATCGCTAATGAGGTTTCGATGAGTGTCATAAGATAGACCTTTATTTGTGCTATTTTAGCGGCTTTAATGTGCTGTAGGATATTCTTGCCTTGTTCGATTTAGTGCGTTCGTTTAGTATTGAGCCTCGTTAAGTATGGGGGTTTCTTGCTTGATATTCGTTTCCCGAGTTATTCCGACGCTAAAATGCCGGATAAAATTTTAAATACTTTGCTTTATATAGATAATACATACTTACAATCTATGGTTAAAATGACTTTAGCGATTATCGGCAACTACACTGTCAGATTATGTGTTTCGGGTGTGGAAGCGTTGGCTTTATTACAGCATTTTACGCCCGATATGATTTTGCTTGATGTCATTATGCCTGAGATGGGCGGTCTGGAAACGTTAAAAATCATTCAAACACCGGAGAAGTGTAAAAATACGCCGGTTATTTTTATAACAGATCGCTCAATACCTCAATTTATCAGCATATTCAAGCAGGCAAGCGCAATTGATATTATTGCCGCGCCTTTTAATCCGCTGCAATTTCACCAGCCATCTTCAAATTAATATGACCAATAAACGTGCAGAGTTTCTTGAAAAGCTGAGAGATTTACAACAGGAGTTTGTCGGCAGTCTGGTCGAGCGTCTTGCGCAGTTGAAAAACGATGAGCAGCGGCTGGTACGGCAATGGAATCCTGAGGATTTACAGCAGTTTTATATCAGTATTCACAAGTTGGCAGGTTCAAGTGCGGCATTTAGTTTTAATGATTTGTCGCAATCCGCAAGGCGTTTGGAGGAAAAAATAAGCCCTTTTTTGCAGTCGGAAGCTCCCCCTTCTTTTGTTCAGCAACAGTCAATAAAGACAGCTTTTTTATATCTTGAAGATTTGCTTAATAGCGTTATTACGCATTCGGAAGAGTCTGATTCAATCGCTAATGAAGATTTTTCCGCTATCGTTGATAACATTCAGCAAGAGCAACAACAAACAGACGATAACAATCTTATTTTACTGGTTGAAGACGATAAAGTATTGGCCGAGAGTATTGCCGAGCAGATACAGGCATTCGGTTATCGGGTGAAAGTGCTGCACGATAGTCTGGCTATTCAGCAGAGTCTTTTACAGGAAATGCCCTGTGCATTAATCGTGGATATTATTCTTCCTGAAGGCAGTAAAGCGGGTATTGACGCGATTAAAAAAATGCGCAGTGATTACAAGAGCATTCTTCCAGCTAATATCCCGATTATTTTTATTTCTGGTCGCGTGGATGTCGATGCAAGGCTGGCGGCGGTTAAAGCAGGTGGTAGTGCTTATCTTACCAAACCCTTGGATATAGGTAATTTGATAGAGTGGTTGGATAAACTGGTCAACAGACAAGTAAAAGAAGCCTATCAAATTCTAATCGTCGATGATGATAAAGAAGTTGCCAGACACCATGCGTTGATTCTGGAAAATGCGGGTATGTTGACCACCATCTGTCACGAACCTGCGCAAGTATTGAAACAGATGGAAAACCGCAATATTGATTTAGTGTTGATGGATTTGTATATGCCCGGTTATCAGGGCAATGAGCTTGCCAGTGTTATTCGACAAATTGATATGTATGCGGCGATACCTATCATTTACCTGTCCACTGAGCATTCCAGCGAGTTACAGGTACAGGCGTTGTTACAAGGCGGTGATGATTTTCTGATTAAACCGATACGCGCAGACACACTGGTGCGGATGATTGCTTATAGAGCGATGCGGTTTCGGAAATTACGCAATTTAATGTCAAAAGACGGGTTGACAGGGCTTTATAATCATCGGCACATTAAAGAGCAGATTAGAAATGAGGTGTTCAGAGCAGGACGGGAAGAGTCCACTGTCAGTCTGGCAATGTTTGATGTCGATTATTTTAAGAAGGTCAATGATACTTATGGGCATGGTATAGGCGATCGGGTGTTAAAAAATTTGTCGCGTTTTTTAATAGATCGGGTGCGGAGAACTGATTTGGTCGGACGTTATGGCGGCGAGGAATTTGTGGTGCTGTTTCCAAATACGTCTATTGAAGATGCTGCAACATTATGTGAAAAATTGCGCAGTGATTTTGAAAAGGTGCTGCATTTTTATCATGACGGTAGTTTTTCCGTGACTTTCAGTTGCGGTATCGCCGATTATCCTGCGTTTGATGATCCTCAATTATTAGCGGATGCTGCTGACAATGCGTTGTATACGTCAAAAAATAATGGTCGTAATCAAGTCACAGTAGCAGGTTTTTAGTGTTATTCAAGAATATCCAGCACTTGATTAAAATCAAAGGGGCGGGTCAGATAATCATCAACCTGCGTTTCTTTTAACATCCGTTGAATGGCAATAGGAGGGGTTTGTTTGGCAATCACGGCAACCATACGCAGTTGATTAACGCGGCTTTGCAAACTTTGCAATTGCGTAATTTCAGATGTCAACTGTTCGCTGTCTATGTCGATTAATAACACCGTTACCGTGTGTTGCGCACACAGTTTTATTGCCTGTTCGGCAGTGTTGCAGCCGAACAGGCGAACATTTTTGTAGGCAGTAAGCAGATTGCTGAATAACTCAATATTATTGGCATTCTGGTATAAGTATACCAATTGATGGGCGGGGTGGTCTTCGTAGTGGTCACTGTAATCAACGGCTAAAGGCAGATCTATGTAAAATACACTGCCCACCGCCAGTTCACTGCGTACGCTTAACGAGCCGTGCATTAAGCCAATCAAATGTCTGCATTCGCTTAAACCCACGCCGTGACCTTCTATGTTGTCAGCCCGATTTTTATCAAGCACTCTGATAAACGGTTGAAATATATTTTCCAGTTGCTCATCGGCAATACCGATACCGGTATCTTTAATACGAATACGCAACGAGGTTTTCAATACCTTGCAAGTAATGACAATACAACCGTGTTCCCGATTGTATTTAATCGCATTATTCAACAGGTTGATCATAACCTGTTTAAATCGCTTTGTGTCCGCGTAAATTTCTACGTCGTTCTGCATACGGTTAATCAAGGTGATGTGCTGTTGTTCGGAAATCGGTTGTAACCATTCAATACATTCAGCAGTCGCAACACGCGCCGATAATGGTTGTAAATGCAATGTAATCCTCCCTGATTCAATATGCGCAACATCAAGCAGGTCATTGATTAATTCATTCATGTGCTTACCCGCCGCCAGCATTTTTACGATACAGTCATGCTGTTTTTCGGTCAGTTCACCAAAAATATTGGCTTCTAAAAACTGTGCAAAACCTAGTATCGATGTGAGTGGTGTGCGTAAATCATGGCTGATATAAGATAATAATCTGGTTTTTTCTGCGTTGGCAGTTTCTGCTTGTTTTTTCTTAATATCCAGTTCTTGATAGGTCTGCTTTAACAGGTTGATATTTTTATACTGTTGTTGATACAACAAGTCGATATTATGCCGTTCCTGTTGTATGGCTTGTCGTTGTTTAACGTGTTCGCTGACATCAAAAAACAACACATAAATAATATTTTCGCTGGGCAGAATATGAATATCAGCGGCAATTTCGTTGGCAAAATTCACTGATTTCACAAGAATCGGCTCTTTGTCCTGATAGGGCAGCAAGCCTTCTAAAAAAATTAACTGTTCTGCCGCATTGTCGCCACTCTGTAAATCGGTCAGACCGAAATAATCAATATGACGATGCCAATGTTGAATCGCACCGTGCTTGTCAACGCTTAAATAAGCGAACTTACCATTTTCAGTCCAGATGTTGTGTAAATAATGCTGTATTGAATCAGGTAGATTAATCATAAAGTCAGTGTGCGGCTTAATGTGGTAAAGGCTTCTTCCACTTGCGTACCTGTTTTGGCACTGGTGAAAAAAATCTGCTCTTGGTTTGTTGTTAGTTGTGCTATGTGGGCATCGGTTATTTCCCACTGCGCTGTCAGGTCAGCTTTATTGAGCAATAGCACAAAGGGTATATTGTCGCCGAGTAATTCTTGAATGCCTGTTTTCATATTGATGGCACAGTCTAGGGTGCTGCTGCGAGTACCATCGACTATCAGTAAAAAGCCTGCTGCTCCGCGTAAATAGGTTTGAGATACTTTTTTCAGGCAGCCTTCGCCTGCAATATCCCAGATAATCAGCTTGACGGCTAATTCATCATCTACAGTAATGAGTTTGGTGTCCATTTTGACACCGACTGTTGTGAGATATTTTTCTGAAAATTCATTTTTGACAACACGCCGTACCAAACTGGTTTTACCGACACTAAAATCCCCCAGCAAACACACTTTCTTTTGCAGTATTTTCATATTTTTTGTTCATCATTAAAAAGCAGGGTAAAACTGACTTTCCGTTGTGAGGAATCTTTGTGTCCTGATTTTCCTAATTGAGGGGTGAGTTCTGTAGGCATGGAAACCGCTTGTTGTTTCATGTATTCCAATACCACGTTGGCACGTTTTTCTGCCAGTTCTCTGTTTTGTTCTATAGTGCCGATACCATCGGTATATCCGGTAATCACAAGTCGAACGCTTTTATTAAGCTGTTCGCTGAGCGGCAGCACTTCTTTTAGCATGGCTATTAAATCAAGCAGTTTGGGTAATTCCTTTTCTTTCAAATCTGAACGGTTCAGTAAAAAATAGACTGAGCTTTCATTGATTTTTGCAGTTAATTCTTGTAGTTGAGTGACTTCAGTGATGGAGAGATTGTCGAGTTGCGTGCGGGTGACAAAATTCAGTGCGGCAATATTGTTAGCCAAGGCTTTATGCCAGCTGATCGGCGCACTGCCTTGTAATTGTAACTCCCCATTGTTAAAACTAAAAGTCACGGTATCAGGTATTTGTAATTGCTGTTTGATACGGTACGCATAACTTTTCAGCTGAGTACGATTGATTTCACTGATACCTGAAATCAGAATAGGTTTATACAGTTTGTTAAGTTTATTAATCCACGCAGGGTCAGCGGATCCTGACACAATGAGTTTATTATTGAAAACGTTAATATTGACCGATTCAGGCGGTTGTAAAATTTGTTTTAATCGTCGCGTAGCCAAGTCGGGAACTAAGGATTGATACGCCTGCCACTGGCTTTTGACTTCATTGGCTTGCAGTGGGGATTGCTCAATAAGGGTATCAGGGTGAGCCAAGAGCGGATCATATAAGCCGCTAAGCACCAGCTGCCCATGTTGATAGCTCTGCTGAGTAACGATGATACTTTTATTTTGCTGCAATTGCTGTAAATAGGCTTCCGCGCGGTGTTTTAACTGCCAGTCATCGTAACTAAAATAACCGAATACCGCGCATACTATTGCGGCAAAGCCGATTGCGTATTTCGGGGAAAAATTAGCTTCGGTCAGTTGTTTACGCTCTGTTAATAAACACGCCTGTAAATCGGTGTCTATGACTTCTAAAGGCGCGTTATCACCGTCAAAATTTTTTAACAAAGAGCCATAACGTTGATGAATATTGAGCAGAATAGTTTCAAAATTTTCGCGTAATGAATGCGGAGCAATGCCTTGCATAACACAGGCTAATACCGCATAAGTACCACGATTTAAAAATACGGTGTAATCACCGATTTCAACCATGTCCAAATAATCGTCGCTATTGACGGAAAATGAATCCTTAATAAAGTCCTGAATGGCCGTTAGCATGGCGGATACTGCATCGCTGTCGCGCAGCTCAGCGACATCGCTCAGTGCGACATGACGTAATAATAAGCCTGTTTCACGGTGAATTAAAAACGCCTGTTCAACCCGATAAGCCAATGTGTGGCGTAATACGATTTCCCGATAAGGGATGCCGCTGCGCCATGATTCATAATGCCAGATAAAACGGTTTAGAGATAATCCCTGATCAATCGCATAATTGACTGATTGCATTATTTCTTTCAGGGCTTCAGCAATCGACTTTTTAATGGCAGGAAAAATAACGGGATACAGCACTTCGGCGTATAAAGCAGGATTTTTCTGCACAAACTCGGCGGTACAGGTTTGAATGCAGTCGTTGAGTGAATCATATAATTCACCTGCATCCGTTTGTTTGATTGCCTTTGGTAGTGCGAGCGCGATTTTTTCAGCGTGAAGAGTGGGATTTGCAAAATAAGACTCTAATTGCCCGAGGCGGTAATCCTCCTCTTTTAGCAATAGAGTCTTTAATACTTCATAACGCTTTTGTTCGATAAGATAATCGAGCTTAGCGTCATCCTGCGCGAGTGTATCGGCAGGTTTTTCGGTCAACATAATTGTCATTGTGGTAGTAATAGACCATCAACATTTTTTAATGTATCAAGAGACATATTTTTAAAAATTGCCGCCTGCAAATAATGCTGCAACACTGGATCTATCGACTTTTGTTTTACGCAGTATTTCAATTTCTTTTTCAAATTGCGCATTGGTTTCTTCGCGTAACTGATGCAGGCTGCTACGCAGATTTTTAATATCTTCATGCTCTTGATTACGCAGTTTGCGAAATTCATCAAGGCTTTTATTTTCCAGTTCGCTTAATCGCTGATGCAGTAATTCATCGGCTCTTTTTAACGTGGATTCGATAGAGAGGAAACTGTCATTGCGTTCTTTTTTCTCTAGGCGCAGTTTGTTTGACAGGGCTTCAAATTCGTCTTGCACCAACGTTTCCAGCGAACTAATACGCAGTTCCATGTCTTGACGCAAGTGCAGATTTTCTTTACTTAAACGCTCTTCTATCCACGCAAAGCGATTATCATATTCACGCATTTGTCCACCAAAAATAATATCGCGGATTTTATCGACATTATGGCTGTTATCGGTGGATGGAGCAGCAGTATTTTGTGTCAATGTTGATACTTCTTCGGCTTGTTCAGGTTGTTTTATGTCCATTATATTGCTCTCTAGTATAGTGCGTGGTTATGTTTGCAATGTATCACGTTTTCAGTGGGTATTCGTGATTTGTATGATAATTATCAGTTATTATAGTAGATAATCGGGGTGCATTTGAAAAATGATATGTGTATGAAAATGGTTGGTGATTTTCAATACGGAGTATACATTTAGCCTCATATATCACTCATCAATTATAGGTTTTCTTTAGGGTTAATAACCGCTTGAATCCGTTATATTTTGAACTTCCCGACTGCGCTTTCTTTTAAATGTCCACATTCTGAGTGCATTGCCTTTAACCACTTGTTGTTCTTCTACCGATTGCAACGCGGCAACAATAAGTTGACAGTTATTTTTTGCATCTTCCAGTGATAACAGCGGGTCTTTACCTTCTAGCACGCATTGACTGAAATGCTCGACTTCCAGTTGAAAATGATTGGCAGCGGGGAGTTCTTCCCGTTCTTGTTGTCCGTCTTCAGTCCACCATGAAATGACAGGCGTATCGGTAGGCATTGCCCATACGTTGTGGCATTTGATACCGCCTTGAGTGCCGATTATTTCATATTCACAGCGGCGTGCGCGTTCAAAACTAAAATCAAAATGGGCGAATTTTCCCTCGCCAAAATCAATAATACCGCTGGTGGTAATATCCGCACCGCTGGCGACGTGTTTGGAAAATGCGGTGACGGCAACAGGTTGCTGATTGAAAAATAAGCGGGCGCAATGGATGGCGTAGCAACCGATGTCCCACATTGCACCGCCGCCATTTTCGACACTTTCGGCTAAGCGATACATTCTTGCAGGGCGCATCATGAAAGAAAAACTGCTGCGGACTGAGCGGACTTCACCGATAAGTCCTGAGGCTATCAATTCCTGAACTCGCGCGTGTTGCGGGTGAAAACGGTACATAAAGCCTTCCATCACGGTGACGTTATGTTCATGTGCGGCAATATAGATAGACTCGATGGCGGCTACGCTCAACGCCATCGGTTTTTCGCACAAGACGTGTTTGCCCTGTTTAATAGCGCGTAATACCCATTCAGCGTGTTCGTAATTGGCAAGCGGAATGTAGACGGCATCTATATCTGGGTCGCTGAGCAAGGCTTCACGATCGTTATAAATACGGACATTTTGTTGTTCGGGGGCGTATTTTTCCAGAGTTTGCGCAGCCGCATCGGCGCGACGACTGGCAATAGCGACTAATTCTGCATTTGATGCACCAACAATAGCAGGCATTAAGCGTTCGTTGATACGAGCCGCACCTAAAATGCCCCAGCGTAATTTTGTTTTATCGTTCATTTGAGTTACCTTTTTTGTTGATGAGTCGTAATGCCGATGTTATAGCAATTACCGACCTATAGAATCAAGCAGCGATTTTTATAATCGCTGTACAGGTAAATTTGAACGAGGTTTTGATATGTTATTTTGGGCAGCCTTCCAGCTTATAAATAGCATAACCTTGAGCATTTATTTCGGCTCTCATTTCTTCAGAGACTTCAATACTGTGACAAAAAAAACAGTTGCCTGAGGTGACAGTTGCATCGGTTATGCCGATACTTTGTAGCCATTTTTGTGCATATTCCAAGGCTTTTTGCTGATCTTGTTCATCGAGTATCACATCAAAGTGTATAATCCTGCCTTTAGTTGTTTTTGCATGAGTATCAAATACATGGGATTCAGGCATGGCAGCTCCTTTAAAAAGTCGGTATTTAATGTGTGCGGCAAATCAGGTAAGGTAATTTGTTCGCGGGCAATAATAATATCGATTCGACACTTAATAATAGGGTAGACTATATTTTGGTGTCAACTTAATTAATCACGCTCAGTATAGGTTTTATGGAAGCAGTTGATGTATTTGATTTGATTGAACGTATGACAGCATTAATTCGTTCAGAAGAGCGTAAAAAATGTGCTGAGTTGGGATTGCAACCCGTGCATTTGCAAGTGCTGGACTATTTATCACGTTGTAATCGTTATAGCGATACCCCCGCCGCACTCACTAATTATTTAGGCATGACGCGGGGTACGGTGTCGCAAACGTTGTTGTTACTGGAAAAAAAAGGCTATGTGAAAAAAACCGCCGATGTCGCAGATCGGCGCGTCGTGCATCTGAGTTTGTTGCCTGAAGGCGAGATGATGTTACAACAAGCACGGCAGTCGGAGTTGTTCAAACAAGCGTCGTTAATTTTTAAAGAAACCGAATTTGTGAATCATGAAATGGTTTTCGTCAAGGCATTGATGGCATTGCAAAAAGCGAATCGTTCACAATCGTTTGGTTTATGTAAAACCTGTCAGCATTTTATAAAACTGCCCACAGGCTTTCAGTGTAATTTAACGAAAGAATTACTCAGTCACAGTGACAGTGAAAAAATATGTCAGGAGCATAGTATTTTGTAGCAACCATAGCATACGCGGGTATTTTTTATGAATTCCAAAACATTTATTATTATTTTCATGATTTTCGGAACAACCAGTCACGCGGCAGACAATGCGTTAGCACCTTGCTCCAGCAGTCCGAATTGTGTTTCCAGTTTAGCAGCGGATCAGGCACATTTTATCGCGCCCTTTAAAATTGTCGGGGCAATTAATGCTGCCAGTCTGGCGTTAAAAAACGCCTTATTGAGTCAAGAACGCACCGTGATAACCGAGGAAAAAGAAAATACGCTTCATGCAGAAGCAACATCACGGGTGTTTCGTTTTGTGGATGATGTCGATGTGCTGCTGGATAACGAGGCGCGTTTGTTTCATATTCGTTCTGCGTCGCGTATCGGTTACGGGGATTTTGGTGTCAATCGTGAACGGGTGGAAAAATTGCGTACACAGTTAAAAGCGGCGGGGGTCATTGAATAATTAAACAGCGAATGTTCCCCCGTTTAAGTGTCACTGCCTGTCCTTAAATGGACACTTTACCGCTCACGGGTGAGCGGTAAAGTGGCAGTCAGATTAACCGTTGTTTAATGTGTGTGCATAGGCTTTGTCATATTCAGGGATGTGACTGTCAAACCAGCGTTTAATCAACTTGCATAATCTTTTGGATAATTCCAATTCACCTGCTTTTATTTTTATCTTCATTGCGGTGCAGGTACTGATTAAATCGTCATGCTCGGCTTTATGCGACGCATAACCGACAAAATTTTTTGCCTGCATTTCCTGTTCTTCGTGAGCAAAATGCGCGGCAACAATTTCCAATACAATATCGGTTTGTTCCGTTATTTCAGATCTTCCAGCGCCTTTCTTTCTTAAATCGTAAAGTATGTTAAGGTTTTTAAATACATTTTTATGCTCATCATCGGCAAAGGCAACATTTGTGCCGTGTTTTTCAACAGTCCATTTCATTGAAGTCATTATTTTACTCCTCGTTATTATTATATGATTCGCGATTATTATATGATTCGCGGGGTTGCGATTATGGTATACATTGTTATAGTGGTCAATCGGCTTGCTGTGCAATAAGTGCCTGATGCACGTCTTGTACCATCTGCCCGAATATTTCTTCACGTCCTTCGAATAAACGATTGATAGCTGCGCGTCCATCGAGGTTGGTGCGTATCGCCAGACGTTCTTCATGATTATTAATCAGACGCAGTGCAGCAGTAATATACTCTTCGTTACTGGTGGTGACTAACCAACTGGGCATTCCCAGTCGTTCAAACAAACCTTGGTCGATGTGTTCATGCGGTTCATTACCCGATTTACAGATGCCCACTAAACCCACTGACAGCAAATCCACAATACCGTTCATATTGCCGAAGGGAAACGGATTGATGTACAAATCACAGGCGGATAATTTTTGCAGGTACTCGGTATAACCCTGCTGTAGATGCACGCTTGCCCATTGTCCCAGATAACGTTCGACCACTTGTGCAACTTGTAAACCGACCAGTCCGCGTGCCGCGCCGATAAAAAATTGAAAATGTACGGGGGTAGGTGATTGTTCGGCGATGAGACGACAGGTGTATAAAAAATCGGGGTTGAGTTTCATGGTGGATGCCACCATGGCAATTTCAACGACCGCAGGTGCATTGCGTAACGGAGCTTGAGGAATGTCGTCCATATTTTGCGCAAACGGGGTGAACGGGAACGCATCGTTAGGGGTTTTGATGACTTTTTCAGAAAAGCACGCTTCATCACCGACAAAATCTTCATCAATCACAAAATAATCCATTTGCGGTGCGAAGGTACTGGCAGAATGCCCCAGTGTGGTGATTTGCAGCGGGGCAAAACGCAGATTAGCCAAAAACATGGTGTACAAGGTCATGCCGACACTGGGCATATACAACACCTGCACGTCCCGTTCTTCGGCGATATTCAGCATTTGCTGACATAAAGCGGGAATGTCTCCACCATCGGTACGCTCAATAAATTCATCAAATACTGCACGTCCTGTGTCATCTGTAGTTGCCGCGTCACCCAAGCAAATCAGATGAAACTGGTCGCGGGCTTTGCGTATTGCTTTGGCTAATACCCGATATACCGCATGGCTGGAATAAAACCATTCTGGTACTACCAGCATCACGGGTTTGCCTGTCGTGGGCAATCGTGCAGGAGCGATTCGGTCTTTAAAGCCAAGTTCTTCAAGTTTATTGCGTAATAATTGATTAATAGCCGCTTTGATGTTGTGTTTGCCTGCATAACCTGAATAGCTACAGTGCATATAAACATCGTGGAAAATACCCACGGGCAGTTGATCTATCGTGCCGATTTCTGCTAACCGCTCGGGTAGCCATTGCAATAAGGTTTCACGTTTTGCGTGGGCTTCGGGGCTGGAAATAAACCGTGACGACATTAAGACGAGGTATAAATTGGCTGCCAGCAGGGTATTAATCTGCCAAAAAGCATCCAAATCAATATCAATTTCCGATTCCAGCGAATACAACAGACAAAATTTGGCGAGGTTTTTATTGTCAACCTGTAGCGGTGTACTGAAATGACCGTTCTGATTAAAAGAACGAATAATGTGGTCGGCATTGCGAAACGGACTGACGGCAAATATCAGCGACAGCCAGCGGTGATATTGAATGACTTGAATAAAACCCGTGTCGGAAAAATGAAAGTCCGGATCAGAGAATAAGGCGGTGGTTGCCGCTGCAATACGGGTCAGAATATGCAGATCGACCAAATCAGAATTAACCTGCATTGCCTGTATGGTACTGGAGCTGAAATTTTCGTTGAATGAACCATAGCCGCAGTCCAGCATTTGCAGTAATTTCAGCAATTCTTGCATAGCAAGTTCATGTTGACGCGAATAGGCGAGGCATTCAAATTTTTCTAATGCAAAATCCATGATGATATTCTCAGGTGTGATGAACCAGTAGGCATAAAAACGCCAATATCAAGACCTTGATATTGGCGTTCAAACAAGCGTTATTTATTTTAGCTTCAGTGCCAAAAAGGCAGGGCTGCCACGATGTTGAATCAGCAAGGCAATGGATTTATCGGCAGGCAGTTTTTTAACCGCCTTGTCAAAATCATCCGCGTTGTTAATCACTTCATTTTGAATGCGTAAAATCACATCACCACGGCTGATACCCGCGTCTTTAGCAACGCCTTTTTCTGCTTCACGCACAATCACGCCGCCTTTAGGTACTTGTGTTGCTTCTCTTTCTTCCGCTGTTAAGTCGCTGATTTTAAGTCCCAATTTATTAGACGGTTTGACATCTGCTTTTACCTTAACTTCTTTTTTATCCTGATCGGGTAATAAGCCGACTTTAAAAGTGACGGTTTTAGTTTCACCTTGGCGAATAATTTTCAGCGTCGCTTCCTTGTTGATGGGCGTAACGCCAACCATAGGCGGCAAATCACCTGACGTTTGCACCGCCTGACCATTAAATTCGGTGATAATGTCACCGATTTGTATATCCGCGTGTGATGCAGGGCTGTCAGGGATGATTCTTGCCACTAACGCACCTTGGGGATTTTTCATACCGAAGGATTCTGCCAGTTTGCGGGTGACATCTTGTATCTGTACGCCCAACCAGCCATGTGTTGCTTTACCGTTGGTTTTTATCTGCTCAACGACATTCATTACTACGTCCATCGGAATAGAGAACGATAGTCCCATAAAGCCGCCTGTACGACTGTAAATCTGCGAGTTGATACCGACAACTTTACCTTCCATATTGAACAAAGGGCCGCCTGAGTTACCCGGATTGATGGCAACATCGGTTTGAATAAACGGTACATAGTTGCCGCCGGGTAAGCTGCGTCCTTTGGCACTGACGATACCCGCGGTGGCGGATTGTTCAAAGCCGAACGGTGAACCGATAGCCAATACCCATTCCCCCACTTTCAGTTGTTCGGGCGAGCCGATAGTCACAGCAGGTAAATCAGTGGCATCGACTTTTAATACTGCTACGTCAGTACGCGCATCAGAACCAATCAATTTGGCAACCAATTCGCGGCGGTCAGACAGTTTAACGATGATTTCATCGGCATTTTTAACGACATGGTGATTGGTTAATAGATAGCCATCTTTAGAAATGATAAATCCAGAACCCAGCGATTGCGCGCCTTCATCGCCGCCTTCGTCTTCACCTTCACCTTCGCCGTCAGGATTTTTATAGAAATGTTTGAATAACTCTTCCATTTCGGGTGGCATTCCTTCAGGCATTTGCGGTTCTTTACCGCTTAATTCTGTCGGTTCTTTGGCTTTTTGGGTGGTGCTGATGTTCACCACGGATGCGCCATTGGTTTTTACCATGTCAGTAAAATCGGGCAGTTGCGCCAATACCGGTTGACTCAACAGCACCAATAAAAATAAATACCATTTGATAGGTTTGAACATAAAATCTCCGTTTTTTAACAGAATAAAAAATTATTGTAACGAATAATTATCGGTTGCTTGATACGTCAATTCATCTTCTGAGTGTTGATGAATGGATTGCTGAATGCGGGTGGAAAAATCACTGGGAACCCATAAAAAATCATCGGTTTTTATCGCATGACTCACCGCCGCATAACGCTTTAATTTGTCTTTTAATTCAGGTTGCTCTTGAATGGTTTGCAGTAAGAGCAAGGTTTCATCGTGAGCGAGGTCATCATCTAGGAAACGGGATATTTTTTCAATCATCGGAAGTCACCGTGTGTAAGCAGGGGTGTTAATTGGTGGTCAATGGCTTCACGCGCTCTAAAAATACGCGAGCGTACCGTGCCGACAGGACAGTTCATGGTTTGGGCAATGGCTTCATAGCTTAAACCCTCAAATTCACAGAGGGTAATAGCAATGCGCATATCTTCGGGTAAGTCATCAATGGCTTTTTTAATGGTTGCCAGTATTTCCTGATTTAATAATTCCGTTTCGGGCGTGTCCATATCTTGGAGTTGAAGCGCGTGTTCAATCATTTCGGCATTCTGGAGGTCTACCTGATAATTGCTGTGTCGTCTGGAACGCGCTACCAAATCATTTTTTGCGGTATTAATTGCAATACGGTACAGCCAAGTATAAAACGCGGCATCACCACGAAAATTACCTATAGCACGGTAGGCTTTAATAAACACCTCCTGTGCTACATCTTGCGCTTCGCTCAAGTCTTTGACATAACGGTTCACCAACAGAATGATTTTATGTTGATATTTCAGCACTAAAAAATCAAATGCCGATTTATCACCCTGTTGTACGCGCAACACCAATTCTCGATCCAGTTGCTCACTATTTTTTGGATAACTGCTCACGATGGCGATGTATGGGCTAAGTAGACAAAAACAATAGACATAAATTTAATGACAAAATAATGACAAAAAGTGGGCGAAGTTTTTAAAAAGCGTTATTATCGCTAAACAATGCTTACTAAGCCACTTTATCAACTCAACTGTTTGCTTTTTATGTCTGACTCAAAAAATTATGATGTACTTATTATCGGTAGCGGGGGAGCCGGCTTAAGTTTAGCTCTTAAACTCGCCGATCACTCTGTCCGCGTGGCAGTATTATCAAAATTCGCCTTGACGGCAGGGAGTACCTACTATGCACAAGGCGGCATCTCTGCGGTTTTCGATGCCGATGATTCCATTGAATCCCATATTGAGGATACGCTGGATGCAGGTGCGGGTCTATGCGATCCCGATATAGTCAGGCTGACGGTGACGCATGGCAAAAGTTCAATTGACTGGCTGCGCGAGCAGGGCGTGGCATTTACGGAAGAACAAACTGCCGATGGTAAAAAACAGCTGCATCTCAATCGGGAAGGCGGACATTCGCATCGGCGCATCGTGCATACGGCGGATGCAACAGGTAAAGCGGTCTCGTTATCCCTGATTGAACGCGCTCAGGAACACGCTAATATCGAATTATTCGAGCATCATAATGTCGTTGAGCTGATTACCCGACCAACGGCTGATAAGGCGAATAAACGGGTAGTCGGTGCCTATGTACTGGATTCCAAGCATCAGCAAGTGAACACGATGACAGCGCGGGTGGTGGTTTTGGCGACGGGCGGTGCGAGTAAAGTGTATTTGTACAGCACCAATCCGCAAAGTGCGACAGGCGACGGTATTGCCTTGGCATGGCGGGCAGGTTGCCGTGTCAGCAATATGGAATTTATGCAGTTTCATCCTACCTGTTTGTTTCATCCGCACGCGCAGTCTTTTTTAATCAGCGAAGCGGTCAGAGGCGAGGGCGGGAAATTAATTTTGCCGGACGGTTCGCCTTTCATGCACAAATTTGATCCGCGTGCCGAACTCGCTCCGCGTGACATTGTCGCCCGCGCCATTGACCATGAAATAAAAACGCGCGGTATAGACTGCGTGTATCTCGATATAAGTCATAAAACCGCGCCTTTTATCTGTGAACACTTTCCCACGATTTACAAAAAGTGCCTTAAATTCAATATAGACATTACCAAACAACCGATTCCTGTTGTTCCCGCTGCGCATTACACTTGCGGCGGTGTGCTGACGGACAGTTATGCGCGTACTGATATTCAGAATTTATATGCGGTGGGTGAGGTTGCGTCTACGGGTTTACACGGAGCTAATCGCATGGCAAGCAATTCCTTGCTGGAGTGTTTGGTGTTTGCTGAACGTGCCAGTGAAGATATTTTACAAAAACTGGATTCCATTGCTGCCGCACCTGATATTCCTGATTGGGATGAATCACAAGTCAGTGATTCTGATGAAGAGGTCGTGGTATCGCACAACTGGGATGAATTGCGCCATTTTATGTGGGACTATGTGGGTATTGTCAGAAGCGATAAGCGTTTAGAGCGCGCTATGAACCGTATTGATTTGCTCAAAAAAGAAATTACTGAGTATTATGGTAATTTCCGTGTCACCAGTGATTTACTGGAATTACGCAATTTAGTGACAGTTGCCGAATTAATCATTCGTTGTGCGCAGCAACGTAAAGAAAGTCGCGGCTTGCATTACACTCTGGATTATCCGGAAATAGATGACAGTAAGCCTGCACAAAATACTATTCTAACACCGTAAGATAAATACGCTTTGCGGATGGGCTTGTGTTTTTAGCCTGTACTGGTGGGCAGAAACCTGCCCACCCTATTGTTGGAATTATCGTTTTTTTGACAGTAATGTGTGCAGGTTTTTTGCTGCTGTTTCACACTCTTTTGCCGACTGTGCAACGCGGTTTTGTAATAATAGACTGACACTTTCGCCTTCACTATCCAGTGCAGCATATTCATTCAGTGCTTCACATTTTTTCTGCATGGTTTGTTCAGCGCGTAATAACGCATCCATATTGGCGGGTTTATCATCACTGTCTGCCAGCCCCATCATTTCACTGGTCATACTGTTTTGTAATTTGAACACGTTTTCTACATAGCGAGTGAATTCTTCGCGTGTCTGACCATTTTCACCGTAGCCACCCAAAAACGGCAGTGAACAACCTGATAAAATGATGGTGATTAACAAGCTGATAATGCGTTTAAAACTCACTAAATGTCTATTCCATGTTGTTATTTGAAAGTTCATACTACTACGTTAGCTTAGTTGATTAAGATGGCTAATATACTATAAAGCCGGGCATTTTAAGTACAAAAAGAACAATAAACTGTCAATTTATAAGGTTTTATTGCGTTAATATCGACTGTGTTTTTTTGTATTATCCGATAACTGCTGGGTGTATACTTAATAGACGTTGTACCTATAAATAACCAGCAAGCGCAGGCGTAAAATCATGACTGAAAAAACAGTGAGTAAATACCTTCTCAACCTTGAAAAACACTTTACCAATGACAGCCCCGTATTACTGAAAGCGGCAAAACTCTTTCAGGAACTTGATCAATTTGAATTTGATTTGGGACTGCTTGAGATGGATGACACCACTGCATCGAGAAGTTCATGGTGGCCTGTTATCAGCTTAATTGGCGGTAATTCCACGGCAAAGTCCAGATTTATTAATAATTATCTGGGTACTGAACAATTGACCGCTGGTATACAAACTGCCGCGCATAAATTTACAGTATTACTGCACAATAATCAGCCTAATTCAGTGACCTTGCCGGGAACGGCACTGGATGTCGATCATCGTTATCCATTTTATCAAATCAGTGAAAAAATCGAACGCCACCAAAAAGGCGAAGGCAGTCGTATCAACGCCTATCTCGAATTAAAAACCATTCATAGTGACCGCTTAAAAGGTAAATTATTTGTCGATACACCCAATATGAGTGCATCGCAATTAAACCCTGTTGACTCGTTACTGACCCAGCACATCATTGAGCATTCTGATTTGGTACTGGTCTTCACCGATGTGTTTGACACCATGACACCACTGGTTAATGAACTCATTCAACAAATAGAAATTCACCAAGATACCAATAAATTCGTGTTTGTTATTGATCAACCTGCGGCATTTGCAACACCAGCCAGTAATCATGATTTAATTGCGGCTACACAAAGAAAATTGTCTAACTTAGGTATTAATGCAGGTCAGTTTATTGCCTTATCCAGTCAGCAAACTGATTTTACCGAAATAAATCAGCGCATGGATAACGTTGCTCATGACCGTTCTTATCGTGTACTCAGCTATCTGGAAAAAAGTATTCACGATCTTCAAGACGTAGTTATCAGCGAAGTGAGAAAAGAGCTGTTGGTATGGAAAGAGCGTTCTAATATGACCACGCTGATTATTTTAGGTTTTATCGCCTCTCTTGCCGTATTGCTTGAAGTAGAAATGGGGTTATTGGATTTTTTACTTGATCCCATTATCGGGCCGATAATAATGATTTCCTTAATTGCCGTCATGCTACCGTTGCACCTGATGATTAGCAGACTACAGGCAAAATTTATCATCACTCGCCTGACGGTGCGACAAAAAGAATTAGGTCTCATGGAAAATTTAGCCAATCTTTTTGAAAAAAATCTGACTGTCGGACGGATGATATTGCCTGTCAGTGAGCCTGTCGGCTGGAATAAAAAAACCAAAGCCCGTTTAGTGCAGTTACTGGAAAAAACCAAACAATTGGTACAGTCACTGAATGATGATTTCGGCAGTTATGATGAGCAATCGTTGAAAGATTACTTGGATTCAATAAAATAAGATTAACGAGAGACTCTCGTCATGTTGGATATTGTAAAACGCTATTTAGGGCTGTGCTGGTTTGATACCAATCCGCTCGATTTTGTAGAATCAACGGATTTTTTAAAAATCAATGTGATATTTTTTGCAGTGGTGCAGTATTTTTTACAGACCAACATGACAGACGATCCGTTTGAGTCGTTTTTTGAAGTCGCTTTTGAACTGCTGTTCACTTTTGCATTCGTAGCGGTGATGCTGTTTTTTGACAAACTACTTAGTGCTTATGTTCAACTGACAACCGCTATTTTATTCTGCACCAACGTCCTATCGGTTTTCTTTATTCCCATCATGGTGTGGCTGACAGTCACTGATGACCCGCTAAGCTATTATGTGATGACTATTCTGGTGTTATGGTTTTACGCCTTAATAACTCATGTTATAAAAGCCTCATTAGCCATTAACCTATTGGCTAGTTTGGCACTATCGCTACTGTATTTTATTGTGGTGTATTTGGGGGCTATCGGTTTGGGACAGGTAATATAAAGAAATGGCGCGCCCGAGCGGATTCGAACCTCTGACCTCAGCCTCCGGAGGGCTGCGCTCTATCCAGCTGAGCTACGGGCGCGTTAGCCGTCTATTCTAACCGATAGCCGAACTAATTACGACAACATTGTTTTTAAATTGGCAAGATTCGCCATGCCGCGTTCTTTAATCACCTCAGGGCTGAGTTGTTTTTTATTCACCCACTCCAAATCATCCTCAGGTAATTCACTTAAAAACCGACTCGGTTCACATTCACTGATTTCACCGTAACGTTTGCGGTGCGTGCAGTAACTAAAGGTACAACTACGCTGGGCGCGGGTAATGCCCACATACGCTAAACGCCGCTCTTCTTCAATGTTATCGGTTTCAATACTGTTTTGATGCGGCAAAATATTTTCTTCCATGCCGATTAAAAATACATGAGGAAACTCCAAGCCTTTCGCGGCGTGCAAGGTCATTAAACTCACTTGGTCGTGGGCTTCTTCCTCTTCATTACGCTCCAAAATATCCATCAGCATAATTTTAGACACCACCGCCGACAGTGATTTTTCACTGCTGTCTTTGTCGGCAATGCGTTTTAACCAGCCGACTAAATCAGTGACATTGCGCACCCTGCGTTCAGCGGTTTCTTTAGATTTACTGTCTTCTTTTAAATGCTGTTCATAACCGATTTCTTGGATTGCCTGTTCAACTACGGCAAAGGTATCGCCCTGTTCCACTCGTTGCGCGGTATTCTTTAACCATTGCTGGAAGTTATCCAAGCGATGCCGCGCTTTATCGGGTAAATGCTGCGCCAATCCCAACTCGCTACTGGCAGCAAATAAACTGATATGGCGTTCATTGGCATACGCGCCTAATTTTTCCAAAGTGGTATGCCCGATTTCACGGCGCGGCGTATTAATCACCCGCAAATAAGCCGCATCATCCTGTGGATTGACCAGCAAGCGCAGATAACTCAACACATCTTTCACTTCTGAGTAGGCAAAAAACGACGTGCCGCCGCTGATAAAATACGGCACATTGTTTTCCCGCAAACAGGTTTCAAACAAGCGTGATTGATGATTACCGCGATATAAAATCGCATAATCGCTATAGCGTCCGCCGTGTTTAAACTTATGGTGAATGATTTCTGACACCACTTGCTGGGCTTCCACCCTATCATTTTTATGGCTTAATACTTTGAGCGGTTCACCATAACCCAACTCACTCCATAGCCGTTTTTCAAACGCATGAGGATTATTGGCAATCAACTGATTCGCCACTTTTAAAATTCGTCCTGCCGAACGGTAATTTTGTTCCAGCTTAATTACCTGCAAACGCGGATAATCTTTTTGTAATTGGCTCAGGTTTTCAGGATGTGCGCCCCGCCACGCATAAATAGATTGGTCATCGTCACCAACCACCGTAAAACGCCCCAGATTACCCGCCAATAATTTAATTAACTGATATTGACTGATATTAGTATCCTGATATTCATCCACTAATAAATAACGGATTTTATTTTGCCATTTCGTTAATACATCTGGATGTTGTTGAAATAATAAAACAGGCAATAAAATCAAATCATCAAAATCTACCGCATTATAGGATTTTAAACAGCGATTATAATCGGCGTATAACATCGCAATGTTAGCCAATGCGGTTTGTGCCGCTTGTTCAGGAGTAACAAACGCATTTTTCCACTGCCCGATTTGCCCCGCATACTGGTCAATTTGCTCAGGGTCATAATCATTTACCGCATGACTGATAATATTCTTCAATAAGGCGTGTTTATCCTGCTCATCAAATAAAGTAATGCCTGTTTTATAGCCCAGACTTTGATGCTCCAGTTTTAAAATATCCAGACCCAAGGAATGAAACGTAGACACCCGCAAACCGCGACTTTCTTCAGGGCGCAATAATTTAAACACCCGACTCTGCATCTCCCGCGCCGCTTTATTGGTAAACGTCACCGCCGCAATATGCCGCGCAGGTAAACCTTGCTTAACCAGATAAGCGATTTTTTCGGTAATCACCCGCGTCTTGCCACTACCCGCGCCTGCTAACACTAACAAAGGATGGTCGATGGCTTTCACAGCGGTTTGTTGTTGGAGGTTGAGTTGAGTCATGCAACGGATAAGAAAATATATTACTGGCTTGCTGATAAATCAGCAGGATAAAAGTGAGTATATGTTTAGTTTCCTGCTTTCAAATTTCCCGCGTGTAAGCCGCATTCTTTTTTGGTGGCATCTTCCCACCACCAGCGTCCTGCGCGTTCGTGTTGGTTGGGGAGTACGGGGCGGGTGCAGGGTTCACAGCCGATGCTGATATAGCCGTGTTGGTGCAGTTCGTTGTAGGGGACTTGATAGGCTTCGATGTGATCCCAGACTTGTGAGGATTTCCAGTTGAGCAACGGATTAAATTTAATCAGCGGGTGTTCGGCGGTGGAAAAAGCCGTATCTAACTGCACTTCGGGAATGTCTGAGCGCGTATCGACGCTTTGATCTTTGCGTTGCCCTGTAATCCACGCATCAACGTGTGCCAGTTTGCGTCTTAAGGGTTCAACTTTACGAATGCCGCAACATTCGCTATGCCCGTCTTGATAAAAACTGAACAAGCCTTTTTGTTTAACGAAATTGTCCAGCGCGTCACGCTCTGGCGTTAATAGCTCGATGTCGATGCCGTAATGTGTGCGCACTTTTTCGATATAGCGGTAGGTTTCAGGGTGCAAACGTCCTGTGTCCAAGGAAAAAACCTGTATGTCTTTACGAATGGCTAACGCCATATCAATCAGCACTACATCTTCTGCACCGCTGAACGAAATAGCGATATTGTCAAATGCTTCTAGGGCTTTTCTGAGGATGGCGCGCGGATTTTTACCCGCTAACTCGGTTTGTAAGGCTGTAATATCAATCATGGTCTTGGGAACAGGTTTGGTCAAAATACCGCTGTAAAAATTCAGCGAATGGAAGTTGGGGTTTGCTTTCGATTTCATGCTGTTTAGCATGAGATTCTGCCGCCATTGCGACAAATTGCGCAGTGGTTTCAGCGTCCAGCGGTTGCGCTTGGAAATAGCGAGCGTGTTCGGCAGAGGTGTTTAACGCGAAGCGGGCAAAGGGTTGTGAATGTTCACGCATAGCCGCCAACATCCGTGCCGAAGCGGTTAGATTGGCATCATCCACCACCAAACGTTGTTCAGCCAACGCCGCGCTATAGGGTTTATTAGCCGCATTATTATCCAGTACCGCACATACAGGCTGCATGGCTTGCAGAATATCATTTGCCCAATCCTGCAAGCTGATGTGTTGCCCGTTGCGATTCAGCATTAAATCAGGTTTTCTGCCTTCGTTAGCCACTGCCAGTTGATTGGCATTGTTGATTTTGTGGTCGGCGGCTGACATAGCGGGGCTGTCAGTTAATAAGCAGGTCAATAATAACGCTTCGATAAAGCGCAGTTTGCCTTCATCGACACCGAGCGGATTAAAAATATCCAAATCCAGCGAGCGCATTTCAATATAACGCACACCACGGCGTTTTAACGCCAGCGTCGGTTTTTCGCACGATTGAGCAATTTGTTTCGGGCGAATCGTGCTGTAAAACTCATTTTCAATTTGTAAAATGTTGCAGTTCAGTTGCCGATATTCACCATCCACCACCGTACCGATTTTTTCATAATCAGGGTAGGGCGTAGTAATGGCTTTACCTAAACTGTCAACGTAACCATCCAGCGAGTTGTAATCAATGTTCAAGCTCGCCTGATTATTGCTCTTATAACCGATGTCGCTCATGCGTAACGAAGTGGCGAATGGATGATACAACGTGCCGTTATCAAACTCTTCAAACTGTGCCATTAACGCAGGGCGGCTTTTAAAAAAGTTTTTGCAAATCGCAGGTGATGCGCCGAACAAATACAGAATCAACCAACCGACGCGCTGAAAATTACGAATTAAACCGAAATAACTGTCATTGGTGAACTGCGCCAGACTCATTGATCTGTGTTCGTGTTGATGTAACGCCGCCCATAACTTTTCAGGCACCGAATAATTAAAATGAATGCCCGCAATAGACTGCATAGTGCGTCCATAACGGTGCCATAAACCATGACGGTAAATGTGTTTCATGCGCCCGACATTCGATGTGCCATATTCTGCAATGCGAATGCTGTCATCGCCATCAATTCCGCACGGCATACTCGCACCGAGCAGAATTTCACCGTCCAGATGTGCATACACAAACTGATGAACCTGTTGTAAATAGTGCAGCGTATCTTTCACATCCGCAAACGGCGGCGTAATCAGCTCAATCAGAGCCTCCGAATAATCCGTGGTAATAGCGGGATGGGTTAATGCCGAACCTAAAGCGTGCGGGTGTTGGGTTTGGGAAATAAAACCGTTTTGTGCAAGGCGTAAGCTCTCTTTTTCCAGCCCTTTTAAGCCGCCGCACAGCGTATGCTCATTGCCCGTTGCCAGCAGTGAATCCAAGCGAGTTGTTGTAAAAGTCATAGCGTGTCTAGTCCTGATAGAATCAGAACATTATAACTGTAGAACGATAATCAGCCTATCGGGGTGTAAAAATCGTTTGTAGTTGCGAAATAGTTTGGCAAGGTATGCCTTTTGAATAATAAGCCATGACAAAAACCAGTGGGGCGTATAAAATTTTGTACAAAATAAAAACTATATCTCACTTAAAATGGAAAAAGAAATCCGCTGGGTAGGCTCTTCTTATCAAGATATTCTTAACTTTCCAATGGAACCACGCAAAGAAGCAGGTTTTCAGTTAGGAAAAGTACAGGCAGGGCTAGAGCCAGATAATTGGAAACCGTTTGATGACGTGGGCGCGGGAGCAAAAGAAATTCGGATTCGTGATGCAACGGGTATTTACCGCGTTATGTATATCGCTAAGTTTGAAGAAGCTATTTATATCCTGCATTGTTTTCAAAAGAAAACAGAATCCACCACCAAACATGACAAAGAAATTGCCGCGACTCGTTACCGCGCGGTTATTAATGACAGGAAAACCAAAAAATGACCATTGATACTGAAATTCGCCATATTACCAAAGCAGATGCTAATCTTTTTTTAGAATTAGGTTTTGATTCCACTGAAGCTGAACAGCTTAATATGCAATCACAGCAACAGATTAATAACACTCAGGCATTGAAAGAACAGTTGATGACTGAATTAACTCAATGGATTACTGATAATCACCTTAAACAAGCAGAAGCGGCTGAAATATTACACGTTTCCCGCCCAAGAATTTCTGATTTGGTAAACAAAAAAGTCAGCAAATTCACGTTTGATACTTTGTTGAATATGCTTAATCGTATCGGTAAGCCTGTTAAAATTGCGATTGGTTGAATTTTGCTACTACGATTCAATCATTGTGTTGCTTCTTTTCACAGCTTTGGCATCTGAATATTTATATTAAGGAAATATGTTGAAAAATCAAAAGACACATACAGAAAAAACAGCCGCAGCAGATAAAGCCATTGGCTTTGATTATCAGTATTACTATTTTTTATATCGGGTTTTAAAATTAGGGAAGAACGAATCTGTTGGTTTAGAGGTAAAAGATGATGTTCATACCGAATTAAATAATAACCGACAAATACTAATTCAGTTAAAGCATACTGTTCAAAAAAATAAGGATGGCTATCCTATAAATCTATCAAATTTTGATTCAGATCTTTGGAAAGCTCTTTCAAATTGGAGCAAAGTTATCACAGATAAAGAAGATGGAAGATGTCAAATTAGCAGTCAGCTTGCTTTTATTAAAAAAACTGATTTTATGTTAGTTGCCAATAAGTCTTATACTAAATCATGTCGTTTTTTCACAATCATTGAAGATACTAACAGTGCAAGACAAGAACTAGAAAAATTAATAAAAGAAACTTCCGATTTAACTATTCAAAAATATATAAAAGATGTTCTTAATTTAAGTGATGCTGTTTTAGTTGAATTTCTTAGGCACGTTTTAGTTGAGCATGGAATGAATGAAATAATTCAGCGTTGTAAAGATGCAATAATTGAACATCATGTTAAAGATGGTGCAGTAGAGCAACTTTTCAGTGATTTAGATTCTCGAATTAGGCAAGATAATTTTATTGCTATTCGTAGTGGTGAAAAAATAACGATAAGTTTCGATGATTTTCGTGCAAAATATCGAAGATACTTTGATATTGCTAGAAATCCACACCTTAAAATATATAAAGGTTATCAAAAATTACCAGCCAATATAAAATCTCAAACATTCATAAAACAATTAGTTGATATTGAAGATACGGAAGAAAATAACGAGGAAGAAATAATTGAGTATACTCGTTTTATGCTTGATACTAAAAATTCTCTGGATTCTTGGCTTCAAAAAGGTGATTTAACGACTGAGGAAATTGATAATTTTAATAATGAAGCTAGAATCAGGTGGCGCAATAATTTCAAGTCGATATACAAAAATAAGAACATGGCAGTAAAAGAATTAGCTCAAGACTTAATCGGTAAACTACGGGAAGAAAAAATGAGTATTGGCATTCATTCTCAACAAATGGGAACAGCTTTTAGCAATGGTGAGTATTATTATTTGTCCGATATTCCAGAAATAGGATGGCTAAAAGATTGGGAGGTAACATATAAATGAATGGACGACTTTATAATAATATTGGTATATGCTCTTTGGGAATTGCTTTTACATTACAGCAGATTGATAAACTTTCATTATCAGAAACATTGCTTATAATGCCAATTATTACTCACGATAAACTATTGCAATATATGGCAAGAAAATCGAATACTTTTCAAAGTATTGAGCAAATTATAGTTAGTAAGTCAGAATGTTTTTCTAATTTTAATGACAGATTCTATGATGGCCTAGTGGTTTCTATTAATGCTATTCAGCTTCTGGAAGAAATAGGAATTATTAAATTTGACTCTGGAATAATTATGTCACTAGAAAATATTAAATATGAACGTTCAATGGGGAAAAGGGCATCAAAAATATTTAATGCCGCCCCCCGAATAGCTGCTATCATTTCTAATGATAACACTAAGAATCTTTATACAAATTTAAGAATAAAATTATGAAGTTTCACTTTAAAAAAATAATTCTGTGGCTCAATAATGGTAAAAAAAGAGAGATTACTTTTGAGCCTAATAAAGTGAATGTTATTACTGGTGATAGCAATACAGGAAAAAGCGCAATTTTACAAATTATTGACTATTGTTTGTTTGCTAGCAGATCAAAAATATCGGAAAGCATGATTAATGAAAATGTTATCTGGTATGGTATTAATATTTTGATTAATGATAAAAATTATACAATATGTCGAAAATCTTTGAATAAGGGAAAGGTTTCAACAGATTACTATTTTTCTTCATCAGGTGAAATTCCTGATTTACCAGAAATAAATAATGACGGAAATACTATAAAATTATTGCTTGAGACAGAATTCGGTATTGACCATAATGTAACCATGCCTTTTGGTGGTAAAGCTTTGAAATCAGGGTCAAGAATATCGCTAAGGTATTTTTTACTTTTTACGACTATTTCTGAGGATATTATTACAAATAGCACCGTATATTTTGACAAACAAACCGAATCACGTTATCGGGAAGCCTTACTTAGAATTTTTGATTTTGCTGTAGGAATAGATAGCCTTGATAATATACTTGAAAAAGAAAAGAAAGTAGAGTTAAAATCAAGAATTAAAACGTTAGAGCAAAAAATAAATAAAATACAAAATAAAACAACAGATTTCCAAGAAGAGTTAAATGAAATTAGTAAAAACGCTAAAGAATTCGGGCTGATTGAATCCGATACTAAAGCTGAAAACATTGTTTCTTCACTTAAAATAATTATAGAAAATCCAGAGCTTTTAGAATCTTCTTCAAATCAATATAGCGAATTACAAAGAGAAGAATATAGTCATAACCGAATTATTCGTAACTTAAAGAATTTAAAAAGTGACTATTCTACCTATAAAATTACTCTTAAAAATGTAGAAGATAGTATTTTACCTATTAGTTTCTTGCATAATAAAAAAGATGAGGTAATTAAAACTTCTATATTTGAAGAATTAATTTTATCATTAGAAGATGATTTATTATTACTTAGAGCAGACATAAAAGATAGAACTCCAATTGATACCAATATATCTGATTTAATTTATGAACATGAAAAACAGCTTATTAGAATTCGTGAGCAACTATCTACCGTGCCACAAAAGGTGGCTAGTTTTAATAATGAAAAAGAGAAGTATATATTTATTGGTGAAATTAAAGAAAAACTTAAGCTATACACTGGTCAATCACAATCAGATGATTCGGAAATGCAATTATCCTTAAATAAACTTATAAATGAACTTGAATCACTTGATGTAAGAGATGTGACTAAAAATAAAGAAATGTTCATTAAATTATTAGAGGAAATTATTCAGGAATACATTTGTTTTTCAGGTAATGCTTTAGAAAACTATGCAAAATATCTTCCTTTTTTTGATTATGAAAAAAAACAATTATTACTGAGGAAACCAAAAACTGCATATATTGAAAATGTTGGTAGCAGTTCTAATCACATGTTTTTACATGTTTTTCTTTTTCTTGGCATTCATGAGGTTATTCACCGAGAAAATAGCTCGTTTGTTCCTTCTTATCTAATTATTGACCAACCCAGCCGACCTTATTGGGGTGATGGAAAAAATCGTAAGGAAAATATTGAACATGGAGACGAAGCCAAAATACGAAAAGTTTTTGAGCTTTTAAATGATTTTGTTAACCGAATAACAAATGAGTTAAAAAAAGATTGTCAGTTAATAGTTTTCGAACATGTTCCACCATCTACATGGGAAGGATTAGAGTATATTCATTTAGTTGAGGAATTTACAAATGGTAATGCACTTGTTCCAACTTAACGTAAATACACCTATGCCGCCTTTTCACACAAGATTGAAATAAGACACTGTATTAGTATTTACTAGGATATGACCATGCAACAACTATTCATTTCATTCAGCGGAAGTACGTCTGAATTAAAGAAAAACACGACGGCTTATGAGCGGCTAATGGAAGCATTAGAAGATTATGAATTAGGCAAAATATTACAAGAACGACAAGCGGAAAAATCGACGGCTATTGAAGTGATGCTGGATGATTTATTAAGTTAAAGTGTTTGCTTAGCGGGAAAACAATGCCGTGTATGATAAAGCCAGAAGCAGAAAAAATACCTAATTCACTATGAACCAGTCCCTCAACATATTAAAAACAGTTTTCGGCTACGATAGTTTTCGTGGGCAACAGCAAGCGGCGATTGAACACGTTATTTCGGGTCAGGATGCGCTGGTGTTGATGCCGACGGGCGGCGGTAAGTCGTTGTGTTATCAGATTCCTGCGCTGGTGCGTGAGGGGGTGGGGATTGTGATTTCGCCGTTGATTGCGTTGATGCAGGATCAAGTTAGTGCGTTATTGCAGTTGGGGGTGAAAGCGGCGTTTCTTAATTCCACGCTGACGATGGAGCAGGCGCGGGGCATTGAACAGCAGTTGCTGAATAATGAGCTGGATTTGTTGTATATCGCGCCCGAACGGTTATCTGCGCCGCGTACCTTAGAATTATTCAGCCGCATTAAGGTGTCGCTGTTTGCGATTGATGAAGCGCATTGTGTGTCGCAATGGGGACATGATTTTCGCGCCGATTATTTGCAGTTGTCGATATTGCATGAACGTTTCCCGACCATTCCGCGTATCGCCCTCACGGCGACCGCCGACGAAAAAACCCGCCAAGAAATTATTACCCGCTTAAAACTGGAACACGCGCCGCTGTATTTAAGCGGTTTTGATCGTCCCAATATTCGCTACGCGATTGTGCAGAAACAAAATCCACGCCAGCAATTGCTGGATTTTATGCGCACGCATCATCACGGTGATGCGGGCATCGTCTATTGTTTGTCGCGCAAAAAAGTGGAAGAAACCGCCGAGTGGCTGCGCAATCAGGGTGTTAATGCGTTGCCGTATCATGCGGGAATGAACAGTAATGACCGCCAAAAAAATCAACAAACTTTTTTACGGCAAGACAGTATTGTTATCGTTGCCACGATTGCGTTTGGTATGGGGATTGATAAGCCGAATGTGCGTTTTGTTGCCCATTTGGATATACCGAAAAGCGTCGAAGCCTATTATCAGGAAACGGGCAGGGCAGGGCGTGATGGTTTGCCTGCCGATGCGTGGATGACTTATGGTTTGCAGGATGTGGTGATGTTGAAGCGGATGCTGTCGGGTTCGGATGCCGATGAAGCCCACAAACGCTTGGAACTGCATAAATTGGATGCAATGTTGGCGTTATGCGAACAGGTGCATTGTCGGCGGCAAACCTTATTAGGTTATTTTGGCGACCTGTTAGAACAACCGTGCGGCAATTGCGATACTTGCCTTGAACCCGTACAAACGTGGGACGGCACTATTGCCGCGCAACAGGCGTTATCGTGTGTTTACCGCACAGGTTCGCGGTTTGGGGTGAATTATTTGATTGATGTGTTATTGGGCAAGCAAAATGAACGCATCATCAACGCGAATCATCATCAGCAATCGACTTTCGGTATCGGCAAAGACGTGGATGAACAGCAATGGCATTCGGTGTTTCGGCAATTGGTGGCGCGGGGTTTGGTGGGGGTTAATTTTGACCAGTTCGGCGCGTTGAATTTGATTGAAGCCAGTCGCCCGATTTTGCGCGGCGAACAGCAATTGATGTTACGCAAAGATATTAAGCAGGAAAAAATCAAACGCGGTAAAAAAATCGCAGGCGTGGCGCGTAGTCGTGAAGAAGGGCAGGCGTTATTATGGGAAGCATTACGCGCGAAACGTCGGGAAATTGCCGATAATCAAGAAGTGCCGCCGTATCAGATTTTCCACGATGCCACCTTGATGGCAATGATGGAAAACAAACCCGCCACGCTGGAACAACTGGCGCAATTATCAGGCGTAGGACAGCGCAAACTGGATTTATACGGCGAGCAGTTTTTAGCCATTATTCAGGCATTTTTTGGTGATACTGTGGGCTTTACCAGCACCGTTGCCGAATCATTACGCTTGTTCAGATTGGGTGTGAGTGTGCAGAAAATCGCCGAAACCCGCGAGTTGAAAGATGCCACGATTTACGGGCATTTAGCCGAAGCGATTGCTCAAGGCTTGCTAAATTTAAACGATGTGCTTGATTTATCTGACCCCGAAATCAAACAAATAGAAGCCAGTATTCTGGCTTTACTCGATGAACAACAAACCAGCTTGAAGCCGGTGTATGAGCAGTTTGAAGAAGCGTATAACTATGGCATTTTGCGTTGTGTGCAAGCGGCGTTGCAACACCAGATTGAATCGTAACTGGTGATACTTATTGTCCACGAAAGACACGAAAAGCACGAAAGAGATTAAACAATAATGGGTAACCCTGTTTTTTGACATGGTTTGCCTACATTGACAGATGTTGATTTTTTCGTGTCTTTCGTGCTTTTCGTGGACTATGGCTTTTCAAGCAAAGCGTTCACAAAAAATCCGCTCTGGATTAATACCCGCGTCTACTGCGATGTGGGTTGACGCTTCCACTAATAACGGCGGCCCGCATAAAAATACATCGGGCAATACGTCGGCAGTTGCTAAATAAGCGCGTAACGCATCGGCGGGTGTGCCGCAAAACCCTGTCCAGTTTTCAGACGGTTTCCAGACACAAATGTCTACTTTAAGTTGCACAATGGCTTGCTCTAAAGCGGCTAATTCATCCTGACAAAAAATTTCCTGCTCATTGTTCACGCCTAAAAATAACTGCGTAGGATGGTCTTCGCCCCAGTCTGCCATGCGTTGCAAGATAGATAAAAACGGCGCGAGTCCTGTACCGCCTGCTACAAAACAACGCGGGGCTAAACTTTGTTCTTGTACGCCAAACGTACCCGATGCCGCTGATACTTGTATACGTTGCCCAGCTTTAGCTGTTTCTTGTAAGTAGGTTGAGAATTGCCCAAGTGGTTGCAGGCGAATTAAAAATTCTAATCTGCCTTCCCAATTTGGCGTATTGGCAATGGAGTACGCACGTTTTAAATCCAGTTCTGGCACTTCCAGTTCTACAAACTGCCCTGGTTCAAATTCAAACGCGATACCGTGTTCGGGATCAGGTAATAATTGCAATACCAAGCGCGTGGTGCGTTCCGCTATCAGTTCTACGCTGACAATTTCAGCATCACGCAGTGCGTTTTCCGCACTTTGAATTTGCGAGGCGTTGTAAGGCGCGGTAATGTGTAAATCACTGTGCGGGTGAGTGCGACAGACGAGAATATCGCCGTGTTCGCGGGCATTTTCAGGTAATAATGACGGGCTGTACCTGTCCAGATGATAATCGCCTTCGGTGCAACGCCCCAAACACGAGCCGCAACTGCCTACTTTACATAAGGCAGGTAGAAAAAATCCTGCGGCTTCGGCGGCTTCCTGCACTGTTTGTTCTGGCTCACAAGTGAAGTCGATTTGCTGATTGTCGTGGGTGGTGAGGGTGATGGCATAACTCATGTTTTTATGTCCGTATTTTTATATTTAAGTCTGTTTGAAAGCATGGCGTGGCACACCGTTACTGCATTCCCACGCAGCGCGTGGGAACGAGTACGACGAGTGTCGTCTGTTTTACGCCGCTTTATTCAACGCCATTGCTAAATCATCAGCAGGTTCGCCATTGGCTCTGATGTCGAATTTTTCTACCAAAATCGCTAATACGCTTGGTGTTAAAAACGCAGGTAAGGTGGGGCCTAAATGAATGCCGCGTATACCTAGCGACAATAAACTTAATAATACCGCTACGGCTTTTTGTTCAAACCACGAAATCATTAATGACAACGGCAAATCATTCACGCCACATTCAAATGCACCTGCCAAGGCACTGGCAATTTGAATGGCTGAATAAGCATCGTTACATTGTCCGATGTCTAATAAACGTGGAATGCCGCCGATGTTACCAAAATCATGCTCATGGAAACGGTATTTGCCACAACCTAAAGTCATCACCACAGTATCTTTAGGTGCCATTTCAGCAACGTCGGTGTAATAATTACGACCCGGTGCAGCACCATCACAACCGCCAATCAGGAAGAAATGTTTAATTGCGCCTGTTTTCACTGCATCAATGACTTTATCCGCAACACCTAATACGGCATGATGACCAAAACCAACAGTCAATGTTCTTTCTGGTTCATCTTCCTGAAAACCTGCCAACGCTAGTGCGGCTTGAATCACAGGGGTAAAATCATCGGTGATATGACGCACACCTTGCCAACCCACAGGGCCAGCGGTAAAGATGCGTTGACGATAAGACGCGGCAGGTTCAATCAGGCAGTTGGAAGTCATGACGATTGCACCTGGAAACGCGGCAAAATCGGCATTCTGGTTTTGCCACGCGCCGCCGTAATTACCGACTAAATGTGGATAAGCACGCAATTTTGGATACGCGTGTGCAGGTAACAATTCACCGTGGGTATACACATTGATGCCTTTATCTTTGGTTTGTTCCAGAATCGTGTATAAATCCTGTAAATCATGACCGCTGACTAAAATCGCTTTGCCTTTGAGATGAGAAATACGCGCATTCGCAGGTTCTTGTTGTCCGAAACGTCCTGTATTAGCGGCATCCAGCAATTCCATGACTTTCAGGTTGATAGCACCGACTTCCAAGTTACCATTCAATAACTCGCCTGCATCAGTCGGATCATTGGCAAGAAAATCCAGTGCAGTTTCTAAACGGGCATATATCTCTTCATCTTCATAACCTAGGGCGTGAGCGTGGTGTGCGTAAGCGGCTAAGCCTTTTATGCCATAAATCATCATGGCACGCAGTCCGACAATATCCTCACCGACGGTATCGGCATCTTTATTCATTGCACCCAGTTTTGACTGAATCAATAATTCCGCTTGAGTAGTCGCAGGAATCCATGCGGCTGCACCTGTTAAAATGTTGGGTGTGATACCTTGTTGTTGCGCGGCGGTTTCGTATAAAGCTTTAACGCGGTCACGATGTTGTGCGGCTTCCAGAACCAGACTGACAAAACGGCTGGCAGTAAAGTTGACGTTGGTTAAGGTAGTGAACAAACCGAACAAAATAAAACCATCGGCGGCGTTATCGGTTTTACCTAACGCACGAGCGCGTTTGGCATATTGGGCGATGCCTTTAATGCCATACACCAATAAATCCTGTAAATCAGCGGTAGCGGAATCTTTACCGCACACGCCTTTAGCGGTAGCGCAACCGTCACCTGATTCTGAGCGGGTAGTTTGTTCGCATTGATAACAAAACATAAATAATCTCCTGAGTGAATAGAAACAACATTGAAATACCTGATTTATCTCGTTCCCTCGCGCCTGCGTGGGAATGCAGTAGAGACGCGCCGCGTCTCGCACCGCAGCGCGGTGCAAAGGCATTCCCACGCGGCGCATGGGAACGAGAAAAATAAAAATACCTGATTATTTATAGGCACTTACTATGCCAACCTTACAAGCCTTATTCTGCTGGGGTTATATAAAACAGATTGTTTAATTAACAACGGCTATAATGCTGTCAAATTAACAACCGTGATGTGTTTATGACTACCGAACTGTTTTTCAGCGCGTTTATTTCCATCGTCAATGATTTGTCGCGGCAACTACCCGCACAACAGCGGTATCAGCATTTATTGCAGGTTTTAATGCAGTTATTTCCCTGTGATGCCTGTGCATTGCTGAAACTGGAACAGCCTTATTTAGTGCCGTTAGCGATAGACGGCTTAAGCGAAGATACTTTGGGACGGCGGTTTTTAGTCGCAGAACAACCGCGTTTAGCCGCTGTTTTGGCAACCAAAGGCATCACCCGTTTTGCCGCCGATTCACCGCTTCCCGACCCTTATGATGGCTTGATTGAAAACGGAGACAATCAACTGCACGTTCATGATTGTATGGGTGTGACCTTGTATATTGACGGGCAGGCGTGGGGCGTTTTAACCCTTGATGCCCTGAATCCGCATACCTTTGACGCGATTAATCAACACGCTTTAGAAACGTTTATCGGGCTAACCGAAGCTACGGTAAAAGCCGCAAACCTGATTGTGTCGCTGGAAACCCAAGTCAAACAAGTGCATCAAAGTCTATTAGAAGACAGCAACCGCATGGAAATGATCGGCAACAGCCCCGCCATGCAGGCGTTGAATAATGACATCGCCGTCGTTGCGCAATCGGATTTAGCGGTTTTGATACTGGGCGAAACGGGCGTGGGTAAAGAATTGGTCGCCCATCATATCCATGTTAAATCGCAACGTGCAGAACGGGCAATGATCTATGTGAACTGTGCGGCATTACCTGAACACATTGCTGAAAGTGAATTATTCGGGCATTGCAAAGGCGCGTTTTCTGGCGCGATTAGTGACAGAACGGGCAAATTTGAACTGGCGAATAACAGCACGATTTTTCTCGATGAAATTGGTGATTTATCGTTGCCCTTGCAGGCGAAAATTTTGCGCACCTTACAAAATGGCGAGATTCAACGTTTAGGTAGTGACCGTTATATTAAAGTGAATATTCGCATCATTGCCGCCACCAATCGCAACTTACAAAAAGGCGTAGCGGACGGGCAGTTTCGCGCCGATTTGTATCATCGTCTGGCGGTTTATCCCATTCACGTTCCACCTCTGCGCGAGCGCGGCAAAGATGTTTTATTATTGGCAGGCTTATTCTTGGAAAAAAATAAACAACGCTTGGCGGTACAAGGTTTGCGCTTGGATAGGGAGGCGAAGCAAGCATTATTAGCTTATCAGTGGGCAGGTAATATCAGGGAATTGGAGCATTTATTGAGTCGTGCCGCATTAAAAGCCGTAGCCGTGGCAGAGCGTAATAAACGCGTGGTGACCATTTCATTGGCGCATTTGGATATTACCCCCGCGCCGCAGTTCACAGCGTTATCATCAACCGAAACGCCGCCATTACCTTCTGCTACACATTTGAATTTTAAACAACAGGTGGATGATTTTTCCCGCCGTCTAATCGAACAAAAACTCAGCGAAAATGATAATAACAAGGCAAAAACCGCTGAATTATTCGGCTTGGATAGAGGGAATTTTTTCCGCTTATTGAAACGATTGGATATTCGATAATGGCTTTGGTAGTGAATAATAGGGGCAATGCGGCTCATTGCCCCTATCAATTTACGCGCTTATTTTTTATTGAAAGATTCTAATATTTTGTTACTGAATAGCACTGAACCTTTACCAAAATACGCGCCAATGGCGATAGACGCAGTGACAATCAATAATGGGTTGCTCCAAGAAACGCCGAGCAGTACATCGTGGTTTAATTTGCCGCCTTCTAATAAATAAGCGAAGGTTGCTGAATAACCTAATACGCTGGCTGGAATGGCTGCCAGTTCTGGAAAATGTGCGGCAAGGCACAGTACAATTACAGAAATCGCCACTGCCAGTGATGCCAGAATAGAAAATGCAGCAGATCCTGCAACACTGGCAATTAAAATAGCCGTTACCGATGCCATTAGGACACCAAACGCGCCACAGATGATGACACTTTTCAACGCCGCATCAGTCGCTCCCAGTGCAAAATAGGCTGCCCACGCAATAGTGGCTGCCCAGATTAGAAAAAGACCCGCCGTAGGGCCGACGCATAAAAATGTTGCAACACCACTTAAAATGCCAATACTTAAAGAAAGAGCCGTCAAATTGTTCATAGATACATCTCCAAATGTTTCACCTCGGTTATGATAATTAGCTTTCATGTTGAGGCAATCCATGTAAGCTAAGGTTTTGAATTTGCTACCATTAAATGACGAGGTTTTAAGCCTGTAATTAGCAAGGTTGCGACATAGATTAATATTCCTATGACAATCCATTTGAGCAAATGAATCACCCGCTCAGTTGAACTCCACGCATTCCACCAGTCGGCATTGACCCAGTAATATAATGCCGCCGTCATCGCGGCACTTGCCAATAATACGCGGCTGAAAAATAATATCCAGCCTTTCGCAGGTTTAAATACTTGGTCTTTAAGCAGCTTGTTGAGTAATAACGCGGCATTGAAAAATGCCCCTAATGAGGTGGCTAATGCCAGACCTGCGTGTGCTAACGGGAATACCAGAACTACGTTTAACACCAAGCTCATTATCATAGCGTAAATTCCATAATTCACGGGGGTTTTTAGTTCCTGACGGGCGGTAAATGCAGGTACTAAAACTTTAATCAATAGATAACCTAATAAACCGACGGAGTAGGCTCGTAAACTGAGTCCCGCTAAATGCACGTCATTGATGGTGAACTCGTTGTATTGAAACAACGTGGATAGCATCGGTTCAGCCAGCATGAATAAGCCGATGGTGGCGGGCATTCCTACCAATAATACCAAGCGCAAGCCCCAATCCAGCGCGTGAGAAAACGCTTCTTTATTTTCGGCGGCGTGATGATTTGCCAGATTGGGTAAAATGACGGTGCCTAATGCCAGCCCTAAAATACCCAAGGGAAATTCGACTAATCGGTCTGAATAATATAACCATGATACGCTGCCGATGGTTAAAAAGGAGGCAATCAGGGTGTCGAGCAGTAAATTAATCTGCGTGACAGAAACGCTGAACATGGCGGGTAGCATGAGTTTAATCACGCGATTAATGCCTTGGTCTTTAAAATCAATGCGTGGACGGGGCAGCAAGCCCAAGCTGATTAAACTGGGAATTTGAAAGACCAACTGCACGATGCCTGCAATAAACACCCCCCATGCCAAAGCGACTACTGGAGTGTCCATTAATGGTGCAAGCCAGATTGCCGTTGCTATCATGCAGATATTCAGAAATACGGGGGTGAGGGCAGGGATGGCGAATTTGCCGTGGGCATTTAAAATGCTGCCTGCATAAGCGGTCAGGGAAATAAACAGTAAATACGGGAACGTGATTTGCAGCATCAACACGGATAAATCATGTTGTGTGCCTTGCCATGAAAATCCGGGGGCTAGTAATAAAATTAGTATGGGAGCAAGCACGATGCCTGCTATGGTCATCAACAATAAGCACACGGCGAGTGTCCCCGCTGTTTTATCAATGAATAATTTTAATGCGGCACGACTGCCTTGTTCTTTATAATCGGAAAGTACAGGCACAAACGCATGAGCAAACGCGCCTTCGGCAAACAGGCGGCGTAAAAAATTCGGTACTTTAAAAGCGACAAAAAACGCATCGGTAGCAACATCGACTCCAAACAAACGGGCAATCAGCATATCACGCACAAAACCCAATAAGCGGGAAATCAACGTCATACTACCGACTACCATTGTTGATTTAAAAAGCCGCCGACTCATTATAATGTCCTCTTAATGATTTAAATAGATTGACAATAATAGCAGTTAAAAAGATAATATACGGCTATTAACTAACTTTTGAAGAATCGAGACACTATGGCTAACACAGCACAAGCTAAAAAGCGTGCGAAACAAGCGGAAAAAAGCCGTGTTCGCAACGCAGGACAACGCAGCAACTTACGCACTTTCGTAAAGAAAGTTATTGCTGCTGTAAACGCAGGCGATAAAGAAAAAGCGCAAGCTGCCTACAATACCGTAGTGCCAATTATCGATTCTGCTGTCAACAAAGGCATTATCCATAAAAATAAAGCCTCGCGTGGCAAAAGCAGACTGAATGCAAAAGTAAAAGCAATCGCTTAATACTTTACGCACCACCTGCAATCAAAAAAGGCTGTCATCTTCGGGTGACAGCCTTTTTTATTGCCTGAAGATTCATAACATCGGTTGTTGAATTGCTTAGCTTAGCTATAAACGGACTGTTCGGTGCTTTGGATGTGACGATGGATTGACAGAATTTGCCGTATAGTGGCAGGTGTTTGCTAAAAATCATAATGGTTGATAATGTTTTTTTTGAGCTATTCAAATAAAAAGTCAAGGGTTATAAGCCGTTAATACAGTAGTTATTAATATGGCATATATTATGCTAATTAAATTAGCAGTGACTTACTCAGGAAAAAAACAAGACTATGAACATTCTAAAAATATCAAAAGGCTTTACGTTGATCGAATTAATGATAGTCGTTGCTATTATTGGCGCATTAGCCGCCATTGCAGTGCCAACTTATCAGGATTATCTTATTAAAGTCAAAGTTACCGAAGGTTTAGCATTAGTTGCATCGGCAAAATCAGCAGTGAGCGAGAATGCGGTCAGCGGTGTCGCGTTTGATTCTGGCTGGGTAGCTCCCTATCCGACGGGTATTGTGTCCACTGATCCTACAGGTGCATCGCGTCTTTTTGCCAACTCGGGTGTTGCCATTAATAACACGAATGGTGAAATTACTATTACTTATACGAATCGAATCGCACCCGGTTCACCCACTTTACTACTGATTCCTGTGGATAGCGGGAGTGTACTGACTCCGGGTAAGCTTATTCAGGGCGGCATTGTTAATTGGCAATGTCATTCTGCAACTCCACCGCTGAACAATATACTGAGAAGTCATGTGGGTACACTTGATGCTAAATTCGCACCCACTGATTGCCGCGCTTGATTTTTTTACCCGGTTTTTCATCCACAACGCTATGTCCTTCATAGAAAGCAAGATGATTCTTCTTTGCTTGGTGCTTCATAGTATAGAATGCAGTTTATAAGGGTTATTTGATTTTAAGCTGTGTTTAAACAAAATACGCTGAAATAACCTGATAAATTATCAGTAGCTAGTTGTGGACATACTATGCAAGTCGGCTTGAAAGGGTTAATAACATTTATTGGTGCGGCATTACTGTATTTAATCATACCTGTTGTCAATGCCGAGGTAACCATTTCAGGACTTGACGGTGTAGCGCGTGACAACGTACGCATTATGCTGTCATTGACAAAAGAAAAATGTGATGCTCCCCGCTGGAAAATAGACAGTTTATTTGCCCAATCTGAACAAGAAATTGATCCCGCCTTACGCGCTGTCGGTTTCTACCATCCCGTTATTAAAAAATCATTAGCGTTCAATCAAGGTTGCTGGCAGGCAAACTTTAACATTGATGCAGGTGCGCAAGTCATTGTTAAAACAATCAATATCACCATTAACGGTGCGGCACATGATGATCCTGAATTTAAAAAGCTCCGCGACAAACTGTTATTAAAAACAGGTCAGCCTTTACGTCACAATAACTACGAAAAAATGAAAAGCCAGCTTGCGTCGTTAGCCGCGCAACGGGGTTATTTAAACAGCGAATTTACCGGCAAAAAATTAGTCATCGACAAAGCTCATAACACGGCGAGTTTTGAACTGGTGTTTGATTCAGGCAAACGCCAGCAATTTGGTGAAATTATTATCGAACAAGATGTATTAGAACCTGAATTGGTCGCTAAATACATTGCCATAAAAAGTGGCGATTTTTATTCCAGTGAGCAACTCGTTGAAACTTACGACGCGCTATCAAAAAGCGGTTATTTTTCCAGTATCGACATACGCCCCGCCACTGACAGCAACGGAAAACCTGTTCCCGTCACTATCAAATTACATCCAAAACCTAAGTATCATTACGCCTTTGGTATTGGCTTTGATACCGATATAGGCATTTTAGCGAGTGCCGGTTATCAGGATAATCGCTTAAACCGTTACGGACATTTCTTGACCGCAGATCTTGATATTGCCCCCGTATTATCAACAGCAAATGTGGAATACACGATTCCCTTGGATAATCCGCTGACCGAGACATTCAGCGTCGGTGCTGGTTTAAAACGTGAAGATAACGATAGTTTTAAATCACTTTCCGCAAAACTATCGGGACGCTATAAATACACTTTTGACAGCGGTTGGAAACAAACGCTGTTTCTCGATTATAGCTATGAAGATTATCAAACGGGTAGTGACCCGCGCGGTCAAACCTTATTATTAGTGCCGGGTGGCAATTGGCTTTATTCAGTCGCTGATAATCCATTGCGTCCGACTAAAGGTTATCGGCTTAAATTTGATGTGGGCGGTAGTTATAAAAGCCCGTTATCGGATGTCAGTTTTGCTCAAGGTTCACTGTCGGCAACGTGGATACACGCTTTACCGTGGAGCAGCGGAAAATTTATCGGACGCACCGAACTGGGCGCGACGGCAACCAATAATTTTGACAAATTACCCACTACTTACCGCTTCTATGCTGGCGGTATCAACAGCGTACGCGGTTATACCTATAAAGAATTAGGTCCGAAAGATGCGCAGGGTAATGTGATAGGCGGGCAGTATTTAGCCGTATTCAGCACCGAATACGAACACGCCATTTTTGATGATTGGGGTGTTGCCGCGTTTATTGATGCGGGCAATGCGTTTAATGAAGTCGGCAATATCAACCTGAAAACAGGTGCGGGCTTGGGGGCGCGTTGGTATTCACCGTTTGGTCCTGTGCGTGTTGATGTTGCCATACCATTATCGCCTGCTGATTCAGCGTTTCAAATCCATTTCTCCGCAGGGGCAAGACTATGAAAAAACGCCTGCTGCTGATTGCTTTAACCCTCTTGCTGTTCATCCCGATTGCCTTATTCAGTCTGATGAACAGCCAAGCAGGAACGCGCTGGTTATTGCATACCTTATTACCACCAGAAGCCACGATACAAACCATTCAAGGCAGCTTGTTAGATAGCCTTGAATTAACCGATGTGCATTATCAAAGTCCTACCCAAACCATTGACCTGAAACAATTGAAATTTGTCTGGCAGCCGCACAAACTGTGGACAGGCACACTAAAAATTATGGATGTGACGCTGGACGGGGTCAACGTCAGTTTGAGTGAGGCTAAACAGCCAGAAGAAGAGCAACCCAGTACCTTTGATTTTAACGCCCCGTTAGCGTTACCGATTGATGTGATGGTGGAAAATTTCCTGCTCACCAATGTGCGGTTTCAACAAGGTACAACTCTGCAAACGGTCGAAAAACTCCAGCTGATTGCTAAAACCGAACACGGGCAACTGCTGATTCAAACACTCGCCATTGATGCCAAGCCGCTTGCCGCAAGCCTGCACGGGCAAGTAGCCTTAGGCAAAGGTTTTGCGTTTAAGCTCAACACCGATTGGAAACTGAACGCCGACCAACAAGGCAACTGGCAGGCAAGTACCATACTCAGTGGCGATACCAAAAAAATCACCATAGATAACCAAATCGGCACACCTTTTACCATCGCTTTGCAAGGTACAGTCGATAATCCCTTGAAAGACCCGTACATCAACGCACGCATTGATTGGCAAGGCGTAAAATATCCCATCACAGGCGACAAGCCGCAAATACAAAGTGACAAAGGTCGTATTGAGTTTATCGGTTTATTAAGTGATTACCAACTCAAGCTAAACGCCGCATTAAGCCAAGCCTATTTACCAGAAGCCAGTTTAGTATTGAACAGCAAAGGCAGTTTAGACGCGCTCACGATAGAAAAACTGGAGCTGAAATCCACCACAGGCATCTTCAATCTAGGCGGACACATTGCGTGGAAAGATAAAACGGCGTTCGACATTACCGCCACAGGGCAGAATTTTAATCCCGCTATTATCATGCCCGACATGGCGGGTAACTTATCGTTTGACAGTCATTTTAAAGGCGAGATGACAGACAAATTACAGCTCGATGTGGCTATCAATAAACTGGCAGGGCAGTTGCGCGGCTATCCGGTCAGTGCTGATGGTAAATTGCTGTTAGTCGGCGACCAACTCACCGTAGACGCACTTGCTATCAAATCGGGCAAAAATATCATCGAAGTCAACGGCATCTTAGGCGAGCAACAAGCCATGCTGACTCTCGTCGTTGATACCCCACAACTCAATGCCTTATGGCCAACTTTAGGCGGACGCTTCAAAGCGCAAGGCAGTGTACAAGGTGCGTGGCAAAATCCAGCGGTCAAATTGCAAGCCAACGGGCAGAGTGTGCGCTTTGCCGAACACAGCGTGGAACAGCTTAACATCGACATAGACTATGATCCCGCCGCACAAAAAACCTCACAGTTAGCCGTCATCGCCAACCGCATTAACACTGGCGCGACGCACATCGCCAAACTGCTGATTGAGGGACAAGGCTCACTCGCACAACACAGCGTTAAAACCGAAGTCAGTTCACAATACGGCGATGTGTCGCTACTTCTCACAGGTGGACTAAAAGCCGAGAACTGGCAGGGTGCGTTAGCGGCACTCAACATCAATTCTAAAGACGCAGGTGTCTGGCAGTTAAAAAATGCCATGAATATCCGTACCACCAAGCATGACAAAGGCGTAGATGTGGTAACCGACCAAGGCTGTTTAGTGCAACAGCACGCCTCGCTCTGTGTGCAAGGCGCGACCTCAGCTAATGGGGATTTTGCAGGGCAAGTCAACATAGCTGATTTACCCAGCGCATTGATTCAAGCGCAATTACCGCCCGATATAAAAGTAAACACGGCATTAAATGCCGATGCCAACGTACAGCAGAAAAATGGTGTCTTAACAGGGCAATATCAAGTCAATACCACACCTGTCAAGGTATCGGTACAGGATAAAGAGCTACACTTGGGCGCGTCTTCCGTATCGGGCAAACTCAACGGCACACAGGTTTTTGCTGATATTGATTTAGCTTTGTTGGCACAAGACGCAATACGCGGCAAAATCCAGCTGGATACGGGCAAAAGCCAAGCCTTATCAGGTCAAATAGTGGCTTCCGTGGTTGAATTTGCTGCGTTAAAACCCTTTGTGCCGCAATTATCCGACCTGAAAGGGCAACTGAAAGCCGATATAAAATTAGCTGGTTCAATCACCAAACCTGCGATTAACGGCAACATAGACCTGAATAATGGCAAAGTAGCCATTGCCGAATCTGGGCTGACCATCAATGACATCAACCTGCACGCCCTCGCTTCAGGCAGTAATAGCATACAGACCACGATACAAGGTTCGCTATCGCCCAGCTTATCAATAAAACCCAACAGCCCCGACCAAGTGCAGTTCAGCACGCGCATTAATCTCAATGCCGATTTACAACAAGCCGACACGCTGACAGGGAATTATCAAATAGATATGCCACCATCGACCATTAATCTGGCACATAGCAAACTGCCGTTAGGCGCGTCCTCACTCACAGGAAAACTAACCGCCAATCGCTTGTTTGCGGAACTGAAACTCGCGCTCATTAAACAAGATTATTTACACGCCCAAGTTGAACTCGCGACCGATGCCAGCAAAACCTTATCAGGGCAAATTTCCGCCTCCATGCTGGAATTTGCCGCTTTAAATCCCTTGATTCCGCAAGTCGCCAACCTAAAAGGGCAACTCAAAGCCAACGTCAATCTGGGCGGCACCAGCGAAAAACCGACCGCTAACGGCTTGGTCAATGTTAGCGGCGGCGAGGTGGATATAAATGATGCAGGACTGAAACTACGCGCTATCAATGTCCAAGCCTTAGCCGCTGCGGAACACATTCAACTCAAAGGTTCAGCAAAATCAGGCGAAGGACAGCTTAAACTCGACGGCGTTTTTGATTTAGCAACCCAAGCTTTGGATATGCTGATAACAGGTGATAATTTTGAAGTCGCCAAACTGCCCGAAGCCGAAGTGGCTATTTCGCCGCAGTTAAAAGTCGCGTTTGCCAAAGCGCAGGGCAAAATAACGGGCAAACTCGCCATACCCAAAGCCATTATTCAATTAAAACAAATTCCTGAAAGCGCGGTTGCAGTCAGTCAAGATGAAGTCATTTTAGGTGAAACCGACCTGCAAGAAGCCATTAAACCCACTGCCACCAACATTGATGCCGATATAAACATCGAACTGGGTAAAAACGTCAATTTTTCAGGCATGGGTTTTAAAACCGACCTGCAAGGTAAATTACAGCTGAGCAAAACAGGCGACAAAACCGCCATGTACGGCGATGTCAACCTGAAAAACGGTCGATACAAAAGCTATGGGCAGGATTTAACCGTGCGCAAAGGTCAATTTGTATTTAATGGTTCACCTGAAAATCCCAATCTCAATGTTGAAGCCATACGCCTCTCCAACGATAAAAAAATCACCGCCGTGCTGAACGTCACAGGCACCCCAGACAGACTGAAAACCCGCATTTATAGCGAACCGACCGCACTGCCAGAAACCGAAGCACTGGCTTATCTGATTGCAGGCAAACCGCTCAACCAAGCCAGCAAAGCAGAAGGCAATATGATAGCGGGCGCGGCTCTGTCTTACGGTGCAGGGCAAGCGTCTTGGTTGACCGAAAAACTAGGTCTTGATGAATTTGAAGTACAGGAAGGCAAAACCCTGCAAAGCACCCTGCTTGCTGTTGGGCAATACCTCACCCCCGATTTTTATGTCGGTGCCAAAGTCGGCATTTTTAACAAACAGGTCGCCTTGGTGCTGAAACGCAAACTGACCGATCATTTGAATGTTGAAACCCAGACGGGCGAATCACAACGGATTAAACTGAATTATGAAATTGATACCGATTAACTTAGAGTATGTATTCTCTCGTTCCCACGCGCCGCGTGGGAATGCAGTAACGGCGCGCCGCGCCCCGCTTTTAAACCACATCGCAGACGCGGTGAAAAGAGTATTCCAACTCAGCGCGTGGAAACGAATAAACCCAATTCTACCACTCGCATTATGCCTGTTGTCCTGCCAACCCACCGCAGCCACCGAATCAAAGTTCAACGATTTTCCGCATACCATTTTATGGGCATGGGAACGCCCCGAAGACCTGCGGTTTTTAAACCCCAAACAAGTTGCCGTCGCCTTTTTAGCGCAAACCCTGACCTTAACAGGCGAAGGTGTTAATGCCAAACCAAGGCAACAACCGCTTAAAGTCGCTCCTGAAACCAAACTCATCGCGGTAACGCGCATCGAAACCGACCAATTTCCTGCGTTATCCAAAACCCAGCAAGATGAAATCGTCCGTCTGGTAGTAAACACGCTAACCCTGAAAAACGTTTCCGCCCTGCAAATCGACTTCGATGCCAAAGTCTCACAACGCGGCTTTTACCGTGAACTCCTCACCGAATTACGCACCAAAATCCCCGCCACCCTACCGCTGTCCATCACCGCCTTAGCCTCATTTTGCCTCAGCGACGCGTGGATAAAAGACCTCCCTGTCGATGAAGCCATCCCGATGATTTTCCGCATGGGTGCAGATAATCACAAAGTCAAAAACCTGTTAAAAAACGGCACCGATTTTTCCATCCCGCTCTGTCAACAAAGCGTCGGCATCGCCACCGACGAACCCTTAACCATGAGTTTCGATAAAGCACGGCGCGTATATGTTTTCAAAGGCTCGGCGGCAGGGTGGACGAGCGCGGATGTTGATAAATTGCTGAATATATCATTTTAAATTATTTCTTATGAGGTAAACTACAATCGCATAAATTTTGCAAGCGGATTAAATAACAATGAGGTGTATATGGCTCAAGTTTTACAAAAAGGCGCGAATGTATCATTAACAAAAATGGTTCCAAATTGTAATGAAATAACAATCGTTGTTAAATGGCTTAAAAAACCAAATGACGAAACAGAGTTCGATATTGATGCCAGTGCTTTTATGCTGGCTCATAATGATAAAATTAGAGGTGATGAAGATTTTATTTTTTATAATCAGCCTAAATCATCTGACAACGCTATCGAGTTAATCAGCTCTCAAGAATCCAATAGTCAAATTTTTAAAGTAGCATTGAACTATATTCCAATTGATATTAATAAAATTCCAATTGCTTTAACGTTGCATGAAGCAAAGGAGCGGGAGCAAAATTTTGGATTGTTAGAAGAAGTCATCATTGAAATATTAAGTGCTAATGAAACAGAATTGGTTTCTTATGTTTTACAAAGTGCTGATATTGAAACCGCGCTTATTTTATGTGAACTATATCGTTATAACGGGGAATGGAAGTTTAAAGCCATAGGTCAAGGCTATGTCGATGGATTGGAGGTTTTAGCCAGAAACTATGGTGTCGATATAGATTCTGAAAGTGAACCACTTCAAGCTGAAATTCAGTCATCTTTGCCTAAAGACCCAATAATAATTAAATATATTGAAGAAATTAAACCTCATATAGAAAAGTTTAGAGATAAAGCAACAATAGCTCGGAGTAAAAATCTTAATGAGGCAGAAACCCGCAAAGAAATTATTGATGGTGTTTTACAAAATATATTAGGTTATCAATCTTATAATATTGAAGCAGAACAAAAAATTCCTAAGCAAAAATTAATAGTAGATTATTTAATTACCTTGAAAGACAAAGCGGTAATGGTTGTAGAAGCTAAAAAAATAAACCAAATTTTAGGGGAAAAACATATTTCTCAAGCCGTAGCTTATGCTTATCATCTAAAAATCGACTTTACCTTATTAACTAATGGTGTTGATTGGCAACTGTATTATGTGCAACCTAAAAAATATAAGAAATATACATCTCGCCTTGTTTTTTCAATCAATTTATTAGATTTTGATGATAAGGTTTTAGAAAAATTATTTTCAATTTCTCGAAATGGCATTGCAAAAGAAAAAAGTTTTGAGGTAATAAAATCGAAAATAACGGCTTTAGAGACAATACATTATGATGTTCTTTTTTCGGATGAAATAATAGAAAATATGGTCAGCATTATCAATAAAAAAAATCCAGAATACCATGTGACTCACAATGAAGTACGCAATGTTATGGAGAGTAATAAATTAGGCTGGTTGAATTAAAAAAGTATTTTAAAAGGTGGGCAAAAATCCTGCTCACCTTTTAATAACCGCGACTTAATTATTCAGTGCGGCTTTCAATGCTTCCTCAAGCGTTGCATACTGAAAACGATAACCTAATGCCTGTACGTTGGTGGGTAATGCGCGTTGTCCGCCGAGTAATAATTCTGCTCTTTCACCCAGCATCAGCTTCAATAAAAATGCGGGGGCGACAAACAGGGCAGGGCGGTGTAAAGCGTGAGCTAGGGTGTTGGTGAATTGTTGGTTGGTGACGGGTTCGGGGGCGGTCATGTTATACGCGCCGACGGCTTGGGGGTTTTCCAGCAGTAATAAAACGATGTCAACGTAGTCATCAATATGTATCCAGCTCATCCATTGTTGTCCGTTACCGAGTTGTGCGGCTAAGCCCAGTTTAAAGGCAGGTAGCATTCTGCCCAATAAACCACCTGTTGCATCCAGCACCAAGCCTGTGCGTAATAAGCAGACTCTCACGCCAGCGTCAGCGGCGGTTTGTGCGGCGTTTTCCCACGCGCTACATAGGTGTGCGCCAAAATCGCCGCCCGCAGGGTGCGATTCATCGAGGACGTTATCCCCGCCATCACCATAAAATCCTGTTGCTGAGCCGCTTAATAACACGCTGGGTTTGCGGTTGGCATTGCTGATATGTTGCACCAGTTTTTCTGTCAGGCTGACGCGGCTTTGCCATAGACGTTGTTTGCGTTCGTCTGTCCAGCGTGCATCTACAATGGGTTCACCCGCTAAATTAATCACGGCATCAAATACGATGTCAGGTGTCCATTCGTCGAGTGTTGCCATTGCCTGCACCGACGCGCCGCATTTTGTTGTTACGCTGTCAGGTGAGCGGCTTAATACCGTCAGTTCATAGCCTTTTGTCAGTAAAGCCGCACACAGTTTGCGCCCGATTAAACCTGTACCACCTGTGATGAGAATTTTCATGTGCTGAACCTCTTTGTAATATGTGGGTATGAATGCGTGTCTGCATGGGAAAGATGGGGCGTTTCTGCTATCTTTATGCGTTCGTTCACGCTTGGTCGCTTTATACGGCGGCGAGTTTATTTTCTCATTTACTATTTTTGCAATGATGTCACTTACTATATTCCTAGAATCAATCCGCAACAACACAGCTGTCAGTTTTAATGACACTATCGCTGTGATTACTGAACATTATCATTATCAACCGACGCAATTCAGCAATGGTTTAGCTGAACAGGCATTGATAAGTGCCGCTGGGACGAATGAAGGGTCGTGTAAAATTTTTGCTTTTGCGCAGATACATCAGCTCACCGAACAGCAAACTTTAAATCTGTTCGGTGATTATTACCGTGTGGATGTGTTGAATGATCCTGATGGTTCAGGTCATCAAAATATCAGGAATTTTATGCGTGATGGTTGGGCAGGTATTGCGTTTAACGGTACGCCATTAACCGCTAAATAAAGTGCTTTAGCCGTTGTTGTGCTTCGGTGAGTGGAAAATAATCCACTTCCGCAGCACCCGCACAACGCCCGTCCTGTTCATAATCAAACGGATTATCCAAGTCGCGTATCAGGCGAATCATGTAAATGTAAATCAGGGAAATAGAGCCGATCACCAGATATTGCGCGATGGGATTTTTAAAATTGGCAAATATCAATAAGCCCAGTGTGATGGTGACAAATACTTCTAACAGTGCGTAACCCGTGGTAATAAAATCAGTACGGCGAATCACATCGACACGGGTGATGCTGCGCCGTAGCGCGTCTACATTTTTCAATACATTATTTTTAAACGTGGGTGATGAGCCAGAAAACGCCATAATGGCCTGTAAAGCGGCATAGCTGTTTTCCGCATTTTCTTTGTTGAACAGCCAATTAATCACGGCGGTATGCAGCGTGGCATTTATTTGTTTGAGCTTGGCAAAATCAGTTTTTTTGAGATTAAAACTGTCCGCCTGAATGCAGTCGTCAATGGCTTGTAAGGCACAGGCAAGTTCAGCGGGTAGTCTTTCGCCTTCTTTATAATCCGCCATAATCCCCGCCATCATAAAACCGATGACTAACGCGGTAGCGGTGATAATGGGCGCGGTATCAGAAAATTCCAGTAAACTTGGAATGGTTAAAACCTGTACGCGGGTATAAGTGAACAGCAAAATGACCAGCACAAAAGGCAGTGTTGTCAGCATCAATTTCCATTTAATCATGATGAGTATTTTTGAATGCAGGGTGAAAAGAGGGTGCTAATTATAACGATTAAATAAAAATTTTTATCAGTCATTTTCTACGCTGTTCATCCATGCCATTTAGTTACTTACGCGGTGTTGACTAGGTGTTAAACTTAATCTATTAAAAATAACTTTTTCACCGAAAATAACAATCTGTCTGTTGTTATTTGTATTGCTTGGAGCAAAAATAATGCGATTAAAATATCCAATAACTCCGCTTGGTTCTATTATTATAGGCGGGTTAATGGTCAGTATCAATGTACACGCTACCACCCCTACTTCTGATTTTCAGACATGGGTACCCGTCAATATCAATGTCAAATTTACAGAACACCTGCGCGGTTTTTTAGAATTTCAGCAACGTATCGGCAATGATAATTCCTATTTAACCAGCACAATGATGAGACCTGCATTAGGCTGGGCGATGAATGAAAAAGCGACGTTATGGGCTGGTTATTTAATGTCAGTTGATTCCACCAGTCCCAGTTCTAATCACTATCTTATTGAAAATCGTGCATTTCAGGGGTTCAGCTGGCGGGATACCGCGAATGAAAAACAGTTTATCTGGGAAGTGCGCAACCGCTTGGAAGAACGTTTTTTACCGCGTAATTCGGATCCCAGTATTCGCTGGCGTACCCGAATTCGCGTGGAGCAGTTAATTCCTGATCATTCAGCGTGGTCGGTTATTGCCTCCGATGAGATTTTTTTCAACCTCAACGACAATGCCCATAACGCGCAATTACAAGCAGGCGCACAACAAAACCGCGCCTATCTGGGTTTTGGTTATCGTTTCGCCCCTGAGTTTCAGATTGAAACAGGCTTTTTATATCAACACGTCTGGAGAAAAGCCCCGTCAGGCGATCAAAATAATAAAGTATGGATGACGAATTTTAATCTTAATTTCTAGCATTGTTGTCAATACATTATCAATGCAAAAGGTGGAGTCATGAAGCTGGAGTTACAACGCTCGTATCGCAAGAAACTGATAACCAGCGGTCTTGTTTATATTAATGGCGAAGAACAGGAAGTGTCTGTTATCAACCTGTCCATGACGGGCGCACTGGTGCAGTTAAACTGCACAGCGATGGCTGAGAGTCTTGTTAATGAGGCGTTGGTGTCGAAAATAATTGATTTTTATCTGCCAAAATTGCGCTTGGCGGGTACTGCCGAAGTGATGAGGGTGCATGGCAGCGGACGTGCTAATTCATTCGCGCTAAAATTTAAAGAGATTAGCTACAACATTGATAACCTGTTATATCAGCGGAAAGTGTATCGAAAAAATATGTCGGTGGACGGGAAAATTGTACTCAATAATAAATACTATGATTTTCAGAGTATCAACGTATCAGTTGACGGCTTAATGATTCAGCTGGCGGAAACGGTGATTATTGCCAAAGGTATCCGCACGGCGTTTGAATTTAACCAGTTGAATTTAAAAGGCGAAGCACAAGTGGTATGGATGGATATTGATAGCGGCGGTAAAACCGTGGTCGGTTTGAAATATATCAATATGAACACTGATAACATCACAGGTATTCCGCGTTTTGCTTGCTGACACGCTATTTGCTATCACTGGCAAATAGCGTATCTGAACGTTTTATTGTGTCTTAACTTGCAACCGATAACGTCGATCACACGCTGCACACAAGCCGCCGACCGCCATAAAAATCGCCCCCAGCCATATCCAGCGGATGAACGATTTATAATAAATCCGTAAACTCCACGCGCCGTTTTTGCCTAATGGCTCGCCGATAGCGACGAATAAATCCCGAAACAAACCCGCATCAATCGCCGCTTCGGTCATCGGCATGGTCTGCACTTTATACACCCGTTTTTGCGGTTCAAGTTGCGCCACTTGTTCACCGTTATGTGACACCGTGACAAACGCCTGTTGAGCGACATAATTCACACCGTCGGTTTCTTTAACACCATGAAACTGAAATACATAACCTGACAATTCCACGCTTTCCTCAGGCGCAAGGCGTATATCTTTTTCCACGCTATACACCGAGGTGAGCGTGATGCCGATAACAAATACCGCGATGCCTAAGTGGGCGATAGTCATCCCATAAAAGCCAGAGGGAATACTGGCGAGTCGTTGCCATGAAAAACCCTGATTACCTACGCGGTCTACCAACGACAATGCGGTGATAGCGGTTGTCCATAATGCCAGCGTAATACCCAACACCGCCGCCCACGAATAAAACGGCATCAATAACGGCACTAACAAACCGCCCGTTATACAAGCACCCGCCAACCAGCGCACCCGCACAGCCAACGCCTGAATGCTGTCTTTTTTCCAGCGCAATAACATCCCGATACCGACGGCGATGGCTAACGGAGCCATCAGGGGAATAAATACCGCATTAAAATACGGAGGGCCGACAGAAATTTTACCCAAGCCTAAGGCATCAATCACCAGCGGATACAGTGTGCCTAATAAAATACTTGCCGCTGTGACCACTAACAGCACGTTATTCAACAAAATCACCGATTCTTTCGAGACCAGCTCAAATGTGGCACTGCTTTTCACGAATGGTGCGCGTATCGCATACAACAATAACGAACCACCGACAACCACCGCCAAAAATACCAAAATAAACAAGCCGCGTGTCGGATCACTGGCAAAGGCATGAACCGAGGTTAATACGCCCGAACGCACTAAAAACGTGCCTAATAAACTCAAGGAAAACGCAAAAATCGCCAGTAATACCGTCCATGTTTTAAACACGCCGCGTTTTTCCGTTGCCGCGAGTGAATGCAGTAACGCCGTACCGACCAACCACGGCATAAACGACGCATTTTCGACAGGATCCCAAAACCACCAGCCGCCCCAGCCGAGTTCGTAATACGCCCACCAACTGCCCAACGCGATACCCAGCGTTAAAAACATCCACGCCATATTTGTCCACGGACGTGACCATCTTGCCCACGCTGCATCCAAACGCCCTTCCAACAACGCGGCAATGGCAAACGCAAAAGCGACCGAAAAACCGACATAACCCATGTATAACATCGGCGGATGTATTGCCAACCCCACGTCCTGTAATAACGGATTCAAATCCCGCCCTTCTAACGGTGCGGGAAACAGGCGTTCAAACGGATTGGAAGTAAATAATAAAAATAACAAAAAGCCGATAGACACCAAACCCATCACGCCCAACACCCGCGCCACGGTGGCTTCTGGAATGTTTTTACTAAAGCGTGCGACTAACCCCGTCCAGACGGTCAGCACCAAGCCCCACAATAATAATGAACCTTCATGCGCTCCCCATACTCCCGAAATCAGGTAGATAGTAGGCAAGGCGGTGTTGGAATTAGTCGCAATATATTTCACGGAAAAATCGTGGGTCAAACAGCTGTAGGTTAAACAGCCGTAAGACAATGCCATAAATAACAGTTGCGCATACGCGGCAGGTCGGGCAACGGCAATCCACCCCGCCAGTCCGCGAAACGCGCCCGCAATAGGCACGATGCCCAACACCAGTGCCATGCACAAAGTGAGTATGAGCGAAAAATGTCCAAGTTCAGCAATCATGTTAAATTCCAGTGTGACAGGTTGTTTGGTGTGTGCTTATCAGTGCGTAGGCACGAAACCCAATAGCGTAGCGTATTTTGCTAAACAAAACTGATTTTTTTGGCTAGGTAATCATGACTGCCAGTCGATTCAAAAAAATTTGTCCACGAAAGACACGAAAAGCACGAAAAAGAGTAAGCCATAATGAGATAACCGTTGGTAATGAGTCAAACCTGTGTTTTTGAAAGGCTCTGTCTGTATTTATTGGGTGCTTGAACTGCCCATTATTCGGAGTTCAGTCGGCACAAAACAGCCAGAACGTGTTTTGGATTCCGCATAACAGATGTTGATTTTTTGGTGTCTTTCGTGCTTTTCGTGGACGATGGCTTTTTCATGCGTAACATCAGTTAAGACGATGTAAAACGCCTTGTTCCATACGATAAACGCTATCCACCAATTCCAAGCCAACAGGGCGATGCGTCACCATCACCAGCGTTTTATGTTGCGCAAAACTGGCTAACGCGGTTAATACGTCGCGTTCGGTGTCGGCATCCAAGCCTTCGGTAGGTTCATCTAATAACAAGATGGGCGGATTTTTCAGGTGTAAACGCGCCAAGGCAATACGGCGCGCTTCACCGCCTGAAATTGTTGCGCCACTTTCACCGACCCAAGTATTGATACCATCAGGCAAACGTCCGATAAACTGCGTGAGTCCTGCAAATTTTACGGCGGCGTTGAGTTCGTTTTGCGTCGCGTCGCGTTTAGCGATTAACAAATTATCTTTAATAGTGGCGGCAAATAATTGACTGCGTTGTGATAACACGCCAATACAACTCAATAATTCATCGTGATTGAGCTGATTAATCGCCACATTGCCCAACAAAATTTTACCGTGTTGCGGGTCGTAATGACGGGTTAATAAGTGCAACAGCGTGGTTTTACCTGAGCCACTCGCGCCGATAATGGCGATTTTTGCACCGTGCGGTAGGCTTAGAGTGAGGTTTTTTAATACTAACTGTTCTGAATATCCAAAGCTCACCTCATGGAAGTGTAAATCATAGTGTTCAGGTAAAGTGTGCGGTGAATCAGCAAGCGTAATAGTGGGTGTCAAGGTTGCCAGATGACGCACGCGCTGTGCGGCGGCTTGGGTTTTGCCCAGCATTTGTATGGCTTGCGGCAACGGTTGCACCAGTTCAAACGCGGCAAGCACACAAAATACCACGATAGCAATATCCGCACCTGATAATGCGCCGTCTTGATAGCCCAGTGCGACCAGAATGAGCGCGAGCAATAACGCCAGTTGTGATAGTAATAGTGTGAGCGCGGAGGACAGGGCGGTTAAACGCTTATTATCGGCTTCGGTATCTATCAAGCGTTCTGAATTTTGTGCAAACGCCTCACTAAAACGCGGATAGGCTTGATTCGCCAGTAAATCGGTCATGCCTTGTAGCATTTCCAATTGCCGCAAACGCAAACTTGCCGCTAAGGTGACGACGTTTTCCGCGCCGTCTGTGCCTAATTTATTGAATAGCCAAGGAATGGCGACCGCCGCGATAAGCAATAACACGCCCGTGCTGAGACTGATAAACGGATTGTATGGATACAAAAATACCGTAACCCCAGTAACGCCAATCGCGGCAACTACTATGGGTGCAAGCAAACGCAAATACAGCGCGTCCAAGGCATCAATATCAGCCGTCATGCGGGTTAATAAATCGCCACTGCGTGCTTCGGATAAACGCCCTAAAGCTAACGGAATCAATTGGGCAAAAAACCACACGCGGATTTCAGTCAACACACGAAACGTGGCTTCATGCGTCACCAAGCGTTCACCATATCGCCCCAATGTGCGGGTTATCGCCAACGCGCGGATTTGTGCGGCGGGGAGCATAAAATTAAACAGCAACACATCACCGCCTAAACCTGCAATCGCAGACGCGCTGATAAACCAGCCTGACAACGTGAGCAACGCGACAGCGGCAAATGCGGTTAATAATGCCAACACGATACCGCCCGCTAACCATAAACGATGCGGTTTGAATAAGCGCAAGAAAAACGTTAAATCATTCATGATACTAAACGTCCGTGTTGCAACATGATTTTTCTGTCCATGCCTTGTATGACTTCATCATCATGACTGGAAATAATGACAGTTTTGTCGTTAAACAACTGCGCAATCATCGCTAATAATTGTGTTTTAGTGACTTTATCCAGATTGGCGGTTGGTTCATCCAGCACAATAATCTCGGCATTTTTTAGAAAAGCCCGCGCCACTGCGATACGTTGCACCTGTCCGCCTGATAACCCATAACCGCGTTCACCGACCAGCGTTTGTAAGCCTTGAGGCAGTTGGTCGCTGAATTGGGTGACACCAGCGGCGTGTGCGGCGGCATTAATTTGTTCAGTGGTGGCGTTCGCATTTGCTAGAGCAATGTTATCGGCAATACTGCCGTAAAAAATATACGCATTCTGCCCGACGTACGCCATAGTTTGCGTGGCATTGTCACGGTTTAGCGTTTGCCCGTTCAGCCATAGATTGCCTGCGCTGACGGTTTCAAAACCGAGCAGTAAATTTAACAGTGTGGTTTTACCTGCACCTGACGCACCGACTAAGGCGATTTTTTCGCCTTGGTGGATGTGCAGGTTAATGTCGCTTAGCACTTGCCGCTGGTCGTAGGATTTACTAACGTTATTAAATTCGAGCGTAGGTTGGGGAGAGGCACGAACCCCAATATTTACGCTGTGCCGCTCATTTCCGTTGGGGTTCGCAAGCTCACCCCAACCTACGTTTTGTTCCAAGATTGCCAGAATCGCATCTGCCGCACCCAATGCCGCCGCACGGTCATGATAAAAAATCGCCAATTGCCGCAGTGGCAGAAAAAATTCGGGGGCTAACAGCAACACGAACAAGGCGATTTTAAAACTGACAGCTGGCGCGAAAGTAAAATGAATCTGCCCCAATAAACTTAAGCCCACATAGACAGCAACTAACGCCACCGCCACCGCGCTGAAAAATTCCAATACCGCAGAGGATAAAAACGCAATGCGTAACACGCTCATGGTTTTTTCCCGAAAATCATCGGCACTGCGGTGAATTGCGGTTAATTCAGCTTCGGCTTGTCCAAAGAGTTTTAAGGTGGCTAAGCCTTGCAAGCGGTCTAAAAAGTAGCCGCTCATGCGGGTTAAGGCTAAAAATTGATTGCGTTGTGTGGAAGCTGCGCCCATACCGATGAGTGCCATAAATAACGGAATCAACGGCGCGGTGACTAACAGGATTAAACCGACCAGCCAATTCACAGGCATAACGACGGCAAGCATGATGAATGGCAACACGCCGACGATGTACTGTTGCGGCAGGTAGCGGGAAAAGTACAACGCCAATGCGTCCACTTGTTCCAAACTAACCGCCGCTAACGCGCCGCTTTGTTGCTGTTTCAGTGCCGCTGGGTTTAAGGCGAACGTATCGGTGAGTTGTCGTCTTATGTCGGTGCGAACTTTCGCCCCTGCGTTAAAACCTGCGATTTGTTGGGCGTAAACGCAGATACTGCGCAATAAGAAGATAGCTATTAAGCTAGCTAAAACAGGGGTTAGTTGCGTTGCGTATGACTGCCAGTCCTTTAAAGGACTGGCAGTCATTAAATCAGCATCAATAATGAAAGTAGATAAAATACTCGCCAATAACGCTGCTTGCACTATCACCGCCACGCCGTTAATAATTCCTGCCAATGCGGCGAATACAATCGGTTTGCGGACGGTTTTGCTTTGAGCTTTTAACCACTGCGCACAGGTTTTTTCACGGGTGCGGTGTTGGTCGAAATAGCGTTGGTTGTCGGTTTCGGACATGGCTCTGGATGTTATTAAAAAACCTGCGAGGTTTTAAAAACCTCGCAGGTTTAGAGGGCGAGAGATTTACAGTTTAGGGTCTGTTGTATCTGTATCATCGGGGTGACCATAATGTTTTGACACATACGATAGCAAGCCGATGGAAAAGCTTAAAATAGCAATTGCCACTGTAATACTGATGAGTAAGTACAGATGAAAATTATCGTTTACTTTCTGTATATCTATCACTAAATGTCGTGATAGCGCGGTGATAGCAATACAAATCAAAAACTGTACGGGTAAGCGATGGGTCTTGAAATAAATGCCAACCATCGAACTTAATTCCAGATAAATAAATAACAGTAAAATGTCTTCCAAGTTAATATCGCCTGACCGTATTATGTCAATATAGTCATGTGCGGCTGACCAGACGATAGTTGCACCGATAATAAATAAGGCGATGTAGTGAAAGAGATTTACTAAATAATTACCTAGTTTTTGGACGTTTTGCAGTAGGTCATTCATTACATTTTGGTTTTAGTCAGCACGGAACACAGTAAATATTTTACCAATGTTTTGTTATTCTGTTCCATTTATACAAAACAGTGGCGAATAGATTATAAGAAACAGTACCTGTTTGACGGATAATGGGTAAGCTGAAAACGGTCGCTTTCCAATGTTCTGTTGGTGAATTGTGCCAAATCTCCAAAAAAGCCTCAAAACCAATCAGAATGTTACCTTCGGCATTGATTATATGCAGCCGCTCACGCACAAACTCAAGTTCAGCCTTGATATTATTAACCAATGCGTTATCGGAATGAACATCTTTCCACTCTATAGGACAGCCATCCATTTTACCTTTTTGTGATTCTATCCCCGCGTTGCAAACTGGGCAGGCTGAGTTGTAATAGACTTCAATTTTTTGTTTATTCACGATAACGCCGTATTTAAGTTAATTGCAAGACTCCATTTTAACAAGCGTGTACTTGTCCGCAAGCCCGACTCACCAATTCATCAACCGTTTGCGTGGCAGGAATATCGGCATTATCGCCCGCATAAGTCACCACGCCAACCGTGACATCAATACTTAAATCATGCGGGGCTTTTATGTCGGTCATAATGTAATTTTTAAACTGCGCGGCGGTCGCTTCGGCGCGTTTTAATGATGCCCCCGGTAAGACGATGAGCAGCACTTGTTCATTCATTCGCGCGGCAATATCCACGCCTTCGCGGATTTCTTCTTTTAAATAATCCACTACATTACGCATGACGGTATCGCTTTCATAATCGACTAATTGATGCTGATTAGTAAATTGTTCCAAGCTCATGGTAATGATAGAAAACGGAAAGCCGTTGCGCCGTGAGTTTTCCACTTTTTCGCGTAAGCGTGTCATCATCACGTCTTTGGTGAATAAGCGCGTTAACGGGTCTAGCGGAATGTGTTCTTTTTCAAAAGTTTCCTGAGCTTCAAAACGCAGAATATGCAAAATGCCTAAGGAACACGCCAGTAATAAGCCTAATATCCAAGTAAAATACCACATGAGTGTCTCCTAATAAGCGGTGTGATCGTTGTTTTGAATATGTGCGAGGGTGATTTTGCCCGACAACACGCGAAATACCCAGCTGGTGTACACGATAACTATCGGCAAGAAAATCAGCGTTACCCAAAACATAATCGTTAAAGTGGTATGGCTGGAACTGGCATCCCAGACGGTTAAGGAATTATTAATGCTCACACTGGCAGGAATTAAAAAGGGGAACATCGACACGCCTGCGGTCAAAATAATCGCCGTAATGGTGAGCGAGCTACTGACAAACGCCGATTTTAAATACTGCTTTTTGGACAGCATGACAGTCAATACACCCATCATAAATGCCAAGCTGGGTACTAATACCAGCACGGGATAGGTTTGATAATTACGCATCCATAAACCAGCGGCTTTTTCCACCACTTTGTTTAACGGATTGGAAGGCGCGTCATGCAATAGGGTTGAGGTAATCGCATAACCATCAACATGAGTAATCCACACACCTGCCAACGCAAAAATAACCAGCGTGGCAATAGCAAATATCATCACCGCTGTTTGGCAGCGTTGTTGAATCTCGCCCTCGGTTCTGAGTTGTAAATACACCGCGCCGTGCATGACAATCATCGCGACACTGACCAAACCTGAAACTATCGCAAACGGATTCAGCAAGCCCCAAAAACTGCCGTCATAAAATATGCGCATATCATTATCAAAATGAAACGGTACGCCTTGCAATAAATTACCGAAGGCGACACCAAAAATCAGCGCGGGTACAAAACCGCCGACAAATAAGGCTTTATCCCAGTTACCGCGCCATTTTTCGCTGGGTAATTTACTGCGATAATCAAAACCAACAGGGCGAATTATCAAGGCAAACAAGGTTAATAACAAAGCCAGATAAAAGCCCGAAAACGCCACTGCATAAGCCATCGGCCACGCGGCAAATAACGCACCGCCAGCGGTGATAAACCACACTTGATTGCCTTCCCACGTCGCGCCCACGGAGTTAATAATCACGCGCCGTTCGGTATCGGTTTTACCCAAAAAGGGTAATAAAATCGCTGTGCCTAAATCAAAGCCGCCCGTGATGGCAAAGCCGATTAATAACACGCCTAAGAATAGCCACCAAATACAGCGTAGAGTTTCATAATCAAACATGATCGGCTCCTTCGATAATTTCAAAATGGTAACGCCCTGTGTGCAGACTGCTAGGGCCTAATTTAATAAATTTCAACATTAAGAACATTTCAATCACCAAAAACAGCGTGTACAAAGCAATAAAGCCCGACAAGCTGATATACAAATCCCATTCGGTCAATGAAGACGCGCTTAAAAAAGTCGGTAATATTTCCGCAATCGTCCACGGTTGCCGTCCAAATTCCGCGACAAACCAGCCCATTTCACAGGCTATCCACGGTAAGGGCATCATGTAAAAACTCCATTTTAATAACAGCGTTTGCCGACAGCGACGTGTGGAACTGGCAAACACCGCCCAAATAAATACGCCTAACATGATGAAACCACAGGCAACCATGATGCGGAATGTCCAAAACAACGGCACGACTCTGGGCATTGAGTATTGTGCGGCTGATTCAATTTGCGCATCGGTGGCATCGGTGACTTTTTCGGTGTAGCGTTTTAACAGCATTCCATAGCCTAAATCTTTTTTATAACGATTAAATTCGGCTATGTGTTCAGGTGTTTTTTCGCCGTTGCGTAATTTTTGTAATAAGCCGTAAGCCTTCATACCTTCACGCACACGCACACGGTTTTTTTCTAAAATTTCCGTTAAACCTGTAATCGGTTCATCAATCGAGCGTGTGCCGATGAGACCCAAGACCCACGGAATTTTTACTGCATAAGCCGTTTCCATTTTATCTTGGTCAGGAAAGCCAATAACAGTAAATGAGGCGGGGGGCGGTTCGGTATGCCATTCGGCTTCAATCGCGGCAAGTTTGGCTTTTTGTACCTCGCCATCGGTGTAACCGCTTTCATCACCTAATACAATGACCGATAAACAGGCGGCTAATCCAAACCCTGCGGCGATGGTATAAGAGCGGCGGGCAAACGCGGCATCACGCCCTTTGAGCATATAGTACGCGCTGATACCCAACACAAACGCGGCGGCGGTGGTATAGCCAGCGGCGACAGTGTGGACGAATTTCACTTGTGCGGAGGGGTTAAAAATCAAATCGCTGAAATGGGTGACTTCCATGCGCATGGTTTCATAATTGAAGTCGGCTCCGACGGGGTTTTGCATCCAACCGTTGGCGACTAAAATCCACAATGCGGATAAATTGGTGCCAAACGCGACCAGCCAAGTGACGATTAAATGCTGCCATTTCGGCAGTTTATCCCAGCCGAAGAAAAACAGACCGACAAAGGTGGCTTCCAAAAAAAACGCCATCAAGCCTTCAATCGCCAGTGGTGCGCCGAACACATCGCCGACATAATGCGAGAAATACGACCAGTTCATACCGAATTCAAATTCCATCGTTAAGCCTGTCGCCACGCCCAACGCGAAATTAATACCAAACAATTTGCCCCAAAATTGGGTCATGTCTTTGTAAATTTCTCGCCCTGTCATTAAATAAGTGGATTCCATAATCGCTAATAAAAACGACAAACCCAAGGTTAATGGCACGAACAAAAAATGATACAAAGACGTGGCGGCAAATTGCCAACGGGATAAATCCACGACTGCTTCTGAAATCATTGCTTTCTCCTGATAAATTTAAAAATCTTTCTTTCGATTAGGCTTAGGCTTTTTCTAGTTCCCACGCGCCAGCATTGTGTGTTTAAAATACAAGAAGACGCTGGAGCGTTGGAACGATATGCTGTTATTTAGTGAGTCCACGCCACTAACCCAACTCTTTAACCGCATCTTCCGTCCGAAAAAATACCTGCCCCGTGAGTTGCCGTAAAAAATCGGTTTTGTGCAATTTGTCCAGCACAGGGCCTTTAGCTTCGGCAATGTTCAGGGTTTTGCCTGCGGCTTGTAACGCCTGATTCAAGCTTTCCAAGGCTTCCAGTGCGGTGGTGTCTATGTCACTGACCGAGGTAAAAATCAGCACAATGTGCTTGGTGTCAGGTTGGCGTTTTAATTCGGTGACTAAAAATTCTTCAATGTAGTTGATGTTGGCAAAGGTCAGGCTTTCATCAATGCGGATTAATAGTAAGTGATGCCATGTTTCCACATGATGACGCTTGATATTGCGGTAATGTTCGGTGTCAGGGACGCGACCGACCACGGCGATATGCGGTTGACTGGTTTTACGCAAATGACTGGCAATAGTCAGCATAATGCCCAGCATGATACCTTCTTCTATGCCTAATACCAGCACCCCAAGTAAGGTAACCACTTCGGCAATACCGTCACCTCGGTCATAAGCCCATGTGTGCAGGATGGTTTTCAGTTTCACCAACGGCGTGATGGCAACCAGAATTATTACCGCTAATGCGGCTTTAGGAATGTTGGTAAACCACGGGCTACAAAACATAACCGCTATGGCTAATAATACGGCGGCAATCAACATTGCCATTTGGGTACGCGCCCCTGCGGTAAAATTGACCATTGTGCGGCTGAAACCGCCCGCGACAGGCATTCCGCCTGATAATGCGGCGGCAATATTGGCGACACCCAAGCCGATGAGTTCTTGATTAGGGATGATTTTTTCGCTGCGTAAATTGGCGGTGACTTTCGCAATGGCGACACTTTCAACGTAGGCGATTAAGGCGATAAAGCCCGCGTAAGGTAATAATAATTGCCCGCGTTGTCCTAGGGAAAAGTTGAGCGCGTTAATGCTTAGCTCAGGAAAACCAGCGGGTACAACGCCGACTACGGCGATGGATTGCCCCTCATTAAGCAGCAGACTCACGACAATTGTCGCGAGTACCACAGTCAATAATGGCCCGCATTTGCTGACAGCAGTAATGATGACTGGTTTTACGCCCATTTTTTTCAAACTCATCGGCAATAACTGACTGAATAATAACAATAAAGCGAATGCACAGATGCTCAGCAAAAGCGTGGTGCTATTAAAACCCTGTAGATAAGTGGTATAGCAAGCAATATCAATGCCGCACGCTGGGGTTTTTAAACCCAGTGTTTGCGGTAACTGATTGCCGATAATCAATAACGCCGCGCCGCTGGTGAATCCTGTTAATACAGGATGGCTGATAAAATTGACCAAGCCGCCCATGCGCAATACCGCCATGAGCAACATGATGATGCCGCTTTCCAGTGATAACACGATGGCACTTTGCACGGGATTACCTAAGGCGGCGATAGCGGGTGCGGTCAAGGCACTGGCAATCATAATTGCGGCAATCGACACGGGCCCGACCGATAGTGTCCGACTGGTACCGAATAAGGCGTACATAATCGGCGGTAAAATACTGGCATACAGCCCCAGTTGCGGCGGCAAACCTGCCAGTATGGAGTAAGCAATGCCTTGAGGAACCAGCAAAATAGCCGTAATAATGCCCGCAAACACATCATCGGTAAAATCCTTGCGCTGGTAAGTTTTTAACCAATCAATGATGGGTAAAAAGCGGCTTAGAGAGTATGTGTTATCAAACATCATCATGAATCACTGCGTAGAATTGAAGGAAAATCGAGCATAAAAGGGCTTATTCGGTGAGTAAAACTGACCGAAGGTGAATGAATGTAAAGGTGTTTGTTCAGGTGCTGGAGGTAGCCGATGGGCTTGGCACACTGTCCAGCATGGCAAGTCCTGCAATCAGGCTCACGGTTGCCAAAATTAAAAACCCCGTACCGAAAAACCACAGGATGATAGGTAAACTGAAAAAGAACGTTCGTATACCGAATGTGTAGTAACTGCCTGCTCGGTTCAAATAGGCGGCGGTTTGCTGATATAAAACGTCATCTGTTGATTGATTGTAGGGCAGATTAATCATGTAGCCAACGTGATTGAAAAAGCGGATTGCCATTGCAAAATAGTAAAAGGCGATTCCAAAAATCAACAGTAACAGCCCCAACTTTACCAGCCACAATTCGCTGGGTGTCTGACAATTGAACATGAACGGATGCAGATTTTGCGTCCATTGCCCGATTTTTTCGCCCAGATTCAATACGCCAATGATTAACAACATGGCGGTGGTCGCCATGAAACTGGCAGCCATTACCGAGTTACGCAAGGTTTGAATGGCAAGAATTTCCTGCTTGCCGCTGCTCATTATCATCATTACCCAGCGTTGTCTTATCATCGCATTGACGGCGTGGACACTGGATTGCGGCAGGCGACGAGTGCGTCTTTTTAAATAGAGGTAATAAAACAGTATCAATAAGCAACTGATAGTAAAGGCAATAAAATCGCAGGGCATTGATGTTTACCTCGTTTCAAACACGCGCAGGGCAGGGAGGTGCAAGGTAAAAGATACAAAGAAGGGGGGGCTTTGACCCTTTTACCTTGCTAACCTTTAATCTTTATCGACAAATTTTTCCGCATAACTGGCTAAATGCGGAATATCGAAGCGATAGCCTTTCAGCATTAAATGCCAATACATCCAAGGAAAACCGATTTTTTTACCAATCCACCAAATCCAGCGGCTTTTTCTAGGATCAAGTAGCGGGAACGAAGGTGTGATTTTGCCGCCGTAGGCAAACTCTGCCAATATCACACTGCTCAATGAGGTGGTTAATGGGCAAGAGCCGTAACCGTCATAGCCTTCGCGCATTGGTGCTTGATTCATCAGATTAACGATGTTATCAACCACGACAGGCACTTGTTTACGCACCGCTGCCGCTGTTTTGGCATTGGTGGTACACGCCACATCACCTAAGCTGAACACGTTAGGGTATTTAGTGTGTTGCAGGGTTTTATCATTCACATCAACCCAGCCCGCCGCGTTGGCAAATGGACTGTTTTTGATAAAATCAGGCGCACTTTGTGAAGGCGTAACATGAATCATGTCAAATGTTCTGTTGACCTGCGTTTTGTTGCCATCGGCATCGGTCACTTCAAACGTCGCGGTTTTGTTCGCGCCGTCAATCGCCACCAGATTGGTATTGAAATTGGTTTTAATACCGTACTCGGCAACCACTTTCATTAAGGCTTTGGCGAAGAACGGAATGCCGAACATCGCAGGGCCGGCATTGCAGAATTCAACATCGAATTTATCCAGAATGCCGTGTTTACGGAATCTATCTGCGGCTAAGTACATGATTTTTTGCGGCGCACCCGCACATTTAATCGGCATGGGCGGTTGCGTGAATAATGCCGTACCTGAGCCTTTGGCGACCATTTCCTGAATACATTGCCAAGTGTATTCCACCGTATCAGGCGAATAGTTGCTGCAAACATTGTTTTTGCCGATAGTGTCCTGCAAGCCTGCGATTTTTTGCCAATCCAGTTGCAAACCAGGGCAGACGACCAGATAGTCATAACTGACTACGTCGCCTGAACGTAACGTGACCGTGTTCGTCTCAGGTTGAAAAGTGTCGGCATAATCTTTAATCCATTTAACGGAAGGATTGATTAAATCCGCTTCATTTTTAACGGTTTGTTTCATCGTGTAGGCACCGCCACCGATGATGGTAAAACCGGGTTGGTAATAGTGCTTTTCAGACGGTTCGATGATGGCTATATCAATGTTTTTGTCTTGACGACGCAGCGTATTAGCAACGGAAACGCCCGCCGCGCCGCCGCCGACGATTAAAAGAGTATGGTGTTGTGACATGATTATTCCTCATTTTTTATGGTTGTGTGGTTTGAGTGCAAGCTATAAAACATCTTGCACCTGTGACAGTTTAACGCAATCATTTAAAAGCTGCCGTATAGACCTGCGCCGTTTTTAAAAGCTCGCAGGTCTCAATAAACAGACTATGCCTGCGCTTTTTGCCACGCTTCAAAACCACCCGCCATAGACAGTACGGTGGTATAACCCAAGGTCTGTAAAGTTTGTGCCGCCAGTGCCGAACGTCCGCCCGTGCGGCAATAAATCAAAATCGCTTTGGAGGAATCCGCTAATTCAGGCACAGTATTGGCTTTAAACTCAATCACACCGCGCGGTAACAATATCGCATTGTCAATGTGACCTGCTGCATATTCACTTTCTTCGCGGGTATCAATCAGCGTGATGTTACCTTCTGCCAACAATTGTTTGGCACGTTCTACATTCACTTCGGTAATCTGTTGTTTAGCAGCTGCCACTAAATCCACGCCTGTCATTTTAGGGCGTGCAGAACAACTCGCTCCCTGTTCTTCACGACGCGCCACTGCATCCTGACGTTCATTTTCATCCAGACCGCAATAACGGTTAGCCGGTACAGATTCATCAATCAAACGCGGTTTAGGCAGATTGAGATTCGTCATGATGTCAATGAATTCTTCGCGGCTTTTACCTGCTAAACGCGGATTGGTGGTACGCTCCTGATGAATGTTGCTGACCCAGCGTTCTGAGTAATCATGACCGGGGTAAACCAGCGTATCATCAGGCAATGTGAACAGTTTTTGGGTAATGCTATCGTACAAATCACTGGCTGAACCGCCTTGAAAATCGGTGCGTCCACAACCGCCGATAAATAAAGAATCACCTGTAAATACTCGCTCACCGCATAAATAAGAGGTACAACCGGGCGTATGACCGGGTGTTGCAATGGCTTTGATTTCTATATCACCCAATCTGAAAATATCACCATCATGCAGTTGCACATCCGCCAATTGCGCGCCGCCTTTATGGCTCACGCAGGTTTGCGCACCTGTACGTTGACGCAACAAACCGCTGGCGGTGATGTGATCGGCATGGACGTGCGTTTCAAACGAATATTTCAGTGTTACACCGTGTTCTGCCAACAAAGCGATGTAAGTTTCAATCTGGGTGTTAACAGGATCAATAAACGCCGCTTCTTTACTCACTTCGTCAGCAAGAAAGTAAGTGTAAGTCCATGTTTCTTTATCAAATAATTGTTTGAATAACATAATGTGTCTCCGAATAAATATCGTCGTTAGGGTGTGTACATTTACTTAAGCAAAGGTCGTGCCAAAGTGTGATGTATTGTTTTAAAGGCGGTGGACGGTTACAGGATGTTTCATTTTGTGTTTCATGTTTCATTTTGCGTTTCAACGTTTCACGGCATTGTGAAACACTTGTGATTGTTTCTACTGTGTTATTATTAAATCCATTGTTTTTAGACATGACTGCCAGTCCTTGAAGGACTGGCAGTCATTAATATCACAACCCGCAACCAAATCGTTAATCGGTATCGAATTATGACATTGAACCTTTCATTTTATAAGGCACACAAGCTAGACGCAGAATCGTTGACCGCGTTGATAAATTCAGCGTATCGCGGCGAAGTCAGTCGAACAGGCTGGACTACCGAAGCGGATTTACTGGACGGTCGCAGAACGGATAGTGAAGAAATTTTAAGTTTGATGGCGGATGACTATTCGATGTTTATCGTATGCAAAGCGGGTTCAGAATTGCAAGGTTCGATACATTTACACAATACGGAGGAGGGCGTACATATTGGAATGTTTGCCGTCAATCCGAACTTACAAGGTCGCGGCATTGGCAAAGCCTTATTGGAAGCAGCAGAACTTGCCGCGCAACAATCATGGTCGGCAAATCGGTTTATTATGGAGGTTATTTCATGCAGACACGAATTAATCGCATTTTATGAACGGCGCGGGTATCAGCGCACGGGAATAAGCAAAGCATTTCCCGTCAACCCGTCGCTATGGATGCCTAAAGTATCGGACTTAGCCTTAGTAGTATTAGAAAAAACGCTGTCATGTTGAATCGAGTATTAACGTAGGCGCAATAGCAGATTATGTATTGCGCCGAAGAAGAAAATACGATTTTTAATCAAAAATTGCCTTATCCAGATTTTTACTTTCAGACAAGCCTTTTAACCTGCCCTTATCTTTAATACCTGCAAAGTGGGTTCTGGTTAAATTAGCACCCGCAAAATTAGTCGGTACAGTCTTGCTTAAAACAGGGTTAATGTTCGGTATTCCACCAAACGAATGATAATAAAACGGTATTTTTCTATCATCAGCAGTCAATTTGATCTTCCGCTTTCCAGCAGAGCAATTAAGGGAGGTTTTGATACCTGCCTTGACGATATTATATTTTTTGTCGAAGTGAGGATAATCAAGTGTTAAAAACATCGGTAGTGATAAACAGTGAGTAATTGGAGTACAAACCTAGGTTTGTACTCCGTGCCATCGGCTTTGCTGCAACAAAACACCCTGATTTCATTGTTAGTCATTTTATACCTTATAATAATTGAGTACAGTGGATACAGACTGCTGGACATTCACTATAAATTTAACTCAAGAGCTTAAAAAATATGAAAATGCAAAAACTTACTGGTTTATTGATGGTTGCGGGATTATTGTCTATTGCCACTATCAGTGTGCACGCAGCAGATAGTGAACATTCATTTAAAGCACACAATTCGACTACCGTTGCCATCAAAAAAATGTTGGTGTCAGAAGACGGTAAAACATGGGGTGGCTTTGACATTGGCGCGGGTATTGCGGCGGGTGGCTCAGAAACATTGGTATGGGATGCAAGCACTGATAATGAAAGCTGTACGCAATGGGTTAAAGCGGTATTTGCTGATGGTTCAGAAAATGAACCTGTGAAATTTAATTTTTGTGAAGCAGGTTTAGAGTTAGAGTTTTAATAAGTTTTATTGTGGTGCATAACATTCAGCTCATCGAGTATTGACACTAAAAAGTATGAGTAGGCGCAATAGCAGACAGTGTATTGCGCCGAACCAAGCGAATACGATTTTTAATCAAAAATCGCCTTATCCAAGTTTTTACTTTCAGACAAGCCTTTTAATCGACCTTTATCTTTAATACCTGCAAAGTGGGTTCTGGTTAAATTCGCACCTGCAAAATTGGTTTCTTCCAGCGTTGTGCCTGTTAAATCGGCATCGGTTAAATCGGCATTAGTAAAATCCGCACCTGATAAATCCACACCGAATAAATTGGCATTTTTTAACACGCTGTCTTTAAAATTGGCATAGCGTAATAAGGCGCGATCCAGATTGGCATCGGTTAAATTCGCGCCTGTTAAATTGACATTATTCATACTGGCACGCATCAAACCCATCGACTGATTTTTCATATCCACGCCCCAGTTAATATGAGATAAATTGGCATAACTTAAATCAGCGCGGTCTAAGGTGGCAATAAAACGACTGCCTGTTAAATTGGCGCGGCTTAAATTCGCGCCGCCGACATGAACACCGAATACGCTGGTATTGGATAAATCCGCACCCGATAAATTCATTTTTGACATCACCGCCAAATCCAGTACCAAGCCCGATAAATTGCTGTTGCTGAAATTGGCGCGGCGCATATCCGAACCCCATAAGTTCGCATTTCTAAAATCCAGACCTGATAAATCCAGCTCGGTTAAATCTTTACGTTTTAAATCGGCGATGTGGTTTTTATCAGCGGTTGCCAGTTTTTGTTCTACTTCGGCGCGGGTTAAATCTGCCGCTGAGACTGATAGAGCCGTGCAGGTTGTCAATAAAGCAAGCCAATAGGCGGATGTTTTCATGTAAATGACTCCAGAAAATGAATTAAATATCGTCCACGAAAAGCACAAAAGACACGAAAAGCGAAAATTACGTTTATATATCTATTTTTCGTGCTTTTCGTGTCTTTCGTGGACATTTTAATCTTTGTTATAGATTTTAAGCACCAGTTCATAAAACCACGCAGGACGAAATAATACCACCCAAATTAAAATTAACCCTGTGATAGGAATCGGGCCTACTTCAAGAACGGTAATTATCAGCAAAATCAGTAAACAAAAAAGGCGCATGACTAACTCCTGCCTAAGCGTTGTTCGGTTTCTAGCACTAACTGCGTTGTTTTTAACACGGTATCAGGCGTAACGCTCATCGAATCAATACCGATTTCCACCAAAAATTCTGCCATTTCAGGGTAATCCGACGGAGCTTGCCCGCATAAGCCGCAATGTCTGCCGTTACGTTTCGCACCTGTGACTGCCATGCGTATCATGTCTTTAACGCCGTCATCGCGTTCATCAAAATCTTCCGCCAGTATCGCCGAATCCCTGTCCACGCCCAGCGTTAATTGCGTTAAATCATTAGAACCAATCGAAAAACCATCAAAGTGTTCTGAAAACGCATCAATGGAAATCACGTTATTGGGAATTTCACACATCACATAAATCTGCAAGCCGTTATCGCCGCGTTTTAAACCCAGTTCTGCCATATACGCCAACACTTTTTTGGCTTCCTGCACCCGCCGACAAAACGGAATCATTAAAATCATATTGGTCAAACCCATGTCATCCCGCACCCGCTTCATTGCCGCACATTCCAGCGCGAAACCTTCACGATACGCAGGATGGGTATAACGCGACGCGCCACGAAAGCCAATCATCGGATTTTCTTCGTTAAATTCAAACCATTTTCCACCTAATAAGGTGGCGTATTCATTGGTTTTAAAATCTGACATTCGCACCACGACAGGTTTAGGATAAAACGCCGCGCCAATCGTGCCGACACCTTCCGCCAGTTTGGCAATAAAAAATTCTTCGGCACTGGCGTAGTTGCGTGTCAGGGCGTTAAGTTGTTCACGTTCGTTGTCGTCTTCAACACGCTCAGGATGAATCAATGCCATCGGATGCGCTTTGATGTATTCGGTAATAATAAATTCCATCCGCGCCAAACCCACGCCGTCATTGGGTAGAAAGCTTGTTTTAAACGCAATTTCAGGATTGCCGATATTGAGCATAATGTGGGTTTTGGGGTGTTGTAGCCCTGATAAATCAATCCGACTGACTGCAAAATCCAGTTGTCCTGCATACACTTTGCCGACATCACCTTCTGCACAGGACACGGTGACAGGTCTGTTATTTTCAATGGTAGTGGTTGCGTTATCACACCCGACCACGGCGGGTACGCCTAGTTCACGCGAGATTATCGCGGCGTGACAAGTGCGACCACCGCGATTCGTGACAATTGCCGAAGCGATTTTCATGATGGGTTCCCAGTCGGGCGTGGTCATATCGGCAACCAATATTTCCCCCGCTTTAAACTCGCCTAATTGTTCGGCATTATGAATAACATGAGCATTGCCGACAGCGATTTTACTGCCGACCGAATGCCCCGTAATAAGTGGCTGGGCGGTTTGTTTCAGCGTGTACTGTTCCAGTACCATGCCGCTTAATTGAGACACCACGGTTTCAGGGCGGGCTTGGACAATGTACAACACACCATCCAATCCATCTTTTGCCCATTCCATATCCATCGGTTTGGCTTGCCCTGCTTTGTTGCTGTAGTGTTTTTCGATTTTAATCGCGTAATCGGCAAGCGTCAGCACATCGGTATCGGTTAAACAAAAGCGATTGCGCTCTTCTTCAGACGTGACAATGTTGCGCGTGGATTCACGAGTGTTTCCTTCGCTATAGACCATTTTGATTTTTTTCGCGCCTAAGGTGCGGCGTAAAACCGCACGGTGTCCTTGCTCAAACGTGGGTTTATGGACATAAAATTCATCGGGATCAACCGCGCCTTGCACCACATTTTCACCCAGACCGAATGCACCTGTGATAAACACCACATCAGAAAAGCCTGATTCTGTGTCCAGCGAAAACATCACGCCACTGGAATCTAAATCGGAGCGCACCATTTTCATAATACCGATGGATAACGCCAGTTTGAAATGGTCAAAACCCTGATCGACGCGGTAATGAATAGCGCGGTCGGTAAATAAACTGGCAAAACAGCGTTTACAGGCTTCCAGTAATGCGACTTCACCGCGTATGTTCAAATAAGTATCTTGCTGCCCCGCAAAGCTGGCAGTGGGTAAGTCTTCGGCAGTCGCAGAACTGCGCACCGCGACGCTTAACGTTTCGCCATATTGCTGTTCCAGTTGTGCATAGGCGGCGATAATTTGTTGCGTCAGGTCTTCGGGTAGCGGAGCTGCATAGATAATATCGCGGGCTTTTCTGGCGCGTTTGGCTAAATCAGTGACATCTTCGGGGTTTAACTCATCCAGTGCGTCATGCAGGGCAGCCCAGCCATTCGATGCTTCCAAGACATAACGATAGGCTTCTGCGGTAACGGCAAAACCATTGGGAATTTGAATGCCTTGCGGCGTGAGTTCTTGATACATTTCCCCTAAGGAGGCATTTTTGCCGCCAACTAACGGCACATCATCAATGCCTAATTCATTAAACCAACGAATATAATTTGTTTGTTCAGGCATGATGTTCTCCTTAGGGTTAATTTAATTGTCTATAGATGGTGTATTTTTATATTTAAAGCGGTGGATAATAAAAGCAAACAATTTTGCAATGAGCATGAATAACGCAACGACAATAGATAATAATATGCCATCGGTCAGTGTTATTAAATAAGTCGATATAAAAGGCAGGTTATTCAAGCCGACATTTTCAATAAAACCAGTTGATAACATACCTGTTCCCATTTCTATCATGGGGTAGAATTGTGTTAATGCTTTCACCAAAACTGTATTAAACAGGGATTTTCCAAGTTTAACTGCCTGTATTTTAATCAGATAATAATCAAGTGCGGTATAAATCCCGACAAACGTAAATACGCCGCAAATCATACCTAATACATTGGTGGGTTGCTTATGTCCTTCCATAGCAATAGCAAAACTAACCGCAGCATTCAGCCAGACTAAAACCGTCCATTTAAAAAATAATTTATATCGCGTCGAGATATTGATTGTCACATTAAAGCCCGTATTAGTTAATCTTCCCGATAACTCGCATAAGCACTGGAGGTTTCCCACAATGCCACTTCGACCACGTTAAATCCTGATTGTTGCAAATACTGATAAATCATTTTGCTTAATACTTCGGCGGTGGGGTGTTCGTCCAATGCCATAAAGCGTTCATTGTTGGCAATCAGCATCGGAATAATCGGGTCTTCTTTGTGCAGTAAAAAGTTATGATCCAGTTGTTCATCAATATACGCGCTCACGCAATCACGAATATCAGAAAAATCACACACCATGCCCTGATCGTTCAGGGTTTCCTGCTGAATGGAAATAGCCGCTTTAACGCTATGTCCGTGTAAATGGCGACATTTGCCGCCGTGATTCATCAAACGGTGTCCGTAACAAAAATAAACTTCTTTGGTAATGGTAAACATAATAGCGTGTATTAAAAGTGGTGGTTTATAGGAGGGATTGCTTAAATTCAAATAAACCTGCGAGGTCTTAAAGATCTCGCAGGTTTTAATAATGGGTAATCGCCGACTTTCTGTAAGTAACTTATTGTCTGTTTTCGTCTTTTTCTCGAGTCAGAAAAAATTTCATCCGCTCATCGAGAATGGCATCTAATTGCGACGTTAAGTCTCGGGAGTTTTTAGCTAATTGTATTTGCAATATCGCTTCTCTGGTTTGCCCTGTGGCGTAATAGTATTCGGCAAGGTAGCGGTGCGATTGTGCAGGCTGGTGTAAGTTACCATAAACCTGTGCTAAAAGCTGGGTATAAACGGGTAGTCGCTGGGTATCGGCATTCAGCGTGGCTAGTATTTTTTGGGCTTGTTTATTGTCACCCGTTTTTAACAAGGATTCGGCATATTCCAGTTTGAGAGCCTCTTTATTGGGAAATTTTGCTATCAATTTTTTGTAGCGGTCAAGGGCGACATCGTAACGCCGTGCCTCCAGCGCAGTGCGTGCCAAGGCTGTGCCGTACTGCACCTGATTGGGGTAGGTTTGCGCTAAAGATTGAAAAATACTTTCTGCGTCTTGAAATTTTTGCAGCGTCAGTGCCACCAAGCCCATGCCATATTGCGCGACAGTACGCTGTTCGGTTGTACCCAGTGTCAATTTTGATTGAAAATATTTCTGTACTTCCGTTGTATTGGTGTCGGTCAGAACGCGCAGTTTGGCTTTGGTCAGCTGATAAGCTAACGAATCGGGGTATTGTTTATACGGATACGTTTCCGAGCGTCCGCGTGTGTCAGAAATACGCGAGGCGGTCACGGGATGGGTGCGTAAAAATTCGGGAATATTTTTGCCATCAGAATAACGACTGGATTGTTGCAGCCGTTCAAAAAAAGTCGGCATACTGCGCGGATCATAGTCAGAACTGGCGAGGGTTTGCATACCCACGCGGTCGGCTTCTTCTTCGTGGGCGCGGGTAAAATCAATTTGAAACTGTACATTGCCCGCTTGAATTGCCATTAACGCAGCCTGTCCCATTTGCGGGGATCGTGTGCCTAACGCAATCGCGGCAAGCGTGGCGGCAAGTGTAGGAATAGATAAGCGTTGTTGTGCTTCAACGCCACGGTATAAATGCCGTTGGGTAACGTGACCGATTTCGTGCGCCATCACCGAAGCTAATTCACTTTCTGCTTCCGTCATTAAAATCAGCCCTGAATTTACGCCGATATAACCGCCTAAGCCCGCAAAAGCGTTAATATCATTTTCCATCACCACAAAAAAATGAAACGGATACGCGGGATTATCACTGTGTTCCGTTAATCGGCTGCCGATAGTCTGAATATATTCCTGAATTTCAGCATCGGTATTAATGCTCATTTGTGCGTGTAAATAGCGGAAAAACTCTTCACCCAGCTCCTTTTCTTCGGCAATGGTCAGTAATGAGCCAGACGAATCGCCCATTTCGGGTAAGTTGAGTTTATCAAGCTCCTCGGCTTGTGGTAGAACAGGGTAAATAATAAGGCTTAACGCCAGTGCAATTGCGGCAGGTTTTAACATAAGCATCAACTAAAATCAGTGCGGAATGGGTATAGAATATCAGTTATTAATTATAACAACAGCGTAGACCGTTCAGGGGTTAAAAACCTCAGCGGTCATTTGAGATTCTTCATGAAATTTGCTATTCAAATCAACAGCAGTCCGTATCACAACCATGCGTGGCTCACCGCTTATCAATTTATCCGCGCGGCATTACTGGAACAGCATGAAATCGTGCGCGTGTTTTTCTATCATGAGGGCGTGTATCACGCTTTTAAATACGCTACACCACCCGATGATGAAATTAATTTTGTTAAATGCTGGAGTGAACTTGCGCGTGACTATCACATTGACTTGGTGGTGTGTATTTCCGCAGCACAACGACGCGGCTTATTGCATAGTGATGAAGCCCAGCGACAAGGTAAACAGGATAATGATGTCGCCGACGGGTTTCGTATTGCAGGGTTAGGGCAGTTGGTCGAAGCCATTTCATTAGCCGACCGTTTTATTGTTTTTGGATAACCGCATGAAAAACTATTTATTTGTCTTACGCAAACCCGCGCACAGCGGCGCATACCTACAGGAAATGCTGGATATAATGTTAATCACCGCCGCATTCGACCAATCCGTCAGTATTTTATGGCTGGATGATGCGGTGTTTCAGTTAAAAAACCACCAACAGCCAGAAGTGTCAGGCATGAAAGACACCGCCGCGATGTTGCAATCATTAAGTCTTTATGACGTGACGGAGTTGTATATCGAAACCGAATCCCTGCAACAACGCGGCTTAAATACCGATAACTTATGCTTACCCGTACAAACCTTGCCACGCCAAGAAATTGGTGAATTTATGCGGGGTTTTGATGTGGTGTTTGCAGGCTAACATAGGAAGTCAAACCTAGGTTTGAACTCTAACGTCGGTAGTGTATTAAATCTGTTGCTTTATGACTGCCAGTCCTTCAAGGACTGGCAGTCATTCGTATCGCAGTAACAGGTTTAACTCACTACCCAATTTCAACCAAACCCAGCAGGTATCATCATGGAAACACCAAGCAAACCCATTAAATCCCTCGCCGTATTATGCAGTGGCGGCGATAGCTCTGGGATGAATCCCGCTATCCGCTCCGTCGTCAGAACCGCTATCGGTATGGGCATAGATATTTACGGTATTCATCAAGGTTATACAGGTTTACTGGAAGGCAATATTGAAAAACTTAGCCTGTCCTCCGTCAGCAACATCATTCAACGCGGCGGCACGATATTGGATACCTCGCGCTGCCTTGACTTTCACAACGCCGAAGTCAGACAGGAAGCCGCCCATCTGCTCGCTCGAAAACACATAGATGGTTTAATCGTCATCGGTGGTAATGGTTCGTTTACTGGCGCGATGAACCTGAATAAAGAACACGATTTTCCTGTTATCGGTATCCCTGCCACCATAGACAACGACATAGCAGGTACGGAATACACCATCGGTTTTAATACCGCCGTACAAACCGCTATTGATGCCGTGGATAAAATCAGAGATACCGCCTCCGCTCACTCGCGTACTTTTTTAGTGGAAGTCATGGGGCGAACCGCCTCCAGCATTGCCCTGCAAGTCGCCGTTTGCACGGGTGCGGAACAAGTCGTGCTATCAAACCAAGCCATTGATTACCAAGCGATTGTCGATAATATCAACAAAGGCAAAGTACGCGGCAAAACCTCCTCCATCATCATCGTCGCCGAAGGCGAAAAATCAGGTTTATCCTACCAAATCAAAGACACGCTCATGAGTCAATACAACGTCGGCGTACACGTCTGCATTCTGGGACACATCCAACGCGGCGGCAGCCCCACCGCTATTGACCGCACCATCGCCTCAAAAATGGGCTACGCCGCTGTCCACGCGCTATACGAAGGCAAGCACGCCCACGTTACCGCTTTCAATAACGGTGATGTAGAAATCGTGCCGTTATCGCAGTGTTTAGGCAAAAAAATTGAAGACACCGAACCACAGATGGCATTAATTCGGGCGTTAGCGATTTAGTTTCTCTGCTACTATTAACAATAATTTAACAAAAAGAGCTAAAAAATATGGAATATCCCGTTAACAACTTAAAAGATGCTTACAATGCCTGTAGTGACAAACCATTAGAGGTAAACGATACGCGCTATGAAAATTTAACTAGCGTGAGAAATGGCGAAAAAATTAGTATTTTAACTAATCGTATTACTCAAATTGAAAACGGTGATTTTTGTAAACAATTATTCACTGGACATATTGGCAGTGGTAAATCTACTGAATTAAAACGTTTACAAAAAGAATTACAAGATGAACGCTATTTTGTGGTGTTCTTAGATGTACAGCAAAGTTTAGATTTAGGTGAAATAACTTATCAAGATGTATTGCTCAATATTGCACAAGCGGTTACAGAAGCCTTAGAAAAAAGTAATATTAAAATAGACTCGACTTTATTTAGCGATATAGAAGCATGGTTTGCCGATACAATTGTTAGTGAAATATATGACAAAGAAGTTAAAGCCAGTGCGTTAGTTGAAGGAAAAGCAAAAATAGGGTTTCCACTTATGGTTAGCCTATTAACTAAATTAACAGGTGAAATTCGTAGTGGTAGCACTTATCGTACTGAAATACGCCGAATTTTAGAAAGAGATTTAAGTGTTTTCATTGCTAAATTAAATGATTTATTACTCGCCGCTCGTTTGCAATTACAAAAAAATAATTATATTGATTTAGTGGTAATAGTCGATGGCTTGGAAAAAATGCGCCATCGTAATTTAAGCGACCATGAAACATCTTATAGCGATTTATTTATTAATCACGCCGAACAGTTAAACGCCCTTAATTGTCATGTTATTTATACCGTTCCTATTGCTGTGCCTTTTAGTTTTAATACCCGTGATTTTTATAACGACAGAGCCTTTGTATTGCCTATGATTAAATACAAAACTACCGCAGGGCAAGAAAAACTAATTGCACTGGTTAATAAACGGCTACAGTCTGCTACTTTATTTGAAAATGAGCAATTATTAGTCGATTTAATTAATATGAGCGGCGGTTCTATACGCGATTTATTTCAGTTAATCCGTGCAACGTGCGAAACCGCCGAAAATATTATCAAACAAACCGATGTTGATAGAGCGATCAGTAACTTAGTTAAAGACTATGACCGAATGGTACAAAAAGACTATGTGGTATTGTTGAATGAAATTGACATTAATGAGCGTATTCCAAGTGACGGTGACAAAATATGTGAGTCTTTATTACGCAACCGCTTAGTGCATGAATACGAAAATGGTAAACGCTGGGCAGGGTTACATCCCGCATTAAGTCGTATTACATGGCTGCAAACGGAATTTACAAGATTGCGTCTGCCACCACCGACACCGACACCTTAGATTAAAGCCGATGGACACATTAACTTCTGATAATTTCACCCTGCATCCAGAGTTAAAACGGCTGCTCCGTGCGTTAGAATTGTGCGAAGGCTTTGGTTTATATTTTGCCCGTTGTAATACCGTGTCTTTGCGTAATAAATTAGTCGCTACTTTAAAAACTAACTTAGCTAAGCCGATTATTGAATTATCGTTAAATATAGAAAACGATATTTTTATTGATGCACAAATGGCTCAATTATTAGGCAATGCTAGCGATGATACTGTTGTCTTTATTTACGATTTAGAAAAACTGTTTTACTTGAAAGACCGCCATATTATTCAAGAATTAAATTGGCGGAGGGGTGAGTATGGACGGTTAAATCACCCTGTGGTATTTTGGTTGCCTGAGTTTTTAGTAAACGAAATTTTTAATGAAGCTCCTGATTTTTCTGATTGGTATAGCGGTATTTATGAATTCAGTTTATCTCAACCTGAACGATTAAATTTAATGGATAATACTTGGCAAACAGTGAATGAGAATTTTGTTGGTCAGTTATCTTTACAGGAAAAAGAACGCTGGATTATTAATTTAAAAAATTTATTGGCTGAAATTGACGAGCAAGATAAGTCTAGGACTAAAAGCCAGCTATTAAATCGATTGGGGCTTTTATATGATTCACTAGGAAAATACGATAAAGCATTAACGTGTTATCAACAAAATTTGAAAATTCTACAAACTATTGGTGATAAAGAAGGCGAAGGGGTGACGCTCAATAATATTGCTTCAATTTACCAAGCCAAAGGCGACTATGACACAGCCTTACGCTATCTCACCGACTCACTGAAAATCCAACAAGCTATTGGTGATAAAGAAGGCGAAGGTGCAACGCTCAATAATATCTCTCAAATCTACGATGCTAAAGGCGATTATGACACAGCCTTACGCTATCTCATTGACTCACTGAAAATCCGGCAATCTACTGGTGATAAAGAAGGCGAAGGCGTGACGCTCAGTAATATCTCTCAAATTCACAAAGTTAAAGGTGACTACGACACTGCGTTACGCTACCTCACTGACTCGCTGAAAATTACGAAAGCCATCGGCGATAAACAAGGCGAAGGGACTGTGCTAAATAATATTTCTTCAATCTATCAAATAAAAGGTGACTACGACACTGCTTTACGCTATCTCACCAACTCATTGAAAATCCAGCAAGACATCGGCTATAAAGAAGGCGAAGGCGTAACTCTCAATAATCTTGCTACAAATGCTTATGCGAAAGGCGACTACGACACTGCCTTAGGTTATCTCACTGCCTCGCTGAAAATAAGCAAAGACATCGGTGATAAAACAGGGGAATGTGTGGTTTTGTTTAATATCGGATATATTTATAGACAAACTAATCAGCAAGACCTAGCGATAGCAACATGGCTACAGGCGTACCAAATCGCTAAACAAATCGGTTCAGCACAAGCCTTAGCCGCTTTGGAAGACCTAGCCAAAGAACTGGGCGGTGAGGGTTTAGAATTTTGGGAAACCTTAAGCCAAGCTACTCCAGACGATTCAATTTCTTAGTTACCTGAGCGGGCTGATTCAGCATCCAAATCTTGGTTTATCCACCAACAGCAGATTGCGCAGGTTTTTAAAACCTGCGTGGTCTAGGTTACCCGTATCTAATTCATTTTTCCCTATTACCCTGCAAAAATTAAGACTAAACTAATGAGATTAGTCTGTTCTTCATTGTAGAGGTGGTCTTATGTATAAGCAGCAAACACTTACCATTGATGGTAACCAAGCAGCGGCGAGTATCGCGCATAAACTCAACGAAGTAATTGCGATTTACCCGATTACGCCGTCGTCCAATATGGGCGAATGGGCGGATGAATGGTCGGCTAAGGGTCAAAAGAATTTGTGGGGGACGGTGCCGCAAGTGATTGAAATGCAGAGTGAAGCGGGGGTTGCGGGTGCGATTCATGGCGCGTTGCAAGCGGGGTCGATGGCAACCACATTTACCGCTTCACAAGGGCTGTTGTTGATGATTCCCAATATGTTCAAAATTGCGGGCGAATTAACACCGACGGTATTTCATATTGCAGCACGTTCTTTGGCGTGTCAGGGCTTGTCTATTTTTGGCGATCACAGTGATGTGATGGCGGCGCGGATGACGGGCTTTGCGATGCTGTGTTCCAACTCACCGCAAGAAGCAATGGATTTTGCGCTGATTGCTCATGCGGCAACGTTAGAAAGTCGCGTGCCGTTTATGCACTTTTTTGACGGCTTTAGAACTTCGCATGAAGTGGCGAAAATTTATAACATTGATGATGACGTGATACGCGCCATGATTAATGAAGATTGGGTAGCGGCACACCGACACCGTGCATTGACACCTGATAATCCTGTGCTGCGCGGTACGGCACAAAATCCCGATGTGTATTTTCAGGCGCGTGAAACGGTAAATCCGTTTTATAACGCGTTGCCTGCTATTGTCCAAAATACCATGAATCGCTTTGCAGAACTGACAGGGCGGCACTATCGTTTGTTTGATTATCGCGGTGCGGCGGATGCTGAGCGGGTGATTGTCATCATGGGTTCAGGTGCGGAAACGGTGACGGAAACACTGAATTATTTGAATGCGCACGGTGAAAAAGTCGGCGTGTTGATTGTACGTTTGTATCGTCCTTTGGATGCTGCCGCATTGTTAGCCGCGCTACCTGCCTCTGTACAAAAAATTGCGGTATTGGATAGGACTAAAGAAGTCGGTGCAGACGGCGAGCCGCTCTATAAAGACGTGTTGGGTGCGATTGCGCAAGATTTTATCGGTGGCACAAGTAAATTCGCTACGTTGCCGAAAATCATCGGCGGGCGTTACGGTTTGTCATCGAAAGAGTTCACGCCTGCCATGATAAAAGCGGTTTACGATGAACTGAAAAAAGACGCGCCGAAAAATGGTTTTACCATCGGTATTCATGATGATGTCACATACACCAGTTTAAAATGGGACACACATTTCCGCACAGGTGCCAATAGTGACACTATTCAAGCGATGTTCTACGGCTTGGGCAGTGATGGCACGGTGGGCGCGAATAAAAATACCATTAAAATTATCGGCGAAGACACCGATTTACACGCGCAGGGTTATTTTGTTTATGATTCGAAAAAATCGGGTGCAGTAACGGTGTCGCATTTACGCTTTGGTACGCAGCCGATACAGTCCAGCTATTTAATCGGCGACAACGATGCCAATTTTATCGGCTGTCATCAAACGATTTTCCTGCATCGTTACACTATGTTGGATAACGCGGCAGATAACTCAGTATTTTTGCTCAATTCGCCTGAGCCTGTGGAAAGCGTGTGGGATTCATTGCCCGCAAAAATGCAGCAACAAATTCTGGCGAAACATATTCGTTTTTATGTGATTGACGGGTATGCGGTGGCAGAAAAAACGGGCATGAGAAAGCGCATTAATACTATTATGCAAACCTGCTTTTTTGCCATTTCAGGGGTATTGCCACAAGACGAAGCGATTACCGCTATTAAACGTGCGGTGGAAAAAACCTACGGCAAAAAAGGTCAGCGCATCGTCGAATTAAACTTCCAAGCGATTGATGAAACCTTGGCGAGTTTGCATCAAGTTACCGTACCGACACAGGTTAGCAGTGGCTTTGATATTGTGTCTGTGATTAAGGATTCTGCGCCTGAGTTTGTGAAACGAGTGACAGGCGAAATTATTGCAGGGCGTGGGGATTTATTACCCGTCAGTGCGATGCCGATTGACGGCACGTTCCCTGTGGGTACGGCGGCTTATGAAAAACGCAATCTGGCGTTGGAAATTCCCGTCTGGGAAACCGATTTATGCACGCAATGCGGCAAGTGTGCAATGGTGTGTCCTCATGCTGTGATACGCAGCAAAATTTACCCGACCGAATTATTAAGCGACACGCCTGACACGTTTAAATCCATGCCGATGTTGGGCAAAGATTTTCCTGCGGGTTTGTCGATGACTTATCAAGTCGCCCCCGAAGATTGTACGGGGTGTACGTTATGCGTGGATATTTGTCCTATTCGCGATAAATCCAATGCCAGTCGTAAAGCGTTGAATATGCGTCCACAACCTGCGTTAGTAGAACAAGAGCGCGAAAATTGGGATTTCTTTTTAAGCATTCCCGAATACGATAGAACGCTGTTAAAAACCAATACGATTAAAGGCGCGATGGTGTTGCAACCGTTGTTTGAATTTTCTGGCGCGTGTGTCGGTTGCGGGGAAACGCCGTATTTAAAACTGGCTTCACAATTGTTCGGCGACCGTATGGTGATTGCCAATGCCACGGGCTGTTCATCGATTTACGGCGGTAACTTGCCAACGACACCGTGGGCTAAAAACGCCGAAGGTCGGGGCCCCGCGTGGAATAATTCGCTGTTTGAAGATAATGCGGAATTTGGTTTGGGTATGCGGGTGTCGATTGATAAACACGCGGAACAGGCGCGGGAGTTGTTGATTGCTTTGCGTGATTCGCTGAATGGTGAATTGGTTGAGGCTATTTTAACTGCCGACCAATCTAATGAAGCGGGTATTTATGAACAACGCGAACGAGTGGCTGAACTCAAACAACAATTGAGCAGGCTGGATGTACCAGAAGCCAACAGTTTAGCTCACCTCGCTGACAATCTGTGCAAAAAAAGCGTGTGGATTATCGGCGGTGACGGTTGGGCGTATGACATCGGTTTTGGCGGGGTGGATCACGTTCTTGCCAGTGGGCGTAATGTGAATATTCTGGTGCTGGATACCGAAGTGTATTCCAACACAGGCGGGCAAACCTCAAAATCGACACCGCTGGGTGCAGTGGCAAAGTTTTCCGCAGGCGGTAAAGCCACGGCGAAAAAAGACTTGGCATTATTAGCTATGGATTACGCTAATGTGTATGTGGCTCATGTGGCGTATGCAGGTAAAGATATTCAAACCCTGAATGCGTTTATCGAAGCCGAAGCCCACGATGGCCCGTCGATTATTATTGCTTACGCACCGTGTATTGCGCATGGTGTCGATATGTCCAACAATCACCGCCAACAAAATCTGGCGGTAAAAAGCGGGCATTGGCCGTTGTTCCGTTTTAATCCTAACAAAATCCAATCGGGTAAAAATCCGATGCAGCTCGATTCAGCTGAACCTTCGATTCCGTACCGCGATTTTGTGTCCACCGAAACCCGTTTCAGTATGCTGTGGCAAAGCCATCCTGAAGACGCGGAACGCTTTTTAGCCCAAGCGCAACGGGATGTCAAAAACCGCTATCACTATTACAAACAATTGTCGGAGCTGGATTGGAATGACACCGCCAGTGTATCGGCAATCAAAGCCCATATCAAAACTGACAGTGCAAAGGAGCAAAACAATGCTTGATTTAACAACTACTTATCTCGGTTTAAAACTGGCGCATCCACTGGTGCCTTCCGCCTCACCGTTCAGCAAAGATGTATCATCTGCTAAACGTCTGGAAGATGCCGGCGCGTCCGCCATCGTTATGCACTCGCTGTTTGAAGAAAAAATCGAATCCGAAGCGCAGCAAATGGACAGATTCTTTTTTCAACAGGGATTGGGTACAGGTGAAGCGGATTCGTTTCATCCTGTTCCGTATAACATTCAATCTTATCAAGAGCAGTATTTAGAGAATTTGCAAGCCCTTAAGTCGTCGTTGAACATTCCTGTTATTGCCAGTTTAAACGGGTCATCATTAAGCGGCTGGATAGATTACAGCACACATTTACAACAGGCGGGTGCCGACGCGCTGGAACTCAATATTTATCATCTTGCCGCTAATATTGATAATTGCGGTGCAACGGTAGAAAACCATTATATTGAGATTTTGCGTACCTTAAAAAGCCATGTCACTATTCCCATTACCATGAAGCTGTCACCGCAATTCAGCTCTCCAGTGCATTTTATTAAACGGCTGGAAAATGCAGGTGCGGACGGGGTGTCCATTTTTAATCGCTTTTATCAGCCTGACATCGACTTGAAAACGCTGGATGTGATTCCAAAACTGGAATTATCTACTCCCCATGAAGCATTGTTGCGCATACGCTGGACGGCGTTACTGTCTGGACGGGTGAATCTGTCATTAGCGGTCACAGGCGGTTTTCACGAAACCCCCGATGTTATCAAAGCGTTGTTGGCGGGTGCGGATGTGGTGCATTTATGCAGTGTGTTATTAAAAGAAGGCGTGGGCAAATTGACGCAAATTCACAATGAGTTGGAACAGTGGCTGCTTGAGCATGAATATGACTCGATTCAGCAAATGAAAGGCAGTGTCAGCCAACAGCACGCGATTGATCCGAGTGCCTTTGAGCGGGCGAATTATGTGCAGGTGCTGGACAGTTATAGCAGTCCGGCAGGGGTGTTGCGCTAAGCTGAATCTATTCGTCCACGAAAGACACAAAAAGTGTGTCTTTCGTGAACACATTATTTAAAATTCGAGATAAGAAAATCTTGTCCACGAAAAGCACTAAACGCACGAAAAAGTAACTGCACGTTGGCATTTTTGTTGAAATGAAAGCGAATAAAGTCTACATAATCGCTTTTATTTTTCGTGGATATTTCTTTATATCTAGCTAAGGTTATTTACCGCGTTTCCAGCGTCCATCCACATAATCCAGAGCTTCTTGGATATTCAAATCCCGCGTTGCGCCCCCTGTTCTGACGAAAAATTTCGGTGTATTGCCTTGTTCTAAAAATACGGGTCTGGTGGAGGGTGACACAATCAGTCTGCATACTTCTTTGTCGTCAATAACGTGAAAGAGTATATGGACAAACTGACATAAATCAGCTCCCAGATTAGCGGAAATCGCGGTCATCAGGGCTTGTTCAAAACCATCCTGATTGGGTTTTTTTAAGGTTGCGTAGTCTTTATCCAGTCCGATGATTGCACCGTCATCGGCAACGCCGATTAATAAAGTGCCGCCGACGTGGCTGTTCAAAAATCCTGCCAGTGTTTTTAGAATTACCCCTTCCAGCGTCCGATTGGTACGCGATTCCACCATATCCCAGCGTAATGAGGATTTAAACTCCAGATGCGCACCTTCACCTTGTCTGATAATGGTCGGCAGGTCTTTGTTGAGTTCGGTTTTTAAGTGTTCTATGCGGATGATGCGGTGATGAATGAATTTGTATAACATCAGCGACAATAAGCCGATCATCGCGCCGATTTCCGCATAAAAGATGATAAGGCTGTTTTGGGAAATATTGCCTGTTATGACCGCTTCAACTTGGGTAAATACATAGCCGATGGATGACAGCGGGTCGGCATTCTGCTCGCGTTTGTTGATGTAGTCGTAACTCGGGGCAAGGACGAAAACACCGATCATCGCGCCTGTCAGCATGACGGTAAGATACAGTTTCAGTTGTTGATGCCAGATGGACATGATCAGTAAAAAAAATCGTTTCATTAAGTAGAACCTTTATTCTGCGTCAATAATAATTCAAACGCTTTAATGGGGACGGGCTTGGAAAATAAATAGCCTTGAAAAAGTTGGCAGTGGTGCTGTGCTAAAAAAGTGCGCTGTTTTTCAGTTTCCACCCCTTCGGCAATCACTTCCATGCCTAAATTGTTGCCCATGCCGATAATGGTTTGCACAATCACCGCATCAGCGGGTTTTACGCCGATGTTGCGTATGAATGACTGATCTATTTTGAGCTGATCGAGCGGAAGTTGTGTCAGGTAGGCGAGCGATGAGTAGCCCGTACCGAAGTCGTCCATCGAAAAGCGCACGTCTATTTTTCGGAGGGAGTTCATTTTGCGGATCGTGTCGTCGATATTGTCAAGTATCAGACTTTCGGTGAGTTCCAGCTTGAGTCGATCCGCCTTGATGCCGCTGCGTTCTATTATCTCCGACACTTGTTCGACAAAATCGGCTTGTCGAAACTGCCTTGCACTGACGTTGACCGCGAGTTGTAAATGCTGAGTATGCGCGCTGTTTTCCCAGCGTTTAATCTGTGCGCACGCAGTTTCCAGAACCCATTGCCCAATGGGAACTATCAAGCCTATTTCTTCAGCCAGAGGAATAAAACTGACAGGCGGTACCATGCCGCGCTCTGGATGATGCCAGCGAATCAGGACTTCCGCACCGACAATGCGGTTATTGTTGTACACCTGCGATTGATAGTAGAGTTGAAATTGGTTTTCTTCCAATGCTAGCCGCAGGTCTGTTTCCAGTGCAACGCGGGCGGCGATATTCGCCTGCATTTCAGGATCGAAGAAGCGCAGGGTGTTACGCCCCGCTGTTTTTGCCTGATACATGGCAATATCGGCTTGTTTCAGGAGTTCTTCTATGGATTGCTTGCGATTGTTGAATAAGGTGATGCCGATACTGGCGGCACTGTGGTAGTGGTGTGCGTTTAACTGGTAAGGCTGATTCAGTGTGAACAAAATTTTCTCCCCGATAACTTCCGATTTTGTTGCAGCCTCAAGCGAATTTGAACTTAAATTTTCCAGCATGATGACAAATTCATCACCGCCGAGACGAGCGACAGTATCTTCTTCGCGCACACAGGCGGTCAGTCGCTCGGCAACCTGTTGTAATAATAAGTCGCCCATGTTATGACCGAGGGTGTCGTTAAGTGTCTTGAAGTTATCCAGATCAATAAAGAGTAACGCGCCATCCAGTCGGCTGCGGGTACTGGATGCCAAGGCTTTTTTCAGCCTGTCCATCAGCAGTCGCCGATTGGGTAAATTGGTTAAGGGATCGAAAAATGCAAGGCGTTCAATTTCATTTTCGGCGGCTTTTTTTATGGTAACGTCTGTCAAGGTGGAAACGTAGTTGCTGATAATGTCATCTGTGCCTCTAACCGCTGTGATGGTGAGGTGTGCGGGATAAATTTCACCGTTTTTACGCCGATTCAGGACTTCGCCATTCCAGCTTCCTATGCGTTGAATACTTGACCATATTGAGCGATAAAACCCTGCATCAGGCAGTCCTGATTTAGACTGACTGGGGTCTTTACCGACCACTTCTTCAGCGGTGTACCCTGTGATATGGGTGAACGCACCGTTTACTCGTAAAATGACGTTATTGGCATCAGTGATAAACATTCCCTCTTGTGATTCAAAGGCGATTGCAGCGATGCGTAATTCTGTTTCTACTTGTTTGCGCTCAGTCACATCACGACCGAGAATGACTAAACTCTGCCGTTGTCCTTGATCGTCAAAAATAGGGACTTTTCGGACTTCAAAATTAAATATTTGACCATTTTCATCGACAACCTGTTCATTAAATAAAGTTAGCCGACCTGATTTCCATGTTTCGTTATCGTCTATTAAACATTTTTTGTGTGCTTCACTAAATTCAGGATGCAGCTTAGCCAGCTCCATTTCCGTCTTGCCTTGCCATGGAATATCATGCAGGCGAAACAGCTGCTTGGCTAATTCATTGGTAATTAACCAGCGACTATCGGCATCTTTGAGAAAAATAGCATCGGGAATCGCTTCAATGAGGGCATTAAGCTGTTTGTTGTGGTCGATAAGCTTTAATTCGCTGTGTTTGTGTTTGGTGACATCAATGAACACCAATAACGCTTCACCTGTTTCTTTGTGCAGCAGGCTATGACTCACATCTACCCAGATATGCCGACCATCTTTGCGTATTAACTCATGTTGTGTGCGTACGATGGTGTCGCTATGCTGGTAGCTATGCTGTACTGCCTGATAGTCCTGTTCATGCGCATAAAAATGTCGCGCGAATACGCCGACCGTTTCGCCTTTTTTATACCCCAGCATGATTTCATAGGCAGGGTTCGCCCAGACAATTTTTTCATTCCGCACCGTGGCAATGCCGACCAGTCGGTTTTCCAGTATCGCGCGCTGTTCTTCAAGCAGTCGTTCTATGCGCTGCTGGTTTTTATGATGTTCGGTAATATCTTGAGCAATGCCGCGCATGATAATGGGCTTGCCTTGTGCATTACGTTCAACTTGTCCTGAGGAGCGTATCCAGCGAATATTGCTCGTTGCGGTAACGACGCGGTATTCCACCTCATATTTTGTACCGTGTTTAATGTGGGACTGGATGGCATTTATCACCCGTTGCCGATCTTCGGGATACAGGGCGTTGATAAAATCATCCAGCCTCGGTTCACGAATAAATCCGATTAATGCACGGCAACTGTCTGACCATACCAGTTTTTTAGTGATTAAATCGGCTTCCCATGTGCCAACGCCGCCACTGTTCTGACTGAGGCGGAGCTGGGATTCGCTTTTGCGTAAAGTTAATTCATTTTGTTTCAGTTCATTGACATAGGTACTCAAAGCCATGCTGATGCCTGATAGAATCAATATATAAAGCCAATAGTTGTACAAATTAGCAGTGGCGATTTCATTGGCAAAATACCCTGTGGTCAGATACGCACCCGATAATGCCTGAATAGCAATCATATTGAGTGTTAATGTCGTGGCACGGATGCCCAGTATTATTGCAATCAGTGTAATGGGTAAGAACATAATAAATGCTTTAGGCGGCATTATTAAATGCTCGTTAAACCAGCCTAAGAAAATAATCTGTCCCAATATAAAGGTAATGCCGACCAGTAATATGGCTTCAAGGTATTGATTGGTTGTGGGTGACTCTGATTTTGTTTGCCACCATGCCAATATTAACGGCGTAATCAGCACAATACCCAGTGAATTTCCCATCCACCAACGAGATGCGGTTGTAAAATAATCAGCGGATGGAATGAGTCCTATCAGTAATAAAATCCCTGCGGCAACAATGGCAGCAAGCATACTGGCAACAAAACCGCCCAAGGTAATCACGCGCAGATAATCACGCAGGGTATTTAATACTACAACAGGGCGATTATTTTTGGTGAGCAGCCAATGACCTAGAAACACTTGCACGGTATTGGCAAGAGAAATGCTGCCAATTAAAAAAAGTGAGTCTTTGAAGGGTATATAAAGCAGCACTGAACCCAGCAATACACTCCAAAGATAACGCTTGCCGCCAATCAGCACTACTGCCAATCCCAGACCGTTAGCCGGCCAAAGAATACCGATGTTCTGATGGGTGAAGTATTGATGAATGACTGTGCCGATTAATGTATAAAGCAATGCGACAGTCAGTTGTTTAAGCCCTGTTATCAGGAGGTTTGAAGAGGTCGATTTATCAGGCTGCGGGGTATTCCCATAATCAGAAAGCCTGTGACTGTCAGTCCTTTGTCTGGTGGGCGTTGTATGATCCGCACTGTTGCTGCCAGTGAGTTTTTTAATAGGCTTTTTGTCGTTTATAGTCATGCTTGCTTCTGATAATGGAGGCATAGAGATTGTGTTTATCTTCTTTTAAACAGGAAGCACAAACAGCGAATCGAAAGACAAAGATACCAGATAAAGAAAGTGGATGATAAAAATAACGCTATCTCCTGTTACGCTAAGGTCATTGCAATATTGTGAAGTACAAACGGTGTTTTCAATGCCTGTACTTCACAAGGCGGGTGCTGAAAAGCGTACTGGCGAATTTGCGTCTACTTGGTTATCGGCACTAACGGAACGCGGTAGCTTTCCATAATTGTCTTAATTTCTGCTGAATTCTCGCTAATCAGTTTATCAAGCAGGTCTTTTCGTTCTTTATCCGATTTACGCACCCCCATTGCCATTGCAAAATCAAATTTTATATCCGCGGTGGATTGCATTGGAATAACGGTGTAGCTGTTTTCAGGGCTTTGCGCGATAACGTAAGCCGCCATCGGCCCCCATAACATCACCATATCAATTTTTTTGGCTTTTAAATCCGCGTCTATTTGCATGGCGGCATTATTTTCGCTGTCACCCGACATGGACTGATAGGAAATACCCTGATCCAGCAAACCGTTTTTTTGCAGCCACGTTGTTCCAGGCCCTCTGTCAAACATGGCTATTTTTAAGGTTTCCTGTTTGTCCAAGGGCAGCGCGGGTAATTGCGCCGCGTCTTTAATGTCATCCCAGCCGCGTCCTTTCGCAATCAATAACACATACGTCGATTGGTAATAAGGCTGAGTATTCAGCGTTAAATCATAGCCCGCAGGCACGCCCATCACCACATCACATTTGAAATCCTTACTGTCTACTTCTCGGTCGTTGACTGGCGCGGTCAGTGTATTGCGAATAAAGCCGATGCGTTGTGCAAACCAAGTATATTCAACGGTCTGTCCTAATTTTTTGGCAAATAATTCGGCGATTTTATTTTCAAAGCCGTCTTGTTTTTGCGTGGAATAGGGCGGATTTAACGGATCAGCGCAGACTTTAAATTTTTCCTCTGCATTGGCAGTATTAACAGCAGTCGCCAAGCATAAGCCTATAACGAGGGGTACAACTTTCATGGATGTGTCCTTAAAATTCTTCAATAAAGGTGTTTTCGATAGGCGTTTGTACATAATGTTTTTTCTCATCCCAGAAATAGTAATAGCCTTTGTCGGTAGTGGTCACTTTACCGTTTTTAATCGTCCACGTTTTTGTGACTGAGCCGTTGGCGTAGGTTACCAGATAATTACCATCTAAAAATTCGATGAGTTTTCTGGATAATGCGTTTTGTTTGTCTTGTGTACAGCCTGTCAGTACGGTCAGTATTGTCAATAATGTAAATAGTTTCATAAGTATTTTAAATCAAAGTAGAGGATTATATGCAGTCGCTGAAATTATAACATTGAGCGCGTAAAATTAATCTTCACGTCATTAGGTTACATGGTAAATTGGCGGTTCAATAATAAAAAAATTCGCTACCGTCATAAGTAAAGCGAATAACGAGGAGGAAGCGACCATGATTAGATTATCGTATGCCAGTACCACCACCCACGACTGGACACCTGAAGAATTATTGGTGTTATTAACCGAATGTCAGAAGAATAATTCGGCGAACAACATCACGGGCATTTTACTGTATGCTCATGAAACGTTTTTTCAAGTCTTGGAAGGTGAAGAAGCGGTGGTTCTTAAAATGTATGACATTATCCAAAAAGACAAGCGTCATAAAGACTGTACAATTATTGAAACACTGAATATTCAGGAACGTGATTTTCCTTACTGGAGCATGGGCTTTGAAAAAATAGATGTCAGTGATTTGCACAATATCCAAGGCTTGAATGACTTTTTTGAAAAAGATTTTACGCCCTCCGGTTTTGCGTCTCATAAAAATATTGTCGGGCCTTTATTGGCACATTTACGCAGTAGATTGATTAAACAAATCAGTGTATCCACGCATGAAGAATTGCCGAAGGAGCATGAAGATCCTTTCATACAGTTTCTAAACCGCACCATTCGCATGGGTGTTAAGTTTATGGCGTTGTTAATGGTAGTAGTGATTTTATTCGGCATTATTGATATTGTTTTTGTGTTGTATGAGAAATTAGCCGACCCGCCTATTTTTGAATTAACAATTAATGAACTATTAGAAACCTTTGGCGCATTTATGGCAGTGTTAATCGCCATTGAAATTTTTCTAAACATTACCCTGTACATCAGGAGCGATGTCATTCCTGTTAAACTGGTGTTGGCAACCGCATTAATGGCGATTGCCCGAAAAATTATCGTTTTTGATTACAAACACTTAGATCCTCAATATATCAGTGCTTCTGCGTTGGTGGTTGTGGCATTGGGTGTTACTTATTGGCTGGTACAAAAAAATGACTAACACAAAAGTTCCTGTCGGCATCAGCAGTTGTTTGCTGGGCGAACCTGTCCGTTTTGATAAAGGGCATAAACGTGATGCCTATATTGTCGGCACGTTGTCGCACTATTTTGACTTTCGCCCGTTTTGTCCTGAAATGGCGATAGGCTTGGGTGCGCCACGTCCGACCATGCGCCTGATAAAAAAAGACGATGCCGTGCGTTGCGTGGTGATAAAAGACTATAGCATTGATGTTACCGACCGCCTGTATGATTATGCCCAGCAACAAAATTTTGCTGATTTATGCGGCTATATTGTCAAAAAAGACTCACCCAGTTGCGGTATGGAGCGGGTTAAAATTTATGCGGGTGAAGTGCCTCGCCGTGAAGGTGTGGGTATTTATGCAGAAGTCATGATGCGCAATTATCCGCTATTGCCAGTTGAAGAAGAAGGTCGATTAGGCGATGCGGGCTTGCGGGAAAATTTTATTCAGCGCGTGTATGTGTTGTATCGCTGGAAACAATTATTAGCCGACGGGTTGAATCCGCAGTCCTTAACCTGTTTTCATGCGCGGCATAAGTTAATTATCATGAGTCATGGTGATTATCAACCACTGGGACAGTTATTAGCGGGCGTGACTAAAGCGAATGTGGCAGAGATTGCTGATCAGTATATTTTGCAATTAATGACGCTGTTAAAAGTGGTCGTCAAGCGTAAAAGTCACGTTAATGTGTTGCAACATATTCAAGGCTATTTGAAAAAAGACCTGAGTGCGGATAACAAAGCCGAACTGTGTGAATTGATAGAGCGTTACCGTCACGGCGAAGTGCCGTTAATCGTCCCGCTGACGTTACTAAAACATCATTTTCGCCAAAGCCCCGATGCCTATATCGAAGACTCTTATTATATGTCGCCGTATCCGCAGGAATTACAGCTGATTAATCAATTGTGACATACGGGCATTTTGTCCACGAAAAGCACAAAAAATAATACCATTCTGGTGTTCCTAGGCAATCATGAATCAAATCAACCCCAATAAATTACTGCTATCAAAATGGACGGCAGTTAAGCCCAAACAAAAAGAACGCCACTTTATCGTTATTAAATTGATTCGGTCTGAGATGGAAGAGATTATCGCTTGCGAGCTTGAAGCGGTCATCAATAAGAACATTTATGAAATAGAGTGGCAGGCTCTCAAAGATTCATCGTGTTGGCTGATGGGGTGGCATTGATTAAAAATGGTCTTTCAATCGCCGTAATTTAGCAAACACCTCAACAGGCGTATTGTTGATGCAATGCAGACTGGCGCGTATTTCGGAGCTGTCTTCTCTGAAAAAAGGATTGGTCGCCAATTCATCACCGATAGTCGAGGGTACGGTGGGCAAATTGTCTGCGCGCCGTTGCTGAATCTGCCGTGTTTTTTCTTGTAAAGCCACATTATCCGCTTCAACACTTAACGCAAACCTTGCATTACTTTCACTGTATTCATGAGCGCAATACACGCGCGTTTCGGCAGGCAGGGCTTTTAATGTTTGCAACGATTGCCACAATTGTTCCGCACTGCCTTCAAACAGCCGTCCACAGCTCATAACAAACAATGTATCACCGCAAAACAGCGCGTTATCGTCAGCAAAATAATACACAATATGCCCGCTGGTATGCCCTGCGCTGTCTATCACTTGCGCAGAATGCGAACCGATTGTTATCCGCTGACCGCCCGATACACAGCGGTCAATCGCGGGGATTCTGTGCTTATCCGCCGCTGAACCGATAATCTGACAGCCCGTTTCGCGTTTTAACTCCAGATTACCGCCGACATGATCGTCGTGATGATGGGTATTTAAAATATAAGTGAGTTGCCAGCCGCGTTGTTTTAGAACGTCTAACACAGGTTCAGCCAAAGCGGGATCTACCGCCGCCGTTTCACCTGAAACGGTATCATGCAGCAGATAAATATAATTGTCCGTTAAGACGGGGATTTGAATAATGTCCAACATGATGAGTCCCGTTCGATTTACAAGCAGCGTCCACGAAACACACAAAAGACACGAAAAAAGGCAGAGATAGCTATCAAGGTTTTCGTGCTTTTCGTGGACAATATTTTTAAGTTAGTTAGCAAAAAAATCTTTAGCAACCGCCACATCTGCTTCAATTTGCGCCTGTAGCTCAGTTAAAGATGCAAACTGCATTTCATCACGGATTTTCTGTTTAAAATGCACTTCGACATATCGCCCATAAATTTCCTGATTAAAATCAAACAAATGGGTTTCCAATAATACTTTAGAGCCACCGTCAACCGTCGGGCGCGTACCGACATTGGCAACCCCTGTGAGTTCGCGTCCATCAATACCCGTCATCGTGACGGCAAACACGCCGTTAATCGGGGTATTTTTTCTGAACAGGCGGATATTCGCCGTCGGATAACCAATGGTTCTGCCGCGTTTATCACCGTGTGCCACCCGTCCGCAAATAGAATAACTATGCCCCAGTAACCGCTCGGCTTGTGTGACATCACCGACACCTAAAGCATCGCGTATCAATGTGCTGCTGACCCGCAAGCCGTCAACGTAATAAGAACCCGTGTCTTCAACGCTAAAACCGTGCTGTTTGCCTTGTTCCTTCAATAACGCAAAATTACCGCGCCGCGCTTTGCCAAAATGAAAATCGTCACCGATAACCAGATGTTTTACGTTGAGTTTTTTCAGCAAAATTTCGTTAATAAACTGTTCGGCATCATAATCGGCAAACTCACGATTGAATTTTACAATCAGCAAATTATCAACAGGCAATTGGTTAAATTGAATCACTTTTTCCCGCAGACGCATTAATCGGGTCGGCGCGTTGGCAGATAAAAAATATTCCAGAGGTTGCGGTTCAAAAATCATAATCACCACGGGCAAATTGAGGGTTCTACCGCGTGTTGCCAGTTTTTCAATCACCGCATGATGACCTAAATGCAGCCCGTCAAAATTACCGATGCTGAGTACGCAACCATTTTCAAAAGGTTCTAAATGGCACAAGCCTCTAATTAAACGCATGAGATGTTCATAAGCAAAAAGGATTATTTTATCATGGGTGGCTGATTAAAGCCTTGTCCACGAAAAACACGAACAGCACGAAAGTTTTATATCGTTCCAACGCTCCAGCGTTGCAGCCGTTGACGCTCCAGCGTCTTCATGAATTATAGAGTTGCAACGCTGGAGCGTTGGGAGCTATAAAAAAGACCTGCGAGGTTTTAAAAACCTCGCAGGTCTGGTTTTCGTGTCTTTCGTGCTTTTCGTGGACAATTTAGCGATAATTGAGCTTCACAATATTTATCAGGGTCGTGTCATGAGTCGAATGTGTTGGTGCTTGGTTCTCAGTCTTTTATTTTTTACGTCTTTTGCACAGGCTAAGCCATTAGCTCCTGAAAAAGTTCCCGATGCACTTAAGCCGTGGATAAATTGGGTATTGCAAGAGCAGCCCGAACGCGACTGCCCGTTTTTGTATAACAGCTTTGAACAGAAACACTGTAGCTGGGCGACTTCGTTAAATTTAGCATTAAGCGCGAATAAAGGCGTATTTACCAGCAGTGTGCAGGTGTATAGGGATGACGATTGGGTGGTGTTGGTCGGTGATGAAAAACACTGGCCGTTGTCGGTCACTGCCAACGGTAAAACCGCGTTGGTGATGGAGCAAGATGGACAACCTGCCATCAAACTGACCAAAGGGACGTATCAAATTACAGGTGAATTTTTATGGGATAGCTTGCCTGATAATCTGACCTTGCCCAATGATACAGGCTTGATTAGCCTGCAAATGAACGGTCAGACCATCGACGCACCGACCATAAAAGACGGGCAGTTGTGGTTAAAAGAAAGCGACCGAGGACAGGCGAAACCTGAAAATGTGCAGAACCGTGTCGATATGCAGGTGTTCAGAAAAATCAGTGATGATGTACCAATGCAGGTATTAACGCGCTTGGATTTGCAAGTATCAGGCGTACAGCGGGAAGAAAAATTATCGGGTGCGTTGCTGGAAGGCTTTATTCCCTTGGAATTAAAAAGCCAATTACCCGCCCGATTAGAAGCCGATGGACGCTTAACCGTACAAGTGCGGCCAGGTCACTGGCAGATTGATGTCGTAGCGCGTAGCCCGCAAAACGTGGAGCAGTTAGCGTTACCCAAAGACACGCCCGATGCTGAAATCTGGGTGTTTGATGCCCGTCCTGCCTTGCGCGTGGTGGAGATTGACTCGCTCAGCACCATTGATGCCAGTCAAACCACCTTGCCCGATGAGTGGCGCAACTTGCCCGCGTATAAAATCAATCCCGACCAAAGCATGAATTTTAAAGTGATACGGCGCGGCGATCCTGAACCCGAAGCGAATCAACTGAACCTGTCGCGCAAGTTATGGCTGGATTTTAACGGCTCAGGTTACACGGTGAATGACAGCATCTCAGGCAAAATGACCAGCGGCTGGCGGTTGAACAGTTTGCCTGAAACTCAATTAGGTAAAGTGACCTTGAACGGTAGCAGTCAATTAATTACCAAACACGGCGCGACTAATAAAGAAGGCGTGGAAGTGCGTAACGGTTCGTTGTTTCTGGAAGCGGACAGCCGCATACAGGGCAAGATAGGACGCATGAGCGCGGTGGGTTGGGAGCAGACCTTTAATCAGGTTACTGCCGAATTGAATTTACCCCCCGGTTGGCGATTAATTGCCGCCACGGGTGTAGATAATGTTCCCGACAGTTGGCTTGCCCGCTGGACGTTGCTGGATTTGTTTTTAGTGCTGATTACTGCCATTACTGTGGGCAAATTATGGAATCGCTATTGGGGCGGATTGGCGTTGCTTACTTTAATGCTTATCTGGCATGAAGCGGACGCACCGCAGTTTATCTGGCTGCATATTTTAGCGGCGACCGCGTTGCTCAGCGTATTGCCGCAAAGCCGATTTTTCACCCTGATTAATTGGTATCGGCGCGGCTGTTGGCTGATTTTGGTGGCAATTGTATTGCCGTTTATGGTGGATCAAGTGCGTATCGGCATTTATCCGCAACTGGAAAGACCTTGGCAGGATATTTATCAAGAGGGTGGTTATGCGACAGGAGGGCAGGTTATGCCAGCCTCCGCGCCTGTCATGCAGCAACAAGAAGCTGGAGCTATGATGGATAAAGCGAATAATCCTGCTACGCCTGCGCCTATGCAGCAAAGGACTCCTGAGCAAGCAGAGGAGTTATCTAAGCAAACAGTAGTCGTTATCGAATGTCTTAATGAACAGACTATGGATGAAGCAACTAAGAATTGTGCTATGTCTGCTGTGGCGGCTGGCAATGACATCTACGTTTGTGCCAATCGTTCAGATGAACGTTCTGCTCAAATTCTTCAAAACTGTAGTCATAGGATAATTGATATGTATCGCAGCACAATGCGAAAGGGCGAATCTAGCGAGGAGGAAAAATATGAAGAACATAAAAATGCCTTGCGCAAGAAACAAGAGGTACTCAACCGCGTTGACCCCAAAGCCAAAGTACAAACAGGGCCGGGCTTACCGCAATGGCAATGGCATAAAGTCATGTTGTCGTGGAATGGTTCAGTGGATGCTAATCAGCAACTGAGTTTATGGTATCTGTCACCCACCATGACGATGTTGCTTAACTTTGTGCGGGTGCTGTTAGTGGCAATGTTGGCATTGCTGATGGTGGGCGGTGCATTAATTCCGCCGTCGCTTATCAGCCGCTTAGCTTCTGCAAGCAAAGCCACGCCGTTATTACTGGTGTTGCTGGTGCTGTGTGTTGCCCTGCCTAACCAAAACGTTTATGCAGACGATTTTCCGAATGATGCTTTGTTAAAACAACTGCATGACAAGCTACAAGAAGAAGTCACACCTGATTGTCTGCCCGCGTGTGCGCATATTCAGCAAATGAATATGACGATTAACGACAAAGACATTCAAATCAGTTTGCAAATTCACGCGCAAGAATCAGTGGTATTACCGTTACCCGCTGATTATGGGCAGTGGTTTCCGAATCAAGTTACTGTGGATGGCAAAGCCGCCGAAGCCTTGTATCGTGCGGATAACGGGCTGTGGATTCATTTAACACAAGGTGAGCATAACGTGGTACTGCACGGTGTACCGCCTGTGCTGAGCAAATTTACCTTGCCGTTACCGCTAAAACCCAAGCGCGTCACTGTAGAAAAAACAGGCTGGGAAGTGTTCGGTTTACAGGAAAACGGCTGGACAGACGAGCAACTGCAATTCAGCCGTGTGCAAACTGCCGAACAAGACAATAAAAAAACCACCTTGGAACAAGGCGCGTTACCGCCGTTTGTGCGCGTGGAGCGTACCTTGAAACTGGGCTTAGACTGGCGCGTCGTGACCGAAATTACCCGCCTGTCACCCGCTGATTCGGCGGTGCTGTTAAGCGTACCGTTACTGAAAGGCGAATCGGTGATCAGCGAAAACATCCGCGTGAAAGACGCTAAGGTGGAAGTCAATATGGCGGCACAGCAAACCACTATGCAGTGGGAGTCGGTGCTGGAAAAAACCGACAAGCTGGAGTTAAGCGCACCTGATACGGCGCAATGGATAGAAGTGTGGCAAGCCGATGTCAGTCCTATCTGGCATCTTGACGCATCGGGCATTGCTATGATTCACAGCAATGATTTATCGCAATGGCTACCCGAATGGCATCCATTCCCCAAGGAAACCATTAGTTTAACCATCACCCGCCCCGAACCTGTAGCAGGGCAAACGTTGACCATAGACAACAGCCGCTTAACGGTGACGCAAGGCGAACGAATGCGTGATGTGGTGTTAAAAGCCAGTATCCGCAGTTCACAAGGTTTGCAGCACACGCTGACCTTACCCGAAAACGCGACATTGCAATCGGTGTTGATAGATGGCAGAAGCCAACCCTTACGCCAAGAAGGCAGAAAACTCACCTTACCGATTAATCCGACTAAACAAGAAGTCACGCTCACATGGCAAGAGCCTGTCGGCATCAGCACTATCAGCCGCGTGTCTAGCGTTGATTTAGGACAGGACAGCGTCAACAGCAATCTCACGCTGAACTTGGGGCAAGACCGTTGGGTGCTGTTTGCTTTTGGCCCCACGTTTGGGCCGATTATTTTATTCTGGGGCGTGTTGGTGGTTATTTTTCTGGTGTCGTTCGGACTGGGCAAAGTGACACTGACACCGTTAAAAAACTGGCAGTGGTTTTTATTGCTGGTCGGCTTGAGTCAAATTCCGCTGGCAGCCGCAGGGGTTGTCATTGCGTGGTTGATGTTGCTAGGCTGGCGCGCGAGTCAGTCCAGCGAACAAACCCGTTTCTTTAACGCACTGCAAGTCGGTCTCGGTTTATTGACACTGGGCGCGTTAGGGGTGTTATTTTCCGCCGTTGCCCAAGGTTTATTGGACGCGCCTGATATGAATGTCACGGGCAATCAATCATCGCCGTTTGCCTTGAATTGGTATCAAGACCGTAGCGCGTCCACTTTACCCGCCGCCAGTGTGCTGTCCTTGCCGCTTATCGTCTATCGCTTATTGATGTTGGCGTGGGCATTATGGTTAGCGAGTGCGTTACTCAACTGGCTAAAATGGGGCTGGGTGTGTTTTTCCAGTAATGGTTTGTGGCGGAAGAAAGTCGTGGTTGACAAGAAAACAGTAGCGAGTGAGCCAGAGCCGCCTAAAACCGATAAGTCATAAACGGGTTGTGTCTCATGCCATACACCGTGTGGCATGAGCGTATCATTATTACTGGGGGCTATCATGACAACAGGTAAATTGTTCATCATCGCGGGTATTGTATTATTAGCCTTGGGTATTATTGTCAACTACGCACCGTGGCTGATTAATTGGTTTGGTAAATTACCCGGTGATATTCGTATTGAAGATGAACATAAAATGCTGTTTATTCCTATCACCTCGATGATAGTCGTCAGTATTATCCTGACACTGATTGTGAATCTGTTTTTTCGTCGATAATACTTATTTAGTTCCCACGCGCTGCGTCACTCTGCCCACAGTTAAGGAAAAAACCCCAGCGGGGTGAGATATTTGTAGCCTCAGTGTTTAGACACTATATAACCCCGTAGGGGTGAAATGTTAAATGCAAGCAAACATTTCACCCCTACGGGGCTTGATTGTATTTATATGTTGTTGCTACAACCATTTCACCGCTACGCGGTTATCGACAATCTGGCTTAACTGTGTTCAGTGATAGCCGGCTACACGGCACATCTCATAAAGAAAATAGCCATTTTACCTACTTTACGCCTATACTTTGCGTCCTTTGCGTTTCCATTTACACAACAACAATATGAAAAAAGAACTTAGCGGTAATGCGAAAATCTACAAACGATTATTGACTTACCTAGCTCCGCACAAAGCCCTGTTTATCGTCAGTATCTTCGGGTTTTTAATCTATTCAGCGACCCAGCCGTTATTTGCGGCGTTGATTAAAAACATCATCAACACCTTACAAAGCCACTCACGCGAGAAAATGTATCTGCTACCAATCTGGTTCAGCGGCTTGATTGTGGTGCGCAGTATCGGCGCATTTTTAGGTAATTATTTTTTAGCCAAAGTATCCTGTAATGTAGTGCATAGCCTGCGCTGTGAGATTTTTGATAAATACACCGAATTGCCCACCGTGTATTTTGATGCCAATAACAGCGGTCACATGATTTCCCGCATTACCAATAATGTCGGACAAGTCACTAATGCGGCAACCGATGCGATTCGTACTTTTGTCCGCGAAGGTTTAACTGCGCTGGGTTTATTGGCGTACCTGTTTTACAGTAACTGGGAATTATCGTTAGTGTTTATCGGCATTGCCCCGATTATTGCCGTGTTAGTGGTGTATGTCAGTAAGCGACTGCGCACTATCAGTAAAAAAATTCAGGAATCCATCGGCGATATAACTCACATCACCTCAGAATTAGTCGGCGGTTATCGCGTGGTACGCAGTTACGGCGGCGAAGATTATGAGAAACAACGCTTTTTAGACAGCAGCTTATTTAATCGCCGTCAGTCGTTAAAACTATCGACGACCATCTCCATTCACACACCCGTTCTGCAAATCATTATTGCCGTCGCCTTATCGGGTTTGATGTATATGGCTTTGTTTTTTATGAAAGAATCGACAACAGGTGCGTTTGTCGGTTATTTAACAGCGGCATTTTTATTGCCCAGACCGATACGCCAGCTCAGTGATGCCAATAGCGACATCCAAAAAGGCATTGTTGCCGCCGAATCGCTGTTTGAAATCCTCGATCAAAAAAGCGAAGTTGATGAAGGTGATTATGAAGTTGACCGTTGTGTCGGTACGCTGGAATTTAAAAACCTGACCTTTCAATATGAAGGTGTGCATGAACCTGCCTTGATAGACATTAATTTTAAAGCCGAAGCAGGACAGACTATCGCACTGGTCGGTGCGTCGGGTAGCGGTAAAAGCACTTTGGTCAGTTTGGTGTCACGCTTCTATAACCATGAAAAAGGCGAAATACTGCTCGATGGCGTAGAAATCAGCCGTTATAAACTGAACAATTTGCGCAAACAAATTGCTTTGGTAAATCAGCAAGTGACCTTATTCAATGATACCGTGTTTAATAATATCGCTTACGGCGCGTTGGCAGGTTCTAGTCGCGAAGCTGTTACCGCCGCTGCTATTGATGCCTATGCGATGGAATTTATCAGCAACATGGAACAAGGGTTAGACACCGAAATCGGCGAAAACGGCGTAAAATTATCAGGCGGGCAACGGCAACGTTTAGCTCTTGCCCGTGCCTTATTGAAAGATGCGCCGCTATTGATATTGGATGAAGCGACTTCTGCACTGGATACCGAGTCAGAACGTTACATTCAGGTTGCCTTACAAAAAGTCATGGGGCATCGTACTACGTTAGTCATTGCGCATCGGTTATCAACCATCGAAAATGCCGATATGATTTTAGTCATGGAGCAAGGACGCATTGTCGAACAGGGTTCACATCAGGAACTCATTGATAAAAATGGTGCATACTCACGCTTACACGCCATACAATTTAAAGAACAACCTGCACCCGCTGATTTATAATCCCATTCAGCGACCGTTCAGTTGGCAATTGGAAAATTACAATTTTATTTAACCACTTAAGAGAACGTATCATGAATTCGACTTCTGTATTAAAAATGGGTGTACTGGTTAGCGTCTTGTTATCACTCGGATTAACAACCGCCCACGCCGCACCTAAACAAAGAATTATCTGGGTAGATCGTGACGGTTATCTGGCTGATCCGAGTGAAACCGCCGCTTGTGAAGACCAAGCCAATACAGGCGATGACAGCAATCCACTGGCAGGCGGCGATGCTTTGAGCATCATTAAAAACGTCGCCACCAAAGCGTTAGTTCCACCCAATCAAATTGATGGTTGTATGCAGAGCAAAGGCTATTTGAAGAAAACCGTCACAGGCAGCAAATTACCGCCTACAAGACCGACAGGCTATCAACAACCACAACAAGGCTACCCGCAACAGCAGGGTTATCCTCAGCAACAAGGTTACCCGCAACAGCAGGGTTATCCCCAGCAACAAGGCTACCCGCAACAGCAGGGTTATCCCCAGCAACAAGGCTACCCGCAACAGCAGGGTTATCCCCAGCAACAAGGTTACCCGCAACAGCAGGGCTATCCTCAGCAACAGAACTACCAGCAACCACGCTATTAATTTATCTGCAATAAATTAAGTTCTGACAGGTTGGCTTGCCGCTGTGTAGCAAGCTAACCTTTAAATACACACACCTGATTTCTGCCTTGGCTTTTTGCCATGTATAAAGCCTGATCGGCATCATGAATGATTCCATCAAGTAAATGACTTCCTCCGTCTTTTTTACTGCAAATACCAAAGCTGCTGGTAAAGCATAATCCCTGTTGTTCAGAAAAAACCTGCTGTTCGCAGCTGATGCGGATTTTTTCAGCAACGATAAGAGCATTTTCCACATTGGTTAACGGCAAAAGAATCAAAAATTCTTCGCCACCCCAGCGGACACAAATATCTGTTTTTCGCGTCATATCTATAATTATTTTAGCAAATGTCTGAATAACTATATCACCGATAGAATGACCATAACGGTCATTAATTAATTTAAAATAATCAATATCACAAATAATAATGGTTAGCGGTCTGAATAAAATATCATTGTCATGTAAGGCAAAATCCAGACCTCGCCGATTATAGAGCGTTGTTAATGAATCTTTATATGCCATCTCAGACATTTTATTTTTAGCGGTTTTTAATTCATTAATAGTGCTGATTAACTCACTGGTTCTTTCCATTACCTTATGTTCCAAATTTCGATAAAGTAAGGTATTTTCAATTGAAATGATAATTTGCCCGGACAGTATTTCCAATAGCTGTACCCGTTCAGGCGTAAACGCATGAGAGAGCAGTTTATTTTCCAAATAAAGAATGCCGCTGATTCTATGTTGCTGTATTAATGGCAGGCAGAGTAATGATAATGGCGGATTTTCACTAAGATAACCGTCTTTATTAAGCTGATTGCTATTCAACTTATCAATTAATATTTTTTCCTGTGTACGAATAACATAATTAATCAATACAGTTGGTAATGAAGGGTAATCAGCTAGCGGACTATTAATGAGTTGAATGCTATCATGGTTATCGCTATCTGCTTGTACTAACCATTGTTCATTTTCTGGTAATAGAATAACACCACGCCCAGCACCTGCATTAATTAATAATATCTTAAGCAATTCTTGTAACAACCTTTCCAGCTTAATTTCACTGGCAATAGATTGTGACGCTTTAATAATACTAAGCATATCCAACTGTTCAGTCTGTTGAATAGATAACGAAGTTGATGTGTCAATAGATATATTGGTATTGTATTTTTTGGATTGTAAAAAAGGATATTTTTTTTCTAGTTGTATAACTTTAGCAACAGCTCCCCAGCGTTGATAAACAAAACGGGCTTCAATTAAATAAGTTTGGGCAATTCTTTCTAAATTACGACATAAATAATATTCAGCCGCCAATTCATAACTTAAGGCTTCATCATTAAGATAGCCATTTTCATGCGCTCCTTGAATGGCTTTTTCATAAAACCGTGCTGCCACTTGAAAATCGCCTTCTATGCGTGCTATTTCCGCAGCTATTAAATCATATTTATGTTGAAAATTCATTGGTGCGTGCAATGCCCATATTTTCAAATCGGCGTGATTATTTTTTGCATGATTCAGATAATTTATTTTTTCAGGATTATTTGCCGTACAAGCGCGTAGATAAATTAAAGAACCATAAAATAACAGCATTTGCAGCTCAACAAATCCTTGGCGACTATAAACGTACTGTTCTGCCTTTTTAAGGATGCTAATTGAGTTATTCGTGTCACCAAAAAAAACAATTAATGCCACTTTTAATTGATAAAATATAGACAATCCATTTTGAATATTATTGGTAGTGAAAAAATCTATTACTGCATTCTCGCTTTCACTATCAACAACGCCTTCAAGACAAATTGGATTATCCGAAGGGTCTGTTAAATTAATAGTAGCTTGCCAAATTAAACTTTCCCATAAAGCAATACCCGTTTGTTTTACTTTGTGTAGATAATAGTAGTTATTTTTAACATTGTTTTGAAGTGACATTAATTCACTGCCGCTGTAAAACTGATAAAAATTTTTATTAAATGTTGCATAAGAAAAATATTCAGTATCCCCTTCTTTTAAACTATTTTCTATTGCCTGCTGAAAAAGAAAAAATGAGTTATTTAAATGTTGTTTAACATGAACGGCACTAAACGCAATACCAAAATAAACTCTTGCTTTTAAGATGGAAAATTTTTGTTTCTCTGTCATCTTCACAACGATGTTGCCCAGTAAATAGCAGAATTCCAGTTCTTTTTTATGATTTAAATAAATAGCGTACGAGCCAAAAATAAAAGGCGAAAACGGGCATAGACCGCGAGTTAAATTGATAGAGGTCATCGTCGCACTCGCCCATAAAAAAAGCCGTGGCGAAGAGATATAAGCGGCTCCTAAAATTTGCGATAAAATACGCAAAATAGCCAATTGATTAGGGTCTTCAAGTGTTGGTAATGAAAGAATAGAGGTTATCTTTTCTTTCAGCAGTTGAGTGGTGTCATTAAAAAGCACATCCACTTGCTGTTCTGATGGATTTTCAGGGCAGTAAAAATCTAATTCCTTTAATAGTTGTATTGCAAAATAAATGGATTCTTCATAACAAAATTGTGCGCACAAGATATTAATTTTAATTTCAGCAGAATTAATTTTATCCAATGTATTATTAGTGTGACTAAATAAGCTGTCTATATAATAAAGACCATTTTCAAACTCGCCACATAAAAAAGCAGAGCCGGCCAGTTCTTCATGGAGCGATAACATAAGTAAATAATTATCTTGCCAATTGCTGTCTTGATGCAGTAATAGTGCTGTTTTAAAATAAGAAAAAGCAACTGCATAAGCATTGGCTTTTTTTGCTCTTTGTCCGCTTTCAATATTAAGTTGCGCTAATTCTTTTTTTTCAATCAGACCATCATCCAGAAAATCAATACCTAAATTAAGATGGTCTACCACTGTTAATAGTTGATCTGCTAATTCCTCAGCGGATAGTTTAGTTTTTAGAAGTATACCTATTTTTAAATGCAAGGCAGGGCGATGTTGCTCTTTAATTAATGAATAAGCCGCTTGTTGCACTCTATCATGAACGAATTTATAAACTCGCTCGCTAAGCATAATTAATAAACCTTCCTCTAAACAAAACCATAAATATTGTTTAACATTTTCTATGTTTGTTTCAGATGAAATGGCTATTAACTCTAAATCAATAGTAGTACCGAATACTGCCGATAACTTTAATAAGTCCTGACTTTTTTCAGGCAAGCGTATTATTTTATTAACTAATAACTCAACAACATTGTCAGTGATATTTTTTTGTTGAATTTTATCAATATCCCATTCCCATGAATTATTAAAATTCAATAATTCTTCACAATAAAGAGTTTTTAAAAATTCACCCATAAAAAATGGATTACCATCACTTTTTAGTAATAATAATTCAGCAAGAGAGTTTACTTCATCTAATGTTCGGTGCAATGAGTCGCTGAGTAATTTTTTAATATGGTTTATTTCTAATGGATCAAGTGTGATTGTACGGATATTTATTTTATTTTCTTTTAATTTCGACAGCATGGAAATCAATGGATGACCATTGTCAACTTCATTATCGCGATAAGACCCTATCAGTAATAAATAAGGTATATCATTCATGATGACAGGCAATAAATTCAACGTTGCTGAATCAATCCATTGTAAGTCATCAATAAAGAGTGTTAATAAGTGTTCTTTCTGGCAACAGGCGCGAATAAATTTTTGAAAAGTAAAATTAAAACGCTGTTGTGTTTCTTGTGGAGGTAATTCATCAGGCAAGGATTGTTTACCGATAATTAATTCCAGCATAGGCAGTATTTCAATAATCAGCTGCCCGTTGTCACCCAGCGCACTTTGTAGTGTTTGTTGCCATTTTTTTAAAATGGCTTCATCTTCACTTAAAATCTGTTGCAATAATGATTGCATGGCTTGAATTAAGGCACTGTAAGGTTTATTGTGCTGTAACTGATCAAATTTACCTGCAATAAAATAGCCTTTTTTCTCAGTAATCGGTTTATAAATTTCCTGTACTAATGATGTTTTACCAATACCAGAATAGCCTGCAATTAATAATAATTGGCTATTACCTTTTGCTACTTCGTTAAAAGTAGTCAGTAGAGTATCAGTCTGTTGTTCTCTGCCATAAAGTTTTTGCACTATTTGAAATTTATCGGAAATATCATTGTGTGCTATTTTAAAGAAATCCAAAAAATCAGTATTGTTTAGATTATTTTTAATGATTTCCAGATCATGTTTGATACTTCCTGCACTTTGATAACGGTGTTCAGCTTGCTTTGCCATTAATTTCATGACCATCTGTGATAAGCAAACAGGAATACTTGGATTGATTAAATGAGGAGCAATGGCTTCCTTCGTTAAATGAGCATGAATTAATTCTAGGTTGTCATGATTTTCAAACGGTTTATTACCCGTTAAAAGTTCATAGAAAGTAATGCCTAATGAATAGAAATCGGTGCGATAATCGAGACTACGGTTCATTCGTCCTGTTTGTTCAGGGGAAATATAGGCAAGTGTGCCTTCCAAATGAGTCGGGTTTTTTAAAGTGGGATGTTCTCGTGATAGTTTTGTTGCTAAACCAAAGTCAATTATTTTAATTATTTTATGTTCGTTGTTGATTAAAATATTACTTGGGTTTATATCTTTATGAATAAGGTGTTTACTGTGAATATCTTCTATGCCTTGTGCTACCGAGATGGCTATAAGAAGAAACTCATGTACAGAAAGTGATTTTATTTGTTTAAGATAGTCTGCTATCGAAATGGCATTGAAATCTTCAATAAAAATAAATGGTCGGTTGTTATAGAAACCAAATTCATAAGCCTGAATAATAAAATCGCTTTTGAAATGACTGATAAATTCAAATTCTTTTTGAATTTGATCTATTTCACTTCTGGCGGGGTATTCGGATTTTAATAGTTTTAATACGCCTTGCTTCGGTAAATTGTCTATTACATCCACTTGTTCAACGCGATAAATTAAACTAAGCAGTGTATTTTCAGATAAAGTAGTTATTACTTTGTAATTAGCTATTATTTCTATCATATTATCCGATCTGCTGAGATTAACAAAATCAATATTGGTAAATATTACAATCACACTTAATTAATCAGGGAGTATGTAATTAAATACATCTTATTCAATAAGGCGTTTTATTATATTGTTTCAATGGTGCTTTGCTCTATAGTATAACGCTTATACGAGCTGCTTTATATTTTTCATGGCGCACCAAGGAGGCGCGCAAACTTATCAATCCACTCTTCATCACCTCACGCCACGCTAGTAATGATAAAATAAACACATTATAGAAACGCGGTAGCGGAGACAGGTATTGAAACCCTTTATAGACGAGCTTGAACAGCATCGTGAAACAATGAACAATTTAGCCAGTTGTAATGTGTTGATTGAAGCAGCCGCCGAGTTGCTGATTAACACCTTGCAACAAGGCGGTAAAATTCTACTGTGCGGCAATGGTGGCAGTGCGGCGGATTGTCAGCATATTGCGGCAGAATTTGTGGTGCGTTATGAGAAAAAACGGCGGGCATTAGCGGCAATCGCACTTACCACCGACAGTTCTATTTTAACAGCCCATGCTAATGATTTTGATTTTGACACGGTGTTTTCCCGTCAAGTAGAAGCTTTGGGCAATGATAAAGATTGTTTGATTGCTATATCGACCTCAGGCAACAGTAAGAATGTGTTACAAGCCGCCATAGCCGCGCGTGCCAAAGGCATGACGGTGATAGTTTTAACGGGCGGTACGGGTGGCACATTGCGTGAACATGGCAATGTTACGGTATGCGTACCATCCAATGTAACCGCCCGTATTCAAGAAGCCCATATTTTAATCGGTCACTATTGGTGTGGCGTGGTTGAGGAGAGATTAAGTGTTAGCGATAAGCCCTGAATTTGATAAAGCGCGGATTTTAGTGATTGGCGATGTGATGCTGGACAGATATTGGTCCGGAACTGCGGCGCGAATTTCGCCCGAAGCTCCTGTGCCTGTGGTGCGGGTTAAACATACTGAAGAGCGCGTTGGCGGTGCGGGTAACGTGGCGTTGAATATTGCCAAGCTGGGCGGTCAGGTCACTTTGCTGGGTGTCGTTGGTGCGGATGCGGAAGGCGAGACTCTAAAGACTATTTTGGAAGCTCATGGCGTAAGCTGTGATTTTGTCAATGAAGCGGCAATTCGCACGATTTGTAAATTGCGCATTATGGCGCAACATCAACAGCTCATTCGCGTTGATTTTGAAGAACCCACGCTGCACTTTGACCACGCCGCGTTATTAACGCGCTTAAAAAAACATTTGCCCGAACACGATGTGATTGTGTTTTCGGATTACGGCAAAGGCACGTTGGCGGATGTTGCGGATTATATTCAACTGGCTAAACATCAAGGCTTAACAACCTTGGTTGATCCTAAAGGCGTGGATTATCAGCGATATAGTCATGCCGATATACTCACGCCTAATTTAGCAGAATTACACGCGGTGGTCGGTGTCTGTTATGACGAAGCCGCATTACTGGCAAAAGCCCGTCATTTACTGGAACAGCACGAAATTCCTACCTTGCTGCTGACACGCGGCGAAGCGGGCATGACTTTAATACAAGCTGAGCAAGCGCATTCACTGCCCGCGCAAGCCAAAGATGTGTTTGATGTCACAGGCGCGGGTGATACCGTGATTGCAGTGATGGCGTTAAGTATTGCCATTCAAAAACCACTGACCGAAGCGATGTATTTAGCCAATTTAGCCGCAGGTATCGTGGTCGGCAAACTCGGCACATCCACCGTTTCCATGCTGGAACTGACCCGCGCCATGCACGGCGAGCGTGATTCTGCGTTTGGCGTGGTGTCTGAAGAAGAGTTATTACACTTGATTGCAGGCGCGAAAGCCAATGATGAGCGCGTCATCATGACCAACGGCTGTTTTGATTTACTTCATGCAGGACACGTTACTTATCTGCAACAGGCAAGAGCCTTGGGTGATAGATTGATTGTTGCGGTCAATTCCGATGATTCGGTGAGACGCTTAAAAGGCGAAACCCGCCCGATTAACGGCTTGCAAGAACGCATGACGGTCTTATCCGCGTTGGCGTGTGTCGATTGGGTCGTGGCATTTACCGAAGACACACCCGAACGCTTGTACTGCCATTTATTACCTGACGTGATTGTCAAAGGCGGTGATTACAAGCCCAATGAGGTGGCAGGTGCGGAATGCGTCATTAACGCAGGTGGCGAAGTCAGAATTTTATCGTTTGTTGATGGACAATCGACAACACGCATGATTAACAAAGCGAGGGCAGGGGAATGATTATCGTCACAGGCGGTGCAGGTTTTATCGGCAGCAATTTAATTCGCGCACTGAATGAACGCGGCATCAGCAATATTTTATTGGTCGATAACTTGGAAAACGGGCGCAAAATGCTCAATATCGCCGATTTGAATATCGCCGATTACATGGATAAAAATGAATTTTTGGCAAATCTCGCGCTACCCAAATTTTTAAATAAAGTGCGGGCGGTGTTTCATCAGGGTGCGTGTTCAGCGACCACTGAATGGAATGGTCAGTATGTGATGCAGAACAATTACGAGTATTCCAAGCGCGTACTACAAGCTTGTATCGCGAAAAATATCGCCTTTATTTATGCGTCGTCGGCTTCGGTGTATGGCAATGGCGAACACGGTTTTCGTGTCGAACGCGAATGCGAACACCCCATTAATATGTACGCCTATTCAAAATTCCAGTTCGACCAATATGTCCGTGCCTTATTGCCTGAAACCAGAAGCCCGATTGTCGGTTTTCGTTATTTCAACGTCTATGGGCCACGCGAACAACACAAAGGCTCGATGAGCAGCACCCCGTTTCACTTTAACCAACAGGTGTTAAACGATAAACAAGTGCGCTTATTCGCAGGTTGTGATGGTTTTGCCGATGGTGAACAGCAACGCGATTTTATTCATGTCGATGATGTGGTTGCAGTGAATTTATGGTTTTTAGACCATCCAGATCAGCGCGGTATTTTTAACGTCGGCACAGGGCGCGCGGAAACCTTTAATACAATGGCTCAGGCGGTGATTGACTGGCATAAAGCGGGAGAAATTAACTACATTCCCTTTCCAGACCACCTAAAAGGCGCGTATCAAAGCTACACCCAAGCCGATATTTCAGGCTTAAGAGCCGCAGGGTGTGACCATGAATTTTTGACTGTTCAACAAGGTGTTGAGCGGTATTTGGATTGGTTGAATCGGGAGAAATAAAAACGATAGCCATTTGTACGAAGACCATTTCTCGCAACGCACTTAACAAATAAGCTCACAGGTAAATAGAAATGGATAATGACACGCTCATCAATCAGGCGCGGCAGCTTTATGTTTTATTACAGGTTAAGCAGTTTGAACGATCCATAAAAAACAAAGCGCAGCTTGATCGACTTGATCGTCTGGTAATGTGTGCTTATTGCCGTTATCTGCGGCGATTAAATCGCTGTGTTTTGTGTTATCAGTATCGGCTTACTGACTGTTTTCGGGATAATGGAAATATACGGCGATATTGTCCCGACCGCAGGATGCCGAGGTCATTGGATTGAGTTTTGCAGAGTAAGTATTCAAGACTTTTTTCAATAGTATTAGAAGAGGTGATTCGGCGTTGTCAAATGCCAGAATCCAACTAAATGAACACTACCCGAAGCCCTATCGGTATGTGATAATAAGAGCATTTTTCACACACAGGGCAATAGCAATGGATGACAATAAGAAGAAAGCACTAAGCGCGGCATTAATGCAAATAGAAAAGCAGTTCGGCAAAGGCTCAGTCATGCGGATGGGTGATGTGGCTGCGGCGCGTGATATTGATGTGGTTTCCACAGGTTCATTAGGTCTGGATATTGCTCTAGGCGTAGGCGGTTTACCGCGTGGTCGCGTGGTTGAAATTTACGGTCCTGAATCGTCAGGCAAAACCACGCTGACGTTACAAGTGATTGCCGAAATGCAGAAACTGGGCGGCACAGCGGCGTTTGTTGATGCCGAACACGCATTGGATTCCGGTTATGCGGAAAAATTAGGCGTTAATGTTGATGATTTGCTGGTTTCTCAACCTGATACGGGTGAGCAAGCCTTGGAAATTGTTGATATGTTAGTGCGTTCTGGTGCTGTTGATATTGTTGTGGTCGATTCAGTTGCCGCGCTCACGCCTAAAGCGGAAATTGAAGGCGATATGGGCGATTCGCACATGGGCTTACAAGCACGGCTCATGTCACAGGCGTTGCGTAAACTGACGGCTAATATCAAGCGTTCAAATACGCTGGTTATTTTTATCAACCAGATCCGTATGAAAATCGGCGTGATGTTCGGCTCACCTGAAACCACTACAGGCGGCAACGCACTGAAATTTTATGCCTCGGTGCGGCTGGATATTCGCCGCATCGGTTCAGTGAAAAAAGGTGACGAAATTGTCGGCAGTGAAACTCGCGTTAAAGTAGTAAAAAACAAAGTCGCGCCGCCGTTTAAACAAGCTGAATTTGAAATTTTATACGGCGAAGGCATTTCATTTGCGGGCGAGCTGGTTGATTTGGGCGTGTCTTACGGATTTATTCAAAAAGCAGGTTCGTGGTACAGCTACGGCAATGACAAAATCGGGCAGGGTAAAGATAATGTTAAAACTTTCCTGAAAGAAAATCCTGAAAAAGCCAAAGAAATTGAAGCCAAAATCAGAGCCGAAGCCTTTAGTAAACTACAGACTGCGGCTCCTGAATTTGACCCCAGTGAAGTGGATGTCTAAGACTCTATGGGGCTGAATGCTGTTAATGATAAACGTGGAGACACCGATAAAAGTGTCTCTACGGACATAAAAAACAGTTGCTTACGCTTATTAACGCGCCGCGAACACAGCCAGAAAGAACTGCTCACTAAAGTAATGGCAAAAGGTTTTGATAAGGATGCCGTTTTGCCCGTTATTGAAGAATTAACCAATCAAGGCTGGCAAAGTGATAGCCGTTATGCGGAAAGTTACGCACGGCATCGGTTACAAAAAGGCTATGGAGCGATTGCCATTGCTTATGAGCTGAAACAAAATGGTGTGTCTGCCTTTGATATTGATAACAGTCTGTCAGCGTTTGCGGACAATTGGCTGCAACACCTTGAGCAAGTTTATTTCAAAAAATACCCGCATGACACCCGTTTAAGCCGTTCAGAATGGGCAAAACGCAGCCGTTTTTTAATGCAGCGCGGTTTTTCCAGCACCCTAATCAACGCTTTATTTCAACACTTGAATATTAAGTTTTCCTAAGTTTCTAACCTCACCTACTTTTATGAAAAAAATGACTAGCGCAGAGTTGCGCTCCGCTTTCCTAGAATTCTTTCGTCAACGCGGACATTCGGTTGAAGCTTCCAGCTCGCTGATTCCTGCCAATGACCCTACGCTATTATTTACTAATGCGGGTATGGTGCAGTTTAAAGACGTATTTTTAGGGCGTGAACAGCGCGAATTTACCAAAGCCACCACCAGCCAACGCTGTGTACGCGCAGGCGGTAAGCATAATGACTTGGAAAATGTCGGCTACACCGCACGGCATCACACGTTTTTTGAAATGCTGGGTAATTTCAGTTTCGGCGATTATTTCAAAAAAGACGCTATTCATTATGCGTGGGATTTTTTAACCAAGGAAATGGAAATCCCCGCTGAAAAATTATGGGTGACGGTGTTTGAAGAAGACGCAGAAGCCGAACAAATCTGGCTGGAAGACATTGGCGTTGATAAAAACCGTTTATCCAAAATCGGCGCGAAAGATAATTTCTGGTCGATGGGTGATACAGGCCCCTGCGGGCCCTGCACCGAAATTTTCTACGACCACGGCGAACACATTGCAGGTGGTGCGCCCGGTACACCCGATGAAGACGGCGACCGTTATATCGAAGTGTGGAATCTGGTATTCATGCAGTACGACCGCGCGGCTGACGGCACATTAACACCGTTACCCAAACCCTCTGTTGATACGGGCATGGGTCTGGAACGGATTGCCGCGGTATCACAAGGCGTACACAGCAACTACGAAATTGATTTATTTCAAAAATTACTCACAGCAGCGGCAAAATTAGCCAACACCACGGACTTAAATCAAAGCTCATTGCGCGTAATTGCCGATCATATTCGCTCGTGTGCGTTTTTAATCGCCGATGGCGTGATGCCGTCTAACGAAGGACGCGGTTATGTGTTACGCCGTATCATTCGCCGTGCCATTCGTCACGGCTACCGTTTAGGTATCCACGAAGTATTTTTCTACCAATTGGTCGCACCGTTAGTGGAAGAAATGGGCGAAGCCTTTCCAGAATTAAAAGCCAACCAAGCGCAAGTCGAACGCGTGTTGCAAAAAGAAGAACAACGTTTTGCCGAAACCTTAGGGCAGGGCATGAAAATACTGGAAGCCTGTGTTGCCAAACTACACGGCACGGTTATTTCAGGTGATGTGGTGTTCCAGCTTTATGATACTTACGGCTTCCCTGTGGATTTAACCGCTGATTTTGCGCGGGAAAATAATTTGACTGTAGATCACGCAGGTTTTGAAATTGCCATGAACGCACAGCGTGATAGAGCGCGTTCCGCCAGTAGTTTTGGCGGTGATTATCACCAAGACATTAAACTCGACAGCCAAACCGAATTTACAGGTTACGACCACCTTGACGACACCGCGCACATTGTCGCGCTGTATCAACAAGGGCAAGCGGTTGACCATTTGAATGCGGGCGAAGAAGGTTTAGTCGTGCTGGATAAAACGCCCTTCTATGCCGAATCAGGCGGACAAGTCGGCGACAGCGGACAAATTGTCGTTGCGGGTGCGGTGTTTGAAGTCAGCGACACGCAAAAACAAGGCGGCACGTTATTTCTGCACAAAGGCAAGCTGGTATCAGGTGCATTAAGTACAGGGCAAACTGCACTCACTACCGTCAACGCCACCGTGCGTAAAGCCACCGAACTCAACCATTCTGCCACACACATACTCCATGCCGCATTACGGCAAACATTGGGCGATCACGTTACGCAAAAAGGCTCATTAGTGAATCCAGAACGCTTACGTTTTGACTTTTCGCATTTTGAACCTGTCACCGATGAACAAATCGCCGTTCTTGAACGGTTAGTGAATGAACAAATCCGCTTAAACAACCCAGTGTCTGCCCAAGTCATGGCAAAAGATGACGCAGTAAAAGCGGGTGCAATGGCGTTATTCGGTGAAAAATACGGCGCGGAAGTGCGGGTATTAAAAATTGGTGAATTTTCTACCGAACTATGCGGCGGTACACACGTTGATAGAGCAGGGGACATTGGTTGCTTTAAAATCATCAGTGAAACAGGCGTTGCCGCAGGTGTACGGCGTATTGAAGCCGTCACAGGTCAAGGCTGTATCGACTGGTTAGCCGAGCGTGATAAAGCATTAACCAGCATCGCCAGTTTACTCAAAAGCCCCGCCGATAAAACTGCTGAAAAAGTGGAGCAACTGCTGGAAAAAAACCGTAGCCTAGAAAAACAACTGGAACGCTTAACCGCCAAACTCGCCAGCGCGGCAGGTAATGAACTCATCGCCCAAGCCGTTGAAATTAATGGAGTTAAAGTGTTAGCCGTCAAACTCAACGATGTCGCCGCATCCTCATTACGCGACATGGCAGACCAGTTGAAAAATAAACTCGGCACTTGCGCTATCGTATTGGCAGTCGTCGATGGCGATAAAGTCAGCCTAGTGGCTGGTGTTTCTAAAGACACTATGGGCAAAGTCAAAGCAGGTGAATTAGTCAACTTTGTCGCCACGCAAGTCGGCGGTAAAGGCGGCGGAAAACCTGATTTAGCACAAGCAGGCGGCACTAATCCTGCGGCATTAGCGGGTGCGTTGGCGGGTGTTACTGCGTGGGTGCAAGAAAAATTAGGCGCGTAGTTATTCCTATTGAGAAGAAGTGCATTGCCTGCTCTAGCAATGCACTTTTTTTATGTGCGATAAAATATAAGCAAACAGGTCTGCAATGGAACAACCAATAACGCTACTCGCATTTTTAATCATTGGCTTTGCCGTTGGTGCGATAGCGGTATGGTTACTGCTGCGTGGTCGGATTGCGTCAGTTAATAACAGCCAACTGGAAGCGGTTCGGCTTAATGAGCGGTTGTTGGTGACTCAGGAAGAAAATTCGCGTAATCAGCAAGTTATCAAGATGATTCGGGAAAAAGCGGAGTCGCTGCAAACGCGGCTACAGGAAGAAACTAATCGCAGTGCGACTTTAGCGGAACAGGTGGTTTATCTGCCTGAATTAGCGGAAAAAGTCAGTCGATTGGAAGCTGAACAAGCGCAACTCAAGCACATTTTAGCCGATCAACGGGAAAAAATCGGTGCGTCTGACACGGCAATCAGTCATCAAAGCGCACAAATCCAACAGCTGGAGCAGGAAAAGTACAGTCTCACGGTCAGTAAATCGGAACTCATCAATTATCAGCAAGCATTAACGGCAAAAATTGCTGAACTCACTACCCAACTGGACGCAGAACGCGCTCAAAGCGGTGAAAAAATTGAATTATTGAATGATGCTAAAGTGCAGATGAGCAATCAATTCAAAGCCTTGGCGAATGATATTTTAGAAGAGAAAAGCAAGCGTTTTACCGAACAGAATCAATCCAATATGGATCAGATTTTAAGTCCGCTGAAAGTGAAGCTGCATGAGTTTCAAAGCAAGGTGGAAGAGGTTTATGTTCAGGAAGGCAAGGAGCGCAGTACCTTAGCCGAGCAGGTGAAGCAGTTGATGTCGCTCAATAAGCAGATGTCACAGGATGCGCATAATCTGACCAGTGCGTTGAAAGGTCAGGCGAAAACGCAGGGCAACTGGGGCGAGTTTATTCTTGAACGGGTGCTGGAAAATTCGGGATTGAATAAGGGCGAGCATTATAAAACCCAAGAAAATCATGGTCGCGAGGATGGCACCCGCGCTCAGCCCGATGTGATTATTTATTTGCCAGAAGGCAGACATTTAGTGGTTGATGCCAAGGTGTCGATTGTGGCTTATAACGATTATGCCAATGCGGACAGTGAGTTGGCGAGAGATGTCGCGCTTAAACGGCATCTGGATTCGGTTCGCGCCCATATCAAAGGACTGTCTGGCAAAAATTATCAGGAACTTTATCAGCTGAAATCGCTGGATTTCGTCATTATGTTTGTACCTGTTGAACCTGCTTTTATGCTGGCTATCACGGAGGATAGTGAGTTGTGGCAGGAGGCGTGGGCAAAAAATGTGCTGTTGGTGAGTCCCAGCACATTGCTGTTTGTGGTGCGCACGGTGGCTAATTTATGGCGACAGGAACAACAGACGCGCAATGCACAGGACATTGCCAAGCGGGGAGGGGAGTTGTATGACAAGCTGGTCGGTTTTGTTGATGACTTTGAAAAAATAGGCGACAGACTCAGGCAAGCTCAAAAAAGCTATGATGATGCGTTTGGGAAATTCACCGCTGGACGCGGTAATGTGATTCGACAGGCGCAAATGCTTAAGGATTTGGGTGTTAAACCGACTAAATCATTACCGAATACGATGATGGAGTCAGCATTGGAAGAGCATTCAGTGGCTGATATTGCTCCACATTGATAATTTATGCCAAAATCACCCCCATATAACCGTTCACTTCTGTCATTAATGGTTTATCAAAACACAAAAACCTTTTACCATAGCAGACTTGAAAACAGGATAGTAAGTAATAACAGATAACAGGTTTAAAAATGGCACTTTATGTCTATAAATTTGGCGGTACATCGGTTGGTAATGTCGAGCGCATTAAAGCCGTCGCTGAAAAAGTAAAAACAGCTCATGAGTTGGGCAATCAGATTGTGGTGGTTTTGTCAGCAATGAGCGGCGAAACCAATCGTTTAATCGGTTTGGCAAAAGAAATGCAGGCGCATCCGACCGAACGGGAAATGGATGTGTTGATTTCTACGGGCGAGCAGGTAACCGTTGCATTATTAAGTATGGCACTGCATGAGTTGGGCTGTGCGGCGTGTTCCTATACAGGCGGTCAGGTCAAAATTTTAACCGATAGCAGTCACACTAAAGCTCGGATTCGCAGCATTGACGACGAACGCATTCATGCGGATTTAAACGCGGGTAAAATCGTGGTAGTGGCAGGTTTTCAGGGCGTTGATGAACAGGGAAATATCACAACCTTGGGTCGTGGCGGTTCAGATACGACCGCTGTTGCGTTAGCCGCTGTTTTAAAAGCAGACGAATGTCATATTTATACTGATGTTGATGGTGTTTACACCACTGACCCGCGCGTCGAACCGAAAGCCCGCCGTCTGGACAGAATCACTTTTGAAGAAATGCTGGAAATGGCGAGTTTGGGTTCAAAAGTATTACAAATCCGCTCAGTTGAATTTGCAGGCAAATATAATGTTGCCTTGCGGGTATTATCATCATTTAAAGAAGGGTGTGGCACACTCATTACTTACGAGGAATCACAAATGGAAAGTGCTTTAATTTCTGGCATTGCTTTTAATCGCGATGAAGCGAAATTAACGATTACGGGAGTGCCTGATTTACCGGGTGTGGCGTTTAAAATTTTAGGACCCATTGCTGATGCGAATATCGAAGTCGATATGATTGTGCAGAATATTGCCGATGATGCGACTACTGATTTTACGTTTACCGTGCATCGCAATGATTACCAACGGGCTAAATCGTTATTGGAACAAACTTGCGCTACCTTAGGTGCGAGAAAAGTGACGGGCGATGATAATATTGTTAAGGTATCTATCGTGGGTGTCGGTATGCGTTCACACGCGGGTATTGCCAGTACCATGTTTCAAACGCTTGCCGCTGAAGGTATTAACATCCGTATGATTGCCACCTCTGAAATTAAAATTTCAGTAGTGGTTGATGAAAAATATTTAGAACTGGCAGTCAGAGCGTTACACGCAGCATTTAAATTAGAGCAGGGCAGTTAAGGGTAATTATTATCTGGAGTTAAAAACACGTTTTTGAACTCCAGATAGGGCTTAATTGCATCTGCATCTGCATTGTCGTCATTTCAAATCACAGTATACAAAGGAAACGCTAATGGAAAGAAATGAAGCCATGTCCTTAATCATTAAGTTACTTAAATTAATGTTGGAAAAGGAGGGTTCTGATTTATTTATTACCGCAGGTTTTCCACCTGCCGTAAAAATTAAAGGCAAAATGATACCGGTGATGAAACAAGCGTTATCCGCCAATGATGCTAAAGCACTTACGCAGTGCATTATGAATGATAAGCAGCTCAAGGAATTTGAAGCTACACAAGAATGTAATTTTGCTATCGCCCCACCCAATTTAGGACGTTTTCGGGTGAATGCCTTTGTGCAACAGGGTTGTCAAGGTTTGGTCATGCGGGTGATTGCGGCTGAAATACCTAATTTTGATAAATTAGGACTGCCAACCGTGTTAAAAGACGTGATAATGGCAAAAAATGGCTTGATTATCATGGTGGGCGGTACGGGTTCAGGTAAATCAACGTCGATGGCGGCAATGATAGATCATCGTAATGAACACAGTTACGGTCATATTATTACCATCGAAGACCCAATCGAATATGTGCATCCGCATAAAAATTGTGTGATGATGCAGCGGGAAATTGGTGTTGATACGAAAGGCTGGGAAATTGCATTACATAACACCTTGCGGCAAGCTCCCGATGTGATTGTGCTGGGTGAAATTCGTGATGCGGAAATTATGAATTTTGGACTTGAGTTTGCGCAAACAGGGCATTTGGCAATGGCTACCCTGCACGCAAACAATGCCAATCAGGCGATTGATCGCGTATTAGGTTTCTTTCCAATATCCTCACACGCCAAATTAATGCAGGATATTTCTGTTAATTTACGCGCTATTATTTCACAGCGACTGGTGAAAACAGTGGATGGCGGTCGTTGCGCAGCAATTGAAATTTTATTAAATACACCGTTGATTTCTGATTTGATTGCTAAAGGCGAAGCATCCAGCATCAAGCCAATTATGAAAAAATCTCGGGAATTGGGTATGCAAACTTTTGACCAAGCATTATTTGACTTGTATCACGTCGGCAAAATAAGTTATGAAGAAGCACTGCGAAATGCCGATTCTACTAACGAATTGCGTTTACAAATCAAGTTGGCTGAAGGCGGGGATTTAGGGCAAGGATCGCTTGCATTAGAGGATAAAGACGAGGAAGATGAAAACTAATAATCTGTACAAATATAATATTACAAGCCACCTTTACTTTTTTATTAATTATGCTTAAGCCCGTTAGTACCATAGATTTAAAACCCTATTTAAAATTACTACTGGAAAAAAAGGCAGATAATCTGTCTTTAAAGGTAGGATCGCCTATTATGCTTTGTTTAGGGGGTGAAAATAAGCTGCTGGGAAAAACCGAGCTAACCGATAACATGACCGATCAAATTGCTTTTAGTTTGCTTACGGATAAGCAAAAAAATACTTTGATTACGTCAAATAAATTAACAATTGATTACATTACTCCTGATAATGACTATTTCAATATACATATTGAAGTAGAAGATCGGGGTTTGTCGTTATTGATTCGACCCTGTACCAGTGATGAAATACAGTTTATTAAAGACAACAAGCCGATTGAAGTATTAGGTAAGGCTCCGCTGGGTGATTTGAATATTATGCCTTATTTGAAAAAAATCATTGAGCTTGGTGCTTCTGATTTATTTTTGACGGTCGATTCGCCTGTTAAAGCCAAAGTATTTGGTAAAGTAGTCAAGCTGGATGATTTTTTATTAACGCCTGAATTAACAAAATCAGCGACGTTAGCAATTATGACACAAGAACAGATTGATGAATTTCAATCGACTAAAGATTTAGATTTTGCCATTGCTATGCCTGATGGCAGTGCGCGTTTTCGAGCCAATGCTTTTTATCAGCGCAAAACTATAGGTTTAGTCATGCGACTGATTCCATCCGTTATTCCTACGGCTGAACAACTGGGTTTACCAGAAGTTTTGCTAGAACTTATCATGGAAAAACGCGGCTTGTTATTAATGGTTGGTAGTACAGGATCTGGAAAATCCACCACTTTAGCGGCGATGATTAATCATCGTAATGCCAACTCAGCAGGGCATATTTTAACCATTGAGGATCCCGTAGAATTTTCTCATCCCAATATAATGTCAATTATGAATCAGCGTGAAGTTGGTGTTGATACGGCTTCTTATGCAAAAGCATTAAAAGCCAGTTTGCGTGAAGCTCCTGACGTTATTTTAATCGGTGAAATTCGTGATCGAGAAACCATGGAAGCCGCATTGGAACTGGCTAATACAGGACATTTATGTATTTCGACATTACACGCAAATAATGCAAATCAAGCAATGGAACGTATTATCAATATGTTTCCCCACGTTCAACATCGGCAACTATTCATGGATATAGCCACTAATTTAAAAGCGGTAGTTTCTCAGCGTTTAATTCCTGATTTACAAGGTAAGCGTTGCGCCGCAATTGAAATCATGATTAATACACCTCATGTATCAAGCTTAATTTTAAAAGGTGAGCTTAATGAAATAAAAGAAGCCATGAAGAGCAGCGGTAGCAAAGGAATGAAAACTTTTGACGATGCCTTACATGACCTTTATAAATCAGGACGCATAAGTATGGAAGAGGCATTAAAAAATGCAGATTCCCGTAATGATTTGGAAGCCAAACTTACATTTGGTTAATATTGATATAAGTTAGTTTCTGCTTTTCATTTTATTCTGGCATGGATGCCGGATCATATCCCGCATATCCCGCATATCCCGCATATCCCGCATATCCCGCATATCCCGCATATCCCGCATATCCCGCATATCCCGCATATCTGATAGATTTTATTATTACTATCATTTTATTTAACATAATATAAATTATGCGAAATAATATGACAGTGTTCAAACATCAAAATACGCAAAAAATTATCCGAATAGACTCATATAAACTATAAGCCTTTTATAAAAGGCTTATAATTAACCTAAAAAATACTATTTGATAGTATCAAGAACCTTTAGTCGTACAGGATGTATTGAGTCTTTTGGAAATTTACGAGCAAAAAACTTATCAGACAATATGAATTGTTCAATATCATCCATGCCAAAAAATGCAGGCCCAAGATAATTTGTATCTTCATCAAATATATTTACCAAATGATTAGAAGACTCAATGTTATGCGGGTGAAGATTTAAAATAGCGGTTTGAAAAAAAATTCATCTGGAATTAACATCTTCTCGAAATGTTTGACCACCTTCGGCTTCTTCTTAACCCATTCCGTTAAATCTTGACAAATACCAAATGAACAACCAAACCACTGACTGCCTACATAACAAGGTAATTTACGCCCAAATGGATGTGAAAAACCAATTCCATAAAAAGCTAATTGCATAACAATATACTGCACCCAGAAAATTGGTTTTTTGCGTGTACTGGTGCTTAATCGAATTAAAATACCACCGACTTTCTGCACATCTGTTCTATCAAGTTCATATAAAAATTTAAGTCGCCGTAGTATTTTGTAGCGTATAGAATCCCTCTGTGTAAACGCACGATAACCATGACTCATCATAACCGCTGGATTATCTTTTAATGAAACATAATCAATGTTGGCATCAGGTCTCGTTGTTTCAAGATAATCGACAAATTTATGAATAGGCTTAATAGGAATACAGGTATCACTAAGAAGTTGAAAATAATCAAATTTACCTTTACTCAAGGCAGTTTCGATAAGCAAGAGCGTAGCATCAACTAATGACCAGCCCGCCCAGCTGGTTTGCAGATAATTTTCAATTACATAAACATTATCGCCTGTCACACAGAAATCGGGTTGTTTACTAAAATCGTGATGAATAATAATAGAATGTTCAAAGCCAATTGTGTCTATTATTTGCTGGATAGCAGAGGCGGTATTATTGGAGGAAAGAATGCCAAAAACTATGCGCATATAAACTTATCCATATATTTGTTCATAAATAATTCCTTACAATTAATTATTAATATTAATATTTACTTTTGTGTGATACTAACAACCATAAAAACAGCATATCTAAAATAAAAGTGATAAATACAAATCACATAAAGCAATAGTTATGCCATAAATAAAAATAAATAAATTCAATTAGTTAAAGTTATTTTTGAACGTTTTCCAGCTAATTGCGGTTGAAAGAAACCGTTAGCAATGGGCGTATGGTGTAAATCAACCAAACAAAAAGCGTGAAATGTGTACATGGAGGTTATTTAATAATCAGAAATATCTTTCATTAAATACAATTTAGTGTCCTTATTTGAGAAAAAGAAAGTAAAGCAGTGGCAATGCAATACCTGCTTAATTTATTACCATACTATAATAATAGTATTATTATTCTGCCATAGGAATTGTACGAAAAATACAAAAAATACAAAATTTTAGAGTGGTTAGCAATACTCTCCACTGGCTATAATGCCTCTATTTTAGGTAATATGGCGTTCTACACATAAACTGGACTTATGAGATTTCACTATGACTAAAACCATCGTTCTAACCGGCATTACAACTACAGGTACACCGCATTTAGGCAATTATGTGGGAGCGATTCGACCCGCTATCGCGGCAAGCAAAGACCCGAGCGTCGCACCATTTTATTTTCTGGCGGATTATCACGCACTGATTAAATGCCAAGAACCTGAGCGTATTCGCCAATCGAGTTTAGAAATCGCGGCAACGTGGTTAGCGTTGGGTCTGGATACAGCTAATGCGGTGTTTTATCGACAATCGGACGTGCCTGAAATTCTGGAATTATCGTGGATGTTGAGCTGCGTGGCATCCAAAGGCTTATTAAATCGAGCGCACGCATACAAAGCCGCAGTCTCAGAAAATGAACACAGCGGCGAAAACGATGCCGACAAAGGCATTACGATGGGCTTGTTTGGCTATCCTGTGCTGATGGCAGCGGATATTTTACTGTTTAATGTCAATAAAGTGCCTGTTGGTAAAGATCAGGTGCAACATATTGAGATGGCGCGTGATATGGCAGGTCGATTTAATCATATTTACGGTGAACATTTTGTATTACCTGAAGCGGTGGTTGATGAGCAGAGCGCGACTTTATCGGGTTTGGATGGGCGGAAAATGAGTAAATCGTATAACAATACGATTCCGCTGTTTGAACCTGAAAAGAAATTACGCAAGCTGATTAATAAAATCAAAACCAATTCGTTAGAACCGGGTGAACCCAAAGACACTGAGGGTTGTACGTTATTCAGTATTTATAAATCCTTTGCAACACCTGCCGAAGTCGCCGCTATCAGCCAGCGTTATGCGGAAGGTATAGCATGGGGTGAAATGAAGCAGGTATTATTTGAGCATATCAATGAACATATCACACCCGCCAGAGAGCGTTATGAAGCTTTGTTAAATGCGCCCGAACACATTGAACAACAATTACAGGAAGGTGCTGAAAAAGCAAGAGCAATAAGTGTGCCGTTCATGCAAGAGCTACGAAAAGCAGTCGGTATTACCAGGATAGGGTCGTGAAAACCGAAAAATTCAGCGACTGGCTGAAGCAGTCCTTACTATTTATCAGTCGTGATCCAGTGGTGTGGGTGAGCTATACGTTGTTGATGGGTGTTGTACTGATGCTGGGACGCATTTCCCCTGCCCTCGGAATTTTTTTAGCGGTAATTTTCTTGTTTGTTGGTGTGGGTATTGCTAAATATATTGATATAAAATCCAGCGAACAACGTGTTAACTTATCTTATGCAGTCACCAAAAGCCTGCCGTTGGCGATTCTAGCGGCAATTGTTATTGTATTATGCTGGCTTGTATTTATGGCAATGGCCAATATTTTTTCTGGTGAGCCTGAAAAAATCGGACAATTCTTTTTTTACTGGCAACTAACACCTGAAAACCTAAATCATAAAAGCAGTCGAGAGCTGGCAAGTTGGCTGTATGGTTATGCCAATATCACCCTGATTTTTACATTGTTAATGATGACCACCTTCGCCAGCTGGTTTAGTCATAGCCTGATGTTATTTAAGGATTATAGCTGGAGTGCCGCCAAAGAAGTCGGTAACCAGTTAATGGCAAAACACCAAAGCGCGCTGTATAAGTTATTGGCTTTTGTATTTCTTGAAGCGGTGTTGTGCGCATCGGTAACACCGTTATTAACGCCTGTATTGTATATGCTGACCTCAACGCTAATGTATATTTCGTACAAGAATGTACATTTAATATCCAACTGATTGAATTTTAAACAAAATATACTTGAGAAAATTTTTCTGGTACACGCTTTGGTACACGGTATTTTGTACCACTAGCGTGTGCGCGATTTTTTTATCGGAACTACGTTCCAATCGTTACCTTGTTCACAAGCAAACAACAATCCCGACCATAAATCCAAAGCATTACGACGCTCATCTAAATAATCATGATGATTATAAACTCCTTCGATACCCTTTAACTTGTGATTCAAACAACGTTCAGCAATATGCGACTCAACACCCAGCGCAGCCAAATGTGAGCGGGCAGTGCGCCTGAAATCGTGTACATAAAAACTTTCATTCATAAATGGCATAATCTTTGCTAAAGCGACATTAAGCGTATTTTCATGAATATGCGGAATTTTATGCTGCTGCACTTTACGCGCGGGTAACAGCCATTCGCTATTTTCTGACAAGCTCATAACCGTGCGCAACGCATCTACTGCATGAACCGACAAAGGAATGGTAATAGCGGCATTGGTTTTAGTGCGCTCGGCGGGCAAATTCCACAAACCAGCATCAAGGTCAAATTCTTCACGTTTTGCTTTGATTAATTCGCTTTTACGCACTGCCAATAAAAGCAGTAGCTTAATAGTCAACAAATTTATTTCAGTAAATCCCTCGGTGTCACGCATGGCGGCGAATAACGCAATTAATTCTGCCTTCGATAAAACCCGCTCCCGCGCAGCACCTTTACCGCCTGCATCGCCAACACCAAACGCCGAGGCGGGATTATATTGCACAATATGGCGTTTAATGGCGTAATCAAATATTCGCTTCGTCCATTTCAAAATATCGTTGGCAATCGTTGGCGAACCGCGCTCGATAATAGTGTGCAGCATTTTATCAATATCGGCTGGTTTGACAGCGTCAACCGCTAAATTACCCAAATGGGGTTGAATATCCTTATCAATTCGGGCTTTTAAATCCAGTGCGTTTTTCCATTTACCAACAACCATTTTCTCAAAATAAACGTCAGTTAATTGCCCGAAGGTAATCGCGTTCATTTTTTCCACTGCTTTAGCTTTACGCTCTTGTTTTTCACTGGCGACATCGTAACCCAATGTCACACTGGCTCTTAGTTCTTTGACTTTTTTACGCGCCTCGGCTAATGACAACTGCCCATATAGCCCAATCGTCATAATGCGTTGCTTGCCCGCAAACCGATAACGGAAATTCCAACGCGGCGTAATAAAATCTTTGCGATAACTCAAATACAGACCGTTACCATCCGCTTTGCCTTCAAAACGATCATTGTTTTTTATCCAATTTTTTATTTGACTGTCGGTAAGGTTAGCCATTGTCCGCCCCTGATGAATAATTGTCTGAAAACGACTGCAACAAAATAGCCGCTTGTTCGGCAGGCAATTGTACAACCACCCTGACTTGCTCAGCAAAATCCTGCTTAATAATCTGCCCGTCCAATTTTTTTAACGCATATTCTAACGGCTGAACCTGCTTGTAATCCAGCGTTAGATTAACGGTTGCCATTTCGATATACGGATAAATATCAGCCGCATCAATCACTTGTCGCGCCGTCTGTCCATAAGCGCGCGTCAAACCGCCCGCGCCTAATTTTACACCGCCAAAATAACGAATTACCGCGACCAGCACATTGATAAGTTGTTTGCCGTCGATATGTTGAAAAATAGGTTTGCCCGCTGTGCCTGTGGGTTCGCCTGCGTCATGAAACCGATACACCAAACCGTTGTCGGTTTTTAATTGATAAGCGTAGGCGATATGCGTAGCATCGGGATAATCTGAGTACAGTTGCTTAAGCTGGTGTAACACTTCATTTTCCGTCTTGCACGGTGCAATCACACCGATAAAGCGCGATTTTTTAATGATTTCTTCGGTACTGTGTTTGCTCTTAACGTACAGCATCAGGCGGTTTTTAACACGGGTACGGCGTTCAATAATTTCTGGGTATAAATGTGTTGCGGCTGAGTCAATACTTGCTCTGCGCTACCTTGTTCAATAATTTTTCCTTGATACATGACGGCGACTTCATGAGCAATTTCGGCGACAACTGCTAAATCATGGGTGATAAATAAATAACTAACACCTTGATTTTGCTGCAATGTTTTTAACAGCTGAATAATCTGCGCTTGTACTGAAACATCTAACGCGCTGGTCGGTTCATCGCAGACTATCAGTTTGGGTTCAACCGCTAACGCGCGGGCAATACAAATACGCTGCCGTTGTCCACCTGAAAACTCATGCGGATAGCGATACAGCGAGTCTTCAGGTAAATCGACTTGTTGTAAAAGTTTTTTAACACGGGCGATTCGCTCAGCTTCTGTAATGTCGGGATGTAATGCACGGATGCCTTCGGCAATAATATCAGTCACTAACAAGCGCGGATTCATGGAAGAAAACGGGTCTTGGAATACAATTTGAATATTCGCCCGTTGTCTGCGCAAGGCTTCGCCTGTGAGCGCGTTCAATTCCACGCCATTAATGACCACGCTGCCTTGGCTGGGTAATAAATTTAACAAACTCTTGCCTAAAGTGGTTTTTCCGCAACCCGATTCACCGACTAATGCCAAGGTTTTACCTTGTTCAATGCTGAAATTCACCCCGTCAACCGCGCGGACGTAATCAACCACACGCTTAAAAATACCTTTGCGTATTGGATAATGACAATAAAAATCAGTCACTTGCAATAAGGGGGCAGGGTGGGCATCGCCTAGTAACTTACCCGCATGATGAATGGAAGGCAATACGCTCAATAATTTTTTCGTATAAGGATGCCGTGGATTGGCGAATAATTCCGCTGTCAGACCTGTTTCAACAATTTTACCTTTTTGCATCACCGCGACTTTATCTGCCATTGTCGATACTAACGCTAAATCATGACTAATCAGCCACAACGCCATGCCTGTTTGCCGCTGAATATTTTTTAATAACGCCAAAATTTGCGCTTGAATGGTCACATCCAACGCGGTAGTCGGCTCATCGGCAATGAGTAAATCAGGTTTACCTGCCAAGGCAATGGCAATCATTACCCGTTGTCGCTGACCACCTGATAATTGATGCGGGTAATCTTTTAAGCGTTGTTCAGGATGGGGAATTTCAACCTGTTGTAATAATTCCAGCACCCGTTGTTTCAGCTCAGTTTTGGATAAGTTAAAATGAATATTAATGACTTCGGCAATCTGGCTGCCAATCGTCATTACGGGATTTAATGACGACAACGGATCTTGAAAAATCAAACCGATACGCCGACCGCGAATTTGACATAATTCCAGTTCTGAATGCGCAGTCAATTCATCGCCTTGTAAATTAATAGCAGCGGCGGTCAGTGTGGCATTATTAGGCAATAATCTCAGCACTGACAATGCAGTCATGGACTTACCTGAACCAGATTCACCGACTAATGCAAAGGTTTCACCCGCCTGAATAGTAAAACTGATGGCATCAACCACAGTTTGCGACTGGTTAAAAGTGACGCTAAGCTGTTCAACAGACAGTAAAGGACTATTCATGAATGACCTGATTTATTAGTAAGTATGACTGGTTTCAACATTATAATGATATTGTAACAGTCTCATTTATTTGTTGTGCTACGCCGAAAACAAAAGCGTTGAACTATTGATTGTTACACACTGGAGATTATCATGAAAAAACTGATTACTATTTTCGTGTTGTGCTTTATATCCATGCTATTTAGCCGTTCTGTTTATGCGGAAGTGCGCATTGCCGTATTAGATTTTGAATTAAAAGATGTTACCTTGCTGCCTAATCGTCCTGAAGAAATAGAGCGTACTACATCTATCAAACCGTTATTAACGACTGAACTGCAAAAAGCAGGTTTTATAATTTTACCCGTTGAACCCACGGCGCAACAAGCACTGAATATGGGCGAGGGTTATCTGTTCGACCATGCGGACGTTGCCGCACAGTTAGGCAAAAAAGCAGGTGCGGATTATGTAATTGTCGGACGTTTACACAAACCCAGCTTTTTATTTGCCTATCTGCTCACAGAAATCGTGGATGTAAAATCAGGCGGCTTAATTGACAGCCTTTCCGTAGAAACCAAAGGCAGTGAGAAAAAACTCACCGCAAAAGCCATAGAAATGTTGGCGGATAAAATTACTGCCGTCCTACAATCAAAATAATACTCATGAAAATAGAACACCACTGGCTGAATGATGCCACGCGCGTACCGTCCCCCAATTTTGATGACCGCACCGATGCAACTGATATTTCTTTGCTGGTAGTTCATTGTATCAGTCTGCCAGCAGGTGAATTCGGCGGCGATTATATCAATCAGTTGTTTGGTAATACGTTAAATCCTGATGAGCATCCGTATTTTAAAGAAATTTATCAACTGAAAGTATCGGCGCATTTATTGATAAGGCGTACTGGAGAGATTGTGCAGTATGTAGCGTTTGATAAACGGGCGTGGCACGCGGGCGTGTCCAATTATCAGGGGCGGGAAAAGTGTAATGATTTTTCTATCGGCATTGAATTGGAAGGCACTGAGTTTGTACCTTATACCGATGCACAATATCAGCAACTTAACACCGTAATTGTAGCGTTGCTGGAAAATTATCCGACCTTATCAAGACAACACATTACAGGACACAGCGATATTGCACCTGAACGTAAGACGGATCCAGGTGCATCGTTTGATTGGAGTCGTGTACCGCGTGACACGCGGTAACTGCATTCCCACGCGGCGCGTGGGAACGAGTCTGTATCATTATTCCAGTTCTTCGTCTTTGGTCTTACCCAAACCAAACGATTCAAGCAGCATCAACACTACGCCCAAAGTAATCGCCGAATCAGCAATGTTAAACGCTGGCCAATGCCAAGTGCCGTAATAAACATCGAGAAAATCTATCACATAACCGTAGGCTAAACGGTCGATTAAATTACCGACTGCCCCGCCTAAAATCAGCGACAACGCGGCTGCCAACAAGGTTTCATGTTTTTCCAAACGACTGAGCCAGACAGCAATAACAACGCTGATAACTAACGCCAGTCCTGCAAAAAACCAGCGTTGCCAGCCACCTGCCTCACTTAAAAAACTGAACGCCGCACCTGTGTTATGCACATACGTCAGTTTAAAAAACGGTAACAACGGAATGGATTGATAAAGCTGCATCGTGCTATCAATCAGCAATTTACTGGCTTGATCCAACACCAGTGCCAATAAAGACAAACCCAGCCATTTTAACATCGGAACATTACGCATAAATTCGTTGCTCACCGTCACCCGCTACGTTTTCTACGCAACGACCGCATAATTCAGGATGCGTTTCATTTTCGCCGACATCGGCACGTTGATGCCAACACCGCACGCATTTTTTATGCTCGGAGACATAAACTTTTAATCTCACGCCCTGCATCTCAGTTTGTACCGCATCTTCTGGACATTCGTATTCATAATCATTGACCGCAGTGGCTCTGGAAGTCATGAAAATAAAATGCAGTTCACGCTCCAGTGGTTTTAAGGCATCAAAAAAGTGCAATTCTTTGGACGCATCACTTAACACATGAAACACCAGATAATCGTAATACAGCACGACTTCGGCATTGAGTGATGAACCAATCAGCCCTTGAGCGCGGCTTTTTTCCAGTTCTTTACTGACGATGGCGCGAATATCCATCAGGCGTTGCCAGAAATTACGATTCAACGGGCAGTTGTCATCCAGCGTGACTAAACCGTCGTACCACGTTTCTAAAAACACTGATTCGCTACGCTTGCCCGGCATATACTGCCAGATTTCATCCGCCGTGTAGCTGATAATGGGTGCCAACCAACGGGTTAAGGCTTCCAGCACATGATACATTGCAGTTTGTGCAGAGCGTCTCGCTAAACTGTCGGCTTTGGCGGTGTATTGACGGTCTTTGATAATATCCAGATAGAAACCGCCTAAATCAATCACGCAAAAATGATGCACTTCCTGATAAATTTGTTGAAACGCATAATTGCCATAAGCAGTTTTAATGCCTTCCTGTAACTGAAACGCTCTATCAATGACCCAGCGATCCAGTGCCAATAAATCATCGTTATCGACCAGATGTTGCTCGGGATCAAAATCCGCCAGATTGGATAATAAAAACCGCGCGGTATTGCGCAGACGACGATAACCATCGGAAGTACGCTCGAGAATTTCATCGGAAACGCGCATTTCTGAACGGTAATCAGTCGATGCTATCCATAAACGCAACACATCTGCGCCCAGATTTTTCATTACCGATTGCGGTGGAATGACATTACCCTTGGATTTGGACATTTTTTCGCCGTTTTTATCGACGGTGAAACCATGCGTCAACACTGATTTATAAGGTGCGACGTTATTCATCGCAATCGAAGTCAATAGTGAAGATTGAAACCAGCCACGGTGTTGATCCGAACCTTCTAAGTATAAATCAGCGGGGAAATGCAGATTATCACGGCGTGTTAACACCGCTTCATGCGTCACGCCAGAATCAAACCATACATCCAATGTGTCGGTGATTTTGTCGTAATCTTTCACTTCCTCACTGCGAAATTCAGCAGGTTCTAAATCAAACCACGCATCTATGCCTTGTTGTTCAATGCGCAGCGCGACTTGTTCAATCAGTTCAGCGGTACGCGGATGCAGTTCGCCCGTTTCTTTATGGACAAACAGCGTGATGGGTACGCCCCAAGTACGCTGCCGTGAAATACACCAATCAGGACGACCATCTATCATGCTTTCAATACGCGCTTGACCCCAGTCGGGAATCCACTCGACGCGCTTCACTTCGTTTAACGCCTGTTCACGCAAACCGTTTTGATTCATGGAAATAAACCATTGCGGCGTAGCACGGAAAATAATCGGGGTGTGGTGTCGCCAGCAATGCGGATAGCTGTGCAGAATCGCATGATGATGAACCAGTTTGCCGTTGGCTTCCAGCACTTCAAGCACATGAGCGTTAGCATTAAAAACGTGTTCACCTGCGAATAGTTCGGTGCTGGGTAAAAATACGCCATCACCGCCGACAGGACAATCCACAGACAAGTTATACACGCGCCCGACTACATAATCTTCTTGACCGTGTGCAGGAGCCGTATGTACCGCGCCTGTCCCTGCATCGGTGGTGACATGGTCACCCAGAATGACAGGCACTTCTCTATCATAGAAAGGATGCAGTAAACGTTGATATTCGAGGTCTGAGCCTTTGCAATAGGCAATAACACGGTAATCGTCAACACCGTAACGCAGCATCGCGTCTTTTAATAAGGCTTCGGCTATCACTAAACGTTCCGTCGGGCATTGCACAACGGCGTAATCCAAGTCTGGATTAAGGGCAACACCTTGATTGGCAGGCAATGTCCACGGGGTGGTTGTCCAGATGACTACAGATAATGCGCCATGCCCTTCGTGGTCTGGCACATGATGACAGTTGGCTAAAAACGCATCTTCATTGGAGACGGTAAAACGCACATCAATGGCGGGCGAATGTTTGTCTTCGTATTCAACTTCCGCTTCTGCTAATGCAGAGCCGCAATCGGTACACCAATGCACGGGTTTTGAACCTTTAGCAATGTGACCATTAGCGACGATTTTGCCTAACGAACGGACAATATCGGCTTCAAACGCAAAATCCATTGTTAAGTACGGATTATCCCATTCGCCCAAAATACCCAAACGCACAAAGGCTTCTTTTTGAATGTCAACTTGTTTAGCGGCGTATTCGCGGCAGGCTTTACGAAACACGGTGGGCGATACTTTAATGCCTGCTTTGCCGATTTTTTTCTCAACCTGTAATTCAATCGGCAAGCCGTGGCAATCCCAACCGGGAATATAAGGCGCGTCAAAACCGCTTAAGGTTTTGGATTTAAGAATAATGTCTTTGAGAACTTTATTTACCGCATGACCAATATGAATTTCACCATTGGCATAAGGCGGGCCGTCATGCAGAATAAAAGGCGGTCTGCCTGCACAGGTTTGGCGAATTTTTTTATAGAGCGTTCCTTCGTTCCATTTTTTCAAACGCTCAGGCTCGCGTTGTGCCAAATTGCCCTTCATGGGAAATGCCGTATTGGGTAGATTTAGTGTTTTTTTATAATCGGTAGTCATAGACTCTGTATCTCGGGTTTTAATTCTTAAAAGTGTCGCGCCGCAACGTAAAAATAGTTTTATTGTATTGTATCAGGTGCGAGATGACTATTCATCGTTCCACGCTGGAGACAACGAGCATCAATTAATAATGCGGCGGTACTTCATCAATACTTTCACCGCCGCCCGCACCTTCAGTAGACAGGCTTTTGATGCGCTCATTGAGCAATTGGCAGGTCGCTTCCAAACGTTGTATTTGTTGCTGTTGCGTACTGACTATTTTATTGAGTTCTTGTAGCAGGTCTTCTTGATAGGCGGCTTTTATTTCCAGCTCAATCAGGCGGTCATCATTCATATTGTTAAATTACTCGGGAAAATTGTTGCTGTTTTTGTGCCAGATAACGGTCGAATACCATGCAGATATTGCGTATCAATAACCGCCCAACAGGTAATACTTGAATACCGTCCGCGCTGATAGTGACTAATCCATCGGCTTGCATTGGTGTTAAGGCATTTAATTCATCGGCAAAATAGTCGCTGAATTTTATAGTGTAAGCGCGTTCAATCGCGGCAAACTGGAGTTCAAAATGACAGATTAACTGCATAATCACCGCGCGGCGCAACTTATCATCGTCATTCAACGCCACGCCTTTAAATACCGGCAGTTTACCCTGTTTAATCAGTTGGTCGTAGCTTTCCAAATCTTTGACATTCTGGCTATAGGCATCACCGACCTGCCCTATTGAGGTGATACCCAAGCCGATTAAATCACAATCTGAATGCGTGGAATAGCCTTGAAAATTACGGTGTAATAAGCCTTGGCGTTGCGCAATAGCGAGTTCATCATCGGGTTTGGCGAAGTGATCCATGCCGATATACACATAACCTGCATCTGCTAAACGCTGTCCGACGCTTTGTAAAATCGCCAGTTTGACTTCGGGACTGGGTAAATCAGCGTCATTGATTTGCCGCTGGGTTTTAAAGCGGCTGGGAATGTGTGCGTAGTTAAAAATCGAAAATCTGTCTGGGCTGACGTGCAGGATTTTATCCAGCGTTTTATTGAATGAATCGACCGTTTGCAGTGGCAAACCGTAGATTAAATCAATGTTGGTGGAGCGAAAACCTTCTTCACGAGCGGCTTTTAAAACCGCAAACGTTTGGGTTTCACTTTGAATACGATTAACGGCTTTTTGTACGTCGTGGTCAAAATCTTGTACGCCTAAGCTAATGCGATTAAATCCTAAACTACGCAATTGTTGCACGGTGTGCAGATTAGTTTCTCTGGGATCAACTTCAATGGAATACTCACCGCTGTCGTCGTCTTTCAGCGTGAAATGTTCGCGGGTAGCGGTCATTAGCTGGAGCATTTGTTCGTAACTTAAAAAAGTCGGAGTGCCGCCGCCCCAGTGCAGTTGATTAACCACGCGGTTTTTATCGAACAACGCGCCCTGCATGGCAATTTCTTGGCACAGATTATCCAGATAAGGCTGAGCGTGGGCGCGATTTTTGGTGATAATTTTGTTACACGCGCAATAAAAACACACCGTATCGCAAAACGGAATATGCACATACAGTGATAACGACCCGCCTGCGGCATTCGATTTGGCAATGTGCTGACGGTAATCGTGTTCGGTAAAACCATCGTGTAATTCCAGTGCGGTTGGATACGAGGTATAACGTGGCCCTGCTTTATCGTAGCGATTAATCAGCGGCAAATCAAAGTGCAGGGACTGATCCATTAATTTAAACTCGATTCTTGCTGAACATCTTCTTGTCCATCGTGCATTGCTGCAACCAACTCTTCCAATTCATCCAGTTTTTTCATGATGCTTCGGGATTGCTGTTCCAGTATTGGTAATCTTTCACGCGCGGCATTTTGTCTTTCTTCGGCAACAGTGCTTGATGTACCAAACAAGCGACTTAGCCATGAAGGCTTTTCTTGTTCTTCAAATAATAAAACAAATATTTCCCGATAAGTTTTGTGTAAGCCATCGTGATATTTTTCAATGTCTTTAAAAACAGCGAATGATTTCAAGTCCTGCCCTGTGCTGTAATACCACTGACCAAAGACGCACTCTGTCGCATTAACAGGAACTTGGCTTTGATCCAAAGGCAATCCTTTAATCAAAGAAATGGCGTTTTCTACCCATCGTTTATGCCCTGCTTTGGCATTTCTAATGAGTGTTATTACTTCATTTTTGTCCATAATTATTTCCTCGGTATTATTGTTGTTATTATTTCACGGTGCTATTGATGATTAAGGTATGAGTCGTTTTATCTGTCACCGCGACATTTTCAAGCATACCGATTAAATCACCTACTTTTTTGATGGCATCACCTGATTTAGAGACCCGCGCTATTAATTTAACATCGGTAAAATTGGATAATTTCATCGCGGGAGTCATTGCCTGCGCATCGGTTAAGCTGACTGATAGCGGTAACTCACTGACTTGTTTTTTGACTATCGCTAACGGCATTGGCGACCCTGTCAGTGCTTGCGCGTAAATAAACACAGTATCTGTGGGACTGGTTTGCGCTTGCAATTCAGGGGCTAGGCTGACTTGTAGTTCAACACCCGCAGTAGCGGCGTGAGTAGTGGTATTTTCACTGCTGGCTACTTTATCGACTGCTTTTGTACCTGTTTGGTTGTTGGCTTCGGCAATTTTGCTATCCAGTTTTGCTAATAAAGCGTGCGTCTCTTGTTGTGCTTCCGAGCCTTGCGGCAAAGCGTCGGCTAACTTCGTCCATAATTTTTTAGCTTCAACGAATTCGCCCGCTTGGGCTTTTGCCATCCCTGCCAACCATAACGCATTGGGGTTGTTAGGTTCTAAAGCTAGGGCTTTAAAGACTAACTCGGCGGATTTTCCTGTGATTTTTTCATCATTGGCAAACGATAATGCCTCGGCATACTGCAACATCACATCAGGCTTATCACCTAATAATTGATAAGCGTGAGCGTAGGCATCGGCAGATTGCGCGTATTTTTCCAGATGTTTATACGATTTACCCAGCATCAACCAGCCTTCGGCATTATCAGGATTCGCTTGCATTTTTTTTGCTAAACCCTCGACCATTTTATTAATGGCTTCTTCACTGGGCATAGCGGGTTTATCACTTGCCAGCATTTCAGGGGTTGGATTAATGGCTTGGAATGTACCTAAACCCCAATATAAACCCGCCGCTAACACAGGCACGGCAATCATCAGTGCGTAGGACAGCCACTGACCGCGCGTGGTCACGATGTCAACCTGCGTGTTGAGTTCCAAATCATCACTTAATGCCTGCTCCAATTCGGCGCGTTGCTCATCATATTGGGCTTGGCTTAAGGCATTGGTTTGTAACTGCTCGGTCAATTCAGCTAAACGCTGTTTGGCAATGGCGATATTGCGCTCATCCATCGCCGCTGGTGTGATAGCTCGTTGTCGCCACAGTGGTGGCAGAATAAATAAAAACGCCAGTAATACCAAACAACCGGCAATCAGCAAAAAAAGTAAATTCAAGATAAATTCTCCGTGTCCTTATCGGTTAATAAGCGACGTGCCGCCGCTAATTTTTCTGCATCCTGATCTGCATGGTCAGCAGTCGGAAGACTTTTTTTACGGCGGACAAATAAAAACACAGCAATTAACCCGATGAGCAAAAATGCGACCGGCCCAAGCCAAAGCAAGCTGGTTGTCGCTTTAAACGGCGGGTTGTAGAGTACGAAATCACCGTAACGGTCGGTCATAAATTGTTGTATGTCGGCTTTGCTTTTGCCTTGTTGGAGCATTTCATACACTTGGCGGCGCAAATCGGCGGCAAGTTCGGCATTAGAATCGCCGATAGTTTGGTTTTGACACACTAAACAACGCAATTCTGATACCAAGCTATCGTAAGCCGCTTGTTTTTCAGGGTTGTTAAATTGGTAGGTATCAACAGCATTGACTATGGGCGATAACAGCAGTAAAAAAAGCAGGATGATTTTCATGACTGTTCTGCCTGTAATTGCTTAATAAGTGGTAACAGAGTTTGCTGGATAGTTTCAGGGGTGACAGGCCCTGTGAATTTCAAGCGAATCACGCCTTTTTTATCCACGACGAAAGTTTCAGGCACACCATAAACACCCCAGTCAATACCGATACGACCATCTTGATCCATAATGCTGACGTTATAAGGATTGCCTAAGGTATCCAGCCATTTTTTAGCATCATCCGCTTCGTCTTTATAATTCAAACCGATAATGGTTACCGCTTGTTGCTTGGCCAATTCATTCAGCACTGGGTGTTCAGCGCGACACGATACGCACCATGAAGCCCAGACGTTAAATAACCACACCTGCCCTTTTAAATCGCCAGTGGACAATTTTTCAGTCGGTGTTGTTAGTTTAGGCGCGGAAAATACAGGCGCGGGTTTGTTGATAAACGGTGATGGAATATCGTGCGGATTGAGATTTAAACCTACCGCCAGAAAAACCGCGAGTATGATGAATAAAATCAGGGGAATAATAAATTTAAGCATATTCAATCGAAAATAAGACCTTATTAGATAGATTGGCGTAATGACTGCCAGTCCTTCAGAGGACTGGCAGTCATTTATCTATTGAAAAAATACATCCTCGTTATCGCTATCCAGCAATAACGATTCGCCTGCAATACGCTTTTCTTCCATGACCCATTCGCCTAAATCAATCATGCGACAGCGTTCACTACAGAACGGTTTAAACAGTTGTTCAGCCGTCCATGCTACGCTACGCTGGCAAGTGGGACATTTTACTGTTAATGGGGAAGACATTAGAGTAAGCAGCAAGTAAGGGTAAAAGGAATATTATCGGTGCTTTGCACAGGGCGCACATCATCAACAGACGGCAGCATAAACCGCACCGAACAACGGTGTTTACCGCCACTTATTTCTGTAAAACAATGAATGGATTTATCTATCGCCACTCTGAGCATTTGGTAAGACTGATTTTTATCCAAAGCGATTTGAAAAAATCCTGCGGCGGCGACTTCCTGACTGGATAAATTGCTGTTACGGATCAGGTTAAGAATAAACTGAATGGCAAGACGAATATCATCAAATGGATTACTCCATTGTTGCAGGTTTTTTAAGCGCACATCTTCATCCTGTTCCAGCCAATAATGATATTCAGGCAAGTCAAACGAACACGTTCCCCCTGGAATGGTGCTGCGCTGGGCAATGCTTTGAAATAAATCACTTTGCATCACTTGTGCGCCGATTTTACCTTTGATTTCGTATAGTTTCTTACTCATCAATGTTAATTCGGCTAAAACCGTGACGTTTTGTTCATTGTTCGTGGTAGTTAAGGCTTTCGCAATACGATCCAGCTCTTTCAATACTTCTGATTTCAAATCGTTACGTTTGAAAATCATAATAATATCTTGCAATACACTGAGTGCCGCGCGTTTATCGGTGGCAGTTGCACCTGCGGAAAAATGAGTAAATTGTTGAAATAGCTGTTCTAACCTTATGAAAACACGAATTCGTTCATTGAGTGGAAATTCATAAGTAATGGTGGTGTTCACAGACGGGTTCATCCTAGTAAGAGCTTAATGAAAGATATAAATTGTGCAGTTTTTCAACCTGCTGTGCAAGTTCGGCATTGCTTTGGGTATTATCAATAATATCCTGCGCGTGTGCCAGTCTGAAAGCGCGTGATACCTGACTGTCAATGATAGATTGTACGCGTTCAGGCGATAAATTATCGCGCTTTTGCACCCGTTCGATTTGTGTTGCTATCGGGCAATCAATAACCAGCACTCTATCGACAAAATCGGTGCGGTTGACCTCAAATAACAATGGAATGCTGAGTATGCAGTAAGGCGCGGTAAGCATAGCCATGTCTGCTTGTATGCTTTGATATACCAGAGGATGAATAATGGCTTCGAGTTTTTTTTTCTGTTCGGGGTCGGTAAAAACCAGCTCGCGAATAAAATCCCTGTTCAGCGAGCCATCGGCATTAAGACTATCACTGCCAAATGTCTGCTGGATTAACAGCAATGCAGGTTGTCCGACAGCGACGACCTGATGTGCTATCTCATCGGCATCAATTACAGGCACATTGAGTTGCTTGAAAAATGCGGTAACTGTGCTTTTACCGCAGCCGATTCCACCCGTCAGTCCTACTTTTAACACGCGCTTACAAGCCTGCCGATGTCAAATACAGGCGATTAAGATCATTGCCCCATAATAATGCTATCCACCCTGCCGCCGCTAAATAAGGGCCGAATGGAATCGGTTTATTCTGGTCATGTTTAGCAAACATTATCATTGCAATACCAATCACCGCACCGACCAATGAGGATAATAAAATAATCATCGGCAAGGTTTGCCAGCCTAGCCATGCGCCGAACAGTGCCAGTAATTTAAAATCGCCATAACCCATGCCTTCTTTGCCTGTTGCCAGTTTGAATGCCTGATACACCAGCCACAGCACCATATAGCCTGCAATTGCTCCAATAACACTGGCATTAACATCGGTGTATAAACCGAATAAACTCAACAACAAGCCCAGCCACAGCATCGGCAAGGTGATGTTATCGGGTAACAGTTGATGGTCGATGTCGATAAAACTCAGTGCGATTAAACACCACGTCAGCAGCAATGCAAATCCTGCCTGCACTGTATAGCCAAAATGCCACGCAACCAATACGGACAACGTGGCAGTAAAGGCTTCTATCAGCGGATAACGGATGCTGATAGGGTTTTTACAATGCGCGCATTGCCCTTTTAAAAAAACGTAACTGATAACAGGAATGTTTTGATAAGGCTTGATAGGCGATTGACACTTAGGGCAGCGCGATAAAGGTAATGACAGATTGAACGGCTCGCCTTCATTCTCGGCTTCCATCTGTAAATATTCGATACATTCTTTACGCCAACTGCGCTGTAGCATGACAGGCAGCCGATAAATAACCACATTAAGAAAACTACCGACCAATAAACCAATAATACCGGCTAGGACAATAAAAAAAGGTGCTGTCATTAGCCAACCGCCGCGCCCAATTTGAAAATAGGCAAATACATCGCAACAATCAGACCACCGACTAAAATACCCAATACGACCATAATGATAGGTTCCATTAAGCTACTCAGGTTATCAACCAGATTATCCACTTCTTCATCATAAAAATCAGCGACTTTGGCTAACATGGCATCCATAGAACCCGCTTCTTCACCAATAGCAATCATTTGTTGCACCATGTGCGGAAACAGTCCTGTTGTTGCCATTGCCGCTTGCAGGCGTTGCCCCATTGACACTTCTTCACGCATTTTCATGACCGCTTCAGCATAAATAATATTGCCGCACGCTCCCGCTACCGATTCCAGTGCTTCAACCAATGGCACACCTGCCGCAGACATGGTTGACAGCGTTCTGGCAAATCGGGCAATGGCTGATTTGTTTAAAATCACACCGACGATAGGCAGCTTAAGCAGTGTTCTATCTAAAAAATGATTAAATGCAGGGGAACGTTTTTTGAAATAGCCGAATACCTTAACGAATACCACGATAATGCCGACAATATAATACCAATTAGCCTGCATCCATTCCGACATACCAATAACCATCAGTGTAAAAGAGGGTAAGTCGGCACCAAAACTGGCAAACAACTCGGCAAAAACAGGCACAACAAAAACCAGCAAGATAGTGGTTACCACAAAGGCAACAACCAGTACCGCAATCGGGTAGGTCAATGCCTTTTTGATTTTCTTCTTCATTGACTCGGTTTTTTCTTTGTAGGTCGCTATTTTTCCCAGCAATCCCTCTAAAATCCCCGCTTTCTCACCTGCGTCAACCAAGTTACAAAACAACTCATCAAAATAAATAGGGCGTTTTCTTAATGCTTCGGCAAGCGTATCGCCTACTTCCACATCGGCTTTAATACCCAATATCAATTCGCGCATACTGAGATTTTCATGCCCTTTACCGACAATATCGAAGGACTGCACCAACGCCACCCCAGCTTGCAACATAGTGGCTAATTGTCTGGCAAAAATAGCAATATCACCGGGTGTAATTGCCTGTTTTTTAGGCCCGAACAACGTGAATTCTTTGGGTTTTTTCTTAATTTTTGTGACTCGAAACCCCATTTTCCGCAATTCGCTTTTTGCCGTCATATCGTTTTTCGCGGCAATTTCGCCCTTGATGGGTTTCTTGTTTTTATCAAGACCTTGCCAGACAAAGTCTATTTGATCAGGTTGTTCTGCCATGATTATTCCTTAGTTATACGATCAACTTCTTCTAAGCTGGTCAGACCCATGCGTACTTTGTTGAGTCCTGAACGGCGTAAATCATTAAAACCTTCTTCTAAAGCACACTCGCCTATTTCCATCGCATTAGCACCGTTTAAAATAAGCTCGCGCAGTTTTTCTGTCATTTTCATGACTTGATAAATACCGACTCGACCTTTATAGCCATTAGTACATTCCTCACAACCGACCGGACCGTATATATGCAGATTTTCTAATTCATCTTCTTTAAAACCGGCACTTAACAGCAGTTTATCGGGGAAGTGGACTTCTTTTTTACAATGCGTACACAGTCGTCGCCCTAAGCGTTGCGCCATAATCAGGTTGACCGCAGAGACCACGTTAAACGCGGGAATACCCATTTGCAACAGTCGGTTCAACGTTTGCGGTGCGTCATTGGTATGTAATGTTGATAATACTAAGTGACCTGTTTGTGCGGCTTTAACGGCAATTTCGGCGGTTTCCAAATCACGAATCTCACCCACCATGATAATATCAGGATCTTGCCGTAAAAAGGCGCGTAAAGAAGTAGCAAACGTTAAGCCCGCCTTCGGGTTCATGTTGACCTGATTAATACCTTCTACGGTAATTTCGACAGGATCTTCAGCGGTGGAAATATTCACATCTGTTTTATTGAGAATATTTAACCCTGTATACAGCGTAACCGTTTTACCGCTACCCGTAGGCCCTGTTACCAACACCAAACCATAAGGTCGATTAATCGCTTCAAGAAACAGCTCTTGTTGAACAGGCTCAAAGCCCAGTTTTTCAATACCTAGTTGCGCGTTGGTCGGATCCAAAATACGCATAACGACTTTTTCGCCGAACAGCGTAGGACAGGTATTGACACGAAAATCAATGGCGCGGTTTTTGGACAAAATGAGTTTGATACGACCATCCTGAGGAATCCGTCGTTCAGCAATATCCATTTTAGACATAACCTTGATACGCGAAACGATTCTGTTGGCAACACTGGGTGGTGGACTGACAATAGTATGCAGCATTCCGTCTGCTCTTACGCGAATACGGAAGGTTTTTTCATAAGGCTCAAAATGTATATCCGATACGCCCTTTTTGACCGAATCCAAGAGGATTTTATTAACAAATCGGACAATAGGTGCTTCATCGACATCGGCATTAATATCAATTTTATTATCATCATCAGCGACAGTGAGATTCTCTAAATCCTCGTCGAGAATATCAGCAATAGAGGCTTCTTCCTCTTCTAACGCAATTTCAATAGCTTTCGCTAATTTATTTTCCTCAACCAGCACCACTTTTGGGTTTAGCAGACTGTGAAACTTAATATCATCCAATGCCTGAGAATTGGTCGGATCCGATAATGCAATAAACAATGATCTGCCTCTGACCAAAATCGGGAGCGCATTATGTTGGTGTATCAGTTTTTCGCTGATTCGACTGGTAGGCAGCGTTCGACAATCAATAGCATTCAGATCAAACAACGGCAAACCAAACTGGGCAGAAATTTTTTCTGCAACGACTGTACTGTCAATCAGTTTATGTGTGGCAAGATAGGATAAAGCCGAAACTTTATGTTTTTTCGCCTCTTGATCATGAATTCTAGCATCACTTTCCGACAGCAATTCGCTTTGGATAAGGAAGTTCATGATACCGCTAACTGGAGAATCTTTTGGTGCAATAGCCATTTAATCGTACATTGTCAGTGGTGAAGAATATAAATCAATAGGGTACGCACTGCGCGTACCCTGAGGGTTAACTCATAATGACTGGATTTTACGTTGTTGCTGTTCAAGATTATTAAGCATAGTCTGTAAATCTGCGTGTTTGCTTTTTTCTTTCTCAATAACATCGGGTGGTGCTTTATCGACAAAACTAGGATTATTCAATTTGCCTTCAATTCTGGGCAATTCTTTGCTAATCCGTTGAATTTCTTTATCCAGTCTGGCTAATTCTGCATCTTTGTCAATCAAACCCGCCATCGGAATCAAAATTTTCATATCGCCAACCAAGGCAATCGCGGATTCTGGCGTGACATCATCGGGGTTTAACCAAGTGATAGACTCCAAACGTGCCAGTTTTTGCAGATAGCTTTGATTATTCGTTAAGCTCTGTTGGTCAGACTCACTACCATCCTGCAATAATACAGGCAATGGCTTACTGGGGGCAATGTTCATTTCCCCGCGAATACGACGCACACCCAGAATAAACTGCATCAACCATTGGGTTTCAGCAAGCGCGGCAGTATCTATTTGGGTTTCGTCGTACACGGGATAGGCTTGCAACATAATAGTGTCGCCTGTAATCCCCCCTAACGGCGCGACCCGTTGCCAAATTTCTTCGGTAATGAACGGCATAATCGGATGCGCTAAACGCAAGATACTTTCCAGTACGTTTAACAGCGTTTTGCGTGTGCCGCGTTGCAAGGCTTCATCATCTGATTGCAACGAAATTTTTGCCAGTTCCAAATACCAATCGCAGTATTCATTCCAAGTAAATTCATAAATCGCCTGTGCCGCCAAGTCGAAACGGTAGTTGTCAATCGCGTGGCTGGTAGTTTTTGTGACTTCATGCAGACGAGACATAATCCAACGATCCACCTGCGTATAAGCACAATCCCCTGTTAAACCACAATCCTGTTCTTCGGTATTCATCAACACATACCGCGCCGCATTCCATAATTTGTTGCAGAAATTACGATAGCCTTCAGTACGCGCCAAATCAAAGCGAATATCACGCCCTGTGGATGCCAATGATGCAAAGGTAAAGCGCAGTGCGTCCGTACCATAAGACTGAATCCCGTCTGGAAAGTCTTTACGCGTCGCTTGCTCGATTTTTTTCGCTAAATGCGGCTGCATCATGCCGCCGATGCGTTTAGTCACCAAGGTTTCCAAATCAATCCCATCAATAATATCAATCGGGTCTAATACATTACCTTTAGACTTAGACATTTTCTGCCCTTCGGCATCACGCACCAAACCATGAATATAGACTTCTTTAAACGGCACTTGCCCTTGAAATTTCAAGCCCATCATAATCATCCGCGCAACCCAGAAGAAAATAATGTCAAAGCCTGTGACTAACACACTGGTTGGATAATGCTTAGCTAATTCTTCGGTATTTTCAGGCCAGCCCAACGTAGAAAACGGCCATAACGCCGACGAAAACCAAGTATCCAGCACGTCTTCATCTTGTTTCAGCACATAATCGACAGGTAAATTATGTTGCTCGCGTATCGCCTCTTCAGTGCGCCCAACATAAATATTGCCCAGCTCGTCATACCACGCAGGGATACGATGTCCCCACCAGATTTGCCGTGAAATACACCAATCTTGAATATTACGCATCCAATCAAAATAAGTGTTTTTCCAATTGTCGGGAACAAATTTAATATCGCCATTTTCCACAGCGGCAATCGCAGGTTCAGCCAGTGGTGCAACTTTCACATACCATTGGTCGGTTAATAACGGCTCAATCACCGCGCCTGTTCTATCGCCGCGTGGAGTCATCAATTTATGGTCAGCGATTTTTTCTAACAAACCAAGTGCGTCTAAATCAGCCACCATTTGTTTACGCGCGACAAAACGGTCTAAACCTTGATAAGCCGCAGGAATTAAATCGCCCTCCTCCGTTTCATTGCTACGAATCGCCGCATCGACAGTGAACAGATTAATCAAACCACCATGCGGCAACGCTTGCATAGCCGAGGTATGACGATGGCGCGTCCATACTCCATAATCATTAAAATCATGCGCAGGGGTAATTTTTACACAACCCGTACCAAACTCAGGATCAACATAATCATCAGCAATAATCGGAATCCGTCTACCTGTTAAAGGCAATTCCACAAATTCACCCAGCAAATGTTTATAACGCTCATCATTCGGATGAATCGCTACCGCCGCATCACCAAGCAAGGTTTCAGGGCGCGTAGTTGCAACAATCAAATGCCCTTGTCCATTGCTTAGCGGGTAGCGGATGTGCCACATAAAACCGTTTTCTTCTTCCGACAACACTTCCAAATCAGACACAGCGGTATGCAGCACAGGATCCCAATTCACCAAGCGTTTACCGCGATAAATCAGCCCTTCTTCATACAAACGAATAAACACTTCCTGCACGGCATCGGACATTCCCTCATCCATCGTAAAGCGTTCGCGCGACCAATCCAGCGATGAACCCATACGGCGCAACTGACGGGTAATCGTGCCGCCTGATTCTTCTTTCCATTGCCAGACTTTTTTAACAAACTCTTCGCGTCCGTAATCGTGGCGCGTTTTACCTTCCGCATTACACAACCGTTCAACCACCATTTGCGTGGCAATGCCCGCGTGGTCAGTCCCCGCTTGCCACAACGTGCTATAACCTTTCATCCGATGATAACGAGTAAGCGCGTCCATAATGGTATCTTGAAACGCATGACCCATGTGCAGACTGCCCGTAACATTCGGCGGCGGAATCATAATGCAATAAGATTCATCGGCAGGTTTAGCAGAGAAATAATCGTTGGCTTCCCAAGTGTCGTACCAACGTTGTTCAATCGCGTGTGGTGAATATGTTTTTTCCATGAAGTGACTCGTGTGTTTGTTGTAAATTTGTTTATATCTAGTTCCCACGCGCAGCGTGGGAATTCATACTGACCGCGCTGCGGTCTATTAATCAAAATCCCAAGGATTAACTAATTCAATGTTTAATTGTGCAAAATCCTTGGTATTTCGCGTTGCAATAACTAAATTGTGAACCTTTGCTGTGCTGGCAATCAGCGCGTCCGCCAAATGGACGATATAGCCTTGTTGCTTAGCGGTTGCGCGTAAAATAGCGGCTTGTGTGGTTTCAACAGGTGTTAGCGGGATAATGTAATCGCCATATTCCATCAACAACGTTTCTAACTGAACAGCCAGAATCTTTTTTCGCTGACCTTCTGGCAATAGATTTAAACCATAATGCAATTCATGCAAGGTAATTACCGACAAATAACTCTCTTCTATCTGCGCTAAAAACTGAATCACATCTTGATTCGGTGAATTTGTCATTAATTCTGAAATGACATTAGTATCCAATAAATAAGATTTCATCATTGAAACGGAATCTCGCGGTCATCCTCTTTTCTATCAGGCAAAGATAATTCGCCTATATCACGCATATTATTAATTAGCCACAACCCTAAAGACGGCTTTTTAGGTTTTTGCTTTAAATAATCTTCCAATGAAATAACGACGACTTTTTGTTGATTTTTCAATTCGATAATTTGTTCTTGATGAAGCGTCACCACATTTTCTAACAAGCTATCAAAACTATTTCTCGCTTCTTCTTGTGTCCATATATTCATTTATTGACTCCAAAAGTTAATATTTAACAGTCATGTCGCTTCTATCTTTCCACATATTAAAAGAGGGTGTATCTTCAAATTTTATTTTAGTATTTTCGGCTACTTCATAAATAACTTTAATTTTAGCGCGACCTTGCGGAATACTGTCGGGCAGTTGAATATGTAATTGATGATTAGCGGTAATATCAGTTTCTATTTCATAGCAGGCTTTCATGAGATATTTCCTATGAGTTTATTGGTAGCTCGAACGATGTGCCTCGTACCTCAGCACATCCTATCGTGTTACTTGCTACTTGCCGAAATATCTTTCAACCAATTCAACAATGAATAATTTGTGAGTTGGTTTTAATTCCGAGTCATTTTCAATTGCAACCAAAAAACTATTGATAAAACTTTGTAATGAAATAACAAGCCTAAGATAATATTTCAACGTAGGAACAACGCCATTTACGATAACTTGGCAACCATGATTCTCTTTAATTTCATTGACGATATTGTTAATGGCTTCTGCTTCAACAACTCGCCCACTCGAAAAAACGCAGTACCGTTTTGGATTGTGTTTGTAAATTTTTTGCTGAATTTGTCGTATTAAATCTGCATTGATTGGTTTTTCTAATTTTATTTCAATCGCTTCGATAAGTTCACCATTTTTAAATATTTCAATATCCCCCGCTGTTTTTGAAGTTCTATCTGAGGCGGTATGACTGCCTAATTTGTTCAACGTGCAGTCTTCATAGCGTTTTAATTCATCAATCAACTGCTGAAAAATACAGTGAAATGCAATAACAGGTAATTTTGAGCCGCCAAATTCCTTATAGTTATGGCTAAAACAAGCTTCCAAAAATACAATAATATTATCAATAGTTATTGTGTCTGCATCATCAATTTTTGTAATTAATACACTGTCGGTTTTATTTTTTTGAATCACACAAAACAACAAGTACGTTAATAATGACGTGGCTTTACTTGGTTCTTTTTCTACATAATCAAGAATACAAAGAAAGGCGTTTTTTATTGGCTCTCCTATTTTTCCAGAATAATCAAAATTATAAGGATAAGGCTGTTCGAGTGAACGAGTAAGCCAGCCGCTTTCTGCCATACAAGGTAATCCGAGTTTTCTCAAAGTCGGAGTGATATGCTTTGTATCAACTGTACGACCTGAAAAACCACCGCTCATGTTACTTTGATGAAAACGCACATCTTGACGAGGGTCGATAATTTTATGTGTTAGCAATGTTATTAAAACCGTGTAGACACCTTTTTTATTTAATGCGTAGTTTGCAATAGTTTCGATAAGCTCCTGATATTCTTTGTTTAAATCAGGCGTAGTCAAATTCAAGGCTGAATTGTAAATTTCTTTTAGTAATTCGCTGTGATTCATTTGCACTCAAAAGTTGTTGATTAAGTATTTGGGTGGCTAATTCAGTCACCATCGGAACACACACAGAATTACCAACTTGTTTATAGGCTTCGGATTTACTTTCAGACATTTTAAAATTTTCTGGAAAACCCATAATTCGATAGCACTCTCTTATTGTTAATTTTCTTACTGCATCTTTATCAGGAAGGTAAATAAAAAATCGTCCTGATGATTCTTGAGACGGTATCGTCGGATGTGTTCCTTGCACAGAATAAATACGGTTAGGTTGCCGATGAACACGCGACAAGTGTTCTGTATTTTCCCGAATTCCAGTTTTCCAAATTGCTTTATTACGATACCCAACAAAAATTAATCCTGATGCTTTCTGTGTAATCGGATTTTCAATTAACGTGTATTCGTCTTTATTTAAAAACTCAAAATCGTCATTATCTTTATCTAAAAAATTTTCAAGCGATTTGCTTTTAGTAAAATTACACTTTGAAAAATTAAATGGTTTTTCTTTTGTAGCCAAAATAATAATACGTTCTCGATTTTGCGGCATTCCGAAATTATTAGCATTTAACAGTTTAAAATTGACGTAATAACCTAATTCTTCCAATGAATTTAAAATTACAGTCAGTGTGTTACCGCTGTCATGATGAATTAAATGTTTTACATTTTCTAATAAAACTACTTTCGGTTGCTTTGCATTGATAATCTCGCAAATATGAAAAAATAGTGTTCCTCGTGTATCTTCAAAACCTCTTTTTTTACCACAGATGCTAAATGGCTGACACGGAAAACCAGCCGTTAATACATCATGATCTGGAATATCACTAAGTGGGATTTTCGTCACATCACATAACGGTATCTCACCAAAGTTATTCTGATAAACGGTTTTGCAATAATCATTTATTTCAGAAGACATTAAACAGTTAAAACCCGCTTTTTCAAAGCCAAGTCTAAAGCCGCCAATCCCTGAAAATAAATCAATAAACGTAAAGTTTTTACTCATTATTTAATCCCTATAGTGTAAATATTGGTGTTCGTACCTCACCTCAACCTACATTTTATGCGTAGTCAGATTATGCCCTGCTTCTTTATAGTGCCGATAGCGTTCTCTACCCACTGCTTTAGTCGCTTCGCTGTTGTCCAATATTTCCAGCACCCGTTCAGCGTTGGCGCACTGTGAGGATAAGTTAATCACGGTTTTTTGCCATTGTGCGGGTGCGGGGAGTGAGCCGATTAAGACTTGTTCAGTCGCGGGAATGTCGCCTGTATAAAGCTGGTGCGGTATAAAACTGCCTGCTCTGAATGTCCAGAGCAGGTTGTCCAGTTGCTGACTTTGCGCGGCTGAATCAGTCAGTACATAGCAGAAACAGCCGCTGCGATAGGCTTTTTCTATCAGTTTACAGGCGAATAAAGTGCGTTCCTGTTGCGACTGTGTCGGCAGAATATAAAACGTAATATCAGCCATTTGCCCGATTGATGAGGTATTGACTTAACAGCGGCACGGGGCGACCTGTCGCGCCTTTCTTGTCGCCCGTGCGCCACGCTGTGCCTGCAATGTCTAAATGCGCCCAACGGAAGTTTTCGGCGAATTGCGAGAGGAAACACGCGGCGGTGATTGTGCCAGCGTCTTTGCCGCCGACATTGGCTAAATCGGCAAAATTGGATTTGAGTTGTTCTTGGTATTCTTCCCAAAGCGGTAAACGCCACACGCTGTCATTAGCCGTTTCACTGGCAGCTAATAGGTCATTGCATAAAATATCATCATTGCCCAATAAGCCGCTGGGTACGCGCCCTAAGGCGACTAAACACGCGCCAGTCAGGGTGGCTAAATCAATGACCACATCGGGATTAAAACGTTCTGCGTAGGTAAGCGTGTCGCATAACAGTAAGCGTCCTTCGGCATCGGTATTGAGAATTTCTACGGTTTTGCCTGCCATGCTGGTGAGAATGTCACCCGGTTTATTGGCATCGCCGTCAGGCATATTTTCCGAGGTGGGAATTAAGCCGATAATATTGAGCGGCAAATTCATTTCTGCTATCGCCACAAATGTACCCAGCACTGCCGCGCCGCCGCACATATCGTATTTCATTTCGTCCATACCAGCGGCGGTTTTGAGTGAAATGCCGCCTGCGTCAAAGGTCAGACCTTTGCCGATTAATACGATAGGTTTGCTGTTTGGCTCGCCGCCTTGGTAGTTCAGGGTGATTAATTTGGCAGGTTGACGACTGCCGCGTGATACTGCCAGAAAACAGCCCATGCCCAAGTCTTCCATATCGGATTCTTCCAGTATGGTGACATCTACTTTACGGTATTGATTGCTTATTTTCAGTGCCTGTTCAGCCAGATAACTGGGGGTACAGATGTTGGCGGGTAAGTCAGACAAGCGTTTGGTATAAGCTACGCCGTCCGCAATAGCGCGGCCTTGCCCTAAACCTGCTTGTGCGCGGGTTAATTCAAAATCAGGGGCGGCAATGATTAATTTTTCCAGCTGGCTTTCGGTGGTTTTGTCGGATTTTGTGAGTGTGTATTGATACACGGCATCACTGAATACTTCGATGATTTGACGGGTTTTCCATTGCCAGTCATAACCTTGCACTTCGCTTTCCGCCAAACTGCACGCGACGGATTTGATGGTGGTTTTTTTAAAGGTATTCACGGCGGCAAACAGGGCTTTACGATAATTTTTACCTGTTAAAGCGGCTTTTTCACCTAAGCCGACTAATAAAATTCGTTCAATGGCACTGTCAGGAATCGCATTAATCAATACGGTTTCACCATTTTTACCGCTGATGTCGCCACGGTCGAGAATTTTACGCAGCAACCCTTGAGTGTTGTCATTCAGAACGCTTGCAGACGGGCAAAGTTGCAAGTCTTGATAAACACCGACAATAATACAATCACATTGCAGTTCTTTTAATGACGCGGTTTCTATAGAATAGTCCATAAATAGTAGGCTCAAGGTTAAACGTTAAAAGGCGTTAGATACTAATAAACAGGTTTAATTACTTCAACCTGACCTCGTAATTATACAACACAACCACTGATTTTGATTGAGGAGAAACGCTTGGAAGCAGTAGATTGGCAAAAAGGCTACAACACCGAACGGCGACCGTTGGTCAGCATTTTCGATAAAATGGTGGCGGGAGATTTACTCAAGACCTTACTGGCTGTTTGGTCGGTGATTGTCGTTATTATCGTCAGTCGCAAATTTATCAGTATTCTTGCTCAGGCGGTTGAAGGGCAGATTTCCAGCGAAACGTTGCTCAGTATTCTGGGCTTAAAAACCATTATTGCCAGTGCTTCATTTTTACCCGCCGCGTTGTTTATGGCGGTGTTAATGGTGCTGGGCAGAATGTACCGCGATCAGGAAATGTCGGCGGTGTTTTCCGCTGGCGGCGGTACTGCTACGATTTATCGCGCGGTGTTTCTGCTGGTTTTTCCGTTGGCGATACTCACTGTCGGTATCGCGTTGTATGTGTCGCCGTGGGCAGCGGCTAAAATTGAATTGTTAATCAGTGATGATGAAAAAACCGCTGATGTGCGCGGCATTGCGGCAGGAAAATTTAGCGAATACAGTCAGGGTGATTTGGTTTTTTATGTGGAAAGTATCGGTGCAGATGGCAAGATGCAGAAAGTGTTTGTACAGAATCGCCAACACGGCAAGCTGGGTATTATTAATGCGGAAAAAGCACGTTTAGAAGATTTGCCCGATGGTCGTTTTATTATTTTTGAACACGGCGAGCATATTCAGGGCAAACCGGGTGAGCTGAATTATGTGATTGAAAACTTTGATGAATATGCGGTGCGCATCGAAGAAAAAGGCTCACTCATTAAAAAGAATCCGCGTGAATCCATTCCTACCGCACAGCTATGGGGATCTAAAGCAACCACTGATATTGCCGAATTGCAACGCCGTTTTTCTATTCCGCTGGGCGTTATTTTACTGACGTTTATTGCCGTCCCTCTCGCACAACTGTCGCCGCGTGGTGGCGTATACGGCAATATGATTGTCGGTTTTTTAATTTATTTCAGTTACGGCAACCTTGCGCATATCACCCAAGTGTGGGTCATTAAACAAACTATTCCCACATGGTTGGGCGCAATTGGTATTCATGTGTTTTTATTACTGATAGGCTTGATTTTATTAATACGCTGGTATGGTTGGAAATGGTTGATGATTAACATGAAAGCAAAGGTATCCGCGTGAATGTATTAACAGGCTATATCGTCAGAGAAATTTTAAAAGGCTCATTCATTTCATTGCTACTGTTATTAACCTTGTTTAATTTATTTACTTTCAGTGATGAATTAAGCGACTTGGGCAAAAACGGTTACGATTTAAAACACATTTTTTATTATCTTGCCCTGACCTCGCCCACGGTTTTTTATGAATTAATGCCCGCCTCTGCTTTACTGGGCAGCTTGTTTATTCTGGGGGCGATGGGCAACAATCGCGAATTGATTGCTATGCGGGCGGCGGGCTTATCGGTGTTTGACATCATCAAGGCGACACTGTTGGCAGGCGTGGTGTTAGTCGCCGTCTCTATATTAGTGGGTGAATTAGTCGCACCCGATGCGCAAAAAGAAGCCCAGATCCTTAAAACGACAATAGACGGCAAAAAAGTCATGCTCAATGATTTGTACGGGCTGTGGTTGCGTGAAGACAAACGCTTTATTAATGTGCGGGAAATACAGGATAACGGCAATCTGGTTGACATCAGTATTTACGATGTTGACGATACACAACACCTTTATCAAACCACACACGCAGAACAGGCGATTTTTCTGGGTAATCAGCAATGGCGATTAGTCAATATCAAACAATCGCTGATTTCTACCGAAAAAATGCAGGTCGTTACCCGTGATGAGATGCCGTTAAAATCGGCTATCGCACCTGATTTATTGCAATTAGCCGTCGTCAATCCCAATAATTTATCTATCCTTGATTTAGCAAAATACGTTGATTTTTTAAAAGACAATCATCAAAAATCCCAGCAGTTTGAATTGGCTTTGTGGGGACGGGTTGTCAACCCGCTGGTGACATTCATCATGCTACTGGTATCAGCACCGTTTGTTATCGGCATTAAACGCGGCATCAGCGTCGGTGGCAGAATGTTAATCGGCGTAGTCATCGGCATGGGCTTTAATATCATAGATAAAATCGTCGGGCATTTAGGCTTGATTTATGATCTCAATCCGCCGTTCATTGCGTTTATGCCCAGTCTGATTATGTTGGCATTAGCCAGTTATGCAATACAACGTGCGCAGTAAAATGAAAGCATTGATATTTTGCAGTCCGAAACGTGTTTAATACCGAGAAAAAATCATGATGTTATTAGCTAAAACCGCTTATCTTCTGTTATTGGCTTTTTTGCTCAACGGGTGTGCCTCTACCGGCACACCCAATCCTGCCAATGAAAAACTGGCGCAATGGGAAAAAGCCGCGCAAGCAGGGCAGGCCGAAGCACAATATAAACTCGGTGCAGCCTATGCAGCGGGTCAGGTTGTACCCAAAGACAATATCAAAGCTTTTCAATGGTTACAAAAATCAGCCGCGCAAGGCAATGCCAAAGCGCAAAATGGACTCAGTGTTATGTACTTGCAAGGTGTAGGCGTACCAAAAGACACCGCGAAAAGTCTTGAATGGCTGCAAAAAGCAGTCGCTCAAGGCTATCCCAAGGCAGAATATAATTTAGCAATGCTGTACAAAAAAGGACAGATTATCGAAAAGAATGACGGGCAAGCCGCCGCGTGGTTGGAACAGGCTGCGTTACAAGGCGATGATAAAGCACAAACGGCTTTAGGTATCATGTATGAGCTGGGAACGGGCATACCAAAAAACACCGCACTGGCTATTAAATGGCTGCAAAAAGCCGCCGCTCAGGGTAATAATGAAGCAAAAAACAGACTGGCAAGTATTTATCCGCAAAACGGTAATAAATAGGCGCGACAAAAATCACGCCCGCATTGATTAAAAGTTATGCTGATACTTGGAGTCAAAAATCATGATTTTTGATTCCATCACATCATAACTTGTAACCACTAGCAATTATTTTTCTGATAATGATTTAACGTGAGTAATTGATAATAAGTGCGCCGAACCTGTAGTTAACTGCGTCCAATCATCGGGCATTTCCAATCTGGCAAACGCCGTCGTGGGTAATAATTTATCGCTGTCGGGTAACTGCTCGACACCCGCCAAATGAATCAATAAATCTTCCAGTTCTGGATTATGTCCCACTAATAACACGCGCTGAGCCGTTGCGGGACATTCGGTCAACACGGTTTTTAAGCGTTCAAAGCCTTCTGCATAAACGCGTCTGTCTTCGGTAATGCTTACATCTGCGTTCATTGCTTCAAGTACGCGTTTAGCGGTAGTAATCGCTCTTTTTGCAGGTGAGCTGATAATTAAATCGGGTATTAATTGCTGCTGTTGCAACCACTCGCCCATGCGTTGCGCCGCTTGCTTGCCGCGTTTTTTTAACGATCGGTCAAAATCTTCGATACTGTCGTTCTGCTCGGCTTTTGCATGACGAAGTAACCATAATTCTCTGTTCATATTTAATTCTCTGTGAATATTTTTTGTGTGTCGATAACGACAATTTTCATTGTTATTTATTATTAATGGGGTATTGTTAAGACGACTACCTAATCATCAATCCATACTATGACTATATCATTACAATTCAAGTTTCCTGCTCACTTAACGCTGGAACAGCTTATTGCCCAACTCGATAGTGATATAGACTGTCAGTCTGTTGCCACACAGTCTCATTTAAAAACCTATTATGATAGTTTTGACTGGCGACTGTATTCAAGCGGCATGGTATGTCAATTCATACCGCCCGATTTAACCTTAAAAACCGTTAAAAATGACACTTTCATTGCCGGCACCAAACTGAAAAAAGTACCTAAATTCAGCGACCGGTTCAAACCTGACAAAATACGCGACCTGCTTGAACCGATACTGGAAATGCGAGCCTTATTACCTGTCTGTACCGTCGCTTATCAACATCACCAATTCAATATCATTAACGAAGACGGCAAAACCGTAGTCCGACTTTTTGTTGATGAATATGAACACCTTGCGCCTCGAATTTTCTTGCAGTCACTGAAAGGTTATGACCATGCCGCTGAATCGCTTATCAAACATCTCGCCGCACTTGGTTTAAGCGAAACCACAGAACCCGTATTACTGGACGCATTAGAACAACAAGGGCGCAGCGTCAATGATTATTCATCAAAACTGACTATCAGTCTGACGGCGGATATGCGTGCAGATGTTGCCTGTAAAATCATTTACCGCTGTTTGCTAAAAACCATGCAAGACAACCAACAAGGCACAATTTCTGACACGGACAGTGAGTTTTTACACGATTTTCGAGTCGCCGTGCGCCGCACCCGTGCCGCACTCAGTCAGCTTAAAAATGTTCTGCCTGATGATATTCATAGCACCTATGTCAGCTTTTTTTCGTGGCTGGGGCAAATTACCGGTCCGACGCGTGACCTCGACGTGTATCTGTTAAATTTTGCGTCCTATAAAAACAGCTTACCGCTGTCAATCCGTGAGGATTTAAATCCATTACATGACTTTTTACTTAAAAAACAACGACAAGCGCAACAGGAACTGGTCAAAAATCTGCATTCCGCCAGATACCATACCACGCTATCCGCATGGGAACACTACCTTGGTGAACCCGTACAGACTCATCCCGATGCCAGTAATGCACAACTGACCATTAAGCAACTCGCCGACAAACGAATACGCAAAAGTTTTAAGCGGGTATTGTGTGAAGGTAAAGCCATTAACGATGACTGCCCCGATGAAGATTTACATGAATTAAGAAAATCCTGTAAAAAATTGCGTTATCTGATGGAATTTTTTCAAAGTCTCTATGATAAAGACGCTATTAAAGCGTTAATTAAAGCCTTGAAAGGTTTACAGGAAGTGCTGGGTGATTTTCAGGATTGCGCAGTACAAGAATGCAGTTTAAAACACTTTAGTGAAGAAATGCGGACGCTAAACACCCCGACCGATACCTTTTTAGCCATTGGCAATTTAATCGCCAACATTGATACCCGAAAACACGAGATTCGCAGTCATTTTGCGGAAAAATTCGCAGAATTTACCGAAAAAGACACGGTGGCAACGTTTAAATTATTGTTTAGCAACTAAACACCGTATAGAGACGTTGCAAGCAACGTCTCCATTCTGTACAGGACAAGTGCGTTAGATTAATACTGCGGATAACCTTGTTGCTGTGGATAGTTTTGTTGTTGCTGAGGATAACCCTGTTGTGGATAATTCTGCTGTTGTTGCGGGTAGCCGCCTTGCTGTTGAGGATAACCTTGTTGCTGTGGATAGCCCTGCTGTTGCGGTTGCTGCTGAGGAGTCGCGCCTTGTTGCCCACCCGCATTATTATTAGCCACAATTGCCAATTCCACGCGGCGATTTTGCGCACGATTCATGTCGCTGGTATTGGGTACTTTAGGTGAACTTTCGCCCAAACCCTGTTTATTCAGACGCGCTGGATTAACACCTTGTTGCGCTAAATAGTTAGCAACACTGGTTGCGCGTTGTTGCGACAAAATCTGATTATTGCTATCTGAACCCACATCATCGGTGTGTCCAGTCACCATAATGGTTGAATCTGGGTATTGATTTAAAATCGTCTTAACGGTATTCAGTGCGTTTTGTGCTTGTGGTGTCAGTGCAGAAGAACCTGTCGCAAAGGTAATGCTGCTTGGCATGGTCAAATTAAGCGTATTTTCAGACGTTCTTTGTACCTGTACGCCAGTACCTTGCAGTGATTGCTGCATTTCTTTTTCTTGGCTGTCCATATACGCACCGATACCCGCGCCGACTGCCGCGCCTGCCAACGCGCCGAAGCCCGCATTTTTCAGATCATTACCACCGAACAACGTACCCGCACCCGCGCCGACCGCCGCGCCACCTAAACCGCCAATGGCTGCGTTATTAAGACCACCCGTTGAGGTACACGCTGTCAATAAAGCGATATTGATACCAATGATTAATAATTTCTTTTTCATAAATAGACAGCCCTTGGCTAGTTTTAACAGACTTCATAACGAAGCCGACATAAGTATCTCTGAATCAGAGACAAAAAATAATAACAGACGTATTTTAACATTATTTACTACTGCACAACGACTGCCCGTCCTTATTTACCCTTACGCTGTTCAAACAACGCGACGGTCAATAAATAAAGCGTCATTAATGCACTGGACAACAGCCACGGCTGCCAGTCGATATAAACCAGCAACGGTTGTTTTGCCCAATATAACGCCACGCCCAACGCAATATAAGCCAATACGCGCTTAATTTGGTATGCGACAGGATAATAATATTGCCCGAATGAATAGGAGATGAACGCCATACTCACATAACACACCAAGGTTGCCCACGACGAACCGACATAACCGAATTCAGGAATCCAATACCAGTTCAAGGCAATGGTCAGAGCCGCGCCTGCTAATGACACACCCGCACCCAGCAAGGTTTTATCGGTCAGTTTGTACCAGATGGATAAATTGACATAAATCCCCAAAAACAAATTAGCCATCAATAAAATCGGTACCACTTTTAAACCCGCCCGAAATTCTGCGCCGACAAAATATTGAAAGAAATCCAGAAATAAGGTGACCAGCAAAAAAATCGCCACGCAGAAAATCACAAAAAATTTCAGGACATCGGCATACACCTGTCGCGCATCGCTTTTATCGGCATAAGCAAAGAAAAACGGTTCAGCGGCATAACGAAATGCCTGAATAAACAGCGACATGAGAATGGATAATTTATAACACGCGCCATAAATACCCAGCATGGTCAGATTAGTGTGCAAATCATAAGGCAGTAAGTATTTCAGCAACGCTCTATCCAGCATTTCATTGATAATACCCGCAAAACCAATCGCCACCATCGGCAATGAATAACGAATTAAACGCGCAAATAACGCACGGTCAAAACCCCACGCCAAGCCTTTTAATTCAGGCGTAAGTAACAAAAATTTACCGCAACTGGCAATTAAATTGGCGATAAAAATGTAGGTAATACCCAAGTTCGGATTATAAACCGCTGTCACCCACGACTGCGGATCAGCGGCGTAGGCTTTCGGGCAATACATAATGAAAAATAAACTGAAACCCACGGTGGCAAGTATCTCGATTACTTTAATCCCCGCAAACCGCCACGCTTTATTTTCCGCCCGCAACCGCGCAAACGGTATCGAAGCTATCGCATCCAGCGTCAGAATCAGCGTAAAGCACAGCACATATTCAGGATGATCGGCATAATTCAATGCCGCCGATAACCACTGATTACTGGCTAAAATCAGCAGGAAAAAGCCGATATTAATCAACAGGACGAACAGCAACGCGGTTGAATAAGTGGTATCTTTGCCCTGCCCTGTTTTATCACGAAAGCGAAAATAACCCGTTTCAAAACCGAACAATAAAAACACCGAAAAAAAGCCCGCGTAGGCGTAAAACTCCGACACCACGCCGTATTCAGCGGCAGTAAAATAATAGGTGTATAAGGGAACTAACAAGTAATTAAGGAAGCGTCCGAAAATACTGCTAAGACCGTAGATGGCGGTTTGTGAGGCTAGTTTTTTTATAATGCTCATGGGGTGTTTGGAGTATAGAAAGAAATGAGTGTTTTTATAATCGTTCCAATGCTCCAGCGTTGGAATGCAGCTGTTGACGCTCTAGCGTCTTCTTGCCTTTCGGCGACACAACGCTGGAGCGTTGCTGGATGAATTCCCACGCTGGAGCGTGGGAACTATAAACAACCATCACAAATACTGAGAAACGCCCTTTTCAGCGACCATAAAATCACTATCCGCCAAACGTTCCATTAAACGGGCATAATTGGCATCGTGCTGACTGCGGTCATTATGACGATGCCAGCAATGCAGCACGGGCGCGGCAAATCGCCCTTCTTTACGCCGCACACCTTTATGAATCAAGCGGATAACCAAATCAGAATCTTCATAACCCCAGCCTTCAAACAGTTCATCAAAGCCGTTGACCTGCAAAAAATCCTCGCGCCAGATGGCTAGATTACAGGTCATGGCTTTTTGCCACTTGCGCGGTTGGATTTTTCTTAACCCACCCAGCGGCAGTTTTAAAAATGGCAAGGTGCGGTTAATTTTTCCCTGTAAACGCAATCGAAGAAAATACCACGCGGGTTTTGTATGCAATAACAGCGATTGCGCCATCACTTCCTGCGTAAAATCTTGGCTTAATAACACCCTATTACCTGCAACAAAATACCCAGCTTCGGCTAAACGGCGATGCGTAGCAATAAAATCAGGGCGGGTAATGCAGTCGCCATCCAAAAACAGTAAATACTCGCCCTGACTTTGGGCAACCGCTTTGTTGCGTATTGTACCCGCTCTAAATCCTTGGTCTTCATGATAGACGTAATGCACAGGGACAGGGCTATCAGTCGCGTAGCTTTTGGTTAAAGCCAGATTGTCAGCCTTAGAACCGTCATCGGCAATGATAATTTCAAACTGGGTGTCTGTTTGTGCGTAGAGACTGAGCAAGCACAAGCGTAATGCCTCCGCCCAGTTGTAAGTAGTGACGATGACTGAGATTAATTTCATTTTTCGTATGTTGACACTTTATAACTCCCACCGCTCCAGCGTTGCGACTCTAAAACCCATGAAGACGCTGGAGCGTCTACGACTGCATTCCAACGCTGGAGCATTGGAACGATAGCTGTTAATTTCATTTTAGCTGCTGCAATGCCCACAATTTAACATATTTATAATACGCGCCTTCGGCATTGGAGATAGCCAGCATCAAACCTTGCTGCCCATCCAGAAACGCGGCTTTTAAAAAATAGGTGCGAATAAACGTCCACAAACCTTTCATAATCGCTTTAGGCAAGGAAGAACGCACACCTCTGTCATACAAGACAGTCGCGCCCAAGGTGGAATAATTATTCACTTTGTGCAGCACTTCTTCAAAATCGACGAAGGCATCATGTAAAAACGGCGTATTCAAACGGGCAATGTTACCCTCAACCACAATGCGCTCATGCACTACATGATTGGTAAATTGCCCAAACTCACGGCGAAACAAACGCAATACATAATCAGGAAACCAGCCACCATGCCGCATCGCTCGCCCGCAATAATTCGATAAACGCGGAATTTCAAAGCCGTTAATGTCGCTGCTCTGCATTGCTTGTTGAATTTCTGCTTTTAATTCAGGCGTGACGATTTCATCGGCATCAATGGATAACACCCAATCGCCTGTGGCTTTATCTAAAGCGCGTTGTTTTTGAATGCCAAAGCCCTGCCAGTCGGTGCTGTACACTTTATCAGTAACTGCGCGGCACAACTCTACGGTGTCATCCTGACTACCCGAATCCAAGACAATAATTTCATCTGCCCACGCGACCGATTGCAAACAGCCGCTGATATGGGCGGATTCATTTTTGGTGATAATGATGACACTCAGGGTCATAGTGCGCTCAACCACATTTTTGCTCTTTCCAGTTCTGCGGTTTCAAAATACGCTACAGGAAAACTCCGAAAACCCGCACTGACAAACATCAAAGCCAGTTCACGCCATCGTTCTGCACCGACTATCGCCATTTTGTTGATGTATGGATCACTTTTTTCCTGAAACGACACATCTTCCCATCTGTCATCATGACTCCAGCCTTCAAAATCTTCGTAAATAGTAAGAATACTGATTTTATTGGGTGCTGAAACCATATTAACCATTTCGTTTTGTAACGCGACTTGCTCTGGGTAAGTAAACACCCCTGAAATTTTGACAGTCACAATACCGTCAGTGTTGCTGATTATTTCCGCGCTCATGATATTTTCCTGTTAATAACGGTAAGGTGCATTACTGACCGCTTGCAAATCCCACGCTTGCGGCTCGACAGAGGCTTCTAATCGGTCTTCAATCACATCGTCTAAATCACTGAAAAAATCCAAGCCCGTTTGCGCTTCGATAGTATCAATACTGGTGACAAACTGACTTAACGACTCATTACCTCTAATAGTTTGCGGCACGATAAACGCCAGCACTTTAGACGGTTGATTGGGCTTGGCTTCGGTAATATACATTTTATAAAACGCATCGGGAATTTCTACCCGCCATGAACTGGATAAACGTTCCGTTGAACCCGTAAACACCGGCCCTGTAATCACCCAGACTTTATCTGCCAATTTGGTGAAGTTTTTAATTTCCGCTTCTTCCAGTCGCCGCCAGAATTGCTGGTTTAAACGCGGTTTTTGCGGGCTGATATTGGTCATTAAAAAACTGTCAGTCTGCCCGTCTTTGCCATAAAGATGACTCATCGCATAGTTGGGCGCGTTATGCCCACGGTCATAACCGCTTTTGGTGTAGCTGTCATGATTAATACGATTAATCGCCCGCCAATCTTTAGTAAATTTACTAGGACGAGGCAAGGATGGAACGCTTTCATCAACAGGATGCAGTGCGTATTCTACCCACAACGGATTACCGCGCACATCGGAATAACCGACAATAAAGCCGTGATTGCGCAAAGTGCGAAACCATGTATTCATACTCCAGCTGGTTGCTTTGGGTTCGCCTTGGTACAGCAAGCGATCATTACAACCATAAAAGCCAACACCAATAATCAATATTAATAGAGATAAAATCGAAAAACGGCGGATTACACGAAATAAAGATAATAAATTTTTAAACATTGATGTTAATAATTTCCCGCAAAACCGCCGTCGCATAACTGCCCGCTGGCAGGGTAAAGCTAAGACTTAAGGTTGTGTCATCAACAAACTGCCACGCTAAATCAGCCACATTAATGCGTAAAGCGCGGCGGTCTTGTTCTAAACCACAGGCAAGCAATCCATTAGCCAATTCTTGATTTTCGGCAATAACGACTTGCTCAACAGCCGATAATTCCGCATTGCCTTTGCCCCATAACAGACCTGTAGGATGAATTTCTTTCGCGGCAAGGCGGCGAATAATGTCCTCATCAATCTGTTCGGTTTTAAAAAAACTATGCCCTAAATCAAACACATAATAATCACCTGCCTGTGCCTGATTCCACGTTTTATCCGTGACACGCGCGGCAAGCATCTGATTGAACAAATACGACCGCGCGGCAGATAAATACAGACTGCGCTGTTCACGTCCGACTTTTGCCCCTGCAAATAACGCCAAGGCTTTATTGATATTATGTCCAGCATGACCGAACCGCTGCTCGCCGTAATAATTGGCAATGCCGCCCTCTTTTATCGCGTTCAGTTGCTGTTCGGTTTTTTCTCTGTCACCTTGCCAATCACGAATAAGCAATTGAAAACTGTTACCCGACAACACGCCGCGTTTTAATTTTCGCGCATGGCGCACCGTGTGCAGCACTTTGATAGTATCGGTTTCAACTTCACGCCAATCAGGATCTGCCTTTCCGGGTAACCACACACTGAACCATTGCGTAGTCACCGCGTGGCGGTCTTTTAAGCCCGCATAACTGACATCACGCTGTCTGACACCTGAAAATTTAGCCAGTTGTCGCGCCACATAATCGGTATTTTCGCCCGTTTTTTCGATACATAAAAAAGCGTGTTCACCCGCGCCCGATGGCTCAAATGCCAGATTTTCTGTGACCATAAAATCTTCGGGAACGGTGCGAATTTTACCTTGTCCAGACGACGCACCATAAACAGTAGCCCACACAGGCAGCTCTGCAACACTCATTTTTCAAGTAACACAATGGCTTGTACCGCAATGCCTTCTCTGCGTCCTTCAAAACCTAACTTTTCCGTGGTGGTGGCTTTGACATTAATACAATCCAGCGTGACTTTTAAATCAGTCGCAATATGAAAACACATGGCATCGGTATGCGGTGACATTTTCGGGGCTTGCGCAATGATGGTTATATCGGCATTCACCAGCTTATAACCTTTTTCCTGCACCACTTTATACACATGACGCAATAACACCCGACTATCCGCACCTTTAAAAGCGGGATCAGTATCAGGAAAATGCTTGCCTATATCGCCTAATGCCGCCGCACCTAACAGCGCGTCACTCAAGGCGTGCAACACCACATCACCATCCGAATGAGCTTCCAAACCGCGTTCGTAAGGAATAGTCACGCCGCCTAAAATAATAAAATCCCCGTCACAAAAACGGTGGACATCGTAACCCTGACCTACTCTCATCATTGTTGCTCCATAAAAAAATGTGCTAATGCCAAGTCTTCGGGGCGCGTGATTTTAATATTATCAGGACGACCTTCGACAATTTTGGGTTGCTTGCCTTGCAGTTCCAAGGCACTGGCTTCGTCGGTAATCGCAGGATTGCCTACGGCTTGCTCTAAAGCGGTTTTCAGACTGCCATAACGGAACATTTGCGGCGTTAATGCCCGCCACATAACACTGCGGTCTACTGTACCGAGAATGTTATTACCATTCACACTTTTTAAAGTATCCGCACACGGTAACGCCAGAATCCCGCCCACCTCATCATCGACTAAGGAATCAATCAAATGATGAATATCACTAGGCGTAATACACGGTCTCGCCGCATCATGCACCAACACCCAATCATCATCATGCGCGTGGTCGCGTATCGAATGTAAGCCAGACAACACCGAATCAGCGCGTTCTTTACCGCCTTTGGCACGAATAATTTTTTCATTATTGGCAACGTCCAGCTCTGACCAATACGGGTCTTCTTCCGAAATAGCCACTGCAACGGCGGTAAATACCTCGGCTTGTAATAAACGCAATAAGGTATGTTCAATCACGGTTTTACCCGCCAAATCAAGGTATTGCTTGGGACGGTCGGCATTCATGCGTTTACCCACCCCAGCGGCAGGTACGACTGCCCAGAATTTTGTTGTGTGTGTCATTATTTTTTATCAAGTAGTTGTTTTTCCAAGCTGTCCATACGCTGATGCAGTCTGGCTAATTCACGCAGTATTTTATCCTCATCGACTTCAATGCGGTTAGTTTCCTGCTCAAGTTGCCGCACATTATTGCCCAGAAAATCCATATTTTTACCGATCAGCGAGGCGGACAATATCGCGGTACATAACGAAAATATCGCCAGTCCAAATACAATTAATCCCGCTGAAAATAAACGTCCCAACAGCGAAGTCGGCACTACATCCCCAAAACCCACATGAGTCATCGTTACCCACGCCGACCAGATACCATCGGTCAGCGAGTGAACATTAGGATCAATAATGTAAAGTACCAATCCAGCACCTAACGCAACGCTGACAGCCAAAGTCAGTAAATACACCACACTGCGTTTACCGCTTAAGTCATTCAGCAGGTTTTTAAATAAAGTCAATGCGTCGGTTAATATTTGTATGATATTCATAGAATTCTCCAGTTTTCTGATATGTTCGTTGGTTTCAATGGCGAGCTTTTCAGCAGCTGATAACTGTTCGCTTTGGGCTTTCAGGGTAGCGATTTTATTGTGGAGTTTAAAGAAGCGGATTTTACACGTTATCCGCTTAAAACGGTGGACAAAGGACTTGCCCACCGTTGGTTTTTATTTATTACGCCGAGTTTCTGGCGGCATTGATAATGCCGAACATACAGCGTAATACTAAGGTGCGGTATTCTTTTTCTGACTCTTTGCCGTTCAGGTCATCGGCGCGCAGTTGTTGCAGCGCGTATTGCTGGATGGCGATTAGCGGTAACACGATATGCTCGCGTATTTTGATGGAATGGCGAATATCATCTTTATCTTCCATCAAAGCGGGTAACTGACTGACCGCTAGAATGTTTTCTTTGGATAAGGTGAATTCGTTGTACATTTTGTGCCACAGTTCACTGAATTCCGCATCATCCGCCAAGTAAGCGGTCGCAGGATAATAGGATTTAGTTAGGGACATCATGCTGTTGCCCAACAAAGTGCGGAAAAACAGCGATTGTTTGTACAAGTGCTGTAATTCGGCTAATTTGCCGTTTTCTGTCAATTGTGCAATCGCGGTACCGACACCGAAAAAACCGGGGATGTTTTGTTTCATTTGCGCCCACGCACCGACAAATGGAATAGCGCGTAATTCGTCAAATTTCAGAGCTTGATCTTGGTTGCGTTTGGCTGGGCGTGAGCCGATATTGGTATCGGCAAAATACACCAGCGGGGTCATTTTTTCTAAATACGGGACAAATTGCGGGTGGTTTTTTAAGCTCAAATAAGCGTGATGCCCTGCATCGGCTAATTCATCCAGCAGTTGCTGTTCTTCGGCGGAAAACGAATGGATGCTGTGCGGAAATACCGCGCTTTTTACGCCCGCTGAAATCAGCTGTTCCAGATTATAACGACAGGATTCGGCTTTGCCATAGTTGGAGCTGATGGTTTGCCCTTGGATGGTGATTTGTACTTCTTCGTTTTCAATGGTGTCACCCAGTGAGGCGTAGAAGTCGTGGGTGTTGCCGCCGCCGCGTGCGGGCGGGCCGCCGCGTCCGTCAAAGAAAATGGCGGTGATACCATGTTGTCTGGATATGCGGGTGAGTTCTTCTTTGGCACGGAAAATCGACCAGTTGGCGCATAAGTAACCGCCGTCTTTGGTGCCGTCGGAAAAACCCAGCATGATGGTTTGTTTATTACCGCGTGCGGCTAAATGTTCACGGTAGGCAGGGATTTCATACAGCGTGTTCATGATGTGATGCGCGACGCTCAGGTCTTCAATGCTTTCAAATAACGGCACTATATCCAGCGGCAGGCTGTTGTCATTGGCTACCAGTAATTGAGCCAGTTTAAAGACTTCAATAACGTGTAAGGCACTGGCGCAATGGCTGATAATGTAGCGTTGACACCCTGCCACGCCGTTGTTGTGCTGAATGTCTTTAATCGCCAGAAAAGTGTTGAGCATTTCCAGCATGACGGGTTCATCAATGCCTAATTCCATCGGTTTGAAAGACAGCGGTAACAGCGTCGCCAGTTGTTCGGCATCGCTGAGAGTATCAAATTGCTCAAGCGTTATGCCATCGAGATGCTTGATGAGATGCTGCCAGAGTTGATGGTGTTTGCCGCTGTCCTGACGTATATCCAGACTGGAAAAATGAAAACCGAATATGCGTACATTGAGCAGTAATTTATCCAGCTGGTCTAAAAACAGTCCGTCATGATCGTCGATAATGCGTTGGCGGGCTTGTAATAACAACTGTTCAAATTCAGAGGCACTGCTATACGCCAGATCGCCGCCGTATAGACTTTGGTAAATTTTTTGCTCGGCTTCAGCAATCAAAGTATCCACACCTTTAAAGCTGAGACGGCGTTTAATGCTGCGCAAATCACGGTGATAACAGCGTAAAATCGTTTCGCGCAGACGTTGTGCGACTTGCAGGGTAATGTCATGAGTAACAAACGGATTGCCGTCTCTATCGCCACCCGGCCAGAAGCCGATATGGACTAATTGCGGGTTCATCCACTCCGCGACGGGGATTTCCAGACCTTGTGCCAGTTGTTCAATAATGCCCGAAATCGCAGGGTAAAACACAAATTCCAGATACCAGCATAAGCTGACGGCTTCACTTAACGGTGACGGTTTTTCACGTTTGAAAAAGGCGGTTTTAGCGAGTTGCTGTAATAATAAATCTATTTCATAGACATCATTGTTACGCGCGGCATCTTCTAAATCTTTAATAATCGCCAACACTGAACCCGGATAAAACTGCGTCGGGTGGGCGGTCAATACCAGTCGCACACTAAAAGTAGCCAGTTTTTCTTGCAGGCGCGGCAATGCGTCAGTAGCCGCCGCTTGAGCAAGCAGTGCGGTCATTGTTCCCGCGCCGTTTAAATCATTGATTTGCTCAAACGAGGCTTCTTCCAGCGCGTCAAATAACACCACTTGCCGCTCAATGTATTGAATGAATTGAAACAGCATTGTAAAGCGTGTTTCTGGCGTTGCCTCTGCGGTGTATGCGGCAAAAAAGCCGTTGATAATGTCAGTGGGCGTTTGGTTTTCTGCAAAACCTGCTTCACATACCTGCCCTAACAGCGGTAACAATGTTCCTGTTTTACTTATCTCTTTAAAAGGCAGCTTGAGAAACAGGCTGTTGTAAAGATGATAACGAGTGGAGACAATCTGTTGGTATTTTTTACTCATAATATAATACTCAAGTTGTAGTAATAACGGCTATTTGCCAAAAATGCCCTGCCAGCCCCCCGCAATCAAACGGGTAACGTGCATGAGAATAAACGGTACAGATAACCCAGCAGGAGCTGCAAAATAACGCGGCTGCCACTGGGGTGCAAATTTTTCTTTGTATTCGTAAAGCCCTTCAAAATTGTAAAACTGATCGCCCAGTTTAAAAACTGGTCGCACCCAGTTTATGCCACAACGGAGCTAAGGGGCGATGATCCAGACCTGCTAACCCGGAATTTGCCGTGTCAGCTTTGGATAATCCTGATCGAAATGATGCCCGCCTGATAACTCCAGAATAGTCGCCGCGCTGTTTTGCAAACTGGTACACGCGGTATCGGCTATTTCCTCTTTTCCATAAATACATAAAATTTTAGTTTTCGGTATTTGTGCCAATTCGGGGGCTAATGACTGTTCGCCGCCACTTTGTCCCAGCCAACCTGACACATGAATTTCAAAATCAGCGGTGTTTGCCAGTGCTATCAACGCCAATAGCGTCACACTGTCTTTATCTTGCGCAGACAATCGGTTGTATACGGCAGGCAAGATGTCGGCACCGAAGGAATAACCTGCTAAGACAAACGATTTTGCTCCCCAGTTTTTCCGATAATACGCCATAGTCGCCGTTAAATCAGCGGCAATCTGGTTAGGGTTTTTGTGTTCCCAGAAATAACGCAATACATCAACACCGACCACAAGATAATTCAACGCCGCCATTTCTCCTGCAACGGTTCTATCTAAATCGCGCCAGCCACCGTCACCTGAATAAAAAATCGTCACCGTATCACTGGATTTATTGGCGGGAACTTCAACAACAGGCATAGGCGGCGATGTATTGGCTTGCCCCAGCAACGTCTTCAGTTCGTCAACCAGCACAGTATCAAACGGCGTATCGTAAGCCGCAATCTGCGTATCGACTTTCCCCAAGGTTTTAATGAAGACGGCAGTTTCATCAGGCGGTTCATCCGTCCATACCGAACGCCAATTGCCTTGCAGCCCAGAAGTGGCAATTAAATTATGAGCAGACAATGGCGGACATAACACTAAATCAACAGGCGGGGTGACTGAAAACCCGATAGACAGATTAGTCGCGTTATTTGCCGATACGGATTGTGCATTGATAAACGGCAGCAACGCACCGTCTGCAATACCTGCAACAATCAGTTTGCTGCCTGCGGGTGTCGGTAATGCGCTGCCTAATGCAGTGATTGCGCTGGTCAGGTGCGTGGCATCAAGACACTGCCCCGTTTTCGCAGTAAAACCTTTAAAAAACTGCCCTGAATCAATCACTGCGGCAGTCACCCCTATTGCCGATAATTGCTGACCGAGAGCCTGATCGGGAAATTTTTTGGTATCGGCAAACACCACCAGCAAACGCTCTGAACCCCACGCAGGTTGCGCAACGCTTATATCGCCAACAGTATCAATGTGACTGGTTTTTTGCAAAATTGGCGGGGTGATAGCACTGGCAAACCAGAGACCAATCACGATTAAACTGAATACAAGACAAGCAAACAACAATTTTTTAATATTCATTCGATAATTCGTTTAATGAAAAAAGAGAGATTATTATTGCGGCGGCTGAATACCTAAAAATGCAGCGATTAATTGATTGACCTGTTGTGCGTGAGTGATAAGCGAATCATGACCCGCCCCCATAACAACCTCCAGTTTACCATTCGGCAAATGCTCGGCTAATTCGGTGGAATGCGCTAAGGAAATAACGTCATGTTCATCTGTCATCACCAATGTGGGCGGGGTAATGGTGTGTAAATCAGCGTGTTATTCCAAATCCTGCTGATTGTGATGACTGTATTTATCCGACAACTGCAATAACACCACCACCGCGCCAGTGCCGCCGTTTTTTTGCGCCGCCGAACAAAACGCCTGTACGTCTTTATGCTGTCTCAGCCAGATATTCAGATTATTTTTTAACACGGGATGATTATCAGGCGAACGATGCCCTTTACCATGCACGATATGCACACACCGATAACCGTCTTCGACACAGTAATGTAAGAAATTGAGCAACTGGCGTTTGGCTTCATTGCTGTTCAAACCGTGTAAATCTATTTCCGCATCCAAGCCGAAATAACCACGGCGCAGTTTTTTTAACACGCTGTTTTGTAAACCTGTATTTAAAAAACTCATGCTGTCTTCAATGCCCACCGTTTCAAAAGGCATTGAGGTAGCGGTGTCGATTAAATGACCATCAACATTGATAACAGCGGGTTTAGGATAGGGTTTCGGTTTGTTAGCAGGCGTTAATACCACCTTATCGGACTGCACATTACGCACACTGCCGATACTTTGCCGAAACAAATCGCTGTCTTCTGGAGTAAGGATTTTTTTTGCCACGAAAGCTGATTTTGCCGTCTATTGGTTACTAATAGTTCTATTTTATAGCTTCATAGCAATAGGGCAACTGGTTTGATGGCTATGACAGTGAGTTACGCGCTCTCGACCATGTATCTACAACGTTCATTGATAATTAGCTAAACAACAGCAATCTAACATAGAATTGTCAGTTTTTATTAATTACAGCATAAACTGCTAATTTTTATCACACGGCACAGCAAGGATTTATACCAATGGAAAAAGCCCCGATTATCGACAACATTGCCAGTTTAGATTTAGAAACTACCAAAACTAACGACATTTTTGCCATCGGGGCTGTTTTTCAAAACAGGACATTTCACAAAAGCAATATTACCCCCAGCACTATTAAATCCGTGCTGCACGAGTTGAATGACTTTCTTAGTGACGCACCTTATCTGCTGGGACATAATCTGTTAGCACACGACTTAGAAATGTGTCGTCTTGTTGATACGTCGTTAGCATTCTTACAAAAACCTGCGATTGATACCTTGTTACTGTCACCGTTGGCATTCCCTGAAAATCCATATCATCATTTAGTTAAAGACTACAAATTAGTACGCGATAGCATCAATGATCCACTTGCCGATGCACGGATTGCGTTAGTGTTGTTTGCTGAACAATGTTTAGCTTTGCAAAGCAATACCGCACTGTCTTTGTATGCCTATTGTTTTTCAGGTAATCCGCTTTATGCTGGGACACAACAGGCTTTAATGGCAATGAGTGGTACTTTAGTGACAGATTTACAGGCATTTAGCAGTTTTGAAGTTTTACTGACAGATTTACAGGCATTTAGCAGTTTTGAAGTTTTAACGAATGGACTGGTTTGTCAAAAAGCGTTTAAAGATATTAGAATCCAATATTTACTTAACAAAGATAAACGGCATAACTTGGCATATTGCGTGGCATGGCTCAGCGTCTCTGGCGGCAATTCGGTATTACCCCCTTGGGTTAGACTTAACTTTCCTGACGTGCCGCAGATTCTAAAACAATTACGCGATACCCCTTGTGAGTTGCCTAGTTGTCGCTATTGCCGACAAACCCATAACCCCGATACACAGTTACAGAATTTTTTTGGTTTTAGCAGCTTTCGCCCGCAACCCACTAACAAACAAGGCGATAGTTTGCAGCAAGCGATAGTGCTAGCGGCAATGGCGGATAAATCCTTATTGGCTATTTTACCGACCAGCGGCGGTAAATCCTTGTGCTTTCAACTGCCCGCACTGGTGCGTTATCAACGGCGCGGGGTATTGACTATCGTTGTGTCGCCGCTGCAAGCCTTGATGAAAGACCAAGTCGATAATTTACGCCACAAAACAGGTACGCCCAATGTGGCGGCATTGTATGGCTTATTAACCGCACCCGAACGCGGTGACGTACTGAATAAAGTACGCTTAGGTGATATTGGCATTTTGTATGTTTCACCTGAACAATTACGCAATCGTTCCTTTAAAAATGCGATAACACAGCGGGAAATAGGTTGCTGGGTGTTTGATGAAGCCCATTGTTTATCCAAATGGGGGCATGATTTTCGCCCAGATTATTTATACGCGGCGCGGTTTATCAAAGAATTTGCCGACCACCAAAAAACCGCTTTGCCGCCCGTCCAATGTTTTACCGCAACCGCCAAACAAGATGTGAAAGACGAAATCTGCGCTTATTTTCAAGCCCAACTTGGACAAGAATTATTGCTGTTTGAAGGCGGCGTAGATCGTAACAATCTTGAGTTTTCCGTACAGACCGTGAATGCTACCGATAAGTATGCCCAAATTCACAAGCTGTTATTGGATAGGCTAAGTGATGACGAAGGCAGTGCCATTATTTATTGTGCCAAACGTGTGCAAACTGAAAATCTTGCCGAATTTTTACAACAGCAACAGTGGTCGGTTGCCGCATTCCATGCGGGTAAAGATGCCGCCGAAAAAAAACACCTTCAAGAAAATTTTATTTCAGGCACGACACGGGTGATTACGGCTACCAATGCGTTTGGCATGGGCATTGATAAAGACAATGTGCGCTTGGTGATTCATGCCGATATTCCTGGTTCATTGGAAAATTATCTGCAAGAAGCGGGACGTGCTGGACGTGACCAGCAAGAAGCTGAATGTATTTTGCTGTATGACGAACAGGACATTGAAACCCAATTCAAATTATCCGCTGGTTCACAAGTGCAACAGCGCGATATTGCCCAAATTTTGCGCGGTTTGCGTAAAAGCAAAAAAGACGCGGACGGCAATATCGTCATCACCACAGGCGAATTGTTGCGTGATGATGCGGTAGACACCAGTTTTCAATACGGTGAATATGGTGTAGATACCAAGATGCTCACCGCCATAGCGTGGTTAGAACGGGCGGGCTTTATCGAGCGTAACGAAAATCGTACCCAAGGCTTTCAAGGTCGTCCGTTAGTCAATAACTTAGAAGAAGCCGAACAAAAAATTCAGCGTTTAAATCTGCCGCAACGGCAAAAAAACCGCTGGTTGGCGATTTTGCGCGAACTAATGAATGCCGATGAGTCTGACGGTTTGAATACCGATGATTTAGCGTTATTAAGCGAATTTTCTGACGATGAGCAAGACAAAAAACGCCAACTGACTGCCAGTCAGCAAGTCATGATGACGTTGTACGACATGGCTCAGGCAGGTTTAATCAAGCAAAACCTCCTGCTAACCGCCCATATTCGCTACAAGATTGCCAACTCATCCAGCATTATGCTGGGCAAAATTTGCCAACTGGAAACCGCCTTTATCAGCTTATTACGCGAACTCGCCCCCGATGCCGACAACGAAAATCTTACCGTTGCCTTGCGCCCGCTGAATCAACAATTATTGAATGCAGAACTTGAATCCAACACCGACAGATTACGTTTGTTATTGGTTAGTTTAAGCCAAGACGGGCGCGGTTTAGCGGGCGGAAAACAAGGCAGTTTGACATTGCATTATCGTGGTTTACATCATTACCATTTAAAACTGCACCGCAGTTGGCAAGGCTTACAAGAAACTGCAAAACTGCGGCAACATATCGCACAAACAGTATTGGATGCCATCGTGGCGCGTGTGCCGGACAATACGGCGGCTTCCGCCGATGTGTTAGTCTCATTTGCGATGGACGATTTATTAGTTGCCTTACAAAGCGATATAACCCTGAATTTGAGAGAGCCGTTAATTCAAGTTGAACGCGCATTAAATTTTCTGCACGAACAAAATATTATTACCTTGCAACATGGCTTGGGCGTATTTCGCGCCGCCATGAACATTCAAGTGTTACCCGAAGCCAAAGCGCGCCGTTATAACAAAAGCGATTATGAACCGCTCGCGCAACATTACAGCGAACGGGCGTTTCAAATTCACGTCATCAATGAATACGCACAACTTGCCTTAGAAAAAATTCAGCACGCTAAGAATTATGTAGTTTTTTACTTTGAACAAGACAAGGCGGCATTTGTAAAACGCTATTTTTCTGACCGCAAAGAGATTTTAGAGCGAGCAACCAGTCAACAATCGTTTCAACGCATTATCGGCGCGTTAAATCCTGAACAAAGTGCCTTAGTGATTAATCAGGATGACAGCAATTTGCTGATTCTTGCAGGTGCAGGTTCAGGGAAAACGCGGGTCGTGGTGCATCGGTGTGCGTATTTATTGCGCGTAAAACGTGTACCTGCCAGTGCAATTTTAGTGTTGTGTTTTAATCGCAATGCGGTGAGCGAATTAAAACGCCGCTTGGTTGATTTAGTCGGTGATGATGCCAAAGGCTTGCTGGTACAGACTTATCACGGTTTAAGTTTACAATTGACAGGTTGTACAGTGGATTATAGCTATAACGACACTGTCAATTTCGAGGAAATTATTCAGCAAGCAATCCGCTTGTTGAAAGGGGAAACCACCGTATTAGGCGTAGAAGCCGATGAAGTCCGCGACCGTTTACTGGCAGGTTACCGTTATATTTTAGTGGATGAATACCAAGACATAGATGAAGACCAATACCAATTAATTGCCGCACTCACAGGACGGACATCCAGCGAAGAACATAAATTGTGCATTTTGGCAGTCGGTGACGATGACCAGAATATTTATGGGTTTCGGGGCGCGAATTTGCGTTTTATTCGCCAGTTTCAAACTGATTACGCAGCGCGTGAACATTATCTGGTGGAAAACTACCGTTCCAGCGGACACATTATCGCCGCGACCAACGCCCTGATTCAGAACAATCAGGAGCGCATGAAACAGCACCAGCCGATACGCATTAACGCTGCTCGTAAAAAACAGGCGGCGGGTGGCAACTGGGAACAGCTGGATAAAGTTATACGCGGACGGGTACAAAAATTACGCTGTAGGGATGAAAGTCAACAAGCGGCGGCGGTGCTGGATGAATTGCAACGCTTACAACGTCTTGATTCCAGCTTGGACTGGACACAATGTGCTGTGCTATCTAAAAAATGGCAACCACTGAATGCTGTGCGTGAATTGTTGGAACAAAACGCGATTCCTGTGAGTATTGCTTTACCGAAAGGTAAAAAAATACGCTTGAGCCGTGTGCGCGAAATCGCCCGATTTTTAGCAGAAGTGAAACAACAGCCGCCACGTTCGGCGAGTGATTGGCTTGCGTATATTGCAGAAAACTATATGCAACAAACTGATAATCCGTGGGTTTCCATCTTGCAAAACAGCATAAACCTGTGGCAACAAGAAACAGGCGATATGGCAATGCCCGCCAATATAACCTGCCAATTTTTGTATGAAATTCTGCACGATTTGCAAAGCGACTGCCGTTTAGGACAAGGCGTGTTTTTAAGCACCATGCACTCCGCTAAAGGCATGGAGTTTGCGCACGTTATTATTCTTGATAATGATTGGGGCAAAAACACAGACGAACCTGAAGAAGCGCAACGGCGGTTATTGTATGTCGCCATGACTCGCGCTAAAGAAACCTTATGTTTACTGCACTGCGAAAATAGACAGCATTCGTTTTTGAATGAAATTAACGGCGATTGTGTGATAGAACGTACCGCGTCTAACAGCGCAACACCAACGATACCGCTGTATTACGCGCTATTGGGCTTGGATGATTTATATGTGGATTATGCCGCCCGCTTCGTCGCTGATAACCCTATACATCACACCTTAGCGACTTTGCAAACAGGTGATTTTCTCACTATCAAAAACCATCAAGACAAGCTGGTACTGTTGCATAATGAAATCACAGTCGCCCAACTTTCTAAAAAAGCCAGTGCCGAATGGCGTGATAAATTATCGCGTATTCAAACCGTTAAAATCATTGCTCTGTTGCAGCGTTATGCCGATGATAGAGATGAAAACTACAATACACTTTGCAAAACTGACCGCTGGGAATTGCCGCTGGTGGAGTTTCGTTATATTTAATGTCAGGTGTGCAGTTTCGGTTGAGTCGCTAATTTCATAAGCTCCACGGTTCTGCAATAAGCCTGCATGGAAACTGCGTATCACACCTCATCTGATAGCTCACAATAGCCGTTCACTTGAATAACATTTTTTTTGCCACGAAAGCTGATTTTGCCGTCTATTGTTGCTAAGATGTTCTATCTTATAGCTTCACAACAACAGGGCGAAGGGTTTGATGCGTATTTTAGTGAGTAATGATGACGGCTATTTAGCCGAGGGCTTGTGTGCATTAGTCGCTGCATTGCGTGATTATGCCGAATTGTCGGTCGTCGCGCCAGATAGAAACCGTAGCGGCGCGAGTAATTCGCTGACGCTGGAAACCCCGTTACGCGCTCATACCATGGAAAATGGTTTTATTCGTGTCGATGGTACGCCAACGGATTGTGTGCATTTGGCGATTACGGGGTTATTGACTGACGAACCTGATATGGTGATTGCGGGGATTAATCACGGGGCTAATTTAGGCGATGATGTGCTGTATTCTGGCACGGTTGCCGCCGCTACCGAAGGGCGATTTTTAGGTTTACCTGCTATCGCCATTTCTTTGGCAAGCCATAATCCGCAACATTTTGCGACTGCCGCACACGTCGCTGTGACTTTGTTAAAACAACTGATTAAACAGCCGTTACCGCGTGATACCATCCTTAATGTCAATGTTCCCGATGTGCCGTTAGCCGAATTAAAAGGCTATCAGGCAACCCGCTTGGGGCAACGTCATAAAGCCGAACCTGTGATTAAAAGCTCCGACCCGCGCGGACGCAGTATTTATTGGGTCGGGCCTCCGGGTGCTGAACAGGATGCAGGTGAAGGCACGGATTTTTATGCGATTAATGCGGGTTTTGTGTCGGTGACACCATTACAAATTGATTTAACATGGTATGAACGCGTTAATGCGTTACAAACATGGCTACCTACGGAACATGAATAACATGATTCAACGCCTGCAAGGCATCGGCATGACTTCGTTGCGCACACGCGAACGCATGATTAAACGCTTGGCAGACCAAGGCATTACCAATAACAAAGTGCTGGAAGTGATGCGTGATACGCCACGGCATATTTTTGTCGATGAAGCTCTCGCCAGTCGCGCTTATGAAGATGTCGCCTTGCCTATCGGCTATAACCAAACTATTTCCCAGCCGTATATCGTCGCCCGAATGACGGAATTATTGCTGAAATCCACACACCATCATTTAAAAAAAGTGCTGGAAATCGGTACGGGTTGCGGTTATCAAACCGCTGTGCTGGCGCAACTGGTGGATCATGTGTACAGCATGGAGCGTATTTTGCCGTTACAACGCAAAGCCAAAAGCTATCTGTGGGATTTACGGCTGAAAAATATCAGTTTTATGTATGGCGACGGTAGCGCGGGCTGGGCGGATTATGCACCGTTTGATGGCATTTTAGTGTCTGCCGCCCCTGCTGACATTCCGCCTGCCTTATTGCAGCAACTGGCTATCGGCGGCGTATTAGTGCTTCCTGTCGGTATGGCGGGCAGGCAATCGTTGCAACGTATCACCCGCATTTCAGAGGACAATTATGACATCGAACAATTCGATGCCGTGACTTTCGTGCCTTTTTTATCAGGAAAAGAATAACCATGACAGAACCCAGCCAAGCGGATATTGATGAATTACTGACACTGTTCGGTCAGGATAATTACAGTGCCACCGAAATCCGCGCAGGCGAATTAATCGCCCGTTTTCCAGATCATGGTTTTGGCTGGAAGGTATTGGGTGTGGCACTACGGCAACAGGGGCAGATTACCGCCTCCTTATTGCCGATGCAAAAAGCCGCTGAATTACTGCCCGATGATGCCGAAGCGCACAGTAATTTAGGTGTGACTTTGATGAATCAGGGGCGATTGAGCGAAGCGGTCACCAGCTACCGTCAGGCGTTGGCATTAAATCCTGATACGGTCGATGTGCATCATCATTTAGGCTTGACGCTGATGACGCTGGGGCATTGGGCGAAAGCCGAGTCCAGTTATCGCCGCGTACTGGAACTGAATCCTGATTATCCCGATGCGCACTATAATCTAGGGCGTGTTCTGCAACAACAAGGACAACTGCCCGAAGCGGCAGCCTGTTATCGCCGTGTGTTAACCGCCCATCCTGAACTCAGTGACGTGCATAGCAATCTTGCCTGTGTCTTGCAGTGGCAAGGTCAGCACAGTGAGGCGGAAAACCATTATCAACAAGCCTTGGCACTCAATCCGCAGGATGTGAAAGCCTACAGTAATCTGGGTATGCTGTTGCAGGCACAGGGACGACTCACCGAAGCGCGCGATTGTTATCAATGCGCACTGGAAATTAATCCAGAGTTCGCCGAAATACACAATAATCTGGGTATTGTGTTTCATGAGTCGGGTTTGGATAATGAAGCTGAACTCAGTTATCGCCGCGCCTTAGCCATTAATCCGCAATTCACCGAAGCCTATAATAATCTGGGGCTGAGTCTGCAAACGCAAGGGCGATTGGCAAAAGCCGAGACTGCTTATCGCAGTGCTTTGGCAATTAATGCCAATAACGCCGAAGCACACAATAATCTGGGTATTATTTTTCAACAGCGCGCGCAGTTATTGGACGCGCTGGCAAGTTATCAACGCGCGTTAGCCCTCAAGCCTGACAATGCCCAAGTGCATAATAATCTAGGGGCGGTTTATAAAGACTTAGGACGCATGAAGCAAGCCGAAGCCAGTTTTCGCCGCGCCTTGGCGATTAATCCCGATTACACCGAGGCGCGGAGTAATTTACTGTTTGCCATGACTTACCACGGCGCACACAGCCCCGCCGAGTATTTAGCAGAAGCGGTGCTTTACGGGCAACAGATACACGCTAAAGTTGAATCGCCGTTTACGGCGTGGCACTGTAATCCCTGCCCTGAGCGATTGCGTATCGGTCTGGTATTGGGCAATCTGCATCATCATCAAGTCGGCGCATTTTTAGCGAGCTTATTACCCGAACTGGATAGCAGTAGCGTTGAAGTCTACGCCTACCCTACCCATCCGCACACCGATGAACTGACGCTGAAATTACAAAGCCTGTTTTCTGTCTGGCAACCGTTACTGGGTTTAAGCGATACCGCCGCCGCTCAATTGATTCATAGCGATGGCATTCACATTTTGTTTGATTTATCAGGTCATCACAATTACAACCGCCTGCCCGTGTTCGCCTGCAAACCCGCGCCAGTACAGGTGAACTGGCTGGGGTTTCTTGCCTCCAGCGGACTGGCGGAAATGAATTATGTGCTGGGCGATCCTTATGCCACACCGTCAGACGATGACGATATTTTTTCAGAAAGTCTGTGGCAACTGCCCGACACCTACCGCTGTTTTAGTGTGCCTGACAGTGCTGAAAATGTTAATCCGTTACCCGCTTTAGCAAACCAGCTGATTACCTTTGCCAATTTTAACGCACCAAGTCATATCAATGAGACAGTATTGGCAGTATGGGCGCGAATTTTACACGCCGTGCCGCAATCGCGACTGTTGCTAAAAAATCGGCAACTAAACAACGCAACCGAGTGCCAAAATGTATACCAGCAGTTTGCCGAGCAGGGCATTCTGCCTGAACGCCTGCTATTGGAGGGTGATGAAGCATCGCTTGCCGCCTATCACCGTGTCGATATTATCCTCGATACCTTTCCTTATAATGGTGCGAGCAGTAGCATCAACGCCTTGTGGATGGGTGTGCCTGTGCTGACGCTCTCAGGAGACAGATTTACTGCACGACGTGGTGCGAGCATTCTTGCCAATGTCGAACTGAACGACTGGATTGCGTTTGATGATGACGACATGGTTGGCAAAGCCATGAATTTCGCCGCTGATACCGACTATTTAGCGACATTAAGAAGCAGCTTACGCCAACACCTGTTAGCATCGCCGTTAGTTGACACCATCAATTTTGCCCGACATTTTGAAGCCGCACTGTGGAGTATGTACCAATCCTGAGCGGTCATTGTTTTCCTACGCCTAAACACCGAGACTATTATATGAACGCACCTGAACGGCTGAAAATCCGCTTAACCGCCACGCCACCCGATTGGGCAGCTGCCAGTGTAGCTGCTTTGCGACAACTCCCTTACTTGGATATGGTTGACACCGACGAATCGCCGCTTGATGTGGTGCTGCATTTCGGCACTTACTCCGACGCTATACGCCAACAATCGGGTACAGGGCGATTGGGATTCTGGTTTTTTCGCTTTGCAGGACAGGATATAGATGTTGCCACCGCCGCACGGTCATCAGCGGCTGGAGGTGTTGCCTTAGAAGTCAGTTTATGGGCAGAACTGCCTGACAATAGCCGTGTGTGCCTGTATCAAAGTTTTGGACAGATAGATGATTTTGCACCGTGGCGGGCAATCGGACGCACCTTAGCTAAGGCGGCGTGTTTTCCTGAACGAGTATTAACCCGCTATCAACATGGCGACACCTCACCCTGCATCGCTGAATCTATTCCCCCCCTGCCCTCATCTATCGCCAGTTATGCGGCACAAGCAAGTGCAATACTCGGCAAAATAGTTAAAAAGCTGCTTTATAAAGAACAATGGTTTATCGTGGCGGGCAAAGGCAATGAACTATTACCCGACCCCAGTAAAAGCCAGTGGTTGTTAAACCCGCCTGCGGACAGTTTCTGGGCAGACCCGTTTCCTATTGAACGCGACGGGCGCGTGTGGATATTGCTGGAAGTATTACCGTTTGCCACATGGCGCGGCTATTTAGTCGCGGTGGAATTATTTGCCGATGGCAGTCACGGTGAAGCGCAACCCATACTCACAACCGACAGTCATTTATCATACCCGTTTGTCTTTCATTATCAGGGTGAACTGTATATGCTGCCTGAAGCAGGCGCGTCCAGAGAAGTCACGCTGTGGAAGTGTGAGCAATTTCCTGACCGCTGGACTAAAGCGGCAACCTTACTCAGCGATGTGTGTTTTAGTGATGCCACACTCATTGAACATGACGGGCTATGGTGGTTATTTTTAACCATTGGCGAATACAACGACGGTATTGGTATTCATGATGAACTGTCTGTGTACTACGCCGATTCGCCGCTAGGTGTTTGGACGGCACACAATGGCAATCCTGTAAAATCCGATGCGCGTAATGCCAGACCTGCGGGCAATTTGTTTTATCGGGATGGTGCGCTGTATCGTCCTGCGCAAGATTGCGGAACAGCTTACGGTAAAGCCACCGTATTAAATCGCATTGACCGCTTGGATAAAAAAAGTTTTAGTGAAACCCCTGTGGGGCGTATTGATGCCGATTGGCGTAAAGGCTGTTTATGCACCCATACATTAGCGCGTTCTGAGCATTATTGGGCAGTGGATGGACTGCATTTATTACCGCGCTGGGCAGGTTGGTTTACGTCCAAATAACAATATCCGTAGAGACACTGAAAGGAATTTATGATGAACGATAAAGAGTTGGTTGCCCACCACGCGGCACAACAGGTGAAAGACGGTATGTGTGTCGGACTGGGTACGGGGTCAACGGCAAATTATTTTATTGACCATCTGGCACGTCGTTATCACGAAGACGATTTACGCGTGACCGTCGTCGCAAGTTCAGTGGTCAGCACCCGCAAAGCAGGGCAACTGGGCTTGCCTTTAATGGCGATTGAACACCTGACGCACCTTGATTTATATGTTGATGGTGCGGATGAAGTCACCCCTGATTTAACCTTGCTCAAAGGACGCGGCGCAGATTTAGTGCGCGAAAAACTGCTGGTAGAAGCCAGCAAGCAATTTATAGTGCTGGTGGATAACAGTAAATTTGTCAGCCGCATCGGTGAACGTTTTGCGATTCCCATTGAAGTCATGCCGTTTGCGTGGCAACTGGTCAAACATAAACTGGAAGCAATGGGCGCGACGGGCGATTTGCGCCACACTGCCAATGGTGACGGACTGGTGGTGACTTCGCATGGCAGTTTGGTGCTGGACATGACCTTCGACAGCCAGTTGACCCCCCAAACGCTGAATGAGTTGCTCAATAACACGGCGGGCATTGTCGAACACGGTATATTCTACGGGCTTGCCAGTACGGTTTTGTGTGCCGTCAATGGTCAAGTGCAAGAACAACTGGCTGGTGGCTGAGTTTAAACCCGCGTGGTGGTTGAACCACGCCCATTTACAAACTTTATACCCTGCTCTGCTGCGCAACACGCCGCCGCCTGCGTTAGTGCGTGAACGCCTGACCACGCCTGATAATGATTTTATCGACATCGACTATTGCGGCACAGGCACACAGCCGTTAGTCATTTTGTTGCATGGATTAACAGGCAGTTCGCAATCAAGTTATATCAAAGGCTTGCAACGCGTGTTATGGCAACACGGATTGCGCAGTGCTGTGTTGAACTTTCGTGGCTGTAGCGGTGAATATAACCGCCTCGCCCGTTGTTATCATTCAGGTGAAACCGAGGACATTCAGTTTCTGTATCAAACCCTGCATAACCGCGAACCGACTACACCGATAGCGGTGATCGGTTTTTCTCTGGGTGGTAATGTATTATTGAAATGGCTGGGCGAACAGGGTGATAAAGTAGCACTTTTTGCCGCTGTTGCGGTGTCAGTGCCGTTAGTCTTAAGTACCTGTGCAAGTAAGCTGGATAAGGGATTTTCCAAACTGTATCGCGCCAAATTACTACACGATTTAAAATGCTATGTGGCTGAAAAACAGCAGCATTTAGCCGCAATAGGCGCAACGGAAGAAGCCGATAAAATCCACCAGCTGGGCGATTTATCACCCATCAAATCGTTTTGGCAATACGATAACAGGGTAGTCGCACCATTACACGGTTTTGCTGATGCCCACGATTATTATCAGCGTTCCAGCTCACGGCAGTTTCTGAAAAAAATCACCGTACCCACGCTGCTCATTCAGGCACTGGATGATCCGTTTATGACGACTGATGTACTTCCCAATGCAGACGAACTATCGCCCAGTGTGCAGTTGGAAGTCACCCAACATGGCGGTCATGTCGGTTTTGTTGCGGGTAATAATCCGTTCAACCCCGTCTTCTGGTTAGAGCAACGGATTCTGGAATTTCTGTCTCAATCCCTTTCTAAGGATTAATTCAATTATCAGATTTGCTGTTAAAATCTTTTTTAAGCAGAGTAAATTGCAGTAACTGCGCTTCGACTTGCGCATTAAATGATTCTGGCGGATAGATGCCTTGCTCGTTGGCAATACCTGCTTCTAATCCAGTCAGCAATTCAAGTGCCTCATCTGCGCTTGTTACCGCATAAATGTTGAATTGACCCGATTGCGCGGCATGAACCACATCCCAGCGCAGCATCAAATGCTTGATGTTAGTAGCGGGGATGATGACACCCTGAGTACCCGTCAAGCCTTTTTGGGCGCAAATATCAAAGAAGCCTTCAATTTTTTCATTCACCCCGCCTATCGGCTGAACATAACCCAGTTGGTTGACTGAGCCGGTAATCGCCAAGTCCTGTCTTAAAGGAATCTGGGCAATCGACGATAAAATGGCGCACAGTTCCGCCAGAGACGCGCTGTCGCCTTCTATGTGACCGTAGGATTGTTCAAAAACCACGCTGGCAGCTATTGAAAACGGCGTTTTTCGGGCATATCGGGCAGCAATGAAACTTGATAATATCAACACGCCTTTTGAATGAATCGCCCCGCCCAATTCAATTTCACGTTCAATATCAACCACTTTGCCGCTACCCAGTCGGGTGGTTGCGGTAATGCGCGAGGGCTGCCCGAAACTGAATTCGCCCAGTTGCAAGACTGACAGCGCGTTAATCTGCCCGATGACTTTACCCTCAATATCAATCAGGTGTGTGCCGCGCTCAATGTTTTCGTAGAGCTTTTCCCTGATTCTATCCAGTCTGCGGATTTTGTAATCAATGGCTTGCTGTACATCACTATTGGCTATATGAATGTGTCCATTATCTTCCGCCCAATAGTCGGATTCCGTTAATAAGTCCTTGATACTACGCAGATGGGTAAACAGTTTGTCGGCATCACCCGCCATTCTGGCACTGTGTTCAATGACTCTGGCGACGGCGTTTTTACTGAGCGGTCTTAATTTTTCATTCCGCGCAATCGTTGCCAGCAAACAGGCATAATCATGACTGCTGTTTTCTCTGGACACGGTTTCATCAAAATCAGCCGCCACTTTAAACAGATTGTGAAACTCAGGGTCATAAGTGCTTAATAAATAATAAATCAGCGGCTCACCCACCAGAATAACTTTTAAATCCAGCGGTATGGGTTCTGGTTCCAGTGAGGACGCGCTGATTAAACTCAGTGCGTGTTCCAGCGATTCGATTCTTATTTCCCGCGCCTGCAAGGTTCGTTTAAGCATTTCCCAGCTATAAGGCTGAAACAGCAGTTTTCTGGCATCCAAAATAAGATAGCCGCCGTTGGCTTTATGCAGCGCACCCGATTTAATCATGGTGAAGTCCGTGACCAGCGACCCCATGTAAGCCTGATGATCAATACGTCCAAGAAGATTACTGTAATTAGGGTGGTCTTCAAAAATCACTGGAGCCGATTTTACATTGCTGAAATCAACCATCAGGTTGACCTGATAGCGTTTGAACGGATTCGCTTCCTGCGGTAACTCCATGAACGGGAGCATTTTTTCGCTATGCGGGATAAAGTCGCGGACGTGTTCAATAATGTCTTTTTGCACATCATTCAAATAAGCAAGAATAGCGTCCTGTTTAGCGTATTTCTCAATCAGCTCATCAATGGAATGGTTGACCGCAAGCTCTGCCACCTCACGATTCAGAGCCTGTAACATCCGTTTGGTTTCCTTGCGCCAGACAGGGAAATGTTTCAGCAGTTTCTCCAAATCTTTCTGCAAATCCAGAATAGTATTTTGAATGTCATGCTGTTTATCTTTATCGAGTTTATTAAACTGCTCGGAGCTGATAATTTCATTGTTTTCATCCGCTGGAGAAAAGACGTAGCCCGTTGCGGTTTCTATCAGAATAACGTGTGCGGCTGCCGCCTTGTCATGTAACTGGCTCAGTTCATTCACTTCCCGTTGACGGGATTGACTTTCAATCTCGCCTGCTCTGGAACGATACTCGTCACCATCAAATGCCGCTGGTATGGCAACGCTCAACTCGTCAATCAATTCCTCCATGTCCTGCTTGAAATACTTGCCCTGCCCCGACATCAATTGAATAGCGGTGGGTTTAGCAGGGTGTTTGAAATTATTGACATAACACCAATCCGAGGGAACGACCTGCCGACCGGCTTCGTGTTCAACTAATTGCTTTACTGCGGTCAGTTTGCCTGTACCCGCAGCTGCCATTGCGAAAATGTTGTAACCGTTTTTATGAATGCGAATACCGAATTTTATCGCTTCCATCGCCCGCTGCTGACCTACCGTTATATCTATATCAGCAAGTTCTTCGGTGGAATCGAAGGTTAATTCGTCAATGTTGCAGGGTTTATACAGTTGCGAAGAATCCAGTCGTATAGTTTTCATTTTATAAAACCTGCATCGAGTATCGGGAACGGTTAGCGAGGGGATTTAAACTGTTTCGAGCTTGCTATCTAGCATAAAGGCAATTTTGGTTTTGTAAAGCTCCAGCCGTTTTCAATGCTGAACAAGTCTGCTTCTAACCGATATGACACTGAAGATAATGCAGATAATCGCCTGACTTGATGCGCGTTAAAGCCGTTACTTCGTGATTAAAAATATAAACCCACGCCTGCACCCTGCTACCATCACATAACGAAATAGTCAGTTGTTTTCTACTGTATTCATGCGGTTCTGGATACTGCGGCGTACATTCTTCATAGGCATCTAAAGCAGGCAAAACTAAACGGCTATCTGCCATTTTATAGACCTCACCATACACTTTATCGTGTGAGTTGCCTGATTCAATAGCCGCAGGATAACCGTTGACTTCATAGAGCGTACCTTGCAAATAGCCGTCAGCAACATAATCACTGTGACGAGCCAAGACATCATGACAGCCGACAGCGATTGCCTTGCGTAATGTGCCGTAGACGAAAATAAATTCCATTCAGGTGCTATCGAGACGGTGAAAGTAGGAAGATACTGTAGTCCAAAACAGGTTTTGGACTTCCATGTAGCGCGGGTGTTTTAGCCCAAAGGATTATTGGGATCAATACCGTCCATAAACGGCAAACGTCTATCCTGATTGGTTAATTGATACACTTTGCCCAACCAGTTGTTAAACACCGCTTTGGCGGTATCGCTCCAAGTATTATCGAGATGACTGACCACTGCCGCCTCAGGAAATTCAGCCAGCGGTTCACCTGTGCGTTTTGCTTTTCTGACTTCATGCTCATAATCAGCAAAAGTCTGCTGCACATCGGGATCAAAATAATGTTCAGGAAACGGCGGATAATCGTTTATTTCACCGCGATAAAACCGCAGCACTTCACGTTTGTATTCTTTTAACAGACTAATATCATCGTATTCAGGATGTCCCTGAAAAAATACGATACGAAACCCGTCGGGACTGACCGCAAGATGCACACCCGCTTCCGAGCTGACTGCTAAAACTTGCAAGCCGACACGTTCCATATCGCTTTGAAATATCTCATTAAAACGCGAATGCGGCACATCAAAACGGCTGTTGATTTCTGCCACCAAGGGATGATGACGATTCACCAGTTTATGAGAAAACACCCCCCAGCGTTTTTCAGGCAGGCGGGTACGCTCAACCCCATAACAATAATGAATCAGCGCGTGCGTCGCCAAACACGAACATAATACCGAGGTGACATTTTCTTTCGCCCACGAAAAAACTTCGGTCAACGGCTGCCAAAAATCTTCTTCAGGTAAACGTGAACGCACCACATTTGCACCGCTGATTATCAGCGCGTCTAAACCATCGGCTTTAATTTTTTCAAACGATTCGTAGTATTTATCAATATGCGCTTGCGCTTGTTCACCACGCGGCAAGCCGTCAATGGTAAACAGATGCACATGAAACTGGGCAATTTGATTACACGCGCCCACCAAGCGAAAAAACTGCCGTTCGGTGGCTTCCAGTGCCGCATCGGGCATCATATTCAATAACCCGATGTGCAGTTCACGAATATCCTGATGACTCGCGCGTTCTGGGTCTACAATTTCTTCGCCTTCTTCACGCAGACGCTGAAACGTCGGCAAATCAATATGGGCAACTAAAGGCATAAGGGCAACTCCCCTGTCATGGCTGTTTCGCCAGTGCATCGGCAACCAATGCGATAAAATCCGCTTCGTTTTTTACCTGTGCAATAGCATCGGCATCAACGGTGTAGCCGTATTGATCGGCAATCGCTTGATAACGCGGCAATCTGGATTTAAATAACTCAGGAAATACCCACGTTACAAATTCATCAGGCGGCATCACTTCGGTAGAACTGTAATTTTTTAACGCCAAAAATTCTGCCAGTTTTTCATCCAGAAACGTTTCCCGATAATATAACGGCTTGGGATCGGTTTTAGCGCGTTCGATAATCGTTTGCTCTAACGCAGGCGGAATTTTAATATAAATAATCAGCGTATTTTTAGCCAGATTTTCCAATACCTCAGGATCATCCAATTCACAAACACTACCGCCCGCATCATTAATAAAATGTTTATAGCCATAAATATCATCGGCTTTATGAATAAAATCAGGAACATCATTCATTGCCGCTATTTCCGCCTGATGATGCAGTTTTTGTCGGCGTTTAAATTCAGCTAATGACAAACCGCCTAATGCTGGATTACCTAATTTACCTAAAAAACTGGATACTGCTGCCAGATTATCAACCGTAATTTTATTAGCAATATAAATAGAATCTGATAATAATAATTCGCGTAAAAACGGCACACTGATTGCATGGCGTTTGATATTATCTAAAATAGGTTCTTTTAAGTATTTGGTGCCGATACGATAATCGCCCGAATAATGAAACCATTTCGCTTTAGGTAACTTATTGGCAAGCGTTGTTTTACCAGCACCAGACATAGCAAGCAGAGTAATGCGCTTTGATGGCCAGTCCAAAAATTCCTCAGGACTCATTTTCATAATGCTAATCTCTCGTTAATCCAAATAGTCGTCAATATCTATATCGTCCGCATTCGGTCGATGCTTATCGGTATCCGAATAACCTAAATCATCGGTTTCAATATCATCAAACGGCGCACTCCAATCCTCGGGGTCTTCAATATAATCGAAAGTAGATCCATACCAACTGTCATTATCATATTCACCAATATCGCCATTAAGATACTGCACCTCAATAGTATCTTCATCCATCGCAACAATTTTAAATTTCAGACTGTTTTCTACGTCTTTATACCAGCTACCAATAATAGGGTCTGCTACAGTGGCCATTATAATCACCTCAATTTATATTTTTAACGTAAAAGCAAAATTTCTAGGTTGCGTTAATAAAAATCAATAACGCAACCTAGAAAATAATTACAACTTAGGTCTCATGTGCGGAAACAATAAAACATCACGAATCGACGGTGCGTCCGTGAATAACATCACTAATCTATCAATACCGATACCTTCACCCGCAGTCGGCGGCATACCGTGTTCTAAAGCGGTAATATAATCGGCATCAAAGTGCATGGCTTCATCATCGCCTGCGTCTTTTTCATCCACCTGTTGCTGAAAACGCGCTGCCTGATCTTCGGCATCATTCAACTCGGTAAAACCGTTGGCAATTTCCCGTCCGCCGACAAAAAATTCAAAGCGGTCGGTAATATGCGGATTATCATCATTACGACGCGCAAGTGGCGATACTTCCACAGGATACGCAGTAATAAAGGTTGGATTCATCAATTTACTTTCTACTGTTTTTTCAAAAATTTCAATCTGAATTTTACCCAAACCGTAACTGTCTTTCACGGGTAAATGTAATTTTTCAGCCACTTTAACGGCGGCTTCACGGGTATTAATATCAGCAACCGTTAAATCAGGATTAAAATGTAAAATAGATTCCTCTACCGTCATGCGCACAAACGGCTGACCAAAATCATATTCTTCACCTTGATAAGTGACCACCGACTGTCCAACGACTTCCTGAGCAATACCGCGTAACATCGCTTCGGTTAAATCCATTAAATCGGTATATTCGGCATACGCCTGATAAAATTCCAGCATGGTAAATTCAGGATTATGACGAGTAGATAATCCCTCATTACGGAAATTACGATTAATTTCAAATACCCGTTCAAAACCGCCGACAACCAAACGTTTTAAATATAACTCAGGCGCGATACGCAAATACATATCCATATCCAGCGCATTATGATGCGTCATAAAAGGACGCGCCGTCGCACCACCTGGAATAACCTGCATCATCGGCGTTTCGACTTCCAAGAAATCGCGGTCAATTAAAAACTGGCGAATATAAGAAACGATTTTAGAACGAATTAAAAAGGTTTGTCGCGACTGCTCACTCATAATTAAATCTAAATACCGCTGACGATATTTAATTTCCTGATCGGCAATACCGTGAAACTTTTCAGGCAACGGACGCAACGCTTTCGTTAATAAGCGAATTGCATCGACTTTAATACTTAATTCGCCTGTTTGGGTTTTAAATAATGTGCCTTCTGCACCGATAATATCGCCAATATCCCATTTTTTAAATTGTTCATTATAAAAATTTTCGGGTAATAAATCACGAGTAACATATAACTGAATTTTACCCGACATATCCTGAATATGCACAAAACTCGCTTTGCCCATCACACGGCGCGTCATAATCCGACCCGCCAATTGAAAGCGTAACGGTTCGGCTTCTAATTCTTCTTTAGACAGTTCTGAATAGCGTGCTAATAATTCCCCCGCAATCACATTGCGGCGAAAATCAGTTGGAAACGCAATACTGTTTTCCCGTAATTCCGTTAATTTGCTACGGCGTTGTTTAATCTGTTCTTGTTCGTCTTGGATTTGTTCGGACATATTATTTTTTATTTAAAAGTAAAGAATAGGTTATCTTGTTCCCACGCACCTCGTGAGAATGCAGTCATGGTGTGCTACGCCATTATTTTAAAGCGTTCTTTAGTAATAGCGACTTCTACACTGTGATTAATAATAGGCGCAGGATAAAAATCGCCATAATGTTTTTTATCCCATTGATGCAGGGTTTTAATTGGCACAGCGCGTATTTCAGGTATCCAGCGATATATATAATCCCCGTTAGCATCAAACTTTTGTTGCTGCAACCACGGATTAAATATACGAAAATACGGTTGGGCATCACAGCCTGTTGACGCTGCCCATTGCCAGTTACCGTTATTTAAACAGGGATCATAATCCACTAAATGTTGAGCAAAATAACGCTCGCCCCACCGCCAGCTAATGTGTAAATCTTTAACCAAAAATGAAGCGACAATCATACGCACACGATTGTGCATAAAACCAGTGCTGTTTAATTCGCGCATTCCTGCATCAACAATAGGAAAGCCTGTTTTACCGTCTGCCCACGCCTGAAAATACTCGCGATTATTATCCCACGTCAGTTTGTCGAATTTGTCGATGAAAGCGTGACCAAAAACCTTGGGAAAATGGTAGGCAATATGAGTTAAAAAATCCCGCCAATACAGTTGCCGTAATAACGGATGCTCTGTGCCTAATTCCCGTGCTATAACGTGAAAAACCTCGCGCACCGACACCGTACCAAATTTCAGATGGGCTGATAGTTGGCTGGTGGATTGCAACGCAGGAAAATCGCGTGTTACGGCGTAATCAGTGCAAACTGTCAGCTCGCCCAACCTCTGTAAAGCCGCTTTACGTCCACCTTGCACAGTGCTTGTGCAAACTTCATTTTGCGTAATTTCTTCCAGTGAGGTTGTGGAGGCAACTGTTAAAAACTGCCCATTTTCCAAGTCTTGCGGTAAGTCTACAGGAAACTGTCTGGCGTTATTATAAAATGCAGTAAACACTTTATACGCGCTACCATCACTTTTAACCGCCTGTTCTGGTTCAGTCAATAGCGCGTCAGGCACAACGTGTAAAGCAATGTTTAATCGCTGACAAACATCGGCAATTTCAGCATCCCGCTGCCGACTAAACGGCGTATAGTCGCGATTAATAAACACCGCTTGAATATTTTGTTGTGCGTATAACTGCTCAATAACCCGCGTTGGCAAACCGTGAAACAACGCTAAATCAGCATCGTTATTTCCAAACTGTTCTGCCAAATCCGCCAACGATTGCAACATAAAATGCAAAGCAGGCTTACTCTGATAAGAATGCGCTTTAATTTGGCGGTCATCAAAAATAAAACTGGCAATAACGTGTTTAGAACAACGTAAAGCCGCATTTAACGCGCTATTATCAATAAGCCGCAAATCACGCCGAAATATAAATAATGCTGTTTGATAGGTGGTCATTGCTAAGAATATTTAAGATGCTCGTTATAATTTTTATTGACGATTATTTACAAATTTAGGCATTGAATAATCACAGTTCATTATTGTTATGGTTAAATTCAACTTTGCTTTGAGTGATAATTTCATTCATCACTTCTTTCAATTTTGCTGAGTTTAAAACCTCAGTGAATGCGTCGATTAAACTCTGCGTGTTAATAATTTCTTCTACCGCTGCCATATAGGATTCAACAACCGCTTCAATTTTGTACTTTGATAAGGCTTGATTACGAATGGTAGCGCGTATTTGTTCAATGGTTTCATCTGATTTTACAACGAAGGTAATAGGAAACCGCTGTACTTTATCTATGTCGAGAAAATACTTGCTTACATCTACAGTTTCAGTAACTTGAAAAAATCGTCCTAGCGGTTTCATCACAAAATCTATACCGCCATCGTTGGCGTTGGTACGACCTGTTTTATAGAGAATTAAAGCCTGTTCTTCCACCGTCTCTTTTTCGATACCTAACCAAATTGTTTGTTGTCCGTATTTTGCTTTTAATACCGCGTAACTAACAATTTCAAAAATACGCGCATCAACGGTAGGTTTTAATTGCTGAATTACAAATTCAATCGCTTTTTCAGGATTATTCTCACTCAGTTTTGCAATTTGTTGACAGGTGTCAATAAATTCCTCGAATGCCGCTTTTTTACTTGCTACATAAGTATCAATAATTTCAATGATTGCGTGAGCAATATTATAAGTAAAATCCGTGCCATTTTTTTGCCGTATTTGTACTTGTAATAAATCGTCTTGAATCCAATAGCGTTGTTTTTCTATATCACGAATAATCGGTTGCTTACCCAACGTGGAATAAAATTTTTTAAACTCATCATTTAGACGAGCATTTAACGCGTGATTTTGTAATTTTGCACCAAATGGCAATTCACGTTGTCTGCGAAATAGGTCATTGAACCTCGCTCCTTCATATTGTGAATATTCATACCCTGCGTTGCCATTAAAAAAACCTTTTGCTATGTAATCTTCAATAAGTACATAAAGCGCGTAGTGATTGGCAAATGCACCTCGCGCCTTAGAACCGCTATTAGCTGATTTTGTTTTGATATTTAAATAGCCAAGTAAGGGACTTGCCTTAAATATATCTAAAGCATATTCGGGAAAATGTTTTTCAAGTATTTCGAGAATTTTTGCTGTAAACGGGTGGTAATTTATTTCATAGTTTGGCATCAGTCATCGCTTTTTGTGATTTACTGTCATTACCATTTTTTCTGATAAATGTTTTATCCAATGGCTTTAATTCTTCGCCATCAAAATGACTACTGATACCCAATCTACGCAAACCCGTTTTAAAATACTCGGTTTGTAATTCAATACCGATTGCTTTGCGTCCTAGCCTTTGCGCCACCGCACAACTGGTAAATGTTCCAGCAAATGGGTCAAGTATTAAATCTCCAAAATTGCTACTGGCTTTAATAATCCGCTCCAATAAGACTTCGGGTTTTTGGCTAGGATGCTGTTCATATTCGGGCATACGATAACGAACTCGCGCCATACTCCAAACATTGCCGGGAACTTTCGTTATGTTATAAGGTGTTGGTACAGTTTTGCGATAATCCATTAACTTTCTAGTCGCGCCTGTTTTAGCTTCAACCACTATATCATCAGCATTAAAGGTATAATTTTTTGCATCTTTTACACAGAACAAAATAGGTTCATACAATGAACCAAAATGTTTCTTTGCTTGCATACCAGAACTATCATAGTGCCAAACAATTCTCGATAACACCGTCATGCGTTCTCGTAACCATAAATCCAAATAAGGCATGGCTTGAGTGCTGGTCATTACATACAAACTACCATTAGGTTTTAGTTTTTTTATACACAACTCTAACCATTGATAACACCATGTTGCGTAATCTGTATCTGATGACCATACATCCATAAAGTTACCAAACTTTTTGCCGATGTTGTAAGGTGGGTCAACAAAAATTAAATCAACTGATTCATCTGCAATATCGAGTAAACAATCAAAACAATCACCGTTATAAACAGTAACTAAGTTTTTCGTCTGTTTTATAAATGCTTTTGTTTTCAACAACTACAACCCACTCTTCAAACTCGCCTCAATAAACTGATCCAAGTCGCCGTCTAGTACCGCTTGGGTGTTACCTGTTTCTACGCTGGTGCGCAGGTCTTTGATGCGGGATTGGTCTAGGACGTAGGAGCGGATTTGACTGCCCCAGCCGATGTCGGACTTTGAGTCTTCTAAGGTTTGCTGGGTTTCTGAGCGTTTGCGCATTTCCAGTTCGTACAATTTGGCTTTGAGTTGTTTCATCGCGGTGGCGCGGTTTTTATGTTGCGAGCGGTCACTTTGACATTGCACAACGATACCTGACGGCGCGTGGGTCATACGCACGGCAGATTCGGTTTTGTTGATGTGCTGACCACCTGCACCACTTGCACGGTATACGTCTACGCGAATGTCGGCGGGATTGATGTCTATGTCTACGTCATCGTCAATTTCGGGCGAGACGAAGACGGAGGCGAACGAGGTATGGCGGCGATTGCCTGAGTCAAACGGTGATTTTCTGACTAAACGGTGTACGCCTGTTTCTGTGCGTAGCCAGCCAAAGGCATATTCACCTTCAAAACGAATGGTGGCACTTTTAATACCCGCGACATCGCCTTGTGATTCTTCAATCAGTTCGGTTTTAAAGCCTTTGCGTTCACCCCAACGTAAGAACATACGTTCCAGCATGGATGCCCAGTCTTGTGCTTCTGTGCCGCCTGAGCCTGATTGTATATCTAAGAAAGCGTTGTTTGCGTCCATTTGTCCTGAGAACATACGGCGAAATTCAAGATCAGCGACGCGGTGTTCAAAATGCTCTAAATCAGCAACGACGGTATCGACGGTTTCTTCGTCGTCTTCTTCGATTGCCATGAGTAAGAGTTCTTCGGCATCGGCAAGTCCGCGATCCAGTTCGGTGATGGTGTTGACGACGGTTTCGAGTTGTCCGCGTTCTTTGCCTAACTCTTGGGCTTGCTCTGGATTGTCCCAGATTTTGGGGTTTTCCAGTTCGCGCAGGACTTCAATCAGGCGTTCGCTTTTGGTATCAAAGTCAAAGATACCCCCTGAGCGCGTCACCACGGCTTTTAAGATCGGCTATTTTATTTTTAATTGGATTGATTTCTTGCATGGTTATAGCTAATGATTGGACGATAAAAACGATAAGAGGTGTCGATTATAAACCAGATGTTTTTGTATAATTCATCTTTTTGTCATTAAGAGTGACCGTGATTGCTGTTGCCGGGTGTGCTAGAATAATTATGTTGAGCAGTGAGTCATGGATGGAGTTGCTGAAATCAGGGTTTTTATGCAGGAACGCTTTCGCACTAACCGCTCATGCAACTATTATTGCGTTGAAACCATGAATTTTCCGCTATCTACTATCGTAGTTTAACTAAAGAAAATATGAAAAAACTTATTCTTATCTGTTTGTTTCTCGCTGTGATTGTCGGTGGTGGCTGGGCTGTTCATTTTTATAACCATTCAAAGCCCAAAACGGAAGATATTGGCGTTGGTTATTTGGTTGCCGAGGGCAGTGATTTTTTGAATATCGGTCGTTATGACGAGGCTAAAAAATTATTTGTCAGTGCGTTGGCAACAGACCCTAAGAATGTTAAGGCGGCATGGGGCTTGAAATTAACCGAGGCTAAAGAGGTTTTGTCTCTTAATACCTTCAAACTGGCGGTTGACGCGCTTTATGAGCAAAACCCAAGCGATGCGTATGTTAATTTATTCATGGGTGAGTTTTTTCTTGCTATTCATGAGACTGGTAAGGCAAGACCTTATCTTGAGCAAGCAATTAATCAAAACCCAAAACTCGCCGAAGCGCATTTTAATTTGGCATCACTGTATGAAGAACAGGGTAATTTTGCTACCGCCAAATCAGAAATTTCACTGGCGATTGATATAAGTCGCGCACCTAAATATCGGAATAAACTGGCGCATATTTATATTGCGCAAAACCATCTCGATGCGGCAACGGCTGAGTATGAAAAAAGTGTTGATTATCCGTTATCTGCAATAGATGTTGCGGAACTTTACTGGCAGCGTGATCGATTTGATCTGGCGTTAATTCGTCAACTGCAAGCGGTGAAATGGTTGAATGATAAAACCGTGATGGCTTTGCCTGAAAATCAAGACCCGTGGGCATTTAAAGTCAGTGATGAACAAACGATTACTTTAATTAAACTTGATGAAAAGCTGACTTATGCTTATTTATGCTTATCATTCACTCTGTATTTTCTGGACAATACCGAAGAAGCCGAGCGTTATATACAGGAAGCCCGCAATTTATCCATTCTTCGCCATAATGATGTTAATACGCTGGTCACAGCTCGGTTGGACAGGTTAGTACATGAACGGTACAGTTTATCCGCCAAAGTTGAGGCGTTTAAAGGAAAATATTTAGTAAACCCTATAACGCCTTAACCGTTATTGTTTATACAACGCCAATACCTGCCGTACATAATCTTGTGTTTCACGATAAGGAGGAATGGTGTTGTTATGTCGAATAACCGCATTTTCGCCTGCATTGTATGCGGCTATAGCAAGGTCTAATCTGGGGCCGAACATGGTGATTAAATGCTTGAGATAACGTGTACCCCCTTCCACGTTCTGATCGGGATCACTGCGATCGGTCACGCCGAACCGCAGTGCGGTGGCGGGCATCAACTGCATTAACCCTGTCGCACCCGCTGATGAAATAGCCGTTGAGTTATAAGCAGATTCAGTCTGAATCACGGCATGAAGCAATTTTTCATCGACTTGATGACGTTGTGCGGCATCGGCAATCAACTCGCTATAGCGGGCTTTATTAACGCCTGAAAAAGTGTGCCGTTTAAGCATTGCCGCCATAAACGGGCTGCCGCTATTATTTTTTGCTGACGGTGGATGGATAGGGGTTTTAATAATGCGCTTGTAGAGCTTATTTCGGGGTTGATCGGTATAAAAAACGTGACCGCTCTCATCAACAAATTTAAATACATCTGCTGTTACCTCAGTTGAGGCAAGTAACGCTAATGAAATAACCGTAAGTTTCCACATTGTCATACCTACTCGCTGGCTTTAACCACTATACAATTGGCGGCTTTAACCGCGTTCGCTCTCGCCTGTTCAACAGTGGGCGCACTTGCCAAGGCAACGCCCATACGTCTGCTGATAAAGGCTTCTGGTTTACCGAATAAGCGTACTTCGCTGTCAGGAACGCTCAGTGCCTGTGCCAAACCCTCATACACCACGCCCGCCGCATCAATGCCGCCTAAAATAACCGCACTCGCGCCTGTTTTTGCTGATTGAGTATTCACGGGCAAGCCTAAAATGGCTCTGGCGTGTAATTCAAACTCGTTTTGTGTTTGGGTAATCATGGTAACCATGCCCGTGTCGTGCGGTCTGGGGCTGACTTCACTAAACCACACGTTATTGCCTTGCACAAATAATTCCACACCGAATAAACCCAGACCGCCGATTTCGTTCACGACCGTTCTGGCAATATCCTGTGCCAAACCGAGGGCATCAGCTGTCATGGCTTGTGGTTGCCAGCTTTCGCGGTAATCACCGTGTTCCTGAACGTGTCCGATGGGAGCGCAAAAATAAATGTCCGCCTGACCGTCAGCGTTCAAAGCGCGTACTGTTAATAAGGTAATTTCATAGTCAAAGTCGATTTTAGCTTCCACAATGACTTTGCCGGTATCGACACGTCCGCTGGCTTTGGCGTAATCCCACGCAGTTTGCAGCTGGTCTGGGGTTTTTACCATGGATTGCCCTTTGCCTGAGGATGACATGGTGGGTTTGATAAAGCACGGATAGCCGATTCCACTATCAACAGCGGCTTGTAATTCGTCAAAAGACTGGGCAAACGCATAGCGCGACGTGGGAAGTTTGAGTTGTTCGGCAACCAGTGTTCTGATGCCTTCACGATTCATGGTAAGTTGAATGGCTCTGGCATTCGGCACAACCGTACACAAACCTTCCGCTTCAATTTCAGCCAATGCCGCTGTGGCAATCGCTTCAATTTCGGGGATAATAAAATCAGGTTGTTCTAACGCAATCAGTTTTTTCACTGCTTCGCTATCGGTCATATCAATCACATGACTGCGGTGCGCGACGTGTTGTGCAGGCGCGTCAGCATAACGGTCAACAGCAATCACTTCAACACCGTAGCGTTGCAATGCAATCGTCAATTCTTTACCTAATTCACCGCTGCCCAGTAATAATGCTTTGGTCGCGCTGTTAGTTAATGCTGTACCTATAATCATGCTGATCCCGCTAAATAGTTGTCTATGTCTTCTTTGGAAAACCCGATTTTTTTCGCCACACGGTCAGCATGACTGACGCGCGAAATACCCTCGATTAATTTATAAGTCGGTGCATCATTGGCAAACTCAACTTGTCTGGGCAAGCCGATTCTGTCACGCACAAATTTATCGACTAATTGATGGTTATGGGTAATTAAAATAGTGCTGTTGCCTTTGCGATAAAAGCCGTTGAGTACGTTGGACGAGGCTTCCATTTTTTCTTCAAAGGTAGTGCCTTCGGACAGCTCATCCAAGACTACTAAACTTTTTGCCGTAGTTGCTAAAAAGATGTCTTTGGTGCGTTTTAATTCGGTGCCGAAACGTCCTTCACCGTCATTTAAATGACTGACTTCGGAAACTTGATAAAAAATCCTATCGGCAACGGTGAGGGTTGCCGCTTGCGCAGGTACGAAACAGCCGATTTGTGCCAATAATTGAATTTGGGTGATGGTTTTACAAAACGCGGTTTTGCCGCCGCTGTTCGGGCCAGTGACTAACACCAGTTTGTCATCTTCCAGTACAAAATCATTGCCGACGTAACTGGGATTTTCTTTGCCCAACACGGGATTTTTAGCATCGTGCAAGTTGATTTTATGGTGTTCGCCGTCTATCAGTGTCGGCAATACTACGCTATGCCCAAAGGCAACAGAAAACTTAACAAAGGACAATAATTCATCCAACTGCCCCAATGCGTCTAAAGTTTCGGCGACTTCGGGTGATTGTTTAAACTCATTGCGTAGCGGAATAATGCAGCTATCACGATCAAAACTGCCGACTATTGGAATGTAAGCCAGTAATAAAGGCGTGATTAACAGAGTTTCATCAGGAATCGGAACAAACTGCGTTATTATCCAAAATAATGCCACCAACAGCGTAATTAATAAGGGTTTAAATAATCGCGGCTTGAAAATAACGGCGGGTAAAAAAGAGCCTTTCCGCTCTTTTTTACTTTGCAAACCATTTTCCGTGATATACACCGATTCACTCATTAAGGAATACGCGCGGCTATCACTGAATGCTTTGATTTTGTTAATCAGTTCGGCTAAATAAGTGCTTTGGGGTGTCGGTACGGTGTAAATATGCTCCACCAATTCCAGCATAAACCGAATACCGCGTTTATATTGGAGATAACCGTAACCTTCAATTTCATGCTGACCTCTGGCGGTGCCGAATGAACCGAGAAACTTGCCGAACAGCAATAAATAAAAGTTTTTTTCGTGACTGGCGGCAGTTTGAACAATCGCATCCAAGGCTTCTATTAACGCAGGATTAGCGCGTAATTCTTCAACTGCGTGCTGTTTAGCCTTGATTTCGTCAATATTATTTAACGGCTGCGTCAATGAACGAAACAACACCGCTTGCCCAATGGTGGTGCTGGCGTGATTGACGGTATCAAACACCTTGTCCACTTCAATAGTGTCAAACGCGCTTTGGTCAATCACACCCTGCCCTGTGGCTAAGGGATGTGTGGATTTAATATCGGGGCAATCTTGCCAACTGGTTAAGAGTGGTTCGGTCATGGCTAGCACTATAAATTGTCAAAAATCGTACCCTTAACTATAGTTCAAGCACGCTGATAATGCTATCAACCTGTGCATCACTATCATTAAGGCAGGCAATATAACGATACTGTTCACCGCCTGCCGCAATAAATATTTCTTTATTGGTGATGGCGATTTCTTCTAAAGTTTCCAAGCAATCCACAGCGAAACCCGGGCAAATTAAATCAACGTTTTTAATGCCTTGCGTCGGTAACTCTTCCAAGGTCTGCACACAATAGGGTTTTAACCATTCAGCTTTACCAAAACGCGACTGAAACACCAGTTTCCATTCGCTGTCACTCAAGCCCAGTTTTTCTGCCAATAATCTGGCAGTTTGTTGGCATTGGTAAAAGTACGGATCACCCCATTTAGTCAATTGCTCAGGCAGACCGTGAAATGACATGACCAATAAGTCATTTTTCGGTTGTTCCTGCCATGCCTGTTGAATGGAATCGGCAACGGCGGCAATATGCGCTTCGTGCTGATGATAATCGCTGATAAAGCGAAAACGCGGTAAATGTCGCCATGAATTCAGTTCTTTCACCAAGTCATCATAAATAGAGGCGGTAGTGGTCGAAGAATATTGCGGATACAACGGCAACACCACAATATCATCAATCCCCTGCTCTTTAAATTTGCGTAATTGTGTGGCAATGGATGGCTCACCGTAACGCATCGCATAATCAACGGTAATGTTTTGCCCGATTAATTTTTCTGCCACTTTTTCACTGAGTTGCCGCGTAAAATAGGTTAAGGGCGAACCTTTTTCAGCGTGCCAGACCGCCTGATAAGCGTGTGCTGATTTTTTCGGACGAAACGGCAGCACAAAACAATTGAGAATAACCCACCAGACAGGACGCGGAATGTTGACCACGCGCTTATCCCATAGAAAATCCTTAAGAAAACGGCGCACTGCTTTGGTCGTCGGTGCCGTCGGTGAACCTAAATTTGCCAGTAATACGCCTGTTTTTTTTGACATGATTATCTATTGATGAGTGTTAAAAATTCGGTACGGGTGCTGAAATCTTTACGAAAAATACCTTTCATCGCCGACGTGGTCATCACGGAATTTTGTTTTTCCACGCCGCGCATCATCATACATAAATGCTTGGCTTCAATAACGACAGCCACGCCTTTCGCGCCTGTTGCTGTTTCAATCGCATCTGCGATTTGGCGGGTCAATTGTTCTTGAATCTGCAAACGACGCGCGTACATATCCACCACACGGGCAATTTTAGACAACCCCAACACTTTGCCGTTCGGCAAATAACCGACATGACATTTACCGATAAACGGTAGCAAATGATGCTCGCACAACGAATACAGCTCGATGTCTTTGACGATAACCATATCTTCGGTATCAGCGGTGAAAATTGCGCCGTTCAATACCTCTTCCAGTGTTTTTTCGTAACCATTATTAAGGAATTTAAAGGCTTTAGCCGCACGTTTTGGTGTATCAACCAACCCTTCGCGGGTTAAGTCTTCGCCGATGGCTTCAATAATTTTGGAAAATTGGGCTTCCATGTTTAGCAGTCTCACAGTATAAAAAACTGCTAGTGTAACATTATTACACCGTGAATTTTAACGTATGCAGTCATTAACTTATCCCTATTAATGTTAGCGTAATTTTATCCTCTCCATCTTACTCACATAAAGCATATCCTACTATCACCGCACTAGCGCAGCTGACTAGAACAGGGAGTTTAAGACAGGCGGGCGTGTTAAGGTCAAGGTATAAATCAGATTTATACCTTGACATATATAAACCACAGTCACATTCTGCTTAGCATTCTAAAATAAACCAATCACGACTACCACCATAATCCCTTCAATATCATGCAAATATTCATTGATTTCTTTGACTTTAAAGGACTGATACCACACGGTTACTGCTTATCATGGAGTCCGTTTTTATTGTGGCTACACGTTGTCTCTGATTTGCTAATTACCTTGTCTTATTATTTTATTCCGCTGATTCTTATTTATTTTCTCCGTCAGCGTAAAGACCAGCCCTATCCGTGGCTAATCGGTATGTTCGCACTCTTTATTATTGCCTGTGGTACGACCCATTTACTGTCAATAGCAACTATCTGGATTCCCTTATACTGGTTAGATGGGTATATAAAAGCTTTTACTGCACTTATTTCGGTGGCTACGGCGTTAGCACTGCTGAAAATAATTCCGCTAGCATTAAAATTAGCCAGTCCGGCACAATTACAAGCAGAAATAGAGCGGGCAAAATTGGCAGAGGAAGCCCATCAAGAAGCTCTGGATCGGTTACATAAAATTGCCAGTCGTGTGCCGGGCGTGGTATATCAATTTAGGCGTTCTGCGGATGGGTATTTTAGCTTTCCCTATAGCAGTCATGGTATTTATGATTTGTTTAAAGTGACCTCCAGAGAGGTTCAAGATGATGCTACCGCCATTTTTAATCGTATTCATCCCGATGATTATGCGCATTTTATGGCTTCAATTGACGAATCTGCACAAAAATTAACCCCGTGGTCGTATGATTTTCGTGTCCAGTTTGATGGTTCAGAGCGTTGGTTAAATGGCAGCTCAATACCGCAATGTAATGAAGATGGTTCCATCTTATGGCATGGTTTTATTACTGACATTACTGAGCGGCGCGAAAATGAACAACAATTGCTTATTCTCTCTACTGCCGTTGAAAACAATCCTACATCCATAATGATTACCGATGCAGAGACCAACCTACTGTATATCAATCCTAAATTTACCGAGATTACAGGTTACAGTGCTGAAGACGTGATAGGAAAAAAATCGCAGGTATTACAATCCGTTTTAAATTCAGCCGAAGTGTATCAACAACTATGGGGCGCACTTAAGCAAGGCGAAGTCTGGCAAGGTGAATTAATTAACACCCGCAAAAATGGCGAGTGTTATTGGGAAGAAGTGCATATTTCCCCCGTACACAATGCAGAAGGCGTTATCACGCATTATATCGGGATAAAGCTGGATATTAACGAACGTAAACACACCGAAAAACAATTGCTAGAAGCGAAACAGCAGGCGGATTTGGCGAATCAAACTAAGAGCGAATTTCTTGCTAACATGAGCCACGAAATTCGCACTCCCATGAATGGTATTATCGGACTCACGCGGTTGGTATTAGATACGCCGCTCTCTGAAGAACAACACGACTACTTAACGAAAGTATTAACTTCATCGCGGCTGTTACTCAATATCATCAATGATATTCTCGATTTCTCAAAGATTGAAGCGGGACATTTAAGCATAGAACAAATCCAATTCAATTTGAATGAATTACTGGAAAGCATTACCAGCTTGTTTCATGCCCATGCCGCTGAAAAAGGGCTGACGTTTAAAATCGACAGGGATACCACTATCCCTAGTTACCTGTTGGGCGATTCCTTACGCATCCAACAAGTATTGAATAATCTCATTAGCAATGCGATTAAATTCACCGCACATGGCAGTGTTATTCTAACCATTCGTACCCTGAATCGTAATGCGGATACCATAGAATTAACGTTCAGTGTTCAGGATACGGGCATGGGCATGAGTGACGACTATCAGAAACAACTTTTTCAACCATTTGTCCAAGCGGACAGTTCGATTACGCGCCGTTTTGGCGGTACGGGCTTAGGGCTTACTATCAGCCAAAAATTATTACAACTGATGGGTAGCCATTTTCAGGTAAGCAGTGTTCTAGACAAAGGCTCTATTTTTAGTTTCACGCTTTTGTTTACTATTGTGAATTCACAACAGGATAAAATAAATCCCCAGCCTGTCAATGAACCAAACCTTGAATCATTATTGGGCATTCATTTGCTGGTCGCAGAAGACAATCCCGTCAATCAGATGGTTATCAAGGGCTTACTGAAACGACTGAGTATTAATGTTGATATAGCCAATGATGGCTATGAAGTCATACGCCTGCTGGCACAAAATAGCTATGATGGCATACTCATGGATATGCACATGCCGAACATGGGCGGCGTGGAAGCCACCGAACATATCCGTCGTCAAGAACGTTTTAACGCGCTACCCATTATTGCTTTGAGCGCAGGCGTAACCAAAGAAGAACGTGATAAATGCCGGCAATGCGGTATGAATGATTTCGTTGCTAAACCTGTGGATTTTGAAGAGTTAGTCAGCACACTCTGCCGTCAGATAGGCACGTTCCAGTACACCGAAAATAATAACAATCCCCCATCTCTGGCACCGCCCTTATTGTTTGAAGAATACCCATCATTACAACAAAAAACATTACTCCAAATTCAAAAAGATTTGGGTAATGAATTTCCGCGTTTTCTAACTATGTTTATCGAACACAGTCAGCGTTTATTAGCCGCAGTCCATGAAAGTTTAGCGAACGATGACTTAGAGCAAGCAAAAATAGCCCTGCATTCTTTCAAAGGAATGTGCGGCACAATGGGTGGCACACGTTTATTTCATTTATGCAAAGAAGGAGAAAAGATGGCAGGATCAGGGGAATTAAAAAATCAGCCGCAGTTAATCGCTCAAATTGAAACAGAGTTATTGGCACTGAATAAAATAATCAAGCAGACAATAGCCGCTTAAGCCCGTTGTCATTGCACAGTGAACTTTAACGCATCCAATACAACCTGCTCATTCGCGCCTGCGCGAGTGGCATTTTCACTGAGATGCCGCCGCCATAATCGTGCGCCGTATTCGCCATGAAACAAACCTAAAATATGCCGCGTGATGCTGTTTAAACGCACCTGATTATTAGATGCCAGCTGTTGTTGTATGTAAGGAATCAACGACTCGACCACTTGGTGACGCGACACAGGCGGATAACTTGCACCATACAGCCGCTGATCGACTTCGGCTAACAGATAAGGATTGTGATAAATCTCGCGCCCGAGCATCACACCATCAACCTGTTCCAGCATGGTTTCGGCTTGCTCCAAGGTGGTAATGCCGCCGTTAATAATAATGTTCAGGTGTGGAAACTGTTGTTTCAGCGCGTACACCACATCGTAACGTAACGGCGGCACATCGCGGTTTTGTTTCGGTGATAAACCACTGAGCCACGCTTTACGCGCATGAACAATAAATGTTGTGCAACCTGCGTTGGCTATCGTGTCGATAAAATGCACTAATTCTTCGTAAGAATCGCGGTCATCAATACCAATCCGCGATTTAACCGTGACAGGAATGTTTACCGCCTGATTCATCGCCGCTACACATTCCGCGACCAACTCAGGTTCTGCCATTAAACACGCGCCAAAACGTCCATTCTGTACACGGTCACTGGGGCAACCGACATTCAGATTTACTTCATCATAGCCGTAGTCTTCTGCCATTTTGGCACACAATGCCAAGTCCCGCGCATTGCTACCGCCCAGTTGAAACGCCACAGGATTTTCTGCACGGTCAAACTGTAAAAAGCGGTGTGCATCGCCATGAATCAACGCGCCAGTGGTCACCATTTCGCTGTATAACAAGCTATGCCGTGATAATAAGCGATGAAAATAGCGACAGCGTGAATCAGTCCAATCGAGCATAGGGGCAACAGAAAAACGATGTGCGGGTAAGTGTGCAGGTAACGATTCTAACGGGTTCAACATGGTTTTATGAGTAATTTAAGACTGTTTGCACAGGGTATAAGTGAAATGAAGACGTGGGAAATACTAACATCATTATTTTGTATGGCATCTTTCTATACATTAATAAGCGATTTTAATTTATTCATCATGGGAAGTGCTAAAAATAAGTGCTTAGCACCTGCGTGACACAAATTCTGTATTACGCCTTGTTATTAGCAATTGTTATGTTATAACATAACAATTATTTCAACTCTGACTACTCATACTCTCTATGTCCTCTACGCTACTGCCTGTTACTGTCCTGTCTGGTTTTTTAGGCGCGGGTAAAACCACGTTACTCAATCACATTCTTGCCAATCGGGACGGTTTAAAAATCGCCGTTATTGTCAATGATATGAGCGAAATCAATATTGATGCCGCGCTGGTCAAAAATGAAATGACCTTAAATCGCACTGAAGAAAAATTGATTGAAATGAGCAACGGCTGTATTTGCTGCAACTTGCGTGAAGATTTACTCATTGAAGTAGCGCAATTGGCAAAAGAACGGCGGTTTGATTATTTATTGATTGAATCCACAGGCATTGCCGAACCGTTACCGATTGCCGAAACTTTTACCTTTCGTGATGAAGACGGCGTGAGTTTATCGGATATTGCCCGTTTGGATACGCTGGTGACTGTGGTTGATGCGGTTAATTTTATGCGCGATTATTTAGAAGCCCAATCGCTGAAAGACATTAACGCCGAATTGGGCGAAGAAGACGAACGCAATATTGCCGATTTATTAGTCGAGCAAATTGAATTCAGTAATGTGCTGTTAATTTCCAAAGTCGATTTAATCAGCCGTGATGAGCTGGACAACTTAACCGCGATTTTAACCAATCTTAATCGAGACGCGCTGATTATTCCGATGGTAATGGGCAACGCACCCTTAGCCGAACTGCTGAATACCCAACGGTTTGATTTTGCCAAAGCAGAACAGGCGGCAGGTTGGCTGCAAGAATTACGCGGTACGCACATCCCTGAAACCGAAGAATATGGCATCAGCAGCTTTATTTATCAAGCACGCCGTCCGTTTCATCCAGCCCGTTTTTATGATTATCTGCACCGTGATGACTGGGAAAACGGCACGTTATTGCGCTCAAAAGGCTTCTTTTGGTTAGCATCACGCCCTGAGTGGGTCGGTTCGTGGTCACAAGCAGGCGGCACGATGCAACACGGTTGCGCGGGGCGTTGGTGGGCTTCTGTACCCGAAAGTGAATGGTCGCCTGAATACGCGGCTGATATACGCGCTAACTGGCAAGCACCGTTTGGTGATTGCCGACAGGAACTGGTCTTTATCGGGCAGAATATCAATCAGGATCAAGCCATTGCACAATTGAACGCCTGCTTATTGACCGATGCCGAATTAGCGGCGGGTGTAGCGGTTTGGCAACGCTATCAGGATGATTTTCCAATATGGTTTAGCGATGATGAACAGTAAAAAAAGTAAATTCATCAATTACCTGCTGACTTTATTAACGCTGGTATTGTTGGCTTATATTGTTGCGGTCTGGATTCCTGCCTCGCTGGCTAAATTCATCTATACCGCACATGACTTGCCGATTACAGTCAAATCATGAAACTTTAATTTGCGGTTTATGCGGGTGCAATTTCCGCGTTTTTGAACATTTTTTACTTCCCTGACTTATGACTACTGCACACGCCCTTAACCTAGAACCCAGTTATTCATACACTTATCTGTCTAAAAACATAGCGGATTTAGCAGAAATTTACCGCCCCGATATTAATGTATGCGTGGTTGAACGCGGTGTTTCCAGTGAAATAGAGACGTTTGTGACGCATTTATTATCAGCAGCACACGCCATTAATGTCATTGAAACTATCAACGTGCAGTCATTTAATACCCACACCTTATTGCCGCAACACCTGCATTTCAAAGGTTACGAAACCTTTTGTGCTGATATTGCACAGGTCATTGATATGTTCAGTGATTTATTTGAACTGGAAGCGATTGGCTTGCGCTTGGGAATGCTGGATAAAGCGATGTGTCCGCGCTTTCATATTGACCACGTTCCCTGTCGGTTGGTGTGTACTTACGGCGGTATCGGTACGCAATGGCTGGAAGATACTTATGTTGACCGCAGTAAGTTAGGCAGTCGTTCAGGCGGGTTAAGTGACGAACAATCAGGCTTGATTTTAGATGCTGATGCCATCGGCACAATGCCCAATTATGCTATTGGTTTATTAAAAGGCACACGCTGGGAAGGCAACGAACAACACGGCGCGGTACACCGCTCACCGCATTTATCAGCAAAATCACCGCGCCGCTTATTGTTGACACTGGATTTTTCATAATCGTTTTACTAACACAATTTTATGACACAGACTAAAACTATCGAACAAATCCCTGTCATTGTGATTAGTGGTTTTTTGGGGAGCGGTAAAACCACGCTGCTCAATCAGCTATTAAATCATTTGCCTAAAACGGCGGTGATTATCAATGAATTCGGCGTAACGCCTATCGACCAACAATTACTCAAAAAACAGGAAATGCCTGTGGCAACCTTGGTCGGCGGTTGTTTGTGTTGCCAAACCCGCGATTCATTAATGCCCATGTTAAAAAATTTACGCATGGCGTGGGAAGCCAACGCCGAAAAACCCTTTGATTGCGTAATTATCGAAACCAGCGGCGTGGCAAATCCTGAACCTGTGCTGGATATTTTATTGAGACAACGCTGGTTATCGGCTCGTTATCGGTTGGAAGGCATGATTGCAACGGTATCGGCAACGATGAACGAAGAGACCTTAACTCGTTTTCCACAAATTCATGCACAACTTGCGTGGGCAGATACCGTGGTGATAACGCATACCGATGTAGCAGACAAAACACAAATTGACACGTTACACACGACACTCACACAAATTGCACCCAGTGCCACCAAAATAAATGCAGTGCAGGGTGCGGTATCGCCCAGTTTGTTATTGGCATTCCCGCAAAAAAACCGTTATGTGCCTGAAAATCATCAAGTTGATTTAACCGCACACCGTTTTAAAAGTATCAGCTTGCAACTTGAGCATCCAATGGCATGGCAACATTTAGAAACGGTTTTAACTGCGTTATTAATAAAATATCGCCACCAATTAGTGCGCTTAAAAGGTGTGATTTACACCCTTGAACACACTGAACCAGTGGTTGTACAAGGTATTGCAGGGCATTTATATCCGCCCTACTGCCTGCCTGTAAGAGATTCAGATAAAGATGCAGGTCGTTTGATTTTTATCACTGACGGTGACATCACTGAATTTACTGAAGAATTGATGGCGCAGTTCCGCACTTAAACAGTGTCGGATAGTCTATTAAATCTATTGTTTTTACTTTTAGGTATAACTGCCAGTCCATTAAGGACTGGCAGGCATTCATGCCATGATGACGTGGCGTGTTACTGTTCACGACCGTACTGATATTTAAATTTCCGTCTTAACAAGCCCGCTGGGTCATCGGGAATGCGGTTCAGCCATTGTTCATTGGCTTGTTGTTTTTCATCTTTTGCAGGTACATCGGTGGGTTGAGTCGCTTGCTGAGATGGTTTTTCGGCATCGTCTTTTTTATGTTCCGCTGCCTGCTGCCCTTCTTGTTGTTTGGACTGTTCTTTTGACTTTACTTCTTCTTGTTTGGCCAAATCTTCCTGTCCTTTTTCCTGCTTTTGCTGTTGTTGCTCTTCTTCAGGTTTCGTATTTTGATCTTCTTTCGCTTGCTGGTCTTGCTCAGACTGCTGGTTTTTCTGCTGACTTTGCTGGTCTTTATTATCAGAACCTTGTTGTTTGCCTGATTTTTTTTCGTCAGAACCCTGCTCATCCTTACCGTCTTTTTTATCCTGCTTGTCTTGTTGCTGTTGTTCCTTTTGTTTTTCCAACTCTTTTTCTACCAGCTCTTTGTTAAATTGAGCATCCGTATCCTGAGGGTTCAGTTTAAGAGCTTGTTGATAAGCGGCTAAGGCTTCTTTCAATTTTCCAGATTGTGCCAGTGCATTACCTTGGTTGTACGCAGTATCTGCCGTTTGCTTGGCTACGCTTTGATACGTTTTTAGGGCTTTATCGTACTCGCCTGCTTTGTAATGCGCGGCGGCTTGCCAATCAGGATTTTCAAATTTCTCAGCGGCTTTGGCGTAGTCTTGTTGTTGATAGGCTTTAAGTGCTTGTTGGTCTGGACGTTGCCATAAATCCTGCCAATCGAAAGCGTAGCTGTTTTTCGGTAATGGCAATAACAGTACGAACGCCACCATTAAGAAGCCTTTTCTGAAAAACACGGCGGCCAATGGCAAGACCAGCAAGAGCAACCACGCGCCTTTGTCGTCCCACTGTTCCAGCTTCAAATTGTTATCTTCTTGGTTTTGCTGTTGTGCGGATTTATCAAACGTACTTAATAACGATTGTATGTCGCTATCATCAGCGGTAATGGTTTGATAACGACCGTGTCCTGCCTGCGCTAAAGCGGATAAATCCGCAACGTTCAATTTAGGCACCACAATAGAACCTTGGTCATCTTTTAAAAACCCGCCTTCAGGTAATGCAATCGGCGCGCCGTCTTCTGTTCCCACACCTAGAATGGATAATTGAAAGTTATCCATGTCTTTTACATCTGGCAGCGCAACATTCAAATCAATCGCATCCGTCACCAGCAATATCTGTCCTGTTTGCAAGCCTGCCTGTTTAAACAACGCCACCGCTTTTTCCAGCACAGCGGCAGTATTATTGCCTTCACTGGGCATAATTCCAGTGGTTAACGCCGATAATTGGCTGTCGATGGTGTTAATGTCATTGGTGAGCGGGGTCACGGTGAACGCCGCGCCTGAATAGACCAGTAATGCGGTTTGTCCGTCTTTACGCTGTTTTAAAATATCAGCAATTTTATAGCGGGCAATCGTCAAGCGACTGGGTTTAATATCTGCCGCATCCATAGAGGGTGATAAATTTAACGCGATTACTAACGCCGCTTCATTTCTAAATGCGGGCGAAGGCAAACGTTGCCACGTCGGGCCTGCTAACGCGACAATCACCAGCAAAGTGGCGATAATACCTGTTATCAACCATAAGCGACTGTGATTAGCGGCTTTTTCTTCCAGTAAAAAAGGCAGTAATTCCGCATCACAACACGCCACCCAATTGCCGCGACTGAGTTTATTGTGCCATAGAAAAAAAGCGATAATCACCATAGGCACTATCGCCAATAACCACAGCGGTCTTATAAAATGAAAGTCCGTTAGTTCCATGACCACCTCAGTTTTGAGCCGCATAAAAACGTAACCAAGCCCAACGCCAACGCCATCGGGTACATATACAATTCCGTACGCGGGCGAAAATATTGTTTATCTTTTTCCACAGGTTCCAGTTCATCCAAGCGCATATAAATATTATTCAGTTCATCGGTATTTTTAGCACGGTAATAATACCCGCCTGTGCTTTCAGCAATTTTTATCAAGGTTTTTTCATCCAAATCCAGCGAAGGATTGACTTTGCGACTACCAAACAAACTAGGCACAATCATTTCATCGGCACCGACACCGATGGTATAAATTTTCAAGCCATTCGCCGCCGCTAATTCAGCCCCTTTTAACGGCGATATTTCCCCTGCGGTATTCGCGCCATCGGTCAGTAAAATCAATACATGACTGTTGGCGGGTTGATTTTTCAGTCGTTTAACCGCCAAGCCGATAGCATCACCAATCGCGGTATTATCCCCCGCCAGACCAATCGCCGCTTCATCCAACAGTGTCTGCACGGTTTTACGGTCAAAGGTCAACGGCGTTTGTAAATAGGCTTGCGTACCGAATAAAATCAAGCCGAGTCTATCGCCTACACGCCGATTAATAAAATCACTGGCAATGGCTTTAATGGCGGTCAATCTATCTACAGGCTGTTTATTGAGCATAAAATCCTGCGCTTCCATACTGCGTGACAAATCCACCGCCATCATTAAATCGCGTCCGCTGACCGCTTGTTCAATCGGTTCACCCAGCCATTGCGGTCTGGCACAGGCAAGCACCAATAATACCCACGCAACCGCCGCCACCCATAACGCCCATGAGTCGGTTTTTAACACCCGCGGTGCTTCTAACTCCGTCATATCTTCCAAAAACGGCACTTTTAATGCCGCTTGTTCAATGGGTTGATGCGCGGGTAACAACCAGCGGATTAATACAGGTATTGGTAAGACGATGAACGCCCACAGCCATGCAAAATGAATCATGATAATTTTTGCGCTTTCAGCCAGTCTTCACACAAGCTGATGAGTTGAGAAATTTCCAATTCCGACGGTGCGGACGGACGATAAGGTGCAGAGGCTAAACACTGCCCTGCCCCTTTAGTAAACGGTGAGCCTATTAACGAGCTGTCGAGAAATGCCAGCCATGCCTGCCCCGTTAAACCTGCCGTTTGCGCGCGCGGTGCGACACTGATAGCGACTCGGCGTAGTAATGCGGACAGTTCAGCGAGTTTTTGTGCGTTATCCATTCGGCTGTTTTTAATGCTTACCAGCAGAATTTTCGCGCTTTTTAATGCGGTTTTTCGGGTCAGACGGCGATAAAGCCAATAGCTGAACGCAATAAGCACAGGTACTAACACGATAACCAGCCACCAGCCTATAGCAGGGGGAAACCAGTTAATGGGGTCAGGTAAATGTAAATCTTTAAGCGGGAGTTCGGTGGGTGGCATATTGGGTTTTCAGTAATTTTTGAGTAGGTCAACTATAAATATCATACCGACGATTAACAAGACTATCATTAATATCGCGCATTACTTCGGTCTTTGAGAAGCTTATACCCAGCGTGTGATTCCTATTTGACGTTAATCGTCCTTGTCGAAAAGTGCTATCCGCGAGCGGATTATACTGGTGATTATATAGTGATTGTTAGATTTGACTCATTAGCAATTTTTGTCAGGTACAAAAATAACCACGCTATCGCTACAGAAAAGTGAATAGTGAATTGCCATCCTTGGCTTCTGAATTTCATTGGATAATATTCATTCAGCAGGTTAATGTTTATGTATTTTATGAGCAAGGACTATTTATTTCTTCACCTTCGGCATTCCTATGACTTCACCTTCGGCAAATTCTCTAAATCTTGTGCTGTAGGTCAACCTGTTGATTTCCCAAGTTTTTTGTACAGTGGGTGATTTTGCCCATAGTATAAATAAATTACGCCATCCCTCATTATGAGGATGTTTAAAATATTCATCCACTTCAAAGTTCAACTCTAAAAAGACATTTTCCATTAACTGTATCAAGGAGTTACAAAAATAAAAGGCGTTATGGAATTCGCTATAATTTGCAGGGTGAGCGTGCTTGCTATCAGGAAGCGTTAAACCCAGTTCCCCAGAAACGATTTTGACCCACGTTTCTCCGCATAATTCAGCATCCAAAAATGCCAAATTCTGGTCTTTACGAAGCCGTTCCAAGAGTTTATCCAAGGTTCTTGTATGTTTAGTAAAGGCATCAAAACCGATGGGCAGCGGATACCAGCGGTTTTGTAAATCAGTAAAAATGCCCTCGATTGATTTTGTGCTATCAAGAGCCCCAAAAGTCTCAAACGTTTCTTTACAAATATGCTCACCCAATTGTCGATAACTTTCAAATTGCGATTCACTAAACCACTGATCGGCAGTCGATTCATGCGGAAAATCGGGGTTTTGCAAGGAATAATGCAAGACATCAGTTGATTCATCACCTGTCAGCGATGATTTTAAATACACTAAAATCCCATCTTTCTCTGGATAAATTCTCTTGTTATTAGTATCTGTCTGGCTATTTTTAGAATACTCAATAGTTGCTACCGCACAATGACATTTACTTTTATTATTGGCATCAGGACGAATCTGCTCTACATCAATGCGAATATTCACACCTAAATCGACGCGGCACTTTTCAATAGCATTTCCCAAACCTTCAAAAGCAAATTCACCGTCCTGCTCAGCATCAGAAGCAAGAATAAAGCGACAACCCCGATGCACCAGTTCGTAAATACCTAAGTTTTCAAAATGCCCGCCATCGGATAAATAAATAAAATCTCTATCCTCATTGGTTTGACCAAATAATTCTAATAATAAATACCACAGCGGAAACATTGGACGTACTCTGTTTCTAGGCAGATCAGAATTAGGCAACCACTGCCCCAAACGCACATTAAAAACCGTCATTAAAAATGACATTGCAGGTGAAGAATGGTATCCGCTATTGGGACTTGCAGCCGCTCCAGATATTGCCATAGCCATCCCCACACTGACTCCATCTCCATATTTAAAATGGTCTTTCTTGGTTTCTTGATAACAATGACGTTGCCCATTATCAGATTTCTTATTGGTTTCCCTTATACTATATCCACAATATTTGGGTGAAAAAATAAAAGAAGCCCCTTTACGTTGCTGCCACGCTAACTGCTTTCCTGCGACTAAGTTTAAAGTGCCATTGATAATAGGATATAAACCGTCTATATATTCTTTTCCCGCAGTGTCTTTTTTTAATAACTCATTGAGTTGAATATTGTCTTTTTCATCGAAACCAGTAAATACATTCGGATTTCTATCACCTTTTCTTGCACCGCCTAAATAGCAACGGATTAAACGGTTTCGATAAAAATAATGGATAGATAGTTTATTAATATCCAGAACAAGCCCTAAAGAAAGAGTCATTGCTAAACAAATAAAGAAAGCATAAACAAGTCTGATAGTAAGGTCGTTTTTTTCCAAATTATTCAGACAATAAAAATAACTTGAAGGACAAGATGAATAAAAGACATTTGTTAATAAGGTAGCAATAATAACAAATATCCCAATCACAAAAATATAAGGGGAAACTTTCAGAAATATTTCCAATACTTTATTAGTCTGTTTTCCAACTGATGATGATGTTTTTGAGCTTTGTGCTACCAATAAACCTGCACCTGATTGTAATATCCACGCTAATGAAATAGTCCCTAACCAATCACCGGCTTTATCGACTAATAACGGGCTGTAAAAAGCCAATAAAAATGCGCTTGCCCAACCCGCAATAAAAATCAACAACCAAGCACCCAAGCGACTAAACCATTCCAGTTTTGGTGAATCTATGAATGTTTTACTCCCGAAACCAATGTAAAAAACGACTGCCAACATCACAACAATTATTAATAACAGCGGTGTCCATATCACACTGTGCGCAATATTAATACTTAACGTTTCCGATGGATTATAAAAAGCAAAACCAACCAACCAGATAACTGTTAATATCCATAACCCAGCACCTAAACGGCTTAATAATTCTATGTTATTTTTTTTTATTTTTACCATTTCCGATGAATTGACACAGGAGCTTTCACTCCGTAAGCCAATGTAGAAAAAAATACCTGCCAGTAGAAATAAAAGTATGACAATGAATAGGGGTGACTGTGGCAAGTTATGTACTACAACTGCATTACTGTCCAAATATCCGCTTAATAGAAAGAAACTGCCGAATAATGCGCCATTAACAACGCAAACAATACAATATAAACAAAAGTTATTGCCATCTTTCTTATCAACTGGTGAATTATTATCGGTCTCTTTATCATCTTTTACTGATTTAAATGCAAAATAGCCGGCAGCAAGAAAACTTATTAACGATACCAAACCACCTGCTTCTCTATAACTGCCTAGATTTTTTATCACATTTATTCCAGCTATCTCCGTCAGATGAACGAATAACAGTAAGGATGTTAAAAAGAAAAATAATAATGTTAAATTCAAAATCCAATTACGCATATAGGTCGAAAATACCGTCCAAGTATCCGCATTGAACATACTTAAATTAGGCGTTAAGTAATTACTGTAACTCCTTAAAAACCACATTGACTCATTCGGTTTAGAAGCGGTTTCTTGACAAGCGTTAGCGATAATTTTGTCGATATTATTAGTTGAATTAATATCATGGTGATGATTATGGAGATACGCGGTCAACCAGCTGCCTATATATCCTCCTCCTGAAACCGTTGAAAGATAATCAAAATGCTTGAGAATTTCTAAGTCGGCCAATGCTTTTAATACACCAAAGTTAAATGTCGCGCTCCGTATACCACCACCAGAAAAAGCAAGACCCACATAGTCGCCATCGACTGGTGTTCCTAATCTGGCATTGTGTTTGCGCGATTCATTAATAATATCTTGTTCTTCTTTGAGAACCTTATTGAATTTGTTCATACTGCTCTCCATATATTAATTTTGGATTGAGTTTGAGATGGGTCTTTATATTTAAAGACCAAGAAGTCTCACGGAATTTGTTGCTGTATGAGTTTGCGATAACTGGTGGCATGATGTTGAAGTAAAACATCTTTATCATTGCCGATTGGGTACAAATCGCCCCCTTTTTCCAGACCGAATAATGGAATCAATTGACCTGCGAGCGTGTAATTAAGTGAATGGGCTGGTATGGGATAAAAGATTTTTTCACCGTCAAAATACTGAAGATCCAGATTTACTTTTTTTTCATCAAATAGTCTGGCGACGTGTTCAGCACCGCGTTTCGCAAGATCGTTTCTTATCCACTTAAGCCGATTACTAATGCGTTCAATTTCAGTAAAAACCAGTTGATCTATCCGCTTGCCCTTGTCTTTGTTTTCCTTGGCAACATCACCTGTTACTTCGGATAATAATTGTATGCTCAGCGGAACTTGCGGTACAGGGTCGAGATTATTGTTAACGGTATAGGAGACATCTTTGGCTATACGGGCAAAATCTTCGGCATATTGCAGATTACCCGGTTTGGGTTGCGCAAAGAAGTAGGATTTAAGCTGAATACCGGTATTGTCAGCTGATTTTTGATAGCGTCCTGTTGAACCTGTCATCGCATAATAAACGTATTCCTGATAGGATTTAAACGGAAAACCTGTATTGCCAGCTTGTTTTAATTTAAGGTTTAACTGATAGCGATCTGTTGCATCAGTGATTGCATAATAAAGGAACGAATGCACTAGCGTGGCGATTGCCGCGCCTTGACTATGACCTGTGATGAATAACTTGGCGTTATCGGGTAGTTTGGCATCACGCAATTGGCGCAATATGCCGAGGTCTTTTTCAAATAACATAGTAAATGCGGCATAAGCAAAACCCAAGTGCAGTTCAGCTTGCGGAGTGGCGGCAAAGGTAATCGGTAAAAGTCTGCCATCGTTGAGTGTGATACCCGATTGTGCAGCGGTTGTGGTAATCAGGGTATCGGCAATAATGCTATGCGCCTCACCTACCGTTCCACGGATAGCAATGGCGTACTGAGCAGGGTCAGTTTCTGACTGCAACAACAGCCACGCATTATTGAAAGGTCCAAAGCCATTGGTTTCTGGATTATTGGGATCGGGTGCGTTGGCTGCACTAGGCCATTTTTTATTCCATTCCGTATTACCTGCATGACGACTGTCAAACACGATTTTCCAGCCTTTTGGATTGGCTTTATATTGAGCGTCAGAACTTTTTTCCCGATCATCCTGATTATTAAGCTCAATACAAAACTCCAGTAACGGCTTAACTTCGGCAGCCACAAAACCACCGTATGACGGCGTGGTTGCTGGATTTTGCAAATCTCGTTGAGATAATTGCTTATTGGGTTGAAAAGCGGCACTAGAGGGTGTGGTTATCGTCGCGCATCCTATTAGAAATACCAGTGGTAGCGCGCTAATGATTTTATACATGACTTTTTCCTATTGAGTGACTTTACCGACTGTAGCTCAGTTGAAAACAGACTTTCACACTAAACATTCAGGTGCAATTAAAATCAATACGTTAGGGAAATTTTTGTATAGATACCTCACACCTTTATTATTATTTTTACTGGCAAAAGTAAAAGAAGCAATGACTTAAAATAGAGTATTTATGGGTATGAAATGGGTATAAAAAATACCCTACGAGGATGTGACGGAGTCAAAACTGGCTCTTTGACTCTTGTCACTACGCTTGATGGAACGAGTCAGTGACGTGTAATAATGTCTAATATCACACGGACGTTATCTTAGCCGCTGTATAGGATCATCGGTGGTACTGCATTGGATAAAGCTCATGCGCCTCTTTTTTGCCAATTGTTCTAATTGTTGGCGGCGATCTTCAAAATGCTGGTGATAACTTTCTGAACGTTGTATATCGCTGGTATCAATAACCACATCACGACTGCCGTCAGTAAAGCGGTAGTCGCCTTTAGTCGGTAATTTCTGTTCCAGCGGATCAGAGACAAATAGCAACACCACGTCGCAATGTTGTGACAGCTTAGTCAAATGCAACTCCGCCGCGTCATTAATACCGCGAAAATCACTGATGATATACACCAGACTACCCGGATGGGCGTGTTGCACCAATCTAGCCAACACCTTATCCAAGCTGATAACACCTGCATTGCGCTTCGTATTCTGCTCATCACTATTGACCAGCATATTTAAAAACCGCAATACTGCGTGTCTGCCGTTTTGCGGTTTTAATTCGCAGCATTGCTCACTGGAAAATAATTGCCCGCCGATGCGGTCGCCTTGGTGTTGCGCCGCCCATGCCAGTAAAGCGGCTAACTTAGCCGCTAACACCGATTTAAACACGCCGCGTGTGGCAAAGTGCATAGCGGTGCGGTTATCAACGGAAATAAACACGGGGCGTTCGCGTTCTTCACGGAATACTTTAGTATGGGTTTTGCCTGTACGCGCGGTGACGCGCCAGTCTATGCTGCGAATATCATCACCTGCCTGATAAATACGCGATTCTTCAAAATCCATGCCGCGCCCTTTGACAGGTGAGACGTAACCGCCGCTTTGTTGCGAACGAATAGAGAGCCGTTTTAAATTTAATCCCGCCGCAGGTTTTGCCAGATCAATCAGGGTTTTTAACGATACAAAAACCCGCTCATTAACAACAGTTGTTTGTTCTGACATAGTTTAAGGTACGGCAATGCGGGCAATCAGTTCTTTAATGACATGATCGGTTGTAATGCCTTCGGCTTCGGCTTCATAAGAGAGAATAAGGCGATGACGCAAGACATCGAAGGCGATGTCCTGTATGTCTTCGGGGGCGACAAAATCACGTCCTGCCAGCCATGCTTTGGCTCTGGAGCAACGGTCAAGGGCAATACTGGCTCTGGGACTTGCGCCGTAACGCAACCACGCACCCAAGTCTTTGCCATACGCTTCAGGGGTGCGGGTTGCCAAGACGATTTGCAGTAAATAGGCTTCCAAACTGTCGGCGATATGTAAATCCAGCACTTCATTCCGCGCTTGGAATAATGTGTATTGACTCAACGGTTCAAAGACTTGCTGTTCATTGATTATTTCATTGCGGGCTTCCGCGCGCGCCAGATGCAAAATGCTTTTTTCATGTTCGGCTTCTGGATAATCGACTTTAACGTGCAGCAAAAACCTATCCAGTTGCGCTTCGGGTAACGGATAAGTGCCTTCCTGCTCGATAGGATTTTGTGTTGCCATCACCATGAACAGTGATGGTAATGGGTAACTTGCCAGTCCGACGGTGATTTGCCGCTCACCCATTGCTTCTAATAATGCCGCCTGCACTTTGGCAGGCGCGCGATTGATTTCATCGGCTAAAATAAGATTATGAAACAGCGGGCCTTTTTGAAATTCAAACGCCGCTTGTTGCGGGCGATAAATTTCTGTGCCTGTTAAGTCGGCGGGTAATAAATCAGGGGTGAACTGGACACGGTGAAAATCAGCTTCAATGCCTTTGCTTAATACTTTAATAGCGCGGGTTTTAGCAAGACCCGGCGCGCCTTCCACCAAAATATGTCCATCAGCCAATAAGCCGATTAACATTCGTTCCACCAGCGCATCTTGTCCGATGATGCCTTGATTGATAAAGTTTTGCAGGCTTTTAAATGCCAATTGAGCGGAGCTTGTAGTGTGTTCTGACATAATGAGATTATCTATTTTCAAGTCATCAGGTTAGGAAAGCGTATCCCTTGTAACATAACGCATTTTTAGCTGTCACAAAGTTACCGTGTATAGAAACTGTGCTTATTTTATACCGATACAGTGCCGGACAAACGCTTAATTGCAGTATTTTTACTACCGCGCTTACGTTTCTATGTATTTGACTGGCTGCGATTAAGTGTAGAATGGTTTCACAGCGTACCACTTACTCACCATTCTAAAATAAATAGCAAAACAACACATACATCGTTTCATTCATTATTTATAGGGTTTCAATACCAATGATAGATTACAACGATTTCTTAGCTAATTACGCATTTATCATAATGACAGTATTACTGAGCGTGATGGGGCTGATTGTTATTTTATGGATACTATCAAAATTACTGCCTTTGATTAAAAAAAACAACTCCCCAGAGGAAGCCGTCGCTATGGACTACGACTGGCATACCCTGTCAATCGCTCAGGCATTACATAAACAAGAAACCCAGTTAAGCAGCGGTTTGAGTCAGGCGGAAGTTGAAGATCGACGCGACTATTACGGACTCAATCGCTTGGACGAAAAACCACCCGAATCCGCGCTGCATCTATTACTGTCACAATTCAAAGGCGTTCTTATTATTGTGCTGGTAATGGCAGCTGTATTAGCCGCTGTTATCGGTGATATAACCGACGGCGTGGTTATTTTAATTGTGGTCATCATTAACGCAGGACTCGGTTTTTATCAGGAATTTAAAGCCAACAAATCGTTGAACGCATTGAAAAAAATGCTGGCATTAAAAGCCAAAGTCCGCCGTGATAAACGCCTATATGAACTGCCTGCCGAGCAATTGGTACCCGGCGATATAGTTATGCTCAATGCGGGTGACAAAATACCTGCCGACGGGCGTATCGTTGCCGCTATCAATCTGGAAGTCGATGAATCTTCATTTACCGGTGAATCCGTACCTGTTGCCAAACAAAAACAAGAACTTAGAAACCCCGCTACGCCGTTAGCAGAACGCGTCAATATGCTGTATATGAATAATGCGGTGGTGCGCGGTCGCGCAGAAATGCTGGTAACAGCCACAGGTATGGACACTGAAATCGGCAAACTGGCTCATCTGCTCGCACAAACCGAAGATGAAGATACCCCTTTACAGCGACAGCTTGATAGTCTGGGCAAACGCTTGGCATTACTGGCATTGCTGGTTGTTATCGTCCTGTTTATCAGTGCGATACTGCGCGGCGAATCAGCCATTGACACTGCTTTTACCGCCATTGCCTTGGCAGTGGCGGCAATTCCTGAGGGCTTACCTGCGGTAGTGACCGTGACTCTCGCGCTGGGTATGCACCGCATGGCAAGCCAACAGGCGATTGTTAAACGCTTATCTGCGGTAGAAACCTTAGGCTGTACTACCGTTATTTGTACCGATAAAACAGGCACACTGACGGTTAATCAAATGACCGCGCGGTCTTTATATTATCGAGAACAACACTATAACGTCAGCGGCGAAGGTTATGAACCCAAAGGCGATATTTCTCCTTCCTGCCCAGCCGCAGAATTATCTGCTTTATTACTGCCACTGACTTTGTGCAATGACAGTGACTTGCAGGGTAATCAGGTTATCGGTGATCCAATGGAAGGCGCGTTACTGGTACTGGCGGCTAAAGGAGGACTGAGTAAAGCACAGGCAAATAGACAACTGCCGCGTATTGCTGAAATTCCGTTTGATGCCAAGCATAAATTTATGGCAACTTTTCATCGGCAAGGCAGTGAAATCATTGTATTTATTAAAGGTGCGCCCGAAGTATTGCTGGAACACTGCCAGTTCGCTCTTGATAAAAACGGCACTGAGGCTGCCATCGAACGTGACGCACTATTACAGGAAAATACCCAAATGGCGAGTAGAGGGCGGCGAGTTTTGGTATTAGCCAAACGAACCTTTCCAACCGCCGATTTTTCATGGGATGATAATTTATTTCGCTACATTAATGAGCTGACGTTTATCGGCTTGGTCGGTCTTATAGACCCACCCAGAGCAGAAGTACACGAAGCAATTTCCTTGTGTCACAAAGCAGGTATCGCCGTTAAAATGATTACCGGCGACCAAAAAATTACCGCTGCGGCGATTGCACAAGAAATCGGTTTAGTGGGTGATGTTGTGGACGGCACTGAATTAACGGCAATGGACGATGACACTTTAACCGCACGCATTAACAGCATTGGGGTGTTTGCCCGCACCGCGCCCGAGCAAAAAGTCAGAATCGTTGCATCCTTAAAAGCCGCCAATCACATCGTTGCCATGACAGGCGATGGTGTCAATGACGCACCTGCACTCAAATGTGCCGATATTGGTATTGCAATGGGCATGACAGGCACCGATGTTGCGCAGGAAGCGGCATCCATGATTCTCACCGACGATAATTTTGCCACTATCGTTAAAGCAGTAAAAGAAGGACGGGGTATTTATGAAAACATGGTTAAATTTATCCGCTTTCAATTATCCACCAATATAGGGGCGATTTTATGTGTCGCCTGCGCACCCCTGCTGGAAATGCCCCTGCCGTTTACCGCCATACAACTCCTGTGGATTAACATTATTATGGATGGCCCGCCCGCTATGTCCCTAGGTGTTGACCCTACGCGAGGGAACAGTATGAATGAAGCACCGCGTAAACTTGATGCGCGTATTTTATCATTACGCCGCTTTGGTAATTTGTTCGCTTATGGCTTTACAATGGCGATTGGTACATTGGGTGTGATGTATTACGATTTACACATAAATACTGCGCAACACGCAACGTGTCTTGCATTTACTACCTTTGTACTGTTTCAGGTATTTAATGTATTTAATGCCCGCACTGAAAAAGGCAGCGCGTTTAACCCGCATTTCTTTGCCAATAAATTGCTATGGGCATCTATTGCAGGTGTGATTGTGCTGCAAATAAGCATTGTGCAATGGTCTGTTGCTCACACCCTTTTTCATACCACTGGATTAACCGCAATGGACTGGCTACTGGCTACTGGCATTGCCTCATTGGTACTGATTTTTGAAGAGTGTCGTAAGTTGGCGATAAAACTCACTACGCGCTAAATCATTACGAACAGATTATAGAGTGTTAGAATAGCGACATTAAGATAGGGTTCAATCTCTCTCACCCAATATACCATTCTACTTACACAGAGGATTCTATGCGGAAACTTACGTCTTTACCCGCGTTGATTGGAACTACACTTGTCATTGCTGTTGTTTTATTTGTCAGCTTCCACTACTTTTTTCTTGATCTCATTGTTGACCTATGGTGGTACGACTCATTACAACTTGAGCCGTATTTTTGGCTGAGACTGCTGTACAAGTTTCTTATTTTCGGCGGGGTGACGCTGTTTTTCTTCGTCATTTTCTTCCTGCATTTCTGGATTGCCTCGCGTTATCTGGGCTTAAATCCGCCTGATGACATTATTGACAATATCGCCAAGCGTCTGCGTTTTCAACGCATCGCCGATCTATTCATGCAGTGGTCGGTGAAAATATACACACCCATCTCGCTAGTATTAGCCGTCTTTGTCGCCGTTCCCTTTTACAAACATTGGGAATTAGCTTTGTTGTACTTTTTTGGTCGTGACTCAGGTGTCACTGAAACCATTTACAACAACGATGTCAGCTTTTATATGCTGTCTTATCCGATGTATATGCTCATTCAGCAAGAGCTGCTGATAATCGCCATCCTCATCTTCATTTTTATCGGTCTTCTGTATTGGCTGGAGCATATTTTTGTTCCCAGTCAACGTCAGGAATATCAAGCAGGCGCAAAAGTTCATTTAACCGTGTTAATCGGTTTCGTGGTTATTTTTGTTGTGTGGGGTTTTTTGCTGGAACGCTTCTCTCTACTGTACACCAACTCACATGAACCTGTTTTTTACGGACCGGGTACTATCGAAATACGCTATCGACTGCCGATTATCTGGCTGGGTATTGCCACCTTTCTAGCCACGGCATTATCGGCAAGTTTATTTATCTTTTCTCAAAAACACCGTATCAAAGCCCCGTTTTTAATATCATTAACCGCTTTTTTATGTATGCTGGGATTGTCGCAAATAGAATTTCTGCCGCAACTCATCGAAAAATTTCTGGTCATTCCCAACCCTGTCGCTTTGGAAAGACCCTTTATACAAGCGAACATTGATTCAACTTTAGCCGCTTATGATTTAAAAAAAATCAGTATTAAAGATTTAGATATAAAACAAGATGCGACAGAAGATATTGAATCGTGGGCAACGCAAAAACGCTTTGAGAATATCCCTGTGTGGGACAGAGAAATTCTGATTCACTCTTACCAGCAATTACAAGAAATCAGACCTTATTATCAATTTAATTCCGTTGATGAAGACCGCTACAATTTGCTGGGGCATACCCGCCAAGTCAATTTGGCAGCCAGAGAAATCAACATTTCCCGTTTACCTAAAGCTGCACAAAACTGGGAAAACACCCATTTACGCTACACACACGGTGTAGGTGCCGTCATGTCTCCCGCTGCGCAAGATGCGGGCAAGCCATTAGTTTGGTATCTACGCGATTTGAATCTGAATTCCGATGTAGGCATTGATCTTAAAAGTGCCGATAAAAAACCCGATATTTATTTCGGTGAAGAAAAATATGACTACGCTATCGTACCCAATAGTCTCAAGGTATTGGGCATTGAAAGCTCGGATCAAAGCGAAGAAAAAGCCTATACGGGCAAAGGCGGCATCGTCATTTCCAGCATTCTTAAAAAAGCGTTATTTTCAATTTATTTTCACGAATTCAAAATCTTTTTTTCGCCCAATATTACCAGCAGCAGTCAGCTGATGATGCGCAGAAATATAGTAGAACGCGTTCATGAAATAACCCCGTTTCTGCAACTGGATAAAGACCCTTATCTGGTTGGAGCTAAGGACAGATTTTATTGGATATTGGATGCCTACACTATCTCTAATATGTATCCTGTCTCAAAACCTGCCGCTGATGATTATTTAGCGAGTGATGACAAATTTAACTATATCCGTAATTCCGTTAAAGTAGTGATTGATGCGTTTGATGGCACCGTTGATTATTATATTGCCGATCCATCTGATCCGATTATTCAAACTTACAATCGCGCCTATCCCGGGCTGTTGAAAGACTTGAATACCATGCCGACCGAATTACGCCAACACTTGCGTTATCCACGCGACCTGTTTTATATGCAGATGAAAGTGTATGCAAAATATCATCAGAGTACGCCTGAACTATTTTATGAACAAGGTGAAACATGGCAGTTTGCCAATGTAAGACACCAGCCTGTCATGCCCTATTATCAGACCATGGATTTTGGTCATTGTAATGACAAAGAAGAGTTTGTCATGATTAATCCAATGACCCCGATTAATAGAAACAATCTCAGTATGATTGGTGTAGCAGGCATATTGGATCAAACCAATTGCAGTGCAGATTATAAACCGAACATTACGATTTATAAGTTTGCCAAAGATGTACAGGTCAACGGCCCTGCGCAAGTTGAAGCCTTGATTAACCAGAATGCGGAAATATCAGAAAAAATGACGCTATGGGATCAGCATGGTTCAAAAATTGAGATGGGGCGGATGGTGATACTGCCGATGGGCAATACCATTTTGTATGTTCAGCCTGTGTATATGACTTCGACCAACACCCAAATTCCTGAATTAACCCGTATGATTGTTTCTATGGGTAATCAGGTAGTCTGGGATACTTCGTTATGGTCTGCTTTTGAAAAATTAAAACAGCTTTATGCAAAAACTGCCGCTGAGCGTGGTGGTACAGGAACAAATCCGAAAGTAAACTAACCAGTATATGCTAGAGACGTTGCTGTGCAACGTCTCTACAGGTTAGCTATGAATCAAACTTTTCTGAGCAGATTATCCAGCCAAGACACAGGCAGAATACGCTTAAGTGTGGCGAATAAGTAAGTGGGAAAGGTAACGTAATAACGTATTTTAGGGCGGTTGGCTTCCAGTGCGTGGATGACTTTTTCAGTCACCGCCTCAGCAGGTAAGGTAAACATCACCGCCGCGCCCTCTTTTTCCAAACGTTCTTCCATCGCCGTATAGGCGGCTTTATGCACACTGCGTTCAGCATCAATATGCTTTTTATACAACGCTAAACTGTTTTGTCTGAAATTGGTTAAAATCGGTCCCGGCTCTATCAGGGAAATATGAATATTCGTGCCATGCAGTTCCAAACGCAGTGTATCCGCCAAGCCTTCCAAGGCGAATTTACTGGCGTTATACGCACCGCGATAACGCATAGCGACCAAGCCCAGTACCGAACTGTTATAAATAATGCGTCCATGTCCCTGCTTACGCATCACAGGTAGCAGTAAATTGGTTAATTCATGCGTACCGAATAAATTGGTTTCAAATTGATAGCGCAATACATCACGGCTTAAATCTTCTACCGCGCCTGCCTGCCCGAATGCGCCATTATTAAATAGCGCGTCACAACGTCCATCTGTCAGCTCCAGCATTCGTGCAACTGCTTGCTGAATACTCTGACTGTCTGCTAAATCCAGTTGCAGACCGGTGAAGCCTTGTTGACTTAAACGCGCTGCGTCTTCTGATTTTCTTGCGGTTGCAATGACGTTATATCCTCTATTTTTTAACGCAACAGCGGCATCGTAACCAATGCCAGAGGAGCAACCTGTGATTAATATCGTTTTTGCTATTGTCATGAAGTGTTACTTTTGCAAGTCCTGCTCAGTAAAATTAAAGGTTTTTCCGCTGCTGCAATTGACTAAAAAATGCAACATCTCTTTCGTACTTTTAACATCCAATTCAGATGCTTCAACACGCTCACATTGATTAGAAGCCAATGCTTTTTGAGCGGCTGTTCTTCTAAAGCGTTCAATAGAGGCAAGTCTGTCCTGAAACGGTTTAACTATATCGGATAACTGGTCGGGTATGTAAGGCGGAATAGCGAATGCCGAATATTTTTGCGGTTCGCTTCTAATCAATGTTTGATTATTCTCACTTTCAGCTATCGCTTCTTTATTAATACTCGCCTGTCTTTCCTCGCGTTGTTTTTCGGTCATTTTTTGTTCTTCGAGCTTAGCTTGCTCTGTTTTTTGTTTCAATTCCTGCTGCCTTTTCTCTTCATCCAGATTAGTGGAACTGCCTGTTTCGATATTAAGCGTTGCATTGGAAAATCCCGGGCGACATGGGGTGGATTGATAATTCTTTTTACCCGCAGCATCAACACACTTATAGATGCTATTGGCTGCAAATACATAGGAAGAAACAAAACATCCCAAGATAATCAGTGTAAATCTCATTTTTCCTCCGAAGTGAAATAATTAGAGAATAATTATAAGCAATATCTTAATAGTAACACTAAGCGTAGCTTTGAAAGCACAAAAAAGCCAACGTACACTATAAAATAAATAACCTTGTTGAAATGGTATATCTTAGTGATTTTTAAATTAGAGACTAAAAAACGGTGAATGGTTATCTTTTTGTTTAAAATAGTCATTATCAAAATGCACTGACCTTTTAAATTTTATGATAAACCGACGTTTACTCACTCGCATTACCATAGCTTTGCTTATAGTGGGGAGCTTATCAGCACTGCTGGTTTACAGTGCGCGTCCTTTTTTAAAGTCGAAAATACTGGCTATTATTCAGCAGGAAACGGGCAGAAATGCCTCGCTTGCGAGTGTGCAATTCACCTTTCTACCCCTGTCTGTTCAGTTACAGGATTTTGCTGTTCAAGAAACCGATGGCAAGCCCTTTGCCCGTATTGATAGTGCTTATATGCAGGTAAACATCACCCAGTCTGTCGCGCAATCAGCAGTAGTGATTGATAACCTTACCTTAGTCAAACCCGTGGTACGCATTGCTAAACAACAAAATGGCGCGTTTAACTTCGACAGTTTATTTACTAAAAAAGCAGATAATCAACAAACCGCTGTTCCGCCTATTACTATTGCTCAGTTATCACTATCGGCGGGTAAATTAATCTGGGAAGATTCCGTTATCAAAGAGACTGTGCAGCCCATTAATCTGACCGCTGAAAATCTCAGTATCTTCGCCGATAGACAATCGAAGTTTACGTTACAGCTGGCACTGGAATCAGGAGGTCAAGCACAGTGGCAAGGTGAAATATCTCTTAAGCCATTACAATCAAAAGGTCATATCACACTCAATAATATTAAGCTAGAACGCCTGTTAACGGCGATTTTTCCAGAGCCGATGGGGTTTAGTTTGACAGGGTATGAACTCTTTGACGGTGATTATCAGCTCAGTTATGACAACCAACATTTCACCTTAACTACCGATAAAACCAAACTCGCGCTGCATGATTTTCAGTATGCCGAAAAAAATAAACACCCTCTTGTGGCAAAAGCCAGTGATTTTAGCGTTGAAACCGATATTAAAATAACCAATGCCGATGACAAATGGCTGTTTACAGGCAAACACTCTGCAATTAATTTACAGCATTTTGCATTTTCCCAAACCATACCGACCGAAAATCATATTCAAATAGCCAAACTGGATCACCAAGCCGAGTTTACAATCAGTTATGGGCAGAAAAACTGGCAATTTGTCCTCAACAACACCATCACTAATGCGCATACTGTCGAGCTGACTTATTTAACGACTGACATTAAAACGCCCATCCTCTCAGTAGCAAGCAATTTTGATATTACGACCGACAATAATCATGTGCAAGTGATAGCCAAGCAAGGCAAGCTGAATAGTCGTGATCTTCAGTTAGTCGAAAAAAATAAGCCTAAACCGCTGGTTGATATTCCCAGCTTAGCGGTCAATAATGTTGATTTTAATCTCAACAAACAAAGCCTCAGCATTGACTCCATCAATGCTGACAGTGCAAATTTTCGTACTTGGTTAAACCCAGATGGACAGTTCAATTATCAAACCCTGTTTACGAATACCAAAGCCCATGCCACGACAACTCAAGCCGCTGTCGAAGTAAAATCACCACCGTGGGCTATCAACATCAAGCACATCGACCTCACCCGTTTTGCCACGACCTTTGAAGATAAAACACTCAGCAAACCTATGATGATGATGCTGAAACCTGTCAATTTCAAACTGGATGGGTATAGCAATAAAGCGGGCGTAAAACTGCCTTTTCAGTTAGATGTAGGTGTGAATAACTCAGGAACAATCGAGGTCAACGGCGATGCAACCTTTGAACCGTTTGTCAGTCATTTAGCGATTAATGCCAAAACCATCAACTTAGAGCCGTTTCAATCCTATCTGGAAAAAATCGCGCATTTGGACATTATTGAAGGTGAACTGAGCATGACAGGCAAATTGGCAATGGCAATGTCGGACACTAAACCGCTGGATCTTCTCTTTACGGGTGATAGCAACATCAATCAACTCATCACCCGCGACCAAAAACGCCATAAAGACTTCATCACTTGGAAAAATCTCTCCTTAAAAGGCGTAGCGGTGGATTTACAAAAAGACAGTTATACCGCTGACGCACTGATTATTGATAAACCCTATGCCAGAGTCATCATCAGAAAAGACAAAACCATCAACTTTTCCGACATCTTCATTACTGCACCAGAACCCAACAGTACGCCCGTTAAAACCGTTGCCAACGTGCAGCAACCCTATTTTAAATTGAATAAAGTACAGGTGATTGATGGCGCGTCTGACTTTTCTGACAACTCGTTGATTATGCCGTTTTCCGCGCAGGTCAAAAGCTTGGACGGTGGCGCGAGCGATATTTCCTCCGAGCAAAAATCCATTATTAAAGTCTCGTTAAAAGGCAACGCCTACGATTTTGCCCCCGTTGATATTGACGGTTCTATCAGCCCTTATCTGGGTGATTATGATTTGAATTTGAATTTTAAAGGAATGCCCATGCCGTTAATGTCGCCTTATATGGTGGAATTTGCGGGTTATAAAGTTGAAAAAGGCAAAATGTCACTGGGTTTAAAATACAAAGTGGTCAACGATGAATTGACTGCCAGCAATAGTATATTGATAGATCAATTTGAACTGGGTGAAAAAGTCGATAATCCCAATGCGGTCTCCTTACCGTTGGAATTAGCGGTAGCATTACTGAAAGATAGCGATGGTAAAATTAAAATCGACGTGCCTATTACGGGTAATTTGAATGCCCCGCAGTTTGATATTGGCGCGATTATCGCCGATGCCTTGGCAAACACCCTGAGCAAAGTTATCAGCTCCCCGTTTCGCGCCCTCGCCTCTCTCGCCGATAGTGATGAAGACCTAAGCACTATCACCTTCAGCGCGGGCAGTGCCGTATTGAATAAAACCCAATATGTAAAATTGACCGCCTTAGCCAAGGAACTTAAAGAACATTCAGTGTTAGCGTTAAGCATCAAAGGCACGGCATTTGAAAAACAAGACTGGTCAGCCATGCGTGAAGCCGCACTCTATGACCAACTGAAAAAAATACGCGCAGAGGAAATCAACCAGCACAGCGACAAAAAAATTCTGGCGGAATATGTCGAACTATCGGATGCCGATTACAAACGCCTGCTTGCGCAACTGTTCATCGAAAAATTCCCCAAACTGGCGAAAAAATCATTATTCGGCACACCTGAACTGATTGATGCCAAATCAGGCGATTTTTACGAGCTTGCCAAACAACACCTGAGTACCTCACTCAGCCGTGAACAATCGCGTCTAAAAAAACTGGCGGTACTACGAGCGCGCGCCATTGCCAGTTATCTGATACAGCAAGGCGTACCGAATGCACAACTTTTTATTCTCGATACCGCGATTGACCCCAAAAGAGACGACAACGAAATTGCCAGTTTATTATCATTGAAGTCAACACATTAAATTACTAACACCGTACCGTTCAACATTAACCCACCTATTGAGCAGGCAATAATAATGTTTAAAAAAACTCCATTCATCATACTCTTCTCACTGATTACTGTATTTCCTGCCCTTGCCGATGAAATGTCATTGCTTAATGAAGAAAAACTAGGTGATTTTAAAATGGGGCTGTCTGAAACCGATTTGAAAGAAAAAGTAGCCTGCCCGTTACAACTGGAAGAAGAGCAATTATGGGGCGCGGACGGTATGTATCATCAAGTCTGGAAGTACCCTGCCTGCGGACTGAGTTTCAGCATGAGTTCAGCACAAAAAGGCGGCAGTAAATCAGTGGATGGGATTACCGTCACCGCACCTAGCGTACTAAAAACGAAACGCGGCATTCACATTGGCAGCACTGAAAAAGCGGTGACTAAGGCTTATGGTCGTGATAAAAATACCGAAGACAGCGTACCAAAAGAAACGTTTGTTGCAGGTTCTCTGTACGGTGGTTTGATTTTTAACTTTAAAAATAATCGAGTCACTGAAATATTTCTTGGCGCGAGTGCTGAGTAATGAGTGCATTACCTGAAAACAATCAGCCGCCCTCAGTCAGTGCAAAAGAAGCATTCTTGTTTTGGTTAAAACTGGGCTTTATCAGCTTCGGAGGCTCTGCGGGACAGATTGCCATCATGCACCAAGAATTAGTCGAGCGGCGGCGGTGGATTTCTGAACGGCGATTTTTACACGCGTTTAATTACTGTATATTATTACCCGACCCTGAAGCGTAACACTTGGCGACATATTTGGGCTGGTTAATGCACTGCACCACAGGCGGCATTATTACTGGATTACTGTTTATCCTGCCTGTTGATCTTGTTAAGAGCCGAGTATATCTGCGTTTTGGTGTATCTGCGGTGCTAGCCTGCGGTGGTCGCTATCGTATTATTTGCCGTGGCTCTAAGGCGTTGAAATTTACGCCCCCGTTATCTGCGATTACGGCGGCTGTGGTCGGTGTAATCGTTAATTTAGCGGTATTTTTTGCAGGACATATTCTTTTCCCGCAGGGCTGGTCAGGTACGTTTGATAGCGTTGCCGCTTTAATTACGGTCTTGGCATCACTGGCATTAAATCGGTATTATCCCTGTAATTGCAGGATGTGGAGCGGCGGGATGGTTATTTTCTTTACTACTACTGGCATAACGTATTGGTGCAGTTAAAACTGCACCATTCGTTTTTTATTTTGAACCTACCGCAATGGCATCCTGCGGTGCATCACCCATATAGCGGTTAAATAGCATTGCGAGCATATCGACTTCATCTTGTTTCGGTCTGCTCCAGCCTTCCAAACCTAAATCAGCCAGCACTTGTCGTCCTTGGCTGTCCTGCCCCATATTCAACAATACTTCGGTGACTGCATTACCCACATCGGTACAGTGCGGCGCGGCACAAAATAAATGGAACGCAAAACCTGTTTCGCTTTGGTCTATTTCGCGCAGCATATTGCGCGTTAAACTGGATAAGCCGCGATAGGTTTCTGTTGATAAAAACAGCATATCCGCCTGACCTTTCAGCAACATTTGCAGAGCCTTGATGTCGTGTCCGGAAAACTGGTAATCCCATTGTGTACTGCCGGATTCTTCCAATAAGAAACGACCTAATAGGTAGACGAAATTATCAGCCGTCGCGGTAATCACTTTACCACCCTGAAAATCGCTGATTTTTTGTCTTGTATCATCGGCGCGGACTAATAACGTGACTTCATCGGTTTGATTAATCGGATGTAACAAGGGACGGAACTGGTTTTCTATCAATAAGCGCGTGGCATCAAACGGCTTGGTAAACACAATGTCCATATCCTCGATTTTACTGCTCTGTTCGCTGATAGCACCATGCACTAATTCTAACTGTATGTCTCGCCCTGTATGGCGTTGCAGATAGGTATTAAAAAAATACCAGCCATTCATTTGGTGGCTGTTTTGGGCGTGTACCCACAGTTTAAGCTTACCGTCATTGGCTCGCTGTTCTGATTGACTGTTTTTAACAGGTGCGGATTTTTCTACAGCCGCAGGCGAAACAGCGGCTGTCTGTTTCCCATCATCGAGAAAGCGCGTTAAGCCTGTCATTTTGAACAATACACCAATCATACGATTTACGTTGGTAATACTGATGCTGATGTGTTGTTTTTGCCAATGCTCAAATAACTTGAGTATCTGCGCCAAGCCCATCGAATTAACACGTTGCACCAAAGCGAAATCCAATTCTACGATGCTGTCGGCAGGCAATACATACAGCGTTTCCAGACCGGCAATGGCTTCGACATCAATCGTACCCATGAGAGTAAATTGTTGTACTGATTCGTGTGCTGAAGGGGGTGGTTGAATTTGTAACATAATAAATCGCTCCGTTTTTATTAGCTGTTGACGGTTTCGTGAACTTCGTTGTGATAAAGAAATTGAAAGCCATTTTCAGCTTCATCATCAAAAGGATTGTTTAAATCCAGAAAAGCACACACTTGAGTTTGTTTGTAAGGCAGTACGCGCAATTGTAAATAATCGGACATTCGCCAGATTAAATACAGTCCGCCACCGCCCACACCGGCATCTAAGCCACTGCCTTGGATGTGACGGGTCAGGCGATTAAGAAACACAGTCGGCGTGAGTGTTCCCCAGTTATCTATCAGAGAAATGCCCAGCAGATGCTCTTGGATTGATAAGCTCAAACGCAATGTTTCGCCTGCACCCAAATCGCGTACTGTCCCTTTGGCATACAGCTGCCGTCCTTTGCCGTCACGCGGGGCGGCATACAGCCCGTTTTCAATCAGCTCATCGAGCAATAAAACAACTGCATCTAAACGGTCTGGATTGGGTAGCGAAATATCTTGCAGCCATGATTCCACCTCGTTCAAGACAAAGGCTTTGTCATCACTGTGACTGAAAGAAAATTCGCGGTGGTGGGTTGGATGGGGCAGATAAGCAACCAAATCATCGTTAGTAATATGCTGATGTTGTTTTAACAGATTATTCCAGCCCAATTGCGCGTTAATCGCGTGATTGCGCGGCAGCATACGCCGTACACCCTGCTTTGACAGATCGGGGATTAAATCAGAAAACTGACCGTCCGCTAAAAAAACGATATTTTGCCGCATGATGTTCGGTGCAATGGAATTCGGTTCAGCACGATAAAAACAGTCCACTATGCGGAGTAAATCAAATTCGTGATGTTCTGTTTCAAGCATTTTGGTTTTCTTGTGATGGCGTTCAAAGTGTTCCACGAAAAAAATAGTCACGTCATCATCAAAATTACTGCGTCCGACATGGGACGCTAAACTTTCCAATAGACTGTCGCGTAGTGTTTCAGGATCGCTTTCAGCATGAATAGCGAGTAATTCTTCCAAGCGTTCATAACCGAAACATTCGCTCTCGGCGTTTTCTTCTTCAACTATGCCGTCGGTATAAAGAAATAAACGATCACCGACATCCATTTCAGTCTGGCATTGTTCATACACGATGCTTTCTTCTTTGCCCAGAGGCAGACCGCCGACTTCCAGCACATCCAGTGTTCCTGTAATAGAGCGATACACATACGCAAATTGATGCCCTGCATTGGCGTATGTCAATTCACCTGTTTTAGTATCGAGACAGAGTGCAACCATCGTCATTAACAGTGACTGCCGTGCGGTATGCAAAATAGTATCGCTCAACCGCGCCAGAATTTTGTGAGGTTCTTTTTCTTTATCGGCTTCCAGCAGATTCACACCTGCTTTGGCGGCACTGACCATCGTACCTGCCGCGACACCGTGACCGCTGACATCACCGACCAGCATGACGACCCAGCGTTCATCTACCACATAATAATCATAAAAGTCGCCGCCGACTTCACTGGAGGTAATCAGTGTTGATAAACCGCGCACACCGGGAAGATTGATGCGTTCAGGGCGTAATAAGTTGCGTTGCAGGGTGGCGGCACTGGCGACTTCTTCTTTTAAACGCACACTCATTTGCTCCATTGTGTCAATCAATGAGTGCTGTGATTCCGATAACTGCAACATCATGTCGGCGATTTTAACAATAGCCATACCTTCGGCTGCACCGATAACAGGCAGGGCTTCAAAAGCCATTTCAGGATCATGGCTTAAAAAATCCAGCATGACCTGATCAATACGGTCATCGGCATTCACTATCAACGGCGCGACAAAAATATCGGGATTAATTTTCAGTAAGGTCACGAGGTCTTTATGAGCGAACAGTTCACGCGCATAAGCACGACTCATGATATTAAGATAATTACGACGGGTAATAATGCCGAAATATTGATTATCACTATTTATAACGGGAAATGCAGGTATATCAGCATGAGTTTGAAACAGCGTAAGTACATCTAAAACTTGGGTACTGAGCGGAATGGCTATGACCTGTAACATTAATTCGCGTACACAGGGTGCCGAAAATGCTAAAGAGCTTGAATGATGACTACTTTTTTGCGTCTCAATCATAAAATATTCAAATTAAGTTAGGTGCTAATTTAATAAAATAAATTATAACGGGGCAGTGTGACACTTTAATGAAAATAAAATGTCTTTATTAAGCATTGAATAAAAAACGGATTCTGAACCCCTTAACTTTTTTAAAATTAACTCAGGATGTATAATTTACCTAAGTTAATCCGCGCAACACTAAAGATATGATGATGCACAAAATACTGATAATTGATGATGATCCCGCTGTACGCGGTGCGTTCAGTTTAATACTGGAAGATGCGGGTTATAAGGTGCATGAAGCTGAGAGCGGTTTACAAGGCATCGAAATGGTCAAGGAAAATCGACCTGATTTGATTTTTCTCGACTTGCGAATGCCCGGTATTGATGGTGTTGAAACCCTACGACGGCTAAAACAAATAGATGACAGTCTTAATATTTACGTTGTAACTGCTTTTGCCAACGAGTATATGGATCAGCTTAAAGTGGCTCATGATGAAGGATTGCGTTTTCAAATAGCCAGTAAACCCTTATCATCGGCACAAATTAAACAAATTGTCAGTTCTGTTATTGCTAAGCCGAAAAAAAAGCATCACAAACTGATATTGACGTTATATGTCGTTTCGCTGAATGACGAATTCAACCGATTTATTGATCGGCTCAGTGCTGTCTTAACGGTCACCTACCAACCGGAAGAATGGAAGTTAGAGGTGATTGAAGTGTTGTATATGCCAGAAAAAGCTCTGGCGAATGAGATTTTTGCTACCCCTATGCTGGTACGCGAATTACCCGAACCCGTATTGCGAGTGTTGGGTGATTTATCAAAAATGCCTTCTATCATAGCGGCAATTACCTCTCAACACGACAATGGTTCAGATACTGTTGTGATGTGAATACGTCATAAATCGAGTCATTTACTATGCCTAAAGAAATTCACGACAACCTCCAGCTCATACTTGATGCTATCACTGATGGTGTCGTCATGGTAGATAGCTTAGGCAAAGTACTTTATAGCAATCAAAGTGCGGAACGCATCTTTGAACGCCGGCATTTAATCGGTAAGACACTGGGTGTTCCCATTAATCCCAGTGCCGGCACTCCGCAAGAAATTAATGTGGTTCGTCCCAGCGGTATCGGCTGGGCAGAATTACGCTCTGCTCCCATTATGTGGCACGGCACACAGGCTTATGTCATCGGTGTGCGTGACATCACTGAAAGCAAAATCACTGATAACCGTTTGCGGCAGGCAGCCGCTGTCTTTGAAAATACCCGTGATGGTGTCATGGTGGTCAACCCCCAGTTACGCATTACCCACATCAATACTGCATTTACCGATATTACGGGCTACACGGAAGCAGAAGCAATCGGTCAACGCGCCAGTTTATTGCGCTCAGGTCGTCATGACACCGATTTTTACCGTCAAATGTGGCAAAGCATTACTACGACGGGACATTGGCAAGGTGAAATCTGGAATCGGCGCAAAAACGGTGAAGTGTATCCAGAACTCCTGAGTATCAGTGCGGTGACTGATAAATCAGGTGAAATCAGTAACTATGTCGGCGTATTTGCCGATATTTCCAAGATCAAGGCATCGGAAGTACAACTCGATTTTCTGGCGCATCACGACCCGCTCACCCGCTTACCCAATCGCTTGTTATTGCTGTCGCGTTTAGAACACGCGCTCAAAATCGCACACCGTGAACAAAAAATGTTCGCCCTGCTGATGCTGGATTTAGATCGTTTTAAGGAAGTCAATGACAGTTTCGGACACTTAGCGGGCGATGAACTGCTGCAACAAATCGCCCAGCGTCTCAGCTCGCGTCTGCGCGGTGTTGATACCGTATGCCGATTAGGCGGAGATGAATTTACCATTTTACTGGAAGATATGTCGCAACCTGAAGATGCCGCATTAGTCGCCAATGACATCATCAATGTATTAAGCGAACCGTGGCAACTGTCGGAAAATATCGAAGTCCGCATTGGTGCGAGTGTCGGTATCAGCCTTTATCCCGATCACGGCGACGATCCTGAACAATTACTGCAACAAGCCGACAGTGCCTTATATCACGCCAAAGCCGAAGGGCGCGGGTGTTTTAAATACTTTTCTGTCGCCATTACGCAAGCGGCACGCATACGCATGGACATTGAAGTGCGGTTACGGCGTGGTATCAATGAAGGTGAACTGCGGGTGTTTTATCAACCGCAAGTCGATGTCAACACAGGGCGCATTGTCGGAGCAGAAGCTCTGGTGCGCTGGCAAGATCCGTTAAATGGACTGGTGTCGCCTGCTATTTTTATTGATCTGGCTGAAAAAACGGGACTGATTACCAGTCTCGGCAACTGGGTATTGAAAGAAGCCTGCTTGCAAGGGAAACGCTGGCTGGATGAAGGCTTGCCGCCACTGACTATCGCCGTCAATGTATCGCCCCATCAATTCAGATACAGTCACATTGATGCGGTGGTACAGGAAATATTGGCTGAAACAGGCTTCCCAGCTCATCGACTGGAGCTGGAATTAACCGAAACCGCATTGATGCAGCGTGAAGGTGAGGCTATTTTAATCCTTACCCGACTGCATATTTTAGGTGTCACACTTGCTATTGATGATTTTGGTACGGGCTACTCTTCCCTGTCTTATTTAAAACTGTTTCCGTTGAATATCCTGAAAATTGATAAAAGTTTTATTGATGATATTTCCAATCAGCAAAGCGATAGAGAAATTACCGCCACTATTATCGCCATCGCCCACACCTTACAACTCAAAGTATTGGCTGAAGGTGTGGAAACTGTTGCGCAACTGCAATTTTTGCAGGAACAGGGCTGTGATTTATATCAGGGTTATTTAAGCAGTCCGCCTTTACCAGCGGCTGATTTTGAACAATTGCTTAGAAAGTCCATAGCCCATGATTGACACTACCAAGGCTTCAACGCATGAAGCTGTTGTTCAAACAACGGTAATGGTACGGGTTTGCCGATTAAATAGCCTTGAAAAACATCACACCCGCCACTGATTAAATAATCACGCTGCTGTTCGTTTTCCACACCTTCTGCAACCACGATGAGTCCGAGACTGGCACCCAATGCCAGTATGGTGCGAATAATCGCCGCATCATTATTGTCAATTGCCAGATCACGCACAAACGACTGATCAATTTTCAGCTGCGATAAGGGCAAACGTTGTAAATAGGACAACGAAGAATAGCCCGTACCAAAATCATCCATTGAAAAACTGAGTCCAAGTCCGCGCAAAACGTGCATCGTGTCGATAATCTGTTCAACATTCACCAGAATAATACTTTCGGTAATTTCCAGCTTCAGACGCTGCGGATTAATGCCCGTTTTATCAATAATAGCCTTGACCTGATCGACAAAATTATCGCGATCGAATTGTTTGGCACTGACATTGACAGCTAACGTCAAATGCTCGGTTTCTGAATGTTCAGCCCACTTCGCCAATGTCATGCAACTTTCGCTCAGCGTCCATAAACCCAGCATTCCAATCAGACCCGATTCTTCGGCTAATGGAATAAACTCCGCTGGGGAAATACTGCCGCGCACGGGATGTGTCCAGCGCAGCAGCACTTCTGCACCCACCGCACAGCCCTGTTGATTCACTTGTACCTGATAATACAGACAAAATTGATTGTTCTGCATGGCTTGACGCATATCGACTTCCAGCGATGCCCGTTGATTCAAGCGCAACTGCATATCGGGATCAAACACACACAATGTATTACGTCCCGCCTGCTTCGCCTGATACATTGCCATATCCGCCTGTTTCAATATGTCATCACTGTTAATCTGTGTACCTTGAAACAGTTTCATGCCGATACTGGCACTGGAATGGTGTTTAATAGGCAGCGAATAACCATTTTGATCAAAATGGTACAGCAGATAAGGCAAATTCAGCGAATCCAGAATTTTACTGCCAATGCGTTGCGCAAGTGCTATAGCAGCAGTCTCATGCTCAGATAAGCCTTCCAGCATAATGACAAACTCATCACCGCCAATCCGTGCCACGGTGTCCTGTTCGCGTACACAATGGGTAATACGTTTCCCGACTTCAACCAATAATTGATCGCCGATGTCATGCCCCTGTGTATCGTTCAGGGTTTTAAAGCGATCAATATCCATAAACATCAACGCACCGTGATTGTGGTTGCGCTGACTGGCAAACAATGCCAGACGCAGACGCTCTACCAGTAAACGCCGATTCGGTAATTGCGTAAGTGCATCATAAAATGCCAGTTTGTGAATACGTTCTTCGTTCAGTTTACGCTCGGTAATATCAATAAAAATACCGACATAATGCGTTGTTGCGCCATTTTTATCATTGACGCGGGTAATGGTCAGCCATTCTGAATAACGATTACCGTCTTTACGGCAATTGCTGAGTTCACCTTGCCAATACCCCTGCGTGTTAATATGCTCCCACATCAACTGATGTAAACCGTCATTATTCTGCTCTGAAATCTGCATTTGAGCAGGTATGCGACCTATCACCTCCTCAGCACCATAACCTGTCAATAGACTGAAGGCACTGTTGACACGGACAATTTCTTTATCCGCATTCGTAATAAAAATAGCCTGCTGACTACTTTCAAACACCGATGCAGCAAGCGTCAGCTCCGTTTCTGCCTGTTGTCGCTGTTTTTCGCGATCAAAATTATCCAGCGCGAATGATATATCCGCCGACAAACCATTAATCAGCGTGATAATGTCGGTACTAAAATAATTGACCTCCCCAGAATACACCGTAATAGCACCGATAACTTTTCCCCCGCGAGTCAGCGGAAAAGCCGCAACTGAACAAATAGCGTCAGCGCGGGCAGCTTCATACCACATTGACGTATCTGGACTGGAAAAAAAGTCATTCAAAATTTGTGCAGAGTTTTCGCATATCGCCCGTCCAAGCGGACCTCGACTTTCAGGGCGTGAAGGATCGGCGGATACTTTCAAATTCAGTAAATAAGGTGACTGCCAGTTGCTACTGGCGACCATAGTAATCCAGTTATCACTATTTACCACGCCTACAAAGACCAGTCGAAACGCTATTTTTTCCACCAGAATATTGCAAATACGATTCAGCAATGCCACCTCCTCGGTTTCACGCACTATCGCCGCTATGCTTTCTGTCCACGCTGCATACACATGATTCAAGCGATCCAATTGTTGCTCGGAATGCGTCAGGCTATCCAACATAGTATTGATATTGACAGCCAAATCACCGATTTCGTCATCACGTTGCACATCGGCACGCACACCGCGATTACCCTCGGCAATGCTACGAGCAACGCCGATTAATTGCTGTAAGCGACGAACCATCCCTTTCGCCAATAACGTCGATATAGTCAGTACAATTAATACAGTAATGACAATAAACTCCAAACCGATTAATAGCACTGTATGCAAACTGGCTTGCGTGGCCTGCTGATTCAACTCCACTCTGACCCAGCCGATATGCCGATTATCAACAATAATAGGCGCGGCAACATCAATTATTTCGCTATTGGAAATCAACACCTGCGACATGGCGGGTTTAATTAATAGGCTTTGACTAATGCCATCCGTTACAAATAAACCGACTTCTTGTGACTGAGTGGATGCCAGCACCTGACCTTGCTCATTGACAATAAACGCACGATTCAAATTAGGCGTATTGCTATAACCTTGTAAAATTTCACTTAAGCCGACAATGTCATTCGCCAATACTCCAGAGCTGCTGCTATAAGCCAACCCATTAGCCAGTCCGTTAGCACGCTGAATACTGGCATCATCCAGAAAATTTTGCTGCTGTTTCAGCAATAAACCCGTTAATCCCAAGAGCATTGCAAACGACACGCACCCGAACGTCAACACCAGCTGCTGCTGTATAGAGCCGAATAATTTAAAAGGCAGATATTTACTCATTGCTCAAGAGGGCGGACGGTTTTATTAAAATTCTCTAAGAATGCTTTTACAGGTGCGTAAGTATCATTATCAGCAGGTTCAAAACGCGATACAGGTACCGTTGCCAACATTTTTTCACCTGCTTCAGTGTCTTGTAAGCTGAACAGTTGTTGAGAAAATTGCGCAACCACCTCACTGGGGACATCATTACGCACCACCCAGCCATTATTTAATAACGACTCGGTTTTCCATTTTATTTCTAATTGTGCCGCCTGCTCAGGATGTTCCGTAATGAATGCTTTCCAGGGAATAACCCAAGTGGCAGCGGCAGCGGCATGACCGAGCAGTACATTCATGATTGAAGATTCCTGCGAACCCACATAGCGATTTTCAATGTCGGTATTGATATTAATACCATGTGTATGCAGATACTGCTGCGTCATCATAGTTGCGGCTAACGCCGTTTTAGCGGGATAGGACACCACCTTGCCTTTTAAATCGCTCACCTGATGAATACCGCTGTCTTTACGCACCAGAATAATACCGCGAAAATCCTCATCGTCTGACATCTTACCGAAAATTCGATACCCATAATCCAATGAACGAAGCGTTTGATAAGGATTAGGCATGGCGAAATCAAAATGCCCGCTATAAAGTTTTTTATCGAATTCTTCGTAATTACGCGAAGCTTCCAGTTTTAATTCCACATCGGGTAATTGCGCATCAATAAAATCAATAATGGGCGCATAAACCTCAAACAAACGTTTCGGATTATGTAACGGATGAATACCGACAATATAAAGTCTTTTATTAACAGGATTCTGCTTACTGAACGTAGGTTGATAATGAGATGAACGACCGTCTTGCAGTTGCTGCCATTGATTACAAATCCAGTCACCAATGTGCGATTGTGAAAACGCATTATTAGCGTCTGCCATGCTGGTTTGATAAAACAACAGCGCGCAAAGAAAAAAAACACTGCGTAACAAAGAGTGCATCATGGTAAAAAAATACCTTAAAGGATAATGACAATCAGTTTAAGCTGACTATTCTGGTTTGCCAATATTTACGTTTAAGGGTAGTGAATTCTAGCACGGTAAAATAAAGATGATAACCCTTGATTAGCTTGCACTGCATCGTGACTGACTGTCGATATGACTATATGAATAACGGTGTTATCTGTGACTGTATACCACAGACTTAAAATCTCCAAACACCGATAATGTATGCTGAATAATTGATGAGCGAGGTCACTGGTGAGACAGAAACATTGCTTTGCAGCGTCTCTACGGTCTTAAACCAACCATATCGAACCAGTGTTCAGACCTGACGTATTCATGCTACTGGCAGTCACCCCCGCTAATTCGACTACCGTATCGGTCATGCCGCCATCCTGAAAAACAAAGGTATTGCCTTCGGACACAAATGCCACCGTATTGTTATCGGTGATATTGGCTTGCAAATAATCCAGCACATTGGCTAAATTGCTTGCCGCCGTGATAGTCAGTGGAGTCGCATAGCTGTCTATATCATCAAAGCTGATAATACCGTTACTGATACAACGTCTGCATCAACGCCATTCGTATCAGCCGCAATCAGAATACCCGCTAAATCAACATGAAAAGCCGTGATACGCCGCGCTTGATTTTTCTAAGCTGCCTGTTCGGCAGTGAACTGGCTCTGGTGTGTGGTCTTCTGCTTTTCGCTTTTCTAAGCTGCCTGTTCGGCAGTGAACTACGCCACTAAACACGACATACACGCTGGTACTTTCTAAGCTGCCTGTTCGGCAGTGAACACTACTTGCGTTTGATATTTTTCACCTGTGATTTTCTAAGCTGCCTGTTCGGCAGTGAACTGCGTTCGACATCGGGTAAAACAACATCATAATTTCTAAGCTGCCTGTTCGGCAGTGAACGTCAACCCGTTACAGCCGAAAGTAAAGACGGTTTTCTAAGCTGCCTGTTCGGCAGTGAACGTCAAGCAGCCGCTCCGCTAGTCTGCTTGACATTTCTAAGCTGCCTGTTCGGCAGTGAACTTGTTTTCAGGTTTAATCAATCGCATTGATGTTTTCTAAGCTGCCTGTTCGGCAGTGAACTAAATCAGCAAATACCGTTTTGACGGGTAAACTTTCTAAGCTGCCTGTTCGGCAGTGAACCACCGAACGCACGAACACCTTGCAGCATTTGTTTTCTAAGCTGCCTGTTCGGCAGTGAACGCGATAGTATTCGCCGTTTCTGCTTCTACCTTTTTCTAAGCTGCCTGTTCGGCAGTGAACCATTTTAAGCAACACTCCTGTAGACCGTGCAATTTCTAAGCTGCCTGTTCGGCAGTGAACGTTGTTGTGCGTGGTACAGGGCAAGACGAGCGTTTCTAAGCTGCCTGTTCGGCAGTGAACCAGATGAACAGAGGCGCGTGGCTACAGACGGATTTCTAAGCTGCCTGTTCGGCAGTGAACTCTGGGAAAAAATTCCAGCGCGTACTGCGTGGTTTCTAAGCTGCCTGTTCGGCAGTGAACAGCGGCGCGTGTTGACCAGCTCGGCAAATTCATTTCTAAGCTGCCTGTTCGGCAGTGAACCATGTCGGGCTTGTATTGTTCTGGTACTACTTTTTCTAAGCTGCCTGTTCGGCAGTGAACTTGTCGGTAATAATTTGGTCCGTTCTGCCATTTTTCTAAGCTGCCTGTTCGGCAGTGAACACGACCTGAGTGATTCTGAGAAATTGCAATCTTTTCTAAGCTGCCTGTTCGGCAGTGAACGTGTCTTTGCAAAGGCGCGTTGCTTTTAGCGTTTTCTAAGCTGCCTGTTCGGCAGTGAACAAAAACAAAATATGGCAGAGTTTTCAGCGATATTTCTAAGCTGCCTGTTCGGCAGTGAACTTAGCCTCGTTTTTTGTTAATCTCAGTAATGCTTTCTAAGCTGCCTGTTCGGCAGTGAACGCTACACGCCAGACCTGCATTTCGATTTCACCTTTCTAAGCTGCCTGTTCGGCAGTGAACCCAGCAATAAAGATTTATCGGGCGGTTATGTTTTTCTAAGCTGCCTGTTCGGCAGTGAACAATTCGTTCCCGACCAGCGGCGGCAGCGGTGCTTTCTAAGCTGCCTGTTCGGCAGTGAACGGAGTCATGCGTGGTTTACTCAGACACAATACTTTCTAAGCTGCCTGTTCGGCAGTGAACTGGCGCGGCTTGAGTCACTGGCAGGTGGCAAATTTCTAAGCTGCCTGTTCGGCAGTGAACGCCATTTGACCAGCAGACGTGGACAAATGTGTTTTCTAAGCTGCCTGTTCGGCAGTGAACTATAAAGTTAGTGCCTAATGGCTCAGGTACGCTTTCTAAGCTGCCTGTTCGGCAGTGAACGGTCGCATTCCGATTTATCGCAAAGGCGATGTTTTCTAAGCTGCCTGTTCGGCAGTGAACACAATCGTGTGCTGCATGGAATAAACCTCTTTTTTCTAAGCTGCCTGTTCGGCAGTGAACTTAAAAACATCTTCAAACTTCATCTTAGCCATTTTCTAAGCTGCCTGTTCGGCAGTGAACTAATTGGCGCATTGAGTCGTGGATAAGGGCTATTTCTAAGCTGCCTGTTCGGCAGTGAACATCAAGGTTTTTATGCGTAACTTTGAATTGTGTTTCTAAGCTGCCTGTTCGGCAGTGAACGTTTATTCTGCCGTTCCATTACTTGAATGCGTTTTCTAAGCTGCCTGTTCGGCAGTGAACCAGCGTGGCACGTTTTACAACGTCCTTAACTGTTTCTAAGCTGCCTGTTCGGCAGTGAACTTGCCACGGGTATGGCGGTATCTGGTTTAATTTTTCTAAGCTGCCTGTTCGGCAGTGAACATTTACAATCAAAACGGATTGTTTTCCTCTAATTTCTAAGCTGCCTGTTCGGCAGTGAACCTAATGAAGTCCTCCCATCAATCCGCAAAACATTTCTAAGCTGCCTGTTCGGCAGTGAACGTTCAGGTGCGCTTGGGTCTGTCCATTCTGGCTTTCTAAGCTGCCTGTTCGGCAGTGAACTATCGTCGTTCTGTTCGTCTTTGTCCTCTGGTTTTCTAAGCTGCCTGTTCGGCAGTGAACAACGGCGGCGATTATACGGTAGGCGTTAAATTTTTCTAAGCTGCCTGTTCGGCAGTGAACACTCTCAATTGTAACCGTTGCCATTTTGAAAATTTCTAAGCTGCCTGTTCGGCAGTGAACGAAAAGGGTATCAGTGAGATTGATACCCTTAGAGTTTCTAAGCTGCCTGTTCGGCAGTGAACCTTGGCAAATCGACGAACCCGACTCACTTACTTTTCTAAGCTGCCTGTTCGGCAGTGAACGCCAATAGAGGTGTAGCGATACGCTATCGAAATTTCTAAGCTGCCTGTTCGGCAGTGAACACATCGGCCGCCACTAACAAATACCCCCTGTCTTTCTAAGCTGCCTGTTCGGCAGTGAACACAATGAAATGTCAGGCATAATGGAGATTATCTTTCTAAGCTGCCTGTTCGGCAGTGAACCCATTGATGGCGCAGGATGCAAGTCCAGTACTTTTCTAAGCTGCCTGTTCGGCAGTGAACGCCGAAACAGGTACGGCGTGGTCTGAGTTGGTTTTCTAAGCTGCCTGTTCGGCAGTGAACAGTCGTGCCAGTGCTGAGGGTTGCGGATATGATTTCTAAGCTGCCTGTTCGGCAGTGAACAAGCGGTAGATTCGCCAGTTGACTCAACAACGTTTCTAAGCTGCCTGTTCGGCAGTGAACTAGCGTTTGAAGCCAAGCCGATACTTAATGACTTTCTAAGCTGCCTGTTCGGCAGTGAACGTGGACATAATAATTTTTAACCGACTGCGCACTTTCTAAGCTGCCTGTTCGGCAGTGAACATGAAACTTGGCTGGGTTTCTTTTTTTGCAGTTTTCTAAGCTGCCTGTTCGGCAGTGAACGAGCTGCCATTTTCTGAATAATCGCCGTAAGCTTTCTAAGCTGCCTGTTCGGCAGTGAACCTGCGCCCGCTTTGTGGATTCGGCGTTCGTTTTTTCTAAGCTGCCTGTTCGGCAGTGAACACTCTCAATTGTAACCGTTGCCATTTTGAAAATTTCTAAGCTGCCTGTTCGGCAGTGAACCGTAAGAAGTAACGACATTGCCGACCAGCAAATTTCTAAGCTGCCTGTTCGGCAGTGAACCGCCGTTCGGTGCTTCAATGATGATGCCGTTATTTCTAAGCTGCCTGTTCGGCAGTGAACACTGTACCTGTTTTCTGAGTACGCCTGTCGCATTTCTAAGCTGCCTGTTCGGCAGTGAACTCGGCTCTGGCTTTGCGCTAGCCGCGCGTAACTTTCTAAGCTGCCTGTTCGGCAGTGAACGGCGCGGTGTTGTTGAATTGTTGGCTATTTGTTTTCTAAGCTGCCTGTTCGGCAGTGAACCTCTGTCTGCCTGTTGCAATATGCCGCTTGCTTTTCTAAGCTGCCTGTTCGGCAGTGAACTATTCCATCCATCCATGTAACTTGAATTTTCATTTCTAAGCTGCCTGTTCGGCAGTGAACGCCATATTTTTTTACCAATCCACTTATGCTTATTTCTAAGCTGCCTGTTCGGCAGTGAACATTTTTTAAGTGATGGAAAAGCTCATCGACTTTTTCTAAGCTGCCTGTTCGGCAGTGAACACACGCGCCGTCTATATGCCCGATGTCACTAATTTCTAAGCTGCCTGTTCGGCAGTGAACGGGGCTTTAAAGGCTGGTGGTATTGAGGTATCTTTCTAAGCTGCCTGTTCGGCAGTGAACGTGGGTATAATTCGCGCTTAACAACATCTAAATTTCTAAGCTGCCTGTTCGGCAGTGAACGTACAGTGTAATTAGTGGGGTGCTGGTGTTTTTTTCTAAGCTGCCTGTTCGGCAGTGAACGTAATCCCGCCGTACCTCCCTCGCGTTCAGTTTTTCTAAGCTGCCTGTTCGGCAGTGAACTGTCTGCAATCAACGGAGGTGATTTTCCTATCTTTCTAAGCTGCCTGTTCGGCAGTGAACCCCTTATACACAGCCAACTCAGCGGCGTTATATTTCTAAGCTGCCTGTTCGGCAGTGAACGTCACCGTTCATGCTGCACCTTCTTTTTTAGCTTTCTAAGCTGCCTGTTCGGCAGTGAACCACGAAAAGAAGCCGAATAACCAACCGCAAGCTTTCTAAGCTGCCTGTTCGGCAGTGAACGGTACAACCTCGGTGGTGATTACGATCAATTCTTTCTAAGCTGCCTGTTCGGCAGTGAACGTTGTATTTGTTCTGGCGTTAGTGGTTCTACATTTCTAAGCTGCCTGTTCGGCAGTGAACTCAAAATTGGCACACGCGCCTTTTTTGTACATTTTCTAAGCTGCCTGTTCGGCAGTGAACTAAAGAATCTTGGATGAATTTGTCCAAAATTTTTTCTAAGCTGCCTGTTCGGCAGTGAACCTGTCGGAGTATGTCAAAGGTCTTGTTGATTTTTTCTAAGCTGCCTGTTCGGCAGTGAACGTAAGCAATAGCGGCTAAATGGGGTCTAACAATTTCTAAGCTGCCTGTTCGGCAGTGAACCTTTTTTCATCTCAACCCACAGGAACCACTCATTTCTAAGCTGCCTGTTCGGCAGTGAACAATATTAGGCGAAGATATACCGCGCTTCTTTATTTCTAAGCTGCCTGTTCGGCAGTGAACCACACCAACGCGATGCAATCAAGGCAATTATTTTTCTAAGCTGCCTGTTCGGCAGTGAACATTCGGTCAATGGCGTTAAGGGTTCTGTTGATTTTCTAAGCTGCCTGTTCGGCAGTGAACAAAGATGCTCATAAGCTAAAGATGCTCATATCTTTCTAAGCTGCCTGTTCGGCAGTGAACGAGCCTCATCTATGATGATTAAAGCACCGACATTTCTAAGCTGCCTGTTCGGCAGTGAACAAAATTTTGCCCAACGGCAAAATCAAAAGGTTTTTCTAAGCTGCCTGTTCGGCAGTGAACACCAGGCGTTTGACCGATTCGCCGTTAAGTCATTTCTAAGCTGCCTGTTCGGCAGTGAACTGTGGCGGCAAGTTTAACGAGCTGGGTTATAATTTCTAAGCTGCCTGTTCGGCAGTGAACTCTCAGGTGGCTTAATAGGGTAATCGTAAGACTTTCTAAGCTGCCTGTTCGGCAGTGAACCAGCTTAATTTTGGTAAGTGAGCCTTTTTTAATTTCTAAGCTGCCTGTTCGGCAGTGAACGGGCTAACAGACGAAGAAAGGAGTCATTTTAATTTCTAAGCTGCCTGTTCGGCAGTGAACTGGAAAAGGCTGTAGAAATGGCTGAAAAACTATTTCTAAGCTGCCTGTTCGGCAGTGAACAAATTAAGCTGCCGCCGCCCGTTAAGCCAACTTTTCTAAGCTGCCTGTTCGGCAGTGAACTAATTGTGTTTATCACCGTGACCTACCTGAATTTTCTAAGCTGCCTGTTCGGCAGTGAACTTTGAATTGAACCTGCTTGATTGTCCTCAAGCTTTCTAAGCTGCCTGTTCGGCAGTGAACTGCCTTAAATTTATCGGTAAATATCCGTTTGTTTTCTAAGCTGCCTGTTCGGCAGTGAACATTCAAGCAAATGCGTAATGACAGTTTTCTTATTTTCTAAGCTGCCTGTTCGGCAGTGAACGCAAGGCATCCCCGTTATTCGATACAGCAGCATTTCTAAGCTGCCTGTTCGGCAGTGAACTTCTCCCGCTCCTATAAATCAGCTCAAAACAATTTCTAAGCTGCCTGTTCGGCAGTGAACCAGGATTATGACGACTGGCTATTGAATCGAATTTTCTAAGCTGCCTGTTCGGCAGTGAACCAGCAACACCCGCAATAAGTTCATTGTGGGATTTTCTAAGCTGCCTGTTCGGCAGTGAACGACGACCCAGAAGCGGCAAAAGACGGCGCAGATTTCTAAGCTGCCTGTTCGGCAGTGAACTCACGGTTTGAGCGTTATGGATTATTCGTCGTTTTCTAAGCTGCCTGTTCGGCAGTGAACTCAAGTTTAAAATCGGCACGATCTGGATAGATTTTCTAAGCTGCCTGTTCGGCAGTGAACGGGAAAACTCATCTTTGTGGCATTTTGAAATATTTCTAAGCTGCCTGTTCGGCAGTGAACGCGGAACTAATACGACAGGTGGCGGCGGTACTTTTCTAAGCTGCCTGTTCGGCAGTGAACTGGGCGTTAAAATTTTCATGGGATGTTGCAAATTTCTAAGCTGCCTGTTCGGCAGTGAACGTTTGATAGTGGTTGTAATGCGTCACGCCAATTTTCTAAGCTGCCTGTTCGGCAGTGAACCGCCAACACCACCGCGCTGTATGCCATTAACTTTTCTAAGCTGCCTGTTCGGCAGTGAACGTCAATGACCATGTATCATGTTGATACATGGTTTTCTAAGCTGCCTGTTCGGCAGTGAACCACAATTTAGTTCTCTTACCACCTCCGTTACTTTTCTAAGCTGCCTGTTCGGCAGTGAACCAAAATAACCAACCCACTCCATTGCGCTTTCATTTCTAAGCTGCCTGTTCGGCAGTGAACAGATATATCTCATCACTAACGCCGTCTTCATTTTTCTAAGCTGCCTGTTCGGCAGTGAACCCTAAGCAAAACAGGACGCACCACCGCCGACATTTCTAAGCTGCCTGTTCGGCAGTGAACCGCAGTTGGACGAACCTAAGCCGATTAATGACTTTCTAAGCTGCCTGTTCGGCAGTGAACCATATCATCATCAATCAGCACACCGTCAGTACTTTCTAAGCTGCCTGTTCGGCAGTGAACCTGGCAGACAAAAAGCGGCAATTCGTAAAGCTTTTCTAAGCTGCCTGTTCGGCAGTGAACGTTGCATCAACTGAGTTTTGCGGTATGTCATATTTCTAAGCTGCCTGTTCGGCAGTGAACAAGCTATTTATGAAGGCTTAAATGTCAATATCTTTCTAAGCTGCCTGTTCGGCAGTGAACATGACGCTATCGGTGTCGGAGCGTCATGTGGCTTTCTAAGCTGCCTGTTCGGCAGTGAACTGTGACGCACCGATTCGTTTAACCGTTTCGGCTTTCTAAGCTGCCTGTTCGGCAGTGAACAGCGGGCAGGCGGCGGTATTAACCCACAATGATTTCTAAGCTGCCTGTTCGGCAGTGAACGGTGGATGCTTCAATCGCACCCAGCACAGTGGTTTCTAAGCTGCCTGTTCGGCAGTGAACGCTCAATGTTTCTCCACTTATTGAATCTGCTTTTTCTAAGCTGCCTGTTCGGCAGTGAACTTAAAAAGAACACAGCCGCTGGCACCCATCGTTTTCTAAGCTGCCTGTTCGGCAGTGAACCTGGTGACACTACAAACGGAACTGGCACGGGCTTTCTAAGCTGCCTGTTCGGCAGTGAACAATTTTGCAAACGCCGCGTCGGTGCGTTTGGTTTTCTAAGCTGCCTGTTCGGCAGTGAACCCGCCCCACGGACTTTCCCAGTTGACCAGCATTTTCTAAGCTGCCTGTTCGGCAGTGAACACCGAGGGCGACACGGTAACGGGAAGAGGTACATTTCTAAGCTGCCTGTTCGGCAGTGAACCATATCATGCCGAAATGATGACAGCCAATAACTTTCTAAGCTGCCTGTTCGGCAGTGAACGCTAACGTGGCAGAAAAATAAGCTGGAATTGTTTTCTAAGCTGCCTGTTCGGCAGTGAACAAAGAAGCTGATAATGCGAATCATGCTACACGTTTCTAAGCTGCCTGTTCGGCAGTGAACGTATCACACGCGTCATTTGCAAAACACGCAGTTTTCTAAGCTGCCTGTTCGGCAGTGAACACGTATATTGCGCATCGGGTGGCATTGATTAATTTCTAAGCTGCCTGTTCGGCAGTGAACGATGAATTTGGCATTGCTTTTGTCGGGTGCTGTTTCTAAGCTGCCTGTTCGGCAGTGAACTTGGTGACTTTTTCACCATTTTCTAATAGCAGTTTCTAAGCTGCCTGTTCGGCAGTGAACTGAATGATGTCCATAATTTTCTCTGATGGGTTTTTCTAAGCTGCCTGTTCGGCAGTGAACAAAGCGGCTTGATTGATGCAAATCTGGGTGGATTTCTAAGCTGCCTGTTCGGCAGTGAACCAATGCGTTTAAGTCTGGCTATTACATCGGGCTTTCTAAGCTGCCTGTTCGGCAGTGAACCGAAGTTCCCGACGTAATTGATAAATTTATCGTTTCTAAGCTGCCTGTTCGGCAGTGAACATGACGCTATCGGTGTCGGAGCGTCATGTGGCTTTCTAAGCTGCCTGTTCGGCAGTGAACTGGAAAATAGCCACGCGATAACCAAACACACGTTTCTAAGCTGCCTGTTCGGCAGTGAACTGTTTTCAGGTGTTACGCCATCAGGATTAAACTTTCTAAGCTGCCTGTTCGGCAGTGAACCACAGATTCATCGTTTAAAGGTTTAACCGTGTTTTCTAAGCTGCCTGTTCGGCAGTGAACCTACGGCGTTGGAAATCAGCGTGTCAGTCGCATTTCTAAGCTGCCTGTTCGGCAGTGAACGGGTTCTTTGGCGGTTGAATGGGCCATACCTTTTTCTAAGCTGCCTGTTCGGCAGTGAACCACGCTATACAGGCTTTAAGTGAGGGCAGGACTTTCTAAGCTGCCTGTTCGGCAGTGAACGGGTTGCAAAATTAGTGACTAATTCGCTAATCTTTCTAAGCTGCCTGTTCGGCAGTGAACACACAAATTTTTTCCTTTGTGGGAGGGCAATCTTTCTAAGCTGCCTGTTCGGCAGTGAACGTTATCTGCTTGTGCCGTTATTAATTCTGAATTTTCTAAGCTGCCTGTTCGGCAGTGAACTTATGGCGGCTTCGTAGCTTTTACCAGAGCCGTTTCTAAGCTGCCTGTTCGGCAGTGAACGACAATTACCCTGCGGAGGAGATGAAGGACATTTTCTAAGCTGCCTGTTCGGCAGTGAACACGTGACTATATATGTCTTTTACCTGTTCTTTTTTCTAAGCTGCCTGTTCGGCAGTGAACTCTTTATGAGCATCAATAGAAATCACATTGTCTTTCTAAGCTGCCTGTTCGGCAGTGAACACTTCAAAAAATGCAACGAGGACGCAGGTAGTTTTCTAAGCTGCCTGTTCGGCAGTGAACCTCAAACAGGAAAACGTATTCGTACCTGTCATTTTCTAAGCTGCCTGTTCGGCAGTGAACACGGCATTTTAAAATCAAATAAAGAATGTTATTTTCTAAGCTGCCTGTTCGGCAGTGAACTATTCACCAGATTTATACCGTTAACATCTATTTTTCTAAGCTGCCTGTTCGGCAGTGAACGTTCAGAAAAAAGATGTACTCGGTGGTGGTGCTTTCTAAGCTGCCTGTTCGGCAGTGAACTCATGTTTTGTGACGCTTTGGAAAAGGTCACTTTTCTAAGCTGCCTGTTCGGCAGTGAACTCGGCAAAGAAATGGTTGCCGCTGAAATGGAATTTCTAAGCTGCCTGTTCGGCAGTGAACGGGTACGTTTGACATCAATCTATCAGCGGGCGTTTCTAAGCTGCCTGTTCGGCAGTGAACTCCGACAGTGCCTTTTATTGCTAATTCCTACTTTTCTAAGCTGCCTGTTCGGCAGTGAACCATTTTTGCCAACGTGGACATAACCAGCTCAATTTCTAAGCTGCCTGTTCGGCAGTGAACATCTGTATCTGTATCTGTATCTGTATCTGTATTTTCTAAGCTGCCTGTTCGGCAGTGAACATTTAGCCAAGGCGAAAATTAACCCTGTCATTTTTCTAAGCTGCCTGTTCGGCAGTGAACAAATGCCACGCTCCTTGTGGCGTTGATAGGTTTTTCTAAGCTGCCTGTTCGGCAGTGAACACAGCAAGATGTTGATAGTGTTATCCGTAAATTTTCTAAGCTGCCTGTTCGGCAGTGAACAGAACGCTTTAAGGGCAAAGCGTTCGAGCAATTTTCTAAGCTGCCTGTTCGGCAGTGAACCATCGTACCAACTACCATCTTCGCGCTGAACTTTTCTAAGCTGCCTGTTCGGCAGTGAACGTACACATCACAGTCATAAACAGCGATAAATTTTTCTAAGCTGCCTGTTCGGCAGTGAACGTCGTTTTAGAATCATTAACGACAAAATGTCGTTTCTAAGCTGCCTGTTCGGCAGTGAACGTTTTTTAGGGCGTAGTTAAAATTCGCCTACATTTCTAAGCTGCCTGTTCGGCAGTGAACTCGAATAACATTTTTCCCGACATATCTACGCTTTTCTAAGCTGCCTGTTCGGCAGTGAACAAATCTGCCGCAGATTGTTTCCCGTTCACTGCTTTCTAAGCTGCCTGTTCGGCAGTGAACCACTGGTTTATCGGCATAGTCTGGGTTGTATATTTCTAAGCTGCCTGTTCGGCAGTGAACACCCAACGGGAATTAACGGTAAAACCATCATTTTTCTAAGCTGCCTGTTCGGCAGTGAACACCCAACGGGAATTAACGGTAAAACCATCATTTTTCTAAGCTGCCTGTTCGGCAGTGAACATTTGAAATCTGAACCAATTGCGTAATGTTTTTTTCTAAGCTGCCTGTTCGGCAGTGAACAATCAGTTGAAAATGAGGGATTAATCTCGCTATTTCTAAGCTGCCTGTTCGGCAGTGAACCTACCCGATGATGACGCGGCGGGTGATGATATTTTCTAAGCTGCCTGTTCGGCAGTGAACATTACTGCTGTTACAGTTAGCGCGGGGGGTACTTTCTAAGCTGCCTGTTCGGCAGTGAACAGGCAGCTTGGCATTTTATGAGACCACACAAGTTTCTAAGCTGCCTGTTCGGCAGTGAACGCTATCGGTATCGCTAAGTGCGTTTCTAAATTTTTCTAAGCTGCCTGTTCGGCAGTGAACCGTTAATTCCCGTTGGGTCTTGCAATTTTAATTTTCTAAGCTGCCTGTTCGGCAGTGAACAATACTTTGCGGCGTACATTCCATGATTTTATTTTCTAAGCTGCCTGTTCGGCAGTGAACGCTTGCCTATACATTGGGGGTTGAGGCAATGTTTTCTAAGCTGCCTGTTCGGCAGTGAACGATTAGCGGGGTTTATGTTTTTACCACTAAAGTTTCTAAGCTGCCTGTTCGGCAGTGAACACCTGATAGCCTAGCCAGACAGGTACTGCACATTTCTAAGCTGCCTGTTCGGCAGTGAACTAAAACAGTTTTACGACAAAATAAGAGGTACTGTTTCTAAGCTGCCTGTTCGGCAGTGAACCCCAACGGCTACCGCTGGCAATCCTATTGCGTTTTCTAAGCTGCCTGTTCGGCAGTGAACAATCAGATTCAAGACGTTATCCAAAATATGCTTTTCTAAGCTGCCTGTTCGGCAGTGAACGTAGTTATGATCCGCAAGCGGTCGCGGTGGAATTTCTAAGCTGCCTGTTCGGCAGTGAACGGCGTGGGCGGTATCGGTGCGGGTTCTGCTATCTTTCTAAGCTGCCTGTTCGGCAGTGAACACAACTCGACAAATTCACATAACCCCAACATTTTTCTAAGCTGCCTGTTCGGCAGTGAACGTAGTTATGATCCGCAAGCGGTCGCGGTGGAATTTCTAAGCTGCCTGTTCGGCAGTGAACCATACAGCGGTGACAGCAGGCGATACAGTGTTTTTCTAAGCTGCCTGTTCGGCAGTGAACAATCCACAGTTCGCCGATTCCGATGACGAGCTTTTCTAAGCTGCCTGTTCGGCAGTGAACAAGACCGCCATTTTGCACCGCCACCAATCCAATTTCTAAGCTGCCTGTTCGGCAGTGAACAAATTAACCCTGTCATTGGCGAAACCTATAGTTTTCTAAGCTGCCTGTTCGGCAGTGAACGAGTTGGCTGATTCACAAGCCGACTCACTAATTTTCTAAGCTGCCTGTTCGGCAGTGAACCTTGACCGTGTGTGTAAACTAAGTCGCACGTTTTTCTAAGCTGCCTGTTCGGCAGTGAACAAATTAACCCTGTCATTGGCGAAACCTATAGTTTTCTAAGCTGCCTGTTCGGCAGTGAACGAGTTGGCTGATTCACAAGCCGACTCACTAATTTTCTAAGCTGCCTGTTCGGCAGTGAACAATGGTTAAAAACCCGTTAAATCGCAGTTAAACTTTCTAAGCTGCCTGTTCGGCAGTGAACTATCCAGCGGTAAAGGGTGTACTCTCTATGTTTTTCTAAGCTGCCTGTTCGGCAGTGAACGAATGTGTTTTCTCCCCCTCTGACTTTCTAGCTTTCTAAGCTGCCTGTTCGGCAGTGAACCTTAGACTTTATAGCCACTTCCGAAACCGCCATTTCTAAGCTGCCTGTTCGGCAGTGAACGAACGCGGGGAACTTTGATAAGTTGTTCGAGATTTCTAAGCTGCCTGTTCGGCAGTGAACTTTCAAGCGTTTCAAGTTTGCCCACTTCATACTTTCTAAGCTGCCTGTTCGGCAGTGAACTTTGTCTAACTTTGGCACAAACTGCCAAAAGTTTTCTAAGCTGCCTGTTCGGCAGTGAACGTCTTCCTTTGTTTGACATAGGTATTTTGAAATTTCTAAGCTGCCTGTTCGGCAGTGAACCGTAATACCGACCACCCATAGCTAACACACCATTTCTAAGCTGCCTGTTCGGCAGTGAACTTTTTCGGCTGTGCGCTGTTGTTTCTTTTTATTTTCTAAGCTGCCTGTTCGGCAGTGAACTGCAAAGATGGAATAAGAGACCGCCACGAATATTTCTAAGCTGCCTGTTCGGCAGTGAACGCATAAGCAAGCCGCTGTTTCTGAAATGAGTCTTTCTAAGCTGCCTGTTCGGCAGTGAACAGAGTAGCGACACCAGCCAATGCAGAAGCAGCTTTCTAAGCTGCCTGTTCGGCAGTGAACCCGACGTTCCGTCCGATAATCCATCTGATGGCTTTCTAAGCTGCCTGTTCGGCAGTGAACAAGCCGCCAATGAGAAAGCGGCGACACTGGGCTTTCTAAGCTGCCTGTTCGGCAGTGAACACTGCTGGCGCAATGGCAAAGCGTAGGCACACTTTCTAAGCTGCCTGTTCGGCAGTGAACAGAGCATATCGGCAAAATGACCAGCGTCTACGTTTCTAAGCTGCCTGTTCGGCAGTGAACACCACGCGCCCCTATTCATGTTCGCGGCTTGATTTCTAAGCTGCCTGTTCGGCAGTGAACACCAATTACACAAGTTGAATTATTGGACTCGTTTTCTAAGCTGCCTGTTCGGCAGTGAACTTCTTTTTCTGGGTTTCTTGTCATTTTAGTCATTTCTAAGCTGCCTGTTCGGCAGTGAACTTATTCGTTAAATCGGAATTAACAGCAATGGCTTTCTAAGCTGCCTGTTCGGCAGTGAACAATTTTAGTAAATCAAAAAAAATTGTGTAGCGTTTCTAAGCTGCCTGTTCGGCAGTGAACAAAATGAGCTTATAAGACTTCAAAGGCTTGCATTTCTAAGCTGCCTGTTCGGCAGTGAACGATTGCTTGCGCATGGTATCAACCCGCGTGGCTTTCTAAGCTGCCTGTTCGGCAGTGAACACTCCAGTGCAGGCGAGCTGGTGGTGGCGAATTTTCTAAGCTGCCTGTTCGGCAGTGAACAGCTGATTAAATCATTACCCAGCTTCTTTAATTTTCTAAGCTGCCTGTTCGGCAGTGAACACCGTTGTAACAATCAACGGTACAACGTGCGCTTTCTAAGCTGCCTGTTCGGCAGTGAACTACTTAGAGTGGTTGAAGTTCGGTTACTTAGTTTTCTAAGCTGCCTGTTCGGCAGTGAACTACTAAACAGGAGAGGGGTATTGTCAACTAAATTTCTAAGCTGCCTGTTCGGCAGTGAACGCAGGTAGTTATATTCAGGTTCGCCCTTTTTATTTCTAAGCTGCCTGTTCGGCAGTGAACAACAAGCCGCCGAAGAACTTGACGCGCTTAACTTTCTAAGCTGCCTGTTCGGCAGTGAACGCGACCCTTACGCCGCCCCTTTGAAGAAGTTATTTCTAAGCTGCCTGTTCGGCAGTGAACAGGGGTTACACCTTTCTTTACTACTTCTCGCATTTCTAAGCTGCCTGTTCGGCAGTGAACGTCAACCTTGCCAGAACATTCGTGGTAGTAGTTTTCTAAGCTGCCTGTTCGGCAGTGAACCATCGCATAGGTACTGTGTATTTTCAGCATTATTTCTAAGCTGCCTGTTCGGCAGTGAACCGCATTGGCAATGTATGGCACTGCATCGCATATTTCTAAGCTGCCTGTTCGGCAGTGAACTATGCGCTAAATTGAAAAAATTTAAACGCATCAATAGTTTAAGCGGTTTTTTCTGTTTTGACCAATGAAAAAACCGCCCAAACTAACTTATTGATTTTATTGTTAATTTTTAAAGAGCAAAAAATAAAGGTCAATAATGGGTTAAAACACAGGGACTGTGCTTTGTTTGCTTAGGCCATAACAGCTAAAACTGTTTTCATTGGCTTCTGCTTGTTCAAGATAACCGATAAATATCGGGAAACGCTGACCAGAACTGTTGCTTTTGGCATAAACGAAGGGGGCGTTGGTCTGTTGTTCTGGACGTGATACGAAATGTTGTATGGCTTCGTCTACGCTGATTTTTAACCATTTGCTTCTACGTTTAGCTAATTGTTCATTGTTGCTTTTTGTTTGAATGCGAAAATAACTGCCGTACACTTTCACTGTTTTAGGCACTGTGCGAATTTGGGTTAAATGCACATAATCACTGAGCGTATTAAACCAATGCGGCGCGTTAAACTGTTCCAGTTGTTCTTGTGTCTTGGCAAACACGCGCAATTGATGTCCTAGGTGATGCCGTTTTACGTTTAGACTGGGAAAAGAAATGCCTAACGATACGGTGTCTTTTTCATCTTTTATGGTCACTAAGCCAAGGTGTAGCTGTTGATAGACTTTTTCCCACAAAAAATGCCATTCAATTTCAGAATGTGGCAGTAGGGTGATTTCGAGGTAGTAGTTCATGACTAATCCTTGCCGCTTTCGCCAAACACGCCACCGCGTACTAATACTGCCATGACATAGTGTTCATCGTTTTTAGTTGGCAAGGTTTCGCCAGTAGCAAATTTATCAAATAAGGTGAAGAAATCGGCTTTGGCTTTGGGGTTGCGATAGGCTGTGCCTAAGTTGGTGACTGCGCCGTAAGGCTCTATGGCAATCGGTGTGTTAGTTTCTGGGTAGTCTGGATACCATGTGTCGATGGTGCGCAGGGCGTTGCCGATTTTTTGCGAGTGCATTCCTGCTATACCGTCAATGTGATAGAGAATTTTGCTTTTTTTATCTTTCGCGGTGCTTTTGTCTAAGACCAGTTCTTCACTGGGGTAGACATCTTGGGCGATGCCGATTTGGGCAAAGGCGTTAATTTCTAGTAGTAGGAAGTCTTCTTTGCCTGATAAGGCGTTGGCGATTTCGGTGGCTAGTTGGTCTATTTCGGGCGATGTGCTGTCAAAATCACGCAAGCCAATTTCTCCTGCGTTAAATGTCCAGCTTTTTTCTGGGTCTTGGTTGAGTTGTTTAACCTGTACTTCGAGATTTTCAACACCTACACGGTTACGCCATAGAAAACGGGCATTGGCGATGTTAATAGCGTAGCGTTTTGCGAGTTCTTTAAAACCTTCTGCGGCGATGTAGTCGTTGGCGGCTTGGCTATAAGTTTCGTTGAAGGCTTTGTTATTACAGGCGGAGGGGGTTTGAATGTTGCTTAAGACTTTGAGGGTGAAACGCAGTTTTAGAGTGTCTTGATGTTCGCCTAGTGCGCAACTGTCCACGCGCTGTAAGTTGGGTTTTTCGACTTCGGCATTGAGTTTTAATGGGTCGCCTTTGATGGCGGGTTTAAGGCGATTGGAGATTGTGCCGCGCACTGATTTTTCGCGTAATTTAAGCGGGGTCGATTGAAAATTTAGTTCAGTCAATTTTTCTTTCAACGTAGATTTTTTAGTTTCATCTGTTTCGGAATTAAGCTCTGCTTCTAACGCGGTGTGTTTTTTCCATTGCGCCCAATTTATGCCGTGCATAAACCCGTCTGAGGGAACTAATTTTTTTTCAAAAGCCAATACGGATGCGATAGTTGAGTTTTTAGCCATGAGGTGTTTTCCTTATTGTTGATTAATGGGTTGGTTTTGTTGACAAAGGTAGAGGTTGTTTTCTGTATCGATGTGGTACTGCCATAGCATGTTGTCTAGGGTGTCGATGCGATACGGCATTTTAAATTCGCCTAAGGTGACGATGCTTTCGGCAAAGCGGTGTGGTGTGTCTGGATCGCGCTGGTTTTCAGCAAAGCCTAGGTCGCTGATGCCGTGAAAGCCTGTGGCAATGGGGATTATCCAGCCTTTGGTTTTGCGGGTGCTTGTCCATGTGACTTTGCCGTTATCATCGGTTTGACTACTATGATTAACGGTTAAATAACTTAACAAGGCATCAATGGCATCTTGTCCGTCTGCCATTGCTTGCTGCATGAGGTCACGGCGTTCAATGAGACAAAATCCCGGCATGAGTTTGGTGATGAGTTGGTTCTGGTTTTCTAAATCAATTTCAAAGGTTTCAGATGCTTTGGCGGTGATGACATCGCCACCTGCAAATTTGAGTTTGCCTTTGATGAGTTGGTCAACGTGTTCTTTTAAGTCTCCGTCATAATCACAGCTGTATTCAATCACGAGTGAGACGGTTAAATGACAGCGGGCTTCTTCGATGAATGAGGGGCGATTGCCTGATTTATCGAGCGGATTGCCTGTGCCAACGATTGAATAAACAAAATCGCTATCGCCTTTATAAGTTTGCAGGTTGATGTCATGACAGACCACACCGACGCTTTTAAAGTCTAAATCTTCAAAATCATCATGGCGGGTTTTAAGTTGGCGTTGTAAGGCGTGAGCTGCACCTAGCCACGCCGTCATGGCAGGAAAGCCAATGGTGTAGGGGCTGGATAAGGCGTTGGCGTTGTGGATTTGAATGTAGGGAATTAACAGGATATTTTTCATAATAAGGCGACCTCGCAGTCTTCAATTAGGCGGATAAAGTGTGGCTTGTATCTGTCATCGTCGATAGATAAGGCTTTATCGCCTTGGGTCTCTTTGTAGCTATTAGCCAGCCAACGCGCCAGCCCTGTTTTTATGTCATCTTGCCAGTCGGTTTGTTGTTGTCGTGTGTCTTGGTAGGCTTGGTCTAGCCAGATTTTTTGCGGTTTCGGGAGGTTTTGGTAGTTGTCTGATGTTGACCAGCCTGCATCTAAGTAGCGGATTTGCCAGAGTTTGTCGGCAACTTGATAGATGATGTTTTTAATCAGTTCGTCGCGCTTATTTCTGACATGGATATTGTTGGTGTCACTGCTGAGTTGTTTATGCAGTTCATTAAAGAATTCCTTGAAATTTTCTTCAAAATATTTGTGTTCAGTATTTAGGCTATCACTAAAAAAATTGCTTTTAGGCGGGTTGATATTGCGTTTTTTGAATATCGGTGGCAGGGATTCTAGTAGGTAAGCTGTGCCGTAGTTTTGGCTGTTTAAGACGCTGATATTTTGGGGTTTAGTGCCGCCGAAGCCTACAACGGTTAATGAATAAATTTCAGCCAGTTCGCTATCATGATGGTGGTTGTTTTTCTTGGCTTCGCGTGCCGCTTTTGCTTCTTCGGAAAAACGCAGGCTGTTAATACGCTGTTTGAGCGTGAACATTAAGCTGGAAGGCGTTAATACCGAAAGCAGGTGATAGTCATTTTCTGCAACGGGAAAATACACTTGTTTGACTATTGCGCTGGTGACGGTCTTTTCTGTATCCGTTGATTTAATGGCTAATAACGCAGGGGCTAGTTCTGCGTAGCTTGCACTGGGCAGGGTGAATTGTTGTTGAATGCTGTCGCTGTTTTGTTCTAGGTGTTGGAGTACGGTTTGCCCGTCTGTTAAAACGAGGGTTAAAAATTTATACACGTCCATTGCGGCGGCATTACCAAAAACATCTAGTGATTCAACCGTGTTACCTGTACGCACAAAACCATCGGTATTTTTTGCGGCGACGGCAATGATGGAACTGGTTTTTGCGCTGGGATGGCTAAATTTAGCAGGATGACTGACTAGGGATAATTGTCTGGCTCTTCTTGCCGCATCAGGTAACCAATTATCCAATGCAAATAATTCATTGGCTTCTTGTGTTAATTCGCTCTCTTGTTCGGCTGTTGTTTTGCTATCGACTTTCTTTTTTAGCCAACTTTCTTTGCGTTCAGTTAAAAACGTCTGTATTGCAGGGTCAATCATAGAAACTCCTGATTTTAAAATAACGTGATGTTTAGAATTTTTCCACTTAATTAATAAACTTTAATATTTATCTCGACTGTCAAACCTAGTTTTTCGCAACTTAAACGAAATATAATTGCGAATTTGCGCTCTAAAAACACCCGTATAGCATTTATCATAAAAGTTCCTTGGCTTGAAATATGTGTCGATTTAGACACAGTATAATGTTAGCCAATAAATAATACAATCCTTAGAACTGATATTTAATTATATTTATTTATTCAATCAACTGCCATGTTCATTTGTAGTAGAATTACAAAACTACTGCACAAGTAGCTTAGAAATTAGAACTGATATTTTGTAATATTTTTTGTTCACTGCCGAACAGGCAGCTTCACGATAAACCTGACAGGTCTTTGAGACCTGTCAGGTTTTTTCATGCAAACCAAATTGGCTTGAATAGCTAAAGTGTAAATTGTTTATGTCCTTGTGATACTGAGGGAAATTAGCTTCTCCATACGCTTGCGCGGCTTCTTCTGGATTGGGTTTAGGTGAGTGTTCTAGTAAGGTTTGATAATCACGCCATAACCATAATCGCTGTTTTTCCAATGTGCTTAGCTCTTCATCGTGGACAATGCCATAAGCCTTTTCTTTGCCAATCCATTCGCCCCATTTGTCTTTTTCTTTAAATTTAAAACTGTCATCCTCAGGAATTAAAAACAAGGTCAGCATGGACGCGCTTCGTCTAAATTGCACATACTGTTGCGGCTCGCCCGTGAGCCACCAGCAGGAAGCAACCCAACCTGATAACGATTCTGGTCCTTGTTTTTCGTAGCTGGTTAATAATTGCTGAATACAGTGATGCTCTAAATCAACTAATTTGTGTTGTGGTTGTAATGTATCGGGTTTGGTAATACGCGCGGTGGCATCCAGTCGTTTGGCAATTGCTTCAATATCCAGCAGTTGTTTTAAATCGTGTGTTGCTAAAGGATTGGCTGTCGATTCATAACCAGGACGATTAAAAACCACTTCTTTGCCTTGTAAATTTTTTAAACCTTTCAGGTTGTATTGCAATAATGCCATGTTGCTTGTCGCTAACTGTGATTTTGGTTCTCTGTGGCGCATAATCCGCCCCGCCAACTGAATAAATGAACGGTAAGATGATGGTTCAACCACTGCCCAGTCAAAGTCATGGTCTCGCCCGACTTCTTCAACAGGCGTGGCGACCAGTATAAAAATGACATTTTTCGCGCTGATTGAATTTAAGTGCGCTCGAATCTGTGGATTATTAAGCGTATGTTGTGGATTGCGATGGGTTCGTTTTAAGACTGAATCCAGATGTTTCTCCTGTTCACTGCGCATAATCAACACTTGTTGGCTGTGGTATGCCATTGCTCGGATGTCTACATCATCTGCCCATTGTGCATTCAGTAGCTTGCGAGTCAGCGTAATACACGGTTTGATATTGGCAACCCTGACTACGCCAAAACTCACTTGTTTGCCTGTTGCCTTATCAACTAAATGATGGTGTTGATGTTTTTCAACAATCGCGGCTTGTATAACGTCGGCAAAGTAATCTTCAATACTCTCTTGCTCTGCCGCTTGGTCGGGCGAACAGTCAACGATAGTGGCTTTACGTTTTGCCGTTTGTTTCTGCAATTCCTGATTGCGTTTGGCGACAAATTTTTGATGAGCCGTTTGATAATCTGCCATTGCTGAGGTGTCTTGTTGACTGTCAAGCGTGATGACTTGCGTGGTGAAATCATCAATCCACGCACAGCCCACGCGCTTATTTTGCTGCCGCATGGTGGCAAACTGTGACCAGCCCGCTTGATAGCCGTAGTAATAACCTTCGGCTAAATCAGGCGGGATAGTGGCGGAAGAAATCATCACTTTTCTGCCCAGCATTCCTGCTAAATGAATTAAACGTCCGATAGCGATTAAATCCTCACCGCTAAAATCATCAATTTCATCAATGACTAAATCAGACGACATTAGACGTAAAGTAGGCAAAATATAACGTCCGCCGCGTTGGGTTTCTGTCGCCGCCATCAGGTGATCTATGGTGCAACTCAACACGGGGGCATATAAAAATCGACGGTCTTTAGCGGTTTTTAAGACTGTTTTTAACCAGTCATCGGCAATACTTTCGTTAAAAAACAAGTCATTATCCAACAAAGTTTCTTCGGACTCCGACCCCGTTATTTCCAGCTCTGCGTCTTGTTCATCCTGTTGTTTTTGTTCGTGTAGCTCTAAAATAGCGCGAGAACCGATTAATACCGCCAGCTCATTGTCTTTTAAGCCGATACGCTGACGGTATTCATCGCCTGTTTGCAAGGTTAGGGTTCGCAAACCCAAGGCGAGTACATAGCGCAAACTCTCGCCGTCAGGGGATAATGCCCGCATAATTTTTGCATTGGCAAAGGTCTTGCCTTTGCCCGTGCTTGCCATATTGACCCCAAAAAAACCGTAATGCTGACGGTCAATAGGTGTTTGTTTTTGTAGCCATTGTTTGATTTTTCGCACTGCCACATCTTGCCATTCAAACCCCGCAGGGCTGTTACTTTTTAATGCGGAAATATCATGCGCCCAGTCAAAACTAACATTCATTTTTTCCATTTTGGGCAATGAATCGGCTGAATATCGTGCTTGTTTGGCAACACCCAGCAAATGCTCATCCAAGGTTTGTTTAAACACCCGTTGATTATTGCTGTCTTTGTCAGTGTTGGCATAAAGGGCTAATTCACGAGTTTTAAGGCGATTCACATCATCTATTTTCAATGAGGAATAATTATGGTCGCCCAGCATTAACACCAGACGACTATGCAAAAGCAGCAATCGCCAACTGCCATCCTTGATAGCCTGCTCTAAGAGTGGTAACTGTTGATGCAGAAGGCTTGCCTGTTTTTGGCATTCTTTTAACCAGCTTGGTGAGTTGCTGGGTAAGCCCTTTGGATAATCAAAACAACGCGGTAAATTTTTCTTAAAAATGGCAGCATCATGGCTATTTTCATAACCCCAAGTTTGGCGAATGCGTCTAAATACACTACTGAAATCATCGGCTGGTTTTCCTGCTGTTGTCTCAAGTGTAGGTAATCGATGATGCGAAACAATCAACCAAGCTAAGACACTCGCGGCATTAGGTAATTCATACAGCGGTGTTTTGGTATTTTTACGCGCTGTTTTCTGTAAAGTCTCTACATCAAATTCAGCATTTATCAGCCGATTAAGCCATTTCTCATCCGTTTCACCGTTCACATAGGCATTAAAAAACAACACTGAAATCCATTCATGGCGTAATGGGTCGCCTGTTTTCGTGTTGCTTTTGAGTTTTGCTTGAAAATACTCCGAGGCTTTGCCCCAATCATGAAACAAGGCGGCTAACGCCGCCAGACTTTTGATGAGCGGTAAATAATGCCAGTTACTGTCATATTGTGTTTTAAGAATATCTTGTTGCGTAAAATTGACTGGCACAATGCCCTGCTGATTGAATTTGCTTCTATCACCCACAATCCACACCAAATCACTGCGGCTGCGGCTGCGTATCCAGTGGCAGGAGACGGCGGTATTTTTGCTGGCGGTTTTGCGTAATAATTTTTTAACTGCGTCTAAACCATCTTCGGTGATGACGGTTTGCCATGTGCGGCTGCCGATGCGGTTGGCGAAGGCATCTAATACGCGGCGGGTGCGGTCTAGGGCTTTTTTTTCGCATTCAGAGACAAAGGTGACCATCATAGTGTTTTGCCTTCTAAGCTCAGGGCTTTCACGGTGTCGAACATGAAATCCAGTGCTTTGTGTTTGGTGAAATTTTGCAGACATTGCTGGCGAAATTCCTGCTCGGTGGCTTGTTCTTTAGCGCAGATAAATGCCCACGGCAGGATGAGGGTGTCTTTTATTAGGTCGGCGACATCAAACACTAATGCGCCGCGTCGGGTTTTGCCGTGCATGACGGCGAAGCCGTGTGGGATACCCAGTACCCATAAGGTGGTGGCGGCGAGTCCGTAGGCGAGGTAGTTGCCGTGATTTAAAAAGGCGTTGGCGGTGTCTTGGCTGTCGTAATTACGGACAAAATCTTTCTGTTTGGTGCGGGTTGAGGCGATTTTGTAGAGGCTTTTGGTGAGTTGCGCTTCCAGCAGTAATAAATTGGTGACGTTTGCGCAGTGTTCTATTTTTGCAGCAAACTGGGTTAAGGCGTGATCAATGTCGTTATTATCAAGCGAGAAGCCTTCTGCTTGCAGGTCTTTGTCTTTTGTCCAGATGCGTTTTAAGTAGTCAATGCGGTGGAGTTGAACTTTTTTGGCGATTTGCAGGCGTTTGGCTTCATCAAACCAGAATGCCAACCAGCCTTGTACATACTCTGTCGGTCGGTATTCGCTTTGCGGGGTCAGCCATTCGACTTCATTGGCGACTAATAATGGCGTGCCGCCGCCACCGCTAAAGCCGATTAATACGCCCGCTGAGGCGAGCATTCTGACTGCCGCCTGAGTGATTGAGGTGCCAGTACCGAGCAGAATGACGGTGGTGTTGGCGATGGAAATATTCCAGTATTGTTTTTCGTCTTTCGCGCCTGTCAGGTACAGCACTCTGCCGTCTTTCTGCATGACTCGGCATTTTTCCAAGTAATAAATGTTGGCGCGTTTTGAATGTAAGATAGCTTTTAAATCGGTGAGTTGTTCCATTACGCGCCTATTGGTTGGTTGATATGTCTTATTTTGTCGGATATTACCTCATAATGAATTTGTTGGCTTATATTTAATTTATTACGACATATTTTGTCGTATCAACCTGTTGATTGAGGTCTATATTGCCAATACAATTTTGCCGCTGGTGTGTTTTTGCTCTATCAGTTCGTGGGCTTTAGCGGCTTGTTGTAGCGGTAATACCTCGCTGATATGCGGTTTTAACAGCCCGTTATCGGCAAACATAGCGCATTGTTTTAGAATGGCGATGTGTTTGTCTCTGGCTTCGGGTAAATCTCTTAACATCGGGGTGAGCATTAGTTCAAAGCCTATTAACAGGTTGCGCATTCTGGCTTCCGCCAGATTAAGTTCACTGGGATCTAGCAAGGTGATTAAGCGACCAAAATGTGCGGTGGCGGCAATGCTTTCTTTGAACACAGCGGCACTGACGGTATCAAATACCACATCCGCGCCTTTGCCGTTGGTGAGGGTGTTCACGGCATCGACAAAATTGTGCTGGTTATACAGAATCACTTCATCTGCACCCAGACGTTTAACAAAATCACTTTTTTGCTCGGAACTAACAGTGGTAATCACTCTCGCGCCTTTGAGTTTTGCCAGTTGAATGGCGATATGCCCCACCCCGCCCGCACCCGCATGAATCAGTACGGTCTGCCCTGCGTCTAAACCGCCACGGTCGAATAATGCACCCCATGCGGTAATCATGACCAACGGCGAGGCGGCGGCTTCAATGAATGAATAGCTTTGCGGCATTAAACTCGCCCAGCGTTCATCAAGTACGTTGTATTGTGCGTAATTGCCTTGTTCACGCCCTAAGCCGCCGTGACAAAACCAGACTTTATCGCCGATGTTGAAGCGACTGACTGCGCTGCCGACTTCAATGACTTCTCCCGCGCCATCACAGCCTAAAATGGCGGGTAAGGCGTTGTCATAAAACAAGCCGTTACTGCGCACTTTGGTATCAATGGGATTGACACCAGCGGCGTGTAATTTGACTTTAATGTCAGTGGGTCGGGTTATTTCAGGCTCAGGGCTGTCCTGAAATTTTAAAACATCGGGGGTACCGACGGCGGTCATAACGATAGATTGCATTTTGAATCCTGCTGATGTTGAGTTTAATGGATTTGATTTTGTGCTGAACAGTGAATAATAGGCAAGGTTTTTCAAGTCCAAACAAGAACGAAGATAATCTTATTTTGTCTTTAGCCAATACTCACTGAACAGGTTACTATATTCAGTCTGATTTTCAGCCAATCTACTCCTTACAATCAACAACAAAACCAACGAGGATTTCCGTGACTAACATTGCTTATACACATTTACTACCCCTCTCCTTAGTGACACTGATGACGGGATGTGCAAGCGATCCTGTCGATTACCACGCTAGTTATCCTATTGATACCTATCAAAAAACCGTGATTGTGCCTCCACCAAAACCTGTGCAGCCGCCCGTTCAATATCCGACGGTGAACAGCGATTATGTCCCCTCTTTTTCAGGGACTTATGCGGCTTCTCCAGAAGTACAGAAATTTATTCAGCACATGGTGCAGACGCACGGTTTTACAGAAGCCTATTTGACTGATTTATTTTCCCAAGCGCAACGCTTGGATTATGTCATTCGTTTGGAAAGCCCAGAACCCTATAGCGGCCCTACGCCCAGAGCAAAACTGGGCAGCTGGACACGCTATCGCAGTCAGTTTCTCACCGAAACCCATATTAATCATGGCGTAGAGTTCTGGCGCAATAACGCTGACGCTATAGCGAAAGCGAGCGCGACTTACGGCGTTGATCCTGAATACATCGTCGGCATTATTGGTGTAGAAACCTTTTTCGGTAAAAATTTCGGCAAAACCTGTATTTTTGACGCACTGACCACCTTAGCCTTCGATACCCACCGCCGCGCGCCGTACTTCACTCAAGAGCTGGAAAATTTTTTACTGATGGCAAAAGAAGAAGGTTATGAGCCGCGTCAACCCAAAGGTTCGTGGGCGGGGGCTATGGGCTACGGGCAATTTATGCCCAGTAGTTTCCGTAAATTGGCGGTCGATTTTGATAACAACGGTCACCGTGATTTATGGCACCCTTACGATGCCATCGGCAGTGTTGCGAATTACTTTTCACAACACGGTTGGCAGTTAAACGGTGTTGTTACTCGCCCCACCCAACCAGAAGACGCGCCAGATGTCATTGAATTAGGCGGTGCGAACAACTTTGAATACTGGCGTATCTATGACAATTTCAAAGTCATCAAGAAATACAACAACAGCAATAAATACGCAATGGCAGTGCATCAATTGGCACAGGCGATTAAACAGCGTTATAACTAACCTGAGTTCGAGATAAGAAAATCTTGTCCACGAAAAGCACTAAAAGCACGAAAAAGTAACTGCACGTTGGCATTTTTGTTGAAATGAAAGCGAATAAAGTCTACATAATCGCTGTTATTTTTCGTGTCTTTTGTGTGTTTCGTGGATATTTCTTTATATCCAACTGAGGTTAACTAACTAAAATAAGGCAGGCACGAGTTTATATTCGCCGCCTGCCTTTGAAACACAGCCCATCAATCACACTGCGGGGCTTGCAATGTCTGCTTTGAAAAATGCGCTTGTAAATCCAAATCAAATTTCATCGCCCCGCTTTTACAAGTCGCCTTTAGAATTTGCGCGGCTTGAATAGTATTTTGCGCAATCATATCGGCATAAGTGATTGAAAGATAAAAGGTATCCAGCAGGTAGTTATACCACTCGCCTTTTGCCTGAAAATCATTCGCCAAGCGAATTAACTGACTGTATGTTTTTAGCGTTCACATGGCGGATTTTTTCCAATAACCCCGCTTTTTTAGTGAAGTTGGTGTATTTTCTGCCCGCCGCATCGTTATCGTTGAGCCGGTTTTTTTGAATTAATAAGAAAACCATCGACAGTAACAGTGAAAAATAGATGTTCATAATCGTGTACTCCCAATCGGGCTATTAACTTTCTGACAGGTTTTTGTGGGGAGTATTGTGCGAATCGACTCGATTGAAACAGCGTGTGATAATAATTTTTTTCGATAGGACTCATGCCGTTATCTTAAGTTCATGAGTATTTGTAATCACTGCCATAATAAAATACTATAGCTTTTCCCGTTCTTATACTCTAGGGTGATTTATCATGGCGAGGAACACACATCCATTACGCAACAGCGACTATCCCAACACTTATATCAGCGAGATACACGTCAGTCTGGACAACCCGAATCATTGGGTAACCTTAGTATGGGAAGGATCTCGGGCGGCACAGGGAGAGACAGGACCGTTCAGAAGTTCAGCGGGTGCGGGCTTAAAAGGGCTGAATTGTAATGACGTGGCGACCAGCCGAAAATCAGGCTCGAAATGTACACCCAAAGGTCGCTTTACGGTCAGTGGTTTTGCCGCGCAACTCAACACCGATGCGCGCGCAGTTCTGGTCACATGGTTTTTTAGAAGTCGCGGTATCGCCTTGCATTATTTTCCTTATGTCCCCAAATATCCCGCCTCTCATGGCTGTGTGCGGCTTGAGTCAAAACACGCGGCGCAATGTATCTATGACAACGCCAGAGCAAACGTGACCGACGTTATCGTCAGTGGGACATGGGTTAAGCCGCCAAAGCAATGGTAGTAACTGACCATTGATGTTACCCATGAAAAAGCCATAGTCCACGAAAAGCACAAAAGACACGAAAAATAAACATCTATCATTAGATAATCCAAGTCATGCTTTGAAATCTGCATGATGGGCGGTTCAAGTACCTAATACATACAGGTAACCCATTTCAAAAACCAGAGTTGGTTCGCCACCGACAGTTACCTCATTATTTTTTAATCTTTTTCGCGCTTTTCGTGGGCAACAGTTCCTGCGCTTAACATCTGTGACTCATTTAGAACTTACAGGCGGAGGAAGGTGTTATATCTTCTTTGTCGTAGCTGAGTATCGCTTTACCCGTCGCGTAAGTGATAATCCATATACTGTCATAATCTTTACCATCCCAAGATGGGGGGTTTTTAACGCCTAATTCTTCGGCAAGCGATGGAATTGAACTATGCTCCCACACCATCAACACTGTTCCTTTTTTCTTTAATACATTGTCAGCAATGTCGGCGTAATCATCACCATCAAATTCACCGTTGACACTGAGATTATGTTTTATAAGGAATGGCGTAATCGTCTGAAACATTCTGGCATGAGTGATTGATTTACCGAGCTTTAACGCAGGAACGTAAATATAATCGGGCAGCTTGAATTTTTGATATAAGACGTTGGGTAATTGTAAAGCACGACTCTCACCTTGGCATGACAGATTATCGCCATCTTCTGGTTTCTCGCCATGTCGGATGATAACTATCTTCAACCCGCTATCGGGGTTATTACCCGCGACGCACGAAAAAGACACAGAAGAGAGTATGATTCCAATCAAAATGGGTAGTAGAAAGTATTTTTTCATTCTATTTCTCCTTGTTGTCAGAAAATAACAGCTTAACCGCAGATAATCTAACAGGGATAATAAACGCAAAACAGTGCTTGATTGTATTCGTTCAGTCTTAACCTGACAAACACCTCCTGCAAATCCACAGGACAAATGGAATATAACGGTAAAACATTAGTCAGCTTTTAATAAGGCAAAAAAAGACCAGAGAGGTTTTTAAAACCTGTCTGGTCTTTTTTTAGTAATCTACACTACTTGCGCAGGGAGTTGATTTACATTTTATTGAATCCGCTACTTAGGTTATTTAATCAAACTCAACAATACACCTGCCGCGACGGCTGAACCTATCACTCCTGCAACATTAGGTCCCATTGCGTGCATTAATAAGAAGTTATGCGGGTTGCTTTCCAAGCCGACTTTATTAGCAACTCGCGCCGCCATTGGGACAGCAGAAACACCTGCCGCGCCGATTAATGGATTAATCAGCGTAGTGCTGAAGCGGTTCATTATTTTTGCCATGATGACACCTGCGGCTGTACCGATGGCAAACGCACACGCACCTAGGGCTAAAATACCCAGCGTTTTGACTTGTAAAAAAGCTTCGGCACTGAGTTTTGATCCGACCGCCAAGCCTAAAAAGATAGTGACGATGTTGATGAGTTCATTTTGCGCGGTTTGACTTAAGCGATCCACGACACCAGAGGCATTCATTAAATTACCCAAGGCAAACATACCGATTAACGGAGTTGCAGACGGTAATAATAAAATGGATAAAAACAACAGCATCAGCGGAAAAGCGATTTTTTCGGTTTTGCTGACGGTGCGCAGTTGCTGCATTTCAATTTTGCGTTCGGCTTCAGTGGTCAATGCCCGCATAATCGGCGGTTGAATCAGTGGCACTAATGCCATATATGAATAAGCGGCAACCGCAATAGCACCCAGTAAATCAGGCGCGAGTTTTGATGCGACATAAATAGCAGTCGGGCCGTCTGCACCGCCGATAATACCGATAGCAGCCGCATCTTTTAAAGTAAATTCTAAACCCGGAACAATATTGAGTGCTAACGCACCTAATAAAGACGCGAAAATACCAAACTGTGCCGCCGCACCTAATAATAAGGTTTTGGGGTTGGCTATCATGGGTCCAAAATCAGTCATTGCTCCAACACCCATAAAGATGAGCAAGGGAAAAATGCCTGCTTTAATACCAAAATACAGGTAATACAGTAATCCGCCTTCTTCGGCGATACCTGCAACAGGAATGTTGCTGAGTATCGCGCCAAAGCCTATGGGTAATAATAGCAGGGGTTCAAAGCCTTTTTTAATCGCTAGAAACAATAACAAAAAGCCGATCAGCATCATGAATACCTGACCCGCGCTAAAGTTGTAGAGTCCTGTGCTGTGCCAGAGTGAAATAAGATTTTCCATGCAAGTTCTCTTCAATAAAGCGTTATAGCGAAATTAACAGATCGCCACCTGCCACAGCACCACTTTCTTTAACGTGGATGCTACTGACTATGCCTGTGTATTTTGAGCGTATTTCTGTTTCCATTTTCATGGCTTCCATGATAACCACGACATCACCTGCGGCAATCACACTGCCGACATTCACCAGCACTTTTAAAATGTTACCCGCCATTGGTGATTCAATGACTGCGCCGTCACTGGGAGGAGGCGGTGTTTCTGCGGCAGGTTGAATGATGAAGTCGGTATTGCCTGCACTGACAGCAACGTTGAAGTTTCTACCATCGACATTGATAATGTATGTTTCAGTGGCGGCTGGTTTTTGGTTATTGTTAGCAACAGGTGCAGTAGCGGCTTGCACACCCGGTGCGGCTTCAAATGCGGCGGCATTGCTGCGATTGGCAATAAATTTCCAGCCGACTTGTGCGAACATTCCGTTAATTAACGCATCTTCTTCCACATTGGCGGCTAGTTTTACACCTTCTGCCTTGGCTTTTTCCTGCACTTCGACAATCAGTTTATCCATTTCGGGGGCGAGTAAATCGGCTGGACGGCAAGTAATGACTGATGAGCCGTTTAGTACCCGTGCTTGCAGCTCTTCATTAACGGGCGCAGGTGTTGCGCCGTATTCACCTTTTAATACGCCTGCGGTTTCTTTCGTAATGGTTTTATATCGCTCACCGCTTAATACGTTGATAACAGCTTGTGTACCGACAATTTGCGAGGTAGGTGTCACCAGCGGAATAAAGCCTAAATCGGCACGCACACGCGGAATTTCGCGCAGCACTTCGTCGTATTTATCCGTCGCGCCCTGCTCTTTCAACTGGCTTTCCATGTTGGTCAACATACCGCCCGGTACTTGCGCAATAAGAATACGCCCGTCCACACCTTTTAAACTGCCTTCAAATTGCGCGTATTTTTTGCGTATCTCACGGAAATAATGGGCAATTTCTTCCAGCTTCACTAAATCTAAACCGGTCGCATAAGGTGTGCCTTCCAGACTGGCGACAATAGATTCGGTCGCGCTGTGTCCATAGGTCATACTCATGGAAGAAATAGCGGTATCAGCATGATCCAATCCTGCTTCGGTGGCTTTGATAATGGTGGCAACACTTAAGCCCGTAGTCGCATGACAATGCAGATGCAGAGGCAGTTTGGTGCTTTTTTTCAAACGACTGACCAGTTCAAAGGCTTCATAAGGTTTGAGCAAGCCCGCCATATCTTTGATACAAATGGAATGCGCTCCCATGTCTTCAATTTGTTTTGCCAGTGTTACCCATGTTTCGATGGTGTGTACAGGACTGGTCGTATAAGAAATCGTGCCTTGCGCATGAGCATCGGTGGCTAATACGGCTTTAACGGCGTGTTCGATATTTCTCATGTCGTTCATGGCATCGAAAATACGAAATACATCTATGCCGTTGACTGCACAGCGTTCCACGAATTTATCCACCACGTCATCGGCATAATGCCGATAGCCCAGAATATTCTGCCCGCGCAGCAGCATTTGCTGAGGCGTGTTAGGCATTGCCGCTTTTAATAAGCGTAACCGTTCCCATGGGTCTTCACCTAAATAACGGATACAGGCATCGAAGGTTGCGCCACCCCATGATTCAATCGACCAGTAGCCGATAGCATCGAGTTTTTCACAAATCGGCAGCATATCTTCAATGCGTAAACGAGTGGCTAAGATGGATTGATGGGCATCACGCAAAACAACTTCAGTGATTGCTAAGGGCTTTTTTTTATCTCTTGCCATTCTTAATAGTTCTCCGTAAAACCTGTATGAATTTTGACCCTGTGAGTCATAATTATCTGTTTATGTTAAAAATTTATTTATGCTTGCTTCGATACTGATGTACAGCAGCGGTAATAGCGGCAACAATCTGTTTATCGACACCACCTGTGGTGACATGAATTGCTGTTGCCGGTTGTTCAGGGAAAAACCGCTGTACTAAAAACGACATAAGATTAATCGCACCTACCAGCATAACCAAAAATAAAAAAACGATGGTCATTCCGGCAATCATTAATTCTATTCCGTTACTTATTAGCTCTGTCATATTGCCAAACCTTTTGTATTGAACTGCTTGAAACCGTTGAAAATCTTGAATCTATGGCTACATTATCCATAAAATATAGTCGCTAAACAAACTAAAGATAGCCATTATCGGTGTTTTTAACTGCTCATTTAGTCTGTTAATGCCTGTTACCATTAAAACTAACAGTTTCAACGTCGATTCAGAGACGAAAAATAATGATACGTCGTTGCGCAAAATGTATTCATCGCTACTGATTACCGTTGGTAGTGAGCCAACGCTGTGCATTGACAGGTGTCTGAGCATCTCATCATTCAAAGCCTAAGTCATGCCTTGGATTCTGAATAATCCGTTTTGACTTTTCGTGTCTTTCTTGCTTTTCGGGGACGATGGCTTTTTCATGCGTCACATCAGTTGCTCATTTGGATAAAAACGGGAATAACAACAGAAAACCCCAGCGAATCTACGCGTTGGCACGTCAATACTGTGCATTAAAATAACGTGTAACAGCTACGCGTATCGGGCAATAAGCCTGCCTACCAATTATCTTACTTCTCATGTAGTATATTTACGAATATGCGCTCTCAACTTGCATTTGTTAGTTAAATCTACCTTGTTCAACTTTTTTCATTACGTTCTCAGGAAACTTGACACATGCGAACCAGCCCAAAAAAATCGAGATGCTTTATAAGTTTCTTACTTGCCATATTCGTTCTAAGCCTATCAGCTTGCAGTAAAAAAGAACAACAACCTAAAGCTGCCGTTGTAAGACCGATTAAATTGATGACTGTCGGTGATGTTGGTATCAATAGCAGTAATAACAGCACACAAACGCGAAAATTACCGGGTACGGTAAAAGCCGCCGATCAAGTTGATTTAGCGTTTCAGGTCGCAGGAACGCTGATTGACTTACCTGTCAAAGAAGGACAACGGATTAAAAAAGGTGATTTAGTTGCCCGATTGGATAATCGAGATTTTATAAGCAATTTGAATAACGCCAAAGGCGGGGTCGCTAAAGCCAACGCCTCGGTTGAATACGCCAATGCCGAATACCAGCGTTATCGCAACATCAAAGCCACCGATGCAGGTGCAGTCAGCGATTCAATAGTGTCCTTAAAACAAACGTCGCTCAAAGTCGCTAAAGCGGATTTACAATCTGCGCAAGCAGGTTTGGCGATTGCGCAAGACCAGTTGGATTACACCGGTTTGCGTGCGCCGTTCTCTGGCATCGTGGCGCGTAAATATGTCGATAATTTTCAAGAACTCAAAGCCAAACAAGCGGTGGTCAGCATTCAAAATATCAGTGATATAGACATAACTATTGATGTGCCTGAGATGATGATGACCCCGATACGCAAAACCCACCCTAACGTGTTTGCCGAATTCGCCGCTGATCCCAGCCGTCGTTTTGAACTTAAACTTAAAGAAGCCGCCTTACAATCAGACCCGCAAACCCAAACTTACCGCGTCGTATTGTCCATGCCCGCACCCACGGGTATGCGTGTTTTATCGGGCATGACTGCCACCGTGAGCATCGAATTTGCCGAAGCGAATGTGAATACCGTTGCCATGTCCGATACCAATATCATCATTCCGCTGATTGCCGTATTCGCTGACAATGCCAATAAGTCTACCGTGTGGGTTGTGGATGAAAAAACCATGAGCGTCCATCGTCGTGAAATAACCACAGGCGATTTGAGCGGCTCTGACAGTATTCGTATCCGTTCAGGATTGCAAGAGGGTGAAGTCATTGCCATCAGCGGTGTCAGTAAATTGCAGGAAAATCAGCTTGTCAGAAAGTTTGAATAACTTGAGTTCAATCTATTTTGAAACGTAAATATTTTTTTATGACTTATAACCTACGATGAATAACAGCATGACAGTCAATGCCTTTGATATTGGCGTACTGGACTCACTGACCGCACATATCGCTGTCTTGAACGTGCAGGGTATTATTGTGGCGGTCAACAAGGCATGGCGACAATTCGGCACAGAAAATGGTTTGCCAGAACCGCGTCACGGTCTGTTAGGGGCTGATTATCTGAACGCCTGTAAAAATATCACCAATCAACCTGATAGTCATGAGGCAAACGCCGCTCAAGCCGGCATTACCGCCGTGCTGGCAGGTGAGCAGCAAAGTTTTTATTTAGAATACCCATGCCATTCGCTTAATCAGCAACGCTGGTTTTCTATGAAGGTATCGCCATTGCAAGGTTCAGTGGGTGGGGTTGTTGTGAGTCACGAAAACATCACCGAACGCAAGCTGGCTGAAATCGCCTTACGCGACAGTGAGTCGCGCTTCAGTGCCATTATTGAAGCATCTCCCGTCCCAATGGCACTCAATGATACACAAGGCAATATCACCTATCTAAATCATGCTTTTATTCAAACCCTCGGCTATACCTTAGATGATATTCCCACACTGACAAACTGGTGGTCGTGTGCTTATCCAGACCCGCACTATCAACAATGGGTGATTGAAAACTGGCAGAACCATTTAGCGGAGGCAATTCGTAGCAACCAGTCATTTGCACCTATGGAAATAAATATTACCTGCAAGAATGGCACGGTACGCATATTTATGGTCGCAGCCTCCATACTAAAAAATTTTGCAGGCACGCATTTGATCACGCTGTACGACATCACCGAACCCAAGTTGACAGAAGAGTCATTGAAAGCCAGCGAATCCCGCTGGAAATTTGCTATCGAAGGGTCAGGCGGCGGTCTTTGGGACTGGAACATAGTTAATAACACAGCGTTTTACTCCACATTCTGGAAGGAGATGATTGGCTATTCTGAAGACGAAATAGGTAATGAACTGGAGGAATTTGAGCAACGAATCCATCCTGAGGACAAATCTGCTGTCCTCATCGCTGTACAAAATTGTCTCGATGGTAAAACACCCATTTACCAGAGTGAATACCGTTTCTGCTGCAAAAATGGCAGCTACATTTGGGTGATTGATCGAGGAATCGTGATTGATCGCGATGAAGAGGGTAAACCCTTGCGCATGATTGGCACACATATCGACATCACGGAACGTAAGTTGGCAGAAGAGACGATACAAGCAAGCAAGGCAAAACTGGAAGCGGCTCTCGCCAGCATGACCGATGCGGTGTTCATTTCCGATGCCGAGGGTCAATTAATAGAATTTAATGAGGCCTTTGCAACGTTTCATAGGTTTAGAAATAAAAAAGAATGCCCAAAAATGCTGGCGGAATACCCTCATTTCATTGATATGTACTCAACAAGCAGCGGCGAATTTCTGCCTTGGGATCAAAGATGCGTACCGCGTGCCTTGCGAGGTGAGACAGGAACAGGTGTCGAATTTACTTTACGACACAGAGACACGGGTGAAACATGGATTGGCAGCTACAATTACGCACCTATTCGTAACGATAACGGCGTAATTGTTGGCGCGGTAGTGAATACTCGCGACATCACCGAACAGAAAAAATCCGAAGCGTTATTACGAGAAAGTGAAGAAAAACTGCGATTGTTTATTCACTATTCACCATCGGCGATTGCGATGTTTGACCGTGATATGCGTTACCTTGCACACAGCCATCGCTGGCTCATTGATTATGGCTTGGCTGAACAAAATCTTGTGGGTCGTAGTCATTACGAAGTCTTTTCCGATCTTCCTGAGCGTTGGAAAGATCTCCATCAGCGTAGTTTCGCTGGGGCAATTGAAAAATGCGACCGAGATTGCTTTGTGCGAGCCAACGGATTCGTGGATTGGATACGCTGGGAAATGCACCCGTGGCTAACCAGTACAGGTGACATTGGCGGTATCATCCTTTTTTCTGAGGTTATCACCGAACGCGTTAGGATGGAGGAAGCACTGATCGCCAGCGAAAAAGAGTTCCGTTTACTTGCCGAATCCATGCCGCAAATTGTCTGGATTACCCGCGCTGATGGTTGGAATATTTATTTCAACCAACAATGGATGGATTATACAGGTCTCAGTTTTGAAGAAAGTTGCGGTCATGGCTGGAACAAGCCTTTTCACCCTGATGACCAGCAACGCGCATGGGATGCTTGGCAAAATGCGGTAACCAACAATGCGACCTATTCCCTTGAATGCCAGTTACGCCGCGCTGATGGTGTCTATCGCTGGTGGCTGGTTAGAGGCATACCCATATTTGATGAGACTGGCAAAGTATATAAATGGTTTGGCACTTGTACCGATATTCACGAACTAAAGGAATCTGAAAAATCTCTGCGCATTGCCGCTATTGCTTTTGAGTCACAAGAGGCAATGTTCATCACAGATGCTAAGCAAATCATTCTTAAGGTCAATCAGGCGTTCACTCGAACAACGGGATACAGTGCAGAGGAAGCGGTAGGCAATACCCCAGCCCTACTTAAATCGGGTAAACAGGACAAACAGTTTTACGACACCCTATGGGAAGCCCTGAATAGCGACAAACTCTGGACAGGCGAAATATGGAATCGGCGGAAAAACGGTGAACTGTATCCCGAATGGCTGAACATTTCCGCTGTGACCGATGCTAACGGGCAGGTCAGCAACTACATTGCCGCATTCACCGACATAAGCGCAAGCAAAAAGCTAGAAGAAACCATTTACGACCTCGCTTATTACGACCTGCTTACGCATCTGCCTAATCGCCGTTTAATGCTGGACAGGCTTAAACAGGCTCTGCTTTCCCGCAAATTAAAAAGCCAATACGGCGCGATTCTCTTTATCGACTTGAACGACTTCAAAATGCTGAACGACACCAAAGGTCATGATATTGGCGATCTGCTGTTGATTGAGGTTTCTTTGCGTTTAAAAGCCGCTGTGCATGAGGATGATACTATCGCTCGCACAGGTGGCAACGAGTTTGTTGTGCTACTTGAAACATTGGATAAAACAACTGATCTGGCGGCTACCCAAGCCGAGACTATTGCTAAAAGACTGCTTGCTGCTATCGGTCAATCCTTTGATTTACAAGGCTACGCATACCGCTGCTCAGCCAGTATCGGCATTGCCCTATTTCATAGCCATGAAGTCAATATCGATGAATTGGTTAAACACGCCACTATGGCAATGCACCAAGCCAAACAAGGCGGAAAAAACACCATTCGCTTTTTTGACCCCGCGATACAGGAGGCGTTGGAGTTTCGTGTACAGTTGGAATCGTGGATGCGCAAGGCACTTAACGAGCAATACGAATTATATTACCAAATACAGGTTGACGACAAAGGTAATGCAACAGGTGCAGAAACCCTAATACGCTGGCATCATCCAGATATGGGGATGATTCTACCCGCCGATTTTATTCCACTGGCAGAAGAAACAGGCTTGATTTTACAGATTGGGCAATGGGTATTGGAAACCGCTTGCACTCAATTGAAGGCGTGGGAGCATAATGAAAAAACTCAGCACTTGGTACTTGCTGTCAACGTCAGTGCCAAACAATTCAGTCAGTCCGACTTTGTAAATCAGGTGCTGAGCGTGCTAAAACAAACGGCAGCCAATCCTCACAGGCTCAAGCTGGAATTAACGGAAAGTATGGTGGTCGATAACGTAGAAAATATCATTGCCAAGATGAATGCCTTGAAAGTCATCGGCGTGAAATTCTCTCTGGACGATTTCGGTACAGGTTTTTCCTCGCTGTCTTACTTGAAACGCCTGCCGTTAGATCAATTAAAAATAGACCAGTCGTTTGTGCGTGATGCACTGACCGATTCCAATGATGCAGCCATCATTCGCACTATTATCGCGCTCGGGCAAACGCTGGGTATGGAAGTTATTGCGGAAGGCGTGGAAACAAAAGCACAGCGACACTTCCTCGCTGCTCTTGGGTGCAATCATTATCAAGGCTATTTGTTTAGCAAGCCACTACCACTGAAAGAGTTTGAGCAATTGTTGCGTAACAAGAATAATCTGTAACCCCGTATTTCTCTATCTGAGCGCGTATTTACCAACTATCATGACAAACATTTACCGTGATTTGACAGTAAAGAGACAGGCAACATGAATTCACAAAATACAAGACAACCGCCCGCATCTATTGCATTACGCTTCGATGTGATTGCAGGGCTTACGGCGGCGGCAATTGTACTGCCCAAGGCGATGGCTTACGCCACCGTCGCGGGTTTGCCCGTATCGGTGGGTCTTTATACCGCTTTTATTCCGATGATACTTTATGCTCTGCTGGGATCATCCAAAGTGCTGAGCGTCAGCTCGACCACGACACTGGGCATTCTCACTGGGGCGCAGCTTAGCTTGGTTGTACCGAGCGGCGATCCCGCGCAGTTAATAACTGCACTGGCGACCTTGACTGTTTTGGTCGGCGTATTGTTAATACTCGCCTCACTATTGCGGCTGGGCTTTGTTGCCAATTTTATTTCCAGCCCTGTGTTGACCGGCTTTAAAGCAGGCGTAGGACTGGTGATTGTCTTCGACCAGCTACCCAAGTTATTGGGTGTTCATATTGACAAGCAAGGTTTCTTTTTCGATTTACTCTCACTGTTTCATCAGCTCCCCCATACATCATTCACCACCTTGCTGGTGGCGGTTATCACCTTGCTGATATTGTTGGGCATGATACGTTTATCGCCACATTCACCTGCCCCGCTGGTGGTTATATGCGGGGCGATTTTTGCTTCGTGGTTCTGGGAGCTGAATGCTCAGGGTGTTGCGACAGTTGGCTTAATTCCCAAAGGATTACCTGCGCTAACGCTACCTGATGTTGAGTTGGTAAGACAATTATTACCCGGTGCATTGGGTATCGCATTAATGAGTTTTACCGAATCCATTGCCGTTGCCAGAGCTTTTGTCAAGCCCAATGAACCGCCGATTAATGCCAATCGAGAGCTTATCGCTACAGGGATAGCGAATCTTGGCGGCGGCTTATTCTCAGCAATGCCCGCAGGTGGCGGCACATCGCAAACGGCTGTCGTCCGCGCCTCTGGTGCGTTTTCACAAAAATCTTCCTTGGTGACCGCCGCTGTTGCCGCCGCCGTGATGCTGTTATTAGCTCCTTTATTGGCACTGCTACCCTACGCGACATTGGCAACCGTTATCATTGTCTACTCAGCCAGTTTAATTCAACCTAAGGAATTCATTGCCATTTATAACATCCGCGCAATGGAGTTTCGCTGGGCAGTCATAGCCTGCCTTGGTGTGCTGGTGTTCGGTACGCTACAGGGAATTGTCGTGGCGATTATTGTCTCGCTATTAGGACTGTCCAGTCAGACTGCTCATCCACGGGTATCTGTCATCGGTCGCAAACGTAATACCGATGTACTGCGTCCGCTGTCATCTGAACACCCCGATGACGAGACGATTGACGGACTGCTGATTGTGCGTCCCGAAGGCAGTATTTATTTTGTCAACGTGCAGCATATAGGCGATCAGATAAAGACACTGGTCGCACAGTACCAGCCAAAAGTCATCGTACTGGACATGAGTCGAGTACCGAATATTGAGTATTCAGCACTGGAAAGATTGATAGAAGGCGAGCAGCGTGTAACCGATGACGGTTACACGCTATGGCTGTCAGGCTTGAATCCTAACGTGCTTGAGATAGTACGCCGCTCAGGACTCGCTGAACGACTGGGACGCGAACGGATGTTATTCAATGCCCATATTGCCATCGAACGTTATCAGGCACTGCATTCGTAGCTAAATTGCAGGAAAATCAAGTTGTCAGATCATTAAATTAAAATACATCAAGGAAATACCACCATGTGTGAACAGCCGAATACAAATACAGAAGAAAACCTTTTCAATAGACGCTTATTATTAAAATCCGTCGGTGCCGTGTCATTATTGGCAATGTCGGGGACTGGATTATGGAGTACGGAAGCCGATGCCGCCGCGCTGTCCAAGAAAGAGCGTGAAGCACTGACCCCTGACGATGTTATCAAGATGATGAAACAAGGTAATAATCGGTTTCGTAAAGGTAAAAGTCACGCTCATAACTACCTCTCCGAACAACGTACAGTCAGCGCATCAGGGCAATATCCCGCCGCAGTGATTCTCTCCTGCATTGATTCGCGTGCGCCTGCTGAAACCATCATGGATTTGGGTATCGGTGACATATTCAACACCCGCATTGCAGGCAACATTTCTAATGATGACATTCTCGGCAGTATGGAATTCGCCTGCAAAGTTGCGGGGGCAAAAGTGGTGCTGGTCATGGGACACACCAAATGCGGTGCGGTTGCAGGAGCTATCGACAAGGCGGAACTCGGACATCTGACGGGCTTGCTGGCAAAAATTCGCCCCGCCGTCGATGCCACCGATTATCAGGGCGAACGTTCGGCAAAAAATTATGCCTTTGTTGATGCGGTCGCCCGCAAAAATATCGAATTGACCATGACTGAGATAAAAAACAACAGCGCGGTACTTAACGACATGATAACCGCAGGCAAGCTTAAAATAATCGGTGCCATGTATGACATTGAAAACGGACTCTTAACATTCTTATAACATTCATCACCACTGAACATAAGTTCTCAGGTATATGACTGCCAGTCCTTGAAGGACTGGCAGTCATTTATTACCTAAAAACTTTTTCACTGTTACTTACCGTAAGAACCTGCATAACCTGCCTATAAAAACAAGAGAATACAGTTATGAATTTAGCAGAATGGACGATACGCAAAAGCCTTCTCGCGTGGATTATCACAGTGCTTTTTTTGGTTGTCGGTTGGAGTTCCTACCAAAAGCTAAGTCGTTTGGAAGACCCTGAATTTACCATTAAAGATGCCGTCATCATGACACCTTATGCGGGTGCGTCAGCGGCAGAAGTGGAAGAAGAAGTGACTAACGTCATTGAAAAAGCCGTGCAGGAAATGGGGCAGCTTAAAAAAGTTGAATCCCGCTCATCACGCGGTTTATCAACGGTCAACGTCACCATCAAAGACAAATACGATAAAAGCTCGTTGCCGCAGGTATGGGATGAATTGCGCCGTAAAGTGAATGATGCACAACGCTCTTTACCGCCTAATGCGGGGGCTTCCATCGTTAATGATGATTTTGGTGATGTGTATGGTCTGTTTTATGCGATAACGGGTGAAGGCTATAGTTACAAGGAGATTTATGATTACGCCAAACTGTTACAGCGCGAGTTATTAAAAGCCAAAGACGTTAAACGTATTTCCATGTACGGCGCACAGAAAGAAGCCATTTATGTGGAAATGCGCCGCGAAAAAATGGCGCAACTGGGTATTTCGCCGCAGGATATTTATAACACCCTGAAAGCCAAAAACATTGCCGTTAATTCGGGCAGTATGCTGTTAGGCGACGAATTTATTCCTATCAATCCCACGGGTGAATTTCAATCAGAACAGGATTTCGGCGATTTGCTCATCACCAGTTCCAGCCCTAAATCCAACAGCCTGATTTATTTACGCGATGTCGCGGACATTAAACGCGATTACCAAGACCCGCCCAGTAATTTATTGCGCTACGACGGTCAGGCGGCGATTGGTTTAGCCATTTCCACCATACAAGGCGGCAATGTCATTGCCATGTCGGAGTCGTTAAATGAGCGACTGAAAGAGTTGGAAGTGTTGCGTCCTGTCGGCATGGAATTAAACATTATTTCCCATCAGGCGAATTCGGTTGACGTGTCGCTCAAAGGCTTTTTAATTAATCTTGCTGAAGCGGTTGCCATTGTGGTGGGCGTATTGCTGTTGTTCATGGGCTTGCGCTCTGGCTTGATTTTAGGCGTGGTACTCATGGTGACTATCATGGGGACGTTTATTTTCATGCAGATGAATCACATTACTCTGGAACGTATCTCACTGGGGGCATTGATTATTGCCTTGGGGATGCTGGTCGATTGCGCGATTGTGGTCACGGACGGTATGCGTATGCTGATGGCGCGGGGTAAATCGGGCTATGATGCAGCGATTGAGATTGTCGGACAAACCGCCGTACCGATGCTGGGCGGAACGATTGTTGCCATCGTTGCCTTTGCCGCGATTGGTACATCGCAAGATTCAACAGGCGAATATTGCCGCACCCTGTTCAGCGTTATTTTATATTCATTAACGCTGAGTTGGCTGACCGCTGTCACCTGTACGCCGCTGTTGTGTAAAACCTTTCTTAAAGTCACGCCCAGTGCGGCGGATGGTGAAGAAGAAGACCCGTATTCCAAAGGTTTTTACTTAACCTATAGCAAATTTTTGGCGTTGTGTATCCGTTTTCGCTGGATCGTAGTGGCGGTTGCGGTAGGATTATTTATCGCGGCAATCATCGGTTTTGGTTCGGTTAAAAACAGCTTTTTTCCCGATTCCACCCGCCCGCAGTTTTATGTGGATTTATGGTTTCCTGAAGGCACGGATATTCGCGAAACGGAAAAACGCCTGAAAATTGCCGAAGCCGCGTTGAAAAAACACGAAGGTGTCACACACTTAAGCAGCTTAATCGGTGGCAGTCAGACGCGGTTTTTATTGACTTACACGCCCGAAAAAAATTACGCCAGTTTTGGGCAAATTCTGGTAGATGTCGATGATTATGCACGCATCAAAGACATGGCTCCGCAAATACAACAAGAGTTTGATGCCTTGTTTCCTGATGCCATTGCCAATGTCCGCCTGTTTGTTTTAGGGCCTTCCAGTGGCGGCAAAATCCAGTTACGGCTGTATGGTGCAGATGCCGAAGAACTGAGAAACTTGGCGGATAAAGCGGAAAATATTTTGCTGAATGAACCGACTGCCAGAGCAGTCCGCAATGAATGGCGCGAAAAAATCAAAGTGGTCAGACCGCAAATCGCCGAAACCCAAGCGCGCAAAATCGGCATCGGCAGACCTGAACTGGCGCAAACCTTGGAAGCGACGTTTCAAGGCACTAAAGTCGGTGTGTATCGTGAGCAAGATGAATTGCTGCCTATTGTGGCACGCGCACCAATGGCAGAAAGAATAGATTTGGACAGTTTGGACGGTATTCAAATCTGGAGTCCCGCTGCTCAATCCATGATTCCTATGGGGCAAGTGGTTTCTGGTTTCACTACTGAATTTGAAGATCCTTATGTGTGGCGATTGGACAGACGCAAAATGATTCGCCTTCATGCTGACCCGCGTACAGGTTTACCCAGTGAATTATTCGCTAAAGTCAAAGCCCGCATTGAACAAGCGGTAGGCGTTGATGCTGCCGCGCTAGTCGGTCATGAAGTCGATGCCGCCGACTTTGATAATAAAACCCTGACCGTGAAAGAAAACGACTTGTGGGCGATTAAAGGTAAACCCGGTTATTACATGGCGTGGGGCGGTGAAGCAGAAGACTCGGCGAAAGCCAATACCAGTCTGGCAGGTTCAATACCGATGTTTTTCGGCATCATGGTATTTATTGTACTGGCATTGTTCAACTCGATTAAAAAGACCTTGGTTATCTGGCTGACTGTGCCGTTAGCAGTTATCGGCGTAACCGTCGGCTTATTGAGTTTCAGCCAACCGTTTGGTTTTATGGCATTGCTGGGTTTGATGAGTTTATCGGGCATGACCATCAAAGCCGCCATCGTGCTGGTCGATGAAATTGACGTGCAGTTGAAACTGGGCAAAACGCCCTATCAGGCGGTGATGACTTCGGGCGTAAGTCGGTTGATTCCTGTCACTATGTCATCGGGTACAACCATGCTCGGCATGATTCCGTTATTTACCGATGCGTTTTTTGTCTCGATGGCAGTGACTATCGTATTCGGTTTAGGCTTTGCCACTGTGCTGGTGCTGATTATTGTCCCCGTGTTTTACAGCATCTTTTTTAATATCAAAGAAGATGACAACACCGAGAAACCACTGAATCTGGCAAAAGGACAATGATAATGAAGCAGAAAACCTTGGCAACTGTTATCTCGGTTTTATTAATCAACGCAGGGTGCAGTTTGGTTGGGTCTGATTACGCGAAACCCGAAGCTGCTATTGAAAAAGACTGGATCAGCGCGAATACGCCCGCGTTAAAACAGCGCAATGCGCAACTGGCAACGTGGTGGAAAGTATTTAACGACCCCGTATTAGACACACTCATCGCCGAAGCCCGCGCACAAAACTTAAGTCTGCAAGCGGCGGGGGTGCGTATTTTTGAAGCCCGCGCTCAATTGGGTATTGCCGTCGGCAATGAATACCCGCAACAACAACAAGCCACTGGTAATGTCACACAACAGCAAATCAGTGCATTTGCACCCAATACCTCTTCACTTATTGACCGTGTATTTGCATCAACAGGCATAGGCTTAAATGTCGGCTGGGAACTGGATGTCTGGGGACAACTGCGACGCGGTGTCGAAGCCAGTCAGGCGAATCTGGACGCGTCGATTGCCAATTATGATGACGTATTAGTGTCATTGACTGCCGAAGTCGCGCGGACTTACACGCTGGTACGCACTAATGAAATGTTGATACAAGTGGCGAATGAAAACGTCAAAATTCAACAACGCACCGTTGACATTGCCAAAGCCTTGTATAACGGCGGCGCAATTAATGAAATGGATTATCTGCAAGCCGAAACCTTGCTGAACAATACCCGCGCCACCATTCCCCCTGTGGAAAATCAACTGCGGCAAGCGAAAAATGCCTTGAGTGTGTTATTAGGTAAACCTGTCGGCAGCGTTGATAACGACCTAAAACAAAGCCAACCGATACCCGTCGCGCCGATACAAGCCGCGATTGGTGTACCTGCTGAAATGCTCCGCCGCCGTCCTGATATTCGTCTGGCAGAACGCAAACTGGCGGGGCAAAGCGCGTTAATCGGTGTTGCCGAAGCAGAACTGTATCCGCATTTTTCGCTGCTGGGTTCAATCAGCCTGAGTGCCAGTGATGCCGCGCTCACTTATGCGACTGTGGGCGGCAGTACCTTGGGGCGTTTGTTTGATGCCCGCAGTTTTCAATACTCCGTAGGCCCCAGTGTATCGTGGAATCTGTTTAATTACGGACGCATTAAAAACCAAGTCCGCGTCGAAGATGCGCGTTTTCAAGCCCTGATTGCCACCTACCAAAATACGGTCATCAACGCAGGCAAAGAAGCCGAAAACGCATTATCTGGTTTCGTCAACGCGCAAAAACAGCGCGAGGAATTGCAAAAAAGCTATGAAACCGCCAAGCGTTCCGTCGAATTATCACTGTATCAATACCAAGAAGGCATCGTCGATTATCAACGCGTATTAGACTCACAACGCAGTCTGTTCAACACCCAAGATGCACTGACGCGCAGCAACAGCGAGATTACCATCAATCTCATTAATCTGTACAAAGCCGTAGGCGGCGGCTGGGAAACCCGCACTGAACAGGATTTTGTCCCCGAAGCCGTCAAAAAACAAATGACGGAACGCACCGATTGGGGTGATTTAATGAAACCTAAACAGCTCGACCTACCTGAGCAAGAGAAGAATAAAAAATGGCGTTCACCCGATTGGTAACAACATGAATATCCGTGCAGCTATTCGCCTCAGTATGCAAAAAACAGGGCCATACGGTCTGTTGCTGTTGTCGCTGTTTTTTATGATTTCATTCCGACCGTTTCTGGATGGTTTGGTCGGCGCGACCTTGTTGGCGGATATTTTCCTGAGCTGTGTATTGCTTTCAGGGATTTATGCCCTAAGCAAACAGCAACTGATATTACATATTGCCTGTACGCTGGCATTTTTTATTTTCCTGTTCAAAGTTATCTATTATGTCTCGGGAAATCAACGTATTTTTACCCTACAAATCGCACTCAGTATGCTGTTTATTGCCCAAATGCTCATCATGATCTTGCGGCATATAATCATAGAAAAAGAGATAACAGGCGATTTGATTATGGGGGGTGCGTGTGCGTTTGTACTACTCGGACTTGTCTGGGCGTTTGCCTACTATTTGCTGGAAATTTTTGAGCCGAATTCTTTTAAAGGCATTGAAGAACGCAGCGATGATATGTGGGATTTTTTTTATTATAGTTTCGTCACACTGACAACACTGGGCTATGGCGATATAGTTGCCGTCTCCAAGCAGGCGCGCGGACTCACTGTACTTGAAGCCATTATCGGGCAGCTTTATCTGGCGATTATGATTAGTCGTTTAGTCAGTCTGCATATTGCCGAAGCACGGCATAAATAATTTACCCTCGACAGAACTCCAGCCCATTAATATGAATCTTATTGATTAATTGATAACCGCTGGATTGTATTTAGGAGAAAACTCACCATGACCAACAGCATCGAAAAGGAAAAAGCACGCATACGCAAAGTGGCGCGTCTACTCCATGATGGGACTCGTCACGTCAGAATACTTCGTTCTATTGACTGGTCGGCAGCAGTCAAACACGATTTTTTTGCCAACAATGCCAGAGAATTACCAGAAATTAATTATCCGCGTTTCGATGCAAAACCCACCATCAACATCATTCGTGAAGCACGACGCATGATTATTCCTATTTCGCCCATCGACCAATGGCTGGAACGGCAGGCGAACAGCATCGAAACGGGGGCGCGGATGTTGGCAGGTGTCGGCACACCCGTTTTTTTCGAGCATTCACGACAGGTCTATGGCGAACCGACCGCGCCTTTACGCTATATTCCCGTTACTTCGCTGGAACTCGCACAAAACATTCAAGACGTTATCGACCAGCTTGCCCGCATTGATTTGGGTGTCGCGCCCTCCGCCCATCTGTCTGCTGAAGACGTTGCGCGGGAAATTGAGCAGGCAGTCAAACTGCATTTTGGTGAAGATGCCCCTAAAGTGACGCTGGTCGAGTCACTGTCTGCCAATGCCTTGGCGACTGCTAACGAGATTCGTATTCGGCGTGATGCCCGCTTCACCGATAGGGATGCGGTGCAGTTGCTGAACCACGAGGCCTATATCCATGTGGCAACATCCATTAATGGGCGTACTCAGACCGACCTGCCGATTCTCGGCGCGGGACATCCAAGTACCACCCGCACTCAAGAGGGTCTTGCGGTGTTTTCCGAAATCATCAGCGGCACGATGGAACTGGATCGGCTGCGGCGACTGGCAGACCGCGTATTTGCCATCCAGATGGCAGTCGAAGGCGCGGATTTTCTGGAGGTGTATCACTATTTCCTTGAGCGCACGGGCAATGCAGATCAATCTTTTGAAAATGCACGGCGGGTCTTTCGCGGCGGAGTCATTACTGGCGGCGCACCGTTTACCAAAGATGTTGTTTATCTCTTCGGACTGTTGCAGATAAGCAATACGATTAACGCCATTTTCTCGGCAGGACGCGCCGACTGCCTGCGTTTATTATTCTGTGGCAAACTGGATGTACAAGACATTCCCGCGCTGTGCGAGCTGGCAGCTATGGGGCTGTGCAAGCCTGCGCGTTACCTGCCGCCGTGGGCAAGTGATTTGCGTTCATTACTGGCTACACTCACCTTCTCTACGTTTATGAATAAAATAGACAGTGAATTGATGATGACTGTAACGCAGAAACTCTTGGAAAATGCCCCGATTGTCGAGTTTTCAGGCGAAAAATAAATGACTTGGAGAATCAACAACAGGGTGATACACAGTCAGCTTAGTGATGACGGGTAACGTGACCAGACCTGCGAGGTTTTTAAAACCTCGCAGGTCTTTATTGCACACGTCAAAATAAAATTGACCGACTTAGTGGTGTATTAACTATTTAATTTTTACCATTAGGACTGGCAGTCATGTAGTTAATTCGGATTAATGCGCGTGATTTTCGAGCCTTGCAGCCCCAAGCCTGCCATCAGACCTTTTTGACCGAAAATGAACGCATACACGCCGCTTTTTGCGGTCGTGGTAGTCAGCGATTTCGCCATACCTTGGTCAACGACAACAATACTGGGGCCTACTCCAACTTCCCAGCCTTCGCTGCGATTAAGATAGCTCAACGAGTCATTGTCCATGAAAAACATCGCATAACTGAATGACTGGATGCCCGCCTGCAAGCCATAAGAGCCTGCGGCAATATTGTAATAGCCTGTCGTTCTGCCGTTTTTAAACAACGCCCCGCCGCTGCCATATTGCGCACCGACCATAAAGCCCGCTTTCACAATCGAAGGAAATACCAGTATGCCTTTAGCGCGTTTTCCCAACTGCCTTGCTTCGGGATTGCTTGCATAAAGTTGCTGTAATGCAGCGTTGGAATCACGAGTGATGTCCGATGCAGAACTCGCTAACTGCGTACTTGCCATCTGTCCGCCCGTCGATTGGCAACCCGTCAAAGCCAGTAAACTCAGTAATAAAAAACCTGACCATTTATTATTTAACATTATGTTTCTCCAGTTATTTTTAGTATTTATCGAGAGGGTTTCTATTCTTCCTCTGCCAATGTTTTCCGCGCTTGTTCCAACAATTTGAGTTGTTCGTCATTCAGTTTGGGAAATTTTAAATCGAGATCCCGCAGGGTGGAAGTAATAACGTCGGCAACAATGGCACGCATTGCCCATTTGTTATCAGCTGGCACAATATACCAAGGCGCCCAGTCCGTGCTGGTGGCGTTAATCAGGTCTTGATATGCCTGCATATAATCATCCCAGTGCGCACGTTCAGGAAGATCCGAGCTTGAAAATTTCCAATTTTTTTCAGGACGTTCCAGTCGCTCCAAGAAGCGTTTTTTTTGCTCGTCTTTAGAAAGGTGCAGGAAAAATTTGAGTACGATAGTGCCATTGCGTTCCAGATGATGTTCAAAGGCGTTGATGTCTTCATAGCGATTTTCCCAGAATGCCTTGCCTCGTTTACCGTCGGGCAGATGCTGGAGCAACTCTGGATGGACTTTGACAACCAGCACATCTTCGTAATAAGAACGGTTGAAAATGCCGATTCTGCCTCTTTCGGGCAGACTTTTCATATAACGCCAGAGAAAGTTGTGATCCACATCTTCGGCTGAAGGTTTTTTGAAGCTGAACACCTGACAGCCCTGCGGGTTGACTCCTGACATGACGTGTTTGATTGTACCGTCTTTACCCGCTGCATCCATTGCCTGAAACACGATTAATAGCGAATAGCGATCATCTGCATACAATAATTGCTGCACCTCTGCCAAATCGGCTATGTTCTGTTCCAGAATTTCATTGGCACGTTCTTTTAACTGCTCTTTGCCAAACGCCTTAAATTCCTCGTTCTGCGCCCAGCTGGTGTCATAGTCCTTAAGATGAATTTTTTTGCCAGATTTGACGCGAAAAAGTTTGATGTATTTTTGCTTTATCATCATTGCCTCCATTAAGGTAAACGAATCTCTAAATACCGCTGAAAATAATCTGCGAATCAGTGATACAGCAAAAACAGCTAAAAATCAAACCTTATCAATAAAATTAGTAGGTGATTAGGTAAAGGGTAATTTTCTCATCATGCAACGGAGTTAAAACTCATGAGTTTTGACTCCGCGTGTCAACATCACTTTATTTTTTATTTTAATAACTGACACGAATGCCCACTTCGCCGCTACGCCCTGCATCGGGGGCGAAATTACGCAAATAAGAGGTTGAATTGCGGATATTTTCATTCGTCAGATTTTTGGCATTGGCAAACACCATAATGTCCGCTTGGCTAATACTGGCAACATGATATTGCGCTCCTAAATTCAGCAATAAATAACTGGCGGTGCTGGTTTCATTCGCACCAGCATGAGTTTGGGCTTCGCCGCGTGTTAAACGGGCGTTGGTGCTGAAGTCGTTTTTTTCATAGCTCAGTTGTACACCGTAACGCAACGGTGGCATTCTGGGTACATCACCGCCTTTATTGAACGTGCCGCGTGTGTAATCACTGAACAAGCTTAAGTCCACCAAGCCATAATTGTTTTCCATCAGTGGAAAATTCAGTTGTGCTTCATAGCCTTTAAAGGTCGCACCTGCCTGTTGATTGATTTCCACGGGAATACAGGATTCACCTTCTCCGCAAACGTCTTCAAAATCCTCCGCATCCCTGTTAAATACATAATCCGCGCGTTGCTGATAAATGTAATTGCTGACCCAGTTATGAAACACGTTCACTTCCGCACTCATCCAGTCGCTGTTAAAACGGTAGCCCAAATCCAGATTATTGGAAAATTCTTTACGCAAATCGGCATCGCCCAGTTCATAGCTGCGCGAGGCTTCATGAACACCGTCATAAAACAATTCCTGAATTAACGGGGCGCGTTGTGAATGCGTATAAGCCAGACTGAGTTGATGTTGTTTATTGACTTCCCATAAGGCAGACATTGAGCCGCTGATGGGCAAGTAAGTCAGGCTATTGGCGTTTTCAGGGCTGATAGTGACCCATTCGCCGCGTGCGCCTAGTTCGTAAGTGACCGCACCGTGTTTATAAGATTCCACAGCAAATAAGCCATAACTATCAATGTTGGATTTAGGCACTAATGCCGCAGAACCATCGGCATTAATCGCTGAAAATTCGCTGTTAGTCGATTGAAAACCCAGCGAGCCTGTTAATGCGCCGATAGCGTGTTGTTCCAGTTCTAAACGGCTGGCGTAAGATTTATTTAAAAAGTGCGTGGCAGGTTGACCACCGTCTAATTCGGTATGCTGATAATCGGTGTAGCCAAACTTCATTTTTACTTTTTCGGCGAAGGCAAACGGCTGATTGAGTTGCGTTTTAACATCGTATTTGGTTTGTTTTAAATCTACGGTGACAGGGGCTTCGCCTGAGCCATCGGAGGGAATGCCGTAATTTTTTTCTAATTGATTAATGGATGCACCGACCAAGCCCGCCTCGCCTATCATGGACACACCGACTGAACCGCCGCGTGAACGGGCGTTGCTGTTGTTGATTACGCCTTGTGAATTTTCAGGCGCGGTAAAACTGGGGTCATTAATCTGCACTGCCGCTTCATCTATCGCTGTACCGCCGATATGCGTGTTGCCTTGGTCACGATAAAAGCCATCGACATGATACGCAAAGCCGTTGTGACTGCCTTCGACTTTCACCACGCTGGAGGTTTCATTAGTTGCTGAATCGTAACGTTGCTCACCCGCGCCACCGATGACTTTATCAAAGGCTTTTTCAGGAATGCGGTTGTCGATAACATTAACGATACCGCCTATCGCGCCATTGCCGTACAGCAAGGTGGCAGGGCCGCGCAACACTTCGATACGCTCTGCTAAAATCGGCTCAACCCCATTGGCGTGGTCAGGGCTTAAGGACGAAGCATCATTGTTAATCATGCTGTTTTGCATCACCTGTACGCGCGGCCCGGATTGCCCGCGTATCACAGGCGTACCGACACCTGCGCCAAATGATTGATTGGTTACGCCCAATTCATTTTTCAGCGTATCGCCGATAGTTGTACCCATTTTACTATGCAGTGCATCACCTGTGAGTACGGTGACAGGTTTAGCAGATTTTGAACTGGACGTTGCCACAGGCGCACTCACTACCATCGTGTCTAATTGTTTTATATTCTCACCAGCGGCTAATGCGGTGGCGGTTGATAAGAAAAAAAGCGGGATGATTTTTTGCATGGTTGTAAACGTCTGAGTTGATAAAAGACGTTAGATGATATGTTATAACATAACACTAGACAAGCATTTATTGGATGATATTCCGTATGACTGCCAGTCCTTTAAAGAGCTGGCGGTCATACTAGCGTGATGTTAATCCGATAAATTCGTCTCTACAGATGCCGCACACCGACTGCAAATACCATGAATTTCAATGGCTTTGCTATGAACAATAAATCCTGCATCGTTAAACTCTTCTGCCAGTGCCTGCATCACTTTAGTTGCCGTGCGCTCTTCGACTTCCTGACAATGCTTGCAAATCAGCAATAACTGCTCATGCGGTGCGTTTGAACAGCGGCAACCGATAAACGCGTTCAAACTTTCCACGCGATGAATCAAACCCTGTTCACTTAAAAATTCCAAGGCGCGATAAATAGTCGGCGGTTTTGCTGCCATTTGTAAAGGTTTGATACGGTCTAATAATTCATACGCTTTAACTGCTTTATGACTTTCCCAAATCAGCTCCAGTACCTGATAACGAATAGGCGTTAATTGCACCCCGCGCGCCAGACACACCTGCTCAGCAGTCGCTAAAGCTGTACTTACGCAGTGTTTATGATTGTGATTCAGTGTAGTCATGATGATGCGGCAGATAAAAATTGAATGTTACAGTATAACATTGACTAGCAATACACCTGTACAGGGATAGAGGAATTTTCTGGCTTGCAAATATTTTGTCAATGTTTTGTATAGATATATATTGACAAACTTATTATCACCTAGTAATTTATTAATCGAGAGTTACTACTTTTCTCGCCGTTAAAATGACTAAAACTCCTCTATAACCCCCTTTTAGGCTTTCTGTAAAAGGGGGATTTTTTATGATTCATGATTGCTGGGTGAATAATGCTATGGCATCAAAAATTTTTCAAAGCAGCAAATTTATGCTGGTCGCTAATTTCATGATTTCAGTCATGTTGCTGACAGTTGGCAGCTTACTGTCGCTATCAGACCGCTATTCCCTGTTCGATTTTAATCAGGAATTGTATGGTGAACTAAGCAACAATATTAGAGTTACCATGATTTACATGGCACTCACCGAGATTATTGTTTGTATGTATTGCATTATAAGAAAAAAAACCCAAGCCTTTGTATTAGTAGGTTTCTTTCTCATTTTAATGATGGGTTCAGTGTATTTTTACGGTGAAATCAACGACGTTGAAATAGATGAAAATCTTTACTCGTTCTTTTTATACACAGGTGTGTCACACATTATTTTTGGCATCATGTCAAATTTAAAAAGAGATTTATACCAGTAGCTCATCCGCTACTACCGTATTCTGAAATTTAAGCGACGGACAGATGGCTTTGCTCCGACTTCTTAAATAACGCCATGACTTCAGAAGAGCCTCCCAGTACACTTTTTCCAAAACCCTGCATGAACAATGTAACCGCCACCTCGCGTGTATCAACGTCAATAGCAAATTAAAGACTCCATTTTTTGCACTTTGTTCCATTCTGTCTACGGGCTTTTCAGCTTGCCCGAAATGTCAAAAAGCGAAGAAAATTCCTGTTATGCTATAGTGTTCAGACAGATACTGGAATCTGTAATATGTGCGATGTGAATTCTTTAATCAAACACGCGACTATGGTACTTTTGTACTATCTTTAGAAGAGGTATCAACCTGTTCAAAAACTAACATAAAGTGTCTTAAAACTATGTCTACTCTCGAAGATAACGCCGAAACGATCAATAACGAATCGACATTTACAGTTGCAGAAGATGATGGATTATCTGCTATTAATGTGCTGGTTCCGACAGGTAAAAATAAACGGATAGCCACTCGTTATATGAGAGACGATATTGCCGTCGCACTGTGTGAAATAACACCGTTCAGCTTTGGCAAAGAGATTTTTATTGATTTCGTTAAATTAAATGACATCACAGGCAGGGGTATATCCTTTTTCAGCACCCAACAAATTCCCGTTAATAAAAAAGTTATTCTCAATCTTCGCTTTCATTCAGACATGACATTTAAAATCAATGCCACCATTATTTATCGATCCAACGTATCGCCTTATCAATACGGCATAAAATTCGATCACGACCACCGTGAACTCAGCGATCATATTCTGGATACCCAACGCACGCTGGTGTTCAAATAATGACTGCTTACACCTTAAGCGACCTTATCATTTATCCCGTAAAATCTTTGGCAGGCATTCATTTAACGCATTGGCAAGTCACGGCAACAGGTTTGCAATACGACCGAAAATGGATGCTGGTGGATCATCAGGGGCAGTTTTTAAGTCAACGCCGCTTGCCGAAAATGGCGTTGATTAACACCGCAATCACGGCTGAACACCTGATCTTATCCGCGCCTAATAAAGAAAATTTAGTGCTGTCGTTAGCACCGACAGGCGGCGATGTGATTGTCAGCACCATCTGGCATGATCAATGCGCGGCGCGTAGTATTTCGCCAGATGCCGATCAATGGTTCAGTGATTTTTTAGACATAGATTGCCGTTTGGTGTATTTACCCGATGACGTGATACGTCCTGTTGATACTCAATACGCCGAAGCCACTGACCAAGTGGGTTTTGCCGATGGTTTCCCCTTCTTAATCATTGCAGAAGCCTCATTAACCTCATTAAATCAAGCCATGCAGCTTAATCTGGGTATGAACCGCTTTCGCCCTAACTTAGTGATTGCAGGTTGTGAGAGTTATGCTGAAGACAGTTGGCGTGAAATTCGTATCGGTGACATTGATTTTAAATTGCCCAAACCCTGTTCGCGCTGTGCGATTCCTACCATTGACCCTGACACGGCGCACACAGGTAAAGAACCGCTGACCACACTGAATCGGCTGCGAAAATGGCAAAATAAAGTGTATTTCGGACAAAACGCCATCCATAATAAAAGCGGTCATTTAAGCGTCGGTGATAAGGTACACGTCATACTGACAGGCGAAAAACAGCCGCCGCTTTAAGTCGCTTAAGTAATAATGTTATTATTCTTCTATTACAAACACACAATTCATTCTTTATAAAAAATACATGAAAATTTTAATTACTGGCGGCGCGGGTTTTATTGGTTCTGCGCTGGTGCGTTATTTGATTAACGAAACTGAACACAGCGTTGTTAATGTCGATAAACTGACTTATGCAGGCAATCTTGAATCGCTTACCTCCATAGAGGCAAGTCCGCGTTATGCGTTTGAACACGCCGACATTTGCGACGCACCGAAAATGACTGAGATACTCAACACGCACCAACCCGATGCCATTATGCACTTGGCGGCAGAATCTCATGTAGACCGTTCAATTGACGGCCCTGCGGCATTTATTGAAACCAATATTATCGGCACTTATACATTATTAGAAGCGGCGCGTAGCTATTGGCAAGCCCTGCCTGAGGCAAGAAAATCCGCGTTTCGGTTTCACCACATCTCCACCGATGAAGTATATGGTGACTTGGAAGGCGTGGATGATTTATTTACCGAAGAAACGTCTTACGCACCCAGCTCTCCCTATTCCGCCTCTAAAGCCAGTTCGGATCATTTAGTACGCGCATGGCAACGCACCTATGGCTTGCCTGTATTAGTGACTAACTGCTCCAATAATTACGGGCATTTTCATTTCCCTGAAAAACTCATTCCGCTGGTTATTTTAAACGCCTTGGAAGGTAAACCGTTACCCGTGTATGGCAATGGCTTACAAATCAGAGACTGGCTGTTTGTTGATGACCACGCCAGAGCCTTATTGACTGTCGTTGAAAAAGGGCAAATCGGTGAAACCTACAATATCGGAGGACATAATGAAAAACCCAATATCACCGTAGTCAAAACTATTTGTGCGTTATTGGAAGAACTCAAACCCAATAAACCCGATGGCGTAGCACATTACGAAGATTTAATTACTTACGTCACCGACCGCCCCGGTCATGATTTACGTTATGCGATTGATGCCAGTAAAATTGAAAGAGAACTGGGCTGGACACCCGCAGAAACCTTTGAAACAGGCATGAGAAAAACCGTGCAGTGGTATATCAATAATCTGGATTGGTGTCAGCATATTTTAGAGCGTAAGTTACAGGTTAAAAGCTAGTACACCGTCGGTTTAGTTATAAGGGGTAAAGTTGCTAGACCTGCGAGGTTTTTAAAACCTCGCAGGTCTTTATTACCCCCACTCTAACAACTTACGCTAAAATGCCCCTCATCATAGTAACAACCCCTTGTATTCAATTATGTTAAAAAAAATCGCTCCTATCGTAATGACCTCTTGCTTATTAGTCGCTTGTGCGACCAGTCCCACAGGCAGAAGTCAATTACTGGTAATGCCAGATGCAGAAGTTGACCAAATGGGTTTACAGTCATTTGCAACGCTTAAGCAACAAAAGCCCATGAGCCAGAATCCACAATACAATCAGATTGCCAGTTGTGTTGCAGGAGCTATCACGCAACAAGTCGGCGGCAGCTGGGAAGTCGTAGTATTTGAAGATTCATCACCGAATGCGTTTGCCTTACCCGGTAATAAAGTCGGCGTTTATACGGGCATGATTACACTGGTGGCGGGTAATCAGGAACAATTAGCGGCAGTCATCGGGCATGAAGTCGGACACGTTTTAGCCAAACACAGCAATGAACGCGCCTCGCAAGATATGGCAGTCAATCAAGGCTTGGGCATGGTGCAAGCAATGGCTAATCCGCAAAGCACTATGGGACAAACAGGCATGGCATTACTGGGTCTGGGTGCAGAATACGGCATCTTAAAACCGTACAGCCGCGAGCATGAAAGCGAAGCCGACATTATCGGCATGGATTTAATGGCAAAAGCAGGCTTTGATCCCAGCCAAAGCATCACCCTGTGGCAAAAAATGGATCAAGCCTCGCAAGGTCAGCAACCTATCGAGTTTATGTCCACCCACCCTGCCCACGCCACCCGCATTCAGCAATTACAACAACATCTGCCGCAAGCAACGGCATTGTTTCAACAAGCACAGGCAACGGGCAAACAGCCGCGTTGTAATTAATCTGGCACGCTGCTTAATCAGGAAAATATCATGTTATGGTCAGAAGTTCTTACCAACCCCAGTTTAAAAGACCTGCCTTTTAAAATTGAGCTGAACCGTTACGGAAAAATAGAAATGTCACCAGCGTCTAATAAACACGGTCGTATGCAATGCCATTTGGGTAGTTTACTAGCGCGTAAATTAAAAAAAGGCGTGGTATTAACCGAATGTTCGATTCAAACCAGCGAAGGCGTGAGAGTTGCTGATGTTGCGTGGTGTTCCAATGAATTTATTAAACAACATGACTACGAAACGCCCTATTCATCCGCGCCAGAACTCTGTATAGAAGTGGTTTCGCCCTCCAATTCTAAAGAAGAAATAGCGAATAAAATCGGCTGGTATTTACAGGCGGGCGCAAAAGAAGTGTGGATTGTTTGGGAAAATGGCGTGGTTGATTATTACGATGTCTCAGGACAGTTAAGCCAATCGGCTTATGTACCGATTGTTAAATTACCTAAATTGGGTTAAATCTTATGCTCTATCTATTAGCGATTTTATTGCCACCTGTTGCCGTATTATTTTGCGGCAAACCGATACAATTTATTTTGAATATCATTTTGACCTTATGTTTCTACTTGCCCGGTGCGGTTCATGCGATTCTGGTGGTCAATAGTCATCTTGCCGATAAACGTGCAGAACGCATAGAGCAAGCGATTAGAGACAGTCATAAATCATGAACCCACACCTAAGCCAATTACACCCGTATCCGTTTGAAAAACTGGCACAACTCAAACACGGCATCACGCCACCTGCTGATAAATCACCGATTGTGTTATCCATCGGTGAACCTGCTCATGCCACGCCGCCGTTTATTAAAGAAGCCTTGGTTTCGCATTTACAGGGCTTATCCAATTACCCGACCACCAAAGGCATTCCTGAATTAAGACAGGCGATTGCCGATTGGTTGACGCGGCGATTTTCTTGTGTGGTGAATGCCGACACGCAAGTATTACCCGTCAGCGGCACTCGCGAAGCATTATTTTCCTTTGCGCAATGCGTGATTGATGCCAGCACCAAACCTGTGGTGATTATGCCCAATCCGTTTTATCAGATTTACGAAGGTGCGGCATTATTGGCAGGTGCAGAGCCGTATTTTTTAAACACGCTGGCGGATACTGATTATTTACCCGATTTTGATACTGTGCCTGAAAGCGTATGGCAACGTTGCCAGCTGATTTATATCTGCTCGCCTGCTAATCCAGCGGGTTCTGTAATGTCGGTCGCCGATCAGGAAAAATTACTGCGCTTGGCAGAAAAATACGACTTCGTCATTGCATCAGATGAATGTTATAGCGAACTGTACGATGATGAAAACAATCCGCCTGTCGGCTTGTTGCAAACCGCTTATAACATGGGCAACACCGAATTTAAACGCTGTGTGGTGTTTCACAGCTTATCGAAACGCTCCAACGCGCCCGGTTTACGGTCTGGGTTTGTTGCAGGTGATGCACAAATCTTACAAGCGTATTTTCAATACCGTACTTATCAAGGCTGTGCAATGCCCTTGCCTACCCAATACGCCAGTATCAGCGCGTGGCAAGATGAAGCCCACGTTATTGAAAATCGCCGTTTATACCGCGAAAAATTTACTGCCTTTATTGAGATTCTTGCCGAGGTCTGTGTAGTCAAAAAGCCACCCGCCAGTTTTTATGTATGGCTGAAAATACCCGATAACCTAGGCATCAACGATACTGAATTCACTCAGCAACTATTTGCGCAACAAAATGTCACTGTACTGGCAGGCAGTTTTTTATCGCGTGAATTTAACGGCATCAATCCAGCTGTTAATCACGTTCGCATTGCCTTAGTTGCACCATTAGCAGAATGTATTGAAGCGGCACAGCGGATTAAACGGTTTTTAACGACTTTATAGTTTCTACATTCCAGCGTTGCGATTAATATGATTAAAAGTTTTAAATGTAAAGAAACAGAAAAACTATTTAATGGTAAGTTTTCTAATAAACTACCACAAACTATACAGCGCACTGCACAAAGAAAATTAATTTTAATCCATGCAGCAACTACGTTAGACTTTTTGCGCGTACCACCTGCAAATCGCTTAGAATTATTAACAGCAGATAGACAAGGACAATACAGTATTAGGATTAACGAACAATGGCGAATTTGCTTTATCTGGCATGAGAATAATGCCTTTGATGTTGAAATTGTTGATTATCACTAAGGAATAATAAAATGCGAGATTTAGCCCCTATTCATCCCAGTGAAATACTGCAAGAAGATTTTATGCAGGCATTTAATATGAGTACATCAGAATTAGCCAATGCTATTCATATACCAATAGAAGAGTTAAATATATTTCTCGCGGCTAAAAAATCACTCAATGCCGATTTAGCATTGCGTTTAGCACGTTATTTTAATACCGATGCACAATCATGGTTAAACTTACAAAACCATTATGATTTAGAAACTGTGCAAGATACCTTAGCTGAAGAATTAGATAAATACATAAAACCAATAGTATTGCCTAATTCGTTTTTAAAAAGTTAAAGCCAAAAATTTCATTGAAAATATTTTATAGTTCCCATCGCAACAGCGTGTGTATGAAGACGCTGGAGCGTGAACTGAGGCATTCCAACGCAGAGCGTTGGAACGATAAAAAATCTGATAAAGAGAACGTGATGCCCGTAAAAATAGAAGTTAAAGAAAATTCATACTTTAAAATAGAAAATGTCATTTTTAATATAAACGATGTCATCCCTCGTTGCACCCAAGCCTGTCGAACAGAATTTGAGATAACAGAAATTAAAGCTAATATATTTATACTAAGTTGGTACACTAGAGATAATAAAAATTATAGTAAATCTTTAGAATATAGCGCGTTAAAATTATTGATAAATAATGATGAAGCTGAAAACTTTATAAAGAATAAAAATAATAAACTTGACGATATTAGAACATTTGTTCAAGTGGTTACTGGCATGACTTCAGGAAGACATCAGTTATATGCAGTAGTTCAGGAGTATTATCTAAAAAGAAATCATTTAGACGCATTGACTGATATTACTAATAAAAAAGACATAATTGATTCTTTAGGCGAAAAAGATCGTGAAATTTATACCACTGCCAGAATTGGTCAAGGTAAATTTCGTAAAGAACTGCTGAAATACTGGGGAAAATGTTCAGTTACAGAATGTGAAAAATTAGATGTTTTAATTGCTTCACATATCAAGCCTTGGAGGGAGTGTAATGTTCAAGACGCGATAGATGGAATGAATGGACTACTACTGATTCCTAATCTTGATGCTTTATTTGATAAAGGTTTTATTAGTTTTGATGATGACAGAAAAATTATTATATCTTCTCAACTTTCAAAAGATGACCAAGAAAGGTTAGGTGTAAATAAAGACATGGTGTTACGAAAAAAACCTAATGAACGACATAAAATATATCTTGAATATCATCGTGAAAATATATTTCAAGAATAAATAAAAACACGGTGAAAAACAATGTCAACTAGCACATATCAATCAGACATCGTGGCTTGGGCAAATGAACAAGCGCAATTATTACGCAACAAACAGTTTAACTTGTTGGATATAGAACACCTTGCTGAGGAAATAGCAGACGTGGGTAAAAGTGAACAACGTGAACTCGCCAGTCGTATGGCGGTATTACTGTGTCATTTGTTGAAGTGGCACTACCAACCCGCACGACAAGGAACAAGCTGGCAGTTGACCATAAAAACGCAACGGGAGCGTATTAAACGGCGTTTGAAACAAACGCCTAGTTTGAAATACTGCTTAACTGATAGCGATTGGTTAGCAGACGCATGGGATGATGCGCGTGATTTAGCTGAAAAAGAAACGGCTATTTCTTATGAGAAATTTCCAGAAACCTGTCCTTGGACGATGGATGATGTGTTGAGCAATGATTGGTTGCCCAACTAACGATTTTTTTAACAACATAACAATAAGCAAATAAATGACTACTACATTATTACAACAAACAATCGAAACCGCTTTTGAACAACGCGCCGACATTACCCCTGCGAATGCTTCTGCTGAAGTACGCAATGCAGTTACTGAAACTTTAAACCTGCTGGATAGCGGCAAACTGCGCGTTGCGGAAAAAATTGACGGCGATTGGGTCACGCATCAATGGTTGAAAAAAGCGGTGTTATTGTCTTTCCGTATCAATGAAAATCGCCTGATGGACGGTGGCAATACCCGTTATTACGATAAAGTGGAATGTAAATATTCCAATTATTCAGAAGAAGATTTTGCGGCGGCAGGTGTGCGTGTTGTGCCGAATGCCGTTGCACGTCATGGTTCACACATTGCTTCAGGCGCGATTTTAATGCCGTCTTACGTCAATATCGGTGCATTCGTGGATAGCGGCACAATGGTGGATACTTGGGTCACGGTCGGTTCATGCGCGCAAATCGGTAAAAACGTGCATTTATCAGGCGGCGTGGGTATCGGCGGCGTATTAGAGCCTTTACAGGCAAATCCGACCATTATCGGTGACAATTGCTTTATCGGCGCACGCTCTGAAATCGTTGAAGGCGTGATTGTGGAAGACGGTTGTGTTATTTCCATGGGCGTTTATATCGGTCAAAGTACCAAAATTTTCAACCGTATGACGGGTGAAATCAGCTATGGTCGCATTCCAGCGGGTTCGGTAGTGGTTTCAGGTAACCTGCCTTCAGCAGATGGCACTTATAGCCTGTATTGCGCGGTGATTATCAAACAAGTAGATGAAAGAACCCGCAGTAAAACAGGTATTAATGAACTGTTACGCGACTGATTACGCCCTCATCATCACTCAATAATTCCAAATATAGCGGATTGCCAGTCGGGCAATCCGCCTTAGCTGTGATTGTATGTGCTGTTAAAAAATTGGTTTTTGTATGGACGATAAACATAATATTTTTCTCGCTTCATCAGTTGAACCCATGCAAATCAACGTATATGACTTGAAAGTGGGAATGTATGTATGTCAACTCGATAAGCCATGGCTGGAAAGCAGCTTTTTATTTCAAGGTTTTGAACTGAAAAATCAGGCTGACATTGATGCTGTCAAAAAAGAATGTGAATTTGTTTTTATTGATGTCGAAAAACAAAGCAACTCACTCAAGCACCCGCAAAAAGAAACAGCTTACCTCACAGCAGGAACGCTGGAAAAAAAATACCCCTGCCCACCTAAAACTTCTTTTATTCAGGAAATTGATCGTGCCGCCTACACTTATGGCAAAACCAGCGATTTAGTGCGCAGCTTCATGGAAGATGTGCAACTGGGTAAAGCGATTAATGCCGCCGTTGCCAAAAAAGTCGTTGCCGAATGTGTGAACAGCGTGATACACACGCCTGACGCATTATTATGGATGACCCAGTTAAAACACCGCGATATGTACACCGCGCAACACAGCATGAATGTGTGTATTTTATCCATTGCTTTAGGCAAGCATTTAAATCTTGCTGAGACAGAGCTTAATAACCTCGGTTTGTGCGGCATGATGCACGATATGGGGAAAATGAAAATCCCGTTGGAGATTCTCAATAAACCCGAAAAACTGGAACCTAAAGAATTGGTCATCATGCAAAGCCACGCGGCATGGGGCGCGAAATTACTAATCGCCAGTAAAGATATGTATGCGGGTGCTATTGATGTCGCGGGCAATCATCATGAACGTCTCGATGGCAAAGGCTACCCCAACAAATTAACCGATACGCAGATTACCCCCTATAGTCGCATAGTGACTATTGCTGATATGTATGATGCCATCAGCAGTGATCGCGTGTATCAAAAAGGCAGAAGCCATCTGGAAGCCCTTAAAATTATGACCGATATGTGCGGCACACAGCTGGATACCAAACTGACTTATTCATTTATTGAGTGTATAGGCATTTATCCGCCGGGTAGTATTGTGGAACTCAATAGCGGCGAAATTGCGGTCGTGATTGAGGTCAATCCACATCATAAACTCAAACCTAAAATATTATTATTATTAAATAAAGATAAGCAACGCCGACCACTACAACTGGTTGATTTATTTTTAAGCTGTCGCATAGAAGCCAGTAATCGTACGATTAAAAATATCGTCAGGGCAGATACCTACAACATCAATCTCGAAGAATACTATAACCTTGGTCTGATAGGTAAAGGCTTATTATCAACAGGTGCTTAAACCTGTTTTCCATTCATCATTAACAGAAGCGACCCGTATGAATACCACTACTGCCTTACCCGACGATGCCATGTTTTCCAGTATTATCGTAGACGATTACGACATAATAAAAATGATTTGCCCGTCAATGGTGGAAATGAGCCGTTTAGTGGGGGCGACGGTCAGTGTATACCCTGATAACTGCGAACAATTGTCCATTGTAGAATTAGGTGGTGGTACAGGTATCACCACGCTGTCTTTATTAATGGCAAAAGACAGCGCATACATAGTAAGCGTTGATATTGAACCTGCTATGCAAGCGCAAGCAAAAAAAAATCTACACTCGTGGGTAGACAATAAACACCTGAGTTTTTGCACCAATGACGCGCTAAGTGCCTTACAAAATATGGCGAATGACAGCGTTGATATTATCGCCTCCGCTTACACCCTGCACAATTTTCTGACGGACTACCGTGAACAAGTCATTCATGAAATTTTTCGCGTTCTAAAACCCAATGGTCAGTTTATCAATGCCGATCGCTATGCTCTGGATGATATAAGTGAACATACGCGTTTGACGCAACAAGAAATCACCCAATTTTTTAAAGTGTTGATAGCCGCTGATAAACTCGATTTACTGGAACAGTGGATAGTGCATTTATTCAGCGATGAATCTGAAAATCGAATCATGCGTGAATCGCTCGCGTTATCACAATTGTGTGCGGCAGGATTTACCGACATTACGCTGAGCCATCGGCAGACCGTCAATGCCTTAGTCACGGCAACCAAACCCGCATAGGAGGTAGCAGTATGTTTGAAATAGCAGAATTAGGACATAGTCTTGATAAAAATACTTATAACGAACAAGTACCAATTCTTAGAACGCAATTACTGACCATCCAGCAAACCCTCAAAGACTGTGATTTCCCCGTCATTATTCTGATTTCAGGTGTTGATGGCGGCGGTAAAGGTGAAGTCATTAATTTACTCAATGAGTGGATGGATGCACGTTATATGCGCACCGTCGCATTTTCTCACCCTAGCGATGAAGAACTGGAACGTCCTAAATTCTGGCGTTTTTGGCGCACACTACCACCAAAAGGCTCAATCGCCATCAATGTCGGCTCATGGTACAGCGATCCTTTATCTCAGCGCGTGTACGAGGAAATTGACGATAACGCCTTGCAAGTGGAATTAACGCATATTCGCCAGTTGGAACAAGAATTATTTGATGACGGCACGTTAATCATCAAATGCTGGCTGCATTTAAAAAAAGATGAGCAGAAAAAACGCTTGAAAGCGTTGGAAAAAAATCCTGATACCAACTGGCAAGTCACCAAGCGCGATAAACGGCATTTAAAAATGTATGACGATTTTGTCACCGTTGCCGAAAAAGTGCTGACCGAAACCAGTACGGGTGACGTACCGTGGTTGATTGTCGATGGCTCTGATATTCGTTATAGCAGTTTAACGGTGGGGCAACATATTTTTAATCGCATTCAACAGCATATCGCTAAACGAGCGGCTGATAAACAAGTCACCTCCATTGTTGAATCAAATGGTGTAGTCCATGTCACGCAACAAAACTTATTGGATTCCTTGGATTTATCATTAACGATTGATAAAAAAACCTACAATCAGGAACTGGCTTTTTATCAGGGTAAACTCAATAAATTAGCGCGTGAAGCGCATAATCAAAAACGCTCGGTTGTATTAGTGTTTGAAGGCTGGGATGCGGCAGGTAAAGGCGGCGCAATCAGACGATTGACACACGCGGTCGATGCCCGAAATTATCAGGTTATTCCTATCGCCGCACCGACCGATGAAGAAAATCAGCATCATTATTTATGGCGATTCTGGCGGCATATTCCGCGTGCCGGCATACTGACTATTTATGATCGCAGCTGGTATGGACGGGTATTGGTCGAGCGCGTGGAAGGTTTTGCAACCACGAAAGAATGGCGACGTGCGTATTCAGAAATTGTTAATTTTGAAGAAGCACTGACTGAACACGGGATTTTAGTGCTGAAATTCTGGCTGCATATTGATAAAGATGAACAGTTGCGCCGCTTTCAGGAGCGCGAAAAAATCACTTATAAACAATATAAAATTACCGAAGACGATTATCGTAATCGTGACCGCTGGGATGATTATCAACTGGCGGTCAACGAAATGGTGACGCGCACCAGTACACAAAGTGCGCCGTGGATACTGGTTGAAGCCAACGATAAAAAATATGCGCGTGTTAAAATTTTAAAAACGCTGTGTGATAAATTGGAACGATTTTTGGCGGCTGTTTAGGTATTGATGCCTTGCATTTTTAAGGTGCAAGGCATTATTGGTGTTTCTCAGATAATCAGCGTATCCATTAAATCAATCATAAATTCCATTTCTTCATCTTCAACTTTAATCCATGTATCAAAGCCCAGACTGTTTAACACACTCTTGCCTTTGTCATCATTGTTCATCGCAAGCAACAATGCTTGAATTTCATCACGTCTGCCCGCTAATTTCGGCCCGATCATTAATGAATGGTGAATCACGCTGATTTGGCTGCGCACTAAAATTTTTAACTGTTTTTTAGTTAAATTAGATAAATCATCAAATGCCTTTGCCAAAAATATCCCTACGTCTGCTTCACCCTGTAACAGGCTTTTGGCAATCAACACCTGACTGTTATAAAAACGGGTGTTGATATTACCGGCATCCAGATCACCTGCTTCCAGCATAATCATGCCTATCATGTGTACATCGGGATCTTCAGTCACAGCAACGTTGATACCCGGCAATAGTTCGGCAACATCATTGACTGAGCTGTCGGCACTAACCGCAATAATCGCCTCATCAGACGTATTCCCTGCCCTAACCAAAGGTAAAAAACCTTTTTCACGCACCAACATGGCTGCATCAAACGGATTGGCATAAATTAAATCAATTTTATTCGCCTGAATCGCAGTCCGTTGTGCTTGAAAATTATCATACAACTCCAAGTGTATGGCTTCACCGCTTTGTCTTTGTAACCAAGTATTAAAAATGTACCAGCCAGACAAATGATCGGGCGAAAAATCAGGACTAACAGTGAATATGTACGACATGGCAAACCTCCTTTGTTAAAATAATGTCGGATAAAGTTGAATGCACTCGTTGACTTTGGTTCGAGAAGGCTTACGGCGCACGGAAGTGTATCCGACCACTTGACCATTTCTGATATTAGGAATAACAGTGGCTTTAACCCAATAATAGCCGCCGTCTTTACGCAGATTTTTAACAAATCCCTGCCATTTTTTGCCTCTGTTGACAGTATCCCATAAGTCTTTAAAAGCAGCCGACGGCATATCGGGGTGTCTTAAAATAGAATGGGGCATTCCAATAAGCTCATCTTCTGTGTAACCGGACATTTCAATAAATGACTGATTGACATGAGTAATTACGCCTGCCTTATCAGTCGTTGAAACAATAAGTTTACCGTCAGGATAAGGTGTTTCAATATCGGTATAAAAAACTTTTCTGCTGCCATTGCCGTATAAATCAAGCACAGATTCCTTATAATCACCCACTATATCTTCTAGCTTCATATCTGAGAGCATAAGATTTATCTCCTATAATGAATAGCTTGTTGTCTATAATAAATCAGCAATACTGGCAGCCGCCCGTTTTACATCAAGAAAAATCAAGCCCAATTTAGCGTTAGGTTTTGCCAACACGGTTAAGACAGATTCCGCACCTGCGTAAGTCATCAGCACATAGCCCTTAGCCCCTTTAATCAACACCTGTTCCAATGCGCCTCTTGCCAATTCCTGAGCGGTTCTATCACCCAAAGACAGCATTGCCGCACTCATAGCACCGACTCTGTCTTCATCCATGCCGCTGGGTAATACCGATGCAATCATTAAACCATCTGTTGATATAACGCCAGATGCTTCAATATCTGCTGACGTACCATTAAGCTCTGTCAACACAGAAGTTAACATATCTGCTCTCATACTCTATTTGTCTCCTCGTTAATGTGAATGTAATCTAAGCACAGTAATATCTTTAAATTCAGCTCAACTGTACGACTACATTCTAATTGCTTAAAACAATAATCGGCTATAGCAAATCAGCAATACTGGCGGCAGCTCGTTTTACATCCAGAAAAATCAAGCCCAATTTGGCATTCGGTTTTGCCAGCACTGTCAATACTGATTCTGCACCCGCATAAGTCATTAAGACATAGCCCTTAGCACCTTTAATCAAAACCTGTTCCAGTGTACCTCTTGCCAGTTCCTGAGCAGTTCGATCACCTAAAGAAAGCATTGCCGCACTCATTGCACCGACTCTGTCTTCATCCATACCGCTCGGCAATACCGATGCTATCATTAAACCATCCGTGGATATAACACCAGACGCTTCAATATCTGCTGAAGTACCATTAAGTTCTGTCAAAACAGAAGTCAACATATCTGCTCTCATATCAGGTTCCTTTTTTTATTGTGTGCGTAATATTAAAAATTAACTACTCTTATCTGCGTAGCGTATACTTAAAGCCCAAACCAAGGAAACAAAATCGGGTTGGTTAAAATGCGGAATGCCGGAAATGGCAATCACAAAACGGTTTTTGCCGATAAATAACGGCCAAAAACCCACATGGCTATTACCAAATACATCAACAACTGCCCACGCATTACTGCCCAGCCCCATATTATTGCGCAGTAATCCTGAACGACGGTCATGCACCGTTGAAATTTCTGCACTTAAAGCCGACAATTCTTCGGCAACTTCATGGGGAAAACCGCTACTGACCAGATAAAATCCCTCTTGGTCAGCCAATAACACCTTACCGTTTTCTGAAATACTGCTGAGTAATTGCGGCAAAATATTTTCTAACGCACCAGATGGATAATCCTGCGCTGAATTCACACCTTGAACCCAGCCCAGTTTTTGACAATGATGCAGTAATTCCAGACATTTCTGTTCATCGTCATTGTGCATAAGCGATTGCAATGTTTTGAGAGTAAGACTGGGTGTTTGCTGCTGTAGTAGTATATTCTTTAAAAATTGCCGTGGTTTGTCTGACTCCACAGAGCTGGCGGCATAATACGCACCTGCGGGAGTAGGATATAAATAGAGTCCTTCTGTCAAAGAGTATTGACTCATTAATTATTCCTCTAACCCGGGATCCAATGAATAAAGTAATGATTGTATTAAAATAGAAACATCGTTTCTGACTCTGGCATCAACAGCAAAAACAGGTAATTTTAACCCCATGACACCGAGCTGAACCTGATAATCTTCAATCGTAGGTTTCGCACTCACATCCATTTGTGTCACACCGACAGCCACAGCGGTATCGCCGATAAACTTATCGAACGCGTCTAAAAAAAACTTCATATCTACAAAGGGGTCGGCGCGGGTATTGTCAAGTAACAGCACTAACCCGATGCCGCCTGTGACCAGAATATCCCACATAAAATCAAAACGTTCCTGTCCGGGTGTGCCATAAAGGTGAAGTTTCTCACCACCGGGTAAATTCATCACACCATAATCCATAGCAACCGTGGTCGCCGATTTTTTGGATTTAGTCATATCACTGGCGGCAGCATCTGTTTTTATAGGGGGCAGATCACTGATTGAATTGATAGCCGTAGTCTTACCAGCACCTACAGGTCCTGTAAAAATAATCTTATATTGACTCATAATATAGTTGTTCCGTAAGGCTTAATTAACCGCGTAATTTACTCATGATTCGACCGAGGAATCCTTTATTTTTATTTGCCTTGATTTCAGATGATTGTGCTATCAGGGCATCGGATTCTCTTCTGGCTTGCCCTGTCAATCCCAGTGCATACGCTGCGCTGATAAATACAAATACATATTGCGGCTTGATATTGAGAACTTCTGCAACATTGGCCAATGTTCTGGGGCCGCGAATTAACAATGCGGAAATACGCAAAGCATGGGGAGTGATAAGCAATCGGGTAAAGTTAGGCCAACTTTTTAAATAAACAGGCTGTGTAATATCAATAGCAATAGGATAGCGTCCCTTCGATGCCCAGCAGGCTACTTTCCAGAGAAAAGCATCCATACTGTGAAATTTTTCCAATGATCGCGATAAAGAGGATGATTCAAATGTCAATGCGGTTGTTGATATTTTTCCATCCAGCGTATTAGAAATAATCAATCCGGAAAATGCTCGCAACTGCTTATCATCGGCATCAAGCCAGATTTCATTATTTTGGGGGAAAATAATCACAGGATTCCAGCCTGAATTCAACTGCATAATTTCGCCTTGCTCACGGCTTATTTTAAAAGCTGATTCAACATGACCTTGAAAGTAATCTTTTGGATTGTATTTTGCAACAGCAAACTGATTGGGATCATTAACATCAAGACCGGTCACATTACCGATAAAGGCATTAAATCCTTTTTCATTCAACTGCATCGCCGCTTGATGTTTTGCCGTTTTTTTACGTTCATCATCGTCAATAACAAATGACTTAAGACCGGTATTTTCTGCTTTTTCAACAACAGGCTGAGCTGCTGAAATACTGGCTTTCAGCTGAACATTCTGCGTTTGGCTTTGTTTTAATTTATCTAAAAGAGCGGTAGCTTTATTAAGCGCACCCAGCATATCATCGGTTTTTACAGGTTTTTTAATATAAAAAACATGAGCCAGCTCACCATCGCGTAGCGAGAGCGCAATAACAGGTCTATGCGGTTTTTTTGCACGATGCGATTCCATTAATTTGCCTACACCTGATATATCCGCATCGAAAACATCGACATCTGCTTCACTATCACTGACGACTACAGCAGCACCCCTGCACGGTCCTTGCAAATACATCACCATTGTTTTGGCTGTGCGTTCTTCCATGCCGTGTAATGCAACCTTTAATGGACTTTTGCTTTTATCCATTGTTGTTCTGCCCTTTAAAATAATTATTTAATTGATTCCAGTCATCCGTCATACTTACGCCTAACCGAGTTAAGTTAGCTAATAATTGGTGAAATCGGTTAGAGTCACCCGTCAGTTTGTAAAGCTCGAACAGCTCCTGATGTAAGTCCAGCCGTTCTGGCTGTATTAAAATAGCTTCTTCAAGCACAGTTTTTGCCTCATCCAGCTGACTATATTGAATATGATCAAGAGCAATAATTAAAGCATCATCTTTTTTTACTTCATTCTCAATCTGCCGAACCATCTTATTGGCACCTACCAATCCTTTGCTGAAAATTGAATACTGATTGCCTCTCAACAGACTTGCGCCTACTTGATCTCCTTTTAAGTAGCTTTTGAGTTCTTGAAGTTGTTCTGAAATCAACCGCGACTTTGTACCCAATACCATTCGCCAACTAATAGCCTGCCCTTGCTTATTTAAAATAATCAGTAAATCAACCAGAGCCGCATAAAGTTGCTCATTCAGATTTTCCTGAAAACAATAATAAATTCGCTGCACATGATTAATGAGACATTTAGGCTTTTTAGCAATCAGAAACACTAACTTTTCTAATGCTTCTGCATTATGCAGCGTGCCTGTATTACACCAGAACACACCTGTATTTTGCAGAGAAAAAAAATCTTTTGACTCCGAATGTTCATCTACATCATCGTCATTATAAGTAACTAACTGGGTATTATTATTATCCACAATAATTTCTTAATATCAGGGTTAGAGAATAGCTTTAAGTTATCATTTTACAAGTTTATTGCCTAATAAAAATCCACGCAGTGATAGTGTTTTTAAGATATAAACCCAAAGCACCCAACGTCTGATTATATCTGGACGCGCAACACCAAAACCAACCATAACGTATCAGCCTTTTGATGACCTCTGTATTTTTCACACATTTTAACGGTATACCATGTAAAATTAACATTACATATTTTCGTAATTTTAGGATGTAGTAACGTGTTTAGAGGAACAACCATACTTTCTGTTCGTAGAGCAGGCAAAGTCGTTATTGGCGGTGATGGTCAAGTCACCTTAGGCAATACCGTCATGAAAGGCAATGCCCGCAAAGTACGCCGATTATATCACGGTAAAGTCATTGCAGGGTTTGCAGGTTCAACAGCCGATGCTTTCATGTTGTTTGAACTGTTTGATGCCAAAATAGAACTGAGCAAAGGCAACTTAATGAAAGCCGCTGTTGCAATGGCAAAAGAGTGGCGTACCGACCGCGCCTTACGCAAACTGGAAGCACTGCTCATTATTGCCGATGCTAAAACATCACTCATTATTTCAGGCTCTGGCGACATTATTGAACCCGAATATGACCTGTTAGCGATTGGTTCAGGCGGTGCGTATGCACAAGCCGCTGCCCGCGCCCTACTGGAAAACACCGACCTGAGTGCGCGTGACATTGTTGAACGCGCACTCAATATAGCCGCAGATACCTGCATTTATACCAATCACAATTTGCGTATAGAAGAATTAGATACAGAACTAGACATAGAACCTAACGAGTAACACCATGACCCAAATGACCCCCAAAGAAATAGTCAGCGAACTGGACAAACACATTATCGGTCAAGCCAACGCCAAACGCTCTGTCGCTATCGCTCTGCGCAACCGCTGGCGCAGACAACAGGTTGATGTTGCATTACGCGATGAAATCACCCCGAAAAACATCCTGATGATAGGCCCTACAGGTGTTGGTAAAACTGAAATCGCCCGTCGCCTTGCCCGCCTTGCCAACGCGCCGTTTATCAAAATAGAAGCCACCAAATTTACCGAAGTCGGTTATGTCGGGCGTGATGTTGATTCTATTATTCGGGATTTAGTCGATACTGCCGTCAAAATGACCCGCATGGCAGAAATGGAAAAAATGCAGACCAAAGCATTTGATACCGCCGAAGAACGTATTCTGGATATTTTATTACCCAGAGCCGACGGCGGAATGTTATCCGACACCGAAGCAAGTACCCGCCAAAAAATGCGTAAAAAACTGCGCGAAGGCGATTTGGATGACAAAGAAATAGAACTCGATGTGCAGGTCGCACCGATGGGCGTAGAAATTATGGCACCTCCGGGTATGGAAGAAATGACCAGCCAACTACAAGGAATGTTTCAAAACATGGGATCAGGCAAAACGCGTACCCGCAAAATGACCGTCAAAAAAGCCCTGCAAACCCTGCAAGAAGAAGAAGCTGAAAAACTGGTCAATGAAGAAGAAATTCGCTTGCGTGCCGTTGAAGCCGTTGAACAGAACGGCATCGTGTTTTTAGATGAAATCGACAAAATCTGCAAACGCTCAGAAATGGGCGGCGGTGGCGGCGAAGTCTCGCGTGAAGGCGTACAACGGGATTTATTGCCGTTGGTTGAAGGCAGCACCGTCAACACCAAATACGGCATGATAAAAACCGATCACATTTTATTCATCGCCTCAGGTGCATTTCATTTAACCAAACCGTCAGATTTAATCCCCGAATTACAGGGACGTTTTCCGATTCGTGTCGAACTCAACGCCCTGACCGCCGATGATTTTGTTCGTATTCTGACCGAACCCAATGCCTCGCTCACTGAACAATACGAAGCCTTATTAGCCACCGAAGGCGTATCGCTGACGTTCGCCGAAAGCGGCATTAAACGCATTGCTGAGCTGGGCTTTCAAGTCAACGAAACCACCGAAAACATCGGCGCAAGACGCTTACACACCATGCTGGAACGCCTATTAGAAGAAATTTCGTTCAACGCACCTGATTTAATGGACAAAACTATCATCATTGATGAAGCATACGTTGACGGGCATTTAACCGAATTTGCCGAAGATGAAGATTTGAGTCGATATATTTTGTAAGTCGGCAGGTAAAAATCGCTCAAACCTGCGATGTTTTAAAAACATCGCAGGTTTATATATAGATCCGAACTGCGTATGAACTTAAACAGGTAAATTGTAGAGCGGTATAGGTTGGGTTGCCGCTTTTTGGCAACCCAACCGTATTGCACATCCTGTTTTTGTTGGATTGGCTTAATACCAACCCACCTACTCAACTGTTTATTGTGTAGCAAGTAGCCTGCATGGAACTTTGCGGAATACGGGGATTTTCGTGATGATGCCCCTATTCTAGGGCGTTCCGCTACGCTCGATACTGGCTACATTTTGAAATAATTTCTCACCAAATAAGCAAACAAAACCACCATGCAAAGCCTATTTTTTGAACAAGCCCAACAGAATCTTGACGCTATTTGTCAAAAAACCTGTGAAGACCACGAACCCTGTATTATTAATCGGGCAGATAATAATCATGTTGTGCTTTTATCATTAGCCGATTTTAATGCGTGGCAAGAAACGCATTATTTATTATCGACCCCTGCTAATGCTCAACACCTATTACATTCATTAGAGCAAGCGCGTAACGGTCAATTCTCAGCGCGAGAATTAATCGAAGAATGAATTTATTATTCACGAATGATGCGTGAGACGATTATTTGTATTGACAACAAACAGACAAGCAAATGCTAAAAAAAATTAATCAGCTCATTAAAGAAACCCAACGCACACCATTCGTGGGGACTGGCAAACCTGAACCGTTAAAACATCAGTTACAAGGTTGCTGGTCAAGGCGCATTAATGGCGAGCATCGCTTAATTTATGAAGTGTCCAGTGATTCGCTTAAAATCATCGGCTGTCGTTTTCATTATTGACATTTTTACTCATGGCAAATCATCACACCCACGACCATTCACATCATCACAGCCACTCGCAGCCCCATCAAAGCGGACGCGCGTTTGCCATTGCTATTGTCTTAAATACAGGCTTTGTCGCGATAGAATTTATTTATGGTTTTATCGCCAACTCCACCGCGTTAATAGCCGATGCAGGGCATAATCTGTCTGACGTATTGGGCTTGATATTAGCAGGCGGTGCGGTACTGTTAGCGCGTAGACAACCCAGCAAACGCTACACTTACGGCTTACGCAGCACATCCATACTCGCCGCGCTTGCCAACGCCATGTTATTACTGCTTGCTTGCGGCGCAATCGGCATGGAAGCGGTAGAACGCTTTAATCAGCCGCCCGTCGTAGAAAGCCTTACCGTATCGGCAATTGCAGGTATCGGTATTGTCGTCAACAGCTTATCCGCGTTGCTGTTTCTCAAAGGCAGTCAACATGACATGAACGTTCGTGGCGCGTATCTGCACATGGCGGCAGATGCGGCGGTCTCGCTGGCGGTGGTTATCGTCGGTTTAACCATGTTTTATACCAACGATTATTACTGGCTAGATCCAGCCATTACCTTATTCATTGTTATCGTCATTGTCGTCGGCACATGGGGCTTATTGCGTGAATCCATGCGCTTAGTATTAAGTGCCGTCCCTGAAAACATAAACCACGAAGCCATTGAAGCCTATTTGTGCCAACTGGACGGCGTAACCGACTGCCACGACTTGCATATTTGGGGCTTAAGCACCACCGAAACCGCGCTTACCGTGCATTTGGTCATGCCCAACGGTTGCCCCAATGATGCCTTTATAGACGACATCACCCACATACTGGAACATGATTTTTCAATTCATCATTGCACCTTGCAAATTGAACAAGGCGACACCAATCATGTCTGCTCACTGACACCCAAACAACACGCCCACTAAACTTATGCGCCTAACCAATAAACCCTGTAACAGCAGACCGACTGACCTCATTCTGCACCAACTGTCCAACAGCCTTGAAATTCATTTTGATGACGGCAAAATCTTCAACCTGCCCTGTGAATACCTGCGCGTCTATACGCCCTCCGCAGAAGCCTTAGGTCACGGTGCAGGACAAGAAATTTTACAAGTCGGCAAAGAAAACGTCGGCATCACCGAAATCAAACCCGTCGGCAACTACGGCATCACCCCCGTATTCACCGATGGACACAACAGCGGTATTTACACTTGGGATATGCTTTATCAACTGGGCAATGAATACCCTGAATTATGGGCGAATTACCTACAGGCACTCAAAAAATGAACCATTTAATCATCACAACGCTGGCTGTTTTCATTATGCTATCTGGCTGCACATCCAATCAAATGTACACATCGGGTCAGAACTGGCAATATAACGAATGTAACAAACGCGCCGATAACCAAGACAGGGAGCATTGTATTGATAAAGCGAGTTCATCGTACGACACCTACAAACAACAAACCAAAGAATCACTTATTCCGCATCCATAAGTATCACATCATACAAACAGAACGCGGACTCTATCACACTCATTCAGAGAATCATCATGACTACAAACACCACCCATTTTGGCTTTAAAGAAGTCGCCACCGAAGACAAAGTAAAACTGGTGCGCGGCGTATTTGATTCAGTCGCAGGACAATACGACATCATGAACGACCTGATGTCGATGGGCGTACACCGCATCTGGAAGCGCGTCGCTGTCCAACTCAGCAACGTCAGAAAAGACGAACAAGTGCTGGATTTAGCAGGCGGCACAGGCGACTTAACCACCCTATTTGAACAGCGCGTCGGCAAAAACGGGCAAGTCGTTCTAGCCGACATCAACTCCGAAATGCTCCGTACAGGACGCAACCGCCTCATCGACAAAGGCTTAGTTGGCAACATCCGCTACGCCCAAGTCAACGCCGAATGTCTGCCGTTTGCCGATAACACCTTCGATTGCGTCTGTATCGCCTTCGGCTTGCGCAACGTCACCGACAAAGATGCCGCCTTGCGCTCCATGTACCGCGTGTTAAAACCCGGTGGTCGCGTCATCGTGCTGGAATTTTCCCACCCTGTCGATAAAATCACCGAAAAAGTCTACGACTTCTATTCATTCAAACTACTGCCCAAAATCGGCAAAGTGGTTGCCAAAGACGAAGACAGCTACCGTTACCTAGCCGAATCCATCCGTATGCACCCCAAACAAGACGAACTCAAAACCATGATGGAAAACGCAGGGCTAGAACGTTGCGAATATTTCAACATGACGCAAGGCATTGTTGCAGTACACAGAGGCTACAAATTCTAAAATAGCATCTCGTTCCCACGCGCCGCGTGGGAATGCAGTCTCAACGCGCCGCGTTGAACAATCACATCATCGCCCAGTGAATAACTTAAATATATTTGATATATGACATTATGTATTCAGTTGAGTTAATGCCAAGAGCAATTAAAGATTTAAAAAATTACCTATAGCAGAAGCTAAGAAAGTAATTGATAAAATACGCAATCTTGAAAAAAGTCTGACAGGCGATATTAAAAAATTAACAAACCATACGCCCGAATACCGATTAAGAATCGGTGATTATCGCGTCTTATTTGAAATAGAAGAGCAAAAGATTTTGATATATCGTATAAAACATAGAAAAGAAGCTTATTTATAGGATAAATACAATGAAACTGCATCCAACACATATAGAAAAAAACGGCAAAAAAGAATTTGTAGTGCTTCCTTTTGATGAATATCGTGCGCTAACTGAATTAATAGCCGATTATGAAGACCTAAAAGACTTACGCGAAGCTAAAGCAGAAGCGAAAAATGAAAAATCCGTTAGTTTAGATGCTGTTATTGCTGAATTAGGATTGTAATTAAACTTAACGTATCAGCGGTAGGTTGGGTAGAGCGATAGCGAAACCCAACAAATAAAGCCGAATAAACTAAATTAACAACCTCTATGAATCACTACATTCAAACAATAAATGAAAAACTCTACCCCAAAATAAACTCTACTTATAAAGTATTAGATTTATTTGCAGGCTGTGGTGGTTTGTCATTAGGTTTTGAAGCGGCTGGTTTTGAAACGATTGCTTATGAAATGGATCAGGCGGCTGTTAATACTTATAATAAAAATCTGCACGGTCATTGTATTGCTCAAAAATTAACCATAGATACCTGTTATCAACAAGCTGTTGATATTATTATCGGTGGCCCGCCTTGTCAGCCTTTCAGTGTTGGTGGACAACAAAAAGGGTTTAGTGATGAAAGAAACGGCTTTCCAGTCTTTATTAAAGCGGTTCAAGAATTAAAACCTAAATTATGGTTATTTGAAAATGTACGCGGAATGCTGTATGCAAATAAAGCCTATTTTGAAAAAATAATAGATGATTTATCTAATACGGGTTACAAAATAAGTTATCAATTACTGAATGCAGTAAATTATGGTATTCCTCAAAATAGAGAACGTTTGTTTGTTATTGGTCATCGTAACGATTTTAACTTTCCTAAATTAGGATGTCATAAAGTAACCGTGCAGGAAGCCATTGGTGATTTAATTAATAGTGTTCATGATGAAAGTAAAATATTAACCTCCTCTATGGATACTTATATTGCCAAATATGAAAAGGCTTCGCACTGTATTAATCCCAGAGATTTATATTTACACAAACCTGCCAGAACATTAACTTGTCGTAATATTGCGGGTTCCACTGGCGACATGCACAGAGTTAAATTAGCGGATGGTAGGCGTAGACGTATTTCTGTCAGAGAAGCGGCGCGATTACAAAGTTTTCCAGATTGGTTTGAATTTATCGGATCAGAAACACAACAGTTTTATCAAATAGGTAATGCGGTACCACCGTTATTAGCTTTTCAACTTGCTGAGTCGGTAAAGAGTTGTTTAATGAATAACGAATACCAACTTGTTAATAATAAGCCTAAAAATAAAATGCCAACTAGACAAATGAGCCTATTATGCGATTTTTAAATAAAAGTAAAAAATCGCCAAACGTTATAAAAATAATCAATGAAGCGATTGATATTTTAGAGTCTGTAGGTATTCCAGTCACTGATAAAACAGAACGCAGTGTGGAGCGTATGGCAATGGCATTTTTAGCCGTTGCCAATGTAACCAAAGAATGGACAGAAGCCGCGGGCAAACAAAATTTAAAAACCAGAGATATTATTAATTTTCATAATACTTATTTAGAAGAAAATATCTCCAGTGGTTCTTATGATGATATTCGCCGCAAGGATTTAAAATTATTAGTGTTAGCTGGATTAATTGTAAATAGTGCAGACAATATGAATGCTGCAACTAATGACCCTACTAGAGGATATAGTTTAGAAAGCAGTTTGATGGAGCTAATAAAACTTTATCAAACACCTCATTGGCATCATGCTCTTGAAAATTATTTAACAGGAAAGATCTCGTTAAAAAATCAACTTGCCAGAGAACGGGATATTGAAAAAATACCTGTCACTTTCACTACAGGTGAAAAATTCGAGTTATCATCAGGTTCTCACAATGTATTACAAAAGCTCATCATTGAAGAATTTTTACCGCGATATGGTAAAGGTTCACAAGTATTATATTTAGGCGATACAGCTAATAAATTGCTTTATGTTGATGAAGAAAAATTAAAATCACTCAATTTTTTTGAATTATCTCACGATAAATTACCCGACATCATTGCCTATCACGCACAAAATAATTGGCTTTACCTTATTGAAGCGGTTCATAGTAGTGGCTCTATTAGCGAAACAAGATTATTAGAATTAAAAAAGCTAACTAAGAACTGTACCGCCGATATTGTTTATGTCACTGCTTTTTTAAATAGATTAGAATTTAAAAAATGGATTACTGAGATTGCTTGGGAAACTGAAGCATGGATAGCAGATAATCCAGACCATTTGATACATTTCAATGGTGATAAATTTCTAGGCCCTTATTCAAAATGAATCGTCATATTTACAAAATCACTAAAACGTTCAATCCCAAAAGCACGAGAAAAAGCGCGGTAGGATGGGTAGAGCGATAGCGAAACCCATCACATTATGGGTTAATGATAGGTTCGGCTATCGCTCTACTCATCCTACGGAATCTACATAAACTTATAAAATCTTATAAGGAGTCACATCATGGCTTTACACGCACACTCTTATTTAACCGAAGCCGAGTATTTACACGGCGAACAATTCAGCGATATTAAGCACGAGTATATTTACGGTGACGTTTATGCAATGGCGGGAGCGAGTCGTAATCATGAACGTATTTCCAGAAATATACTGACAGCATTAACCATTCATTTAAAAGACCTGCGTTGTGAGCCTTTTATGTCCGATATAAAAGTCAAAGCCAATGGACACTTTTTTTATCCCGATGTGTTGGTAGTGTGTGATGATGAACAAGGCGATGATTATTACACCGAAAAGCCTGTGATTATTGTCGAGGTGTTGTCTAAAGGCACACGCCGCAATGATAAAAGCCTTAAAATGCACGCTTATAAAACGCTGCCCAGCTTGCAAGAATATGTTTTAATCGAGCAGGATTTTGTTGATGTTGAAGTGTGCCGCCGTGCGAATGGCTGGGTTTCAGAACATTATTTTTTAGGCGATGAGGTGACGTTTACGTCATTGGAGTTAACCTTAGCCGTCGCCGATATTTATGCGCGTGTTAATAACGAAGACATGAGCGATTATTTACAACAGTTAGCCAACGAACAGAGTGTTATCCCATGACTATAAAACCGCTTATTATTGCCACGCTGGAAAGCGCGATTAATCGTTATTTGTCTTTAGATGATAATGTCAGTAGCATTCTCGCGCCGTTAGCGGGCAAAGTTGTTGCAATTACGATTACGCCATTTAATGAAACCATTTATTTATGCCCGACGGCGGACAGCATTCAATGTCTGGATTATTTGCCCCAGCCTGCTGATACGCATTTGACAGGTTCATTGGTGGCGTTTGGTTTAATGAGCTTGAGCGGCAAGCCGATGAATGCGTTGTTTTCAGGTGAAGTCACGATGGAAGGCGACACCCACACAGGGCGTAAATTTCAGGAATTATTCGCTAAATTGGATATTAATTTAGAAGGTAAACTGGCACGTTACACAGGCGAAACGGTTGCCCACAATCTGGCGGAATTTTTTCGCGCTGGAAAAAACTGGAGCAAAGAATCACTGGATACGTTTAAACTCAACGCCAGCGAATTTCTGCAAGAAGAAACGCAAGATTTACCCGCCGTTCCCGAAGCGGAGATGTTTTATACCGAGGTGGATGAATTGCGCACCGACCTTGACCGCTTGCAAAGTCGCATTGAGCGGCTGGAAAAATAGTCATTTAATAGGCTTAACCGCATTATTTCGGCAGGGATTGCTGAAATTTAGAACCCACGGACAGTGAATATTGTTATCAACCTGAAGGTCATTCGTGATTCATCCAAAAATAGTGTTTCGTTTAATCCATATTAGCTGGGTTCTGGTTCTGCATGGACTGGATGAAATTGTGTTAAAAACCCATTTATTCCGTCCGATTCGCTATCTGGCGATTTTCTCGCCTTATTACTGGTTAAAACGTGAATCTGAGCCGCGCGGCGTGCGCATTCGTCACGCATTGGAAGATTTAGGGCCAATTTACGTTAAATTCGGGCAGGCGTTATCGACGCGCAAAGATTTACTGCCCGACGACATAGCCGATGAACTGGTTAAGTTGCAAGACCGTGTACCGCCATTCGGTAATGAGATTGCGCGTGGTATTATTGAATCTGAGTTAGGCATGAGCATCGCGGAAGCCTTTGCTGAATTTGACCCGACTCCCCTCGCCTCTGCGTCCGTTGCGCAGGTGCATACCGCCGTATTACACACAGGCGAACAAGTGGTTGTTAAAGTATTGCGCCCTGACATTGAGCAACGCATTATTTCTGATATGGGCTTGTTGCATGAATTAGCACGGATTGCGGAACGTTTCTGGGCAGATGCCAAACGCTTACGCGCACAGGAAGTGGTCGCAGAATTTGAACGCACTACGCTGGACGAGCTGGATTTAGTCCGTGAAGCGTCAAACGCGGCAAAATTACGCCGTAATTTTGAAGGTTCGGAGCTTATTTATATTCCCGAAATTCACTGGCCGTTGACGCGCAAAAAAGTCATGGTGATGGAGCGCATACACGGCATTCCCGTCGGTGATATTGAGGCATTGAAAGCAGGCGGCGCGGATTTTAAATCACTGGCAGAACGCGGCGTGGAAATATTTTTCACCCAAGTATTCCGCGATAATTTTTTCCATGCTGATATGCACCCCGGTAATATTTTTGTCGATTTACCCAATAAATATATCGCGGTGGATTTTGGTATTGTCGGCACGTTATCACTGTCCGATCAACGTTATCTAGCGGAAAATTTCTTAGCGTTTTTCAATCGTGATTATCGCAAAGTGGCGGAAATGCACGTTGAATCAGGCTGGGTTCCCAGCGGCACACGCATTGAAGAATTTGAGTCGGCGATTCGCAGTGTTTGTGAGCCGATTTTTGAAAAACCGCTGAAAGATATTTCGTTTGGGCAATTATTATTACGTTTGTTTCAAACAGCACGACGGTTTGATATGCACGTTCAGCCACAATTAGTGTTATTACAAAAAACCTTATTGAATATCGAAGGCTTAGGACGTGAGTTATATCCTGAACTGGATTTATGGCAAACAGCAAAACCGTTTTTAGAAAGTTGGTTTCATGACCGCATTGGCCCTAAGGCTAAAATCACCCGCATCATTAAGCAATTTCCAGAATTTGCCGAGCAGTTTCCCGAAATTCCTTCGTTGCTATATAAAGCCTTGGATAATGCCGCTTACGCGCAACAACGTGCGGAAGCACAACGCCGAGAAATGGAATTATTGCGCCAACAAATGGCGAATAATCACACCACTACGGTGTGGGCGATGATAATCGGAGCAGTGATGATTAGTGTGGCGGTGTTGTTTCAATAAGTTTTAAAACCAGCCATCGCGTTTATATTTTTCCAGTTGTTTTTTAAAGCCTTTTCTGTCGATTATGTAGTATAAAAACATGAGAAAAAACGGCCACAATATCAACGCCAGTAATTTGAATACAGTTCCAATATCCATGTTGCCCCCTCAGTGTATTTTATCTATTTAGTGGTAGGGTACGCGCAATGCGTACTCTACAATAATCAATAATGGCAGAAACAAAGTGATGCTGACACGCGGAGTCAAAAATCATGATTTTTGATTCCATTGTCTCAGCGGCGTATTATCTTACGTTAATACGCCTTGTTTGCTTAGACTACGCCTTTTTGACAAATTCTGATTTTAACTGCATTGCGCCGATGCCATCAACTCTACAGTCAATATCGTGATCGCCGTCAATCAGGCGGATGATTTTAACTTTAGTGCCTACTTTAATCACTGATGACGAGCCTTTGACTTTTAAGTCTTTAATCACGGTGACATTATCACCATCTTGCAGCAGATTTCCATTGGCATCTTTCACGATAAGTCCTTGTTCGGCTTCCTCAGCTGCATCCTGCCCCCATTCATGAGCGCATTCAGGGCAAATGTAGAGTTCGTTGTCTTCGTAAGTGTATTTTGAACCGCATTTTGGACATGGAGGCAAACTGCTCATGTAGGTATCCTATTTATTAATGATTAAATATTAGGGTGCGCTAATTTAATACGCCCCAAAGAGCCGACTATTGTAACCTGTTTCTGCGACAATGAATTTTGCTTATTGCGTTTGGATAGCGAGCATAACGCGATTTGCCTACTGCTTTTATCGACGAACGGCAGGCAAGTGATAAAGTGATACGATTTAATTCGGATAGTTCAAATGCGCGTAAGCAGGCAAGGTTTGCAAGCGACTGTCGTCTAACGGCGTACCCACGGTGAAATGATACAGACTCTGAAACGTCTCATCCGTAAGCCCTAACACCTCATGTACGCTGTCATCAAAATAACAGCCGATTCCCGTACCACGCACCCCAGCGGCTTCGGCTTCCAGATACAACACCTGCCCGATTAAACCTGCCTCCCAAAATAAATACCGATAGTGCCACGCGGCGGCTTCTACGTTTGCAGAAAATTCAGCCACCATCGCCAGACTAAACGCGCTGTCACTGGCAATCGCCTGATGACAGGACAGCGTTTTTGCCGCAGTGCGACAATTGGCACTGATTAATTTGTACAGCGGTAGCGGTGCGGAAACCGCTTGCCATTCAAACTTACTGGACGTTGCTGTTTGTAATGCGGGCAGTTTTTCTGCATTTCTGGGCAGTGCGTATAAACCCGCTTCCAAACCTTCCACCCGATGCACAAAAATAAACAAGTGAATATTATTGGGTAGCGACCATACATCAAACGGCAGTTGATTGGGTAATGTGGCGGACAGAATGCGGTAAAAATCCTGTTCGGCTAAGGTTGGTTGTGGATTAAAGTGTTGCGCACTGCGCCGTTGGCGAATCAGTTGCGTAGCGGTTTTTTGACAGGCAGACGCAGTGCTTGTTTGCTGTATGAGTGCTGGAGATTGAATCGGCGCAGTGCGCGGTTTTTCAGTCGCGTGTGCCACTTCGTTAATCACCTGCCAGTTGTACAGATGACGCTTATTTAATAATTGCGCTTTACCCTGCCACACAGCTGTTTGTGCCTCGTGGATTAACATATCCAGATCATAGTCTGGCGTTGTATTTCCAGTATGAATTCGACACAGAATATCGGCAGTTTCACGTTCATTGGCGATAAAATCCGCTGCGCGATTGACACCTAATAATGTGCTTAATTCGTCATCACCGTATTCCGTGATTAATTCCACTGTCCAGCCCAAAATTGCCGCCGCATACCGTAAACATCCCAGCGCATGACCTATATCATGCTGACAATAGCGAAACGCCCGTTCGCCATATTTCCACGCTTCGCGCCAATGTACGGAACTTAAACCGATAAAAATCCCCTGATTTTCTAGCGGCTGATTAAAGACACAGCGTTGTTCTAAACCATGCTGATACACCTGATAATGATAAACACCCGTCGGCAACAACGCGGCATCGGTATTAATCAGATAGGCTTCGGTCGGGTGCAAATTACCGCTGGAGGGATTACACCGCAACGCCCAGCTGTCACCACCATAACTTTTCCATGCTGACAAACCAAAACTCAGTTCCAGCAACAAGCCCACCGAAATGTAGCTGACTAATTCCGCTGCGCGCGGTTTCGCCAAGTCAGTAAATAACACCTGCCGTTCTGCACCCGTTTTGGGCAATTTTTTCAGTTCGCAACCTGTAAACCTACGAAACACATCGGGCTGATCGTCCCAATCCAGACTGGCTGGACTTTTGGCATATTGTTGCAAGCTGTGTTTCGTGCGGCGGTGGTAGTTGATAACGGTGTTGCTGTGTGCGGTCATTGTGAACCTCTGGTGACGTGGACAACTAAACACTGCCCACAGTTAAGAAAAAACCCCAGCGGGGTAAAATGTTTGTAGCATTAAGCGATTAGACACAACATAACCCCGTAGGGGTGAAATGTTTGTTTTCATCGAACATTTCACCCCTACGGGGCTGTATTTTGTTGCTACAACCATTTCACCGCTACGCGGTTATGAACCGTCAGGCTTAACTGTGGACAGTGGGGCAACGAAGACCTGCGAGGTTTTGAAAACCTCGCAGGTCTGTGTAAATTCATTAAGCATCTTTGGGCATGAATAAACTGGCATAGCCCTCTTCCATTAATACCTGTCTGACGGCGGGACGTTGCAGCAAGCGCAGGTAATGGGCTTGGCAGTTTTCGGGTAACGGTATTTTGAGGTAGTTTGCCCAAAATTCCACATAAAACAACGCGGCATCGGCAATGGTAAAATGTGCCACCACATAATCACGCCCAGCTAATACATCATTTACGATAGCAAATGCTTGTGTGACTATCTCATGTCCACGCGCTTGCACCGCCTCATAGTCTGCGGCATTCGGGGTGTATTTTTCGGTGGTAAAAATGCGGGTAAAACCCTGCCCGTGAATGGTATTGACTGCGTAATTCATCATTTCCAGCACCCGCACTTCGTCTTCCAGAGTGTCGGGTAATAACTTACGTTTGGGATAAGTTTTCGCCAACCACCACGCGATAGACTGAAATTCGGTTAAAGCAGTGCCATCTTCGCGGACTAAAGTCGGAATCGTGGCTTTTGGATTGATGGCTAAATAATCGTCTTTGTACTGGTCGCCCGCCATTAAATTAACGGGATAGGCTTCAAACACCAGCCCTATTTCCTCCAGTAAAATATGGATGCCCGTACTGCAAGAGCCTTGGGTCATGTAAAACTTCATGTTCATGCGTGTTCCTTAATTAGGGTGTGCAATAAGATCTGCGAGGTCTCAAAGACCTCGCAGGTCTGGCAACTGAGGTTTAAATAAACCTTGTTCACGAATCAGGGCTTTAAAGCCTTTCATCACGGGGCGCGATAGCCTAGTTTCTGCCAATAAGCGTTGTTCATAAATAAGCATCTTGGTGGCATCATCCAGATAGTCACGGGAATCGGCGATTAATTGGTGAATATCATCACTCAATAATTGACTGGGACAATGTTTGACTTGTTCATACAGCAAAGCCATGACCACTTTTTCCTCGGTATTCATTTTGCATTTGCCATCGAGAATTTTCAGCATCACCGTGGTCGCGCAATCGACATGAAGTGGCGATAACGGATGATTTTTTGCCCATTGCTTAACGTGTTCAATCATCCTCAAGCTCCATGTCGCGGAAAATACTGCACTTTTTGAACACTTCTAAACTGGGGGCAACGGATTTATGGCGACAATATTTAGCCGCCAGTTTGGTTAAGCCTTTGATGTCGCGCCCACTGGCTTTGGGAAAGGTTTTTGATAAGGTATTAATCAGCTCGCTATTCACATCCAGTCCGAACTGTTCCACCATCACTGTCCAAATTTTACAGCGGTCATTGAACGTGGGCTGATGGTAGCGAATGATGGCGATACAACGGGAAATAATCGCTTCATCTATATCACCGACACGATTGGTGGTTAAAAACAACAAGCCATTAAAATATTCCAGCACCCGCAAAAACACACCTACGACTGCATTGGCGGCAATATTGTCGTCACGCCGTTTGATGTATACATCGGCTTCATCAATCAGCATCACCGCGCCCCAGCGTTGCGCACGGGTCAGGGTATTTTTTAACGCCAGTTCCATTTCGGTGACATTCAAACCCAACTGCCCCGAATGTACCCGATACAACGGACGTTTGATAATTTCTGAATACACTTCGGCAGTCAGCGTTTTACCGACACCCGCAGGGCCGACACATAACACCGTAGTACCACCTGATTTGCCTTCCACAATATCATCCATTAACACATCCATTTCAGCGGTGAGAATGTCGATTAAATCAGTTTGTTCGGGTGGCAGGATTAATTTATTTTTTAAATCAGGCTGATATTGATAGGGTTTGACATCATCGACGTGTACCCATAAATGCTGATGCAGCTCCAAGTGAAACATCAAAATATAGCCGTGTACGGGCAGTTCAGTGAACAATCCTTTGGGCATATCGGCTTGCAGCATTTCTGCCGCGCTTTCAATTTTGTCGTTGTATTTGGTACTGCGTCCTGCCCTGCGCAAATATTTACTTAAAACATCGCCCGTTACATCCAACGCAAGTTCACGATCTTTCAACACTTCTTCATCATTGACTAAACGCGCCTGACCACCGCCCGACGATAACACCACCACGTTTTTACGCGCCCAATCGGTATTACGATGCGTTGCGGTCGGATCATCGGCAACCACACCCGTGCCACTGGCAGAAAACTGGCGACTGTAATCCGCACGATGCTCAAAATAACGCTGTGCAGAACGGTCATAAGTGGCGATTAATTCAGGCGTTTCTTTCAAAAAACCATTGGTGGCAAATATCTCGGCGAGGGTTTTGCCGATAATATCGCGCTCTCGAATTATCATCGTGACCGCAACGATTTTCGCCATCGAATTGGCTTTCAATTCCAGCAAAATACGCCCGTTTTCTTCTTCACTCGGCGGGGTAAAATCAATCCGCGATACCAGATACGCTAACGGTCTGCCCGCCGCGTTGATTTTAAACAACCAGCCACGCAAGCCGTCGTTGACTAAAAACTCCGCGATTGCAGGCACTAATAATTCCAAATCGCCTTCTTTAAACTGCTTACCGCCATCCATTAATGCGTGTTGCAAGGTAGACAGCTGGGCGGCTTTGCCCTGCATGGCAAAGCCCGCTTGTTCATACAGACCGCGCAGAAAATCCAGTTGTGTGCCAGAAAGATGATGAAAAGGAATGTCCGCTTTATTGCCGAATTTTAACTGCTCCGCCAACATAAGGAGCTCAGGAAATTGGGCAACCATCGCTTCAACGTAAGCGCGTTCAATTTGAAGTTTCATGCGTGTCAGCCTTGCTTATAACTAAAAACAAAAGACAAGCAACCCTTATGCCAAATGATAAGCCACTGATTTTATTTTGAATTTATAGCAACCTGTGAGAATAGTTATGGGGTTAAAGCGTATCTGTGTTGGTAATAAGACAATGCGGGTATGACAATAGTGGATGTGAATTCACAACTATTACAGATTATGTCGCCAAATTTCTCTAATAATAGCGGCTGTCAATCTGTCACTTTAGGATGTCTATAGTGAAGGGTTTATTGGTTTCGTAGTAGTTCAGACTTAACCTGACAAGCACCGCTAAAAATCAGTCATCGTCAGATTAAATTTGAACCACTACACCTTACAATCAGTCTGTAAGCTCTATTTCTGGCATTATTATCAAAATAAATTTGATATTAAAGAGAGCATAACGCTCTTCTTATTCTGCATTTTCCGCTTTGAGTAACTCAGCAACAAGCCCCATGTGTGCTGCTAATTGAGGTATCACAGGAATTTTCCACGCTTTTCCGACGACACGGGACAATATATTATTCAACCAAAGTTTGTTTGATTGTGCTTGGTAGATGATAAATTCATAGGATTCTTCTTCGTGAACAATGGCAAAACCGTCAACCCACACTTCAATAGCTTCTGTTTCACCGTAAAGCATGGTTTTCACATAAACTTTTCGTGTATCAAGGTCAAAATTAAAATCGGTCAATTCGGCAATCCCCTTAAGCACGATATTTGCCACCCATACAATCATCATGTTGGGAGTCAATTTTATTGCCATTTTTATTAAACTAGCTTTATAACTCATTTTTTAGCCTTTATCAGTAATGTGGTGAAATGATTATTTTAATCAGTTATTTGCTTTAGGGGGTAAACTAATATTTTCGTAACCTGCCGTAAAGTATGAATTCCAACATTCATCTAGTTATTTATTCTTGTAAGACTGCCATTACCACGCCCCAGATATTAAGTTGACGTGTCATTTTTCTTCATTTTCCAAATGAAACTTATGCAGGAAGCGAGCAAAATCATACCTGCGATAAGAATCACGACAAGTCCTCAATATACATAGGTACATTTTATTGCGTTTGCTATTTAATGTACGACACCGCACAGATTTTAAAAGACTTTTCCAGTAAATTCGTTACCAGCTTGAATCAGGTTTGAAGCAAGCTGATAACAAACAATTATTATGATTAATTTAGTGGAGATGTGTCATGGGTAAATATTTTCTAGGCTGGCTATTTGGTGTGCCAACAATTGTTCTAATCATCATTTATGTGTTGTTCAATCATTAATCCGTTTCCGTGGGTCGAAGTAAGCCAGTCTAGGCGTAGCGCAAAGCGGGCGTTTCCGATAAAGCGCGGGGATATGCAGAACGATTTATGGCGTAAATCGTAGGTTGGAGTGAGGTACGAACCCCAACATTTATACATAGTCGCTTGTTTTTGTTGGGGGTTCGCAAGCTCACCCACAACCTACACGATTTTACCCAACGTACACGACACATGATTTTCAGTTTATTATTTTTGAAATGGATACAGTAAACGGGTTATTTCACTTTCAAACATGATTGAAAAATCATCTAGGTTTTTCACTTTAGGTGAATGTATATAATCAGAAAAACCAGAGATTTTCTTTAAGGCATCTAAATCAGGTGATTTAAACCCCATTGCCCATTGCCCAAAACTACGCTCTGCAATCGGTCTTTTGAATATCAATAATGGATTGTAATGCCGAGAATCCTGCTCAATTTTTTCATACAAGGCATCAATTATATTTTCCTCACCTTCCAAAACTTGAATAAAAAAGCCCTCACGATAAAGCAATAAGCCTGTAACGCCATTTAATTGATTAAAGGTTCTCGATTTTTCAAGTATCAGCAGTAAATCATCATCGGACATTTCCTTGGTTGCTGTACTCGCATAAACAATCGTATAAAGTGCCATTACATTCTCTCGTAAAAGTTAAAATTTAACTCATTAAGCCCGCAAATTGCGAAATCATAGTTTCCGACAAAGCGAGGGATGTAAACGGTTTGTCGGAAACGCCTATTTTTGCTTACGCTCAAAAAGGCTTATTCCGACCTTGTATCTCTCCAAAGCAAAGTAAGAAACTGATATATTGCCTAGCTAATAGTATATCAGAGTGCATGATTAGAGTTTGTTTCCGACCTTAGACGACAG